>Ga0209337_1000004_pt1 | contig 867913 bp, 820 predicted proteins | sample LinPmetageLP53_FD_184044 | JGI IMG/M metagenome (GOLD analysis project Ga0209337, IMG submission 184044) | Marine viral communities from the Pacific Ocean - LP-53 (SPAdes) (version 2) | ecosystem: Environmental > Aquatic > Marine > Oceanic | place: Pacific Ocean | collected 2010-02-08 | reverse complement strand
GAATATGAAAAGACTGCTTGCCCAAATCTATTGCCAATAAATCCATCTTATGAACTCCTTCTCCATTCCGTTATCGAGGTGGATAATTATCGCCTAGGTTGCAGGAGGCGTCCATCCCATAAGATGAGTTTTGGCAAAGTCTCGAATCTATCGCATAGCCAATGACTATTGTGGCAGATAAGCCCTCTTTTTTCGTGTCTTTGTGCGAGAAAAAATTTGGATAATCTGACCCACAGCCTGGCCGGCGCCGTTCTCGGCCAGATGGGCCTCAAGAAGAAGACCGGCCTTGGTATGGCGACGCTGATCATCGCCGCCAATATTCCCGATATTGATGCGGTCGCTACCCTACTCGACGGGGTGCAGCATCTGGCGATCCGGCGCGGGATTACGCATGGGCCGATTGCGATGCTGCTGCTGCCGCTGGTGCTGACCGGGATCATGATCTGGTTTGATCGCTGGCAGGAGAAGCGCGGCAAGCGGCCGGCGGACCGGTTGCCGATTCACAGGGGCTGGCTGCTGGCGCTGGCCTATATCGGGTGTTTGAGCCATCCGGCGCTTGACTGGCTCAACAGCTATGGCATCCGGTTGCTCGAACCGTTTTCGTCGCATTGGTTTTATGGCGACAGCATTTTCATCATTGATCTCTGGCTCTGGGTGGCGCTGATTGCGGGTGTCTGGGGCTCCCGGCGGCGGGAGAAGCGTGGCGCCAGCGACTGGCGGCGTCCGGCGTGGATCAGCTTTGCTGCGGTCTGTGCCTATATTTTTGCCAATGGCCTGATCACCGGCAAGGCCGAAGCGGAGACGAAGCATCTGCTGGTCGAGCGCGCCGCCGGGGCGGGGCTTGCCGAGGTTGTGCAGCGGCGCGATGCGGTGGTGGTGGCTAACCCGGTTCCGGTGCTGTTCTGGCAACGCGAAATCTTGTGGCGCGATCGCTCTGCCTACGGGTCCGGGGCGTTCGACCTGTTTGGCCATGTCGAACTGGGGCCGGAACACGAGATTCGGGGCAACGCCGACTTCCTGGCGGCCGAAGTGGCGCGGTCGAGCAAGGATGGGGCCGCTTTTCTGTTCTGGGCGAGGATGCCGGTGGTGACGGCGGTCGGCGATCGGGTCACGGTTAGAGATCAGCGCTTCATGAACCCGCTGATGGGCGACCGGTTCACTGTTCGGGCCAATGTCCACAAAGACAGGTTGGAACGAGCCGTTCCCTGAGTCATGGCAGGGCTATGACAAAACCCACCATCATCTGGTTCCGCAGCGATCTTCGTATGGCCGATCAGGCTGCTGTCGCCGCTGCCGCATCAAGCGGTCCCGTCATTCCGGTCTATATTCTCGACGATGAAACGCCGAAACACCGCATGATGGGCGGGGCTTCGCGCTGGTGGCTGCACCGGTCGCTGGAAGAACTGGAAGCATGTTTGCAGGATTTGGGGTCGCGGCTGATCCTGCGTCGGGGGCCGGCTGCAGAGCATTTGGCCGAAATTGTCAAATCGACGGGCGCGGACGAAATTCACGCGCTGCATCATTATGAGCCGTGGTGGCGCAATGCGGAGCGGATGTTGGAAAAATCTCTGGGGGATGACGCCCGGCTGATCCTGCATGATGGCAATTATCTGCTGCCGCCGGGGACGGTGACGACCGGGGCGGGCGATCCTTATAAAATCTACACGCCCTTCTGGAAGGCGCTGCGCCAGCATATGCCGCCCGCCGCGGCCCGGCCTGCACCGGACGCGCTTTCTGCGCCGGATAGCTGGCCCGAGAGTGACTCACTGGATGAACTGAATCTGCTGCCCACCAAGCCGGACTGGGCGGCCGGTTTTGCCGACCATTGGCAGCCCGGTTCAGCAGGAGCGGAAGCCAATCTTGAGGATTTTGCCGACAAGGCGGCGAAATATGACGAGGGCCGCAATCTGCCATCGGAACCACTGGTCTCCCGCCTGTCACCGCATCTGCATTTTGGCGAGATCAGCCCGGCGACGGTCTGGAACCGGCTGGCGGGGCAGGGGAGCAAGGTCGAGACCTATCTGAAGGAACTGGTCTGGCGGGATTATGCGCAAAATGTGATCGCCCAGTTTCCGCAATATGGCGGCGAGAGCTACCGCGAGAAAATGCGCGGCCTGCCATGGCGTGATATGGGTGATGACGCCGTAAAAGCTGATTTCGAGGCCTGGTGCCACGGCAAGACCAGCTATCCGATTGTCGATGCCGGAATGCGCGAGCTCTGGGCGACCGGATGGATGCACAACAGGGTGCGGATGATCACGGCGAGCTTTCTGGTCAAGCATCTGCTGATCGACTGGCGCGAGGGCGAACAATGGTTCTGGGACATGCTGGTCGACGCTGATTATGGCTCCAACAGCGTCAACTGGCAGTGGGTCGCGGGGACCGGGGTCGACAGCAATATGTTCGTGCGGATCATGGCGCCACTGACCCAGTCGGAGAAATTCGATGCCGGCGACTATATCCGCCAATGGGTGCCGGAACTGGCGGATATTGATGACCCCTATATTCATGATCCGGAAGATTCCGGATGCCCGTCTCACTCCTATCCGGCCAAGATCATCGGCCATCGGGAAGGGCGCGAAAGGGCGCTGGCTGCCTATAAGGAGGTAAAATAATGACCGAGCGGATGACCGGCAAATATTGCGTGGTGACCGGCGCCGCGCGCGGGATCGGCAAGGCCATTGCAAAAGCCTTCGTCGATGAAGGGGCAACGGTGCTGCTGACCGACTGTGAGGCGCAAACCCTGATGGCAGCCGGCAAGGAACTGGGCTGCGAAACCCTGGTCCTGGATGTGCAGGAGGAATCGGGCTGGGAGCGGCTGGCCGCCCTGCATCCGGTTGCGGATGTGGTCGTCAACAATGCGGGGGTTACCGGTTTTGAGCAGGGCGTTGTCGCGCATGATCCCGAACATGCCTCGCTGGAAGACTGGCGCGCCGTGCACCGGATCAATCTCGACGGCACCTTTCTGGGCTGCCGCTATGCGATCAAGGCGATGAAGGACAAGGGCAGCGGGTCGATTATCAATATCTCGTCCCGGTCCGGGCTGGTCGGGATTCCCGGTGCCGCCGCCTATGCCTCCTCGAAGGCGGCGATTCGCAACCACAGCAAGTCGGTCGCGCTCTATTGTGCGCAACAGGGCTGGCAAATCCGCTGCAACTCGATCCATCCCGCCGCAATCATGACGCCGATGTGGGAGCCGATGCTGGGCGAGGGCGAGGCACGCGCCGCGTCGGAAGCGGCGCTGGTCAAGGACACGCCCTTGCGGCGCTTTGGCGAGGTCAGCGAAGTGGCGGCAATTGCGGTCCTGCTGGCATCCGACGAAGCGACCTATATCACTGGTTCGGAGCTGAATATCGATGGCGGGATTCTGGCGGGTTCGGCGGCCGCGCCGGGACAGGCGGACTAAGGTCCGATCAAAGGCGTTTTACGGATAGTTCCGCATTGCCAAGCACTTGCCGGTCGTCCATTATGGCCTCATGAATGCGCAGGCACCCAAAAGAGGCAAGCATCTGCTTGATGCGCGCAAGCGTTTCGGCACTGGCGGCGGCTGGCTCGCGCGGCTGACGGCGCCCGGATTTCACCGGATCCTGGACCGGATCGACGCGGGACTCGACCATGGCACGTTTGAAGGACGGTTGCCCGACGGCACCACCCGGATCATTGGCGGGCGTGGCGAGGGCCCGACGGCGCGGATCACGCTGCACAGCTGGAACGCACTGCTGCGGCTGGTCAATTCCGGCTCGATCGGCTGGTATCGCGCCTGGGAAAAGGGCGAGTGGGACAGCCCCGATCTGGTCGAACTGTTCGACCTGTTCACCCGCAATCGCGCGGGCCTCAAGGATACCGGCCGGGCCGGCGGCCTGTTTCGGCTGATCGCCCGGATGCGGCACAGCCGCCGGAATAATGACAAGCTGCGGGCGCGGCAGAATATTCAATATCATTATGATCTGGGCAATGATTTCTATGCGCTGTGGCTTGATGAAACTATGAGCTATTCCAGCGCGATATTTGAGACTGTTAAGACAGAACTTGAAGAAGCGCAAAAGGCCAAGATTGCCGCGATCGCTGGTCGGCTGGGGACGAAGCCGGGCGACAGCGTGCTGGAAATTGGCTGTGGCTGGGGGCATCTGTCGGGAACGCTGGCGCGTGACCATGGGCTGAAGCTGACCGGTATTTCGCTGTCTGACGAGCAGACCGCATGGGCGCGCGAGCATCATCCCGAGGCGCAGTTTCTGATCCAGGATTACCGGGATGTCGACGGCCAATATGACGCGATTGCCAGCGTCGAAATGGTGGAAGCGGTGGGCCAGAAATACTGGCCCGATTTTCTCGACTGCATCGCCCGCAATCTCAAGCCCGGCGGCCGGGCGGCGCTGCAATATATCAGCATCGCCGACGATATTTTTGAAGATTATGCCGCCAGTGCCGATTTCATCCAGACCTATATATTCCCTGGCGGGATGCTGCTGTCCGAAAGCCGCTTCCGGGCGCTTGCCGAGGCGCGGGGACTGCAATGGACGGACCAGAAAAATTTCGGCGTCGATTATGCGCAGACGCTGAAATTGTGGCGCGAGCGGTTTGACGCGGTGGTCGAGCGGGGCGCGTTGCCAGCCGGTTTCGACGAGAAATTCGTAAGGCTGTGGCGTTATTATCTGACCTATTGCGAAGGCGGTTTTCGCGGCGGCGGGATTGATGTGGCGCAAGTGACCATGATAAGAGAAGCATGAACGAGGGAGAGCAGGGCCATGAGGACTTTTGGAAAACTGGTAATGCTGGGCGCTGCCTGCATCAGCCTGACGGCATGCGAAAAGGCGCAGAAGGTCGCGGCCTCCGCTGCCGGTCTGCCGACTGACGAGAACGTGCTGTTCTGGACCCAGGACCAACGCGACAATGCGTTTCGCCAGATGGAGGTGCTGACCACCACGCGAACGATTGAAGCGGGCAACAATATTCGGAAGCTGGAAGCCGGCGAACCCCTGCCGGACACGCTGAAAACGGAGCATGGCGATCTGAGCATCGACGCCTATATGACCAGCCAGCGGCTCGCCGGGCTGGTCATTCTGCAGGATGGCAAGATCCGGCTGGAAGAATATCGGATGGATTTCGACCGGAACCACCGCTGGACCAGCTTCTCTGTTGCCAAGTCACTGGTTTCCTCGCTGGTCGGCGCGGCGATCAAGGACGGCTTTATCAAGTCGCTCGATGATCCCCTGACCGACTATATTCCGGAACTCAAAGGCAGCGGCTATGACGGCGTGACCGTCAAACAATTGCTGACCATGACCTCCGGCGTGAAATGGAACGAGGATTATGGCGACAAGGGCAGCGATGTTGCCCGGTTCAACAACACCAAGTCGAAAGACGGAGTCGATCCGGTGATCCTCTATATGAAGACGCTGGTCAATGAAGCGAAGCCGGGGACGCGCTGGCAATATAATACCGGCGAAACCAATCTGATCGGGGTGCTGGTGGCCAAGGCGACGGGCAAGTCGCTGTCCGAATATCTGTCGGAGAAAATCTGGAAGCCTTATGGCATGGCCAATGACGCGGTCTGGATCCTGAACGATGGTGGCAAGGAGATCGGCGGCTGCTGCATCTCCGCAACCACGCGCGATTTCGCCCTGTTTGGCCAGTTTGCGATGAATGGCGGCAAGATTGGTGACAAATATGTCGTTCCGGAGGACTGGTTTGCCCAGGCAGGCACGAAACAGGCGGATATCCGTCAGCCGGGTGCCGGCTATGGCTATCAGTGGTGGACCTTTGATGATGGCAGTTTCGCTGCCCAGGGCATTTTCGGCCAGGGCATTTTCATCGACCCCAAGCGGAAGCTGGTAATTGCCGGCAATGGCAACTGGCCGAGCGCGACACCGGAAGAGAAGAAGAATGAGCGCAATGCGTTCTACCGGGCGATTCAGGCCTATCTGGACAGCGAAGCCGCGCCAGCAGAAGGCAAAAATGCGCCGGCAAAGGACGAAAGCGCGCCCGCCGGGGAGCAGAACTAGCTGATTTCGAACCGTTCGCCGGTTTCGAAATCGCTGGCCAATATCTCGACCAGACGATCCGCGACGACAGAGGGCAGCTTGACGCTGGCTGGATCCTCGCCGGGATAGGCGCGGGCCCGCATTTCGGTGCGGGTGCGGCCGGGGTCGACAATGGCGGTACGAATCTTGCCCAAATTGTGCATTTCTTCGCCATAACTGAGCACAAGTGTCTCCAATGCGGCTTTTGATGCACCATAAGCACCCCAAAATGCACGGGGTTTCCGGCCGACGCTGCTGGTCATCGCGAGCAGCCGGGCGTCGTCGCTCTTGCGCAGCATCGGATCAAATCCGGCGATCAGGGCCTGCTGGGCGATCAGATTGAGAGTGAGGAGCTTGTTGAATTCCTTGCCGTCGATGGCCGGCACCGGTGCCAGCGAGCCGAGCATGGCGGCGTTCAGCACCAATATGTCGAGAGCGTCCCAGCGACCGCCGATTGCGGTGGCCAGCCGTCCGATACTGTCGCCGTCGGTCAGGTCGAGCGGGGCAATCGTGGCATGGCCGTCAGCGAGATGGATCTGCTCTTCGAGCTTTTCCAGACCGTCTGCGCTGCGGGCGGTGATCACGACATGCGCGCCCTCTTTGGCCAGTGCGAGAGCGGTTGCCGCACCGATGCCGCGGCTCGCGCCCGTGACGAGCGCCAGTTGACCTTCAAATTTCATGTTCAGCTCGCTGTTTGCTTGATGCGCGGCAGATCGCCGGACGGTATGTCCTTGCGCTGCGATCCCGAACTGTCCAGCCGCTCGTTGAGCATGGTCAGCTGGTCGGGTTCTTCCTCGCCGTCGCGGTCGGTCAGCACCGTCGGATAGGCGCCGGTGAAACAGGCATCGCAATATTGCGGCTGCAGATCGTGGCGGGTATCCTCACCGGCGGCGCGGTAGAGGCCGTCGATCGAGACGAAGGCCAGACTATCCGCCTGGATGAATTCGCACATTTCATCGACCGATTTGCGGGCGGCGAGCAATTTTTCCCGCTTCGGCGTGTTCACCCCGTAAAAGCAGCTGTGCATGGTCGGCGGGCTGGCGATCCGCATATGGACCTCTGCCGCGCCGGCTTCACGCATCATCTGGACGATCTTCATGCTGGTGGTGCCGCGGACAATCGAGTCGTCGACCAGCACGATTTTCTTGCCGTTGACCAAGGGCCGGTTGGCATTGTGCTTGAGCTTGACGCCAAGATGGCGGACGCCATCACCCGGCTGGATGAAGGTGCGGCCGACATAATGCGAGCGGATGATGCCGAGTTCGAACGGGATTCCCGACTGTTCGGCGAAGCCCAGCGCAGCCGGCGTGCCGCTGTCGGGCACCGGGATCACGATATCGGCGTCCACCGGGCTTTCGATCGCCAGCTGGGCGCCGATCTGCTTGCGCACGCTGTAGACCGAAACGCCGTCGACGATCGAGTCGGGGCGGGAAAAATAGACATGTTCGAAGATGCAGGGTCTGGCCTTGGCATCGGCAAAGGGGCGATGCGAGCGCAATTCCCCGTTGGTCACCACGATCAGTTCGCCGGGTTCGACGCTGCGGACATATTCGGCGCCGACCAGATCGAGCGCGACGGTTTCGGAGGAGAAGACATAGGCATCGCCGATCCTGCCCATCACCAGGGGCCGGATGCCCAGCGGATCGCGGCAGGCGATCATGCCTTCGGCGGTCATGCAGATCAGCGAATAGGCGCCCTCGACCTGTTTCAGCGCGTCGATGAACTTGTCGAGCAGGGTGCGATATTTGGAGGTCGCCAGCAGATGAATGATCACCTCGGTATCGCTGGTCGACTGGAAGATCGAACCATGGCGTACCAGTTCATCGCGCAAGGTCATGGCGTTGGAGATATTGCCGTTATGGGCAATGGCAAAGCCGCCGGACGCGAGGTCGGCTTCGAGCGGCTGGATATTGCGCAAGGTGCCCGCGCCGGTGGTCGAATAGCGGACGTGGCCGCAGGCGGAATCGCCGCGCAGCCGGTTGATCACCTCTTCGCTGTCGAAATTGCCGGCGACCGGACCGAGGGCGCGATGGCTGTAGAATTCCTTGCCGTTGCGGCAGCTGATGCCGGCGGCTTCCTGACCGCGATGCTGCAGCGCATGGAGGCCGAGCGCCACCATGGCGGCGGCATCTTCAATGCCGGCGACTCCAAAAACGCCGCACTCTTCCCGCAGCTTGTCGTCATCAAACGGGTGGGTTGTCAGCATATCGCACCTGGCTTGTTAATGGTCCGGCGGGGAATGTCGCCCATATAGGTATCAAAGGGAGCTTTGTCTGCACCCAATGTCATAAAATCATAATATTGCGCGACGGGGCAGGAGGAGGCGGCAGCGATTGCGCCATTAGCCGTTGCGCGGCACCGGATCGGGCCTTAATCCCGGCTTATGACAAAAAGCGAAAATGATCCCGAGACCGGAAGCCTGCTCCAGCCGAAATATGATTCGAATGGCCTGATCACTGCGGTCGTGACCGATGAATCGACCGGCGAGCTGTTGATGCTGGCGCATATGAATGCCGAGGCGCTGCAGCTTACGCAGGATAGCGGCGTCGCGCATTTTTTCTCGCGCAGCCGGCAGAGCCTGTGGAAGAAGGGGGAAACCTCCGGCAATATCCTGTCGGTGACCGAGATGCGGATCGATTGCGATCAGGATGCGCTGTGGATCAAGGCCGTGCCGGCGGGCCCCGCCTGCCACACGGGCCGGACGAGCTGTTTCTATCGCAAGATCGTGGACGGCAAGCTGGAGCCGGTTGGATGAAATACAGCGGGGCGCTGGTTCTTGCCCTTTTCCTGGCGGCCTGCGGGCAGGGGCCTTCGAGTCGCGAGAAGGTGCCCGAGGAGCTGTCGCCGCTCGAGCAAGCCGCGATCGATGCCGGTGTCATCCCGGATGTCCGCAGCATGTCGCTGGCCGGAGCCTATGAACGCCGCAGCGATCTGGGCACTGACCGATTCTGTGCGGTTGGCAATGACGAAAACGGCTATCAGATCGGGATGATTGCGGTGTTCGGGCCAGCCTCGAAATGCGAAGGGCTGGGCGAGGCGGAGCGCGAGGGCGAGACGGTCCGGATCACCCTGAACAGCGAGCAAGAATGCAGCTTTACGGCGCGGTTCGACGGAGTCGAGCTGCAACTGCCGGGCGAGCTGCCGGCGAGTTGCGCAAGCTATTGCAGCCCGCGCGCCGGCTTTGAAGGAGTGAGCTTCTATATCATCGGTGAGGGCGATGCGGTGGCCCGGTCGACCAGCGGCCGGGATTTCGAGGATCTGTGCCCCGGCGGATAGGATTGACGTTTACGTTAGCGTAAGCTATATGAGCTGCATGTCCAAGCCGCCCAACCATGCCGAACTCGACACCCCGGACCTGAAGAATCGGGAAACCTATACGATATCCGACCTGTCGGAAGAATTTGGCGTCACCGCCCGGGCCCTGCGTTTCTACGAGGACGAAGGGCTGATCGCTCCCCATCGCAAGGGGCTGTCGCGCATCTATACCAAGCGCGACCGGGCCCGTCTTGCCTGGATCATGCGGGCGAAAAATGTCGGGTTCAGCCTGGTCGAGATTCGCGAGATGATCGATCTTTATGATGTCGGCGATGGCAGGCAGACACAAATGCAGGTCACGGTCGAGAAATGTCAGGAAAAGGTCGATACGCTGAAGAAACAGCGGGCCGATATTGACAGTTCGATCAAGGAACTGACCGGTTTCATAAAGACTGTGCAGGCCGCCATGGCGGACGCAAAAGCGCAGCAATCATAGAGGATAGTTGCCGGTTCGATCCGGTTCCCCCCTTGACTAGAAAGTAACAGATCATGCCCAGTTATACCGCTCCTATCGGCGAAGTCCGGTTCATCCTCAACGAGGTTCTCAACCTCGAGAAATATTCGAACCTCGCCGGTTTCGAAAACGCGACGCCGGAAATGGTCGACGCTATCCTGACCGAGGCAGGCAAGTTTTCGACGGAAGTGCTGCATCCGCTCAACCAGTCGGGCGACGAGGAAGGCTGCACCCGTCATGAAGACGGATCGGTGACCACGCCCAAGGGGTTCAAGGAAGCCTATCAGAAGCTGACCGAGGGTGGCTGGACCACCCTGTCATCGCCCGAGGAATATGGCGGGCAGGGCCTGCCGCGCGTGGTCGGCAACGCGGTGATGGAATTCATGGTCTCGGCCAACCAGGCGCTGGAAATGTACACCGGCCTGACCCAGGGTGCGATTGCGTCGATCCTGACCGAAGGCAGCGAAGAACAGAAACAGACATATGCGACGCAGATGATTTCCGGCAAATGGACCGGGACGATGAACCTGACCGAAGCGCATTGCGGCACTGATCTCGGCCTGATCCGGACCAAGGCAGAACCGACGCCGGGGGGCAGCTATGCGATCACCGGTCAGAAGATTTTCATTTCGGCCGGAGAGCATGATCTGGCGGAGAATATCATCCATCTGGTGCTGGCGAAGACGCCGGGTGCGCCGGACAGTTCCAAGGGCATCTCGCTGTTCATCGTACCCAAGTTCCTGGTCAACGAGGACGGTTCGCTGGGCGAGCGCAATGGCGTGAGCTGTGGCTCGATTGAGGAAAAAATGGGTATCCACGGCAACGCGACCTGCGTGATGAACTATGACGGCGCCACCGGCTATATGGTCGGCGAAGAGAACAAGGGGCTGCGCGCGATGTTCATCATGATGAACGCGGCGCGGCTGGGGGTCGGCCTGCAGGGGCTGGCACAGGGCGAAATCGCCTATCAGAATGCGGTCATCTATGCCGGCGACCGCCGGCAGGGCCGGGCGCTGACCGGTGCCAAGGATCCGGACCATAATGCCGACCTTCTGTTCGTCCACCCGGACGTGCGCCGGATGCTGATGGACGGCAAGGCCTTTACCGAGTCGATGCGGGCGCTGGTGCTGTGGGGGGCGCTGCAGGTCGATCTGGCCGACAAGGCAGAGGGCGAGGAAGAGCGCCAGCTGGCGAACGATCTGGTCAGCCTGTTGACGCCGGTGATCAAGGGCTATGGCACGGCCAAAGGCTATGACATCTGCACCGAATCGCAGCAGGTCTATGGCGGCCACGGCTATATCAAGGAATGGGGCATGGAGCAGTTCGTGCGCGATGCGCGGATTGCCATGATCTATGAAGGCACTAACGGCATTCAGGCGATGGATCTGGTCGGGCGGAAGCTGGGCCAGAACGGTGGTCGGGCTGTGCAGGCCTTTTTCAAGGTGGTTGCCGACGAGCTTGCCGAAGCCAAGGGCCACGAAAAATTGTCGACCTTTGCTGGCGCGCTGGAAAAGGCGAATGGCGAGCTGCAGAAAGCAACCATGTGGTTCATGCAGAATGCGATGACCAATCCGAACAATGCCGGAGCGGGCGCCTATCACTATATGCAGCTGATGGGCATCGTGTCGCTCGGCCTGATGTGGCTCAGGATGAGCAAGGCCGCCCAGGCTGCGCTGGACGCCGGCACCGACAATCCGAAATATTACCAGGCCAAGCTGGTGACGGCGCAATATTTTGCCGAACGTTTCCTGCCGGATACCGGGTCGCTGCGGCGCAAGATCGAGGGCGGCAGCGAGTCGATCATGGCGCTGGCCCCCGAGATGTTTGCGGTCGCCTGAGGGCCGATCAGGGGTTTCGGTCAGGCGGCTTCATTGCGTTCCGCCTGTCGATAAGCCTCTTCCCACATGCCGAGGTTTCGCCGGGCATCCTGCACAAAGGGTGACCGGCGAATGCCCCACAGGGCCAGATCATTCGTGATCCGCCCGAGCAGGCGCATCGGGCGCTTCACCTGCACCAGCAGGATGACACGCCGCTGGTCGGTGCGGTTGTGGACTTCGTGAAAACAGCTGTCGTCGAAGACCAGCCATTTCCCCGCTTCCCAGAACAGCTCTGTATCCTCGACCTGCATCACGCATTGTTGCGCTTGATCGGGGACGATCAGTCCGAGATGACAGGTCACCAGACCTCGCGTCACGCCGCGATGGCGGGGAATGGTGGCACCGGGCTCCAGAATTGAGAAAAAGGCCGAGTTGAGATCCGGAATATCGCGAACCAGGGCCGCCGTTTCGGGCGCACGGGCGCAGTTTTCCGGAACTTCATAGCCATAGCCGATCAGAAAGAAGGAGCGCCAGTTGCCATCGCCGGCAATGCGTGCGTGATCGGGAGAAATGTCCCTGAGCGGGGGCACGGCATCACGATGGCGCAGGATCGCCGCCGCTTCGCCGGCAATGGTCTGCCAGTTGTTCGTCAGACGCTCGGTCCAGTCGAAAAAGTCCGGGCGCAGCACCGGCTCGGTCGGTATGATGGACTGGGCCGTGGAAAGCCGGTTGATCGTGCCGCGCAGGCGCTTGCCCATACGAATGATCAGAGGACGGCCGTCATTGGCGGCATGTGGCGAAGAGGGTTTCATGGTCATGACACGCAACCTTTCAGTTGAATTCACCCCGACCCGCATTGCCGATTATAGCATGAAATGTGACCATATTTCGACAAACAAAAGCCGGCAATCTGTCAATGACAGGAAGAGCCATCCGGTTGCGTCAAATCGTGCATATTGGTAGATAAACGCCGGAAATCAGCGGCTTGGCCTTCTCCGGGCTCCTATGGTCGAAGGGTGCTGGACCAATGAGAGCGGACCGGTCAAAAGGAACGTGACAGGGGAATGATATGCATAAGGAGTATATGCAATGCATTCCAAAAAAAGCTCAAATCCCATGCAGCGGATCACGCCCTATCTGATCACCGTCGGACTGGGGCTGTCGATTCCGGCCTATGCCGCACAACCCGAAACTTCGGACGAGATGCAGTCCGAAGTTCCGGCTGCTACCATCGACAGCAATGGCGACGGGACAACGGATGCGTGGGACCGGAACGAGGACGGTCAGGCCGATGCCTGGGACAGCAATGGCGACGGCAAGCCCGATCTGGCCGACGATGACGGCGATGGACAGCCAGACACGCCGGACGAGGACAGTCAGCCCGAATAAACGAGCAGCTTGCTTGCCTTCAGAACACCGGACCTAGCCATGGTCCGGTGTTTTCCGGGTTTGAAACATCTCGTCAAACATGCTGAGCATGGCAGCCTTGCTCTGCCGGTCGGCCGACGCGTTATAGCGAACCGCTGAAACCGACCTTGCATCGCTGCCCGGGTCCGTAAAACCATGCAGGACGCCGGAATAGATATGCATGTGGCAATCGGCACCGGCCAGATCCATTTCTTCAAGAAAGGCGCGCACCTGCTTGGGCGGAACCAGGGGATCGGCTCTGCCATGACAGACCAATATCCGGGCCTTGATGACCCCGCGCCTCGCCGGCTCGGGTGTCGCGAGCAGCCCGTGAAAACTGACCACCAGAGCGATATCTTCCCCGCTGCGCGCCATTTCCAGAACAATCTCGCCACCCATGCAATAGCCGATCGCGCCAATCCGGCTGTTCGCCAGTTTTGAACGCGTCCGCAATTCGTCCAGCGCACAGCGGAACCGCTCGCGGTAATATTGGGGGTCGGCGCGCAAAGCGTCGGCTCGCTTGCGCGCTTCGTGCATGTCCCTGATAACGCCGGCGCCGTAAAGATCGCAGACCATCGCGCTATAGCCCAGAGAGGCCAGCCACCGGGCGCGGTCAAACATCAGCTGGGTCGGGCCGACGATGGTCGGCACGATCAGGATACCGGCGCGCGGATAGCGGCTGGGCTGGGCAAGATAGCCAGCCAATTCCACATCGCCGTGCCGATACGTGAACTGCTGGACCTCGATGGAACTCATTCTTCGGGCAGGAACTCGGGCACGGACAGATAGCGTTCGCCGGTGTCATAGTTGAAGCCAAGGACCTTCGCCCCGTCGCCCAGTTCGGGCAGTTTCTGGGCAATGGCTGCCAGCGTGGCACCGGAGGAGATGCCAACCAGCATGCCTTCTTCCTTCGCTGCCCTCAACGCCATCGCCTTGGCATCGGCGGGTTCGACCTGGATCGCGCCATCGATACTCTTGGTATGCAGATTGCCCGGGATGAAGCCGGCACCAATGCCCTGGATCGGGTGTGGGCCAGGCTGGCCGCCGCTGATCACCGGCGAGGAGGTCGGTTCGACTGCATAGACTTTCAGATGGCTCCAATGTTCCTTCAGCACCTCTGCGACGCCGGTGATATGACCGCCGGTACCGACGCCGGTGATGATCGCGTCCAGCGGATTGTCCTTGAAGTCATTCAGAATCTCGATCGCGGTGGTGCGCTTGTGCACTTCGAAATTGGCCGGATTTTCAAATTGCTGCGGCATCCAGGCACCGGGGGTCTGGTCGACCAGTTCCTGGGCCCGCTCGATCGCGCCCTTCATGCCCTTTTCCTTCGGGCTGAGGTCGAAGGTTGCGCCATAGGCCAGCATCAGCCGGCGGCGTTCGAGCGACATCGACTCGGGCATAACCAGCACCAGCGTATAGCCCTTGACCGCAGCGACCATTGCCAGGCCCACGCCGGTATTGCCGGAGGTCGGTTCGATGATCGTCCCGCCGGGCTTGAGCGCGCCGGATTTCTCCGCTGCCTCGATCATCGCCAGGCCGATTCGGTCCTTGATCGATCCGCCGGGATTGGCGCGTTCAGACTTGATCCAGACATTGGCATCGCCGAACAGGCGCTGCATCTTGATATGCGGTGTGTTTCCAATGGTTTCGAGAATAGTATTGGCAATCATTATCCTGCACTCCTGTTGGTCTGTTCTTTTTCTGCCGGTTCCAGCCCCTCCGGCGGATCAAAAGTCCTGGCAGCGCCCAGCTGGGGGAAGAGGCGCGACCATAATCCTGTGACCACTATAGCACCCGCACCGCCGGCGACAATGGCGGCAATCGGTCCGACCAGAACGGCAAGGCCGCCGGACAGGGCATCGCCCAGTTCGTTCGAGGCGCTGATCGTCATCTGGCTGACCGCGCCGACGCGGCCGCGCTTGGCGTCCGGCGTGTGCAGCTGGATCAGCGACCCGCGGACATAGACGCCGAACATGTCGGCGGCGCCGCAGACGCCGAGACAGGCCATCGAGAGGTAAAGATTGGTGCTGAGCCCGAATCCGATCGTGCCGAGTCCGAACACGGCCATCGCCACCAGCATGCTGTTGCCGACATTCTTGCTGAGCGGAGCAAAGGAGAAGATGACCGCGACAATCACCGCGCCGACGGCTGGCGAGGCGGCGAGCAGCGACAGGCCGATTTCACCGGCGTGCAGGATGTCCCTCGCAAAGACCGGGATCATCGCGGTCGCGCCGGCCAGGAACATGACCAGAAGATCAAGCGTGATCGCGCCGAGCACCAGCTTGTTGCTCCAGACATAGGCCATGCCTTCGCTGACCTGTTGCAGGGGCGCCTTTGTCTTGTCCGCCGCCGGGCGCGGGACCGGCCCGATCAGGAAAATCGCCAGCGTGGCCAGCGCATAGAGGCCGGCGCAGACGAAATAGGGCAGGGCCGCGTCAACCTTGTAGAGCGGTCCGGCCATGCCGGGACCGGCGATCACGCCGACCTGCCACGCGATGGTCGACAGGGCGATGGCGCGGGGAATCGAGGCCTTTGGCACAAGATTGGGGGCCAGCGAACTGACCGCCGGTCCGAGGAATGCGCGGCAGATGCCCAGCAATATGGCAATGATATAGATCGACCAGAGCGTGATTGCGCCGGACGCTGTCATCAGGCCCAGGACCAGCGCGATCAGGGCCTGTGCTGCGAGAACGATGCGCGCAATCCAGCGGCGATCCATATGATCGGCGACCCAGCCGACCACCGGCGTCAACAGGAACAGGGGTACGAATTGCAGGAGACCCAGCAGACCCAGGATGCCTGCAGAGGCGCTGATCCCCATGTCCTCGCGGGCCAGATTATAGGCCTGCCAGCCTAGGATCAGCATCATCGCATAAAGCGCGAACATCGAAGCCAGTCGGGAGAACCAGAGATAGCGATAATTGGCTATCGTGAAGGGATGGGGGGCGGTACTGATCACCGGATAGCTGCTAGCGATGGACGCCAGCAGCTGCAATCATTTCATGCGCGCACCAGAGCTTTTGGCCAATAGCGGTTCGTCGAATAAGGCTGGCCAAGCGGCCCCTGGCTGTGCAGTCTGGAGCAACGGCAGCAGCCGAATGGATTATTCCCCGGGGAGACAGAAATGAAGATTCGCAATCTGATGCTGGCGGTATCGCTGGCGGCCTTGACCGTCACCGGTTGCAAGAAGGTCGAGGATGAGCCGGTCGCTGCGATGGCAATCGACAGCAGCAGCGTGTGGGGCGGTTATCTCTCCGGCTTCCTGGACAGCTATTTTCCGGTCAATCCGACCTTCGCCGTTTATCAGGGCAAGCATGAATTTGACGGCCAGCTGCCGGACTGGAGCGCGGAGGGTCTGGAGAAAATGATCGCCGTTCGCAAGCAGGCGATAGCGGACGCGCAGGCGATTGATCCAGCGGATCTGAGCGAGGCCGAGCAGTTCGAGCGCGACTATCTGGTCAATGTAATGCAGGGCGAGCTGTTCTGGCTGGAAGACGCCGACTTTCCGCACAAGAATCCGGCTTATTATATCGGTGCGCTGGACCCCAATGTCTATATCGCGCGGCCCTATGCCGACGCGACCACGCGGATGAAGGCCTTTATCAAATATGCCGAAAACGTGCCGGCCGCTGCGGCGCAGATCAAGGCGAACCTGAAGCTGCCGCTGCCCGAAAGCTATGTCAAATATGGCCAGGCCGGCTTTGGCGGTTTTGCCGATTATTTCACTGGCGATGCCAAGGCGGCCTTTGCCGAGGTCAAGGATTCCGCGCTTCAGGAACAATTTGATGTCGCCGCCAACGCCGCTGCCGCTGCGATGAAGGACCTGGCCGGCCATATCGGGTCGGTTCCGGCGACCAAGGACGGCTATGCGCTCGGCGCCGACAAATTTGCCGCGATGATCAGCAAGACCGAGGGCGTCAACATATCGCTGGGTGAGCTTGAGGGAATTGGCCGGGCAGACCTGAAGCGCAACCAGACGGCGCTGGTCAAGGCCTGTGGCACTTTTGCTCCCGGCGCCAGCATCAACGCCTGCATGGCGAAAATGGGCAGCGACAAGCCCAAAGACGGTCCGGTCGAGGAAGCCCGGCGGCAGTTGCCCGAACTCCGCGCCTTTCTGATCGATAAGGATATCGTCTCGATCCCCGGCACCGAGGAAGCGAAGGTAGAGGAATCGCCGCCCTATAATCGGCAGAACAGCGCGTATATCGATATTCCCGGACCCTATGAACAGGGCCTGCCGAGCGTCTATTATATCTCGCCGCCCGATCCGTCCTGGGATGAAGCCAAGCGGCAGGCCTATATTCCGGGCACGAAGGATCTCTTGTTCACCTCGGTGCACGAAGTATGGCCGGGGCATTTCCTCAATTTCCTGCACAGCAACCGCGCCAAGTCGATCTTCGGCAAATTGTTCGTCGGCTATGCCTTTGCCGAGGGCTGGGCGCATTATAGCGAGGAGATGATGTGGGAGGCGGGCCTCAATGACGGCGACGAGGAAACCCACATCGGCCAGCTGTCCAATGCGCTGCTGCGCGACTGCCGGTTCCTGTCCGCCATCGGTCTGCATGCGCAGGGGATGAGCGTGGCCGATTCGAAGAAAATGTTCCTTGAGCAATGCTATCAGGATGAAGGCAATGCCGACCAGCAGGCAGCGCGCGGCACCTATGATCCGGCCTATCTCAACTATACGATGGGCAAGCTGATGATCCGCAAGCTGCGGGAAGACTGGACCAGCGCCAATTATGCCGAGCAGAAGAGCCAGGACGGGGGAGCGATGGCGGGCTGGAAGGCGTTTCACGACGAGTTCCTGGGCTATGGCGGACCGCCGATTCCGCTGGTGCGCAAGGCGATGATGAAGGAAGCCGAGGCGAAAGCGGTCTTTTAGGCCTGGTTTCCGCCGGCCGGCCGGCGTTTCCGCACCGGGGCGACCAGAAGCCGGCGCGCTGACCCGCGTCGATGTGCGTTTGCGCCTGTTAACGCTGCCTCTTAACCTGTGATATGCCATCGTGCCGCAGCGGGACGACGCAAAAATTGGCCATTTCTCACCGCAAATCCATGGTAAACACTTCGTTAACGGATGGAGTGTGAGTCATGGTCGAGAAAATAGCCTATCGGATAAGCGCGACGGTTTTGCTGGTGGCGGCGCTTGCGATCGTGGCCTTGCTGGCTATGGGCCTGACCCGCGCCGACGCCGGTTCGCCTGCTGCGCCGCAGCAGGCGGTGGCCGCGAACAGTGCCGTTGCGCCGCCGGTCGAGGATATTGCCGCGGTTGAACCGATTGCCGACAATACGGACGATATCATCGACAAATTGCCGCTCAGCGACACATTCGTGGTCAAGCGCATCCTGCAGATCGACGAGCCTTTCGTGCACGGCTATTATAAATGGGACGACGAGGGCGTGCCCGATGGCGAGCTGGTCGTGACCGTCGATCTCAAGGCCGAGAGCATTTCCGTGTTCCGGGCCGGCTATGAAATCGGGGCGGCGGTAATCACCTTTGGCGATTCCGAAAAGCCGACGCCGACCGGTGTCTTCCCGATCAGCCAGAAGGACGCGGACCATGTCTCGAATATCTATGGCTCGCCGATGCCTTACATGCTGCGCCTGACCAATGATGGCGTCGCGATTCATGCTTCGGACGTCAAATGGGGCTGGGGCACGCGCGGCTGCATCGGCGTGCCGCTGGAATTTGCGCGGCGGCTGTTCGAGCAGGCCAAGCTGGGCGACCGGGTGATCGTCACCAACGGCAAGATGCTCGGCATGGGCGACGCGATCCTGTAGGTCGCGGCGGCCAGCGGTCTGAGCCATTCTGTTGGTCTGACGGCTTCTGACGGGCATGCGCCGTGCCATTCAGCTAGCCGGAAAGCCGGGCATGTCTTACAATCGACCCGTTCCATCCCCATATGTCAGACAAGCGGCCGCGCATTTGGGACCGCCAGTTTTCACTATGCCGCCTCCCGACGATCAGAATTGCTTCTGATCGCTGTTTTTGAGCCGCCAAAATCGCCGCGCTTTCGCCGATCCGCCTGACGCATGCATCTTCTACCATCGCCGTTGTCCCGCAGGTTGTGCGGTCCCGGCGTCTGCTGCCTTCATCCGTTCCAACCCGAGAGGACAATATCATGGCCAAGTCACAGAAGAAATCCAACAAGGAAATCCGCAAGCCGAAGGCTGCGAAGGTGAAGACCAACGCATCCAACCCGTCGGACAAGGCTGGCGTGGTTGTCGGTCTCGAGCATATGAAAACCGGGCGCGGCAAATGACCGGACGGGAAAGGGCAATGCCATGCGGGTAAAGGCCTCCACCTGCCGCGAGCAGGAAGCGCGCCAGCGCGATCTGGCGGCCAATGATCCGCTCGAAAGTCGGCGCAGGGTTGCGGCCGCTGCGGCCAAGGCCTGGGGCATCGAAGCGATCCAAGCGGAAAAACGCGAGGCCGGTCACCTGAGCCCGCGCGACAAGCTGGATGCGGAAATTACGCGGGAATTCGCCGAGGAAAGCGAAGCCGATGCTTTGCTGGAGGACCGCTGATATGGAGCTTCGGCTGATTATTGCCTATGGTCTGATCGCCTTGATGGTGGCGGGCATAGGCGTGACGGTTTATGTGGTCCGCAAGAAGAGCAAGGCGCGACGCGGGGGCTATTGATCCAGACTGTCGGGCCGGCTCACGCCAGCCTGGTGAAGTTTTCCGGCACTGCTTGTAACACGCCTTTCCCCATCGGCGTTCCACAAGGTGCTGGGGGAGGGCGGCAATCCGACGCTGGATACGCTGCGGGCGATATTGAAGGTGCCGGGGGGTAAGATGTCGGTGGTGGGGTGAGTTCTATGGTTGGCTCGGACTTGAGCCAAATGCCGGGATGGATAGCGGAGGAAGGGTGCATGTTGAGTGCCATCAGTGCCAATCCTCCAGACCGAGATTATGGCTAAATTGGGGCTTGGTAAAAGCCCCTCCTCTTCAGAGGAGGGGTTGGGGTGGTGGCGAGGCTAAGCCGAGCTTGCGCGTATCAAAACCACTCACCGGCATCGAGCCGGTTTGCGGCTATCCCAATCCTTGATTCCCTCCCTTGAAAGGCAGGGGGTGGGGTAGGGCCGTTCGTGGTGAGCCTGTCGAACCGCGCCTCTCGCCGATAGGTGTCCTTCGACAAGCTCAGGACGAACGGAGACTCGCTGGCTTTCGGCTCGACAGGCTCAGTGCGAACGGATGCTCGCTGGCTTTTGGCTCGACAGGCTCAGGACGAACGGGAATGCTTGTCATGAACGCCCCGCGCTCAGGCCACCTCGACAAAACTATCCAGCACCCGCTTGTCCCCACTCTTTTCAAACGCGATCTCCAGCTTGTTGCCTTCCTTCACCTTGACCTCGCCATAGCCGAATTTGCTGTGGAAGACGCGCATGCCGACGGTGACGTCGGCGCGGCCCTTGTTGCCGAGGGAGACGGCGCTGCGGCGGGCTTCCTTGATCGTGCGGGGGTTTTTGTCGAAGCCGCCTGTTGATGCGGCGCGTTGCCAGCCGGGGCCGCGCTGGCCGGCGCGGGTGGCGTTGGCGGCGGCGAGATGGGCGAAGGGATCGCTCTGCTCGCTCCAGTTGGCGCGCCACAGGCTTTCGCCGCCGCTCATGCTGCTTTCATGGGTGACATGCTCGTCGGGCAGTTCGCCGATGAAGCGGGACGGGATCGAGCTGGTCCACTGGCCGTAGATGCGGCGGTTGGCGGCGTGGAAGATGGTACATTTCGTCTTGGCGCGGGTGATCGCGACATAGGCGAGGCGGCGTTCCTCCTCGAGGCTGGCGTTGCCGCCCTCGTCGAGGCTGCGCTGCGAGGGGAAGACGCCTTCCTCCCAGCCGGCGCAGAAGACATGGTCATATTCCAGGCCCTTGGCGCCGTGCATGGTCATGATCGTGACCTTGGCTTCGTCGTCGCGCGCGTCATTGTCCATGACCAGGCTGACATGTTCCAGAAAATCGCCGAGCGTTTCATATTCCTCCATCGCGCGGGCGAGTTCGGTGAGATTCTCGAGCCGGCCGGCGGCTTCGGTGGAGCGGTCCGCCTGCAGCATCGTCGTGTAGCCACTCTCGTCGAGCACGATCCGGGCGAGTTCGGCATGGTCGGTGTCGGCCGCCATTTCCCGCCAGCGAGCGAAATTGCGCATCAGTTCGAGCAGCGTGTTGCGGGCCCGGGGTGGCAGTTCGTCGGTGTCGCAGATCGTATAGGCAGCGGCGGCGAGCGCGATGCCCTGCGACCGGGCGAGGCGGTGGACTTTCTCGATGGTCTTGTCGCCGAGGCCGCGCTTGGGCGTGTTGACGATCCGTTCAAAGGCAAGGTCGTCGGCGGGCTGGGCAATGACGCGCAGATAGGCGAGGGCGTCGCGGATTTCGGCGCGCTCGTAGAAGCGGAAGCCGCCGATGATCTTGTAGGGCATGCCGATCGAGATGAAGCGGTCTTCAAACTCGCGGGTCTGGAACTGGGCGCGGACCAGAATCGCGACATCGTTGAGCGAGACCTGATGGAGCTGTTGCAGCGCCTCGATCTCGTCGCCGGTGCGGCGGGCTTCTTCCGGGCCGTCCCAGACGCCGATCACCTGCACCTTGTCGCCCTCGGTTTCCTCGGTCCACAGCGTTTTGCCGAGGCGGCCGCTGTTATGGTCGATCAGGCCGGAGGCGGCGGCGAGAATATGCGGGGTGGAGCGATAATTCTGCTCGAGCTTGACCACCGTGGCTTCGGGAAAATCCTTTTCGAAGCGCAGGATATTGGCGACTTCCGCGCCGCGCCACGAATAGATCGACTGGTCATCGTCGCCGACGCAGCAAATGTTCTTGTGGCTCTGCGCGAGCAGGCGCAGCCAGAGATATTGCGAGCTGTTGGTGTCCTGATATTCGTCAACCAGGATATATTTGAACCGCTGCTGGTAGCGCTGCAGGATTTCGCGGTTGGTCTTCAAGAGGTTGAGAATATGCAGCAGCAGGTCGCCGAAGTCGCAGGCGTTGAGCGCGATCAGGCGGGCCTGATAGGCCGCGTAAAATTCCTGACCGCGGCCATTGGCATAGCGTTCATTCTCGTTGGCATCGAGATCGGCGGGGTTGAGACCGCGATTCTTCCACTGGTCGATCAGGCCGGCAAGCATCCGCGGCGGCCAGCGTTTCTCGTCGATTTCTGCGGCCTGGATCAGCTGCTTGAGCAGGCGCAGCTGGTCATCGGTGTCGAGAATGGTGAAATTGCTCTGCAGGCCGACCAGTTCGGCGTGCTGGCGCAGCATTTTCGCGCCGATGCTGTGGAAGGTGCCGAGCCACGGCATCCCCTCGAAGCTCTCGCCGACGATCAAGGCGATCCGTTCCTTCATCTCGCGGGCGGCCTTGTTGGTGAAGGTCACTGCGAGAATTTCGCTGGGCCAGGCCTTGCGCGAGAAGACGATATGGGCGAGTCGGCGAGTGAGGGCAGCGGTCTTGCCGGTGCCGGCACCGGCGAGGACCAGCACCGGGCCGTCGGTGGTCAGCACGGCCTGGCGCTGCGGCGGATTGAGGCCGCGCACATAGGGCGGGTCGCTCTCTTGCGGTATATTGACAGTATCGGTCACAGGTGAACAGTTAGGGAACATCTGCGAGCGGAGCAAGAGGCCAATCGCGCTTTTATCTTCTCTGGCTTCCGCCCGAAGGAACCGCGCCGGAACCATGAGGGGGTTCGGGGGTTATCAGAGCAGGAACAAATATTTGGAGGCTGATATGTGTAAGATAGCAATGGCAAGCACGATAATGGCAGCATCAATGGCACTGGCAGGTGTCGCTCATGCCCAGAACGAAATGCCGGACGGGGCGAAAGCCGATCCGAAGGCGACCGTGGTGGACAAGGGCGCCAATGGCCGCGCCCAGACGGTCATGCTGAACGGCAAGGAATATAAGGTGTGCGGCGGCGACGTGACCGACGGCTGCATCAATCCGCGCGAAGCCGGGCTGAAGTTCGGCAACCGGGCGCTTGACTACTGGCCGGGCAAGCCTGCCAGCGAGAAATAATCATTCAGGTTCGTTGTGAACAGTGAAAAAGGCGAGGCCATGCCCCGCCTTTTTTGCTTTTGCCCCAAGGGACAGGTTGAAAACTATGTTGCAGCGCACCATTTGTTAAGCAATCGACAGCATAGCGCCCCCAACGGAGTATGACATGAGCAAGCGACTGACCACGAGCGCGATTATCGCGACCCTTCTGATGATGGCCACCACCTTTTACAGCACGGCGCAACTGGACCGGCAGGAAAGCGCATCGCGTACGGTCCTGATGGGCGGCTAAAGCCCCACCGGGCGCAGGATATGAAGCCGCGCCTTGCCGCTGTCGCGCGTGCAATCGAGATCGAAACCCTTCACATCGACATTTTCATGGCGCGCCGTTTCGACGGCGATCCAGCTGGACGGGGCAAACCAGCCGTGACGGCCCAGCTTGTCCAGAGCAACCGCACCGGCCCCCGAATCATAAGGCGGGTCCATCAGGATCAGATCATAGGGCTTGCGGGCCTGGCCGAGATGCAGAACCGAGCCGACCCGGATATCCGCGTCAGCCGCTAGCGTTTCCACATTTTTTTCCAGCGCCCTGAGTGCATCCTTGTCCTGTTCGACGAAGGTGCAGTGCGCCGCGCCGCGGGACAAGGCTTCCAGGCCGAGCGCGCCGGAACCGGAGAAGAGGTCGAGGACCTGCAGATCCTCAAAATCGCCGAGACGGCTGGTCAGCATCGAGAACAGCCGCTCGCGGGTGCGGTCGGCGGTCGGGCGCGTGGTCTCGCCCTTGGGGGCGATGATTTTCCGCCCGCGCCATTTGCCTGCGATTATGCGCATTTTAGACCGTCCATCCCGAACTTGCCAAAGGATAGCTCGCGGATGAGAGGCGTGGTTCGACAGGCTCACCACGAACGGACACAGGCTCACCACGAACGGACACAGGCTCACCACTGATCGGAAAACGGTTGTTCATTGAGAAACCTGCCGTTCGCCCTGAGCTTGTCGAAGGGCATCTCTCGTTCGCGAGGCATGGTTCGACAGGCTCAGCACGAACGGAAACTGCTCACCACTGACGGAGAAAAACTTCTTCACTGCCAAGTTGGCCGTTCGTCCTGAGCCTGTCGAAGGACATCTATCCTTCCAGAGGCGTGGTTCGACAAGCTCAGCACGAACGGATTCTGTAACGAGAACGCGGCCAGTCATTTTAGCGATTTTCTGAACTGCACCAGGTCATGCTGGCGGACCTGATCGATCTCGCCCTTTTGCAGGTCGCCGAGCACGAACGGGCCGTAGCGGGTGCGGATCAGGCGGGAGACCTCGAGGCCGAAATGTTCCAGGACCTTGCGGACTTCGCGATTCTTGCCCTCGGTCAGGGTCATCTCGATCCACTGGTTGCGGCCGGTGCGGCGTTCGAGATTGGCGGTGATCGGGCTGTAGTGCATGCCCTCTATGGTGATGCCGCGATAGAGTTCTTCCAGCTGGTTCTGGCTGATATCGCCGAAGGTTCGCGCGCGATAGGTGCGCTCGATGCCGTTTTTCGGCAATTCCATCTGGCGCTTGAACTCGCCGTCGGTGGTCATCAGCAGCAGGCCCTCGGTGTTCATGTCGAGCCGACCGATCGGCATGATCCGTTCCATGTCCTTGGGGAGCACGTCGTAGATCGTCTTCTTGCCGGAAAAGTCGCGTTCCGCGGTCAGATAGCCGTTGGGCTTGTGAAAGCGGAACAGCTTGGCAGGGGACGGTTCGGCGACGGGATTGCCGTCGACGGTGATGCCGGTCAGATTTTTCAGCAGCAGCGAGGGATGTTCGACGGGGTCGCCATTGAGCGCGATCCGCCCCGCCTCGATCATCCGTTCGATTTCGCGGCGCGAGGCGACGCCGGCGCGGGCCAGCAATTTGGCGATGCGCTGGCCTTCGCGGCTATCGCCGGCGGCTGCCTTGGGCGCGGCGGGGGCTTTCGCACCCGGGGTCGGTTTGGCGCGATAGATCTTGGCTGGTTTTTCTTCGGTCATGGGCCGGTTCCATGGCGGAAAAACAGCTGCGCTGCAATCTGTAACCTTTGGCTTTGCGCGCCCGAACCGCTAGTGTCACCCTGGTGGAGTAAAGAATGCGCAAGATCATCCCCTGTCTGGTGCTTTCCGGAGCGGCCCTGGCCGCCTTCGCCGGTCTGCAATTTGCCGCTTCGGCCGAGGCCGGCTCTGCCCGGGTGACGACCGAGACCGCCCGGTCGGGCCAGCCGGTCGTGATCGAGCTGTTCACCAGCCAGGGATGTTCCTCCTGTCCCCCCGCAGACATGCTGGCCCGGCGGCTGGCAAAGGACCCGTCGCTGCTGGTGATCACCCGGCCGGTGACCTACTGGGACCGGCTGGGGTGGAAGGACACGCTGGCGCGGGAGGAGAATACGCAGCTGCAGCGCGCTTATGCCGCAAAGGGCGGCGAAGGGGCCGGCGTGTACACGCCGCAGATCGTGGTCAATGGCGATGGCGCGGCGGTTGGATCGCGGGAAGGGGATATCCGCTCGCTGGTCCGGCGAGCCGACCGTTCGGGCCCCCGGATCACGGCTGCCACCCACGCCAAGGGCGGCATGACGGTCACCGTCAGCGGCAAGTCGGACTATCTGGCCAGCGTCTCCCTTGTCGCCCTCAGCTCGTCCGAAACCGTGCGTATCGGGCGCGGCGAGAATGGCGGGCGGACGCTTCATTTCACCAATGTTGTGCGAGCCGAACATGTTATGGGCAGCTGGCGCGGCGAGCGTCAGAAATTTACGGTTTCGGCGTCCTTTTTGAAGACAAGCGGGGCGGACAAATATGCGATTGTCGTGCAGCGGCCCGGCGCCGGGCCGATCGTCGCGGCGAAGCTCATCGATATCTGAAGTGCTTCAAAATCAAGGTGGCATTCAGGCGAATAGGCGCTAAACATTCCTCCGGTTCGAGGGAGAATGTTGCGTGAGTAGTCAATTGGCAGATTTGGGATGGCGCGGATATCTTCCCGCCGGCGTGCGCCCGTATAGCGAGGCGGCCCCCCTGGCGGCGCTTTTTCTCGGCGTATCCTCGGCGCTGCCGCTGACCATGATCGCGGCAACGCTGACCACCCGTCTGGCGCAGGCGGGGATCGAGAAATCGACCGTCACCGCCTTTGCGCTGACCTTTCTTGCCTATAATTTCAAATGGCTGTGGGCGCCGATTATCGATGTGATCAAGCTGCCGATCATCGGCCGGGTCGGCCAGCGACTGTCCTGGCTGATTGTCACGGCGGCACTGGCGATGCTCGCGATCATCTATCTCGGCTCGCTGGATCCGGCCAAGGATATTGCTGCCGTCGCGGTGGCAGCAATCATGGTCGGGGTTGCCGGGGCAACCTTTGACGTGGTGATTGATGCCTATCGCATCGAACTGCTCGAGCCCGAACAGCTGGGTGTCGGATCCGGCATGTCGCAATATGGCTGGCGGATCGGTGCGGCGACGGCCGGCGCGGTGGCGCTGGTGGTGGCGGCGCGGACCAACTGGTCGATCGCTTATTATGTCTGCTCTCTGTTCGCCCTGTTCGCGGTGATAGTCGGCCTGATCATGCGCGAGCCGAGCCGGCGGCAGGAACCGATGGCGCTGAAAGGCCCGCTGGAAGCGGCAAAAGCCTATGTCAGCCCACTGTTGGAATTTTTCAAACGGTCGGGTGCGCTGCTGGTGCTATTGTTCGTTCTGGTTCACAAGATTGGCGACACGCTGGCCAATCTGACCTTCCGGCTCTTGTTCGAGGATCTCGGCTTCAGCAATGACGAGATCGCCTTCTACGATGTCAGCCTGGGCTTTTTCGCCTTTCTGATTGGCATATTCGTCGGCGGTATCGTCTATTCGCGGCTGGGCATGAAAAAGGCGGTGATGCTGAGCCTGATCCTGATGGCGGTCAGCAATCTGTCCTTCGCCGGGCTTGCCGCTGCCGGTCACAGCAACTGGGGCATGGCGGGGGCGATCGGCTTCGAGAATTTCGCCAGCGGTGTCGGCGGCGTGGCGGTGGTCGCCTATCTGTCGGCGCTGTGCAACCTGCAGTTTACCGGGACCCAGTTTGCGCTGCTGTCGGCAGCGGCCAGCATCCTCGGCCGCTTCCTGACCGGGACCACGGCGGGATCGCTGATCGAGGCTATGGGTTATGTGAATTTCTATCTGCTGACCACGGTGGCGGCGCTGCCGGGCGTGATCATGTTCTGGCTGATGATTCGCTATGGTCTGGTTGACCGCTCGCTGGGAACCGCGGGGTCGGTGCATAGTGACGAGACGGAAGCGGGGACGCCTGGGTGATCAGGAGGGATTCCGGGCGGTGTGTATCCGCTGGCATTGCGCAGGTAGTGGAGGACAGGACTGTTCTGGGCCCCGGCCTGCGCCGGGGCACAATAGTCTCTAGTCGGGAACCTGCTCGTTCAGTCTGAGCACCTCGCCCGCCAGATAGAGCGAGCCGGCAATTAGCACGGTCTTGCCCGCGCCCGGTGTCAGCGAGCGCAGCGCCGCGCTGATATCGCTGGCTTGCGACATTGGCGCATCTGCCGCCGGATAGTCTCCAGGAGCATGCGATTCGTTGCCCGGAACCGGGATCACCGTGACGCTGGCCAGCTTCTCGTGCAGCGGGGTGATGATCGCGGCGGGGTCCTTGTTGGCCAGCATGCCGATGACCAGATCGATCGACCCGGCTTCATAGTCGGCGAAATGCTTGGCCAGCGCGAGGCCGGCGCTGACATTATGGCCGCCGTCGACCCAGACTTCGGCGTCGGCGGGCAGCAAATGGGTCAGCGGTCCGGCGATCAGGAAATGCATCCGCCCCGGCCATTGCGCCCAGCCCATCGCCGCTTTTAACGCAGCATCCGAGATTTTGACCGCATCCTGGTGGCGCATCATCGCGATGGCGAGCGCGGCATTGTCCGCCTGATGCGCGCCGACCAGCGCGGGCAGGGGCAGGTTGAGCTTGCCGGTCTCGTCTTTATAGTGCAGCTGGCCCTCGTAAATCGCCGCGTCCCATTCCTCGCCGCGCGGAAAATGCTGCGCCCCAATATCTGCAGCATGGTCGGCGATGACGTGCAGCATATCCGCAGCATATTTTTGCGTGAGCAGGGGCGCGTTCTGTTTCGCGATGCCGGCTTTCTCCCAGGCGATGCGGACCAGCGGATCGTTGGGCGTGCCTTCCTCCGGACTGAGCAGAAAGGCTTCGTGGTCGATCCCCAGTTCGGCGATGCCGGTCGCAACCGGGCGGTCAATGACGTTGGTCGCATCGAGCCTGCCGCCCAGGCCGACTTCCAATATGCAGGCATCGGCCGGCGTTTCCGCGAAGGCGAGCAGGGCGACGGCAGTGGTCGCCTCGAAGAAGCTGGGATTGATATCGGCGCTGATATCGAGCACCCGCGCCAGCAGTTCGGCGAGATAGTCATCCTCGATCAGCTTGCCGGCCAGCCTTATCCGCTCGTTGAACCGGACCAGATGCGGGCTGGTATAGACATGGGCCTTGAGGCCTTCCGCCTCAATCGCGGCGCGCAGGAAGGCGCAGGTCGAACCCTTGCCGTTGGTGCCGGCGACGTGGAAGACCGGCGGGAGCCTGTCCTGCGGATTGTCGAGGCGACCGAGGATGTCGTTGATCCGGTCCAGCCCCAATATATCGCGGCCGGGCGAGAGCAACTCAAGGCGGTCGAGCTGTTTCTGGACCGCGGGATGATCGGAACGGGCGCCGTCGGCCATCTACTCCCCTCCCGCTTGCGGGAGGGGTAGGGGGTGGGCTTGGAGGTTCGAAATCACAGCTTTGATCATGGATGATGTTCCCACCCCTAGCCCCTCCCGCAAGCGGGAGGGGAACTTAGGCCGCGTCTTTCCATGCCATCATATAGCCCATTACCCGGGCCAGGGTTGCGCGCAATTCCCTGCGGTGAACGACCATATCGATCATGCCGTGCTCGAGCAGATATTCGGCGGTCTGGAAGCCGTCGGGCAGTTTCTCCCGAATGGTATTCTCGATCACCCGCTGGCCGGCAAAGCCGATCATCGCGCCGGGTTCGGAAATATGGATGTCGCCGAGCATTGCATAGCTGGCGGTCACGCCGCCAGTGGTCGGATCGGTCAGCACGACGATGAACGGGATGCCGGCCTCGCGCAGCATCGAGATGGCGACCGTGGTCTTCGGCATCTGCATCAGCGACAATATGCCTTCCTGCATCCGCGCACCGCCGGCGGCGGTGAAGATGATATAGGGACACTGGTCCTTGAGCGCGCGCTTGGCGCCGTCGACAAAGGCCTGACCCACGGCGAGGCCCATCGAGCCGCCCATGAAGGAAAAATCCTGCACACCGACGACGCAAGGAATGCTCTCGATTGTACCCTTGACGTTGATCAGCGCATCCTGCTCGCCGGTCTTGGTCCGCGCGTCCTTCAACCGGTCGATATATTTTTTCTGGTCCTTGAACTTGAGCGGGTCTTCCTGGACCTGGGCCCAGGGAATCAGCTTCCAGCTGTCGTCATCCATGATCTGGGCGAAGCGGACCATCGGGCCGATGCGGCCGTGATGCTCGCATTTCGGGCAGATATACATGTTTTCCTGATATTCCTTGAGGAATACCATCGCTTCGCATTTCTTGCACTTGTGCCAGAGATTCTCGGGCGTTTCGCGCTTGGTGATCGACGCGATCTTATTGCGGACATTGGTTAGCCAACTCATAGAATCATTCCTCTATTCCGTTCGCATCGAGCGCAGTCGAGATGCCGGGTCTGGCGGCCTGTGTCTCGACTGCGCTCGACACGAACGGGTCTGGATTCAACCTTCTCTAGCCGCCCTGATAGCATCGGAAAGCGACTTTACATAGTCCCGGACGTGCGGGCCGGCATCCTTGCCATATTGGCCGACGATTTCGACAATCGCCGAGCCGACGACCACGCCATCGGCGACGCGGGCGATAGCGGCAGCCTGTTCGGGCGTGCGCACGCCAAAGCCGACGGCTACGGGCAGATCGGTGCCGGCCTTCAGCCGGGTGACCGCTTCCTCGATGCTGGCCTGTGCCGCCTGTTGCTGGCCGGTGATGCCGGCGACCGAGACATAATAGAGAAAGCCGGACGCGTTGTTCAATATGGTGGGCAGGCGCTCGGCATCGGTGGTCGGCGTGGCAAGGCGGATGACCGCAACATCCTTGGCGCGCAGGGCGTCGCCGAGGCTTTCGTCTTCCTCGACCGGGATATCGACGCAGATCACCGCATCGACACCGGCGTCAACACAGGCATCGGCGAACCAGTCGGAGCCGCGGATGGTCATTGGATTGGCATAGCCCATCAGCACCAGCGGGGTGTCCGGGTGGCGCTGGCGGAATTCGGCGGCGATCCGGAAGATATCGGCGGTCTTCGTGCCAGCGGCGAGGCTGCGGATATCCGCTTCCTGGATCGAGGGGCCGTCAGCCATCGGATCCGTGAACGGCATGCCGAGTTCGATGATATCCGCGCCGCCTTCGACAAGCGCGTCGAGTATGGCGCCTGTGTCGGCAGGGGTCGGATCGCCAGCGGTGACGAAGGCGACGAGCGCTGCGCGGTCGGACGGGAAGGATTGGGAGAGACGGGTCATGATGCCCTCTCCAGCAAGGGAGTTTGGTTCGGTTTCAGGTAAAACATGCTCCCAGCATGTTTTAGAAGTGATCCGGGGGATCGCTTCGGCCTGAAACCGAACCAAACTGGTTGCGCAAACTTGGCAGCTTGCTGCCTAGTTGGAGCTGGGTGAGGGTTTACCCACTCTCGAGGGCAGAACACCCTCATCCAACTGCGCCTAGCTTCGTTCCTCAGCAAGGCTCCGTATCCTTCTCCCTCACGGGAGAAGGTTTGTGCGTTCACCGTCATATCTCCGTCCCCAGCGCTTCCGCGACGGTGAAAATATCCTTGTCGCCGCGGCCGCACAGGTTCGCCAGGATGATCTGGTCGCGGTCCATCTTTACCGCTTCGCGGGTGACGGCGGCGATGGCGTGGGCCGGTTCGAGCGCAGGGATGATGCCTTCGGTGCGGCAGAGCAGCTGGAAGGCGTCGAGGGCTTCGGTGTCGGTGGCGCTGTCATAGTCGACGCGTCCGGATTCCTTGAGCCAGCTGTGCTCCGGTCCGATGCCGGGATAATCGAGCCCGGCACTGATCGAATGGGCTTCGGTGATCTGGCCGTCCTCGTCCTGTAGCAGATAGGTCTTGTTGCCGTGGAGGATGCCGGGGCCGCCGCCGGCGAGGCTGGCGGCATGCTGCTTGTCGAGGCCATGACCGGCTGCTTCGATGCCGAGCATCCGGACGTCCGGATCGTCGAGAAACGGATGGAACAGGCCGATCGCATTGGAGCCGCCGCCAATCGCCGCGACCAGCAGGTCGGGCAGGCGGCCGATCCGCGCCAGCATCTGGGCGCGGGCTTCCTTGCCGATCACGCTCTGGAAATCGCGGACCAGCTCCGGATAGGGATGCGGGCCGGCGGCGGTGCCGATGATGTAGAATGTATCGTGGACATTGGCGACCCAGTCGCGCAGCGCTTCGTTCATCGCGTCCTTGAGCGTCGCCGCGCCGCTGGTCACCGAGACAACTTCTGCGCCGAGCAATTTCATCCGGAAGATATTCGGTTTCTGCCGCTCGATATCGGTGGCGCCCATGAAGATGGTGCAGGGCAGGTTGAAGCGGGCGCAAACGGTTGCGGTGGCGACGCCATGCTGGCCAGCGCCGGTTTCGGCGATGATTCTGGTCTTGCCCATGCGGATCGCGAGCAGGATTTGGCCGATGCAATTGTTGATCTTGTGCGCGCCGGTATGGTTGAGCTCGTCGCGCTTGAACCAGATTTGCGCGCCCCGTTTCTCTCCATTTGGGCCCTCGGGGGCCGTTTCGCGGACATGGTCGGTCAGCCGCTCGGCAAAATAGAGCGGGCTGGGGCGTCCGACATAATGTTCGAGCAGGTCGTTGAATTCTGCCTCGAACGCCGGGTCGGCCTGGGCGGCGCGATAGTGCTTTTCCAGATCGAGAATCAGCGGCATCAGCGTTTCGGCGACATAGCGGCCGCCAAATTCGCCGAAATGGCCGCGCTCGTCTGGCTGGTTGCGGAAGCTGTTGGGTGTGTCGTTCATGGGTTTATCCGTTAGTCCTGAGCCTGTCGAAGGACGCCTCTCGTCGCAAAGCGCACTTCGACAAGCTCAGTGCTAACGGCCTGCTAACGAAGTGACGCGTCAAATTCCCGCACCGCTTGGCAAAAGGCGGCGATTCTGTCCACCTGTTTGACGCCCGGAGCGGATTCAACGCCGGAGGAGACATCGACCAGCGGCGCGCGTGTGGCGGTTAGCGCATCACTGACATTGTCCGGGTCAAGGCCGCCAGCGAGGCCCCAGGCGATCTGGTGATCGTGACCGGCGAGCAGCGACCAGTCAAAGGACGTGCCGGTGCCACCGGGCAAGGCCTTGGCCGGGGCGTCGAACAGCAGCCGATCCGCCGCGCCGATATAGCGATCGGACTTGGCCAGCGTGGGCGCATCCTTTACCCCCAGAGCCTTCCAGATTTCCAGGCCGCTGTTGTCGGCCACCAGTTTCAGCCATTCGGGCGTCTCGCTGCCGTGGAATTGCACGACATCGGGTTTGATGTCGCCAATCGCCTTGCCGGTCAGTTTGCGATCGGCATTGACCAGCAGCAGCACGGTCCTGATCCGGTCGCCGGCATGGGCGCGCAGCTGTGCGGCGCGTTCCAGCGAGACATGACGGGGGCTTTTCTCGAAATGGACGAGGCCGATATGGGTCGCGCCCGATTCGATGGCCGCGTCGATGGCGGTTTCTGTGGAGAGGCCGCAGATCTTGATTTGGGTTTTCATGGGGCAGCTACTAGCGGAACAAACAATATTCGTCATCCTGAACTTGTTTCAGGACCCCGGCCGATTATGCTGTACCGGAAGAGATCCTGAAACAAGTTCAGGATGACGAATCTGTTGCCCTGAGCGTGCCTTAAAGCGTCGCCTCAATCGCGCGCGCCGCAGCGTTGGGATCTTCCGCGCCGGTGATCGGCCGGCCGATGACCAGCACGCTGGCGCCATTGTCGCGCGCCTGCGCCGGTGTCACCGCGCGCTTCTGGTCGCCCAAGGCGCCGCCCTTGGGGCGCAGACCGGGGACGACGAAAAAGCCGTCTTTCCAGATCTTGTGCGCGGCTTTCACTTCATTGCCGGAGCAGACGATGCCGTCGAGGCCGGCTTCCTGAGCGAGGCCAGCGAGCCGTTCGACCTGGTCATGCGGGGTGCCGCTATAGCCGATCCGGCCCATATCGCGCTCATCCAGCGAGGTCAGCAATGTGACGCCGACAATTTTGGTATTGCCGTTCGCTGCGGCCTTGGCATCTTCCATCATCGCCCGGCCGCCGGAGGCGTGGACCGTGACGATCGCCGGTTCCAGCACGTTGATTGCCTGCATCGCCTTGGCGACGGTGTTGGGGATATCGTGCAGCTTGAGATCAAGAAAGATCGGCAGGCCGAGCTTCTGGATTTCGTGGACACCGTGATGGCCATGGGCGCAGAAAAATTCGAGGCCGAGCTTGAGCCCGCCGACATGGCCCTTGACCGAATTTGCAATCTCGAGCGCCCGGTCGAGATCGGGCGTGTCGAGCGCGACGAAGATCGGGTTGCTCACAGGCCCGGTGTCTTCGGGCTGTCGACCGGGGAAACCGCGGGGGCGGGTTGGGCAGCAGGTGCCGGATTTGCCGGGCGGCTGGCGGGACGGGTCGGAACGGGAGCCGGTTTCGCGGCCTCTTCCAGCGTCTTGATCCGGCGGGAAAGCCGCCATTTCGATCCGCGCAGGAGCAGCCATGTGGGCACGAAGCCGAGCAGGAACGCGCCGACAACAAAGGTCGAAACCCGCGCTTCTACGACCGCGGCACCGAGATCAAGCGAGGCCCGCGCTTCATTGGTCCACCAGAAGATGAAGGTTGCGACAAGCAGAAGAACCCAGAACAGGATTTTGATAAATTGCATGTTTCACCCTCTTTTCATGTGGAGGCCATCCTAGCCCGAAAAACAGCGGGTGGCCAGATGCTATGCAACGGGGACGAAAACCGGCCTATTCGCCGAATACCCGAGCGAAGATCGTGTCGACATGCTTGAAATGATAGTCGAGGTTGAACCGTTCCTCCAGCTCGGCGTCGGACAGTTTTGCCGAGACATCGGGGTCGGCCTTGAGCAGGTCGAGCAGGGCGATCTGGCCGTCGGATTCCCATACCTTCATCGCATTGCGCTGGACGATGCGATAGGCATCCTCGCGGCTGATTCCGGCCTGGGTGAGGGCGAGCAGCACGCGCTGCGAATGAACCAGGCCGCCCATGCGGTCGAGATTCTTCTGCATCCGTTCCGGATAGATCAGCAGCTTTTCGATCACGCCGGTCAGGCGAGCGAGCGAAAAGTCGAGGGTGATCGTCGCATCGGGGCCGATCATCCGCTCGACCGAGCTGTGCGAGATATCGCGCTCGTGCCACAGCGCGACATTTTCCATCGCGGGCAGGGCGTAGCTGCGGACCATGCGGGCAAGGCCGGTCAGATTTTCGGTAAGGATGGGATTGCGCTTGTGCGGCATCGCGCTCGAGCCCTTCTGGCCCGGCGAGAAATATTCTTCCGCCTCGAGCACTTCGGTGCGCTGCAGATGGCGGACTTCGACGGCGAGGCGCTCGACCGAGGAGGCGATCACGCCGAGGGTCGCAAAAAATTGGGCATGACGGTCGCGCGGGATGACCTGGGTCGAAACCGGCTCGACGGCGAGGCCGAGCTTTGCGGCGACATGCTCTTCGACTCTTGGGTCGATATTGGCGAAGGTCCCGACCGCGCCGGAAATGGCGCAGGTGGCGATTTCCTTGCGTGCAGCGACCAGCCGTTCGCGGTTCCGCTCGAATTCGGCATAGGCCTGCGCCAGTTTCAGGCCGAAAGTGACCGGCTCGCCGTGGATGCCGTGGCTGCGGCCGATCGTCGGAGTGAACTTGTGCTCATAGGCGCGCTTCTTGATCGCGGCGAGCAGGGCGTCGATATCGGCGAGCAGGATGTCTGAGGCGCGCGCGAGCTGCACGGCGAGGCAGGTGTCGAGGACATCGCTGGAGGTCATGCCCTGGTGCATGAAACGGGCTTCCTCGCCGACATTTTCCGCAACATTGGTCAGGAAGGCGATGACGTCATGCTTCACTTCGCGCTCGATCTCGTCGATCCGCTCGACATCGAACTTGCCCTTGGCCCAGATGGCTTCGGCCGCTTCCTTTGGCACCACGCCCAGTTCGGCCAGCGCGTCGGTAGCATGGGCCTCGATTTCGAACCAGATCTGGAATTTCGATTCGGGCTCCCAGATGGCGGTCATTTCGGGGCGGGAATAGCGTGGAATCATGATTGGTCCTTGGACAAAGAGATTGATTACGGCAATGATGGGCCTTGATTTGCCGTCCCGCTAGCACCTACGAAATGAGTCGGCAATGCAGCGGCGGAAACAGGGAGAATAAAATGCGTCTGGCTATACTCACCGGCGGCGGCGATGTCCCTGGCCTCAATCCCTGTATCCAGTCGATCGCAACATCGTCCTGGCAGCGCGGCTGGGATGTGGTCGGTCTGAGGCGCGGCTGGGAAGGCGTGCTGGAAATCGATCCCGCCGATCCCTGGGCATCGGAAAACAGCGTGATGATGCTCGACCGCAACCGGGTGCGCGGCATTGACCGCCAGGGTGGCACGATATTGCACAGCTCGCGCTGCGACCCCCGGGTGACGGCGGAGGGTGACCAGACGCAAAAGGTGCTGGATGTGCTGGATGCGCTGGAGGTTGATGCGCTGATCACGCTCGGTGGCGACGGCACGCTGCGTTTCTCGGCCCATTTGTCGAGCCTGGGCCGTAACGTGATCTCCGTTCCCAAGACAATGGACAATGATGTCCATGGCACCGACTATTGCATCGGTTTCTCGACCGCCGTTACCCGCTCGGTACAGGCGATCAATGCGCTCAGGACCACGGCGGCGAGCCATGAGCGGATCGCGGTGATCGAACTGTTCGGAAGGCGATCGGGCGAAACGGCGCTGCTTTCCGGTTTTCTGTCGCAGGCCGACCGGACGGTAATTGCCGAAGTGCCCGCCGACATGGATGTGCTGTTGCCCTTGCTGCTCGGCGACAAGGAAGCCAATCCCGAATCCTATGCGATCTGCCTGGTGTCCGAAGGAGCCAAGCTTTCCGGTGCCACCAATTTTGTCGATGAGATCAACAAGTCGAACACCAACCGCGATGGCCTCAATATCGGCACACAGCTGGCACGGGAAATCGAGGCGCGCAGCGACCAGCGGACGATCGTGCAGGAACTGGCCTATCTGATGCGCGCGGGGGAGCCGGACGCGATGGACCGGATGGTCGGCTTTGCCTTTGGTGCGCTGGCGGTGCAGCTGATCGAGGAGGACCGGATGGCCAATATGGTGTGTCTGGCGGACGGCAATTACAGCACGGTACCCATCGGCACGCTGCTGGAAGAAACCAAGGGGGTCAATGTATCGGGCCTCTACGATGCCAACCAGTATCGTGCCAGCCTGATCCAGGTCGAAGACATGCCGATGTTTCTCTACTGACCGGGTCAGAGAGGCATAGACCCTAGATCAATCCTTTCGAACGAAAGGATGTGTGGCCGTCGCGACCGATAATGATATGATCGTGGACGGTGATCCCCAGCGTGCGACCGGCGGCGCATATATCCCTGGTGATGGCGATATCCTGACGGCTGGGCGTGCTGTCGCCGCTGGGGTGGTTGTGGACCAGGATGATCGCCGCCGTTCCGAGGGCCAAGGCCCGCTTGATCACTTCGCGCGTATAGATGGCGGCCTGGTCCACCGAGCCTTCACTGACCAGTTCGTCCCGGATCAGCCGGTTCTTGCTGTCGAGATGCAGAACCCGCACCCGTTCGTGGGCCAGATGCGCCATATCGGCGCGCAGATAGTCCAGCAGCGCCTGCCAGCTGCCGAGAATCGGCTGCGTCCGTACCGGCTCGGAGATCAGGCGGAGGGCGGCGATCTGGATGATCTTGAGTGCGGCGACGCTGGTTTCTCCCATACCGGGGAAATTTTGAAGGGCATCGGCGTCGGTGATCAGGAGACGCGCAAAGCCGCCGAATTCCTCGATCAACTGGCTGGCCAGCGGCTTCGTGTCCCGCCGCGGAATCGCCAGGGCGAGCAGATATTCGACCAATTCATGGTCGTGGAGGCCATTGCCCTGACCGGTCAATATGCGGTGCCGAAGCCGGGCGCGATGGCCGCTTCGATGGCTGGACAGGTCTGACCGGACTTCCTTCCCGCTGGACATTGCGTCCCTATAATCAGAACAAATCAGGAACGGTGCCGTTAACCGCAAAACCGTCCGGAAATGTCCAATATCGATTTTATCGCTTAAAACTCGTCCTCTCGGACACTTGTACATTGCAACTTAAGGCAGACTTCTGCATTTCAACCGCGATGGATGAAGAAATCGCCAAAGACCCCGTCGGTCGCAACTCCCGGTTTCGACTGTATGGCGGGGTTTTGCTCGTTTTGCTGCTGCTCGGATTGATCGCTTTGTGGATCAGCCGCACGACGCTGGCAGACAATATCATCCAGTCCGAGCTGGATCAGATGAATGTCAAAGCCAGTTACGAGATCGATAATATCGGTCTTCGCGAGCAGGTCATTCGCAATCTGGTCATTGGTGATCCCGACCATCCTGACCTGACCGCCGATCTGGTTGAGGTTGGCAACAGCCTGAGTCTGGGCGGGGTCGGCATCAACTGGGTCCGGGCCAGCGGAGTGAAGCTGTTCGGGCGGCTGGAAAATGGCAAGCTGAGCTTCGGCGAGCTCGACAAGTTTACCGATCCGAATGATGACAGTCCGCTGGCATTGCCCGACCTGTGGCTGGGCCTGTCCGATGCAAAATTGCGGATCGACAGCGATTATGGCGCCATCGGGCTTTCGATCAACGGTCGGGGCGAGCTGCACAACGGGTTCAGCGGAGAAATTGCGGCGATCAGCGAGAATCTGGCGGCCGGCGGCTGTAGCCTGGACAAGCCGTCCTTTTTCGGCACGGTTGCGATTCGCGGCAAGAAACCGCATCTGGAGGGGCCGCTGAGGCTGTCTTCGGTAGAGTGCAGCAATCTGGACCTGGCCGCAGGTGCCACTGCGGCGCAACTTTCGCTTGATCTCGGAGCGGATATGGCGAGCTGGTCCGGAAATATCGATCTGACGGGTGGTCCGATCGAATATGCCGATTATAGCAGCCAGAAGATCAATGCGACCCTGCAACTGGCTGGCGATCTTAAGCAGAGCAGCGGCGATATTGATCTGACCGCCAGCGGATTGCGGTCCCCCTATGGCACCGCCGACCGTTCCCGCATCGAGGGCCCGTTCACGCTTGGCTATGGCGGGGCGCAGATGACGGCAAGCTTTGCCGGGCTACCGGAAATTCATGGTGCCCATGCCAATAAAAAACTGTTGCAAGAAGCACGCCGCCTGTCGGCATCGGTTGCCGGCACTCCGGTCGGACCGCTTGCGGACCGCTTTGCGAAAGCGGTGCAGCAGGCCGGAAGCCAGTTCGACATTTCCAGCGATATCAAGTTCACCAAGGGAACAAGCCGGACGACGCTGTCGCTCAACGCGCTTGGGGCCCGATCGCGGTCCGGCGCGACGCTTCGCCTGAGCGATCCCTTGCTGCTGGCCTTTACCGACAAGAATGTCCGGATGCTCGCCGATGGCAATATCAGTCTTGAAGGCGGCGGTTTTCCCGATGTCCGGCTGGTGCTCGACGATGGCAGCCTGTCCCGCGGATTCTCCGGACGGCTCGAAATGGCCAATTATCAGGCCGGTTCGGCGCAGCTGAAGATTCCGGCGCTGGCGTTTTCGCCGACCCGTCAGGGCGGAACCAATATTGACGGACGGATCATCCTGACCGGCCCGCTTGGCGATGGCCAGATCACCGGGCTGCAGATACCGGTCAGCGGCTTTGTCGCCCGCAACGGAAATTTCGCGCTGTTCCGCCAGTGTATCGATCTGCGATTTGCCAGCCTGCGCACCGCGTCGTTGACCGCCGGTCCGACCAGCGCGCGACTATGTCCGCAGGGCAATGCTATCCTGTCGGGCAGCGGTTCGAATGTGAATATCGCAGCCAATGCGCCTTCGCTCAAACTGAACGGGAAGGTCGGCAGCACACCGCTCGCCATTTCCAGTGGAGCGCTGGGCTTTTCGCGCGCCAAAGGTCTGACCGCGCAAAATGTCGCGATCAGGCTGGGCACGCCCGGCAGCATGACGCGATTGGACATGGCCGTGCTGAGCGCGGGGTTTGGCCGGACAATCGGGGGGCGGATCGAGGGCGCGTCCGGACAGGTTGCCAATGTGCCGCTGCTGATGGAAAAGATCGAAGGCGACTGGCGCTATGAAAATGGTGAATTTCTGGCCGATGCCAGCCTGCTGGTCCGCGACGAGCAGCCGGTGGAACGGTTCCGGCCGATGGTCAGCAATGATGTCGCATTGCGCTTTGACGGCACCGATATCACCGCCACAGGCCGGATCCGCGAGCCGGAAACCCTGACCGCCGTTGCGACGATCGATATCCGCCACCGCCTGGGGAACAGCGAGGGCAGGGCGCTGATCGAGGTGCCGTCGTTGACGTTCACCGAACGGTTCCAGCCGGAGCTGCTGACTCCGCTGACGCTTGGTGTGATTGCCAATGTCGACGGGGAAATATCCGGGTCGGGCCGGATTGACTGGGATGGTTCGGGAAAGGGCATCAAGAGTACCGGAGCCTTCCGGACCAACGGAATCAATCTGGCGGCTGCCTTTGGGCCAGTGACGGGCCTGGCGGGAGAGATCAAATTTTCCGATCTGCTGGCGCTGGAAACGGGTCCGGGGCAGGTCGTTACCCTGTCCGAGGTCAATCCCGGCGTTGCCGTTTTTGGCGGACGGATCCGCTACCGCCTGTTGCCGGATTACAAAATGCAGGTTGAAGGCGGCCAATGGCCGTTTGCCGGCGGCAAGCTCTATCTCGAGCCGACGATTCTCGATCTCAGCGAGGAAGCCGAACGGCGGCTGCAATTCACCGTGGAAGGCGTCGATGCGGCCCAGTTCCTGACCCAGTTCGATTTCGAGAATCTCACCGCGACGGGTGTATTCGACGGCAAGCTGCCGATGGTCTTCGACCAGGATGGCGGGCGGGTGGTCGGCGGTTATCTGGTGGCGCGCGAGGGCGGCGGCTCGCTCGCCTATGTCGGAGAGCTGAGCTATGAAGATATGGGCACGATGGCCAATTTTGCGTTCAACGCGCTGAAGTCGATCCAGTATCGCAATCTGACCATCGGGATGAACGGCGATATTGCTGGCGAAATCATTACTGAAGTGAAATTTGACGGCTTGCAGCAGGGCAAGGATGCGAGCCGCAATTTTCTCACCAAGCAGCTGGCGCGTATTCCGATCCAGTTCAACGTCCGTATCCAGGCACCGTTCATGCAATTGATAAGCAGCGCAAAATCCTATTATGAGCCGGAACTGCTGGTCGGGCAGAATCTGCCGGCGCTGTTGCGGGCGCAGGAAGCGCGCGCCAAGGACGCGGCGGAGGCGCTTGAAGATGATGAATAATCCATTCAGCCGGGGGAAAGCGATGATGATGTATCAGACAAGTCAATTGACGGATCGGAGATATGATGCGATTCGTCGCAGAATGAGGAGCTTAGCCACCGCCGGCCTGATTTTCGGGGCATTGACCGGGCTTTCGGCCTGCGTACAGGTGAGTGCGCCGGACAAGCCTATCGTCATCAACCTCAATATCAATATCAAGCAGGAAGTGGTGTATCGCCTCGATGGAGATGCAAAAGACCTGATCAACAAGGAAGCGGATATTTTCTAATGTTTGAACATGTAAAGAAAAACAAGGCCCTGGCCCTTATCGGCGGAGTGATCTTGACTGCGGCAGTTGCCGTGCCAGTGATGGCACAGCGCGACCCAGCCTATGAAGCGGCGCGGGCATCCGGGAAGATCGGCGAGAAGCCTGACGGCTATCTTGGCTATGTGACGTCGCCATCGCCGGCGATCAAGGCGGTGGTCGAGGATATCAATATCAAGCGCAAGGCGGCCTATACCCGCAAGGCGCAGGAAACCAATTCGACGGTGGAGCAATTTGCCTTCACCTCGGGCTGTAACCTGATCATGCGCACGGTGCCGGGCGAGAAATATCAGACGCCGAGCGGCACCTGGAACACGCGCGACAGTTCCGCGCCGGTACGGGATTCGCGTTGCCCCTGAGCCGACAGCGACATTGATGATTTTGGAAAGGCGTGTCGGCCAGTCTGGCGCGCCTTTTCTATTTGTCCGACCTTCATTTGCCTTCGGGTCGGTCTTGGGCGGTTGCCGAACTAGTCGCCAAATTCGCCATGGCGGCCACGGCCCCTAGCGAAAGCGGTGGCGCCTTCGCGGGTCTCGCCCGACTGTATCGTCTCCAGCCCCAGTTGCACTTCATGCCTGATTGCGTCCGCTTCGCTTAGATCCCATTGGTCAAGCATCGACCGGCGATCGCTGCGCAGGCAGCGCTGGGGAAAGGCAGCGATCCCGGCAGCGAGCTTTCTGGCTTCTGCCAGCGCTTCGCCATCGGGCACCAGCCGGTTGACCAGACCGAAAGAGAGCGCTTCGTCCGCTTGCACCTCGCGGCCGGTCAGAATCATGTCGGTCGCGCGCGACTGGCCGAGCAGGCGGGGCAGGCGGATGGTTCCGAGATCGATCAGCGGCACGCCCCAGCGACGGCAGAAGACGCCGAACGAAGCGGATTGTGCTGCAACTCTGAGGTCGCACCACAAGGCCAGCTCCAGGCCGCCGGCGACGGCAAAGCCCTCGATTGCCGCGATCACCGGCTTTGACAGGCGCAGGCGGCCCGGACCCATCGGAGCCATGTCGCCATCAGCCAGTACAGGGTTGCCCTTGCCCTGCGACACCGCTTTCAGGTCGGCACCGGCGCAGAAATTGCCGCCGGACCCGGTCAGGATGGCGACGCTCAGGCTGTCGTCCCGGTCAAAATCGGTGAATGCGCCGTATAATGCTCTGGCCGTGTCGGCATCGACGGCGTTTCTGCGGTCAGGCCTGTCTATGGTGACGGTCAGAATATTCTGGCTGCGGTCTAGCTGGAGAGTCATTGGCTGGTCCTTTGCATGGCATATGATCGAAATCTGCGGCTACGGTCGCCGGAAAAGGCAGGGGCTCTATACCGTCACAGGTCAAAACCGATTTCAGAGGGAAAGCGCGGGCGAGTCAATCCGGTGCTAAGCATTTGATGAAGATCGCCACCAAATCCGTGGCCGTCGAGCGGTTTACCGGGCGAATCTGCGCTTGAATCCGCGCCATTTTCCGCGTTGCAGCATTGCTGTTGACTTGGGCACGTTGCTTTCCTAAACGGGCCGCGCCTTGGCGGGTCAGCCTGCTGTTGTTTGTGGCTCTTTCTGGCGCTCTTCGGGGCTTTTATAGGGGCTATAATGGCAGCAAGCGAATCTGATCAGGATCCCCTCGAAGAGGATGTGCGGGTTTCGTCGCTGGATGAGCGACTGATATCAGCACAAAATCGGGAGCGGATCAAAGCAGGGCACCGAAACAAAGGGCCAGACGAAAGTCAGCGGCTCGGCGGGCGGGTGCTAAGCTATTTGATCGGGGGCGTGGCTGGCGGTTTCATTCTCGGGTGGATATTCGACACCTGGCTTGGAACGACGCCTTTGTTCCTGTTGCTGTTCTTCTTCCTCGGAGTGGGAGTGGCGTTCAGGAAAATTTATGTGATTTCGAGCCAGCCGGTGAAGGACATCGGTACGGCGCTACCAGAAGATGACGATTGACGATCAGGGGTTTAACCAGTGGCTACCGAAGGCAAAATTGACCCGATGCACCAGTTTGAAGTGCAACCCATCTTTGATGGTTTCACTTTATTCGGGCAGCAGATCAGTTTCACGAACAGCGCGCTATGGATGTTTGTGGTCCTGGGCCTGCTTTATGTGTTCATGGCAGGCGGAATGAAGCGCGAGCTCGTCCCGGGCCGCTGGCAGGTCATGGTTGAGGGGATTGTCGGATTTATCGATAATCTGATCCTCAACAGCATCGGTCCCAACGGCAAGAAATATACGCCTTGGATCTTTACCCTGTTCATGTTCATCCTGTTTTCCAACCTGCTTGGCATGATGCCCTTTGGTATTATTCCGGGGATCCATCCGTTCACGGTCACCAGCCAGTTCACGGTTACCGGCCTGCTTGCAGCGATCAGCTTTTCCATCGTTCTGATCGTCGGCTTCTGGAAGCACGGCTTCAAATTCTTCAGCCTGTTTATTCCGCACGGAACGCCGCTGCCGATGATTCCGCTGATTTTCATGGTGGAAGTGCTCTCGTTCCTGGTGCGCCCGTTCAGCCTGGCATTGCGGTTGTTCGTCGCGATGATCGCCGGTCATATCCTGATCAAGGTGTTCGCAAGCTTTGTTATCCAGGCTATTGATGCGGGGGGCGCAAGCTGGATTATCGCGCTGCTGAGCATCATCTTCATCGCCTTCGTTAGCGCACTCGAGCTTCTCGTCTGTGCCATCCAAGCCTATGTTTTTGCGCTTCTCACTACATTGTATATAAACGATGCGGAAAATCTTCACTAAGTCACTTTCAATCCCAATTTTTCAATACGGAGTTAAAAAATGAATCTCGCTTCTGCACAAGTAATCGGCGCTGGCCTTGCTGCCATTGGTATCGGCGTTTCTGCTGCCGGTGTTGGTAATGTTTTCGCATCCTTCCTCGAAGGCGCTCTGCGCAACCCATCTGCGGCTGACGGCCAGCAGGGACGTCTGTTCATCGGCTTTGCTGCTGCTGAATTGCTCGGCCTGATCGCTTTTGCTGTTGCGATGATGATCCTCTACGCTCCACCAGCTGAAGCACCGGTTGAAGTTATTGCTGCCGAAGCCGTTGTGGCTGACGCTCCAGCTGCAATGGAAGCACCGGTAGAAGCACCGGCTGAATAATATCAGAGCGGGTCGGCAATGCCGGCCCGCCCCTGTTTTCCGATTTTGCGTTTTGAACTGTCAGGTGAATAATGCCTCAAATTAGCCAGCTCATGGAAGTCTATCTCGGCCAGTTTTTCTGGCTGCTGATCGTCATCGGCATCATCTATTTCGGCATTGCCCGAAATATGGTCCCGAAAATCAGCAAGACCGTGGATGACCGTCAAAAGCGGATCACCGACGATCTTGCCGCAGCACAGGCGGGGCAAGACAAGGCCGAGCAGATCGAATCCGATTATCGGACCAGCATCAACGAGGCGCGGGCTGCTGCGATTGAATTTGTCAATGAAGCCAAAGCCAAGGCGGCCTCGAAAAACGAGGCTGCGATCAAACGCGCAGAGACTGCAATCGGGAAGAAAGCTGACGAGGCGGATGCCGAGCTCAAGGCTGCCCAGAGCAGTGCAATGAAAGAAATCGAAGCGGTGGCTGCCGAGGCCGCACAGGCGATCGTGAAGACGGTTTCCGGTGCCAAGGTCACGGCCACTGAAGCCAAAAAGGCGGTCAAGGCCGCTTTCTAGCGCCTGCTGAAGGAGATAGACCATGCTATTGACGATTTTGGCAGAAGGCGCTGAAGCCAGCGCACTGGGACTGACGGCAACCGGCTGGGTTGCGGTTGGCGTTCTGATTGTGTTCGGCATCATGCTGTGGACCAAGGTCCCGGCGATCATTGCCGGCATACTCGACAGGCAGATCGCCGAAATCAGGCAGAATCTGGATGAAGCGGCCAATCTTCGCAAGGAAGCGGAAGCGCTGAAAGCGGAATATGAAGCAAAGACTGCGGGCGCCCAGGCAGAAATTGAATCGCTGATGGAAAGAGCGGAAGTGGAAGCTGCCACGCTGGTGGAACAGGCCCAGGCCGACACCAAGGCGCTGATCGCCCGGCGGAAGAAAATGGCTGAGGAAAAAATCGGCGCAGCGGAACGGGCGGCTATTGCAGAAGTCCGGGCCAAGGCGGCAACGGCAGCGACGCAGGCCGCGGAGGCGCTGATTGCCGCACGCCATGATTCGGCCGCCGACAAGGCTCTGGTCGACAAAGCGATTGGCGAGATCGGCAAGACGATCAACTGATCTTGCACGGTGTCGCGGTGCAAGCGGTGACACTGGCTTAATCCGCTTATTACAATTTGAATATTCGATCAACATTCCGGCTCCCGCCCAGGCGGGAATGCCGGAACGATTGATTCTGGCATTGCTCCCCTAGCGCGCTTAGATACGTTTCATGTCCAAGGCCGACCGTCCCGATCATCCCAACGCCGCGTCCCGTTTCAACGAGGACAAGGCGACCTATGCCGTGCGCGGCGAGGGCGATGCGCCCGATCTCGAGGCCGGCATGGCGGCGATCCGGGAAGTGCTGAACACGCTGCCGACCCGGCCCGGTGTCTACCGGATGCAGGACAAGCGCGGCGATGTGCTCTATGTCGGCAAGGCGCGGTCGCTGAAGAGCCGGGTGAGCGCCTATGTGCAGATGAACCGGCTGCCGCACCGGCTGCTGCGGATGGTGGCGCAGACCCGCTCGATGACCATTGTCACCACCGGTAGCGAAGCCGAGGCGCTGCTGCTCGAGGCGCAGCTGATCAAGAAATTCCGGCCGGCCTATAATGTGCTGCTGCGCGACGACAAGAGCTTCCCGTTCATTCTGCTGCGCGAGGGGCATGATTTTCCGCGGATCACCAAACATCGCGGCGCCCAGCGGGTGAAGGGGCAATATTTCGGGCCATTCGCCAGCGCCGGGTCGGTAAACCGCACGATCAATGCGCTGCAGAAGCTGTTCCTGCTGCGTTCGTGCACGGACAGTTTTTTCAACAACCGTTCGCGGCCGTGCCTGCTGTATCAAATCAAGCGCTGCTCGGCGCCCTGCGTCGACCGGATCAGCAAGGATGATTATGCCGAACTGGTCGAGGACGCGCGGGACTTTCTCTCCGGCAAGTCGACCGACGTCCAGCAAAAGCTGGGCGGCGCGATGGAGCAGGCGGCGGAGAATCTCGATTTCGAGATGGCAGCGGTCTATCGCGACCGGCTGCGGGCGCTGACCTTCATTCAGGGCAATCAGGCGATCAATGCAGCAGGTCTGCCGGACGCGGATATTTTTGCGCTGGCGGCGGAGGGATCGACCGTCTGCATCCAGGCCTTCTTCATCCGCGGCGGGCAGAACTGGGGGCATCGCAGCTTCTTTCCGGCCCACACCAGCAATGTCGAGATTGACGAGGTTTTTTCCAGCTTTCTGATGCAGTTTTACGATCAGATGCCGCCGCCCAAGCTTGTGCTGCTCGACCGGGAATTGCCCGATGCGGAACTGCTGGCCGAGGCGCTGAGCACACAGGCGGACTATCGCGTCAGCGTGTCGAAACCGCAGCGGGGCGATCGCCGGAAGCTGCTCACACAAGCCAGCCGCAATGCGGAGGAAGCGCTCCAGCGGCGGCTGGCGGAGACTTCCACCCAGGCGAAGATCATGCGGGAGATGGTGGAACTGCTGGAACTGGACGGGGTCCCGGATCGCATCGAGATCTACGACAACAGCCATATCCAGGGCACCAATATGGTCGGCGGCATGGTTGTTGCCGGGCCGGAGGGCTTTCGCAAGAATGCCTATCGCAAGTTCAATATCAAAAATCCCGATATTGCGCCTGGCGATGATTTTGCGATGATGCGCGAGGTGCTCGAGCGGCGCTTTGCGCGGGCGCAGAAAGAGGACCCCGATCGCGACAAGGGAGAATGGCCGGATCTGGTGCTGATCGACGGCGGCAAGGGACAGATGAGCGCGGCGCGGCAGGCGCTGGCCGAAATCGGGGTCGAGGATGTGGTGATGATCGGTGTCTCCAAGGGACCGGACCGCAACGCCGGGCGGGAAACCTTCCATTTGCCCGATGGCCGGATGGTCAATCTGCCGCCGAACAGTCCGGTGCTTTTCTATCTCCAGCGCCTGCGCGATGAGGCGCATCGCTTCGCCATTGGTGCGCACCGGACCAGACGCGCCAAAGCGGTGGGTCACAGTTCGCTGGATGATGTGCCCGGCATCGGGCCTGCGCGCAAAAAAGCGCTGCTGCTGCATTTCGGTACCGCGCGGGCGGTAAAGAATGCGTCGCTTGATGATCTGCAGGGCGCGCCGGGTGTGTCGGCGACAGTAGCGCAGAAGATCTACGATTTTTTCCATGGATAGTGGAGTTTGTTGCCACAATCGAGATGTCATGATATTATTCCAAACATGAACGAGCAACGGAAGACTGATGCTGTAAAGGCCACGATCACTGGCGAAAAACCGAATGCCGGCTATGATGCCTGGTTCCGTACAAAAGTAAAAAAATCGATGGATGAGACAGACAGGGGCGCCAAAATTTATCCAGCGGAAGAAGTATGGAATGCACTTGGCCTAGATGATTGAATTTTCATCCGGCGCACTTAGAGACCTTAAAGATATATTCGACTGGATCGCGAAAGACAGTCCAGCAACCGCCTTGCGGATCATAACCCGACTGCGCCAAAATATCGAAATATTGGCTGACTTTCCCCGGCTGGGAAAAGTTGGCAGAATTGAACACACGTTCGAGTTGTCAGTTAGCGGACTCCCCTATGTAGTGGTTTATCGTCTTGGGTTTGGCGGAACACCGGATCACGTTCTGATCGAAGCCATATTGCATGCCAGTCGAAATTATCCGTAGGTAGGATGATTGCCCCATCTCCGCACCTCTGCGATAATCTGTTCGGTCAAGTCGCATGGCGAGCATGGCGCGGTGGTGCGTTCGCTCACCCCCGAAAATGGTCTGGTCACCGGCTATGTGCGGGGCGCCCATTCGCGGGTGATGCGGCCGATCCTGATCCCGTCCAATGTTGTGCAGGCTGACTACCGCGCGCGGACCGCGGATCAGCTGGCGTCGATGACAGCCGAATTGCAGCTCAGCCGCGGGGCGTTTCTGGGAGAACCGCTGGCCAGCGCGGCGCTGGACTGGGTGACGGCGCTGACCGCTACGGTGCTGCCAGAAGAACATAGCTATCCGCAGCTGCATTCGGCCCTGTCCGCCTTGCTGGACGCCATTTGCAGCGCGCCGTCCGCCAAGGGCTGGTCTGTCGCTCTGGTCCGCTATGAATTGCTGCTGCTCTCGGAACTGGGTTTTGGACTGGCGCTGGATAAATGCGCGGTGACCGGCTCCGCGGATGATCTGGTCTATATCAGTCCGAAGAGCGCAACGGCGGTCAGCGCTTTTGCAGGCCAGGAATATAAGGAACGTCTGTTGCCGCTCCCCGCGTTCCTGAAAGAGCCGGTCACACCCGAATGGGATGACATATTCGACGGACTCCGCGTCACCGGCTTTTTCCTGAAACGCCATTTCTTTGAAGACCGGCGCCGGGACGTGATGGCGGCACGGTCGGTATTGGTCGACCGGCTGAAAAGGGTGGTTGCGTAACGGCGCAATTCTCGGCAGGAAGCGGCGCGCTTACAGGAAGGATATTTCATGCATATTGCAGTGCTCGCCGGCGACGGTATTGGTCAGGAAATCATGGTCGAGGCGTTGCGCGTGCTGGAGGCCATGGACTTGCCAGACCTGCGCCTCGAGCAGGCCGATGTGGGGGGCGTGGCCTATCGCAACCATGGCCATCCGCTGCCGCCGGAAACGGTCGCGCTGGCGAAATCCGCCGATGCGGTGCTGTTCGGTGCGGTCGGTGACCCTTCCTGCGACCATCTGGAGCGCCATTTGCGGCCGGAACAGGCGGTGCTGGGTCTGCGCACGGAAATGCAGACCTTCGCCAATCTGCGACCGGCCAAGATGTTTCCCGGCATGGAAGATGCATCCGGCCTGAAGCCCGAAATCGCGCGGACCATCGATATTGTCATCGTCCGCGAATTGAACGGCGATGTCTATTTTGGCGAAAAGGGCATGCGCAAGACGGCGGATGGGCTGCGCGAGGGCTATGATATCATGTCCTATGACGAGAGCGAGGTCCGGCGCATCGCCCATGTTGCGTTCAAGACCGCCATGGGGCGCGACAAGCGGCTGTGTTCCGTGGACAAGGCCAATGTGCTGGAAACGTCGCAATTGTGGCGTGACGTGGTGATAGAGGTGTCTGCCGAATATCCCGAGGTCGAGCTCAGCCATATGTATGTCGACAATGCCGCGATGCAGCTGGTGCGCAATCCCGGCCAGTTCGATGTTGTCGTGACCGGCAATCTGTTCGGCGATATTCTTTCCGATCAGGCGAGCATGTGCGTCGGTTCGATCGGCCTGCTGGCCTCCGCTTCGCTGGGTGAGGGGACCAAGGGTCTCTATGAACCCATTCATGGGTCAGCACCGGATATTGCCGGGCAGGGAATTGCCAATCCGTCTGCGATGATATTGTCTGCGGCAATGATGCTGCGGCACAGTTTCGGGATGGAGGCGGAAGCCAGCCGGATCGAGGCGGCGGTTGCGGCGGTGCTGGCGCAGGGCGTGCTCGGCCATGATCTGGGCGGCAACGCATCCACCAGGGAAATCGGCGACGCTATTGTCGCGCAGCTGACAGGCAGGTAGGAAAGACAGATGAAAAGAAACACTGGCCAAGATCGCGAGATTACCAAGAAGTGGCGCTCCGCCACCCAGGCGGTTCGCAGCGGCACGATGCGCAGCGAATTCGGGGAGACCTCAGAGGCGCTGTTCCTGACCTCCGGCTACAGCTATGACTGCGCCGAAGATGCCGCCGCGCGTTTTGCCGGAGAGCAGGACGGTATGACCTACAGCCGCCTGCAGAATCCGACGGTGCGGATGCTGGAAGAACGGATCGCAGTCATGGAAGGCGCGGAGGCCTGCCGCGCCACCGCTTCGGGCATGGCGGCGATGACCGCGGCGCTGCTGTGCCAGCTCGAGGCCGGCGATCATGTCGTCGCCAGCCGCGCTCTGTTCGGGTCCTGCCGCTGGCTGACCGACAGCCTGCTGCCCAAATTCGGGATTGAGACAAGCGTGATCGACGGTCGGGAACCGGAAAACTGGGAGCGGGCGATCACCCCCAAGACCAAGGTGTTCTTCTTCGAGACCCCGGCCAATCCGACCATGGATGTGATTGATATCCGGAGCGTCTGCGATCTCGCGCGGGCCAAGGGCATCACCAGCGTGATCGACAATGCGTTCGCCACCAATGTGCTGCAGCGGCCGATGGAATATGGGGCCGATGTGGTTGCTTATAGCGCCACCAAGATGATGGACGGGCAGGGACGGGTGCTGGCCGGCGCGGTCTGCGGGACCGAAGAATTTATCGAGGAAACCCTGCTTTCCTTCACTCGCAACACGGGGCCGACGCTCAGCGCGTTCAATGCCTGGGTCGTGCTCAAGGGGCTGGAGACGCTGGACCTGCGGATCCGCCGACAGAGCAACAATGCAGTCGAAGTCGGCAAGTTTCTGGAGCAAAGGGTCGAAAAAGTCCTGCACCCGGGTCTGCCCAGCCACCCGCAACACAATCTGGCGATGAGCCAGATGGAAGCCGCCGGACCAATCTTCTCGCTCTATGTCGGCGGCGGGCGCAAGCAGGCGCACGGGCTTCTCAACGGCCTGAAACTGATCGATATTTCGAACAATATCGGCGACAGCCGTTCGCTCATGTGTCATCCGGCCTCGACGACCCATCACGGGCTGGGGGAAGAGGCGAGACTGGAGATCGGGATCACCGAAGACATGCTCCGGATCAATGTCGGTCTGGAAGATCCGATCGATTTGATCGAGGACCTGGATCAGGCCCTTTCGTCCGTGGGGCTTTAACTCTATATCATGAAGATGGAATCATTCTTTCCCTTCGCTGAGACCACGGACGGAGTCACCGTTCGGGTATCGGTGACCTTTCTGCCGGAGCAGTCGGATATCGACAGCAAGCGCTGGTTCTGGGCCTATCATATCCGGATCGAGAACCATCGTGACACGCCGGTACAGCTGCTGACCCGGCACTGGCGAATCCATGACGAGCGGGGCGGGCTCCAGATGGTTGACGGGGAAGGGGTGATTGGCGAACAGCCGGTGATCCAGCCGGGCAAATCGCATGATTATGTCTCGGGATGTCCGCTCAACACGCCGAACGGTTCCATGGAAGGGCATTTTGTCATGGTGGGAACGACGCCACCCGCCTTTCAGGTCCGTATTCCCCATTTCCCTCTGTCCGAACCGACCGTCGGGCAATGAAGCGGACCCATTTGCCGCTGAACGGGCTGCGCGTGCTCGATGCCGCCGCTCGTCATCTCAGCTTCACCAAGGCGGCCGACGAGCTTGCGGTTACGCCGGCTGCGGTTGGCCAGCAAATTCGCGCGCTTGAGGACATGCTCGGCGTGGTGATGTTTCGCCGGACCCCCAAAGGGCTTGAGCTGACCGACGAGGCATCCGCGGGACTGGATGCGCTGCGCTCCGGTTTTCTGCAATTTGAAGAAGCGGTGCGGGCGATGCAGTCCGGCCAGTCCTCGCACAAGCTGACCATCGCCGCGCCGCGCGATTTCACCCAGAAATGGCTGAACGAAAGGCTCTCCCGCTTTTCGGCCGACCATCCCGACACCAGTTTTGCGCTGGTCGCTGCCGATAATGAAATCGATTTCACGGAAGCCAATCTCGACGTGGCGATCTGGCTTGGTGACGGGCCGGGTCAGCATGAAGGCAAGATGCTCGGTGATACGGTGTTCGTGAAAGTCGCTGCGCCAGGCTCGAACGACGGAAACAAGATAGACTGGCCCGGTTGTCCGATTTCGGAGGGCGAAGACAGCCTGATGCGGGTTGCCGACGGCGGTCTTGCCATCGAGGCCGCGGCCAATGGTTTCGGCTATGCCTGGGTCCCGAAAATGCTGGTCCAGCGCGATCTTGCTGCCGGCAGGGTCGAGGTTATCGGCGAGGACAGCGTATCGTCGCGCGGCTATTGGCTGATGGCACCGCTGCCACAGTGGCGGCAGCAGAAGGTGAAGGCGCTGGTCGAGGCTCTGGCCGCGGCATAGGCCGGGCGGCAAGAGCCGGACTATTGCTCCGCCAGCAGATTGATCAGCCGGGTGGTGAGCGCAAGCAGTTCATTTTCCTGCAAAGACTGTTGCTCGTTGTTCCAGTTGACCGAGACCGCATGGTGTTTCCCGGCCTTTGATCGCAGCAGGAAATTAAAGGAAAGAACGCCGGGTTCCGAGCCACCCTTATAGCCGAAATAGCCCCATTTTCCTGCCGCATCCTGACCGATGCCGGGGTTGATGGCGAGAATGGCCAGCGCTTCGGGACTGGCATGGCGGTCGAGATAGGCAAGCAGCTTGATCATGTCCTGCGGGGTTGCGAACCATTCCAGCTGATCGATAAAAGCCGGTTTGCTGGTCAACAGGCGAGAATCGAGGCTGTCCAGTGTCAGATCCTTGTCGAAATCCGCCAGCAGCTTTTCCCGTTCCGTCCTACTGGCGGACAGAAACCGGCGTCGTCGCTCGGCATGGACCGGCATTTTCAAAGCCGAGGCCTGACGTGTCATCAAAAAGGGGAGCAGGTCATCCGGCTGATGATGGCCGGTGGCGCGGACCATTTGGGCGAGCCTGTTCTGCCCGATGATCCGGATCAGGGTATCCGTGGCGCTATTGTCGCTGATCGAGATCATCAGGGTGGCGAGCGTGTGCAGCGTGACCGGCGCTTCGTCGGGCCAGTTCTGGCTGATCCCGGAGGGATGGGATTTCGGGCCGAGCGTGACGACATCGGACCATTGCCGCTCGCCGGCCTGTACCGATCGGTCGAGTTCGGCCAGGATATAGAGTTTGAACGCCGACGCGATGGCATAACGTCCGTCGGGGTCCAGCGCTGCCGCCGGTGGCGGGTCCCCTGCCGGCAGTTGCTGGACGAGAACCCCCTGACGGCCCGGCAGAGCATCGATCGCGGCGAGGACGTCAGCCACCGAATCGCCTGCGGCCTCGAAACCGGTCAGTTGCAGTCCGGAAATACGGTGCGGAGCAACGGTTTCGAGATCCAGACTGACCGTGCCGATCGATTTTTCAAAGCCTATCTTGAGGATCGCGGAATTGGCGTTTCGCGGACTGATCGACACTATCGAGCGTGGCTCTCCCTGTTGCGCGGTGACTTGTCGGGAAATGGCACGAAACTGGGCAGGGGAGACGGCATTGCGGAAATTTTCATCGAACACCTCGGCCTCGATTTCTTCGCCCTGCAGCAGGCGGAGCACATCATTGGCGCGCATCGAAAGCTGCTCGGAAATGTCGGCTGCACTCTGTGCTTCGGCGGGTTGGGAGATCGACATCAGGGAACCGCACAACAGGCAAAATAGAAAAGCGTAAAGGAAGCGCATGATAATCTCCCACAACCGTAGCTGGATTGGCTCGATCTGTTAGGCGTCGATCACATCCTCATCAAGAGAGGCGGCATTTTGCTGGATGAAATTGAAGCGATGTTCCGGATTCTTGCCCATCAGCCGATCGACCAAATCCTTCACTCCGGCGCGCTGCTCATATTCCTGGGGCAGTGTCACCCGGAACAGGGACCGCGTTTCCGGGTCCATGGTTGTTTCCTTGAGCTGGTTCGGATTCATCTCGCCCAGGCCCTTGAAACGGCTGACCTCGACTTTCTTGCCCTTGAACGGGCCGTTTTCGATTGCGACGCGGGCGCTTTCATCCTGCGCATAGTGGCTCTTGCCGCCAGCGCTGATGCGATACAGCGGCGGGCGAGCGAGAAACAGATGGCCCTGGCGGACCAGTTCAGGCATTTCCTGGAAGAAGAAGGTCATCAGCAGCGTCGCAATATGGGCACCGTCGACATCGGCGTCGGTCATGATGATCACCCGCTCGTAGCGCAGATTGTCGGGATCGCAGTCCTTGCGCGTGCCGCAGCCGAGCGCGAGGATCAGATCGGCAATTTCGCTGTTGGCAAATATCTTGGCGCTGTTCGCCGAGGCAACATTAAGAATCTTGCCGCGGATCGGCAGGATCGCCTGGGTCTTGCGGTCACGCGCCTGCTTCGCAGAGCCGCCAGCGCTGTCGCCTTCGACGATGAATATCTCGGTGCCGGCCGGATCATTGCCCGAACAGTCGGTCAGCTTGCCGGGCAGGCGGACCTTGCGGCCCGAGGTGGCGGTCTTGCGCTTGACCTCGCGTTCGGCCTTCCGCTTCAGCCGCTCGTCCATCCGCTCCATGACGAAACCGAGCAGCGCCTTTCCGCGGTCCATATTATCGGTCAGGAAATGGTCAAAATGGTCGCGCACCGCATTTTCGACAAATTTTGTCGCTTCGGGAGAGGTCAGCCGATCCTTGGTCTGGCTCTGGAACTGGGGATCGCGGATGAAGACGGACAGCAGCATTTCGCCGCCTGAAACAATGTCATCGGCGGTCAGTTGGGATGCCTTCTTGATCTGCACCAGCTCGCCAAAGGCGCGGAGGCCGCGGACCAGCGCGTTGCGCAGGCCGGCCTCGTGGGTGCCGCCATTGGGTGTCGGGATGGTGTTGCAATACCAGCTGTAGCTGCCGTCGGTCCATATCGGCCAGGTGATCGCCCATTCGACCCGGCCCTGTTTATCGGGGAAGTCCTGGTTGCCGGCAAAGAAATCGGTGGTGACGCATTCGCGCCCGCCGAGCTGTTCGCGGAGATGATCGGACAGTCCGCCGGGAAACTGGAAGGTGGCCTCGGCCGGCACATCGTCGCTGGCCTGGCTCTCGTCGCATTTCCAGCGGATTTCGACGCCGGCATAGAGATAGGCCTTGGAGCGGGCGAGCTTGAACAGGCGCGCCGGCTTGAATTTGTTGCCCTCGCCGAAAATCTCGATATCGGGGATGAACGATATGCTGGTGCCGCGACGGTTCTGGGTGGTGCCGACTTCTTCGAGTTTCGACGTGGCGAGGCCCTGCGAGAATGACTGGCGATAGAGCGTCTTGTTGCGCGCCACTTCGACCACGGTATCGGAGGACAGGGCGTTGACCACGGAGACGCCGACGCCGTGCAGACCGCCCGAGGTTGCATAGGCCTTGTCGGAGAATTTGCCGCCCGAGTGGAGCGTGGTCATGATCACTTCGAGCGCAGATTTTCCGGGAAATTTCGGGTGGGGGTCAACCGGAATGCCGCGGCCATTGTCGCTGACGGTCAGCCGGTTGTCGGCGTCCAGCGTGATCTCGATCCGGCTGGCGTGGCCTGCAACGGCCTCGTCCATGCTGTTGTCGATGACTTCGGCGGCGAGATGGTGGAGAGCCCGCTCGTCGACCCCGCCAATATACATGCCGGGGCGTTTACGAACAGGCTCAAGGCCTTCCAGAACCTCGATCGCCGAGGCATCATAGTCACCGGGTTTGGATTGGCTTGGCGGGTTGGAACCGAACAGATCATCAGACATGATCGACCCTATAAGAGCGCAGGAGTCACACTGGCAAGAGACTTATGACGTCTCTTGCCAGAGCATTGAAAATTCTCGCAATTTGGCGTGTCGCCTAGCGAACCCGCGGGCCACCAAAGGGCAGCGGTGGCGGAGCCCGACGGGCTCCACGCGGCAGTTGTGCCTGGAACGCACGGCCGCAATGTTCGACGCAATAGGGAAAGCCAGGGTTCACTTCTTCACCACAGAAATGGAAATCCGGTTCGCCCGGATGATTGATCGGCCAGCGGCAGATCTTGTCGTTGAGGTCGAGCAGGCTGGTCTTGTCGGCAATCTCGTCGCTCGGCTTGGCCGGGACCAAGCGGCGCGGCGGCGCTGGCGGAATCGGCGCCTGCTGGTCGCCGGGACCCTGGCGCAGGAATCCGCCGGGACCGACGGACACGACCTTCGGGCCGTCATGCTTGGGCTGACGGGCCTGTTGTGCGGCATGGGTCCGGGCAGCCGGCGTTGGGGGCGGCATAGCCCGCCGCGCAACATGCTCTTCCTTTGGCTTGGGAGCGGCGCCGGTTTTCGCGGGCGGCTTTTTCGCCTTGGGCGCAGGCTTCGCACCCTTTTTGGCTTGTGGCTTGGCCTTGACCGGGGAGGGGCGCGACTTCAGGCCAAGGCGATGCGCTTTACCGATCACGGCATTGCGGCTGACGCCGCCCAGTTCTTCCGCGATCTGGCTGGCGGTCAGGCCTTTTTCCCACATATTTTTCAGCGAATCGATTCGCTCATCCGTCCAAGCCATGCAAAGTCCTAATCATCTTGAGTTAGGGGCGATATAGGGTCGCCGGAGTCATTATACAACCACGAATGGCGCGTGATTCGCGCGATATGGGGTTGTGATTGGTGCCGGGAGCCGATAGGCGGATTCCTATGCTCGACCAAACCAAAAAAGATCAGACAAGCGGCTTGCCGACCGGTGCCACGCGCTTTGCCGAACCCGGCGTGCCGATCATTCGCGGCGTGAACTGGGGCGGGTTTTCGGCGCTTTACTGGAAAGAAGTCCGGCGTTTTTTCAAGGTCCAGCTGCAGACCGTCTGGGCTCCCTCGATCACCACCCTCCTGTTCCTGGTGATATTCACGGTGGCCATGGGCCGCGGCGACCGCAGTGTCATGGGCGCGCCCTTTGCCGATTTTATCGCCCCCGGACTGATCTGCATGGGCATGCTGCAAAATGCTTTCGCCAACAGTAGCTTTTCGATGCTGGTCGGCAAGATTCAGGGCACGATTATCGATTATCTGACCCCGCCGCTCTCGGTGGGCGAATTGCTGGCGGCACTGGTTGCTGCTTCCATGACCAGAGCGGCGCTGGTCGGCTTTGCGGTCTGGCTCGCAATGTTTATCTGGCCGGGCGTGCATGTCGGGGTGGAGCATTGGTGGGCGGTGCTGTGGTTCGGGACCATGGGCGCAGCGATGCTTTCTTTTCTGGGCGTGCTGACCTCGATCTGGGCGGAAAAATTCGACCATGCCGCGGCCGTTACCAATTTCGTGGTCGCGCCGCTGGCTCTGCTGTCCGGCACATTCTACTCGATCGACCGTCTGGCGCCGACGTTTCAGGCGATCAGCCACGCCAATCCCTTTTTCTACGCGATTTCCGGATTCCGCTATGGTTTTCTGGGGGTAGCGGATTCGCCGATCATAGTCGGCGCGCTGGTTTTGCTGGGGATCAATATCGGCCTGGCGCTGATCTGCTATCTGCTGCTGAAATCCGGCTGGAAGATCAAGTCCTGACCAGTTCGGCGCTAGTGCCGGTGAATCTGGTGCAGCTTGTACTTGCCGGCCTCGGTCGCCTGAAACAGCCGAGCGACATCGGGATGACCGATCGGCTCGCCGCTGTCATCGGGCAATAGATTCTGCTGACTGACATAGGCAATATAACTGCCGTCGGCATTTTCCGCGAAAAGATGGTAGAAAGGCTGGTCCCTTGACGGCTGCAAATCCTTCGGGATCGCCTCATACCATTCTTCGCTATTGGCGAAAACGGGATCAATGTCATAGATCACGCCGCGAAAGTCAAAAATCCGGTGACGCACCACATCGCCAATGGCGAAACGCGCATCGAGAATGAACGGCGTGTCGGGTGGCAGGGGATTGCCGGATTTGAAAGGATCAGCTGTATTCATAGTGCCAATTTAGGCGCATTGGGGTGATATGCAAGCGCCGCATCGGGATTTGGCTGCGGGAAATGAAGAGGGTGGGCCGGAAATTCCGGGGCAGATGGTTTTGCCTTGCTGTTGTTCTTCAGGCCCTTGAATGCGATTGAGCACAAGAAAAGCCCCGTGCCGAGGGCACGGGGCTGATCGCTATTAGACGATGAAACCGAGCGGATCAGTAGCTCTTTTCGAACTCGTCAATTTCACGTTCCGCTTCATCCTGCGCGCGGCCATATTTTTCCTGGATCTTTCCGGCAAGGATTTTGCGGTTTCCGTTGATCTGGTCCAACTCGTCATTGGTCAGTTCGCCCCATTTCTTCTGGACGTTGCCTTTGACCTGTTCCCAGTTTCCCTTGATTGTGTTCTCGTTCATATGGTGTCTCCTTTGTGTTGGGGTTACGCAATCAACGGTCGACGAGGGGTGTTGGTTCCCGTGAAGGGCAAATTTTTCCGGATCCTTCTTTGGCGGGTTGAACGGCTTTCTCGTCATAAATGCTGCGAGCCGGAGCTTGCCTGGCTCTTCTGACACAGTGGCAGGATGGGCGCCGATCTGCTGTATGACCGGTCCAAAGGGCAAATCAGCGGCTTCTTTGACCGATTTTCCGAGCTTCGCCTGCCGTCGGTGCCGAGCTGCCTGTGAAAGTATAGATTCCTGCAATGCCATACAGGCGGCCATGGGCGTCCGCGCCAATAGAATTGTTGTCGAAAGAAAAGCGCAATTAACATAGATTAGTTGTGCTTTTTGGCGAACGGTGTAACTCGATGCCGAATGCCACTACACGAATATAATATTGCTGCCTCTTTCAAGGCGATATGTGAAAATGCGACAGCGGCGCTGTTCGTGATCGATGCCAAGCAACAGTGCATCTATGCGAATCCGGCTGCGGAAACACTGACCGGCTTCAAGGCCCGGGAATTGATAGGCCAGAGGCTTCACGATCTTATCCACCATAGCCGCCCTGACGGAAGCAAATATCCTATTTCTGAATGTCCTTTGGACAGTGGCCTGCCAGCAAATTCGCGCGAGCAGGGCGAGGAGATTTTTGTTCACGCCGACGGCAGCTTTTATCCGGTGTCCTATACCTCCAGCCCCATCATTGAAGACGGCAATCTTGTCGGCAAGGTGATAGAAGTGCACGGCCTGGCCAAGAAACGGGCGATTGCCCGCGAGCGGGAACGCGAAAAAGCGCTGCTGGCGAAAACTTTTGACAATGCAGCCGTCGGCATCGCCCATGTCGGGCATGACGGCAGCTGGCTGCGGATCAATGACAGATTATGCGCCATCGTCGGCTATCCGCGCGAGGAACTGCTGACGATGACTTTTCAGGACATCACCCATCCTGACGATCTGAGCGGCGATCTTGAATTATATGAAAAGCTGAAGAGCGGGGAAATCAGCGGCTATAATCTGGAAAAACGATATTATCGCAAGGACGGGAAGCTGATCTGGGTACGGCTTACCACGTCGTCCCAGAAAAACGGTTCGGGCGAGATGGAATTTTGCATCGCGGTGGTGGAGGATATCACCCGCGTGAAAGAGCATCAGCAGCATCTCGATATCATGGCCGGGGAGCTTCAGCACCGGGTGAAAAATACACTGGCGACCGTGCAGGCGATTGCCAGGATGTCATTGCCCGATGATACGGCTGGCAAGGAAGCCTTTGTCTCCCGCATACTTGCGCTCAGCCGGTCTCACGATTTGCTGCTTGCACAGAATTGGTCGGGTGCGGCTATCTCGGACATCGTGGAACAGGCCATTCATCCTTTCGGCGGGACGGAAGGCGGCCGGATCACGGCCTCGGGTCCGGACTGCAGACTGTCGTCACGGACATCGCTTGCTCTCTCCATGGCGCTGAATGAACTGGGCACCAATGCAGTGAAATATGGCGCATTGAGCGGTGATCAGGGAGCGATCGATATCGACTGGCATTTCACACCGGGGACGGAGAAGAGCCAGCTCGAATTAAAGTGGCAGGAAAGCGGCGGGCCGGAAGTTTCTCCCCCGCAACGAAAAGGTTTTGGAACGACTTTGATAGAGCGCGCGTTGGCTTCAGAGATGCAAGGAGAGACTGCTGTTGAATATCCGCCATCCGGTGTGATTTTCAAATGTTCTTTCCCGGTCGAATGAAACACGAATTGAAAGTCATGCTGTGCCTGAATTTTCCATCCTGGTTGTCGAAGACGATGCAATGCTTTCGCTTGCGATGGAAGATATCCTGCGCAAACTGGGGCACACCAATCTAGAATTTGCCTTCGATCTGCCCGGAGCCTTGCAAATCGCGGAGGGCAAGCGCTTCTCGCTTGTGTTTCTCGATGTGGATCTCAACGGCGAACTGACCCTGCCGGTTGCCCGGATGCTTCGACAGAATGATATTCCCTGGTTTTTTACAACAGGATTTGGTTCGCGCTTTGATTATGAGGATCTCGAGGGGGCTCCCATCATCCGCAAGCCCTATTCGGAGCAGGACATAAAGCAGGCGATAGCCAGCACGCAAGCGGACTGATCCGGTGCGTTCGCGGCCTTTATAAGGACGATGCCCATCCGCTTGTGGCGTCGCTCTGCTAAGAAATGGTGCGGGTAAATCTATCCTTATCGTGGTCTCAATTGCATGCCTAAAGTATATCTTCCCTTAATCTTATTGAAACGGTCAGCTGTTAGTCTGTTTGTCTATTTTGGGATAGTGAACATGCAAGCGACGAGACGGCCAGAACATGAATCGGGAGGCAGGCGAGGCCTGCTGAATATGGTAGCGCTATCGGGAGCTGTCGCTGTATTCGTTGGCCTGAGCGGCTGGCTTCTGCCGCAGGCGGTGGCAAAAATTTTTGGTGCCGCAACCTTCCTTGATGAGACCCTCAGCGCCGCTCTTTTGCTCAATATTGCCCTGATATTGCTGATCTGGCGTGGTTCTCAAGTTCTCTCCCGGCAAGCACAGGTTGCGGACGATGCGCAGCGTGAGGTCGGCATGGTCGCCGTTCAGGACTATGCCACAGGACTGCTGAATCGGCCGGGCATAAGCGCGATCATTGGAGAGAAGCTGGACGTCGGAGAAAATATCTCTCTGATCAATCTGGATCTCGACAATTTCAAAAAAATCAATGACCTTTATGGGCATGAAACGGGCGACATAACGTTGAAAGAGGTTGCCGACCGTCTGGTTGCCGTGACGCCTGACCATTCTTGTGCGCGGCTCGGCGGTGACGAATTTGCCGTCTTGCTCAGCGGAGAGGCTGCCAGACCGGAAAATACCCGGGCTATCGCCAATGATATCCAGAAAGCCTTTGGCGAGCCCGTTTCCGTTTGTGGGACGATCACCGAGATCAGTGCATCTATGGGCATATATGACCAGGTGCAGCCCGGTTCAGCTATCGTGGATATTTTCCGGCGCAGCGATATCGCGATGTATGAGGCAAAAAAGGCCGGCGGCGCACGCATAGTTCGCTTCGAACCGGCGATGGAAGCCCAAGTGCAGCAGCGTTACAAAATGGAAGCCGATATGAGAGAGGGTATTCCCAATGGGGAATTCGTGCCTTTCTACCAGCCACAATATGGCATTCGCGGCTCCAATCTTGTCGGGTTTGAAGTGTTGGCCCGGTGGAATCATCCCAGCGGTGAATTGATAGAGCCGACGGACTTTATCCCGCTTGCCGAAGCGACAGGGATGATCTCGCCGCTCTCCTTTTCGGTGATGCGTCAGGCCTTTGCCGACGCGAAACAGTGGGATCATTCGCTGGTGCTGGCGGTGAACATCTCTCCGGTCCAGCTGACGGACCCACATCTCGACAAGCAGATCATGAAGATACTCGCGGAAACAGGCTTCCCGGCTCAAAGACTGGAGCTGGAGATTACCGAAAGCAGCCTGCTCGAGGATACGCCGCTCGTCCTCAGGACAATCACCAGCCTGAAAGCGCTGGGCATCAGGATCTCGCTGGATGATTTCGGCACGGGCTATTCCTCGATGACCCAGTTGAAAGCCTTTCCGTTCGATCGCATCAAAATCGACCGCAGCTTCGTATTTTCGATGCTGGACAATGACGAAAGCGCTGCAATCGTGAAATCGATCGCGTCGCTTGCGACCTCGCTCAACGTGCCGATCACTGCGGAAGGCATCGAATCCGATGAAATGCGGGGCTATCTCGACGAAATCGGCTCGATGGACGGGCAGGGCTGGCTTTACGGGCGCGCGACTTCCAAGGAGGAACTGATAAAATTGCTCCCGCAGATCGCTCTGGTGGCTGGCGGTTATGATATTGAGAATCTGAAAATTGTTGGCGAACCCGATTCGCCTTCCGAAGATCAGGATAGCGAGCACAAGGTCCCGAAAAGCGCTGCGGGATAGATCGCCGCTGCGCTATTTGTGGCGAGCAACCTCTTTTCCTTACCGCACGGTGGTACACTGGCGCGGGAGACATGATCCGTCCGTAGCGGATATATTGCGTTATTCCGGAAAATAAGGGTGCTTGCGCGCCTGTTCAGTGCCACCGGTCCCACAGTCCGGTGTCCTGATGTCTGTGGAGGTGCGTTAGGGATTCGAACCCTAGATACCATTGCTGGCATACCGCATTTCGAGTGCGGCGCTTTCGACCACTCAGCCAACGCACCTCATAGACGGGGCAGCATGTAGCGATCATCGCTCGGTGCTGCAACCCATATCGGGGCCTGATAAAAATTGCATGGCGAATGGGGGGAGGCAGGGTGAGGCCATCGGCCGTCCGCCTCAGGATTCCGGGGCAAAAAGCATGGGACAGAAAAATTCATCTTTTTTGGATGAAAAGACGCGGCGGTATCGTTGTCCTGTCAGCAACAAGAAAAGGAGACGTGACAATGCGCAAATTATCGATGTTTCTATGTCTGGCTGTCGCTGGCACAGCGACAGTTCCCGCTATTGCTCATTATGATGCGGAAACCCATGCTGTGGTGCGCAGCGAGCCGATTGCCGGCGTCTATAACAAATTCTGGTTTAATTATCTGGCCGATGTTCTTGAGGCCGACAAGGAGCTGAAGAGCGATCTGCGCCGGGCAACGGACAAAGAGGATACGCGCGATGCCTGGGAAGAATATGAGCATGAGCTGGTCGATGCCGACAAGGATTATGTCAAGGAAATGCGGGAACGCAACTATGTTGTCGGTCGTGTGACAATCGGCAACTAGGCTCACTGCCAAGCAAAGAAAAAGGCGGGATTGAATCCCGCCTTTTTTGTGCCCGAGATAGAGCTATAACCGGAGCCGATCATCGTTCACTGGCTTATTGCCAGCCTGATTCCAGGGCCTTGCGTTCGGCATCAGCATCCATCGGCCCATTGGCCATCAACTCAGAAGCGGCAGCGTTGATCGCGCTGCTGGAAGCTTGGCGATAGTCGCTCTGCTCGCTGCCAGGCAGGGTGCTGACCATCTTCCAATGTTGCCCGTCGCGGCAGCCGATGCCGGAGACGGCCTCGCCGCTGAAGCTGCGGCATATGGTGCCGCTCTTGGCGCGGAAGGTCAGGCCGATACGGAAGGTGCTGTCGTCAGCCTGTGCCGACGCGAGTTGCTTGTCCAGCGCCTGTTCCAATGGGCCGCTGGCAATGAGGGCCTGGCCCTGTTGCGTGAAAGGGGTTTCCGAGCCGCCATCCAGGCCAAATTGACCGACGATGACGCCCAGCGCCAGCGTCGCTGCCATCGCGCCCCATTGGGCCACGCCGAAGCTGCGCCGCTGGTTGTTGTGTGCCCGCCCGGCTTTCCGCCCTGCGAAGCTGTGGTCCACATTGGGTGCCGCGGCGGACGCCAGCATCGCCGTCAGACGGTCTGGAATCTCCTCGCTGATAACCGGCGCATAATGGGCTGCCAGTTTTTCCCGCAGCGCGCGTTCCCGGCCAATCTGTTCGGCCAGCATGGCATCGCTCGCCATTGCTTTCTCGATGCGCTTGGCGGTGACCGCATCACACTCGCCGTCGACATAGGCCATGATGGTCTGTTGATCGAAGGTCATGCGGCTTCTCCCAGTTCGCGCTGAAGGGCTTCGCGACCGCGCACCAGACGTGAGGTCAGAGTGCCGATCGGAATATCGAGTAAGGCGGCGGCTTCCTTGTAGGCGAAGCCTTCCACCAGAACGAGGGAGACGGCCTCGCGCTGCTCCATCGGCAGGCGATCCATCGCCCGGTCGACGTCGCGGAGTTCCATCCGGCTTTCCATGCGCCGATGGTCATCGCCAGCGACATTCGCCATCGCGTCCTCGTCATTGGCGACATGCTCGCGGCGGCCCGCGGCGCGCACCGTATCGATCCAAATATTACGGGTAATTCTATACATCCAGCTATCCAGTCTCGTTCCTGCCTGCCACTGGTCGCGCTTGTTCAGGGCGCGTTCCAGGGCCATCTGGCACAGGTCATCTGCGTCATTGATATCGCGCGTCAGGCTGCGGGCAAAACGCCGCAATCGCGGGAGTAACTCCAGCAGATCCTGTTCAAAGGCCATTCAGAGCGGATATCCTTTATTGATGGTCTTTGGATGAAACGATGCGTCTGGCTCGTTTCATCCACGAATGCAAAATAAATGCAATCCGCTTGCGATTGCCAAACCGGTTCCGGTACATAAGGAGGCAGACATGAAAATCACGGTCAAATGGATCGCCGCTGCACTGCTCCTGATTGTGCCTGCCGCTGCCTTTCCGCAACTCGCATTGCCCACTGTCGGTCCCGTCCTCCGGCTTCCCGATCAGCGACTTGACGGCATGACCGATCCCTTTATCGATCCGGTCAGCGGGATGGTGGATGGAAGTGTTCTTGACCGATTGACCCCCTCAGAGCTCAGGAGCGTGCTGAAACAGCTCCGGATTGACCTGCTCAACCAGTTTGTCCGCCAGAATGGCGATTATGTCGAGCGCGATCGCAACGGCGATCCGGCCGTTCGCGGCGTCCTGATCGCCACCGGTATATTCGCGTCATCCCTTGAACGGGCGGAGCAAGCGGGTTTTCGGATATTGGAGCGCAGCGAAATCGAGGGACTTGATCTCAGCTATGTAAAATTCGCCACCCGGCCGGGAAAATCGCTGAAGTCGGAGCAAAAGCGATTGCAAAAGCTGGCCGGTGAAGCCGCAATCAGCGCCGACAATATTTACTTTGCCAGTGGTTCCAGTCCGCTCGCGTCCAACGCTGCGCTGTTGGCGAATAGTGCGGTGCGGTCAGGTGCGATGGGACTGATCGACGGTGGCGTGGCCCCGCATAGCGCAATTACAATGCCGGTCGAGCAGCGCGGATTTGCCAGGGGCGCACCAAAAGCGAGCAGCCATGCCACCGCGATTGCATCGCTGATCTCCATCAGTCTGCAAGCCGGTCCGCGCGGTCTTTTGGCGGCCGATATCTATGGCAGCGATCCGGCGGGCGGCAACGCCAGCGCCATTGCCCGGGCATTGGGCTGGATGGCGCAGAGACATGTTCCGGTTGTCGCGATCAGCCTGGTCGGCCCCGATAACGGCCTGTTGTCGCGCGCCATCAAGGCGGCTCAGGGGCAAGGCATGCTGATCGTCGCTGCGGTGGGCAACGACGGTCCCGCTGCACCGCCGCGCTATCCCGCAGGCTATAAAGGGGTGATTGGAGTGACCGGTGTAGATCAGCACGAACACGCCCTGCCGGAAGCCGGGACCGCAACGCCGGTCGATTTCGCGGCTCCGGGTGCCGGGATCAAGGGTGCCTCACCGGAGGGAAAGCTGGTTGCGCTGCGTGGCACATCCTTTGCTGTGCCGCTTGTGGCTGCCCGGCTCTTGTCCCATTATCCGGCGGTAAATATCAGCCGGATCGAGCCAGCGGTCACGGGACTGATCGATGAGGCAAAAGACTTGGGAAAGAAGGGTGCCGATAAAATCTATGGCCATGGCCTGATCTGCGGAAAGTGCGGAATCCGCTGATCTTTCAAAAAATATTTCGCGCTTCACGGATTAAACCGCAAGGCCGCATCGTTCTCCTACCAGACGACGAAAATATCATCGTCCTGCAAGGAGAAAGACCATGAAAAACCTTATCGCAAGCACATTGACCATCGTATTGATCACCGCAACGCCTGCGTCGGCACAGCTGCTCGGTGGCAGCGGCGGTGTAGGCGGCGCGCTGGGCGGCGCCTTGGGCGCTGACCCTATCGGTCGCACAGCGGGCACCATCACTGGCCAGAGTGACATTAGCAATTCAACGCGGCTTGACCGTAAAATCGACACCCGGTCAGGCAAAATTGACGCCAGCGCCGATAGCAGCTCGACCGCCAATGGTTCCCTGATCGGAACGGCTGATTTGCCGGACAATGCGGTCAGCGGCTCTGTCGACGGTTCCGCGTCAAGTTCGGCAAAGGGCAACGCCAGTGCCAGTCTCATCGGTACCGATGCGGTCCGTTCGACCGCCGGTCAAGTCGTCGGCACCGCTCGCAATACGGCGGGACGCGCACGGTCGACCGCAAATGGCGCGCTGTCCAATGTCGCCAATCGCGCATCGGGTGTTGGCTCATTGGCGGGAAGCGCGGCCGGTAGCGGAAGCGCCATGGCAATGGGCAATATCGGTCAACTGGCTGCCTCGGGCAGTACCGCCGCAAATGCCGGTGGCATGTTCGCGGTCGAACCGGGCATGCCCATTCAGGACCCCAAGGGCCGGGTCATCGGCCATGTCCAGTCGGTCCGTCAGTCGGGTGCCGGAGTTGTGCGATCGGTGATTGTTGAATCCGGAAACCGGACGGCAGAACTGCCTGCAGCCAATTTTGCGGGATCGGGGAATGTCCTGGTGACCGCGATGAGCAAGGGTGAAATCAAGAAGGCATCGCAGGCAGGAAACAACGCGCCGCAAGGCGAGCCCACCGAATAGCCAGTTCTTGGAAATGGTGTTGATAATCTGACCCCGTTCGTTGCACCATTTTCATCGGGAGGCGTGCCGGAAATTCCCGGCGCGCCTTTTGCTGTTTCGGTTCATTTCCTCGAATCGAAAATCCTTATCCTTTCATTTGACTCAAACCCTGAGGGCGCTTCGGGTACCCCTTGCCGGGTGAATCGCACTTATCACCAATAATAGCTGGGAAATGCCGCGGTTTTTTGGCACGATGGGTATCGGGCAAGGGACAGCTGCATGACCAAGAAGAAAAGCACCGCATATCGATCGCATCTGCAGGACGTACTGGACGCTCCGGAGGGAGCACATATTGCGGCCCTGTTCGATTTCGATGGCACCATCATTGCCGGCTATTCTGCAACCGCAATGCTGTGGGAGAAAATCAAGCGGCGGGAAATGACCGCCGAAGAAGTGGTCGAAACGATCAACGTGATGGCACAATATAGCACCGGCAATATGGGTTTTTCCGGGCTGATGACCGGCGCTGCGAAATTCATGAAAGGCGTGACCGAAGAAAGCTATTTCGAATTTGGTGAAGAATTGTACGAAAAGCATATCGCGCGCAAAGTCTTCCCGGAGGCGCGGGCGCTGATCGAAGCCCATCGGGCCAAGGGCCATACGATCGCGATTGTCTCGTCCGCCACGATCTACCAGATCGAGCCAACGGCACGGGATCTCGATATCGAGCATGTGCTGTGTTCGCAATATGAAGTGGAGAATGGCGAGTTTACCGGCAATATCATTCGCCCGCTCTGCTTTGGCGAGGGTAAGGTCCTCGCCGCGGAAAATCTCGCGGCCGATTATGGTCTGGATCTGGACCAGAGCTATTTTTATTCGGACAGTTATGACGATATCGAATTGCTCGAACGGGTCGGCAAGCCGAGGCCGCTGAATCCGAACACGAAATTGCGCGAGGCGGCGCGGGAACATGGCTGGCCGCTCGAAAAATATGAGAGCCGGGGGCAGGGCAAGCCGGTAGACTATATTCGCACGATTTATGCCACCGGCTCGCTGATCGGGTCGGCGATCGCGTCGCTGCCGATCTGGGCGCTCACCGGATCGCAGCGGGAGGCGATGAATTTCTCCACCGGCCTGTTCGGCGATATTGCTACCGCGCTGACCGGCTGCGAACTGGAGGTCACCGGCGAAGAGAATCTCTGGACATCGCGGCCGTGCATCTTTGTGTTCAACCATCAGAGCAAGGCGGACGTGATGATCCTCGCCAAGCTGATCCGGCGGGACATGGGCGGCGTCGCCAAGAAGGAGGTTCGGGATACGCCGATCATCGGCAAGCTGATGGAACTGGCTGGCACCGTGTTTATCGACCGGGCCAACGCCGGGAGCGCGATAAAGGCGATGGCACCGCTGATCGACGCGGTTAAGAATGACGGAAAATCGATCGTCATCGCGCCGGAGGGTACGCGGACCCTTTCGCCGAAACTGGGCCCCTTCAAAAAAGGGGCCTTTCACATGGCGATCCAGGCGGGGGTGCCGATCGTGCCGATCGTCATTCACAATGCCGGCGACGTGGCGCCGAAAAATGAATTTCTGATGCGTCCTGCGAAGGTCCGGGTGGATGTTCTTCCAGCGGTGGACACCAGCAAATGGTCGGCGCGGACGATGAACCAGCATGTCGCGGAAGTGCGCGGGATGTTCCTCGAGGCGCTGGGGCAGGCGGAAGAAGAGGAAGCGCTCGAAGCGCTGGTCAACGAAGAGCAGACACCGGGGAACAAGACCGGCGGCGGCCCGCCTGAACGCGCATCGGCCAAACCGAAAAAACCGGCCACGAAAAAGACCGCGTCGCGAAAGAAGGCAGAGGCCCAGAAGGCAAGTCCCAAGAAAACAGTAACAAAAAAAGCCGTTGCAAAGCCGTCCGTGAAGCGATCTACCCCAAATAGCAAATCCGCAGCCGCGGAGACACCAGCGATGGAAGCGGCGAAATAGACAGTAATCGGGGAGCGGGGATGGACGAAGCGAAGCAGATAGCAAATTCAGGACCGCTGCTCGCGCAAGGCCCGAAGCTATTTGTGATAGATGCCCGCAACGGTGTCGAGCGGCGCTATCTTCTCGACTGGCTTCACACATCCATGGCCGAGGGCGGCCCCGGCGGCAAACTGAACTGGGTGAGCCTGCCGATATCCGACGAACGGGCCAGAATTCGCCTCGGCCGTCTAGCCGAAAAATTGAAAGGAAGTTCCGACACGCTGGTGGTGCCGGTTCGCATTGCCTGGCGAATTCCGGATTTCGAAAAAAGCCGAGCAGTAAGGATGCGCCATGTCATATTCGGCGATCCCCGAAATCCGGGCAGTTTTCGGGCCTGGTCGATTTTGTTGCGGGACAAGCGTCGGGCTCATTGCCTGACCGGTCAACCCGCTACGATCGGCGAACTGGAACAGAGCTTTGCCGAGCTCAGCAAGGATTATACCCAGACCGACAATACCGAATTTGCTGCCTTCGTGGTGCGACAGGCTGGCCTGGTGCTGGATATTGCCGAGCGCGGACTGCGGGGCCGTCGCTACAAGGTACCGCGGCATGTCGCCGACGGCCTGCGCAGCGATGCGCGGTTCCGTGCCGCCATGACGAGGCTTTCCAGCGATACCGGGCAAAGCGAAACGGCACTGTACGAGCAAGCCGCCAAATATATGAAGGAACTGATCGCCCGGCCCAGCCCTCTGTTTATCGACATGAAGGCCAAGCTTGACCGGTTCATGCTGTCGCAGGGCTATGAAGACGAGGTCGTCTTTGACCGCAAGGAGCTGACCCGGCTGCGCAAGACCATGCGGGAACATCCGACGCTGCTGCTGTTTACGCACAAAACCTATATAGACGGTGTGACTGCCACCGACCTGGCTTATCAGAATGACTTGCCGCTCATTCATGTTTTTGGTGGCATCAATCTGGATTTTTTCGGTCTCGGTTTCATGCTGCGCCGGGCCGGCACGATTTTCATTCGCCGGAGTTTCGAGAATAATCCGGTCTACAAGCTCGTGCTGCGCTATTATGTCAGTTATCTGCTCGAGAAGCGCTTCCCGATGACCTGGGCATTCGAGGGAACACGCTCGCGGCTCGGCAAGCTGATGCCGCCGCGCTATGGTCTGCTCAAATATGTGATGGACAGTGCTCACAGCAACGAAATCGAAAATGTGCACATCATTCCGGTGGTGACCAGTTTTGATCTGATCCGGGATGTTGAGGAATATGCCAGCGAACAGACGGGCCGGATCAAGAAGCCGGAGTCGCTGAGCTGGTTCATCGGCTATCTGCGCAGCCTGCGCGAACCGATGGGCAAGGTCTACGTCGACTTCGGTGAGCCGGTGATTGTCAAAAAGGCACCCAATCCGAATGACCGGCTGGCCCTGTCGAAAATGGCTTTCGAGGTCGCCGTGCAGGCCAACCGGGCGACGCCGCTGACGCTGACCTCGCTGATGTGTCTTTGCCTGCTGGGTACGGCTCCGCGAGCGATGACCGAAGGAGAATTGCGGGCCGCGATAAATTTTCTGGTTGGCTGGGCGCGGGAGCGCGGCATTCGGATGAGCGAGGATCTGACTGACAAGAATCTCGAGGGCGTCCAGCGCGTCGTCGAGACTCTGGTCAATAACGGCCTGGTTGTGCGCTATGACAAGGGGTCGACGCTGGTGTATGCGATCGAGCCGGATCAGCATCCGATTGCCAGCTATTATCGCAACTCCATCATCCACCATTTTCTCGACAAGGCGATCATCGAACTGTCGATCCTGAAGGCCCGGGAGGTGAACGACCGAAACGCGGCTGACGTCTTCTGGGAAGAGACGGACCGGCTTCGTGATCTGTTCAAGTTCGAGTTTTTCTATCCCGAAAAACAGCAATATCGCGATAATCTGAAAGCGGAACTGCAGCGGTGTGATCCGGAATGGCAGATCAAGCTGGAAGAGGGTGGAATCAAGCTGATCAGCCTTACCAACCGCCTTCAGCCATTGGTGGGCCATTCGGTGTTCCTGCCCTTCGTGGAAGCCTATACCGTCATTCTGGAAATTCTGTCGCGAATGGAACCCGGCGATGCGATCGACAAGAGAAGCTGCGTGGAAACCGCGCTGAAGGAAGGCCGGCAAGCCTATCTGCTGCGCCGCATTACCAGCGAGGCATCGATCGGGAAAATCCTGTTTGAAAATGGCTTCAAGATGGCGGCAGGACTGGGTCTGACCGGTGAAACGAACGCGGGGAAGATTGCCGAGCGGAAGGCCCTGCTGCGCAAATTCCGGGCGCTTTCGCGGCGGATGGAAAGATCGCGGCTCGAAGTGCTTGCGCTCGCTGACAAGATATTTGATTGATAGCGCTGTCGAAAGGACATGATGGATGACCGAGCAGACCCATATTAGCCAGTTGAGCGCACAGGATGCCCAGTTTCTTTACATTCAGTCAGCGACCAATCTCACGCATTTGATGGCCGTCTATATCTATGATCCGTCGACCGCTCCGGGCGGGAAGGTGAGGTTCAAGGATATTATCGAACATATGCGAAAGCGTATGGATGTCTCGCCGATGTTCAGGCGGAAACTCTATCGGCTGCCGCTGGACATCGATCATCCCTATTGGGTTGAAGACGAGCATTTCGATCTGGAAGCGCATATTTCGCACAGCCGCCTTCCGGAACCGGGGGACTGGCGGCAATTTTGTATTCATGTGGCTCGCCATCACAGCAAGCCTCTGGATATGACCCGGCCACTCTGGGACATGTATGTGGTCGAGGGGCTCGACAATATCCCCGGCTATGCCAAGGGCAGCTACGCCATTTTGACGCGAATCCACCACTCCACCATCGATGGCGTGTCCGGCGCCCATTTTTTCGCCGCTATATCCGACAAGGATGTCAACGGCACGCCAGCCATCCCGCTGCCGGAAGGACCCTCTGCAGCCAACAAGCTGCCAACGGCCACCGAGATATTGAACCGGGCGTGGAACAGTACTGTCACTTCGCCGGTGAAACTGACTCAGGCGCTGCTGAAATTTACGCCGGCGCTTCTTTCCACGGCGCAGAAAAGTCTGAAGGGGGGTGACGAAACAACCGACACAGGTGTTCCGCAAACCCGCTTCAACGCTGCGGTCACGCCCCATAAAATGTTCGATGCGGTGACATTCGATCTAGAAGAGCTCAAGAAAATGCGTCTCAAGGTCAGGGATGCGACCATCAATGACGTGGTGCTGGCCATTTGCAGCGGCGCGCTTCGCCACTATCTGAACAAGCACAAGGAACTGCCGAAGGAATCCCTGGTGGCCGTTGCCCCGGTCAATGCCCGCAGCCGTTCGGGTGATGAAGCCAATCCGGGCAATAATCTGTCGGCAATGACGATAAAAATCTGGTCCAATATCCCCGATCCTGTCAAGCGTCTGGAGGCGATCAAGGATACGACCCGCGAAACCAAAGCGGCGAAATCGGGCCTCAGTGCGCGGATCATGACCGACCTTACCAGGCATATTCCGGGTGTGACGATGGCGGGTGTGGCGCGCCTGTTGACTGACGAACGATTTGCCCCGCGGATGAGCAATCTGATGGTATCCAACGTTCCCGGCCCGCAGATTCAGCTCTACATGAACGGTGCAAAGCTGACGCATCAATATGGGCTGGCACCTTTGGCCCACGGGATGGGGCTATTCATTGCCACGCCGAGCTATAATGGAACTATTTCCTTCAGCATCATCTCCGATCGCAAAATGATGCCCGATATTGAGTTTTTCCGAGAATGCCTGCAAAGAGCGTTTGATGAACTGAAGGACGCCAAGCCAAGTGCTGACGCAGGCTTGACCAAAAAGACGGCGGCGGCACCAAAAAAGCCGGCAACACCCAGCGACGGTTCGGTGATGTATCGGCGGGTGGCCAAAAAGCCCAGAGCTCCTGGATCAAGGGCAATCGGCGGAAACAAGCCGAAAGTGAAATAGGGAGCGGATAGTTTGCACGCCGACCGGTTCCCGGAAGGCGGATGCGATCTTGTATATTTTTGGCGAAAGAGTGAACCGAACATGATCCTGACCACGACTTTGAAAATGGAAAAAGCGATGGCGCAGGCCAACAGCTATTCCGAATGGTCGAAAGCGGCGAAGGCCCACGACCAATCCACCGGGGTCGACAAATGGAAGGAAACTGACGAAAGCAAGCATTTTGACTATAAGTCGATCCGCCGCCGCCTCAAACGCCTCTCCACATTGTGGAAGTCGCAGGATAACGCAGGCCTTCTGTACGCGCTGAATGAGGGCATCCACGGAAATATGGATGGCATGGGGCATGCTCGGCTGTATCAGAAAGCGAAATTCGGTACGAAGCAGCTGATCCAGGACTATGTCGATGCGATCGTAAATTCGCTGGAATATCTTGCCAGCGCCAAAGTGACCGATATCCCGTTTGAGGAGAAGCTCGATTTCTTCCGGCGGGCGCAACATTGCTATGGCCGCTCGGCCTTTCTGATGAGCGGGTCCGGGGCCTATCTTTATTTCCATGTCGGAGTGGTGAAAGCGCTCTGGGAGCAGGGATTGTTGCCCCATATCATGTCCGGGTCCAGTGGCGGTTCGGTGGTCGGAGCGTTGATCAGTACACGGACAGATGATGAAATTCCGCCCTTTTTCAAACCAGAAAATCTTGTTCTTGGCCCCGATCACGAGGTCGATGGACAGACTGGTCTGCTGGGCGGGCCGCGGCAAATGCGGGCGGATGAAATTCGCCAGCGGCTCACCGATCTGCTCCCCGATCTGACCTTTCAGGAGGCCTATGAACTGACCGGCCGCCATCTCAATGTGTCGATCGCTCCGGCAGAAAAGCATCAGACCTCGCGGCTGCTGAATGCCATAGCCTCGCCCAACGTCTATATTCGCGAAGCGGTTCTGGCTTCTTGCGCAGTGCCGGGCATCTATCCACCGGTCACGCTGGCGGCGAAAGATCATCGCGGCGAACGCGTGCCCTATCTGCCCAACCGCAAATGGGTGGACGGATCGGTGACGCATGACTTGCCGGTAAAGCGGCTCGCTAGGCTCTATGGCGTGAACCACCATATCGTCAGTCAAGCCAATCCGTTGATCACGCCCTTTGCCACCGATTTTAGCCAGGTCCGCAACCCGCTGTCCTCGATCCGCAATGCAACGACAGCGACGATGAAAGCCTGGCTGAATGCCAATGTCGAAATCATGCAGAAACCGCTGTCCTATTTCCCGCGTCTCAACAGCATGGCCAATATGGCGCTTTCGGTGATCAATCAGGACTATACAGGCGATATCAACATCATTCGCCCAACGATGTTCTGGGGGCCTGCCAAGATTTTGAGCAACTTGCCGGTCGAGGATATTGCGGAACTGATTCAGCTGGGCGAGCGTACGACCTGGCCAAAGATCGAGATGGTGCGCACGCAGACCAAGATCAGCCAGACACTGGATCGCATCCTGTTCGAATATGAAAATGAACTGGCCCATGACCATGAACTGGCGATGAAAAGGAAGATCGCTTGAAACAGCAAGACGGGACGTTAACGCTGCCGAGCGGATCGAAAGCCGCCGGAGCAAAGCTCCATCTCCGGAAATGGCTTCCTGATGGGCAAGCCAAGGCGGTAATCTTGCTGGTTCACGGCTATGCCGAACATAGTGGACGCTATCAATATTTTGCCGAACATTGCGTGAACAGGGGATATGCGGTGTTTGCTCTGGATCACTGGGGCCACGGCCGTTCCGACGGCGTGCCGGGATATGTTCCGGACTTTTCGGTGTTTCATGATGGCCTTGACCAGCTGTGGGCATGTGCCAGGCACGATTTTCCGGAACTGCCGGTTATGCTGGTGGGCCATAGCATGGGGGGGTTGATCAGCGCCACCTATCTGCTCGCCAACCAGTCCAAATTTGCTGCCTGCGTGCTATCGGGTCCAGCGATCAAGGCCGCAGAGGAGCCCTCTGCATTTTTGAAGGCTGTCAGTGGTTTTCTGTCCCGTTTTTTCCCCAAACTTGGGGTCGTCGAGCTGGATCCGAACGGCGTCAGTCGCGATCCGCAGGTGGTCGCTGATTATCTGGCTGACCCCCTGGTTTATAACGGCAAGATGGGTGCCCGGCTGGCGGCGGAAATGCTTAACAACATGATCCATATTCAGCAAAATGCCGAAAAGATTTCCCTGCCGATACTTCTCCTGCATGGTGAAAAAGACAGTCTGGCGTCAGCCGACGGTTCGAAATTTCTGGACCGCCATATCGCCTCGTCCGACAAGACGCTCATTCTTTATCCGGAACTGTTTCACGAGATATTCAACGAACCGGAGAAAGACGCGGTGCTGACCGACATGACCGAATGGTTGGACCGACACGTAGCGGCGAGAGGAATATAAGGTGCAAGCAATAGAAATAATCCTGACCCTTTTAGGCATTCTGGTGCTGGCACTGATCGCGGTCTATGCGTTTTTTCCGCGCAGCTTGTATGGATTCTTGCGCAACGCCCTGCGGCGAAAAGGCAAGCTGAAGGAAAAGTTGGTCAAGGTTGGCGATCTGGCCTGGCCCTATCTCGAAGGCGGTCCCGCGGATGGCGAACCCCTAGTGCTGTTGCATGGCTTTGGCGGCGACAAGGATAACTGGGCGATGTACGCCCCCGAAATGGTGGAAAAATATCGGCTGATTGCGCCTGATCTGCCGGGTTTTGGAGATAATATCCGGGAGGCCGGGCGTGATTATGATATGGCCACGCAGGCGTCGCGCGTTCGTGATTTTCTCGATGCGATGGGTATTGATAAATGCCATATTGGCGGCAACAGCATGGGCGGATTTGTAGCGCTGCGGTTCGCGCTGGACTATCCCGAACGCTTGCTCTCGATGACCCTGTTCAATAATGCCGGCGTCGTCGGGACACAGGAAAGCGAGCTCCAAAAAGAAGCGCTGGCAGGGAAAAACCCGCTGGAGATCCACAGCGCGGATGACGTCAAGCGAATGATGGCATTTGTCGCCCACAAGCCGATGAAGGTCCCGGGCCAGTTCCGGAAGATATTTTACGAAGATTTTGCCGCCCACCGCGAACTGCTCGACAAGATATTCTGGAATCTGGTGGAAGATGGGACGGTCAGAGCGTTGAATGACAGGCTGGGAGAGGTGAAGGCGCCCACGCTGATCATCTGGGGGCGTCATGACCAGCTGATCGACGTCAGCTGCGTCAAGGTGCTGAAAGACGGCATTCCGAACGCGGAATCTATCATTTTTGAGGATGCCGGCCATGTGCCGATGATCGAAAAACCGAAGGAAACTGCGGCCAGGCATCTCGAGTTTCTTGCCAAACACTGAAATCCCCTTCAGTTTGAACAGATGCACTCCCGGTAGAGGAGTTGCTGATGGAGGGTATGTATGGAATTGAAGGTTGGACTGCTCGGCGGCGGCTCATGGGGAACCACCGTCGCGTCATTGGTTTCGCGCAACGCACCGATAAAGCTCTGGGCGCGCGACGCGGAAACCGTCGACGATATCAACAAGAATCATCGTAACAGCAAATATTTGCCCGACATCAAACTGCCGCCCGCTTTGGGGGCCACATCCGAGATCGGCGAAGCGGTGTCAGGCGCCGACGTACTGGTCATGGGCATACCCTCCAGTAATTTTCGCGCCGTTCTGGAGGAGGCCAGGCCGCATTTGCGTCCTTGGGTTCCGGTTATCAGTCTTACCAAGGGTCTCGAGCTTGCGACCAGCAAACGGATGACCGAGGTGATCGAAGAAGTCCTTCCCGGCCATCCAGTCGGCGTTTTGACCGGTCCCAATCTGGCCCGTGAAATCATGGCGGGTCAGGCTGCTGCCAGCGTGATTTCGATGGAAGACGAGATTATCGTGAAGCAGCTGCAGCAACTTTTCCACTCCGGCCTGTTTCGTGTCTATACCAATACCGATCTCCTGGGATGCGAACTGGGAGGCGTTCTCAAGAATATCATCGCCATCGCCGTCGGCATGGGTGATGGGCTGGGCGCGGGGGACAACACCCGGTCTGCGCTGATTACCAGAGGGCTCGCCGAGATCACGCGCCTCGGCGTCGCGATGGGCGGCAAGCCAGAAACTTTTGCCGGTCTGACGGGCATGGGAGACATGATCGCAACCTGTACGAGTCCGCTGAGCCGCAACCGGCATGTCGGGGTCGAACTGGGCAAGGGACGGCCTATTGATGAGATAATCGAGGAAATGCATATGGTGGCCGAAGGGGTGAAAAGTGCGCCCACTGTCATTGCTCTGGCGAAAAAATACGGGGTGGCGATGCCGATAGCCGAGGATGTGTTCGAAGTTACCAAGGGCCACCGGTCGGCCGTCCGGGCGTTCCGCGGACTGGTGAATCAATCTGCTGGCGCGGAATCAGACGCCGGATGAAAATAGTCATTTTTGTGACAGATGGTCGAAATCAGCGCCAAGATTAAGGGGCTAACGAAGAATTTGTCAGAACCTGTCCGATATCGGCACGTTTTACAGAAATATTTTCTTCCAAATGTCTCTAATGTAAGAAAATTTCTGAATCAATTAAGCATGTTACGCAATCATCCCGGTTTTACTTGCATTGAAATGGGGCATGCCATAAAATTTTATATGAAAGGCTTTGGATTTTGTTAGGCTGAGTAACGCCACACACCTTCGCCAGACATGGAGTATCATATGGACTTTCGTAGTCGTGCCGCCAATGAGCTGGATCGGAATATATCGATCGGGGCGGATGATATGATGGTCCACGCACCACACATTTCAGAGCCTGATATTTTTTCCAAACAGTTTCGCGAGATCGAACTGCGGTTCGATCGCTCCGACGAAATATTCTGGTGCTACATGAATCAGAAGTCGCGTCCGAGCTACACCTATGAGCTGGGCGAAGAGATTCAGCAGGTACAAGACTGGATTCACTCCACTTACGCGCGGGAAGGCTCGAAAAACTCAGACCCCTTGCGCTATTTCGTGTGCGGTTCCAGAACCCCCGGGATTTACAATCTTGGCGGCGATCTGAAGCATTTCGCCGATTGCATCCGTCGTCGTGATCTCGGAGCCCTGAAAAAATACGCTCGTACCTGTGTCCACATGCAATATGAGAATAGCACGGCTTTTGGCGCGCCGATCATCACCATGGCGCTGGTTCAGGGAGACGCCCTGGGCGGCGGTTTTGAACATGCGCTGGCTTTTGACATATTGGTAGCCGAAAAAAGCGCACGGATGGGGCTGCCGGAAATATTGTTCAATCTGTTTCCGGGCATGGGGGCCTACAGCTTTCTGCGGCAGCGCCTTGGCCGGAAGGATACGGAGCGGTTCATTCTCGAGGGTAAATTATTCTCGGCAACCGAATTATATGACATGGGTGTCGTCGATCTTCTTGCAGAAGACGGGCAGGGCGAGGCCGCAATTATAGAATATACGAAGGAAAACCGCAGCCGCTTTCATGCAGAACGCGCGGTCTACCAGGCCCGAAAAATTGCCGATCCGGTTAGTCTCGAAGAACTGCTGGAAATTACCGATACATGGGCTGAAACTGCTCTCTATCTTGGAGAAGCGGACGTGCGGAAAATGGAGCGATTGGCGTCAGCGCAGGATCGCCGTATTATTCGGTCTCTTCAGGCCGTTTGATAATTGCCTAGATCAGGGCGACTTTTTCGGAAGGTGGCTTGTCGTGGCTCGCTGTCGCGACTTCCTCGAGACAGACACGAATCTGCTCGACCTGCCGCTCCACTTTCGCGAGATAGTCAGACCGTCGATCGCTGAATTCCGGCTCGCTGATTACTTCCAGTTTCGAGCAGAGCTCAGCCAGACGCTTCGCGCCAATATTTGCCGCTCCGCTTTTGAACGCATGGGCGTGGAAGCGGAAGTCGTCGACCGATCCCTCAACGACCGATTTCTTTAGTGCGATCAGGATTTCATCGGCGTCGTCCAGATAGGCTTCGATTATCGATTGTACAAAAGCTTCATCGCCGATTGAGAGCAGATAATCCAGTTGGGCAGGATCAACCGCTGGCGGTTCCGCCTTGCGCATGCGGTCTTCGATATTGCTAACCACGCCCAGCGGATCGGATCCGAGCCGGATTTCGGCCTGATCCGAGCGGTGGTGCGTCTGCGTGGCGATAACGGCCAACAGCTCGGTGGCCTCGATAGGCTTTGTGAGCCTCAGGTCCATTCCGGCGTCCAGGCATTTTTTCTCGGTGTCCGCAGTGGAATCGGCGGTCAAACCGATGATGGGAACATGTTTTCTGGGTCCCTCGATCTGGCGCCACAGCTTGCAGCACTCGATTCCGCCCATGACCGGCATGTTCACATCCATAAAAACGATGTCAAACGCATCCTGCTCGAGTTTTTCGAGCGCTTTTTCCCCGTCGACCACCACTATGACCTCGTGCCCGGCATTGGACAGGATCGTTTCCAGAACCATCTGGTTTGTCCGGTTGTCATCGGCGATAAGCACCCGCAGCGTGCCTGTTTGGGGTGACCTTTCAATGTCGCTCGTCTGCAACGGTTTTTCGGCACCGGAACCGACAAAGGAACAACCGATCTGGACGGCGCTGCGGATTGTACTGAAATCGGACCCGGCTGGCAGCAAAGTGGCGAAAGCCGCTCGCAATTGTAGGTCTTTGAGATTCTTCTGTTTTCCTTCGGCCAACAGCACCGGTGGGAGTTTGGCTGCCCGGAAGGCGGACCACAACGGCGAGAGATCATCATGATCACTCGCGATGGCTTCATCCAGCAATGCAATATCATAAAGGCCAAGATTGCGGCGATCGAGAATATTGCAGATGTCCTCTGACGCGTGACAGTGGATATGGTCTATCCGGATTGGTTGATCGTTGTCGTTGAAAATAACGGGAGCTTCGGCTTGCCGGGTCAGCGACAGAATTCTGAGGCCATGGTCCTCAGTGCCCCGTTCTTCCGCTTCCACAACGTCTGCGGGGAATGACAGGGTGAATGTACTGCCAGCGCCAAGCTTGCTCTCTACCGAAACAGACCCGCCCAGCTGACGCGCCTGTTGGCGGCAAATCGCCAGTCCTAGCCCTGTTCCCCCGAATTCACTGGCGATCCTGTCATCGGCTTGCTGAAATACATCGAAGATTTTCCGCTGTGCATTGTCCGCTATGCCGGGCCCGGTATCGGTTACAGAAATCCAAATCTGGTGATGGCCATTGGCCGAGGTAAATCCACATCTGAGCGTGATCGATCCGGTTTGAGTAAATTTCACGGCATTGCTGGTCAGATTGAGAAGGATATTGCGGATATAGTCGACCTGTCCGGAAACAAGCCTGTCGCTGCCCGGTTCCGCCTGCAGAATGATTTTGAGGTCCTTCTCTTCGGCCGAAATCTGCATGATATCCCGAACCTCTGACAGAATGCTGACGACAGAAAATGGTTTCGGGTCGGGCAGCGCATCACGCGTTTCAGAATGCGCGAAGCTGAGCAGCTGGTTGATGAGATGTAGCAGGTGACGACCAGCAGATACGCTAGTGGCAACCATGTGGTGCTGCTTCTCTGGTAGTTTCATATCCAGCAAGTGGGTCCCGTAGCCGATGATCGCGTTCAGCGGGGTTCGCAATTCGTGACTGATGCTGGCAAGAAACAGGCTTTTGGCCTTGTTCGCCGCCTCGGCTTCTTCCTTCGCTTGGGAGATTTTGGTGATCAGCGTTGAGCAATATGCCGGTATCACTATCAGGCCGACGAGCAAGCCGATCGAGAGCGAAGGGCTGTCGCGCCAATAGTCAACGTGATAAATTGTCCAGCCGAATGAAATGGCGGCCATTGCCGAGGCCAGATACAGCCATTTCACGCCAAAGCGGAAGCCGTTGCCCAGAATGACCCACAGCAGGGCAGGATATACCGCCGCAAAGCTCTCGCCGCCGATCTGGAAGAGAAACGCAGCCGCGCCGAAATCTATGCAAAGGCCTATCAACCTGCGCGGATTCGAGGGTCTGGGATGCAGACGATAGGCCGCCGCCACCGCGATGCTGACAAAGAAATAAACGCCAAAGCCGATGATCAGCCCCGAAGAAGCGCCGAGGATGGCAAAGGACGACCATGCGAGAATGATCAAAATGATCCGGTTCTTGATCATTTCATGTTCACGGTCACGGGCCTGACCGTCCATGCCATGTCTCGGATGTCGATTGTGGTGGTACGACTTAGCCGGGGTGCCAGATTTTCGGAAGAACAAGAGGCTTACCCTTCCGCAGCACGACTGGGAGGATCATCTTTCCGAGCGTCAAATAATTTGCCGAGATCTTCGGCACGTTGAGGACGCGCGATCTTGAAGCCCTGAATCTCGTCGCATCCCGATACGCGCAGCAAATCCAGTTGCGCGTCATTTTCGACACCTTCGGCGACGACCCGCATGCCCAGCGAATGCGCCAGATGGGCAATGGTTCCGATGATCGCGCGGTCCGCCGCGCTATGTTCGATCCTGGAAATGAACGTGCGATCGATTTTGAGGCAATTGGCCGGAAGGTCTCTCAGATATTGCAGAGAGGAATAGCCGGTCCCGAAATCATCAATGGATATGCCGACGCCGTGGCTGCGAATCCGCTGAAGCGTCGCTCTGACCCCTTCATTATTGTCGATCAGCAACTCTTCGGTAATTTCGATGGTTATCTTTGATGGATCAATGCCGTTGGCTTCTATGCTTGCCAGCAGCTCGTCGCATATATTCTGATTCTGAAATTGTCTGGGCGAAACATTGATCGCGACGCGTGGCAAATCGATGCCCCGGTCGGCATAGGATTTGATTTCCCGGCATACTTGGCCGATCACCCAGTTGCCGAGAATGTCCATCAACCCGCTCTCGTCGGCCACCCGGATGAACTGGATCGGCAGCAACCGCCCCCGGCGAGGATGATCCCATCTGATAAGGGCTTCCAGGCCCACATATTCCAGGGATTTGGCGTCGACAATGGGCTGATATTCGAGAGCAAACTGGTTGTCGTTGAATGCGTCGCGCAATTCGCTTTCCAGCGCGGCATCCGCCTGGGCAATTTCGTTCATGTCTTCCGAGAAGAACCGGTGACAATTTCGGCCATTTGCCTTGGCATCATACATGGCAAGATCCGCCATGCGCAGGACTTCCTCATATTCGTCGCCGTCACGGGGGATCAGGCTGACGCCGATCGACGCACTGATAATCTGGCCGACACCGCTGATTGCATAGGGCTCGTTGATCGCTTTCAGAATTTTGGAGCAGCGGGAATTGATCGAATCGATATTTTCGAACCTGTTGAAAATGATCGCAAATTCGTCGCCACCGATACGCGCGGCAAAATCCTCTGGGCCGATGACCTTGGAAATCCGGTTGGCGACTTCCCGCAACAGCGCGTCGCCGCTGTGATGACCGCGCGTGTCATTGATAACTTTGAAGCGATCCAGATCCAGCAACAGCAGGGCGGCTTCGCTGTTTCTCTTCCTGCAATTTTCAATAGTCGTTTTGACATTCTCTGCGAGCAATACCCGATTGGGAAGACCCGTCAGCATGTCGTGCAAGGCCAGGTGCGTTCTATGTTCTTCGGCAAACTTTCGGGCGGTGATATCAACGGCGGTCGTCAGGACGCCGATCGTTTCACCCTTGTGATTGAGCAGCGGAGATTTGTTGCAATGAAAAATGAGATCGACGCCATCGCTCGTGATTTTTTCTTCGTAATGAGGAATGGCGAGGCTTGATTTGAGAACCATAGCATCCCGTCTGCGGGTATTTGCGGCGAGCGCGGGCTCGAAATTATCGGCAAAATCCGTTCCGACCATTTCATCCGGGTCTTTGTCAAACAGGGCAGATTGATAGGCGTTCGTAAACAGGCATTTTCCTGAGCGATCCGTCGCATTGATCATGATCGGAATCGTGTCGATAATCTGTTCCAGCATGCTTTTGCCCGAGGTACCTTCGCTTGACCCCGTTTCCTTGAAACCCCCATGCTTGCGACCGATTTCCGATGCACGCTTGCGCAGGCTCACGGCCCTTTTGCTTTTGGTCAGCAGGGACGACGCGCGACTGCAGAATTCGACATGGGAAACCGGGCTTTGCAGGAAATCGGTGGCGCCGGCGTCGAGTGCGGTCAGTCGGCACTCGCGGTCCTGATGCGCTGTTATGACAATCGCGGGAATCTCGCTGGCGCCCGGCATCATCCGGACTTTGCGGATGAATTCCGCCCCGTTCATCTGGGGCATGCGATAGTCAACAACCATAAGGTCCGCGCGGTTGTCGCGCAACCAATCCAGCGCTTCGACAGGATCGGCAAAAGTGATGGCGGAATATTTTTCCCCCATCAACGTCACAAACTGAGCGTAGATTCTCAGATTGGTGGGTCGATCATCGACTATCAAGACACGTGTGCTCATAGCTGAATCAACTACATGCGGATGTTCAAGATAAGGTTAACGCCGATCGATACCATAAAATACCAGCTTCCAACTGGCTTGGACCGAGCCGCTGTGGTGCTGCGGCTATTGCCAAAGCGCATCAGACAGCAAGCTGGGCTTACTGTACGGGCTGTATCCGACGAAACAGACTGCAACCGATCCGGCTGGCTTTCAAACGGTTACCAACCGAATGGCCCTTGGCGGGCAATGATGGGAAATGATGGTCGGGAAGAGAGGATTCGAACCTCCGGCCCCTGCGTCCCGAACGCAGTACTCTACCAGGCTGAGCTACTTCCCGATCCGTTTGCATTTTTACGCACAAAGGATGTGGGAACGTCTATATGGCAGAGCGAAGTGCGGTTCAAGACCCTGGTGGCTGCCAAGTCCTGAAAAACCGGAGCAGAACGGGTTTAAATTTGAATCCAATTTACCAGAGCCGGTTGAGCATGGGGGCGGAGAGGTCTAGCATCGGCCAGTATTTGATTGGAGAATGATCGCTTGATTCCCGAACAGCATTATGAGCAGCAATATCTCGACCTGATGCGCCAAATCTGGACGCATGGAGACGAGCGTGTCGACCGCACCGGCGTTGGGACGCGCGCTGTTTTTGGCGCGACGATGCGGTTCGATCTCGCCGAAGATGTGATCCCGCTGCTCACCACCAAACGCGTGTTCTGGAAAACGGCGACACGGGAAATGCTCTGGTTCCTGACCGGAGACACCAATATCCGTGAACTGGTGAGGCAGAAGGTGCATATCTGGACCGACTGGCCGCTTGACAAGTTTCGCAAGGAAACCGGCGAGCAGATCGACCGGGAGACCTTCGAGCAACGAATCATAGAGGATGAGGAATTTGCGAAGCAGTGGGGCGATCTCGGTCCGGTATATGGCAAGCAATGGGTCGACTGGCCGCGCTATACTCCGACAGGCGAGGGGCTTTTTCGGCGCGAGGAACAGGGCATCAACCAGATTGCATTGTTGATCGACGGGATCAGGAACAATCCCGGTTCCCGGCGCCATATTTTCACCGGATGGAATGTTGCCGAACTGGACCAGATGGCCTTGCCGCCTTGTCACAAAACCTATCAATTCTATGTCTCTAAAGGCAAATTGTCGGGGCTGCTCTATCAGCGCAGCTGCGATCTCGGGCTCGGCTTTGCGTTCAATGTTTTTTCGGCGGCCCTGCTGATACGGATGATCGCGCAGCAATGCGATCTCGAGCCCGGTGAACTGGTTTGGAACGGGGGGGATGTCCATCTCTATCTCAATCATGCGGATCTGGTCGAACAGCAGCTTGCGCGGCAGCCCGGCGGCGCACCCAAACTGAAGATTCTTCGAAGGCCTGAATCCATTTTTCATTATGACATTAAAGATTTCGAGGTTCTGGACTATGATCCTCAATCCCATATCTCTGCGCCTGTGGCAGTATGATTCAGAAAATAGGGCAGCGAGATTGACCTAAGTCGATATTCGTAATATTGTAACAGTAGGTTGAACGAATATTGCAGCGCAATATTGCGCGATTCTTGCTGGAGAGGCCTGATGGCTGAGGAAAAAGACAAAAGCAATTTGCCGCCGCTGAGCCTGCACGTGCCGGAGCCGAGATTCCGGCCGGGCGACAAGGTTGATTATAGCGACCTGGCGATTCCCGAGGCTGGGGCGCAGGCACGACCGGATATCCATACCGCTCCCAAAGATATGCGCGACATGGTCTATGACATGATCCGGGTGCTGGACGATGATGACCAGGCGGTCGGTCCATGGGATCCCAAGCTGGATGACGAGACGCTGCTCAAGATGCTCCGCACCATGGTGCAGGTTCGCACCTTCGATGACCGGCTGCATCGGCAGCAAAGGCAGGGCAAAACCAGTTTCTACATGAAATGCACGGGCGAGGAGGCGACATCGGTTGCCGCCACGATGGCATTGCACGGGGACGACATGTGTTTCCCGAGCTATCGCCAGCAAGGCATTCTGTTTGTGCGTGGCTATCCGATGGTCGATATGGTCAACCAGATTTTCTCGAACAAGGCGGACAAGCTCAAGGGACGCCAGTTGCCCATCATGTACAGTTCGCGGGAACTGAATTTCTTCTCCGTATCCGGCAACCTGACCACCCAATATCCGCAGGCCGTAGGCTGGGCGATGGCCAGCGCCAGCAAGGGCGACAGCCGGATTGCCGCGGTATGGTGCGGTGAAGGGTCGACCGCCGAGGGCGATTTTCATGCCGCGATGACCTTTGCTGCGGTCTATAATGCGCCGGTGATCATGAATGTGGTCAACAACCAGTGGGCAATATCATCCTTCTCCGGCTTTGCCGGTGCGGAGCGGACCACTTTTGCCGCGCGCGGAGCCGGCTATGGCATTGCGGCGCTGCGGGTCGACGGCAATGATCCGCTGGCGGTCTATGCCGCTACAAGATGGGCAGCGGAACGGGCGCGGACCAACCAGGGCCCGACCCTGATCGAACATTTTACCTATCGAGCGGAAGCCCATAGCACCTCGGATGATCCAACCGCCTATCGCAGCGCGCAGGAGCGGGAGGAATGGCCGCTTGGCGATCCGATCATGCGGCTCAACAAACATCTGATCAAGCGGGGTGTCTGGAGCGTCGAGCAGCAGGAACAGCTGGATGCGGAATGTCTGCAAGCGGTCAAGGAGGCGGTCACCGAGGCGGCCAAGAACGGCATTTTGGGCCACGGCCTGCACCAGCCTTTCGAGACGATGTTCCAGGATGTGTTTGAAGAAATGCCCTGGCATCTCAAGGAACAAGCCGCGCAAGCCAATAAAGAGCGGGAAATCAAATGGCCGTCATGAACATGATAGAGGCGATCAACAACGCCCTCGATACGATGCTGCAGCGTGACGACAATGTCGTGATTATGGGCGAGGACGTCGGTTATTTCGGCGGCGTTTTCCGTGCAACGGCTGGCCTTCAGGAAAAATATGGCAAGACCCGCTGCTTCGATACGCCGATTTCGGAATGCGGCATTATCGGCGCGGCAGTGGGCATGTGTGCCTACGGGTTGCGGCCGGTACCGGAAATCCAGTTTGCCGATTATATCTATCCGGGCATGGACCAGCTGATCTCCGAAGCGGCGCGGCTGCGCTATCGTTCGGCCGGCGAGTTTACCGCTCCGCTGACGGTCCGATCGCCGGTGGGCGGCGGGATTTTTGGCGGGCAGACGCACAGCCAGTCGCCCGAAGCCATGTTCACCCATGTATCCGGCCTGAAGACGGTGATCCCGTCGACCCCTTATGATGCCAAGGGTTTGCTGATCGCCTCGATCGAGGACAATGATCCGGTGCTCTTCCTGGAGCCGAAGCGGATCTACAATGGCCCGTTTACCGGCTATTATGACAATCCGGTGGCGCCATGGTCGAAATTTGCCGAGGCCGAAGTGCCCGAGGGCCATTATACCGTGCCGCTGGGCAAGGCCAAAATCGTGCGCGAGGGCGATGCGGTGACGGTTCTGACCTATGGCACGATGGTGCATGTTGCCAAGGCGGTGGTCGAGGAGCATGGCATAAACGCGGAGGTCATTGATCTGCGTACTCTGGTTCCGGTCGATATCGAAACGATTGAAAAGTCAGTCAAAAAAACGGGTCGCTGCATGATCGTGCACGAGGCGACCCGGACCAGCGGCTTTGGCGCAGAGCTGTCGGCGCTGGTGCAGGAACGCTGTTTCTATCATCTGGAAGCGCCGATCGAGCGGGTAACCGGATTTGACACGCCCTATCCGCACAGCCTGGAATGGGCCTATTTCCCGGGACCGGTGAGGATCGGGGAAGCGCTGGAAAAAATTGTCAGGGATCTGAAATCATGAGCAAATATATATTCAACCTGCCTGACATTGGCGAAGGTATTGCCGAGGCGGAAATCGTCAAGTGGCATGTCAAAGTTGGCGATGTTGTCGCGGAGGATGACCAGCTGGCCGATGTGATGACCGACAAGGCGACGGTCGAGATGGAAGCGCCGGTTTCCGGCACGATCACGGCGATCGCTGGCGAGGAAGGGGATATTCTCTCGATCGGTTCGATGCTGGTCGAGATCGAGGTCGAGGGGGATGTCGATCTTGAGGAACTGGAAGAACTGGAAGCATCTGACGGGAACAGCGACAAACCCGAGCCTGTTGCGGCGAAGTCGGCGCAAGATACTGAAATAAAAGAAGAAAAGCCGAAAGAAAGCGCCCCTTCTGAAGTTCAGAAAGAGTCTGAAGAATTGCCTGCAACCGATACAGAAAAAACGGAGGCCAAGCCGTCGGATGAGGGACTCCAGAAGGTCCTGGCGACGCCGGCGGTGCGCAAGCGTGCGGCCGATCTGGGCGTCGATCTCAGCCAAGTGAAGGCGCAGGGCGACCATATCCGGCACAGCGATCTTGATGCCTATCTCAACTATGGTTCGGGCCAGGGCTACCGGCCCTCCGGCGGTTCGCAAAAACGCGATGATGAAGTGATCAAGGTCATCGGCATGCGCCGCAAGATTGCGCAGAATATGGCGGAATCGAAGCGCAATATTCCGCATTTCTCCTATGTCGACGAAATCGACATGACCGAGATCGAGGATATGCGCGCCGATCTCAACAGCAACCGCGGCAATCGTCCGAAACTGACCATTTTGCCGCTGATCATTGCCGCAATCTGCAAATCCTTGCCCGATTTTCCCATGTTGAATGCCACTTTTGACGACGAAGCGGGCGTGGTCACCCGGCACGGCGCGGTGCATCTGGGCATGGCGACGCAGACCGACCAGGGGCTGATGGTGCCGGTGCTGAAGAATGCGCAGGATATGAATATCTGGCAGCTGGCATCCGAGATCAGCCGGCTGTCGGCTTCCGCCCGTGATGGTTCGGCAAAGGCGGCGGACCTGTCGGGATCGACGCTGACTCTTACGTCGCTGGGACCATTGGGCGGGATCGCGACGACCCCGGTCATCAACCGGCCGGAAGTGGCAATCATCGGGCCCAACAAGATTGTCGAGCGGCCAGTGATCATCGATGGCGAGATTCATGCACGCAAGCTGATGAACCTGTCGATCTCCTGCGATCACCGGGTGGTCGATGGCTATGATGCCGCCAGCTATGTGCAGGCGCTCAAGCATTTTCTGGAAACGCCGGTGCTGCTGTTTGCTGACTAAATAGCCCAGTGGTCACCCAATTCTTTCTTCTCCCGTGAGGGAGAAGGATGCGAAGACTTGGCAGCTTGCTGCCTAGTCGTAGCTGGATGAGGGTGTTCTGCGCTTCAGAGGGCAGAACACCCTCATCCAACGCCGCCTAATTCGCTTTGCTCATAAGGCTATGTATCCTTCTCCCTCACGGGAGAAGGGATTGGTCTGCCCCGCACCCCTACAGCCCTAAACTTCCGAGGCTCTCCTGGTCGAATTTCAGGCGGAAGGTGATGAACGGGCCGTCGCGGGTGTAGCGGCTTTCCTCGAAGTCGCGGTCGGCGAAGCCGACGACATTATAGCCGATCGAAATATAGGCATTTTTGAACGGCGTGATGCCGACCGTTGGTCCGCCGCTATAGGCTATGCTGTCGAAATTCTTGCCGACGCGGGCGGTGCCCTGGGCACCGACATCGAGCGTGTCGGACAGGTCGAAGTTGACGTCGGCACCGACGACATTGCTCCAGCCCTCGACATCATCTTCGCCGAACCGGTCGAACACATAGCGGCTGCCCCAGAAGAAACTATATTCCCCGGCCTGGGTGAACAGGCCGTCCTGTGCATCCACTGGCGTATAGTTGACGCTGAGACTGTTGATGATCCGCCGCGAGGTGACGTCGCCACTGACCAGCAACGGTGCACCGCCGATCGGGCCGGTGGCTCCGGCAACGGCGTTGCGCACGCGGTCTTCCCGCAATTCCAGCTTTTGCAGCCAGGACCATTGGCTGTCGGCGGGGCGATGGGCCCAGCTTGCTTCGGCCTCGATCACGCGGGTGCTGACGCCGCTCTGGTCTTCGGCAATGAACAGGTTAGCGAGCGCGCCGAGCGCGCTGCCTTCACCGATTTGCTTGAGCAGCGCAGTGGTCAGCCCGTAGCGGGTGCTGGTATCGCCGTCGCGATATTCCGCCCGGCCGGTCCAGCTCCAGTCCGCATTGCGATAGGTGGCACCGGCGGTGACCGCGACAAAATCTTCGGTGAGAGTCGCGCCATTGCCCAGAAAACCGCCCGATGCGACCGGCTGCTGATTATTGATGACATCGCTGCGGTCAAAGCCGCCGAGCGTTTCGTTGCCATCGAGCGAGAAATCGACCGTCCATTTGTCGCCGATCGGGATGCTCTGGGTCAGGCCGTAGGCGGCAAAGGTGCGCGGGCCATATTCGGTAATTTCCTGCTGGTTCATGCTGCTGACGATGCGCGCGCCATCCCAGGGGCTGACGTCGACGCCGATGCGGGCGGTGCGGGCATCGATATTTTCGCCATCCGCGATTTCATAGGTGCCGATGATCTTGATATCCTCGGTCACCGCATAGCGAGCGGAGACGCTGTGCCGGGCAGGGAAGTCGATGCTTTCGTCCTGGCCGCCCAGAGCGAATTCGGTTTGGGCATCCAGTTCCAGCTTGCCGTCAAACAGCCGCTGGGTGGCGCCGAGGCGGACGAGAGTGGACTGGTTGATCGTGCCATCGGACAGCCGGTCATTGGCATAGACCATCCCGGCGCGGAAGGATGTGCCGTCGGTGCGATATTCCAGTTCGGCCGTCCCGGCGCGGCGGCGTGCGTCGGTCGCGAGGAAATTTTCCTGATAGCTGGTGACAGCGAGCGAGAGATTTTCGCGGATGCGGACCCGGCCGTCGATGCCGAATTTGCGGGTGCCATTTTCCGCCGCGTTGATCTGTCCCAGGCCATAGCCCGAGGCCTGGCGGCGGACATAGGCCAGCAGATCGAATTTCGATCCGTGATGTTCTGCCTCAACCAGCCAGGCGGTTGCCGCCTGTCCGGAAGCGGGCGCCGTCGCGACTTTCGCCTGATTATCGGTGACGGCCAGTTCGGCGCGTATTTCGGTCCTGAGGTCCGGCTGATAGCGGACGTCTACCCCGAGCATCTCGGTTTTCACGCTTTGATCCTCGTCATGCACCGCCGTCGCGCCGATCTTGATCCTCTGGTCAGCGCTCTGATAGGTGGCCCGTCCGCCGGCATTCAGATTGCGGTCGCCGACGCCCAGAACTTCATATTCGGCGATGATGAACTGGGGATCCAGACCGCTGCTGCGGCTGAGGATGGGCTCGCGGAACCGGACCATGCCGGCGAGATAGTCGATATCATAGTCGATATGCCGGGTCAGCTGCCGGGTCTGGACGATCCGGTCGGAGCGGAAGCGATCGCGTGTTTCCAGCCTGATCCGCTCGCTGTTGGCGAGAATATCGCGCGTCGACAGGGCATAGGGGCCGGAAAGGCCATTGCCCTGGATTTCCTCGCGGCGGAACCGGTTGGGCGAGTCCGCGCCAAAGGCGTTGAGATGCACCTGCTCGCTGCGATATTCCGCCTTGATGCCGTTGAAGGCGCGCTGGTAGCGGGCCAGAACCGGCTCATCGATTCCGGTCTCATAATCGCCGAACAGCGCATAAAATTGCGGTCGTTCGAGCTTGAGATAGAGGCGGCGGACGGAAGCGGCGTCATAGCGCTGTTCGCTGCGGTCGGCATAGACGGTATAATAGCGACGCGGATCAATGACGCCCTGAAAACGGGTTTCGTCCTCTTGCTTGTCGCTGTCATAGGCCAGCGTCATCAGCCATTTGCCGGTCACGCGGCCCTTGGCATAAAGCGCGACCCGGCCATCGACATTGATATTGTCTTCCTCGTCGACCAAGTCTTCCAGCCGCTCGTCGAGCGTGTTGAAACCAATGGTTCCGGCAGCAAAGCCGACCACCGTCCAGGGCCGTGCGCCGGGATCAAGCCAGGTCGCGATCCGCTGGGTCCGTTCGACCTCGCCATCGCGAAACGGAAAGGATATGCTGAGCGAGCCGGAAGCGGTGGTCGGTGCCAGTTCAATATAGGCGATGCCCTCTTCACCCTCGACCCGCCAGACCGGCTTGCCGCGTTCCAGACCGGCGAGCTGATTGGCCTGCTGGGCGTCGATTTCAATCGCCGGGGCATAAGGCGCGGGCACCGCAAAGTCGCCGACCATGCCATGGCGGGCCGGTTTGCCGTCCCGGTCGGTCAGCCGGACCGCGATAACCGGCCGGGTGACTCCGTCAGCGACCAGAATGGAGCGGTCCCTGAGCAGCTCGGCGTGGAGCGGGCTGCCGGCATAATGCACTGTGCGTTCGAGTTGCTGGACCAGCTTTCCGCCGGCATCGAGGACGCGGGCCTCCAGAATATTGGTCCGGTCCTCAATTTCGATGCCGCGCCAGGTGCTGACCCGGACCTGGCCGTCGGCGCTCTTTTTTGTCCCGTCAAAGGCAAGCGGATTGACCGCCTGACCATTGACCGAAAGTTCGACCGTCTGGCCGGGTTGATGCTTGATGGCGACGCGCAGCGCCTTGACCCGCGGATTATGATCTTCCGCCGGGAACAGCCAGCCGATGCCGGGCTGCTCGCCGCTGACCCAGTCGCGTCCGGCTCCTGCGGCTTCCGGATCGGACATGATATCGGGTTTCTGAAAGGTTTCCGAAACGCGCATGTCTCTCGGTGCGACTTTTTTCGCCCGGAAATCGGCGCGTTTCAGGGCGCCGCCGCGGCCTTCGACAAAGCGGGAAATGGCGCTACCGGCGCTGCGCGTATTTTGCGCGCAATCAGCGGGCGCCAGATCGGCGGGAAATGTGGAGGGGTCGACCTGAACCACATGCAGGCCGGGACGAAGCCCCTCGAAATGATAGCGCCCGTCGCTGTCGGTGACGGTATAGGAGCCGTCCTGCAGCATGACGCGAATGCCGCCAATTCCGGAGGCTTTTCGGGGATCGGCTTCGCAGCCGCCATCGGTGACCCGGCCGACAAGGGTGAACCGTTCGGAAATGCCGTCGCGTTCGATCCGAACCACCGCATCGGTGGCCGGGCTGGTGGCGCCGCGATTGTCACGGGCCGAAGCGCTATTGACCGCATCGCCTGGCCGGGCGTCCTGGCGCACTTCCACAATATAGGTCAGCAGGGCGCTGCCGGACGGGGGCAGGGGCGGTGCGTCGACGCTGAAATCGCGGCCATTGGCGGCGATGGTCGGCGTGATCGGGGCGCCATTATAGCGGACGGTACCGCTTTTGAGGCGCATGGCGGCTGGCAGCTGGTCGGATATCGTAATCTGGCCGGTGTTGCGCACCGCATCGGTGTTTTGCACCGTTATCCGATATTGAACGGCATCGCCGAGGGCCGCGCGGGCCGTGGACGCGGTCTTGGTGATGGCGAGCGGCGCTCCGGGCCGGTCGAGCGGCACATCGACGCGCACCGGGGCGGGATCGTTCAATATGATGATGCCCCCGTAGGACCCGTCGACAATGGTAAAGGGAAGTCCGTCGGACCGGCGCAGGGGAGCGATCTGCTCGGGCGTGGCAGTCGAGGCGAACCGATAGGGTTCCGGCGGCTCGACCTGCAGGCGATAGCGGCCTGGCCGCGCGAAAGGGAAGCGGTAGAAGCCGTCCCGGAAATCATAGACGGTGCCGCCGCTGTCGGTCACGCTGCCGCCTGCGATCACCGTGCTGGGATAGGCGGAAACAGCGTCGTCACCAAACACCTCGGCCGGCAGGCCGGTGTCTGCATCGATCAGGGTGACGCGGGTTCCTGCCACCAGGCTGCCGTCCTCGCTGTCGAAAATTTCGCCAAAGGGATCGACGAGGATGTCGACCTTGGCAATGCCGATGGCATTGCTTTCGATTTCACGGACCGTGATATCGAATTTCTCACCGCGTTTGACCGAGAGGATACAATTGCTCTTAACGGGTATCGGGGGCACCGCTGCCGTGTTGATGATGCCAACGAACCGGCCGCTGTCGACTGCGGTTTCGGTGATATTGATCTGCTCGAAGTCGCCGGTGGGGGTGCTGATGGACAGGTTCACGCTGTCGATTGCCCGCGGATCCAGATTGCGGTCGGCGGCGAGCACCGAGATGATCAGCGGTTCGCCGGCCCGGATATGATCGGTCGGCGAGACCGAGGCCGGACGGGTCTGCATGTCCGCAAAGGCACCGCCGAGCAGGATCGGAACATCGCCCTGGAGGCCGCGGCACATCGTGTCGGCGATCGGCAGCTTTTCGGCTCCTGCCGGGACCGCGAAGTGGAAAATCTCGATCTCGAGCGGCAGCGTCGGTAGAGGAACCACCTGAATATCAACGGCATTGGACGATTTCTGCTGTCGCCGGCTGCCGATATCCCATTCCGCCCGCGCAACATTGCGGATCAGCGGATGAAATTGCGGCTGATTTTCGGCAAAATCAGGCCGCTGCGGCTGCTGCTCGGCAAACCCGGGTTGAGCCAGGGCCGTTGCAGCAGGCGCAGTCAGCGCGCACGCAGCCAGGGCCAGGCCGAACGGCCTGACAAATTTTGTCATCATATCCATAGCCATGACCGGAATCCCGGCGGCAAACCGGCATCTGCCGGCTTGCCGCCAAATTCCGAGCAGTCTAGTCTACGATTACGCGGAAAATCAGGGTTTCGGTCGCGCCCGCAGCCACGGTGCCGAGATTGCCCGATACGACGCCGGCAGCCTGTGCGCCGGTCCCCGTGCCATCTGCATTGCAGGTGGAGCCGGTTACCGTGCCTTCGGTTACCACGCCAATCACCGCCGGTACAGTTGCCGGCCCGGTGGCGAGGCTGCTGTAATAGGTCAGATTGGCCGGAATCGTATCCGAGATGGCGACCCCTGTCGCGGTTGCACCACCGGCAGCATTGGCGACGGCGATGCAATATTCGACAATCGCGCCGGGAATGGCTTTCGGCTTGGTGCTTCCGTTGACCGGATCCCATAATATCTTACTGGTTTTGGATACCGAGATATCGGCAGCGCTCACTTCAAAAGTGTCGGTGGCGCTGTGATAACCGTCAGCCGCATTGTCGGACGTGCCGCTACCGGCCGCATCGGCAAATACGTTCTGTACCACGGTCGGATCGTCGGCATCGCCGGAATCGTCGGTCAGGGCGGTACCCTGAACGCCGACACCGCTGGCAGGAAGGCCGGTGCCGCCATGGCTGGCCGCCTGACCGATCAGGACGATGTCCGCGAGCTTGCCCGTGGAGACGCCGGTCGGAATATTGGCCACGGCGTGAATCGTCACGCTCGTATCTTCCGCCAGGTTGTCGATATAGGTGATCTGCGTGTCGTTACCGTCAAACACGCCGGCGGTAGACCCATCATCGAGATAATAGGTGATGGTGCCGGTGACATCGAAATCGTCGGTGCCCAGCTGCTGTGATGTCAGCAGGACGTCGATCGTATCGTTGGTCTGGTTGCTAACCGTATAGGTCACCGCTTGCTGGGTGGACCCTGGTGCGACCACGGTGTTGACGGCATCGCTCTTGGCAATGACGAGATTGACCTCGCGGTCGACGACAAAGATATCGCTGTCGGTTTCCGCGGTCTGTGCGGTTCCCCCGACGCTATAGGCAACGCTTACATTATTCGTAATACTCGTTCCTGCATCAGTGCCCAGATCTGCAGCGAACGCCGGGTTTGCACCCAGCGCCGCTACAGAAATGGTACTAGTGGCAACGAGAAGTTTCAGTATACTGGTCATAACTGACTCCTGTTTCACTTATGTGGATCGCCTAACCCCGCAGCGATCCGGTACGGTTGCGGTCACTTCACAGTGCCGCGGAAAACCAATTTCCCTCCCGAACCTGCTGAAAGGGAACGATTAAATTTCCATTTCACGTGCGTTACATCGGTCATCAGGGCGGGGCGGATCTCGCCATTTTCGCTCTGATAGGAGAGGGACGAAAGTGGTCCCCAGCTTTTGCCTCCGTCAACGGAGACAATTTCTGTGCCATCAGACGTTCCTTCGAACGCCACCGCTTTGGGAAGCGGATTGGTGACAGAGAAATCCGTGGCCGGCGCGCGGCCGACATTCTTGTAATTGACGACAAACACCAGCCGGTCGCCGGGGGTGACGGTCCTCGGCTGTTCGAGCACGAGAGCGGTGGTGCCATTGGGTCTGGCCACTTTCCGCTCGACGAACACATCGCTCGACAGGCTGACATTATTGGCGGCCATGGCGGTGCCCGGCAGAATCAGCGCTATTGCGAGAAAAAGTCGTTTTATCATGCTGCTATGCCCCCGATTATTTATGTTCAGTCGATGGTGACCTGGAAGGTGATGGTGCGGGTCTGTCCGCCCGGTACGGTGCCGAGAGCGACGGCGATCGAGCCATCGCCAAATGAACCGCCGTCAGCATCGCTCGCGGCGTCGCTCAGCGGCTTGCCGTCGAGCGTGATGCTCTCTTTCCGGTAGGTGGTGTCGGCCGGAATATCGTCGTGGATCGCCAGATTGGCGAGATCGCCCGTTCCGGTCGTGGTCGCCACCAGCTGATAGAGGATGACGGCGCCCGGTACCGGCTCTGTACCGCCGAAGGGGTCGCTGACGGTCGCGCTCTTGACGAGCGTGACATCAGAGGCCTGAACCTTGAAAAAGCCGCTGGCCGCGCTGCGGGCACCGGTGGAACCGACAACCGCATCGCCGCCGCCATCGCCCTTGCCGGCAAACAGTGTGCCGGGCGTGCCGCTGCCGCTGTTGGCGACGGCGGCGAGCGCGATCTCGGCGCGGGCGGCGTCACCGACCGAATCGGGAATCGCCGAAAGGACGAACAGCCTGACGCTTTCATCCGGTGCGAGCAGCGGATCGTTGGCGCCGGGCGTATAGATGGTGTCGACACCCGGATCATAGACGCCGTTGTCGTTGCTATCGAGAATGACCATTTCAAAGGTCGTGTCGAATTCGTCGCCTGGCCTGGCCGTATCGGCGGACAGGGTGAAGGCCTCGGACCCGTTGCCACTGTTGGTGAGCTGATAGGTCAGAACCTGAGCGGTCCATCCCTTGCCGACGCTGACGTCGCCCGGATCGCTCGAAACGACCGTGACATCAAGCAGCTCGTCAACCTTGATGGTTACGCTGTTCGATTCGATCGTGACCGGTGTGCTGCTGCCCGGCGTTTCATAGGTGGCCTGGGCCATATTGACGATATCGGTGCCGGCAACCGTACCCGCTGCCCGGGCTGGTGAAGGCGCCAGAGCAAGGGCTGCGGTACTCGCTCCCACGGCCAGCAGGCGGCCGAAGGTGAACGGGGCGCTCCGATGCGCACGGCCTCTGATAATATGTGTCTCTGCGAATTCCATGCTGCGCCTAATGACGGCGAAAATTCAATATTTGGTAAACGCAGCATAAATTATATTTCGCGTCTCATTTTGTCAGAAATAACCGAAAACAACGATTTTCCGATATATAGTATCCCGCAGCTGCTCCGTGCCTGTAACAGGATGCTCGCCGGGACTCCTGCCATATCTGGCAGGGGTGGGACGCGGCCGGAAGGTTCTGCGACCAGCGGATCAACCACCGCCACCAGGCGGCAAGCGGCCGGAAAATCCGGCCCCGAGCGACGCGGATGAGAAATATGTGGAATAATCGCAAGAGTGTAGTTGACAGAAATGCAGAGCTCTTCTACTTGCGCTGCTTCACCGCCCATGCAGGTGCATATGCGGGTGTAGCTCAGTTGGTTAGAGCGCCGGCCTGTCACGCCGGAGGTCGCGAGTTCAAGTCTCGTCACTCGCGCCATTTCCCCCATTACAGAGGGAAATGGCGCCTCAGGACCGGAATTTTCCGGTGTTCATCCAGATCAGAAGCGGTTTCAGCGGAAATATCCACGCAATCCCTGCAAATATGTAGATTGGCAGCTGCAACCAGAAGTTCAGTTCGCTGATCCGGTCGATCATGCCGAGCACGAATCCGCTCCACAGCAGAATCATAAGCAAAATCACGATCATGCCAAAGGGTTGGCGCCAGTTCGGTGGATCCGGCGGATTGTGGGGGGTGTTTTGCTCCGGGTCTGCAGTCATGACGTCAGTTTATCTCTTTGAATTATTTCGGATTCGGTCACGATCATATCCAGGGTGATGTCGTGCGGCTGCACCGGAACGCTATCGGTCTCCTGGACCGACCAGGCCAGTCCGATACGCGGCGCGTCGGGATATTGGGCAAAACTGCGGTCATAATGGCCACCGCCCTGGCCGAGCCGGTGCATCGACCGGTCAAAGGCCAGCATCGGCGCGATAATCAGGTCGGGAGAGACCAGCGGACAGTCCGCACCGGGCTCGGATATGTTGCGAAAGCCCGATTCCAGCAGCGCGATATTGTCAACCTTGCGAAATTCCAGGGGCCTGTCTCCGGTGCACACCGGAAAAGCTACGGTCTTGCCGATCTCGGCGAGATAATCCGCCAGCCGGGAGGTCGGGGCTTCGGAGCCGATGGCGCTGTACAGAGCGATGATCTCGCTCCGCTCGATCAACCGGGCGAGAGGAGAGGGCGGGCGCCGGAAAGCGAGGCCGCGGGTGGCCATGTCCAGCTGGCTGTAAAAGGCATCCCGCCGCCGCCTATACTCTTCGCGTAGTTTCTTCTTTTTATCGCCTAAACTACTCAAAGAATTGTTCTTTCTGAAGAAAAGTGACGGGACCATCTTGGTCGTTTGCCGGAAAATCCTCTGACGCCTATTACGTCAGGTGGGCGCCATATGCATCGGACCCGACTGCCAAACAGTCCGCAATCCGGGCAGGGACAGCTCCCTAGGAAGTTATATCGCCTCAGGGATGTTCGTATCAAGCTCGTGCCAGACAGTACCCGTCAGACCCTATCTAGGCACGATGGCAGCGTTACTCAAGGCTGTTCGCCAGTTGCTCCGCACGGTCGGCCAGTTTTTCCAGTGCAGCAATGGACTGTTCGTCCATCGGATCGGCCGAGGCAGGGGCGCTGGCCTTGCTCGCCGCCTCGTCCTGCGCGGCGCGGGCGCTGTGCAGTTCATCCGCCAGCAGCAGCGAGGTGAACAGCAGCATGCGGCTTTCGTTCAGTCCTGCCGGATCTCCCGATTCCCGAGCTTTGCCATCGACCATCGCCGCCAGCCTTGTCAGATGCGATTCCTCGCCATCCTGGCAGGTGACCATGAACGAACGGCCCCCGATTTCCAGTTTCATCTGTGCCATGTTACTGCTCCTGCCGCTCGATCAGGCTGTCGATCGTCCGGATCGCCTGCTTCATTTCCTCTTTCAGGGCCTGGTGACGGGCCTCCAGGGCTTCGTCGGCACTGGTGTTCTCGGCACTGGTGTTCAATGTGCTGCTGGCCGTTTCTATGCGACTGAGCGCGCGCTCTATCCGTCCGATAGCAAGAATGAGCCGTTCATTGTCCATGTACATTTTCCATAGCTTGTTTCCGACAGGTAAGAACCCGTGTTTCGTTGCTATCAATCTATTCCGGTGGCGTAAACACTGGATCGTGAAAAGCGAACCTTGACGCCGCCTTGCTGGATCATCAAAGGAGGGGGCAAATAGCGAATCGAAGCATTTTGTTTCGTTTTTGACATTTGCCAATCCGGGGGATCAGACTAGCAATGACCGTTTCCGAAAAACATATGGCAAACGCCATAAGAGCGCTTGCCATGGATGCGGTGGAAGCTGCCAACAGCGGCCATCCCGGTATGCCCATGGGCATGGCCGATGTCGCTACCGTGCTGTTCAGTGATTTTCTGAAGTTCGATCCGAAGGCACCCAAATGGGCCGATCGCGACCGTTTCGTGCTGTCGGCCGGCCATGGCTCGATGCTGATCTATTCGCTGCTGCATCTGACCGGCTATGCGCGGCCGACGCTGGAGGATATCAGAAATTTCCGCCAGCTCAGCTCGCCCTGCGCAGGGCATCCCGAAAATTTCAAGCTCGAGGGCGTCGAGACGACCACCGGGCCGCTCGGGCAGGGCTTTGCAACCGCCGTCGGCATGGCCGTGGCCGAACGCCATCTCAATGCGCTGTTTGGCGACGATCTGGTCGACCACAAGACCTGGGTGATTGCCGGTGACGGCTGCCTGATGGAGGGTATCAATCACGAAGCGGTCGGTCTGGCCGGTCATCTGGGTCTCGGAAGACTTAATGTTCTTTGGGATGATAATGGCATAACTATCGATGGCAAAACGGATTTGTCGACGAGTGAAGATATTCCGGCGCGCTACCGGGCGTCCGGTTGGCATGTTGTGTCCTGCGATGGCCATGATTTTGCCGACATCCGCAAGGCGCTGAGCGAAGCCGAAGCCGATCCGCGGCCTTCGCTGGTCGCGTGCAAGACGATCATCGGCTATGGTGCACCAACCAAACAGGGCACTTCGGCCACCCATGGTGCCCCGCTCGGTGACGAGGAAATTGCCGGCACCCGCGCGGCGCTGGGCTGGGACCATGATCCCTTTGTGATCCCGGAAGATATATTGGCGTCATGGCGGCAACTGGGCGAAAAGGGGGCTGCGGCCCACGCCGAGTGGGACAAGCGGCTGAGCGGTCATGCGCAGGCTGGCGAATTTCAGCGGCGTATGGCTGGCGAGCTGCCGGACGGCAGGGCGATGCAGGATTATCTTGAAAGCCTGGCCAAGGATCCTCCGAAAGTGGCGACGCGCAAGGCGTCCGAAATGGCGCTGGGCGCGATTACCGAAGCGCTGCCCGAAATGCTCGGCGGCAGCGCCGATCTGACTGGTTCAAACAATACCAAAACTTCATCCACCAAGCCTTTGACAAAAGATGATTATTCTGGGCGCTATATCTATTACGGCATCCGCGAGTTCGGCATGGCTGCGGCGATGAACGGCATGGCGCTGCACGGCGGGATCATCCCCTATGGCGGCACCTTCCTGGTGTTCACCGACTATTGCCGTGGCGCGATGCGGCTGTCCGCGATCCAGAACGCCCGCGTCGTCTATGTGATGACCCATGACAGTATCGGTCTTGGCGAAGACGGGCCGACCCATCAGCCGATCGAGCATGTCCAGAGTCTGCGGCTGATGCCGAACATGCAGGTCTTCCGCCCTGCCGATGCGATCGAAACGGCGGAATGCTGGGCGCTGGCGATCAAGCGGGCCGATGGTCCCTCGACCCTCGCGCTGACCCGTCAGGGGCTGCCGCCGTTGCGTCACGACGTCAGTGTAAACCTTTGTGAAAAAGGCGGATATCGTCTGAAGGCGGCGGACGCCGAAAAGCGCGTCGTGCTGATTGCGACGGGTTCCGAAGTCTCTCTGGCGATGGATATTGCGGCCAAGCTGGAAGCCGCCGGCCATGGTGCGGATGTCGTGTCGATGCCGTGCACCGAATTGTTCGATGCGCAGAGCGCCGACTATCGGCAGGAACTGCTGGGAAGCGACGGCGTCCTGCGGGTGTCGATCGAGGCCGGGACCACATTCGGCTGGGAGCGCTATACCGGGCTCGACGGCCTGCGCTTCGGTATCGACAGTTTCGGAGCGTCTGCCCCGATTGAAGATCTTTACGCCCATTTCGGTCTGACCGTTGATGCGATTACCCCCCAAATCATTAAGAAAATCGGCTAAAAAAGCCACACTGATCAAATTCAAAGGAGCAATAGCGATGACAAAAGTAGCAATTAACGGATTTGGCCGGATCGGCCGGCTGGTTGCCCGCGCGATCCTCGAACGCGACGATGACGAATTCGAGCTGGTCGCGATCAACGATCTCGCCGACGCGGAATCCAATGCGCTGCTTTTTGCCTATGACAGCGTCCATGGCCGCTTTCCCGGCGAAGTGACCGCGCATGGCGATCATATCATGGTCAACGGAAAGAAAATTGCCGTGACCTCGGAACGCAATCCCGGCGATCTGCCACATGGCGAGATGGGCGTGGATATCGTGCTCGAGTGCACCGGTTTCTTCCAGTCGAAAGACGCTTCGCAGCCGCATATCGATGCCGGCGCGAAACGCGTGCTGATCTCGGCTCCGGCCAAGGGCGATCTGAAAACCGTGGTCTTCGGCGTCAATCACGAGGTGCTGACGGCAGAGGATATCATTGTTTCCAATGCGTCCTGCACGACCAACTGTCTTGCCCCGGTCGCCAAGGTGCTGAACGACACGGTCGGTATCGAGCGCGGTTTCATGACCACGGTCCACAGCTATACCAATGACCAGCGGATGCTCGACCAGATTCACAGCGACATGCGCCGGGCGCGTGCGGGTGCGGTCAACATGATCCCGACCACCACCGGTGCGGCGCGCGCGGTCGGTCTGGTGCTGCCGGAACTGAACGGCAAGCTGGACGGTTCTTCGATCCGCGTGCCGACCCCCAATGTCAGCCTGGTCGACCTGGTGTTCACGCCCGGCCGCGATACCAGCGTCGAGGAAATCAACGGCGCGCTGAAGGCCGCTGCAGAAGGTCCGATGAAGGGCGTTCTGGTGTTTGAGGATAAGCCGCTGGTGTCGAGCGACTTCAACCATCAGCCGGCGAGCAGCTCGGTCGACAGCCTCGAAACCACGGTGATGGACGGCAAGCTGGTCCGCGTGGTCAGCTGGTATGACAATGAATGGGGCTTCTCCAACCGCATGATCGATACCGCCAAGGTCATGGCGCGTTTTCTCTAAGCGAGAAGGGTTCTGAATCATGTCGGCTAACAGTTTTAAAACGCTTGATGATATCGGTGATGTTCGGGGGAAATGCGGCCTGGTCCGCGTTGACCTGAACGTCCCGATGGCGGATGGCAAGGTGACCGACGACACGAGGCTCAGGGCCCTGCTGCCGACGGTGACCGAACTGGCCGACAAGGGAGCGAAGCTGCTGCTTCTGGCCCATTTCGGGCGCCCGAAGGGGGAATATAAGCCGGAATATTCGCTGGAGCCCGTGGTAGAGCCGCTCGCGGCGGTGCTTGGCCGTGACGTGAAATTCATGCCGAAGCCGGACCAGGCGGCGATCGACGCCTTGCCCGAGGGCAGTATCGTCGTGCTGGAAAACAGCCGTTTTGCACCGGGCGAAGAAAAAAATGATCCGGCGATGGCCAAGGCGATCGCTGCCTATGGCGATTTCTACGTCAATGACGCCTTTTCGGCCGCGCACCGGGCGCATGTCACGACCGAGGGGCTGGCCCATCTTCTGCCGTCTTATGCCGGCCGTTCGATGGAACGCGAACTGACGGCGCTCGACAAGGCGCTCGGCAATCCCGAGCATCCCGTGGCGGCTGTGGTCGGCGGAGCGAAAGTTTCAAGCAAACTCGATGTGTTGCGGCAGATGGTTGAGAAGGTGGATCATCTGATCATCGGCGGCGGCATGGCCAATACCTTCCTCGCGGCGCGGGGCGTCGATGTCGGCAAGTCCCTGTGCGAACATGATCTGGCCGATACCGCCAATGCGATACTGGAAGCCGCTGACAAGGCCGATTGCACCGTGCATCTGCCTTATGACGTGGTGGTGGCGAAGGAATTCCGGGCGAATGCGGAGACGCGGACGGTCAATGTCCATGAAGTGGCGGCCGACGAGATGATTCTCGATATCGGGCCGGCTGCGGTGGAAGCGCTGTCCGATGTGCTCAAGACCTGCAAGACGCTGGTCTGGAACGGCCCGCTGGGCGCGTTTGAGACCCCGCCGTTCGACCAGGCGACGGTTGCGCTGGCGCGAACCGCTGCAGCGCTGACCAAGGAAGGCCAGCTGCTTTCGGTGGCCGGCGGCGGCGACACAGTGGCGGCGCTGCACCATGCCGGCGTGGCCGATGATTTCAGCTTTGTATCGACCGCAGGGGGCGCGTTTCTGGAATGGATGGAAGGCAAGCCCTTGCCTGGCGTCGAAGCGCTCACCAAATAAGCGCACGGGCGCACCGGGAATTATCGAATATGTCAGGGAAAAAGAAATGGCCAATAGGGAAATGTTGAACAAGATCGAAAACGGGCAGGGTTTCATTGCCGCGCTGGACCAGAGCGGCGGCTCCACACCAAAGGCGCTGGCCGGCTATGGCATCGGCGAGGATTCATTCTCCAATGAAGACGAGATGTTTGCGCTGATCCACAAGATGCGCAGCCGCATCATCACCTCGCCCAGCTTCGGCAACGGCAAGGTGATCGGCGCGATCCTGTTCGAGAAGACGATGAACGGCGACGCTGGCGGCAAGCCGGTGCCGGAAGCGCTCTGGGATCGCGGCGTGGTGCCGTTCCTGAAGGTCGACAAGGGGCTGCAGGACGAGGAAAACGGCGTGCAGCTGATGAAACCGATCCCGGATCTTGACGCGCAGTGCAAGCAGGCGCTGGCCAAGGGCGTGTTCGGGACCAAGATGCGTTCGGTAATCAACAAGGCCGATGCCAAGGGCATTGCCGCCGTGGTCGAGCAGCAGTTCGATTTCGGCAAGCAGATCCTGGGCCACGGGCTGGTGCCGATCATCGAGCCGGAAGTGAATATCAAGAGCGACGAGCGCGCCGGATGCGACAAGATTCTGCTCGGGGAGCTGACCAAGCAGCTGGACCAGCTCGGCGATGACCAGAGGGTGATGCTGAAACTGTCGATCCCGGTCGAGGCGAATCTCTACAAGCCGCTGATCGACCACCCGAAGGTCATCCGGCTGGTGGCGCTGTCCGGCGGCTATTCGACCGAAGAGGCCTGCGAGGAACTGGCCAAGAATGAAGGCATGATTGCCAGCTTCAGCCGGGGCCTGCTGCAGGACCTCAGGGTTTCGCAGAGCGACGAGGAATTTGACGCGGTGCTCGGCGGAGCGATCGACCAGATCTACCGCGCCTCGATCACCTGAACAGGGCCTTCGGGTCTGACGATGTCCGCTCCTGGCTGGTCTGCTGTTGATGATTATATTGTCGACCAGCTGATCGGCGAGGATGCGGTGCTGGATGCTGCCCTGGCGCACAACCGGCAGGGGGGACTGCCTCCGATCGATGTGTCGCCGGCGCAGGGCAAGCTGCTGCAACTGCTGGCCAAGGGCATCGGTGCGAGGCGCATTCTCGAGATCGGCACGCTGGGCGGCTATTCGACCATCTGGCTGGCCCGGGCGCTGGGCGAGGGCGGCAAGCTGGTCACGCTGGAGCTTGATCCCGACTATGCCGCCGTCGCGCGCGCAAATATCGACCGGGCCGGATCCGGCGACGCTGTCGATATCCGGATTGGCCCGGCCTGCGACACGCTGGACGAGATGTGCGCTGCCGGCGAGGCGGCGTTTGATTTTGTCTTCGTCGATGCCGACAAGCAAAATTATGCCGCCTATCTGGACTATGCGGTGCGGCTGGCGCGGGCGGGCACGATGCTGGTCTTTGACAATGTCGTGCGGGAAGGCGGGATTCTCGATCCCGATTCCGATGATCCCAAGGTTCCGGGCACCCGCCGGCTCTATGAGACGCTGAAAAACAATCCCCGGATCGATGCCACGGCGATCCAGACGGTGGGTCAAAAGAAGTGGGACGGTTTCCTGCTCGCCTTGGTGCGATGAAGACGCTAGACATACGCATATGAATGACATCCCCTGCCAGCTCTATCTGATCTCGCCGCTCGACGTTGGCGGTGATTTCCCGCAGCGTCTGAGGCAGGCGCTTGAGGCCGGACCGGTTGCCGCTTTCCAGTTTCGCGTCAAGGACATCGATCCGGAGGAGGCTGCGCGGCTGGCCGAGCCGCTGAAGGCGATCTGCGACGAATTTGATGTTGCCTTCATCGTCAACGACGATGTCGCGCTGGCCGAGCGGCTCGGCGCAGACGGCGTCCATCTGGGGCAGGGTGACGAGAGCCTGAAAAACGCCCGGGCGGCGCTGGGCAAGGATGTCCAGATCGGCATCACCTGCCACGACAGCCGTCATCTGGCGATGGAAGCGGGTGAGGGTGGTGCCAATTATGTTGCCTTCGGTGCCTTTTTCCCGACCGAGACCAAGGAAACGCAGTACAAGCCGGGGCTCGACATCGTTCAGTGGTGGGCCGAAATGATGGAAATCCCCTGCGTCGCCATTGGCGGGATCACGCCGGACAATTGCCGGCCGCTGATCGATGCCGGTGCCGATTTTCTGGCCGTATCCGGGGCAGTGTGGAACGATCCGGCGGGGCCGGCTGCAGCGGTGCGCAAATTTGCCGATATCATGGACAGTGGCTCGGTCGGCTAGGACGAACTGTGCGTCTTGCCGATATTCGAAGCGAGATAGTGGGCGACGAAATTGCTGACCGAAGGCGGCGCAAAATTGGGCATCTGCTCCATGTCCCGCAAATAGCCCTCGGTGGCCTTGAACGAGTGTAGCTGCCCGGCATGAATGGCAAATCCAAACAGGCCGGCAGCGGGCACGGTCTTGCCATTTGGTACAATATCGGTCGCGTTGCCGTGCCGGTGTGGAAACTGTCTCTCGGTCATGATTGACCGCTAGCGGAAGGGTGATCAGCCGTATTGTATGAAATGGACCTGTGCGTCCCCGCACAGTCTTTGATCGTCACCGGGCTTGCCTATTATCCGCCAGCAGATTACAGCGCCGCTCAATCAAACAATCTATCGAGCGAGACAAGCGATGAAGATCAGCGGTGTGGATATCCGTCCGGGCAATATATTGGAATATGAAGGTGGCCTGTGGAAGGTTGCCAAGATCCAGCATACCCAGCCGGGCAAGGGCGGCGCCTATATGCAGGTTGAGATGAAGAATCTCGTGGACGGTCGCAAGACCAATGTCCGTTTCCGCAGCGCCGACACGCTCGAGAAAGTCCGTCTGGACACCAAGACGTTTCAATATCTGTTCGCTGACGGCGACATGCTGACCTTCATGGACAAGGAAAATTACGAGCAGATCACGCTGCCGGCCGACCTGCTGGGTGATGCCGCGGAATTTCTGCAGGACGGCATGGACGTCCAGCTGGAGCTGTATGACGAAAAGCCGATTTCCGTCGCTCTGCCCGACCAGATTGAAGCCGTGATTGTCGAGGCCGATGCCGTGGTCAAGGGCCAGACGGCCTCGTCCAGCTACAAGCCGGCGATTCTCGACAATGGCGTTCGCGTCATGGTGCCACCGTTCATTTCAGCCGGTACCAAGATCATCGTCGATGTCTATGCCCGCGAATATGTCGGCAAGGCCAACTGATCCATTCTCCTCCCGCTTGCGGGAGGGGTCACGGGTGGGCGTAATAATGCTGCTCGCCCGCTCTTTGAAAAACAGATAGACCCACCCCCGGCCCCTCCCTTACACGGGAGGGGGGAGATAAATAAAATGCCTGCACATTCCGCCCTGATCACTGTCATGGAACGCGCTGCGCGCAAGGCGGGTTCGCGCCTGCGCCGCGACTTTGGCGAAGTCGAGCATCTGCAGGTTTCGAAAAAGGGGCCGGCAGACTTTGTGTCCAAGGCCGACATGCGCTCCGAGCGAATTCTCTATGACGAACTGCTGAAGGTCCGGCCGGGCTGGGGCTTCGTGCTGGAAGAAGGCGGCATGATCGAGGGCGAGGAAGGCAAGCCGCGCTGGATCATCGATCCGCTCGACGGCACCAGCAATTTTCTCCACGGCATTCCGCATTTCGCGATTTCGATTGCTGTGCAGGAGCGTTCGCTCGACGGGCGCGGCTGGGGCAAGATTACCAGCGGCCTGATCTACGAACCGCTGACCGACCTGACCTGGTGGGCGGAAATGGACAAGGGGGCATGGCTCGGCGAACGGCGGCTGCGCGTGTCCGCCCGCCGCGATCTGTCCGAATCGCTGATTGCCACCGGCATCCCGTTCAAGGGCCACGGCGATCTCAGCGAATGGGCCCGGATTTTCGGCGCGGTTGCGCCGCAGGTCGCCGGTATCCGGCGCAACGGATCCGCTGCCCTCGATCTGGCCTGGCTGGCTGCCGGCCGCTATGACGGCTTCTGGGAAGCGGGTCTGCAGGTCTGGGACGTGGCAGCGGGCATCCTGATGGTGCGGGAAGCCGGCGGCTTTGTCACTGACTATACCGGCGGTGATCAGCCGATCGGACAGCGGGAAATATTGGCCGCAAACGAGGCGCTGCACAGCAAGCTGCATCGGATATTGGCGAAGTCGCTGCTGTAACTGCGAACGCCTCGCAAAAGGCCAAGATTTTAAGCGACTTCACCCTTGCGGCATCGGGAGCCACTCCCTAAAAGCGGCCCCAATATTAGCGAAACGAGTCATCTGTGGTCGATCTTTCCGAATATGCACCGATATTATTGTTCCTGTTTGTAGCCGTAGGGCTGTCGACAGCCTTCGTGTTTCTGCCGATGGGTGTTTCCCGGCTGACCGGAACCCATAATCCGAGCGCCGAGAAGCTCTCGGAATATGAATGCGGCTTTCCCGCATTCGAGGATTCGCGCAGCCAGTTTGACGTGCGTTTCTATCTGGTCGCGATCCTGTTCATCATCTTCGATCTGGAAGCGGCGTTTCTCTTCCCCTGGGCGGTTTCGCTGGAACTGACCGGCTGGGTCGGCTGGACAACAATGATGGTATTTCTGGCAGAACTGATCATCGGTTTCGCCTATGCCTGGAAGGTGGGAGCGCTGGAATGGGACTAGAACCCAATAATAGCGGATCGGCGATCCTGAACGCCGACGGTACGCCAATGCGCGCCGCGCAGGAGCCTGACGAGGGCTTTTTCAAGGATCTCAATTCGGAAGTGAATGACAAGGGGTTCCTGGTCACCTCGACGGAGGAACTGTTCCAGTGGGCCAGAACCGGCTCGCTCTGGTGGATGACCTTTGGTCTGGCCTGCTGCGCGGTCGAGATGATCCACGTCAACATGCCGCGCTACGACATGGAGCGCTTTGGCGCTGCCCCGCGCGCCAGCCCGCGCCAGTCCGACGTCATGATCGTCGCCGGAACATTGTGCAACAAAATGGCCCCGGCGCTGCGCAAGGTCTATGACCAGATGTCCGATCCGAAATATGTGATCTCGATGGGCAGCTGCGCCAATGGCGGCGGCTATTATCATTACAGCTATTCGGTTGTTCGCGGCTGTGACCGGATCGTACCGGTGGATATTTATGTGCCCGGATGCCCGCCAACGGCAGAAGCCTTGCTCTACGGGGTGATGCAATTGCAGCGGAAAATTCGCCGTATCGGGACATTCGAACGGTGAGCATGGTCGGTAAACTGAATCCGTTAGCACTCAGCTTGTCGAAGTGTGTTTGTGGCCTTGAGGCGTCCTTCGACAGGCTCAGGACTAACGGCATATTATCCACGAACGGCTTTGCCGCAAACGGTCTCTCGACTTCGCTCGAGACGAACGGAGGGATTTGATGGCCCATAGTGCACCAGCTATCTCGAGCAACACCGGCGTTGCTGCCAAGCTTGGCAAGGCGATCGGCGCTGCGCTGATCGATACTGTCGAAGCCTATGGCGAAATCAGTTTTACCGTGCAGCGGGCCAAGCTGGCCACGGTGCTGGAAAAGCTGCGCGACAAGCATGAATATCAGCAGCTGGTCGAAATTGCCGGCGTTGACTATCCCGATCGCCCCGAGCGGTTCGAGGTCTGCTATCATCTGCTCAGCCTGACGAAAAACCACCGCATCCGGGTCAAGGTCTCGACCGACGAGGATATGCCGGTGCCGAGCGTTACCCATATCTGGGAAGTCGCCGGCTGGCTCGAACGCGAAGTGTTCGACATGTATGGTGTCTTGTTCGACGGCAATACCGATCTGCGCCGGATCCTGACCGATTACGGGTTCCAGGGCCACCCGTTCCGCAAGGATTTCCCGCTGACCGGCTATGTCGAGATGCGCTATTCCGAGGAAGCCAAGCGCGTGGTGTACGAGCCGGTGAAACTCGCCCAGGATTTCCGCAGCTTCGACTTCATGTCGCCCTGGGAAGGCGCTGACTATATTCTGCCGGGGGATGAAAAAGTCGAGGGCGTGGCGCCGCCGCCGGTGCCGAAAACGACCGAGAAGACAAACGATACCGGCGCTGGCGACAAGGCCAACGATAAGGCTGCCAAGCCGTCGAAACGTGACGAGGCGAAGGCCAGGAAACCGGCACCTAAGCGGACCAAGTCGGGTACACAGAAGAAGGGGGAGGGCAAGTGATTCTCTGGCCCGCAAACCCGTTCGTCCTGAGCTTGTCGAAGGACATGGTGTCTGGCAAGCTGGGCTTCGACAAGCTCAGCCCTAACGGCATTGAATCGGAGGTACAGCATGTCTGACTATCTCGAAGAAATGGACCATCTCGCCGACGCGGCCGATCCAACGACCGGCGATCTCGAGATCCAGAATTTCACGATCAACTTCGGTCCGCAGCATCCCGCGGCGCATGGCGTGCTGCGCATGGTGATGGAACTGGACGGCGAGATCGTCGAACGGGTCGACCCGCATGTCGGTCTGCTGCACCGCGGCACCGAGAAACTGATCGAGCACAAGACCTATTTGCAGGCTTTGCCCTATTTCGACCGGCTTGATTATTGCTCGCCGCTGGCGATGGAATATAGCTATGTGCTGGCGATCGAGAAATTGCTCGATCTCGAGGTGCCGCTGCGCGGGCAATATCTGCGGGTGCTGTTCGCCGAGCTGACCCGGATCTGCAATCATATGCTCAATTTGGGCGCGCATGTCATGGATGTCGGCGCGATGACGCCGAATATCTGGGTGTTCGAAATTCGCGAGCAGTGCCTGGAATTTTTCGAACGCGCCAGCGGTGCCCGCATGCACAGCGCCTGGTTCCGGCCCGGCGGCGTGCATCAGGACGTACCGCTGAAGCTGCTCACCGATATCGCCGACTGGCTCGACGAATTCCCGACCCTGTTCGAGGATGCAATGAGCCTCGTGGTCGACAACCGCATCTTCAAGCAGCGCAACGTCAATATTGCCACCGTGTCCAAGGATGACGCGGTGCGCTGGGGCTTTTCCGGTCCGGTGCTGCGCGGCAGCGGCGTCGCCTGGGACCTGCGCAAGTCGCAGCCTTATGATGTCTATGACCGGATGGAATTTGACGTTCCGGTCGGGACCAGCGGTGACTGCTACGACCGGTTCATGGTCCGCGTCGAGGAAGTGCGGCAGAGCGCGAAGATCATGCGCCAGTGCCTGAATGAAATGCCCGATGGGCCGGTGTCGTCCACCGACCGCAAGATCGTCCCGCCGAAACGCGCCGAGATGAAGCAGTCGATGGAAGCGTTGATCCACCATTTCAAGCTGTACACCGAGGGCTTCCACGTGCCCGCCGGCGAAGTCTATGTTGCGACCGAAAGTCCGAAGGGCGAATTCGGCGTCTATCTGGTCAGCGACGGCACCAACAAGCCCTATCGCTGCAAGATCCGGCCGACCGCCTTCTCGCATCTGCAGGCGATGGATTTCATGTGCAAGGGCCATATGCTGCCGGATGCCACCGCCATTTTGGGCGCGATTGATATCGTGTTCGGGGAGTGTGACCGGTGATCTTGGACAACTCACATAACGTCATTGCGAGCGAAGCGAAGCAATCTAGAGCGGCGCTCGCAGACGCCCTGGATTGCCGCGTCGCTGCGCTCCTCGCAATGACGGGAGACCGTTAATGGCTGACGCCCCCAACATCCCCGACGAAATCGAAACCCGCGCCAAATGGGGCGATTTTGCGTTTACGCCGGAAAACGAGAAGCTGGCGAAGTGGCAGATCGCGAAATATCCGGCTGGCCGCCAGAAATCGGCGGTTATGGCGTTGCTCGACCTTGCCCAGCGGCAAGTCGGGGCTGAGACCAAGACGCAAGGCTGGCTGCCGGTGCCGGTGATCGAATATGTCGCTGCCTATCTGGATATGCCCTATATGCGGGCCTATGAGGTCGCGACCTTCTATACCATGTATAATCTCGCGCCGGTCGGCCGCTATCATGTGCAGGTTTGCGGCACCACGCCGTGCATGCTGCGCGGCAGCGACGATGTGATGGCTGCGTGCAAGAACAAGGGGCTCAACAAGGGCAAGACGACGCCCGACGGGCTGTTCACGCTGACCGAGGTCGAGTGCATGGGCAATTGCTCGAACGCGCCGATGGTCCAGATCAACGACGACAATTACGAAGATCTCGACTATGACATCATGACGAGGATCCTTGAGGATCTGGCGGCGGGCAAGGAAATTCCTGTCGGTTCGCAGATCGGTCGCAAGACCAGCGAAGCCGCGGGTGGTCCGACGAACCTGCAGGCGATGGTCGAGGAAAATCACGACTACAGGAACGAATGGTGATGGGTTTTTCATTTTTTCCTCCCTGTGCGAAGCATGGGGAGGGGGACCGCGCGAAGCGTGGTGGAGGGGCCAACGCCTCGACCAGTCGCCCCTCTGTCACGCCTGCGGCGCGCCACCTCCCCGTTGCTGCGCACCAGGGAGGATATTAATGCCATGTTGCTCGACGGATATGCAGGCTGGATCGCGCTCGCGGTGGTTGCCATTGGCATCATCGGCGGGATCATGGGCCGCTGGAGGAAAAAATAATGGCGTTTGATTTTCTCCAGGACAAGGACCGGATCTTCACCAATGTCTACGGCTTCCAGTCATGGGATCTGAAGGCAGCGCAGAAGCGTGGCGACTGGGACAAGACCGCCGACATCATCAAGCGCGGCAATGACAAGATCATTGAGGAAATGAAGGCCAGCGGCCTGCGCGGTCGCGGCGGGGCGGGCTTTCCGACCGGCCTGAAATGGTCGTTCATGCCGAAGGAAGCGCCAAAGGACAGCCAGGGCAATCCGCGGCCGAGCTTCCTCGTCATCAACGCCGATGAATCCGAGCCTGGTTCGTGCAAGGACCGCGAAATCCTGCGCAACGATCCGCACAAGCTGATCGAGGGCGCGCTGATCGCCGGTTTCGCGATGCGCGCGCGGGCGGCCTATATCTATATCCGCGGCGAGTATATTTTCGAAGCCAAGGTCATGGAGGCGGCCGTCAAGGAAGCCTATGACGCGGGGCTGCTTGGCAAGAATGCGGCCAAGTCCGGCTATGATTTCGACGTCTTCATCCACCGTGGTGCCGGCGCCTATATCTGCGGCGAAGAAACCGCGATGATCGAGAGCCTCGAGGGCAAGAAGGGCCAGCCGCGGCTGAAACCGCCATTCCCGGCGGGTGCCGGTCTCTATGGCTGCCCGACGACGGTCAACAATGTCGAATCGATCGCGGTCGTGCCAACGATCCTGCGGCGCGGCGCGGCCTGGTTCGCGAGCTTTGGCCGCGAGAATAACCACGGCACGAAACTGTTCCAGGTGTCCGGCCATGTCGAGCAGCCGGCGGTGTTTGAAGAAGCCATGTCGATCCCGTTCAGGGACATGATCGAGAAACATTGCGGCGGCATCACCGGCGGCTGGGACAATCTGCTGGCCGTCATTCCGGGCGGCTCTTCGGTGCCGCTGGTGCCAGCCGAGCAGATCATGGATGCGCCGATGGACTTTGACGGGCTCAAGGATCTCGGCTCCGGTCTTGGCACCGCTGCGGTGATCGTGATGGACAAGTCGACCGATATCGTCCGCGCCATTTCGCGGCTGAGCTATTTTTACAAGCATGAAAGCTGCGGCCAGTGCACGCCGTGCCGCGAGGGCACCGGCTGGATGTGGCGGGTGATGGAGAAGATGCGCGACGGCGACGCCGATATCGAGGATATCGACACGCTGTACGAAGTGACCAAGCAGGTCGAGGGCCATACGATTTGCGCGCTCGGCGATGCCGCGGCCTGGCCGATCCAGGGTCTGATCCGGCATTTCCGGCCCGAGATGGAGCGGCGCATTCGCGAGCATAAGGGTGCAGAAGTGATGGAGGCGGCGGAGTGAGAAAAACGCTATTTTTGATGGGATTGACGGCGATAAGTGCCGTCGCGGGACAAGGCCTTGCCCATGCCCAGTCAAACCCCGATATCCAGCTCGGCTCAAAGATTCCGGTCCGCCCGGAGAAGCCCGATCCTGTCAAGGATGGTCTCGTCAGAGATCGCTATGTCAACTGCGCTTACGGGCCGCATCAAAAGGAAGTTGATGGATTGCTGGCAATCAGTGATCCACTGACCGTCGATTTCGAGGGTGCGGGTATTGATGAGGGGAAGATGTTTCGCCGCTGGAACATTCGCGACTGCTTCGTGACCGAGGGAAATGCTGTACAGAGCGAGATCACTTTCTCCGGACCAGCCTTTCGCTACATGATGGCCGAAGCAGCCTATCTGCGCGCCCATCCCGACACGCCGGCCAATCCTGAAGTTTGGATTGCCAAACCGCGAATCTACGTGACCGAGGGTGATCAATTGCCGACGGCAAAGGCGCTCGGAACCATGTCCGACTGCATTGTCAGCCATGATCCAAAAGGTGCCGACCAGCTCGTTCGGACGGCATCGGGGACCAAGGCGGAGAAACAGGCCGCCATGGAATTGGTACCGGCCTTGAGCGCCTGCATCGTCGCTGGCCAGAAGCTGCAACTGACACCAGGAAATATACGCGGCTTTGCTGCAGACGGGTTGTGGCAACGTTTCGTCGCCGGATCCCCGTCCGCAACCGTTTCCGTGCCTTCGGAGGCCCAGAACTAATGCCTAAAGTCACCGTAGATGGCATCGAAATTGAAGTGCCGCAGGGCGCGACCGTGCTGCAGGCTGCCGAGCTTGCGGGAAAGGAAATCCCGCGTTTCTGCTACCACGAGCGGCTGAGCATCGCCGGCAATTGCCGCATGTGTCTGGTCGAGGTCAAGCCGGGACCGCCGAAGCCGCAGGCGAGCTGTGCCTTGCCGGCGGCCGATGGCCAGGAAATCCGCACCGACAGCGAAATGGTCAAGAAGGCGCGCGAGGGCGTCATGGAATTTCTGCTGATCAACCATCCGCTGGATTGCCCGATCTGTGACCAGGGCGGCGAATGCGACCTGCAGGACCAGGCGATGGCCTATGGCAAGGGCGGCTCGCGCTACGAAGAGAACAAGCGCGCGGTTACCGAGAAATATATGGGGCCGGTGATCAAGACCGCGATGACTCGCTGCATCCACTGCACGCGCTGCGTGCGCTTTGCCGAGGAAGTCGCTGGCGTCGAGGAAATCGGCGCGGTTGGCCGCGGCGAGAGCATGCAGATCACTTCCTATCTCGAGGGCGCGGTGCACAGCGAGCTGAGCGGCAATGTCGTCGATCTCTGCCCGGTCGGTGCGCTGACCAGCAAGCCTTATGCGTTCGAAGCGCGGCCCTGGGAGCTGACCAAGACGCTCGGCATCGACGTGATGGACGGGGTCGGCACCAATATCCGGATCGATTCACGCGGTCGCGAAGTGCTGCGCGCTCTGCCGCGGGTCAATGACGATGTGAACGAGGAATGGGCGACCGACAAGACCCGCCATGCGATCGACGGCCTGATGAAGCGCCGACTCGACAAGCCTTATGTGCGCCGCAACGGCAAGCTGGAAGCCGCGACCTGGAACGAGGCGTTTCAGGCGATTGCCGATGTGAACGCAGGCAGTTCGGTTGCTGCGATCGCCGGTGATCTGGTCGATTGCGAAACCATGTATGCGGCGAAGACGCTGCTGAAATCAATGGGATCGGAGATGCTGGAAGGCCGGCAGACCGGGCTTTCCTATGATGTCAGCAATCTGGCCGCAGTGAATTTCAACAGCACCATCGCCGGTATCGAGGAAGCGGATGTGATCCTGCTGGTCTCGACCAATCCGCGCTGGGAAGCGTCGCTGGTCAATACCCGCATCCGCAAGGCCGTGCGCAAGGGCGGAGCGAAGGTGTTCGGTATCGGACCCGAAGCAGACCAGACCTATCCGGTCGAGTGGCTGGGCGACGACATGGGCCTGTTTGGCAAATTGCCCAAGGCCCTGACCGAAGCATTGAAAGGCGCCGAGCGGCCCGCGATCATTCTCGGCGGCGGCGCGCTCAGCATCGACGGCGCGCATGGCGCGGCGCTCAAGCTGGCAAGCAAGTTCAAGCTGGTTCGCGATGGCTGGAACGGCTTCAATGTCCTGCATGTCGGCGCTTCGCGCACCGGCGGGCTGATGCTCGGCTATGCTCATGATGGCGGAATCCGGGCGATTGCGGAAAAGAAACCGAAATTGCTGTTCGCGCTGGGCGCTGACGAAATGGATTACGGACTGTTCAGCGACAGTTTCAAGGTTTTCATCGGCCATCATGGCGATGCCGGCGCGCATGCGGCGGATGTGATCCTGCCGGCTGCGGCCTATACCGAGAAAAACGGCACCTATGTCAATCTCGAAGGCCGGGTGCAGCGGTCCAACAAGGCGATTTTTGCGCCGGGTGATGCACGGGAAGACTGGAGCATCCTGCGCGCGCTGTCGGACGTGATGGGCAAGACTTTGCCGTTTGACAGTTTCGAGGAATTGCGCATGAAAATGTCGCTGGACCATCCCGAACTGGCCGAAACGGGCCTAGTGGCCTTCGACTGGGCACCGCCCAAGGGTCTGTCGAGCGCACCGAAGGGGCAGGGCGTGCATCCGATCAAGGATTTCTACCTGACCAACAGCATCGCCCGCGCCAGCGCGACGATGCAGCGCTGTTCTGCGGAATTGCTGCATGCCGATGACGAAATGATGGAGGCGGCGGAGTGACAATGACCAAGATGCCGTTCGTCCTGAGCCTGTCGAAGGACAGCCTGCGCGCACACCGTTCATACTTCGACAAGCTCAGCACGAACGGTGCTCCTGTCTTTTTTCCTCCCTGTGCGAAGCACGGGGAGGGGGACCGCGAAGCGGTGGAGGGGCCACGCGCTATCCTCACTGCGTTCGGCCCCTCCGTCACGCGCCTGCGCCAAGGCTTCGGCGCGCGCCACCTCCCCAAAGCTGCGCTTCAGGGAGGATATTAGATGACCGCCTATCTGCAATCCGTTCTCGGCTACGAAGCCGGCTGGTTCGTCGGCACGCTGGCGCTGGTGCTGCTGATCGCTTTCCCGCTGATGCTCGCGGTGGCGATGATCATCTATGCCGATCGCAAGATCTGGGCGGCGATGGCGCTGCGCAAGGGACCGAATGTCGTTGGTCCCTTTGGTCTGCTGCAGAGCTTTGCCGATGGCCTGAAAGTGTTCCTGCAGGAAACGATCATTCCCTCGGGGGCCAACAAGGGCCTGTTCCTGCTCGCGCCGATCATCACCTTTACCGTGGCCCTGCTCGCCTGGGCGGTGATCCCGTTCGGCGAGAATATGGTGCTGGCCAATATCAATATCGGCCTTCTCTACATTCTCGCGGTCAGCTCGCTGGGCGTCTACGGCGTGGTCATCGCGGGCTGGGCCAGCAACTCGAAATATCCCTTCTTTTCGGCGATGCGCGCCGCGGCGCAGATGATCAGCTACGAAGTCTCGATCGGCTTCATCATCATCTCGGTGGTGCTGTTCGCCGGCAGCTTCAATCTGCAGGACATCATCATCGGCCAGAAGTCGCATCTGCTCGGGATCAACGCTTATGGCATCAATCCGCTGCTGTTCCCGATGGCGGTGATGTTCCTGATCTCCTCGCTCGCCGAAACCGCGCGCACCCCGTTCGATCTGACCGAGGCCGAAAGCGAGCTGGTTGCCGGTTACCAGACCGAATATTCGTCGATGTCCTTCGCTTTGTTCTGGCTCGGCGAATATGCCAATGTGCTGCTGATGTGCACGCTCAACGCGATCCTGTTCTGGGGTGGCTGGCTGCCGCCGATTGACTGGGAACCGCTGTATATGGTGCCCGGCATCATCTGGCTGTTCGCCAAGATATTCTTCTTCTTCTTCATCTTCAGCTGGGTCAAGGCGACGGTGCCGCGCTACCGCTATGACCAGTTGATGCGTCTGGGCTGGAAGATATTCCTGCCGGTCTCGCTGTTCTGGGTGTTCCTGGTCAGCGGCTTCCTGATGCTGACGAGATATTCAGCATGACCATGTTACAAACCATCACACTCTTTACCGTCATTGCGAGCGCAGCGGGCCGCAGGCGACCGGAGGTCAACCAATCCAGTGCGCTCGCCGCTCTGGATTGCCGCGTCGCTGGCGCTCCTCGCAATGACGTGACCGGGAAAAACGCATGAGTATCGCACAAACCATCAAGGCCTTCACCCTGTTCGAATTTATCGGCGCGCATATGCTGACGCTGAAATATTTCTTCAAGGCGAAGAAGACGATCAACTATCCCTATGAAAAGAACCCGATTTCGCCGCGGTTCCGAGGCGAGCATGCGTTGCGCCGCTATCCCAATGGCGAGGAACGCTGCATCGCCTGCAAGCTGTGCGAGGCGGTCTGCCCGGCGCTGGCTATCACGATCGAGGCCGAGCCGCGCGAGGATGGCTCGCGCCGGACCACGCGCTATGACATCGACATGACCAAGTGCATCTATTGCGGTTTCTGCCAGGAAGCCTGCCCGGTCGATGCGATCGTCGAGGGGCCGAATTTCGAATATGCGACGGAAACGCGCGAAGAGCTGATCTACGACAAGTCGAAGCTGCTCGAAAATGGTGACAAATGGGAGCGGGCAATCGCGGCAAACCTTGCCGCCGATGCGCCCTATCGGTAAGGCGACTGACATGATTCAGATGCGGAAAATTGTGCGAAAAAACGCTGAACTTTTCCTCCCTGTGCGGAGCATAGGGAGGGGGACCGACCGAAGGTTGGTGGGCGCGCGCCGCGCCGTCCTCGCTGCGTTCGGCCCCTCTGTCACGCCTTCGGCGAGCCACCTCCCCGAAGCTTCGCTTCAGGGAGGATGTGTATAATGCAAATCTTCGCTTTCTATCTTTTCGCCGCCGTCGTGCTGGCCAGCGGTGCGTTCTGCATTTTTGCGCGTAACCCGGTGCACAGCGTGCTGTGGCTGATCCTGGCCTTTTTCAACGCGGCGGGCCTGATGGTGCTGGTCGGCGCCGAATTTATCGCGGCGCTGCTGGTGATCGTCTATGTCGGTGCCGTGGCGGTATTGTTCCTGTTTGTCGTGATGATGCTGGATATCGACTTTGCCGAGCTTCGGGCGGGCTTCATGAAGAATCTGCCGCTTGGCCTGCTGCTGGCTCTAGTGCTGGTGGTGGAAATCATCTTCGGCGTTGGTGCATGGCAGTCGTCGGGCATGGGCGAGGCGACCGCAGCGGTCGGACCGCCGGCGGGTGCGCCGTCCAATATCGAGCAGCTTGGCGCCTTGCTCTACACCAAATATGTCTTCCTGTTCGAGGCCGCGGGCATGATCCTGCTGGTCGCGATGGTCGGCGCAATCGTGCTGACGCATCGCGCCCGCGGTGGTGTCCGCAGACAGAATATCGCCGACCAGGTCGCTCGCCGGCCAGAGGATTCGACGCGCAACACGCAGCCGGAAGTCGGCAAGGGAGTGGAATTGTGATGCGCTATTCATCCACTGCAAACACCGTTCGTCCTGAGCCTGTCGAAGGACTGGTTCAGTCAGAGCGCCGACCTGCCGATCGATGTGCTTCGACAGGCTCAGCACGAACGAAGAAAATCTCGATCATCCATTCAACAGCGGGGGAGATGTCATGATCGGCATTGAACATTATCTGGTGGTCAGCTCGATCCTGTTCGTGATGGGCATGCTCGGCATTTTCCTGAACCGGAAAAACATCATCATCATCCTGATGGCGATCGAACTGATCCTGCTGGCCGTGAACCTCAATTTCGTCGCGTTCAGCGCCTTTATCGGCGACATGACCGGGCAGGTGTTCGCGATGTTCATCCTGACCGTGGCCGCCGGCGAGGCTGCCATCGGCCTCGCGATACTCGTGATCTATTTCCGTCAGCGCGGCACCATTGCCGTTGATGATGTCAACCGGATGAAGGGGTGAGCATGCGTTCGTCTAAAAATACCGTTGGCCCTGAGCCTGTCGGCGGGCAGGGGCAGCGCACGCCGCTCCAGTTTCGACAAGCTCAGCACGAACGGCTCCGGGGGTAAGCGTGAACATTATACTCATAGTTTTCCTGCCCTTGCTGGCAGCCATTGTCGCGGGTTTCGGCAACCGGATCATCGGCAATGTGCCGGCCAAGGTCGTGACCACGGGCGCGCTGTTTGCGTCCTGTGCGCTGAGCTGGCCGGTGTTCATCGGTTTTCTGGGCGGAACCAGCAGCGCCGAAGTCGTACCAGTGCTGACCTGGATCGTCTCCGGGGATCTCAATTTCGACTGGGCGCTGCGCGTCGATGCGTTGACCGCCGTGATGCTGGTGGTTGTGACCACCGTGTCCGCGCTCGTCCATCTCTACAGCTGGGGCTATATGGATGAAGATCCGGATCAGCCGCGCTTCTTTGCCTATCTGTCGCTGTTCACCTTCGCGATGCTGATGCTGGTGACCGCGAACAATCTGGTGCAGATGTTCTTTGGCTGGGAAGGCGTGGGGCTTGCCTCCTATCTGCTGATCGGTTTCTGGTTCAAGAAACCGAGCGCCAATGCCGCCGCGATCAAGGCCTTTGTCGTCAACCGGGTTGGCGATCTCGGTTTCATGCTCGGTATCTTCGGCACGTTCCTGGTGTTCGGCACGGTATCGATCCCCGAAATTCTCGAAGCCGCGCCAGCGATGGCCGGATCGACCATCACCTTTGCCGGCATGCGTCTCGACACGATGACGATCCTCTGCCTGCTGCTGTTCGTCGGCGCGATGGGCAAGTCGGCGCAGCTTGGCCTGCACACCTGGCTGCCGGACGCGATGGAAGGTCCGACCCCGGTATCGGCGCTGATCCACGCCGCGACGATGGTGACCGCGGGCGTGTTCATGGTCTGCCGCCTGTCGCCGATGTTCGAAACCAGCCCGGTTGCCCTGACGGTGGTTACCATTGTCGGTGCGTCGACTGCGATTTTTGCCGCGACGGTTGGCCTGGTGCAGCATGATATCAAGCGGGTGATCGCTTACTCGACCTGTTCGCAGCTCGGTTACATGTTCTTTGCCGCTGGCGTCGGTGCCTATAGCGCGGCGATGTTCCACCTGTTCACCCACGCCTTCTTCAAGGCGCTTTTGTTCCTTGGTGCCGGTTCGGTGATCCATGCGATGCATCACGAACAGGACATGCGTTTCTACGGTGGCCTCAGGAAACATATCCCGCTCACCTTCTGGGCGATGATGGCCGGAACGCTGGCGATCACCGGTGTCGGAATCGTCGGGCTGGGCGGCTTTGCCGGTTTCTATTCGAAAGATGCGATCATCGAGGTCGCCTTTGCCAGCGGCACCGAGGTCGGCCAGTTCGCCTTCTTCATCGGTGTGCTCGCGGCCTTGCTGACCAGCTTCTACAGCTGGCGGCTGATGTTTCTGACCTTCTGGGGCACGCCGCGCTGGACCGACAGCGAGCATATCCAGCACGCGCTGCACGGCCATCATGACGATGCCGGGCACGACACCCATGGCCACGAGGAAGCCGGCGCGGACAATCCGCCGGCGCAGGAAGATGCCGGCCACGGCAGCTCTACCCATGCGCATGGTGCCGAGCATCATCTGCCCGGCACCGGCGGCTATCATCCGCACGAAAGTCCGCTGACCATGCTGATCCCGTTGATCGTTCTGGCGACCGGTGCCGTATTGGCCGGTTTCCTGTTCCACGACAAATTTGTCGAAGCCGCAGAAGGAGCCACCTTCTGGGCCGGAAGCCTGGCCTTTGACGAGCATCTGATGCACGCGATCCATGAAGTGCCGCTTTGGGTGAAACTGTCCTCGACGGTGGCGATGCTGACCGGTCTGGGTACCGCGATCTTCATGTATTTCTTTGGCAAGGACCGTCCGGCGCGCCTCGCCGCGACGTTCAGCCCGCTGTACCAGTTTTTCTTCAACAAATGGTATTTCGACGAGCTCTACAATCTCATCTTCATCCGTCCTGCCTTCTGGCTGGGCCGGCTGTTCTGGAAAACCGGTGACGAGGGCACGATTGACCGCTTCGGTCCCAACGGCATCGCCTCGGTGGTCGCCAGCGGCTCGGGCGTTATGAAGCGCTTCCAGAGCGGATATCTATATACTTATGCCCTGGTCATGCTGCTCGGCCTTGCCGCTGCCGCGACCTGGATCATTGTGCAGGGAGCCAGCTAATGAACCAGCTTGATTTCCCGATCCTGTCCGTGATGATGGGGCTGCCGATGCTGGCAGCGATAATTTGCCTGTTCCTCAATGCCCAGGCGGCGCGCTGGCTGGCGCTGGCGACGACTTTGGTGCTGTTTGTTCTCGGCGTGGTGCTGTGGGCCAATTACGATATCGGCGGGCCGCAATGGCAATATGTCGAGCGGGCCGAACTGTTCGGCAATTTTGCCTGGGCGCTGGGCATTGATGGCATCTCGATGATGCTGATCATGCTGACCGTGTTCCTGATGCCGATCTGCATCGGCGCGAGCTGGGAAGCGATCCAGACAAGGGTCGGCGAATATATGGCGGCCTTCCTGTTCATGGAAGTGCTGATGATCGGCGTGTTCGCGGCGCAGGATATCTTCCTGTTCTACATATTGTTCGAGGCTGGCCTGATCCCGATGTATCTGATCATCGGCATCTGGGGCGGGGCGAACCGGATTTACGCCAGCTACAAATTCTTCCTCTATACCCTGCTGGGTTCGGTGGTGATGCTGATCGCGATGCTGTGGATGGTGCAGGATGCCGGAACCAGCGATATCCCGACTTTGCTCAACTATGATTTTGCGCCCGAGGCCCAGACCTGGCTGTGGCTGGCTTTCTTTGCCAGCTTCGCGGTGAAGATGCCGATGTGGCCGGTGCATACCTGGCTGCCCGACGCCCACGTGCAGGCGCCGACCGCGGGTTCGGTCATTCTGGCCGGCGTGCTGCTGAAGATGGGTGGCTATGGCTTCCTGCGCTTCTCGCTGCCGATGTTCCCGGAAGCGTCCGAACAGTTCATCTGGCTGATCTTCGGCCTGTCGATGGTGGCGGTGGTCTATACCTCGCTGGTGGCACTGGTGCAGCAGGACATGAAGAAGCTGATCGCTTATTCGTCGGTCGCCCATATGGCGATCGTCACGCTTGGCCTGTTCGCTTTCAACCGGCAGGGCATCGAGGGTTCGATCATCGTGATGCTGAGCCACGGGCTTGTATCGGCGGCGCTGTTTCTCTGCGTCGGCGTGATCTACGACCGGCTGCACACTCGTGAAATCAGCCGTTACGGCGGGCTGGCGATCAACATGCCGAAATATGCGATCCTGTTCCTGCTGTTCACCATGGCCTCAATCGGCCTGCCGGGCACCAGCGGCTTTGTCGGTGAATTTCTGTCGCTGATCGGCCTGTACAAGGTCAACAGCTGGGTCACTCTGGTGGCCACCACGGGTATCATTCTCGGCGCGGGCTATATGCTCTATCTCTACCGCCGGGTCGCCTTTGGCGAACTGGTGCACGAGGATGTGAAGGCAATGCCCGACCTGTCGGCGCGCGAAATGGCGCTGCTCGCGCCGATTGCTGCGGCCGTGCTGTGGATGGGTGTCTATCCGGAAAGCTTCATGGCGCCAATTCGCGGTGATGTTGGCGCACTGGTGGCACGGATTGACCGGGCCGCACCGGAAGGTGACGCGCATCTGAAAATGGGCAAAGCGAAACCGGCAATCCAAGATGAAGCCCATGGGGAGGCGCACTAATGAACCTTGCATCGTCTCTCTGGCTGGTATCGCCGGAACTGTTCCTCTCGGTCTCGAGCCTGATCCTGCTGCTGGTCTCCGCCTGGAGCCAGGAAAAGGCCGCGCGTCTGATCACCATCCTGGCGGTGGCGGCGCTGTTCGGCGCTTCGACACTGCTGATGGCCCTGTCGCACAATCCCGATTTCAAGGGCGGGGCAGACGCGTTTGACGGCCTCTACCGGATGGATGCGTTCGGCAGCACTGCCAAGTTCCTGATCTATCTCGCGGCAATCCTGTCGCTGATCGTCGCGCCGCGCTTCTTCCAGGACGGCGGCAAATATCGCTCGGAATATCCGGTGCTGATCCTCTTTGCCACGATCGGCATGGGGATGATGGTCTCGGCGACCGACATGATGACGCTTTATATCGGTCTCGAGCTGAACAGCCTGTCGGCCTATGTGCTGGCGAGCTTCATCCGGACAGATATCCGCTCGTCGGAAGCGGGCCTCAAATATTTCGTGCTCGGCGCACTGGCGAGCGGTATGCTGCTGTTCGGCATTTCGCTGGTCTACGGCTTTGCCGGCTCGACCAGCTTTGCGGTGATCGGCGAAACGTTGAGCGGCGATCTGTCGACCGGTCCGCTGATCGGACTGGTGCTGGTGCTTTCCGGCCTGGCGTTCAAGATCAGCGCGGTGCCGTTCCATATGTGGACACCCGACGTCTATGAGGGCGCACCGACCCCGGTCAGCGCTTTCTTTGCCAGCGCGCCGAAAGTGGCCGCCGTGGCCTTGACCGCGCGGGTGATCATCGACGCCTTCGGTGGCCAGACCTCGGCCTGGCAGCAGATCATCGTCTTTGTCGCGCTCGCCTCGATCATTCTCGGCGCGGTGGCCGCGATCGGGCAGCAGAATATCAAGCGGCTGCTCGCATATAGCTCGATCAACAATGTCGGCTTCCTGCTGATCGGTCTCGCGACCGGCACGGCGCAGGGCATTTCGGCGATGATGTTCTATCTGGCGATTTATGTCGCGATGACGCTGGGCAGCTTTATCTGCGTGCTGGAAATGCGCGACCGGGATGGCAAGCCACTGGAGAGCCTGTCGAGTCTTGCCGGCCTGTCGCAGACGCGTCCGGGCCTTGCTGCGGCCTTTGCGGTGTTCATGTTCTCGCTCGCCGGTATCCCGCCGCTATTCGGTTTCTGGGGCAAGTTCCTGGTATTTGATGCAGCGGTTGCCGCAGGCATGCTGCCGCTCGCGGTAATCGGTATCGCCGCTTCTGTGATCGGCGCCTTTTATTATATCAAGGTGGTCAAGATCATCTATTTCGACGAGCCTGCCAACGAGATCGTGGTCACCGGCCACAAGGCTGAAAATATCCTGATCGCCATACTGGCGCTGATCGTATCGCCGCTCGGCTATCTGGCGATCCCGTTCGTCGCACCGATTACGGCGGCAGCGGCAGGCGCGCTCTTCTGACCAGTTCCGTCACGACCGTTGCCGAAACCGCATCGACCAATGCGGATGTCAAGCTGCTGGTGGCGCAGAACGGCGCCGCCGAAGGCTTCTGGCTGCGTGCCGAAAAGCAGGTTGGGGGCGTCGGTCGCCTTGGCCGAAAATGGCAAAGCCCGCCCGGCAATCTCTATTGCAGCACGGTGGTCGATGTCCGGCCCGGCGACCCGGCTCCGTCCAGCCTGTCCTTTGTGACGGCGCTGGCGGTTCATGACATGCTCAGGGGCCAGCTGTCCGCCGATACGCCGGTCCTGCTGAAATGGCCGAATGACATATTGGTCAGCGACGCCAAGATCTGCGGCATATTGCTGGAGCGAGTCGCGGATAAAGTGGTGGTCGGGATCGGCGTCAATATTGTCAGTGCGCCGGAGGTGCCGGACCGCGCGACGATATCCTTGCGAGCGGCCAATGCCGAAAATGAGCATGATGCATCGCAAATATTGGCCGATCTGATTCCGCGCTTCGAAAAACGGCTGAAACAGTGGCGGACATCGGGCTTCCCGTCGATCCTGCAGGACTGGACGGCCGTTGCACACAGACCGGGCAGCGGCCTGTCCGTGTCCGATCCCAGCGGGAAAAAGATTCACGGAGAATATCAGGGCGTTACCGAGGACGGTGCGCTGCGCTTGAGAAAGGCGGATGGAACGCTTATCGTGCTCCATGCTGGCGATGTGGAAATGGACCAGCGAGCTGCCGGATGAATGAAAGGTCGAAGTCATGCTGCTAGCCATTGACGCTGGTAACACCAATGTCGTGTTTGCCCTGTTCGACGGCGATGATATTCGCGCGCGCTGGCGGATTGCCACCGATGCGCGCCGCACGGCCGATGAATATGTGGTCTGGCTGAGACAGCTTCTGGAGCTGGAAGAGCTTGAACTGAGCTCGGTTGATGCCGTGATCATCGGCACGGTCGTACCGCGCGCGCTCCATAATCTGACGGTCCTTGCCGAGAAATATTTTGGCGTCACGCCGATGATCGCGGGTCGCGGTGATGCGGCATGGGGCATTGCTCTGGATGTCGAGCAGCCGGACAGCGTCGGTGCCGACCGGGTGCTCAACGTGATCGCGGCACATCATAAATATAAACAGGATATCGTCATCATCGATTTCGGCACCGCCACTACGTTCGATGTCGCCGATTATCAGGGTGCCTACAAGGGCGGTGTGATCGCGCCCGGGATCAATCTTTCGCTCGATGCGCTGGTCGGAAAAACCGCGCAACTGCCGCGTATCGCACTGGAATCGCCGGAAGATGACAATGTCATCGGAACAACCACCGAAAGCCAGATGCTGATCGGCATTTTTTGGGGTTATGTTGCGATGATCGAAGGTCTAGTGGAGCGCACGAAAGCGCAAATCGGCCGACCGACAAAGATCATTGCTACCGGCGGACTAGCGGTACTTTTTGACGAACATACAGATGTATTTGATCATCTGGAAGCGGACCTGACCCTTCAGGGCCTGCATTTCCTCTATCAGCGAGCAACACACGCTTCATGACAAAAGCAAAAAAAGAACTTCTCTTCCTGGCCCTCGGCGGCTCGGGCGAAATCGGCATGAATGTCAACCTGTACGGCTGCGATGGCAAATGGGTGATGGTCGATCTCGGCATGACCTTTGCCGATCCCAGCTATCCGGGTATCGACCTGATTCTGCCCGATCTCGAATTTATCGAGAAGAACCGCAAGGATCTGCTCGGTATCGTGCTGACTCATGGTCATGAGGACCATATCGGAGCCGTTCCCTATTTTGCCGCTGATCTGGACGTGCCGCTGTTCGCGACGCCGTTCACCGCTGGCCTGATCCGTCGCAAGCTGGAAGAAGTCGGTCTGGAGCGCGAAGTCACGCTCAATATCATTCCGAATGAAGGCAGTTTTGATCTGGGGCCGTTCGGCTTCCGCTATCTGCCGATCGCGCATTCTATTGCCGAAGGCAATGCGATGCTGATCGACACGCCTTATGGCCGCATATTCCATACCGGCGACTGGAAGCTGGATGACGAGCCGGTGCTGGGCGTGCCATCGACGCCGGAAGAGCTGCAGAAAATCGGCGACGAGGGCATTCTTGCCATGGTCTGCGATTCGACCAATGTCTTCAACGAGAAGGCGTCCGGATCGGAAGGCGAGGTGCGGCGCAACCTGATGCGAGTGGTCGACGAAATCGACACGCGGATCGTGGTCACGACCTTCGCGTCCAACGCCGCCCGGCTGCAGACGCTGGGCGAAGTCGCCATTCATGCCGGCCGCAAACTCTGCATCGCAGGCCGCTCGCTCGACCGGATCATCGAAAATTGCAAGGAAAACGGCTATCTCAAGGATTTTCCGCCGACGGTGGATTTCCAGGAAGCGATGAGCCTGCCACGCGGCAAGGTGATGATCATCGCCACCGGCGGCCAGGGCGAGGCGAGGGCAGCGCTGGGCCGGATCGCTGGCGACAGCCACCAGATCAAATTGTCCGAAGGCGATCATGTGCTGTTTTCGTCGAAACAGATTCCCGGCAATGAAATCGCGATTGGCCGGATCCAGAACCAGCTGGCGGCAAAGGGCGTGGTGATGATCACCGAACGGCAGGAGGATATCCACGTCTCCGGTCACCCCGGCCAGCCGGAACTGGCGCAAATGTATAAATGGATCAAACCGGAAATCCTGGTGCCGGTCCATGGCGAAATCCGCCATATGAAAACCCAGGTTCGCTTCGGTCTCGAGCAGGGCGTGCCCAAGGCGATCTTCCAGCAGAATGGGGATGTCGTGCGACTGGCGCCCAATGGCCCGAAAATATTGGGGCAGGAGCGCACCGGCCGTCTGGTCGTGGACGGCGATGTCATCATTCCCGCCGACGGCAAAACGCTGAACGACCGGCGCAAGACCGCTCATAACGGCATGATTTCAGTGGCGATCGGCCTCGATCACAAGGGCAAGATCTTCGGTCAGCCTGTTCTGAAAATGCACGGCGTGCCGCTGGAAGAGGATGAGGAAGATTTTCTCGATGAAGTGGTCGACAAGATCGTCAGAAATTATTCCAAGCCCGTCGGCGATATCGAGAAGTTCAACGAGGCAATCCGCCTGCTGGTCCGCCGGAGCGCCACCGAGTGGACGGGCAAGAAACCAATCGTATCGGTGCTGACCATAGAGGCATAAGGCCATGCAACTCTACTCCGTGTTCGCGATCTATGTGCTGTTCTGGGTGACAGCGGCGTTCATCGTCTTGCCGATCGGCATCCGCAGCCACCATGAAACGGGGGCGAAGATGATCGAGGGGCAGGATGAGGGCGCACCGGCCAATTTCCGGCCGTGGCGGATATTGTTGCTGACCACGGCGCTGGCGACCGCTGCTTTCGGTCTATTCTATCTCAACTATGTCTATGGCTGGATCGATATGGACACGATCGATTTTTTCCATAGCCGGGAACGGATGAAAGACGTCTGACTCTAGTTGCGCAGGCGTTCGATCGCCTGGGCGAGAGCGACGTAGAGCTTGCCGACATCGGATGACAGCAGGGTCACGCTGATCGCACTGCCATCGCGAGTGGCCAGCACGCCGCGCAGCATCGCCTCGAAGTCATGGATATAGCGGTTCACATGCTCGCGGAATTCGTCGTTGCCGGAATATTGTGCCAGGATTTCGCGCACTTCCCGGCTGTCGAGCAAGCGAACGGCGCGGCGCGTGAAAATGCCGCGGTCGCCCTTCAGATAGGCGGCCCATTCGGTATCCGTGACATCGTTGGACAGAATCTTGCCGACATCGATGGAGATGGAGTTGAGCGATTCGGTCAGCTGGGCAACGCGCCGGGTAAAATTCTCGTCGCTGCTCTGCTCGGCCTTTTCCTTGGCAAAGAGGATGCGCTGCTCGAGATTCTTGGTCATTTCCTCGATCGCGGCCAGCTGATCGGTGAGATGGGCAGCGGTTGACTGGGTGGTTGCAACCGCGCTGGCCACCGCCTGTTCGAGCTTTGGTGCGATCGAGGCGATCTTGTCGTCGATAATCCGGTTCAGCGCTTCCTCGCTCACTTTCTCGAAAGCGTCGGTTGAACCGGCGATCGAATTTTCCAACGCTTCGCGGGAATATTCGGACGCCTGTTTCGCGGTCTCCCTGACCCGCAGCAGCGCAGTGATCATCTTCTCGCCAGCGCTCTCGGTCAGCGCTTCATTCTGCTCCCGGACATCCTCTATGGCTCGGGAAATATCGGCAATTTGTTCGACAACCGACTGGCTCGCCTCGTCGCCCTGGTCGCGCAGCTTGCGGAGATGTTCCTGTTGCTTGCTGATCGAATGGTCGGTTTGCGCAACCTGCTGGGCCACTCTGCCGGCATCTTCCTGCGCCTTGCGCGCCTGGCTGGCGATCTGGCCATAGAGCGCCAGGCTTTCCTTCGATTTCTCCGAAACCCGTTCAAAGGCGATCGGCAGCGTCTCGTCCATTTCGCGGGCGCTGCTGTCGAGCGCGACCAGCAGTTTTTCGACCCGCTCGATCATGCCATCGGCGGCGCCATAGCCATTTTCGAGCGTTTGTCGCAGGGCAGCGCTATTCTGTTCCATCGCCGACATGGCAAAGGCCAGTTTTGCGGTTTTCTCGCCGCTTTCATTGTCCAGATTCTTCACATTTTCGGTGATGTCGTCGATATTCTGATTGAGCGTGACCGCCAGCGCCTGCAACCTTTGCTCTTCTGCATCGGCAATCTCGCCGAGCGTCGCCAGCGCGGCTTCCAGCGCATCCAGGTCCGCCCGTATCGCCAGCGTCGATTCCGACGCTTCGGTGGCCAGCTCTGCCCGGCTTTTGTGAATGGCCGTGACGGTTTCCGCCGTCGTCGTCCGCAACAGGCTGGTCAGTTCGCCGGAGGCGCTTTCCGCTGCCTGAAGCTGTTCCGCGAGGCTGGCCCTGATCTGCTCGGCTTCGGCAGCGAGATGATCGACGGACCGAGTGGATTTGTCGGTCAGGTCCGCCAGGCTCTGCTGGGCAGCGGCGCCCACGTCGCGGATCTTGCCGAGCGTCGACACCATGGCGGACATTTCCGACTGGGCGGTGCGGCCAGCATTGCCGATCTGGTTGGTCACATCCTTGGCGGTGCTGATCACCACCGGCAGATGTTCGCGCAGCTGTTCGAGATTGCGATAGGCGGTGCCCCCGACATCATCCAGTTTCTGCATCTTGCCGAGACCGTCGTCGAGCGATTTGCGGATCAGGCCGGCGGCGGTCGTCAGCTTGCCGGACGACTGGCTGCCCAGCGATTCCAGTTCCCGGCTCTCCTGGCTGAGAAATTCGCGCGCCATGCTGAGTTCATTGTTGACCGTTTGCAGCCGGGTTTCGAGCAATTCGGACTCGCTGCGCAGGGAATGGGCAACGTCGGCAAAACGATGCGCTTCGCGGGTGCTGTTGCGCATATAGAGCAGATAGAAGATGCTCAGCGTGGCGATCGGCAGACACCATTGCGTCAGCAGCTCGACCCCGGCCCGGGCGGTGGGCATAGTGGTAAAAATGTCGCGGTTGGCCCACAGGAAAAATCCGGTCCAGCAAGCAGCGGCGATGGCCAGCAACAGCGGCGGCCAGAAGCGAAAGCGGGCAGGGGCAGGCGATCCCTCGTCCGAATAGTGGCTCCAGTCGTCATCCGCAGATTCGGTGCTATTTTCCTGATTTTCATCGGGAAAATCCTGCTGCTCGGCTCCTTCGGAGGGTGCTTCGCTCGCCGCATCCATGGTTGATTCTTTCTGGTCTTCGCCGGAATTATCATCCCGATCGCGCCACATCCCGATTATCTTAGATTCTCCTGCCATAAGACTATTTACCACAATATCAGATCATAGAAACCATAACTTAACCATAGCAAGCGTAAGTGGGTGAAATGTCATTTGATTATGGGGCTCTGGATGCCGCTCTGACGGCCGCTGTGGGGGATGATCAACCCCTGATCGCGGAATTGCGCGCGGCCTTTCTGGAAAGCGCGAAACGGCAGGTCGACCTGCTCGGAAGAGCGCGCTGCGACGCCAATTGGGAATATGCCGCATGGCGTCTCAAGGGACTGGCGGCCAGCTTTTCCGCTACCAGAATCCTGCAGCTGGCCGATGAGGCAGCCCGTTCGGCACCGGGCGATCCGGTGATCTTGCGCAAGCTGCAACGCGCGGTCTCTGCTGTCGAGGCCCACCGGGACTGAACGACGGGTTCAGGCGTGCCCAGCGCGCCTTCATTGGCAGAATATCGCTTGGCTTGACCGGATGCGACCCTCTATGGATAGGACCGACATTTCTCTTCATCGTTCGGGACCCCCATATTCGTGAAACTGGCACTGATTTCCCTGGCAAAAGACGATCTCGACGGCAACGGCCCGATTGCGCTGCTGCCGCTGTTTGCCGGTACGCTGCTCGATCTGCAGATTCAGGCGGCGCAACGGTTCGGCTGCGAGAAATATATCTTCCTCTGCCCGGTCACCCATGGCGCGCTGCTCCAGAAAATCGATGCGATGAAGCAGCAGGGTCTGGATGCGGAATATGTCCGCAGCCCCAGCGATCTGGTGCAATATGCCAGCGAGCAGGATCATATCGTCTATATCGCCGACGGCATCGTGCCGAATGACGAAATTGTCGGCCAGCTGAGCGGACCGCCGCAGGAACTGCTGTTCACGGTGCTGCAGGCCGAGGAATATCAGGAATTCGAGCGGATCGATCTCAACCAGCGCTGGCTCGGGATCGTCTCGCTCAACGCCTCGCGGCTGGTCGCGATGATCGATATCCCGGACGAATGGGAGATTGGCTCGGCGCTGCTGAGGACCGCCGTCCAGGCCGATTGTCCGCGGGCGATCATCTCTGACCGCCGGATGGGTGCCGGCGCGATTGCGCATATCCAGAGCGAACTCAGCGCCGCGCAATTTACCCGGCGCAAGCTGAGAGACATGCCCGGCAAAAAGGACAATTTCCTCAACCGCTTTCTGCTGCGGCCGCTGGTCAAGCGGAGCCTGCCGATGCTGTGGACGAAAGAATCGGCCTCGCAATATCTTGGGATATTCATTCTGCTCGCCGGTTTGGCGGGTATCGGAACGGCGGTTTTCGGCTATTCTGTCGCCGCACTCGGCCTGCTGTTGCTTGGCAGCATCGCGCAATTCACACGGGCGTCGATGGCACAATTTGCGCATGCCGCGACGGGCCGGGACTGGACCGGCCTTGCCCTGGACATATTTGCCGGAACCGCAGTGGCCATCCTGTTGGTCAAGACTTCCAGCGCCATGACCTTCGTGCCCAATCTGGTGATCTTTCTGGTGCTGCTGGCGCATCTGCTGCTGTTGCGGAGCGGGGCAGGCGAACCCCGTCTTGCGCTGATAAGACCGGATTCGCGACTGATTCTGCTGATCCTGCTCTTGGCGACGATGTTCGGCCCGATTAGCTATGGTATTTATGCTGCGTTGCTATATTCCGGCCTGACGCTTGTTCTGGACCGCTATTTTGCGCAAAATGCGCCGAAAAGCTGATCGCTTGCGGATTATTGGCTAAAAATTCGACTTAGCGGCTTGTTAACCACATTAGGGTACGGCCTTGATATGGCAGAGCGAGTTTCTCCGATGGATCGAACAAAGCAGAATGATATTATCCGGCGCGCGCGGGCGATGGCGGACAAGGCTTCCTTCGTGGCTGACGATTTTGCCCAGGCCCTTTTCCCGAGAACGGACGTTGTTTTCAACGACCGGATGCGGTCCCATGCCCTGCAATATCTGCGCCGGGCCGTCAGCCAGATCGCACAGCGGATCTGCCAGATTGCAACCCGCGACCTCGGGGTGACCCACCAGCTGCTGCTTTCGATAGCGGAGGAAGGCGGCGATCAGAGCTTTGCCTTGCTGCAGCCCAGCGGCCTGCTCAACAAGCCGGAGATCGTGCAGCATCTTCTGGTCAAGACCCAGCAAAACGAACTGGCCGCGCGATTGCTGCAGAAAATTTCCCAGGAGGATCTTGAATCCACGCTGACCCGGCATCTCGATCATGACGATCCTGCCGTGGCCCAGGCCGCGATGGGACTGCTGGTCGCGCAATCCAGAGCCACCGGTGCGGCAGGCGCGATAGAAGCCTGTCTTGCGGACCTGCCGCCGGAAATTGTCTATGCGATCGCCTGGCCGGCAACGGCGGCGCTGGTCCGTCTGTCCGGTTCCCCGGGTGTACGGTTGCAGCAGGCCGCCGAACGGTTGCTCGCTGAACATGACGAGAGCGCCGGCGTCGCGCGCAAGGCGGAGCGCCTGGCCCAATTGCTCGAACAGACCAGAACAGAAACAAATCCGGTTCCCCACCCGATGAAGGACGGCCTTGCCCTGTTTGTCGCTCGGCTCGCGCGGCAATCCGGCCTGAGCAGCGACCAGATTGTCACCTTTACCGCCGAGCCAGAAATGGCCCGGTTCATCATCGTGCTGCGCGCTGCCGATTATCCGGTCCAGGAAGCCCTTTCGATCTATGCGGCGCTCGACAGCGGCGACCATATTCTCACCGCTGCGACTTATGGCGAGCTGGACCGGGACCGTTGTGTGGCCCTAGTGTCCGGCTGGGCGGCTCCGGATGCCTATCAGGATGCCGAGCGCACTCTTTCTCGTGATTATCTGAGCGAAGACCGTCGATGAACAACGCTCTCAAACTTGCAGAGCCGGTTCGCGGGCAGGTTGATGCCGATGGCTTGCTGCTGTCGGCGGATCCGCTGCTGATGCGGCTCCATTTGCGCTGCGGCGGCAAGGAAGGCGGGCCGCTCGCGGTGCCCGAACTGGCAGGGCTGTGTCGGCTCAGCCGGCGGCTGAGGATGAACCTGTCCCGCCCGGTCCATGCATCGGACGATGACAGCCGCATCGAAATGTGGGTGGAAACACGGCTTGCTTCCGCGGAGCGGGATCAACCGCTGGCCCTTTCGATCATCGACTGGAAGGAATATTCGCACGACGAGAGTGACAAGGCCGATCCGGCTCGTGATCGTGACTTTGACCGGCTGGAGGGACGGGGCGCGATCCGGACCGACGCGGCGTTGCGGATCATTGCCAAGCAAATGCCAGGGAAGGCGGCGCGGAACTTTGGTGCCATCGGCCAGTCGCTGATCGATATCTATGATGTGATCCCGCCATCGGCGCACGCGAAACTGCTCGAGGCGGTGGCGGAGCGTCAACCGATCCGCAATCAGCGGATGCGAGAGAAAACCGGCGCTCAGCGGCTGTTTGTAATGCAGGGCGAACCGCTGATCGACAAGGCCGGCCTGTTCGCCGGCTACCGGTTTGCGGCAGCACTGGATGATCCCGAGCCTCCGGTCCAAGATGCGCGGCAGGCCAGCGGAAAGCTGATCAGCGACAGCCTGTTCGGCATGCAGCTGGGTCCGGCCCTGCGCCAGCCGCTCGGCAAGATCATCGCCAATGCCGAAACCATCAGTACCAAATTGGAAGGCCCGCTGCGCGGCGACTATGCCAGCTATGCCAAGGACATTGCTTCTGCCGGCCGGCATCTGCTCGACCTGGTCAATGATCTGTCCGATCTGGAGGCGATCGAGCGTCCCGACTTCACCGTGGCGGGCGACGATATCGACCTGGTTGATCTGGCGCATCGGGCCGCAGGCCTGCTTGCCGTCAAAGCAGCGGATCACCAGATCCGGCTGGAGCTGCCGGACAAGGAACAGAAAATGCCCGCCAGCGGCGAATTTCGCCGGTCGCTGCAAATTCTCGTGAACCTGATCGGCAACGCCATCCGCTATTCGCCCGATGGTTCGGTCATCAGCCTCAGCGTGTCCGCTGACCAGGGCTTTGCCCGGATTTCGGTCAGCGACCAGGGTTCCGGTATTGCCGAGGAAGACCAGGAACGGATTTTCGAGAAATTTGAACGTCTCGGCCGGTCCGGCGATGGTGGCAGCGGCCTCGGCCTGTTCATCTCCCGCCGGCTGGCGCGGGCGATGGGCGGCAGCCTGGCCGTGGAGAGCGCGGCTGATCAGGGTTCGACCTTCACCCTGTCGCTGCCGGCCCGAAAAACCCCATAAAAAAGGGGAGCGCAATGGCTCCCCTTTCTCTCAATATCGGTCGCTTCTAGCGCTTGTCGATCGGCACATAGTCGCGCTTGGTCGGGCCGGTGTACAGCTGGCGCGGCCGGCCGATGCGCTGGCCCGGATCGGAAATCATCTCGTTCCACTGGGCGACCCAGCCGACGGTGCGGGCGAGGGCGAACAATACGGTGAACATCGAGGTCGGGAAGCCGATCGCCGACAGGATGATGCCGGAATAGAAGTCGACGTTCGGGAACAGCTTCTTGTCGATGAAATAGGGATCGTTGAGCGCCATTTCCTCGAGCTGCAGCGCCACTTCGAAGACCGGATCCTTGACCTTCAGCGTTTCGAACACTTCGCGGACCGTTTCCTGCATCACCGAGGCGCGCGGGTCGTAATTCTTGTAGACGCGGTGGCCGAAACCCATCAGGCGGAACGGATCATCCTTGTCCTTGGCGCGCTTGATGTATTCCGGAATGCGGTCGGGATGGCCGATTTCGTGCAGCATGTTGAGCGCCGCTTCATTGGCGCCGCCATGCGCGGGACCCCAGAGGCAGGCAATGCCGGCCGCGATGCAGGCAAAGGGATTGGCACCGGAGGAACCGGCCAGGCGGACGGTCGAGGTCGACGCATTTTGCTCATGGTCGGCATGGAGGATGAAAATCCGGTCCATCGCCTTTTCGATCGCCGGGTTCACTTCATATTCCTCGGCCGGAACGCCGAAGGTCATGCGCAGGAAATTGCCGGTATAGGACAGGTCATTGTCCGGATAGACGAACGGCTGGCCGATCGAATATTTATAGGCCATCGCGGCAATCGTCGGCATCTTGGCAACCAGACGGTGGCTGGCGATCATCCGCTGGGCGGGATCATTGATGTCGGTGCTGTCATGATAGAAAGCCGACAGCGCGCCGACCACGCCGCACATGATCGCCATCGGATGGGCGTCGCGGCGGAATCCCTGATAGAAGCCGCGCAGCTGTTCATGGACCATCGTGTGGCGCGTGATCGTGTTGTTGAAGTCGGAAAATTCATCCGCCGTCGGCAATTCGCCGCGCAGCAGCAGATGGGCGACTTCCATGAAGCTGCTGTTCTCGGCGAGCTGTTCGATCGGATAGCCGCGGTGCAGCAATATGCCTTCGCTGCCGTCGATGAAGGTCAGCTCGGATTCGCAGCTGGCGGTCGAGGTGAAGCCGGGATCATAGGTGAACGCTCCGGTCTGGCCGTATAATTTGCGGATATCGACGACGTCCGGACCTTCGGTGCCCGTCAGAACAGGATATTCGTAATTTTCCCCATTGATGCTGAATTTTGCGTTATCGCCCACGATATTGTCCTTTCTGCTCCTGATGCTCAGGTTTTTTCTATTTGATCTGCAAGGCGTCCCAATGATTCCTCTTTGCCAAGAAGGATCAGGACGTCAAAAATTCCGGGTGAACTGGTGCTTCCTGTCAGTGCCGCGCGCATAGGTTGTGCGAGCTTTCCCAACCCCAATTCGGCAGACTCCGCGATCGCTTTTATGACTTCTTCCGTTGCCTCGAGCGTCCAGTCATCCAGATCGTTCAGGGCAAGGTGAATCGATTTAAGCAGTGTCCGTGTATCATCATCTAGCAGATTTTCTGCCCGTTCGTCGAGAACAAGTGGGCGTTTTTTAAAGAGAAAAAGACTGGAGTCGGCCAATTCGATCAGATTTTTGGCCCGGCTCTTCAAAACCGGCATTGCCTGGCCCAGCAATTGGCTGTCCGCATCTGACAGTGCACGGCCGAGATCCTTTTCGATCCAGGGCGTGGCCAGCCGTACCAGCGCCGCGTCATCGGCGTCGCGCATATAATGGCCGTTCAGATTCTGCAGCTTCTTGGTATCGAACCGCGAAGGCGACTTGCCGACGCCTTCCAACGCAAACCACTCGATCGCCTGCGCGCGGGAGATGATCTCGTCATCGCCATGGCCCCAGCCGAGGCGCAGCAGATAGTTGAACATTGCGTCTGGCAAAATTCCCATGTCGCGATAGGCGTCGACGCCCAGCGCACCGTGCCGCTTGGACAATTTGGCGCCGTCATTGCCGTGGATCAGAGGGATATGGGCATAGACCGGTTCGGCCCAGCCCATCGCCCGGATCAGCGCCAGCTGGCGGAAGGCATTGTTGAGATGGTCGTCGCCGCGGATCAGATGGGTCACGCCCATGTCATGGTCATCGACCACCACTGCCAGCATATAGGTCGGCGAGCCGTCCGAACGCAGCAGGATGAAATCGTCGATTTCGCTGTTCTGGACCGAGACATCGCCCTGGACCTTGTCGGCAATCGTCACCTTGCCGGCGGTTTCCGTTTTCAGGCGGATCGCATAAGGCGCGCCTTCGGGAGCCTCCGACGGATCGCGGTCACGCCAGCGGCCGTCATAGCGCATCGGCTTCTTTTCGGCCCGTTGCTGCTCGCGCATCACGGTCAGCTCTTCGGAGGTCGCAAAACATTTATAGGCATTGCCGGAAGCCAGCAGTTGATGCGCAACCTCCGCGTGGCGGTCGGCGCGGGCCGACTGGAAGACCGGCTCGTCGTCCCAGTCGAGCCCGAGCCAGTCGAGCCCTTCAAGGATCGCGTCGATCGCTTCCTGCGTCGACCGCGCCTTGTCGGTATCCTCGATCCTGAGCAAAGCCTTGCCGCCATGATGGCGAGCGAACAGCCAGTTGAACATCGCGGTACGGGCACCGCCGATATGGAGGAATCCGGTCGGCGAGGGGGCAAAGCGGGTGACCACCGCATTTGTCTGTTTCGGCTGTTCGGTGTCTTTTGAATTCACGCTGGCTTTGTCCCTGTGATAGTTTTTTGGAATGCGGGATAGAGTGAGCCCGAAGAGCGCCAGAGGCACCGGTTCCGGACCAATTGCCGTCGCCCTTAGCATGCTGTTCGACCCGCGACAATTGCCTGAATACTGGCAAGATCGACAGCCGCTGGAAAAACTGGAAATCTGGCTCGAGCGGGAGCGGGACCAGCTCGCCTTGTGGGTGCCGGTGGCGCTGGGCTGCGGGATCGCGGCCTGGTTCCGTCTGGCCAATCCGGCCTGGTGGCTGGCCTTTGTCAGCCTGTGCGGTGCCGTGGCTCTGTTTGCGATCACCGCGGGACGGCAGCGGCGAACGGGCAGGGCGCTGTTCTGCTTTGCCCTGCTGGCCGCTATCGGCTGCGCCCTGATCTGGTGCCGCTCTTGGAGCGTCGCGGCGCCGGTGCTGGAGCGGCCAGTGGTGACGATCTTCAATGCGGAGATTGAATATGTCGAGCCGTTGCTGGCGCGCAATATGGTGCGGCTGACGCTGCGCACCGACGACCATCCGGAGGTCCCGCCCAGGGTGCGGGTTAATGTGCCGCTGGAACAGGCGGATGCGGATTTGCAGGACGGGGCGCTGATCCAGCTGCGGGCGCGGCTGATGCCGCCAGCGATGCCGGCTCTGCCCGGTGCCTATGACTTCGCCGAGCGCGCCTGGTTCCAGGGTCTGGGCGCGACCGGGCAGGCTCTGGGGGAGATCAGGGTCTTGCGCCAGGCCGATCCGGTCTTTGCACTGGCGCGCTATCGCCGGCGGCTTTCGGACCACGTCCGCTCGCGGATGCCGGACGCCGCGGGAGCGATCGGGGCGACACTGGCGACGGGGGATCGCGGCGCGATCGCCGAAGCGGATGCCGAGGCGATGCGGCGCAGCGGCCTCGCCCATCTGCTGTCGATCAGCGGTCTGCATGTCACGGCGGTGGTTGGCGCCGTTTATCTGCTGGTTCTCCGGCTGCTGGCGCTGTCGCAGGTGCTGGCGCTGCGGTTCCGGCTGCCGGTCGTGGCGGCGGCCTGCGCGGCGCTGGCGGCGCTATCCTATACGCTTTTGACCGGAGCCGAGGTGCCGACGATCCGGGCCTGTGTCGCGGCGCTGCTGGTGCTGGTGGCGCTGATGATGGGGCGCAGCGCGATCACCCTGCGGATGGTTGCGGCGGGGGCTTTGTTCGTGCTGGTCTTCTGGCCCGAATCGCTGGTCGGGCCGAGCTTCCAGCTCAGCTTCGCGGCGGTCACCGCGATCATCGCGCTGCACGACCATCCGCGGATCAAGGCTAAATTCATGCTGCGCGAGGAACCCTGGCTGCGCCGGGCAGGGCGTTTCATCCTGTCGCTGTTCGTCACCGGACTGGTGGTGGAAATCGCGCTGATGCCGATCGCGCTCTATCATTTCCACAAGGCAGGGCTTTACGGCGCGCTGGCCAATATCATCGCGATCCCGCTGACGACATTTCTGATCATGCCGCTGGAAGCGCTGGCGCTGTTGCTCGATGGTGTCGGGCTGGGCGCGCCGGTCTGGTGGCTGTGCGAGCAGGCGCTGGCCGGGCTGATCGGGCTGGCGCATTTTGTCGCGAGCCGACCCGGTGCGGTGACGATGTTGCCGACCATGCCGGTGCCGGCCTTTGCTCTGCTGTTGCTCGGCGGGCTGTGGCTCTGCCTGTGGCGGGAGCGCTGGCGAGCGCTCGGGCTGGTGCCGGTGCTGGCCGGCCTGTTGATGGTGGTCGCGACCCGGGCGCCGGATCTCTATATCACCGGCGATGGCCGTCATGTTGCGATCCGCGACGAGCGGGGCCAGCTGGCGATGCTGCGCAGCCGGGGCGGGGATTTCATTCGCGACATGATCCGGGAAAATGCCGGGGTCGAGGGGGAGCTGCAGGCGCTGGACGCAAGGCCCGATGCGGCTTGCAATGCGGATGCCTGTGTGGTCAGCCTGCGCCGCGGCAAGCGGGACTGGCGGATATTGGCGACCCGCAGCCGTCACCATATCCCGCTGCTGGCTTTGGCCGCGGCCTGCCGCCGGGCGGATATTGTGGTCAGCGAGCGCTGGCTGCCGCAAGCCTGCCAGCCGCGCTGGCTGAAGATCGACCGCGCGCTATTGTGGCAGGTCGGCGGCATGACCATCGATCTGGAAAATCAGCGCATAGCCACCGCGCGAGACCGGACCGGCGATCATCAATGGACCCGTTATCGCTCGGGGACAGGCGGCGTCGGTCCGCCCCATCGTGATGACAGGAATGCCGCTAGCAGGCTTGAATAGCGAACAGACGAATGAGGAGCAGACTCGTCTCCCCAGGCCCTTCTCCCGTGAGGGAGAAGGATGCGAAGACTTGGCAATTTATTGCCTAGTCGCAGCTGGATGAGGGTGTTCTGCCGCTAGAGAGGTGTGCCCAACTATCGTCTGAACACCCTCATCCAACGCCGCCTAATCGCTAAAGCGATAAGGCTCTGTATCCTTCTCCCTCACGGGAGAAGGGATAAACACGCTCAGGAACCGCGAAGCACCCCGACCCGGTTTCAAATCAGTCCGGGGGACTGATCGACCTCAATCTTTTGGAAAGGAGGGGATTCTCAGTTGACGACGATTTCCGCTCAACCGAAACAGGATCTAGTAGCGGCGCAGCAATCCGGCCATCTTGCCCTGAATCCGCACTTCGCCGGCGCCATAGATTTGCGGCGCATAGGCCGCATTGGCGGGGTCAAGGCGGATGCGCGCCCCGTCCTTGCGCAGATATTTGAGCGTCGCTTCCTCTTCGTGGATCAGCGCCACGACAATCTCGCCGTCGCGCGCGACCTCGGTCTTCTGGATCAGCGCGTAGTCGCCGTCGAGAATACCGGCCTCGATCATCGAATCGCCGGATACTTCCAGCGCATAATGTTCGCCGGGGCCGAGCAGCGCGGCGGGCACACTGAGCGCCGACTGGCCCTCCAGCGCCTCGATCGGCGCGCCGGCGGCGATCCGTCCGTGCAGCGGGATTTCGAGCACATCATTGTTGGCCGCCGGAGCCGGATTGGAAATCACCTCGCGCACCGGCGTCTCGGGGTGCAGCGACACGACGTTGGACGCCTCGGCCTCGTGCAGGCCACCTTCCGGCAGCTTCAGCACTTCCAGCGCCCGCGCCCGGTTGGGCAGGCGGCGGATGAAGTGCCGCTCCTCGAGCGCGCTGATCAGCCGGTGGATGCCCGACTTGGACTTCAGGCCCAGCGCCTCCTTCATTTCCTCGAACGAGGGGGAAACGCCGCTGTCCTTGAGCCGGTCGTCGATGAAGCAGAGCAATTCATGTTGCTTTTGCGTGAGCATGTCCAGTGTCCTGTTCTGGGAACGAATAAGGAACAATTATGAAACAAAAGGGGGGAAGTCAAGCGGGAAGTGATTATCCCCTTGCCATACGTAGTCTAATCTGCTACATAATGGGCATGAAACAGAAACCCCTCACAATCGCGCAATTCTTCAAGCAATTTCCCGATGATGAAACCTGCCTGCAACATATCTTTGATGTTCGGTTCGGACAGGGCTACGAATGCCCCAAGTGCGAAAAGGCTTCAAACTGGTATCGGATCAAAGCCGAGCGCGCTTATTCCTGCCAATGGTGCGGCCATCACTTGCACCCGACTGTAGGCACTCCTTTTGAAAAGAGCCGGACGCCTTTGCAGCTTTGGTTTTATGCGATCTATCTGTTCACAACGACCCGCCATGGCGTTGCAGCCAAGGAATTGGAGCGCCAGCTAGGCGTGACCTACAAGACCGCATGGCGCATGGCTGGCCTTATCCGTGAACATATGGACGATGTAGACGGTGAAAATCCTCTTGGCGGCTTTATGAAAATCGTTGAAGTGGACGAAACCTATATCGGCGGTGTCAACCATGGCGGCGGTCCCGGCAACAAAGACGGCAAGACAGCGATCATGGGCATGTTGCAGCGCAACGGCGAAGTGATGACGGTTGTTATCCCAAATCGCCGCAAATCGACGCTACAGGGACATATCGTTGCCAACGTGCTGGCACATACCGAGATCCACACCGACGATTTCATGAGCTACGCCGGTCTGGACGGAACGGGTCACAAATATTGGCACAAGACGGTCAATCACAGTGAAGAACAATGGGTCAGCCCTACCGGCACTACAACAAACAGAATTGAAGGTTTCTGGTCACAGTTGAAGCGCGGTATATTTGGAACGCACATTCATGTTTCGCCGCAGCATCTTTGGAAATATGTCAAGGAAGCTGAATATCGCTTCAATCGTCGTCACCGTCCCGAGACGATGTTTTCGGAACTGGTTTCGACTTACCAACCATTGATTTGAGCGTGGCAGCAATGGCGGCTTCATCGCCGTCATGATCGGTCTCATGTTCCTTGATGAACTCTTTGAGTTTGCCCTTTTCTCGGGCTTCTTTGAGGCTCAAATTATCTTTATTCGGCTTTATGTTCATGAGCTGTGCCATCCTGTTTTACTAGATCAAAAACCGTGGTGTAAATGTCATAAAGCACCAATAAATTATATACCAATATCACTACAGCCGCACCATTCATTAGCGACACAAGGTAAGGCTCGTCTGAAAACCCGCCTTTAATCAGCAATGCGACGAGGCAGACGCAAAAAGCCCACAAAAGAGACCATGCGTTTGAGTTTAATTCATTTCTCGCTGGAGTCGCTTGCAATTCTCCTTCTGCTTTGTTTTCAAACCGATTGACCAAGCGCGTGATAGTCAAATGGATATTGCCAACGGAAGCGAGCGTAATTGTTAAAATGACTATTAATAGAGCAAGGATTTCATGGGAAACAAAGGCATCAAGAAAGGTGTTTTTTGCAAGCACCGAGGGAGCGGCGATAGTCAAAACTGCCACAACCACCGCCAAGGCGATCAAGATAACCCAACGTATCATTTGTCCCAAAGCAACCCGATCACACGCCGGATAAACGAATGATTTTGTGGTGTTGGAAGATTTTCATCATCTATTTCCTCTCTCGTCCGGTCGTCATTGGAGTCATAAACCTTTTTTCGTCCTGCAAATGCCTTAGTTTCGCCGCCCCCTTCCATAGCTATATTTGCACTCGCTTCCGCCAGATCAGACTCCGGGTCCATTTGACCAGGGCTACCTTTATAGGTGTGCGTCTGAGTGTCTGGCCCAATTTGCTGGTCGGCCAGTTTGGTAAAGCTGGCCACTGTGTCCCGAAGATTGAGCGCATTAGGCGGAATGAACGTAAATTCTAGCTTGGTTAGGGACGCTTTGTAACGGCGTATAACATCCCAATAGACACCTTCAGAATCCATATACTTTACGATAGGTTTCCACTCCCCGAAAGATGAATTTTTCGATATGTGGCTGAAGAAAGATTCAAGAATTGACTTAGGAGAACCGACTTCAGATTGAATCTGCATCCAGCAAATTTGGCTATTTTCCGTCACATCCATAACAAATAGCGAAATTTCCCAATTATCTATCACTTTTTCAGAGAATGCCGCTTCTGGCCCAGAATGTCCGAGTTGAACTATTTCTCTACCAAAGAAACCCGCAACATAACCTTCGGGCGATTCAATTGGTACATAGGTTAATTTAGCCTTTCCTCGCGCCGGTAAGAAGTCGTGGCGCTGTGAGAAGGCATCGGAAAGAAACTGTCTACGGTCACGAACAGGTTTTTCCTGATCTCCAAACATTGGCGTCTTTTCGACCAGCGCCAACGATATTCTCATCTTTTCGAATACTGCCATAATCCCCCCTAAATCAGGGAGATGGTATCTGGCACGATTGCAAAAGAGTCAATCTAGGTAGTTTTTGGCCGCTTTCGTCAACTACATATGTTAAGGGGATAATCACTAAGCGGGAAGTGATTATCCCCCTGGCAGAATGGCGGGCGGGAAGGGACAGATGGCATCGCGCGCTCGATGGCGGCTATTCCGGTTTGTCCTTGAAAAGCTGCCGTTCGGCGCACGCCCCATTTGCAGACATTTAGGAATTGGAGTATTCCATCGTCGCAATGACAGAACGGATGCGTCGATTGGTGGCCCTAGTAGGCGTGGTCTGGTGGTCCGTCCTTCCGTTTGCTTACATAGCGGGAACGCGTGCGAGATGGGAGCATAGGTGCGCGGGCCGGACGTTCACAGGTACTTTTGATGAATGCTTCAATGACGCTCTACCGGTCCTTGAGATGTTAACTATTCCGCTGACGTTTATCCTTGCTTACCCGTTTACGAGGTTTGCATTTTCGATGTTTGGGCCTGAGAGTGATCTCAGAACCTATAGATGGCGGTTCGCAGCCAGCAGTGGTGGTATAGATTACTCTCCCGCATTTCAGATCGCTTCTGCCATCGGGATATTATGGGCTGGCTTTAATCTATTCTCAATGCCGATAGCGACCCGTTACTGGTATCTTCTTGCGTATTGGATCGTTTGGATTACCTGGTTCTCGCTAGGCGCTTTTGCAAGCTCTCACCTTGCCGACACCGTGCAGCGAATGGCGGCTATTCGAAGTGATTTGATGGAGAGTAAAAGTTGCCGGTCGTTAAGCGGCCCAATAACGGTCGTTCTGGTGCAAGGTGGTGGATGCCGAAAGCGTCCGTTGACCGTTAGATGGGGGTTGCTATGATGCAAGAATGTTTCGCACTGTTTTGACCGTAGCAACTTGCTTGGCGCTTGGGGCCTGTTCGGATTCTTGTTCTAACGAGGTTGTCACAAGGATCATCTCGCCAGATAGACAGCGGGAAGCTGTGATGTTCCAGCGTGATTGCGGTGCGACGACTGGCTTCTCAACTCAAATATCCATCCTAGAATCCGGAGATCAGCTTGCCGGAAGTGGTAATACGTTTCGCGCAGACGATGATCACGGTGCCGCACGCACGGGAGCCTGGGGCGGATCTTGGGCGGAAATGAATTGGTTGAGCAAAGATCAATTGCTCATCCGTTATGCTGCTCACTCGCGATTATTCGAACAGGACGCTGACGTTTCTGGCGTGGAAATCATTTACGAGGTCGTAGGCGACTAAACCCGTGAGTCACCTTCCCACCCAGTTAAAGCCATTAGGCCTCCTCGCAGGAAAACTAAAAGCTGCCGTTCCGCAACTCATCGCGGTCTTCCTGCGGCTCTGCTCTTCGCCGGACGGACACCTGATAGTTAGCTTCACCCAACGATTTTTTTGGCAGCTTTCCAGCCAAGCACAAAAAATATCAGAGTCCCGATTAGTGCCAGCACGAAGATTATCAGCGCAATATTAGCCAGACTGCCTGCCAATCCGCCAAATCCCAGAATTGCAGCGATCAATGCGACAATCGCAAACGTCAAAGCCCATCCATACATGCTAATCTCCTACCGACTTAAAAATCAAACTTGCCCGCAAATGCGGCGCGACTGTGGACACTCCAACCACTCGATATAAATACAAGCCACTGGCGCCGCTTTCGTTCCCATCAGGGCAGCACCTTTTTGTCCTGATCCCGCTGGAACAAGTTGATGGTGCACCAGCTAATCCCGCGGACCACCAACAAACAACGGCAGCCCGCTACGCGCCCGCAGCGATAAAATCGCCTGCGACCATGTCCTGCTCGGACAGCTCCTGCGAATGCCATTCCTCCCCGTCGAGCGAAAAGCCGACATGGCTGGCGCGCTCGAATTTTTCGCCATTCCAGACGATTACCTGCAATTCCATGCGGTTGCCCCGTTCGACATGCAGCCAGTTGAAGCTTTGCGGTTCGCGGTTGCGCAGCCGGGTCGATGTCGCGGTTCCCGCCTGGATGACCAGCGTCGGCCCGGCCTCGGCGACCATCTTGCGGGCGGCCTCGGCATAGGTGCGGTGGAAATGGCCCGCCAGCGTCACATGGATCCCCGCATCGATGATCGCCTGCAGGGCATCCTTGTGCCGGCCCACCGCTTCGCTCAGCTCGTTGCCCTGGCCGATCGGCAGTGCGAACAGCGGATGGTGGGTTACCAGAATGCGTGTCTTGCTTGGCGCAACGCCGTTGAACCGCTGGCGAATGAGCTGCATCTGCTCCTCGTTGATCCGGCCGTCCTTGATCGTCAGCGACCGGGCGGTATTGATTCCCAATATCGCGGCCTCGTCCGTTTCCATCCATGGGCACAGATCCTGTGCGATATGCCGTTTGTAGCGGCCAAGCGGTGAGGCGAAGCGCCGGATCACATCATAGAGGGGTACGTCATGATTGCCGGGGACGACCAGCAGCCGGTGGCCGTTGTCGCGCAGGGCGCCAAGATAACTGGCCGCATCCCGAAACTGTTTTTCGCGCGCGCGCTGGGTCAGGTCACCGCTGATGATGACGAGATCGGGCTGTTTCTCTTTCAGCCAGTCGATCGTTGCTGCGACGATGTCCGGGTCATTTGCGCCAAAATGAATGTCTGATAAATGTGCGATCCGTGCCATGAGAGTTTAACGGTTGAATCCTAAACAAGTTTCATCGTGCATCCAATTATCCATCGCAGCGTAGTCTCATCATGAAAACCAATAATCTCCCTCGGGATGCCATTCTTGTGATTAACGCCGGATCCCGCAAGGGAGACGACCTGTTCGAAGAGGCGAAAACAAAGCTCACCGAAGCGGGTATCAATCTGGTCGACTCGGTGGACGTCGAGAACCCCGAAAATATTCGCAAGATCGTGCGCCAGGCGATCCGGGACGCGCCGATGGTCATCGTCGGCGGCGGCGATGGTTCGCTGTCCGGCGTGGTCGACGAATTTGTCGGCAAGAATTGCGTCTTTGCCATATTGCCGCTCGGTACCGCCAACAGTTCGGCACGGACGATGGGGATTCCTCTTGATCTGGACGGCGCCATTGATGTTATCGCCAATGGCAGGCGCAAGCCGATCGATCTTGGCATGATCGACGAGGATTATTTCGTGAATGCCGCATCTCTGGGGCTTTCACCGATTATCGGGGAAACGGTGCCGAATGAACTGAAACGCTATCTCGGTCGTTTCGGCTATCTGTTCTGGGCGATGAAATGCCTCGTCGGTTTCCGGCCGTTCCGGCTGATGATCGATGATGGCGCGGAAAAGCACAGGCTGTGGTCGACCGAAGTGCGGATATTGAACGGATCCTATCATGGCGGTCTGGAATTGTCCGACAATGCGGAAATCGACAGCGGCGAGATCGTGATCCAGGCTGTGGTCGGGAAGAGCAAATTCCAGCTGGCCTGGGACTGGTATGCAAAAGCGCTCAAGCTGAGGGACCGGGACGCCAATACGCGTGAATTTGCCGGAACATCCTTTCAGCTGGATACCAGGCCGAAGCTCAAAATTTCAATCGATGGCGAAGTGCTGGCGAGCACGCCCGTGCAGGTGAAGATTGCGGCGAAAGCGATAGAAGTTGCTTTTCCGGTGGATGAACAGCGGACGGCCTGAACCGATCTGATAAGAAGTCTGAACAATCGTGTTTAAATAACTGTTATTCAATAATATTTTTAGTGGCTTAGGCCCTTATATCGCGATATAGGGCACCATCGCACCCGCCTCAGTCCCGTCGGCATCGGCCGGACGGTACAGCAGTGCATTTGCAGCAGCGAGCACCGAAAGCTTGGCGCTGTCCTGGCTGGGGAAAGGCGTGATTCCGGACGAATCGACCCTGGAGCGCAGAAATTGCGCGCGGGGGCGGACTGCGGGCAGGGCTTCGGTGGTCGGAGCGCTCTGATAGACGGGCAGGCAGTGTGCGGCGCCAGCCATATAGCGCAGCAGCGGCAGCAGCAGCACAGTCGCAGAGACAAAGGCGGAGGCGGGGTTGCCGGGCAGGGCCAGAATCACCGTCTCGCCCCATTTCCCCGCCATCACCGGTTTGCCCGGCTTCATCGCGATCTTGTAAAAATCGATTTCGGCACCGAGCTGGCGGAAGGCGGGGCCGACCAGATCATGGTCGCCGACCGAGGCACCGCCGATGGTGACGATCAGATCGCAATCGCGGGCGCTGGCCAGCGCCTCGCACAATATATCCATATCATCCGGAATCCGGCTCAGGCTGCGGGTTTCGCTGGTCAGGCCGGACAGCATCGCTGACAGCATGACGTCATTGCTGGCCGGGATCTGGTGGGGCAGGGTGTCACTGCCCGGCGCGACCAGTTCATCGCCGGTCGAGACCAGCGCCACGCGGGGCCGCTGGCCGACCGAAAGTTCACCATGGCCGGCGATTACCGCATGGCCGAGCGCCGCCGGATTGAGCAGGCTGCCGGCGGGCAGGCCGATGCTGCCTCGCGCAAAATCGCTGCCCCTGTGCCGGACGTGGCGGCCCTTTTCTGGGGACGGGTCGGCCGTCAGCCGGATGGTGCTGCCATCGGCTGCGACATTTTCCTGCATCACCACGGTATCGGCGCCCTCGGGCAGCAGGGCACCGGTAAAGATCCGGGCGGTCTCCCCTGGTTTGAGCGCGGCGCAGGGCGGGCTGCCGGCCTTGCATTCGCCGACGACTGTCCAGGGGCCATCGCGGTCCGCGAAACGGATGGCATAGCCGTCCATCGCCGACATATCGGCAGCGGGCTGCTCGCGCCGGGCGATCAGGTCTGCGGCGAGATAGCGGCCGAGCGCGGCATCAATGGCAAGGGTTTCGGCGGGCAGGCGAGACGCCAGTGCGATCAGTCGCTGCTGCGCCTGATCCAGAGGCAGAAGCGCGCTCATCCCGCTGTCCAGTCTCCCGACTTGCCGCCGGTCTTGCTGACCAGCCGGATATCGCGGATCACCATATCCTTCTGCATCGCCTTCGACATGTCATAGATTGTGAGGAGTGCGACGGAACAGGCTGTCAATGCTTCCATTTCCACGCCAGTCTTGCCGGTCAGCCGGGCCACAGAACGGACCATGATGCCGTCGTCCAGAAAGTCGAAATCGACCGCTACCTTGGTTAGCGCCAGCGGGTGGCAGAGGGGGATCAGGTCGCTGGTCTTCTTGGCCGCCATGATCCCGGCGATGCGGGCGGTGGCCAGCACATCGCCCTTCTTTATCGCATTGGCTTTTATTGCTTCCAATAGTTCCATCTTCATCGCGATCCGGCCCTCGGCCCGGGCTTCGCGGACGCTGTCCGCCTTGTCGCCGACATCGACCATATGGGCCGCGCCATCGCCGTCGATATGGGTCAATTTGCTCATTGGTGTCCTGTCAGCAGGGCGCGGGTTGCAGTCTCCACATTATCCTGTCGCATAAGGGATTCACCTACCAAAAAGGCGCGGGCACCGGAATGCGACAACCGCTGGCAGTCCTCATGGGTGAAAATGCCGCTTTCCGATATCATGATCCGCTCTTCGGGCACCAGCTTCGCCAGCCGCTCGGTCTGGTCGAGGCTGGTTTCAAAGGTCTTGAGATTGCGGTTATTGATGCCGAGCAAGGGCGACGTCAGTTTCAGCGCCCGTTCCAGCTCCGCCTCGTCATGCACCTCGATCAGCGCATCCATGCCCAGCGCCAGCGCCTCCGCCTCGATTGCGGCGGCCAGCGCATCGTCGAGTACCGCCATGATGATCAGGATCGCATCGGCCCCCAGCGCTCGCGATTCGGCGACCTGCCAGGGATCGACCATGAAATCCTTGCGCAGGCAGGGCAGAGTGACGGCGGCGCGGGCAGCGACCAGATAGTCGTCCTGGCCCTGGAAATAGGGCGCATCGGTCAGCACCGACAGGCAGGCGGCACCGCCGGCCTGATAGGCGCGGGCATGAGCCGGGGGATCGAAATCCTCGCGAATCAGGCCCTTGGACGGGCTGGCCTTCTTGATCTCGGCGATCAGGGCAAAGCCGCTAGCGGCTTTCTCCCGGATCGCCGCGGAAAAACCGCGCGCGGGGTCCTGACGATCAATGGCATCGCGCAGCACCGCATCGGTCAGGATCGTCCGCTGCTGCGCCACATGATCGCGTTTTGCCGCGCAAATTTCTTCGAGCTTGTTCATTGGTTGGCGATCCAGCAGTTGAGCATGGCATTGGCAAGGCCCTTGTCGATCACTTCGCCGGCTTCCTCGACCCCGGCTTCCCAGCTGTCGACCTCGCCGGCGACCATCAGCGCTGCCGCGCTGTTGAGCAGCACGGCATCGCGATAGGCGGATTTTTCGCCCTGCAGCAGCGCGTTGAGCGCAGCGGCATTATAGGCAGGATCGCCGCCCCTGATCGCTTCCGCCGGATGGCGGTTCAGGCCGACGTCTTCCGGGCTGATCCGGCTGATCGTGACGCTTTGCTTGTCGATTATCGCCACCCGGCTGGGCCCGGAAATGCTGAGTTCGTCCAGTCCTTCCTCGCCGGAAACGATCATTGCCCTGTCATAGCCCAGCTGCGCGGCCGCTTCGGCATAGCGCTCTACCAGATCGGGTGAGGCGACGCCGATCAGCTGGCGCTTTACCTTTGCCGGATTGCACAGCGGTCCCAGAAGATTGAAGATCGTCCGGCGGCCGATCGCCTTGCGGATCGGCGCCAGCGGACCAAGCGCCGGATGATGGTTGGGGGCAAAGAAAAAACCGATGCCGATCTCGCGCAGATTCTGCTCCGCCCTCGTTGCGGCTTTGGCGAGATCGAGACCAAGGGCCTCCAGCGTATCCGCAGCGCCCGATTTGCTGGAGGCAGCGCGGTTGCCATGCTTTGCCATCGGTATATCGCAGGCTGCAACGACCAGCGCAGTGGCGGTCGAAATATTCAGGCTGTGGCTGCCATCGCCACCGGTGCCGCAGACATCGATGGCATTTTCCGGGCCATCGATGCCGATCATCCGGAGACGCATTTCGGCGGCGGCAGCAGCAATTTCGGTGGCGGTCTCGCCCCGGTCGGCGAGGGCGATCAGAAATGCGGTGATTTCCTCTGCTGAACAATTGCCGTCGAATATCGCGGAAAAGGCCTGGCGAGCCGCCGCTTCGGACAGCGGGCTGACCGGATCGGGAAGGGTCATGCCGCTTCCTTCGCTTCGATCCCCGCAAGCGCCATGAAATTGGCCAGCAGCTTGTGGCCATGTTCGGTGGCGATACTCTCGGGGTGGAACTGCACGCCGTGGATCGGCAGGCTTTCATGGCGAAAGCCCATCACCGAGCCGTCGTCGGCGGTCGCGTTGACGGGCAGGCAGGAGGGAATATCCTCGACAATCAGCGAATGATAGCGGGTCGCGATATAAGGCGAGGGCAGGCCGGCAAAGACGCCGCTGCCGTCATGGGTCACCGGCGATGTCTTGCCGTGCATCAGCCCGCCGCGCACCACCTTGCCGCCGAAATGCTGGCCGATGCTCTGGTGTCCCAGACAGACACCGAGCAGCGGTTTGCCCGCATCGGCGCAGGCCGCGACCAGATCGAGCGAGATGCCGGCTTCATTCGGCGTGCAGGGTCCGGGCGAAATCAGGAAAGCCTGCGCGCCCGTGCGCAGGGCATCGCCGGCGGTCAGCGCATCGTTGCGCTCCACTCGCACCTCGGCACCCAGTTCCATCAGATAATGGACCAGATTGAAGGTGAAGCTGTCATAATTGTCGATAACCAGAATCATGAACGGGGTCTAACGGCGCAGCGATAAGCGGCCAAGAGGAATATCGCACGCGGTGCCGGTTAATGACCGGGGAAATTCGGGAAAGGCCTGTTTTTCCGCTCGATAATGATTGAAATCGAGCGCCATGCGGCCCATCTCGATATCATTCGTAACCAAAAAGGACTGTTCGTCGATGAAATCCCGCCATCTCATTCTATCAGCTGCCGCTTCTCTTCTTGCTCTTTCGGCGGCTATGCCGGGCTTGGCGAAAGAACGGTCATCGACGGTGGCGGATGATGCAGCGGCGACAGAGGCCGCCAAGCCCGAACTCGGTGCCTGGGGTGTCGAACTCGACGCCCGCGATCTTTCGGTCAAGCCGGGTGCGGACTTTTTCCGTTATGCCAACGGCCATTGGCTCGATACCGTGGAGATCCCGGAGGACCGGTCGCGCTACGGCTCGTTCGACATATTGCGCGAACGGTCCGACGACCAGATTCACGCGATCCTTGACGATCTTGCGGCACAAGGCGACGAGGCCGGTGCGCTGGATCAGAAAGTTGGCGCCTTTTACGGCGCCTGGATGGATCAGGAGACCATCGAAAAACAGGGCACCAAACCGCTCGAGCCCTATCGCGCAAAAATCAAGGCCGTCGACGACCGGGCCGGCCTGCTGGAATTGTTCGGAACCGTTGGCTATGCCTCGCCGGTTGGCGTCGGCATCCTGCCCGACCCGGCCAATCCCACCCGTTATATCGTGGCCGCCGGGCAAAGCGGTCTGGGCATGCCCAATCGCGACTATTATCTCAAGGAAGGTGCGGAATATGACAAGTTTCGCGCTGCCTATCGCGATTATCTGATCAAGATCCAGACGCTTGCCGGGATCAGCGATGCTGCGGCGAAAGCAGACCGGATCATTGCCCTCGAAACCGCGCTCGCCAAGGAACAGTGGGCGCCCGAGCGGCAGCGCGATATCAAGCAAGTCTACAATCCGATGAACCGTGAGCAGTTGATGGAGCTGGCACCGGAATTTGACTGGACGAGCTGGCTCGACGGTATCGGATTCGGCAAGGTCGACACGATCATCGCTTCGGAAACAACCGCCATAGCGGCGAGTGGCGATTTGCTGGAAAGCGTCCCGCTCAGCACCTGGAAAGACTATCTGGCGGCGCATTTCATCAGCGACAATGCATCCTATCTGCCGAAGGCGTTTGACGAAGCCAAATTTGATTTCTTCAGCAAGACGCTGCGCGACATCCCGGTTCAGAAAGAGCGCTGGAAGCGAGGCGTTGATCTGGTCAACAACCATATCGGCGAGGCGGTCGGCCAGAAATATGTCGACCGTCACTATCCCGCCGAAAGCCAGCGGCAGATGACCGAACTGGTCAGCAATCTGACGGCCGCCCTGGGCGAACGGATCAGCAAGAGCGACTGGATGGATGAAGCGACCCGCAGCGAGGCGCAGAAGAAGCTCGACGCCTTTGAACCGCGGGTCGGCTACCCGTCCAAGTGGATCGACTATTCGCCGCTGGTTGTGAAGCGGGACGATCTGCTCGGCAATGTGCAGCGGGCCCGGCAATTTGCCTTCGATATCGATCTGGCCCGTTTGCCCCATCCGGTCGATCGCGAGCTGTGGGAAATGAACCCGCAGACGGTGAACGCCTATTATAATCCGCTGCTCAACCAGATCACCTTTCCCGCCGCGATATTGCAGCCGCCCTTTTTCGATCCCAACGCCGACCCGGCCGTCAATTATGGGGCGATCGGTGGCGTGATTGGCCATGAAATTGGCCACGGCTTCGACGATCAGGGCCGCCAGTTCGATGGCACCGGCAAGATTCGCGACTGGTGGACCAAGGAATCCGCAGAGAAGTTCGAGGCGCGGACGAAACAGCTCGGCGAGGCCTATGACAAGTTCGAACCGATCCCGGGCGTGCATGTCAACGGCAAGCTGACCATGGGCGAAAATATCGGCGATCTCGGCGGCCTTGAAATGGCCTATTCCGCCTATCGCCGCTATGTCGCCAGCCATGGCGAGCAGCCGGTGCTCGACGGTCTGACGGGCGATCAGCGCTTCTTCCTCGCCTGGGCGCAAGTCTGGCGCGCCAAGTCCCGCGAAAACGCGCTGCGCGAGCAGTTGCTGACCGATCCGCACAGCCCGCCGGAATATCGGGTCGACGGCGTCGTTCCGAATATCGACGCCTGGTACAAGGCGTTCAACATCACGCCCGACAGCGCGATGTATATTCCGCCTGAAAAACGCGTGAAAATCTGGTAGGCAGCGATATGAGCGAACCCGTCACCGTCAATATCCCGCACCAGCTGGGGCTGGAAGAAGCCAAGAGCCGGATCGGCAGCGGCATCCACACGCTCAGCGATATCATCCCCGGCGCCGCGATGACCGATCATCGCTGGGAAGGGGATCATCTCCATTTCACGCTGGAGGCGATCGGCCAGCGGATCGTCGCGGACATGCATGTCCGGGAAGAAGAGGTTTACGCGCTGTTCGATCTGCCGCCGATGCTCGCGATGTTCGCCAACAAGATCAAGGCGAAGCTTCAGAAGGAAGCGCCGAAAATGCTGGAGTGAGCGCGGCTGGTCGGGATCGCTTTAAGCTGCGGAACGACCTCGGCGCAGGTCATTTTTGTCGGCAGCAGCGGGGCGAGAGGCGATCGTTAAGGCGTGCTGGCGGAGGGAGCGAATTGGTCCGGAAAACGGACAGAGGCCGGCCCGCAGAAAAATCCTGAATCGCGCTCCGTATGCCAGCCGAAAAAAAAGCTTCCCAACCAATCCATATTTCGATTATTATGGATATATGGATTCGGTAAAAGCAATAGAAGCGCTCGGCTCACTCGCTCAAAACACCCGGCTGGATGTTTTTAAACTGTTGGTTCGGCATGAGCCTGCAGGCATGCCCGCTGGCGAGATTGCAAAACGGCTGGATGTACCGCCGAATACGATGTCCTCTCACCTGTCGATATTGTCGCGTGCTGATCTTGTAACGTCAAAGCGCCAAAGTCGTCTCATTATTTATCGCGCCAATCTCGCGACGATGAATGCCCTGATGGCCTTCATGCTGGAGAATTGCTGTTCCGGTGAAGATTGCGCTCCCATTGCCAACCAGCTGGAAAGGCTCTGCCAATGAAACGTATGCATATTCACGTCGGGGTGGAAAATCTTGATGCCTCGATAAGATTTTATTCCACGCTATTTGATGCCGAACCAGCGGTGACGAAAGGCGACTATGCCAAGTGGATGCTGGATGACCCCCGCGTCAATTTCGCCATATCGTCTGAAAACCATGCAGCCAAAGGTATCGAGCATCTTGGCATTCAGGCCGAAAGCCCGGACGAATTGCAGGAAGTCTTTACCCGCCTTCGCAAAGCCGATGCGCCCCTGCTCGAAGAGGGGCAGACCACTTGCTGCTATGCCAGGTCCGAAAAGAGCTGGGTGTCCGATCCGGACGGCATAGTGTGGGAAGCCTTTTACACCAGCGGAGAGTCGGTCGTATATGGCGATGACCCCGCATTATCTGCTGTTTCGAAAAATGCTGCGGAAACAAGCTGCTGCGCTCCATCGAACGCGAGCATGTCATGAGCGAGCGCGTTTACAACGTCCTGTTTCTTTGCACAGGCAATTCGGCGCGTTCCATATTGGCAGAAGCGATATTGAACCGCGAAGGCAAGGGGCGTTTCAAGGCCTATAGTGCGGGGAGCAACCCTGCGGGCAGGGTCCACCCCTATTCGCTCGATCTGCTCGCATTGATGGATCATCCGACAGAGAACTTGCGGTCCAAAAACTGGGAAGAGTTTTCAGGTCCGGATGCGCCGAAGCTCGATTTCGTTTTTACCGTTTGCGACAATGCTGCTGGCGAGACCTGTCCTGTCTGGCCCGGACAACCGATCACTGCCCATTGGGGCATTCCCGATCCAGCGGCGGTAACAGGTAGCGAGGCAGAAAAACGGGCAGCCTTCACCGAAGCCTATCGGATGATGCTGAATCGCATCAGCCTGTTTCTGGCCTTGCCGCTCGAAAGCATAGACAAGATGAGTCTGCAAAGCCGCCTCAGGGATATTGGCGCACAGAAAGCCGAGGCTTGAGACATGGCAACGCCTCATCTTGAGACATCTGCCGATGCAGGGCTTGGTGTCTTTGAAAAATGGCTGTCCATCTGGGTCGCCGCTGCCATATTCGCTGGCATCCTTATCGGCAATGTCGCTCCTGATACGGTGGCGATTCTTGCGGGACTGGAATATGCTTCGGTCAATCTGGTGGTGGCTGTTCTGATCTGGGCAATGATCTATCCGATGATGGTCGGCGTGGATTTTGCCAGCCTCAGGCATATTGGCGACAAGCCCAAGGGCCTGATCATAACGGTTGTCGTCAACTGGTTCATCAAGCCGTTTACCATGGCTGCATTGGGCGTGCTGTTTTTCAAATATATGTTCGCAGGCCTGATTTCACCGGATGATGCGGAGCAATATATAGCGGGACTCATCCTGCTTGGCGCAGCGCCTTGCACCGCGATGGTATTCGTCTGGTCACAAATGACCAAGGGCGACCCCGCTTATACGCTCGTGCAGGTATCGGTGAACGACATCATCATGATATTTGCATTTGCGCCGATCGTTGCCCTCTTGCTCGGTGTCACCGATATCGTCGTGCCGTGGGCGACATTGCTGCTGTCGGTAGCGCTATATGTGGTTATTCCGCTCCTCGCCGGTGCGCTGACGCGCCGGACTCTGCTCGCTCGTTCAGATGGGGACGAGACTGCGATCACTGCATTCACGGGACGCATCAAACCGCTTTCCGTCCTCGGGCTGTTGCTGACGGTTATATTGCTGTTCGCCTTTCAAGCGCAGACGATTGTGACACAGCCATTGCTGATCGCGCTTATTGCCGTCCCAATCCTTATCCAGAGTTACGGCATATTTTTTGTCAGCTACGCCGCTGCCTGGGCGTGGAAGGTGCCGCACAATGTGGCGGCACCATGTGCCTTGATCGGCACATCCAATTTTTTTGAGCTGGCGGTAGCAGTGGCGATCGGTGTTTTCGGACTGGGGAGCGGTGCCGCGCTGGCTACGGTCGTGGGCGTTCTCGTCGAAGTTCCGGTAATGTTGTCGCTGGTGGCATTTGCAAATCGTACCCGGTCAAATTTCCCGACAGCATAAAAACGTACGAGCAGGGGAAGCCGTCAGATCCAGTGTCCGCTGGTGCGCTGTCCGTCTCGGCGCTCAGCGCAGGCTCTCGGATCACTGCCCAAAGCCCACATCCCGCGCCCGCTTCACCGCTTCTTTCGCCGCCGCCAGCAACGCCCCGGCCTTGGCCTCGCATTCGGCTTGCTCAGAGGCGGGAACACTGTCCGCGACGATCCCCGCACCCGCCTGCACATGCAGCATGCCGTCCTTCACAATCCCGGTCCGGAGCACGATGCAGCTGTCCATGCTGCCATCTGGAGAAAAATAGCCGACGCCGCCGGCATAGGCACCGCGGGCTTCGGGTTCGAGTTCGGCGATGATCTGGCAGGCGCGCACTTTCGGCGCGCCGCTCACCGTACCGGCGGGAAAACCGGCGAACAGCGCGTCGAGCGCGTCCCTGCCGGGGGCCAGCTGGCCGACGATATTGGACACGATATGCATGACATGGCTGTAAAATTCGACGGTATAGCTGTCGGTGACCTCGACGCTGTGCGCGCTGGCCACCCGGCCGACATCGTTGCGGCCGAGATCGAGCAGCATGAGATGCTCGGCCCGTTCCTTGGGATCGGCGAGCAGACTGTCGCGGTTGGCCTTGTCCTCGGCAGCATTCTTGCCGCGCGGGCGGGTGCCGGCAATTGGCCGGATGGTGACCTCGCCATCGCGCGCCCGGACGAGGATTTCCGGGCTCGAGCCGGTCAGCGCAAAGCCGGGCAGGTCGAGAAAGAACAGGAAGGGCGAGGGGTTGATCCGGCGCAGCGCGCGATAGAGCTCGATCGGGGGCAGGGTGAAAGGCGCGGTGAAGCGCTGCGCCAGCACCACCTGGAAGATATCACCGGCCTCGATATAATCCTTGGCGCGCAGCACCATATCTGCATATTTTTCCGGTCGAAGCTGTGCGGTGAACTCTACTCCGTCCGGGCCGAGCCCGTCGAAGCCAGCCTCTCCTTTGCCGGCCAATCGTCCTTCGAAAAGCTCGGGACGAACGGGGGCGGCGAGGCCGCGCTGCGCTTCGTCCAGCCTTTCTTCCGCCGTGGCAATTTTCGTGCCGGCATCGCCATCGCTTTCCGGCCAGACCGGCGCGACCAGAAACAGCTCGTCGGCCAGCCGGTCAAAGATCAGGATCACCGTCGGCCGGACAAACAGCATGTCGGGCAGATCCAGCTCCGATTGCGGCGCGCGCGGCAGCTTCTCGACCAGCCCGATGGTCTCATAGCCGAAATAGCCGACCAGACAGGCCAGCGCCCGGGGCAGTTCTTCGGGCACGTCCATCCGGCAGGCCTTGACCAGGTTGCGCAGCGCAGCAAGGCTGTCGCCACCTTCGGGAATGAAAGCGTCCCGGTCCTTCAGCCATGTGCGATTGATCGCGGCTTCCGTGCCATCGGCGCGGAACACCAGATCCGGTGCCAGTCCGATCATGCTGTGCCGGCCTCTGGTCTCGCCGCCCTCGACTGATTCCAGCAGATAGTCGCCGCGCCCTTCTTCCATCAGCTTGAGCGCTGCGGAAACCGGCGTTTCGGTGTCCGCGACCTGGCGGCGCCAGATCAGCGCCGGCTTGCCCTCGCCCAGAGCCGCACGCGCCGCTTCGATGCCGAAACTGCCCGCCATCGACCGGTTAATTGCCGCCGAGCAGCTGATTTTTCAGCGCGGTAAGCGAATCCTCGTTGCGCTTGACCCCGATATCGGCCTTCATCGCATTGATGAACTGGGCGGTATATTCGTTGCCGAACACCTGCTTGAACTGGGCCTTGGTGGCTGTCAGCAAGTCTTCCCGCTTGGACGCGTCACCGCGGTTGAGCTTGTCGAGGACGACCACGAACCATCCCTGGTCGCGCGGTGCGGCGAGAGATTTTGCGGTGCCCTGCGCCATGCTGAACATCAGGCTGAGGGGTGGCGGGACCTGTCCCTGCTGGCTCTGTCGGGCAAGATCGGCCCGGCTTGAAGAGATTTTCTGAACGCCGGGCAGTTTGACCCCGGCATCGGCGACCGCCTTGGACAGCGAAGTGCCGCCGCTGACCGCCTTTGCGATCTTGTCCGCGACCGCCTTGGCTTTTTTCGATCCCTGCTCCAGCATATAGTCACGGGTGACGAGTTGTTCGATTTGCTTCAGCGGCGGTGGTGCGGCTTCGGTGATATCGGTGACGTCGACCACGGCATATTGCTGGCCGGGAATGATTTCGACGACCTGCGGTTCGGATTCCGCTTCCACCGCAAAGGCAATCGGCAGGATTTTCTGCATCTCCGGAATTGGCCGGTAATTCTGGTCGTTCGGATTCTGGCCATTGGCAAGCAGAGCGGGTGTGGACTCCACTTTCAGCTTTTCCGCTTTCGCGATATCGGCCAGCGTGGCGCCATCGGCAAATTCATCCTCCATCCGGACCGTCAGTTCCGCCATCGCCTCTTCGACCTTTGTGCGGGTCAGTTCGTTGACGATCTCCGCGCGGACCTGTTCCAGTGAGCGAGCGGGAATCTGCTTGACCCCTTCGACCTTTACGATGTGCCAGCCAAGCGCGCTTTGCGCCGGCCCTGCGATATCGCCCGAACGAACAGAGAAAGCGGCGTTGGCGACGGCCTGCGACGCGTTATTGGCCAAGTCCGTCTTGTTGATCGATCCCACTTCGGCGGCAGACAGGCCAACCGACTGAGCGGCTTGCTCCAGCGAGGAGCCGGCCTTGATCTTGTCGGCCAGCGCCTTGGCTGCCGCTTCGGTCGGGAGGATCACCTGATTGAGATTGCGGGTCTCGCTGGCCGCGTAGCGGGTCTTGTTGAGATTATAATAGCCCGCGATTTCCTTTTCCGTCGGCTTGATTTTGTCGTTGAACCGCGATTTTTCGAAGAGCGCATAGCGGATCGTCCGGCGTTCGGGGATGGTGTAGCGCGAGGCATTTTTGGCATAAAAGGCTTCAATCGAAGCTTTCGCCGGCTTTACATCATCAATGAAGGCCACCGAGGGAATGGTTGCTATCTGTCCCTCGCGCGATTCCAGCAACAGCGACGCGTAAGGAACGACCAGCTTCTGAGGGACGGCTGCGCCAAAGCTGGCAGTCGTCAACAGCTGGTCGGCGAGCAGGTTGCGGGTAAAATCGTCGCGCAACTGGCTCTCGCTGATACCCTGCTGCTGCAGCGCCCGCCGGAAATTTTCCTCGCTGAACTGCCCGTCCGCGCCCTGGAATGCGCCGATATTGGCAATTTCTCCGTCCACCAGCCGTTTGCCGGCGGCCATACCATATTTGCTGCCGAAATCGGCAATGGCAAAGCTGTTGATCAGCCGTTCCAATACGTCGTCAAAGCCGCCGCCGTTGATATAGGTTTTCAGATCGAGGCCCGTATTCTCACGTTGTTCGGTGCGAAAGGCATTGTTGACCGACTGGCTGAGCTCGGCCGTGGTCAGTTTGCTGTCGCCAACCTTGGCAGCGGTGCCGGAACCAGTGACGCCGCCAAATGTGCCGCTGCTCGATACATCCGCCGTGGCGAAGGCAAGGGCGATCAGCCCGATAAAGCAGAAGGTCAGGAAGAGCCCCAGTTTCGAAGAAAAGATACGGCGGAAAAAGCTGATCATGAAAGAGAGGTTCCATTGCGGGAGTGGGATTTGGCCCTGCTTTAGGCGGCTTGGCTTTGCGGTTCAAGCAAAAGACTGCCGAAGGAAATTGGCAAGCGGATCGATATTTGTTAGCGCAGGATGATTGGAAAAAATGAAAAAGGCTCAGCACATTATGGCAAACCGCAAATATATTGTCGGCAACTGGAAAATGAACGGGCTGCGCGCGCAGCTGTCCGATATTGCAGCCATTGCCGCGATCGCCGCGAGTCATGACTCGGCCGATGTCGGCATCTGTCCGCCGGCCACGCTGATCGCCCCCGCCGCCCAGGCCAATCCCGGCTTTGCCATCGGTGCGCAGGATTGCCACTATGCCGAGAGCGGCGCGCATACCGGCTGCCTGTCTGCGGCGATGCTCAAGGAAGCCGGTGCCACCTATTCGATTCTTGGCCACAGCGAACGCCGGGCCGATCAGCAGGAAGATGATGCCGAAGTGAAAGCCAAGGCAGAGGCTGTGCATGCAGTCGGGATGGGGGCGATCATCTGCGTCGGCGAAACCGAAGAGGAGCGCGATGCCGGGCAGGCGATCGAAATCGTTACGGTGCAGCTTGCCCGGTCGTTTCCGGCGAAAGCCAGTCCCGACTGGCTGACCATCGCCTATGAGCCGGTCTGGGCGATCGGCACTGGCCGGGTCCCCGAGGCCAGCGATGTCGCGGAAATGCACGCAGCGATCCGCAAAAAACTGGGAGAACTGATGGGGCAGGGCAGCGATGATGTCCGCATTCTCTATGGCGGATCGATGAATGGCAGCAATGCAGCCGAATTGCTGGCGGTGCCCAATGTCGATGGCGGGCTCGTCGGTGGCGCCAGTCTGACGGCCGCCAAATTCGGACCGATTATCGAGGCCGCCGCTGCCTGTTGAGCCAGGCGAGGAGGAGATATTTTTCGGGCGTCGGGCAAATCCTGATTCGTGCCGGAACTCCGAATCCTCTGAATTCTCGCGATCGGTCGGTTTCGCCCTATCATGCAGTGGCTATTTTCATCGCTTGAACTCGGACCGGCCAATCGCTATGTGCGCTGCACGTCAGAGCGCATGCTCGCCTTATTAGTTCGGAAATCCCATGTTTCTTTTTGTCACTGTCCTTCAAGCCATAGTTGCCGCGATGCTGGTGGGCGTCATATTGATGCAGAAATCCGAAGGCGGCGGACTGGGTGTCGGCGGTTCGCCATCCGGCATGATGTCGGCACGCGGGGCTGCGGATCTCCTGACCCGGACGACGTCGATCCTGGCAGCTTTGTTCGTCATCCTGTCGATTACCCTGGCGGTCATGGCCGCTGCGGAAGGCAAGATAGAGACGATCGACCAAAGTCTGCAACGCGACAACAGCGCACCGGTTTCGGCACCTGCTGACGACGTGCCGCTGGCTGGTGACGATCCGCTCGCCGCGGCAGCCGCTGCGGCGGACGAGGAAGCGCCGGCAAGCAGTTCCGTTCCGCTCGATCAATAAAAAACGCCCCGACCCGCGAACCGGGTCTCCATTACGCAATTTTGCGGCTTTCGCTGGTAGCTTCCGGCCGCGCCGAATCTCGGCACGATAGAATTGCCCGGTCAGAATAATATTTATTTCGCTTTTCCGGATTCGTGGGATTGCCAATTGCGGTGATAACGCCTTAAGCCTCTCCTCCCATGGCGCGATATATTTTCATTACCGGCGGTGTGGTTTCCTCTCTTGGCAAAGGTCTGATGGCGGCAAGCCTCGGCGCGCTTTTGCAGGCTCGCGGATATTCCGTGCGAATCCGGAAACTTGACCCCTATCTCAACGTTGATCCGGGCACGATGTCGCCCTATCAGCACGGCGAAGTCTATGTCACCGACGACGGGGCCGAGACCGACCTCGATCTTGGCCATTATGAGCGCTTTACCGGCGTGCCGTCGCTGCAGTCCGACAATGTGACATCGGGCCGGATTTACCAGTCGATCATCACCAAGGAACGCCGCGGCGACTATCTCGGTGCCACGGTGCAGGTGATTCCGCACGTGACCGACGCCATCCAGGAATTTGCCGAAGACAAGCTCGACGGCATTGATTTCGTACTATGCGAAATTGGCGGGACCGTCGGCGATATCGAAAGCCTGCCGTTCATCGAGGCGATTCGTCAGCTGCGCAACAAGGTCGGCCGCGACAACGCCATTTCCGTTCATGTCACTCTGGTGCCCTATATTGCAGCTGCGGGTGAGCTGAAAACCAAACCGACCCAGCACAGCGTCAGGGAACTCACCTCGCTGGGCATCCAGCCGGATATCCTGCTGTGCCGCTGCGAGCATCCGCTGCCGGATACGGAACGGGCCAAGATCGCCCAGTTCTGCAACGTCAGCAAGGAATCGGTGATTCCGGCTCTCGATGCGAGCAATATCTATAATGTGCCGCTGCAATATCATCAGGAAGGTCTGGACAATGTGGTTCTGGGTGCCTTTGGCATCAAGGACGCACCGGAACCGGATTTGTCTCGCTGGTATGATGTCATGGAGCGGATCGAGCATCCCGAAGGCGAAGTCATCGTCGGCGTGGTCGGCAAATATGTCGGGCTGCAGGATGCCTATAAATCGCTGCAGGAAGCGCTGTTCCACGGCGGGCTGGCCAACCGGGTCAAGGTGCAGGTGCGCTGGCTGGATGCGGAACTGTTTGAAAATGAAGAAGATCTGGCGGCCAAGCTGGAACCTCTGCACGCGATATTGGTACCCGGTGGCTTTGGTGAAAGGGGCAGCGAAGGCAAGATCGGATCGGTCAAATTTGCCCGCGAGAATAATATTCCCTTTTTCGGTATCTGCCTGGGCATGCAAATGGCCTGTATCGAAGCGGCCCGCAATCTGGCCGGGATAGATGCGGCATCGACGACCGAATTTGGCGATACCGCTGAGCCGGTGGTCGGCCTGATCACCGAATGGATGACCCAGGAAGGCCTGCAGAAGCGGGAAGCCGGCGGCGATCTGGGCGGTACCATGCGACTCGGCGCCTATGATGCGGTGCTGCAGAATGGTTCGAAAATCGCCGAAATTTACGGTTCCAGCGAAATCAGCGAACGCCATCGCCACCGTTATGAGGTGAACAAGGGCTATGTCGAACGACTGGAACAGACCGGGCTGATCTTCTCCGGCATGTCACCGGATGGCGAATTGCCGGAAACGGTGGAACGGCCGGACCACAGCTGGTTTATCGGTGTCCAGTTCCACCCTGAGCTGAAGAGCAAGCCCTTTGATCCGCATCCGCTTTTTGCGTCGTTCATTGCCGCAGCATTGCAGCAGAGCCGCCTGGTCTAGGCATATAGGCCTAATAAAATTGGGTGATTCGCGCAGATGTCGAATCTGTCCAATCCATTGCCGGAAATGTGATTAAGGTTACGAGAATATCGCGGAGGAAGGGTGACCAAAACTTCCCAGGCGGTTTGGGGAATATGAAAAGTGAACGCTGAGGAACTGGCAAATATACTGGCTGAGCATAGCCTGTTTGCTGATTGTGACGAAGCCGAGCTGGCTGACCTGATATTGCGTGGGCATTTTGTGCAATATAAGAAAGGGGATGAATTGATCATGCAGGGCGATCCCGGCAACTCGCTGCTGATATTATTATCGGGCAATGCGCGTACCAGCATGATCGCCAGCAATGGCAATGAAGTGGTTCTTGATTATGCCGAAGCCGGACAGGTTCTGGGCGAAATCGCGCTGCTGGACGGTGGCGAGCGGACCGCCAGCGTCACTGCCATCGAGCCAACCTCCGCTCTTTCGATCACGCGCGCCGCTTTTGAAGATATTTTGGCCAAGCACAAGAATATGGCGCTGCGTTTGCTGAAAGTCATGGCGAAACGCATCCGGACGGCAAACAGCATGATCGAGGGGGATCGCGCTTATACGTCTGGACCGCGGCTGGCCCGCTATCTGCTCAGGCTGTCTGTGGCAGGCGCAAATGAAGGACGACTGAAGCTGGACCTGAGCCAGAGCGAACTCGGCAATTTTGCCGGCATGTCGCGTGAACATATTAATCGGCAACTGTCCGCCTGGTCGGAAGGCGGGATCGTGGCGGTTGAGAGCGGGAAGATCCGGATATTGGATCATGCAATGCTCTCGCACATTGCCGAAGCAGATTCTTGACGGCATTGGGCCTTTTGCGACCCGGGCCAAATGTCGTCGAGAGTGACACCATGCGGGTGTCAGGGGCAGTCGGATCCTCATCCGGCTGCCCCATTTCATTTGACCATTAAAAAAGGCAGCCAGATTGCTCTGGCTGCCTCCGCTTTTTGGTTTCAGGACAGGCTCAGGCGGCCTTGTCTTCTTTCTTGTCCCGCTTGTCCGCGATCTTGGTGACGTTGTCGCCCTTGTTGATGGCGATTGTCTGCGGGCGCATCGCTTCCGGAATTTCCCGGACCAGATCAATGACCAGCAGGCCATCGGCGAGCGCGGCATTCTCGACGCGAACAAAATCCGCTAGTTCGAAGCGCCGTTCAAAGTTGCGGTTGGCGATTCCCATGTGCAGGAACTGCTTGCCTTCATTGTTTTCGGCTTGTTTGTTGCCGGCGACGAGCAGCATATTCTGCTGGGCGGTAATTTCGATTTCGTCATCCTTGAAGCCGGCGACGGCAAGCGTGATCCGATATTGGTCTTCACCGCTGCGTTCGATGTTGAACGGCGGATAATTTTCGGATTGCTGCGCGCGAGCATTATTTTCAAGAAGGTCGAACAGCCGGTCAAATCCCACGGTTGAGCGGCGGTAGGGGGTAAAGTCAAAACGATTCATCTCTATATCCTCTTCAATTGAGCAATGTAAATCTGGACCCGCACATGCGGCATCCGGTTCGTTGATGCGAAACCCTGACGGCGTTTCACATAAACCAAGATATGATCAAATTGCCTGATTTCAAGAGTCAGAAAAGAGCGAATTTACAGGGTGTTGAAAAATTTTTAGGGCAAAAAAACGCCCGGATGCCGCTAAGCACCCGGGCGAAAAATGGTGACGAACTAATTCGTCCCCTGTTTTCCCGTCCTATTCAACGCCGCTTGTCCCCCAACATTTGGCGGAACCGGAAGGGATCCCTGAACCATGACCCGTTAATCGAGATGTTTGATTCTGTGACCATGTCTGATCGAATGACATAAATTTGTCATGGTAAATTTCACCTATTGCAAATATTGGTCGCCACTTGTGTCATATCGGCAACAGCAGATTAGCCACCATCCCACTTGCCTGCCCGGATCAGCACCCGTAAAGGCAGGGAAACCCGATCCAAGGAAGTCGCTGCCAATATGCTCCTATCCCGTTATGAATGGGTCATCGCTAAACGCTATCTGTTGCCGGGCAAGGGGGAGGGATTCATTTTCCTCGTTGCCAGCATCAGCCTCGTGGCCGTCATGCTGGGTGTGGCCGCCCTGATTGTGGTGATGAGCGTCATGAACGGCTTCCGCGCAGAGCTGTTCGACAAGATTGTCGGCCTCAACGGCCATGCGGTGATCCAGGGCTATGGCGGACGCATCCCCGATTGGCGAGAGCTGCTCGAGGAAACCCGCGAGACCAAGGGCGTGGTCTCGGCCTCGCCGCTGATCGAGCAGCCATTGCTGACCACCTTCAACGGCCGGGTCGAGGCGGTGCTGGTCCGGGGCATGCTGGTGCCGGACATATTGAACAATGAAACGCTCGACGGAAAGACCGTGGCCGGTGATCTGGCGCGGCTGGAGCCGGGGGCGGGGCGGGTCGGAATCGGCAGCCGGCTGGCGACCACGCTCGGGGCACAGGTTGGCAGTCGAATCACGATCATCAACCCGCAGGGGCGATCCACGCCGTTCGGGACGGTCCCGCGCGAGATCGCCTATGACGTGGCTGCGATCTTTGAAGTCGGTGTCTATGACTATGACAAGGCCTTTGTGATCATGCCGATGGAAGACGCGCAGACCTTGCTGTTGCTCGGTGACCAGATCGGGATGATCGAAATCAAGACCAATGATGCCGACAATGTGCGCAACATACTGGATCCGCTGGTACTCAAGGTGGCGGATCGCGGGATCATCACCGACTGGCAGACGATGAATGCCTCGCTGTTCGAGACGCTTCAGGTCGAGCGGGTGGTGATGTTCGTGATTCTCTCGATCATCATTCTGGTTGCCGTGTTCAACATATTATCGTCGCTGATCATGCTGGTCCGGGCAAAAACCCGCGACATTGCGATCTTGCGGACGATGGGTGCCTCGCGGGCCTCACTGCTGCGGATTTTTGTGACCGTCGGCACTTCGATCGGCATGCTCGGGATCGCGGCCGGCATCATTCTCGGGCTGATCGCCATCTATTTCCGGCAGAATATCATCAATTTTGTCCAGATCATCACCGGACAAAATCTCTGGGATCCGTCGATCCGCTTTCTGACCGAGCTGCCGGCGCGCACCGATCCGATGGAAGTGGTCGGAATTGCCGGGCTGGCGCTTCTGTTCAGTTTCCTGGCCACCCTTTACCCTGCCTACAAGGCCGCCAGCACCGATCCGGTTCAGGTGCTCCGCTATGAGTGACAATATGATCGGGAAGACTGTCGAATTGCGCAATGTGAAGCGCAGCTTTGTGCAAGGCGATGTCGTGATCGAGGTGCTTCGCGGCGTCAATCTCGACATTCACGCCAATGAGATTGTCGCGCTTCTCGGGCCGTCCGGTTCGGGCAAGTCGACGCTGCTGCAGGCGGTTGGCTTGCTCGAGGGCGGCTTTGAAGGATCAATCAAGCTTGCCGGCGAGGAAACGGCCCAGTTGCCGGCCAGCGGCCATACGCGGATCCGGCGGGACTTGTTGGGCTTCGTCTATCAGTTCCATCATCTGCTGCCCGACTTTTCCGCCTTGGAAAATGTCGTGATGCCGCAGCTGATTGCGGGCGTCAGCCAGAAGGCGGCGGAAGTGAGAGCGGAAACGCTGCTCCGCAGCCTTGGGCTGGGCGAGCGCCTCGATCACAAGCCGAGCAAATTGTCCGGCGGGGAGCAGCAGCGTGTCGCGGTCGCTCGCGCTCTGGCCAACGCCCCAAAACTGGTTCTGGCAGATGAGCCGACCGGCAACCTGGATGAAGCAACGGCCGATCTGGTGCTCGCGGAATTTATCGGGCTGGTGAGACAGGAAGGCAGTTCCGGACTGATCGCCACCCATAATGAGCGTCTGGCCGCCAAAATGGATCGAGTCGTCCGGCTCCACGAGGGTGTTTTAACCTAGGTATTTCAACCCGGAACGAGAATGGCTTTGACTTTTTCGGTGCGAGTATCAATCTGTGCCATCGGCACGACCTAGAAAATTCAACATTGCGGGGCGCATATGAAGGTTACGGAATTCCAGGTAAAGCAAGCGGATGGCTCCCTCCAGGATCTGTCCGTTCACAAGGGCAAGGTTCTGCTGATCGTGAACACCGCATCGAAATGCGGCTTCACCCCGCAATATGAAGGGCTTGAAAAACTCTATCAGGAATATGGGGACAAGGGGCTGGAAATACTGGCTTTTCCCTGCAATCAGTTTGGCAATCAGGAACCCGGCAATGCCGAGGAAATCCGCAATTTCTGTTCGCTCAACTATGATGTCAGCTTTCCGCTCATGGGCAAGATTGACGTCAATGGCAATGATGCCGATCCGCTGTGGAAATATCTGAAATCGGAAAAATCGGGCCTGCTTGGGTCCCGCATCAAATGGAATTTCACCAAATTCCTGGTCGACCGGGAGGGCAATGTGGTTGGCCGTTTCGGTCCCGCCGTAAAACCCGACCAGCTGAAAAACGAGATTGAAGCGCTGCTCTAGCGGCGCTCACGTGGGCGCCATGGCCGCTCGTGACAAATAGCCTGTGGACAAATGGTCGATAGTTCCCATTCCCGACATCGCAGCATATGCAAAGCCCGATTGGTGCGCTAGTCTGACGCCATGGCCCAGACACCCTTCGTCCATCTTCGCACCTTTTCTGCCTATACGATATTGGACGGCGCGATGGAGCCTGCAGCGATCGGGCCTGCGGCAAAAGAACGCGGCTTTCCGGCGGTTGCGCTGTGCGACCGGATTGGCCTGTTTGCCTCGATGGCGTTTGATGACGGGTGCCGGGCCCATGGCATTCAGCCCATTACCGGATGCTTCCTGAGAGTTGCGCGCCCGGGCACCGCCGATCCGGCGAGGCCGGTTCTCGACTGGCTTGCGCTCTTTGCGCAGGACGCCGAGGGATATGAAAATCTCTGCAAGCTCGTGTCCGCCTCTCATCTCGACCGGCCCAGCGAGCTGGAAGCCCATGTCGGGATGGATTTTCTGCGGGACCACAGCGCCGGGCTGATCGCTCTGACCGGTGGCGGGGAAGGGGCTCTGGCCCGCCTCATTGCGGAAGAACAGCAGGGCGAAGCGGACGCTTATCTGTCCCTGTTGCAGCAGTATTTCCCGGGACGCCTCTATATCGAACTGTCGCGCCGGGAAGACCCGGTCGAAATGGCGGCCGAAGCGGGCTTGATCGCGCTGGCCATGGAACGGGACATTCCGCTGGTTGCCACCAATCCCAGCTGTTTCTCCGAGCCCGAATTTCACGAAGCGCATGATGCGATGAAATGTATCGCCCAGTCTGCCTATGTCGAGAATGATGACCGCGAGAAGCCGTCCAGGCATCTGTGGATGAAAAGCGCGCTGGTGATGGAGGACCTGTTTTCCGATATTCCGGAGGCCCTGCAGAATACGCTCGTCATCGCGCAGAGATGCGCCTTTTCGCCGCCCAAGCGAGATCCGATTCTGCCCAGCCTTGCTGGTGACCTGGCGGGGGAGATCGAGCAGTTGCGCCGGGATGCCACGGCAGGGCTGGAACGGCGGTTGGCGCTGCTCGACATCGCCGACGAGGACGAGCGGAAAGTCTATTTCGACCGACTGGCATTCGAGCTGGATGTGATCGTCAGCATGGGATTTCCCGGCTATTTCCTGATCGTTGCCGATTTTATCAAATGGGCAAAAGACCATGATATTCCGGTCGGTCCGGGCCGTGGTTCGGGCGCCGGCTCGGTGGTCGCCTGGGCGCTGACCATCACCGATCTTGATCCGATCAAGCTGGGCCTGCTGTTCGAGCGGTTCCTCAACCCGGAACGTGTCTCGATGCCGGATTTCGATATCGACTTCTGCGAAACCCGCCGCGGCGAGGTGATCCGCTATGTGCAGGAAAAATACGGCAACCGGCAGGTTGCGCAGATCATCACCTTCGGGAAACTGAAATCGCGCGCGGTGCTGCGCGATGTCGGACGGGTGCTGCAAATGCCTTACGGGCAGGTCGACCGGCTGACCAAATTGATTCCCAACCATCCCACCGATCCGTGGGATTTGAGGCGCTCGCTCAACGGCATTTCGGAGCTGGCGCAGGAATATAAACAGTCCGATGTGAAGCGATTGTTCGATCTGGCGATGAAGCTCGAAGGCCTGCCGCGCCACAGTTCCACGCACGCTGCCGGTGTGGTGATCGGTGACCGGCCGCTGGACCAGCTGGTGCCGCTCTACCGCGACCCCCGGTCGGACTTGCCGGTGACCCAGTTCGACATGAAATATGTTGAAAAAGCCGGCCTGGTGAAATTCGACTTTTTGGGCCTGAAAACGCTGTCGGTGCTGAAGAAGGCCGTCGAGCTGCTCGCCGAACGCGGCATCCATGTCGATCTGGACGGGCTGAGCTGGGAAGACGAGAAGGTCTTCGAACTGCTCCAGCGCGGTGAAACCGTCGGCGTTTTCCAGCTGGAATCGGAGGGCATGCGGCGCACGCTGGCGGCAGTGAAACCGACCAATTTCGGCGACATTATCGCGCTGGTCTCGCTCTACCGGCCTGGCCCGATGGACAATATCCCGCTGTTCGGCGACCGCAAGAACGGCCGCGCCGAGATCGCCTATCCGCACCCCTTGCTGCAGGACATCCTGAAGGAAACCTACGGGATTTTCGTCTATCAGGAACAGGTGATGCAGGCGGCCCAGATCATCGCCGGCTACTCGCTGGGCGAAGCAGATTTGCTGCGCCGCGCGATGGGCAAGAAAATCCAGGCCGAAATGGATACCCAGCGCAGCCGGTTTGTGTCAGGTGCGGCAGACAATGGATTGAACAGCGAACAGGCGAACGAGCTGTTCGACTTGATCGACAAGTTCGCCGGCTATGGTTTCAACAAGAGCCACGCGGCGGCCTATGCGCTGCTTGCCTATCAGACCGCCTGGCTGAAAGCGCATCATCCGCACGAATTTTACGCCGCCTCGATGTGCTTCGACATGCACCAGTCCGACAAGCTCAGCATTTTCGTCGACGATATGAAGCGCCTCGGTGTCACCGTCCTCGGGCCAGCGATCAACAAGAGCCGGCCCAATTTCTCGGTCGAGGAACAGCCTGGTGCGCTGCTCGCCGTGCGCTATGCCCTGGCGGGTCTCAAAAATGTCGGGGAAAAGGCGATGCAGTCGGTGGTTGCCGAACGGGCCGAGAAAGGCCCGTTTTCCTCGATCGAGGATCTGGCCAACCGGATCGATCCCCGGGGTCTGAACAAGCGCCAGCTGGAAAGCCTGGCCTCGGCCGGGGCCTTTGACGAGCTGGAACCCAATCGCGCCGCCATTTATGACGGAGCGGACATGATCCTTTCGGTCGCCAATAGCGCCGCCGATGCGCGGGAAAGCGGGCAGGGCGGTCTGTTTGGGGAAGGCAGCGCAGGCGGCGAAATGCAGGCGATCCGCTTGCCAGAGAACAGCCACTGGTCGCTGGGCGAGATCATGGTGCGGGAACGCGACGCCTTCGGATTCTACTTCTCGGCCCACCCGGTTTCCCAGTTCCAGGCAGTGACTGCATCGCTCGGCGCGCTGACCCATGCGGCGCTGTGCAGCGAAGGCCCGATCGGTGAAGGGGTGCGCAAGCCGGCGGTGATGGCGGCGCTGATCGAGAAGGTCCGCTGGCGCGACAGCCGCCGCGGCAAACGCTTTGCGCTCGCCGACCTGTCCGACAGCAGCGGTCAGTTTTCCGCGAGTTGCTTCGAAGAGGAGCAGTGCAAGATTCTGGAGGAACTGGCCAGCCATGGCGGTTGCGCGCTTCTCCATGTCGAACTGGACCAGCGATCGGATGACGAAAGTCCGCGCGTTGCCATCCGGCGAGTGCAGCCGCTCGAGGGACTGGAAAAGACCACGAGGACAAGAATGGAGCTTGAAATCCATGACATCGCGGGACTGCATGAGCTGACCAATCTGGTCGCACCGCTGGTCGGCGGCCAGAGCGAACTGGTGGCAATCATGGCCGGACCCGAAGGCGACCCGGTCAGGGTCTGCCTCGGACGATCCTTCCGTCTCGATGCCGAAACGGTCGAGACGCTGCAACGGGTTAACGGGATATCCGCTGTCCGCCTGGGCCCGGCACGGCCGATGCGGGTGGCGAAACCCAAATTAAGGCTTGTCAGCTAGGCCGAAACAAATCAGAAACCGGCCAAATAGTAAATGTTTGGAGAGAATATATGGCCGGTGCAATGCAAGCGACTTCGCTCAAGATCACCAATCTGATCGATCATGCCGAGCGCGAGCATGGTACCCGCGAGATTGTCAGCTACTGGGCAGACGGCACTATCTCGCGCAGCAACTGGGCCGAGATCGGACGGGACTCGCGCAAATTCTCTCAGGCGATGCAGCGGCTGGGGATGAAAAAGGGCGACCGGATCGCCACCATCGCGATGAACCATGCCCATCATCTGATCAGCTGGTACGGGTCGGCCGGTATCGGCAGCATCCTGCACACCGTCAATCCGCGGCTGTTCGAGGAGCAACTGGTCTATATCCTCAACCACGCCGAAGACCGGGTGCTGCTGTTTGACAAGATGTTCACTCCGATCATCGAACTGCTCAAGCCGCAGCTGAAAACGATCGAACATTATATCCAGTTTGATGGCGAGAAGGGGGATTACACCACGTTCCGGGAGCTGCTCGATGCCGAGGACGGCGATTTTGACTGGATCGAGGTTGACGAGAATGATCCCTGCGGCCTGTGCTACACCAGCGGCACGACCGGCAATCCCAAGGGCGTGCTCTACGAGCATCGATCCAATGTCCTGCACGCGATTACCGAAGTCCAGCCCGACGTCATGGACCTGTCCACCCGCTCGGTGATGCTGCCGGTGGTGCCGATGTTCCACGCCAATGCCTGGGGATTGCCTTTTGCCTGTGCGACGGTCGGTGCCAAGATGGTTTTCTCCGCGAGCAACGAAGCGCAGGTTTTGTGGAAGCTGATTCGTGAGGAAGGTGTGACGCACAGCGCCGGCGTTCCGACCGTCTGGCTGTCGATGTTTGCCGATATGGACGCCAATGGCGGGGATTATGGCGACCTGAGCGTGGTGGTGATCGGCGGCTCGGCCTGTCCCCGTTCGATGATCGAGCGGCTGATGAAGAACGGCATTCGTGTCGCCCATGCCTGGGGCATGACCGAAACCTCGCCGATCGGCACGACCGGGGCGCTGCCGGCCAACTGGGACGAACTGAATTTCGAGCAGAAGGTTGACGTTGTATCAAAACAGGGCCGCCCGCCTTTTGGCGTGGAACTGCGCGTCATCGACGAGAATGGCGATGTCGCGCCGCGCGACGGCAAGACCAGCGGGGTCCTGGAAGTCCGCGGGCCGTGGATCATCAAGCGCTATTATCGCGCCGATGAAGACGCGGTCGAGGATGACGGCTGGTTTGATACCGGCGACGTCGCGGTCTTGCATCCCGATGGCACGATGCAGATTACCGACCGGGCGAAGGACGTAATCAAGTCGGGTGGCGAGTGGATCAGCTCGATCGAGCTGGAAAATGAGGCAGTCGGCTGTCCGGGTGTCGCCGAAGCGGCGGCTGTCGGCGTTCACCATCCAAAATGGGACGAGCGACCGTTGCTGCTGGTGATTCGCAAGGCCGGCAGCGATATTTCCGAGGCCGACGTGATTGATTATCTGTCCGGCAGGGTCGCCAAATGGTGGTTGCCGGATGAAGTGAAATTCGTCGATGAACTGCCACACACCGCCACCGGCAAGATCCTGAAGCGGGCCCTGCGCGACGAATATAAGGACTATCAGCTGAAAAGCCTGGTCGAGGCCTAGAACAGCTCCAGCTGGCTGCCGCGGATCTGCGGACGCCGGAAGAGATCGGTTCTGAGCGCAAGCTTGCCCTTTTTCAGGCCAGCCTTGCGCGAGGCGATAATGAGACGGCTACGGATCAGATCGGCCCACGGGCCCTGTCCGCGCATCCGGCTGTGGAAGGCGGGATCGTTGCGCCTGCCGCCGCGCATCTGCCGGACGATGCTCATCACCTTGCTCTTGCGGTCGGGATAGTGATTTTCCAGCCATTGTTCGAACAGCGGCGCCACCTCGTGCGGCAGCCGCATCGGGATGAAGGAAATGCTGCTGGCTCCGCGCTCCGCCGCCGCGGCCACAATCGCCTCAATCTCATGATCGGTGATGCCGGGAACAACCGGCGCAATATTGACATGCACATATATGCCCGCTTCGCTCAGCTTCTGCACCGCCTCCAGGCGCCGGGCCGGGGTCGGTGCCCTGGGTTCCAGCAGGCGAGCGGTCCGGGGATCGAGCGAGGTGACCGAGACCGCCACCGCAGTGAGGTCAAGCGCCGCCAGCGGCGCCAGCAAGTCGATATCCTCGACCACCCGGTTGGATTTGGTGGTGATCACGACCGGATGCCGCGTTTCCAGCATCACTTCCAATATCTGCCGAGTGATCCGATAGTCTTTTTCGATCGGCTGATAGGGGTCGGTGTTGGTCCCGATGGCGATACTGGCCGGCTGGTAATTGGGCTTGGCCAGGGTCCGGCGGAGCAGGTCGGCGGCATCGGGCTTGGCGAACAATTTGCTTTCGAAATCCAGTCCCGGCGACAGGTCATGATAGGCATGGGTGGGCCGCGCATAGCAATAGACGCAGCCATGTTCGCAGCCGCGATAGGCGTTGATCGAGCGGTCAAAGGGCAGGTCGGGAGAGCTGTTATAGGTGATGATCGACTTGGGAAATTCGATCGTGACCTCGGTCTTCAGCTTCGCGGCGGCGTCGTCGATCCGCTCGCGTTCGTCCAGCCAGTCGCCATCCACCTCGCGATCCTGCAGGTTGAATCGCTGCGGCACCGCATTGGATGGCGCCCCCCGGCCGCTTCGAGCCTCTGGATATTGGTCGTTTCTGGAACCCATTTGCTCTTCATACTATGAGAACATAAAAAGAACAAATGGATTGAATCGCTATTTTTCAAGCAGTCTCGGCATCAGTTCGACGAAATTGCACGGACGGTGTCGGCTGTCGAGCTGGGTGTCGAGGATACCGTCCCAGCCGTCCTTCACTGCCCCGTTGGAACCGGGCAGAGCGAATATATAGGTGCCGCGCGCGACCACCGCGCAGGCGCGGGACTGTACCGTGGATGTGCCGATCTTGGCGAGGCTGAGATAGCGGAACAATTCACCGAAGCCGGGAATATCCTTGTCCTTGACCGCGTTCAGCGCTTCAGGCGTGATATCCCGCCCGGTAAGACCGGTGCCGCCGGTGGTGATGATGACATCGACCTGCTCGTCGTCGATCCATTGATGGAGTTGCGCGACCAGGGCCGATTTGTCGTCCCGCAGAAGATTGCGATAGATTAGCTGATGGCCTTTCCGCTCGATCCGTTCGGCCAGAATGTCCCCGGACGTATCCTCTTTCCGGCTGCGCGTGTCGGAGACGGTCAGCAGGGCAATATTGATCGGTTTGAAGCTTCTGGACTCGTCAATGGGCATGATGGCTCTCCGCTTGGTCGCGACCCTGGGAATAGCCTGGCCTATACCGCTTTTCCAGGTCATAAAGAATAGGGGTTTTCGCGGGTTAACTATCGGTCTAATCGGGTTAGTCAATGTCAAACGTCCCGGATCTCACCGCTGTCATATTGGGTCTCATCCTTGCGGCATGGCTGGGTGCGGCTACCTGGGCGATCTGGACCGGCCTGGCGATGAAAAACAAGGCGGAGACCGTGCTGCGGCAATCCGGCCGATTGGGACGGTTGCTGGAAACTTCTCCCGCCTTGCCCTTGCTGGTTCGATCCGACGGCAAGCTGGAGGCCTCGCAGCGGCTGATGCACTGGCTCGGCTTCGACCATCTGCCTGCGCATATTTCGGAACTGCACGAGGGATCCCGGGGGATGGTTCGGTCGGATCTCGACGGGCTGATGCAGGATGTGACGCTGGCGCAGAAAACCGGCAGCAGCTTCGTGCGCGCGATAAAGGTCAGCGGTTCGGACAAGGCGCTGCTGATCCGGGGCGGGCTGGCGGACCAGAAAATCGCTCCCAATGGCAGTGCGCTGCTTTGGATTTTCGACGCGACCGACAGCGAGGGCCAGATCGCCAAATTGCGCGATGAAAATGAAGCGGCGCGCGCGGCCTTCAATGCGCTGTCCGCCTTGATCGAGGCGGCGCCGGTGCCGATGTGGCACCGCTCCCCCGATCTGCGTCTGACCCTGGTCAACAGCGCCTATGTCGCGGCCGTCGATGCCAGAAATGGCGAACAGGTGATCGCCGACCGGATCGAGCTGGTGGAAACGGTCGACGGATTCAGCCCGGTCGATGCCGCTGCCCGGGCGAAAGAGAAAGGCGAGCCGTTCGAGCGCGTGGTCGCAACGACCGTCGGCGGTGAACGGCGTATGACCCATGTCGTCGATGTGCCGCTGGGCGAGTCCGGTATCGCCGGCTATGCGATCGATATCCAGGAACTGGAAGACGCGCGGCGGGAGCAGCGCCGTTTCGGGGAATCGCAGCGCGACATGCTCGACAGGATCTCTGCCGGTGTCGCCCAGTTTGACGCCGACAAATCGCTGAAATTCTGCAACCTGCCGTTCCAGCGGATCTTTTCCCTGCGCCAGCAGTGGATAGCGGACCGGCCGGAATTTCCGCGCGTGCTCGACCGGATGCGCGAGATGAACCGGATTCCGGAAGTCCGCGACTTTCCCGAATGGCGCGAGGAGCGCACGGGCTGGTTCCAGGCCACCAAGGCGAGCGAGGAAAACTGGCTGCTGGCCGACGGGACCCATTTGAGGGTGCTCGCCAATCCGACCCCGGATGGCGGCTTGCTGGTGATCTTCGAAGACCGGACCGAACAGGTGCAACTGGCAAGCGCGCGCGACACGCTGCTCAGGGTCAGGACCGCGACATTCGACAATCTGTTTGAATCGCTTGCGGTTTTCGCCGCCGACGGCAAGCTGAATATCTGGAACCATCAGTTTGCCAAGAACTGGGGTCTCGATGAGGAGGAACTGGGCAAGCATCCGCGGGTGGATTCGCTGATGCAGAGAATGGCCGTTCAGCTGAAACAGCCGGCCCGCATCTCGGAGATACGCGACATGGTGCGCAGCGCAACGACCGAGCGCGAACAGAAAGGCGGGCGGCTCAACTTCGCTGACGGACGGCGCTACGAATTTGCCGCGATCCCGCTGCCCGATGGCAACGCCCTGTTCACCATGCTGGATATTTCGGACAGCTACCGGATCGAACAGGCGCTGCGCGAACGCAACGAGGCGCTGGTCGAGGCGGACTCAATCAAGGGGCGGTTCCTGTCCAATATGAGCTATGAATTCCGGACGCCGCTGACCTCGATCGGCGGCTTTGCCGAGCTGCTGGATCAGGGTATCGCCGGGCCGCTGACCGAGCGTGGTCATGAATATGTCCGCGCGATCCTTCAGTCGGTAAAACGTCTGGGCAACCAGATCGAAAATGTCCTTGACCTCAGCCAGAGCGAAGCCGGCGCGCTGCCGATTGCCAAGGAAAAGGTCAATCTGAACAAGATGATCGAGGATATCGCAGCGCATTTCGCCGATGACGCGAGGCAAAAATCGATCGATGTGGAGTTGCAGCTGGACGAAAAGCTGGGATCGGCGATGGCCGACAAGAAACGGCTCCGTCAGGCGATTTCCCAGATCGTTGACAATGCGATCAAATATACCGGCGAAGGCGGGCGATTGCTGATTCACGGATCGGGCAATGTAAAGCAGGCGATGATCCATATTTCAGACAATGGCCCCGGAATGACCGCTGGCGAACAGTCCAAGGTCTTCGACAGTTTTGCCCGTTCGCGGGATCAGAAAGCCAATGAAAAATCCGGTGGTCTTGGCCTGCCGCTGGCACGCCAGCTGGTGCGCGCTCATGGCGGTGACCTGACCCTGACTTCCGAACCGGGGCAGGGCACGCTGGTAACCCTCACTCTGCCCAGGCAATGACGCAATGATGATGCTGGAGAATGAGGACGCGACCCTGGATGTCGGACGCAAGCTCGGGGCCCTGCTCCGCGCAGGAGACAAGATTGCGCTGACGGGCACGCTCGGCGCCGGCAAGACGACACTGGCGAGAGGTCTGCTGGAAGGGCTGGGCTATCGCGGCGAAGTGCCCAGCCCGACCTTCGCGATTGTCCAGCCCTATGAGCCGCCGGAAACCCGGATTCCGGTGGCCCATATCGACCTGTACCGAATCGAGGATCCCGAGGAAATTCCCGAACTCGGTCTGGAAGAGATGCTGATCGACGGAGCGATGGTCGTCGAATGGCCGGACCGGATGCCGGACGGTTTCTGGCAGGATGCGCTCAACCTGACGCTCGAAATAACCGCCGAGGGCAATCGCCGGTTGACTTGGCAGGCGGGGAACGCTTGGAACGATCGATGGCCACTGACATGAAACCGCCTGCCGCCGCGGCAGAATTTTTACACCAGCACGGATGGGGAGATGCGCACCTGTCTCCGGTCGCAGGCGATGCCTCGTTCCGCCGCTATTTTCGGGTCCGCGAGGGCGATCGCCGGGCGATCCTGATGGACGCGCCCCCGCCGCACGAAGATCCGAGGCCCTTCATCCATATCGCAGAATATCTGAAGAATTCCGGCTTTGCCGCGCCAGAGATTTTTGCCCGCGATCTGGAGAGCGGTCTGGTGCTGCTGGAAGATTTCGGCGATCAGCGGATGCGCGAACATCTCGACTATCATCCCGAAGACGAGGACGCGATTTATCGTCAGGCCGTCGACCTGTTGCGCGACCTGCATAAGGTGCCGGCCGCCTCGATAGCGCCTTATGACGAAGCGCAATATCTGCGGGAAGCGCATTTGCTGACGGAATGGTATTGCCCGGCGCAGCAGCTGGACGTGGATGCCGACCGCTTTGATGCGATCTGGCGGACGCTTCTCGAACCGGTCATCGCTGCGCAACATCCGCCGGTCACGGTGATGCGCGACTATCATGCCGAGAATATCATGCTGCTCGAAAATGGCGGCTTCGGTCTGCTCGATTTCCAGGATGCGCTGGTCGGACATCCCGGCTATGATCTGGTGTCGATGCTGCAGGATGCCCGCCGCGATGTTTCGGATGATGTGGAAGAGAAGATGCTCGCTTATTATCTGAGCGGTCACAGTCAGAAAGAGGCTGAAGAGTTTCGCAGCCATTATGCCATTCTGGGGGCGCAGAGAAATACCAAGATCATCGGCATTTTTACCCGGCTGTCGGTGCGCGATGGCAAGCAGCGCTATCTGGATTTCATGCCCAGAATGTGGCGTCTGCTGGAGAAGGACCTGCAGCATCCGGCGCTCGCACCGATGGCGCACTGGTTTGACGAGAATATTCCAGAAAATGTCCGGCACCGGCCGATTCCGATGGCGAAAACCGCCCCATGAGCAAAGTGGAAACCGCGATGATCATGGCTGCCGGACTGGGCAATCGCATGCGTCCGCTGACCGACACGCGGCCGAAACCGCTGGTCGAGGTGGCCGGAAAGGCGATGATCGACCATTGTTTCGACAAGCTTGCCGCGGCGGGTATAGGCAAGGCCGTGGTCAATGTGCACTATATGGCCGGCATGCTGGAAGCCCACCTTGCTGCCTTGTCCTATCCGGTCGCGATTCGCATTTCCGACGAGCGCGCCCGGCTGATGGAAACCGGCGGCGGAATGGTGCAGGCCGAGCCGCTGATTGCGGAAGACAATTTCTTCTGCATCAACAGCGACAATCTCTGGATCGACGGCCCGGCCAACAGCCTGCACCAGTTGGCCGAGGCATGGGACGAGGACCGGATGGATGCCTTGCTGCTTCTCGTTCCGCGTATCACTGCCCATAATTACAAGGGTTCGGGCGATTTCCACCTCGACGGGGAAAAGCGGATTTCCCGGAAGCGTCCCGGCCAGGAGGCTCCCATGATCTATTCCGGTATCCAGCTGCTGTCCAAGCGTCTGTTGCGTGACCCGCCAGAGGGGCCCTTTTCGACCAATATCCTGTGGGAACGCGCGATCGGCGAGGGGCGTCTGTTCGGATCGGTCCATCAGGGCGAATGGTTCGAGGTCGGCTCGCCGGAGGCGATCGCGCCGACCGAAGCCGCGCTGGCGGATGCCTGACCGCCGCCGGCCATCCATCTACAATATCGCCGCGCACGGCGGCTTTGCCGATGCGCTGGCGCAGGGACTGATCGACCGCTTTGCCAGGGACGCGTTCGGACTGGCCCGCGGTCTCGTCATCCTGCCCAACAATCGTGCCCAGCGCGCGCTGCAGGAAGCCTTTGTCCGGCTCAGCGAGGATGGGCTGCTGCTGCCGCAGATGGCCGTGATCGGCGACCTCGATCTCGACGAATCAATCGGTGTCGCGCTCGATTCCGGCGAACTGGCGCTCGACATCCCGCCGGCCGTCGACTCGATGGACCGGCTGCTCACTCTCGCGCAGATGATCCAGAAGGAATTCGGGCTGCGCGACAATGCGATCCTGGCCAAGGATGCGCTGCGCCTGGCCCGCGAATTTGCCCGGACGCTCGACCAGCTCAATATCGAGGAAATCTCGCTTGCCGACCTGATGAAGACGGAGCCGGACAGTCTCGACCTGTCGAGCCACTGGCAGGATTCCTATCGCTTCTTCCTGATCATTGCCGAAAAATGGCAGCAGCAGCTGCAAAAATGGCAGCGAGTAGACCAGGCTGTGCGCCGCAATGCGCTGTTCGACCATATCGCGCAAAGCTGGAAAATATCACCGCCCGAGCATTTCGTGGTCGCCGCCGGTGTCACCACCTCCGCGCCCGCCATTGCCCGCTTTCTCCAGACCATATCCTTCATGCCCTCCGGCATGGTGGTGCTGCCCGATCTCGACCTGATCATGCCGGATGAGGAATGGGATCTGCTGGGGCCGTTCCAGCCCGATCCCGAAAGCGGCCATATCGGGCGCGCGCAGGAAACCCATCCGCAATATCATATGAAATTGCTGCTCGACCGGATGTCGATCGCGCGCGGCGAGGTGATGCGCTGGCCGCGCACCGGCGATAGCGGTGCGGCGGCGAGGCGCAGCCGCGCGCTCAGCAATGCCTTTGCAATCCCGAAACTGACCGTGCGCTGGCAGACACTGGAAAGCCAGGAACGCAGCCTCGCCGGGGTGCAGACGGTCGAGGCCGGCAACAGCGCCGAGGAAGCGCAGATCATCGCCCTGCTGGCGCGCGAAGCACTGGAAGATCCCGATCAGCGGGTGGCGATCGTCACCCCGGACCGGTCGCTGGCGACACGTATCTCGGCCCATCTCAAGCGATGGGAAGTCCAGGTCGACGATACCGCCGGCCAGCCGCTGGCGAAACTGCCGGAAGGCGTGTTCTTCCTCAACCTGCTGGCAGCGGTCGCCGACGGCTTTCCGCCAGCCGAATTTCTCGCCTTGCTCAAGCATCCGCTGGTCCAGCGGGGGGAGGGCCGGCTGGCCTGGCTTGACAATGTCCGCAAGCTCGACCTGCTGCTGCGCGGCCCGCGCCCGGCGCCAGGGCTGGCGGGTATCGAGGCGCTGCTGCGGGCGGACAATCACCGGACGAAGAAACTGCGCGAAGCGATAACCCCATGGTGGCAGTCGGTCCGCACCATGTTCGCCGGCACGGACAATCTGTTCGCGCCGCCGCTCGACTGGCCCCGGCTGCTCGACCAGTTGCGGCAGCTGGCGCAGACGCTGACCGATGGTGCCATCTGGGCGGGGCCGGGCGGCCGCGAATTGGCCGAACTGCTGACCAAGCTGGAAATCCGCGCCGATATGGGCCCACTCCGCATAGCCGGCAACGAGTTGGCCGGCTATTTCGAAACGCTGATGGCCGAAATATCGGTGCGCCCGCCTTATGGTGGCCACCCGCGGATCGCGCTCTACGGCCTGCTGGAAGCGCGCCTGCAGCAATCCGAGCTGGTGATCTGCTGCGGCCTCAACGAGGGCAGCTGGCCGCAGGCGATTACCCCCGACCCGTGGCTGGCACCGATGATCCGCAAGTCGCTCGGCCTGCCGGCGCAGGAAAGACAGATCGGCCTGTCCGCCCATGATCTGGTCGGAGCGATGGGCGCGAAAAGGGTCATTCTTTCCCGCGCCCGGCGCGACGATTCCGGCCCCGCCATTGCCTCCCGCTTCCTGCTCCGGCTGAAGGGCATGTGCGGTGACAATCTCAAGGACCATCCGCAGGCGCGGGCCTGGCTGTCGGCGCTCGACCAGCCCGAAACCGAGCCGGTCCCTTATGCTCGCCCCGCGCCGATGCCGAGCGCGGAACAGCGCCATATCCCGATCTCGGTCACCCAGGTCGACCGGCTGGTTGCCGACCCCTACGCCTTCTACGCCAACAAGATCATGGGCTTTGCCTCGCTCGACCGGATCGACGAAGATCCAAGCGCAGCCTGGCGCGGCACGATCATTCACGACATCCTCGACCAATGGGCGAAGCAAGATGATTATGCCCCCGGTGCCTTGCGCGAACGGGCGCAGGCCTTTCTGCAGGACCCCGGCCTGCATCCGCTGATGCGCAGCCTCTGGGCGCCCCGGCTGCTCGAGGGTCTGGACTGGATAGCCCAGACCGTCGCCGAAAACCGCAAGGCCGGTCGCGAACCGCTGGAGTCGGAAATCTATGGCAAGACCGAGATCGCCGGGGTCGAACTGTCCGGCATCGCCGACCGGATCGACCGGATGCCGGACGGCGGGCTTGCCGTGGTCGACTACAAGACCGGTGGCGCGCCCAGTAACCGGGCGGTGATCGAGGGCTATAATCTGCAGCTCGGCCTGCTCGCTGCGATTGCCGAGCTCGGCGGCTTCAAGGATATCGAAGGCGAGGCGGTCGCCTTCGAATATTGGTCGCTGGCGAAAAAGAGCGGCACCGACAGTTTCGGCCATGTCCGATCCCCGACCAAGGGGCGCGCCGACAATATCATCGCTGCCGACGCGATGGTTGACCATGCCGTCGCCCGGTTCAACGACACGGCCGACCTCTATCTCAAGGGCAGCGAGCCAATGACCGCCAAGCTGCACCCGGAATATGCCCGCTATGCCGAATATGACCAGCTGATGCGGCTCGAGGAATGGTACGGGCGCTCTCCGGCGGAGGCAGCGGATCATGAGTAGCGCCAAGCCGAAAATCTTCCCGCTCAAGGATCGGCAGATTGATGCGGTGGAGCCGGAGAACCACATCTGGCTCAGCGCGTCTGCAGGCACCGGCAAGACGCAGGTACTGACTGCGCGGGTCTTCCGCCTGCTGCTGACCGAGAAAGTCGATCCCGAGCATATACTCTGCCTGACCTTCACCAAGGCAGGGGCCGCCGAGATGGCGGAGCGAATCAACCGGCAGCTCGCCGCCTGGGTGCGGATGGACGATACGAGTTTGGCCAGCGACCTGGCCGCGATCGGCGCTTCCACCGGGCCGGAAACCCGGAACCGCGCCCGCACCCTGTTTGCCCGCGTGCTCGATGCGCAGGGCGGAGGCTTGCGGATCATGACGATCCACGGCTTCTGCCAGTCGCTGCTCGCCTCCTTCCCGGAAGAGGCCGGCATCGCTTCGATGTTCAAGCCGATCGAGCAGCGCGACCAGAAGATCCTGGCGCGTGACGCGCTGGGCGATCTGCTGCTCGAGGAAGAACAGAGCGGCCGTCCGGAGATCATCCAGGCGATCCAGCAGCTGAGCGTGCGCATGGGAGAGGAAGCCACCGAACAGTTTCTGATGGACTGCGCCGCCAAGGCCGATGCGATGGAAGGACTGCCGAGCGGGGTGCTGCCCTTTGCCCGCGGCCTGCTGGGATTGCCGATCGACGGCGACGCGATATCCTGGCTGGCGGATCGCTGCACCGACGAGGCGATCGACCTGCGCGCGATCACCCTGCTGCGCGATGCGATGGCGGAATTTGGCGGCAAGAAGGAACAGGAGCGGCAGCTGGCGATCCGACTCTGGCTGAACCTGAAGCCGGAGGAAAGGGCGGCTGCCCTGCCGGATGTCCATCTCGCCTGGGCAACCAAGACCACCGGCGCGCCGCCCAAGGCGACCAAGGGCTTGCTGAAAGCCCTGCCGGACTATGATTTCATCGCCGGCTCGCTGTTCGAATGGAGCAACGGCCTGCTCGAGAAGGCGGCGCTGTTCGAATATGCCGACCTGTTCGCCGGGGCGCTGGCAGCCGGCCGCGCCTTCTATCACCGCTATGCCGACGCCAAGAAACTGCACGGTGTGGTCGATTTCGACGACATGATCCGGATGACCGCCCGATTGTTGCAGAAAAGCGATATGGCGGCCTGGATCCGCTACAAGCTCGACCAGCGCACCGACCATATCCTGATCGACGAGGCCCAGGATACCAATCTCGCGCAATGGGAGATCGTCCGGGCGCTGGCCGGCGAGTTTTTTGCCGGGCTGGGTGCCGATCCGGACCGCCACCGGACGCTGTTCACCGTCGGCGACTTCAAGCAGGCGATCTTCGGCTTCCAGGGTACCAGCCCGCACAATTATGCCAATGCCCGGACCGAGTTCTTCGCTCTGGCCGATGCATCGGAACAGGGATTCGGCGACCTGTCGCTGGACCGCAGCTTCCGCTCGACCCCGCCGATCCTCAAGGTTGTCGACGCCACGCTGGAACAGCTCGGCCACGAGCAGCTGGGGCTGGATCACCGGGTGCCCGAACATCGCAGCAATTATCTTGACGCCAGCGGCAGCGTCACATTGTGGAAGCCGATTGCCAATGGCAGCGAGGCCGATGACGAGGATGAGGAAAGCTGGGCCAGCGAAGAGAAACGGGTCTTTGCCCAGCAGCTGGCGCTGCAGATCAAACAGTGGCTGTCGCCGGACAATCCACTCTGGCTGGACCGCGAAAACCGGGCGCTGGAACCCCGGGATATCCTGATCCTGGTTAGCAAACGCGACGATCTCAGCGCGCTCATCGTGGCGCGGCTTTTCGCGGAGCAGGTACCGGTGGCCGGCATCGACCGCATCCGGCTCAACCAGCCGCTGGTGGTGCAGGACCTGCTCGCCGCCATCCGCTTCGTGCTGCAGCCGAACGATGATCTCAGTCTCGCCAGTCTGCTGGTCTCGCCGCTGCTCGGCTGGACTCAGGACGATCTTCTCGAGCGCGCCTATCGCGGCAAGGATCATGCGGAAAAGAGCCTCTGGGAATTTTTGCGGCGGCAGGACGGGCTCGGCGAGCAGATAAAACCGCTGCAGCAATTGCTGGCGATGGCCGATTTCAACACGCCCTACCAGTTTCTCGAGACGATCCTGTCGGGACCGATGCAGGGCCGCAGCAAGTTGTTGGCGCGGCTCAGCCATGCTGCGGTCGATCCGCTCGATGAGCTGCTGGCCACAGCATTGGCCTTCGAGCGCGACCATATCCCGACGCTGCAGGGCTTCCTCGACTGGTTCGACCGCGGCGATGTCGAGATCAAGCGCGAGCAGGTCGAGGGCGGCAACGAGGTCCGCCTGATGACCGTGCACGGCGCCAAGGGGCTGCAGGCGCCGCTGGTGATCCTGGCCAATGCCACCTTCGATCCGTCGAGCAAGAAAAGCGGCGGCTTTGCGATCAAGCTGGGCGAGGGCACCGATCGCGAACTGGAATATCCGGTGGTGCCGGTGCGCAAGGCGGAGCGGGTCGGCATTCTCGCCGAACATGCAGCCCATGCGGACAAGATCGCGATGGAGGAACATTGGCGGCTGCTCTATGTCGCGATGACACGGGCCGAGGAGCATCTCGTCGTCGCCGGGGTGCTGGGGCCGAGGGCAAAGGGCGAGGTCCCGGAACTGAGCTGGTTTGCAGCGATCGAGCGCGGTCTCATCGCGCTGGGCTCGGACTGGCGGGAAGACCCGGACTGGTTTGCGGTGCGTGACTATCGGATCGACCGCCGCCACCGGCCCGGCACCTTGCCTGCTGGCGATGACGGGAAGGGGCCGGTGGAGGCGGAAGCGCCGGTGCCCGGCTGGCTGTTCCGCGCGGCACCGGAAGAATCGCGCCCGCCGCGCCCGCTCACCCCCTCTCACCTTGGCCCCGATGATGCCAGCAATCCACCGCCAGACCTGACCATGCGCGATGCCGCCGAGCGCGGCATATTGCTGCACAGTCTGTTCCAGCGATTGCCGGATATCGCTGCCGAACGCCGGGCGGATGTTGCCGACCGCTGGCTGGAAAAGCAGAAGCAGATTGCCGATGCGGTCCGCCGTGCGGAGATTGTCGGCACGGTTCTGGCGGTGATGGACAATCCGCAATGGTCAGCGCTGTTTGCGCCCGAGAGCCTGGCAGAAGCGCCTATTGCCGCGGTGGTCGGAGAGCATGTGATCTCCGGCACCGTCGACCGGCTGCTGATCGAGGACGAGGCCATCCATGTCGTGGATTTCAAGACCGGCCGGCAGGTGCCCGCCAGCGCCGAACAAGCCCCGGTCGCCTATTTGCGGCAGATGGCCGCCTATGTCGCGGCGCTGGAAAAAATCTTCCCGGGACGTCCGATCCGCGCCGGACTGCTCTACTCGCACGGCCCGCAAATGCTGGAGCTTTCGACCGCTCTGATCGAACAGCACAAGCCCGGCTTTGAGCCGGCATGAAAAACCTTTGCGCCAATGCGCTTGAGCGCGGCGGCCAGCATACCTAGATAGGGTTCAAACAATTGGAGATTCGTTATGGCTACCAAGGCAATTACCGACGAAAGTTTCGAAGGCGACGTTCTGAAGGCTGATGGGCCGGTTCTGGTCGATTTCTGGGCAGAATGGTGCGGCCCGTGCAAGATGATCGGTCCTGCGCTGGAAGAAATCAGCGACGAACTGGCGGGACAGGTGACGATCGCCAAGCTCAATATCGACGACAGTCCGGATGCGCCCGCGAAATATGGGGTGCGCGGCATTCCGACCATGATCCTGTTCAACAACGGCGAACCGGTGGAAACCAAGGTGGGCGCGGCTCCGAAAAGCCAGCTGAAATCCTGGCTCGAATCCAGCCTGCCTGCCTAAATCCTGAATATGTCCCCAAGCCGCTCGGCGGCCTCGTCCCACAATTTCGGCGATGAGGCCCCGAGCAGGCCTTTCTTGCGGTCCGCCGGCCGGTAGGAAGACCCGTCCCAGCGCGCACATTTGCCGCCCGCTTCATTGAGGAACAATATCCCTGCGGCATGGTCCCAGGGCAGGGTGCGGTGAAAAACGGAAATATGGTTGGTGCCCAGAACCAGCCGGGGATATTGCTCAGCGGCGCAGCGCGGGATATCGACAATCTGATAAAAGGGTTCCGCATCGTCCAGCAGTCTTTCCTGCTGCTCGACGGTCATGAATCCGGTCGCCAGCGCCGCCACCGGACGGTCCGGATGATCCTCGGGCACAGCGATCGGTGCTCCGTTCATGAAGGCGCCGCCATTCTTGACCGCATGACAGATTCGTCCGGTCAGCGGGTCGTAAAGCCAGCCTGCCACCGTTCTGTTATGCTCGGCCAGAGCGATCAATATGCCGAAAGGCGGCTTTCCGGCTGCATAATTGCCGGTCCCGTCGATCGGGTCGACGATCCAGACCTGACCTTCGGCTATCTGATCCATAACCGCCGGATCGGCGGCAAAAGCTTCCTCTCCGACCAGCTTCGCATCCGGCGTCAGCGCGGTTAGCGCCTCGCTGATAAATTCCTCGCTAAGCTTGTCGGCGACGGTCACCAGATCGCCTGGCGTCTTCTCGTCGACTTCGTGCGATTGCAGATTCTGGTAATAAGGCAGCACGATATCGCGCGAAGATGCCTCCAATATTTCCAGAACGGGCTGATAGAGCCGGTGCATGCCTTCAGCTCCGGTAGTCGGCGTTGATATCGATATAGCCGTGGGTCAGATCGCAGGTCCAGACCTTGGCATTGCCATCGCCCAGCCCGATATCGACGGCAATATCGATCTCGCTGCCCCTGAGATGGGCCGCGACCGGTGCCTCGTCATAATCCGGCACGACCAGCCCGTCGCGGGCCACAGTGACGCCGCCAAAGCCGATTGCCAGCCGGTCGCGATCGGCCGGTTCGCCGGCCTTGCCGACCGCCATCACGACGCGGCCCCAGTTGGCATCCTCGCCGGCAATCGCGGTCTTGACCAGCGGTGAATTGGCGATCGACAGGGCAATGCGCTTGGCACTGGCATCGCTCTCCGCTCCGCTCACCGCAATTTCGATAAATTTGCTCGCGCCTTCGCCGTCGCGCACCACCAGATAGGCAAGTTGGATACACAGATCGCTCAACGCCGCCTGAAAGGCATCGGCGCCATCATCGTCGAACGAGGTCAGGGCAGGGGCGTTGCTCTTCCCGGTGGCAAAGGCCAGTACCGTGTCGCTGGTCGAGGTGTCGCTGTCGACGGTGATGCAGTTGAAGCTCCTGGCCGTCGCAGCGCTCAGCATCTGCTGCAGAAACGCAGCCTCGACCGTCGCATCGGTGAAAATATAGCCGAGCATCGTCGCCATGTCCGGCGCAATCATCCCCGACCCCTTGATGATACCGTTGAGATGGACCGTCGTTCCGCCAATGACAGCACTGGTGGTCGCCATTTTCGGGAAGGTATCGGTGGTCATGATCGTGGCTGCCGCATCTTTCCAGTCGCAGGGTTGGGCAGCGAAAGCCTCTTTCAAGCCCGCCTTCGCCTTGTCGGTCGGCAAAGGCACGCCGATGACGCCGGTGGAAGACACAAGGATTTCATTCTCGGCACAGCCCAGATGATCGCTCGCCAGCGACAATATCAGCTGCACCGCTTCCTTGCCGCGCGCGCCGGTAAAGGCATTGGCATTGCCAGCATTCACCACAAGGCCGCGGGCCTTGCCGCCCTGCAGCGCTTCGCGGCACCATTCGACTTCCGGCGAGGGGCATTTGCTCTGGGTCAGAACGCCGGCGACCGCCGTTCCCGCTGCCAGTTCGACGAAGGTCAGATCGCAGCGATCCCATTCCTTGTAGCGGGCCCGGGCGACCCGGCAGGTGACGCCCGGAATGTCCGGCAATGCAGGGGATTGCGCTGGGGCCAGGGGAGAAAGTTTGTCCGACACTTAACTTGCCTTTATCCAATGTTTTGATAGAACGCGCTCATATTGACGGGTGCCTTGTCCATGAACGCATATATTGCAAGTTTTATGTTGCTGCTATTCAACGCTGTCGGCCTCGCCGTGCCAGCGTCTGCAGCGGCAGAAGAGCACGTGATACCCGACCTGGGAAGCGCGGGCAAGCTGGCCGATGCAGAAGTCGCCAGCCAAGCCATGGTCATCGAATCATCCGTCGCGGCCTTGGCGGATCAGGCATTTGTGGGAGTGGCCGCTGCGCCGCTTTCGATCAGTCTTGCTGCCGCTTCGCCCGCAGGCCGCAAGCCGGCTTGGGCCTTCGTGACGATGCGCTCCGACACCGGCGACAAGCTGGAACATGAAGAAGGCGCGCCCTAGCGGCTGTCGGCCCCGCCGCTATTGAACGGCGGGCAAATCACCCTAAATCCACACTCTTCCCGGCTGTTTACAGCCTGAAAAAATCTATAAATTGGAAAATGTCATGCTCGGCGGTTTAGCCAAATCCATCTTCGGGTCAGCCAATGACCGATACGTCAAATCCATGCAGAAAGTGGTCGACGCGATCAATTCTTTCGAACCATCGGTCGAAGTCCTTTCTGACGCCGAACTTGCTGCCAAAACGGTCGCCTTCAAGGAACGGGTCGCTGGCGGCGAAACGCTCGACGATATCTTGCCGGAAGCCTTTGCGGTTGTCCGCGAAGCCGCCAAGCGGACGCTCGGCCAGCGCCATTATGATGTGCAGCTGATCGGCGGTATCGTGCTCCATCGTGGCGAAATCGCCGAAATGCGGACCGGTGAAGGCAAGACCCTGGTCGCCACGCTCGCCTGCTATCTCAATGCGATCGACGGCAAGGGCGTCCATGTCGTCACCGTCAACGACTATCTTGCTCGCCGCGACGCGGAATGGATGAGCCAGGTCTATAATTTCCTCGGTCTGGAAGTCGGCGTGATCGTCCCCAATCTCGGTGAGGAAAAGCGCCGCGCTGCCTATGCGGCGGACATTACCTACGGCACCAACAACGAATTCGGCTTTGACTATCTCCGCGACAATATGAAGCACGAACGCGCCCAGATGGTGCAGCGCTCCTTCAATTTCGCGATTGTCGATGAAGTCGACTCGATCCTGATCGACGAAGCGCGGACGCCGCTGATCATTTCCGGACCGACCGATGACAAGTCCGACCTCTATCTGACGGTCAACGCTGTGGTTCAGAATATCACCGAAGAGGATTATGAGAAGGACGAGAAGACACGCAACATTTCGCTGACCGAAGACGGCACCGAAAAGGCCGAACGGCTGCTCGAGGAAGCGGGTCTGCTGGTCGGCAGCAATCTCTACGATTTCGAGAATACCCAGGTGGTCCACCATCTCAACCAGGCTTTGATGGCCAATGTCATGCGCAAGCGCGACACCGACTATATCGTCAAGGATGGCAAGGTCATCATCATCGACGAATTCACCGGCCGGATGATGGACGGACGGCGCTGGTCGAACGGCCTGCACCAGGCGGTCGAGGCCAAGGAAGGCGTGCAGATCGAGCCGGAAAACCAGACCATGGCGTCGATCACCTTCCAGAATTATTTCCGCATGTATCCGAAACTGTCCGGCATGACCGGCACCGCGGAAACCGAAGCGGCTGAATTTTTCGAAATCTACAAGATGAATGTCGTCACCATCCCGACCAACAAGCCAGTGCAGCGGATCGACGAGAATGACGAATTCTACAAGAACACGCTCGACAAGTTCGCCGCCATTGCCAAGACCGTCAAGGAGCATAGCGACAAGGGCCAGCCGGTTCTCGTCGGTACCGTGTCGATTGAAAAATCCGAACTGCTGTCCGACTTCCTCAACAAGGAAGGCGTCAAGCACAGCGTCCTCAACGCCCGCTTTCACGAACAGGAAGCGCATATCGTGGCCCAGGCCGGTTCGCCCGGCGCGGTGACGATTGCGACCAACATGGCCGGCCGCGGCACCGATATTCAGCTCGGTGGCAATATCGACTTCCGCATCGAGGACGAACTGTCGGAAATGGAAGCCGGTCCGGAAAAGGACAAGGCGATCGCCAAGATCGAGGAAGAAGTCCGCGCCCTGCGCGAACGGGTGAGGGAAGCCGGCGGCCTGTTCGTGCTCGGCACCGAACGGCACGAAAGCCGGCGGATCGACAACCAGCTGCGCGGCCGTTCCGGTCGCCAGGGCGATCCCGGCCTCAGCCGCTTCTATCTCTGCCTCGAGGATGACCTGCTGCGCATCTTCGGCACCGAGACGATGTTCGCCAAGATGATGAACAAGAATCTCGAGGATGGCGAGGCTATCGGCGGCAAATGGCTGTCGAAAGCCATCGAAACCGCCCAGAAAAAGGTCGAGGCCCGCAATTACGAGGCGCGCAAGCAGGTCGTCGAATATGATGACGTGATGAACGAGCAACGCAAGGTCATCTATGAACAGCGTGCGGAAATCATGGATGCCGAAACGGTTGGCGATGTCGTCGAGGACATGCGGCACGAAACCGTCAATTCGATTGTCGCCGACTCCTGCCCGCCCGGCAGCTATCCCGAGCAGTGGGATATCGAGGGCCTGAGGACCCGCGTGAAGGACGTGCTCAACCTGGAGCCGGATTTCGACAGCTGGATGCAGGAAGACGCGCTGGAACCGGAAATCATCGAAACCCGTATCTCCGACCTGGCCGATGCCGATTTCGAAGCCAAAATGGCAGCGGTCGAATCCGAGAACCCCGGTGTCTGGCAGCAGATCGAAAAATCGATCCTGCTCGAACTGCTCGACCATCACTGGAAGGAGCATCTGGCGACGCTCGATGCGCTGCGCCAGGTCGTTTTCCTGCGCGCCTATGCCCAGAAAAAGCCGCTCGACGAATATAAGCAGGAAGCCTTTGGCCTGTTCGAGCGGATGCTGGAAATCATTCGCGAAGGCGTGACCAAGACGATCGCGATCAGCCAGTTCCAGCGGCCTGAAGAGCTGACTGTACCGGAATTGCCGGAACTGCCGGATTTCCTCACTACCCATATCGATCCGCTGACCGGCGAGGATAACAGCAATGATATCGACGGCGGCACTTTGGGTACGGTTTCGACCTCCCTGCCACCGCGCCAGTCGGGACAGATGGACAATCCCAACGACCCGTTCGATGGCAGCAAGGTCAGCCGCAACGCGCCTTGCCCCTGTGGTTCGGGCCGCAAGTACAAGCATTGCCACGGCAAATTCTGACCTGAATTGCGAAGCGAAGGGCGAGCAGTGAAATGACCATCAGCATTGTTGGTCTCGCTCTGCTGTTTGCCCTGACGGCAGCGCTTTACGCCAGCGTCGGCTTCGGCGGCGGATCGACCTATATCGCCCTGCTGGCGCTGGCCGCGCTCGATTATCGGGCGCTGCCGGTAATCGCGCTGCTGTGCAATATCATCGTCGTCACCGGCGGCACCCTGCGCTTTCAGTCGCGCGGCCTGATCGACTGGCCGCGAATCTGGCCGATCCTGATCCTGTCGGTGCCGGCGGCCTGGCTCGGCGGGCGGCTGGTGCTGGACAAGGAGAGCTTCCTGCTGCTGCTCGGCCTGTCGCTCGCCGCAGCCGGTCTGTTGCTGCTCGTCGAGCCGTTTATCAAGCGGGCAGGGGGCAGTGAACCCCGCGACCGGCGCTGGACGGGCCACCGGCTGTTCGCGCCAGCGATCGGCACCGGCATCGGCTTTCTTTCCGGCATGGTCGGCATCGGCGGCGGCATCTTTCTCGCGCCGATCCTGCTGCTTACCCGCTGGTCCGACAGCCGCCGCATCGCCGCCACCGCCAGCGTCTTCATCCTGGTCAACTCGATCGCCGGTCTCGGCGGGCAACTGGCAAAGTCAGGGCTGAACAGCGGCGGCGAGGCCGTCCTCGCTTATTGGCCGCTGTTTGTCGGTGTGCTGCTCGGCGGCCAGATCGGCAGCATATTGGCCAGCAGGGCCCTGCCGGAAATCTGGATCCGGCGGCTGACCGCGCTGCTGATCCTCTATGTGGCGCTGCGCATATTGCTGGTCTGACGTCTCGCGGCAAGGAAACTTGCACCGCGATGGTGGCGAAGGCTTGACCTGAGCGGACTGCCCTGCCTCTATGCTGATCAAATATCTGGATCAGGGGCCGCATCATGACAATATCACGCATTGGTTTTTCTCTGTTGCTCGGCGCCGCCAGCCTCAGTTTGACACCCTCGGTTTTCGCTCAGGAAACCGCCGCCGAAACGCCCTCTGCACCCGAAGCGGGGCCAATGGACGCCAAATTGCGCGCGCTCTACGAGGCCGAAACCGAATGGCGGCACAAGGAATTCCATCTCGTCAAGCAGGACGATCGCTGGGTGCAGGGCAATCGCTTTCCCAGCGAAACCGCCGCAACGCAGGCGAAACGTCTGGCCTATTGGCAGGACGTGCTGCGCCAGCTCGACGCCATTCCGCTCGACCAGCTGTCGGCCGAGGAACAGGTCAATGCCGCCGTTTTCCGCCAGATGATCTGGGAGCAGGTTAACAGCCTTGAGTACAAGACCTACGAGGCACCGTTCAACAGCGACACGTTCTTCTGGGGCGGCCTGAACCCGCGAACCGGTTTTTCCAGCGCGGCTCGCTACCGGGATTATCTCGGGCGGATGCAGGATATCCCCCGTTATTTTGACGAGAATATTGCCAATATGAAGGCCGGACTGGCGCGCGGCTATACCGTGCCAAGGGTCGGTATCGAGGGGCGCGACACGACCATCGAGGCCTATACCGTGACCGGCGAAGACAATCCCTTTTACGATGCCTTTCGCAATATGCCCGATTCCATCCCCGCAAAGCAACAGGCGGCGATGCGCAAGGAGGCGCTGCAGATCATCGAGACAGAGGTTGCTCCGGCTTATGCCGCGCTGCTCCGCTTCATGCGCGAGGATTATATGCCGCGCGCGCGAACGTCGATCGATGCCTATTCCTTGCCGGACGGCAAGCGATTCTACCAGGATCAGATCCGTCTCTACACCACGCTCGACCTGACCCCTGAGCAAATCCACCAGATTGGCCTGAAGGAAGTGGCCCGGATCGACGCCGACATGAAGGCGACGATGAAGAAAACCGGCTTTGCCGGGACCTTCCCCGAGTTTCTGAAATTCATGCGCACCGACCCGCAATTCTACGCAAAAACCCCGCGCGAGCTCCTGTCCTATGCCGCCTATGTCACCAAGAAAATGGACGGCAAGCTCAAGGACAGTTTCAACTTCCTGCCGCGCTATCGCTTCACCATCCGCCCGGTGCCGGACGCGATCGCGCCGGTCTATACCTCGGGACGCGGCGGGCTCGAGAGCTGCCTGTTCAATACCTATGACCTGCCATCGCGGCCGCTCTACAATCTCACCGCGCTGGCGCTGCACGAATGTATCCCGGGCCACAGCTTCCAGGCAGCGGTGGCGCTCGAAGCGCCCGACCGGCCGGAATTTCGCAAGGATATCTACTTCTCCGGCTATGGCGAAGGCTGGGGGCTGTACACCGAATGGCTCGGCACCAGGCTCGGCATGTACGAAACCCCTTACGAGGAATTTGGTCGGCAAACCTTTGAAATGTGGCGCGCCGTGCGACTGGTGATCGATACCGGTATCCACAGCAAGGGCTGGAGCCGGCAAAAGGCGATCGATTATCTGGCCAGCCACACCGCGCTGGCCCAGCGTGATGTCGAAACCGAAGTCGACCGCTATATCTCATGGCCGGCGCAGGCGCTGGCCTACAAGCTCGGCGAGATGAGCATCCGCAAACTGCGCGCCCAGGCCGAGGCGGAACTGGGCACCGCCTTTGACCAAAGGCCGTTCCACGACGCCTATCTGGCGATGGGCGCGGTGCCCTTGCCGGTGATGGAGGCGAAGATGGAGGCGTTTATTGCAGGGGAAAAGGCGAAGTTGGCGGCGAGTGGGGAGGTTACGCAATAGGCGGCCGGCTGGCTACCGGCTTTTCTGGAGTTGTCAGGGGGGTAGTTTTCGGTCTCTCTCCTTCTTTGAAGCTCCTCTCGCGTAATTCCAGTTCAAGCAGGAGAGTGGCTACTACAATTATCCAACGCCACCGGAACTGGCAGAAAGATAAGGGAACGTTGCAACTGTCACGGTATTGCCAGTTCCGTAAATAAAAGCGCGTTGCCAGTTACGGTCACAGATCGGGGATTGTTGCAACTGTCACGGTAATTCTGACATTGCTCAACTTAATTTCGGATCAGGCTCTCAGAGGCATTAAGCTTTGTTCAACCGATCAATCTGTATAGCCCCCAGAACCATAGGGAGAACGTTATGCTGAAAGCAAAGCTACCCATAGTTGTCGCCAGTGTCCTATTTGCAACTTCTGTCAACGCAGCGCCCGTCGAGACCTTCATGACAAAAGCTTATCCCGTTACACGGGATGGGATTAGAGTTGGCTGCACTATAGAATTTGACGCTGGCATGATTGACAGCGTTTATAACCTCGGAGACGCTCTAGCTATCTCCGGCAACGTATCTTTCCAAGGATATGGAAATGATGGGCCACATCCCTTTGTTGGAGTGAAGCTGGTTGTGAAAAAAATGGTCGAAGGGCCGAGTGGCTCAGAATTAGTGCCATTTCCTCCCTCCTCAGTTTTCCTTGTCGGGACCAAAAATAGCAACAACCGGACTTCGTTAATATCCAGCTTTCCTAGCGAGACGCCTGGTGGCCTAATCTCATCCTTTCAATTTGATGAGAACTTCAGCTCGTTTCTAGATCGTGCGCACGTTGAAAACACAATTTGGCTGACATTCAACCTGAAGCCCGGCGGCTTGGATATACGGCTTCCCATTGACTTAAGCGTTGGCAGTCCGGGAAATACCGAGCCAACTCTTGCGACATTTACAAACTGCAATCTTGAATTGATGGATGAGGTTGCCAAGGCGCTAGAAGAGTAGGCTCCAAACAATGACAGTCGATGTATTTAAGAATGACGATGCTGGCTTTGTTGCTTGAATTACCGTGACAGTTGCAACAATCCCCGAACTTTAGGGCCAGGCTTGTCGACTATCAATCTTTGTCCGATTTTCCCCTGCATATCTTCAAGCCATCGGGCCGATCCTATCGGGCGACCGGTGCGTTCGGCTTTGCGCAAGGCGGCATAGGCCCGATCCTCGTCAAATTGTTCATCAAGAAACGATGCAAAATTCCCGACCCGTTCCAGCGATGGCCCGACCGTGACCAGATCCGTGTCCTGTTCTTCCATCAACGCCCGGGTACTCGACCATTGCCAATCCTGTGCGCGCTCGGCCAGCTGCGCCCTGACCGGGTTTAACGCGACATAGCGCAGCGCATTGACAAGATGCGCCTCGTCCATCGCCACCGACCCAAAGCGCCCCTGCCACAAATGTCCGGTGACCCGCATCCGGGCGTTTACATAGCCGCTATAGTGACGATGAACCTTTCGAAATGTGCGCCACAAACCGTCTTCATCGGACGGAACAATGATGATGTGCACGTGATTGGGCATCAGGCAATAAGACCATATTTCTGTGCGCGCCTGACGGGCAGCATCGGCCAGCAAATCAAGATATAATTGATAGTCGCCCTCCTCAAAAAACGTCTGCTCCCGGCGATTGCCGCGCTGGGTCACATGATGGGCTATGCCCGGAATAACGATGCGGGGAAGACGGGCCATCCAGACAGAATAGCTGCCACTGCCCGTTTCGCAAATAAAAGCGCCTTGCCAGTTACGGTCACAGATCGGGGATTGTTGCAACTGTCACGGTAATTCCGGTAATTAAAAACAAATCTTGCGCAGGAGGCGTCCATAGATTCGTTCCTTACAGTCACTGCGATGAAACCAAAACACTCACTTATTTTATGCAGCCAATCTGTCTATTGAATGCTGACGGGGAACAACTGATACTTAATGCCAGTATTGTTGCAACTTTCCCCAGAATTTAATGAAATTTTTACTCGCTTGCTTTTCTCAATTCTACAATTGCCTGTTTCATACCTGACAAAAGCTCATTGTAACTAAATATTTTTACTTTACCTTCATCATCATAACTCAAAATATAAATTTCCCCTTCATCGATTTTCAATAGCACATCATACTCATCATCAATAATTACCCCTGCCACCCATTGATCCAGATCAACTGCAAAGCTAGTGTATGTTTTGACAGTCATTGACCTACCGTAGAAAATGAATGCAACGTTCCATTCCTTGTAAAGTGAGCAGACCCGATACCTGGGGCGGTAACACGAATTAAATTGGAATTCTTTGTCAAGCGAACACCAACTCTAGAGTTAGTGACAATTGAGTTTAACAGATTTGCCCCCTGTTGATCAAATGTTCTTTGTGAATTTGATGTCCGAACAAATTCACCTCAATTACCGTGACAGTTGCAACAATCCCCGAACTTAGGACCAGGTTTTTCACCTCTCAATCTTTGTCCGATTTTCCCCTGCATATCTTCTAGCCATCGGGCCGATCCTATCGGGCGGCCGGTGCGTTCGGAATTCCGGTGACAGTCGCAACAATCCCCGATCCGTGACGGTAACTGACCATGCCCCAATTTCATTCGCCAAAAACCGCTGTCCTACACCCGCACCGTTCGCTTAATATCTCCGCCGGTCCCCCGCCAACGGCGGGACAGGCTCTTTGACAATCTGGACCAGATCGCGGCGCTGACGGCTGTCTGAATGTTTTCCCGATCCGCTTGGCAGGCAATCTGGAAGTTTACACTAGGCACCCGGCTGGCGGCTCGGAAAAGCTGAAAACCTGCGGTTTTGAGGCAAAGGTTACGGAAAATAATAGCAGTGTTTTCTGTAAAGTTCTCGCCGCGGAATGAATCGGACTCCCACAAATCCACGAAGGCGGAGAAACTGCACGCCATCCCTTCGTGTCTTCGCGGCTTCGTGCGAGTCCAATATGGCACGCGAAACAAAGCCCGGTTGCGTTGACAGCCGGATCGACCACCAAAAGCCATCGATCAAAAACCGCTGTCCTACAGCAGCTGGGATCCGCTATATTGGCATCATGAACGCTTATTTAGCCACCACCGTCTCGGCAGACCCTAAGACAGGCCCAGAAACGCCACTGGAACAATTTCTGCAGCAGGCGATGGTGAGACGCCGCGAAAGCCCGGCATCGCCTGATTGTCTCCGCCCACACTCCACTCGACCGCATTTCACCTAATAACCCCGTAAAGATTGTAAAGTTTATCAGGAAAAAGGAGACTTATCTGAACAAAAATGGTCCGGTCGCATCACCCGCCGATCTTTGCTCGGCGGCGGCGTCTGGCAAATTCTGGAAAAATCAGCCGCGAAAAATGGCTCCCCGAGTTGGATTCGAACCAACGGCCATTCGATTAACAGTCGAATGCTCTACCACTGAGCTATCGGGGAACATGCTCGATTCTGCACCGAGCCTTTCGTGGTGAAGCGCGCCTATAACAATGTCATTTGCGTCCGGCAAGCCATCAAACGACAAATTGTTCCATGGCGATGCGTTCGTCGAGCGCATGTTCCGGATCGAACAGCATGGTCAGCGCCTGGCTGCGGTCGACGGCAACCTTGACGCGGCTGACATCGCGGACTTCCTGCTGGTCTCCAACCGCGCTTACCGGCCGTTTTTCGGGGTTGAGCACGCGGATGCTGATCTCCATCTTGTCCGGCAGAATCGCGCCTTTCCAGCGGCGCGGGCGGAACGGGCTGATCGGGGTCAGCGCCAGCAGATTGCAGGTCAGCGGCAGAATTGGACCATTGGCCGACAGATTATAGGCGGTGGAGCCGGCCGGGGTGGCGATCAGCACGCCGTCGCAGACCAGTTCCTCCATCATCACCCGGCCGTTGATCTCGATCTCCAGCTTCGCGGTCTGCCGGGTTTCGCGGAGCAGCGACACCTCGTTGATCGCGGGCAGGGTGAAATGGGCGCCGGAGATGGTCTCGACCTCCATTTTCAGCGGCTTGACCTTGAATGCACGGGCTTTGGACAGGCGTTCGCTGAGGTCTTCCATATGCCAGTTGTTCATCAGGAAGCCCACGGTGCCCAGGTTCATGCCGTAAACCGGCATGATGGCACCGCGGTTGAGCATCTGGTGCAGGGTCTGCAGCATGAAGCCGTCGCCGCCCAGAACCACGGCGCGGTCCGCATCTTCCAGCGGCACCCAGTCGATCATCGGCTTGAGTTTTTCAGCCGCTTCCCGCGCTGGCTCGGTCGGCGACACGATCAGTGCCCATTTCTTCTTGGTCATCCGCCGGTGACGTTCATGTGACGCTCCAATATCTCCGCGGACCCATCGAGCTGGGCATTGAAATCATGCCGCAGCGGTTTGAGCCTTAGAGCCTGCTGGAGCAGCTGGTCAACCGCAGCGATGCCGTCCTTGCGCACGGCGGCGCGGAGGTCGACATGGGCATGGCGGCCGAGGCACATGAATATCTTGCCGTCGGTGGTCAGCCGCAACCGGTTGCAATCGTCGCAGAAATTGTTGCTGAGCGGCGTAATCAGACCAAGGCGCAGGCCGAGCGGCTCGACCGACACATAGCGCGCCGGCCCGGCACTGCGATGGGCAATCGGGGGAAGGGCATAATGATGGTGCAGCGGACGGAGGAATTCATCGGCGGAAATATGGGCCAGCTTGCGGTCGGCACCGACATCGCCCAGCGGCATGGTCTCGATCACCGTCAGATCATGGCCGTTCCGCGCGCAATATTCGACCATCGGCAGCAGGTCGGCTTCATTGAAATCGCGCAGCGCGACCATGTTGATCTTGACCCCGATACCCGCTGCCGTCGCCGCCTTGATGCCATCGAGCACGACGTTGACGTCGGCACCGCGCGTGATCTCGGAAAAGCGGCCTGGATCCAGCGTATCCATGCTGACATTGATTCGCCGCACCCCATGGGCCCCGAGATGATCGGCATATTCGCTGAGCAAGGATCCGTTGGTGGTCAGCGTCAGTTCCTCGAGCTCGCCGGAAGCGACCTTTCGACCAAGCCGCTGGATGACGTCCTTCATGTCGCGCCGGACAAGCGGTTCGCCGCCGGTCAGCCGGATCTTGCGGATGCCGTGGCCGATAAACCGCTCGGCGATCAGCGTGATCTCTTCCAGCGTCAGCAGCTCCGACTTTGGCATGAAGGTCATCTTCTCGGACATGCAATATTGGCAGCGGAAATTGCAGCGATCCGTGACCGATATCCGCAGATAGTCAATTTTGCGTCCGAAACCGTCTTGCATAGGGCGCCTCTTGTTAATCGAAGGACATAGAGCTAGCGATTTTGGTAAGTGCAGGCAACGCCCTATAAAGGTTTCGCTGCTACGGAAAAAGATAGGTGGCTGGTCGGAAAACCGGCGGTTTGGCTGCCCCGTTCAAGGAGTTTTGAAGTCCAGGAATCTGCTATCTCGACAGGGCAGTCGGTCGAATTCAGGAATCTGTTCCTGCTTTCGTTTCACCAGCGCGATCCATTGGCTGCCGAAATTACATCGTTCGGCTGGCGGGTGCATTCTGCCCGCCGACTCGACAATCTGAGAAGCCGCTTCTTCTCGGCCGGTGCGCTGATCGCCGTGATCGACGTCCGCAAGGCCGAAGCGCAGGGCTTGAAGGCGATAGCAGAGCTTTCCCGAAGCGCCGCCGAAGGCGGTATAGCGATACTGGCGCTGGTCGACAGCGGTCAGGACAGGGCAATCGTCGGCGAATGTTTCGATGCCGGCGCCACCCATTATCTGGATTTCGCCAATGTCGCTGCGGACCTGGGGCAGGCGATCAAATATGCCTACCGGTTTGTCGAAAATTTCCGCGGCGGGGCGGACCGGGCGATTCATGAGCAGTCGCTGCTGACATCGGCGGATCTGCAATGGTCGGCAAGCCTGGGATCGGGCACCGATTACTGGATCAGCGAAAACCTGCTGGCTGCCGCTGGCGAGATCGATCTCAGGAAATATCCTGTAACCGGCATCTACCGAGCGCTGTCGCGCGAAGAAAAGAAGCGCGCGCGCGGTGCCATGGGACGATTGCGCGACGGTGCGCGTCAGGCGGCCATCCCGCACCTTTTCAACGGCCGGCCGGTGCTGCACCACCTTCACGAAGCGGACGGCCGGATTTTCGGCAGAATAGAATATCTGGCGAAGGGCGAGGAAGCGGATGACTGGACCGAGCGGGACCTGCTGTCCGGCTTGCAAAACAGCGCGTCTACCCGGTCGTGGATTCAGGACAAATTGGCAGGCGGAAGCCAATTGACGCTTATCGCGATCAGTATCAAAAATTTCCGGATGATCAACGCAGCGTTCGGCAGGCACGCCGGGGACCAATTGCTGCGGATCGTCGGGCGCAGGCTGATGGAGTATACAGAGCGCCATTATAGGGGGCCGAATCTGGTGGCCCGTCTGGATGGCCAGAATTTCCTGATCGCCCTTGCAGATATCGAGGAAGACCGTGTTTCGGATTTTGCCAATGATCTGATTGGCAGCATTTTCAGTAACTTGCTGCTGGAGGGCCGGCCGATCAATCCGGCTGTTCGCGCCGGTGTCGCGATCGGGGACAGCAATTCCAGCGAGAAAACCCTGATCCGCAAAGCGGTGCTTGCGCTGGCGGAAGCCACGGCGGCGGATGCCGTGCCGATCCATTTCAGCACGGTGTCCGAGGCCGATGTTCATCTGGAAGAGGTGCTGGAGCGTGAACTGGCAGGGGCGATGGGGCGCGGCGAAATTGTCATCGCTTTCCAGCCGCAGATCCGGGTCGACACAGGGCAACTGGTTGGTGCGGAGGCACTGGCGCGTTGGGAACATCCTGAATATGGCCTGTTGGGCGCATCTACCCTGTTCTCGGTCGCGGAGCGCGCCGGTGCCATGGAATCGCTGTCGCCCCAGATCCACAAGCAGGCGTTGACGCTGGCTGCAGCTTGGCCGGACAGTCTCGGTTTCCTGCGCCTGTCGATCAATGTCACTGCGGGGGATCTCGCGACATCTGGATTTGACAAGGATATGCTGCGGCAGGTTGATATTGCGGGTTTCGACCCGGATCGCTTGACCCTCGAAATCACCGAATCCGAACTGATCGGCAATCTCTCGGAGTCCGCTGACAAGTTGCACCGCTTGCGGAGAGCGGGGATAGGCATAGCAATCGACGACTTCGGAACCGGCTACAGCAGCCTGTCCTATCTGAAGGAATTGCCGGTCGATTATCTGAAAATCGATAGCGGTCTGACCGGCGACATCAGTGGCTCTGAAAAGGATCAGGTGGTGGTGCGGTCGATTATCGACATGGCGCACAGCCTCAATCTTGGTGTGATTGCCGAAGGCGTGGAAACCGAAGCGCAACTGAAAACCCTGAAAGAACAGGGCTGCGAGTTTTTTCAGGGCTTTCTGCGTTCCGGACCGCTTTCACCCGACGAATTTGAGGCCTTTGCGCTGCGCAGCAACTAGCCGGTTACGCGTTGCGCGAGTTTTGACAGGCCGGTCGTCAACTGGGTCAGCCCATGTAGACGGGACTTGGGATCGCGCCATTTGCGTTCGATGAACAGTTTATTGTCGGGCCGGATACGGGCCGTTCCCTTCAGCCGTTCGACATATTCGAGCAGACCGGGAACATTGGGGAAACTGTCGTCGCGGAAGGTGACCAGGGCACCGCGCGGTCCCATTTCGATCTTCGCAATCTGGGCCTTCACGCAGTTCATCTTGATATGCATGAGCTTCAGCAGATTATCCGTCTGAATGGGGAGGTCGCCGAACCGGTCGATCATTTCGGCCGCGAAGGATTCGATTTCGGCAAGGGTCTTGAGGCCGTTCATGCGGCGATAGAGGCCCATCCGGAGCGACAGGTCGGGGACATATTCTTCCGGAATGAGAATGGGCGCGTCGACGGTGATCTGGGGAGAGAAGCTGTCGGTCTGTACCGGCATGCCGGACCCTTTCGCCTTGGCTTCCAGGATCGCGTCTTCCAGCATCGACTGGTAGAGTTCGAAACCCACTTCCTTGATATGCCCGGACTGTTCGTCGCCCAGCAGATTGCCCGCACCGCGAATGTCGAGATCGTGGCTGGCGAGTTCGAATCCCGCGCCCAGGCTGTCCAGATCGCCCAGGATTTTGAGCCGTTTTTCTGCCTTTTCGGTGATGATCCGGTCCTTTGGGGTCACCATATAGGCATAAGCGCGCGTTTTTGACCGGCCGACGCGGCCCCTCAGCTGATAGAGTTGCGCCAGACCGAAACGATCGGCGCGGTGAATGATCAGCGTATTGGCGCTGGGAATGTCGAGACCGCTCTCGACAATCGTCGTCGACAGCAGCACGTCATAATTGCGGTCGTAGAAGGCGGACATCCGCTCTTCCACGGTAGCCGGGGCCATCTGGCCATGGGCAACGACATAAGTCAGTTCGGGCGCATGCTTCTTGAGGAAATCCTCGATATCGGGGAGGTCGGCGATCCGCGGTACCACGATGAAGGACTGGCCGCCGCGATAATGTTCGCGCAGCAGCGCCTCGCGCAAAGGAACGGGATCCCATGGCATGACATAGGTGCGCACGGCGAGCCGGTCGACCGGCGGTGTCTGGATGACAGACAGTTCGCGCATGCCGGTCATGGCCATCTGCAATGTTCGCGGGATCGGCGTCGCGGTCAGCGTCAGCACATGCACGTCCGCCTTCATCGCCTTCAGCCGTTCCTTGTGGGTCACGCCAAAGCGCTGCTCCTCATCGATGATGATCAGGCCGAGCCGCTGGAATTCGATCGATTTGGCCAGCAGGGCGTGGGTGCCGATAACAATATCGACATCCCCGTTGGCGAGGCCTTCCTTGGTTTTTTTGGCCTCGGCGGGCGCTACCAGCCGTGACAGTCTGCCGATCTTCACCGGGAAAGGGCGGAAGCGCTCCTCGAAATTGTTGAAATGCTGACGAGCGAGCAGCGTCGTCGGTGCGATGATGGCAACCTGCATCCCGGCCATGGCGGCGGCAAAGGCAGCACGCATCGCGACCTCGGTCTTACCGAAGCCGACATCGCCGCAGACCAGACGGTCCATCGCCTTGCCAGATGCCATGTCATTCAGCACTTCCTCGATCGCCTGCTGCTGGTCATCGGTTTCCTGATAGGGGAAGCGATCGACAAAGCCGGCCATTTCGGATGGCTGCACGCGGGCAGCGGTCGCCGGTTGCAGCGCCCGCGCAGCGGCGGTCCGGAGCAATTCGTGGGCAATTGCCCGGATCCGTTCCTTCAGCTTCGATTTTCGCCGCTGCCAGCCTTCACCGCCGAGGCGGTCCAGCACCACGCTGTCGCCCCCTTCGCCATAGCGGCTGAGCACGTCGATATTTTCGACCGGCACATAGAGCTTGTCACCGCCGGCATATTTCAGATGCACGCAGTCATGCGGGCTGGTGCCGACCGGTATTGAGACGATGCCTTCATACAGCCCGATGCCATGTTCCAGATGGACCACCAGATCGCCCTGGCTGAGCGCGGACAATTCCTCGATAAAGGCATCACTGCTCTTGCGCCGCTTGGACTTGCGGACCAGCCGGTCGCCGAAAATATCCTGCTCGGTGAGCAGGGAGAGGCTTTCTGTCCGGAATCCGGACGATAGCGGCAAGATGGTCAATGCCACCCCCGGTCCGGCCGAGAGGCAGGCTTTCCAGTCGTCACAGAGCACGGTCGTCTTTACGTCATGGTCCTTGAGCAGGTCAAAAATGCGTGCCCGCGAACCTTTGCTGTAGCTGGCCACAATCGCCGTGCTTCCGGCTTTTGTCAGGCTGTTAAGATGGGAACCCAGTGCCCGGTAAATATTCTCGTTGCGCGCCCGCTCGGGAGAAAAATCCCGGGGCGATGAAACTGACATCGACAGGACCTTGTCCGATTCCGGTTCGTCAAATTCGCTGAGAATATGGATCGGCGCATCGTTCTCGCGGGACCGCCATTCCTCTGGTGTCAGATAGAGCATCTCGGGCGGTAGCGGCCGGTAACTGGACAGATTGGCCTTATCGGCTTCCACCCGGTTCTTGTGATAGTCGGCGATGGCGGAAAATTGCGCTTCTGCCGCAGCCGCTCCGGCTGCATCGCGCAGGATAATGCAATGACCCCCGATATAGTCAAAAATCGTTGCCAGCCTCTCCTCGAGCAGGGGCAGCCAATGTTCCATGCCGGCCAGCCGCCGCCCGTCAGAGATCGATTGGTAGAGCGGGTCGCTGGTCGAAACAGCACCGAAAAGATCGCGGTAGCGGGTGCGGAAACGGGTTATGCTGTCCGCATCAAGCAGAAATTCAGATACCGGAAGCAGATCCAGGCTGTCGATATTGCCCACAGTGCGCTGGTCGGCGGGATCGAATTCGCGCAAGCTTTCAATTTCATCGCCAAACAGGTCGATCCGGATGGGACGTTCCGCGCCCGGAGGAAACAGATCGATCAGCCCGCCGCGCGCAGCAAATTCGCCGCTGTCAGCGACCGTGTCCACGCGCACGAATCCGTTCGCGTAAAGGAAGGAGATCAGCTTTTCCTGCTCGACCGTCGTTCCCGGTGCGAGGTGGGTGACAAATTCCTTTATCCGCTGTGGTTCCAGAACCCGCTGCGTGACCGCGTTGACGGTCGTGACGACCAGCTGCGAGCCGCTGAGTGGCGTGGCAAGCCTGGCCAGGGCCGCCAGTCGATCCGAAGTGGTGTGCAGCGCCGGGGACGCGCGGTCATAGGGCAGGCAGTCCCAGGCAGGAAACTCGACGATGTCGAGGTCGGGCGCGAAAAAGCGAGCGGCTTCGACGATGGCGCTCATCGCCGCATCGTCGGTGGCGACAAACATGGTTCGCCGCGCCGACTGGACCGCGATTTCGGACAGAAACAGCGGACGATAGCCGACCGGCACGCCGGCCAGCGTCATGCCTGTTTCAGAGGCCAGTAATTTATCTAGATAGGGCACGCAAAATCGCTTTTGGATATGGGACAGGGATATTATTTTGTGGCGTCAATATAATCGAGTTGCTGCATGGCATCCATCTGCGGCCCACAAAAACCGGGGGGAACCGGCAGGGTTCCGATCGCCCAGGCCATGATATCCACGTCTTCCTCGGCAAGCAGCCGGTCAAACCAGTCCACCTCTTCCTCTGACCACTTCGGGCCATAGCGATCAAAAAAACCGCCGATCAGAAAATCGGCCTCTCTGGTTCCGCGATGCCATGCACGAAATTGCAGCCTTTTCAGCTTTGTTTCGCGGTCCATATTAGCTGCTCCAACTTGGCTGGCATAATGTGCCAGCGACGGTATAAAGGCGGATAGACATGCGCCCCGATATACTCAATCCATTATTTGGTGAAACCCAGTCGCTCAAGGGCGTCGGCAAGGTGCTGGCCAAGCCGCTCGAGAAGCTGCGGCTGACCCGGGTCAAGGATCTGCTCTATCACAAGCCCAGCTACTGGATGCACCGCAAGCGCGTGGATGTGCTGGATGAAATCGATGTGGGCGAGACAATCATTATCGAAGTGACGCCGGTCGATTACCGTACCGGCGGTCCGCGGAGCCCGCTGCGCGTGCATGCAACGGACAAGGTCGGCAATTATATCAGCCTGACCTTTTTCGGGCGAAATCCGGGCTGGCCGAAAAAGCTGCTGCCGCTGGGGGAACCGAAGATTATTTCCGGCAAGCTGGAGCGTTATGGCGACGAACTGCAGATGGTCCATCCGGATCAGGTGCTCGAACCGGACAAGGCCGACTCGATAGCGTTGGTGGAACCCATTTATCCCCTGGCAGAGGGACTCGGCAATGCGCGCATGCGCCAGCTGGTCGAACAGTCCCTGGCACTGGCGCCGTCGCTGCCGGAATGGATCGAACCCAGCCAGCTTGCCGCGAAAAAATGGAAGAGCTGGAAGGATAGTATATTCGCCCTGCACGGCGCGGAGAGCGGGGATGCCACTGACAGGCTCGCCTATGACGAGGTTTTTGCCAACCAGCTCGCTTTCATGCTGGTTCGGGCCAGCAACAAGAGCAAGAAAGGCATTCCGATCCACGGAGATGGCAGGCTTCGGGGTCATCTGAAACTGCCGTTTGCACTCACCAATGCCCAGACGCGCTGTATCGCAGAGATTGAAGGCGATCTTGCGCAAAGCGCGCCGATGCTGCGCCTGCTTCAAGGGGATGTCGGGTCGGGCAAGACCCTGGTAGCCGTGATGGCGCTGCTGGCGGCAGTGGAAGCGGGATATCAGGGAGCCTTTCTGGCACCGACCGAAATTCTGGCCCGGCAGCATTTTGAAGGGCTGCAGAAATTGCTGGCCGGGGTTCCGGTCAATCTCGCGATACTGACCGGCCGTGACAAGGGCAAAGTCCGCGAGGCCACGCTGATGGGGCTGATGGATGGATCGATCGATATATTGATCGGCACCCATGCCATTTTTCAGGAGCATGTCCGGTACCGGAATCTTGCAGTGGCGGTTATTGACGAACAGCATAAATTTGGCGTTTCCCAGCGGCTGATGCTCACGCAGAAGGCTGAGCGGACACCGCATTTGCTGGCTATGACCGCGACGCCGATTCCGCGGACACTGACGCTCAGCCAGTTTGGCGAAATGGATGTGTCGCGTATCGATGAGCTTCCCCCGGGGCGGCAAACCATCGAAACCAGCGTGATTTCCGAGGCCCGCTTGCCGGATGTGGTCGAGGGGCTTGCCCGCCATATCGCCGCCGGGGCGCAGGCCTACTGGGTTTGTCCGCTGATTGACGAAAGCGAAAAGAGCGATCTGGCCGCTGCCGAAGACCGCGCCGCTCTGCTGCAAGCACGATTTGGCGATCAGGTCGGATTGGTGCACGGCCGGATGAAGGGGCCGGAAAAGGATCTGGTGATGAGTCGCTTTCAGCGGAACGAAATCAAGGTGCTTGTCGCCACGACGGTGATCGAAGTCGGCGTGGATGTGCCGAATGCCAGCCTGATGGTGATTGAGGCCGCGGACCGTTTCGGTCTTGCCCAGCTGCACCAGCTGCGCGGACGGGTCGGTCGCGGCAGCGTAAAATCCAACTGTCTGCTGATCCGCAGTGAAACACTGAGCGAAACGGCTCGCGCACGTCTTACTCTTATGCGCGAGACAAATGATGGCTTTCGGATTGCCGAGGAAGATCTCCGCCTGCGCGGAGCCGGTGAATTGCTGGGCACACGGCAATCGGGGGATGCGGGCTTCCGGGTAGCGACTCCCGCCCAGGTCAATGAGCTGATTGTACCGGCTACGGATGATGCGCGGTTGTTACTTGATCGCGATGGCGGATTGGCCAGTGAGCGAGGGCAGGCGGCGCGGATAGCGCTCTATCTGTTTGAACGGGATTGGGGTGTCAGTCTGCTGCGGAGCGGTTAGGGGTTTTTCATCTTGTCCAGCATCCTGACGAAATCCGGCTGCCGAATGACCCGCTCGAATTCGAAGCCGTGGCGCCCCTGATGCGACCATACAAGATAGGCTTCGATACGTCCGGTTACGGGCAGGCGAACCGTGATGCGGTCTCCCTTTTCCATCTCGATCGGATCCGTCAGCATCATGCCGTGAGCGGAAATGTTCGCGATATGAATCTGCATTTCCTGATCCGGCTGAATTTCGCAAACGGTTTCAAAATCGACGGGGAAACGCGTCGCACGGCGCGGATCAGGTGACATTTCGGGGGATACGGTCGTCATGTCTCTCGAGCTCCATGGTTGGTTAGGAGCAATTATAACAATCTATGGAAAATAAATGGTAAACGCGGGCCAGCAGTTACGCGAGAAAGCTAGATCTTGCGAAGCAGCCCGTGCTTTTTCTTGCCGGCAGATATTTTCTTGTCGCTATCCGACAAATCGATGGTTGCAGAAGCATCGCCAACGGGTTCGTCATCAATGCGCGCGCCGCCGCCCGCGACGAGGCGCTTCGCTTCGCCTTTCGACGCACAGAATCCGATTCCCACCAGAGCATCAAGCAAAGCAATCTGGGGGGCCGATATCTCGAGCACCGGCAAATTGCTCCCCGCCGCGCCCTGCTCAAAGGTCTGCTGTGCGGTTTTGGCGGCCTCTTCGGCAGCGCCTTGGCCATGGGCCATGGCCGTCGCAGCGTCAGCGAGACGCTTTTTGGCTTCGTTGATCTCCGATCCCTCCAGCGCTTCCAGCCGCGCGACCTCGTCCAGATCAATATCGGTGAACAACCGCATGAACTTGCCGACATCGCGGTCGTCGGTATTGCGCCAGAATTGCCAGTAGTCATAAGGAGATAGCCGGTCAGCGTTCAGCCAGATCGCGCCGTCGACGGATTTGCCCATTTTTGAACCGTCAGCCTTGGTGATCAGGGGAGTGGTGACGCCAAACAGCTCCGCACCGTCCATGCGGCGGGCGAGTTCAATACCGTTGACAATATTGCCCCACTGGTCAGATCCGCCCATTTGCAACTTGCAGCCATATTGGCGCGAGAGTTCCAGAAAATCGTAAGCCTGCAGGATCATATAGTTGAATTCGAGGAAGGTTAGCGGCTGTTCGCGTTCCAGCCGGAGCTTGACCGAATCAAAGGCCAGCATGCGATTGATGGTGAAATGACGGCCAATATCGCGTAAAAAGGGGATATATTCGAGCTGACTGAGCCAGTCGTCATTGTTGACCATGATCGCGTCGGTCGGACCATCGCCGAAGGTCAGGAAATTTTCGAAACTGCCGCGGATTTTGGCAAAATTTGACGCAATTCCCTCGTCATCCAGCAATTTGCGCATTTCATCCTTGCCGGACGGGTCTCCGACCTTGGTGGTGCCGCCGCCCATGACAACAATCGGCTTGTGCCCCGATTGCTGCAGGCGACGGAGAAGCATGATCTGGACCAGATTCCCGACGTGCAGCGAATCCGCGGTCACATCAAAGCCGATATAGCCGGGAAGGATGCTCTTCGCGGCAAGAGAATCCAGTGCCTGGGCATCGGTTAACTGGTGGATATAGCCGCGATCATTCAGTAGACGCAGCAGATCGGATTGATAATGGGTCATGGATGGGTGCGTTACATGGGGATCACGAAAGTCGCAATATGCGTTTGAACCTGCAATGCTATCCGTCGACGCCGGCGTCCGCCATCGATCATATCACGGTCGAATGGTCGATGTCGGAAAGCGGCGCGATCTGGTTGCGATATCATGTCGAAGGCAAGGTTGAGGCGGTCAAGCTTCCCTACGACAGGGATCAGCCGGAGCGTCGGGATGGTCTGTGGCAGAATAGCTGTTTCGAACTGTTCCTCAAGGAACCGGGAAAAGAGCGCTATTGCGAGTTCAACTTCTCGCCGGCGGGTCATTGGGCGGCTTATCACTTCACCGGCTATCGTGCAGACATGGCCCGGCTCGAGCTGCCGGAAGAACCTGAAATATTCCTGGATTTCAGCGACACGCATATCGGCTTGGAAGCGAGCTTCCGCTTGCCGGATAGCTGGATTCGCAATGAGCTCGATGCCGGACTGTCTGCGGTCATGGAAATGCGCACGGGCGACAAATCCCTATGGGCTTTGACGCATCCCGCAGCTAAGCCTGATTTTCACCATCAGGATGGGTTCCAGCTTAGAATAGAGGCAACATGAAGGTCATGAAATTTGGAATAGACAGGCTGATCGAAGACGCCGGGCTCCGCAGACCTTTGGCGGGGAAACGGGTTGCGTTGCTGGCGCACCCGGCCTCGGTGACGCGCGATCTTGTACATAGCCTGGACGCGTTGTCGGCCCTTGATGATATCAATCTGACAGCCGCTTTTGGCCCGCAACACGGTTTGCGCGGTGACAAGCAGGACAATATGATCGAGTCGCCCAACTTTGATGATCCCGTCCACGGCATACCCGTATTCAGCCTGTACGGGGAGGTCCGCCGACCCACCGGCCAGTCCATGGGCACATTCGATGTGATCCTGATAGACCTTCAGGATCTGGGATGCCGAATCTACACGTTCATCACGACATTGCGCTATATGCTGGAAGCCGCTGCCGAGCATGGCAAGACGGTCTGGGTGCTGGACCGGCCCAATCCCGCGGGCAGGCCAGTCGAGGGGACCATGCTTACGGCCGGATGGGAAAGCTTCGTGGGGGCAGGGCCCATGCCGATGCGACACGGGCTGACCATGGGTGAAATGGGGCGCTGGATGATCGCCCATTTTAACATCGACGTCGATTATGAAGTGATAGAGATGGAGGGCTGGCAGCCGGAAGGTCCAGGCCATGGCTGGCCGGAAGACCGGCTGTGGATCAATCCCAGCCCCAACGCCCCCAATGTCAATATGGCCCGGGCCTATGCGGGCACTGTGATGCTGGAAGGGACAACGCTTTCGGAAGGGCGGGGGACCACGCGCCCGCTGGAGCTATTTGGTGCGCCGGATATCGATGCCAGGGCGGTCATTGCGGAAATGCAGCGGACGGCACCGCAATGGCTCAAGGGCTGCGCGCTGCGGGAAATCTGGTTCGAGCCGACCTTTCACAAGCATCAGGGACAATTGTGCAACGGCGTCCATATCCATGCGGAAGGGCCGTTTTATGACCACCAGGCTTTCCGTCCCTGGCGGCTGCAGGCGCTGGCGCTGAAGGCGATCGGAACGCTTTATTCCGGATATGAGCTGTGGCGGGACTTTCCCTATGAATATGAGGAAGGAAAGCTGGCGTTCGATGTCATCAATGGCGGACCGGGCCTGCGGGAATGGATTGAGGATCCCGCTGCCCATGCCGATGACCTGGAAGCAGTGGCCAGGCCCGACGAGCGGGAGTGGCGCGAATCGGTGCAGGATCATCTGCTCTATTGAGATGCTGCACTGCAACATATTTATTGCAATTGGCGGTAAATCTGATAATTTGGCCGAATGTTACCGAGCAAAGAAATATTCGAAGGCGTCGCGCTGAAAAAATGCGTGGCTGCGACTTATAACAATACGATTTTCAAGCTGGCACCGCATATTCTCTATACGCGGCACGACGAAATGTATGTCGATGCGGTTCCGCTGGAGAAAGACGGGCAACCGCCCCGGGAAATCAAGCTTGGCACGTTCAAGCTGTCCGGTCTCAAGGATGTGCGCGTCGAAGACCTGCATTTTGAGCGGTCGGACATTTTCGAACCGGCGGCCGAAAAATATGAAGGCACAACCTTGCTGGCGATAGAGGGCTAGAGATCAGCCCTGTTTACGGGTCAGTTCCTTCATCGCATCGCCCAGCCCGTCTACGGTCAGCGGGTACATGCGGCCATTCATCAGTTCGCGGATGATTTTTACGCTTTGCGAATAGCCCCATTGCTTTTCCGGAACGGGATTGAGCCAGGCCGCTGCGGGATAGGTGTTGGTCAGCCGGTGCATCCACGTCACCCCGGCTTCTTCGTTGAAATGTTCGACTGAACCGCCCGGGTGCGTGATCTCATAAGGGCTCATCGACGCATCGCCGACGAAGATCAGCTTATAATCGTGACCATATTTGTGCAGCACGTCCCAGGTGTTGGTCCGTTCCGAAAAACGGCGGCGATTGTCCTTCCACAGGCCCTCATAGGGGCAGTTGTGGAAATAGAAAAATTCCAGATTCTTGAATTCGGATGTTGCCGCGCTGAACAGTTCCTCACAGAGCTTGATAAACGGATCCATCGACCCGCCAACATCCAGAAAAAGCAATAATTTCACCGCATTATGCCGTTCCGGCCGCATATGGATGTCGAGCCAGCCCTGCTTGGCGGTGCCATTGATCGTCCGGTCGATATCGAGCTCGTCCGCGGCACCTTCGCGAGCAAATTTGCGCAGGCGCCTGAGCGCCACCTTGATATTGCGCGTTCCCAGCAGCTTGGTGTTGTCGAGATTCTGGAACTCGCGCTTGTCCCAGACCTTGATCGCCTTTTTCTGGCCGCCTTCGCCACCGATGCGCACACCTTCGGGATTATAGCCGGAATTGCCGTAGGGCGAGGTGCCGCCGGTGCCGATCCATTTGTTGCCGCCTTCGTGCCGCTTTTCCTGTTCTGCGAGACGCTCTTTCAGCGTCTCCATGATCTCTTCCCAACTGCCGAGGGATTTGATCTTTTCCATTTCCTCCTCGGACAGATATTTCTCGGCGACCGCTTTCAGCCAGTCGAGCGGAATATCCTCTTCCTGGGTGCCGTAGCTGGTTTCGATGCCCTTGAAGACCTTCGAGAAAACCTGGTCGAAACGGTCCAGCAGGCCTTCATCCTTTACGAAGGTCGCGCGGGACAGATAATAGAATTCCTCAGGGCTGCGGCGGATAACGTCCTTTTCCAGCGCCTCGAGCAGGACCAGATGCTCCTTGAGAGAAGCCGAAATCCCTGCCGCCCTGAGTTCGTCCATGAAGTTAAAGAACATCGTACCCGCCTTCGCTTAGCGCGCTTCGCGTTTCGCCATGAATGCAAGGCGTTCGAACAGCATCACGTCCTGCTCGTTCTTAAGCAATGCACCGTGCAACGGCGGAATCGCCTTGCTCGAATCGCTCGACTGCAGGGCTTCCAGCGGCATGTCCTCGTTGAGAATCAGTTTCAGCCAGTCGAGCAACTCGCTGGTGCTCGGTTTTTTCTTGAGGCCGGGAACGTCGCGGACATCGTAGAAGATATCCATCGCCTTCTTGACCAATATGCCCTGGATATCGGGGAAATGGACGTTGATGATATCCTGCATCGTCTCCCGGTCGGGGAATTTGATATAGTGGAAGAAGCAGCGGCGCAGGAAGGCGTCGGGCAGTTCCTTCTCGTTATTCGATGTGATGATCACGATCGGCCGTTCTGTGGCCTTGATCGTCTCCTTCGTCTCGTAGACATGGAATTCCATGCGGTCGAGCTCCTGCAGCAGATCGTTTGGAAATTCGATGTCCGCCTTGTCGATTTCGTCGATCAGCAGAACGGGGAGTTCGGGAGCGGTGAATGCCTCCCACAATTTTCCCTTGCGGATATAGTTGGAAATATCATGGACGCGTTCGTCGCCGAGCTGGCCATCGCGCAGGCGGGCGACCGCATCATATTCATACAGGCCCTGATGCGCTTTGGTGGTGGACTTGACGTTCCATTCGATCAGCGGGGTGCCCATCGCCTTGGCTATTTCATAAGCCAGAACCGTCTTGCCCGTGCCGGGCTCACCCTTGACGAGCAGCGGGCGACGGAGAGTCATGGCAGCGTTGACAGCAACCTTCAGATCGTCGGTTGCAACATAGTCTTTGGTACCGTCAAAACGCATGATTTTCTATTCCTTGCCGTGAACGTCAAAGCAAAGGCGATAGGGAAATCTGACATTCCAGGCAAGTTAATCATTTAGTTAAGTTTTGCGGCGGCGGTGGACGGGCCTAGCGGGAAAGGCGTGTATTCCGGCGCGCTTCCAGGAGCTGCCAGAGGCCGCGATGCTGATTCAGCAGCTGTTCCCGACCGAAATTCAGGGCCCTTTCCAGAGCGGCCGTCGTGGCCAGCCGGCTATGGAGGTCTGCGGTCTCTTCAATGGTTGGCAGGATCGGTGCTCTGGCTTCGACTCCCACCCGCAAGGCAATCCGTTCCAGGATATTTCTGATGAAATGCCAGTCCGCAGCCAAGGCAATGGCGGCGCCGATCGCACAACCGCTGCGGTCCGACTGGGAAAGCATTTCCAGAGCCTTGCGCTGGCCGAGAACAGCGGCGTTGCTCTGGTCGTCCGTGCTGACGCCTGTGATCGGGCCTGCGGCGACCGTAAGTTTGGTCAGAAATGCGCGTTCGGCTGCAAAACCCTCGGTCGCCTGCAACAGCCATTCCCGCGCGGCATCTTCCGTGGTTTTGGTGGCGGCATGATCGATAACCCCGGGGTGGCGGCCGTGCAATGTGCACAGGAAATGCGCAATGTCGGCCATATCCGCACCGGACAGCAGCGAAAAATCCTCTGCGATCAGCCGGACATAAGGCGCGGTATCGCTGCCAAATGTCGCAATCTGTCCAACGAAGCCCGGCTGCGTTACGAGTTGTGCGTTCTGTCCTAGCATCGCGTTTCGATATCCCGAATGTGATTGCGAAGATGCACTGATCATCTTCGCCGAGATTCGAACATACTACCGATAGCTAAAGAGTCGGTTTACCGCCTGTTAAGGATTTGCAAACCATAGCAGCTCGCCGTGCAGCAGACGATTATTGATCGAGGAAGCTGCGCATCTTGCGGCTGCGGCTCGGGTGCTTCAATTTTCTGAGCGCCTTGGCCTCGATCTGCCGGATACGCTCGCGGGTCACGCTGAACTGCTGGCCCACTTCCTCGAGCGTATGATCGGTGTTCATGCCGATGCCGAAGCGCATGCGCAACACGCGCTCTTCGCGAGGGGTGAGGCTGGCGAGCACGCGGGTCACGGTTTCCTTCAGATTGGCCTGGATGGCGGCATCCACCGGGATGATCGCATTCTTGTCCTCGATAAAGTCGCCGAGATGCGAATCTTCCTCGTCGCCGATCGGCGTTTCGAGACTGATCGGTTCCTTGGCGATTTTCATCACCTTGCGCACCTTTTCCAGCGGCATGGAGAGGCGTTCGGCCATTTCTTCGGGCGTCGGCTCGCGGCCCTGTTCGTGCAGGAACTGACGGCTGGTACGGACCAGCTTGTTGATCGTCTCGATCATGTGGACCGGAATACGGATGGTCCGGGCCTGATCGGCAATCGACCGCGTGATCGCCTGCCGAATCCACCAGGTCGCATAGGTGCTGAACTTGTAGCCGCGACGATATTCGAACTTGTCGACCGCTTTCATCAGGCCGATATTGCCTTCCTGAATGAGATCGAGGAACTGCAGGCCGCGGTTGGTATATTTCTTGGCGATCGAAATCACCAGGCGAAGGTTTGCTTCCACCATTTCCTTTTTGGCGATGCGTGCTTCGCGTTCGCCCTTTTGCACCATGTTGACGATGCGGCGGAACTCTACCAGCGAGGTGCCGGTGGCGTTGGCGATGTCGGAAATCTCGGACCGGATGCGATCAACGGCGTCTGCTTCCTTCTCGACAAAAGCCGCCCATTTCTTGTCGGTCTTGGCCATGCTGGCCAGCCAGTTGTCGTCCAGTTCGTTGCCGACATAGCTTTCCAGGAAGGCGCGGCGGGGAACCTTGTGCCGCTCCGCGAGGCGGAGCATCTGGCCGCCGAGCGTGGTCAGCCGGCGGTTGAACGAGTAAAGCTGGTCGACCAGAAATTCGATCTTGTTGGCATGAAACTGCACACTTTCGACCAAAGCGGTCAGTTCTTCGCGCAAATCGTGATATTTTTTCTCGGAAGCGGCCGGAAAATCCTTGCCGGCAGCCAGCGATTCCAGCCGGGTTGTCTGCAATTTCGAGAATTTCTTGAACACCGAGGTGATCAGCGCGAATTTTTCCAAGGCGCCCGGTTTCAGGGTTTCTTCCATCTGGGCAAGAGAGAGGGTGTTGTCTTCCTCTTCTTCCTCGACCACCCGCTTGGTACGGCGTTCGGTCAGTTCGGCTTCGTCATCATCCTCGCCATCGGCGGGTTCGGCATCCTCGACCTCGTCGTCATCCTTGAAGGACGGGCCAGCCGTTTTTTCGCTGATTTCGCCGTCATCATCGTCGCCGTCTTCCAGATTTTCCGGAACCGGATCCTTGGAGAGCATGGCGTCGAGATCGAGAATCTCGCGCAACTGCATTTCGCCGTCGTTGAGCGCGGTCGACCATTCGATGATCGCGTTGAAGGTGGTCGGGCTTTCGCACAGACCCCAGATCATGGTGTCGCGGCCGGCCTCGATGCGCTTGGCAATGGCGATCTCGCCTTCGCGGCTGAGCAATTCGACAGCGCCCATTTCGCGCAGATACATGCGAACCGGATCATCGGTGCGGTCCGCGGCGGCCTTTTTGGGAGCGGCGGCAGCGGTTTTCTTGTCCTTGTCCTTGCCGTCGATTGACTCGACTTCATCGCCGCCCATTTCCTCGGCAGCTTCCTCGTCATTTTCGACAATGCGGACGCCCATTTCGGAGATGGCGGACATCACGTCCTCGATCTGCTCGTTCTGGTCCTGGGGCAGGGCTTCGTTCAATTCGTCAATGGTAAGATAACCACGTTTTTTCGCCTGGGCGATCAATTTCTTGATGGCGCTGTCGTTCAGGTCAATCAACGGTTCGTCTTCAGCTCTGGAATTTTTTGCTTTGCTTGCCAATGGCTCAGGCCCCTAATTTAAAACTACACTGTGTCGTCGATCTGGGTCAGTTCGACCAACCGCTCGTGAAATAACTGCTTCGCTTTGCGAAGGCGTTGCTGCTCGGCATAACTTTCTTCCGTAAGATCGTCCTGCACGCGCCGTGTTGCCTCCGCGAGAGCCGCTTCCAGTCCGGGACGCGCCGTCACCACCTTGATCGCTTCCGCCAAATCCCGATGCGCCCGTTCGATCAAAAGCGAAGGGGCATCGTCTGGCAGTTTGCGGTTGAAAGTGAAATTCAGCGCATCGGCCCGTAACAGCCCTTTTGCGACATTATAACAATCTGTCTTCTCCAATATGGTAAGAAGGCCGTGCATATCAAGCGTTTCTTTGCTCATCGCGGCATTGATCAATTCGCCGAGCAAGGCCTGCAACTGCGAATCGGCAAGCTTCATTGCGCTGAGCTCTTCAAAATGGCCGGAAATCTGCCCTGGATGCCGGATCAGTCCGCCCAAAATGCCCTTGGCAATCTGCAGGTCATAACCCTCGATCAGAAAGCTCCTAGTGTCTTCCGTCGGCTGGTAGGAGACAAATTTCGAGGAGAATTTGCGGTTGGAATTCTGAAAGCTTCGCCCTTCCGAGCGATTATCCTTTTTGGTGAAGAATGCGGCCTGATAGCGGTCATCAAAGGCTTGCCGATAGTGACGGGCGATGTCCTGATCGGCGATATCGCCGACATGATCGGCGAGACGTTTCTTGAGCCCGGCCTTGGACTCCGGTGTATTCAGCGGTTCCGCATCATATTCGACCTGCCAGATCTTGTCGTCGAGCATCTGCGGTTTCGCGATCAGCGTAGCGAAGGCATGGGCTCCTTCGGAACGGATCAGGTCGTCCGGGTCCTGGCCGGCGGGTAGCGAGACGAAGTTGAGGCTGTGGGCAGGGCGCAGGATCGGCAGCGCGCGAAGGGCGGCGCGCATCGCAGCCTTCTGACCGGCGCTGTCGCCGTCGAAACAGAGGATCGGGGATTCGACCATTTTCCAGATCCGCTCGATCTGATGCTCGGTCAGCGCCGTGCCGAGCGGCGCCACGACGTCGGCGAAGCCGGCCTGGGCAAGAGCGATGGCATCCATATAGCCCTCGACCACCAGCACGCGACCGGTCTGGCGCGAAGCGGGCGAGGCCTTGTCGAGATTGTAGAGCGTGCGGCCCTTGTCGAACAAGGGCGTATCGGGGGAGTTGAGATATTTGGGCTCGCCATCGCCGAGGATCCGGCCACCGAATGCAATCACCCGGCCGCGCGGATCGCGGATCGGGATCATCAGCCGGCCGCGGAACCGGTCATAGGGCTCCTTGTCGTCGACCTTGATCAGCAGGCCGGCCTCGATCAGCTGGTCGAGCCCGTGAACGGAAAGCGCTTCCTTGAGCCGGCCGCGCGAATCCGGGGCGAAGCCGAAGCCGAACTCGCGGATGGTTTTCTCCGAGATGCCGCGGTTTTTGAGATAGTCCCGGGCATGGGCGCCCTCGACGCTGTTGAACTGGGTGACGAACCAGTCCTGGGCTGCGGCCATCACGTCGTGCAAAGTGGCGCGCACTTCCTGCCGCTGCGCCGCGCGCGGATCGGGGGCAGGGACGTCCATCTGCGCTTCGGCGGCCAGATCCTTGACCGCGTCCATGAAACCGAGACCGCGCTGTTCGGTCATCCAGCTGATCGCATCGCCATGGGCACCGCAGCCGAAGCAGTGGTAGAAGCCCTTTTCGTCGTTGATCGTGAAGCTTGGCGTCTTCTCGTTATGGAACGGGCAGCAGGCCTTATATTCGCGGCCTGCTTTCTGGACCTTCACCGTCCGACCGATGAGCGTCGACAGCGTGATCCGCGATCGCAGCTGTTCGAGCCATTGCGGGGAGAGGGTCATTGGTTCCCCTCCCGCTTGCGGGAGGGGTTGGGGGTGGGGCTGCCAGCGACAGCCATTTCAATTTGGCGAATGACACCCTCAACATTGCTCAAAACATCATCGTTGGTGAATCGCAAAAGCTTGTATCCATGATCGACGAGATCTCGGGATCGCTTCGCATCATAGCCTTGCTGTGTTTCATGCGAATATCCGTCAATTTCTATAATCAATCCCAGTTCGCGGCACAAAAAGTCAGCATAATAGGGGCCGACGGGCATCTGTCGGCTGAATTTGCGCCCGCCGACTTGCCGCTTCGATAAATATTTCCAAAGCTCTCGTTCAGCCGGTGTGGCGGCATTGCGCAGGGATCTGGCGCGATTGGTATTTCTTGGTTTGAAAACTGGCACTTCTATTTCTTTTCAGTCCCACCCCTAACCCCTCCCGCGAGCGGGAGGGGGACTTTCTGTTTAGCTCAGCGCCGCCTTTACCAGCGCACTGGCCTTGCTCATGTCGATTTCGGTGCCGTGGCGTTTTTTGAGTTCGCCCATCACCCGGCCCATGTCCTTCATGCCGTCGGCGCCGAGTTCGGTCTTGATGCCGTCGATCAGCGCCGCGGTTTCCGCTTCGCTGAGCTGGGCGGGGAGGAATTCCTCGATGACCGCCAGTTCCTTTTGCTCTGCCGCGGCCAGTTCGTCGCGGCCGCCGCTTTCGAACATGTCGATCGACTCGCGGCGCTGTTTGGCCATTTTCTGCAGGACATCAATCAGGATCGCGTCTTCGTCGCGCGCATCGTCCTTGGTGCGCAGTTCGATGTCCTTGTCCTTGAACTTCGCCAGGATGGAGCGTGTGGCGGCGGTGCGGTCCTTGTCACCGGCTTTCATGGCGGCAATTTGCGCGGCTTTCACGGTCTCGCGAATCATGGCATTCCTCATATTTTTGGAGTAAGCGACCACCATAGCGGGAAGATAATGTTTTTCATAGATTGTGGCGCCAGAAATCTGGTTCTAGGTCCCATGAAATTTTGCGCCCACGCCAGACCAAAGGAACAGCCCATGACCAATGCCCATCATCCCGACGCTCCCGAGGGTGCAACAGGGATATTGGTATTGGCCGATGGCACGATCGTCTGGGGCAGGGGCTTTGGCGCGACCGGATCGGCGGTGGGCGAAGTCTGTTTCAATACCGCGATGACCGGCTATCAGGAAGTGATGACCGACCCCAGCTATGCCGGGCAGATCGTCACTTTCACCTTTCCCCATATCGGCAATGTCGGGACCAATGACGAGGATGTCGAGGCGGACAGCCCGCATGCGCTGGGCTGTATCGTCCGCGAGGATATCACCGCCCCGTCCAATTTCCGCGACCAGAAGCCGTTTGACCAGTGGATGGCGGAGAATGGCCGGATTGGTATTAGCGGTGTTGATACAAGGGCTTTGACCCGGCGGATCCGGGAAGCCGGGGCGCCCAATGCGGTGATCGCTTATGATCCCGACGGCCGGTTCGATATCGACGATCTGCTCGCCAAGGCGCGGGCCTGGGCCGGGCTGGAGGGCATGGATCTGGCCAAGGATGTGACCGGCCACCAGACGCAGCTCTGGGAGAAGGGTGGCACCTGGCGGCTGGGTCATGGTTATGAGGCGATGGAAGAATTGGAGGCATCTTCTGCTTTGTCGGGGGCAGGTCTCTCGACTTCGCTCGAGACGAACGGTGAGGATCCAAAGTTCGTCAAAGTTCGGGCCAATGCGCGTCCTCATGTGGTGGCGATCGACTATGGTGCGAAGCGGAATATCTTCAGAAATCTTGTGAAGGCTGGTGCAAAAGTTACTGTTGTTCCTGCTGAAACTTCCTTTGATGAAATCATGGCGCTGAAGCCGGCGGGTGTGTTTCTGTCCAATGGGCCGGGCGATCCGGCGGCGACCGGTGACTATGCGGTTCCGGTGATCCGGCAGCTGCTGGAGGCGGATATGCCGCTGTTCGGCATCTGCCTCGGTCACCAGATGCTGGCGCTGGCGGCGGGGGCGAAGACGGTCAAGATGCACCAGGGCCATCGCGGCGCCAATCACCCGGTGCAGCGGATCGGCGGCACCTGGGACACAACCGAGGGGCTGGTCGAGATTACCAGCATGAACCACGGTTTCGCGGTGGACAGCGAGACGCTGCCCGACACGGTGCGCGAAACCCACAAGAGCCTATTTGACGGCAGCAATTGCGGCATCGAAATCATCGGCAAGCGGGCCTTTGGCGTGCAATATCACCCGGAAGCGAGTCCCGGCCCGCAGGACAGTTTCTATCTGTTCGAGAAATTTGTCGGGGGCCTCGGCCAATGAGCGGCCCGATTGATCCTGCACATCTTGCCGAAGAATGGGCAATTGATGACGAAATCCTGCAGAATATGGCAGCGGGCGGCGATTTGTCGCATGTTGTGCGCGAGATTAATGTGCAATTTGTCGGGGCGGTTGCCGATCTCAACAAGCTGAAGAATGACGCGGCCAAATGGGGCTTTCGCTCGGCGCTGGTCACCAACGAGGATGACGAGTGGGTGATCGAGCTGCAGACCGACCTCGACACAAAGCGCGACACGATCCGCGAACTGACCCGCAAATGCCTCGAGATCGAAAGCGAATATGATATCGACCATGATGGCTGGGGCTGTTTTGCGTGTAACGAAAATGGCGAAATTTCTGATGAGAATCCGGCGTGATGACTTGGAATTTCAAGGTTGATTACCTGACTGATCTGGAACCTGTTCTGAGCCAGTTGGAGCGTTTGAATTTGGAGGCGGCAATCCGCTCGATGGATGAAATAAAGGCTGCTGGATCTACCGGCGGTGAAATTCTTGACGGAATTCGTCAAGAATTAAAGAATTTGGATCCGGCGATGCTGGACGAAGCAGCAAAGGCGGCTGTGGTCGATTATCTTGAACGCTCAAGTCGAGGACTTTTTTCCTAAATGTCCAAAAGAACTGAAATATCCTCGATCCTTACCACCGGCACTGGCCAGATTTCGGTTCGTTCGGCAGACGTTACGCGACCCACGGATCAACCACTGCAATTCCGGCAAAGGCAAAATCCTTCGTGTTCCGGGTCGCAATTGCGGCTTCATTGGCAACGGCCTGCGCGGCAATCATCGTATCCATTGCGCCGGTATCAAGGCCTTGGAGCCGGATTTCATTCGCCAGGACACCGTAAGCAGAGCCACATTTGCGATCATAATCCAGAATGCGATCGGAAAATTCCGCTTCCAGTAGCTCGTACCAGCCCAGCATCAACTGTTTCCTTCGGCCCTCATCCATCTTGCAGACGCCATAGCGCATCTCCGACAGTACGATCGAAGACAGCAGCAATTCGGCTTCGTGATCGACAAACCATTGTTTCACGCGCTGATTGCCTTGTGCGTGCGATATCTCGCGCCACACATTGGTATCCACAATTATCACGGGAATTCGGGGTCCGGAATGCCCTTGTCTCGGGGCGGGATATCCAGAGGGTCAACGTCCGGCGCGATGCGGATAAGATATTCGGCGCGGTTTTCTCCCAACTTCTTGTCGGGAATCTCCTCGGACGAGCGAGGCTTTTTGGGACCATAGGTCCGCTCAATCAGCGCGCGCAGTTCGGCCTCGACCGAGCGTCCCTGTTTTGCAGCAACTTCTCGCAGCGACTGTTTGGTCGCATCGTCAATTTTTCGAACCGTTACGCTACCCATGATCTTTCACCAATTGATTGCAATGCAGTCAATGTAATCAATGATTGCAAAATAGTCTATGCCCAAAAGAACTGACATATCCTCCATCCTTATCATTGGTGCCGGCCCGATCATTATCGGGCAGGCCTGCGAGTTTGATTACTCGGGCACGCAGGCGTGCAAGGCGCTGAAGGAGGAGGGCTACCGGATCATCCTGGTCAACTCCAACCCGGCGACGATCATGACCGATCCGGAAATGGCGGATGCGACCTATATCGAGCCGATTACGCCGGAGATTGTCGAGAAGATCATCGAGAAGGAGCGCCCCGATGCGATCCTGCCCACGATGGGCGGGCAGACGGCGCTGAACACGGCGCTGACGCTGAACAAGCGCGGCGTGCTCGAAAAATATGGCGTGCAGATGATCGGTGCCGATGCCGAGGCGATCGACAAGGCCGAGGACCGCGAGAAGTTCAAGGCGGCGATGGACAAGATCGGGCTGGACAGCCCGCGCAGCGCCGTGGCGCACAGCGAGGAACAGGCGCTGGAAATTCTCGAGGATATCGGGCTTCCGGCGATCATGCGGCCGAGCTTCACGATGGGCGGCACCGGCGGCGGCGTCGCCTATAACCGCGAGGAATTCGTTCATTATGTCCGGACCTCGCTGGAAGCCTCGCCGACCAACGAGGTGCTGATCGACGAATCGCTGATCGGCTGGAAAGAATATGAGATGGAGGTTGTCCGCGACAAGAAGGACAATTGCATCATTATCTGCTCGATCGAGAATGTCGATCCGATGGGCGTGCACACCGGCGACAGCATCACCGTCGCGCCGGCGCTGACCCTGACCGACAAGGAATATCAGGTCATGCGCAACGCCAGCATCGCGGTGCTGCGCGAAATTGGCGTGGAAACAGGGGGTTCCAACGTACAGTTCGCGGTCAATCCGAAGGATGGCCGGCTCGTCGTGATCGAGATGAACCCGCGGGTCTCGCGCAGTTCGGCGCTCGCGTCCAAGGCGACCGGCTTCCCGATTGCCAGCGTCGCGGCGCGGCTGGCGGTCGGCTATACGCTCGACGAGATCGACAATGATATCACCGGTGCCACACCGGCATCGTTCGAGCCGACGATCGACTATATCGTCACCAAGATTCCGCGCTTTGCCTTTGAGAAGTTCAAGGGCGCCGAGCCCTTGCTGTCGACCGCGATGAAGTCGGTCGGCGAAGTGATGGCGATTGGCCGCAATATCCATGAATCGATGCAGAAGGCGCTGCGCGGTCTGGAAACCGGGCTCGACGGCTTTAACCGGGTGCACGAGCTGATCGGCGCGCCGCGGGACGAGATCGCGGCCGAGCTGGCGCGGGCGACCCCGGACCGGCTGCTGGTGTCAGCGCAGGCGATGCGCGAGGGGTTCAGCGACGCGGAGATCCATGGCATTGCCGGCTTTGACCCGTGGTTCCTGGCGCGGGTGCGCGAAATCGTCGATGCCGAGCAGGCGATCCTCGACAAGGGACTGCCCAATGATGCGCAGGCGCTGCGCAAGCTGAAGGCTATGGGCTTTTCCGACCAGCGGCTGGCCAAGCTGGCGATCGATTCGGTGCATGTGGCGGGCGGTGCCGGGCGCGCCATCGCAAGCGGCGGCGGGCTGGTGCATGATGCGCTGGCCGCGATGGCCGGGGCGACGACCGAAGCGGAAGTGCGGGCGCTGCGCCACAAGCTGGGCGTGCGGCCGGTGTTCAAGCGGATTGACACCTGCGCGGCGGAGTTCGAAGCCAAGACCCCCTATATGTATTCGACCTATGAAGCGCCGATCTTTGGCGCGCCCGAATGCGAGGCGCAGCCTTCGGATCGCAAGAAGATCGTGATATTGGGCGGCGGGCCGAACCGGATCGGGCAGGGGATCGAGTTTGACTATTGCTGCTGCCACGCCTGTTTCGCGCTGTCGGACGCGGGCTATGAGACGATCATGGTCAACTGCAACCCGGAAACCGTATCGACCGACTATGACACGTCCGACCGGCTCTATTTCGAACCGCTGACGGCCGAGGATGTGCTGGAAATCCTGCATGTCGAGCAGCAGTCGGGCGAACTGGTCGGCGTGGTTGTGCAATTTGGCGGGCAGACCCCGCTGAAACTGGCGCAGGCGCTGGAAGACGCCGGGATTCCGATCCTCGGCACCTCGCCGGACGCGATCGATCTGGCCGAGGACCGGGAGCGTTTTGCCAAGCTGGTCCACAAGCTCAAACTGAAGCAGCCGGACAATGGCATGGCCCGGACCCGCGACGAAGCGGTCAAGATCGCCGAGCGGATCGGCTATCCGGTGCTGCTGCGGCCAAGCTTTGTGCTGGGCGGCCGGGCAATGGAGATTGTCGACGGGCCGGCGCAGCTGGAAGATTATATCAACACCGCGGTGCAGGTGTCGGGCGACAGTCCGGTGCTGGTCGACCAATATCTGCGCGACGCGATCGAGGTCGATGTCGATGCGATCTGCGACGGCGACGAGGTTGTCGTCTGCGGGGTGCTGCAGCATATCGAGGAAGCCGGAGTCCATTCGGGCGACAGCGCCTGTTCGATTCCGCCCTATAATCTCAGCGACGATATCATCGCGGAAATGGAGCGGCAGACCGAGGCGCTGGCCTTTGGCCTGAAGGTGCGCGGGCTGATGAACATCCAGTTCGCGGTCAAGGATGGCGAGGTCTATCTGATCGAGGTCAATCCGCGCGCCAGCCGGACGGTGCCGTTCGTCGCCAAGGCGATCGGCGTGCCGATTGCCAAGATCGCCTCGCGGGTGATGGCGGGCGAGAAGCTCAAGGACCTGCCGCCGATCGACCGGCACATCGACTATATCGCGGTGAAAGAGGCGGTGTTCCCGTTCAGCCGCTTCCCCGGCATCGACCCGGTCCTGTCGCCAGAGATGAAATCGACCGGCGAGGTCATGGGCATCGACCAGAGCTTTGCGATCGCCTTTGCCAAGGCGCAGCTGGGGGCCGGCAACATATTGCCGGACAGCGGCACGATTTTCATCTCGGTCAAGGAAACCGACAAGAAGGTGATCGAACCGGCCGCGCGCCTGGCCGACAAGCTTGGTTTCCGGCTAATCGCCACCTCCGGGACCGCGGATTATCTGACGGAAAAGGGGATCAAGGTCGAGAAGGTCAACAAGGTCGCCGAGGGGCGTCCGCATATCGTCGACCGGATCAAGGACGGCGACGTTAATCTGATTTTTAACACGACTGAGGGCTGGCAGTCGCTGAAGGATTCCAAATCAATCCGGGCAGCGGCGCTGGTAAGCAAGATTCCGATCTTTACGACAGCCACTGCCAGCAATGCCGCGATGCGGGCGATTGAGGCGCTGCGCGACGAGACTCTTGAAGTTCGCGCGCTACAGTCCTATTATAAGGCTTCGCAGCGTTAATTTTCAGACATTTCGTCAAACTGCGGGCGCCTTTCGGATCAGGGAGGGCGCCGGAAAACTGTTTTTGACGCCGCACGGCTGAAATCGGCGGCGCATCAGTAAGGAAAGGCCAAGAATATGGCTGTTGAAAAAGTACCAATGCTTGCCGAAGGCCATGCCAAGATGGAGGCCGAACTCAAGGCGCTGAAGGCGGAGAGACCGATCATTGTCGACGCGATCGAAACCGCGCGGGCGCATGGCGACCTTTCGGAAAATGCCGAATATCACGCCGCCAAGGAACGGCAGGGGCAGGTCGAGGCGACGATCGGAGATCTCGAGGACAAATTGTCCCGCGCGCAGATCATCGATCCCAAGACCCTGTCCGGCGACAAGGCCGTGTTCGGTGCGACGCTGACCCTGCTGGATGAAGATGACAAGCCGGTGAAATATCAGCTGGTCGGGCAGGCGGAAGCCGATGCCAAGGCCGGCAAGATCAGCTATAACTCGCCGATCGGTCGCGCCCTGATCGGTCGCAGCGTTGGCGACGAGATCGAAGTGACGGTGCCGTCGGGCGACAAATATTTCCTGCTCGACAAGATCGAGTTCATCTAGCAGCGATGCACATGCCGGCCGGAAAATTCACCAATGGCCTGATCATTGCCAATATATTGATCTATCTGGTCATATGGATTTTCGGATGGGAGCAGCAGGCGCTGCTGCGTGGCGGCATGTTTCCGGTTCGCCTGAGCGGCGAGGCGCTGGACCTGTCCGCTTATGGCTGGCTGGTGCCGGCCTGGCTGACGCCGCTGTCGGCGGCCTTTCTGCACAGCGGTCTGCTCCATCTCGCTTTCAACATGCTGATGCTGCTGTTTTGTGGCCGCTTTGTCGAACAGGCGATGGGGCCGGGGCTGATGGCGATCCTTTACGTCGTGGGAGCCTATGCGGCGGCGATCGCGCAATATGCTGCCGACAGCAGTTCGATGATCCCGATGGTCGGGGCGAGCGGCGCGATTTCCGCGATATTGGGGGCCTATGCGCTGCTTTTTGCGCGCAACCGGGTCGATGCGGTGGGACCGATTCCCGGCCATGTGGTGCGGATCATCTGGCTGACGCTGGCGTGGATCGCGATCCAGCTGATGATCGGTGTCGCGACCAGCGGCAATCTGCAGGGTATCGCGATCTTCGCGCATATCGGCGGATTTGTCGCGGGCCTGTTGCTGACCCGGCCGCTGCTGGGCTGGCGCTTTCGCGGCGCCTAGAGCTCTTCGGGCAGCTCCGGCTCGAGCAGTTTGTGCAGGTGGACGACGACATATTTCATCTCGGCATCGTCGACCGTCATCTGGGCTTTTGAACGCCAGGCGTCCTCGGCCGCTTCATAGTCGGGATAGACGCCGACCAGATCCATCTTGTCGAGATTGACGAATTCCACGCCGCGCGGATCCTTGACCCGTCCGCCCATGACCAGATGAATTTTGCTGCGCTGTTCGCTCATTTCTTGTCCTGATTATCTTCTTTGACCGCATCCTGTGCTGCGGTGATCGCGGTCTTAGCAGCCTCGACCGCTTTGCCAAGCAGATGTTTGAACTGCGTCCGCAAACCGTCGTTGCTCAGCCCCAGTTCCGCGATCTGTTCGCGGCTGGCATCTTTCGCCGCCTGATAGGCGGTCTTGACGGTTTCGTTGACCTTGCGGCCAGCGCCCGCGACATATTTTCCCTCTGCCTTGCTTTTCGGCAGCAGCATCCCGATCAGAATGCCGAGAGCGGCACCGCCGGCGACAATCGTCAGCGGGCTGTTGGAAATGGTTTCCTCGGATTTGGCCCTGGCTTTTTTGGCGGCTTCTTTGCTCGCCGCCACGCCCTCGGCCGCTTTCTCGCGCCCTTCGCCAAGCAGGGCGGCCGCCCGTGCCTTGCTTTCGGACATTTTCTCGCGCGCTGTCGCGGTGCTTTCGGTGGCGATTTCCCTCGCCGTCTCCAGCCGTTCCCGGGAGGCCGCGCGGGCTTTGTCGATATTGTCGGTCAGCTTGTTCATGATCTATTCCTCGATTGAATCCGGCTCCGAAATTTTACGGCTGGCAATCAGTTTGGCAATGGGTTTTCGCATCGCGATCAGCGTCGCGGTCGCGGCGACCGTGGCAGAGAGGGCAGGATTGGCCCGGATGCCGCTGATCGCGTCGGATCCGGCTCTGACGATCCGGTCTGCTGCCTTGTGCTTTGCCTCGTTCAGGAGATTGGACGGTTTGAACCGTATCCTGGCTTCCTGCGCATCCTGTTTCAGATTCTGGCGAGCGAGATCGCGCTCCATCGCGAGGGTCCGCAGGCTGAATATATCGTCATTATTGTTCGGCATCATCATTCTCACGCATCAGTTTCGTCAAGCGGCAATTTTTTGGCGCGGTTGATCGCCATGTTGATGGTCACCGCCGCAACCAGCAGAGCGGCCCCGGTGACAATCGCGGTGGCCGCCACCGGACCGAGATAGCGCGACAGGATCAGCAGCATACCTAGGATCAGGCTGATCACCGCCATGCTGGCGCAGATCACGCCGAGCCCGAACAGGGTCATGATTCGCTTGGTCGCCGCCATGTTGACCGACAATTTTACCCGGTAATATTCGACCTCGGCCTGGGCCAGCAGGCGCACGTCGTCGATCAGGTCGGTGACCTGCGATGTCAGCGTTTTCGCCTCCGGCTGGTCCGCACCCGGGGTTGCGGCGTCGTCGGGAACCCGCTCTTCATTCAAAACCGAAATATCCTTGTCCTGCAATATTCGTCACCCGGTTGCCCGGTTGGCGCCATGCTATACTCATGCGTCGTTATCATCCATCCCTGATTTGATGAGACGGGATACGAGAAATCCGACCACCGCAGCCGCGCCGATTGCCACGGCGGGGCTCTTGCGGACGAAGCCGCGCGCGTCCTCGACGATATCGTCGATTTCCCTGGCGTTCAGCTTTTCGGCGAAGGAGGAGACGGCATCGGCGGCGGAGCGGGCATAATTGCCATATTTCTCGCCGACATTGTCGTCGATCGTCCGGGCGCTGTCCTCGATCATCCGGCTCAGATTTTCGATCGCACTGCCGGTGCGTTCCTTGCCCTGGCTGGCGGCGGACTTGGCTTTGGTCAGCGCACGGTCCTTGAAATCGCCGGTCGCCTTCGGGCTGGTTGCGGCCGCCTTGGTGGCACCGGCTTTCAGCGGCGCGGCTTTCTGCGCAGTGGTTGTGCGGGTTTCGGACGTGTCTTTCGTGGCTGTGGCCTTTTTCGCGGCGGGCTTCTTTGCGGCGGCCTTGGCCGGCGTCTTTGCGGTTGATTTCTTCACATCTGCCATGATCGATATTCCTTCTTCCATTGTCTCTTGCCAACACCCCACAAGCCGAAAGCGTTCCATTTGTGGTTCTCGATTCATTCGACATGGTATCATATGCTTTGGAATCAAGGGGCAAGGCGGCGATAAAAGCGGTGCAATGGATTGCAAGATGCCGGTCATCGCGATAAGGCCGTGGCCATCATTTCTCTTGTTCCGGAGCCTTTTTCCATGACTGCAATCATCGACCTTCACGCCCGCCAGATTCTGGACAGTCGCGGCAACCCCACGGTTGAGGTTGATATCCTTTTGGAGGACGGCAGCTTCGGGCGTGCCGCAGTTCCTTCCGGCGCTTCGACCGGTGCCTATGAAGCGGTGGAACTGCGCGATGGCGACAAGAGCAAATATCTCGGCAAGGGTGTGCTGAAGGCGATTGAAGCAGTGAATGGCGAGATCAAGGATGCGCTGACCGATCTCGATGCCGAAGACCAGGAAGAGCTGGACGCGGTGATGATTGCCCTCGACGGTACGGCGAACAAGAGCCGGCTCGGCGCCAACGCGATACTGGGCGTCAGCCTGGCGGTTGCCAAGGCCGCCGCCGACGCACGGGGCCTGCCGCTCTATCGCTATGTCGGCGGCGTATCGGCGCATGTGCTGCCGGTGCCGATGATGAACATCATCAACGGCGGCGAGCATGCCGACAATCCCATCGATTTCCAGGAATTCATGGTGATGCCGGTCGGAGCGGACAGCCTGTCGGAAGCGGTGCGCTGGGGCTCGGAAATTTTTCACACGCTGAAAAAGGGCCTGTCGGAAAAGGGGCTGGCCACGGCGGTGGGAGACGAGGGCGGCTTTGCGCCGAACCTTGGTTCGACGCGCGAGGCGCTCGATTTCATCATGGCGTCGGTCGAGAAGGCCGGGTTCAAGGTCGGCGACGAGGTCGTGCTGGCGCTGGACTGCGCCGCGACCGAATTTTTCCGCGATGGCAAATATCATATCTCCGGCGAAGGCAAGGTGCTGAGCCCGGCGGAAATGTCCGACTATCTGGCTGACCTGTGCCGGGACTATCCGATCAAGTCGATCGAGGATGGGATGTCGGAAGATGATTTCGAAGGCTGGAAGCTGATCACCGATGCGGTCGGGGACAAGGTGCAACTGGTCGGCGACGATCTGTTCGTGACCAATCCGGAGCGTCTGTCGATGGGGATCAAGGATGGACTGGCCAATTCGCTGCTCGTCAAGGTCAACCAGATCGGCACGCTTTCGGAAACGCTGGCCGCGGTGCGGATGGCGCATAATGCCTCCTATACGGCGGTGATGTCGCACCGGTCGGGCGAGACGGAAGATTCCACGATCGCGGATCTGGCGGTTGCGACCAACTGCGGTCAGATCAAAACCGGAAGTCTGGCCCGCTCGGACCGGCTCGCCAAATATAACCAGCTGATCCGGATCGAGGAAGAGCTTGGCCAGGTTGCGCATTATGCCGGGCGATCAATCTTCAAAGCATAGCCCGCTCCTCCCGATTGCGGGGCGCTTTGGCGCTGAACGCCGCGATTGCGCATTAAGTCTCTTGCCAGCGAATCACTTTTCTGATTCAAGGGATATATGGCGCAGCGGGAAAAAATATTTGATCTGATCAAGGCGGCCCTCGGCCCCGGATTCGCGCTGATGACTCTGCTGGCGATTGCCGGCTATGCCGTGCTGGGTCCGACCGGCATTCTGGCCTGGGGCGACTATCAGGCGCAGCTGGAAAAACGCGGCGTCGAGCTGGCCAAGTTGCAAAGCGAGCGTGATGCGCTGAAAAACCGGGTGGAACTACTTGATCCCAAAGGCGCCGATCCCGATCTGATCGGTGAATTGCTGCGCAAGAAAGTGAATGTCGTGCATCCGGACGAGATTATCGTTCCGCTGAAATAACCAGCGGCGGTTTCGACCGATAATCAAACATTTCCAGACAATCGATGGTCTAAGTGCTTGGGTAACGGCAAGCTTTTGGCTATGCTGCCGGCTCGTAAAAAAAAGGATCCCGCTCGCGTGGCAAAAGCTCCCCGGAAAACCACCCCAGCCAAGAAACCAGCACCGGCCAAGCGTGCCCCTGCCAAGCCCAAGGCGGTTGTCCATTCAACCGGCGGTTTGAAGGCGCCGATATATGATGCAAGCAAGGAAGAGATGCTCGACTTCTATGAGCAGATGCTGCTGATCCGCCGCTTCGAGGAAAAGGCGGGGCAGCTTTACGGTCTCGGCCTGATCGGCGGATTCTGCCATCTTTATATCGGTCAGGAAGCGGTCGTCACCGGGCTGCAATCGGCGATCAATCCGGGCAAGGACAGCGTCATCACCGGCTATCGCGATCACGGCCATATGCTGGCCTGCGGCATTGATCCGAATATCGTGATGGCCGAACTGACCGGCCGCGCGTCCGGCATTTCGAAAGGCAAGGGCGGTTCGATGCACATGTTCTCGGTCGACCATGGCTTTTACGGCGGTCACGGAATTGTAGGCGCGCAGGTGTCGCTTGGCACGGGTCTCGCCTTTGCGCATAAATATAGGGAAGATGGCGGTGTCTGTCTGGCCTATTTCGGCGACGGTGCCTCCAACCAGGGACAGGTCTACGAAAGCTTCAACATGGCCGAGCTGTGGCAGCTGCCGGTGATCTTCGTGATCGAGAATAACCAATATGCCATGGGCACCAGCGTCAACCGCTCGTCCGCCGAGGACCAGCTCTACCGGCGCGGCGAAAGCTTCCGCATTCCCGGTGTGCAGGTCGATGGCATGGACGTGCTGGCGGTGCGCGGTGCCGTGGAAGAAGTCTTGAAGGATGTGCGCGGCGGTGGCGGACCGGTGCTGATGGAACTGAAGACCTATCGCTATCGCGGCCACTCTATGTCCGATCCGGCGAAATATCGCAGCCGCGACGAGGTGCAGGATGTGCGCGAGAAATCCGATCCGATCGAGCGGCTGAAAGTGGGGCTGCTGAAAAAGGGCGTTGAGGAAGAAGATCTGAAAGCGCTGGACAAGAAGGTCCGCAAGAAGGTGATGGAAGCGGCGGACTTTGCCGAGGAATCGCCGGAACCGGATCTGTCCGAACTCTATACGAACGTGCTGGTGGAGCAATATTGATGGCGATCCAACTCAAAATGCCTGCCCTGTCCCCGACCATGGAAGTCGGCACGGTTGCCAAATGGCTCGTCAAGGAAGGCGACGAAGTCAGTTCGGGCGACATCCTGGCGGAGATTGAAACCGACAAGGCGACGATGGAATTCGAAGCGGTCGATGAAGGGGTGATCACCAAGATACTGGTTGAAGCCGGAACCGACGAAGTGGCGGTTGGTACCGTCATTGCGGAAATGGCCGGAGAAGACGAAGAGGCCGATGACGGCGAGAAATCTTCAGCTTCTGCCGAGGAGAAATCCGCAGAAGCAGAGGAAAGCGAGAAAAGCGCAGAGCCCAAGGATGCGGAAGACGCGAAGCCGGAAATCATGGCAGAGGCACCGCCACCACCGGTTTCACGGGCGGATGATCCGTCCGTGCCGGAGGGCACCAGCATGGCGTCGCTGTCGGTCCGGGAAGCGTTGCGCGACGCCATGGCCGAGGAAATGCGCAAGGACGACACCGTCTTTGTGATGGGCGAAGAGGTTGCGGAATATCAGGGTGCCTACAAGGTGACCCAGGGACTGCTCGAGGAATTTGGTGCCAAGCGGGTGATCGATACGCCGATCACCGAACATGGCTTTGCCGGTATCGGCGCCGGTGCCGCGATGGGCGGGCTGAAGCCGATCGTCGAATTCATGACCTTCAACTTTGCCATGCAGGCGATCGACCAGATCATCAATTCGGCGGCCAAGACCAATTATATGTCGGGCGGCCAGATGCGCTGCCCGGTTGTGTTCCGCGGTCCCAATGGCGCGGCGTCCCGCGTCGGCGCGCAGCACAGCCAGAATTACGGTCCCTGGTACGCATCGGTGCCGGGCCTGATCGTGATCGCGCCTTATGATGCGGCGGATGCCAAGGGGCTGCTGAAAGCGGCAATCCAGACTCCAGACCCAGTAGTGTTTCTGGAGAATGAACTGCTCTATGGCCGGTCCTTTGATGTGCCGGAACTGGAAGACTATACGCTGCCGATCGGCAAGGCGCGGATCATTCGCGAAGGCAGCGATGTCACCATCGTCAGCTATTCGATCGGGGTTGGCCTGGCGCTGGAAGCAGCCGACAGTCTGGCCGGTGAGGGGATCGAAGCAGAGGTCATCGATCTCAGGACGCTGCGGCCGCTGGACACGGAAACAGTGCTGAAGAGCCTTGCCAAGACCAACCGGATGGTGGTCGCCGAGGAAGGCTGGCCGACCTGTTCGATTTCCAGCGAGATTATCGCGCTTTGCATGGAGCAGGGTTTCGACGATCTGGATGCACCGGTGACGCGAGTGACCAACGAGGATGTGCCGCTGCCTTATGCTGCCAATCTGGAGAAAGCGGCCCTGATCGACAGCGCGCGGATCATCGCGGCGGTGAAGAAGGTTTGCTACCGCTGATATTCTCGCCGCTCAGGTGAGACCATCATAGGTGGAGCAATTCGAAACCGGATCGCTGGAATTATGTTTGTAGATCTGCGTCAGATCACGCCGATCGCGCACGTTGAAGGCGCTGTGCGCGTTTATCGTGCGAATACTGGTGAATTTCTCTGATATGAGCGGCTGATAGTCGTAGGAAATCTCGACAAAAATCACAGCCTGACCATCGGGCGCGGTCACCTTCGCGCCGGCAGGGCCCATGCCATTGACGGGGCGAGAAGGAGAATTTGCGCCAGCGGTTCCGAAGCTCGACGGATGGACCTTTTTGCCCTTGCATCGCTGCCAATGGATATATTGGTCGCCGTCACTATGCTTTTCGAGGCTGCTGATGATGACCCGGCCATGTTCAAAAATGTCAATATAGCCGCCGGCTTGAAGATGGGCACCGATGAAAAGATCGTTGATTTCGTTCTCGTAAATCTTCTTGACCGACAGGAGGGTGCCCTCGCCGATACGGGACGCATTGTCGGCTGCGTGCATCGAGACCTGATTGACGCGCATTTTCACCATCGCAACATTGGCGACTTCGGCGCCATACATGCCGACTCCCAACAACAGAGGCAGCGAATAGGCCAATTCTATAAGCGCCAGACCGCTGGTATCGCCCGCAAGATTGGACAGGGTCCGTTTCAGGCTGCCGAATTTCCGGATCAGGTACATGTCTTTGCCTCTCCGCGAGCGCCTTGCCCACCAAAGGGTTGGTTGCGCAGCACAGTGCTGGCTTCGATAATCTGATTTTGCGACAGCCCGATCAGCCCGGCCATCGGAAACAGCCGCGGATAGGTCACTGTGACCGTATATAATACGGCATCTTTGGCGTTGCCTTGCCCGGCGATGCCCTTGTCCTCGTCCCAGCTGTCATTGCCGTTGGAGTCATCATAAGGTTCGCCGTTATTGCACTCGCCGTCATTGTTGCTGTCGGTAAAATCTTCGGGTTGAGCAACATCGGAAAAACTGCTGTAATTCTTGCGCTCAAAGTCGAAGCGGGAAATCGGTTCTTCTTGCAGAACGGGCAGCATGAGTTCCTTGACCCGGTCGTCAATCGTGCTTGTCTTAGCGGCGCCGTCGTCAAGGCTTGCGTCACGCGCCGCCTTTTGAACGGATCCCTGCAGAATAGCGGTCGCATAGATGCGGTGCCCGACATCCAGCATGCCCATGATCAAAAGAATGAGGACCGGTGCGACGAAGGCGAATTCGACCAGCGCTGCACCTGCCTCGTTCTTTCTTAATCTGCGCAGTTTTTCCAGCAATCTCGACATCAGTTGGTCAGTCGCAGTTGCGAGATATCATTGGCGATGGTGCGGAAATTATTCAGCAGTTCGGCGCTGTTGCTGGCATTGTAGAATTTTCCGGACGTGGCGCAGTTCTGCAAATTGGTAATCGAGCTGGAACTGACACCATTGCCGAAGGAAACCACCCATAAAGTGATATTCTTGTTTTTAATGGCTCTGCACATCGCCAGAAAACGGCTGTTTACCTGGCTCGTAAGATCGCTGTTCGATGGTGCGCTATTGGCCGAGGTCCGGCGACGGTCATACCATTCAACGCCGTAAGACGTATATTGTGAACTGTCGGTCACCGTATCACCATCGGTCATGAAGATCAGATGGCGATCGATCGCACCCCCGTTTTCCGTGGTCGCATTTTCACTGGCGAAAATTCCGGTGGGAGAGAGCAAACGTGCGCCCCAGATCAGGCCGATGTCATGATAGGTGCTGCCGATGGCATCCAGATTATCCAGATAGCTGTCAAAATCGTCGGGATTGTCCCAGCGCTGCAGCTTGCGCGCTTCATTGGCGCAGGTATAGCTGAAGTTGCGGCTGAGGTTGTTCGTTGTGGAAACCGTGTCGGTCGTCTGCGTGTTATAATAGCCTCCATATCGGCCCCACACTGCTTGATCCAGCAGCGGTCCCCATTGGGTCGCGGGATTGCCGGTTGTCGGCATAAGATCTATGTCAAGGTCATATGCGGCCGTCGGTATCGGATCGAAATTGGTGGTTCTGACCGTTTGCCGTTCCTCTATACAGCCATCCCAGCGCACGCCTGTATCCAGACCCTGATTTCCTACCGGCAGATCAAGCGAATCTTTCCAGGATGATCCACCAGCTTTCAGGCCGCTGATATTGAAGGTGACCGGTTTATAATCATAATGGGAAAAGACCTGTTGCTGCTCATAAACCGGCGAATCGACCTGGCGATATTCCCGCGTGTGGACAAGGGTTCGCGTTCTCAGTCGGATGGTACACCGATCCCGCCAACTGCTGTAGCTGGTGTTGTAATCATAGCGGGTGCCCGTTTCATCGGTATACCAGCGAGTGATCCGATTGCCGCCCGATGTCCACGATTCCTGATCAAATTTTGCCCCTTCATTGCCCGACATCTCGTCATAGTCTTCGGGCTGGAGCGAATCGCACTCATTTGAATTCCACACATTATAATGGGTCTCTACCGTGGAGTTGGAACTCCAATAGCCTTGATAGTAGAATTCATTGCTATAAACATATGGTGTCCCGGGGGTGTAATCGACCACGACATTTTCCAGCCTGGTGACCGCCTCGCGCGATTGATAGGTCCAGTTGTCTGCCAGAAAATCATTGGGCAGGAGTTTTCCGACATTGACGTTGGTGCTGTACGGCACGAACCCGAAGCGAAGATGGGCGGTATTTTCGCTGCCCGCCGACGGCGTGGATCCGCAATCTTCGTCGCTATTCCGTTTTGCCAATGTTTCATAAAAGCATTTTACCGCCGAGCGCAGCCCCTTGATCCGGGCATTCCACGCTTCGACATTGCCATTATTGCCGCAATAGGATGTGCCGGTATCGGGGCAATTCATCGAGCCGGTGGTGTCGAGGACGAACATCACGTCGGTGTTCGGGATCGCCATCGAGGCATCGCATTCGACGGCCACGGTTTTGGTGTCATAGCCGAACATCTGCATCACGGCCATGTCGAGTTTTACCGTCGCGGTGCCGGTGACGGTTCCTGCATTTTCGGTAAATGCGGTATTTGCGTCGTAAGAGCCATAGGCATTGGTATCAAAATTGGCCCGGAACATGTTCTGGGCCGCCGTATTGGCCGCATTGTTGTTGGCATTCCAATTGCCGCCCGCCATTTGCCGTCGGCCCGCCAGCGCGCCCGCGTCGCAGGCCTGTTGCAGGCGGGTCTGTACCAGATAGATACGGCTGACATCCACACCGCCGCCGATCATGGCGGTAAGGGGAAAGAGCGCCATTCCGGCCATGGCCAGCGTGTTACCGGCGGTATTGGAACGCAACTCCTGCAAAAAAGATTTGGCCGATCTGGTCCTCGCGTTGTCAAACATGCTTCTGGCCTTATGAATAATTCCCGCTCACACAGCGGCTTTTCCCAATTTCGCTTGTGCGGGGGGTAGCCCAAAAAGGGTTAGCGCTGGCCCAATGGTCATGGTTAACAAGATGTTTACCTTGATTTTCGGGGGAAAACCGTTGACGGGCGGACCATGCGAGACGCAGTTGTTCCCCTCAGTCCGATTTACAGGCTGGTGCTGGCCTATGCCAAAGCGGCTGATCGTCCGCGCTATGGCCTGTTGTTTGCACTGGATGCGCGCTTCGCCGATATCATTCGTTCGACAACGGAAATATTGATTGGACAGATGCGGTTAACCTGGTGGCGGGACATTTTAACCAAGTCCGCTGCCGACCGGCCGACCGGGGAGCCGCTGGTCGAAAACATCAACCGGCTGGAGGAACATGGGGAGAAGCTTGAGCCGCTTTTGACCTTGCTGGACGGCTGGGAAGTGATGCTCGATGATTTTCCCTGGGATGACCGGCAGTTTGACAGCTACGCCGATGCGCGCGGACCCGGCCTTTTTCAATTTGCCCTGGCGGACGACAAGCCATTGAGTGCGGAGCAGGCAGAACAGGCCAGGGCCTGGGCGCTGTGGGATTTTGCTCGCCACTGTTCCGATGCGGCCATGCGGCAGTCTGCATTTGACCGCTGCGCCGCGATTGTCCGGGCGGTGCCTCCGGCGGATTTTGACAGAAGCGGACGACCGCTCTCTATCCTCTGCAAGCTGATGCGGCGCGATGTTAAACAGGGCCAACTGACCGCCGATCTCTACAGTCCGGCCAGCGCAGCGCGCATCATCTGGCACGGGGTGACGGGGCGCTAGATCGGCGGTCGCGGAGCCGCGGGTTTTGCCGATGATGAAATTTGCCGCCGGAGCGGCGGGCATATTGCTGTTGCTGACCGCCGGGCTGTTCCTGTGGATCGGGGCGCAGGGGCAGGATATCCCGATTCCCGCGGCGCCGCCACCGCAACCCGCGGAACCGGACGCCTTGCCGGAAGCTGTGCTCGATGACGAGATGGTCGGTCCCGCGCCGCCGACGCCGCCCAAGGCCTACAAGGCGTCGCGCGAGGAATTGCGCTTCAACCGCTACGACCGCAATCGTGACGAGATCATCACCCGCCTCGAGATGATGAGCAGCCGCACCGATGCCTTCCGCAAGCTCGATCGCGACGGGAACAATCTGCTGACCTTCGAGGAATGGGCGGTGGCCACCAGCGACAAATTTGTCGGGGCTGACAGCGACCGCAACGGCCAGCTGACCCGCACCGAATTCCGGAGCACGCGGCCGAAGCGTTCGGCCCCGCGCTGCAAGTGCTAGGCGGTCAGGCTAGGCGAGTTGCAGGCCCTTGGCCGACAGCGGCTGCAGCCACTCGGCAAAATCCTGCCGTGCTCTCGTTGTGTAGGCCTCCTTGCGCTCCTTCTTCTTGACGCGTTGCTCGAAGGGCGGGAAGAGGCCGAAATTGACATTCATCGGCTGATAATCGCGGGCATCCGCACCGCCGGTGATGTGGGACAGCAAGGCGCCGAAAGCGGTGGTCTGCGGGGGCAGAGTGAAGGGCTCCCCGCGCAGCTCGGCAGCGACCATCCGGCCGACCATCAGCCCGACCGCAGCGCTTTCGACATAGCCCTCGCAGCCGGTGATCTGGCCGGCGAAACGGATATGGGGCGCCTTTTTGAGGCGCATTTCCTTGTCGAGCAATTTGGGCGCATTGATGAAGGTATTGCGATGCAGGCCGCCCATGCGGGCGAATTCGGCGTTTTCAAGGCCCGGAATGGTCTTCAGCAGATCGGCCTGCGCGCCATATTTCAGCTTGGTCTGGAAGCCGACCATGTTCCACAGCGTGCCGAGCGCATTGTCCTGGCGCAGCTGGACCACGGCATAGGCGCTTTCGCCGGTATGGGCGTTGGTCAGGCCGACCGGTTTCATCGGGCCGAAGCGCAATGTCTCGGGTCCGCGCGAGGCCATGACCTCGATCGGCATGCAGCCCTCGAAATAGGGCGTGTCCTTTTCCCATTGCTTGAAATCGGTCTTCTCGCCCTCGAGCAGTCCCTGGATGAAGGCTTCATATTGCTCGCGGGTCATCGGGCAGTTGATATAATCCTTGCCGTCGCCTTCCGGCCCGACCTTGTCCCAGCGCGACTGCATCCAGGCGATGTCCATGTTGATGCTGTCCTTGTAGACGATCGGCGCGATGGCATCGAAAAAGGCGAGCGAGTCCTCGCCGGTCGCAGCACCGATGCTTTCCGCCAGGGTCATCGCGGTGAGGGGACCGGTGGCGACGATCGTCAGTCCGCTTTCCGGCAGCTGATCGATCCGCTCGCGGACAATCTCGATATTGGGATGGTCGGTCAGTCGCTGCGTCACCCCCGCGGAAAAATGATCGCGGTCGACGGCCAGCGCTGAACCGGCGGGCAGGCGATGCTGGTCGCCCTCGCCGATGATCAGCGAATGGAGATCGCGCATTTCCTGATGCAGCAGCCCAACGGCATTTTTTTCCGCGTCATCGGAGCGAAAGCTGTTCGAACAGACGAGTTCGGCCAGCTTGTCGGTTTGATGGGCGGGTGTCATCTCGCCGCTGCCGCGCATCTCTGACAGACGCACTTTCGCGCCCTGTTCCGCCAGTTGCCAGGCTGCTTCCGATCCGGCGAGTCCGCCGCCAATTATATGTACATCTGTCATGGGCGCCTTAGTGTTGTGGTAAGACTATAATGTCAATCTGGCAGTGGCGCTGGTTGCATGATACAGGCGAATCCGAAAAGGGGACCATGATATTCCGATGAAAAGCGCCTTTGCCGAATCCCGGCCGTTTCTGATGCTCAGCCTGTTGTTCGGGATCAGCTATTTCTTTGTCAATGACAGCAATATTCCTGGCATGTACCTGATCGCCTGGAAAGGGGCCGGCGTCGGTTTTTTGGCGATTTATGCGCTGGTCCGACTGCACCGGATCGACGGCAAGATTGTCGGCGCGATCATGGCGCTGGGGGCGATTGGCGACATGGCCCTGGAAATCGACATGGTTGCAGGGGCGGCAGCGTTCATGCTCGGCCATGTGCTGGCGATCCTGTTCTATTCCCGCTTTCGCCGCCACAAGCTGGGGTTCAGCCAGAAAATATTCGCGATCCTGCTGGTGCCGCTGGCCGTACTGATTGCCTGGGCCTTGCCCGCCGACCGGACCCAGGCGGTGATGATCGGATTCTATTGCCTGTCGGTGGCGCTGATGGCGGCGATGGCATGGACGAGCCGCTTTTCGCGCTATCAGGTCGGCGCGGGGGCGATCCTCTTCCTGATCTCGGACCTGCTGATCTTTGCCCGGATGGGACCGCTGGAGACCAGTGTCATTCCCGATCTGCTGGTCTGGCCTTTATATTATTTCGGCCAGTTCATGATCGCGACCGGCATTGTTCGCACGCTGCGCCACGAAATGGCTGCGGACAGCGCCGACCCGGTTCACGCCTGACAGGCGGCGATCGTGGTCCGGTGGAGCAGCCGGTCATGGCCGTCATAGCCGCCGGTCGCGCGGTGCAGCACCGAGCGATTGTCCCACATGATCAGCATGTCCGGCTGCCACTGGTGACGATAGACAAATTCGTCACGGCTTTGCCAGGCATATAGCTGCTGGAGCAGCGGCAGGACGTCTTCCTGCGCCATGCCTTCAAAGCCGATGATATAGCCCAAGCAGCTGAACAGGCCGAGGCGTCCGGTTTCCGGATGTTCGCGGATCAGCGGATGGGTCTGGGTGGCGCGCGCGGATTCGTCCGGCCGGATCGCCATGCTGCGGCCCTCGTCCTTTTCGCCATAGGCACCGTCCGGGGCGTAGGCCATCCGGGCGCTGTGGATCGCGATCAGGCCTTCATAGCGAGCGCGCATTGCGGTCGGCATCGCGTCCAGCGCCTTGTGCTGGTCGGCGAACAATGTGTCGCCGCCGACGGGCGGAATGGTGAGCCCCAAAAGGCAGGTGCCGGCCGGCGGCTCGGCCTGAAAGCTCCAGTCGCTGTGCCAGTTTTCGGCGAACAGCGGGCTTTTTTCGTCGGCATCGCGCCGGATCGCCGCGATATGTTCGCGGCCCTCTATGGGATCGAAAAAGGGGTCGTTGCCGAAATCACCGAAATACAGAGTGAAGCGCTCGAGATCATCGTCGGACATTGGCTGATCGGGGAAGGAGAGGACGTGATGGTCCAGCCAGGCCGAGCGGATGGCGGAAACAGTTTCTTCGGAAAGCGGTTTGGTGAGGTCAACGCCGGTTACCTCTGCGCCGCAGGCTTGCGGTGACGGAGTGACTTTCATTGCTTTGCCCCTCTATCCAATCCCGTTCGCGCTGAGCTTGTCGAAGCACTGTCAACTCATGTGCAGTTTTTGCTCTTGAGATGTCCTTCGACAGGCTCAGGACGAACGGCGTCAGGTTAATTGCTGGTGTCGTCTGACTCCTCCGGCGCATCGGGTACCGCAACATCACCGTCGGAAACGCCCTGTTCGACCATTTCCTCGACGACCGCTTCTTCCGCTTCGTTTTCCGGTTCCTCTTCCTCGTCAATCTTGGCCGCGCCGACAACATGTTCGCCCTTGGCAACATCGAACAATTTGACGCCCGAGCTGTTGCGTCCGATGACCCGCATATCGGCGACCTTCATCCGGATCAGCTTGGCCTGATCGGTGACCAGCATGAGCTGCTCGTCGTCGCTTGCCCGGAAGCTGGCGACGACGGTGCCATTGCGCTTGATATTGTCGATATTGAGAATGCCCTGACCACCGCGACCCGACTGGCGATATTCATAGGCGCTTGAGCGCTTGCCATAGCCATTGGCGCAGACGGTGAGGATGAAATCCTCGGTTTCGCTGAATTCCGCCATGCGTTCCGGAGACAGTTCGGGCGCGTTTTCATTGTCTTTCCACGGAGCGGCCTTGAGATACTGGTCGCGTTCCTCGGTCGAGGCCTCGAAGCCGCGCAGCACGGACAGCGAGATGACCTCGTCATCGCCCTTCAGCGCGATGCCGCGGACACCCGTGGAGGTGCGGCTCTGGAAGGAGCGGACGGCGTCGCCGGCAAAGCGGATAGCCTTGCCGTTCTTCGTCGCCAGCAGCACATCGTCATTGTCGGTCAACAGTTCGACGCCGATCAGCCGGTCATCGCTGCCCTCTTCAAATTTCATCGCGAACTTGCCGTTGGACGGCACATTGGTGAAGCTGTCCATGCTGTTGCGCCGAACGCCGCCCTTGGCGGTGGCGAACATGACATGCAGATCGGCCCATTCGGCTTCGTCTTCCGGCAATGGCAAGACGGTGGAAATGGTTTCCCCGTCCGCCAGCGGCAACAGGTTGACCATCGGGCGGCCCTTGGTCTGGGGTCCGCCTTCCGGCAGTTTCCAGACCTTGAGCCGGTAGACCTTGCCGTGGGTCGAGAAAAACAGAACCGGCGTGTGGGTCGAGGTGACGAACAGTTCGGTGATCGCATCCTCGTCCTTGGTCGCCATGCCCGCGCGGCCCTTACCACCACGGCGCTGGGCGCGGAACGTGTCGAGCGGGGTGCGCTTGATATAGCCGGCATGAGTGACGGTGACGACCATTTCGGAGCGTTCCATCAGGTCCTCGTCCTCGAGGCCGTCCCAGGCAGCGGTAATTTCCGAAAGACGCGGGGTCGCGAATTCGTCGCGCACTTCCTCGAGTTCTTCGCGCATCACGGCATAGAGCTTGGCGCGGTCGGCCAGGATCGCGAGATATTCCTCGATCGCGGCGGCCAGTTCCTTCAGCTCGTCGGCAATTTCCTCGCGGCCGAGCGCGGTCAGCTTCTGCAGACGCAGGTCGAGGATTGCCTTCACCTGCACGGCGGACAATTTGTAGCTGTCGCCCTCGACGTCGGTTTCCATCGCCTCGACCAGCCGGATATAGGGAGCGATCTCGGCAATCGGCCATTCGCGCCGCAGCAGGGATTCGCGGGCTTCCGCAGGGGTCGACGATCCGCGGATGATGCGGACGACCTCGTCCATATTGGTAACCGCGACGACCAGGCCGAGCAAGATATGGGCGCGTTCGCGCGCCTTGTTGAGCTCGAACTTGGTCCGGCGAGTGATCACTTCCTCGCGGAACTTGACGAAGGATTCGATGATGTCGCGCAGATTGAGCACTTCCGGCCGGCCGCCGCGAATGGCGAGCATATTGGCGGGGAAGCTGGACTGGGCAGGGGTGAAGCGCCAAATCTGGTTGAGCACGACATCGGGCGTGGCATCGCGCTTCAGCTCGATCACCACCCGGACACCGGCGCGGCTGGATTCGTCGCGAATGTCGGAGACGCCCTCGATCCGCTTGTCCTTGGCTGCTTCGGCGATCTTCTCGACGAGACCGGACTTGCCGACCTGGAAGGGAATGGAGGTGAGAACGATCGAGCGCTTGTCGCCGCGGCCTTCCTCGATGACATGGCGGGCGCGCATCATGATCGAGCCGCGGCCGTCCTTGTAGGCGGCGCGGGCGCCAGACTGGCCGAGGATCAGCGGAGCGGTCGGGAAATCGGGTCCGGGGACGATCTCGATCAGCTCGTCGACGGTGATTCCGGGGTTGTCGATATAGGCGAGGCTGGCGTTGATCACCTCGCCGAGATTGTGCGGCGGGATATTGGTCGCCATGCCGACCGCGATCCCGCCGGCACCGTTGACCAGCAGGTTGGGGAAGCGGGCCGGGAGGACATTGGGTTCCTGACGGCTGCCGTCATAATTGGGGATGAAATCGACCGTGTCCTTGTCGAGATCGTTGAGCAGGAAATTGGCGACCTTGTTGAGCCGTGCTTCGGTGTAACGCATCGACGCGGGCATGTCCGGATCCATCGAGCCGAAATTGCCCTGGCCATCGATCAGCGGCACCCGCATCGACCAGTCCTGGGTCATCCGGGCGAGCGCCATGTAGATCGCGCTGTCGCCATGCGGGTGATAGTTGCCCATCACGTCGCCGACGATCTTGGCGCATTTGCGATAGGGGCGTCCGGCGACCATGCCGCCTTCCTGGGCAGCGAACAATATGCGGCGATGGACCGGCTTCAGGCCATCGCGCACATCGGGCAGCGCGCGGCTGACGATGACCGACATGGCATAGTCCATGTAGCTGCTTTTCATCTCGTCGACGATGTCGATCGGTTCGATGTTGGACGGCGACGGTGGAGAGGTTTGTTCGTTCACAAACTGGCCTTTTTTATGGGTTTTTTCTTGCCGATTCTTCTAGGGGAAGGGGGCAGCAAAAGCCAGCCTTTCGGGCCAGTTTTACATTATTATTACAGTGCCAGAATCAGGGCTGGATTTCGGTTCCGTCCCACGCGAAAATTTTCCCGCTCTGTGCCGGTTGCAGCGTCTCGAGCACATCCAGCAGCTGCCGTGCCGCACGGCTGGAATCAAACAGTTTCTCGGGCGGAACATTGCCCTGGAACGGTTGGCTCAGCTCAGTGTCGACGGTGCCGGGGTGCAGCGCCACGATGATCGACCGGTCATTCTTGCGCGACCACTCGATCGCCAGGTTGCGGATCATCATGTTGAGCGCCGCCTTGGACGCGCGATAGCCGTACCAGCCGCCCAGCCGGTTGTCCGAAATGCTGCCAACCCGGGCGGAGAGGGCGGCGAATCTGAAAATTTCCTGGCGGTCCATCAGCGGCAGGAAATATTTGGCGATCAGCGCCGGCCCGACCGCATTCACCTGATAATTTTGCAAGAGCCAGTCTGCATCGAGCTCGCGCAGGCTTTTTTCCGGTCCCCGCTTGTCATTGTGGAGCAGGCCGGTGGCGACGAACAGCATCGAGGGCGCGATATGGCGGTCCTTGACCCATTGCGCCGCATCGCGAATGCTTGCTTCCGATGTCAGGTCGACCCGAACCGGGCTGCTCTCCGACCGGGAAAAGCGAATGACGCTGGCAAAGCCGCTATCCAATTCCAGCTGATCGGCGATTGCCGAGCCAATCCCGCCGGCAGCGCCGAAGATGACCGCGGCTTTTCCCGTCATGAACGCAGGAAGCGCAAGCTGTTTTCCGTGCTGCTGTCGCTGTCGAACCGGTAGCCGTCATAGTCAAAGCCCTTGAGCATTTCCGGATCGGTGAGATGGTTTTCGCAAATATAGCGCGCCATCATGCCCCGAGCGCGCTTGGCCTCGAAGCTGATGAACTTTGGCCCGTCCGGGCTGTCCTTGCGAAAGTCGACCTCGATGATCCGCGCGGGCAATTTTGCGGCATGCGGCTTGACCGATGCCCAATATTCATTGCTCGCCAGATTGACGATGACATCGCTGCCGGTGCTTTCGAGGTCGGCGGCCACGGCCTTGGCGATCTTGTCCTTCCAGAAATCGGTCAGTTTGCTGTAGCGGGGTGCCCATTTTGTGCCCATTTCGAGACGATGCGGGCGGATGGGGTCGAGCGGACGGAGCAATCCGTAAAGGCCGGACAATATCCGCAAATGGTTCTGGGCAAAGGCCATCGCCTCGTCGCCGATGCTGCTGGCCTCAAAGCCGGTATAGACGTCGCCGTTATAGGCATAGATGGCCGGCCGTTCCGGCTGAGCGAAAAAGTCGCTATACCGTTGCCGGTTGAGAGCAATGAGATTGTCAGAAACCGGCATGATCGCCTTCAGCTTGCTGATGGTCAGATTCCCGATCGCATTGGCCAGTCGCTCGGTCTCTTCGGGAAAGCGGATATCGGACGGGGCGACGTCGGGAATGTCGGAATCAAAATCCAGCGATTTGGCGGGGGAAATAATTGCAAGCACGCGATTTTACCTCATTACACTATAGGGATTGCCCGCCGCAGCCGCGGCCTGGCAGCCGTTCAACCTTCATTCAGCGGATTCACTCTAGAAAAGCGATCAAAGCTTGGTAATAGGGCCAAGAGTGTGTGGTGCAACCATATTCCGGGGAGCGCGTCTCCCCCACATAATAATCATCCGGAGGATATTCATGCGTTTTTTATCTCATCTTTCCATGGCCGTCGCATTGGCTACTGCCGGTAGCCTGACCCTGGCTGCTTTGCCGCAGGACGCCCAGGCGGCGAAGAAGAAAAAGGAAAAAGGATCGGAAATCGAGATCAGCAAGGAAGTGCGGCCGAAAGTGGCAGCAATCCAGGCTGCTATGGCGACCGACACCCCGGCGACAGCGAAGCCCCTGGTGGAAGCCTTGCTGGCCGAGACCCTGGCTCCTGATGACCGCTTCGTGGCGGGTCAGCTGGCCATTCAGCTCGGCGGCACCCTGAAAGACACTCAGTTGCAGGAAAAAGGCATTCTTGCCTCGCTCGACAGCGGGCGTACCGGACCCGAGCAATTGCCTGGTTTCAACTTTTTTGCCGGTAATTTCGCCTATGGTGCGGAACGCTGGGCCGACGCCGCGAAATATTTCCAGGCTGCCTATGACCTGGGCTACCGGGAAAATAATATCGAGCCGTTGCTGGCAGAAACATATTTCAAGCGGAACATGTATGCCGAAGGTCTGGCAAAGTGGGACGAAATTATGAACAATGCCAAGGCTTCTGACAAGCAGCCGCCGGAATCCTGGTATCGTCTGGCGCGCGACCGTGCGCTGGCCAGCAAGGACAAGAATCTTTACGCAGCATGGGCGACAAAATGGGCCGCGGCTTATCCTTCCGGGGATTCCTGGGGCGATGCCGTAGCCGCAAATCGCACGACCTCGCAGGGCGACAGTGCCCAGAATCTGGAAGTGCTGCGGTTCATGAAGGCGTCCGATTCGCTCAAGACAACGCGGGACTACAAGGAATATGCCGAAGAAGCGCAGCGCAAGAATCTCTTTGGTGAGGTGGTCGCGGTTCTGGAAGAAGGAAAGCAGAAGGGCGTTATTTCCGCCGGCGATCCGCTTCTTGTCGAGGTCCTGCAGCCCGCGCAGCGCGAAGTTTCGGGGGACCGCGCGTCCCTGCCGGCACAGCCGTCCGGCGTGCGTGGCTCCGGCAGCAGTTCGGTGATGATGAATTTTGCCGATGTCTGGCTGGGCTACAAGGATTATGACAAGGCCGTGTCCTTCTATGAAGCGGGCCTGACGAAGCCTGGAGCAGATATGAATCGCGGTTATATGGGGATTGGCACCGCTCATGCCTATGCCGGCGATTATGATCAGGCGAAACAAGCTTTTGCAAAGGTTTCCGGAACCCGCGCTCCCGTCGCTTCGATGTGGCAGACCTGGATCGCTCAGCAATCGGCACCGGCGACAGCAGCACCGGCAGCCGCTGTCGAGGAACCTGCCAGCTAGGCACGACCGACATGAAACAAGAAAGAGGGCGCCGGTGGCGCCCTTTTTTTTAACCCTGGATGGGAACGCCGGGCAGATGTTTGGCCGAGCGGATGGTCAGCGATGTTTTGACGCTGGCCACATTGGGGGCAGCGGTCAACTGGCTGGTCAGGAAACTCTGGAATTGCTGCAGATCTTTTGCAACGACCTTCAAGATAAAATCAATTTCGCCATTGAGCATATAGCATTCGCGCACTTCGGGCAGCTTCTGGACATGCTCTTCGAAAGCCTGCAAATCGGCTTCTGCCTGGCTTTTCAGGCTGACCATCGCGAATACGGTGATAGTATAACCCATTTTGGCAGGATCGATCGCAGCATGGTAGGAGTTGATCACGCCTTGTTCTTCCAATGCCCGCATCCGGCGGAGGCACGGCGGCGCCGTCAGACCGACGCTGTTGGCGAGTTCCACGTTGGTTATGCGCCCATCCTCTTGCAAGCGCTGAAGAATTTTGAGATCAATTTCATCCAAGTTCGTATCAGCCATAGAGGTGTAATATCCGTTCGCGAATCATTTACTTGTTATAATATAATAAGGGAGCGAAGCAATGCTTTCTCCCATGTCCCACATTGTGACGCGACATTTTCATTGCTTCCTGTTGCCGGCTGAAAGGGTTATCACCGGATTAACAATTGAATAATCCAAGTTTTGGGATCCAAATATTGCGCTTCGATGACCGCCTGACCACCGTGCTCAAGGGGAGCCTGCCGGAAGGCCCGGGAGCGGCGACGCAATGGCGGCAGGTGATCGACCTGCTGGCCCAGAAGCCGGGGAATCTTGCCAATCAGGATGTACAGGAAGGCTTGACCCGCTTGCGGGATCTGCATGACCGGGTTTCCGAGGCGGACCGCCTGGCCGCAGTCCAGTCGCTGAAAGGCCGATTGCGTTCGGCTCCGTTGCTGGTCTTTCTGGCAGCGGATACCGACGTGATCTGCGACGCGGCGATAGACGCCGCAGACCTGACCCCGGAAATTTTTGCGGACGCTTTTCCACGACTTTCCCCGCGGGCGCGGGCACGGCTGCAATCCCGTGGCTTTGCGATCATGGAGGACATTGCGGAAGCACCGGTGCCATTGACCGAAGAAACTGCATCGCCCCCCGAAGACAGCGCCCATGCGGAACCCGCAAAGGATTCTCCCACAGAAGATAAGGGGGCTCTGGCAGCAGATTCTGTGGATGCGCCTGAAAAGCTGGCTGAATCCCAGATCAGCGCTCTGGTTGAGAAAATTGCGGACTATCAGAAGAACCGCTCGGCCGAACCGCAGCATATGCTGGTCGACGACGAGGGCCATGCAAGCTTCTTCGTGGAATCGCTCGACAGCATCCGGTTTGAAACCGATGAGACGGGCACCATCAACTGGACCGAAGGGCCGCCCAAAGGAGCGATTGTCGGTGTTTCTGTCGCGCAGCCGGCCTTCGATGACGGGCCGGGGCCTGACGCTTATGGAGCGGCTGCCTTCCGCCAGCGGATGCCGATGGAAAATGCCCGGATGCGACTCTGCGGAGCGGCGATTGTTACCGGCGACTGGCGGATGAACGCGGTCCCCTATTTCAGTGAGGAAACCGGACGCTTCGAGGGGTATCGGGGAGTCATGCGACGGCCCAATCTGGCCGAGGACGCTGGCCAGGGCACGATTGATGTCCAGCGCCGCGAGCAGCTCCAGCAACTGATCCATGAACTCAGAACCCCGCTGAACGCGGTGATCGGGTTTAGCGAGATTATCGAACAGCAACTGTTTGGACCCGCCTCCTACGAATATCGTTCGCTGGCCCGTAATATCATGGATGAAGCACGGCGGCTGCTGGCTGGCTTTGAGGATTTGGATATCGCGGTGAAAGTCGATTCCGGCCAATTGCCGGAATCGAGCGGCACCACCAAGGCGGACTGGCTGTTTGAGCGGATGACGCAGCGGCTGCAGGGGCTGACCCAGAGCAACGGCGTCGAGCTCAATATCAGCAAGGCAGAGCCGGTCCGGTCGTTTGCTCTGGACGGCGAATCGGTAGAGCGGATTTTTGCGCGCCTGTTATCGGCAGCCATTATTTCCTGCGAACCTGGCGAAATACTGAAAGGCGAACTGCGCACCCGTATCGGTGTGCAGCCGGCCAACCGATTCACCCTGTCGCGGCCTTCCCGGATCAAGGAGACAGCCGAAAGCGTGCTGCTGGATCCATCGCAGGGGATCGACGGGGAAGGCGGCGAATCATCGCTGCTCGGTCTTGGTTTCTCCCTGCGGCTGGTGCGAAATCTCGCGCAGTCTGCCGGAGGCTCGCTGACGATAAACGAGGATAACATTGCCTTGACCCTCCCGGCAGCGACGACTAGCAAAATCAGTATTCGGGAAACGGAATAGCCTGTTCGCGGCCCGGATTTCGGTCATTTCGGGCAAATGGGGGGCGACAGAAATTTCTGCACAAGAACATCAGCCGATGAAATTCGCGAAGCCGGATCGTCATGTCCAGTGGCCGAAAAATTTTGGCAGGCGCTTCCTTATATCCATCGACACCGAAGAGGAATTTGACTGGAATGCGCCGTTCCAGCGGACTGGCCACACGACCGTGTCAGCCCCGATGCTGCAGAAATTTCAGGAATTCATCGAAAAATATCAGGTCAAACCTGCCTATTTTATCGACTATTCGATTGTCACCGACGAGGCGGCGGGGGCGTTCCTCCGGACCGTGGCCGAGCAGAAGACCGCCGACATAGGGGTTCATCTCCATCCCTGGGTCAACCCGCCGTTCGACGAGCAGGTGAACGGGTATAATAGTTTTGCGGGCAATTTGCCGAAAGAGCTGGAAGAACAGAAACTGGTGGCGCTGCGCGATGCCATTGGTGATAAAATCGGGATCACGCCAACGATCTACCGCGCCGGACGCTATGGCATAGGCCCGCACACCACTGCGCTGCTGCGCAAACATGGTTTTGTCATGGACAGCAGTATCCGGTCGCGCTTTGATTATAGCGGGGAAGGGGGACCGGATTTTCTCGCAGTTGGGTCAGAGCCCTTCTGGTGGGGTGATGACAGGGGGCTGCTCGAAGTGCCGCTGACCACGGTCTATTCCGGCCTTTTGCGCAAGCAGGCGGGGCTGGCGGCGGGAATCATGAACCAGTCGCCCCTGATCAACGCGCTATTTTCCCGCAGCAAGATGCTGGAGCGGATTCCGCTGACTCCCGAAGGCATTTCTGCGCGGGAAACAAAAGAAGCCATCGATGTCGCTCTGGACGATGATCTGCAATTGCTGGTCTTTTCCTTTCATTCGCCCTCGCTGTCGCCCGGGCATACGCCCTATGTACGGACAGAGGCCGATCTGGACGGTTTTTATGACTGGTGGCGGGACGTGCTGGATCATCTGGCCATGCGCCATGTGAAGCCCGTCAGCAGCGGCCAGCTGATCACGGCGGCGACCGGCGTCTAGCAAATATCTGTCTCCGGGGCACGAATCGCGATGAACCTTCTTGCCAAATCATGATGGCTTCCGCTATCGGACCCTCGCAATGAGATTTGCCTGAAAAAGCAGCTCGTGCGGGCCTGTAGCTCAGTTGGTTAGAGCTGGCCGCTCATAACGGCTAGGTCGGGGGTTCGAGTCCCTCCGGGCCCACCATTTTCCTCTTTTGCCATGAAAAGCGCGCCGATTGGGCGGTGGCAAAAAGAAGCATCAAAAACCCTTTGCTTTTCCGAAAGCCACCGCCTAGGGGAAGCGCGCGTCGGGGAGTGGCGCAGCCTGGTAGCGCACCTGTTTTGGGTACAGGGGGTCGCAAGTTCGAATCTTGTCTCCCCGACCATTTCTTCTCTCTGTATCTGCGCTGCCGCTTTTGCTGCCCACTCCGGGCCGGAACTAGCTTCCGCTGGACACTATTTTCCGCCACAGGCCGTAGCCCTTGTAGACCAGAACGAGGCACAGGATCAGCAGCAGCGATGCGATGATCATGGCTGCGACGGGATGGGCGAAGGCAAGGAACAGCAAGCCGCCCGTGGCGATATCCTCACCGGTCGAGACGACCGCGTTGCTGACCGGTTCCGGGCTGGTGTTGACGAGAGCACGGGCACCGGCCTTGGCACCATGACTGACCAGCGCCGCGCCGCCGCCGAGGAGAAATATCGCGACCTGCCAGGCAGGATCGCCGGCGTCGACCACGGCCAGCGCGAGCAGCGCGCCACCGAGCGGCCGGATCACGGTGTGGATCGTATCCCAGATCGAATCGAGCCAGAGAATCTTGTCCGCGAAAAATTCCGCCAATGCCCCCAGCGCGCTGATGGCCAGGACCCAGGGATTGGCGAGAGCGTCGAGCAGCTGCAGATGTTCGGGCAGGTTGATCCAGCCCAGCCGCATTGCCAGGCCGGTGATGAACACCGTCAGATAGAGCCGCCAGCCAGCAATCAGGCTGACGCTACCGGCCAGCCCCAATAGCTCTACAATTCCCATCCGCCGATCCTGCCACGCACGGGGAAATTTGGCAATTCGCTTCGCCGATCGATGTAACGGTCAAAACACTTTGCATTGCCGATGCTTGCTGTTCATATAAAAAATATGAGCGAAACAAACAGCAGCCGAGAAGCGGGCGCCCTGGATGCGATCACCGGCAAGCCGATGCCGAAACCCATTCCCGCCGCCACACTGGTGATATTCCGCGATCAACCGGGAAGCAATGCGCCCGAGCTGCTGATGGTGGAGCGGTCGGCCAAGATGGTGTTTGCTGCCGGTGCCGCCGTTTTTCCGGGCGGCCGGATCGATGCTGCGGATTTCGAATATGCCCGGGCGCTCGGCCATGATGATTTTGAAGAATATGGTGCCCGTATCGCGGCGGTCCGCGAATCGATCGAGGAAACCGGTATTGCCGTCGCGGTGGACGGCAATCTGGATGCCAGGCGCGTGTCCGAAGCCAGGGAGGCGCTGCATCAGGGAACCATTCTGGCCGATATCTGCAACCAGTTTGACTGGCAGCTGGAGCTGGAGAAGCTGGTTCCTTTTACTCGCTGGTGCCCGCCCTTCGGGGAAAAGAGGGTGTTCGACACGCGCTTCTACATGATTTCCCACGACGATCACAAGGCGCAGGCCACGGTCGATGAGACCGAGAATTACAACCTGTTCTGGGGCAATGCCCAGTCCGTGCTCGACCGCGCGGAGGCAGGGGAGGTGAAGATCATTTTTCCGACCAAGCGCAATCTGGAGCGGCTGGCGCAATTTGGGACGTTTGACGAGGCGCTGGCCCATGTGAAGCAGCATCCGGTGGTGATGGTTTCACCCCATCTGGAGAATCGCGAGGATGGAGAGCATCTGTGCATACCGGAAGGCATCGGCTATCCGATTACCTCGGAGCCGATGGATGCGGTTCAGCGCGGTTTCAGAAAATAGGCCACTGGTCTGCGTGACGCGATCACGGGGATATAAAGCCCTGATTTGGAAAGGGCAGGCGAGAGCCGCACCCGCTCGCAATGGTTTCCAGAAACGCCGGCACTGGCGATCGCTGTTGCCGGTATCAGTGTCGCGGCTCGGTTACGGCCATGAGGCAGGCCAACATCGCGGCGGTCACGCACTTGATCTCTTCCAAGGTCGTGGAGCCGAGCTTGAGCCCCATGATCGAATGGTGAAGCAGGTCGCCCAAGCCGTTTGCCGTCATGTCATGAGAATTTAAGGCGTCCTGATAAGGAAGCAGGAACTCACAAATATTGCGCCGCGCCTCGGCGTGGATTTCTCCGATCTCGTCCTTGATCGTCGTGGCGATCTCAAATTCCAGCTCGTCGGCATGGGGCATCGCCTGCAGGGAGTGCCAGGATTCGATCACAAGTATGTCCAGAACCGCCTGGAACCTCTGCTTGCGATCCAGATCAGGGGTAATGCAATTGCGGATCGCGCTCCATTTCGAATTGAAATGATAGCGCACCACTGCGGCAAGCAGAGCCTCCCGGTTGGGAAATACATTGTAGACGGTCTGCCGCGATACGCCTGCCGCTTCCGCTACGTCCGCCATGGTCACGCGTCTCACGCCATATTGACTGATCACGTCATAGCCGGCCGCCGCGATCTTACACTCTCTGTCTTTCATGCAGTAAATTTAACATCTAATGCAAAAATGTCAATTTACATATGTATTAAAAACGTCAAAATGTTGATCAAATTTGACCACTATTGCGTGATTCGCACTGCAAGGAAATTTCATGAAATATATCCGCCAGCTGCTCGCCGGGGCCTTGGTTTTCGTGCTGGGTGCCTGCTCGGCATCGCAGACCGCGCAGCAGGACCAGCCCGTTCCCGTACGGACCATCACCGTCAGCGAAACGGACCTCGACAATGTTATCGAGCTGCCCGGACGGGTGGAGCCGGTGCGCGTCGCGGAAGTGCGGGCCCGCGTGACAGGCATTGTCCAGAAACGGCTCTATGAAGAGGGGACGGATGTCCGTCAGGGACAGCCGCTGTTCCGGATCGATCCGGCCGAGCTCAGGGCAAGCTATGCGCAGACGCAGGCCAGTCTTGACCGGGCCCGTGCGACGGCGGCCAATGCAAATGCGGTCGTTGAACGGTATCGTCCGCTTGTGGCCGAAAATGCGATAAGCGGTCAGGAATTTGACGCTGCACAGGCCGCTGCGCGCGAAGCCAATGCCAATGTGGCGCAAATGCGGGCGCAGCTTCGTTCCGCCTCCCTGCAGCTGGGCTATACGACCGTCCGCGCGCCGATTTCCGGGCGAGCCGGGCGCGCTGCCGTGACCGAAGGGGCGCTGATAACTCAGTCCGAGGCGACCCTGATGACGCGGATCGAGCAAATTTCACCCATCTATGTGTCATTTTCGCAGTCTGCGACAGAGGTGCTCCAGATCAGACGCGCAATGGCGAGTGGCGCGCTCGACCTGCAGGACGGAGATGCCGTCGAAGTAAGGCTGAGTTTCGCCGACGGCACCGACTATTCGCCACCCGGCCTGATCCAGTTTTTCGATTTCTCGGTGGATGAGGCCACCGGCACCGTACAGCTGCGCGCGGAATTCCCCAATCCAGACGGGCTCCTGCTGTCCGGCGAATTCGTCAAGGCACGAATCTATGCCGGCAAGGTCACCAATGTGGTCGCCGTCCCGCAACGTGCGATCACCGTGACGCAGTCCGGCGGGACCGTCTTGATCGTCGACAAGAGTGGAAAGGCGGCCCTGCGCAAGGTCAAGCTTGGCCAGCTAGTGGACGACAAATGGGTGATCAAGAGCGGGCTGGCTCCCGGAGACCGGGTTATCGTTTCAAACCTTCAGAAATTGCAGCCAGGCGCCGCGGTGCGAATCGCGAACAGCTCGACCGGGCGTAAACCCGCAAAGGGCGCCGCTGGCGCGAAGGCAGACTGAACATGGCCCGCTTCTTCATCGATCGCCCCATCTTTGCATGGGTCATTGCCCTGGCCATATTGCTGTGCGGCTTCATTGCGCTGCGTGCGTTGCCGATCGAGCAATATCCCGAGGTTGCCCCGCCGTCGCTCGCAATCAGCGTGGTCTATCCCGGAGCCGATGCTGCAACGCTCGAGCAAAATGTCACACAGGTGATCGAGCAGCAGCTGACCGGGGTGGAGGGATTCCTCTACATGGCCTCGTCCAGCCTTTCCAACGGCACCGCCTCGATCACGCTGACCTTCGAATCCGGTACCGATATCGATGTTGCGCAAACCGAGGTCCAGAACCGGCTCAGCACGGTTGAGGCGCGCCTGCCTGAAGAAGTCCGTCGTCAGGGCATCACCGTGCGGCAGGCCAATCCCGGCTTTCTGCTGATCGTCGCGGTGACCTCCGAGTCCGGCTCGCTCGATTCCACCGATCTCGGCAATGTCGCCTCCAACCAGCTGATCGACGAACTGCGCCGCGTTTCCGGCGTCGGTGACGTGACTTTGTTCGGCTCGGCCTATGCCATGCGCATCTGGCTGGATCCGGAAAAACTGGCCTCCTACAATCTCTCGCCCACAGCCGTGGTAGCAGCAATCCGCGAGCAGAATGCGCAAACCGCTGGCGGGTCTATTGGCGCCTTGCCCTTGCAGAAAGGGCAGGAGATCACGGCCACGATCACGACCGAGAGTCGCTTCCAGACCGAAGACCAGTTCCGCTCGATCATCCTGCGCACGGATCGGGGGGGAGCGACGGTCAGGCTTGCCGATGTCGCGCGGGTGGAAATCGGTGCGCAAAGCTATGCCACCTCCACCACGCTGGACGGCCAGCCGATGGCCGGGATGGCGGTACAGCTTGCTACCGGTGCCAATGCGCTGGCCACCGCCGAAGGGGTGAAGCAGCGGATGGACGAGCTTGGCGCGAGACTGCCGCAGGATGTAACCTGGTCGATACCCTATGATACCACGCCGTTCGTGCAGATTTCCGTCGAGGAAGTGGCCAAGACGCTGATCGAGGCGATGGTTCTCGTCTTCCTCGTCATGTTCCTGTTCCTGCAGAACTGGCGCGCGACGCTGATCCCGACGCTGGTCGTGCCGATCGCCCTGGCGGGAGCCTGTTTCGGTCTGTGGCTGTTTGGATTTTCAATCAATGTGCTGTCGCTGTTCGGCATGGTGCTGGCCATCGGTATTCTGGTGGACGATGCCATCGTCGTGATCGAAAATGTCGAGCGGATCATGCGCGAGGAAGGACTGAATGCGCCCGCCGCAACGCGCAAGGCGATGGACCAGATCACCGGCGCGATCATCGGTATCACGCTCGTGCTGATTGCGGTGTTTCTGCCGATGGCGTTCTTCCCCGGGTCGACGGGCGGCATTTATCGCCAGTTTTCGGTGACCCTGGCCATCTCGATTTTCTTTTCGGCGGTCCTTGCCCTATCGCTGACGCCGGCCCTATGCGCCACCTTCTTGCGAAGCGAGGATATCCAGAGCCACGACGGAACGGAGAACGAACAGGAGCCCGATTATAAAGATGGCTTGCCCGGCTATCTGGAACGGTTGAGATATCACAGCGGACATTTCTTCAACCGTTTCAATCGCTGGTTCGGCAGAATGACCGACAGCTATGGGCGGGCCAACACCAAAATTCTCAATCGTCCGATGCGCGGTCTTGTGGTGTTTCTGGCGCTTGCTGGCGTAACCGTTCTGCTGTTTGCGCGACTGCCCGGCGGGTTCCTGCCGACCGAGGACCAGGGCTATGCCATCACCGTCGTGCAGACCCCGACCGGTTCTACACAGGAACGGCTGAACGAGGCCATCGCACCCATCGAGGGGTTCTGGTCGTCGCTGGAAGAGGTGGAGCACGTCGTCGTGGTCCGCGGCTTCAGCTTCTTCGGGCAGGGTCAGAACAACGCCACCATGTTCAGTCCGTTCAAGGACTGGAGCGAACGCGGCGACGCCGACAGTTCCGCAGAGGCGCTCGTAGGTCGTGCGATGGGCACCTTCATGTCCATGGACAATGCGACCGCATTCGCCATCCAGCCCCCTGCGATCCAGTCGCTGGGCCAGGCGAGTGGTTTCACCATGAAGCTGCAGGATCGTGTCGGCCTGGGGCGCGAGAAATTGGTTGCTGCCCGGGATCAGTTGCTCGGCATGGCAATGCAAAGCGAGATACTGGAGAATATCCGTCCGGAAGACGAGCCGCCTGCGCCGCAGCTCCATGTGGCAATCGACCGCGTCCAGGCGCGTGCGATGGGCCTTTCCATGAACGATGTGAACAACGCATTGTCGATCAATTTCGGCTCGGCCTATGCAAATGACTTCAACCGCGAAGGACGCGTCTTGCAGGTCCTTGTGCAGGCGGACGCGCCGCATCGGATGACACCGGAAGATGTGCTGTCGCTCCGTATTCCAAACGCGGAGGGCGCTCTTGTTCCGTTCAGTTCCTTCACCACCGCCGAATGGACGGCCGGTCCGCCGAGCCTTGCCCGTTACAACGGCTATCCCGCCATGACGATTTCCGGCACTGCCGCGTCGGGCGAGTCATCAGGCGCCGCGCTGAAGGAAATGGAGCAGCTCGCGACCCAGTTGCCTGACGGGATCGGGTTTGAATGGACCGGCATCAGCTATGAAGAAAAGCAGGCGGGTGGCCAGATCGGGCTGTTGCTCGGCCTGTCGGTCCTGATCGTTTTTCTGGTGCTGGCGGCGCTATATGAAAGCTGGTCGGTTCCGTTCTCGGTCCTGCTGATCGTGCCCATGGGCATGCTGGGTGCCGTCGTCTTCACGATGTTGCGCGGTCTGTCGGCGGATATTTATTTTAACGTCGGCCTGATCACGATTATCGGTCTTGCCGCCAAAAATGCGATCCTGATCGTCGAGTTCGCGATCGAGGAAGAAGCGGAAGGCATGACCCCTCTGCAGGCCGTCACGGCGGCAGCCCGGCTGAGACTGAGACCGATCATAATGACTTCGCTCGCCTTCATTCTCGGCATGGTCCCGCTGGTGATTTCCTCCGGTGCGGGTGCCGCCAGCCGGATTGCCGTAGGGACCGGGGTGATGGGCGGCATGATCGCTGCAACGGCGATCGGCATTTTCATAATCCCGCTGCTCTACCTGATGATCCGCACGCGGATCGGCGGACGCAAACCGACACCGGCCGGACATCTCGACGGAGAAAAACTATGAGACGGATGATTGGCCCCGGTTTGGTCGTGCTCGCGCTCTCGGGTTGCGTCAATATGGCGCCGGACCACGAGCGACCCGCGCTTGCCACCGCAAATGCCTACGCCCCGCAATTGCGGCCAGACGGTACAGTTGTCGCTGCCAGCCTGTCCTACCGTGAATGGTTCAGCGATCCACGTCTGGTCGCGCTGGTCGACACGGCTTTGACGCAAAATCGCGATCTTCTGGCTGCGACTGCGCGCATCGAACAGGCCCGCGCGCAGTATCGCATCCAGGACAGCCGCAGGTTGCCGACCCCGGTGGCGAACGCTGCGGCCAGCCGGAGCCGCACGCCGCTCGCAACCGTCGCGCCGGGGGCCTCTGGCTCCACGACCGCGGACCGGTTCGAAGTGGGTGTTGGAGTGTCGAGTTTCGAGCTGGATTTCTGGGGGCGTATCGCCAATCTTTCGGATGCGGCTCGCGCGCAATATCTCGCCGCAGAAGCCAATCAGAGGGCGTTTTACCTTTCGCTGATCGCCGATGTCGCTTCGACCTATTTTGCACTGCTGGAGGCGGGAGAACAGATCGATCTTGCCCAAGCGACACTGGAAAGCCGTCAGGCGGGTTTGCGGATCGCGCAGCTCCGGCTTGATGCAGGCGTGACGTCCGCGCTGCCATTCCGGCAGGCGGAGACCCTGCTGACGACGGCTGAGCAACAGCTGGCCGCCCAGCGATTGTCCCAGGCCCGACTCCGCAACCAGCTTTCGGTTCTGGTCGGGGGTTCTCCGCAGACCGACTTGCCGTCCGGACTGCCTATGGAGGCACAGGAAAACGGCGTCCTGCTCAGCGCAGGCTTGCCTTCCGATCTGATGTATGTCCGTCCCGATGTTATCGCAGCCGAAGAACAGCTTCGCGCTGCCCGCGCCAATATCGGCGCGGCGCGTGCCGCTTTCTTTCCCAGCATCTCGCTGACCGGAAGCGCAGGTTTCGCTTCGCGCGATCTGGACGGGCTGTTCAAGGGAGATGGCTTCACCTGGTCATTCGGGCCGTCGATTTCCCTGCCGATTTTCGACTGGGGTGCGCGTCAGTCCGAGCTCGATCTCGCCAAGGCCCGCGAGGTCGAACAGGTCGCGTTATACGAAAAGGCGGTGCAGGTCGCTTTCAGGGAAGTGTCCGACGCACTGGCAGGGCGCCGCTGGCTGGCGGAGCAGGTGGCCGCGCAGAAACAGGGCGTGGAGGCACAAGAACATATCGCCCATCTGGCGCGCCTGCGCTACCGGGAAGGCGTGGCTGACTATCTTGCTGTGCTCGATGCGGAGCGAAGCCTTTTTTCGGCCCAGCAACAATTGCTGACCACGCAGCGCGCGTTTCTTCAGAACAGCACGACTCTCTTCGTTTCTCTTGGCGGCGGCCTGGCCCATTCGGAGTAAAGGCAGCGCATCTGCTTTCAAGGCGGCGGAACGCCAGTGCGTATGTTGAGGGGAAAATGGTGCGCCCGGCAGGACTCGAACCTGCTGCCTCAAGATTAGAAGTCTCGCGCTCTATCCAGATGAGCTACGGGCGCGCAATTTCCATGCGCTTTAGCGGTCTTTTGACCGGCTGCAAACCGTGATGTGCACGCTCTGGCATAATTGTTGAAATGTCGCGGGACTGGGCTAAGGTCGGGGGATGCAGGACAGCTCCATTCAGCGGACCTCGGCGTCCACCCAGGCCGGCCATCATTTCCGCTATTATGATTTCGTGATGGCGGCCTTTGTCACCGTTTTGCTGCTGTCCAATGTCATCGGTGCCGCCAAGCCGACCTTCGTCATGATCAGCGGCGAGCAATGGATCTATGGTGCGGGGATATTGTTCTTCCCGCTCGGCTATGTGATCGGCGACGTGCTGACCGAGGTCTACGGCTATGCGCGGGCGAGACGCGTGATCTGGGCCGGTTTTGCAGCGCTGCTGTTCATGGCCTTCATGAGCTGGGTCGTGGTCTCGCTGCCGCCGGCGGACGGCTGGGACGGGCAGGCGGCTTATGAAAGCGTGTTCGGCCAGGTGCCGCGCATCGTGGCGGCCTCAATCATTGCCTTCTGGGCGGGGGAATTCGTCAACAGCTATGTGATGGCGCGGATGAAGGTCTGGACGCAGGGCAAGGCCTTGTGGAGCCGAACGATCGGCTCGACGGTGGTCGGGCAGGGCGTCGACAGCCTGATCTTCTATCCGCTCGCCTTTCTGGGCATATGGGAGACCTCGGCAGTGATTACCGTGATGGTGACCAACTGGCTGCTGAAAGTGCTGTGGGAAGCGGTGCTGACGCCGGTGACTTATGTTGTGGTCGGATGGCTGAAACGACGCGAAGGGGTGGATATCTTTGATGAAGATACCGATTTCACTCCGTTCAGCACATCCGCCTGATCTGGCGTAGAAAACTCCTGGGCCGATCAGCTGCGCTTGTTGCGGGCTGTCGACAGGCAAGCTGAAAGTTTCAGTAGCGCCGGCTACTGATCGAATAAGTTGATCAGCCTGTCACAAAAAACCAATTGGATCGATATAACAAGGGATGGCAAATGTTCACCAACGCAAATCAAAAGGAGCCAACATGATTGGTAGAAATATCCCCGAAGTTACCCTGAAAACCCGCGTCCGTGACGAATCGGTCGACGGCGACAATCCCTTCCGCTGGCAGGACGTGAACACCAAGGAGCTGTTTGCCGGCAAGCGCATCGCAGTCTTCTCTCTGCCAGGAGCCTTTACCCCGACCTGCACGAACGAACAGTGCCCTGCGTTCGAACGTCTTTATGACGAATTCAAGGCGCGCGGCGTCGACGAAGTTTATTGCATCTCCGTCAATGACGCATTCGTTATGTATCAGTGGGGCAAGTCTCTCGGTTTGGAAAAAATCAAATTGCTTCCGGACGGATCGGGCGATTTTACCCGCCGCATGGGCATGCTGATCAAGAAAAACCATCTCGGTTTCGGCGATCGCAGCTGGCGCTATTCGATGATTGCGGATGATGGCGTTGTCAGCGCCTGGTTCGAAGAACCCGGTATCAATGACGACGGCGTCGACAATGATCCCTATGTCGAATCGACTCCGGAAAAGCTCCTGAACTGGCTCGACCAGGACGAAGCGGAACGCAAGGCAGCCTAATCAAATTTTGTCCCCCAAATGAAACCGCGAGCGAGAAATTGCTCGCGGTTTTATTGTGTGCGATAGACAGGGACCATGGAGCGCCTCAACAAACCCATCATCATGACGGCGCAGATGGGCAAGGCCGACTTTGCCTGGGCCGACAGTCTGCGCAGGCGCTATTTTCCACCGGAGCGAAACCAGATCAGCGCGCATATCACGCTGTTTCACCATTTGCCGCCCCAGGCGCTGGATGAAATCAAGGCTGCGGTGAGCGCACTTGCCGCGGATCTGCCGAAACCGACCGCGACTTTATCCGGTCTGATCCATCTCGGGCGCGGGGTCGCCTATCAGCTGCACGCGCCGGAACTGCTGGCGATGAGGATGGAACTGGCGGAACGCTTCGCCGGCCTGCTGACCGCGCAGGATCAGCAGACGCCAAGACTGCATGTCACCATCCAGAACAAAGTGGTCCCGAAAGAGGCCAAGCGCCTGTTTGACGAACTGTCGGCCGAATTCGAGTCGCGGCCCTTTGCCATTCACGGAATCGCGCTACATTATTATCTCGACGGCCCGTGGCAGGATATCGGTTCCTGGCCCTTTCGGGGGCGCTAGCGGACGCCGACTTCCTTCAGCGGAATCTCGGTATTGGCGAGTTCGTCCTTGTCGAGGTTCAATCCCTCGACAACGGCCTTGCGCCCCTGCACATAGTCCTTGGTCGCATTGACGCAGTCGAGGGCGACGACCTTGCCGTCGCGATAGTAGATCACCGAAAATTTGCGCGAAGCCGGGTCGCCGCGAACGACATAGCTGTCATGGCCGGTCGACAGGCCGACGGTCTGCAGCTTCAGATCATATTGGTTCGACCAGAACCAAGGGACGGCGTCATAGTCGGCTTCCTCGCCCAATATGTCGAGCGCGGCTACCTTGGCCTGGTCATTGGCATTCTGGACCGATTCGAGCCGGATCATCGCGCCGTCGGCATAGGCGTTGCTGTGCGCGGCGCAGTCGCCGATCGCGTAGACATCCTCCAGGCTGGTCCGGCAATGCTGGTCAACGTCCACGCCATTGCCGGTCGCGGCGCCGGCGGCCACCAGCGGACCGGTTTCGGGGATGATGCCGATACCGACCACGAACATGTCCGCTTCCAGCCGCCGTCCGTCGGCCAGGGTCACGGCAGTGGCAATGCCATCCTCGCCGGTTTCAAAGCCGGCCACGGTGGCTTCCAGTTCGATGGTGACGCCGTGGCTGCGGTGTTCTGCTTCAAAGAAGCGCGAAAGGGTTTCGCCAGCAACCCGGGACAGGACCCGGTCCAGCGATTCGACGATGGTGATCTGCTTGCCCAATTTGGTCAGCACCGCCGCGGCTTCCAGCCCGATATAGCCACCGCCGATGACAACGACTTTTTTTACGGAGGGCAGGGCCGCCATGATCTTGTCAACGTCGGCCCGCGAGCGAACTGCGTGGATGTTGCGCGCCTGGCTGCCCGGACAATCAAGCATGCGAGGAGAGCCGCCGGTCGCCCAGATCAGCTTGCCATAGCCAATTTCATCGTCGGAGGCCAAGGTCACGGTCTTGCCGACCGGATCCAGCTTGGAAACCCGCCGACCGGTCAGCAGATCGATCTCGCGTTCGACCCAGAAGCTTTCAGGGCGCAGCAAAATCCGTTCAAAAGGCTTTTCGCCGGCAAGATATTCCTTGGAAAGCGGAGGGCGCTCGTAGGGGGGATATTTCTCGTTTCCGACCAGCCCGATCGAGCCTTCAAACTTCTTCTGGCGCAAGGCAATCGCTGCCTGTGCGCCGGCATGGCCCGCGCCAACAATCAAGATATCATAAAATGCGTTCATATCTGCCCCTTGGTGCCTCAATTCTGGTTCGAAAAGCGCTGTTAGCGCGGATCGCATCGGCCGTGCAAGTTTTAGCGTATTTCTCTCTTCAGCTTGTTGACCGCACTCAATGCTGTGACTATAGCGCCGCGATCCAGTGAGTGTTTCGGGACGATCAAAGCGATCTCCGGGACCGGTTGGCGGAGTAGCTCAGGTGGTTAGAGCAGTGGAATCATAATCCATGTGTCGGGGGTTCGAGTCCCTCCTCCGCTACCATTTTAGAATCCGTACGGGTTCGCATCCTTCCGTATACTTCGGTAAAATTACAGAAAAACAAAGCGATAGAACTGATTCGCGCCCGCTCGTGTTCGCTTGAAGCCGGATTTACTGCCCATCTGTCGAAGAAAGCAGGAGGGGAACGAAAAGTATGGTCGCAGCCTGGGCGATATCACCGAATATGGGCTGCCGCGCTGTCCGCTGGCTCGCAGGCGGAATGGGCGCGGTCGCATAAGTCGTGAGCTTGACGATAGTTTCCGGTCCCAGCCTTCGTCTTTTCACGATGGCGGCGATGGTCCTGAAGGATATGTATGCCCCCCCCCCGAAAACGTTGACGAGTTGAGCGATTGCGATTCTCCAAGGTTAGCTGCGGGCAGACCTGCTCGCGGCCTATTGCAAGTTAGTTTCATATTTGCAACAATAGAGAGATTAACTGTTTATTGTTGCATATGATGTTCAGTTTTATTAGCTTCCCGCGTGGCTTCGATCTTGGAAAAATTGGCGAAATTGCAGCAGGCATGGGCATGCGAACGATGTGTCCGGCGGGGCCATTCCGGTCGGTCAGCTCAGGGAGGTTTGGTTGAAGGACTCGCGTTACGACATTCTGTTTGAGCCCGTTCAGATTGGGCCTGTGACGGCTCGGAACCGTTTCTATCAGGTGCCGCATTGCAATGGCATGGGCCACCGTGCGCCGTCCGGCATGGCAGCGATGCGCCGCGTCAAGGCTGAAGGCGGCTGGGCAGTGGTCTGCACCGAAGTTTGCGAGATTCACCCATCTGCAGATATCTCTCCGCACAATGAAGCGCGTTTGTGGGATGATCGGGACATCCCGGCCCTGGCGCGCGCGGCAGAAGGCATTCACGAATTTGATTCCCTTGCCGGGGTCGAACTTGGCCATCACGGATTCCGTGCCCAGAATCGCATTTCGCGCGAGATTCCCCTGGGCCCGTCGTCGCACACGGTGGTTTCCTACGATCCCGTCCAGTCGCGAGCGATGGATAAGGAAGACATCCGAAATCTGCGTCGTTGGCACGTTGCCGCTGCACGGCGAGCGAAGCAGGCGGGGTTTGACCTTATTTATGTTTATGCAGCGCACGGGCTGACGACGCCAATGCAGTTCCTGTCGCGCCGGTATAACCAGCGCACTGACGAATATGGCGGTTCGTTGGAAAACCGGGCGCGCCTGCTGCGCGAGCTGATCGAGGAAACGAAGGAGGCCGTGGGCGACACTTGCGCCGTTCCGGTGCGTATCTGCGTCGACGAACTGGTCGGCCCGGCCGGTTTGTGTTCGGATGGCGAAGGCCGCGATCTCATCGAAATGTTGGCCGATCTTCCGGATCTTTGGGATGTGACAGTCGGTGACTGGTCGAATGACTCACGGCCTTCGCGGTTCGGTGAGGAGGGCGTGCATGAGGAGTATGTTTCCTTCGTCAAGAAAATCTCGGGGAAGCCGGTCGTTTCGGTTGGGCGCTTCACTTCGCCGGACACGATGGTGTCGCAAGTGCGGCGCGGAGTCCTCGACATGGTGGGTGCCGCGCGCCCGTCGATTGCCGATCCGTTTCTTCCCAGGAAGATCGAGGAAGGGCGTCTTGACGATATCCGGGAATGTATTGGCTGCAATATCTGTGCTGCTGCCGACAACACCTACACGCCTATTCGCTGTACCCAGAACCCGACCATGGGCGAGGAGTGGCGTCGGAAATGGCATCCTGAAATCATCACGAAGAAGGAAAGCGAGGACCGCATTCTTATCGTCGGGGCTGGTCCGGCGGGAATGGAATGTGCGGTTTCGCTGGGCAAGCGCGGCTATGAAGTCGCTTTGGCCGAAGCTACGACCGAGCTTGGCGGCCGGACGGCACGCGAACCTCTCCTGCCTGGTCTTTCGGCTTGGGGCCGTGTCCGTGACTATCGCCTCGGGCAACTGCATCAGCTCGCAAATGTGGATATCTATCTCGACAGCGAAATGTCCGCCGATGAAGTCTTGGGTGCGGAATTCGACCGGATCGTGCTGGCGACTGGTTCATCATGGCGGCGCGACGGTGTTGCCCGTTATCACCGCACGCCCATCGCTGATCTGGACGAAAGCGTGATTTTCACGCCGGACGATATCATGGCCGGCCGCTTTCCCACCGGGTCGATGGTCGTCTATGACGACGATCATTATTATATGGGCGGTGTTATTGCCGAAAAGCTCCGCGATCTGGGATTGAATGTTACGCTCGTGACACCGGCAGCGATTGTGTCGGGTTGGACGGTGAATACGCTTGAACAGCCGCGGATCCAGAAACGCCTGTTGGAAAAGGGCATAAATATCGTGGCCAATCAGGGACTGGCTGGTTTCAGTGGTGGAACGGCGAAGCTCGCCTGTGCTTTCACCGGGCGGGAAACGACAATCGAGGCCCATTCGCTGGTGATGGTGACTGCGCGCATGTCGCATGATGCTGTGTTCAGGGCCCTCACCGAACGGCAGGATGAAGTGCGCGCTGCTGGTATCAAGTCATTTTCCAGCATCGGAGACAGCCTCGCCCCCGGGACTATCGCAGCAGCCGTGTTCAGTGGGCACCGTTACGCCCGTGAATTTGAGATGGACAGCAGCGACGAGGTTCCGTTCCTGCGTGAAATCTCGGAACTGGGTCCCTGGTAACCTGGCATTTCCACTGGAATCATAATCGATTCTGTGCAGGCACAAAAGTCCGGGCCTTTTCCAGCGCTGCCACCCGGAATTGTCTTGTTGCAGGCTGTCGCCCAAAAACAAATTGATTCGCCGAAACGCGAGGGCCTATGATCCCGGTCATATACCGGGACGCAAGAAGGTGTATGGAGGTTGCCAAGAGCGAGCGACGCCGTCTTCTGCTGATCATGCTGGTCAGACAAGGGGAGCAGGCGGTTAGCTGGAGCTAAACACAGGAGGAAAATTTGAGCAAGGTTCAAACAGCGCTTGCCGTTGGCGTCTTCGGAACAATGGGCGCGGCGGCGGTCGGCGCGCTCATCCTGTTCTCCAGCCCGGTCGAAGCAACGGTCGCGATCGCAACCAATACGGGCATTGCCTGCGCCGAATGTCATTCCGATCCTGCCAAGGCCGGGAAGAGCGGCTTGACCAGCCGGGGCATGGCCTACCGTGCATGTCTCTACAGTTCCAAGCCGGGCCAGCCGAATTGCAATATACAGATACTGAACTGGCAACGCCCGGCGGCGGCGGGGCCACAACCGGTTGACCTGCCTCCCTCCGAATATGGTCAATCGGACCGGGCCGATCCGGCCGGGGAGATGGCGGTTGAGCCGCCTGATCTGTCCGGTCTTGGGTCCTCCCAAAACGAGAGTGAGGAAGCCGAAAACACTGGTAATCCGGACGATCCTGCTTCGCTCGCTCCGGAAGACAAGGCCTATGTGCCGCCGCCGCAGGTGGAGCCACCCTTGCCCCAGCTGCCCTCTCCGCCCGTTCTCCTGCAGGGCGACTATCCCGACTGCCGGGAAGATCATCTGCATCTGGCCGATCCGCACGACAAGGCGATCAATATCAATCAGTGCACCACCCGTCTCGACGATTATTATAACAATGTCCTGACCGAATTTCGCAAGCAAATGAACGAATATCAGAACGAGATTTCTCGGATTTACACCGAGCAGGTCGCGGGCAGGATGGAATATTCCGCCGCCAGCAGAGACCGGTTTTACAAGGAGATGCGAGAGGAACATGCCAATTCGGATCCGGACGGAAAAAATATGGCTGTCTACCGGGCGGCTGTCGAGCTTTACAATTCTGACCGGAACTATCTGAGCGACCGCTATTGCTACAATACCGGCTGCGGCGGTTATCCCGTGCCAGACAATTACGGGTTCATGAACATGCAAACGGCCAGCGGCGAACCGGTCGAGGAGAGCAAGCCAAAGAAGGGCAAGGCCGCCGCCAGCTCCAATAAATCCTGCAAGAAGTCGAGAGGCCGTGGTGGCCTGCTGGGAGGTGTGTTTGGCGGTGTCGTCGGGTCGGCCGCCGGGCTGGACAAGATCGGCACGCTGATCGCCAGCGCTGCCGGCGCGGTTCTCGTTGGAGAAATTGCCTGCAAATTGAGCCAGGAGGAACAGGAAAAGGCCGCCGAGGCAACAATTGCAGTGGTCGAGCAGGAAAAAGTGGGGGCGGTCGCCGAATGGCAAAGCCCGACCCGCGGCGGCGTGTCGGGTTCGTCGACGGTCACGGCGCTCAACACCGAACCCAATGGACGCAAATGCCTGACCATTACCGATGTTGCGATCATCGACGGGGAGGAGACGCGCGTCTCCAAGCAGATGTGCCGGGGGGCCGGCCAGTCTAGATATGCGATCATGGCCTGACCGGCTCCTGATACAGGCGATTCGGCAAAAGCGGCTATCATCGGTCAAAACTATTCTTCGTCTGTTTTGGCGGTGATAGCTCTTGCCTATCGGTGTCCGGCATCCCTATTTGCAGGTAATAGAATCAATATCGGGAACGGAACATGGCCGAAACGCATCGCACGAAAATGCTCATTCTGGGTTCGGGACCCGCCGGCTTGTCGGCTGCGATCTATGGCGCCCGCGCCGGGCTGGAACCGATCGTGGTTCAGGGCCTGCAGCCGGGTGGCCAGTTGACGATCACCACCGATGTCGAAAATTATCCGGGCTTTCGCGATGTCATCCAGGGCCCCTGGCTGATGGAGGAAATGCAGGCGCAAGCGGAAAAGGTCGGTACCCGCACCATGTTCGACACCATCGTCGACGTTGATTTTTCCCGGCGCCCGTTCCGCATGACCGGCGATGGCGGTGATATCTATGAAGGCGATACGCTGGTGATCGCGACCGGCGCGCAAGCCAAATGGCTGGGGCTTCCGGGCGAGGAGGAATTGTCGGGCAAGGGCGTTTCGGCCTGCGCGACCTGCGACGGATTTTTCTATCGCGGCAAGAAGGTCGCGGTGATCGGCGGCGGCAATACCGCGGTCGAGGAAGCGCTATACATGACCAATCACAGCGATGATGTGACGCTTATCCACCGCCGTGACAGTTTGCGGGCCGAGAAGATCCTGCAGGACCGGCTGTTTGCCAATCCAAAGATTTCGGTCTTGTGGAACAAGAATGTCGAACGCTTTGTCGGTGGCGGCGAGCCTGTCGGGCTGGTCGGTCTCGATCTGGTCGACACGGAGACCGGTGACAAGAGCCATCTGTCGGTCGACGGGGCCTTTGTTGCGATCGGCCATGCGCCGGCGACGGAGATTTTCAAGGATCATCTCGAGCTGATTGATGGCGGCTATATCAAGGTCGAGCCGGGCACGCCGAAAACCAGGATTCCGGGCCTCTATGCCTGTGGTGACGTCATGGATCATGTCTATCGCCAGGCTGTGACCGCAGCCGGCACCGGCTGCATGGCAGCGCTCGATGCCGAGCGTTTTCTGGCGGAGCAGGAATTCGAACTGATGGCGGCCGAATAATCAGGCTGACCGCAGCGCCTGCAATATGCGATCGGAGAGCCACTGTTTGGCATCCCTATCCGCAAAACTGTGCGAGGCGCTGTCGAGGGTCTCCACCTTGATAGACGCCTTGCCCCGCACGGCAGTGAAATCCGCGCTGTTCCAGGCGGCAAGAAAGGCGCGAGCGGTCGTATCGCGTTTGGCCAGCAAGATGTCGGCGCTGTTTTCCAGAGTCGAAAGCGCGTCGCGCAGCTGCAGCGAAAGGGCGCCATTGTCTTCTGACCGGGCGGCCTGCCTGAGGCCCTTCAGCAGCTTTTTGATATCGATCTTGCCGGTCAGCAGATCGATCACGGAGCGCGGGTTTCTGATCCGGTCCCAATAGCGTGCCCGGATCGCCGCCGACGAGATGGTCGGTTCCTGCGTGTCCGATGTGCTCTCCGTTTCAATCGCCCAGGGATTGGCCAGAATATAGCCGTCGATGCCGGCTGCGGGCCCGAACAACGCCAGAGCGGTTGCGGCATCGCAATTGCCGAAGGCGACGATATTCTGTGCCTTTTCTTCCAGTCGGAGAAATTCGGCAGCGGCGGAAATTTCTGCCGCACTGTTCAGAAAACCTTGGTTTTCGCCAGTACTTTCCCCGATCCCGCGACGGTCGTAGCGCAGCACCGGAAAGCCCTGTGCCGCAATCCGCGAAGCGAGTTGCGCCATGCCGCCATGGGCACCCGATCGAATCTCATTGCCGCCGCTGACAATCAGCAGCGCGGTCGTGCCCGGCGCGGAATCAAAGGTCGCTGCCAGCATATCCTCTGCGCAGGCGATATGATGGAAGCTGCGGGTCATGGCTCCATCCATTGAGCGATATCTTGGGCGATAGCGAAAGACATAGCCGGATCCTTGTCCGGCTCGGCCCGAAGCCACAGCGCCGAACCCGCAATATGGCTATCAGCGGGCTTGCTGTCGGATTCGAGGCGTACGATCCGTTGACTGGTCATGTCCGGAATTTCTGCAGCATTTAGCTGTGCGAACAGTTGGGACCCGAGGATATTGCCGGCCAGCTCAAGCGAGCCGGCCCCGGCCTGTTCGGTCAGCTCCGCCAAGCTTGTGTTCAATCCCGATTCCCGGTCAGCCGCGACCCTGGTGCGCATCATGGTCCGCAGGATGGTCGCACCTTTCACCGGGCTGAAAATCCAGTGACGGGCGGCCTCCATCTCGGCGACGGCCAGTGTTCCGGCCCGAAACGAAGCGATATGGGAGATGTCATGCTGCCGGGCGCAGGCCTGCAAGGACTGACGCCAGTCGGACAGACTGACCTGTTCCAGCGCGACCAGACTTTCGTTGGTGCCAGGCAGGTCGGGCAGAAAACTGCTTATTTCAAAGCTTCCCAGCGCGTGCATGACGTCAACCAGAATCTTGCGCATGCGGTTCATTTCATCGAACAGGGGAGGGACCAGCAACACCCGCCGGGGGGAACCGGTCGAGTGGCACAAACAAAGCTCCTTGCGGCCCGCAAATTCGTAGTCGACGAATGCGGGGGCCAAGGTCACTCCCTGACTTTCATCTCGGCAAAGGCAACCAGATTGCCAAAGGTTTCAAACAGCTCGCCATCGACCTCGTCATCCTCGATCATGATATCGAGACGATCTTCAAGCTCGGTCAGCAGCCCCGCGACAGCCATGCTGTCCAGTTCGGGAAGTGCGCCGAAAAGCTCGGTTTCTGCCGTAAATTCCGCGACCTGTTCCTGGCTGAGACCCAATATGTCCCGCATCACGGCGCGCACGGCAGCTTCCGGTGTTAACTCGACCTTGTTATGCATTCAATACCCCCGAATCCCGGATAACGGCGCTTCCCTAGAGCGAAGCGCGCTTTCCGGCAAGGCCGGAGAGATAGTGTCTCAAAATTGGTAGCCAGGACAGCGGGTTGTTGGGCCAGAAAAACTCCAGCCGATAGCGATCGCGGACATCCTCCATCCACTCCCGTTTATAGCCATCATTGCCGGTGCCGAAGTCGATCAGCGCGACATGGTCGATATCGATGACATGCTGGAACATCGCCACCGAGAGCAAGGTTCCGGGAGAGGATTTGGTCGCATCCTCGACATGCGCGAGCTTGTGGATCAGCGCTTCGCCATTTTCCACCGTCCAGAACTGCGCGGCGACCGGCTCGCCGTCGATATAGGCCAGCCCGAGCCGCATGCAGCCGGCCGCGGCCTCGTGCCGGGCCAGATTTCTCAGAAATTCGGGATTGCCCTCTTCCGGCTTCCAGCTGCGTTCGTAGACCGAGACATAGTCGTTCCAGTCCTCGTCCGAAAAATCCGTTTCGATCCTGATCGACACCCGATTTTTCTTTTCCTTGCGCCGCACCGTGTTGCGCAGCTGGCCCGGGCGCTCGCTCCAATATTGGTCGAAGGTTCGGCCCCTGACGTTGAGGATGTGATTGTCATCCGCCTTGGACCGGAAAACGATCCAGCCGGCCTGTTCGAACGCGCGCTCGGCGAGGCTGGCGGCCGAATCCTCGTCAGGAACCGGAGTAATTTCAATATGATGAGAGCTTGATTTTAGCTGTTTTGCGATCTTTGCCAGCAGCGCCAGTTTGGTGACCTCGTCATAGTCGCCGAGAAAGATCGGCCGAAAGGTGAAATTATACCAGTTGGCCAAAGCCGCGTGGCGGCCAAGACCGGTCTTCATCAGGAACATCCATGCCTCGGCTTCGCCTTCCTGACTGTGAACAATCAGCGGTGATTTGTCCGGCAAGCACAGTTCATGCAGCGGTTTGAGCCATTCGATTCGGTCGAACAGGGACTTCTGGACCGATCGTCCGAGTTTTTCTCCAGCTATGGCTTGCACCGACTGGAAATTGCTATGATATTCGCTGGTCATGGCTAAGGTCGTCTCTGTCACAAATCTGCTCTTTTTCCCATAGGTCACACATTGAAAACCAATCTCGAAACCGCCGCATTTCCGTTGGACCACCTGGCAATCGGCAGGGACCCGGATGCGGACGCTCTCGTGACGCGATCCGGTACTCTTAGCTACAAGATGTTAAATCATCGTATCGGTGTGCTGGCGGCATGGTTGCAGGACCAGGGCGCTGCGAAAGGGGACCGGGTCGCGACATGGCTGTCCAAGACGGAACTGGCCTGTTTGATGCCGCTCGCGGCGGCGCGGGCGGGTCTGGTCCATGTGCCGGTCAATCCGCTGCTCAAGCAGGCCCAGGTCGCCTATATTGTCGAGGATAGCGGCGCGAGGCTGCTGATCAGCAATGCCGGTCGTCTCAAAGCGCTGGCAGACAGTGACATTGATGACAGTTGCACCCTGTTCGAAGACAAGTCTGTGGAAGAGGCGCTGGCGTCCGTCGCGACACCGTTGGTCCCCAGTGCGGCCAACATGGATACGGGCGATCTGGCTGCAATATTATATACAAGCGGTTCCACCGGTCGTCCGAAAGGGGTGATGCTGAGCCATGCCAATCTCATTCTGGGCGCGCTCAGCGTGGCGAAATATCTCAAGCTGGCTGCGGATGACCGGACGATTTGCGTGCTGCCGCTCAGTTTTGACTATGGCCAGAACCAGCTGCTGTCGACCTGGGCGGCCGGGGGGTGCGCGGTGCCTCTGGATTATCTGACGCCTCGTTACGTCATGAAGGCCTGCGCGCGCGAAAGGATCACCACTCTGGCGGCGGTGCCCCCGCTTTGGGTGCAGTTGGTGGAACATGAGTGGCCGGAGGAAGCCGTGGGGTCGATGCGCCGGCTGACCAATAGCGGTGGCGCCTTGACGCCAACGCTCGTCAGGCAGTTGCGCGCCATATTCGGGCCCGGTACCGATATCTACGCGATGTACGGTCTGACCGAGGCGTTCCGGTCGACTTTTCTCGACCCGTCGCTGATCGATGATAATCCGACCAGCATGGGCACCGCGATCCCTTTTGCGGAAATTCTGGTGGTCGATGAAGACGGGGCTGTCGCCGGACCGGATCAGCCCGGAGAACTCGTCCATTGCGGGCCTTTGGTGGCGCAGGGCTATTGGAAAGACCCCGAGCGGACGGCTGAACGGTTCAAAAATGCGCCGGCAGCGTCCAAATATTCCGGCACCGCAGTATTCTCGGGTGATACGGTGAGGCGCGGCAAGGACGGGCTTCTCTATTTCGTCAGCCGCGATGACGCCATGATCAAAAGTTCGGGCAACCGCATCAGTCCGACCGAGATCGAGGAAATCGCGGTGGAATCCGGGATGATAGCCGAAGCGGTGGCACTTGGTGTTCCGGATGAGCGGCTCGGTCAGGCGATCCGATTGTTTGTCCGGCCGGTTGAACAGGGGGCAGAACAGGCTTCGGTCACAGAGACGCTGGAAAACTATTTAAAACAGAATTTACCGAATTTTATGCACCCGCGCGATATCATTCTGCTTTCCGAATTTCCCAAGAATCCCAACGGGAAACTGGATCGCAATTTATTGGCCAGCATGGATATAGAATGATCAAGACCAAGCCCACCGGGCCGATCCCGCGGGGATACGAGACAATTGATGGCGAGCTGGCGATTGGCGGCAAGAAGGCCAGCGTGCTGGTGCAGGACCATGGCTCGCCGCTATTTGTCTATTCCGCAGCCATGCTCGATGCGCGCATGACGCAATTGCGTGCGGCGATGCCTGACTCCCTCAATCTGCATTATGCCATGAAGGCCAATCCCTATCAGCCGCTGCTTCGCCACATGGTGGGTGTGGTTGACGGGATCGATATTGCATCCGGCGGGGAATTGCGGATGGCCCTCGATGCGGGGGCGGCGCCGGAAAAGATCAGTTTTGCCGGACCAGGAAAAAGAGACGACGAATTGCGCGAGGCCATCAAGGCCGGGGTTACGCTCAATATCGAATCTCCGGGCGAATGTGATCGGGCGCTGCAGATCGGAAAGGCCGAGGGCCAAACACCACGGCTGGCGATCCGCGTCAATCCGGACTTTGATCTCAAGGGATCGGGCATGAAAATGGGGGGCGGAGCCAAGCCGTTCGGGATGGATATCGATCTGGTGGCACCGGCGGTAAAAAAGCTGCTGAACGCTGGAGCGGAATGGCGCGGTTTTCATATTTTTGCCGGTTCGCAGGCGCTCAGCGCCGATGCCATTATCGAAACACAGGCGCAGACGCTGGACCTTACCGCGCGCCTGGCCACGAGCATCGGGCGCTCGCCCGGTCATGTCAATCTCGGCGGCGGTTTCGGTATACCCTATTTTCCGGGTGACGAGCCGCTGGATATAGCCAGGGTCGGGCAGGCATTGTCCGAAAAGCTGGCGCAACTGCCAGAGATATTGTCGAAGACGCAATTCGCCATCGAGCTGGGCCGCTATCTGGTCGGCGAGGCCGGGGTCTATCTGACCCGGATCGTCGATCGCAAGCAAAGCCAGGGTCAGACCTTTCTGGTGACGGATGGCGGGCTGCATCATCAGCTTGCGGCCAGTGGCAATTTCGGGACGGTCGTCAGGCGCAACTATCCTGCCGCAATCGCCAGCCGGTTCGATGCCGAACCCGATGAAACGGTGTCGATTGTCGGCTGTCTTTGCACGCCGCTTGACCGGTTGAGTGACAATGCGGCGATGCCGGCTGCAGATGTCGGAGACATTGTCGCGATCTTCTGCGCCGGTGCCTACGGTGCGACCGCCAGTCCCGCCAGCTTTCTCGGTCAGGGCGCCGCCAGCGAGATATTGGTCGCCTGATTTCAATATCTTGTCGGCCATGAGTGGGCCGGACTGGTTCATCGCAAATTCAGCTAATCCTAACGCTATATTCACTATTTTCTAGCATAGACATTTCGTGACTTTGTGCGAGTTGCCGGTTTTCTGCGGAAAACGGGTATTTCGCCTGAAGATTTAAACGAGGTGAAAATATGCGTTCTGCTATCAAAAACAAGCACTTGGCCAAGCTGATGATTGGTTCCGGCATGGCGTCACTGGCGGTTGCCGGCTGTGCCGGCAGTTCCAGCGGTCCGGAGCTGCCCACCGCGTCCTTCGTGTCGATGCAGGAAGGACCGGGCGAAGAATATGTCATCGGTCCGCTGGACGAGCTGACTATATTTGTTTGGCGCAACCCCGAACTGGGAGCGAAGGTTCAGGTCCGTCCCGATGGCCGGATTACCACCCCGCTGATCACCGATATGCCTGCGGTAGGCAAGACGCCGTCGATGCTGGCCGAGGATCTGACCCTGCAGCTGTCGCAATATATCAACGAGCCGCTGGTGTCGGTCATCGTCAACAATTTTTCCGGCACCTTCTCGCAGCAAATCCGGGTTGTCGGTGCCACCGACAAGCCTGCGTCGATTCCCTATCGCGCCAACATGACCCTGCTCGACGCGATGATCGCTGTCGGCGGCATGTCCGAATTTGCCTCAGGCAATCGCGCCCGCCTGATCCGGTTCGATCGCGGTACCGGCAAGCAGAAGGAATTTGCCCTGCGCATCGACGACCTGATGAAGAAGGGCAAAACCAGCGCCAATGTCATGCTGCGTCCCGGCGACGTGATCATCATTCCCGAAAGCATGTTTTGAACTGCTTTTGATTTTCCAGACAGGAATCGAATAGACACATGAACGGTCTCTATGACGAATTTAAAATAGCATTGTACAGCGTCTGGAACCGGCGCTGGCTGGCGCTGCTCGTCGCCTGGGGGCTTTGCCTGCTGGGCTGGCTGGTGGTTGCGCTGATTCCCAATAGCTATGAATCAAAGGCCCGCATTTCGGTGGAAATGCAGTCGATCCTGTCCGACCAGGTCGGTGTGGATGCGCGGGAGCGCAAGAAGAATATGGACCGTGTCCAGCAGACGCTGGCATCGACCATCAATCTGGAAAAGGTTGTGCGGGGAACGGCGCTGAACGATTCCGTTTCGTCAGACCGCGAACTGGCGAGCAAGGTCGAGACACTGCGCAAGAATATCGAAATCAAATCGGAAAAGGACAATCTGTTCGAGATTACCGCCAAATCATCGGCCAGCAATCTTTCCGATGCTGAAAATGCCGTTCTGGCCCGCGACATCGTACAGAAAATGATCGATATTTTTGTCGAGGAGAATCTGTCGGGTGACCGTGACGAAACCAGCCAGACGATCAAGTTTCTTGATGCTCAGTTGGCCCAGAGAGAGAAAGAGCTTCAGGAAGTCGAGCAGAAACGGGTTCAATTCGAGACCGAAAATCTCGGCCTGTTGCCGGGGATCGGGTCCATCAGCCAACGGATGGAAGCTGCCCGCTCCGAACTGGGGCAGATCGATTCGCAACTCAGCCAGGCAGCAGGATCGCTGGCGGCCTTAAATGGCCAGCTGGCCGGCACGCCTCCCTCGATCGCGACGCCGGGATTTGGTGGCACCGGAGACGGCAGCGCCAGCGGTCAACTGGCACAGGCGGAGGCGAAGCTGGCCTCTGCGCGCGCCCGTGGCTGGACCGACAGTCATCCCGACGTGATATCGATGAAAAATGAAATTGCCGCGCTGCGCAGACAGGCCGCCAAGGAACCGGCCGGCGGCGGTGCCTATCGCACACCCAATCCCGCCTATAGCTCCCTGCAGAGCATGCGCGCTGAACGGCAGGCGAGCGTCGCCGCTTTGCAGGCGCGGAAAAATGCGCTGCAGGCCGACATGGCGCAACTGGCATCGAAGCAGACGCTGGAACCGGGCGTCGCCGCCGAAATGTCGCGGATCGATCGTGACTATGAGGTGCTGAAGAGCCAGTATGACAAGCTGCTTGCCGACCGCGAGCAGATCAAGCTGCGCGGCCAGGTCGAAGCCGACACCGATTCTCTCAAGTTCCGGGTCATTGATCCGCCGTCCAGCCCGCGGTCACCGGCTGCACCAAACCGGCCTTTGTTGCTGGTGATGGTCCTGATTGCCGGAATCGGCGGCGGAATCGGCGCGGCGTTTGCGATGGGCCAGTTGCAGACCAGCTATCCGACAGCGGAGAAACTGGAAAAGGCCAGCGGCCTGCCGGTCATCGGATCTGTTTCGCAGATCATGACCAACGCGCAACGGGCCATAAACAAAAAGAAATTGCGGATTTTTTACGGCACCAGCGGCGCGCTTTTCGGTGTTTTCGGAATGTTGATGATCGTGGAATTCATCCAGCGCGGCATGGTCGCCTGAGGGAACAGATATGAACCAGTATAACCCTCCCAGAAGACCGCCATCCTTGCTCGAAAGGGCAGGCGAGGTCTATGATTATATCCCCGCCGTCCGCACGGGGGACCGGCAGGAAAAAGAGGCGAAAGCCATGCCGGCGGACTCTCCGGGCGGGCAAGTCACCCCTGTCACGCCCCGGCCGGCCCAGCCCTATGACGGCCCGCGGGTCATTGTTGACCGGGACAAATTGCGGGAAGCAGGATTCATCGTCCCCGACGGGCCAGTGACCGGCATCGCCGAGGAATTCCGGATCATCAAGCGACAGCTGCTGCTTGCGGCGAAGGGCAGCCAGAAGAGCAGACCGGTCCCGCGCGGCGAACGGATATTGATCTGCTCGGCGCATCCCGATGAAGGCAAGACCTTCTGCGCGCTCAATCTCGCGCTTTCGATTGCGGCCGAGAAGGACAATGAAGTTCTTCTGGTCGACGCGGATTTTGCCAAGCCCAGCATCCTGTCCAGCCTCGGGCTGGAAGGCAGCAAGGGTCTGATGGACGCCCTGGCCGATCCGGAGCTGCCAGTGGAAAACTGCATCATTCACACGGACATTCCTGGCCTGGCGATCCTGCCTGCCGGCGACCAGACCAATGCCGACACGGAATATCTGGCTTCGGCCCGAACCGAGCAGGTGCTCAACCGGCTGACCCAGAACAATCCCCACCGCATCGTTATTTTTGATTCACCGCCGGCCCTGTCCGCGTCTCCGGCTTCCGTTCTGGCGACCCATGTCGGCCAGGTCGTGATGGTGGTCAAAGCAGACGAAACCACCGAATCCGCCCTGCGCGACGCGCTCGGTCTGATGGGTGGCTGCGAACATATCCAGCTCCTCCTGAATGGCACAAAATTCTCGCCAACGGGAAGACGCTTTGGATCCTATTATGGATATGGAGAGTAAGCCATGACCGCGAATTTGACCAGAAATGTCGTGAAATATGGAGCGGCGTTGCTGCCGTTGCTGGGACTGGGCGTGCCTGCCGCACAGGCCCGGGAACGCAAAGCCGACGTGGCGCCCTATATCGAGATACAGCAAATATTGGTCGCCGATCTGAAGGATGGCAGCGATGTGCTGACCTATACGTCGGTTGCGGCCGGAATCGAAAGCTCCATCCAGACACGGGGCGCAGAGGCGCAAGTGAACCTGCGGTACGAACGCCGGTTTTTCTATCAGGACAATCTGGGCGATCAGGATGTCATTACCGGTCTGGCCCGTGGCGGCGTGCAGCTCGTGCCCAATGTGCTGACGCTTGAAGCGGGCGGTATTGCGACCCGCAGCCGGGTTGATTTGCGCGGACAGGCGCCGTCCAATACGGTCGGCAATATCGACAATGTCACGCAGGTCTATTCGGTCTACGCCGGTCCCAATCTTGCAACCCAGGTTGGGGCGCTGGACGTCAATGCGAGCTACCGTGTTGGCTATACAAAGGTCGAGAATGAAAGCACCGGCGCCTTGCCGCCAGGACAGCTGCCGATTGATGTATTTGACGACAGCGTCAGCCATTCGGCGAGCGCCAGTGTCGGTATGCAGCCCGGCGATCTTCCCTTTGGCTGGTCGGTTGGCGGCGGCTGGGAACGCGAAGACGGCGGCCAGCTTGATCAGCGTTTTGAAGGCAAATATGTGCGCGCCGACGTGACCGTACCGGTCTCATCCAGCCTGGCGCTGGTCGGCGGGGTCGGTTACGAAGATATCGAAATTTCGGAACGCGACGCGGTGCGTGACAATAACGGCGTTCCGGTAATCGGCGATGATGGCCGCCTCGTCACCGACGAAACGTCGCCGCGGTTGCTGTCCTACGATCAGGACGGAATCATCTGGGATGCCGGTGTAATGTGGCGGCCCAGCCGTCGCACCTCGCTCGAGGCACGCTTTGGCCAGCGCTATGGCAGTGAAACCTATTATGGCAGCTTCGGCTATCGGCCAAACCAGAATATGGCCCTGAATATTTCGGTCTATGATACGGTTTCCGGTTTCGGCAATCTGCTCAATGACAATCTCGCAAATCTGGGGACAAGCTTTTCCAGCACGCGCAATCCGCTCAGCGGTGAGCTCAATGGTTGTGCCTTCGGTCAGACGAGCAGTCTTTGCTTCAACGATGTGCTGCAATCTGCAGCATCGTCGTCGTTCCGCGCACGTGGCGTCAACGGACAGCTGACCTACAATACCGGCGGATGGAATGCCGGTCTCGGCGCAGGCTATGCCCGCCGCCGCTATTTTGCTTCGCAGCTCGGTGCCGTTGCCGCTGTCGACGGGCTGGTGGACGAAAATTATTATGCCAGCATGTCTCTCGGTCGGCAGCTGGACAGCTATTCCAGTTTCGACGCCAATATTTACGCCAATCTGCTGGACAGCGGTTTTGTCGATGCGCCGAACGTATTGGGTATCGGGGCCAATGCCGCTTACTACCGCCAGATCTTGCCCGGGCTGCAGGGCACGGCCGCCGTTGGTCTGGACAGTTTCCAGCAGGACGGCTTCGACAGCGAGATCACGGCCTCTGCGCTGCTCGGACTCAGATATGATTTTTAAGAGCATCATCATGGTTGATGATCGGAGATACGTTTATGTATGATACATTTTATGGATTGAATGGCCGGCCCTTCCAGCTGACGCCCGATCCGCATTTCTATTTCGAGAGCCTGACGCACCGCAAGGCCTTGTCCTATCTTGGCTATGGTCTGGCGCAGGGCGAAGGCTTTATCGTGATTACCGGCGATGTCGGCGCGGGCAAGACCACGCTGGTCGGCCATCTGATGGCAACGATCGACAAGGCGCGGCTGACCGCTGCCAATATCGTGACCACCAAGCTCGACAGCGAAGATATCGTGCGGGTCGCGGCCAATCATTTCGATATTGATACCGATCATATGGACAAAGCTCAGCTGCTGAGCGCGTTTGAAGAGTTTCTGCACGCAGAAGCCCGCGCCGGTCGGCGCTGCCTGCTGATTGTGGATGAATCGCAGAATCTGCCAGCCGGCGCGCTGGAAGAATTGCGGATGCTGTCCAATTTCCAGCTCGGCGGGCAGGCCCTGCTGCAGATATTCCTGCTCGGTCAGCCGGAATTTCGCGATATGCTGCAGAACTCCAACCAGCTTGAGCAATTGCGGCAGCGAGTGATTGCCCATCATCATCTTGAACCGATGAGCGCCGATGAAATCGAGCCCTATGTTACCCACCGATTGTCCAAAAGCGGGTGGTCGGGACGGCCGAAGATCACATCGAGCGTGTTTCGGACTCTCTATGCAGAGACGCATGGCGTTCCCCGCAAGATCAATGCGCTGATGAGCCGGATATTGCTGATGGGATCGATTGAACATGCCGAGATGATCGACCAGAATATGGTCGCGCGGGTGCTTGCCGATCTGAATGGCGAGGATGTCGAAATTGCTGGGCCCCCCACCGCGTCGGCGGAAGTTCAGAATCCGCTGTGGGAGAAACCCAAAAGAGTGATCGATCCCGGCGCCGGACAGGCGACCGAAATCAAGGCCCAGCCTCCGGAGCCACAAGCAGAGCCTGTTTTTACCCCGGACCCTGAGGTCGTCAATTTTCGGATGGATGAAGTTCCGGCCCAGCCAGCCCAGGAAGCTGCGGAAACCAGAGCCGAAGCCGCGAAGCCGGCCGTTGACAACGAGACTGCCCAGCGGATCGACATGATCGCCCAGCGATTGTCCTTGCTGGAAAAACGTATGGATGGTCAGGAAGAAAATCTGCACCGCGTCTTGACCATGCTCGTCGAATGGGTCGAGAATGATGTCCAAAGCAAGGAAAGCTATATCAATGCAGGACGCGCGGCCTGAATCTTTTGCAAAGGCGAGAAAAGCGGATGCTTTGCTCAACGCCATGTCGGTCGATATCGAGGACTGGTTTCAGGTGGGAGCCTTCGAGACGGTCATCGACCGTGGCGACTGGGACCGGCTTGACCATCGGGTAGAGCGGAATAGCGAGGCGGTGCTGGCGCTGTTTGATGAAGCAGGGATCAAGGCGACATTCTTCGTTCTCGGCTGGGTGGCCGAACGCTATCCGGCGTTGATGCGGCAGATCGTTGCTGCCGGCCATGAAATCGCCAGCCATGGCTATGATCATGCCCGTGTGTTCACGCTGTCACCGGACCAGTTTCGCGCGGACCTGGATCGCAGCCGCAAGCTGCTCGAAGATAGCTCCGGCGAGAAAGTAACGGGCTATCGGGCCCCCAGCTTTTCGATCGACCAGCGGACGCCCTGGGCCCATGAAATATTGGCCGAGCAGGGCTATGAATATTCCTCCAGCGTCGCGCCGATATATCATGACCATTATGGCTGGGCAGGGTCGCCGCGCTTTGCCTGGAAACCGGTCGCGCAATCCGATTTCATTGAATTGCCGGTCACGACCGTAAAGCTGGGCAGCCGGATATTGGCGGCCGGCGGAGGCGGCTTTTTCCGCCTGTTGCCTTACGCTCTATACGAGCGCTCGATCCGCAAGATGCAGCGAGAAGATGGCCACGGAGCGATCTTCTATTTTCATCCGTGGGAAATCGATCCCGATCAACCCCGGGTCAAAAATGCGCCGGTCCGTTCGAAAATCCGGCACTATAGCAATTTGAAGATGATGCGCGCGAAGCTGCTGCGGGCCACCGCGGATTTCAAATGGGGCAGGGTGGACGAACTGGCCGCTCTGGAAGCAGAGTTGCTGCAATGAATATGGCCTTCAAGCCCGATTCTGTCGGGGTCCGTGTGCTGGACCGGCCCGACGCCAACGAACTGGCCCGGATTGATGCCTTTGTTGCCGCGTCCCCGCAGGGCACAGTGTTCCACCGGCCTGCCTGGATGCTGTCAGTGAGCAAGGCCTGCGGCCATGACTGGCGCTATCTGCTTGCCGAAGACGGCGACGGGGCATTGATCGGAATCTTGCCGCTGCACCTGATCCATTCCGCGCTGTTTGGCCGGGCTCTGGTGTCCTCGGGCTTCGCCGTGGGCGGCGGCATAATTTCGGACAACGACCGGGCTGTCCAGTTGCTGGCAGATGAAGCCTGGCGCTTTGCCGAGCGGCATAGCTTTCCGTCGGTGGAATTGCGCGGCGGTGCGGTGCCCGACGAAGGGTGGCAGCATAAAGAGGGTGTCTATGCCGGTTTTGTCACCGGCCTGGCGGAGGATGACGAGAGCCAGTTGCTCGCCATTCCTCGCAAGCAGCGTGCCGAAGTCCGCAAGGGGCTGAACAACGAACTGACAGTCCGTGTCGGAACGGCGCAGCAAGATCGGGACGACCATTATGCGGTCTATGCCGAAAGCGTCCGCAATCTCGGAACACCGGTTTTCCCGAAAGCGCTGTTCGAAGAGGTGCTTGATGGCTTTGGGGAGGATGCCGACATATTGACCGTGCTGCATGGAGACGTGCCGATGGCCAGCGTGCTGAGCCTCTACGATCGCGGGACGGTGATGCCTTATTGGGGCGGGGGAACATGGGCGGCGCGCAGGCTTCGCGCCAATGACGTGATGTATTATGCATTGATGAATCATGCCCGGGCAAAGGGATGCCGGTCCTTCGATTTTGGCCGGTCGAAATTTGGTACGGGTGCCTTTTCGTTCAAGAAGAACTGGGGTTTTGAACCGGAGCCTCTCAGCTATGCCACACGCACGGCGGATGGCGAAGCGGCGCGCGATGTCAATCCGATGAGCCCGAAATATCGGGCGCAGGTGGCGCTATGGCAGCGGCTGCCGCTGCCGGTTGCCAACCGCATCGGACCGTTGATCGCCAGGGGCCTTGGCTGATGGGTGAAATATTGTTTCTGGCGCACCGGGTGCCGTGGCCACCGAACCGGGGCGACAAGATCCGTTCGCATCATTTTTTGCAGAAGCTGATGGATTGTGCGCCGGTGCATCTTGGCTGTTTCGCCGATGATGCAGCGGAGCAGCAAACCGGATGGAATCGCAAAAGCGAACTGGCATCCTGTGAAATTGTGCTGCGGCAAAAGCCGCAGTGGCAGGCAGGCGTTGAAGCGCTGTTTTCGGGAAAGCCGGTATCGCTCCGCTCTTTCGAAAGCCCTGCGCTCGAAGCCTATGTCGCTGATATCATCGCCATGCGACCGATTGACTGTATCTTCGTATTTTCCGGACAGATGGCGCAGTTCATTCCGGCCGATTTTGCGGGCAGGGTGGTGATGGATTTTGCCGATGTCGATAGTGCCAAATTCGAAAGCTATGCAGAGGAAGGCTCGGGACCAATGGCCTGGGTTCATCGCCGCGAAGGGCGCTTGTTGCGTGCCTTCGAGAAAGCCGTTGCCGAACGGGCGGATCTGAGTCTGTTTGTCAGCGAGGCCGAGGCCAAGCTGTTCCGCGCACGATCCGGCTTGTCCGCTGACCGCGTCAGGGCAATCGGCAACGGAATCGATCTGGCATTTTATGACGGCAGGGATGTGCAGTCTGGAGATGTCGGCCATGACGGCCCAACGATCCTGTTTACCGGCCAGATGGATTATCAGCCGAATATTCAGGCTGTGCATAGTTTCAGCAACCGGGTCATGCCGGATATTCTGGACCGCTTTCCGGATGCGCGTTTTGTCATAGTCGGAAGGGCTCCGGCCGACAAGGTGCGCCAGCTGGAGGGCAGGAACGGAACGGTGGTGACCGGACCGGTGGACGATGTTCGCAGCTGGCTCAAATCGGCCGATGTGGTGGTAGCACCGCTGCGGATCGCTCGCGGCATTCAGAACAAGGTGCTGGAGGCGATGGCGATGGGCAAGGCAGTGGTTGCATCGGACTGCGCCGCAGAGGGCATCGAAGCGATCCATGGCGAGCATTTGCTCGTTGCGGGATCGGTCGGGGAGGAGGCAAGTCTCGTCTGTGCGTTGCTCGATAATCCCGCGCGAGCTGAACGTCTGGGCGATCAGGCGAGACGATTGATCCATTCGCATTATTCATGGGAAACGCAGCTGGCCGGGCTACCGGCGCTTTGCGGATTTCCGCGATCGGCTACCGACGAGGTGGCAGCATGACCAGCGTGACCGCCGATCCTGTTGCCAGTCAGGCGCAGCCTAGGGCCGCTCATTCGCCCTGGTCGACGCATCTGAAATGGCTGGGGATTGCGGTGCTGGCGATCCTCGCGCTTTTCTGGCGCGATGCAGCGGATATGGTGCGGACATGGTGGACGATTTCGACCTATAATCACTGCCTGCTGATCCTTCCCATCCTTTTCTGGCTGGTGCAGCAACGGCAGGAAGAGCTGGTGAAGCTGACGCCGGAGATATGGTGGCCGGGCCTCCTGTTGACCGCCATTGCTTCCCTCGGATGGTTGCTGGGCGAAGCCGCAGGTGTCGCTTTTGCCCGGCAGCTCGGGCTGCTGATGATGCTGCAGGGCGCAGTGGTGACGCTGCTGGGGCCGACTGTGGCGCGCGGGCTCGTTTTTCCTCTATGCTTCAGCTTCTTCCTGGTGCCCTTTGGCGAGGAATTCGTTCCCTTTCTGCAAATGGTCACCGCCAAATTGTCGATGATCTTTCTCGGCTGGGCCGATATCCCTGCCTTTATCGACGGGATTTTCATATCGACGCCGACCGGCTATTTCCGGGTGGCCGAAGCCTGTTCCGGGATCAAGTTCCTGATCGCGATGCTCGCTTATGGCGCGCTGGTCAGCAATGTCTGTTTCCAGAGCTGGAACCGGCGGATATTGTTCATGCTCGCTGCTGTGATCGTGCCGGTTATTGCCAACGGCATCCGCGCCTTCGGTACGATCTATATCGCGCATCACACGACGACAGACTTTGCCGCCGGTTTTGATCATATCTTTTACGGCTGGTTCTTCTTCGCCTTTGTGCTGATCATGGTGATGGCCATTGGCTGGCCCTTTTTTGATCGCAGCATTGATGATCCGATGATTGACGGCGATGCATTGCGGGAGGCCCAGTCCCCTCGCGGCACGCAGAAGCCTGCGACAGTGGTCGCCGCAATGGCCGCGATCATATTGCTCCCCGTTCTCTGGACGACGGCAGTAGCTGCCCAGGAATCACCGGTCCCCGACAGGATCGCGCTGCCCGACGTGAGCGGATGGGAGCGCGTAGACTATCAGCCTCGCTATCTCTGGCAGCCGCAATTTGACGGTGCCAGTCATCAGCTTCTTGGCCGCTATCGCAACCGGGAGACGGGAAGCGAAGTCGACCTGGCGATCGCGGTCTACGACCGTCAGGGAGAAGGACGGGAAATGGTCGGTTACGGGCAGGGGGAGCTTGTCCCTGATTCCGGCTGGTCGCGCAATCGCACGCTGGACGCGCCGGAAAACGCGGCGGCTGTTGAACTGATGGCGCCGGGCCCAGTCGTCCGCGATGTCGTCACCTTTTACAGCATTGGCGGCAAGCTTACCGGAAGCGCGTCTGTCGTGAAACTGGAGACGCTGAAGAACAATATATTCGGGGGACCGCAACAGGCCGTGGCGATACTGGTTTCGGCCGAGGCCAGTCGACAGACAGCACCGCGCAAGGCGATCCCAGCATTTCTCTCCGATCTCGGACCGGTCGACAAATTGGCTGACGCGATGGCGGGGCTGCGCTAGAGCGCACCCATGTGCGGCATTACCGGTATTTTTCATTTGGAGACGGCCAAGCCGGTCGATCCGGCGCGTCTGCGCAAGATGACCGACAGCCTGACGCATCGCGGGCCGGATGGCTCCGGTCTCTGGACCGCGCCTGGCGTCGGGCTGGGCCACCGGCGGCTTTCGATCATCGATCTGGAAGGTGGCGCGCAGCCGATGCTGACCGCCGACGAAGCGCAGGTGCTGAGCTTCAACGGAGAGATATACAATTTTCAGGACATCCGCGCCGAGCTGGAGAGGCGGGGCCACCAGTTTGAGACCAGCAGTGACAGCGAAGTCATTCTCTACGCCTGGCGGCAATGGGGGGTGGATTGTCTGAAACGGCTGAACGGCATGTTCGCCTTTGCGCTCTATGACCAGCGCAGCCGGCAATTGTTTCTGGCCCGGGACCGCTTGGGGGTGAAGCCGCTGTTTTACGCACCGGTATCCGATGGCAGCATATTGTTTGCCTCCGAACTGAAAGGCCTGCTGGCCAATCCGCTGCTGCGCCGGGAGCCGAGCCTGCGGGCGGTCGATGACTATCTTGCCTTTGGCTATGTGCCGGATCAGACCTCTTTGCTCCGGGGCGTGAAGAAATTGCCAGCCGGCCATTATCTGTTGCTCGAACAGGGCAAGCCGGAGCCCGATCCGGTGCAATATTGGGATATGGATTTCAGCCAGCGGCACAAGGCGTCGGCGAACGCCCTGGAGGAAGAGCTGGTCGAACTGCTGAAGCAGGCGGTGGGTTCGCGGATGATTGCCGATGTGCCCCTCGGCGCGTTTCTTTCCGGCGGTGTCGACAGCAGCGCGGTGGTGGCGTTGATGGCCGAGCGCAGTCGCCGACCGGTCAAGACCTGTACGATCGGCTTTGACGAGCAGTCGCTGGACGAGACCGGCTATGCCCGGCAGGTCGCGGAACGGTTCCAGACGGACCATCGCAAACGCATTGTCGCGGCGGATGATTTCGGTCTCATTGATAGGCTTGCGGATCATTTCGACGAACCCTTTGCCGATGCTTCCGCTCTGCCAACCTATCGGGTATGCGAGCTGGCCCGGGAGACCGTCACCGTGGCGCTGTCCGGAGACGGGGCTGACGAGGCGATGGCCGGCTATCGCCGCCATGTGTTTCACCATGCCGAGGAACGGGTGAGGGGCCTGCTGCCACAGTCCTTTCGGGGGCCGGCCTTTGGCTGGCTGGGATCGATCTATCCCAAGGCTGACTGGGCCCCGCGTCCGTTTCGCGCCAAGTCGACCCTGCTGTCGCTCGCCCGCACCGGTCCCGAAGGCTATGCCGAAGCGGTCGGCGTCACGACGCCCTCGGGGCGCCACCGGATCTATTCCGATGCGATGCGGAGCGATCTCGGCGGCTATGAGGCCGAGCAGCGGATGATCGACCTGATGGAACAGGCGCCAGCGCGCAACGGGCTGGACCAGGCGCAATATGCCGACATGAAGATGTGGCTGCCGGGCGACATATTGACCAAGATGGATCGCACCAGCATGGCCGTCGGCCTTGAGGCGCGCGAGCCGCTGCTCGATTACAGGCTGATGGAATTTGCCGCGAAGCTGCCGGCCAGTCAGCGGGTGCACCGGGGGCAGGGCAAGTATCTGCTCAAGAAATCGATGGAACGCTATTTGCCCAGCGACATATTGTACCGGCCCAAGATGGGCTTCGTGACTCCGATCGCGCAATGGTTCCGCGGACCGTTGGCGGACACCGCCAGAGATATCGCCAGCGGCGGCAATCTGGCGCGGACCGGCTGGTTTGACAGCAAGGCGCTGCGCCGGATCGCCGAGGATCATATCACCGGACGGTCCGACAACAGCCGCTTGCTGTGGCAGCTGCTGATGCTGGACAAGTCGCTGAGCCGGTTGTTTGGACTTTAGTATTCCTGCGTAGGCAGGAATCCATCTCCTGTCACTGCATCTGAAGGTGCTGGTCCGAGATGGGCCCCTGCCTGCGCAGGGGCACGGTCAATCCGGATAGATCGCTTCAATAAAATAGAGGCCGTCGGGCGGGGCGTTGAAGCCCAGGGCGTTGCGGTCCCTTGCCGCCAGCGCGTGCTTGAGGTCGACCTTTGACCATTTGCCGGTGCCGACCAGCTTCAGACAGCCGACGATCGAGCGGACCTGGTGATGGAGGAAGGAGCGGGCGGCGACCTCGACCTCGATTTCCTCGCCGAAGCGGTTAACCGAGATGCTGTCGAGCGTCTTGACCGGGCTTTGCGCCTGACAATGGGCCGAGCGGAAAGTGGTGAAATCATGCTGGCCGGTCAGTGCCTGCGCGGCATTGTGCATCGCTTCGGCATCGAGCGCCGGGGCGACCTGCCAGCTGAGGCCGCGGTCGAAGGTCAGCGGCGCGCGGCGGTTGGTAATCTTGTAGAGATAGCGCCGTCCTTCGCAGGCGAAGCGCGCGTGCCATTCGTCATCGACAATGTCGCAGGCCAGCACTGCCACCGGATGAGGGCGCAGGCCGGCATTGATCCCTTCGCTGAGCCGGAAGGGAGTGAGCTTCGTTTCCAGATCGAAATGGGCGCGCATCGCCAAGGCGTGGACGCCGGCGTCGGTTCGTCCTGCCGCAAAAACACGGACGTCCTGGCCGGTGATCTTGTGGATCGCCTGTTCGACCGCCTGTTGCACGCTGGGCCCATGATCCTGATGCTGCCAGCCCATGAACGGGCGGCCATCATATTCGAGGGTGAGGGCAAAACGGGTCATTATAATATGGTGCCCTTCGGAATTTTGGTGCCGTTAAGGAAGGATGGAAGATCCATGGCGGGCTTGCCGGCTTTCTGGATGGTCTCGGGCCAGATCGCGCCCGTGCCGCAGGCGATCAGGAGATGCTCGTCCAATATGCTGCCCGCCGGACCGGTTCGGTCCTCGATCTTTGCCTCGAGAATGCGATAGCGATCGCCCTGATATTCGAAAAAGGCACCGGGAGCCGGATTGAAGGCGCGTATCTGCCGTTGGACCTGTTCGGCCGATTGGCTGAAATCAAGGCGCGCTTCCTGCTTCTCTATTTTTTTTGCGTAGGTGGTCAGAGCATTATCCTGCGCTTCGGCAGTCTGTTTTGATGGCGATGCCAGATATTCCACCATCAGTTCCGCTCCGGTTTCGGCAAGTTCTTCGGTCAGTTCGCCAGCGGTTTTGCCGTCAACGGGTGTCGCTGCCTTGAGCAGCATCGGGCCCGTGTCCAGTCCCGCTTCCATCTGCATGATGGTGATGCCGGTTTCGGTGTCGCCGGCCAGGATGGCGCGCTGCACCGGGGCTGCGCCGCGCCAGCGGGGGAGCAGCGAGCCATGAATGTTCAGGCAACCCATTTTCGGGGCATCCAGTATCGGCTGCGGCAGGATCAGGCCATAAGCAGCGACCACCGCCACATCGAGATCTAGCGCGGCAAAGGCGGCCTGTTCTTCCTCGCCCTTCAGAGACACCGGCGTGCGGACTTCTATATCCAGTTCCTCGGACAGGCGCTGCACAGGGGAGGGCGACAGCTTCTTGCCGCGCCCCGCGCGTCGTGGTGGCTGCGAATAGACGGCCACAATTTCATGCCCCGCCGCGTGCAGCGCCCGCAGCGCCGGCACCGCAAAATCGGGTGTTCCCATGAAGGCTATCCGCAGAGATTTTTTGCCGGCGGTCATATTATATCTTTCCCAGGGTCACACGGGTCACACCCCCTAATCCGGAAACAGATTTTCCGGACTGGCGGCCCTCCGTCACCTCGTTTTGCTTTTTTCCTCAAAAATGTGATCTGTTCCCGACATGAGCTGAACGATATCGAATCCGCTTCGTGTAGGACAGGCATTTTCTGCTTGGCAGGTTTGTGCGGCTGCTCCTAATGACTAAGCCATGGCATCGCAAGAGATCGAAAATCTGGTTCAGGCCCTCGCCAAGCTTCCCGGCCTTGGCCCGCGCTCGGCGCGGCGGGCCGTGCTCTATCTGCTGAAGCGACCGGACACGGCGATGAAACCGATTCTTGCGGCCATGAGCAAAGTCGATGAACGGCTCGTCATCTGCAGTATCTGCGGCAATGTGGATACCCAGGATCCCTGCCAGATATGCACCGATCCGCGGCGCGACGAGAAGGCGCTGTGCGTGGTGGAAGAGGTTTCCGACCTCTGGGCGCTCGACAAATCCCGCCTGTTTCCAGGCAAATTTCACGTGCTCGGCGGAAAATTGTCTGCGCTTGACGGCGTCCGGCCGGAAGATATCGGAATTGACTCATTGATTCGGCGAGTTGAGGCTGGCGGCATTGATGAAGTGGTTTTGGCAATGAATGCGACCCTGGAGGGCCAGACGACGGCCCATTATATTGCCGAGCGCCTCGAAAAATTTCCGTTACGTCTTAGCCAGCTGTCGCATGGTATACCAGTTGGCGGTGAGCTCGATTATCTGGATGAGGGCACGTTGGCGCAAGCGCTGCGATCACGACGGCCGGTCCACAGCGATTGAATAATCCCCGAGGGGAATAGCTGACAATTAAGTCACAGTCGGCGGAAAACCGACGCAATAACGCGCGTTTTGGCTTTTCAATCTGCGATCGCGAGCTATCAATAGTGCTAATAAAAAAAGAGTTTTTCAGGAGAGCATGTTATGAAATTGGCCTTGAATCTATCCGCCTGTGCATTTGCCCTTGCGGCCATCGCGACCGCACCCGTTTATGCGCAGACCCAATCGGACGCCACTGACCAGGCCGACCGAAATGACGAGACCGTCGACAGCAATATCATTGTCGTGACCGCTCAGGGACGCTCGCAAGCCCTGTCGGATGTTCCGATCGCTGTGTCCGCAATCGGTGCCGAGCAATTGCAGCAAAGCGGCACCAGCGATATTCGCGAACTGAACCAGCTGGCCCCGTCGCTGCTGGTCTCCTCCACCGGTAACGAAGCTAATGGCTCTGCCCGTGTTCGCGGCATCGGTACTGTTGGCGACAATCCTGGTCTTGAAAGCTCCGTCGCCGTTTTTATCGACGGTGTCTATCGTTCGCGCAGCGGTAACGCGCTGAGCGAACTGGGCCCGATTGAACGGATTGAAGTTCTGCGCGGCCCGCAGGGTACCCTGGGCGGACGGAACTCTTCGGCCGGTATGATCAGCATCACCACCGCCGCACCGGAATTCCAATTGTCTGGCTATGCCTCTGCAACTTACGGCAATTATGACCAGATTCGTCTCGAAGGCGGCATAAATGCTCCGCTCAGCGATACGATTGCGGCGCGCATCGACGGCGTTTATCTGAAGCGCGACGGCTTTTACAATGATGTGGTGAACGGGACGGACGTCAACAACAAGGACCGTTATCTGATCCGCGGTCAGTTCCTGTTCGAACCCAATGACGGCCTGAGCATTCGGGTGATCGGCGACTATTCGAAGAAGGACGAGGCCTGCTGTGCAGCAACCTTTGTCCAGCCGTCTTTTGCACCGCTGGCACGATTGGCCGACGATATTTCAGTCCTAGATACGACCAACGCGCCATTTGATTACCCTGGAACCAGCACTCCTGCGCTGACAAGTACTGCAAACCCGATCGTTCCGGTGCTGCTTGGTCTCGGACAGAATCCAGCTGCTCTCAACCAAAGCACATTTAACAGGGACATTTATGTTTCTCCCGGTCGTTCCTATGCGGGCCAAACAGAAGATTTTGGTGCTTCTATAGAGGTCAATGCGGAAATCGGCACGATGAACCTGACCTCGATCACCGGCTATCGGGAATATTCCAACTTCCAGGCATCCGATACCGACTATACGCAGGTCGACATTCTCTACCGAGCACCCAATAAAAATGCCGGCGCGCGTGAATTCAAGACCTTCACGCAGGAACTGCGGCTTCAGGGCTCGGCATTTGATGACAAGCTGGACTGGCTGATCGGCGGCTTCTACGCCAATGAAAAGCTGGAAACGCGGGACAATCTACGCTTCGGTACACAATATGGTGCCTTCGCGCCGTGCCGGATCGTCAACGCGGTAAACCCCGCGCTCGCCTCACCAACCAGTACCGGCTGTCTGAGCGCTGGTGGCCGTGCTGCCTTGCAGGCCGCAAATGGTGGAACGGGTGCATTTGGCGCTGCGACCCCGCTGATCTTTGCGGGTCTCGACAATCTCGCCACGATCAATGACAAGGGCTCCATTCTCGACATCTACAATCAGAAAAGTGAGAATTTCGCGGCTTTCACTCACAATATCTTCCATGTCACCGACAAGCTGGATCTGACGGTGGGCCTGCGTTACACGCATGAAACCAAGGACTTCAACGCATCCTTCACCAATGACAATACGATGTGCCCGACCCAGCGTGCGTTGTTCACGCCCTTGCTCGGCGGACCACTTAACGCATTAGCTGCTGGTCTGATCGGTCTTGCCTGTCAGGGCAATTCAACCTCGGAACTGGATGGCGTTACCCTAAGCGACAGCCGGAGCGAGAATGAACTGACCGGGACCGCAATCCTGTCCTACAAGCCGACCGACGATCTGCTGATTTATGGCAGCTACTCGCGCGGATATAAGGCCGGTGGTTTTAACCTGGATCGCTCTGCATTGACCAGCTCAACGACCGTCAATCCGGCGACGGCTGGCACCACTGCCAATCTGCAATTCGACCCCGAAACGGTCGATGCGTTCGAAATCGGTGCAAAATATTCCACTCGGGAATTTTCGCTGAGCGTCGCGGCTTTCCGTCAGCAGTTCAGCAATTTTCAGCTGAATACGTTCAACGGTTCGGTCTTCCTTGTCCAGAACATCAACGCCTGCAGCGACAGCCTGGCCGGAGCGGATCGTGATGCCAGCGCCGCCACGGGCACTTGCGCACCTGACAATGTCAAATATGGTGTGGTTGCGCAGGGTGTCGAACTGGAAGCGTCGATCAATCCGATCAACTATGTCAACGTCTCGATGGGCCTGACCTATACCGACACCAGCTATGAAAATGATCTGGTTGGTCGTGACACGGGAGCGGCCCTTGATCCGGCGCTGCGTTTGCTGCCAGGCGACAATCTGTCGAACGCACCGGAGATTACGGCTACCGCGTCGCTGTCCTACACCCCGCCAATCGGGAACACCGGACTGACCGGACTGTTTTACATAAACGCCCGGACGACCAGTGACTATAACACCGGTTCGGATCTGCTCTACGGCAAGGAACAGGACGGGTTCACGCTGGTTAACGCGCGTATCGGTATCCGTGGTCCTGATGATGCGTGGGCGATCGAAGGCTGGGCACAGAATCTGTTCAATGTCGATTATTCGCAGGTTGCGTTCAACACGCCCTTCGTTGCGTCGCAACAAACCTATTCGGCCTTCCTGGCGGAGCCAAGAACCTATGGTATCACGGTGCGCGGCCGCTTCTAGGAGAAGCTCCAAACCGGAAAGACAATCGGGCGTGCGGTTCAAACTGGACCGCACGCCTTTTCTTTGGCCGCACATCGGGCGTCGCAGCTTGACGAATCCCGCCGGAATCCCTAAATTTGCGCCATGGCTATATTACCGATCCTCGAGGTGCCTGATCCGCGCCTGAAAACCGTGTCCGAACCCGTGACCGAGTTTAATGATGAACTGAAAACCCTAGTCCGGGATATGTTCGACACCATGTATGACGCGCCCGGCATTGGCCTGGCCGCGATCCAGGTCGGTGTGCCCAAGCGTGTGCTGGTAATTGATCTGCAGGAACCGGCGCCGCACGAGCATGAGCATGGCGAACATTGCGACCATGATCATGGCGTGATCAACAATCCGCTCGTTTTCATCAATCCCGAGATACTGGATCCGTCAGAAGATCTGAATATCTACAGCGAGGGCTGTCTGTCGGTGCCCGACCAATATGCCGAGGTCGAGCGGCCCGCGACCATCACCGCGCGCTGGCAGGATGTGGACGGCAAGCAATATGAAGAGCAGATCGACGGCCTGCTGGCGACCTGCCTGCAGCACGAGATGGACCATCTCGAGGGGATATTGTTTATCGATCATCTGTCCCGGCTGAAGCGGCAGATGGTGCTGAAGAAGCTGGCGAAGTTGCGCAAGGAACATGGCATCGCTGCCTGAATTCGTGCTCCTGCACAGGCAGGAGCCCATCTCCAGATCTAGCGCCCGGAACCGCATTCGGGAGATGGACCCCTGCCTTCGCAGGGGAACAGCATGCTGAATTCAGCGCTTGAGTTATAACAGAACGCGGCGTAAGTTCTCTTTTCGTTCTTATCAAAAAGAGACTCATTTTGGACCCCATCATCGCCATTATCGCCATTGTCATCGCTCTTCTGGGCGGTCTGGCGCTGGGCTGGTTTATCGGCGGCAAGCCGGCCAAGGAAGCGGCCCAAGCAACCCGAGATGCGGTTCAGTCCGCGAAGGAAGCGGCCCAGGCGACCGATGCCTTGCGGATCACCCTTGACGGCGTGCGCGATGAGCGGGATGCCGCGCGAACCGAACTGGCGGCATTGCAGGCGGATGCGCGCAATCACGAGAAACAGATGCAGCAATTGCTGGAAGCGAAAGAGGCCTTGTCTTCGCAATTTTCCGAGATCGGATCGAAAATGCTGGAGACCGCGCAGCGGCAGTTTCTCGAGCGCGCCGACCAGCGCTTTGACCAGGCCAATGAAAAGGGCGGCGAGAAGATCGCCAAATTGCTGCAGCCGGTGCACGAGCGCCTCGCGACCTATGAAGCTTCGATCACCAAGATCGAGAAGGAACGGACCGAATCCTATGCCGGGATTACGGCTACCATCGAACAGGTGCGGCAGGGGCAGGACAGGGTGCAGCAGGAAGCGGCGCGGCTCGTCAACTCCCTGCGCAACGCGCCAAAATCGCGCGGCCGCTGGGGAGAGCAGCAGCTCAAGAATGTGCTGGAAAGCTGCGGACTGTCGGAACATACGGACTTTGTCACCGAGCAGAGCATTGATACCGATGAAGGGCGTTTGCGGCCCGATGCGGTGATCAATGTGCCGGGCGGGCGCAAGCTGGTGATCGATGCCAAGGTCTCGCTCAACGACTATCAGGATGCGTTCGAGGCAGAAGACGAAGCCGCGCGCAGCTTTGCCATGGCGCGCCACTGCAATTCGATGAAGGCGCATATCGATGGGTTGTCGAAAAAGGCCTATTGGGACCAGTTCGAGGATGCGCCGGATTATGTGATCATGTTCGTCCCCGGCGAGCATTTCCTGGCTGCTGCGCTGGAGCATGAACCGACGCTCTGGGACCATGCGTTCGAGAAGAAGGTGCTGCTGGCGACGCCGACCAACCTGGTGGCGATCGCGCGGACCGTCGCCGGGGTCTGGCGGCAGGAGAAGATGGCAGCGGAAGCCAAGCAGATCGGGCAGCTCGGCAAGGAAATGTATGACCGTCTGGCGGTCGCCGGTGAGCATCTCAAGCGGATGGGGTCGGGCCTCGGCAGCGCGGTCGGCAATTACAACAAATTTGTCGGCAGCTTTGAGCGCAATGTCATGGCCACGGGCCGCAAATTTGCCGAACTGCAGATCGAGACCGGCAAGAAGGAACTGGAACCCGTGCCGGAAATCGAGGCGCTGCCACGCTACAGTGAATCGGTGACCGAAAAGCTGATCGAGGATGATCGCGAGATCAGCGACCAGGCAGCCGAATAGCCCCTAGGAGGGGCCGTCCGGTCCTTCGGTTACGGTGCCGCCGCAGCCGTTCAATATGCCGGCGTTGCTGGCTTCGACCTTGACCGTATCGGCGTAGCTGCGATCGCTCATGCCGTCGCTGCATTGCTGGTCGCTGGTGATATGGATGTTGATATTGTCGGTACCCGAAAAGCCCCGGACGTCCCAGCCGCTATCGGTTTTCTTCATTCGCTCCACCGGCAGTGTGAAACCCTTGCCGTTCTGCGACGAGAAACTGATCTTGTCGTCCTTGATCTCGACGGCCCAGCCCGGCTCGGTACCGAGAGCGGAATAGTCGCCCAGTTTTTCCTCGACGACCACGGGTGCTTCCGCCGGTTCGCTGCAGCCAGCAAGCGCCAAAAATGCCAGCGATGACAATGCTATTGTTTTTTTCATATGATACCCCTCCAACGCGAATTTAACACAGAGGGGCTGGAACGCCAAATTATCTCTGGCGGCTCTGGTTCAGCACTTCATAGGCCATCACAGAAGCCGCCACGGCGGCGTTGAGGCTGTCGGCCTTGCCCATCATCGGCATTTTGACCAGCCTATCGCAGTCCGCTTCATAGTCTTCCGGCAAGCCCTGCGCCTCGTTGCCGATCAGCAGGAAAGTCGGTGGCTTGTAGGTGACCGCCTGATAATCCTTGTCGGTGTTGAGGCTGGTGCCGACCAGTTCCCCCGGACCGCTGCGCAGCCAGGCCAGAAAGTCGGGCCAGCGGGCCAGGCTGATCGTCTGGGTGAAGACCGCGCCCATGCTGGCGCGTACCGCTTCCACCGAAAAGGGATCGACGCAATCGTCGATCAGAATCAGGCCGCCGGCGCCCACCGCATCGCCGGTGCGCAGAATCGTGCCGAGATTGCCGGGATCGCGCAGCGCCTGCGCCACCAGCCAGATATTGGCGGTAGAACGGTCCAGCTCTGCCAGCGGGACAGGGTGGTCGGCATAGATGCCGATGATCGACTGCGGGTTGGACTTGCCGGACAGCTTGGCGATGATCGCTTCGCTGGTCTCGATGACATCGCCGCCGGCGGCGACCGTCGCTTCCTCGATTTTTCGGGCCAGAGGGTGCAGGTCCGTACCCTCCACAACCACCAATATTCTGGGGGCCCTGCCGCTGTCCAGCGCCTCGGTCAGAATGCGCAGGCCTTCGGCGAGAAACAGTCCTTCGCGTTTGCGATGCTTTTTTTCGCGCAGGCTGCGCAGCCGCTTTATCGTCGGATTGGAGAAACCGGTAATCTGGTGGCGCATTGGTCAGTCTTCGCCGAAACCGTCGAAGACCAGGCCGGCCATTTTCTCGAGCGCGCTCTCCGCATTGTCGCCGGTCACGATGATCTCGATGCTGTCGCCCTTGGCGGCGCCCAGCATCATCAGGCCCATGATCGAGGTGCCGGTCACCTCGGTGCCGTCTTTCGCGACCTTGACGTTCACCCCGTCGGGCAATTTGCTGACATAGGTCACGAATTTTGCGCTCGCTCTTGCATGCAGCCCGCGGCTGTTGGTGATCTCCACGATTCTGCGAAATTCGCTCATGCGTCGCTGCCCAATATTTCCGACGCGACGCTGATATATTTCTGGCCGGCTTCCTTGGCTGCGGCGATGGCGGAAACAACATCCATCGATTTGCGCGCCCCGTCGAGGCGGATCAGCATTGGCAGGTTGACCCCGGCGATGACCTCGACCTTGCCTTTCTCCATCAGCGAAATGGCCAGATTGGACGGTGTGCCGCCGAACAGGTCGGTCAGAATGATAACGCCTTCTCCGGAATCGACCTTCTGGATGCAATCCGCGATTTCCTGACGGCGTTCTTCCATATCGTCGCGCGCACCGATACCGATCGCGGCAATCGCCTTTTGCGGGCCGACAACATGTTCCATGGCGATGACAAACTCGGTTGCCAGATGTCCGTGTGTCACGAGAACCAATCCAATCATGTCGATTAAATTCCCTTGTGCCCATTTAATTTTTGCATAGATTCCAGCGCTTCCATCGGCCGAGACGCCAAATTGCGATGCAGGACACTGGGGGAAAAACCAGCGGCACGCAAGTCTTTGCTCAGTCGTTCGGCAACATGTACCGATCTGTGCCGTCCGCCGGTACAGCCGATCCCGATATTCACATAGGCTTTGCCTGCGTCCTGATAGCGGGGGAGCAGGAATGTGAGCATATCGAGAATCTTTTCTATGGTCTCTGCATAGGCAGGATCCTTGCCGATATAATCGGCCACCGCTGGATCGAGGCCTGTCAGCAGCTTGAGTTCCGGCTCCCAGAAAGGGTTGGCGAGAAAACGGACATCAAACAAAAGATCGATATTGTTGGGAACGCCCCGGGAAAAACCGAAACTGGTAATGGTGATGGTGGTGACCGCGTCCTTGTCGATGGTGAACTGTTGCCGGATATCCCGCTGCAGGTCATTGGCTGTCAGGTCCGTGGTGTCGATGACATGATCCGCCCAGCGCAGAAGCGGGGCAAGCATCGTCCGTTCGAGCGCGATTCCCTGTTTCGCCGGACGGTCCAGAGCCAGCGGGTGCCGGCGCCGGGTCTCGCTATAGCGCCGTTCCAGCTCGCTATCGGTGCAATCGAGATAGAGTGTGGAAATCTCATATTCCCGCTTTTGCTGCAGGCGCTTGACGCGTTTGATCAGCTTCTCCGGATCAAAACCCCGGGTCCGGCTGTCGAAGCCAAGCGCGAGCGGCGGATCGCTGTCGCCCACGGATTTGGAAGGCGGGGTGTCCAGCAGACGCTCGATCAGCCGGAATGGAAAATTGTCGACCGTTTCCCAGCCGATATCTTCCAGCGTTTTCAAGGCTGTCGATTTGCCTGCCCCGGACAGACCGGTCACCAGCATTACCGGCTTGGCGCGTTTTTCATTCATGATTCAATTGCGCCCTGCATTATCCGTTGCAAGGCCCATTCCGCCTTGATTGCTGCGCTCGATTCCATAGCGTCCAGTGTACAGGTTGGCACCTCTATTCCCAGCAAAATCATGATCTGGCGGTCCAGCGGAAACCGGTCGGGACGGGATTTCAGGTCCACGATCATCTTCAATGTGACGCCGGACAGATAGTTGCACTCGCAAATGCCCAGCGAACGCACTTCCAGTTTTCCGGCCAAGCGAGCGGGCGGGCTGAGCAGCAGATCCTTGTCTGCGCGGACGATGTCCACCTGGTCATCGCTGATCAATATTGCGCCCCGGTCGATCAGACGCAGGGCCAGATCGGACTTGCCCGAACCGGAAGCGCCGCGGATCAGGACGCCCGAACCAGCGATAGCGACGGCGGTGGCGTGCACTGTTTCCTGCCTGATGTCGTCGGATGTCGCGGTCATTCGGGTGCCTTTGGCAGGCGAATTTCGAAACAGGCGCCCGCTTGCCCGCCTGGCCGGTCCAGAATGCGGATCGTGCCCTGATGGCCTTCGACGATCGTCTTGGCGATCGCCAGCCCCAGACCGCTGTGCTTTCCAAAGGCTTCTCCGTCGGGCCGGGCAGAATGGAAGCGCTGAAACACCTCGTCCCTTTGTTCTGGACCGACACCCGGGCCCTGGTCGGCAACATGGATAACGATTTGGTCGCCATCTGGCGTTGCCAATATCTCGACCAGCCCGCCATCGGGTGAAAAGGATACGGCATTGTCGAGCAGATTGCTGAACACCCGTTCCAGACGACCGCCGTCTCCCATCACTTTGGCGACGTCCTTTGCCGGTCGGGCAAAGGCGATATGGACGCCGAGGTTGGACGCCCGCTGTTCGCGCGCGGCGAGCAGCTGCTCCAGCATATTGCCGATATCAATGGGTTCGAACTTGGCCCGCGCCAGTTCGGCATCCACTCTCGAGGCGTCGGAGATATCATTGATCAGCCGGTCGATCCGGCGGACATCGTCGTTGGCGACATCAAGCAGCTGTTTCTGCAGCTTCTGGTCCTCGACCCGTTCAAGCCCTTCCAGCGCCGACCGCAGCGAGGCCAGGGGATTCTTGATTTCATGGCTGACGTCTGCGGCAAACGCTTCGGTGGCGTTGATCCGGTCGCGCAAGGCGGCGCTCATATCCGACAGGGCGCGGCTGAGCTGACCGATCTCGTCGCGCCGGTCGGGCATTCTCGGTATTGCAATCTCGTCCGACCGGCCCATTCGCACGCGAAAAGCTGCGTGCGCCAGTTTCCTGATCGGTCGAACGATCGTGCGGGCGAGAAACAGCGACAGCAAGATGGAAACGGTCGCGGCAATCAATATCACGAGCAGCACGCTGGTCCGTTCCGCACGGACAATCCGGGTGATATCGCGCGCATTGGCGGTCAAAAGGATCGTGCCGGTGCCATCGGGAAGCCATTTTCCCGCAACAATGACCGGCGTGCGATCAGGAGCAAGGCTGACGGAACTGACCGCGCCCGGTGCATTGCGGGCAGCGATCAGTTCCGGCCATGCTGCGAGCGCATCCTTGGCCGGCTCGCTGAAATGCGGGATGGGCTCGCTGAAAACGAAATTCTCAATGGTCCGGTCCAGCAGCCGGGCGGCATCCTTGCGCAAGGGCTCTGTTTCGGGATCGACAAATTCATAGGTTGGCTTTGCCAGTGCAAAACTGTCGATGATCTTTGTGCCATCCGGAGCGTAAAGACGCAGGCGCGCCCGGAGATGGCTTGAAAATTGACGGATCAGCGCTTTTTTATACCGGATATCGCCGGCAGAGAGCGCGTCCGCCATGATCGTCAGTTGCACTCTTGCCTGGGCCAGCCGCTCTTCGGTCAGACGGTCGCGATAATTGTTGAGATAGAACAGGCCTCCGGCCAGCAGCGCAATCGCCAGAACATTGACGACCAATATGCGGGTGGTGAGGGAGAGCCGGGCCGACCAGCGCAGGGACAGGCCCTTGTCCCGTTCCTGCCGGTCCTTATTCGGTGTAGCGATATCCGGCTCCATATAATGTGTCTATTGCGTCAAATTCAGGATCAACCTCGCGAAACTTTCGCCGCAACCTCTTGATATGGCTGTCGATGGTGCGGTCGTCGACATAGACATCGTCCTGATAGGCCGCGTCCATCAACTGGTTGCGGCTTTTTACCACACCCGGCCTGTGCGCCAGGGTTTCGAGAATCATGAACTCCGTGACCGTCAGGGTGACATTTTCATCCTTCCACCGGACCAGGTGGCGGGAAGGATCCATTTCGAGATGGCCACGGACCAGTGGCTCGGCGGCTTCTTCGTCCTCGCCCTCATCGACCGATTTTATGAATTCGGTCCGCCGCAATATCGAGCGGACCCGGGCGATCAGCAGACGCTGGGAGAAGGGCTTCTTGATATAGTCATCCGCACCCATGGCCAGGCCCAGTGCCTCGTCCAGCTCTTCGTCCTTTGAGGTCAGGAAGATGACCGGCACATTGGATTTTTCCCGCACTCTTCGGAGCAGCTCCAGTCCGTCCATCTTGGGCATTTTGATGTCGAATACCGCCAGATCCGGCGGATTGGCCAGAATTGCGTGCAGCGCGGCCTCGCTGTCAGAATAGACCCGCGTGACAAAGCCTTCCGCCTGTAATGCGATCGATACCGACGTCAATATATTGCGATCGTCGTCGACAAGAGCAATATTGGCTGCCATTTTCAGATTTCCTTTGCCGCTCGCGCCCGCTGTGACCTAGTTTATTGGATAATAGGTTACAAGAGAGCTGTTCACTAGTGACCCCGCGAGGGAACCCGGGAGCCGGTGGTGCATATATTTTAACGGGTCATAGGGAAGAAATTTGACCGACTCGGCCCGGTCCAGTAAGCGCCATGTCAATTTTGCCGCATCCGTGCGATCTCAACCTGTTTCAAGCTTTAGGGGATTATCAGTGTCAAAAGTTTCGTCCGTATCATTAAATGATCAAGGTTTTGCCAGTCCGGCGAAGCAGCACTGGAATCTCGGTGCGCCCGCTCTGGTGGAAGCGGCTGTTTCCCGCGGCGAGGGCCAGTTGGCCAAGGATGGCCCGCTGGTCGTCGAAACGGGCAAGCACACCGGCCGTTCAGCCAATGACAAGTTCATTGTGCGCGATGGCGAAACCGAAGACAGCGTCTGGTGGGGCAAGACCAATGCGCCGATGACGCCGGAACATTTTGCGGCGCTGAAAGCCGACTTTGTTGCCGCTCTCGGCGAGAAGGACACGCTGTTCGTGCAGGACCTGTTCGGTGGTTCGCAGCCGGAACATCGCGTCAATGTCCGGGTCATCAACGAACTGGCCTGGCACAATCTGTTCATCCGCACGATGCTGGTCCGGCCCGAGGCCGATGAGCTCGCAGCCTTCATTCCCGAATATACGATTATCGATCTGCCCAGCTTCAAGTCCGATCCTGAGCGCCACGGCACGCGGAGCGAGACCGTGATCGCCGTCAACCTGACCGAGAAGCTGATCCTGATCGGCGGCACTGCCTATGCCGGCGAAATGAAGAAATCCGTCTTCGGCCTGCTCAACTATCTGCTGCCGCTCGATTCGGTGATGCCGATGCATTGCTCGGCCAATATCGGTCCGGAAGGCGATACGGCGATTTTCTTCGGCCTGTCGGGTACCGGCAAGACAACCCTGTCGGCGGACGCCAGCCGGGTGCTGATCGGTGACGACGAGCATGGCTGGTCGGATACCGCGGTCTTCAACTTCGAAGGCGGCTGCTACGCCAAGATGATCCGGCTTTCCGAAGACGCGGAGCCGGAAATTTATGCGACCACGCGCCGCTTCGGCACGGTGCTGGAAAATGTGGTGATGGATCCCGAGACCCGGGAACTGGATCTCGACGACAACAGCAAGGCGGAAAATACGCGCGGCGCCTATCCGATCGAGTTCATTCCGAATGCGTCGGAAGACAATATGGGGCCGGTGCCCAAGAATATCATCATGCTGACCGCCGATGCGTTTGGCGTCCTGCCTCCGATCTCGCGGCTGACACCCGAGCAGGCGATGTATCATTTCCTTTCCGGCTATACCGCGAAAGTTGCCGGCACCGAAATCGGCGTGACCGAGCCGGAAGCGACCTTCTCGACCTGCTTCGGTGCGCCGTTCATGCCGCGCCACCCTTCGGTCTATGGCAATCTGCTGAAAGAGCGGATCGCCAAGGGCGGCGTACGCTGCTGGCTGGTCAATACGGGCTGGACCGGCGGCAAATATGGCGAAGGCAGCCGGATGCCGATCAAGGCGACTCGCGCCCTGCTCAATGCGGCACTGGATGGCAGCCTCAACGACGGCGAGTTCCGGATCGACGAAAATTTCGGCTTTGAAGTGCCGGTATCGGTGCCGGGCGTCGACAGCGCGATCCTTGATCCCCGTTCGACCTGGTCCGACCCTAGCGCTTATGACGAAACCGCGCAGAAGCTGGTCAAATTGTTCATCGACAATTTCGAGCAGTTTGCCGAACATGTCGACCAGAACGTTCGCGAAGCAGCGCCAAGCGCCGCATAGTCCATATTATCGCTCTGCCGCGATGCGAGATTTTGCATCGCGGCGGATGCGGATTTCGACCTGCTCGAGATTGGCGCTGGGCGTGTAGGTCAGTGTCTCCGACCGGACGGAGTCCTTTGACCGGGACAAGAGCGTTATCCTGCCATGGGCGATGATATCGGCGATGATGTCCGCCATGCGCTCATCGGCGTCGGCCCGCCGATAATCCGGCGGGAGCGTGAGATGGATTTCCTGCCCGGTGAAATAGCGCAGCCCCCGCGTTGCGATCTCGCCGGGGCGGCCTTCCAGAAAAGAGATGTGAAACAGGGACGGAAACCCGCGCCCGGCCAGATATTGGCGCACCACATTGTCAAACCATGCGAATCGGGTCAGTTTTCGCGCCGGCATCCAAGCCGCCGTGGTGGCGTCCAGGCTTTCTCCGATCCATTGGCCCAGCATCAACAAACGGCGGTGGACTTCCGGCACGTGCCGGTCGCTGGCGAGCGTGTCACTGGGCGCGATGGCAATGGCACCTTCGCCCGAACCGGGCAGGTCGCAGGACAGCAGATCGGATGTGCCAGCAGCGAGGCGTTCGCTCGTTTCGGCGGCCGTCAGCCGGGTGAGCAGAAAGGGCATTGCATCGACAAGGACTTCCATCATTTCAAGATTTCGAAATTTGGCGCGGTTGACGCAGACTTTATGCCTTGCCGCCGGGCACCAGGGAAACCGGGTCAGATCGATATCGCTCGCTATCGGCGCGATGATCAGCAGAGGAGGTTCGGGGTGCACGAGGCCGGTTCCGTTTCTGCCTGTCCTGTCTTTATGCTCAATTTATATTCTATCAAAGCGGCGAGAGCTTGGCAATCAAGGGTGATCAGTACCGCCCGGGACAGGATGCAGAAGCAGTTCGGGAAATGGGCGCAACATTTGATTGTCAGCCCGTCGCCGTGCCGATAACGGTCATGGCATGACAAACCTGATCTTATCTGTGTTGATGCTGGCCGGCGCGGCTCTGTTCGCCGGCGGCGTCTATATCTTGCGCAAGGGCACCAACAGAAAGCAGGGCTGGCTGATGCTCGTCGCTGCCGCGGTCATGTTCGCCAATGTCGGAATCTGGACGATTCCTACCCCAGAGCGCAATCAGCCGGTTTCGCCACAGTCGGCCGACTGAAGCTATTTGATCGGCGAATCCGGCGCGAGGCGCATGTCGAGATAATTGTCGATCGACCCCATCAGCAAATCCATCTCGTTTTCGTAGAAATGGTTGGCGCGGGGAATCTCGTCATGATGGATGGTGATATGCTTCTGGGTGCGCAACTTGTCGACCAGCTTCTGCACCGCGCTGGGGGTGACGACTTCGTCGTTGACGCCCTGGACAATGATGCCCGAGGACGGGCAGGGCGCCAGGAAGTTGAAGTCATACATATTGGCCGGCGGTGATACGGAAATAAAACCGCGGATTTCCGGACGGCGCATCAGCAACTGCATGCCGATCCAGGCGCCAAAGCTGTAGCCCGCGATCCAGGTGGTCTGGGCTTCTGGATGGAAGCTCTGTACCCAGTCCAGCGCTGCCGCTGCGTCGGACAATTCACCGATGCCATTGTCGAACACGCCCTGCGAGCGGCCGACACCCCGAAAATTGAACCGCAGGGTTGCAAAGCCGCGTTTCACGAAGGTCTTGTACATCGCCTGCGTGATCCGGTCGTTCATCGTGCCGCCCGCCTGCGGGTGGGGGTGCAATATCATTGCAACCGGTGCGCGTTCACGGGGTCCTGGGCTGAAGCGGCCTTCGAGGCGGCCTTCGGGTCCGGTAAAAATTACATCTGGCATGGATTTTCAATTCTTCGATCAAAATAATATGGTCCAGAGCATGAAGATATAGAATAGCTTTTGCGCTGGATGCAGGGCCTATATAGGGTGAGCGACCAAATCCGCAACTCAATCCAGCAAGCCAGAGAGATTTTGCCCCTATCGTGACCGACACCAGACGCATCTATCTTGACTATGCGGCGACCGCACCGATGCTGGATGTTGCCAAAAAGGCTTGCATGGAAGGGTTTGAGCAATGGGCCAACCCCTCTTCCCCGCATGGCGACGGGCGCGCCGCACAGGCGATGCTGGAGAATGCGCGGCGGCGGTTCAGGGACGCGCTGCACTGGGACGGCGATGTGATTTTCACCAGCGGTGCGAGCGAGGCGGTGCAGATCGCGCTGACCAAGTCGAAACCCGAAATGCAACTGGTGTCGCCGGTCGAGCATGATGTGGTTTTGCGATTTGCGCCGGGTGCCCGGCAGATTCCGGTTGATAGCAATGGCATGGTTATTCCGGCGAACCTCAATCACCTGCTGAAGGGGGTGGAGGGGCCGGCACTGGTGGCGATCCAGTCGGTCAACAATGAAACCGGTGTAATGCAGGACATGGACGCGCTGGCGAAGGTCGTTCGCGACCGGGGGAGCCATCTGCTGGCCGACTGTTCGCAATCGGTGGGCAAGCTGCCCTTGCCGGACGCCGACCTGATCATTGTTGCCGGGCACAAATTCGGTGGCCCGCCCGGGGTCGGCGCCCTGCTGGTCAGGGATCTCCGGCTGCTCCATGCCGATGGTGGCCAGGAACAGGGATATCGGTCGGGCACCCAGAATCTGCCCTATATTCTCGGCATGACCGCAGCGCTGGAGGCACCGGCCAACTGGGCGGGAAGGGCAGCGGAACTGCGCCAGCATCTCGATGACGCGATCCGCAAGGAAGGCGGCGCGGTGATCGCAGACAAGGCCCCGCGCATTGCCACGATTGCCAGCTATCATATGCCCGGTGTCGCCGCCAATACGCAGCTGATCAAGTTCGACATGGCCGGATTCTCGGTCTCCGCCGGCAGCGCCTGTTCTTCGGGCACGCTCAAGACCAGCCATGTGCTGGAAGCGATGGGTACCGACCCGCAGGTCGCTCGCGAAGTGATCCGGGTCAGTATCGGGCGCGACACCACGCGCGCGCATATCTATGCCTTTATCGACAAGTGGAAGTCGATTTTTGCGGACGCCCGGCGTGCCTGAGGCCGGTCGATGACTCCCGTCTATCTCGACAATCAGGCGACCACGCCGCTCGCGCCGGAAGTGTTCGATGCCATGCTGCCCTGGCTGAAGGACAATTTCGGCAATCCGCACAGCCCTCATGTCATGGGGCGCAAGGCCGCCGCTGCGGTTGAATTGGCGCGCGAACAGGTTGCCGCGTTGTTGCCGAAGAACGGACGGGTGATTTTTACCGGAAGCGCGACCGAAGCGATCAATCTGGCCATGGGTGCGGCCCGAACCCGGCAAGGGCGCGACCGGATCGCCGTGATCGATACGGAACATGCGGCCGTGCGCGACACCGCGCTGTGGTACCGGACGCAGGGATTCGAGACCAGATTGCTTCCTGTCGATGCCGACGGGCTGATCCTTCTGGAAGAACTGGAAGCATGTTTGAGCGAGAAGACCGCGCTGGTCGGCGCGATGTTGGTCAATAACGAGATTGGTGTCATTCAGCCGGTCGAGCAGATCGCGGAGATGGCGCATCGGGCCGGTGCGCTGATGCTGTGTGATGCGGTGCAGGGTTTTGGTCGGCTCGCCATTCCGCAGCAGCCGGACCTGATCGCGCTGTCCGGACACAAGATTTACGGCCCCAAGGGCATCGGCGTGCTGTGGGTACGCAACGGTATCGAACTGCCGCCGCTGATCCATGGTGGCGGGCAGGAGCAGGGGGTGCGGTCGGGCACATTGTCACCGGCACTTTGCGCAGGACTGGGCACAGCCGCAAAAATCTGCGCAGAGCGCATGCAGGCGGACATGACGCATATCGAAAGGCTGGCGGACCGAGCGCGCAGCCTGTTCGGCGACTGGACCGTAAACGGATCGCTGGAGCAGCGTTATGCCGGCAATCTGAATATCCGCCGCGACGGGCTGGATGTCGCGAGGCTGATGTCGGATGTGCGCGGTGTCGCCTTTTCCGCAGGCTCGGCCTGTGCCAGCGGCTCGGGGCGGCCGAGCCATGTCCTGGCGGCTCTGGGACTGGAGCCTTTGCAGATAAAATCATCGATCCGTCTGGGATTCGGGCGTTATAACAGCCTGGAAGACGTCGAGCAGGCAGCGCATCTGATCAATCAAGCAGCGGAGACACAGCTATCATGAGCAAGATCACGGTCCATTTTGTCAGCTCCGATGGCGAGAAAACGGTGACCGCCGAGGCATCGGAAGGCGACAATCTTCTGACCATCGCTCAGCTGCATGACCAGCCGCTCGAAGGTACATGCGAAGGCCAGATGGCCTGCTCGACCTGCCATGTCATCGTCGATCCGGCCGATTTCGAGAAACTGCCGGATGCGACCGAAATGGAAGAGGATATGCTGGATCTCGCGGCGGGAGCGCGCAAGACGAGCCGGCTGGCCTGCCAGATCGATCTGACCGCCGAACTGGACGGCCTGACGGTGCATATGCCGATCGAAAGCCACAATATGCAGAATCTCTAGCGGCTCAGAGCATCCATCTAACGGCTTGCATTTTCGCCGGACTGCTACCATATGCGCAGCGGGAGTCGGGTGGACGTAGTCGTCGCCAACCCGGTCAGGTCCGGAAGGAAGCAGCCGCAACGATTTTTCTGCGGGTCGCCCGGCTCCTACTCACAGCAAATTTGGCGTCTCTGGTCGCAATAGGCTGATAAGGCTTCGACAAGATCGCCCGTCTCGCCTAAACTCCAATTTCATGTCCGATTCACACGATATATTCGCCGCTACCGGTGTCGACGCTCCGGAACAGCCCGCTCCCGGTGCCGCCCAACCCTATCGGGTACTGGCGCGCAAATACCGGCCATCGAAATTCTCCGAACTGATCGGACAGGATGCGATGGTCCAGACTTTGGGCAATGCGATCAAGCGTGACCGGCTGGCCCACGCCTTTCTGATGACCGGCGTGCGCGGGGTCGGCAAGACCTCCACCGCGCGTCTGATAGCCAAGGCGCTCAACTGCATTGGCGAAGACGGGCAGGGCGGCCCGACCATCGATCCCTGCGGTGTGTGCGAACCGTGCCGGAGTATCGCAACCGGCAGCTTTATCGATGTCATCGAAATGGATGCCGCCAGCCATACCGGCGTCGATGATGTTCGCGAGATTATCGAGGCAGTGCGCTATTCGTCGGTGTCCGCGCGCTATAAGATCTATATTATCGACGAAGTTCACATGCTCTCGAAAAACGCTTTCAACGCCTTGCTGAAGACGCTGGAGGAGCCGCCACCGCATGTGAAGTTCATTTTTGCGACCACCGAAGTGCACAAGGTACCGATCACCGTGCTGTCTCGCTGCCAACGCTTCGATCTGAAGCGGATCAGTGCCGACCAGCTGTCCGACCATTTTGCAATGATCGTCGGCAAGGAAGGCGTCACCGCCGAGCAGGAAGCGCTCGACCTGATCGCCCAGGCAGCGGAAGGATCGGTGCGCGATGGCCTGTCGATTCTCGACCAGGCAATCGCCCATGCCGATATGGATGGCGATGGCGAGGTGAAGGCGGCGCAAATCCGGGACATGCTGGGCCTGTCCGATCGCGGTGCCGTGCGGCGGCTGTTCGAAAAATTGCTGGAAGGCGATTCCGCGGCGCTGCTCGACGCGATCGCCGAACAATATAAGATTGGTGTCGAACCGCTGTCGCTGATGAACGGGCTGCTGTCGCTTTCGCACCAGGTGACATTGTTCAAGGTCGGCAAGGCCAGTGACCCGACCCTGTCGGACGAGGCCAGGCAGCAATTTGCCGAATGGTCCGAGCAATTGTCCTATCCGGTACTGCACCGGCTGTGGCAGTTGCTGCTCAAGGGCTACCAGGAGGTCCAGCAGGCCCATTTGCCGCGCGAAGCGTGCGAAATGGCACTGTTGCGCGTGCTCTGTGCCGCGGACATGCCCGATCCCGGACAGCTGGCAAAGATGCTGGAAGCGCGTGGCCCGGCGACATCGCCGCCAGCCGAAAGGGAAAGTGCCGCACCGCCGGTGGCCGATCCGGTCGCGCAAGCGGCTCCCGTCGCCAAAATTCCGGCACCTTCCCGTGGCTTGCCGGATCAGTTTGCCGATGCGGTAAAGGCTGTCGGGCAGGTCTCCGCCGTGCTGGAAAGCATCATGATCGCCGACATGCGGCTGGTGTCTTTTGACCCGCCTCATATCGTCTATCAGCCGGTCCGGGCGATCGCCGATGCGGATATCCGCAAAATTGCCGATGCCCTGAAGCAGGAAACCGGTCGGGAATGGACCATCAACCAGGGGCAGGGCGAGGCGCAGCCGAGTCTGGTCGAACAGGAGCAGCAGGCACGGGACGCGGAGCGCCAGGCCATTCTGGACGCCCCGATGGTGAAGGCGGCCTTTGAAGCCTTTCCCGATGCCATATTGCTGGAGGAAGATGATCCCCAGCCTCAAGAATCAAGGAGCGCATAGCGATGAAATCGATGGAAGAAATGATGAAGGCCGCACAGGATGCGGCGCAACAGGTCCAGACCCAGATGGAGGAAGCCCAGAAAAAGCTCGATAGCCTCGAGGTCGAAGGTCAGGCCGGTGGTGGACTGGTCAAGGTCAAGGCAACGGCGAAAGGCCGGGTGCTGGCCGTGACGATCGACGAGAGTCTCATGAAGGCTGAGGAAAAGCAGATGCTGGAAGATCTGGTCGCAGCGGCGTTCAACGATGCGCGCAACCGTGCCGACGCCGTGAGCAGCGAGGAAATGGGCAAGATGACCAGCGGCATGCAGTTGCCACCAGGTTTTAAGTTGCCATTTTAGGCGCTTCTGCTGATCGGACGCATTACGCTTGAAGTGTCTCAAGCAGCCACCATATAGGGTGGAGAAGCGCTGTTGCAGTGCAACATGTTGGAGTTAAAATGTCCGAGTTTGAAACCAGTTCTACCCCCGAAACCAAGTCGCTGCCATTGCTGCCCTTGCGCGACATTGTGGTTTTTCCGAACATGATCGTGCCGCTGTTTGTCGGTCGCGACAAATCCGTGGTTGCGCTTGAAAAGGCGATGGATTCCGACAAGGAAATTTTCCTGGTCGCCCAGCTTGATCCGGCGGAAGACGATCCTGCTCGTGATCAGCTTTACGATCTTGGCGTGGTCGCGACCGTGCTGCAATTGCTGAAGCTGCCCGACGGCACCGTTCGGGTGCTGGTCGAAGGCAAGCAGCGTGCCCGCCACCAGTCGCTGGAAGAGCAGCCGGAAGGCTATGTGCTGGCAAAGGTCGACTTGCTCGAGGAAGAAATAGTGGAATGCGCCGAAACTTCGGCCCTGATGCGCTCGGTCATCGAACAGTTTGAAAATTATTCGAAGCTCAACAAGAAAATGCCCGCCGAAACCGTGGTGCAGCTGGGCGAAATCGACGACGCGGCGCGTCTTGCCGATGCCGTGTCCGCGAATATCAATGTCAAGGTTGCCGACAAGCAGAGTCTGCTGATGGAGAGCGATCCGGCGAAACGGCTGGAAATGGTCTTTGCCTTCATGGAAGGCGAGTTGGGCGTGTTGCAGGTCGAGAAGAAAATCCGTGGCCGCGTGAAGCGCCAGATGGAGAAGACCCAGCGCGAATATTATCTCAACGAGCAGATGAAGGCGATCCAGAAGGAACTGGGTGACGGCGAAGACGGCGAGGGCGACGAGCTGGCCGAGCTGGGCAAGAAGATCAAGGAACTGAAGCTTTCCAAGGAAGCGAAGGCCAAGGCGACCGCCGAGCTGAAGAAGCTCAAGGGCATGCAGCCGATGTCGGCCGAAGCGACCGTGACGCGCAACTATCTCGATGTGCTGCTGGGACTGCCCTGGGGCAAGAAGTCGCGGCTGAAGAAGGATCTCAAACAGGCCGAGAAGGTGCTGGACGACGACCATTTCGCTCTGGAAAAGGTCAAGGAGCGGATTCTCGAATATCTCGCGGTGCAGACGCGGACCAACAAGCTGAAAGGCCCGATCCTGTGCCTCGTCGGCCCTCCCGGTGTCGGCAAGACCTCTCTCGGACGCTCAATCGCCCGGGCGACGGGACGCGAATTTGTTCGCCAGTCACTAGGCGGCGTGCGCGACGAAGCGGAAATCCGCGGCCATCGCCGGACCTATATCGGTTCGCTGCCGGGCAAGATTGTCTCCAATCTGAAGAAGGCGGGGACGTCCAATCCCCTGTTCCTGCTCGACGAAATCGACAAGCTGGGCCAGGATTTCCGCGGCGATCCGGCCTCGGCGCTGCTCGAGGTGCTGGATCCGGAGCAGAATGACAAGTTCCAGGACCATTATCTGGAGATCGATATCGATCTGTCGGACGTCATGTTCGTGACCACTGCCAACTCGCTCAATCTGCCCCAGCCGTTGCTGGACCGGATGGAGATCATCCGGCTGGAAGGCTATACCGAGGACGAGAAGGTCGAAATCGCCAAGCGCCATCTGATCGAAAAGCAGATCGAGGCCCATGGCCTGAAAGAAGGCGAATTCGTGCTGCGCGAGGATGCGCTGCGCGACCTGATCCGCTATTATACAAGGGAAGCCGGCGTACGGACGCTGGAACGAGAAATCGCCAAGCTGGCGCGCAAGGCTTTGCGCCGGATTCTGGAAGGCGAGTATAAGAGCGTCGAAATCACTCCCGACAATCTCTCCGAATATGCCGGGGTGCAGAAATATCGCCACGGTGTCGGCGAGGAAGAGAATCAGGTCGGTGCCGTGACCGGTCTGGCCTGGACCGAAGTCGGCGGTGAACTGCTGACCATCGAATCGGTCACCGTGTCCGGCAAGGGCCAGATCAAGACCACCGGCAAGCTGGGTGACGTGATGAACGAGTCGATCCAGACGGCGCTCTCCTTTGTGAAGGCGCGTGCGCCTTCCTACGGAATCAAGCCGAGCTTCTTCAGCCGCAAGGACATCCATATCCATCTGCCCGAAGGTGCGGTGCCCAAGGACGGCCCGTCGGCAGGCGTGGGTATTGTGACTGCAATCGTGTCGACCCTGACCGGCATTCCGGTCCGCCGCGATGTCGCGATGACCGGTGAGGTCACTCTGCGCGGCCGCATCCTGCCGATCGGCGGGTTGAAGGAAAAACTGCTGGCGGCGCTGCGCGGCGGGATCACGACCGTTCTGATCCCGGCGGACAATGAAAAGGATCTGGTCGAAATTCCGGAAAATATCACCTCGAAGCTCAAGATCATTCCGATGAGTCATGTCGATGAGGTGCTGGCCGAAGCGCTGACGGAGAAAGTGGAGCCGATCGAGTGGAGCGATGCCGACGAGCTTGCGAGCCACGCTACGGCACCGGTTGCTGATGATGCGGGGTCGCTCGCGCGGCACTGATTCCTTTTCATGAGCGAGTCGCGCTTCTGAAACACGAGCGAAATGCGGAGGTAAAATAATCGAAACCTGTGCGGCTCGCGGACCGCTGGTCTCATTTCGTCTCATTTGACACAAAAAATGGGGGTCTGGCGCAGAAAACAGCGGTTTTTCTTTGACTCATCCCGATAATTTCGCATTACTGCCGCAAGACAAAGGCGCGATTCAAACTGAATTGCCATCAGAGAAGGGGGGATTCCCACAATGAATAAACAGGATCTTATCAGTAACGTTGCAGATCACAGCGGCCTCAGCAAAAGCGACGCCGGCAAAGCGGTCGATGCCGTATTTGATTCCATCACCAGTGCACTGTCCAGCGGCGGCGAAGTCCGTCTTGTTGGCTTTGGTACATTTTCGACTTCCAAGCGCAAAGCTTCTACCGGTCGCAACCCGCGCACCGGCGAGCCGATGCAGATTCCAGCATCGACTCAAGCAAAATTCAAAGCCGGCAAGGGCTTGAAAGACGCCGTCAACTAAACAACAAACCGGGGAGCAGAGTATCGCTCCCCATTTTATTTTCGCGCTTTGTTCTAAAAAAATATCAGGCGGGACCCCGAAAAGGGGCCCGCCTTTTTCTTTGGGAGATGGGCGGCGGCAAAGCGCGCCGAACGGAACCGGTCAGTCCCGCCGTTCAATCCCGATGCCGGAAAATATCGCGCCCGAGCAGAGCATTTCGGGCGACTTCGCCCCGGTCATGCATGGTCAACGCGCCGCCGGGCAGATCGTCATCCCAGCAGCTTTCGTCGGCGTAAAATTGCAGCGCCTGCTTCAACCGGGCGTGCTGTCCGTAGAGGTCGGTCAGGGCTGCAACCGTGGCGGACAGTTCGGGCAGGTCATCACCGGCGCCCTGCAGCATCATTTTCGCCAGATCCTCGCGGCCCGACGCGCGCAGCGTGATGGCCACGATATTGCGGGCGGTGTCGATCAGCTCCGTGGATCTATTCATGGCGGTCATTCTTCTTCCGTTTTTATTGTATGTATTATTATCCATACAATAATTTTAAATCTCCCCATATATAGGTATCTCGACCCGTCCTGTCGACCGCTATCCGGTCAAATAACCAGAGAGACAAGGCCTGTTAATTGACTCCGCTCGATCAGCAAACTATGGAGCCATACAATGACGTGACTATATATATTTTGTATGGAGTATGTACCTTGAAAATGGTCGAAGACGAGAAGTTTCGCTGGATCCTGCATTGCGGCTGGAAAGGCCTTTGCCCGCGTTGCGGCGAGGGCAAGCTGTTCAGCAGCTGGCTCAAAATCGCTGACAAATGCGATGTCTGCGGTCTTGATTATCGTTTTGCATCGCCCGATGATGGCCCGGCGTTTTTCTCGCTGTGCATCGTCGCCTTTCCCCTGGTTTTCCTGGTGGTTTGGCTGCAAGTCGCCCTGGAGCCGCCATTCTGGGTTCATCTGCTGACCTCTTTCCCGCTGATCAGTCTGGGCTGTGCGTTGCCGCTTCGACCGATCAAGGGCTGGCTGGTCGCCTCGCAATATGTGAACAAGGCGCAAGAAGCGGGCACCGAAAAACTCTGGGCGCAGCTGAACGGGGCGTCAGAGAGCGACGAATGGTTTGAAGGAAAATAGCTGGTGTCGAACTGGATTCCCGAGCTTTCCCGATTTTCCGGACCCAAATATCTGGCCGTAGCCGATGCCCTGACGGACGCCATTCACAGCGGCTATTTCAAACCGGGCAACCGCCTTCCGCCGCAACGAGAGTTGGCCGATACTCTGGGTTTCGATCTTACCACGATCACGCGTGCCTATGAGCTGGCGCGCGAGCGCGGGCTGATCGTCGGTCGCGGGCGAGCGGGCAGCTTCGTCCGGGAGGACAGGGCGGTTGCGACCGCTGCACCGGCTCAATATGACGAGGCCATGAATTGCCCGCCTCTGCCGGCTGGCCGATCGCTATCCATCGCTTTCGCCGATACCGTGCGGACCTGTCTGGCCAATGAGGCCGAGGCCGCCTTCCATTATCAGCGCCCCGGCGGGGCATCGCACGTGCGGGAGGCGGGTGCTCAGCTGCTCAGCCGGATCGGCATTGCCACCCATGCCGACCAGGTCATCGTAACCGCCGGCGGGCAAAACGCCCTGCACGCGGTGCTGTCGACCATTGCCAGGCCCGGTGACCATGTCGCCTGCGGCCGGTTCGTCTATCCCGGACTGCGGTCTCTGGCGCTGCGTCTAGGACTGAATCTGGTGGCTTTGCCGGAAATGACCGGCGACGCGCTGGCGGAGGCCTGTCGGAGCAAGGCGATCCGCGCGCTTTATATTGTGCCGACCAATGATAATCCGACGACCGAGACGATCTCCGCCGAGAATCGAAAGCAGATCGCAGATGTTGCCCGGCGCGAAAATCTGCAGATCATCGAAGATGATGCTTATGGCTTGCTGGCTGGTAATCCACCGCTACCCATTGCGAGTCTGGTTCCTGATCTTTGCTGGTATATCGCGAGCACATCGAAAGTGATCTCGCCTGCTCTGCGGGTGGCGTTCGTTCGCTGTCCGAATGTGGGCCAGTCGATGCAGCTTGGCGCAGAGATGCATGAGACGGTGGTCATGGCGCCTCCGATCAACGCTGCCGTTGTCGCGCACTGGCTGAGCAACGGAACCTTCGACAGGCTGGTACAGGATACCCGGGCAGAAGCGGCATGGCGGCAAGCCACTGCCAGGGAGATTCTCGGCTCTGGCACCTTCGCGTCTCAGCCGGAAGGATATCACCTGTGGCTGCGGATGCCGGATGGATCGCTCGCAGCACATCTGCCCGTCTTGACGCGCAATACCGGTCTCGGGCTGGCGCCATCCGAAGGCTTTGCGGTTGGTGGTCATAGCGACCAGCAGGCAATGCGCGTTTCGCTGGGCGGGCCAATCGGCAGGAGCGCGCTGTCTGCCGCCTTGCGGGCGCTGGACGCGTTCATTTGCTCTTCAGGCGAGAGGGATCTGAATCCGATCGTCTGACGGGATATGCCGCTCAGACTGTGGGACAATATCAGGCCGGCCGGGGAGAGGGTTTGCCCCGCTCGATCAGCCGTGACCGACGCCCCGACCTTGAAAATCCGCTTTTCGTGCCTAGATTAAAGTCTCCCAAGAGATAAATATTCAGAGGTTTCAATGGCAGGCGGCTGGGCACGCGATGGTGCGGTGCAGGATCAGATAGACGATACAATAGCCGACGCGGTCAAGCGCGCGCGGGCCGATATGCCGACCGGAGAAGCCGCAAAATATTGCGTCGAATGCGGCGACGAAATTCCCGAAGCGCGCCGCCGCGCCTTGCCCGGGACAAGGACCTGTGTGGCATGCCAGTCGGCGCGCGATGCAACCCGCTCGCAGGCCGGCTTCAACCGCCGTGGCAGCAAGGATAGCCAGCTGCGCTAGGCGACGTTCAGCCACAAATTGTTCGATAATCAGCATTTCGGAAACATAGTCCGCTTTTTTTGCAAGCAGCATTGATAATGAAAATGATTATCAATAGAGCATGGGGCCATCAGGAGGCTCTATGATTCTAACACGCAATATTTCGTTATTCATGCTGCTCGGCGCAGCGTCCCCCCTTGCAGCGCAGGACCTTGCAGAGGCTGACGCCGAAGGCCGGGAAGACATCATCGTTATCGGACGGGCGGAGCGGCTGTATCGCGTGGAGGAAACGACATCGGGGAAGCTGCCGACCGATCCGCTGGCCTCCAGTCAGTCTATCACGGTTCTGACCGACGATCTTATTCGCGACCAGGGCGCCCGCGACGCGCAGGATCTCTACCGCAATATATCGGGCGTCACGGTGTTCAGCTATGCCGGCGTCACCGCGCGCGGCTTCCGGCAGGAGGAGAATTTCTTCGACGGCCTGCGCGGGGATCCCTATTCCGGATTTTCGGTGCCGCAGACGTTCAATATCCAGCGGGTGGAATTTCTCAAGGGACCGGCAGGGATGCTCTATGGCCAGTCCGCACCCGGCGGCCTGTTCAACTATATTTCGAAGAAACCTGCCTTCAACACGGCGATCGAAGCGCGCGCCATTGCTGGCACACGTAGCCGGTTTGGCGGTACCGTAGATGCCACGGGGCCGCTTTCCGAGAAGCTGGCGGGCCGTGTCGCGGTTTTCTACGAGAACAGCGATGATGCCCGCTGGAATGCGGACAATGAGACGCTGATCCTGGACGCCGGTCTGACAACCGATATCGGTATCGGCACGCTGACGCTGCAGGCGACTCGCTATGATATCGATCTGGGCGGCAACCGCCTGCGCGGCGTTCCGACCGACAACGAGGGCAATTTTCTTGCCGACCGGCGCTGGAACCATAATGAGGCCAGTGACTTTCTCTGGCTGAAGTCGAATGTCGCTCAGGCGCTGCTGGACATACAACCAGCTGACAATCTGAAGCTCGATGTCGGGCTGCGCTATATTGATGCGAAGGAAAGCCAGGAATATCATGAGCCTCGCGGGCTGTTCGATTCCGATGGCGACGGCAAGGTCGATGCCAGCATCCGCGAATTCCGCGACCAGTTCCGGACCTATGAAAGCTGGTCCTTTGGCGCCAACGCGATCTGGTCGGTTGATCTCGGCCAGATCGGCAACCGGATATTGGCCGGGATGGACTATTATCAGGAAGACGGGTCGCTCAACTATTATCGGGCGCGGGGCAGGGCCAGCGCGACGCCCGGCCTGCCGACTCCGCTGAGTCTCAACAATCCGCAATATGGCGTGACCGATCCGGCCAATTATAACCTGACGCGCATCTATCCCGACGACCGTCCGACCAGCGCCCGCCGAGCCGGCTTCTACCTCCTGGAAGAGGCGACCATCGGGCCGGTGATTGCGGTTGTGGGGGCTCGCTATGATGATTATCGGGACGAATTGCAGGGCGAATCGTACGGCGACAATGCCTGGACCTGGCGCGCCGGACTGACCTGGCGGATTCGACCGGACCTGTCGCTGTTCGGCCAATATGCGACCAGCTTCGAACCGCAGGACATCGGCCAGCAGGATGTGCTGGCTGGCGGCCCCTTTTCCCCGCTGAAGGGCGACATGATTGAAGGGGGCGTCAAGACCGCGCTGTTCGGCGGGCGGGTACAGTCCAGCCTGTCGGTCTATCAGATCCGGCGCACCAACCTGTTGCAGGCGGATCCTGCCGGTGATCCCGGCGGCGACGGGGTCGATGATTTTATCGCGTTCGGCGAGGTCACCAGCAAGGGCTTTGATCTCGATTTTGCCGCCGACCTTACCCCGGACTGGGTGCTGACCGTGAACTATGGCTATAATGATACCAAGATCACCAAAGACAATGGCGGCAGCGGCTTCGGCCTGAATATCGGTGACCGCTTTCCCAATGCGCCGAAACATCAGCTCGGTTTCTGGACGCGGTACCAGATCAGGCCGGTCGGTCTCGCCTTTGCCCTGGGCGGCGATTATGTCTCGGAACGGCGGTCGATCAGCGACCAGCGAGTGAAACCCTATTTCGTCTTCGACGGATCGATCATCTATGAAACCGGTCCGTGGAAGGCGATGCTGCGGGTCGACAATATTTTCGACAAGACCTACGCGACCTCGGGCTTTATCGACCGCACCGGCCATTTCCCCGGCGAGCCACGGTCCGCGTTCATTGAGGTGACCCGGACATTCTGATGGATGGCAGGCTGATGGATGGCAGGCCTCAGGCCGCCCGGCAGCGACCCCGGGTCAAGCCGGCCCGTCTGTGGTGGCTGGTTCACCAGTGGGCCGGGCTGAAGCTTGCGATCCTGCTGACGTTCGTCTTCGCGACCGGCACGCTGGCGGTGCTGTCGCACGAAATCGACTGGCTGCTGCAGCCGGGCCTCAGGGTGTCGCCTGCCACGGTGAGCGACGAGCCGCAATGGGACTTGATTGCCGCCGCCGCTGCCGCGCACCCGGCCAGTGCGGCAATCCGCTCGATCGATGCGCCGGTGGCCAGTGCATTTGCCGCGAATGTTCATATCATCCGCCCCGATGGCAACCAGGGCTTTCTCTATGCTAATCCCGAAACGGGTGTCATCCAGGGTGTCGGACCATGGGCGGGGGCGCAGCGGATTTTGCGCAACATGCATCGCCATCTCAACCTGCCGCTGAACATCGGCGTCCCTCTTGTCTCGGTCCTGTCGGTCCTGTTGCTCGCCAGCCTGGTCTCCAGTCTCGTGGTCTATAAAAAATGGTGGCGGGGTTTCTTCAAGCCGGTCCGCTGGCGCGACGCGCGTACCGCCTGGGGCGATATCCACCGTCTCGCCGGACTGTGGTCGCTCTGGTTCGTGGCGCTGATTGCGCTGACCGGCATCTGGTATCTCGCCGAAAGCCTGGGCCTGGATGCGCCGCCCGCGATCAAGGCCAGTGCGGAGCGAGCGATTCCGGAAAATGAGGTCGTCGCACGCTTCCCCGCCAGCCTGGAGGCGGCGCGGGCGGCTTTTCCGGAGCTGGCAATCCGGCGGATCGTCTTTCCCGCGAAGCCCGGGCAGGCCTTCCGCTTTGAAGGCGATGCCAGTGCCCTATTGGTCCGCCCGCGAGCCAATGCGGTGTGGACCGATCCGGCAACCGGGGGCGTTCTCGCCACCAGTCGCGGCGAACAGCTGTCCGTCCACCAGCGGATTTCGGAAGCAGCCGATCCGCTGCATTTCGGGACCTTCGCGGGATATGGGAGCAAATTGCCCTGGTTCCTGTTCGGCTGTCTGCTGACGATGCTCTGTGTGTCGGGCGTCACCATATTCGCTCTGCGCCTTTCGCTGTCGGCCAGAGAACAGCGGAAGGCTGTGCGCATTGCATGGATCGGCATGGGGCGATGGAAATGGTTGGCAACCTTGCTGGTCGGGCTCGGCCTGATACTGGTATATCCGCTAATCGCTGCGTGACCCCCCAGTACCCGGGAATCAAGCGGAGAAAGCTATCCGGATCACCGATTTGACGGAACCGAAAGGCGGCTGGGGTGTTGTTCAGACAACCCCCAACGACTTTCACAGGAGCGCCGCAATCGAACATCTGACCGACAATTTCTGGAATATACGCGGCGATTTCAAGATATCGCATGTCATCAATATCGGCACGCAGATGTCGCTTGTTCGCAAGCCGGACGGATCGTTCATTCTGCTTGATGCCTATGAAATGGACGAGGCGGATCGCGAAGAGCTGATGGCGCTGACTTACGGTGGTTCGCTGATCAAAGCGGTGCTGAACGTCCATCCCTTTCACACCGTCCATTGCGAGTTCATTCACAAGCTCTTGCCCAATGCCCGGCTGATCGGGACCCGGCGTCATCACCAGAAAATGCCGGATTTGGCATGGGATCCGGCGCTGATTGAGGATCAGTCGACGCAGGAGGAATTTGCCGATATTTTTGACTTTTCGGTTCCTGCGGGCGTCGATTTCGTACCGGAAGACGACAGTGTCCATGTGAGTTCGGTTCTCGTACGCCATCGGGAAAGTCGTATCGTTCATGTTGATGACACGCTGATGTTCATCAATCTGCCGTCGCTGGTTGAAAAATTGCTTCCGGGGCCGAGACTGCGCTTCCATCCGAAACTCGCCGAAGGGCTGGAGAAACGCCCGGGTTCGGCGGACGACTATATCGCCTGGGCAAAAGGCCTCGCCCGGGAGTGGGCCGACACGAAGATCGCCTGTGTCGCGCATAATGGCATTTTCCGCCTTTCCGGCGAGACATTTGCCGAGGCCATCGAGGAAGCCCTCGAGCAGGCGTCCGGTACGCTGGACGATCACCGCAAAACATATGGCTGAGCGCATCCCCCGCGCTAGTCCCCTATCACAACACAAGGATCTAATATGACCGACAAGACCATAGAAACAATCAATCCGCTGACCGAACAGACTCTCAAGACCTATCCCGTCATGTCCGACGAAGAGGCGATGGCGGTTGTCCAGGACAGTCACGACGCGTTTCTGGAATGGCGGCTGAAAAGCCTGGAGGAACGTGCCGGCGTGATTGCGGATATCGCCGATGAACTGCGCAAGTCGAAAGAGGAATTTGCCCAGTTGATGACCGACGAAATGGGCAAGCTGCTCAGCGACGGCCGTGAGGAGATTGAGCTGTGCGCGGGTATCTGTGACTATACCGCAAAGCATGGCCCGAAAATGCTGGCGGATGAGGAACATGATGTTCCGGAAAGCCGCGGCCTCGTCACCTATTCGCCGCTTGGCGTTATCTATGGCATCCAGCCCTGGAACTTCCCCTGCTATCAGGCGATCCGCTATTCGATTTCGAGTCTGATGGTCGGCAATGGCGTATTGCTGAAACATTCCGAAAATTGCACTGGCAGCGGTCTGCTGCTGCGCGACATCTACGAGCGGGCCGGTCTGCCCAAGGGACTGTTCGGCGTGCTGCTGATCAGCCATGACCAGTCCGACAAGATTATCGAACATGACCTGGTGCGCGGCGTGACCCTGACTGGCAGCGACAAGGCAGGGCGCACGGTTGCCCAGAAGGCCGCCTCGGTCTCGAAGAAGACCGTTCTCGAACTGGGTTCGAACGACGCCTATATGGTGTTTGATGATGCGGATATGGAACTGGCGATCAAGACCTGCGCGCAGGGCCGCCTGTTCAACAACGGCCAGACCTGCGTCAACGCGAAACGGTTCATTGTTACCGAGAAAAATTATGATGCCTTTGTCGAGGGCTATGCCGCCGCGTTCAAGGACGTTGTGATGGGCGATCCGAATGATGAGGACACGCAGCTTGGGCCACTGGTATCGTGCAGCCAGCGTGACCAGATTCACAAACAGGTGGAGGAAAGCGTGGCCAAGGGCGCAAAGGTCGTTGTCGGCGGGGAGGTGCCTGATCGCACCGGCTGGTTCTATCCGGCCACCGCACTGGTCGATGTTGCGCCGGGTCAGCCCGCCTATGACGACGAGATTTTCGGACCCGTTGCCTCGATCGTCAAGGCCAAGGATGACGAGGATGCCATGCGCATCGCCAACGACAGCCGCTATGGCCTGGGTGGCGGTATCTTCAGCAAGGATGTGGACCGCGCCGTAAAAATGGCTTCCACCTATTTCGATACCGGCATGGTCAACATCAATGGCTATTCCATTGCATCACCCGACATGCCGTTCGGCGGCGTCAAGGATTCCGGCTATGGCCGCGAACATGGCGAGGTCGGCCTCAAGGAATTCGTCAATGTGAAGGCGATCACGATTGCCGACTGATAGCAGGGAAACGCTCCGCTGCGATGTCGCGGTGATCGGCGCCGGCACCGCGGGTCTCGCCGCCGAGCGGGCAGCCCGCGCCAATGGTGCCAGCACGCTGCTGATCGATCCTGCCTATAACGGCACGACATGCGCGACCGTTGGCTGCATGCCGTCAAAGCTGCTGATCGCCGCTTCGCACGCGGCTCATGCGGCGCGGTCCGCCGGCACCTTCGGTATCACCGTTTCTGCGGTCGGGATCGACGGCAGGGCGGTGATGCAACGCGTGCGCGACGAGCGTGACCGCTTCGCCCGCCTCACTCGCGAGAGCATCGCCGAAATTCCGGATGATATTCGCCTGCTAGGCAGCGCGAGGTTCATTTCGCCCCATTGTCTGGAGCTGGACGATGGCCGACAGATCGAGGCGCGCAGCGTCGTGATCGCCACCGGATCGGCGCCCTTCATTCCGGACGAATTCTCCGGTCTGGGAAAGCGTCTGCTGACCAACGAGACCATATTCGAGCTGGAGGATCTGCCGGAGCGTCTGGCGGTCGTCGGCTCCGGCCCGATCGGTCTGGAACTGGCGCAGGCGATGGCGCGACTGGGCGTAAATTTGACACTGTTCGATCGCGGAGAGCGTCTGGGCGGAATCCGCTGCGACAGGGTACATGCTGCGCTCCGGGCCATTATCGAAGAGGATCTGACCCTGAAGCTGGGCGTCGAGCTTGAGGCCAGGGCGAAAGGCGAATCCATAGAACTGTCCTGGAGCGGCACGTCATCGGGCAAATCCGAATTTGACTATGTTCTTGTTGCGACGGGACGACCGCCCCAGCTCGAGGGCCTTGATCTGTCCGCTGCGGGGCTGGAGCTCGACGATGACGGTGTGCCGCTGCACGATCGCGACAGCATGCAATGCGGCGACAGCGCGATCTTCCTGGCCGGTGATGTCGCGGATGATCAGCCGGTTCTGCACGAAGCCTCTCACGACGGCGCCATTGCCGGACGCAATGCCGTTGCCTTTCCGGCATCGGCGCCCGGCCAGCGCTTTGCGCCTTTCGCAATTACCTTCACCAGCCCGCCCGTCGTGAGGATCGGGCAGTCGGAGGAGGACGGGGTCATAACCGGCACCGCCGATTATAGCGATCAGGGCCGCGCGCGGGTCGAAGGCGTCAACGAGGGCGTTCTGACGCTCTATGCTGCCGCGCCCGATGGCCGGCTGATCGGGGCAGACCTGTGCACGCCGGCGAGCGAGCATCTGGGGCATATGCTGGCCTGGGCGATTCAGCAGGAGCAGACGGCAACAGAATTGCTGGAAATGCCTTTCTACCACCCGACCTTCGAGGAAGGGCTGAAACAGGCCTTGCGCACGATCTGCGCGGCCACGCCGCTCGCCCTGCCCGAAGACCAGGACCGCGGCACGCCTTCCGGCGCATAGCCGGGCTCTGAATGTGAAAATAGGGAACCATCCGCTGGATGGTTCCCTATTGAAAAATGGTAGACGCTGAGGGGTTCGAACCCACGACCCGCTGATTAAGAGTCAGCTGCTCTACCAACTGAGCTAAGCGTCCATATGGTATGACAGGCTATATAGGGCCGGATTTTGCAAACGCAACATCTTGCTTGCAATAATCATCCAAAAGCACCGCCGCGCCTCCCAGGATTGCGTTCGATCGACATCAATATGCCGACGCAGATCATGATTGTCATCATCGATGACCCGCCGTGGCTGAGGAAGGGCAGGGGAATGCCCACCACCGGTGCCAGTCCCATCACCATCATCAGATTGATCGCGACATAGAAGAATATGGTCACGGTGAGGCCTGCCGCAGTCAGTTTCGAGAAGCGGGTTTTCGCTTTCATCGCCACGCCAAGGCCCCAGCGAAACAGCAGGAAGAAGCAGAACAGCACCAATATGCCGCCCATCAGGCCCCATTCCTCGGCCATGGTGGCAAAGACGAAATCGGTGTGGCCCTCGGGCAGATAGTCGAGATGGCTCTGGGTGCCGTTCATGAAGCCCTTGCCAAACAGGCCGCCGGACCCGATCGCGATCTTCGACTGGCTGATATGATAGCCGGAGCCGAGCGGATCATTTTCCGGGTTGAGGAAGGTGGTCACGCGCCGTTGCTGATATTCCTCCAGCGCAAAGAAATAGGCGAGAGGGGCGATAACCGCGACCGCCGCAGCGCCGCCGATGAACAGCCGCAGCGGCAATCCGGCGAGAAAGGCGATGGTCAGCGCACCGGCAACGACGGTGATGGTCGTGCCGAGATCGGGCTGCAGCAGAATCAGCATGCAGGGCACCGCGAGCAGGGCAAAGAGTGGCCAGATCGCCCCCCAGGTCCGAAGCTGGCTTGGCGGCAGCAGGTCGTAAAAGCGGGCGACCGCGAGGATGATCGCGACCTTCATCAGTTCCGATGGCTGGAGATTGATAAAGCCCAGGTTGAGCCATCTCTGGCTGCCGCCACCAACCGCCCCGATCAGCTCGACGCCGAGCAGCATCAGCACGACAGCGCCGTAAACCGGGAAGGCCATGGCCTTCCAGAAGGATTCCTTGAACCGCGAGAGCACGATCGCCATCACCACGAACACCGTGAACCGGAACATGTGCGGGCCGGCCCAGGGGCTCATGCTGCCGCCCGCCGCCGAATAGAGAACGACAAAGCCGAAGCTCGCCAGGACGAACAGCAGCAGGATCGTTTTCCAGGGAAGCTGCGCAATCGGCGCGGGAACGAAATCACTCAATTGCTAGTCTCCGGCGCTGGCTTCGGTGCCGGCGGCGGGCGCTTCCGGAGGCGGATTGTCCGCCGCTGCCTTTTCCATGTTTCGGGCGGCGCGATAGGCTGCCATTTTTGTGTCCATCCGTTCCTGGATCGTGCCGCCCCAGGATTGTTCGAGATCGGTCAGGACATTCATCGCCTTTTCCCGGTCATAGAGAAAGGTGATCACATCCCGGGCGACGGGATAGGCCGCCCCGGACCCGCCCCCATGTTCGATCACCACGGCGGCGGCGTAGCGGGGATTGTCAAAGGGGGCAAAGCAGATGAACAGGCCATGGTCGCGATATTTCCAGGGCGCGCTGCGCTTGCCGTTGGAGACGCTGAGGCTGACGACCTGCGCGGTACCGGTCTTGCCTGCCATCAGCACGTCGTCGAGCGGAAGCTTGGCGCGACCGGCTGTGCCGCGACCGTTGACCACTTCGCTCATCGCCGCCCGGACATAAGCGATATGATCGTCGGTAAAGCCGAGTGACGGTGCTGGTTTGCGCTTGCTGTCGGCCAGCATGTGCGGCATCAGCTTGCGGCCGGTCGCCAGCCGGGCCGCCATCACTGCCAGTTGCAGGGGGTTGGCGAGATAATAGCCCTGACCGATCGAACTGTTGACCGTGTCATAGGTCTGCCATTTGCGCTTATATTTTTTTTCCAGCCAGGCCGGGCTTGGCACGGTGCCGTAAAACTGGCTGGAAACGGGCAGGGGAAATTCCTGGCCCATGCCTAGCAGCTTTGCGTAATCGGCCACCTTGGCAAAGCCCACTTCCTGGGCGAAATGGTAGAAATAGCTGTCGCAGCTCTGGTAGATGCCCTTGGCCATGTCGACCTGGCCATGATTGCCCCAGCAGTGGAAAAAGCGGTTGCCGATGCGGCGGCCACCACCGCATGTGATGGTCTCCGTCGGCTGTATGCCGGCCTCGAGAAAGGCCATGGCGTGCATCGGCTTGACGGTCGAACCGGGCGGATAGAGGCCCTTGAGAATCTTGTTGCGCAGCGGGACATGATCGTCTTCGGACAGCATGCCCCATTCGACGGTACTGATGCCGTCGGAAAAGCTGTTGGGGTCAAAACTGGGCATCGACGCCATGGCGAGTATGTCGCCGCTATGGGTGTCGAGCACCACCACCGATCCGGACTCCGGGCCGAGCCGGCGCGCGGCATATTCCTGCAGATCGATGTCGAGAGTCAGCTGCAGCGGCTTGCCGGGCGTGTCGGGGTGGGTGTTGAGTTCACGGACAATCTTGCCGCGGGCTGTCACCTCGACCCTTTTGGCGCCGGGTTTGCCCTGCAGCCGGTCCTCGAACATTTTTTCGAGGCCATCCTTGCCGATCTTGTAGCCCGGGGTGACCAGAATGGGATCGGGGTTTTTCTTATAATCCTCTGCCGATGCAATGCCGACATAGCCGACCAGATGGCCGACGGCGGGACCGGTGGGATAATTGCGCGAAAAGCCCTGGCGCGGCGACACGCCGGGCAGGTCAGGCAGGCGGACGCTGACCGCCGCATATTCTTCCCAGTCGAGTCCGGTGGCCACCTGAACGGGTTGAAAACTGGTGGCCTGCGCCAGTTCCTTGTTGATCCGCTCCAGCTCTTCCGAGTCGAGCGACAGCAGTTCGGCGAGCGTGGCAATCGTCTGCTTCTTGTCGCGCAGCCGGTCGGGAATGATATCGACGCGAAAATCGGTCTTGTTGTTGGCGATCGGCTTGCCATTGCGATCGATTAGCCAGCCGCGCCGGGGCGGAACCAGCGTCAGATTGACCCGGTTGCTTTCAGACAACAGCTTGTAGCGCTCGTTTTCCGCGACGGAGATATAGGCCATCCGTGCCGCCAGCATCACGCCGACGCCGATCTGCAATCCTCCGATCACGGTCGCGCGGCGCGTGAACGTGATTTCCTGCATCGCGCTGCTGATCGTCTTGGGAGACTTCATGCCGCCACCCGCCAGTTGTCAATGGCCCCGATCAGACGGGCGACAAAGGGATAGAGCAGGACAGACAGCAGGATCTGCGGCACCAGCAGGTCGAACCGCAACACATTGGATCGGAAATCAACGATAAGCATGCCGCCTATTAGCACAAAGATGATGGCCGTGGAGGCGATAAGCCAATCCTGCCAATAATCCCGCCGCACCGCTTTGCGGTCGAGGGTCTCGAGCAGGATGAAAACGAGGGACCAGAGAAAGGCGGCGCTGCCGAGCGGCTGACCACTGAAGATATCGTCGATCAGGCCGAGAGGGAAACCCGCCCAGACCGCCCAGTAGCCGGGTCGTATCAGGCGCCAGGCCAATATCACGAGCAAACCCATCGGCGGCAGGATGGGATAGTCGGTGATAATCGGCAGCGCCGTGATCATCGAGCCAATGACAACCGTCAGCGGCGGTATCAGCTTGATCCGCAACTGGGAGGGTTGTCGGCCAATCCTGGATTGCCGGGAACGGGGCACTATTCGCCGCTTTCCTGTTCCACGTCTTCGATCGAATCCTTTTCGATCTGCCGGACCGTTTCTGCCTGGAAAATCGGCTGGACGATCGCGTGGCTGACCTTCGCAGGATTGGCCAATACCCGGCCGATGGCACCGCTTTCGGTCTTGCGGATCACGACAGCCACCGGAATGCCCGGACTGTAAAGGCCGCCGCTGCCGGAAGTGATCATCAGGTCGCCGGTCTTGAACGGGTTTGAGCCGATATTGATCGGCTGGATATCCACGGTGCCGTCACCACGACCGGTGGCAAAGGCAGGCAGGCTGTCGCTGGCGCGCTGCACGGGGGTCACGTTCTTGCCGTCAGACACCAGCAATACCCGGGCGGTTGTCGGGCCGGTTTCCAATATGCGTCCGACCAGGCCTTCCGGCGAGCGCACCGGCTGACCGGCTTCCAGGCCGCTGTTGCTGCCAACGCCGAGTGTCGCCAGGCGGCGGGCGCTGGAGGCGGTCGAGCTGATCAGGCGCGCCATGGCGATCGAGTCGGGCTCTTCCTCGTCCAGCTTCAGCAGACCCTTGAGACGCTCATTTTCCTGTTTGAGGGCGCGGGCTTCCAGGATTTCTGTCCGATACTGCTCCAGCTTCCGCTGCATCGCCGCATTTTTCGATGCCGCGTTGAAATAGGCAGCAATCTCATCGCCTGCACTGCCGGTGGCACCGCCGATTTCGGAAAGCGACTTGCTGATCGGCGCGACGGCTTCCGCACCGATCGTGCGAAGCGCCGAAAATCCCTGAGGATCGATGAAGGAAATGAGCAGCAGCAGCAGTCCCATGACTGCTCCCAAAATGCCCAGTAAATAGCTGGCGAATATACTGTATTGCGCCCGCTTGGAAAATCCTGGACGCCGATAGTTTGGCGGCGCCATATGGGTTTATCCTTTCGCTTCCAATCGTTGTATTATCCTGTTCTCGAAATCAGGCCGTGGTCAACACGCCCCGGAACATCGGGTCTTCCATCGCGCGGCCAGTGCCGATTGCGACGCAGGCCAGCGGATCTTCAGCGACCGTCACCGGCAAGCCCGTTTCGTCGCTGAGCGCCGAATCGAGACCGGAGATCAGCGCGCCGCCGCCGGTCAGGACGATGCCCTGGTCGACAATATCCGCAGCCAGTTCCGGCGCGGTATTTTCCAGCGCGATGCGGACGCCTTCGATGATCGTGCCGATCGGTTCGCTCAGCGCTTCGGCGATCTGGCCTTGGTTGATCGAGATTTCCTTGGGTACGCCGTTTACCAGATCGCGACCCTTGATATGGATGGTATGACCAACGCCGTCGGCGGGAGCCTGAGCAACACCAAAATCCTTCTTGATCCGCTCGGCGGTGGTTTCACCGATCAGCAGGTTGTGATGGCGACGGACATAGGAGACGATGGCTTCGTCCATCTTGTCACCGCCGGTGCGGACCGAGGTCGTGTAGGCGAGGCCGCGCAGCGAGAGAACGGCCACCTCGGTGGTGCCGCCGCCGACGTCGACAACCATCGAACCGATCGGCTCGGTCACCGGCATGTCGGCACCGATTGCAGCCGCCATCGGCTCCTCGATCAGGAACACCTGGCGGGCGCCGGCATTGGATGCGGCGTCACGAATGGCGCGGCGTTCGACCGAGGTCGAACCGCTGGGCACGCAGATCACGATTTCCGGATAGCTGAACAGCTTGCTCTTGCCGTTCACCTTCTGGATGAAATGCTTGATCATCTGTTCGGCGACATCAATGTCGGCGATGACGCCGTCGCGCAGCGGGCGAATGGCCTCGATGCTGTCCGGTGTCTTGCCCATCATCATCTTCGCGTCATTGCCGACCGCCTTGACCTTCTTCACGCCGTTGATGGTCTCGATCGCCACGACCGAAGGCTCGTTGAGCACGATGCCCTGACCGCGCAAATAGACAACGGTATTCGCAGTGCCGAGGTCGATCGCCAAATCTTGCGAACGGAACTTGAACAGATTTTCAAACATAATTTTGTCCGTAATTTCTAACATTTGCAGACATTGCTGCAACAATTAATCCAAGCGATAAAGAAGCTGAACGGGTCATGAAATTAACCATGGGGACCGCCCAGAAAATCAGGGGTCGCTTGGCAAGGTCGCTTGGGCTAGGAACGGCAATATGTCAATAAGAAGACTTCCAAACAGCCTGATAAATCGGATCGCTGCCGGCGAGGTCGTCGAACGCCCGGCAAGCGCTCTCAAGGAGCTCGTCGAAAATGCGATCGATGCCGGAGCCAGCCAGATCAATATCCGCCTGGAAGAGGGCGGGCTCGATCTCGTCCAGGTCGCCGACAACGGCTCCGGAATGAGCCGCGACGACATTGCCCTGGCGCTGGAACGCCATGCCACGTCGAAGCTGCCGGACGAGGCGATCGAGCTGGTGACCACCATGGGCTTTCGCGGGGAAGCGCTGCCGTCGATCGCCAGCGTCGCGCGCCTGACCATCGAAAGCCGGATGGCCGGAGAGGATGGCTGGTCGCGGGTGGTCGATCACGGCGAACTGGTGCAGGAAGGACCGGCGGCAATTCCGCCGGGAACCAAGGTCCGGGTGGAGCAGCTGTTCGCCAAGGTGCCGGCACGGCGCAAGTTCCTGCGCACCGCGCGCAGCGAATATGCCGCCTGCACTGACATTGTCCGTCGTCTGGCGATGGCGCGGCCCGATATCGGCTTCACTATGGAGCATCAGGGGCGCAAGGTGATCGCGGTGCAGGCGGGAGAAACCGGACCGGAGCGCGTGGCCGCGCTGACCAGCCGCGACCTGCGCGCCAACAGCGTCGGGGTCGATCTGCAGCGGGAAGAGATTCGCCTGACCGGCGTGGCGGGCCTGCCGACCTATAATCGCGGCGTGGCCGATCACCAGTTTCTGTTCGTCAATGGCCGCCCGGTGAAGGACCGGTTGCTGGTCGGTGCCGTGCGCGGCGCCTATGCGGAGATGCTGGCGCGGGACCGGCATCCGGTGGTTGCACTGTTCATCGACATGCCGCCGGAACTGGTTGATGTGAATGTTCATCCGGCGAAGACCGAAGTGCGTTTCCGCGAGCCGGCGATGATTCGCGGCATGATCGTCAGTGGTCTGCGCAAGGCGCTGGACGAGGGCGGGTTTCGCGCGGTGCAGCGTCCGGCCGAATCGGCGCTGGGCAGATGGCAGAGCGAACCGGTCGCGCCCGATCCGCAGATCAGTATCTTCCGGACGACGCAGGGCAGGGCGAATGTTGCGCAGCAACCCTATCCGTCTGCCGCTGTTCATGATGATCGCAGCGTGTTTGCGGGCATCGATACCCATGAGGAGCTGGCGCCGCTGATGGGCAGGGCAGAGGAAGCGGCGGAGCCGGTGCCGGAGGCCAGTCGCTATCCGCTCGGTATCGCACGCGGACAGGTGGCGAAAACCTATATTGTGGCCGAAGCAGCCGACGGGCTGGTGATTGTCGATCAGCATGCCGCGCACGAGCGGCTTGTGCTGGAACGCATGCGCAAGGCGGTCGAAGGCGGTAGCGTGGCTTCACAGGCTTTGCTGATGGCAGAAGTCGTCGAGCTGGATGAAAATGCCTGCGACCGGCTCGAGGCGCGAGTGGCGGAATTGTCGGACTTCGGGCTGGAACTGGAGCGTTTCGGCCCAACCGCGATGCTGGTCCGCGCGACGCCGGCGATGCTCGGCTCCGGCGATGTCCGGGAACTGGTCACCGATCTGGCCGACGAACTGGGTGCCTATGACCAGGCGCTCAGTCTCAAGGAGCGGGTCGATCATGTGGCGTCGACCATGGCCTGTCACGGGTCGGTTCGGGCTGGCCGCGTGCTGAGCGTCGCCGAGATGAATGCGCTGCTCCGCGAGATGGAAGTGACGCCGCACAGCGGCCAGTGCAACCATGGCCGGCCAACCTGGGTGAAACTGGCGCTCGACGATGTGGAAAAGCTGTTCGGGCGCAAATGAATCCTGTTTTTCGGATCGCTTGTGATCGCGATCATAGCCTGTCGAGCGGAGGCCATTAGGTCCGGATGGATGGGGAGCGTGCCATGAGATACCGCAAGACAGTCTATATATTCTCTGCGTTGATGTTGGTGAGCGGGATCGCTGCCGACGCGCGCGATACCGAGCAGGTCGGCGAGGTTCCGAGCGATCTCACCGGCTATTGGCAACAGGAAGACGGCACGGTCGTCCGTTTCACGCAAGACGGTACCAGCCTCACGTCGCGGCACAGCCAGCGGTCAGCGGACAATGATAAAAATGATATCGATTTCACCGCAACCGTGCACGGCAATCTGGTCTATGGCGCGCATCGCGGCCCCTTTTCCCGCGCGATGCAGAGAAAATGCGCGCTCCAGATCTGGGTCGGCATGGGACTGACGCTCAGCGCGGACGGCAGCAGATTGGAGGGATTCCGCGGCGACCGGACCCTCGATCCGCAAAGCTGCCGCGTCGAAAACAGCGCCCCGGTCACGCTTGTCTATAAACGGATGAGCGATTTCGATCCGATGCAATAAGCCCGGGGTTCGGCGACCCGTTCAGGGGACAATCTGCGCCTCGAACGGTGCGATGCTGCCATCGCTGGCTTCGGGTGTGATGCCAGCGAGCCGTGCGACCAGCGAATAGACATTCACATTGTCAAATATCGGCAACGGACCGCCGGCGGCGATACCGGGGCCGCTCGCCAGGAAAAAGGCACGCATATCCGGATCGCGCTGATCATAGCCATGACCGCCACCAATGCCGGTCATCCATTCCGGCGCGTCCTGATAGACCACCCAGCCGATCTCCGGCAGGCAGAGAATCGAAGGCACGCGGGGATTTGTGCCATAAGCGAATTCTGCCGGAATATTCTCGCGGGTCCAGCATTGCATATGCTCGTGCGGCTGCAGAAAGGCGGCGCGGACGGCATCGGCATTGCCCTCGAGCGGCTCGATTCCCGCATAATTGCCTTCCTCGACCAGATGATACTGGTCGCGCGGCATGATCTGGTCGAGATGGATGATCCGCTCCGGCGAAGTTTCGGTCATGCCGTGGTCCGACACGATCACGAAATTGGTCGGCTGTCCCAGATGGTCGAGCTGCTGTTGCAGTCGTCCGATTTCGCTATCGACCTCGGCAATGGCCGCGTGCAGCTTTTCGCTCGGTGCGGGGCCATAATAATGGCCGGCCATATCGACGGTATCGAAATAGAGAGTTACGATTTTGGGACGGATGTCGGCAGGCCGTCGCATCCAGTCGACCACGGCGTTGATGCGGCGGTCATTGGACAGGTCCTGGCTGAACGGCCACCAGTCGGCCGGCCGAATGCCGTCGATCGGCACTTCCGAACCGGGCCAGAACATGGTCGCGGACCGGATTCCCTGCTTTTCGGCGGTGACCCAGATCGGCTCGGCCTCGCTCCACCAGAACGGGTCCTTGGTCGCCATTTTGAATATTTCGCCGGGCCGGGCCGCGTCCTCCATCGTGTTGCCGACAATGCCGTGATGGTCCGGAGTCTTGCCGGTCACCAGCGTCCAGTGATTGGGAAAGGTCTTGCTCGGGAAGGACGGGCGCATCGGACCATAGATGCCGGTCGCTGCCAGTGCCTTCAGATTGGGGGTGATCCCCCGTTCCAGATAGTCGGGGCGGAAGCCGTCGATCGAGATCAGGATCGTGACCGGATCGCGGGTTTCTGCCTTTTCGCTGACCGACTCATTCTGTTCCGGCGTGGTTGCGGCCAGCGCGGGCGCGGCGGTCAGCAGAAAACTGGTGAACAGCAGTGCAAATAGCGAACGAATCATGTCGGTTCTCCCGGAGGCCTGTCGTCTAGCGGAGCAATGTGACAGTTCAGACATTGAACTTGAAATTGAAGATATCGCCGTCCTTGGCGACATATTCCTTGCCTTCCTGGCGCAGTTTTCCGGCGTCACGCGCGGCACTCTCGCCGCCCAGCGCGACATAGTCGTCAAAGGCGATGGTTTCGGCGCGAATGAAGCCGCGCTCGAAGTCGCTGTGAATCTCGCCTGCGGCCTCGGGAGCCTTGGCACCCTTGTGCACGGTCCAGGCGCGCGCTTCCTTCGGACCGACGGTGAAGAAGGTCTGCAGGTCGAGCAGCTGATAACCGGCCCGAATCACCCGAGCAAGACCGGATTCCTCGAGCCCCAGTTCGGCGAGAAATTCGGCCCGGTCTTCCGGCTCCATCTCGACCAGTTCGGATTCGATCGCGGCCGAGACGATTACCGCTTCCGCGCCCTCGGCCTTGGCTTTTTCAAATACCGCGGCGCTCAGCGCATTGCCCTTGGCAGCGTCGGCTTCGCTGACGTTGCAGACATAGAGCACCGGCTTGGCGGTCAGCAGCTGCGACTGGTCAAAAATCCGCTGTTCTTCCTCGTCGCCGGGTTCGGTCAGCCGCGCCGGCTTGCCTTCGCGGAGCAGTTCCAGCGCCTGGCCAAGCACATTGGCCGCAATCTTCGCTTCCTTGTCGCCGCTGTTCGCCTTTTTCTGGAAAGCGGGCACGCGTTTTTCCAGACTTTCGAGATCGGACAGCAGCAATTCGGTCTCGACCACTTCGGCATCGGAAATCGGGTCGATCTTGTTGGCGACATGCTGGATATCGTCATCCTCGAAACAGCGCAGGACATGGACGACCGCATCGACCTCGCGAATATTGCCGAGGAACTGGTTGCCCAGACCTTCGCCCTTGGACGCGCCCTTGACCAGTCCGGCGATGTCGACAAAGGCCAGTTGGGTTTCGATGATCTTGGCGCTGCCGGCAATTTTCGCGATCTGGTCGAGCCTTGGATCGGGTACGGCAACCTGACCGACATTGGGCTCGATCGTGCAGAACGGATAGTTCGCCGCCTGCGCCGCCTGCGTTTCGGTCAGCGCATTGAACAAGGTTGATTTTCCGACGTTGGGCAGGCCAACGATACCGCATTTGAAACCCATGTGAAAACTCCGTCATGCTGAATCTGATCCGGCACCCCGTGCCAAATCGTTCAAAAGTTGCGCATATACGCTCTGGACCCCGAATCAAGTTCGGGGTGGTGATTATTGTTTGAAACTCTTGCCTATTCCTGCATCCGCATCGCATATTCGCTCATGAACCGCGCATCGTCGCCCTTGGCCAGCCAGTCGGCTTCGGACGCGATCACGCCAAGCATGTCGGAAAGATCCTCGATTTCCGCCTTGGCGAAATTGCCCAGTACATGGCCGGTCACCCGCGCCTTGTGGCCGGGATGGCCGATGCCGATGCGGACCCGGCGGAATTCCGGGCCGATATGGGCGATCATCGAGCGGATGCCATTGTGGCCCGCCGCGCCGCCGCCGCGTTTGACCTTGACCCGGAACGGTTCGAGATCGAGCTCGTCATAGAAGACGGTGACATCTTCCGGCTGCAGCTTGTAGAAATCCATGGCCGCGCGCACGCTGGTGCCGCTTTCGTTCATGAACGTGGCCGGTTTGAGCAGCACCAGCTTTTCGCCGCCCAGCCGCGCTTCCATGGTCCAGCCCTTGAACTTCTGCTTCGGTGCCGGAAAGCTGTGCACCTGCTCGAGCGCGTCGATCACCATGAAGCCGACATTGTGCCGGTGCAGCGCATATTGCGCGCCCGGATTGCCAAGGCCGACCCATAGTTGCATTTTCTAACGCTCTTCCCGCTCTTATCGAGCTTGTGACAGAAAAAAACCGTCCATGCTTTGACAGACCAGCATGGACGGTTTTTGTTATATTGTTTGATCGATAAAGGTCTAGCTGTCTTCGCCCTCGACCGTATCGGCATTCTGTTCGGTGACTTCGGTTTCTTCCACGTCGCCATCTTCGCTTGCGTCGTCGGACGACTTGAGAGCGGACGGTGCGGTCACGCCGGCGATGGTGAAGTCACGATCGGTGATCGCGCTTTCCGAGCCTTCTGGCAGGGTGATGTGCGAAATATGGATCGAGTCGCCGATTTCGAGACCGGTCACGTCGATTTCGATCTGGTCCGGGATATGATCCGCGTCGCACATCAGGTCGAGTTCGTGACGGACAACGTTCATCACGCCGCCCCGTTTCAGGCCTGGCGAAGCTTCCTCGTTGATGAAGACGACAGGAATATTGACCTGGACCTTCGCGCCCTTGGCAAGGCGGAAGAAGTCAACATGAAGCGGCCGGTCGGTGACCGGATCAAAAGCAACATCCTTTGGCAGTGTCCGGGTCTTGACGCCGTTGACATCAACCTCGACCAGCGAGTTCATGAAATGGCCGGTGCCGAGCAGCTTGTTCAGCGCGCGGGCCTCGACGTGGATCGCCTGGGCTTCTTTCTTGTCGCCGTAGATAACGGCGGGGACACGGCCTTCGCGACGCAGTGCACGGGAGGCTCCCTTGCCAGCCCGTTCGCGAGGCTCTGCTGCAATAGACAGCTGATCACTCATAATGTTGCTCCAAAAATAAGGTTTTGTTAGATTTCCGCCACGCCTCCAGGGTGCTCATGGCCGGAAAGAGGGCGCTATAAGGTCGGACCTTCGCAAAAGCAAGGGATTTGCGGCCAATATTCGACCTAGCGGAAAAATCCGATCTGGGAGCTGGTCGCCAGCAATATGCCGCTTCTCGACCAGATCTCGACACGCCCGTCGGTGGCGCTGTTGCGGACCGTGGCACCGGTCACCCGCAGCATCATGAAATCGCTGCCCGCCTCCGCCAGATCTTCATCGCTGGCGTAGATATAGGTGGCCATGGCGACGGTCGAGCCCGGACGGAATTGTTCGGTAACAAAAAAGGTTCGCGGCATCGGCGTGTCGAGGATCGAGAACAGGCTGACCCGGTCGACCGGGCGACCGTCCGCTTCCCGAATCCAGACGATCGCTTCCGGGGAGTCGTTGACGGCAAAGGGCATGCCCTTGGCAATCCGCTGGTCATAATGAGACACCCATTTCGGTGCCATCGGATTGACCGAGGGCAGGGGAATCGAATCCTCCGGCGTCTTGATCGACGGCATCTCGACCTGATAGTCGATATCCGTCGGCCGGCGGGTGCTGGTCACGATATCGGCGGCGTTTGTCATGGCGCCATTTTGCGACAGCTCGACTCGCCAGAACTGGGTCGACGATCCCGCCCGCAGCAGCCGGACCGAGAGCGTGACCTCACCCGGTCCCACACCGGTCATGTAGAGAATCTGCTGCGACACCAGCGGACCGCGGCATTCGGGATGGAGTTCCACCGCCCGCGCTGCGATCGCCGCGACCCATCCGCCAAAGGCCATGCCGGTCGGATTGCGATATACATCGCTCGCCTCGATCGTGAACTGCCCGTCTTCCTGCGCGATCAGCGCGGTTTCCCGATCAAATATGAATGTCATGAATGGCCCTGTTACTGGATTTTTTCGATTTTATAGCCGCGTTTGGCAAGCATGTCCTGAACCGCATCGGCGCCGGCAAGATGGGCCGCGCCAACCGCGACGAAGGATGTGCCGGGCTTTTGCAGGCGCTTGTCGAGCTGCTCTGCCCAGTCCTGGTTGCGGATTACCAGCAGATATTCACGGGTCTTCGGGTCGATCAATATCCCGGTATCGGTCAGCGTGACAATCTGGTCGAGATCGCCGGTCATCCAGGCGTTGAACAATTGCTCAAAGGCTTGCCGGGAATCGCTCGATTCCTCGATCACGCTGGTCAGCATCTTGCGCTGCTGCGCTTCCGGCAGCCGGTCGAAATAGCCCAATTGACTCTCGATGGTTTCCAGCGCCTCGATCGGCTTGCCAGACTCGGCAAACTGGGCGGTGAGTTTCTTCTCGACGCCGCCGCTGGAATCAAGCCCGAGGCCTCGGGTCTGGGCGGAGGCCAGCGACAGTGCCGCGGCCCAGGTTTCCATGCGGTTGAGCGAGCGTTCGGGAACATTCGTGGCATCGATGATCCGTTCGAGGTCGTCGCGCAGCGCCGGTTCGACGCGCGCGTCAAGCTTTTCCTGTCCGGGAGAAATCGCCAGCCGGGAAAATATTTTGCCGGCGTTCTTCGTGTCATCGAGCCCGAGCACTTCGATCACCAGCCGGTCCGAATCGGCGATCGCCGCCTCCAGCACGGGCGTGCGCCACTGGACATCGTCGGGGAGGATATGGATCGTGCCGAACATATAGGCCGTGCCGACCTGCCCGGGCCTGGTGCCAGTGACCTTCCACAGCGCCGGCGTTCCCGTCTTCACCGTGTTCAGGGTCACCGGGTCGGGCGCGTTGTTGCACGCGCCGAGCAGCAGCGCCGCCAGAAGGGAGAGGAGAGAGAGTGTGATTCGCATGCAACCTATTTGGCGTCATTGCAGCGAAATGAAAGCCCGGGGTTGATAAAAATCAATATTCCATCCGTTGGGCGACCAGCCCCTTTTTCGCCAGCACCGCTTGCAGGCTGCTGTCTCCGGCAAGATGACCCGCCCCGACCGCCATGAACACCGTCCCGGGCTGCGCCATCCGCTGTTCCACCCATTCGGCCCAGCTTTTGTTGCGATTGACGAGCAGCGTGTCGTAAATGATCTTGTCTTCGAGGCCCGCATTCATCAGCTCGCCCAGTTGCTCGACATGGGCATTGGCCCATTCGATGACCATCTGCTCCATGCCGTCGGCGGCTTCGTCGATCGTGTCGATGGTGAAATTGAGAAAGCGGATCTGGACGTCCTCGGGCAGATTGTCGAAAAATCCCAGCTGTTGTTCGGGCGTTTCGAGGCCGGTGATCTGCATCGACCGTGCCTTTGCCTGCGCCTGCAGTTCATCGTCCGCGCCCTGATCGGAGGCATAGCCGTTGCGCATCAGCGGGATCAGCGAAATATTGACGCTGGCAAACCACGGGTCGAGCGGGTCGAACGAGGCGACCGGCAGGTTCAGCCGGGCAAGGGCCGCTTCATATTTGGTCCGGTCTGCCGCGGTCAGCTTGTCCCGCAGCGAGATACCGGTCTTGTCGATCGCCATGTCGCCGATCACCTGGGCCATGGCTGCGGGATCAGGCTTGATCATTTCGACGACCAGTTCGTCCGACGCCTCGAAACTGTCCTTCACTGCCTCGTCGAACCAGGTCATGCCGGGCTTCAGGATATGGACCGTGCCGAACAGATAGATGGTCGTGTCCTCGTCCCTGATCACCCAGAGAGCGGGATCGGCATCATCGGGCATTGTTGCTGGCTTCGGAGCCGGGGCGGGCACGGCATTGCTGCCCGCACTGGCGCTTTCCTCGCCGCTGGACGGACAGGCGGTGAGCGACAGATAGAGCGGAAGAAGAAGGGCGGTGAGAAGCCAGTTACGCGGCATGAAAAATTGCTCCGAGTGAAGGACAGGCGCGCTTCATTGAACAAATGGCAGCAAATGCCCAGCAAATTTTGACCGATGGTCCGGCGCCACTGGTGGCGGCCCGACAAATCTGTTAACCGGATGATTAAATCAAGGAGTTTCCCGATGAGCACCATTCACGCCCGCACCTGCCATATCTGCGAAGCCAATTGCGGCGTATTGATCGAGGTGGAGGGGCGCGCAATACTCTCGATCAAGGGCAATCCCGACCATGTGCTGAGCCGCGGCCATATCTGTCCGAAGGCGACCGCGATCGCCGATCTGCAGGATGATCCCGACCGCCTGCACAGGCCGGTGAAGAAGGTCGATGGCCAGTGGCAGGAAATCGGCTGGCAGCAGGCTTTCTCCGAAATCGCCGCGCGGCTGCTCGATCTCAAGGGGCAGGGCGCCAAGCCGGCCATGTATATGGGCAATCCGAGCGCGCATGATTATGGCATCTCCACCCAGATCGGCCAGCTGCGCCGCGCCATCGGCCTGAAAAACATCTATTCCGCTTCGACCCTCGACCAGATTCCGCACCATGTCGTGCAATATCATATGTATGGCCATGTCAGCCTCGCCGCTGTGCCGGATATCGACCGCTGCCAGTATCTGGTGATCATCGGCGGAAATCCCGCCGCCTCCAACGGCAGCATTTGGACGGTGCCCGACTTCAAGAAAAGGGTGAAGGATATGCAGGCCCGCGATGGCAAGCTGGTCGTCGTCGACCCGCGGCGGACGGAGACTGCAAAGCTGGCCGATGCGCATCATTTCGTGAAGCCCGGAACCGATACGGCCCTGCTGATCGGCCTGTTGAAGAGCATTTTCGACGCCGGACTGGCCGACACGTCGCGGCTCGATGCGATGCTCGACGACAGCTGGAACGCCGTCGAACCCGCTGTGGCCGGTTTTGATATGGATCAGCTTGCCGCCCATTGCGGCATTTCGGTCGCAACCATGCAGGCCATGGCGGCCGAGCTGGCGGCTGACCAGCCCGCTGCGCTTTATGGCCGGATGGGCGTCTCGGTCTGCGAATATGGCACGCTCAACCAGTGGCTGATCCAGGTGATCAATATCGCCGCAGGCAATCTCGACCGGGTCGGCGGAACGATGGTCCCGGAACCCGCGCTCGATACGATCAATCTGGTCGGCCGCGAATCGGTGCGCACCGCCGACACGGTGAGAGGCCCGATGCCCTCGGTGATGAGCGAACTGCCGATGGTCACCTTTGCCGACGAGATGCTGCGCGAGAAGGACGACAAGGAGCGCATCCGATCGCTGTTTGTCGTTACCGGCAATCCGGTGCTGTCCTCGCCCGATGGCGCGAAGCTCGACCGGGCGCTGGAGCGGCTGGATCTGATGGTTTCCTTCGACATGTATGTCACCGAAACCAGCCGCCACGCGGATTATATCCTGCCGCCCTGCGGACCGCTGGAAAAGGACCATTACCCGTTCTTCTTCGGCCCGCTGGCGATCCGCAACTATGCCAGCTATTCGCCGGCGATCTTTGAGCTGCAGGATGGCGAGAAGACCGACTGGGAAATCATTGCCGAGCTGGCGCGCGAAATGCTGGCGCAGCAGGGCGAGGATGTCCCCAATATCCGCGAACCGCGCGATGTGCTGGATGGCATGTTGCAGAGTTCGCCCACCGGCTTGACCTTGGCCGAGGTGGAGGCCGCGCCCAATGGCATTGATCTGGGGCCGCTGCGTCCCTGCATGGCCGAGCGGCTGCGCACCGAGGACAAGCGGGTCCACTGCGCCCATCCCGATTTTCTCGCCGAACTGCAGCGCTTCGCCGCTTCTCTGGCCGACGAGCGGCCCGACACGCTGCGCCTGATCGGTCGCCGCCATGTCCGGCAGAACAACAGCTGGCTGCACAACAGCCCGCGACTGCTGAAAGGGCGGGACCGCTGCACGCTGATGATCCACCCCGATGACGCCAGCGCGCGCGGTCTGGTGGATGGCGCCATGGCGTCAGTCACGAGCCGCGTGAACCGCGTCGAAATCCCTGTCGAGGTCAGCGATGACGTCATGCCCGGCGTGGTGTCCATTCCGCACGGGTTCGGCCATGGACGCAAAGGCGTCGGCCTGTCGGTGGCTCGCGAAAAGCCCGGGGTTTCGCTCAATGATCTCACCGATACCGAAAGCTATGATCCGCTGTCCGGCAATGCCGTCCTCAATGCGGTGCCGGTGACGGTGGAGAAGGTCGAGGCATTGGTGGCGGCGGAATAAGAGGCGGAGGAACGAGCATCGTCATCCTGAACTTGTTTCAGGATCCCATGCGATCACGCACAGCCTTTGGAGGTCCTGAAACAAGTTCAGGATGACGAATAAGGTCGCACATCAGACCAATCCTCCCTTGACCCTCTGCCGCCCTTTCGCCAAAGCAGCGCGTAAATATTGCACTCGCGAAGAAAGTCTTCATCTTGTCCGATACGAAGCCGCTCAGCTTCCAGCAGATCATCCTGAAACTCCATGAATATTGGGGGAACAAGGGCTGTGCGATCCTGCAGCCCTATGACATGGAAATGGGGGCAGGGACGTTCCACACCGCGACCACGCTGCGCGCGCTTGGTCCCGATCCGTGGAAAGCGGCCTTTGCCCAGCCTTGCCGCCGCCCGACCGATGGCCGTTACGGCGAAAATCCCAACCGGCTGCAGCATTATTATCAATATCAGGTGATCCTGAAACCCTCGCCGCCGGACATCCAGCAGCTCTATCTCGACAGCCTGTCGGTGATCGGCATCGATCCGATGCTGCACGACATCCGCTTTGTCGAGGACGACTGGGAAAGCCCGACGCTCGGTGCCTGGGGGCTGGGCTGGGAAGTCTGGTGCGACGGCATGGAGGTGACCCAGTTTACCTATTTCCAGCAGATGGGCGGTTTCGACTGCAAGCCGGTGTCCGGCGAACTGACCTATGGTCTCGAACGGCTGGCCATGTATATCCAGGGTGTCGATAGTATCTATGATCTGGATTATAACGGTGCCGGAATGACTTACGGCGATATCTTCCTGGATAATGAGAAGCAGATGTCGGAGTGGAATTTCGAAGTCGCCAATACCGAGACCCTGTTCGACCTGTTCAACAAGGCGGCGGCCGAATGCGAAAACTGCCTCGAGAAAAAGCTGCCGATCCCCGCCTATGAGCAGGCGATCAAGGCCAGCCATATGTTCAACCTCTTACAGGCGCGCGGCGTGATTTCGGTACAGGAACGCGCCAGCTACATGGGCCGAGTCCGCGACCTCGCCAAGGGCAGCTGCGAGGCGCATATGGTGAAGAACGGATGGGCGGCGTGATGGGTATGGAAGCAGTTTTTTCCTCCCCGTTGCGCAGCAATGGGGAGGTGGCAGCCGGAACGGCTGACGGAGGGGCCCCTCCACCACGCTCCGCGCGGTCCCCCTCCCCGTGCTATGCACAGGGAGGATATCGATGACCGATTTTCTCCTCGAACTGCTCTCCGAAGAAATCCCCGCGCGGATGCAGGCCAAGGCCCGCGCCGATCTCGAACGGCTGTTCACCGCGCAACTGGCCGAAGCCGGCCTGAAAGCCGGGGCAATCACCATATATTCAACGCCAAGACGGCTGGCGCTCATTGCCAAAGACCTGCCAGCCGAGACCGAAGCGGTCAGCGAGGAAGCCAAGGGACCACCGGAAGGCGCGCCCGACCAGGCGGTCGAGGGCTTCTGCCGCAAGAATGGCGTCACCCGCGATCAGCTGGAAGTGCGCGATATCAAAGGGCGTCCGACCTATTTTGCCGTGATCAACAAGCCGGGGCGGGCGACACGTGATGTCCTGGCCGAAGCCATCCCGGCGATCATTCGCGCCTTTCCCTGGCCGAAATCAATGCGCTGGGGCGAGGCGAGCGCCTCGACCGAAAGCCTGCGCTGGGTGCGGCCGCTGAGCGGTATTGTCGCGATATTGGGCGATGATCTGGTGCCATGCGAGATTGACGGCATAGAGTCGGGCTACGAGACGGTCGGGCACCGGTTTCATCACTCCGTTCGCCCTGAGCCTGTCGAAGGGCAGCTGGCACAAGGTGCTTCGACAAGCTCAGCACGAACGGAAATTGGCAGAATTACAATCGGCAACGCCGCCGATTACGCCGAAAAACTCCGCGCCTGCCATGTCATCATCGATCACGAGGAACGGCAGAATATCATCCGCGACGGCGCCGCCAGGGCGGCCTCGGACGCCGGTCTGCAACTGGTCGAAGACGAAGGCCTGGTGATCGAGAATGCCGGCCTCACCGAATGGCCGGTACCGCTGCTCGGCTCGTTCGATCCCGCCTTTCTGGAAGTGCCGGAAGAGGTGATCCAGCTGACGGCGCGGGTGAATCAGAAATATTTTATCTGCCGTACCCCCCTCCCGCTTGCGGGAGGGGCCGGGGGTGGGCCTGAGGACGCAGGCAATCCCACCCCTAACCCCTCCCGCAAGCGGGAGGGGGACTTGGCCCCGAATTTCGTCTGCACGGCCAATATCGACGCCAGCGATGGCGGCGCAGCAATCATTGCGGGGAATGAAAAAGTCCTCGCCGCACGGCTCTCCGACGCCAAATTCTTCTGGGAACTTGACCAGAAGACCAAGTTGGAGGATCATGCAAAGAAATTGAGCAACATCGTGTTCCACGAGAAATTGGGAACGGTTGCCGAGAAGGTAGAGCGTGTGGCCAAGCTGGCTGAGTGGTTGGCGTCTTTAGAAGGGACTGGGTTACTCCGTGCCAACCCGGAACAGACCGAGCAGGCCGCACGTCTCTGCAAAGCCGATCTCGTCACCGAAATGGTCGGCGAGTTCCCCGAGCTGCAAGGCTTGATGGGCGGTTATTATGCAGAGAAACAAGAGCTTCCGATAGAAGTCTCACAAGCGATCAGAGATCATTACAAGCCGGTCGGGCAGGGCGACGATGTCCCGACCGATCCGGTCACGGTTTGGGTGAGTCTGGCGGATAAGCTGGATACAATCTCAGGTTTTCTCTATCACGGACTTGCTCCTACGGGGTCAAAAGACCCTTTTGCGCTACGCCGTGCGGCAATTGGTATCTTGCGCTTGATATTGCAGAACGAATTGCGGCTGAGTCTTCGTGAGATATTTTATAAAGCGTTCAATTTCATTCATGAAGCCATGCGCGAGCTTAATATTCGAGATGCATTTGTAGATGATCCAACCAGTGAATCGGTTCTCTTGGTTGTTGACCGCCTGAAAGTCCAGCAACGCGAAGCGGGTGTTCGCCACGACCTGATCGACGCGGTCTTCGCGCTCGGCGGCGAGGATGATCTGGTGCGTTTGCTCGCCCGGGTGAAGGCGCTGCAGGCGTTTGTCGAGACCACGGACGGGGTGAATTTGCTTGCAGGCTACAAGCGGGCTTCGAATATATTGAAGAAAGAGGGCGGCACTTCCGTTCGTGTCGAGCGCAGTCGAGACACGGATGCGGCAGGACAAGGCCTCTCGACTTCGCTCGAGACGAACGGCAAAGAGCGCTCCGCATCAGGTGCGGAGCACGATAGTGCCCCTGCGGAGGCAGGGGCCCATCTCCCGAGCTCTGAGCCTGACGCAACGGTCCGTGATGGACCCCTGCCTTCGCAGGGGAACAATGCCCTTTCCTACACCCCCGAAACAGCCGAAAAGGCCCTGATCGACGCGCTCGACGCTGCCCAGCCGCAGGTCACCGCTGCGATCGAGGCGGAAGAATTTGAAACTGCGATGACCGCGCTTGCCGCGCTGCGCGGGCCGATTGACCAGTTTTTCGAGGATGTGACGGTGAATGATGACGATCCGGCAAAGCGCGAAGAGCGGCTTGCCCTGCTCGCGCGCTTTCGTAATGCGGTCCATCAAGTCGCTGATTTTTCACAGATTGAGGGCTAGAACACTGGCGATGATTGCGAGAACGGAACTGAACTAAATGCCCCTCCTCTTCAGAGGAGGGGTTGGGGTGGTGTCTAACCTCACCCACAAAATTCGGAGACTGGCATCGAGCCAGCCTCCTCATAAACCACCCCTTCCCCTCCTTTAAAAAGGAGGGGTTAAAAGTGATGAGGCAGTTGAATGACCCAATATGTATATCGTTTCGGTGGCGGCATGGATGCAGACGGGGCGCCGTCTGACAAGACCGAGGCCCGCAACCTGCTCGGCGGTAAGGGGGCCAATCTTGCCGAAATGGCCAATATCGGCCTGCCGGTGCCTCCCGGATTCACCATCTCCACCGAAATGTGCACCCGCTATTATGCCGAAGGCGGCCAATATCCCGACAGCGTCCGCGACGAAGTCGCTCAGGGCGTCGCCCATATCGAGTCGGTGACCGGCAAGAAATTTGGCGATCCGGCCGATCCGCTGCTGGTCTCGGTCCGCTCCGGTGCCCGCGCCTCGATGCCGGGCATGATGGACACCGTGCTCAATCTCGGTCTGAACGACGAAACCGTGGAAGGTCTGGCCAATACCTCCGGCGACGAGCGTTTCGCCTGGGACAGCTATCGCCGCTTCATCCAGATGTATTCCGACGTGGTGCTCGAGCTGGATCATGATGCATTCGAAGAAGCGCTGGAAATTATCAAGGAAGACAATGGCTTTTTCACCGATACCGAGATGGAGTCTCAGCATTGGAAAGCACTGGTCAGCGAATATAAGGATCTGGTCGTAAAGCTCTGGGGCAAGCCGTTCCCGCAGGATGTCAACGACCAGCTGTGGGGCGCGGTCAGCGCCGTGTTCGGCAGCTGGCAGGCGGAGCGGGCCAAGGTCTACCGCCGGCTCAACGATATCCCCTCCGAATGGGGCACCGCGGTCAATGTCCAGGCGATGGTCTTCGGCAATATGGGCGAAACCAGCGCCACCGGCGTTGCCTTCACCCGCAACCCGTCAACCGGCGAGAGTCTCTATTATGGCGAATGGCTGATCAACGCCCAGGGCGAGGATGTCGTCGCCGGTATCCGCACCCCGCAATATCTCTCGAAAGCGGCCCGTGAGGAAGCAGGAGCCAAGCCGCTGTCGATGGAAGAGGCAATGCCGGAAACCTATCAGGAACTGGTCGCTGTCTTTGATCTGCTCGAACGCCATTATCGCGACATGCAGGATATCGAATTCACCGTGGAACGCGGCAAATTGTGGATGCTGCAGACCCGCAACGGCAAGCGCACCGCCAAGGCGGCGCTGAAGATCGCGGTGGACATGGCCCATGACGGGCTGATCAGCGAGGAAGAGGCGGTGCTGCGGGTCGATCCGATGGCGCTCGACCAGCTGCTCCACCCGACGCTCGATCCGGAAGCCAAGCGCGATGTGCTGACCACCGGTCTGCCGGCGTCTCCCGGTGCGGCCAGCGGCCTGATCGTGTTTGACAGCGACACCGCCGAGCGGCGTACCGAGATGGGTGATGACGTCATCCTGGTGCGGGTCGAGACCTCGCCCGAGGATATTCACGGCATGCATGCCGCCAAGGGCATATTGACGGCGCGTGGCGGCATGACGTCACACGCCGCCGTGGTTGCCCGGGGCATGGGAAGACCGTGTGTTTCCGGGGCCGGCACCATCTCGATCAACAATGAAACCAAGGTCATGAAAGTCGGCGACCGCGAGCTTAGGGAAGGCGACATGCTGACCATCGACGGCAGCAACGGCCAGGTGATGGTCGGCCGCGTCGCGACGATCCAGCCGGAACTGGTCGGCGATTTCGGCGTGCTGATGGTCTGGGCCGACAAGGTCCGGCGGCTTGGCGTCCGCACCAATGCGGAAACCCCGCTCGACTGCCAGGTGGCGCGCGATTTCGGCGCCGAGGGCATTGGCCTGTGCCGCACCGAACATATGTTCTTCGACAGTTCCCGGATTACCGCGGTGCGCCAGATGATCCTGGCACCCGACGAGAAGGGCCGGCGCACAGCGCTGGCCAAGCTGCTGCCCGAACAGCGCGACGATTTCCGCCAGATATTCGAGGTAATGGTCGGGTTGCCGGTGACCATCCGGCTGCTCGACCCGCCATTGCATGAATTCCTGCCGCACCACCAGTCGGAGTTCGAGGAAGTGGCGAAAGCCGCCGATGTCGGCGTCGAGACGCTGAAACAGCGCGCCAACGAGCTGCACGAGTTCAACCCGATGCTCGGCCATCGCGGCTGCCGTCTTGGCGTCACCTATCCCGAAATCTACGAAATGCAGGCCCGCGCGATTTTCGAGGCGGCCTGCGAAGTGGCGGAAAAGAGCGGCGAGGCACCGATTCCCGAAGTGATGATCCCGCTGGTTGCGACGGCACGCGAACTGGAGCTGATGAAGGATGTCGTCGACCGCATGGCGAAAGAAGTGTTCGCCGAAAAGGGCCGCGAGATCGAATATCTCGTCGGCACCATGATCGAGCTGCCGCGCGCCGCGCTGATGGCCGGCGAGATCGCCGAACATGGCGAGTTTTTCAGCTTCGGCACCAATGACCTGACCCAGACCACGCTCGGCGTCTCGCGCGACGATGCCGGACGGTTCCTGACCCAATATGTCGACAAGGGCATTTTCCCGCGCGACCCGTTTGTCAGCCTCGATATCGAGGGCGTCGGCCAGCTGATCGAAATCGCGGCCGACCGGGGCAGGGCGGCCCGGCCCGGCATCAAGCTCGGCATTTGCGGCGAGCATGGCGGCGATCCGGCCTCGATCGCCTTCTGCGAGAAAACCGGCCTCGATTATGTCAGCGCCTCGCCCTATCGCGTGCCTATCGCGCGCCTGGCGGCGGCACAGGCAGCGCTGTCCAAAGCCGGCTGAAATGGTGGGGTTTCACATCCGGCTTGCGCGGCAAGAAGATGTCAGCGAAATGGAAGCCATCATTAGCGCGGCTTATAGCGACTATATTCCGTTGCTTGGCCGCAAGCCGCAGCCAATGACGGATGACTATGCCGAATTGGTTGCCAGTCAGCATGCCTATGTCTTGTGCAAAAGCCGAGTAATTCTGGGTATCTTGATTCTGGTTCCCGGCGACGATCATATCCTCGTGCGCACCATCGCAATTGTTCCGGAGGAACAAGGAAACGGACTTGGGTCTTTTCTTATGGCCTATGCAGAAGAATATGCCTCCGCTCGTTCGATCAAATTGCTGCGCCTGTACACCAATGAAGCAATGTCTGGAAATGTGGCTTATTATCGTCATCTGGGGTACCGGGAAACACATCGTACCGGTGAAGCCGGTGTCCAGTTGGTCTATATGGAAAAGTTGCTGGACCGAAAATAACGGCTTGATGGAAACATTGCGTCTTTGTTCCGAAAAACAGAAAAATCGGTTGCCAGCGGAGACTTCACCCCCTATCTGCACCGTCTGGTTAGCGCCCATAGCTCAGCTGGATAGAGTACTTGACTACGAATCAAGGGGTCGGGAGTTCGAATCTCTCTGGGCGCACCACCTTCCTTCTTTTGCGGATATACCCCAAGGTGCACTTGCGCCGGGGACCGTGCTGGCCTAACTTGCCGGCATTGCATGTGCTGAACTGAAGGACCTGTCTTGGCCGATTATTCCAACTCCATTGTCGACGCTCTCGCGGAGCGCGAAGCCCAGAAAATTCCGGTTCCGGAAGAGGTCCAGGAAGCGGTGCGAACCCTGCTGCGCTGGGCCGGCGACGATCCCGAGCGGGAAGGCCTGGTCGACACTCCGAAACGGGTTGCACGGGCATGGAAGGAATATTGCGAGGGCTATGGCGAAAACCCCGCCATGCATCTTGCACGGACCTTTGAGGAAGTCGGTGGCTATGACGAGCTGGTGCTGCTCAAGGACATTCCGTTCCACTCGCATTGCGAACATCATATGGCGCCGATCATCGGCAAGGCCAGCATCGCCTACATGCCGACCGACAAGGTCGTCGGTATCTCCAAGCTGGCCCGCGTTCTCCACGGCTTTGCCCGCCGCCTGCAGGTGCAGGAGCGGCTGACCGCAGAGGTCGCGGAATGTATCTGGGACAATCTCAAACCGCATGGCGTGGCGGTCGTGATCGAGGCGAGCCACAGCTGCATGACCGCTCGCGGCGTGCGTACGCCAGGCGTCGGCATGATTACCAGCCGCCTGCGCGGATGCTTTCTGGATGACGCCCGCAGCCGCAAGGAAGTTCTGAGCCTGATGGGCTATTGATCAGCGCTCTGGTCACACCGGCAACGCTAATTTCAGAAAAAAAGCCCGGACCTGGAGCCCGTCTTGCGACGGTCCGGATCCGGGCTTTCCCAAATATGATCGGAAGGAGGACTATTCCTTGTCTTCGGTTTCGTCCTGTTCTTCGGCTTCAGCCGATTCAGCAGCCTGTTCGCCAGCTTCATCGTTTCCGGCCTGATCACCGTCGTCTTCGCTGTCCGGCGACAGCGCAGCGGCGGCCAGTTCGGCCTGGTCTTCTTCGAACATCTGCTGGATCACATCGACCCCGTCCTTCTGCAGGTCGGCTTCGTCATCCGAACGGGCGACATTCGCCTGGATGGTGACGCTGACTTCCGGGTGAAGGCGAATGCGGACATCGAAAACGCCAAGCGACTTGATCGGCTTTTCCAGAATGACCATGCTCTTTTCGACGACGGTGCTCTTGCCATCGGCGTTCAGGGCTTCGACGATGTCGCGAACCGATACCGAGCCGTAAAGCTGGCCGCTGGCGGACGATGCGCGGATCAGAACGATCTGCTTGCCATCGATGCTGCCGGATGCCGCTTCGGCTTCCTTGCGCTTCGCTTCATTGTCGGCTTCGATCTGCTGTCGATTGGCTTCGAAAACCTTCTTGTTCGCTGCATTGGCGCGCAGGGCCTTCTTGTTCGGCAGCAGGAAGTTGCGGGCATAGCCGTTCTTGACAGTGACGACATCGCCAATGCTTCCGAGATTTTCTACGCGTTCGAGCAAAATAATATCCATTGTTTCGCTCCTACTTCACGAGATACGGCAGCAGGCCGAGATGGCGGGCGCGTTTGATAGCTTTGGAAAGCTCGCGCTGCTTCTTGGCGGATACTGCGGTGATACGACTTGGTACGATCTTGCCGCGTTCGGAAATGAATCCCGACAGCGTCTTCACGTCTTTATAGTCGATGGGCTTTGCGTTCTTGCCGGAAAAGGGGCAGCTTTTGCGGCGACGGAAAAATGGACGTCCCATGTTTTAACTCCTCTTCTGGCTTAATTGTCGTCGCGGCGCGGTTTGCGTTCACGCTCGCGTTCGGGTTTGCGCATCATCACGGACGGGCCTTCTTCATGCTCGTCGACGCGGATGGTGAGAAAACGGATGACATCTTCGTTGATCCGGGTCTGGCGTTCGAGTTCCAGGACAACGCTGCCCGGTGCATCGAGACGCAGCATGACATAATGAGCCTTGCGGTTCTTCTGGATTTTGTAGGCGAGCGTACGCAGGCCCCAGGTTTCGGTCAGAACGACCTTGCCTTCATTCGATTCTACAATCTTGGTGGCTTCCTGCGCAAGAGCATCAACCTGAGACTGGCTCAGATCCTGTCGCGCGAGGAAGACATGCTCATACATTGGCATGCAATCATTCCTTCATTTACCGCCGATCGCTGACGCCGCACCATGCAGACACGCCCCTCCGGCTTTCTTCTTTTCCCGGGTGAACTGGACAGGGTCCATCACGCGGAAGCGGCGCCTATGGCGGAATTGTTCCAGGAATGCAAGCGCGGTTTTCGGGGCGATCTGTGGATCGTCCGATTGAGGCATTTACCAATCCGCAACTGTTCTGGCTTACGATGTTAAACGATATGGTTAAACGAGAAAAATTATAACATGGGCGTCAATGCACCCATGAATAATAAAGACCTCGCCCGCAAGGCGAAGCAGCCCGGCGCTCGCGGTTTTTTCGGAAACATCAGTTCCAGGATCGGCTCGCAGCCATCCTCTGAACCTGGTTCGATGAAAGCGGCAGATGCTCTCGCCTTGTTGCAGAATTTTGAGGAAAGCGGGCTGGGCTGGTTCTGGTCCACCGACGCCTCGGGGAACCTCACCTATATCACCGAATCCGTAGCTGAAGCTTTGGGCGGGTCGTCGGCAGAACTTGTCGGCACGCCAATGGTTTCGCTGTTTCTCAAGCCGGACGATAATGAGTCGGGGTCCAGAACATTGCCCTTCATCCTGACCAAGAAGGTCAAGTTTAACGGTCTCGAAGTCCAGGCAGCCAATGCCGAAGAAGAATGCTGGCTGTCCATTTCGGGCCGCCCCTATCACGATCCATCCGGAAATTTTCTTGGCTTTCGCGGCAGCGGATCGGAGGTCACGGCGCAACGCAGGCAGTCGCTCGATACCACGCGTATGGCCAAATATGACTCGCTGACCGGCCTTGCCAACCGCGCCAGCATGACAAAAATTCTGGAGACGACTCTGGCGGCCTATCAGGCGCAAAACCGGACCTGTACCGTGATGTTCGTCGATCTGGATCGCTTCAAGCAGGTCAATGACACATTGGGACATCCCGCCGGCGACGAATTGCTGAAACAGGTGGCGGAACGCTTGCAGAAGGTCGTCGGGAAGGCCGGCGAAGTCGGTCGCATCGGGGGCGACGAATTTCAGATCATATTGCGGGATTGTGATGATCGCGGTGTTCTGGGCGATCTGGCTACAAAAATTATCGGCAGCCTTTCCCAGCCCTATCTGGTCGGCGCCAATCGCTGCATCATCGGCGCATCCATCGGGATCGCGATCAGCCCATTTGATGGGCAGTCGAGGGAAGAGCTCGTGAAAGGCGCTGACCTCGCTCTATATGAGGCAAAGGGAAACGGACGCGGACGTTTTCGCTTCTATTCCAAGGATCTTCAGCAATCTGCCGAAGAGCGCCGGGTGCTGGGTGAAGATCTGAAACATGCGATCATCAAGGAAGAGCTGGCGCTCGCCTATCAGCCGATCGTCAATGCGAAGACCAATATTGTTGAAGGGTTTGAAGCCCTGATGCGCTGGAACCATTCCGAGCGCGGAATCATTTCCCCGGCGCTTTTCGTTCCCATTGCCGAAGACACCAATCTCATCTGGGAACTTGGCGAATGGGCCCTCAATCGGGCCTGTCGAGACGCGGCCAGTTGGCCCGGCCATATGCGGATTGCGGTCAATGTCGCTGCCAGCCAGTTTGCCAATGAACGCTTCCCCAAACTGATCGACGATGCGCTGAAACAGTCCGGGCTGGCTCCTGAACGGCTAGAACTGGAGATCACCGAAGACGTGTTCATGGCGGAAACCAACGAGATGGACGCAATGTTTCAGGCGATCAAGAGCCGTGATGTGCGGCTCGTTCTGGACGATTTCGGCACCGGTCATTCGTCCCTCAGTCATTTGCAGACGGCTCCTTTTGACCGGATAAAGATTGACCAGAATTTCTTGCGCGGCGCGACCGAACCGGGATCGCGCAATGGTGCCCTTATCGCAGCCATCGTTGCCTTGGCGGATGCGCTTGGCATGGAGACGACGGCCGAGGGTGTCGAGGCGCTGGACGAATTTGACCTGATCAGCAAGCTCAACGTCAGCCATGTCCAGGGTTATGTCTACAGCGACGCCGTGAGCAATGCAGAGCTGCTCGACAATCTCGATCAGGGGCAGTGGACGATCGAACCGTCGGGACCGACCCATCATCGCAACGAGCGGCTGTCGATGTACCGCAAAGTGCGGATGATCCATGAAAACCATGTCTATTCTATCGTTATCCGAAACCTGTCGGTTAGCGGGGCGCTGGTCGACGGTTTGTACAATGTTCCGGTCGGCACAAAATTTGTGATCGATTTTGGGGACGGGCAGCTGGCGGTCGCAACCGTCTGCCGGTCGCACAGAAATCAGCAAGGCATCGAATTTGAAACACGTTTGGTCAGTGACGGCAACGGCGGCCTTTGCACCAGCAGGCGCGTATCGCCCTATCTGATCGCCGAGGCCGGCCTGGATGTTCCCAATCTGCCGCCGGGTTATGTTCCGACCCGAAAAATCGATACGGATTCGCTTTCCCTGCCGGCTTTCAGCACGGTGGCCGATTGGGAGGCTACCAAGGTTAAACCGAAATAAGTTCGGCCCAAGCTTTTTTTGGTGCCTGCGCCCGTCGGGGGGTGCTATTTTTTCCGGTTCAGAAAGCCGAACATGTCGCCGGCAATCTTGCGCATCTGGATTTCCTCCGCGCCCTCGGTGATCCGGTAGCGGCGGTGATGCCGGTAGATATGTTCGAACGGCTTGTGCCGGGAATAGCCCATGCCGCCGTGGACCTGCATCGCGCGGTCGGCGGCATCGCAGCACAGGCGGTTTGCGCGATAGTTGCACATGCTGACCTGGGCCGAGAGATATTTTGCGACATCCGGTTTCGGCATGGTGTCCATCTTCGCGGCCGTCGCATAGATCAGCTGGCGCAGCATCGCCGCCTCGGTGTGCAGCTCGACCAGCGGAAACTGGATGCCCTGGTTCACGGACAGCGGCTTGCCGAACGGCTTGCGCTCGCCGGCATGGCGTACCGACTCGTCGATGCAATATTGCGCCGCGCCCAGCGAGGATGCGGCCTGGCGGATGCGGTTCTCGTGGACAAAATGCTGCGCGCAGGCGAGCCCCATGTCGAGATCGCCCAGCACGGCGTCTGCGGGAATCCAGACATTGGTATAGGAACATTTCGGATGGTCGGTGGGCATGTTGAAGGTCCACATATATTCGCCGATCTCGAAGCCTTCGGCATCCACCGGCACGATGAAACAGCCGATGCCGCGCGCATCGCCGTCCTTGCCGCTGTGGCGGGCAAAGGTCATCACATGCGAGGCCTTGTGCAGCCCGGTGGTCCACATCTTGTTGCCGTTGATCAGCCAGCCGTCGACGCCGCCGCGGGTTTCGCGCACGGCCGTCGTGTCCATCCAGGTCGCGTCCGAGCCATGATCTTCTTCGGTCAGCCCGAAACACCAGCCCATGCGTCCGGCCAGCATCTCGGGAATATAGTCATTCTTCTGCTGCTCGGTACCGAAATCGCGGAGCATCAGCGGCTGCACCAGATTACCGACGATCGAATTTTCATTCTGCAGGTCATTGTGCAGCCCAAGGCCCTTGTGCGCCAGATGCTCGCGGATTCGCGCCATGCCCAGATTGGTGCCATCCTGACCGCCAAATTCCTTGGGCAGGGCATAGCGATAGTGACCGGCTGCGTCCGCGACTTGCCGCATCTCGACCAGCAGGGCTTCCCATTCCTCGGTCGGCAGGCCCTGGTTTTCCCAGTCGGTCCGGGCATCCTCGCGCCGGTGGTCGAAAAAGCGGATATTGTCGTCGCGCTGCTCGATCGGCTTGATCTCGGCCTCGATGAAGGCGTCCAGCACATCCAGATAGTCTTCAATTTCCTGCGGGATTTCAAAACCGGTCATCTGCTTCTCCATTTGTTGAGCGCGACCTTGAGGCCGGCATATTTGGGCTGGTCGATGGACAGCCGTTCCAGCGCGGACAGTCGCAGATGGTCCCAGACCGCCGGACTGGTCGCCGCGATCTCCCCTTTTGAAAGGCCGAGACAAAGCTGTCGATGATCATAACCGATAGCGGCCAGCCGGGCCTTTCCGGCATCCCGGTAGCCGGGGCCCCATTCCGTCTGCCGCCGCGCGATGCCAAGCGCATTGCCGGCGACCCGCGACTGGAATTTGTCATGACCTTTCAGGCCGGGAAGAACATGCCCGGCATTCCATTCCTCCAGCGCCGTCAGCAATTCGCCGTAACCGGTCTCGCCGGTCACGCTTGCCTCTTCCGGCATGGACCAGTCGAGCGGAGTGGCTGCCGCATCGGGCAGGATTTCCTCGAACAGCAGGGCCAGATCGATCTCCACCTCGGACACGCGGCGACCGATCACCGTACGCTCCAGCGAACGGTCGCCATGGCTGCGCCAGATCTGGCCCATGACCATGCACGCAACTCCCCACCACAGCGTCGAGTAGATCAGCCAGAAGCGGAAACGGTCGGGATCGACCTCCGCGCCGCTGGCTTCGGCATAGGCTGCCAGAAAGGCCCCGGCGCTGTCAAAGCCGCCCGCTTCCTTCTCATAATGGCCGAATCGCCAGCTCGGCGTGCACAGATAGGCCAGATCCTGCACCGGGTCGCCCAGCCGGACAAGTTCCCAGTCCAGCACGGCGGTGAGGCCCTTATGGTCGATCATCAGATTGCCCATCCGGAAATCGCCATGCACCAGATATTTGTCGCTGGCATCCGGTGCATTTTGCTCCAGCCAGTGAAAGGCATGATCATAGATCGGAATCTGGCCGCCGATTTCGTGATATTTGTCCTTCTGCACGCGGATCAGTTCGGCGGGTGAAAAATATTCGAGCGACTGCAGCAGCGGATTCATCCCGATCCGGTGGATGGCCGCCAGTTCCCTGGCGCATTGCTCGGTCAGTCTGCTTTCTGCCTCCGCAAATTCGGGATCGCCGAGAATCTTGTGGGGCAGGGTCTCGCCATCTGCCTTGCTCATGATGAAACCTTCGCCCAGACTATCGTCCGGCTGCAGCCGTCCGCGGACCTCTGGCGCCGTCACTCCGGCCGCGCGGGCCAGTTCGATCACATCGGCCTGGGTGGCCAGGGGAACGCCGCGGAGACCGTCATCATCGGGCGACAGGCCCGTCGGCAGGCGGCGCAATACAAAGGCTTCGCCCCCATAGGAAAAGGCCCAGCTTTCCATGCTGGCACCGCCGGACAAGCGCTGAACTTCTGTCAGGGCGCCGTTTGCTCCAAAGGCCCTGCCGCAATAAGCTGCAAGCTTTTCCCGGAATGTCTCATCGATCATGTCCCGGGTTTAATCGGACGATTAAAAATACGCAATGCTTTTGCTGTGCGACAGCGGCGCTTGCATGACCGGGCAATCGTCCCTAATTCCCCAGCATATTTTGCAATGGGGATGATCATGCGCGCATTTATTTTTCCGGGACAGGGCAGCCAGGCGGTCGGCATGGGCAAGGCGCTTGCCGAGGCCAGCAGCACCGCCCGCGAAGTTTTCGAGGAAGTCGATCACGCGCTGGAGCAAAATCTGTTCAAGCTGATGTGCCAAGGCCCGTCCGAAGAACTGACCCTGACCGAAAATGCGCAGCCGGCGATCATGGCCAATGCCATCGCGACCCTGCGGGTCATGGAAAAAGACGGCGGCAAGTCGCTGGAAGATTTGTGCAGCTATGTCGCCGGCCACAGCCTCGGCGAATATAGCGCGCTGTGCGCGGCGGGGGCCCTGAACCTGACAACGACCGCCGAACTGCTGAAATTGCGCGGCCTGTCGATGCAAAAGGCGGTGCCGGTCGGCAAGGGCGGCATGGCGGCCCTGCTCGGAGCCGACATCAAAAAGGCCTCGGCGCTGGCCAATGAATCGGCCCAGGGCGAAATTTGTACCGTGGCCAATGACAATGATCCGACTCAGGTGGTGATCTCCGGGCATATCGGGGCGATCGAGCGGGCGATTGCGGCGGCGAAGGAGCATGGCATCAAGCGCGGCATTCTGCTGCCGGTTTCGGCGCCCTTCCACTGTTCCCTGATGGCACCGGCTGCCGAAGCCATGGAAGAGGCGCTGGGTGAGGCAACGATCCTGTCCCCCGTCGTTCCGGTCTTCGCCAATGTCACAGCCGCTCCGGTGTCGGAAGTGGACGAAATTCGCGATCTGCTGGTGCGGCAGGTGACGGGCACGGTCCGCTGGCGGGAATCGGTCGCCAATATGGCGGAATCGGGTGTGGAGCAATTTGTCGAATTTGGCGGCAAGGTGCTGAGCGGCATGGTCGGGCGGATCGCGCCCGACGCGGAGACCGTCAGTCTCGTGTCCCTCGACGATATTGAATCCTTTCTGAAAGGCCTCTAGTCGCGCCGGCATAGAGTCTCTAATATTTGGCGCTACGCCCTGGAATTTTGAAGGAATTGGGAATGTTTGATTTAAGCGGAATGACCGCCCTGGTAACCGGAGCGTCGGGCGGAATCGGGTCCGCGATCGCCAAATCCCTAGCCGAGCGCGGTGCCACCGTCGCGCTGTCGGGAACGCGCCGGCATGTCCTGATGGAAATGATTCCGCAGATGGCGGGTGAAGGCCATGTCGTCCTGCCCTGTGATCTGTCCAAGGCAGAAGAAGTCGATGCCCTGGTGCCGGATGCGGTGGCAAAGCTCGGCAAGCTCGACATTTTGGTCAACAATGCCGGGATCACCCGCGATGGCCTTGTGATGCGCATGTCGGACGAGGATTTCGGCGATGTGATCCGGGTCAATCTGGAATCGGCCTTTCGCCTGATCCGGGCAGCAGCCCGGCCGATGATGAAGGCCCGCCATGGCCGGATCATTTCGATCAGTTCGGTGGTCGGCGCCACCGGCAATCCCGGCCAGGCCAATTATGTCGCATCGAAGGCCGGACTGGTCGGCATGTCCAAAGCTCTGGCGCAGGAACTGGCGTCCCGTGGCATCACAGTCAACTGCGTTGCTCCCGGCTTCATTGAATCGCCGATGACCGACGCCCTGACCGATGCCCAGAAGGACGAAATCAATCGCAAGATTCCGGCGGGAAAAATGGGCAGCGGCGACGATATCGGTGCCGCCGTGGTCTATCTGGCCAGCAAGGAAGCCGCCTATGTGACCGGCCAGACGCTGCATGTGAACGGCGGCATGGCGATGATTTCCTAGCACTTATCGCAGAAATGTAGTTCCCGGTGCGTTTTCGACTTCACGGACACTTGCAAGCCGCGCGCCACCGCACTAGGACGAAATAGAAATTCATTCGTAACATAAAGGACCTCTCATGAGTGAGACTGCAGAGCGCGTAAAAAAGATCGTTGTTGAGCATCTGGGTGTTGAAGCCGACAAAGTGACCGAAGAAGCTGCTTTCATCGATGATCTGGGCGCTGACAGCCTCGACATCGTTGAGCTGGTTATGGCGTTTGAAGAAGAATTCAGCGTCGAGATTCCTGACGACGCAGCCGAAAAAATCGCCACTGTCAAAGACGCCATCGATTTTATCGACAAAAACAAGGGCTAATTGATTTTGGGGTGCTGCCACCGAAAAGGGCGCGCCTCGGGGCCAATGATCGCTAAAAAACTGCAAAGCGGCTCACCGGCCCGGGAGGAATGTCCTGAACCGGTGGCCGTTTTTGATTTAGGGCAGGGGAAGTCCGCAAGGAAAGGCATGATATGCGCCGTGTAGTTGTAACCGGAATGGGCCTGGTAACGCCGCTGGGCGGGGATGTAGAAACGACCTGGAGCAATATCCTTGCTTCCAAGTCTGGCGCGGGAAAGATCACGCGTTTCGATGCATCCGACCAGAAATGCCATATCGCCTGCGAGGTCAAGCCGGCCGACCATGAATATGGCTTTGATCCGAATCTGCGCGTCGATCACAAGGTCCAGCGGCAGGTCGATCCTTTCATCGTTTACGGTATCGATGCTGCCGGTCAGGCGCTGGAGGATGCGGGACTCACGGACATGTCGGACGAGGCCAAGCTGCGTGCCGGCTGTTCGATCGGCTCCGGAATCGGAGGATTGCCGGGAATCGAGAAAGAATCGATCGTCCTTTATGAGCGCGGACCGAGCCGCGTCAGCCCGCATTTTGTCCATGGCCGCCTGATCAATCTGATCTCCGGTCAGGTTTCGATCAAATATGGTCTGATGGGGCCGAATCATGCGGTTGTCACTGCTTGCTCGACCGGTGCCCACAGCATTGGCGATGCCGCAAGAATGATTGCCCTCGACGATGCCGATGTCATGCTGGCCGGTGGCGCGGAAGCAACCATCTGCCCAATCGGCATTGCCGGTTTTGCGCAGGCCAAGGCGCTGTCGACCAAGCGCAACGACGATCCGACCGCAGCATCGCGTCCCTATGACAAGGATCGCGACGGCTTCGTGATGGGCGAGGGCGCAGGCGTCGTCGTTCTGGAAGAATACGAACATGCCAAGGCCCGCGGCGCGAAAATCTATTGCGAAGTGATCGGCTACGGCATGTCCGGCGATGCCTATCATGTCACTGCGCCGCATCCCGATGGCACCGGTGCCTACCGCTCGATGGAAATGGCGCTGAAACGCTCTGGCCTGACCACAGCCGATATCGATTATGTCAACGCGCACGGCACCTCGACCATGGCCGACACGATCGAGCTGGCAGCGGTGAAGCGTCTGTTTGGCGAAGATCTCAAGACCATGTCGATGAGCTCGACCAAATCGGCGATCGGCCATCTGCTCGGCGGCGCCGGCGCGGTGGAAGGCATTTTCTGCATTCTTGCCCTGCGCGACCAGATTGTCCCGCCGACGCTCAATCTCGATGATCCGGATGAAGGCTGCGAGGGCGTGGATCTGGTTCCGCATTTCGCCAAGAAGCGCGAAGTCAAGGCCGTGCTGAGCAACAGTTTCGGTTTCGGCGGCACCAATGCCAGCATCATCATGAAAGCGATCTAGCATCATGCGCCGCCTCGGTTGCCTGATCCTGGTGGCAGCGGCGGTCATTGCAGTCTTGCTCGCTGGCAACTTCCTCTATGGCTGGAACGCCAGCGGGCCGCTGGAAGAACAGCGGACGATTGTGATCAGGTCGGGCTCGAGCCTGGCCACCGCCGCAGCGACCATGGAATCGGAAGGCGTCATCAAATCCGCCGATGCCTTCCTGACCCGCGCGAAAATTCTCGGCGGGTCCGAACCGATCAAGGCCGGCGAATTTGAAATTCCGGCGGGCGCGAGCAACGCGCTGATTCTCGATATCCTGCAGGGCGGAAAAACCGTGCAGCGGCTGATCACAGTTCCGGAAGGGACGCCGTCAATTCTCGTCTACGAAAAACTGATGGATGAAAAGCTGCTCAAGGGCGATATTCCGCTGCCCGCCGAAGGATCGATCCTCCCCGACAGCTATAGCTTCGAGCGCGGCGAGCAACGGGCGGCCGTCTTGCTGCGCATGCAAAAGGCGATGAAGGACACGATTGCAGAATTGTGGCCAAAACGGTCACAGGCGACGATTGCAAAAAGCCCGAAAGAGGCGATCATCCTGGCGTCGATCGTGGAGAAGGAAACCGCCGTGGCGCGCGAACGGCCAACGGTGGCGGGTGTCTACAGCAACCGGCTACGCAAGAATATGATGCTGCAGGCCGACCCGACGATCATCTATCCGATCACCAGGGGCAAGCCTCTGGGCCGACGGATTCGGCAATCGGAAATAGCGCAGGTCAATGACTATAACACCTATGCCATGGTCGGCCTGCCCAAGGGGCCGATCGCCAATCCCGGTCGCGCATCAATCGAGGCGGTGTTGAATCCTGCAAAAACCAAAGCGCTCTATTTTGTCGCGGATGGCAAGGGCGGCCATGTCTTCGCCGAAACGCTGGAAGAGCATAATGCCAATGTCGAAAAATGGTTCGCCCTGCGGCGCCAGCGCGGAGAAATGTGACGATATTTCAGCTGGCAACTGGTCATCGCTGGTTTGCGCGACGCTCTTCCTCTTCCGCTTTGGTCCGCAGGACGAGCCTTTCCAGTAATTTTCGTTCGATGCCTCGCCATAATCGGGAAAAGGACAGACCGCTACGGCTGGCCGGGGCAAAGGCACCGATCGGCAGCTTCCGATGGGTCATCTGTTCGACTTCGCTGGCCATATCAATGACCGGCCAGTCCTGATTTTCGTCCAGCGACAGATTGTGCATTTTTCGGCGGCGATCCACCATCGAAAAGACCGGCAGAATGGGCGGGTGGTGGCCGCGATGCAGAGTCATGAATTTGCGAATCTTTTCCAGCCCCCGGACTGCGAGGGGGGAAGGGATCACCGGCACCACGACAAGATGCGTGAACAGCATCACCTTGCGATTGGCCTCACTAAATCCGGGCGCGCAATCCAATATGATCACGTCAAAATTTTGCTCGAGTTCGGCGAATAATTTGGACAGCTGCTGTTGACGGGCAAACAGGACCAGAAAATTTTCTGTCGCCCTCATGTTGGGATCGCCTTCGAGCAGGCTCAGGCCGGAGAATTTGCTCGGATGGATTTGCTGCAATATATTGCGCGACCCCAGTACAAACTGATTTGCGTTGGTCTTGCAGTGATTGTTGTGGGGCGGCAGAATCCAGCTGCTGTCACCCTGTTCATCCAGCTCCCACAGCAATGTGCGATAGCCCTGCCGAACCGCTTCCCACGAGAGATTGATCGCAAAAGTAGATTTGCCCACGCCCCCTTTGGAATTATAGACGGCAACAACGGCCAAAAAACAGGACCTTTCCTTATTTTCCCCGGGCCAGAGCATAAGCCGGCCCCATGCTTGAGAGACGCAGTTTCACTCCCGTTTACCTGATATAAAGCGATTTAATGACGGAAATCCTGTCATTATCGGATGAAATTTCTCGGATTTTTCCAGAATGTCCGAAATTGAGACAGATTTTGCGCGAATGATCTACTGTGGATCAGCCGCTATTCCGGCTGCTTGTCCAAAGCCTCACCAGCAAGCAGGCGTGCAGCCGCGCGGTTGATGGTTTCAATCACCTGTTCCGCTGGCAGGATTTCGTTGATCAGACCAATGGCTTCACCGACCGTGATATGGGCGCGATCATAATCTTCCGCCCGCACGCCCTCCAGATAATTCTCAATGGCTGCTTCGGGACTGGAGCGAAGCTCGTCTATCCGCGGCTCCCATTTTTTGTGCAGTCGATTTCGGATCGCCCTGAAGTCAAATTGTGGCGGCCAGTTCTTGCTACGCAATATGTCGAAAATGGCGCTTCGCGCAGTATCATCGCCGCTGGCAGCAAGGGACGCATGCTTGGCGCTTGCCGCCGCCATTGACTCCCTGGTGGCCCATAGCCGGGATCCGATCAGCGCGCCGTCCGCGCCCAGCATCATGGAAGCCGCCAGGCCGCGACCATCCGCAATTCCGCCTGCCGCGAGCAGGATGGTCTCGGGAGCATGACTCGCCAGCCAGTCGGCCATTTCCGGCACCAGAGTGAATGTGCTGCGGCCCTCGAATGCATTCATCCCATGGCCGCCCGCTTCGCACCCTTGCGCGACAATCACCGAGGCACCGGCTTCGAGAGCAGCAGGCAGCTGTGCGATCGTCTGAATCTGGCAGATTATCGGTATTCCATGGTCGGACAATATTCTGCCGAAGCGGCTCGGGTCGCCGAAGGACAGCATCACAGCAGCAGGCCTGTGCGATTGGTCGAGCAGCCAGTCCAGTGCGCTGCGGTCCTCCGCGAGCTTCCAGGATATGAACCCGCAGCCGAGTCTCGCCAGGCCAGCCGCATCATCGCCCAGCAGGTTCACTGCACCGATATATTCCCGCTGCGTCCACTCCAGATCGCCATAGCCGCCACCAACCAGCGCCAGCGCTCCTGCCCGCGCGCAGGCGGCGGCCAGCTCGCCCCCGGTGGCCAATGCCATGGGCGCAAGCGCGACCGGCTTAGAGAGACTGAACCGTCGTACGAACCGGTTGTTGATGAAAGGAGGCTTCATGATTTACGCCTGTATCAGCGGGAAGGGGGAATGATCGTCATTGGATCGCTATCCCCAAATCTGCTTTCAGAGGCTTGCGAGGTCAATAGTTGAATCGCGTCTTCAGGCTCTCCCGCGCCTCGCGATATTCGCGTGTGAACTGGTCGACCATCTCCTGGACGCTCATCACATCCTTGATCAGGCCGATACCCTGGCCGCAGCCCCAGATATCCTTCCACGCCTTTTTCTCGGTATTGCCACCCGAACCGAAGTTCATCGTCTTGTAGTCGCCCTGCGGCAGATTGTCCGGGTCGAGCCCGGCATTTTCGATCGACTGGCGCAGATAATTGCCCTTCACGCCAGTGAACAGGTCGGAATAGACGATATCGGAGGCCTGGCCCTCGACAATGCCTTCCTTGTAGCCCTGATCCGCATTGGCCTCCTTGGTGGCGATAAAGGCAGATCCGGCATATCCCAGATCGGCACCCATCGCCTGCGCCGCCAGGATCGATGCGCCATTGCCGATCGAGCCGGAGAGCGCCACCGGGCCGTCAAACCATTCGCGGATTTCCTGCATCAGCGCGAACGGGGACAGCGTGCCGGCATGGCCGCCGGCTCCGGCTGCCACCGGAATGAGCCCGGTCGCGCCTTTTTCGATCGCCTTGTGCGCGAAGCGGTTGTTGATGATGTCGTGAAGGGTAATGCCGCCCCAGCTTTTGACCGCCGTATTGAGATCCTCGATCGCGCCCAGCGAGGTGATCACGATCGGCACTTTCCACTTCGCGCAGGTTGCCATGTCCTGGTCGAGCCTGTCGTTCGACTTGTGGACGATCTGGTTGACGGCAAAGGGCGCTGCCGGCTTGTCCGGATTTTCCCGGTTCCACGTTGCGAGTTCCTCGGTGATCTGGTGCAGCCATTCATCGAGCATCGTCTGCGGCCGAGCGTTCAGGGCAGGGAAGCTGCCGACGATCCCGGCCTTGCATTGCGCGATGACCAGTTCCGGTCCCGACACGATGAACAAGGGAGAGCCGATAAGCGGCAGGCGAAGATTGTCAAAAATGGCTGGCAAAGTCATGGAAACCCCCGATGTGAAAAGCAATGCCACCGCATTAGCCGATGCGGTGGCATATTCCACTGTTATTTTAACCGAGCGCTTAAATCCGGTTGACGGCGCTGAGCAGGGCTTCCACCGACGCTGTGGCAACATCGCTGTTGATGCCGACGCCGTAAAATTCCTTGCCGTCGCCGGTCTTGCATTCGATATAGGCGGCGGCCTGGGCATCCTTGCCCGAGCCCAGGGCATGCTCATTATAGTCGATGATCTCGAGCGATACGCCGAGTGCCGAGGACACGGCGTCGACGACGCTGGAAATCAGGCCATTGCCGCGACCGCTGACCGATATCTCGCCATCGGGCCCCCTGATCTTGCCGACAAAGATGCGTTCGCCGCTGGTCGCCCGCTCGTCATAGTCGACCAGGCTGTATTTGCCGCTGCCATCCAGATGATAGCGTTTCCGAAACGCTTCCCAGATATCCTCCGAAGACAGTTCCCGGCTCGTCTCGTCAGCCAGTTCCTGTACCGTTCGGCTGAAATTGGCCTGCAGCCGCTTGGGCAGTTTCAGCCCGTAATCCTGCTCCAGTATCCAGGCGATGCCGCCCTTGCCGGACTGGCTGTTGACCCGGATGACCGCTTCATAATCGCGGCCGAGATCGCGTGGATCGATCGGCAGATAGGGCACGTTCCACAGCTCGTCATTGCGCTGTTCCTGCGCCGCAAAGCCCTTCTTGATCGCATCTTGGTGCGAGCCGGAAAAGGCGGTGAAGACCAGCTCCCCGGCATAGGGATGGCGCGCCGGAACCGGCAGCTGGTTGCAATATTCGACGGTCTTGACGATTTCGTCCATATTGGAAAAATCCAACTTGGGATCAACGCCTTGTGTGTAAAGATTCAGACCCAGTGTAACCAGATCGACATTGCCGGTGCGCTCGCCATTGCCGAACAGGCAGCCTTCCACCCGGTCGGCGCCGGCCATCAGGCCCAGTTCCGACGCGGCGATGCCCGATCCGCGGTCATTATGGGTGTGCAGACTGACGATAACATGGTCTCGCCTGCTGATATGCTTGCACATCCATTCGACCTGGTCGGCATAGATATTGGGCGTTGCTGCTTCCACCGTTGCCGGCAGGTTCAGAATCAGCGGCTTGTCGGCGGTCGGCTCGATGATTTCCATCACCGCCTCGACCACTTCCAGACTGAAATCCAGCTCGGCGGTCGAAAAGGTTTCCGGCGAATATTCGAAATGCCAGTCGGTATCGGGATATTTTTCGGCCTGTTCGCGCAAGATGGTCGCGCCTTCGCGGGCAATATCCTTCACGCCCTGCTTGTCGAGCTTGAACACGACATCGCGCCAAGCGGGGGACACCGCGTTGTACAGATGGACGATCGCGGCCCTTGCGCCTTCCAGGCTGGCAAAGCTGGTTTCGATCAGGTCGCGGCGCGACTGGGTCAGCACCTGAACCATGACGTCATCGGGGATTTTGCCGGATTTGACGAGGCCGCTGATAAAGTCAAAATCGGTGGCACCGGCGGACGGGAAACCGACCTCGATTTCCTTGACCCCGATCTTGACGAGAAGGTCAAAGAAACGCTGTTTCTTCTGCGCGTCCATCGGATCGATCAGCGCCTGGTTGCCATCGCGCAGATCGGTGGAGAGCCAGCGCGGGGCCTTGTCAATCGTGCGCGACGGCCATTGCCGGTCGGGCAGGTCAATCTGCGGAAAAGGACGGTATTTTTGCGACGGATTCTGGTGCATGACTTCACTCTTATGCTGCTGGAAATTGCGCGCAAGGCACAAATTCGCGGGTTTTCTGAAATGTTCTGAAAATCGGTCCCTTAGGCGGGGCGCTGCGCCTTCCGGACAGCAGCAACGGTACGCCTAAGGGCGTATAAGTCGTAGCAGCGAGAGAGCTTTTAACCTCGTCATGGGGAGCTTTTTATCCATAGTTCCGCATAAATCAACTCTGCCGGTGGATTTTTTTGCAATCTTTGCACCGGCAGAAGGAATCGCGCCTTCTATCTGGTTGTGAAATTTTAAGATTGTGCGGCTAACAGGGTGCCGAACCATTGAAGGAAATACCGGATTGTATTGTCTGGTCTATATGAGCAGCCCATCCCACGAGATGGGCGAGGAGGAGGTCAAGGGCCTTCTGCGTCGTGCCAAGGTCAACAACGACCGGGATGGCATAACCGGCATTTTGATCCACGATCGGCGACGCTATTTGCAATATCTGGAAGGCGACCAGGCCAAGGTTGAAGGAACCTTTGCGCGGATATCCATCGACCCCCGTCATCGGGCGATCATTCGCTTGCACAGCGGCACGATCACGCGGCGGCAGTTTCCCGACTGGGCGATGGCTTCGAGAGTTTCGGCGATGGAGGGCACCTTGAAGGATAGCGTCCAGCGGCTGGTGCAAAATTGCGATCGCGATGTAGCGGATGAACTGCTGAAATTCGCTGCGGCACGCGACCGGGCGGTCTGACAGGAGATCAAGCGTCCGGCCCCGCGCCGCCTATTATACCGCCGAGCGCGATGCGTCGTCTATGATATAGCGCCAGCCGCCATCAGATTGCTTGCGCATGACTTCGATGCCGCCGCCCGTCAGTTCCTGCTTGACGCCAGCTTCATCCGTAAAGGCCAGTTTCCAGTGATTGGTGGTCAGCGCAATGTCATGATAGAGATGGTGTTCGCGATCACCCAGAATAATTTGGGGTTTCAAGGCCAAAAGCCCTGCAAAGTCTTCGTGAACGCAGGACTTTCCGGTCATTAACTTGCCATCCGGATTAATATAGGTGACATCGGACACGTAAAGATCAACCAGACCTTCGAGGTCTGCGGCGTTGAAGCGAGACTGCCAGACGTCATAGAGCTTATCGATATCGGTGACGGGCTCTATGCCACTGGATGTCGCGGCATATGCGTTTTTGGCGGCCATTGCCACGCCTGCTGTCATAACGCCTGCCGCCATCGCCCGCAGAAAGTTCGAGCGGGTCAGGCCCTGGCTGGCAGCAGCGGGAGGCGAAGTTTCCTCGCCGGCATCACTATGCTGCAATGCCCGGCTGATAGATTTGATCATGTCTTTTCCTCCTTACAAACTCAATATGGCTATAAGGATCAATTCTGGATGGGGAGCAGCAACCTGTCCATGTCAATTTCAGCCAATATTGCTTCCGCTTCGGTCGAATGGAGGGAATCCGAGTCCGCGAGCAATGGCTTGGCGGTCCGAAATTCTGGCGATGCTCTCTTGGCAAATGGGCGGTTCATGAGGAACCAGCGGAGCGGGTAAGGAGTGAGGATGGCCGGGGGCGAGGGGTGGTACGCCCGCCCCCGGCGGTGTTCGAAGCTATCAATCGCGGGATAGTCCCGACTTGATGCTAGTTCTTGTCTTTGTCGACCAGCTTGTTGGCACCGATCCACGGCATCATAGCGCGCAGCTGGGCACCGGTTTCCTCGATCGGATGCGCTTCGGCTGCCTTGCGGGCGGCTTTCAGTTCCGGCTGACCGGCACGGTTGTCGAGCACGAAATTCTTCACGAAGCGGCCCGACTGGATGTCCGCCAATACCCGCTTCATTTCCGCCTTTGTGTCGGCAGTGATGATCCGCGGTCCGGTAGTGATATCGCCATATTCCGCCGTGTTGGAGATCGAATAGCGCATATTGGCAATGCCGCCCTCATAGAGCAGATCGACGATCAGCTTGGTTTCGTGCAGACATTCGAAATAGGCCATTTCCGGCGCATAGCCGGCTTCGGTCAGGGTTTCGAAGCCCGCCTGGATCAGATGGGTGATCCCGCCGCACAGGACGGCCTGTTCGCCGAACAGGTCGGTCTCGCATTCCTCGCGGAAATTGGTCTCGATAATGCCCGAACGGCCGCCGCCGACACCAGAGGCATAAGCCAGCGCCACATCATGGGCGTTGCCGGACACATCGCGGTCCACCGCGATCAGGCAGGGGACACCGCCGCCGCGCTGATATTCGCTGCGCACCGTGTGGCCAGGTCCTTTCGGGGCGATCATGATGACATCGAGATCCTTGCGCGCCTCGATGAGGCCGAAATGGATGTTGAGGCCGTGGGCGAAGGCAATGGCAGCGCCCTCCTTCATATGGTCGTGCAGATCATCGGCATAGATCGCCGCCTGATGCTCGTCGGGGGCGAGGATCATGACGATATCGGCCCAGGCCGCAGCGTCCTGATTGGTCATCACCTGGAAGCCGGCCGCTTCTGCCTTTTTTGCGGTCGCCGAACCGGCGCGCAGAGCGATGGCGACATCCTTGACACCGCTGTCGCGCAGGTTCTGGGCATGGGCATGGCCCTGGCTGCCATAGCCGACAATCGCAATTTTCTTGCCGGTGATCAGGTTCATATCCGCATCGGCGTCATAATAGACTTTCATTTAGGCGTCCTTTGTATTGCTGTGATTTGAAACGAAAAATTTTAGCTGGCGTTGGGCCCGCGTCCTACCGCGACCACACCGGTCCGGCCCACTTCCACCAGCCCGACTTCGCGCATCAGCGCAACGAAAGTCTCGATTTTCTCGGGCGCGCCGGTGATTTCGAAAATGAAGCTCTCGGTCGAGGCATCGACGATCCGGGCGCGATAGGCATCGGCCAGTCGCATCGCCTCGATCCGGTTTTCGCCCTTGCCGGCCACCTTGACCAGCGCCAGTTCGCGCTGCACGTGCGGCCCGGATTCGGTCAGATCGCGGACGCTGTGCACCGGCACCAGCCGGTCGAGCTGGGAAATGATCTGCTCGATGACATGCGGCGGGCCGTTGGTGGCGATGGTGATCCGGCTGATCGCATGATCCTCGCTGATATCGGCGACGGTCAGGCTTTCGATATTATAGCCGCGGGCAGTGAACATGCCGGCGATGCGCGCCAGGATGCCGGCCTCATTGTCGACCAGGACGGCAAGAACATGCCGCTCGACGGCTTCCTCGTGAATATGCATCATACAAGCGCCTTTGCTCGGTCGTCCATCGTACCCTTTACGTCCTCTGCGGTCAGCAGCATCTCGGTATGGGCGGCCCCGGACGGGATCATCGGGAAGCAGTTGGCCAGCTTGGCAACGCGGCAATCGACCAGCACCGGGCCGTCGGTGTCGAGCATCTGGCGAATACCCGACTCCAGATCAGCCGGATCCTCAATCCGGATACCAGTCCAGCCGTAACTTTCGGCCAGCTTCACGAAATCGGGCAGACTGTCGCTGTAGCTGTTGGAATAACGGCTTTCATAGGTCAGTTCCTGCCACTGGCGAACCATTCCCATATATTCGTTGTTGAGGATGAACAGCTTAACCGGCAGGCGATATTGCGTCGCCGTTCCCAGTTCCTGGATATTCATCTGGATCGACGCTTCGCCGGCGATATCGATCACCAGCGCGTCGGGGTTGCCCAGCTGTGCGCCGATCGCGGCGGGCAGGCCATAGCCCATCGTACCGAGACCGCCACTGGTCAGCCATTTGTTGGGGCTTTCGAAATCGAAATGCTGCGCCGCCCACATCTGGTGCTGGCCGACTTCGGTGGTGATGATCGGTTCGCGCTCATGTGTGGCTTCCCACAGCTTGCGGATCGCTTTCTGCGGCATTATCTCCTGCTTGTTTTCAGGATAATCGAGGCAATTTGTCGCCCGCCAGCCCCTGATTCGCGCCCACCATTCCTCATGGTCCGGTGTCGCAAAGCGGCGGCCCTTGAGCACGGCCAGCAATTGTTCCATCACCCGGCCGACGTCGCCGATGACCGGCAGGTCCACCCGGATCGTCTTGTTGATCGAGGACCGGTCGATATCGACATGGATTTTCTTGCTGTTCGGCGAGAAGGCATCGATGCGCCCGGTAATGCGGTCGTCAAAGCGCGCGCCGAGGCAGATCACCAGATCAGCCTTGTTCATGGCCATATTGGCTTCAAACGTGCCGTGCATGCCGAGCATGCCGAGCCATTTGTCGGATGACGCCGGGAAGGCGCCGAGGCCCATCAGCGTCGACGTGACCGGGCAGCCCAGCAGTTCGGTCAGTTCGCGCAGCGTTTCGCTCGCCTTGGGGCCGCTGTTGATGATGCCGCCGCCGGTATAGAGAACCGGGGCCTTGGCATTCATGATCATCTCGGCAGCGGCGTTGATCGCCTTGAAGTCGCCTTCGGTTTGCGGCTGATAGCGCGAATTGCCCTTGCCGGTGTGGCGAGCGAATTCCGCTGCGGCCACCTGGACATTCTTCGGAATGTCGATGACCACCGGCCCTGGCCGTCCCTGGGTCGCGATATGGAAGGCTTCCTGCACAACGGCCGCCAGATCGGAGGGCTTTTTGACCAGATAATTATGTTTGGTGCAATGGCGCGTGATGCCGATCGTGTCGGCTTCCTGAAAGGCGTCGGTGCCGATCAGATTGGTCGCGACCTGGCCGGTGATGACGACCATCGGGATGCTGTCCATCAGCGCATCGGTAATGCCGGTCACCGCGTTGGTCGCGCCGGGACCGGAGGTCACCAGCACAACGCCGGGCTTGCCGGTAGACCGCGCATAGCCTTCCGCGGCATGGGTCGCTGCCTGCTCGTGCCGTACCAGAATATGCTTGATCTTCGGATGCTCGTACAGCGCGTCATAAATGGGAAGCACAGCGCCGCCCGGATAGCCGAACACGGTATCCACGCCAAGGTCCAGGAGGGTCTCTACCAATATGTCGGCGCCGCTCTTTTCGGCCACATCATGCTCCATTGATTGTCTGTTTGCGCTGCCCGCCCGCCATGATGGACTGCAACACGATACGCAAGGATTTGTTATTCCGGCGCTCGCTACATATCTGAATATATTATGTCAAGGGCTAATGGTGTAATATAGTTTCAATTATAACTTCCAAATCATTATTTAATGTCCCATCGATGCGCGTCCAGTTCGCCGGGCTCTGGTTCCGGAACCACGTATATTGGCGCTTGGCATATTGCCGTGTGGCGATTTGCGCGCGTTCAATGGCGGTTTCCCTGTCAATATTGCCCGACAGCCAGTCGCCGAGTTCCGCCACCCCGATCGCCCGCATGACCGGCAGATCGGCTGGCAAGTGGCGGGCCAGAAGCCGCTCCACTTCCTGCGTCGCGCCCTGCGCAACCATCTCGTGCAGGCGCTGGTCGCAGCGCTGATACAGCCATTCGCGCGGGGGCAGCATCACCAGCGGATGCAATTTGATCTGCTCGCCAATGCCGCCGACCTTGTGCCTTTGCCAATGGTCCAGCGGCTTGCCGGTAGACCGGACCACTTCCAGCGCGCGCTGGATCCGCGTTGTGTCGGCCGCATGCAACCGTTCGGCAGCGACCGGGTCCTCGTCTTGCAGCGCGTGATATGCTTCCAATGTTTCCATTTTCCGGATGTCCTGCCGGACCTCCGGCTCGATGGGCGGAATCGGGGCGATCCCGTCGAGCAGGATTCGGACATAGAGGCCCGTGCCGCCGACCAGTATCGGCAATGAATCGCGTTGATGCGCTTCGGCAATCGCCGCCCTGGCATCCTCGGCCCAGCGCGCCGCGGAACAGGCCTCGCTGCCGTCAATATAGCCGAAAAGCTGATGTTCGATGCCATCCATCTCTTCCTCGGTAGGCCGAGCGCTGAGGATACTAAGGTCGCTATAGACCTGCGCGCTGTCCGCATTGATGATTACCGAGGGTTGCTTTTTGGCAATGTCCAATGCCAAGGCGGATTTGCCGCTGGCCGTCGGTCCAACGACCAGCGCAACATTTCTGTCCTGTTTCGGAGAAATCATGTTCATCGCGACGCTCATAGCAAAAGATTCCCTGAATGAGAGAGATATTACCGCGGCGCTGGCCAGTCTCGACGCATCCGGTGCCCTGATCAGCCGCCAGTCGGACGTCATCGACGGGCGAGCGCTCGATATCTTCTTCGCCGGCGACGCGGTCGCCGCCCGCCAGCATCTTGAAGCCATGGCGGGTGAGATCGATGTCGCGGTGCAACCGGAAAATAGTCGGCAGAAGAAACTGCTGATTTCCGACATGGACAGCACCATGATCACCGTTGAATGTATCGATGAGCTGGCTGACTATGCAGGAATCAAGCCGCAAATCGCGGCAATCACCGAACGCGCGATGCAGGGAGAGCTGGATTTTGAGGAAGCGCTCCGGGGCCGGGTGGCGCTGCTCAGGGGACTGGAAACCGCTGCCATCCAGAAATGTCTCGATGAACGGGTGAAGATCATGCAGGGGGCCGAGACTCTTGTCCGCACCATGGCGCGAGACGCGGCGACGACCATTCTGGTCTCCGGCGGATTCACAAGATTTGCCAAGCCTGTCGCACAAGCCATTGGTTTTGAGTCCTTTCACGCCAATGTCCTCGGCGAGGACAGCGGCCTGCTGACCGGCGATCTGGACGGTGCCATCGTGGATTCGACCCGCAAAGATGAACTGCTGCAATCGGCGGCGCGGGCGGCCAACCTGTCGCTGGACCAGTGCATTGCGGTCGGCGACGGCGCCAATGATATCCCGATGCTGCAGCGAGCAGGCCTGGGCGTGGCCTATCATGCCAAGCCCAAGGCGGCGCAGGCTGCCGATGTGGCGATCAGATATAATGATCTGACGGCGCTGCTATATATTCAGGGCATCGCCGCCGATCGCTGGATTACCGCGTAGAAGCCGTTCAGCGCCTTTTGGTAATGCAGTCATTGCCGGATGCCTTGACGCTTTTGCACATCGATTCCGCCTGTGCCTGGGTGGCAAAGGGGCCGGCCTGCAGCCGGGTGATGCCGCTGGCCTTGACCAGATAGGGCTGCAGTCCGGACAGGGCGGAAACCCTGTCTTCCAGGCTGTTCCAGAGACTTTTCGCCTTGGCCTCGTCGCTGAACGCACCCAGTTGCACGCGCCAGTCGCCGCTGGCGGCGGCCTTGACCGGAGCCGTGGTCGTGGCCGGTGCAGCGGTTGCGACCGGTGCTGTCTTCGGTGGATCGGCATAGGTTACGCCGGGCGTGATCGGGGCAGGGGCCGGATCGGGCGTGGCCGGGCGGGACGGCGGCAATTGCACGATCTCTACCGCGCCGGTCGACTGGCTGGGCCGCAGTCCGCCGATCTGTGCGGTTCTGATACGCTTTTCCTCCTGTTCCATCTGGCCGGCCAGCTCGATCGCCCGGCGCCGGTCCTCGATCGGAATGAAGCGATCCATTTGCGCGAGATTGGTGGTTGCCTGAGGCAATTGCTGCGCCGACGCACGGGTCATCAGGGCATAGGCCTTGACCCAGTCCTTTTCGACAAAATCGCCATTGAAATGACCGGTGCCCAGAACATATTGCGCCCGCGGTTCGCCGCGCTGCGCGGAGGCCTGCAGATAGGGCAGGGCTTCGGCGCGGCGGTTGCTCTGGAAGAGCACCAGCCCGTAATTGTCACTGGCCTGCAGATGTCCCTGATCTGCCGCCTTCTTGTACCATTTTTCGGCCTGCACCAGATCCTGCGAAACGCCCCGGCCCAGCTTGTAGGCCTGCCCGAGATTGAACTGGGCATCGGCATCGCCCTTGTCGGCAGGACCGCGCCATTCGCTGATCGCCGTCTGATAATCGCCACGTCCCCAGGCGTCCACGCCAGCCTTCACATCTGCGAGAGCAGGCGCCGAACCCAGAAGGAGAGCCATGCCGAGCAACGAAGCGATGGGATGGTGGGCCTTGGTCATGGAATATTCCTTGGTCATCAATTGTCAGAATGAAACGATAATAGCCAGTTTCGCATTGCTAAACTGCCCGGACTCTTCAAGTCTAGCAAAAACTGGCCATGCTGTTCAGCCGCCGGTTAGCGGACCGGTGTAAATTCATTATCAACCGGGCAAATTTGCCTCAAACTTGTTAACCCTATTTTAGCCCTGTTCTGTCACAAATGCATCCGAATATAGATTTTCGGGCAAATTCTGCCGTGATTGAACAAGGGGAAGAGCGTGCGAGTTCTAGCGATGGCTTCGCAAAAGGGAGGCTCCGGCAAAACCACATTGTCGGGCCATCTGGCTGTACAGGCACAACTGGCCGGGGCGGGCCCTGTCGTATTGATTGATATCGATCCCCAAGGCTCTCTCGCCGACTGGTGGAACGAGCGCGAAGCCGAATTGCCGGCATTTGCGCAAACCACCGTTTCCCGGCTCGCTTCTGATCTGGCTATTTTGCGGCAACAGGGCTTCAAGCTGGCCGTTATCGACACGCCGCCGGCGATCACCATGGCGATCCAGAGCGTGATTTCGGTGGCCGAACTGATCGTTATCCCGACCCGTCCGAGCCCGCACGATCTCCGAGCCGTCGGGGCTACGGTTGATCTGTGCGAGCGCGCCGGCAAACCGCTGCTTTTCGTCGTCAACGGTGCGACGCCCAAGGCCAAGATTACCGCTGAAGCCGCCGTGGCCTTGTCGCAGCATGGCACGGTAGCGCCGATCACCGTCCATCACCGGACCGATTTTGCCGGTTCGATGATCGATGGCCGCACCGTGATGGAAATCGATCCGAAAAGCCGCTCGGCGCAGGAAGTCGTCCATCTGTGGTCCTATATCTCCGACCGGCTCGAGAAAAACTTCCGCCGGACAATTTTCAGCGCCCCCGCGATGGCACAGAATGTCAACCCGGGCATCCAGCGGCCAGGCGGCAATTTTGGTCGCCGCGTGGTTGGTTCGTGATGGGAGAGGCTGGAAAAATGCGCGAATCGAAACCCCTGGCGTCCCTTTCGTCCAGCCTGCTGGCGAGGAAAGGCGGCGCAAAGCCTGCGATGCGTCGTCAGGGCTTTGCCAATTTCCCTGATCATTCGTCCACTGACCATGGTGAAACCCATGAGGATCTGGGCTGGAATGACATGGGCTATGACGTCAATCCCGATCACGACGCCCATCCGGTCGAACATCTTCGCCACAATCCGCTGGCTGGAGCGATCCCCAGCCCCGGTGGCGCAGTCCGGCAGCAGCAGGAAGAGATTGCCGCCAAATTGGGCGCAAAGCCGGCACCGACAAGCGAAGCAGAGGAAGGCGAATCGAGCGCTGTAACCGCACCGCTGTCGATTTCCCGCGAAGTTCGGCCACTGGTTGCGAAATCAGCGCTGGCGCTCGCGAACGCCAGCGAAGAGCACCAAGCCGAGAAATCACGGCCCGCGGTAAAATCGCGGACCCGCAAGGCGAAAACGGCTTTTACCCTTCGCCTGGATCCGGAACGGCATTTGCGATTGCGGCTGGCGACAGCGGTGAAAAATGTCTCGGCGCAGCAATTGGTAACCAAAGCTTTGGACGAATATTTGAGGTCTATCCCCGAACTGGATGACCTGGCCGAGCGCGTTCCGTCGCGCGGAGCAGCCTGAACAGGCTGGAAAAGAATTTTGACGGAAACGACAGACTTTATTGCGAGGGCATAGAAATGAAACGCGATGTGATATTGAAAATGGCTGCTTCCTCCATGGTGTTCGCCACCATGTTGACAGGTTGTGGTCCCTTTGGAGGCGGTTCAGTCGCATCCATGTCGAGCAAGCCGGCGACCGCAAAAGACGCTGCGAAATATGCCGAGAAAGCCGAAAAGGCGATGGAGAAAGGGGATTATGATTCCGCCATCGCCTTTGCCGAGCGTTCGGTTGCCGGGGCTGGCAGCGATCCTGAAACCCGGGCGCTGCTGGGACAGGCCTATCTCTCCGCCGGCCGCCTGGCTTCGGCAGAGCGCAGTTTTCAGGACGCGATGGACCTCGGGAAAAGCGATGCGCGCACGATCCTGAGCCTCAGCCTGGCTCAGCTCGGTCAGGGCAAGGCAGACAGCGCGAAGGCGCTGGTTGTCGCCAATCGCCAATATATTCCGGCGGCTGACTATGGACTGGCCCTGGCGCTGACCGGGGACAGCAAGACCGCGATCGAGGTGCTTGAGCAGGCCATCCGTGAATCCAATGTCACGGCTCGCACGCGCCAGAATCTCGGACTGGCCTATGCCTTGGACGGCCGCTGGAAAGAGGCAAAGCTGATGGCGGTTCAGGATGTCGCGCCGGCTGCGATTAACGACCGGGTCATGGAATGGGCCCAGATGGCACGCCCCGGCGCGTATCAGACACGCGTCGCGACGCTGCTGAATGTGACGCCTGTGGCAAATGACCCGGGTCAGCCGGTCCAGCTGGCGCTTCAGCAAAGCTACGCTCCGGCCAGTGTCGCCGCCTCCACAGGCCAGGATTATGGCCAGGAAGTCGCCAGCTTTGATCGCAACACTCCGCTGCCCGCCGTCGGACCGGCGCCAAAAGACGAAGGCGAAATTGATTTTCTCGCGGCAGAAAATAACGTCAAAGTGGCCGCCGTGCCCGTGCCGGCCAGCAGTGCCTCTGGTAAAGCGCCAGCCACTGCTACGTTCACAAGGGCACAGTATAATCCACAAAGCGCTGCACCAGCAGGAAAATTTGTTGTCGAGGGCGCCAAGTCGACGCCGGCCGTGACCGCAGCGGCGCAGACCAGCTCTTCGCCCAAACCGGTCATGCAAAAAGTCGCCTATCAGCCGGCCGCGAAAGCCGCCCGCTCGTCAGCCGGAACGCATCTGGTCCAGCTCGGTGCTTTTTCCTCGCCTGAAGGGGCCAAGCGCGCCTGGGGCATATTGTCGGAAAAGAACAGAGATCTGAACGCTTTCGAATTCGCCAGTTCGCGGATCAAGGTGAAGGGCAAGACCCTGTACCGTCTTGCGGCCATCGGCTTTGGCAATGCACAGACCGCGGAAGCGATGTGCGCCGGCATCAAGGCCAAGGGCGGCAATTGCATCGTGCGCCACGCCACCAGCATCAACAAGGCCGCGCCATCGCGCATGGCCAGTCAGTCGGTGCAAAAACTGGCGTCCCGCTAATATAGCAAAAAATTCAACAAGGGCGGCGGGCTAATAGGCTCTGCCGCCTTTATATATGGCGGTCACTCGGCCCTGGACGGGAAGCCCGTCGAACGGCGTATTGCCCGCAGCCGCAGCCATTTTCCGCGTATCGACCTGCCAGGGACTGTCCTCGTCGATCAGGATGAAATCGGCCTCATATCCCGCTTGCAGCAGCCCGGCCTCGACGCCCAGGATTTTCGCCGGGTTGGCGGACAGCAGCTCGAAAAGGCGACCGATCGAAACCGTCCCGTCGCGAACCAGAGTGAGCGACAGGGCAAGCAAGGTTTCGGCACCGGCCATGCCCGGCGCAGCTTCGGCATAAGGCAGGCGCTTGTCCTCCGGCCCACGGGGATCATGACCCGACGCAATCACGTCAACGGTTCCGTCCTTCATCGCTTCCAGACAGGCCAGGCGATTGTCTTCGCTGCGCAGCGGCGGTGAAAGCCGGGTAAAGGTACGGAAATCGCTGATCGCGATATCGGACAGGAGCAGATGGGCAGGGGTGATACCGCAGGTCACTGGCAGATTTTCCCTTTTGGCCGCACGCACCAGATCGAGGCCGTCCTGCGTGGTCACCTGTCGGAAATGCACAGGCGCGCCGGTTTCCCGAACCAGCGCGATATCGCGGGCGACAGAGATCGTCTCTGCCGCAGGAGAGGCGCTGGCGAGGCCGAGCCGGGTTGCGGTCTCGCTATGGGTGGCGACCGCGCCTTGCGTCAGGCCGGCATCCTCGCTGTGCACGATCAGCGTCAGATCGAGCGCCTTGCAATATTGCAGCAGCCGCAGCATCGTGCCGCTGTCGGCGATCCATTGCCGGCCGGTCGCAACCGCCTTCGCGCCCGATCGCTTCATCAGCCCGATTTCGGCCATATGCGTGCCTTCGAGACCGATGGTCGCTGCCGCGATCGGATGGGACCAGAGATCAGGCTTGCCTTCGGCGGCCCTTTGCTTGATCATCGCTGGAAGGTCGAGAACCGGGGACTGGTCGGGCATCAGCGCGGCGCGGGTGATTCCGCCGAAGCGGAAGGCCGGTTTGTCGATGGCAAACACACCGAGATCGACGATACCGGGAGCCAATAGTCTGCCCTGACAATCGATTTCCTCGGCGCCTTGATGGCTGGCCGCATCGGTTGCCGAAGCGATCCGCTCGCCGTCAATCATCAGGCTTCCCTCACGGGGCTGTTCCTCGCCCGGCAACAGCAGGCGCGCGTTGGTAAAAAAGCGTTTCATGACCATCCCTCCACGCCGCGGGATTTCCGGGTGAGTACGTCCAGACAGGCCATCCGCACCGCAACCCCCATCTCGACCTGTTCGGTTATCGCCGAATGATTCGGATCATCGGCAACGTCGCTGTCTATCTCCACGCCGCGGTTCATCGGCCCCGGATGCATCACCAGTGCATCATCCTTGGCGCGCGCAAGCCGCTCGCGGCTAAGCCCGTAGAGATGGTGATATTCGCGCGGACTGGGGATGAAATTGCCGTTCATCCGCTCATTCTGCAGGCGGAGCATCATCACGACATCGCTGCCCTCCAGCGCCTCGTCGAAATTGGTGAACACCTCCACGTTGAACCGGTCGAGCGCGGCAGGCAGCAGGGAAGGCGGCCCGCAAACCTTCACTTTCGCGCCAAGTGTGGTCAGGCAATAGATATTCGACCGGGCCACCCGGCTGTGCATCACATCGCCGCAGATCGTTACCGTCAGGCCGCTGATGTCGCCCTTGCGGCGCTGGATTGTCAGCGCATCGAGCAGCGCCTGGGTCGGATGTTCGTGGCTGCCGTCGCCGGCGTTGAGCACCGGACAGTCGACCTTGTCGGCGATCAGCTGCACCGCGCCGGAACTGCCGTGCCGGATCACGATCGCGTCGGCCTTCATCGCATTGAGCGTCACGGCCGTGTCGATCAGCGTTTCCCCCTTTTTGATGCTGGATTGCGCAGCGTGCATATTGACCACATCGGCGCCCATCCGTTTGCCGGCAATTTCAAAGGACAGCAGCGTCCGCGTGCTGTTCTCGAAAAAGGCATTGATGACGGTCAGACCGTCGAGCCGGTCGGCATGTTTGCTGGATTTCTTGTTGAGATCGACCCATTGTCTGGCTTCCTCCAGCAGGAACAATATCTCCCAGGGCTGCAGCCCGGCGATACCCAATAAGTGACGATGAGGAAAAGCATCCGATCCGGAGGGAAACTGATGCGGTGAACCTGTTTGCTGCAATGTCATTAAAGCGGGAGCTATAGAGCCATCATGGCAGTGCGGCAAGCCTGTCGATGGCCCCTTGCAAAATATAGGCGGCGGCCATCTTGTCGACGACCTTCGCGCGTTTTTTGCGGCTGACATCGGACGCGATCAGGTCGCGAGTGACGGCCTGCGTGCTCCACCGTTCGTCCCACAGCAGGATCGGAAGGCCAAGCGGCTTCAGATTTTGGGCAAAGGACCGCGCCGCCTGGGTCTGCTGGCTCTGGCTGCCATCGAGATTGAGCGGCAGGCCGGCCACAATGCCGACGATATGCTGATCGGCGATCACCGCCTTGATCCGCTCCAGATCCTTGGAAAATTTGCGTCTCTCTATGGTCTCCGCCGCCGTGGCGAAGGTCCAGTGCGAATCGCAGAGCGCCATGCCGACCGTCTTGGTCCCGATATCCAGCCCCAGCAGCCGCCCGCCATCCGGCAGCGCCTCGCTGAAAGCCTGCACATCGGCGCTGATCAACCCGCCAGAAATGCCGTCATCCTCCGTTGTACGTCGGCCCGGATATTGGCCCAGAACAGGCTGTAGTCATAGACATGATAATTATTGCCGGGCAGGGCATAAGGACCCATCTCCGGCGGGTCGCCGATCAGCAGAAAGCCGCGGTCGTCACAGCGGGCCGGAACCCCGCCGGCGACAAGACTGGCATCGCTCAGATCCTCATTGGGGACCAATGTTCCGAGATTGGCCGACGCCGCTGCCACGGAACCGACATCGCCGTTGATCGGGTTGGTGCAGAGCAGCTTGCTGCCCTTGCGCGGCTCGCCATTGAAGCCGATCGTGCGGTCATATACGTCGATGATCCGGCCATAATCAGCCGGCTCCGCATAGCTTTCCCAGCTCAAAATACAGCGCGTCTGGTCCGGGGCTTCGCAGATATCGAGACCCATTTCCGGGACATCGGTGTCCACCGAAACCGGCCAGCCGACCACATAGGCGGCGACAATACGATTGGCCAGCGGCGTGCCGGCAACCCGGTCCTTGAGCAAATTGGTCAGATGCAGGCTGCCCTGGCTGTGCCCGGCCAATATGATCGACTGGTCCCCGGGAATTTCGGAAACGAAATAGTCAAAGGCGGCCAGCACATCCTGATAGGCCGCGTCCAGCGCCTGCTCGCCCTCGGGCTTGTCGGTGAGAAACGCCCCCAGCGTTGCCTGGCGATAGCGGGGCGCCCAGACATCGCCCATCGCGTTGAAGGCGCTCGCCTGTCCGCGCAGGAAGATTCGCGCCCGGGCTTGCGATTCCTTGTCGTCCAGCGGCGCGTTCCACTGATCCTTTTTCAGAAAGGAGGTCGGATGAATGAAGAAAACGGCCGCTTTTTTGCCGTCCGGCAAGGCCTCGTCCGATTCAGCCAGGTCGTCCGGAAGCCACAGGGCAGGGTTGCCCTTGATCAGTCCGGGACGGGCCAGCCACATGCTGCGGTCGGCATAGACATTGGTTTCGAGCACATCCTGAGCGGTGAATTGGGTGTCCGGCACAAAGGCCACTTCCATCAGCTCGTCGCCATAGACGCGAAATACGAACGCCCCGGCGATCACCAATATGACCATGGCGGCAACAAAATAGAGAAACTTGCGGGCCAAATGATACTCCAACCGGTTATTGCCGCCTCAATCCGCTTGAAGCCGCTTCGCGCCGGTGCTAGCGGCGCTCGGTACACAAATAAATTCCGAAATACCCGAAAAAAGATGAACCTGAAAAGAATGAGTCATGTCAATCGATAAGGAAACCGTCAAAAAAATCGCCAGCCTCTCGAGGATCGCGATCACCGACGCCGAAGCCGACGCCTTCGTGCCCGAACTCAACCAGATCCTGGGCTGGGTCGAGCAACTCGGTGAAGTGGACTGCTCCAGGGTTGAGCCGATGACAGCGGTGATCCCGAACAAGCTGCGGCTGCGCGACGATGTCGTCACCGACGGCGAGATTCGCGACAAGATACTGGCCAACGCGCCGATTGCCGACCACGGCTTTTTTGCGGTTCCGAAGGTGATCGAATAATGACTCTACAGACAGAAACCCCGTTCACCCTGAGCCTGTCGAAAGGCCATGCGGAACGAACCAGTGCTTTGACAGGCTCAGCACCAACGGAGCTGGCCCTATGACCGAAATATATGATCTGGGTATCGCCGGGATTCGCAGCGGCATCGCCGATGGTGATTTTACCGCCAGGGAAGTGGCCGAAACCTTCAACGCGCGCGTCTGCGCGGCCAAGCCGCTCAACGCCTTTCTGGTGGAAACGCCCGAGCATGCGCTGGCGGCGGCTGATGCGACCGACAAGGCCAGGGCCGCCGGCGAAACGCTGGGCAAAATGGCCGGCGTGCCGATCGGGATGAAGGACCTCTTCTGCACGCAAGGCGTGGAAACCACCGCGGCAAGCGGAATCCTTAAGGGCTTTGTTCCGCAATATGAATCGACCGTGTCGGCCAATCTGTTCCAGGCCGGTGCAGGGATGCTCGGCAAGCTCAATCTCGACCAGTTCGCCATGGGCTCCTCCAACGAGACCAGCGCCTTTGGAAATGTGATCTCGCCCTGGCGCCGCAACGACGGCGGCAACAGCGACCTGACCCCCGGCGGCTCATCGGGTGGCAGCGCTGCGGTCGTTTCCGGACGAATCGCGCCTGCAGCAACCGGCACCGATACCGGTGGCTCGATTCGCCAGCCGGCCGCCTTTACCGGCATCACCGGCTTCAAGCCGACCTATGGCCGCTGCTCGCGCTGGGGCACGATCGCCTTTGCCAGCTCGCTCGACCAGGCCGGGCCGATGGCCCATGATGTCCGCGACTGTGCGATCATGCTCGAAGCCATGGCCGGTTTCGATGCCAAGGATTCGACCTCGCTCGATCTGCCCGTTCCCGACTGGGAAGCGGCGCTCAATAGCAATCTCGCCGGCAAGAAAATCGGTATTCCCAAGGAATATCGCGTCGAAAACATGCCTGCCGCAATCGACGCGCTCTGGCAGAAGGGCATCGAGATGCTGAAGGATGCCGGGGCGCACATCGTCGATGTCTCGCTGCCGCACACCAAATATGCGCTGCCGGCTTATTATATCATCGCGCCCGCCGAAGCCTCGTCCAACCTCTCGCGCTATGACGGCGTGCGCTATGGCCTGCGCGATCTGCCGGACGGGGCAGGGCTGCAGGACATGTATGCCGCGACCCGCGAAGCCGGTTTCGGTCCGGAAGTGAAGCGCCGGATCATGATCGGCACCTATGTGCTGTCCGCTGGCTATTATGACGCTTATTATACGCAGGCGCAGAAAGTCCGCACCCTGATTGCCCAGGATTTCGACAAGGCCTGGAACAGCTGCGACCTGCTGCTGGCCCCGACCGCACCGAGCGCGGCTTTCGGATTGGGCGAGAAAATGGACGATCCGCTGGCCATGTATCTGAACGACGTGTTCACCGTGCCAAGCTCGCTGGCAGGACTGCCGGCAATGTCGGTGCCGGCGGGACTCGACGGCAAGGGCCTGCCGCTCGGTCTGCAGATCATCGGCAAGGCACTGGACGAACAGAGCGTGTTCAACGCAGGCCTGGCAATCGAGGAACGCGCCGGCTTTGTCGCGAAACCGGAGCAGTGGTGGTAAAAATGACTGAATCAACATATCGTATCCAGGGCGGAACCAGCGAATGGGAGGTCGTAATTGGCCTCGAAGTCCACGCCCAGATCACCTCGAAATCGAAGCTCTTTTCCGGCGCCTCGACCGAATTTGGCGCGGAACCCAACACCCAGGTCAGTCTGGTCGACGCCGCCATGCCCGGCATGTTGCCGACGCTCAACGCCGAATGCGTCCGCCAGGCGGTGCGCACCGGCCTCGCGATCAACGCCCAGATCAACAAATATTCGCGCTTCGACCGGAAAAATTATTTCTACGCCGATCTGCCGCAGGGCTACCAGATTTCCCAGCTCTACCATCCGATCGTCGGCGAGGGCGTGATCCAGATCTCGCTCGACGAGAAAGACCCGGATGCTCACGGCAAGGCAATCGGCGTCGAGCGCATCCATATCGAACAGGACGCCGGCAAGCTGATGCACGACCAGCATCCGACCATGTCCTATGTCGATCTCAACCGCTGCGGCGTTGCCTTGATGGAGATCGTCTCCAAGCCGGATATGACCTCGCCCAAGGAAGCCGCGGCCTATGTCCGCAAGCTGCGCTCGATCCTGCGCTATGTCGGCAGCTGCGACGGCAATATGGAGCAGGGCTCGATGCGCGCTGATGTCAATGTCAGCGTGCGCAAGCCCGGCGGCGAACTCGGCACCCGTACCGAGACCAAGAATGTCAATTCGATGCGCTTCATCCAGGCGGTGATCGAATATGAGGCGCAGCGCCAGGTCGACCTGATCGAGGACGGCGGCACCGTGGTGCAGGAAACCCGCCTGTTCGATCCCGATCGCAACGAAACCCGCTCGATGCGCTCGAAGGAAGACGCGCATGATTATCGCTATTTCCCGGATCCCGACTTGCTGCCGCTGGAACTGGAGGATGACTTCATCTTCGACTGCAAGGCCAGCCTGCCGGAACTGCCGGACGAGAAACGCGCCCGCTACAAGAATGTGCTTGGCCTCAGCGCCTATAATGCCGCGGTTCTGACCGCAGAGCATGAAACCGCCCTGTGGTTCGAGCAGTTGCTCGACACCAGCGATGAGCCGGAAACAATCGCCAGCAGCGCCGCCAACTGGGTGACCTCCGAACTGTTCGGGGCGCTCAACCGGCTTGGCGTCGGCATCGAGAACAGCCCGGTCTCCCCGGCACAGGCCGCCGAACTGCTCGGCCTGGTCGCCGACGGCACGATTTCCGGCAAAATCGCCAAGCAGGTCTTCGAGATCATGCTCGAAACCGGCGACGGCGCGAAGAAGATTGTCGAGGAACAGGGCCTGGTCCAGGAATCGGACACCGGCGCGATCGAGAAGGTGATTGCCGAGGTCATGGCCGCCAACGAGGACAAGGTCGCGCAATATCGCGACGGCAAGGACAAATTGTTCGGCTTCTTCGTCGGCCAGACGATGAAGGCAATGCAGGGCAAGGCCAATCCGCAGGTGGTGAACGAGCTGTTGAAGAAAGTACTTGATAAATAAGATTTTTTAGCCAACGATATGCTGCAAGGCAGTATCGGGGGTTATATGCTAAGAATTTTATCAGTTGCTTATGCACTTCTATTTTCAATTTCATCAGTACAAGCGCAAGAAAAGGCCGGTATTAGGGATGGTTTTGAAGCTGCGGATATACGTGGTGAAAAAATAATTTTATTCAGGCCAGATATTCAGGTCGGTGAACAGTCTATGGGTGGAATGTTCGAGCCCCGTGCCGAATGGACCACTGAAGCGCGGCGATTGATAGATGCCGAATTGGAAAAAGCGCAGGCGCGATTAACAAATCAAATCGTTCAGCTACCTGAACTTTATGGTGATGATGCCGACTTACTAGCGGAACATCAGGCTTTGTTCGAAACTGTCAGCGACGCGATTGTCGAGTATCAGTTTTTCGTAGGAAACCGCCTGCCAACCCAGAAAAAGGGTTCGTTCGATTGGACTCTCGGAACGGGGACCGCTCGGTTGGCAGAACTTAGCGGTGCCAATTATGGATTGTTCATCGTTACAGAAGACCACTACGGTTCTACGGGGCGCAAGATTTTGCAGTTTGCTGCTGCCGGGCTATTCGGCGCAGGAGTTCAGTCGGGCATTCACAAAGGTGCAGCAGGATTGATCGACCTCCGCACAGGCAATATTGTATGGTTAAATGCTGATCTTCAAATGGGCGGAGACGTGCGGAATTCGGATGGCGTCGAAAAACGTGTTGGTCAGTTGTTGGAGGATTTTCCTGGCAGTGTGGATGAAGGTGAATGAGATACCGTGGTGCCATACTCAAATTGTTCGGATTAATTGGCTCTCTTTCCAGCGCTTGTTTCATCCCCGCCTATGCATCTGAAGTTCGTCCGACTCTCCCACTGTTCGAACATGCCTACGAGCCGCATGACCTAGACGAACGAGGACTGTGGCAAAAATGGGACGAGTATGAGAAGGAATTTGCGCGGAGCCCCGCAGTATATCACGCACCGGATCTCGTTAATTATGTAAAAGGAGTCTTGTGCGAGACTGTTGGCTTCGATCGGTGCGGTGCGACGCGAATTTACATAGTTCGCGATACAAATTTCAATGCTTCGATGGCCCCGAATGGCATCATGTCCGTGAATACGGGGCTTTTGTTACGAGTTAAGAACGAGGCTGAGCTGGCGTCAGTTCTTGGGCATGAATTTGCACATTTCGAACAGCGTCATTCTTTGAATAGTTTTAAGAAAAGACGGAGAGGCTCGGATTTAGTGAGCTGGATGACGATCGTTGCTGGAGCTGCGGCCGCAGCCGGTGGGTCGGGAGCCTATCAACATCATCGTGATTATCGAACATCAATTTACGGAGAAGTCTATCGATATGAGCGTGATCAGGAACGCGAATCTGACATATTGTCAGCTCAATATTTGGTAATATCACCCTATTCGAGCGGCGCCGGTGCTCATGTGTGGTTGCGCCTATTGGACGAGGATGCGGAACAAGCACGGGAAAGAAAACGCAGCCGACGAAGGCAGTGGACCGGCTGGGCCGATAGCCACCCATCATCGTTTGAACGCGCAGACTATCTGTCTCGATTGGCGGAGGAGGCAAATGACGAGGGTGTATACAAAGCTTCGGAATATATGGAAGCAATACGCTCTTACATGCCGGAATTTTTTGACGATCAATTGCAGCGGAATGATTTTTCAGCCACAAAATTTCTATTGGAGCAGATAGCGCAGGACGGTTGGACGCCTGATCTCTTGTTTCTTCAAGGTGAGCTTTATCGCAAGCGCGGTAACCCCAGAGATTTGGTGACAGCGGCAACTGCTTATTTAAACGCGATCGAAGCTGGCTATGAGAATCCAAATGCATGGCGAGGTTTGGGCTTATCGCAAATGCGAAGCGGGGCACAAGCAGAGGGTAAGCAAACACTAAAAACATATATCAGAATGGCTCCTGATGCTCCCGATGCATCAATGATAACTTTGCTGATCGGAGAGGAATAATGAGTTTATCTATTGCTAAAGTCGCTACGGCAGCAGCTGTCTCACTTCTGCTTCTTTCGAGTCAGCCTACCATTGCAGGTTGGAAACACATCAAAGTCGAAAGCAATGAAGTGGGCAAAGGCGGAATGACTGTTGTTCCGCTTAGTGAATGGAACCGTTGGTCTAAGCGCGAATCCAATCGGGGAGAATCTTGGACAAAAAACGGGTTCCCACTCAACAGGATTGATTTTTTTTCCCAAATTGAAGCGGGAGAATCGATCTACAAGGAAAGAAGTAAAAAGCATCAGCCGCTACCCAAATTTCAGTCTGATATGCTGCTTCCCGATGTGGCGGAGCTGTTTAAAGCGAACTTCAGTATTGTGACTGATGCAACCGGGTTTGAGGTTACGAAGCTGGAGCCAGCGAAGCTTGGATCGGTCCCAGGATTGAAGGTTAGCTATACATATCTTCATCCGAACGATCCTCTAACACGCCTTGGAGAGGCACGTATGGCGGTTTATAATAAACGCCTTTACGTTATCAATTACACGGCTCCGCGACTCCATTATTTTGACGAGAGTGTTTCAGAGGCACGGGCAATCATGGATAATGTTATATTGAACTGATCTCGAGCTATGATGCAGTTGGTGTACCGAAGCATCTATCCCAGTTTCCCCACTTGCCCTCCACGCGCCTTTACGCTAGGCGCGCGGGTCAATCGTACTTCGATAGAATTTTGACGGCTTAGCTGGGCGGGCGTGGCGGAATTGGTAGACGCGCCAGATTTAGGTTCTGGTATCTTCGGGTGTGGGGGTTCGAGTCCCTTCGCCCGCACCAAGTTAGTCGCAATATCTACCGAAAAACACTGAATATGAAGGCACCAAAGGATAGTCATGCAGATTGTTGAAACGCTGAACGAAGGCCTGAAACGGGCCTATGAAATCAAGATAACCGCCAAGGATATCGAATCGCGGGTCGAAGCCGAGGTCAAGAAAATGGCACCTCAGGTGAACATGCCCGGTTTCCGCAAGGGCAAGGTCCCCGCCAATCTGGTGCGCAAGATGCACAATGACGCCCTGATGCAGGACGCACTGAACAGCACGGTTCAGGAAAGTATCGAAAAGACCATGACGGACAACAAGCTCCGTCCGGCGATGCAGCCCAGTGTCAATCTCGAAGATGGCTATGAGCCCGGCAAGGATGCGCTGGTCAAGCTGGAACTGGAAGTTCTGCCGGAAGTGCCAACCCCCGACGTTGAAGGCCTGAAGCTGGAACGGCTGCAGGTCGAGGCGGACAAGAAGACCGTTGACGAGGCTCTGCAGAAATTCGCGGAAAGCCAGAAGCAGTTTGAAACCGCTGCCAAATCCTACAAGGCCCAGACCGGCGACCAGGTACTGATCGATTTTGAAGGCAAGATCGACGGCGTGCCGTTTGACGGCGGCAAGGGCGAAGGCATGGCGATCGAGCTCGGCTCGGGCCGCTTGATCCCGGGTTTCGAAGACCAGCTGATCGGCAAGAAAGCCAATGACGAAGTGCTCGTCAAGGTGACCTTCCCCGATGACTATAATGTCGAGGATCTGAAGGGCAAGGACGCCACGTTCGATGTTGTCATCGGCGAAGTGCAGAAGCCCAAGGAAGCCAAGGCCGACGACGAAATGGCGAAATCCATGGGCCTCGAAGGCATCGACCAGCTCACCGAACTGCTCAAGGGGCAGATCGAGCAGGAACTGAACGGCCTGACCCGCACCCACATGAAGCGCAAGCTGCTCGACCAGCTGGCCGCCAGCCATGATTTCGACGTACCGCCAAGCATGGTCGAAGCCGAATTCAACCAGATCTGGCAGCAGCTCGAGCAGGAAGCGGCACAGGAAGAGGATGCCGAAGCCGCCCGCAAGGAAATGGAAGACGAGAAGGAAGAATATCGCGATATCGCGGTGCGCCGTGTCCGTCTCGGATTGCTGCTCTCCGAAATCGGCCAGGCCAATGGCGTGGAAGTCAGCCAGCAGGAAATGTCGATGCTGATGCAGCAGGCTGCCCAGCAATATCGTCCGGAAGACCGTGACCGGTTCATCCAGTATATCCAGCAGGATCAGATGGCTGCCGCCCAGCTTCGTGCACCGATGTACGAAGACAAGGTCGTCGACTTCCTGTTCGACAAGGCCGAAGTCACCGATCGCAAGGTAACCCGCGAAGAGCTGGAAGCCGCGATCGAGGCGGAAGACGAAGCGGAAACGAAGCCAGCGGCCAAGAAAAAGGCGCCGGCGAAGAAAGCCGCTGCCAAGAAACCGGCTGCCAAGAAGGCTTCGGAAGACGCCAAGGAAGAAAAGGCTCCGGCGAAGAAGGCTGCAACCAAGAAAGCACCGGCAAAGGACGCCGCTGAAAAGGCACCAGCGAAAAAGGCTGCGGACAAGGCACCTGCAAAAAAGCCGGCTGCCAAGAAGGCGCCGGCCAAGAAATAGACTGAATGATCCGCCGGGCAGCTTTGCAGCTGCCCGGCGGCAATTATCAGATGGTGACTTCGCTCGCCTGATTGATCACCGTACCCAGAATGCCATAGGCTTTGGCTTCTTCCGTGCTCATCCAGTAATCCCGATCGATATCCTTGCGGACCCGCTCGACATCCTGTCCGGTTTCATCCGCGATAATCTGGGCCAGTCGTTCGCGCATCTTCACGATCTCCTGCGCCTGAATGGCGATGTCCGATGCCTTGCCGCCGGCGCCGCCGGAGGGCTGGTGAATCAGGAATCTCGTGTTGGGCAGGCAGAACCGCCGCTCCTTCGGAACGCCCAGGAAAATATGCGTGCCGGCGCTCGCGACCCAGCCCGTGCCGATCATCGCGACCGGCGAACTGATATAGCGAACCAGATCATGAATCGTATCGCCCGATTCCACATGGCCGCCGGGAGAATTCAGAAAAATGCGGATGGGGTCATGGTTGACATGATCGAGATAGAGAAGCTGGGTCGAGACGCGTTCGGCGAGCTTCTGGTCAATGCCGCCGAATATCATGATCGTGCGCGCTTCCAGAAATTTCGTCATCATGGCACCGGGCAGGCCGCCGGACTTGTTCTCGTCTTCGTCCTCGTCATTATAAGTGGGAGTGATTGGACTGTTTGTGTTTATCATTCTGGACTCCGCTAGTGGAATTTTGAGTAGCACCGATCACGGAACGATCAGCATTGCCTTGAAGAACATGTAGGGATAGCCGGGATGCTGCGCAATGATCGTCATGCCGGCGCGCGATTTTTTCTGACGGCAATCATTCTCGCCCAACATCGTTAAAGGCCTTGAACAATTCTGCGATAATCCCGATGTAGTGCCGAAGCTGAAGACAGGCCCAAAAAAGCTAAAAACAGGACGACTTACAACATGCATGATCCGATCACAGACGCTCTAGTCCCCATGGTTGTCGAACAATCCAACCGTGGCGAACGCAGTTTCGACATTTTTTCGCGGCTGCTCCGCGAGCGGATTGTCTTCGTCACCGGTGCGATCGAAGACGGAATGGCGTCGATCATCACGGCACAATTGCTGTTTCTGGAATCGGAAAATCCGAAGAAAGACATCTATCTCTATATCAACTCGCCGGGCGGTGTTGTGACTGCCGGCATGGCGATCCATGATACGATGCAATATATCCGTCCCCGCGTCGGCACGGTCTGTGTCGGCCAGGCGGCCTCGATGGGCAGTTTCCTGCTCGCAGCCGGTGAACCGGGCATGCGGATGGCAACGACCAACGCCCGGATCATGGTGCACCAGCCGTCAGGCGGCGCGCAGGGCATGGCCTCCGATATAGAGATTCAGGCCAAGGAAATTCTGCGTATCCGTGCCAGCATGAACGAACTCTATGCCAAATATACCGGCAAATCGGTGGCAGATATCGAAAAGGCGATGGATCGCGACACCTTCCTGGCGGCTGACGAGGCCAAAGCATTTGGCATCGTGGACGAGGTATATGACAAGCGCCCGGTGCCGACGGAAGACCCTAAATAAGCCGTTACCGCTGCCCTAAATGAAATTTAAGCCATATTTGATAGACTTGTCTATCAGGGCGAAAGGCCGCGAAAAAAGCGGTGGCAATTTGGAATTTGACGGTTAGATTACATTATCAGCCGGTTTAAAGGACCTTTTATGACGAAATTGACGGGATCTGATTCGAAGAGCACGCTATATTGCTCCTTCTGCGGAAAATCCCAACATGAAGTCCGCAAGTTGATTGCAGGACCCACGGTGTTCATCTGCGATGAATGCGTGGAACTGTGCAACGACATCATTCGCGAGGAAACCAAGGGCGCAGCAACCGGCCGCAAGGATGGCGAGGTACCGACGCCGCAGGAAATCTGCGATGTGCTGAACGATTATGTGATCGGGCAGAAGCGGGCGAAGCGCGTCCTGTCGGTGGCCGTGCACAATCACTACAAGCGGCTCAATCATGCCTCCAAATCCGGCGATATCGAGCTTGCAAAATCGAACATCCTGCTGGTCGGTCCGACCGGCTGCGGCAAGACGCTGCTCGCACAGACGCTGGCAAAGACCTTCGACGTGCCGTTCACCATGGCCGACGCCACCACATTGACCGAAGCCGGCTATGTCGGCGAGGATGTCGAGAATATCATCCTGAAGCTGCTCCAGTCGTCCGACTATAATGTCGAGAAGGCCCAGCGCGGGATTGTCTATATCGACGAAATCGACAAGATCAGCCGCAAGGCGGAAAACCCCTCCATCACCCGCGATGTGTCCGGCGAAGGCGTTCAGCAGGCCTTGTTGAAGCTTATGGAAGGCACCACCGCCAGCGTTCCTCCACAAGGTGGCCGCAAGCATCCGCAACAGGAATTCCTGCAGGTCGACACCACCAATATCCTGTTCATCTGCGGCGGTGCCTTTGCCGGTCTGGAAAAGATCATCGGCGACCGTCTGGAAGGCAAGTCAATCGGCTTTGGTGCCCATGTTGCGGCTCCCGAAGAGCGCAGGGTCGGCGAACTGCTCGCGCAGGGCGAACCCGAAGATCTGCTGAAATTCGGCCTGATCCCGGAATTTGTCGGTCGTCTGCCCGTGATTGCCACTTTGGAAGATCTCGATATCGACGCTTTAGTGACGATCCTCCAGGAACCGAAAAACGCGCTGGTGAAGCAATATCGCAAGCTCTTCGAGCTGGAAGATGTCGGATTGACCTTCACCGATGACGCGCTGGTCGCGGTCGCCAAAAAGGCAATCGAACGCAAGACCGGTGCGCGCGGTCTGCGCTCGATCGTCGAGAATATCCTGCTCGACACGATGTTCGACCTGCCCGATTTCGAAGGCGTGGACGAGATCGTAATCGACAAGGATGTTGTCGCCGGCACCAAGGAGCCGGTCAAGGTGATTGCAAAGAGCAGCAAGCCCAAGAAAGAAGACGCGGCCTAGCGCCCCTGTGCCCCGGCGAAGGCCGGGGCCCATCTCGTCAAATCCCGGCACAGGGTCAGGGCCTTTTCGCACCGACCTGTGCCGCCATGCGCATTTCAAACCATGATAAACGCTGGCAGTGACTGGTACTGGCCCGCGCCGGAACAAACTCACTTATAGATACAGCTGTCCAGCTTCTCGTTCTTCACCACATTGATCCGCGCCGCAATCGTATTGCCATAGCGCCTCGTGAAGCCACTGGCGCCATTGACGGCGCGTTTCTTGGGCAAGGGCAGGGCAGCGGCAATCCGCGCCGCCTCGATCCCCGTCAGGTCCCTGGCGTCCTTCCGGAAATAGCGCTGCGCACCGGCCTGCACGCCATAGGTGCCGATCCCGGTCTCGGCGATATTGAGATAGACCTCCATGATCCTTTTCTTGCTCCAGATCGTCTCGATCAGGAACGTAAAATAGGCCTCCAGGCCCTTGCGGAAGAAGCCGCCGCCTTGCCAGAGGAAAGCATTTTTCGCGACCTGCTGGGAAATGGTCGAGCCGCCCCGAAGCCGTCCGCCCTGCGCATTGCGTTCGATCGCTTTCTGGATCGCCTCGGTGTCGAAGCCATTGTGACTGCAGAATTTGCTGTCCTCGGCTGCGATCACCGCTCGCGCCATATTGGGCGAAATGTCGCTGAAGCTGGTCCAGTCCTTGGTGATTCCGTTCTCATCCAGGATCATCGTGGCGGTGACGGGGGGCGGTACAATCGCATAGAGTCCGACCCAGGCGACCGTGATCAAAATAAAATAGACCGCCAGTTTCAGAAGAAATTTAATTGCCCGCATCATCGCAGCCTAAATGCAAAACGCCCCGAAAACAAATCCTGTTTCGGGGCGTCTTGGTTTATTTGTCATCCCGGCGAAGGCCGGAATCCAGTTCATCAAAAAGTCGCTTCGTGGCTGCTCTGTTTACTGGATTCCCGCCTTCGCGGGAATGACAGCGTTTAGAATTAACCCGCAGCAAGCAGCTGCTTTTCTCCGGCAATGCGCAGCATCGCTTTTTGCAGCTTTTCAAAGGCACGAACCTCGATCTGGCGGATGCGCTCGCGGCTGACATCATAGACCTTGCTCAGATCTTCCAATGTCTTCGGATCTTCGGACAAGCGCCGTTCAGCCAATATGTGCTGCTCGCGCTCGTTCAGCGAACCCATCGCCTCGGACAGCATTTCATGCCGGAAGTCGGCTTCCTGCGATGCCGCAATGGCCTCGTCGTGCAGCGGCACGTCATCTTCCAATATGTCCTGCCACTGGCCGCCATCACCATCGTCCGACGACAGCGAGACGTTCAGCGAGGCATCGCCGCCCATCGACATGCGGCGGTTCATATTGACCACCTCATGTTCGGCCACACCGAGATCGGTGGAAATCTTCTGCACATCCTCGGGCGAAAGATCGCCGTCTTCAAACGCGTCGAGATTATTCTTCATCCGGCGCAGGTTGAAGAACAGCTTCTTCTGGGCAGCGGTCGTCCCCATCTTGACGAGGCTCCAGCTACGCAGCACATATTCCTGGATCGAGGCACGGATCCACCACATCGCGTAGGTCGCGAGGCGGAAACCCCGATCGGGTTCAAATTTCTTCACGCCCTGCATCAGGCCGACATTGCCTTCGGAAATCAGGTCGGACACCGGCAGGCCATAGCCGCGAAAGCCCATCGCGATCTTGGCGACGAGTCGCAGATGCGACGTTACGAGCTGGGCGGCGGCTTCCTGATCCTTGTGTTCAGAATAGCGTTTCGCCAGCATATATTCTTGTTCGGGAGTCAAAAGCGGAAATTTACGAACTTCCGACAGATACCGGTTCAGGCTCGCGTCCCCCCCTAAGGCAGGGATTTTTGCCGGAACATTGCTACCATTAGCCATTTTCGTTCCTTCTTATGTTATGCCGCCGGGCCTCATTAAGCACCCATTGGTCAAAGCTTATATAAGGTGTATTCCTTATACCCGCAACTTCATGAATAGTTCCTGCATATCGTCCGGAAAATCGATAGAAAACGTCAATTTTTCGGTCGTTATGGGGTGAACAAATCCAAGACTAGCAGCATGCAGCGCCTGCCGTCCAAATTGAATATCTTTTCGCCGGGAAAGTAATGATTTTCGACGAGTACCATAGAGCGGATCGCCAATCAGGCTGTGGCCGATATGGGCCATATGGACCCTGACCTGATGGGTGCGTCCCGTTTCCAGCGTGCATTCCACCAGCGCCGCGCCATCGAGCATCTCCTTGACCGTATAATGGGTCATCGCCAGCTTGCCCCGGTCGTCGCCGACCACCGCCATTTTCTTGCGATTGACGTTGCTGCGCCCGATACTGCCCTCGATCGTCGCCGACGCCGGGTTGGGGCGGCCGTTGACGATCGCCATATAGCGCCGTTCGATATCATGCCTGGCAAACAGCGCGCTCAGACCCTGATGCGCGGCATCGGTCTTGGCGGCCACCATCAGTCCCGACGTATCCTTATCGATGCGGTGGACGATCCCGGGCCGGGTGACGCCGCCGATGCCGGACAGCTGGCCCCGGCAATGGTGCAGCAGCGCATTCACCAGCGTGCCGTCGGCATGACCGGCCGCCGGGTGGACCACCAGACCTGCCGGCTTGTTGATGATGATCAGGTGCGGGTCCTCGAAAACCACATCCAGAGAGATGTCCTGTGCCAGGGCAGGGCCGTCCACCGGCTCCGGAATCGTCAGCTCGAACGGCTTGCCGCCCATTTTCTTGGCAGAAGGATCGGTGAATGTAGCGCCGTCAAGCTGCAGATTTCCCGCGGAGATCAGCGATTTTACCCGTTCGCGCGACAGCCCGTCGACCGCCTCGGTCAGGGCCGCATCCAGTCGCTGTTTTTTCTCGGAATCCGGTAATGTTCCGGATATGGTGGATTGCCCTGGTTTCATCGCGTAGATGTGGGCCATGCAACTCCTTATATCAAGCGCGATGTTGGCCGATCTGCAGCAACTGGCCCGTGTGGCAGCGGGGCACGAAATATGCGGAATTTTATTTGGCCGGGAGGGCAGGGTCAGCGCCCGCCGCGCGGCCAAAAATGTTGCCGACGATCCGCGCCGGCATTTCGAGATTGACCCCCGCACCCTGATCGATGCGGAGCGGGGCGAGCGAAGCGGCGGCGAGCCTGTCCTGGGCTATTATCATTCCCATCCCTCGGGGCCGGTGCGTCCCTCGGTCACCGATGCCGAAAGTGCGGCACCCGATGGCCGGCTCTGGCTGATCATCAACGGGCAGGATGCCGCGGCCTGGCAGGCAGTCCCCGATGGCGAAATTTATGGCCGTTTTGACGCGATCCCGCTTGATTGCGCCGATGCAAAAGGCCAAACAGCCGCGGAATAGAAATCACAGTTTGAAAGCGCATTTATATGTCGAATATCGAAGTGGACCTCGCCTCTCTCCTATGTTCGAAAATCTGTCATGATTTGCTAAGTCCGGTCGGTGCGCTCAACAACGGGCTGGAATTGCTCGAAGGCGAGGATGATCCGGTGATGCGCGACCGCTGCATGGACCTGCTCGCCGACAGTGCCCGAACCTCCGCCGACAAGCTGAAATATTTCCGGCTCGCCTTTGGCGCGGCGGGCGGCTTTGGCGACACGATTGATCCCGCCGAGGCGCGCCAGCTGATCGAGGCGTTGCTCGGCGAGTCGGGCAAGATCACTCTGGGCTGGGCGGTTCAGGGCCATGCCTTGCCGAAAAAGGCGATCAAGATTTTGCTCAATCTGGCGCTCATCGCAAAGGAATCGCTGGTCAGGGGTGGCCGCCTCGACATCGGCGCGGAACAGGGCGATCTCGGGATCGAGGTGGTGATCCGGGCGGAAGGCACGAAAATCGCGCTGGACAACGGTATCCGCACGGCGCTCGACGGTACGATCGCTCCCGCCGATCTCAGTGCCCGGACCGCAGCGGCTTGGATGACGCGCGAACTGGCGCTGAAAAACGGCGGCGATCTCAGGATTTCTCCGGAATCCGGGACAGAATTGCTTCTCGGTGCTATTGTAACCGCCTGAATGGTCTCGGCCCGGTTGGAGAAGGAAGTCTGCTATGGATAGGATATGGACGCCGTCTCCCAATTATGACGAACGCGCGCTGCCGATCAGCATCCTGGTCATGCATTATACGGGCATGAAGGACGCAGCCTCGGCGATCAGCTGGCTGGCCAATCCGGAAGCCAAGGTCTCCGCCCATTATGTCGTCACCGAGGACGGCCAGGTCGTCCAGATGGTCGACGAGGAAAAGCGCGCCTGGCACGCGGGCCGCGGCTACTGGCGCGGTATCACGGACGTCAACAGCGCCAGCATCGGCATCGAGATCGTCAATCCCGGCCATGAATGGGGCTATGTGCCGTTCCCGGAAGAACAGATGGATGCGGTCACCCGGCTCGCCCATGATATCGTGCAGCGGCACCATATCACCCCGACAAATGTTATCGGCCATAGTGATCTCGCGCCCGCCCGCAAGCAGGACCCGGGCGAGCTTTTCGACTGGGAAAGACTGGCCCGCCACGGCATTGCGCTCAAAAAACCGCCGCTGAAGCTAGGCGACCCGCCCTGGACCGATGGCGGCTTCATGCTGGCGCTCGAACGGTTCGGCTATGATATCTCCGACCAGACCGCTGCGGTCGTCGCCTTTCAGCGCCGTTTCCGGCCAAAAATCCTCGATGGCGTGATCGACGGCGAATGCCGCTCGCTGCTTCTGTCTTTAATGTTGGACAGAGAGCGTGGAATCACTAAATAGGGCGGACCAGAGGGTCGGCCAGCCGTCCTCCTACGCTGAAGCTTCGGCGGACAGGTCCGCAAAGATATTTCGGTATCCGGGGCTCGCCCGCCGAAGCTTTAGCGTAGGAGGGAGGAAAGTCCGGGCTCCACGATTAAAAGGTGCCGGATAACGTCCGGCGGGGGCGACCCTAGGGAAAGTGCAACAGAAAGCAGGTCGCGACGACTTCGGTCACGTGACAATGAAAGGGTGCGGTAAGAGCGCACCGCGGGGCTGGCAACAGGCCTGGCACGGTAAACCCCACCTGGAGCAAAACCAAATAGGGGCGGCACATGGCTTTTTCGGCCTGCAGCCCGGGTTGGTTGCTAGAGCCACGCAGCAATGCATGGCCCAGATGAATGGCTGGCTATCCCGCCGAAGCTTTATGCGCAGGCGGGTGGACAGAACCCGGCTTACAGACCCTCTGGTATTATCTTAGCGGTGGAACTTGCGACCCGCCTCTGTTAGAATAGAGACTATGCCAAAAGCCAAACGATCCGACAATTGGGGCTTTCCCCGCTGGGGAAGCTATGAAAGCTCCCGCGAAACGCAGCAGGTCAAGATCTGCGACCGCCACGGTTGCGACGAAGCCGGGAACTGCCCGGCACCCAAATCGCCAAACAGTCCCGAGCGCTGGTATTTCTGCCAGACCCATGCCGCAGAATATAATCGCGGATGGGACTATTTCGAAGGTCTCGACAAGGAAGAGCGCAAGAAGCGCGAGGCCGACGAGCAGCGCGATGCCAATGCCTATCAGGAAGCGGCCCATTACAGCTGGATGGGCTCCGGCGACGGCAGCCGCTCGCGCGACGAGATGACCGCGCTGGAAATTTTCGACCTGACGCCCGATGTCGAATTTGAAACGGTGAAAAAGGCCTGGCGGTCGATGGCCAAGGAATATCACCCGGACGTCAATCCCGGGGATGCGGAAGCGGCCAGGAAGTTCCAGACGGCACAGGCGGCCTTTGAAGTTCTGCGCATAGCCGAGGAACGGCGCGTCTGGAAACCGATCTAGCTCGGTATTCCTGCGAAGGCAGGAATCCATCTCTTGTCATCGACACGATCAGAGGCGTGGTTATGTCGCCGGCGATAGCCTAAGCGGACCCGTTCAAAACCTTGAGCTTACAAGATCGGGAGATGGCCCCCTGCCTGCGCAGGGGCACTGGTATTACTGTAACCGCTCGGCTGTCTGCTGGATCAGTGCAATCATGTTGGGAATGCCCTGGGTCCGGTTGGAACTCAGCTGATTCTTCAGATCAAAGGGCTCCAGCACAGCAGCAATATCGGTTTGCCGAATCTGCTCGCTGCTCTGGTCCTGCACGGTCTCCAGCACAAGCGCGATGATGCCCTTGGTAATGGCCGCATTGCTGTCGGCCAGAAAATGCAGCCGCCCGTCGTCCCTTTGTGTGGGATAGACCCAGACCGACGCGGAACAGCCCCGCACCAGCGTGGCATCGGTCTTCAGCGCATCCGGCATCGGGTCCAGCTGCTTGCCGAGATCGATCAGCAACCGGTAACGGTCATCGGCCTCGAGAAACTCATATTCTTCGATCAGATCGTCAATTTTGCTCATGGGGAGGGCGGTTAGCAGGGGAGAGTGGCAACGTCACCCATTTTTGCCGTTCGCCTCGTGCCGATTCATCCGTTCGCCCTGAGCCTGTCGAGCCGAAGGCGACCGCAGGTCAACGGCGGGAGGCACGCGCAGACCAGTGCTTCGACAAGCTCAGCACGAACGGTGTGTAACTTCAGCATGAACGGTTTGTAGTCAAAGCTCCACCCCCGCCGCGATCGCTTCCAGCTTGCGAATCCGTTCCTTCAGATCGGCAACCTCGATCCGCGATGTTGCGGTGGGCGGATTGTCCTCGCGGCGCTGCTCCAGTTCGCGGGCTTTCAGGGCGATCCAGTCGCGCCATCCGCGCAGGGCGACGAGCGACAATACCGTGAGCCCGATCAGGGAAAAGGCCGCGGTGATCATATAAAAAGCAGGTTCTTGCATCATGCTTGTCCTTCTACTTTCCGGACCGGCTCAGCGGTCGCGCAATTTCTCGATCTCTTTTTCCAGCTCGCGGGATCCGCGATCATCGGTGGCAATTTTTTCGAGCACCGCCACCCGCTCCTTGAGATATTTCACTTCCTCTTGCAGACGTTCGTTCTGCGGATCGTGTCTCGGCTGCGATCCGATGGCATTTCCTCTGCGATCTTCCAATATGCCGTGCTCGGCGCGATATTTGGACCGCATCACTCGTCCGATCGTCACAATGATGATGATGGCAACCACAGCTTCTGGCCAACCCATATCCTGTCTCCTCAATCAATCCGGATCAGCGATCCCGCAATTGCTCTATTTCATTTTCCAGCTGCCTGGTGCTGTGGCCGTCGGTGGTGATCTGCTCCAGAACCGCCACCCGCTCCTTGAGATATTTCAGTTCCTCGCGCATCCGGTCGGTGTCTGCGTCCACGCCTTTCGGAAGATGGCCGTATTTTTCCGCCATTTTGCTTTGATGGCGAGTCCATATCCAGAGCGCACCCAGCGCAAAGGGAGCGAGCGGAATGAGAAGTGCAAATTCAAAGCCCATCAGTTCAGTTCCTTCGTTTCAGGTTCGCTGCGCAACTCTTCAATCTGCATCGAAACATCGAATCCCTTGTCGGTGATGATGCGTTCCAGAACGCGCACGCGCTGTTCCAGCCTTTGGGTATGCGCGGCATATTGAGCCGCTTTTTCGGCGGTCTGGTGACCAAGGGTTTCGAGCTTCTTCTTTTCCAGCTCGATATTGGCCTTGTGCATCTTGCTCACGAACCCGCCGATTACCGGGATGCCGACCACGATCAGAAAAAAGGTCAGAAAGGCAAATGTGCTCACAATATCCTCCTCAGTTCGCGCGCTTGTCGCGCAATTGCTCGATTTCCTGGGTCAGCCGGTGGCTGTCGTCGGTCACGATCCGTTCAACATTGGCCAGCCGATCCTTGATGGAGCCGAGTTCGGCGCGCAGTTCGGCATTTTCATTGGTGAGCAATTTGACTCGCTCGGCCGCTTCCCGATCGGTTTTCGGATAGACCGCCTTGCCCCACTGGTTTTCGAGGGGATATCCGTTCTTGACCCGCATCCAGGTGGTGAGAACCCAGCCGCCGACAGCGATGGCGGTGACCCCTGCAATCATCGGGGCAATGGAAGTGAGGAAGGAAATTTTATCCGGGTCCATCAGTTTTTCTCCCTCAAGGCTTCGATTTCATCGGCGGTGCGTTTGGCCGGATCGGTGGCGATCCGCTCCAGCACCTGGAGCCGTTCCTGCAGCCGGTCGATCTTCCCGACCAGCTGGGCATTCTCGTTGGACAGCAATTCGATCTTGCGTTGCTCATCCGGGCCGGCCTTGCCGGATTTTCCGGATTTTCCGCCCCATTCGTCTTCCAGTTCATAGCCATGTTTGGCTCGGATCCAGTTGTTGACGATCCATCCTCCGTAGCTGATGGCGATGATCGCGAGGACAAATTGCGGGCTTCCCCAATCCATTTTCATTCTCCCTGTTCAGCCGCTCAGCGCAGATTTTCGATCTCGTTCGACAGCGCGGTGTTCTTGCTTGTGTAGTAGAGTTCCATGTCGGCCAGCTTGCGGTCGATTTCCCGGAACCGCGACTTGATGTCGCGGGTGGTGCGGCGCGGCGACTGGCGCACGCCCTGCCAGAATTTCGTGTCCTCCGGATCGCTCAGATACATGCCCATCGGCTTTGGCTCGGATATTTTTGCCGCGATCCAGTAGGCGACCAGCGTCCAGGGAAAGGCGAAGGTGACGGTGGCGATGATCGCTGCCAGTCGGACCCATGCCACGTTGATCCCGGTATAATCAGCGATCCCGGCGCAGACCCCGCTCCATTTGGCGCGTCTCTTGTCGAGATAGAATTTGGTGCGGGAAGAGCTCATGATGGGTGCCTTTCTTTTTTCAGCAGCTCGTCAAAATTTTCGAGTGTGGGAGCAGGGGACGCCGACGGAGTGGGCAGGGCAGACTGGCGCCAGTCCGGATTGTCCGCTGCCATGATCCGCTCGATGGTTTCCATCCGGTCATCCAGACGCCGCGCCATATGGTGCAATTCCTCGAGCAGATTTTCGTCTTCATTGGTGATCGTCGCGGCGGTTTTCCATTTTGTGACATAGTGGAAGATCAGCCACGGCAGGCCAATGAACAGCGTGCCCATGACGATGGGAATGATGATCAGTTCTTCCTGCATTATGCGTCACCTTTCTTCATGGCCGCCTTCATGGCTTCCAGTTCTGCATCGATCTTGTCGCTGGATTCGAGCGCGGCGATCTGGTTTTCCAGGCTCTGCGGCTCGCCGCCCATGCCAAGCGCATCGGCGCGGCCTTCGGCGAAGTCGACCTGACGCTCGAGATATTCAAAGCGGGAGAAAGCATCATGCACCTTTTCGCCATTGTACATCTCGCGCAGCTTCACGCGGTTCTCGGCGCTTTCCAGGCGGTTGACCAGATTGCTCTGGCGCGAACGGGCTTCCTGCAGCTTCTTCTGCAATTTGGCGATGTCGCCTTCGGAAGAGCGCAGCGCATCATCCAGCACCTGAATTTCTGCCTTCAGCTGGTCGGCCATGTCGGCTGCCTTGCGCTTTTCGATCAGCGCGGCTTTTGCGAGATCCTCGCGATCCTTGGACAGCGCCAGCTGGGCCTTTTCGCCCCAGTCTTCGGTCAGATGATCGAGCTTGTCGATATGCCGGCGCATTTCCTTCTGGTCGGCGATCGTGCGGGCGGCGGAGGCGCGGACTTCGACGAGCGTTTCCTCCATCTCGAGGATGATCATGCGGATCATCTTGGACGGGTCTTCCGCCTTGTCCAGCATGTCGGTAACGTTGGCCGCGATGATATCGCGCGTTCTTGAAAAAATGCCTGCCATGTACATACTCCGGTTGCGTCTGTGGTTGTGTCGGAACTTGTTCGAGCCGTCGCTCCAGTCCTGTTCTACATCAACCTGTTGAATTTCAAAAGGTGGCCGGGACCTTACTTCGGCAAGGGGGAAAGAAGGGGCCCCGGCCATTTTGTCTGTCATGCCGGGTAACCTGGGTTAACAAGGCTGACAGGAGGGGAAGCGTTTTGCTGGGAGGCCATCATGCCTTCGGCCTGGGCCGGCCCCACCGCGCTGATCACAATCGTCACGCTGAAGAGCAGGATCGAGATGATCGCGGAAATATCGGTGCGGGTCATTTTGTTCAGTGCGGGCATGATTTCCTCCAGAAGTCCGTGTCATTGGTGTCTGGAACCTGCATTGCAGAAGCCGTGCCAACTGAAATAACACATTGAAAAACAAGAGATAATCATATTTCTCCTGCCCATGAGCATGGTATTAATTGCTATTTAATCGCAATCGACACTATATATTGGTCATGGAACGCGAAACCCAATTTGTTGGCGAATCAGGCGCCTTTCTCGACGCGGTCGAAAAGGCCAGCCGGGCAGCGCCGCTCAATCGTCCAGTGCTCGTCGTCGGCGAACGCGGCACCGGCAAGGAACTCATCGCGGAACGCCTGCACCGGCTCAGTCTGCGATGGGACGGACCCTTTGTCACGCTCAATTGCGCGGCAATGCCGGAAACCCTGATCGAGGCGGAACTGTTCGGTCATGAGGCGGGCGCCTTCACGGGCGCCACCAAGGCGAGGGTTGGGCGATTCGAGGAGGCCGATGGTGGCACCCTGTTTCTTGACGAACTGGGCACGCTGTCGACCGGCGCGCAGGAACGGTTGTTGCGAGCGGTCGAATATGGCGAGATCACCCGCATCGGATCCTCCCGGCCGCAGCGCGTCGATGTCCGCATCGTCGCCGCCACCAATGCCGATCTGCCGAAGATGGCGGACGAGAACAGGTTTCGCGCCGACCTGCTCGACCGGCTTTCCTTCGAAGTCGTGACCCTGCCGCCGCTGCGCGTGCGCGAAGGCGATGTGCCGGTGCTGAGCGACTATTTCGGCCGCCGGATGGCCGCGGAACTGGAATGGCCTTCCTGGCCGGGATTCGGGCGGCTCGCCTCCGAGGCGCTAAACCGGCACAACTGGCCAGGCAATGTCCGGGAATTGCGCAACGTGATCGAGCGCGCCGTCTATCAGTGGAATGACCATAGCCGACCGGTCGACCATATCGTCTTCGACCCGTTCGAATCGCCGTGGAAGCCGCGCGAGGAAAATGTCGCCCCCGACTCCGGCACCGATGCGTCCGCGACCGAGTCCCGGCCGGCGCAGGCCGCACCAGCGTCATCCGAACCGACATTCGACGGCGTGGACGATATGAAAGCCGCCGTGGAGGCCTATGAAAAGCGGATATTGGAGGCGGCCCTCGCCAGGTCGCGCTATAATCAGCGGCAGACGGCAAAGGCGCTCAACCTGACCTACGACCAGCTGCGCCATGCCCTGAAACGGCACGATCTTCTGGGCTCATAAAAAGCGGGCGAAAAAAAGCCATTGTCATGCTTCCATTTCTTCCAGTGCTGCCATTATTGAAATTGACTCTATACTGTTAGCCTCCGCCGCTCGGGGACTATGGCTCAAAAACCATCTTTTATCCCGTCTTCCGGGAAAATGGATAATTGTCCTTGCATCTTTTTTGTGGTTGATGCGTTGACAGACTACATCTCAAAAAATGGAGAAACGACATTATGGCTTTCGAACTTCCGCCCCTCCCTTATGAAAAAACGGCTTTTGGAGATCTGATTTCCGAAGAGACCTTCAACTATCATCATGGCAAGCATCACAATGCCTATGTCAGCAAGACGAACGACGCGATCAAAGGCACTGATCACGAAGGCAAGAAGCTTTCGGAGATCATTGAAGTCGCTGATGGCGGCCTGTTCAACAACGCCGCCCAGGTCTGGAACCACAGCTTCTACTGGCTGTGCCTGTCACCAGAAAAAAAGGAAATTTCCGGCGAGTTGAAAGATCGTCTTGAAAAGACCTTTGGCTCGATTGATGATTTCAAATCCAAGTTCAAGGACGAGGCAACCGGCCATTTCGCCAGTGGCTGGGCCTGGCTGGTGCTGGATGGGGATGAACTGAAAATCACGTCCTATCATGACGCCGACACACCGGTTGCACATGGCGTCAAGCCGCTGTTCACGCTCGATGTCTGGGAACATGCCTATTATCTGGATTACCAGAACGCGCGTCCCGACTATGTTTCGGCGCTGCTCGACAATGCTGTCGACTGGGACTTCGTTGCCCTGAACATGGACGGAGACGGCGTCAGCCGCGCCGACCAGGGCTAAGCCCCCTTCCGGCTGAAAAGCAGTTTAAGCCGCGTCCTGACCCTCAGGGCGCGGCTTTTCTTCGACCGTAAAGCCGTGCTTCATCAGCATCGGGATATTGGCCATCGCGAACAGGAACGAAACCGCTGGCACGCCCCAGACCTTGATCGTCAGCCACCAGTCAAAGCTCAGCGTTGCCACCATCAGCTCGTTGAGCACAGCCATGGCCGCGAAAAATAGGCCCCAGTTGCGCGACAGTTTCAGCCAGCCGGTATCGTTCAGCCCTTCAAAAGCCGCCTGCAGCAGGCTTTTCAGCATCGCCTTGCGGCGGAGCAGTCCGCCGAACAGGATCAGCGCAAATCCGGCATAGATGATGGTCGGCTTGTGCTGGATGAAACGGGGGTCGGCGAAATAGATGGTGAGCGCGCCAAATCCCAGAATCAGCACCGCCGACATCCACATCATCGGTGAGACCTTGCCGAGCTTCCATTTGGAAATGCCCATCGCAACAACAATCGCGACCATGAAGGCGATGGTGCCGTAAATGGCGGAGGTGATCGGATTGCCTTCCGGCGCACCGAATTTATAGACCAGAAAGAAAATCAGCAGCGGCCCGAAATCGAGCGCGAAGCTGAGGCCCCGGTGGTCTTTTGGAATTTCTTCAATCGCGGTGGCTTCGGTCATTCTTCTATCCCGGCTATGGCTGCGGCCAAATCTTCGGCCTTGAATGGTCTCAGGTCATCGACGGTCTCGCCGATCCCGATGGCGTGGATCGGCAGGCCAAATTGCTTCGCGGCTGCGACCAGTACGCCGCCGCGGGCGGTCCCGTCCAGCTTGGTCATGATCAGGCCTGTGACCTTGGCCACATCCTGAAACACTTCTATCTGGGACAGGGCATTCTGCCCCGTCGTCGCATCCAGCACCAGCACTACATTATGCGGCGCTGCCGGATTCAGGCGGCCCAGCACCCGCCGGATCTTGTCCAGCTCGTCCATCAGTTCGCTGCGGTTCTGCAACCGTCCGGCTGTATCGACGATTAACACATCGATGCCGGTGGCAGTCGCCTGTTTCACGCCTTCATAGACAATGCTGGCGCTGTCGCCGCCCTGCGGGCCGCTGATGATCGGAACGCCCAGTCGTTCGGCCCATATCTTGAGCTGTCCGATAGCCGCCGCGCGGAACGTGTCGCCCGCCGCCAGCATCACGCCATAATCCTGTTCGAGAAACAGATGGGCCAGCTTGGCAATCGTCGTGGTCTTGCCGGAGCCGTTGACGCCGATCACCAATATCACCTGTGGCCGCGGAAAGGCATCGATTTCCAGGGGGATGGCGACCGGTTCCAGTATCGCTGCAATCTCCCGCCGGATGATTTCCTTCACCGCCTGTTCGCTGAGGCCTTTCTCGAAGCGCTCGACCGCCAGCTTCTCCCGGATCGACGCGGCCGTCGCCGGACCCAGGTCCGACATGATCAGCGCATCCTCGATATCATCCAGAGTCGCCTCATCCAGCCTGGCCTTGGTCACCAGGCCGGTCAGATTCTCGGTCAGCCGGGATGATGTCTTGCTGAAACCGCCGAACAAACGGTCCTTCCAACTGTTTTTATCGCTCACGCTGCCACCCTGCCAATCAGTTGCTTGTCCTGCATCCCGGTAATGTCCACCGGAACGATCTGTCCCCTGCTCGCAGGGGCGTCAAATGTCACGCGGGCAAAATTGGCGGCATAGCCGGTGTCGCCGGACATTTCCGCCAGCACATTCTGCCGCGTCCCGATCAGCGTCCGCCGCCAGCTCCGCGCGCGCCCGGCGACCGCGTTGCGCAACAGTTTTGCCCGGCGCTTGATCACATCGCCTTCGAGTTGCGGCATCCGCGCTGCCGGCGTGCCCTGTTTCGGGGAATAGGAAAAAATATGGCCATGAACGATGTCGCATTGCTCGATGAGGGCAAGGCTGTTGGCGAACATGGCATCATCTTCCGTCGGAAAGCCGGCAATAATATCCGCGCCGACCGCAATTTCCGGTCGTCTGGCTTTCAGCCTTTCCACCAGGGCGATCGCCTGCTCGCGGCTGTGCCGCCGCTTCATCCGTTTCAGGATCATATTGTCGCCCGACTGCAGCGACAGATGCACATGGGGCATCAGCCGCGTCTCGCCGGTCAGCAACTCAAACATCCGCTCGTCAATCTCGATTCCGTCCAGCGACGACAGTCTGAGCCGCGGCAATTGGGGGACATGTTTCAATATCCGTTCGATCAACTGGCCAAGCGTCGGCGCTCCGGGCAGGTCCGGCCCGTAGCTGGTGACATCGACACCGGTCAGCACGACCTCCTGGAAGCCGTTGTCTACCAGAGCCTGTACCTGCTCGACGATCAGTCCGGCGGGCACGGACCGGCTGTGGCCCCGGCCAAAGGGAATGATGCAGAAGGTACAGCGATGGTCGCAGCCATTCTGGATCTCGACAAAGGCGCGCGAACGGTCGGCAAAGGCGCTGACCATATGCGGAGCCGTTTCCGTAATCCGCATGATATCGGACACCCGGATATCGGGCCGGTTGCTGTGCAGCCCGAGCTTGAAATTGGCCGGATCATATTTGTCTATATTGCCGACCACAGCGCTGGTTTCCGGCATCGCCGCGAACATCGATGGATCGACCTGGGCCGCGCAACCGGTGACGATGATATTTTTTTCCGGATTATCCTTCTTCGCCCGGCGGATCGCCTGCCGCGTCTGCCGCACTGCCTCATTGGTTACGGCGCAGCTGTTGACGATGATCAGATTGTCGCCGTCAATATTGCTCGCTGCCAGATTCTGCCGCAGCTTCTCGCTCTCGGCTATATTGAGCCGACATCCCATGCTGATCATTTGCGGAGCGCTCATCCGAACTGCGTCCAGTCTGCTTCCCCGGCAAAAACATAGGTCGTCGGCCCCTGCATCTCGATCGTCTCGCCGTCGTTCCAGCTGATCGTCAGCTGACCGCCGGGCAGGTTGACCTGTACGGGACTGCTGACCAGACCGCGCCTGATGGCTGCGACAGCCGTGGCACAGGCACCAGTCCCGCAAGCCCTGGTGAGTCCCGCTCCGCGCTCCCACACGCGCAAATTAATGATACCGTTTTCGATATGGGCGACATTGACATTCACTTTGTCGGGAAACAGCGGGTCGACCTCAATCATCGGGCCGAGCCGATCGAGTTCGACCGCCGCGCTGTCCTCGACGAAAAATATCACATGTGGATTGCCGACATTGACCGCCGCCGGGTTCTGCAAATCTTCCCAGCCCAACGGCATATGCAATGTGTCCATCGCATAGGCGAGGGGGATCGCCTGCCAGTCGAAACGGGGCTTGCCCATATCGACAATGGCACCATCCGCCGTGGCATTGCCGATGATGATACCGCCGCCGGTTTCAATCCGGGTCTCGTCCCCGATCAGCTTTGCGACGCAGCGCGCCGCATTGCCGCAGGCTTCGACCTCGCTGCCGTCGGCATTGAAAATCTGCATTCTGACGTCCGCCTGGCGGGAAGGACGCAGCACGATCAGCTGGTCACAGCCGATCCCGCTGTGCCGGTCGGCAATGGCGCGGGCGCTTACGCCGGTTAGTTCCATGTCCTCCAGGCGCGCATCAATGATGACAAAATCATTGCCCAATCCATGCATTTTGTGAAAGCGTCCTGTGCTCATGACTGGCGATTTAGGGATGCCGTTCCCGGGAGTCCAGCAATTCGGCTCTCCCGGCCTGTACCCAAGCAGGTCTAGGCCGTTTTTTGTAGCCGCTTTTCTGTGGTCAGGATGGAAAGAGCGTCCTCCTGTTCTGCGGGTTCTTCTTCCAGGGGCGCCGACGGCAGCAAATTGCGTTCAGCCAGAATCTTGCGGGTTTCGGAAATGGTCAGTGGACGACCATAATACCAGCCCTGGCCCTTGGCGCAGCCGATCTGGCGCAACACGGCTTCGGTTTCCTTGTCTTCAATGCCCTCGGCGGTGATCGGCATGCCAAGGCTTTCGCCCAGGCCGTTGATTGCTTTCACGATCGCCTTGCTTTCCGGATTGCGCATGAGCGACGAGACAAAACTGCGGTCAATTTTAATCCGGTCAAAGGGCAGGGCGCGCAAATGGGCGAGGGAGCCATAGCCCGTACCAAAATCGTCGAGGGCGATCTTGATCCCCTGGTTTTTCAGACTGCCAACAATCGATTGCGCCAGGCTCAGATTTTCGAACAGCGAGCTTTCGGTGATTTCGATTTCCAGGCGGTTTGGCGGGAATCCGCTTTCCACCAGCAATTTGACAATTTTCTGCGCCAGCCAGGGATCGAGCAGCTGGATCGGGGATATATTGACCGAAATGGTCAGAGAGGAATCCCAGTGCTTGGCATTGTGCAGCGCCTGTCTCAAAATACTCATCGACAGGTCGCCGATCATCCCGGTTTCTTCGGCAATCGGGATGAATATTTCGGGAGAGATCAGACCCTGGGTCGGGGATTCCCAGCGGGCGAGCATTTCAAAACCGGTCAATCTCCCGGTCGCCAGATCTATCTGCTGTTCAAAATAGGGGACAAATTCCCCGGTCGGGATGCCCGCGCGCATACCGGTTTCCAGCAGGCTGCGCGTTTGCAGTTCCTGCTCCATATTCGCGTCGAACCAGCAATGCCGGTTCCGGCCCTGCTTTTTCGAACTGTACATGGCAATATCGGCACGCCGCATCAGCACGTCGACGCCTTCCGATTCCACATCATAACGGGCCATGCCGATCGATGTCGTCACCACAAGCTGGACGCCGTCTTCGATAATCGGCGCTGCGATTGCATCGATCAGGTCGTCGGCAATCTGTTCCACCATTTTGGGCTGTTCGGGATCAAAGATGAAGGCGCAGGCAAATTCGTCTCCGCCCAGCCTGGCCAGCAGATTCTTCGGCGGCAGGACATCGGCGATGCGGGTGGCCACTTTCTTCAGCACGGCATCGCCCGCGCCGTGACCATGGACGTCATTGATATTTTTGAAATTGTCGAGATCGAGCATCAGGAATGTGATGCTCTTTTGTCTGCGCTGGGCAATGCTGATCATTTCTGCGGTTCGTTCACCAATGGTGCGGCGATTGAGCAGTCCGGTCAGCGGATCGGTAACGGCAAGCGAATGCGCGCGTTGTTCGGCGGCTGCTCGTTCCTCGACTTCCTTGGTCAGGTCCTTGTACCGACGCCAGCCGAAAAGGATCAGCGCGATGTTGAGCAGAAAGGCGGATACCAGTACATTGTCGCCCGCTCTGGCCTGCCCGGAAAGGGAATTGATAGCGTCGGACAGCACCGTGCCGCCGGTGCCCGCGAACATCAGGATTGCCAATATAACGATGGCGCCGGTCAACACATCCCGACCCACGGATATCTTGTATCCGTTCTTCATCAAACGTATATGTTGGTCGGCTACTGGTCCAGCCATATTCATTTTTCCAATTGTTATCGCGAGGCTTTTACCGAACAGTTCTCAATTTCTGGTTAACATCCGTTCATATCCGAAAAATTCCGTGCTTGCGAAATCCCCGGAACTGCACTAACAGCGCCTCAAATCGGCAATCTCTGTTGCCAATTCAGTTTAGAGTTCGAAAAACTCACACGTCGGTCAGCGAGGTTTCGCCCACCGGCGCTTTTTGCGTTGGCCCGATTTCGGGTCGTTTGAGGAAGGAAAGGCGGGAACATGTTTGATAAGTTGAGCGACCGCCTTGGCGGAGTTTTTGACAAGCTGCGCGGACGCGGCGCGCTGCGGGAAGAAGATGTGCGCGGCGCGATGCGCGAAGTGCGGATCGCCCTGCTCGAAGCCGATGTCGCGCTGCCGGTGGTCAAGGATTTCGTCGAAAAGGTCACCGAGAAGGCCGTCGGCCAGTCGGTCCTGAAATCGGTCACACCCGGCCAGCAGGTGGTCAAGATCGTCAATGACGGCCTCGCCGAAATGCTCGGCTCGGAAGTCAGTGCACTCGAACTGTCGGTCGCGCCTCCCGCCATCATCATGATGGTCGGTCTGCAGGGCTCAGGCAAAACAACCACGACGGCAAAAATTGCCAAGCGGCTGAAGGACAAGGACAACAAGAAGGTCATGATGGCCTCGCTCGATGTCAATCGTCCAGCGGCTCAGGAGCAGCTTGCGGTGCTTGGCGAGCAGATCAGCGCCGCCACCCTTCCGATTGTCGCCGGACAGCAGCCGGTCGAGATTGCCAAGCGCGCGCTTCAGGCCGCAAAATTGCAGGGCTTTGATGTCCTGCTGCTGGATACCGCTGGCCGGCTTCACGTCGACCAGCAGCTGATGGACGAGATGAAGGCGGTTGCCGATATCTCGAAGCCGCAGGAAATCCTGCTGGTGGTCGATTCGCTGACCGGTCAGGACGCGGTCAATGTTGCGCAGAATTTCTCGGACCAGGTCGATCTGACCGGCGTCGTCCTGACCCGGATGGACGGCGATGCCCGCGGTGGCGCTGCCCTGTCTATGCGCGCGGTCACCGGCAAGCCGATCAAGTTCGTCGGCGTTGGCGAAAAGATCGATGCGCTGGAGGAATTTCACCCGGAACGCGTTGCCGGTCGAATATTGGGCATGGGCGATGTTGTCAGCCTGGTCGAAAAGGCCGCTCAGGTCGTCGACAAGGAAGAATCCGAAGCGCTCGCCGAAAAGATGCTCAAGGGGCAGTTCGATCTCAACGATCTGCGCGCCCAGCTCCGGCAGATGACCCAGATGGGCGGCCTTGGTGCGCTCGCCTCGATGATGCCGGGCATGAAAAAGGCCAAGCAGGCCATGGCCGGCGGCGCGATGGATGAAAAAGTCCTGGTCCGCATGGACGCGATCATCGGGTCGATGACCAGGGAAGAGCGGGTAAGACCCGGGCTTCTCAATGCCAAGCGCAAGCGGCGGGTGGCGATCGGCTCCGGTACGACCGTTCAGGACGTCAACAAGCTGCTCAAGATGCATCAGGAAATGGCCAAGGCGATGAAGCGCATCAAGAAGATGGGCGGCATCAAGGGCCTGATGTCGATGTTTGGCGGCGGTGGCGCGGCTGGTGCCGGAATGGGCGGCCAGAGCGGCGGCATGTCCGGCATGCCGGGACTCCCCGATATGTCTTCAGGCGGACTTCCCCCTGATCTGGCAAATTTATTGAACAAGAAGAAATAGTCACAACAGTTTGAATTTACGTATCTTTAGAAAGGCTTATTACAATGGCAGTAGCAATCAGAATGTCCCGCGGCGGTTCCAAGAAGCGCCCTTATTACAAGATCGTCGTCGCCGACGTCCGTGCGCCGCGCGACGGCAAGTTCATCGAGCGCATCGGCAGCTACAACCCGCTGCTCGCCAAGGATGACGAAAAGCGCGTGGTGCTCGACAGCGAACGTGCCAAACATTGGCTCGAAAATGGCGCCAAGCCATCCGACCGCGTCGCCCGTTTTCTCGATGCCGCCGGCCTGCTGAAGCGCGAAGCGCGCAACAACCCGAACAAGGGCAAACCGGGCGAAAAAGCGACCGAGCGTCTGGAAGAGAAAGCGGAAAAAGCCGCTGCTGCTGAAGAAGCCGCCAAGGAAGCTGCTGCCGCTCCGGCTGAAGAAGCGCCTGCAGAAGAAGCTGCCGTCGAAGAAGCACCGGCTGCCGACGCTGCGGAAGACGCGCCTGCAGAAGAGAAATCAGAAGGATAATCTTCTATGGTTTCATCGACCGTTCACCCTGAGCTTGTCGAAGGGCAGTGGTGTGAGGCCTTGTGCTTCGACAGGCTCAGCACGAACGGTGCTTTATGACCATCGAACAAGACAAACCCGTCCCCCTTGCCGTCATCATTGGCGCGCACGGGGTGACCGGGGAAGTCCGGCTCAAGCTGTTCTGCGACAGCCTTGACAGTCTCAAGGCGCACAAGACGTTCAACGCCGGTGCTCTCACCCTGAAATCGGTCAAGCCGCACAAGATGGGCGCGATTGCCCGGATCGCCGAGATCACCGACCGCAACGGAGCCGAAGCCGCTCGCGGCACCGAACTCACCGTCCCGCGCTCCGCCCTGCCGGAACTGGACGAGGACGAATTCTACCATATCGATATCATCGGCCTGCGCTGCGTCTCCGATGCCGGCGAGGAGCTGGGCACAATTTTCGCCATCTACGAATTTGGCGCCGGCGACGTGATCGAGATCGAACGGGCCAATGGCAAGAAATTCATGGTCCCGGTCAAGGCGATCGACATGCGGGCTGACCCGGCGATCGTGCTGGCGGATTTCGTCGAACCGCAATGATGCTCATCCTGACCATCCTGGTCATCGCAGGCCTGACGATTGCGATCATCGAGATCGCCAAACGGCGGAACCCCGACGCAAATCTCGCCTGGCTGCCCTTCCTGGCGAGCCTTCCCGTCCCGGCGCTGTTTGTCCTCTACTGGCTGTTCAGCCTCTGGTGGATCCAGTCCGATCATTGCGTCGATGCCGAAATCTGCAGCAGCGGCGGCATCCTGTCGATGTCGATCGGCGCTGCCGTCGGCCTGTTCGGCAGTTTCTTCGTCGGCATGACCACCGGAATATTGTGGATAAACTGGCGCCGAACCAGATGACCTTCACAACCCAGATCATTACCCTTTACCCGGAGATGTTCCCCGGACCGCTCGGGACATCGCTGGCGGGCAGGGCTCTCTCGGAGGGCAAATGGGCCTGCGACACCATCAACCCGCGGGATTTCGCAACCGACCGGCACCGCAGCGTCGATGACACGCCGGCGGGCGGCGGTGCCGGCATGGTGCTGCGCGCCGATATCATGGCCGCAGCGGTGGACCATGCGGTGGAGCGGATGGCGGAGCGGCTTGCCGTTAGTGGTGAGCCTGTCGAACCACGCTTCTCCGACGAGAAGCGCCCTTCGACAGGCTCAGGGCTAGCGGCCCCAAGCACCGTTCGCCCTGAGCCTGTCGATGGGCAGCTTGCTCACGCCACCGGTGCTTCGACAGGCTCAGCACGAACGGGTCTTCCCTTATCACAAGCCCCGATCCTCGCCATGACCCCGCGCGGCAAACCGCTGACCCAGGCCCGCGTCCGCGAAATCGCGGCCGGTCCCGGCGTTACCATCATCTGCGGCCGGTTCGAGGGATTTGACGAGCGCCTGTTCGACGCCCGCGCCATCGAAGAAGTGTCGATCGGCGACTATATCCTGTCCGGCGGAGAAATGGGCGCGATGGTGCTTTTAGACGCTTGCATTCGGCTGCTCCCCGGGGTAATGGGCGCGTCTTCTAGCGGAGATGACGAGAGTTTCGAGAACGTTATTCTGGAATATCCGCAATATACCCGACCTCAAATATGGGAAGGGCGCATCATCCCTGAAGTCTTGCGATCGGGGGATCATGCGAAAATAGCTGCCTGGCGGAAACAAAGGGCAGAGGAAGATACACGGCTAAGGCGGCCGGATTTATGGGAGCGTCACAGGGACACTCCGGATCAGTCGCCCTCTGGTGCGCAGGAAAAAGATAAAGATAAGGAATAGGTCATGAACCTGATTCAGACACTGGAAAAAGAAGCGGTCGACGCATTTATCGCTTCCAAGGAAATACCCGCATTTCGCGCTGGCGACACGCTGCGCGTCGGTGTTCGCGTCGTCGAAGGCGAACGCGTTCGTACCCAGAATTTCGAAGGCGTGTGCATCGCTCGCACCAATCGCGGCATGGGCTCCAACTTCACCGTACGCAAAATGTCGTTCGGCGAAGGCGTTGAGCGCGTATTCCCGCTCTACTCCCCGAATATTGAAAGCATTACCGTGGTTCGCCGTGGTATCGTGCGTCGTGCTAAGCTCTACTATCTGCGCGGCCGCACCGGTAAACGGGCCCGTATTGCGGAACGCCGCTTGAACCAGCCAGCGAAGGGCACAGAAGCAAAGTAAAAAACGCTTCATAACAGTTTCACGCAGCCGGTTCTCCCCACAGGAAAACCGGCTGTTTTCATATCAGGCACAGGAAAAGTTTCATGGGTTACAAAGTTGCAGTTGTCGGCGCCACGGGTAATGTCGGGCGCGAAATGCTCAATGTCTTGGTCGAGCGCGAATTCCCCTATGACGAGCTGGCTGCGGTCGCCTCGTCGCGGTCGCAAGGCAGCGAAGTCGAAATTGGCGATACCGGCAAGATGCTCAAGGTCCAGAATATCGAGCATTTCGACTTTGCCGGCTGGGATATCGCCCTGTTCGCTGCCGGTTCTGCCGCCACCAGGGAATATGCGCCCAGGGCCGCTGCTGCCGGCTGCGTGGTGATCGACAACAGCTCGCTCTACCGCATGGACCCCGATGTGCCCCTGATCGTGCCGGAAGTGAACCCGGAAGCCATTGATGGCTACAAGAAGCGCAATATCATCGCCAATCCCAACTGCTCCACCGCCCAGATGGTCGTCGCGCTGAAACCGCTGCACGATGCCGCGACGATCAAGCGCGTCGTGGTCTCCACCTACCAGTCGGTCTCCGGCGCCGGCAAGGGCGGCATGGACGAGCTGTTCGAACAGTCGCGCGCCATCTTCGTCGGCGATCCCAAGGAAAACCACGTCTTCACCAAGCAGATCGCGTTCAACGTGATCCCGCATATCGACGTGTTCCTCGATGACGGCTCGACCAAGGAAGAATGGAAGATGGTCGTCGAGACCAAGAAGATCCTCGATTCGAAGATCAAGGTCACCGCGACCTGCGTCCGCGTGCCGGTGTTCGTGGGCCACAGCGAGTCGATCAATATCGAGTTCGAGAATGAACTGTCAGCCGAGGACGCCCAGAAAATCCTGCGCGATGCGCCCGGCATCATGCTGGTCGATAAGCGCGAGGACGAAGGCTATGTCACGCCGGTCGAATGCGTTGGTGACGGCGCAACCTTCATCAGTCGCGTCCGCGAGGATCCGACGGTCGAAAATGGCCTGAACATCTGGTGCGTCAGCGACAATCTGCGCAAGGGTGCCGCGCTCAATGCGGTGCAGATCGCCGAATTGCTCGGCCGCAAGCACCTCAAAAAGGGCTAGTCACTCCATCAAGGGGCCGGCGGTGGCTCCCGGCTTGGGTTTCTGCAACAGAAATACCAGCGGGATCACCGCCAGCGTGACCCACATCATCGCCCAGTAATCGTCAAGATAGGCGATCATCGCCGCCTGTTTGTTGACCATCGCGTCTGCGAACATCAGCGCCTGGTCGCCCAGACCCTGAAACCGGTCAGCGGTGCTGGCGTCAATATTGTTGATCGTCGACCCGGTGATATGGGACGCCAGATCGCTGTGGCTGGTCTGGATATTCTGGCCGAGCAGCGCGGATGCGATCGAGATGCCGACCGAGGCGCCGACGCTGCGAAACAGGTTGAGCAGGCTGGCACCATCGGTGCGCATGCTCGCCGGCAAGGATGCGAAGGCCAGCGTGTTGAGCGGGATGAAGACCAGGCCCATGCCCAGTCCCTGGACCAGGCCGCTGATCGCAAAGGGCCGCCAGTCCATCTCCATCGACCACTGGCTCATCTGCCACATGGAAAAGGCCGCGATCGAAAATCCGGTGCCGACCAGCAGCCGCGCATCGACCTTGCCGACCAGGCGCCCGGCCACCGCCATGCTGAACAGGATACCGACGCCGCGCGGCGCCAGCAGCAGGCCGGTATCGATCACCGGATAGCCATAGAGATTCTGCATCATCGGCGGCAACAGCGCCATATTGGCAAACATCACGATGCCGATCACGATCATGAAGAACAGGCTGGTGGCGAAGCTCCGGTTGGTCAGCATTTCTCTCGCAAACAGCGCGTTTCTCGCGCTGGCCATTTGCACGGCAAAGACCCAGAAGGCCGCGATGGCGATCGCGGTTTCAATCCGGATTTCCCAGCTGTCGAACCAGTCCAGCTGGGTGCCGCGATCGAGCATCAGCTGCAGGCTGCCGAGGCCGACGGCCAGCGCCCAGAATCCCAGATGGTCGAATTTTCGCCGGAATATCGGCTTGTGCGGCAGCAGCGCCCACAGCGCCGAAATGGTCGCTATCCCGATCGGGACATTGACATAGAAGCACCAGCGCCAGCTGTAACTTTCGGTCAGCCAGCCGCCGATAATCGGGCCCATGATCGGCCCCACCATGATTCCCATGCCCCATATCGCCATCGCCTTGGCATGACGCTCGGGCGGATTGATATCGAGCATCACCGTCTGAGCCAGCGGCGCGATGAAGGCGCCGCTGATACCCTGCATCACACGAAAGGCGACCATTTCCTCCAGATTCGTCGCCAATCCGCAGAGCATCGAGGCGAGGACAAAGCCGCTCACGGAAATCAGGAACAGCTGACGCCCGCCAATCCGGTCGGCCAGCCAGCCGGTGATCGGCATGGCGATGGCGGATGCGATGATATAGCTGGTCAGGACCCAGGTCACGGTGTCGAGCGATGCGCCGAGACTGGTCTGCATATGCGGGAGCGCGACATTGGCGATCGTCGAGTCGAGAATCTGGATCACCGATGCGCCCATCACCGCGACGGTCAGCAGCGCGCGCCGCAACGGCGTGATATCGACCTGCGGCGTGGCTCCCGCGACGGCTGCAGCGGTTGCCATTATCGGCCCTTGGAACGAATATCTACGGTCACTTCGGAGGAAAGCCCGGCGATCAGCGGCCGCGGTGATTTCTCGTCAATCGCGATCCGCACCGGCACGCGCTGGGTCACCTTGACCCAGTTGCCGGTGGCATTCTGCGCCGGCAATACCGAAAATTCGCTGCCGGTCCCGGCACCGATACTCTCGACATGGCCCTTCAGCTTGATATCCGGATAGGCATCAAAGGTCAGTTCCGCGCGCTGGCCGACTTCCATCTGCGCCAGATCGGTTTCCTTGAAATTGGCTTCCACCCGGCTTTTCTCGTCGGCAACGATGGTGAGGGCAGGGAGGCCGCTGACCATCATCTGTCCGACCTGCAAGCGGTCCGCCTGGGCGACCCGCCCCGACGTCGGCGCGCGGACGGTGGTGCGTGACAGGTTCAGCTGCGCCTGTTCGCGCTGCACTTTCGCTGCGGCGATGGCGGGATTCTCGCCCGGCATCGAGCGGGCATTGGCAGCAAGGCTTTGCGATTCGGCCGCATCGGCCTGGGCCTGGCGCAGTTTTTCCCGCGCCTGTTCCACCGCATGCTGGGCTGCTTCAAAATCGGCCTTGGTGGTGAAGCCGCGCTGCATCAGCGCGCGTTGCCGTTCGAACGTTGCCTGGGCAAAGGAAATATCCTCGCGAGCGGCGGAGATATCGACGCCGCTGCCCGCGGCGGTGGTGCGCAGGGCCTGGACCTGCACTTCCGCAGCCGCAATGGCGGCATTGGCCTGTGCCAGCGCAATTTTATAAGGCTCCGGATCGATGCGGAACAGGATGTCGCCCTTCTGGACGATGTCGTCGCTGCTGACATTTGCCTCGATGATCCTGCCACCGACTTCGGCTGCCACGGAAACCTGGTCCTGCTGGACATAGGCATTGTCGGTCGAAACGCTCTGCCCGCTGGTCAGCCACATATAGCCGCCAACGGCGATCAGCGCCAGTGGCACGATCGCCATGACCAGCCAGCGAACCCAGCGGCGCCTCGGCTTGTCAGGGACAGCATTGTCGGCACCGGGAATCACCTGCTCCTCTTCCGCGAGAGTTTCAGGCATATCATATGGTTCGGGCATATCTTTGGATTTCAGCATGGCGTTCAGGCTGCCTGTTCCTGTTTTGCATCGCACGCCTTGCGCGACAGGTTCTGCCGCATCCGCTCGACGAGAGAGGTCAGCTGCTCGCGTTCTTCCGCGGTCAGGCCCTCCTGGGCGGCCTCGGTAAGTTTTGCGGAAGCAGCCCGCAATTCGACGATCAGCGGCAGCGATTGTTCTTCGAGATAGAGACACCAGGCGCGGCGATCATCGGGATCGCGGCGGCGGCTGAGCATCCCGGCATCGGCGAGCCGGTCGATCATCCGCGACAGGGTGATCGGTTCAACTTCTAGGAATTCCGCCAGCTTCACCTGATTGGTGCCTTCATTGCGCGCGAGATAGGCGAGCAGCCGCCATTGCAGCGCGGTCACTCCGCTGTGCCGCATGCGCTCGTTCAGCTCCCGGCGGAACAGGCGCGCGGTGTCGTGAATCAGAAATCCGATAGCTTCGCTCATAAGTGGATATATAATAGCAATGCTTACTAATCACAACACTATGTGCTTGCGAAGATTGCAATCGCGGTTACGATGAACGGATGACTTTATATGCAGACGTCTACTGGTCCTTCCGCTCTCCCTACAGCTATCTGGCAACGCGGCGCTATGTCGCGCTGACGGAGCAATATGACCTGAAAATCAACCAGCGCTTCGTATATCCGCTGGCTATCCGCGAGCCGGATTTCTTCGAGAAAAACCATCCCAACTGGCTCGGCTACACCTTTCGCGACATGTTCCGCGTGGCCCAGCATATGGGCATTCCGATGGCCCCGCCCAATCCCGATCCGATCGTTCAGGATATCGCGACCCGCAAGATCGCGGCGGACCAGCCCTATATTTTCGAGCTGACCCGCATGGGGCAGGCGGCCTCGCGGCGGGGCAAGGGGCTCGAATTTGCCAATGAAGTGTCGCAGATGATCTGGGGCGGCACCGCTGGCTGGAACGAGGGCGACCATCTGGCAAAGGCCGCCGAACGGGCCGGTCTGGATTTTGCCGAGCTGAAGGCAGAAGCGGAAGCGCAGCCGGACGAACTGGATGCCGAGATTGCCGATAATCAGGCGGCGCTCGAAGCGGCAGGCCACTGGGGCGTGCCGACACTGGTCTTCGACGGCGAACCATTTTTTGGACAGGACCGGATCGACCTCGCCGTCTGGCGGATGAAACAGAAAGGACTTGCCGAGCGATGACCGAGAATCTGACCGGAGGCTGCGTCTGTGGCGCGGTCCGCTACACGTTGAAGCCGGGTCTGCGCATGAAGCCTTATGCCTGCCACTGCACCGATTGTCAGAAACGGACCGGCAGCGCCTTCAGTTTTCATATGGCGGTGATGGAGAATGATTGCGAACTGAGCGGTGAAGTGGACGAGGGCCATGTCACCCAGCCGAGCGGCGCAAACAGCACCATCGTCGGCTGCGCCCGCTGCAAGGCTCGGATATATGCAAGAAATGACCTGCGTCCCGGCATTGTCAGCCTGCGGGCAGGAACGCTGGACAACAGCACCGATATGAGCCCGCAGGCGCACTTCTGGGTTTCAAGCAAGCAGCCCTGGATTGTCATTCCCGACGATGTACCCACGCTGGAGACGCAACCCGACGCGCCCGAAGGCTGGGTCAAAATACTGGCCCCCGATTCATGACAATCGCAGGCGGATGCCAGTGCGGCGCCGTGCGGTACAGGTTTGAAGGCCCAATAGCTCCCGCCTATGCGTGCCATTGCGGCGAATGCAAGAAGCAGAGCGCCAGCGCCTTTTCGATGTCGATGCCGATGCTCTTTTCCGACCTGACCGTGCAAGGGGACTGCGCATCCTTCGCAACAAAGGCGCACAGCGGCAAGACAAAGCATAACTATTTCTGCGGCCAATGCGGCACCCGGCTCTGGCATTCGCCGAGCAACCCGCCGGAGGCAATCACCCTGAAAGTAGGTACCCTGGACGACCCTTCCGGTATCGCGCCGTTGGGGCATTTATGGGTATCGAAAAAGCAGCCCGGCTTCGAACTGGATCCGCAGAGCGATCAGCATCTGACTCAGCCGGATGACCTCAACCAGTGGCGAGCAAGCCTGGGTAGCGGCAAATGACCATGATATGGTGCTTTCCTGCAGGCGCTCAAACCCCTAGGCAGAGCGGTGGCAACCCCACCGGAAGTCCAAAAGGGCCCGCCGGTAAATTTGCAGAAAAATGCGTCATTGGCCCGAACTTTGACGAACTTTGGATTATGAGAGTTGAAAGATGACCGTAAAAAACTGGGACTTTTCATCCTTTGACGGAGTAAATCTCAAGATCCATGAAGTGGGAAAAGGCCGTGCGCTGATCCTGCTTCACGGCCTGTTCTCGAACGCCGAAACCAACTGGATCAAATTCGGTCACGCTCAGCTGCTGGCGGATGCCGGCTTCCGGGTGATCATGCCGGACCTGCGCGCCCATGGCGAAAGCGACGCCCCGCATGACCCCGCCGCCTATCCCGCTGACGTGCTGGTAAAGGATATCGAGGCGCTGATCGCTGATCTCGGATTGACCGATTTTGATCTCGGCGGCTTCTCGCTCGGCGCCAGGACAACCGCCAAATTGCTGGCGACCGGCACCAGCCCCCGCAAGGCTATTCTGGCGGGCATGGGCCTGCAGGGCCTGTCGGGCTGGGCGCGGCGCCGGGACTTTTTCTTTCAGGCGATTGATACAAGAGACACTGCCAAGCGCGGTGATCCGCACTGGCTGGCGATCCAGTTCATGAAAAGCCAGAAAATCGATCCGGTGGCGGCGAGATTATTGCTCGACAGCTTTTCCGATATGGATCCGGAAGAGGCCGCCAGCATTGAAACAGACACACTGGTCCTGTGCGGCAGCGAGGATGACGACAATGGCGATCCGGAAGAACTGGCGGCGATTCTGCTCAATGGCCATTATGTCGCGATACCCGGCACCCATATGAGCAGCGTGACCAAGGCGGAACTGGGTCAGGAAATGGTGCGTTTTCTGGCCGGATAGGAGGAATCATGTCAAACCTGTACAGCTGGCGCAATTTCTGGATATTCTGGGGCGGCGGCCTAGCGCTGTTCGCCTATCTGGTCCTTTCCGCCGGAGCGCTGGAAACGGCCGTGTCACCCCATGGCATTCTCGATCATCAAAGCGCCGCGACCGCTGCGCGGGTTAACGCGATCCAGCAAAGCTGGGCCCGGGCCGGCCTGCTCGATCTCGCGCGCTGGAGCATGATCACCGATCTTGTCTTCATCACGCTTTACATGTCCGGCGGCATCATCGGCGGGCGGCTGATCTGGCAGCGGGCGCAATCGCCAGCGTTGAAGAAGATCGGCCTGCTGTGCGTCCTGGTCTATTTCCTTTTCGGCCTGACCGACTATCTCGAAACCGTCTCTCAGCTGGTGCAGCTGGTTCGCGGGCAGGGCAGCGACCTGCTCGCCGGAACCGCGGCACTGGTCCGACCGGTCAAGATCATCGCCTGGATCGCCGGCACCCTCGCCATGATCGTCGCGCTGGTCTGGCGCTGGCGTGAAACCCGCACTTGACCGGCACTCGATAAAGTTTCAATTCTAACCAAAATCACAAACATGAGGATGACTATATGAAAACCGCCGCTTCGATCGTCGCCATCGCCACCATGGCTCTGGCCACTCCGGCTCTGGCCCAGGGTCACGAACAGGATGCGAGTGCAAAGACCACGCCGCCGACAGCAGCCGAAGCCCGCGCTTTCGTGGAGGAAACCGAAAAGAAGCTGTATGATTTCTCGGTCGACGCCTCGCGCACCTACTGGATAAACTCGACCTATATCACCGACGATACCGACGCATTGGCGGCAAAGGCCGGAGCGGAAGGCACCACCATGTCGGTACAGGCGGCGATCGAAGCGGCCCGGTTCAACGATGTGAAGGGCCTCGACGCGGTCACCCGGCGCAAGCTGGACAAGCTGCGCGGCGGTATTGTCCTGCCGGCGCCGACCACCGAAGGCGCGGCTACCGAGCTGAACGAGATCGCGACCAAGCTGAATTCGGCCTATGGCAAGGGCAAGGGCACGCTGAACGGCAAGGAAATCAACGGCTCCGACATCGAGGCCGCGATGGGCACCAATCGCAATCCCGAAGAACTGGCCGAAATGTGGGAAAGCTGGCACAGCAATGTCGGCGCGCCGATGAAGGATGATTATGCCCGCATGGTCGAGATCGCCAATGAAGGCGCCCGCGAACTCGGCTTTGCCGATGTTGGCGCAATGTGGCGCTCGGGCTACGATATGCCGGCGGATGATTTCGCCAAGCTGACGGACAAGCTCTGGGCCCAGGTCAAGCCGCTCTATGACCAGCTCCACTGCTATACCCGCGAAAAGCTCAACGAAAAATATGGCAACGAGGTCCAGCCAGCCACCGGCCCGATCCGCGCCGATCTTCTCGGCAATATGTGGGCGCAGGAATGGGGCAATATCTACGATATCGTTGCGCCCGCCGGTGCCGGTGACATTGGCTATGACACGACCGAATTGCTCAAGGGCAAGGACTATGACGCGATCAAGATGGTCAAGGCGGGTGAGGGCTTCTTCTCCTCGCTCGGTTTTGAACCGCTGCCCGACACTTTCTGGAAACGCTCTTTGTTCACCAAGCCGGCAGACCGCGAAGTGGTCTGCCACGCCAGCGCCTGGGATATCGACAACAAGGACGATATCCGGATCAAGATGTGCATCAAGGTGAACGGCGACGATTTCACCACCATCCATCACGAGCTGGGCCATAATTATTATCAGCGGGCCTATAACGGCCTCACCTATCTGCAGCTGGATGGTGCCAATGACGGCTTCCACGAAGCAATCGGCGATGCCGTCGCCCTGTCTATGACACCGGAATATCTGGTCCAGATCGGCCTGCTCGATCCTGCCAAGGTGCCCAGCGCCGACAAGGATATCGGTCTGTTGCTGCGCCAGGCGATGGACAAGGTCGCCTTCCTGCCATTCGGCCTCTTGGTCGACAAATGGCGCTGGGGTGTCTTCAACGGCGAGATAAAGCCAGCCGACTATACGACCGCCTGGCACGATCTGAAGCTGGAATATCAGGGCATCACCCCGCCGGTCGAGCGTCCCGCTGATGCCTTCGATCCGGGTGCCAAATATCATATCCCGGGCAACACGCCTTATTCGCGCTACTTCCTCGCCCGCATCCTGCAGTTCCAGTTCTACAAGGCCGCCTGTGACGCGGCCGGCTGGAAGGGACCGCTGCACCGCTGCTCCTTCTACGGCAACAAGCAAGTGGGCGCGAAGCTGAACGCTATGCTGGAAATGGGCGCATCCAAGCCATGGCCCGATGCGCTGGAAGCCTTCACCGGTACCCGGGAAATGGATGGCTCGGCGATGATCAGCTATTTCGCGCCGCTGATGGACTGGCTGAAGGAAGAGAACAAGGGCAAGTCCTGCGGCTGGTAGGCAATAAAAAACCGGCGGGGGCTCAGGCTCCCGCCGGTTTTTCGATTTGCTGAATGCAGTTTAAAGCTGGTCGAGCATATATTCCGCTGCACTGACCTTGAAGTCGCCAGGCGCTTCGACGTTCAGCTCTTCCACGACGCCGTCATTGACGATCATCGAGAAACGCTGGCCGCGCTTGCCCAGGCCAAAGCCGGAACCGTCCATGGTCAGGCCGACCGCTTCGGCGAATTCGGCATTGCCGTCTGCCAGCATGGTGACATCTTCCGAACCGGCAGCGTCGTTCCATGCGCCCATCACGAAGGCGTCATTGACCGCGGTGCAGGCAATCTCGTCGACGCCTTTCGCCTTGAGGTCTGCTGCCTTTTGGACATAGCCCGGCAGATGTTTGGCAGAGCAGGTCGGTGTAAACGCACCGGGAACCGAAAAGAGCGCGACTTTCTTGCCGGCGAAATATTCGCTCGAGCTGATTTGCTGCGGACCGTCAGCGGTCGCCTTGACCAGTTTCACGTCGGGAATTTTGTCGCCTTTGTTAATCATATCTTGCTCCTGGTTTTGATCGGGCGGTGAACATTTGCCTCTGTAGCTGATAGTGGTGACAGGCGCATGAAATTACAAGCCGCCAAAACGGCCCGGGCGCGGGCCGGTTCAATTTCTCATGGGCAGTTAATCTTTGCGGCGCTATGCTGCCTGTAATGAACGACAATATATTCTTCTCCGGCCAGTTCCTCCTCGCTACCCCAGGAATGGCCGATCCCCGATTTGCACGATCGGTGGTGGCGATCTGCTCGCATGACGAGAATGGCGCGCTGGGCATCAACATCGGCGAGACGGTCGAAGGCATCAGCTTTCACGATGTTCTCAAACAATTCGAGATCGATCCGGGCGACGCGCCGAACCGCGAGATATTTCTTGGTGGGCCGGTGGAAACGCAGCGCGGTTTCATATTGCACAGTCTCGATATCAACATGCTCGATACGGTCCAGGTCGGCGATCGCTGGGGACTGAGCAGCTCGATCGAAATGCTCAGCGCGATTGCCCAGGGAAGGGGACCGGCCAAATGGATCATCGCCCTTGGCTATTCCGGATGGGGGGAAGGACAGCTCGAAGGCGAGCTGACCCAGAATGGCTGGTCGATCGCCGAAGGGTCTCCGGATTGGCTGTACGAAACCGGTTCCGCTGACAAATGGTCGATGGCCTGGGAGGCGCAGGGCATCGATCCGACCAAATTGTCGAGCGGCTTTGGCAGCGCCTAATCCGTTGATTGTTGCGATCGGTCGCGCAGAAGCCTCACAAAATATCAAATATAAAGACATCTTTATATTTGCTTCCGAAGCGATAAGCCGCTATTATAATCTCATGTTGCCGCACTGGATCGCCTGTGCGGCATTTCGTTTTCCAAGGAGATTGACACGTGGCAACCGCAGCGGACACCGCAACCCAAGATTATATCGTCAAGGACATTTCACTCGCCGATTTCGGTCGCAAAGAGATTGAAATAGCCGAAACCGAAATGCCCGGCCTGATGGCGCTGCGCGAAGAATTCGGCAAGGAAAAGCCGCTGAAGGGTGCCCGGATCACCGGCTCGCTGCACATGACCATCCAGACCGCCGTGTTGATCGAGACATTGCTCGATCTCGGCGCCGAAGTCCGCTGGGCGTCCTGCAACATCTTCTCGACTCAGGATCATGCCGCAGCGGCGATCGCCGCCGGCGGCACCCCGGTCTTCGCCATCAAGGGCGAAACCCTCGAAGAATATTGGGCCTATGTCGAACGCATTTTTGACTGGGGCACGGACGAGACCTGCAACCTGATTCTCGACGATGGCGGCGATGCCACCATGTTCGCTCTCTGGGGTGCTCGGGTCGAAGCCGGCGAAGAATTGTTCAAGCCGGAAAATGAGGAAGAGGAAGTGTTCGTCGCGACCCTGACCCGCTTCCTGAAGGAACGCCCCGGTTACCTGACCAAGACCGTTGCCAACATCAAGGGCGTTTCGGAAGAAACCACCACCGGTGTTCACCGTCTCTATGAACTGGCCAAGATCGGCAAGCTGCCGTTCCCGGCGATCAACGTCAACGACAGCGTCACCAAGTCCAAGTTCGACAATCTCTACGGCTGCAAGGAATCGCTAGTCGACGCAATCCGTCGCGCAACCGACGTCATGCTGGCCGGCAAGGTCGCGGTTGTCGCCGGTTTCGGTGATGTCGGCAAGGGTTCTGCCCAGTCGCTCCGCAACGGCGGTGCTCGCGTTCTGGTCACCGAAATCGACCCTATCTGCGCGCTGCAGGCGGCCATGGAAGGCTTTGAAGTCGTCACTATGGACGAAGGCACCAAGCGCGGCGATATTTTCGTCACCACCACCGGCAACAAGGATGTGATCACCGTCGATCACATGCGCGCCATGAAAGACCGTGCGATTGTCTGCAACATCGGTCATTTTGACAGCGAAATCCAGATTGGTGCGCTCAAGAACATGCAGTGGACCGAAATCAAGCCCCAGGTCGATGAAGTGAAATTCCCGGATGGCAAGAAGCTGATCGTGCTGGCCCAGGGCCGCCTGGTCAACCTCGGTTGCGCCACCGGCCACCCGAGCTTCGTGATGTCGGCAAGCTTCACCAACCAGGTGCTGGCGCAGATCGAATTGTGGCTGCGTCCCGAGCAATATGAAAATGATGTCTATGTCCTGCCGAAGCATCTCGACGAGAAGGTCGCCGAACTGCATCTGGCGAAACTCGGCGTGAAACTGGATACTTTGAGCAAGGAACAGGCCGACTATATCGGCGTGCCCGTCGAAGGCCCGTTCAAGCCGGATCATTACCGCTACTAGGCGGCAAAGCCTCGCAAAATAAAAGCCGGGCCCCGCGCAATGCAGGGCCCGGCTTTTTCATGTCTGCAGGATCGCGATCAGCGTGAGGTGAACTGCGTCTTTCTTTTGTCCGGATGGCCTGGAAACCGGGGCCAGTGATTTTGCGACAGGGCCCGCGCACTGACCGACTGAATGCCGGCCTGTTTCTCGTACATCCAGTAGTTGCGCAGGATGATCGAGACATAGCCGCGGGTCTCGACATAGGGGATGCTCTCCATGAACAGCAGCGGGTCGTCATTATCCTTTATTTCGCTGTTCCAGCGCTGCACCGCGCCCGGACCGGCATTATAGGCCGCTGCGATCTTCGGCAGCTTGCCCTCGGTGATCGAGGAATTGCCGAGATATTCGAGATAGGACTGGCCATATTCCAGATTGGTCGAGGGCCGGTACAGGTCGGCTTCGTTGAAATTCATGCCGTTGGCCCGGGCGATATCGCCGGCCGTTCCGGGACGCACCTGCATCAGCCCGATGGCATTGGCCGGGCTCACGACCTGGCTGCGAAAGGCCGATTCCTGCAGCGTATGGGCATAGATCAGGGCCGGGTCGACTCGCCAGCCGCCGTCTGGCTTCCATTTCGGTGCCGGAAAACCGGCCAGAACATCGGGCTTCATGCCGCGCGGGGCGTTGTGCGCCAGCCAGATTTGGGTGCGCGGCAAATCCAGCTCGCGGGCGAGCTTGATCAGCGCAGGGTGGTCGCTGTCATCGCCGATCGTCGCCTGATGCCGGAGCACTTCGTCCGCCAGCTGCTCCTGACCGATCTCCACCAGCGCAATCGCCGCCCGGACATTTTCATGCCGTTCGAGCGCATGCCAGTCGGATTTTTCAAACGTGTCCGTCGCATCCGATCGGTCCGGTTCCATGCCGAGGGTCTGCGCGGCCAGCAGGCCGTAAAAGCTGTCGTCGAGACGGGCCGCCGCCTGCAATTTGCCTTGCACTCTTTCCGGCTGACCGCATTTGAGATCGGAACGCGCGCTCCAGTAGAGGGCCGCCGCTTTCAGATCGACATTGGCCGCTGACCGCCCGACTTTTTCAAAGGCACTGCCCGCGGTCCGGCAATCGTTCATCCGCCACGCTGCCAGACCGGCAACCCAGTTGGCATGACCGACCCAGTCGCCCGCACCATTTTGCGCCTGCTGCGCCAGCCGCAAGGCGGACGCATCGTCATTCTCGATATAATAGGACCAGGCAACCCTTTGTTCGAGCTCCGTCCGTCCCTCGGGGGACATCTGCATGGCGCTGGCGTTGAGCAATTGCTCTGCGCCCTGCGGGTTGTCGGTCTTGATAAATTCAATGATCTGGCCGCGCACGCTGTTGGCCATGCTGTCCGAATCCACATCGCGGGGTTTGGAACGGATCGGCGACCCGGGCACCCATGACAGATTTCTGCGCTGCGGCAGGCTCGGCAACAATTGCGCGCCGCGCTTCTGCGCCAGGCGGCCGAGCTGGGCGGCCTGCGGAATTTGCGGGGCCTCGTTGACCAGGGTCAGCAACGGCCCCAGTTCGGCCCGCGGGCTGTTGGCGGCGAGAAAATATTCGGCCTGCGCGATCGGCTTGAGCGGGCCGGTCGGTGCGTTATCCAGAAGATTCTTGGCCACGTCCCACTGATTGGCGCTCATCGCCGAGAACAGCGCCCGATAATGGTCTGACTGTTGCCGCTTCAGCTGGGATGGCACATCCTTGGCGATCGAAGCGCTATTGTAGAGCACCGCTCCGTCATCCGCGAGCGCCGGCGTTGCAGCGAGGGAAAGTAGCGAAGCGGTGAGGGCCAGTTTCAGTTTCACGGGGCAGATATCCTTGTCAGCATTTGCAGATCCTTCCAGGCTTCGGCCTTGAACATTGGTCGCTCGATCAGGATCCGCGGATGAAATGTTACGATCGCCTCTGTTTGTGATGAGTCATGGTTAATAAATTGCTTATTTTTGCGTGCGGTCAGCATATCTTCGCCGAAAATTATCTTCGCAGCCATATCGCCGAAGCAGATGACCCGCTTGGGATCGACCAGCCCGATATGATGCAACAGCCGTTTTTTGAGGGACGGCCAGTGCCGTTCGTCAATTCTGCCATCCACCGGCAGCGACAGCGCGATGGAGGCTCGGTAAGACCGATCCGAATCGCAGCCGATGGCCGCCAGCATCTTTTCCAGCAGCTTCTGGTTGTCCGGATTGAACAGATGGACATCACCATGTCGATTTTTTTCGGGCAGGGCGGAAACAACCATCACTTCCGGTTTCAGACTGCCCTCGGGCAGCACGCGGTGCTTCGACCAGCCCGCTTCCACCAGTCCCGGATCATTGGCAAGCCAAGCGATAAAATCATCATAGCCGGCCGGTAGCCGCTCGTTATGCACCGGCGGCTTGGTCTCTGCCGGTGCGGGTTCCGTAGCGACGGGCGGAGCCGGGGCCGGCCTTGGCGCGATGACCGGTTCGCTCGCCAGCAGCGCCGAAGGCTGATCCTCATAATCCAGTTCCACACCCGCAAGCGACCACCAGTGCTGCAGGCTTTTGACCATGGATTCGGTGGACGGATTAGCCGTTGGTGCTGGGATAAAATTCATTTAAGCATAGAGTCATGAGTTGACGAATAGGTCAATTGGCGGGAAAGCAGGTTTGTGCCCAGCGGGTTGCGGTTTACGACAGACCGAATTTACAACAGAATAAAAGCAAGAATTGTAGGAAAAGCGACATGAGTGAACGAGAGTCAATGCCTTATGATCTGGTGATAGTCGGCGGTGGTCCCGCCGGTTTGAGCGCCGCCATAAAGTTCAAGCAACTGGCGGATGACGCCGGCAAGGATCTTTCGGTTTGCGTCCTGGAAAAGGGCTCCGAAATCGGCGCGCATATCCTGTCCGGCGCGGTCGTCGATCCCAAGGGTCTGGACGAACTGTTCCCGAACTGGCGCGACGAGGACTGTCCGTTGGCGAGGACACCGGTGACCGAAAACCATCACTGGATCTTGACCAAGAAGAAGAAAATCGCGCTTCCCCATTTCATCACCCCGTCGTTCATGCACAACAAGGGCACCTATACCGGTTCGCTCGGCAACCTGTGCCGCTGGCTCGCCGAGCGCGCGGAGAATATGGGAGTCGAAATCTTCCCCGGATTCGCTGCCGCCGAAATTCTCTACAATGACGATGGTTCGGTGAAGGGCGTGGCCACAGGTGACATGGGCGTTGCCCGTGACGGCAGCCACAAGCCCGACTATGAACCCGGTCTCGAACTGCATGCCAAATATACTTTCTTTGCCGAAGGCGCGCGCGGGCATCTCACCAAGATCCTGAAAAACCAGTTCGCGCTGGACGCGGAAAGCGAGCCGCAGATCTACGGTCTCGGCGTCAAGGAACTTTGGGACATCGATCCGGCCAAGCACGAGGCCGGACGTGTCATCCATACCCAGGGCTGGCCGCTCAGCGAAGGCGCCAATGGCGGCGGCTTTCTCTATCACCAGGCGGACAACCAGGTCGCGCTCGGCTTTGTCACCTGGCTCAACTATGAAAATCCCTATCTTTCGCCGTTCGAGGAAATGCAGCGCTGGAAGCTGCATCCCGAAATCCGCAAGATTCTGGAAGGCGGCAAGCGCGTGTCCTACGGCGCCCGCGCGATCAACGACGGCGGCTTCCAGGCTGTGCCGAAACTCTATTTCCCGGGCGGCGCGCTGATCGGCTGTTCCGCCGGCTTCGTGAACGTGCCGCGGATCAAGGGGACCCATACCGCGATGAAAACCGGCATGATGGCAGCCGAGGCTGCCTATGAGGCGATCGTCGCCGACCGCACCAGCGACGAACTGACCGCTTATGGCACCGCCTATGAGAACAGCTGGGTCCGCGAGGAACTGCGCGTGGTCCGCAATGTCCTGCCGGCGGTCGAGAAATATGGCGATTTCCTCGGCACGATCCTCTCGGGCATCTATATGTGGGCCGAGCATCTGAAGATCAGATTGCCGTTCACGATGAAGCTGCACCCCGACTGGTCGCGCCTGAAACGCGCCGAACATTGCGAGAAGATCGTGTATCCGAAGCCGGACGGGGTGATCACCTTCGACCGGTTGTCCTCGGTGTTTCTGTCCAACACCAATCATGTCGAAGACCAGCCGGTCCATCTGCAACTGAAGGACCCGAAGATTCCGGTCGACGTCAATCTCCCGGTCTTTGCCGGTCCCTCGGCCCGCTATTGCCCCGCCGGCGTCTACGAATTTATCGAGGACGAGGCCGGCAAGCCGAAATTCCAGATCAACGCGCAAAATTGCGTTCACTGCAAGACCTGTGATATCAAGGACCCGACCCAGAACATCAACTGGGTGGTACCAGAAGGAGGCGGAGGTCCAAATTATCCGAATATGTAGCCGGAGCATTTTTGCGCTGCTCCTCGCGGGTCAGGCCGTTTCGCCGGCGCTGGCCAGTCGCGGGGACAGTGCGTCGGCACTGAACCGTTATGTCGAGGCGAGGCTGGCCGAATCGTCGGATCAGCTGCAAGCGGCCACCACCATCTATGCCGAGGGGCTGAAAGAACAGCCCGACAACGCACTGCTCGCTGGTAAGGCATTCGCCAACGCCATCGAAGTGGGCAATTTTGACCTCGCTGTGAAGGCGGTTCAGGTGCTGCAGGCGAACGGCACGGCCGATCCGGAAATGCCGCTGATATCCTATGCCGATGCCTTTGCCGGGCGCGACTGGAATGGCGCTCGCGGGGCAATCGCGGAACTGGACGTCCTCAAGAATTTCTCCTTTCTCTCCGCCTATCTCGAATCCTGGCTGGATATCGCGAGAGGCCGGGATGCAAGGGCAGCCCTGGTCCGTGCGCAGGCTGACGATACCGCCAGATATTATCTGGAAGAGCATCTGATTTTGACGAGGCTGGCAAGCCGGCGGGACCGCGAAGCGATCGCGCTGCTTGCCAGGGTGGTCGAGCGCAACGAGCCCCGCATGGCCCCGCTGCGGATCATCGCGGCTCGCCATTTCTGGGCGCTGAACGATCCGGCAACCGCGACGGAAATCCTGAAAATGCAGGCCACCGCGCCCGAGCAGCGATTGCTGCGCAAAATTGCGGCCGGTCAGAAAAAGGATGTAGCGCAAAAAGTCACGCCGGCCATCGGCCTCGGTTTTCTGTTCCAGAGACTCTCCGGCGATCTTGCGGTGCAGCAGGCCCGCTTTCTGTCACAGGTCATGGCTCAGGCAGGTGCTCGCGTCGCCGACCAGTCGGACTATGCCCATCTGACCCTTGGCCGGGTCTATGCTGCAGCGGAAAGCCACGGCCTCGCCATATCGGAATATGAGCGGATCGGGCCCGAAAGCGCTTATTATCTGGTCGCTCTCGGCTCGCAAATCTCCAGTCTGGTATCCACCGGCGCATTCGATCAGGCACTCGCCCGTCTGGACAGCGCCGTCGCCGCTAATGCGGATGCTCCCGAACTGCATATTCTGCGGGGCCAGGTGCTGCAGGCAGAGGGGCAGAACAGGGACGCCGCTGCTGCCTTCGAAGCCGCAATCACAGTCGCCGAAACGCAGAATCCGCCCGACGCGCTGATGGCCAATTACTGGCTGGCGCTGGGCGGGGCGCAGGAACAGGCCGGTCTATGGCCCGAAGGCCTGCAGTCGCTGCAGAAAGCCAATGCGCTGCTCCCCGATTCCCCGACGATCCTCAACTATCTCGGCTATGCCCAGCTGGAGCGGCGGGAAAACAAGGAAGCCGCCGTCGCGGCGATCAAGCGGGCGCATGAACTTCGGTCCAACTCGCCGGCAATCACCGACTCGCTTGGCTGGGCCTATTTCATTACCGGCGAGCATCAACGCGCGGTGACCTATCTGGAAAGCGCGCTCGAAGGCCAGCCGCAGGACCCCACGATCAACGAGCATCTCGGCGATGCCTATTGGACCGTCGGCCGGCAATATGAAGCGCGCTATGCATGGAAATCGGCCAAATTATTCGCGGAGGGTGACGATGCACAGCGCCTCGCCAGCAAGATTGATCTGGGTCTCCGGCCCGAACTTGTCTCGCCCTGATGCCGGCTTCCCTCGGGCGCGCGGCGGACAGCGAAACCGCCTGTGCCAAAATCAATCTCGCTCTCCACGTCCGGCAACGGCTGCCGGACGGCTATCACCGGATCGAAACGATCTTTGCCTTTCTCGATCAGGGCGACGCGCTTTCGGTCCATCCCGGTGACGATCTGAAACTGACGATCGGCGGACGCTTTGCCGCCGGGCTGGATGACAAGGACAATCTGGTCCTGCAGGCGGCCGACCGGCTGGCTGCAGTTTCTGGCGGACAGAGGGGCGCGCATCTGCATCTGGAAAAGCGACTGCCCGTTGCTTCGGGTATCGGCGGCGGATCGGCTGACGCGGCGGCGGCCCTGCGCCTGCTGAACCGCTTCTGGGAACTGGATCATTCGATCGCCGAGCTGGCGGAAATCGCAAAGCCGCTGGGAGCGGATGTTCCCGCCTGTGTCGCCAGCCAGACCTGCCGCGGTACCGGCATCGGCCAGGATCTTGCCCCGGTTCCCGACGATGGCTTGCGGCATCATACCGCGCTGCTGGTCAATCCGCTGGTCCCGGTCTCGACCGCACAGATATTCGCATCCTGGGACGGCATCGATCGCGGCAGTCTGGCGGACGGAGAAGTCCTTCCCGTTGCGCTGGCGAGCAGAAACGATCTGCAGAAACCGGCGCTTGCTCTGGTGCCGATCCTGACCAGAGTGCTCAACGCGCTGGAGCATTGCGATCCGGTGATGGCGCGCATGTCCGGCTCGGGCGCGACCTGCTTCGCTCTGTTCGACAGTGCGGAGGCTGCGGACAAGGCCGAGCAATATTGCCGCTCGGCGCTGGGCGATATATGGACGATGACTGGAAGGTTTCGCTGATGGAAGGGTTTGAAATATCCGGTATTCCCTCGGAAGGCGGCGTGCTGATCGTTGCCGACCATGCCTCCAATCATCTGCCCGACGATATTGATCTCGGTATGTCCCCGGAATTTTTGGACGATCATATCGCCTATGATCCCGGTACCGCACCGATCGCCCGGATAATGACGGAGAAGAGCGGCTATCTGGCGGTTCTCAGCACCACATCCCGTCTGGTGGTCGATCTTAACCGCTATCCCGATGAAGCGTCCGTGATTCCGGTACGCAGCGACGGCATCGAAATTCCCGGCAACCAGATATCTGCGGAAGAGCGCGAAGGGCGGATGGCGCGCTTTTTTCACCCCTATCACGACCGTATCGACTCGCTGATCGCGGACCTGAAGCCGGCACTGGTGCTGTCGCTGCACAGTTTCACGCCAACGCTCCGCACCGATCCGCAGCTGGTCCGCCCGTGGGATATCGGCATATTATATAATCATTATGAGACCGCATCCCGTTTCGCGCTCCAGTTTCTCGAGCAGGAAGGGGCGCTGAACATCGGCGACCAGCTGCCCTATTCGGGCAAGCAGCTCAACGCGACGATGGACCGCCACTGCGAAATCATCGGCCAGCCCTATTTCGGCGCGGAATTGCGACAGGACCTGATCATGGATGAAACCGGGCAGCGCCGTTTTACTGATATTTTATTGCGTACTTGCGATAAAATAAGAACGGCTCTTGCTTAACCGGCCGAGTTTTGGAAGGACGCTCCGGAAACACCATATTGGAAGCCAGAATGACCAACAGATTCGACAAATCCCGCTTGCCCAGCCGCCACGTCAGCGTTGGACCGGAGCGCGCACCGCAGCGCAGCTATTATTATGCAATGGGAATGACCGAAGAAGATATCAACAAACCCTTCGTCGGCATCGCCTCTGCCGGCAATGACAGCGCTCCCTGCAACACGCTGCTCGACGTCCAGGCGGACATGGCCCGCGAAGGCGTGATCGCGGCCGGCGGCACGCCGCGCCGGTTCAACACCATCACCGTCACCGACGGCATCGCCATGGGTCACCAGGGCATGAAAGCCTCGCTGGTCTCGCGCGAAGTCATCGCCGACAGCGTCGAACTGAGCGTTCGTGGCCATTGCTACGACGCGGTGATCGGCTATGCGGGCTGCGACAAGAGCCTGCCCGGCATGATGATGGCGATGCTGCGGCTCAATGTGCCCTCGATCTTCGTCTATGGCGGCTCGATCCTGCCCGGCCGCTTCCACGACCAGGACGTGACCGTCGTCGATGTCTTCGAGGCGGTGGGCCAGCACAGCGCCGGCAATTGCCCACTGCAGGAACTGATCGAACTGGAAAAGGTCGCCTGTCCCGGTCACGGCGCCTGCGGCGGCCAGTTTACCGCCAACACCATGGCCTGCGTCGCCGAGGCGATCGGCCTGTCGCTGCCGAACAGCAATATGGCGCCCGCGCCCTATGAAACCCGCGACGATATGGCGCGCGCGGCAGGCCGCCAGATCATGAACCTGATCGAACTCAATCTCCGGCCCCGCGATATCTGCACGAAGGATGCCTTCATCAACGCCGCGCGCGTCGTGGCTGCCACCGGCGGCTCGACCAATGCGGCGCTGCATCTGCCAGCCATGGCCAATGAGGCGGGAATCGACTTCGACCTGTTCGACGTCGCCGAGATTTTCAAGACCACCCCCTATCTCGCCGATCTGAAGCCGGGCGGCAAATATGTCGCCAAGGACATGCACGCGGCGGGCGGTGTCTACATGCTGATGAAAACGATGATGGACAATGAGCTGATCAAGGGCGACTGCATCACCGTCACCGGCAAGACGCTGGGCGAGAATATCGAGGAAATCACCTGGAACCCGGACCAGAAGGTCATCTATGATGTCCAGCATGCGATCACCAAGACCGGCGGCGTCGTCGGCCTGCGCGGTTCGCTGGCACCCGAAGGCGCGATCGTCAAGGTGGCCGGCATGGCGCGTCTGCAGTTCCGCGGACCCGCGCAGGTCTTCGAGTGCGAGGAAGATGCCTATGCTGCGGTCGAGCAGCGCCGGATCAAGGAAGGCGCGGTGATCGTGATCCGCAACGAGGGGCCCAAGGGCGGCCCCGGCATGCGCGAAATGCTCGCCACCACCGCTGCGCTCTATGGCCAGGGAATGGGCGAGAAGGTCGCCCTGATCACTGACGGTCGCTTCTCCGGCGGCACCCGCGGTTTCTGTATCGGCCATGTCGGTCCCGAAGCCGCTGACGGCGGACCGATCGGGCTGGTCGAGGACGGCGACATGATCAATATTGATGCCATATCCGGGGTGATTGATCTGGAAGTGGACGAGTCTATACTGGCAGAGCGCCGCAAGAATTTCGTGCCGCGTGAAAATGATTATGGATCGGGTGCCCTGTGGCGCTACGCGCAGAATGTCGGGCCTGCCTATCAGGGGGCAGTCACCCATCCCGGAGCCAAGGCAGAGAAAAATGTCTACGCGGATATTTAACATTCTGGCCCTCTCGCTGGCGCTGACCGCTTGCGAGAATCGGCCGGACAACCAGATATTGGCGGACGCCGAACAGCGCGCGGCCTCGCGCGCCGGCGATGACGGGAAAGTCGAATGCGCGATCGACGGTGCCCGGGATTTTGCCCGCGATTGCTATATCGAACGGCTCAGCGGCGAAAACGGGGTGACGATGATCATCCGCCATCCCGATGGCGGGTTTCGCCGGTTCAACGTATTGACCGACGGCCATGGGCTGGAGGCCGCTGACGGCTTTGACCAGGCCAGAATATCGATCGTCGAGGATGGCAGAATCTTGGTCACCGTCGGGCCAGACCAATATCTGCTGCCCGCCCAGATCAAGCCTGGTGCGGGGTCAGCCGCGACGGGGGCCAGCACATCCACCACCAGTGACAATCCGGCGCAAGCCGGAAACTAGAGGCCCCGGTGCTCAACCACGGCAACATCTTGACCGCCGCTGAAATGCAGCAGGCGGAACAGGCTGTTATCGAAAGCGGTACGTCAGTCGATGAACTGATGCGCCGGGCCGGGCAGGGGGCTGCCCAGATGATCTGGCGGATCGCTGCCGCCCAGCCGACACTGCTGCTCTGCGGTCCCGGCAATAATGGCGGCGATGGCTATGTTATCGCGCAGTGGCTGCTGGAAAAAGGCGTCGATGTCACGGTCGCGGCACCGCTGGAACCAAAGACCGACGCTGCCCGGCACGCCCGATCCCTGTGGACGGGCCCAACGGTGACCCTGGCCGATGCCCGGCCAGCTCCGCAATTTGTCGATTGCCTGTTCGGCACCGGATTGACCCGAGCGGTCGGCGACGACTGGTTCGCTGATTTCAGCCGCCTGTTCGCTGGCGCAAAACGGCGCGTGGCGATCGACCTGCCGAGCGGAGTCGAGTCCGATCATGGCACGTTGCTCAATGATATCGGCGCCTTTGACACCACCATTGCCCTCGGGGCCTTCAAGCCGTCCCATTTTCTGGCACCGGCCCGTTCGAAGATGGGCAATCTGGTCGGGATCGATATCGGCATCACGGCAGACAGCCAGCTCGGCATCCTGACCCAGCCGCGGCTTTCGGGACCGTCTTCGGATGACCATAAATATAGCCGCGGCCTGGTCGCGGTGGTGGCGGGGGCGATGCAGGGTGCAGCCCGGCTCACGGCTATGGCCGCCCAGAAAGCGGGCGCCGGCTATGTCAAAATCTTCGCCCCTCCCGGCTTTGAATCCCCGCACCCCAGTATCGTCGTCGAGACCGTGACCGACATTGCCGATCTCCGGAAAAAGCTTTCGGACAGCCGTATTTCAGCCATTGCCATCGGCCCCGGCCTCGGTCGCGATGCGCATGCCAAAGATCTGCTGACCGCAGCACTGGACAGCGATGCGCCGCTGGTGATCGATGCCGATGCGCTGACCGTGGCGGGGGCACAGTTCAGCGAGATGATAAAAAGCCGATCCGCAGAGACGATTGCAACGCCGCACGCCGGTGAATTTGCGGGCATGATGCGGGACGGCCTGCAGGACCGGCTCGACGACAGCCGCAAGCTTGCCCGTCAGTCTGGCTGCACAATATTGCTGAAGGGACCCGATACGGTCATCGTCCGCTCGGATGGCGCTACGTCGATTGCAGCCCAATCCTGCCCCTGGCTGTCGACCGCCGGCACCGGTGATGTGCTGGCCGGAATGATCGCAAGCCGCTTGGCAACCGGCATCAGTGGCTATAAGGCAGCCCGCGAAGGCCAATGGCTGCACAGCCGTGCTGCCCGACTGGCCGGTCCGGGGTTTACGCCGGAAATGCTGATCGACCAAATCCCCGCCAGCTTGCAGGAATGTCTATGACCGCGACTCCCGATCCCGACCTGATCCTGCGCGTCGCCGCCAAGGGCGACGGCGTCACCGCCGATGGACGCCACATCGCCTTTTCGGCGCCGCTCGACCGGCTGAATGACGACGGCGGCCTGATCCGCGGCCCGCACCATGTCGAGCCGCCGTGCCAGCATTTCCGCACCTGCGGCGGCTGCAGCCTGCAGCATCTCGATGCCGAAAGCTACAGCCGGTTCCTCACCGAGCGGGTTGCCTACGCGCTGGAAGGGCAGGGGCTTGCAGCGGAAATCCTCCACCCGCCCCAGATATCACGGCCCCAAAGCCGGATTCGCGCCAGCCTGCGCGCCGCCCGTCTCGGCGACCAGTTCAAGCTCGGCTTCAGCAGCGCCGGCAGCCACCGCATCGTCGATCTCGAGCAATGCGAGATCATGGCGCCGGAACTGTTCGCTCTGCTCGCGCCCTTGCGGCAATTTCTCAAAGGCGCCGCGCGCCGCAAGCATGACATGAATATCGAGATGACTCTGGTCGACCAGGGCATCGACCTGCTGATCAGCAATTACGAACCCGAAGGGCTGGAGCAGCGCGAGGCCCTGTCCGCCTTTGCCAAAAACAATGGTCTGGCGCGCCTCTCCGTCGACAGCGGCTATGGCCCTGAAACCCAGTGGGAGCCGGAGCCGGTGACCGTCACGCTCGGCGGCACGCCGGTGGCTTTCCCGCACAGCGCTTTCCTGCAGCCGACCCGCGAGGGACAGCAGGTGCTGATTGCAGCGATGCGCGAGGCGGTCGGCGAGGCGCGCATCGTCGCCGACCTGTTTGCCGGGCTCGGCACCTTCACGCTCGCTCTCGCCGACGACCAGAAAGTCTATGCCGCGGAAGGCGCGCGCGATGCGATCGGCGCGCTGAAGCTAGCCGCCAACCACAGCACCCGCCAGATTTTCTGCGAGCATCGCGACCTGTTCCGCCGTCCGCTCAGCGCCGAGGAACTGAACCGCTTCGACGCCGTCATTCTCGACCCGCCCCGCGCCGGTGCGCGCGAACAGATATTGCAGCTGGCGCAGTCCGATGTCGCCAAAATCTGCTATATCAGCTGCAACCCGGCCAGCTTCGCGCGCGACGCCAAACAGCTTTGCGACGCCGGCTACAAGCTGCGGCAGGTCTGGCCCGTTGGCCAGTTTCTATGGTCGACCCACGTCGAGATTGTCTCCAGCTTCAGCCGCGACTAGCGGAACACCGTCAGGGCTGCGTGGATCGCCAGCGCGATAATGCACAGGCTCGACAATGCGAACAGCGAAAAGCGGATGATCACCCGATTGACCGTGACCTGGACCAGGCTGTGCAGCACCCGCAGGATGACATAGGCCCAGGCGATCGTCAGATTGAGGCCATAATCCTGCGCAGAAAGGATCAAAACGACACAAATGGCGTAAAAAAGCGTCGGTTCTGTCAGCAAATGGTTATAATTATGCGCCTTCCACTGGACTTCGGGTGGTAGCAGCTCATCAAGATCGCCGCCCTTGCCGCCGACCATTGGCGGTGTCGATCTTCGCCCTGTTCATCGCCGGAATCCGTGTGACATACATCCACAGCCAGATCAGCATCGTCCACAAGATGAGCGCAACCATCGGCTGCAGCATCGGACTGTTTCCCATCGTCTTCGTCCCGACATTATTATCTCTAGAAAAGCGTCACCCACAGCGCGTTGATCGCCATGATCAGCAGGCAGATCGTCGAAGCCAAAAACAGCAGAAAGCGGACGTTGACCAGATTCACCGTCGCCTGCCAGACGCTGTGAATGATCCGGATGATCACATAGGCCCAGGCGAGATAGAGGTTCAGCCCGTGCCCCGCTCCGGCCAGTGCAAGGATGACGACGGTCGCGTAGAACAGCGTCGGCTGTTCCATCAGATGGGTATAATTATGGGCTTTCCAGTTGACCTTGTCGGGGATCACGCCTTCCAGATTGCTTCCCCGCCCGCCGGGCGGCGCCTTGCCAAGGTCCATTCCGGACTTTGCCATCGCCGGAAATCTTGTCGCCACCATCCAGAACAGCATGATCAGCGACCATAAGACCAGCAGCGCCGCCGGTGCCAGTATCGGAATATCCATCACTTATCTCCCCAGATCTTTCGGGGAAACTGCGTCAGTTAAAACCGATTGTCAATTGCAACTTACTTGGCCGCTCAAATGCGCGGAAAGGACACCACATTGTCGCGATCCGACCGGTCGAGATTGTCGCCGACATAGAGGCTCGCCATCGGTTCGTCGGTGACATCATATTCTTCGCTGTTGCCATAGCCGTTGAACTTTGTCCGCATCGCCGAGCCATAGGCGCCAACCATGCCGATCTCGATATAGTCACCGGCCTTGATGCTGTCGGGCAGGTTGAAGGGGCCGGCCATGAAATCCATGTCGTCGCAGGTCGGGCCGTAGAAGCTGAATCCGGTGGTCGCCGGGTCTTCCTGATCAACACCGACCTGGCGCACGGGGAATCGCCAGCCGATATGGGCGGCATCGAACAATGTGCCATAGGCGCCATCGTTGATATAGAGTTCGGTTCCGCGGCGGCGCTCGACCTTGACCACCAGCGAGCTATATTCGGCCGACAGCGCCCGGCCCGGCTCGCACCACAGTTCGGCGGAATAGCTGATCGGCAGATCCTCGAACGTGCGGTCGATGGCGGTGAAATAATGGTTCAGCGAAACCGGTTCCAGATCCGGATAGATGGACGGAAAGCCGCCGCCGACATTGACGATGTCAACGGTCACCGATGCAGCGACAATCGCCGCGCGGACGCGTTCCAGCGCGTGGACATAGGCCAAGGGCGTCATCGCTTGGCTGCCGACATGGAAACAGATGCCGAGGCTGTCAGCGGTCTGCCGCGCACGCTGCAGCAATTCTGCGGATTCATCGACTTCAATGCCGAATTTCGCTGCCAGGCTGATCTCCGCAAATTCTGAGGCAACGCGCAGCCGGACGCACAGCGTCAGATCGTCGGCGCCGTCAGTGCCGAGTTCGATCTTTTCCAGTTCCTCGATGCTGTCGAGCGAGAAAATCCGCACGCCATGATCGCGATAGGCCTCGCGGATCGAGGACAGCTGCTTGACCGGGTTCATGTAGCACAGAGTCGCGTCGGGCAGAGCCGCGCGCGCCATCCGCACTTCGTCGATCGAAGCCACGTCGAAATTGGCAATGCCTTCTGCCCACAGCAACTTCAGCAGGGCAGGAGACGGATTTGCCTTTACCGCATAGAGCGACTTGCCGGGAAACTGGTCGACGAAATAACGCGCCGCGCGACGCGCTGCGTGTGGCCGGTTCAGCAAAACTGGAATGTCTGGGCTTAGAGCCTTCGTCAGCTCCTCAGCATCAAGATAATGGTGCAACTCAAGGGACCCCCTTATAGGCTAAGATCGATTGAGCTGCCTTGCGGATACGCAAGCGGCCATGGGGCAGCAAGGCGCGGCTATATGGCCACTTGATCGCTCTGTAAAGACCGAAGTCCTTACAGAAGCTGAACGACAGCATTTTTTAGCTGAGCCGATCCCTGAAGGCAGTCCAGTCGAAGGATTTGACGCAGCGCAGCATATCATTCTCGCTGTTCCACAGCCAGATCGACGGCAGCGACACGCCGTTGAATGTATTGGTCTTGACCATCGAATAATGCGCCTGGTCCAGGAAAGCGATCCGCTGGCCGATATGCGGCTCGTCCGGCAGGACATAGTCGCCGATAATATCGCCCGCCAGGCAGCTCGGCCCGCCAAGACGGATCGCTGGCCCATCGCTGCGCTCGTGCAGCATCGCGGGGCGATAGGGCGCCTCGATCACATCCGGCATATGGCAGGTGGCGGAAATATCGGTGATTCCGACGGGCATGCCATTGTCGAACACGTCCAGAATCTTTCCCACCAGGATGCCCGCATCCAGCGCAACCGCTTCACCCGGCTCCAGATAGATTTCGCAGCCCGACCGCGCCTTGAGCGCTTTCAGAAAATCGACCAGCGCCTCGCGATCATAATCATCGCGCGTGATATGATGACCGCCGCCAAGATTGATCCACTTCAGCGCACCGAAATACGGTGCGACGACCGGCTCGACCTTTGCCCAGGTCTGCGCCAGCGCATCAAAGCCCTGTTCGCACAGATTGTGGAAATGGATTCCGGAGAGATGTTCGAAATGCCCGGGCTGCAGCTGGCTGATCGGAAAGCCCAGCCGGCTGTGCGGCTGGCTGGGATCATATTTTGCCGTTTCGCCGAGTGCGATTTCCGGATTAATTCTTAATCCAATATCTGAACTATCCAGCACAATATCTTGATTGGAATCGCTTTTCCAGCGTTCGATCTGCTGAGGATTGTTGAATGTGATATGTTCGGAAATGCAGCTCAGCTCGGCCAGGTCGTCTGTCTTGTAGGCCGGCGAATAAGTGCTGATCGGTCCCTTATAACATTCCCTGGCCAGCCGGGCTTCCCACAGGCCGGAGGCGCAATAGCCATCAAGATATTCGTCGATCAGCGGCGCCAGCGACCACATCGAAAAGGCCTTCAGCGCCAGCAGAATTTTGACGCCGGAGCGCGCCCGGATGTCGGCCAGAATCTCCAGATTCCGCCGCACGGCAACTTCATCCACGACAAAGGCCGGCGACGGCACTCGCGCCAGATCGAAATGCGCAAAAGCGCCGGGATCGCCTGCCTTCGTCTCCATCGTCAGAAAGCCAAAGGTGCTTCCAATTCTTCCAGCGTCCAGGGCAATCCATGCTGGTTCAGCATCTCCATGAACGGATCGGGATCAAACTCTTCCATGTTGAACACACCCTTGCCCTGCCACTGGCCGGACAGCATCATCGCCGCGCCAATCATCGCCGGCACGCCGGTGGTATAGCTGACGCCCTGGTTGCCGGTCTCTTCATAGGCCGCTTCGTGGCTGCAGATATTCTTGAGGTAGAGCGTCTTCTCGACGCCGTCCTTCACACCGGTCGCGATCACGCCGATATTGGTATTGCCCTTGGTCGTCTCGCCGAGACTCGCCGGTTCGGGCAGCACGGCTTTCAGGAACTGCAGCGGGATGATCTCGCGGCCCTCGTACATCACCGGGTCGATCCGCGTCATGCCGACATTCTGCAGAACGGCGAGATGGGTCAGATAGGCATCGCCAAAGGTCATCCAGAAACGAATCCGCTGGATTTCGGGGAGATGCGTCTTCAGCGACTCGATTTCCTCGTGATACATCAGATACATGTTCTTCGGGCCAACCGCCTCGAAATCAAATTCCTGCTTCTGGGTCAGCGGCGGGCCTTCGACCCACTCGCCCTTTTCCCAGTGCCGCGAATTGGCGGTCACTTCCCGGATATTGATCTCGGGATTGAAATTGGTCGCAAAATGCTGGCCATGATCGCCGCCGTTGCAGTCGAGAATGTCGAGCGTGTCGATCCGGTCGAAATGGTGCTTCTTCAGCCAGCAGGTGAACACACTCGTCACGCCGGGATCAAAGCCGGAGCCGAGCAGCGCCATGATGCCGGCATCCTTGAACCGGTCATGATAGTCCCACTGCCATTTATATTCGAACTTCGCCTCGTCGCGCGGCTCGTAATTGGCGGTGTCGAGATAGTCGGTCCCGGTCGCCAGGCAGGCATCCATGATCGGCAGATCCTGATAGGGCAGCGCCAGATTGACCACCAGATCGGGCTTCTCCCGCTCGATCAGCGCGGTCAGCGCCGGCACATCATCGGCATCGATCTGCTTGGTCGCGATGGCAACGCCGGTGCGCTGTTTGACCGAATCGGCAATCGCTTCGCATTTGGACAGCGTTCGGCTGGCCAGCAATATCTCGCCGAACGTGCCATTGCCCGCCGCGATCAGCTGCGCCATCTTGTGTACCGCTACCGAACTGACGCCGCCGGCGCCGATCACCAATATTTTGCTCATGATTTTCACTCTAAATGCTGGAGAAATGAGAACCCCGCATATAGGGAGTGACCATGACAGAGCAAGACCTGATGGACCCGAAGCGGCAACCCACTCTCGCCGGCGTGGAGCGAGCGGCGCAGAAAATCGCTGCCATCCTGCCCCCAACGCCCCTGCTTCCGCTGACGGTCGAGGGCAGGACTATCTGGTGCAAGGCGGAATGCCTGCAACCGATCGGTGCCTTCAAGATACGGGGCGCCTGGCATCGGCTGACCGATCTCACGGACGAACAGCGGCCGCGCGGCGTCGTCGCCTTTTCCAGCGGCAATCATGCCCAGGGCGTCGCCTGGGCAGCGCGCCGCCTCGGCATCCCGGCGATCATCGTCATGCCCGAGGACGCTCCCAGGGCAAAGCTGGACAATACACGGGCGCTCGGGGCCGAGGTCGTGACCTATGACCGGATGAGCGGTTCGCGGGAACAGCTCGCTGCCGATCTCGCTGCGAAAAGCGGTGCTGTCGTCGTGCCGAGCTTCGATGACCCCTGGATCGTCGAGGGACAGGGAAGCTGCGGCGTGGAAATGCGCGAGCAGATGCTCGCCCTGACTGGATCGATGCCGGATCAGGTCGTTGTCTGCTGCGGTGGTGGTGGCCTTTCCAGCGGCTCGACGCTTGCCAATCCCGACGCCCGGATTGTGGTGGTCGAGCCGGAGGGCTGGGATGATATGAAACGGTCGCTTGAAGGCGGCACAATCGTACCGGTCGGCGACAATCCGCCTGCTACCGAATGCGATGCGCTGCAGACGCTGCGGGTGGCTCCGATCACCTTTGACATCTTGAAGGCCCGCAACGCCTTGGGCCTGGCGGTCACGCAGGACGAGGTGCATCATGCGATGCGCGTCGCCTTTGCGCAATTGCATCTGGTTCTGGAGCCGGGCGGAGCGGTGGCACTTGCTGCGATATTGGCCGGGAAGATTCCACTGACCGATCATACGGCCATCACCCTGTCGGGCGGCAATGTCGACGCTCAGCTCTATGCGAAGGTGATCACGGGCGGCTAGCGTCTGTTTGTGCTTTCCTACACCCGCCCTGATCATATATCTTTCGATCTTGTCTTCCGGCGAGTCCGGGACAGGCTCTTTGACAATCTGCATATCTCATGAAGATTTTTCCCGGCGATAAGACCCGGTGCCTTTCGATTGCATTCGAAAGTTTACACTCGGCGCGTGGGCGAGGCGATATAAGTCCGGGAAATCTGCGATTTTGGACCAAAACTGACAGAAATAGAAAACGCGCGTTTTTGTAAAGTTCGCAGACACGAGCAGAACCGTCGTGTCACTGTGAAGGCAGGCGCCGATCTCGCGGCCTTGCGGCGCAAAGAAAAGACGAAGAGGCCCGTTCTTTCACAGACGAACGCGGACAACAGCCGAACGCGGACAGATGTTGATCGCTAAAACCCGTTCTTGGCCCGAACTTTGACGAACTTTGGACTGCAATTGTCTCATTCAGGCGGGAATGGACGCCCGAGGACTAGGCCGCGATCGACCGTTCCATATCCATCCGGCTCCAGATTTCCACCAGAGCCTTGGTCAGATCGACCATCATCGCCTCGCTATGCGCCGGACCGGGGGTAAAACGCAAACGCTCGGTACCGCGCGGCACGGTGGGATAGTTGATCGGCTGGACATAGACGCCATATTCGGCGAGCAATATGTCGCTGATCTTCTTGGCCTTGATCGGATCGCCGACTTGCAGCGGAACAATATGGGTCGAGGATTCCATCACCGGCAGACCGGCATTTTTGAACAGGTCTTTCAGAGTCTGCGCCGCTGCCTGCTGGCCGTCGCGCTCGGCGGTTGACTTTTTCAGGTGACGGATGCTGGCCAGCGCCCCGGCGACGAGCACCGGTGACAGGCTGGTGGTGAAGATGAAACCGGGGGCATAGGACCGGATCACGTCGACGATCTTCTGGTCCGCCGTAATATAACCGCCCATGACGCCGACGGCCTTGGCCAAGGTACCCTCGATGATGGTGATCCGCTCGGCCGCCTTGTCCCGCTCGGAAATGCCGCCGCCGCGCTGGCCGTACATGCCAACGGCATGGACTTCGTCGCAATAGGTCAGTGCATTATATTTGTCGGCAAGATCGCAGATCGCGTGCAGCGGCGCGATATCGCCGTCCATCGAATAGATGCTTTCAAAGGCGATCAGCTTCGGCACTTCCGGATCTTCGGCGGCCAGCAATTCTTCCAGATGTTCCAGGTCATTGTGACGGAACACCCGCTTTTCGCAGCCGCTGTTCTTGATCCCGGCGATCATCGAGGCATGGTTGAGTTCGTCCGAAAAGATAATGCAGCCCGGCAATATCTTGGTCAGCGTCGACAGCGTTGCCTCGTTCGAAACATAGCCGGAGGTGAACAGCAGAGCGCCCGACTTCCCGTGCCAGTCGGCCAGTTCCCGTTCGAGCTGGATATGATAATGGGTGTTGCCGCCGATATTGCGGGTACCGCCGGAACCGGCACCGACATCGTGCAGCGCCTCTTCCATGGCCTCGATCACATCGGGGTGCTGGCCCATCGCCAGATAGTCGTTCGAGCACCAGACGGTGACCGGCTGCGGCCCGTTGTGATGCGCGAAACAGCGGGCATTGGGAAACGAACCCTTGTTCCGCAGAATGTCGATAAAGACCCGATAGCGGCCTTCTGTATGCAGCCGGTCAATCGCTTGCGAGAAAATCTTGTCGTAGTCCACTATATCACCAAATCCTGCGTCAAATCTGTTCTTGCGGTCTTGTTGGAGGGGCTCTTAGCGGCCTTTTCCCCGAATTTCCAGCGCGAACCACTCGCAATAAGCCAGGTCTCGGCATGGACTCACAGCTTTTCAAAGCGTCTGATGCCATATTCTGCCAAGGCTGATCGATATGGTTCGATATCGGCCAGCTCGCCGGTTGTCACAAATATTCGCTCTCCCGGCTCGATCGGCCAGGACAGCTTCTGGGTAAGATAGACGATCCGGCGCGCGATTCCTTCCGCACCGTCAATAAATTGAATGGGGCGGGGGGCTGCCGCCGCCAGCTCATCGCGCAACAGCGGAAAATGGGTGCAGGCCAGGATGACCGTGTCGATTCGTTCTCCGCCGGCCTGGTCGAGCAATCCCGCGATGGCTGCCTCAATCACTCCGGAATCCGGCTGTTCTCCCCGCAGCTTGGCCTCTGCGGCATGGACTAGCTCGGGAGCGGCATGGCGCAGAAGGATTTTGTCTGATGCAAAATCGCTGGCCAGCCGGTCGACATAGGGCTGCCGAATGGTGGCCCGCGTGCCCAGCAAGCCGATCACGCCGGTCTTGGTCAGGGCACTGGCCGGCTTGATCGCGGGCACGGTCCCGACGACCGGGATGTCCAGCGCCGAACGGACATGGTCGAGCGCGATGGTCGATGCCGTGTTGCAGGCAATGGTCGCCAGCGCCGGTTTATAGCGTTCGACCAGACGCCCGAGCAGCGCCGGCACGCGCGCCGCCAGTTCCGCCTCCGACTTCATGCCATAGGGCAGGCCGGCATAATCTGCGGCATAGACGATCGACGCATTTGGCAGCAGCTTCACCGTCTCGCCGAGCACCGACAGGCCGCCGACGCCGGTATCGAAAAATAACAAGGGAGGGCACTCGCCGGTCTGCGTTTCGGTCATGCTTTTCCTTTAGCCAGAATAGCATAGGAACGGCAACAGCTTCGGTTCGTCTGACAGGCGTTTGGCCTTGGCCGTTTTTTCACGCGTGATACTTGCTCATCTCCGGCTGTGAATATAGCGCGAAGGATACAAGGGGTAATTGAAGTGCAGTCTATGTGGGTAGAGCCAATATTGGCGTTATTGTTCGGCTATTTGCTGGGTTCGATTCCGTTCGGGCTGGTCCTGACTCGCCTGTCGGGCGGCGGCGATCTGCGCCAGACCGGATCGGGTAATATCGGCGCGACCAATGTTCTGCGGACGGGCAACAAGGCGATGGCGGCGCTGACCCTGCTGCTCGACATGGCGAAAGGCTATGCCGCCGTATATATCGCCTTGCAGGTGTCCGGCGGACTCGGCGTATTGGCCGGCCTGGGCGCTTTTCTCGGCCATCTTTATCCCGTCTGGCTCCGCTTTCAGGGCGGCAAGGGTGTGGCGACCTTGCTGGGCATTGTTACCGCTCTCGTGCCCCTGGCAGGCTTGATATTCGCGGTCACCTGGCTTGGATCGCTGGCGCTGTGGCGCTATTCCTCGGTGGGAGGCATGCTCGCGGCCGTCTCGGTGCCGATCGCGGTCTTCGCTCTGGGAGAATATGCCATGATGCCCATGTTCATCGGTCTGGCGCTGCTGGTGCTGTGGAAGCATCGCTCCAATATCGAGCGGCTGATGTCTGGCGACGAACCGAAGGTCGGGTCACCGAAGAAGGCTTGAAGTGAATGGAGGAAAGTCGGGAAGCATTTGACCGGCTCCGGCTTATCCGATCCGAGAATATCGGTCCCGTCACTTACCGGCAATTGATCAGACGATTTGGTTCGGCAGCGCGCGCACTGGCAGCCATTCCCGAACTCGCCGCACGAGGGGGCGGGAGGTCACCCCGGATCGCCGACGCCCGCCAAATTGAGTCCGAATTGCAGACGATCCGGGGCCTGGGCGCGCGGCTGCTCTTTCTGGGGGATTCCGCATACCCATCGCTGCTGGCCGAGCTGGGCAATGCCCCGCCCGTCCTGCTCTGGCTGGGCAGGCTGGAACTGCTGCAACGGCCAATGGTTGCCATGGTCGGCGCGCGCAACGCCTCTGCGGCAGCCTGCCGCTTTGCCCATAAGCTCGCCAATGATCTGGCGGAATCCGGGATTGTTGTGGTTTCGGGCTTGGCAAAAGGGATCGACACCGCCGCCCACCAGGGGTCGCTTGCAGCCGGTACAATCGCCGTGATTGCCGGTGGACCGGACATTTTCTATCCGCCCGAAAACGAGCATATCCAGCGGGCGATAGCAGGCCAGGGGTTGTTGCTGGCCGAACAGCCGCCCGGCACCGAGCCCCGCGCCCGGCATTTTCCCTATCGCAACCGGATCATCGCGGGACTGGCACGCGGCACGGTGGTGATCGAGGCAGCACCGCGTTCCGGATCGCTGATCACGGCAAGGCTCGCTGCCGAATCCGGTCGGCAGGTCATGGCAGTTCCCGGCTCTCCGCTGGATCCCCGATCACGGGGCTGCAATATGCTGATCCGCGAAGGTGCCACTCTGGTTCAGTCTGCCGACGATATTCTGGAATTGATTCGTCCCTTTGATGAACGGGCAGAACCCACCCATTCTGGCCATGAATTGCGGGCAGATCGCGACCAAGTGATCATCCAGGAAGCCAGCAAGGAAGACGCGGAGAATATCGAACCCACGCCGCTCGTCGACCTGCTCAGCTTCACACCGGTGCCGGTCGATGAACTCGTCCGGCAATCCGGGCTGCCTCCGTCTTCCGTACAATTGGCGCTGCTCGAACTGGAACTGGCGGGCCGCCTTACCCGCCATGCCGGGGCTCGCGTCAGCCTGTCAAACTGACCGTTGCGCAACGATGGTGTTGTGAACGCCATTGACAAAAATCTTCATTCAGGGCCTTGACCTAACCCCAATCCCTGTCACAGCCTCGCGCGTATACGTGAGAAAATAGAAAATTGGAACATATGCAGCTAGTTATCGTCGAGTCGCCCGCCAAAGCCAAGACCATCGAGAAATATCTGGGATCGGATTTCAAGGTTCTGGCGTCCTACGGACATATCCGCGACCTTCCGCCAAAGGATGGATCGGTCGACCCGGATGACGGTTTTTCCATGACCTGGCAGAACTATCCCGACAAGGCGAAGCAGCTCAAGGCGATCAGCGACGAATCGAAAAAGGCCACTCGCCTGATCCTCGCGACCGACCCTGACCGTGAAGGGGAAGCGATCAGCTGGCATGTGCTGGAAGTTTTGCGTAATAAGAAGGCACTCCCGGACAAGGTCGACCGGGTGACCTTCAACGCGATCACCAAGGCCGCGGTGACCGACGCGATGGCGCATCCGCGCGCGCTCGACGAAGATTTGATCGACGCCTATCGCGCTCGCCGGGCTCTCGACTATCTGGTTGGCTTTACGCTGTCGCCGGTTCTCTGGCGCAAGCTGCCCGGCGCAAAATCCGCTGGCCGCGTCCAGTCGGTATCGCTCCGGCTAATCGTTGAACGGGAACGCGAAATCGAGGCGTTCGAGCCCCAGGAATATTGGTCGGTCTCGGCGCAGATGGAGCAGGGCGGTCAGGCGTTCGAAGCCCGCCTCACCATCCATGACGGCAAAAAGCTCGGCAAGATGGACCTGGTCAACGAAGAACAGGCGATGCTGGCCAAAGCGGCGGTAGAAAACGGGTTGTTCACCGTCGAAACGGTCCAAACCAAGCCGCTGACCCGCAATCCGCCGCCGCCCTTCACCACCTCGACCCTGCAGCAGGAAGCCGCGCGCAAGCTCGGCTATTCCGCCAGCCACACCATGCGGATCGCCCAGCAGCTTTATGAAGATGGTGCGATCACCTATATGCGGACCGACGGCGTGCAGATGGATGGCAGCGCCATTTCGGCTGCACGCAAGGCAATTTCCGACCGCTATGACGCCAGCTATGTCCCGGACAGCCCGCGTATTTACAAGAGCAAGGCCAAGAATGCGCAGGAAGCGCATGAAGCGATCCGCCCGACCAGCTTTACCAAGGCAAGCGTCGGCAGCGGCGACCATGCCAAGCTGTACGATCTCATCCTGAAGCGCGCGATGGCCAGCCAGATGGCCTCGGCCCGGCTCGAACGCACGACCGTGGAAATGCTCGACGGCACCGGTAAGACAGGTCTTCGAGCCAACGGACAGGTCGTCAAATTCCCCGGTTTTCTAGCGCTTTACGAAGAAGGTCGCGATGACGACAAGGATGAGGATGGCGGTTTGCTGCCAGCCATGTCCAAGGGTGACAGCCCGGCCAAAAAATCGGTTGACGCACTCCAGCATTTCACCCAGCCGCCGCCGCGCTACAGCGAGGCCAGCCTGGTCAAGAAGATGGAAGAACTCGGCATCGGCCGCCCGTCGACCTATGCCTCAATCATCAAGACGCTGAAGGACCGGGCCTATGTCCGGATCGAGAAGAACCGCTTTTTCGCCGAGGAAAGCGGCCGCCTTTTGACGGGCTTTCTCGAGCGCTTCTTCGATCGCTACGTCGCCTATGATTATACCGCCGGACTCGAGGACGAACTCGACGAGGTCAGCGGTGGCCGGGCGCAATGGCAGGCCATTCTCGAGGCCTTCTGGCACGACTTCAAGCCGAAGACGGTCGAGGTGATGGAAAAATTGCCATCGGAAGTGACGGCCGAACTGGACAAATTTCTCGAACCTTATTTATTCCCGGAAAAGGAAGATGGCAGCGATCCCCGGCTGTGCCCGCGGTGCAACGAGGGCAAGCTGGCGCTGCGCGGCGGCCGATTCGGTGCCTTTGTCGCCTGTTCCAACTATCCCGAATGCAAGTTCACCCGGCGCTTTGCGCAGGGCGGCGGTGCTAATGCCGACGAGGACGAAGGCCCACAGGAACTGGGCGTCGACCCGGACAGCGACGAGAAGATCACCAAAAAGGTCGGCCGTTTCGGACCTTATGTCGAGAAGGGCGAAGGCAAGGAAGCCAAGCGTTCCTCGATCCCCAAGGACATCCCCGCGGAAGATTTCGGTCTTGAATGGGCGGTCAAGTTGCTGTCGCTGCCACGCGAGGTCGGCATTCATCCGGAAACCGGTGAGCCGGTTATGGCGCAGATCGGTCGCTACGGCCCCTATCTCAGCCACAATGGCAAGTCGGCCCGCCTCGAAAATACGCCTGAAGTCTTTGAAATCGGCATGAACGCAGCAGTTGCAAAGCTTGCCGATGCGGCGAAAAGCGGCGGTGGCCGTGGTCGCGGCAAGATGGAACCGCTCAAGATCATGGGCGCCCATCCGCGCACCGAGGCCGAGATCAAGCTGATGGACGGTCGCTACGGCCCCTATGTTACTGACGGTACAACCAATGCTTCGCTGCCCAAGACGGTCGACAAGGGCCAGCTCACTCTGGAAGAAGCCGCCCAGCTAATCGATGACCGCGCGGCCAAGGGACCGGCCAAGAAGCGGGCGAAGAAAGCCGCGCCAAAGAAGAAACCAGCGGCAAAGAAAAAGCCCGCAGCAAAGAAAAAACCGGCGGCCAAAAAGAAGCCTGCAGCGAAGAAAACCGCTGCGAAGAAACCTGCGGCCAAAGCCGAGACGGAATAGGGCAGGGAGGTGCCGGCAGAATTTGCCGGTGCCTCGCCCCGATTGGGTTCAGGCCGAACTGGCCAAATCCTGCTGGAGGGTATTTCGCGAAATAAGCGACTGGATTTTCCGGCCGCGCCGGCTTCCGGCTACTTGACCCAGTCCAGCCCCATATCCTGATAGAGGCTCTTGTCCTCATCCCAGTTGGCGCTGACCTTGACGTGCAGATAGAGATGCACCGGCTTCCCGAGGATACCGGATAGCTCTGCCCGCGCCTTGGCACCGATTTCCTTGATCTGGTGGCCGCCCTTGCCGAGGATGATCGCCTTCTGGCTGGCCTTCTCGACCAGGATCTGCTGGTGGATTTCCAGCGAACCGTCGGGCCGCTCCTTATATTGTTCCATCGCGATCGCGGTGGCGTAGGGCAGCTCGGCATGCAGCTGCCGGAACACCTGCTCGCGGGTGATTTCCGCGGCGAGAATGCGTTCACTGGCGTCCGAAACCTGATCGGCCGGAAAATGCCAGGGGCCTTTCGGCATCGCCTTGGTCAGATAGGCTTTCAGTTCTTCCAGCCCGTCGCCGGTCTTGGCGCTGACAAAGAAGGTCTCGTCGAAATCCGCCAGCTCGTGCAGCTTGACGACATGCCCCAGCATCTTGTCCTTGGCGGCAATATCAACCTTGTTCATGACAAGAATGGTCTTTTCCGACCGGTGCTTGATCCGCTCGACGATCGAGGTGATCTTGGTGCCCAGGCCAGCCCGTGCGTCGACCAGCATCACGATGATATCGGCATCCTCGGCGCCTTCCCAGGCGGCGGAGACCATCGCCCGATCAAGCCGGCGGTGCGGTTCGAAAATGCCCGGCGTGTCAACCAGCAGCAGCTGCGTGTCCGCTTCGATCGCGATACCGAGCAGCCGGGTCCGCGTGGTCTGCGGCTTGGAGCTGGTGATCGCCACCTTCTGGCCGACGAGGGCATTGATCAGGGTCGATTTGCCGGCATTGGGGGCGCCGATCAGGGCGACTACGCCGCATTTTTGAGTCATGTGTATTTTTCCAGAAATTTCCGAGCAGCTTCGGTCTCTGCTGCCTGAATGGCAGAAGCTGTTGCTTCGACCGAGCCTATATTGCTGACACTCACCCTGACGGTGAATTTCAGATCGTGGTGCGGTCCGCTTTTATCGACCAGTTCATAAGCCGGAACCTTGCGATTATTGGCGGCGGCCCACTCCTGCAAGGCAGATTTGGGGTGCCTGACATCGGCCACCGTTGCCGACAGCCGGCCTTCCCAATGACGCAGGATAAAGCTGCGAGCCGCCTCCATGCCGTGATCAAGATAGACTGCACCAATCAGGGACTCCATGACATCGCCAAGGACTTTCACGCTGTGCCGAGCACCATCATCGCGCGCTTGCTTGCCCAACAGAACTTGATTGCCGACGCCGATATGTTTTGCGACATCGCCGCAGACCGGGCCAGAGACGAGTCCGTTGAGTCGTTGCGACAATTGCCCCTCGGGCTCGTCCGGGAACTGGTTGTAGAGGTGATCCGCGATCACCAGTCCTAGCACCCTGTCTCCCAGAAACTCAAGGCGCTGATAATCTTCTTCGCCATGGCTGCCATGGGTCGCAGCTCTTTTGTAAAGCTCTGGCTTGCCAGGCTGCTGGCCCGTGATCTCCGCGATCCATTCAAGAAAGTCGGAGCGGCTCAAAATCTTTTCCCGATCCGGTCCCAGCGGGCAGCGCTAATCCAGGTCCATGGTTTGATCCATTCGGCCGAACCGTCCGTTGAAAACACAGATATTAGAGCCTTGCCGACGAGATTCTCTTCGGGCACCATACCGATTGCCTGCCCTTCCTGGGCCGGAAAGCGGCTGTCGGCGCTGCGGTCTCGATTATCACCCATCAGAAACATATGGCCCTCCGGCACGACAAAGGCCTGAGTATTGTCGCCTTCCGAATTTTGGTCAACATCGAGGACGCGATACGTGACGCCGTTGGGAAGGGTCTCCTGAAATTGCGGATAATGACAAATCGGCGTTCCATCTTGTTTGGTCAATTCAAACTGGGGACGGTAACAGGGGCTGTTGGGAGACACGGGAAGCTCGAAATCGTCGATCCTCTTGCGCTCTATGGGCGTCCCGTTGATGGATACGATGCCGTCGGTGACCTGAATGATGTCGCCAGAAAGTCCGATCACCCGTTTGATATAATCGTCGTGGGCGTTGGGCGGGGCCTTGAACACCACAACATCACCGGGTTCGGGAGAATGGGACAATATCCGCCCGGGAATCAGGGGAGCGCTGAAGGGCAAGCTATATTGGGAAAAACCATAGGGCCATTTGGCAACCAGCAGATAGTCGCCGACGACCAGGCGGGGCTGCATCGACTCCGATGGAATGTTGAACGGAGAGAAAATGAAACTGCGCAATATCAGTATAAATATCGCCAATTTCACTAGGAACGCGACAAAATCGCCGGTTTCCGATCTTTCTGCTTTGTTTCGCGCCATGGCGCCCCTTCGCTGACAATGGCTTTGGCGTCAAGAATTCTTGCGTTCTGTCGACCACTGCTATTTTCGCCTTGAGACCAGCCTATCCGGCGGATAGGGCAGAAGCGGTCAACGGGGCGCACACTTCAGACATGCAGAGATTGGATGATAGAATGACTTCAGACCTTTGGCAGACCATAAAAAAACTTCCACAACCCACGCTGAACGCGCTGTTCGAAGACGATGGTGATCGGGCAAGAAACTTCTCCCTGGAGCAAGCAGGTATCTATTTCGATTTTTCGAAAACTCATCTCGATCAAGCCACGGTGCAGGCTTTCCGGAATCTGGCCGATGATGTCGAGCTTTCTGCCAAGACCAATGCCCTGCTTTCGGGCGAAGCCGTGAATGTCAGCGAGGGCAGGGCGGCGGAACATTGCGCAGAACGCGGGATGGGCAGCCCGGCGAGCGTGGAAAATGCGGATGCGCTGCACCAGCGGATGAAAAGCCTGATAGAGATTATAGATTCCGGCGCGCTCGGTGAATTCACCCAGATCATTCATCTCGGCATTGGCGGGTCGGCGCTGGGACCAAAATTGCTCTATCGGGCGCTCAAGCTCGGCGACGAGAAATATGACCTGGAGGTGGTATCGAATATTGACGGCACCGCGCTGGAGCCGGTCCTGGAGCGTTTTGTCGCCGAAAAGACGTTGCTGGTTATAGCGTCCAAGACCTTCACGACGGCGGAAACCCTGTTGAACGCGCAGTCCGTGCTGGACTGGATGCGGGAACAGGGAGTGGCGGATCCCCTGGGCCAGGTGGTGGCGCTGACCGCCAATCCGGAGCAGGCGGTGCAATGGGGCATTGATGAAACCCGCATATTGCCATTCTCCGAGACCGTTGGCGGACGCTATTCGCTTTGGTCCTCAATCGGCTTTGGCGTGGCGCTCGCTCTGGGTTATGATGTTTTTGCCGATCTGCTGGCCGGCGCTGCCGCTATGGACGAGCATTTTCAGGCGGCCCCGTGGGACCGGAATATCCCGGTGCTGGCGGCCTTCTGCGACCAATATTATGCTCAGGCGCGAGGGTGCGAAACCCGAGCGGTATTTGCCTATGACGAGCGCCTCGGCCTGCTGCCCGACTATCTGCAGCAGCTGGAAATGGAGAGCAACGGCAAGTCGGTGACACGCGATGGCGAGCCGCTGTCGCTGCACTCCAGCCCGATCGTCTGGGGCGGCGTCGGCACCGATGCACAGCACGCGGTGTTCCAGCTCCTCCACCAGGGCACCCATCTGGTCCCGGTGGAGTTTCTTGCCGTCATCGAACCGGGCGATTCTCTGGATCCCGCGCATCACAATGGCCTGCTGCTGAATTGTTTCGCACAGGGCGCGGCTTTGATGGCGGGCAAAAAATCCGATGACAGTCATCGAAACTATCCGGGTGACAGACCATCGGTGACCATATTATTGGAAGAATTGGAAGCTCGTTCACTAGGGGCGTTGCTCGCTTTCTACGAGCATCGGACATTCGTGAATGCGGTTTTGCTGAATATCAATCCGTTCGATCAATTTGGCGTGGAACTGGGCAAGCAGATGGCAAATACCCTGTCTGCGAACGACGGAACCCGCTTGGACGCATCGACCGAAGAGCTGAAAAAACGGGCCTTTGGTACCTGAAAACAAGGAATTACAGATGGCTGAATATGATTATGACCTGTTCGTTATCGGAGCAGGTTCCGGAGGAACGCGGGCAGCGCGGGTTTCGGCATCCTATGGCGCAAAAGTCGCTGTCGCCGAGGAATATCGCGTGGGCGGCACCTGCGTTATCCGCGGGTGCGTGCCGAAGAAGCTGCTGGTCTATGGCTCGCATTTTTCGGAAGAGCTGGAAGACGGAAAGAATTTCGGCTGGACCTGGGACAATGCCAAATTTGACTGGGCGAGATTGCGCGATCATGTCCTCAAGGATGTTGACCGGCTCAACAATGCCTATACAGAAACGCTGAAAAATCATGGGGTTGAGATTATTCTCGAACGCGCCGAGCTGACCGGGCCGCACGAGATCAGGCTGGCCGGCGGCCGGACGGTGACTGCGAATTATATATTGATCGCGGTCGGAGCGTGGCCTGCGGTTGCCGATTTTCCGGGCAGCGAACATATGTCGACATCGAACGAGATGTTCCATCTCGAAAAGCTTCCGGAAACGATCATCATTTCCGGTGGTGGCTATATTGCCAATGAATTTGCTGGTATTTTCAATGGGTTAGGCAGTGATGTTACGGTGGTCAACCGGTCCGACATCATCCTGCGCGGCTATGATGAAAGCGTCCGCGACCGCCTGATCCAGATCTCGCTGGCCAAGGGGATCAGCTATGAGTTCAACTGCGCCTTCGACAAGATCGAAAAACGCGATGACGGTGCGCTGGATGTGTACATGGACGGCAAAAAAGACCCAATTCGTGCCGATATTGTGCTCGCGGCAACCGGAAGACGGCCAAAAGTTGACGGATTGGGGCTGGAAACGGCCGGGGTCGCGGTCGATGACAGGAATGCGATCATCGTCGACGAATATAGCCGGACCAATGTCGAGAGCATCTACGCCGTCGGCGATGTCACCGACCGCGTGCAGCTGACCCCGATCGCGATCCGCGAAGGGCAGGCCTTTGCCGATACCGTGTTCGGCGATAACCCGCGCACCGTCGATTATGACAATATTCCCTCGGCGGTCTTCTCCCAGCCCCCGATCGCATCGGTCGGCCTGACCGAAAGCGAGGCGCGCGAGAAATATGGCAATATCAAGGTCTATTCCTCGGATTTCCGGGCGATGCGCAACGTCTTTGCCGACCGGCCGGAGCGCAGCCTCTACAAGATGATCGTCGAGCACCCGACCGAGAAAATCCTTGGTCTGCACATGATCGGCCCCGATGCGCCGGAAATTCTGCAGGCGGCGGCAATCGCCGTCAAAGCGGGCCTCACCAAGCAGGCATTTGACGATACGGTGGCGCTGCATCCCAGCATGGCCGAGGAACTGGTGCTGTTCAAATAGGCTGACGCTACGGCAGCTGCCATCAAAGCTCAGGTTTAATTGTACGATTAATTACTATTGAGGATTGCCTAACCGGCTGTGCATTGACTAGGGCATTTGGCACCAAGTGATTCACAGCCGGGGGATGCATGTCAGACATTATCGCACAATTGGAAGCCAAGCGCGCCGAAGCCATGCTCGGCGGCGGCCAGAAACGGATCGATAGCCAGCACGCCAAGGGCAAGCTGACCGCGCGCGAGCGGCTCGATATCCTGCTCGACGAGGATTCGTTCGAGGAAATCGACATGTATGTCGAGCATAATTGCGTCGATTTCGGCATGGACGAACAGCATATCCCCGGCGACGGCGTTGTCACCGGTTCCGGCACCATCAACGGCCGCCTGGTCTATGTCTTCTCGCAGGATTTCACCGTCTTTGGCGGTTCGCTCTCCGAACGCCATGCCGAGAAGATCTGCAAGGTGCTCGACAATGCGATGAAGGTCGGCGCGCCGGTCATCGGCATCAACGACAGCGGCGGTGCCCGCATCCAGGAAGGCGTCGCCTCGCTCGGCGGCTATGCCGACGTGTTCCAGAAAAACGTCCTCGCCAGCGGCGTGATCCCACAGCTCAGCTTGATCATGGGCCCGTGCGCCGGTGGTGCGGTCTATTCGCCAGCCATGACCGACTTCATCTTCATGGTGAAGGACAGCAGCTATATGTTCGTCACCGGCCCCGATGTGGTCAAGACCGTGACCAACGAGATTGTCACGCAGGAAGAACTGGGCGGTGCGGTGACGCACACGACCAAGACCAGCGTGGCCGATCTCGCCTATGACAATGATATCGAGGCGCTGTTGGCTGCGCGCGACTTTATCGACTTCATGCCGCTGTCCAACCGCGAGGAAGTCCCCGAGCGTCCGACCGCCGATCCGTGGGACCGGCTCGAGGACAGCCTGGACACGCTGATCCCCGAAAATGCCAACCAGCCCTATGATATGCACGAGGTCATCCGCAAGATGCTCGACGAGGGCGATTTCTTCGAGGTCCAGCCGGCCCATGCCGGCAATATCATCTGCGGCTTCGGCCGGATGGAAGGCGCCACCGTCGGCGTTGTCGCCAACCAGCCAATGGTCCTCGCCGGCTGCCTGGATATCAACGCGTCCAAGAAGGCAGCGCGTTTTGTCCGCTATTGCGATGCGTTCAATATTCCGATCATCACTCTGGTCGACGTACCCGGCTTTCTGCCCGGTACTTCACAAGAGCATAATGGCATCATCAAGCATGGCGCGAAACTGCTCTTTGCCTATGCCGAGGCGACGGTGCCGAAAATCACCATCATCACCCGCAAGGCCTATGGCGGTGCCTATGACGTGATGGCGTCGAAGCATCTGCGCGGCGATCTCAACTATGCCTGGCCGACCGCCGAAATCGCGGTGATGGGGGCCAAGGGTGCGGTCGAAATCATCTTCCGTGGTCGGACGGCGGAAGAAATTGCCGAGCGTACCGCGCAATATGAAGCCCGCTTCGCCAACCCGTTTATCGCGGCGCAAAAAGGCTTTATCGACGAGGTGATCATGCCGCACTCCACCCGCCGCCGGGTGGCGCTGGGACTACGGAAGTTGCGCAACAAGCAGCTGGAAAATCCGTGGAAGAAGCATGACAATATTCCGCTGTGATAATTTGCAGATGAAGACTGTCACCCGTCATTGCGAGCGCAGCGAAGCAATCCAGGGCCGCGAGCGACGCTCTGGATTGCTTCGTCGCTCCGCTCCTCGTAATGACGAGGTGGGGCAATGAACATTGAAACAGCCTGCCGTCTATATCATGGCCAGCAAGCGAAATGGCACTCTCTATACCGGGGTTACATCCAACCTGCCGCAGCGGGCCTGGCAGCATCGCGAGGGCGTCGCGGATGGATTTACCAGTCGCTATTGGTGCAAGATGCTGGTCTGGTTTGAAATGCACGACAATATGGAAGCCGCGATTGTGCGAGAGAAGCAAATCAAGGCCGGATCGAGGAAGAAGAAACTGGCGTTGATCGAGTCTTTTAATCCGCAATGGCGGGACCTCTACGGAGATATCGCGCATGGTTGACGGCAATTGTCATTGCGAGCGCAGCGAAGCAATCCAGGGCGTCGCTTGCCGCTCTGGATTGCCGCGTCGCCTTCGGCTCCTCGCAATGACGAGGGAGCATCGCGTCATTGCGAGCGCAGCGAAGCAATCGAGAGCGTCGCTTGCCGCCCTGGCTTGCTTCGTCGCGTTCGCTCCTTGCAATGACGGAGGGTTTCCATGCCAACAGGTCTAGTAGCCCTTCTCGACGACGTCGCAGCCATTGCGAAAGTCGCCGCCGCATCGGTCGATGATATCAGTGTCGCCGCGGCCCGTGCCGGGACCAAGTCCGCCGGCGTGGTGATTGACGATGCTGCGGTGACGCCGCAATATATGACCGGTTTTTCGCCGGCGCGCGAACTGCCGATGATCTGGAAGATCACCAAGGGTTCGTTCCGCAACAAGCTGCTTTTTCTGTTGCCTGCTGCGGTGCTGCTGGGACAATTTGCCCCGTTTCTGATCCCGATAATCCTGATCTGCGGCGGCCTGTTTCTCTGTTATGAGGCGGCGGAAAAAGTGCTGGAAATGGTCCATGTCGACGAGACCACCAAGCACGAAAAGCCGGTGCTCGACGAAGGCCCCGTTCGCGAGGAGGAGATGGTGGCCAGTGCAATCCGCACCGATCTGATCCTGTCTGCCGAGATCATGGCGATCGCGCTGTCCGAAGTGACCGAACAGGTATGGTGGCAGCAGGCGATCATCCTGGCGCTGATCGCGGTCGTCATTACCATCGGGGTTTACGGTGCGGTCGCGCTGATCGTGAAGATGGACGATATCGGCCTGCATCTGGCGCGGGAAAATGAAGGCTTCATCGCTTCCTTTGGTCGCGGCCTGATCAAGCTGATGCCGAAGTTGCTCTCCGCCATCTCGATCATCGGCACGCTTGCCATGGCCTGGGTCGGCGGTGGTCTGCTGGTCCATAATATTGCGGCCATCGGATGGCACGGCCCCGAGCATCTGATCGACTGGATATCGCATCCGCTGGTCGGCCTGTTCCCGGCATCGGCCGCGTCATTCGCCACCGGCATCACCTTTGCGATCCTGTCCGGCCTGCTCGGTGTGGCGGTCGGTTCGCTGATCGCACCGCTGGTGCACAAGTTCATGCCGCACGGGGAAAAGCATTGAAGCAATGGTTTTGAATTCGGGAAAAGACAATATCGTCATTGCGAGCGCAGCGCAGCAATTCAGGGTGTCGCTTGCCGCTCTGGACCGCCGCGTCGCTATCGCTCCTCGCAATGACGGTAACGGAGGAATGAAATGAAACTCGGAAGACTCAATCATATCGGTGTTGTGACGGCTTCCATCACCGACAGCATCGCCCACTGGCGCGATGTCATGGGTGCGACCTCGATTTGCGAGCCCTTTGACTTGCCGGCGCAGGGCGTGAAGGTGTGCTTCGTTGACACACCGGCAGAAGGACCGACCAACGGCACCCAGATCGAACTGATCGAGCCGCTCGGCGAAGACAGTCCCATTTACGGCTTTCTGACCAAGAACCCGCTCGGCGGCCAGCATCATGTCTGCTTTGAAGTGCCCGACATTCATGCGGCGAAGGCGGAGTTTGAAGCGATGGGCAAACGGGTACTCGGCGAACCGCGCATCGGTGCGCATGGCACGCTTATCTTTTTTGTGCATCCCAAGGATATGGGCGGGATGCTAACCGAGATCATGGAAACGCCCAAGGGGCATTAAATGGAACAAACCTTCTCCCGTGAGGGAGAAGGATACGAAGGCTTGCTGACGAAGGAAGCTAGCCGAAGTTGGATGAGGGCGTTCTTACTCTGATGTGTAGTACACCCTCACCCAGCTACAACTAGGCAGCAAGCTGCCAAGTTTTCACAACCCTCTCCCTCACGGGAGAGGGAAGCAAAAGGACCGCATATGGAATTCGAAAATATCAAGCTCGCCATCACCGATCAGGTCGCGACGATCACGCTCAACAAGCCGGAGCGGCTCAACGCCTGTTCGCTTGGCATGGCGGATGATATCTATATCGCGCTGGACAAGCTGGAAGACGCGCGCGCTCTGGTGATTACCGGCGAAGGCCGTGCCTTTTGCGCCGGCGCCGATCTTCAGGCGAAGAATGACAGCGCCCTGTCCGGCGGGCAGGGCAGTTATGCCGCGCTCAACCAGCATTATAATCCGCTGATGCTGAAACTAGCGAAAATGAATATTCCGACGATTACGGCCGTCAATGGTCCTGCTGCGGGCGTCGGCTGTTCGATTGCGCTCGCCAGCGACTTTGCGATCGCCGGAAAGTCCGCCTATTTCCTACAGGCCTTTGTCAATATCGGCCTGGTGCCCGATGGCGGCGCGTCTTGGATGCTGGCCCGACTGGTCGGCAAGGCGCGGGCGACAGAGATGATGTTGCTCGGCGAGAAGATTTCGGGTGAAAAGGCTGCGGACTGGGGCATGATCTACAAATGCGTCGAAGATGATGCGTTGATGGACGAAGCCGGCACGCTGGCAAGACGCCTGGCAGACGGCCCTACCGTGGCTCTGGGTGTCATGCGGCAGAATCTGGCAGCGGCGCTGGAAAGTGACTATGCTTCGGCGCTGTTTCGGGAATCCGAAGGCCAGCGGATCGCCGGCGACAGCAAGGATGCACGGGAAGGGGCCATTTCCTTCCTGCAAAAGCGCAAACCCGAGTTCAAGGGTGAATGAACACCGTTTGCGTCGAGCCGGGCGACTGCAGCCATGCTGACAGTACCACTCGTCCGGGCGGGATGGTTCGACAGGCTCGTCGCTAACGGCTAATATAGTAGAATATGGATATGCAGGGCAGATATGACTGACAAACCGACACTCAAGGACTGGCAGGAACTGGCTGACAAGGAGGTCAAGGGGCGTGACCTGACCTGGCAGACGCCGGAAGGCATTGCCGTCAAGCCGCTCTATACGGCTGATGACGCCAGCGATCCGGGCTTGCCCGGCTTTGCTCCCTTCACCCGCGGGGTCAAGGCGAGCATGTATGCCGGCCGGCCTTGGACGATCCGCCAATATGCCGGTTTTTCGACTGCAGAGGAATCCAACGCCTTTTATCGCCGCAATCTGGCAGCGGGCCAGAAGGGCCTGTCGGTGGCCTTCGACCTGGCCACGCACCGCGGTTATGACAGCGACCATCCGCGCGTGGTCGGCGATGTCGGCAAGGCCGGCGTGGCGATCGACAGTATCGAGGACATGAAGATACTGTTCGACCAGATTCCGCTCGACGAGATGTCGGTGTCGATGACGATGAACGGCGCGGTTATTCCGTGCCTCGCCTTCTATATCGTCGCGGCGGAAGAGCAGGGGGTGTCGCAGGACAAGCTGTCCGGCACCATCCAGAATGATATTCTGAAGGAGTTCATGGTCCGCAATACCTATATCTATCCGCCGGCGCCAAGCATGCGGATCATATCCGATATTATCGCCTATACGTCTGAGCATATGCCCAAGTTCAACAGCATCTCGATCAGCGGCTATCATATGCACGAAGCCGGAGCGACGGCGGTGCAGGAACTGGCTTTCACGATCGCTGACGGCCGGGAATATGCCAAGCAGGCGATGGCGACGGGGCTCGATATCGATGCCTTTGCCGGCCGGCTGAGTTTCTTCTTCGGCATCGGCATGAATTTCTTCATGGAAATTGCCAAGCTGCGTGCGGCGCGGACGTTGTGGTACCGGGTGATGGACGGGCTGGGCGCGCAATCCGAGCGCTCGAAAATGCTGCGGACCCATTGCCAGACGTCTGGCGTGTCGCTGACCGAGCAGGATCCCTATAATAATGTGATCCGGACCACGATCGAGGCGATGGCCGCAACGCTCGGCGGCACCCAGTCGCTGCACACCAATGCGCTCGACGAAGCGATCGCGCTGCCGACCGACTTTTCCGCTCGCATCGCCCGCAACACGCAGATCGTGCTGCAGGAAGAGGCGGGCATCACCAAGGTCGTCGATCCGCTGGGCGGCAGCTATTATATCGAGGCGCTGACCGACGAGCTGGTCGAGAAGGCCTGGGAAATTATCGAAAAGGTCGATGCCGAGGGTGGCATGGCGAAAGCGGTCGCCGATGGCTGGCCCAAGGCGATGATCGAGGAAGCGGCCGCGGGACGGCAGGCAGCCGTCGATCGCGGAGATGCGGTGATCGTCGGCGTCAACAAATATCGCCGCGAAGCGGAAGATCCGATGGAAACGCTGGATATCGACAATGCGAAAGTTCGGCAGGGGCAGATCGCCCGGCTCGAGAAGATGCGCGCCGAGCGCGACGAGGGTGCCTGTCAGGACGCGCTGAAAGCACTGACCGAGGGGGCAAGGACCAACGGCAATGTGCTGGCGCTGGCGGTCGATGCGGCGCGCAAGCGGGCGTCGCTTGGCGAGATTTCGGATGCGATGGAAGCGGTATTCGGTCGCTATGAAACCCGTCCGACACCGGTCAAGGGCATTTATGGCGCGGCCTATGAAGGCGATGCGCGCTATGCGATGGTGATCGAGGGCGTCGATGCGGTGTCGCAGCGGCTGGGCCGCAAGCCCAAAATCCTGGTCGCCAAAATGGGCCAGGACGGTCATGATCGCGGTGCCAATGTCGTGTCCAGCGCCTTTACCGATATGGGTTTTGACGTCATTTCGGGGCCTTTGTTCCAGACGCCGAAGGAAACCGCCGAGCTCGCCCTTTCGGAAGATGTGGACGCGGTTGGTGCCTCCAGCCTGGCGGCGGGTCACAAGACCCTGATCCCCGAGCTGATCAATCTGCTGAAAGAGGCCGGGCGCAGCGATATCAAGGTTTTTGCCGGCGGCGTGATCCCGGCCAAGGACTATGAATTTCTGCGCAAGAGCGGTGTCGTCGGAATCTATGGACCGGGCAGCAATATTGTGGAATGTGCGGCCGATATTTTGAGATTGCTGGGGCACAATATGCCCCCCGAAGAGGAAGCTGCGGAATGAGTTTAGAGGAAAATATCAGTTCCCCGGCGAAGGCCGGGGCCCAGACGATCGCTCACGACAATTCTGGACCCTGCCCTGCGGCAGGGAACGAAGTCCGCAACGACTGGACCCGCGAGGAAATCGCGGCTTTGTTCGAGCTGCCGTTCGACGAGCTGGTGTTCCGGGCGGCTTCCATCCACCGCGAGCATCACACGCCGGGGCAGGTGCAGCTGTCGACCCTGCTGTCGATCAAGACCGGCGGCTGCCCGGAGGATTGCGGCTATTGCAACCAGTCGGCGGGCGCGAAATCGGGCCTGAAGGCGGAGAAGCTGATCGATGTCCGCACCGTGTTGCAGACCGCGGCTCAGGCCAAGGACCGCGGCAGCTCACGCTTCTGCATGGGCGCGGCTTGGCGCAATCCCAAGGACCGCGACATGCCGGCGATCATCGAGATGGTGAAGGGCGTGCGGCAGATGGGCATGGAAACCTGCATGACCTTGGGCATGCTGACCAAGGAACAGTCGCAGATGCTCGCCGAAGCGGGCCTCGATTATTATAATCATAATATCGATACCTCGCCCGAACATTATGAGAAGGTGATCACCACAAGGACCTTCGACGACCGGCTTGAGACGCTGGAAAATGTCCGCAACAGCGGCATCAATGTCTGTTCCGGCGGTATCGTCGGCATGGGCGAGACCCGCGAAGACCGGGTTGGTTTTGTCCACGCTCTGGCGACTTTGCCAAGGCATCCGGAGAGCGTTCCGGTGAATGCACTGGTGCCGGTCAAGGGTACCGTGCTCGGCGACATGCTCGCCGATACGCCGCTGGCGAAGATCGACGATATCGAATTTGTCCGCACGATCGCGGTGGCACGGATCACCATGCCGGCCTCGATGGTGCGCCTGTCCGCTGGCCGCGAAAGCATGTCGGAAAGCACGCAGGCCCTGTGCTTCCTGGCAGGTGCCAACAGCATCTTTACCGGCGATAAGTTGCTGACCACGGGCAATGCCGGCGATGATGCTGATGAGGCGATGTTTGCCAAGCTGGGACTGGTGCCGATGGCGGCCGAGCAGCGGGACGATGTAATGGAGGCAGCCGAGTGAAAGCCGAAAAGTGGATCGCACTGTCATGGTTCACGTTTGCGTGGCTATTATTTTGTGGACCGCTTTTGCTGCTCGCTGGTGCAGCCTATGAATTACCATTTATCACTGGGATGCCCGTTTTTGAAATTGTTGTGGTGACAACTTCAACAATATGGATAGTCCTTACCTTTTTGATAATCCGAAAGAAAACAGCCTAAATGTTCAAAAAAATCCTGATCGCCAACCGCGGCGAAATCGCCTGCCGGGTCATTCGCACCGCCCAGAAAATGGGGATCAAGACGGTCGCCGTCTATTCCGACGCCGATGCGCGTTCGCCGCATGTGAAGATGGCAGACGAGGCTGTCCATATCGGGCCTTCGCCGGCAGCGGAATCCTATCTGGTCGCGGACAAGATTATCGCGGCCTGCAAGGAAACCGGCGCGGAAGCGGTGCATCCGGGCTATGGTTTTCTGTCCGAGCGGACCAGCTTTGCCCAGGAACTGGCCGACAATGATATCGCATTTATCGGGCCGCCACCAAACGCGATTGCCGCGATGGGCGACAAGATCGAATCCAAGAAACTGGCCGAGAAGGCGGGCGTCAGCGTGGTTCCCGGCCATATTGGCGAGATTGACGATACCGAGCATGCGGTCCGCATCGCTTCCGAAATCGGCTATCCGGTGATGATGAAGGCCAGCGCCGGCGGCGGCGGCAAGGGCATGCGGTTGGCGTGGAACGAGCAGGATGTCCGCGAGGGCTTTGAAGCGACCAAGCGCGAAGGGCTTGCCAGCTTCGGTGATGACCGCGTGTTTATCGAGAAATTCATCGAACAGCCGCGCCATATCGAAATCCAGGTGCTGGGCGACAAGCATGGCAATGTCATCTATCTCGGCGAGCGCGAATGTTCGATCCAGCGGCGCCACCAGAAGGTGGTTGAGGAAGCGCCATCGCCCTTTGTCGATCCCGAGATGCGCAAGAAGATGGGCGAGCAGGCCGTCGCTCTGTCGCAGGCCGTCGGCTATTACAGCGCCGGCACGGTCGAGCTGATCGTCGGGGCCGACAAGAGCTTTTACTTTCTCGAAATGAACACCCGGCTGCAGGTTGAGCATCCGGTCACTGAATATATTACCGGACTTGATCTGGTCGAACAGATGATCCGCGTCGCCTATGGCGAGAAACTGCCCCTGACCCAGGATGAGGTCAAGCTCACTGGCTGGGCGGTCGAAAACCGCGTTTATGCCGAGGATCCCTATCGCGGCTTCCTGCCGTCGACCGGTCGGCTGGTCAAATATCGGCCGCCGGAGGCCCAGTTCCGGCAAGCTCCGTTCGCTTCGAGCGAAGTCGAGAAGCTGTCGGGTACCGGTGGCTCGACTTCGCTCGACACGAACGGCGAGAGGGACATTCGCGTTGACGACGGTGTTGCAGAAGGCGGCGAGGTCTCGATCTTCTACGACCCGATGATTGCCAAGCTGATCACCTATGGCTCGACCCGGATCGAGGCGATCGACCGCCAGATCGACGCGCTCAACCGGTTCGAGATCAAGGGCCCCGGCCATAATATCGATTTCCTCTCGGCGCTGATGCAGCACGAGCGGTTCCGCGAAGGCAATATCACCACCAATTTCATCGCCGAGGAATATCCCGACGGCTTCCAGGGCGCGCCCGCGTCCGACGAGCTGCTGCGCAATCTCGCTGCCATCGGTGCCTTCGCCGCCACCGCCCACGCCGACCGCGCCCGCCGCGTCGACAACCAGCTCGGCAAAAGGCTCGACCCGCCATCAGAATGGCAGGTCAAGATCGGCGACACGATCATGGACGTGTCGATCTCCGAGGAAGAAATCACGGTTGATGGTCAGGATGTCAATCTGTCCACCGAATATACGCCGGGCGACAGCCTGATCCTCGCTACGGTGGACGACAAGCCGCTGTCCGTGAAGATCGCCAAGACCGCCGACGGCTTTGCTCTCAACAGCAATGGCGCCACCCACAAGGCGCGGATCCTGCCCGCCCATGTGGCGCAGCATGCGGTCCATATGATCGAAAAGATTCCGCCCGACCTGTCCAAATATCTGCTCTGCCCGATGCCCGGCCTGCTGGTCGCTCTGCATGTCGAGGTCGGCGAAGCGGTTGTCGAGGGCCAGCCATTGGCCGTGGTGGAAGCGATGAAGATGGAAAATATCCTGCGCGCCGAAAAAAATGGTGTGGTGAAATCGCTGGAAGCTGCACAAGGCGATAGCCTTGCCGTCGATGCCGTGATACTCGAACTGGAATAAAATCGCCTGGGGGAGGGCAATGGATGGCCAGTGAAGTCGCAATGGCGGGGCAGCGGGAACCGACGCAGAAAGAGATTCGTCTGGTCATCGCCGCCTCGTCCGCAGGCACAATTTTCGAATGGTATGATTTCTTCATCTACGGCACGCTGGCATCGCTGATCGGCGCGGCCTTTTTTCCTTCCGAAAACGAGACGCTGCAATTGCTGCTGGTATGGGCCGGATTTGCCATCGGCTTCGGCTTTCGCCCGCTTGGCGCCATTCTCTTCGGTTATCTCGGTGACAAGCTCGGTCGCAAATATACGTTTCTGGTGACGGTGACCCTGATGGGCATTGCCACTGCCGGCGTCGGCCTGATTCCGGGCGCCGCCAGCATCGGGATTGCGGCTCCGGTGATTGTCATCCTGCTGCGGATCATTCAGGGCCTCGCGCTTGGCGGCGAATATGGCGGGGCCGCCATCTATGTCGCTGAACATGCGCCAAGGGAAAAACGCGGCTTTTATACAAGTTTCATCCAGGCGAGCGTCGCTGGCGGGTTCGTGCTCAGTATCGCCGTGGTGCTGAGCTGCCGCTTCCTGATTCCGCCGGAGGAATTTGCCGCCTGGGGCTGGCGGGTGCCCTTCCTGCTGTCGATCGTCCTGCTGGCAATTTCGCTGTGGATGCGGCTCAAGCTGTCGGAAAGCCCTGTGTTCCGGGCGATGAAGGAAGCGGGCAAGATGTCCGGCAATCCCTTCACCGAAAGCTTCACCTATCCCGGCAACAGGAAGCGCATATTTGTGGCGCTGTTCGGCATAACCGGCGGTCTTACCACCATCTGGTATACGGCCTTTTTCTCCGGCCTGTCCTTTCTGCGCGGTCCGATGCGGGTGGACGAACTGACCGTGGAGATACTGGTATTCATCGCCGGTCTGGTCGCCATGTCCTTCTATCTGTTTGTCGGCAAATGGTCGGACAGAGTGGGGCGCAAGAAACCGATCATCATCGGCAATATCCTGATCCTTGTGCTGCTTTTTCCCTGCTTCTGGGCGCTGGGCCATCTCGCCAATCCCGGTCTGTGGGACAGTGCGAAAAGCGCGCCGGTGCAGGTCGCAGGCCAGCAGTGCAGCACCGATCCCTTTGCCGATCTTGTCGGCAGCAAGCCCAGCGATTGCGGAAAGATACTCGAAGCGCTGACCGCCAGCGGCGTTCCCTATGATGTTGTCGAGGCAGAACAGCTGCGGGTGACTGTCGGTGGCACCGAGCTGCCGGTCGCTACAACCCTGTCGGCAAGCTCCGCCGATCGCAAGCGGGCCCTTGAATCCAGCCTTATGACCCATGGCTATGATTTTTCCGATCGTCAGCCTTCGACGCTGGCGCTGGCGGGCATAGTCGGTGTGTTGATGGTCCTCGGGGCGCTGAGCGCGATGAACTATGGTTCGGTCGCAGCGCTGCTGGCGGAAATGTTCCCCGCGAAGATCCGCTACAGCTCGATGTCGATACCCTATCATATCGGAGCGGGCTATTTCGGCGGGTTCCTGCCGCTGATCGCCGGCTATATCGTGGCGCGGTCGGGCGATGTCTATGCCGGTCTCTGGTACACGTGGATATTCGTGTTTATCGCGCTGCTCGTGGGCTGGTGGGGCATCCCCGACGATCCGGAAGCGGCGCTCGACGAAGGCCGACAAAAGCCCTAACGCTCGATTCATGAGTGATCCCGATATCCCGATTCCGGCAACCGCCAGAGTGAAGCTCGACCGCGCTGCGCTGGTCGCAAACTGGTCGGCGCTCGACCGATTGTCCGGAAAGGCGAAAGCGGGCGCGGCGGTAAAGGCCAATGCCTATGGTCTTGGCGTGCGCGATGTTGTTTCCTGTCTGCTGGCAGCCGGCTGCGAGGATTTTTTCGTTGCCAATTGGCAGGAGGCGCGCGAGATCGAGGACCTGACTGCGGGCAGGGCCGCGGTGTCCGTGCTCAACGGGGTTCAGAAAGCCGACATGCCCTTTGCATCCCGGTCGCCGGCAAAGCCAGTGCTCAACAGTCTGGAACAGGTGCAGCGCTGGCTGCCGACCGCAAGGCCCTGTGATCTCATGATCAACAGCGGCATGAATCGTCTCGGCATCAATGTCGCCGATCTGCAACCGGATATCCTGACCGGACTGACCATCGATATCGGCATGAGCCATCTTGCCTCCGCCGATGAGGACGGACCGCAGAACATTGGGCAGCTGGCCTGTTACAAGGCTGCGCTGGAAATCCTGCCTGTCTGCCGGACAAGCCTGGCCAACAGCGCCGGCATCGCACTGGGCGAAGACTATCATTTCGATGTTACCCGGCCCGGCTTGTCCCTATACGGGGGCATTCAGCGGTCCGAACTCGAGAAGGTGGTCCGCCAGGTCGCCGCGTTGCAAGCGGAAATCATCCAGGTCCGTACGCTCGCAGTCGGTGACAAGGTCGGCTATAATGCGCAATATATTGCTGACCGCCCGCATCCGATAGCGATCCTGGCGATCGGTTATGCCGACGGCTATTTGCGCGGCTTTTCCGGTCGCGGGATATTTCGGCATGGCGATGCGAAGCTGCCGGTTCTTGGACGAGTGTCGATGGACATGGTCGCGATCGATCTCAGTCACGCGTCTGACCTGAGCGAAGGCGACTGGGTGGATTGCGTCTACGATCTGCCCACTGCGTCCGCCCAGTCCGGATTGTCGCAATATGAACTGATTACCGGTCTTGGCAATCGCCTGTCCAGGGAGTGGAGCTAGCGCGCTCCACCGGGATAGTTCACCGGGGAAGTACAACGCGGATGCACAATCAAAAATTGCTGCGCAAAAACGCTGCACAACAAGAGAAGTTGCGGCGATGCACAAATAGGTTTAGTGCAATCGCAACATAAAATATTTATGGTGGGACTGACAGAGCAACAACAGAAACTCTGACTCACCGGGAGCTGATATGGCCAAGTCCAAGACCAACAACCCAGGCGATCCGATCGTAATCAAGAAATACGCCAATCGCCGACTCTATAACACCCAGACATCGAGCTATATCACGCTCGACTTTCTTGCTGACATGACCCGGCATGACCAGGATTTTATCGTTGTCGATGCCAAGACCGGTGAAGACATCACGCACAATGTACTGACCCAGATCATTGTCGACGAAGAAAGCAGCGGCAAGCAGATGCTGCCGGTCAAGTTCCTCCGCCAGCTGATCTCTATGTATGGCAACAGCATGCAGTCTTTGATGCCATCTTATCTTGAAGCATCGATGGACAATTTCCGCAAAAACCAGAAGCAGTTTCAGGAAGCTGTCGAGGGCGCGCTCAACAAGAATCCGCTCGGCCAGATGGCGGTCAAGAACCAGAAGCAATTTCAGGAAGCGCTTGAAAATGCGCTGAAGGCCAGTCCGCTGGCCGGGGTGTTTGAAAAGGCACTGAGCCTTGGCCACAATGGCGGCACCGACGATGAAGACAAGGCGCAGGGGGACGTGTCGGACAAAGATGCGGAGATCAGGGCGCTGAAGCAGCAACTCGCCGATATCCAGTCGAAGATCGACAAACTCGACAGCTGAATACCGGAACCTATAATCCGCAGGAAAACCAAGTGAAGAAAAATGCTCTGTCCATCACCCGTGAAGATGATTTTGCGGGATGGTACCAACAAGTCATTAGCGAAGCCGACCTTGCCGAGGAATCCGGCGTGCGCGGCTGCATGATCATGCGCCCCTGGGGCTATGGCATCTGGGAACGGGTGCAATATCTGATGGATCAGCGGATCAAGGCCACCGGCCATGAAAATTGCTATTTCCCGCTGTTCATCCCGCTCAGCTATTTTGCGAAGGAAGCCGAGCATGTCGACGGCTTTGCCAAGGAGATGGCGGTGGTCACGCATCACCGGCTGACGAAAGGCGAAGATGGCGGACTGATCGTCGATCCCGAGGCGAAGCTGGAAGAGCCGCTGGTGGTTCGTCCGACCTCGGAAACCGTGATCGGTACGGCCTTTGCCCGCTGGGTGCAGAGCTGGCGCGACCTGCCCGTGATGATCAACCAGTGGGCCAATGTGGTGCGCTGGGAAATGCGCACCCGGATGTTTCTGCGGACCAGCGAATTTCTCTGGCAGGAAGGCCATACGGCGCATGCGTCGAAGGCAGAGGCGATGGAAGAGACGCTGAATATTCTGGAGATGTACCGGGAATTTTCCGAAAATGTGCTGGCGATGCCGGTCGTTGCCGGAGAGAAGCCGGAGAATGAACGTTTCCCCGGTGCGGATGCGACCTATTCGATCGAGGCGATGATGCAGGACGGCAAGGCGCTGCAGGCAGGCACGAGCCATTTTCTCGGCCAGACCTTCAGCAAGGCGCAGAATATCCGCTTCCAGGACAAGGAAGGCGAATTCCAGTTCGCCTATACCACCAGCTGGGGAACCTCGACGCGGATGATCGGCGGGGTCATCATGACTCACGGCGACGATGACGGCATGCGCGTGCCGCCGCTGATCGCGCCCTATCAGGTGGTGATCGTGCCGATGCTGCGCGACAAGCCGGAAGATGAAGAGGTGCTGGATTATTGCAAGGCGCTGGCCAAGGAAATTGCCGGACTGAGAGCCTTTGATGAGGCCGTTCGGGTCAAGCTCGATACCAGCGGCGCCAAGACCCAGACCAAGCGCTGGTCCTGGGTCAAGAAAGGCGCGCCGGTCATTCTTGAAATCGGACCGCGCGACATGGCCGAGGGCAAGGTCGCGATGATCCGCCGCGATGCGCTCTATCAGGACAGCGGCAAGCTGGACACGAAGTTTCTGGCCAAGGCGGAATTCCTGCCCGAAATTCCGGCGCTGCTGGAGGAAATCCAGGCGGCGCTGCATGGCGAAGCCAAAGAGCGACTGGATAGCAATATCACCCGCGGCGTCGAACATTGGTCCGACGTTGAGCGCTTCTACAAGGAAAACAAGAAATATCCGGGCTGGCTGGAAGTGCAATGGTGCAAGGCGAGCGGTGACGATCTGGCAGCGATTGAGGAGCGGCTCAAGAAGCTGAAACTCACCTTCCGCAATGTACCGGTGGATGCTGGCGCCGTTGATGGCAATTGTATCTTCAGCGGCAAGCCGGCTGATGAACGGATCATCATCGGCAAAGCTTATTGATGGCCGGTCCGAAGAAAACCCACAAACCGAAACAGGTTCCGACGCGCAAGCAGATTCTTGATCTTATCGAGCGATCCGACAAGGAAGTCGGCAAGCGCGAGATCGCCAAGGCATTTGGTTTGCGGGGTTCGGACAAAATTGCGCTAAAGGCTCTGCTCAAGGATATGGCCGATGAAGGCCTTATCGACAGCACTCCGGGGCGGGCTTTTCACAAAATGGGCGGCATTCCAAAAGTTACGGTTCTTAAAATCGTCGAAATAGATGGCAACGAGGCGATCGGCATTCCGGAAAAATGGGAAGCCGAGAGCGCCCCCGCGCCAAAACTGCGGATCAAGGAAAAGGGCCGGCGCGCCGCGCTGGCTATCGGCGACCGGATCCTGGCCCGGACCGAAGAGCGCGGGCGGGGCCATGTCGCCTTCCTGATGAAGAAGCTGGCCCAGAGCGCCGAGATGCTGATGGGGATTGTCGAAAAGGACGAGCGCGACCGCTACTGGCTGAAGCCGGTCGACCGCAAGATCCGCCGCAGCACCGCGATCCTCGATCTGGGCGAGGCGGAGCCGGGCAATCTGGTGCTGGCCGAACCGGTCAAGCGCGGTTCCGAGGTCAAGGCGCGGGTCAAGGAAATCCTCGGCGATCCGTTTGCGCCCAAGTCGTTCAGCCTGATCGCGATCCACAAGTTCGAAATCCCGCTGCATTTTCCCGATGCCGTGATCGAGGAAGCTGAACAGGCAACCAAATTGCCGGTATCGGAGGATAAGCGCGAGGATCTCCGCCATCTGCCGATTGTTGCCATCGATCCGGCCGACGCCCGCGACCATGATGACGCGATCTGGGCCGAGCCGGATGACAGTCCCGACAACAAGGGCGGCTTCAGGGCGCTGATCGCGATCGCCGATGTTTCCTATTATGTCCGCCCGGGCAGCAAGCTGGACCGGGAAGCGTACAAGCGCGGCAACAGCGTCTATTTTCCTGACCGGGTGGTGCCGATGCTGCCGGAAGCCCTGTCGACCGATGTCTGCTCGCTGAAGCAGGGTGTCGACCGGGCCTCGCTGGTCTGCCACGTCACAATCAATGCCAAGGGGCAGGTGACCGGCTCGCGCTTTACCCGGGCGATTGTCAGGCTGGCCGGCAATATTGCCTATGAAGATGCGCAGGCCGCGATCGACGGTCGGCTTGATCATCCTCTGAAGAAGCTGGCGCTGGAACCGCTCTGGGCCTGCTGGAAACTGCTCGCCAGGGCGCGCGACGAGCGCGAGCCGCTCAATCTCGACCTGCCGGAAAAGCGCGTGGTGCTCGACGACCAGGGCAAGATCGTCGAGATCGCGATCCGCGAGCGGCTCGACGCCCACCGGGTGGTCGAGGATTATATGATCGTCGCCAATGTCGCGGCAGCGAAGATGCTGGAATCGAAAAAATCGCCGGTGATCTACCGCGTCCACGAAACCCCGTCGCGCGAGAAACTGATCGCGCTGAAGGACTATCTCAAGACATTCGACATGAGCTTTGCCATGGGCCAGGTGATCAAGCCGGCGGTGTTCAACAATCTGATCGAGCAGGTCGACGACGAACTGCTGCTGCCGCTGGTCATGGAACAGATATTGCGCAGCCAGACCCAGGCCTATTATGGCCACACCAATATGGGCCATTTCGGTCTGTCGCTCGGCAGCTACGCCCATTTCACCAGCCCGATCCGCCGCTATGCCGACCTGATCGTGCACCGCGCGCTGGTCAGCGCCTGCAAGCTCGAGCAGCCGGTACCGGACAATGAATCCATCCCCGCCTATTCGGGCCTGGGCAAGGAAGAGGCGGCGCGGCTTGAGCTGATCTCGGAAAAAATCTCCAAGCTCGAACGCCGGGCGATGAAGGCGGAATGGGAAACCATCGACCGCTATATCTCCGCCCATCTGGCGAACCGGGTTGGCGAGGTCGTCAAATGCCGGATCACCGGCGTCCAGAATTTCGGCTTCTTCGCCACCGTGGAAGAACTGGGCGGCGATGGCCTGGTGCCGGTCCGCACGCTTGGCTCGGAACGGTTCGACTATGACGAGTCGAAACAGCAGCTGACCGGCATGGACAGCGGCACCACCTATAATATCGGCCAGAAGATCGAACTGCGCCTGGTCGAGGCCAATGCCGCCACCGGCAGCCTGCTGTTCGAACTGGCCGAGGGTGCCAACCATATGCCGGGCCGCCCGGCCCCGCGTCGCCCTGGCAAGGGCAAGCCGCACCGCAAGGGCAAGCCGGGAAAGCCGGCCAATGTCCGCGGCCATATGGGCAAGAAGCGGCGCAAGTAAAATTTCATTGTATCGGGACCGCTACTCGGCTTGAATAGGGGCAGATTCAATCGCAAAGGAATCCTCCCCCCAATGTCCCGCCTTCTCCCTGCCAGAGCCGTCCCCGATTTTACCGTTCCGATGACCGACGGCGGCAAGTTTCAGCTGAGCCAGCGGCTCGGCGACAATTTCACCCTGCTGCTTTTTTACCGCGGCCTGCATTGCCCGATCTGCAAGATGCAACTGCGCGATCTGCAGAACCGTCTGCGCGATTTTGCCAAGCGCGGCATCACGGTGGTCGCGATCAGCATGGACAACAAGCAGCGGGCGCAACAGGCGGCCGAGGAATGGCGCATGGAGGATCTGATGATCGGCTATGGCCTCAGCGAAAGTCTCGCCCGCGACCTCGGGCTCTATATTTCGTCCGGGCGTCCCGGCAGCGACGAGCCCCGGGTATTTTCCGAACCGGCGCTACTGCTGGTCAAGCCCGACCAGACGCTCTATTTTGCCAGCATCCAGAGCATGCCGTTCACCCGACCCTCGCTCGACCAGCTGCTGCAGGGTATCGACCATGCGATCGAGTCGGGCTATCCGGCGCGCGGCGCACTGGCCGCGCACGCATCAGCTTAGCCGGTCGATCTCTTCCTTGCTCAGCGAACCCGGCACCACCATTACCGGGCAGGGCAGGGAGCCTGCCTCGGTGGCGGCAAAATGGCTGACCAGCGGCCCGGGCGCGCCAGTAGCCGCCGCGCCGAGAACCAGTGCAGCCAGCCCGTTGACCTCGTCCATCATCGCGCGCACGACCTTTGGACCCTTGCCCTGCTTGACGGTGATCGAGGGGCGGATGCCGGTTTCCTCGAACAGGCTGCCGGCGGCGCCGGAGACGAGGGCTTCGGCCCGGTTCTTGGCTTCCTCCTCCAGAGTCGCCTGCACGCCGCCCCAGGCGACGAAATCCTCGGCCTCTACCAGCGCCAGAATGTGCAGCGCGCTGTTCGTCTTCATCGCCCGGCGCGAGGCGAAGCGCAGCGCCAGACTGGCCTCGTCGGTCTCGTCGATCACCACCAGATATGTACGCATGAACGCTCCTCCTCCTGTCAGAAATACCTGTTGCGATAAAAATGCCCGCAAGGCAAGCGAGCGCCCTTGACGCCATAGGCTCAATGTTGGACAGCTTGGGGCGAAAACAGGACCAATACAGGAAAACCGGCCATGCCCATCAATCTGCAGATGCCTGCGCTCTCCCCCACCATGGAAGAAGGAACGCTGGCCAAATGGCTGGTAAAGGAAGGCGACAGCGTGTCCTCCGGCGACCTGCTGGCCGAGATCGAGACCGACAAGGCGACGATGGAATTCGAGGCGATTGACGAAGGCGTGATCGCCAAGATCGTCGTTCCCGAAGGCGCGGAAAATGTGAAAGTCGGCGCCGTGATCGCGATCATTGCCGAAGAAGGCGAAGATGCAGGCGATATCGAAGCGCCTGCTGAACCCAAGGAAAAACAGGCTGAAAAGCCTGCTGCGAAGACGGAAAAACCTGATCAGAAAACAGACGAGGAAACGGCAGGCAAAGAGGAAGCCAAGCCTGCATCCCCGCCTCCGGCAGCGAAAAGCTCGTCTGGTTCAGGCGACGACCGTCTGAAGGTCAGTCCGCTGGCACGCCGCCTGGCCGAACAGAAAGGCGTCGATCTGGCGGCTGTCGAGGGTTCCGGTCCGAATGGCCGGATCATCAAGGCGGATATTGATGCAGCGGAAGGTGGTACCGTTCGACAAGCTGAGGGTGAAGGGGACAGCGAAAAATCCGTTCGTGCTGAGCCTGCCGAAGCACCGGCCAAGCAAAGCTCCACTTCGAGCGATTTCGATATTCCGCACACCGCCGAAAAACTGTCCGGCATGCGCAAGACCATCGCTCGCCGCCTGACCGAGGCCAAGCAGACGATCCCGCATTACCGGGTCAGCATCGATGTCAATATTGACAAGCTGCTGAAATTGCGCGGCGAGCTCAATGCTTCGCTGGAAGCGCGCGGCATCAAGCTGTCGGTCAATGATCTGCTGATCAAGGCGCAGGCGGTCGCGCTGATGCAGGCACCGGACAGCAATGTCAGCTACACCGAGGACAATCTGATCCGTTACCAGCGCGCGGATATCGCGGTCGCGGTCAGCATTCCCGGCGGCCTGATCACGCCGATCATTGCCAGTGCCGATACCAAGTCGCTCAGTGCGATTGCCACGGAGATGAAGGATCTTGCCGAGCGGGCGAAAGCCGGCAAGCTCAAGATGCATGAATATCAGGGCGGCACCGCCAGCCTGTCCAATATGGGCATGTTCGGCGTGACAAGCTTCGACGCCGTTATCAATCCGCCGCAGGGCATGATCCTGGCGATCAGCGCCGGGATCAAGAAGCCTATCGTCATCGATGACAGCGTCCAGATCGCCACCATCATGACGGCCACCGGCAGCTTTGACCACCGTGCCATCGATGGTGCGACCGGCGCAGCCTTTATGAAGGCCTTCAAGGAAACCGTTGAAAATCCGCTGGGAATGCTGGCTTGACCGATATATCCGAAAAGGTGCCGGCGATCCGCACCATCGTCATGCCAACCGAGGGCAATCCCTATGGCGTGGCCTTTGGTGGCTGGCTGATGGGCCAGATGGCGCAGGCCGGCGGCGCGCTGGCGGCCAAGCACAGCAGGCACCAGTCGGTTGTGGTCGGCGCCAATGATCTACGGTTCGGCCACCCCGTTGGTATTGGCGACGAACTGTCCGTCTATGCCGAATTTATCCAGATCGGCCGCAGCTCGATGACCGTCCAGGTCGAGGCCTATCGCCGCGACCGGCATCAGGACGAGATGATAAAGGCTGCATCGGGCACCTACATATTTGTGGCGGTGGACAGCGACGGTACGCCGGTGCAGGTCCCGGCACTGGACTAGAATATTCTCGAGAAGGAATAACATGGCAGACACTTACGACCTCATTGTTCTTGGCAGCGGCCCCGGCGGCTATGTTGCGGCGATCCGCGCCTCGCAGCTCGGACTCAAGACCGCGATTGTCGAACGCGAGAATCTGGGCGGCATCTGTCTCAACTGGGGCTGTATTCCAACCAAGGCGATGCTGCGTTCGGCCGAGGTATTTCACAATATGAAACATGCCAGCGACTATGGTCTGGTGGCGGAGAAGATCAGCGCCGATCTCGATGCGATCGTCAAGCGCTCGCGCGGCGTCGCCAAGCAGCTCAACCAGGGCGTGACCGGCCTGATGAAGAAGAACAAGATTGATGTCGTGATGGGCGATGGCAAGATCACCGCGCCTGGCAAGATGACCGTGAAGACGGAAAAGGGCGAGCAGGAACTGGCCGCCAAGAATATCATCATCGCGACCGGCGCCCGTGCCCGCGATCTGCCCTTTGCCAAGGCCGATGGCAAGCGCATCTGGACCTATCGCCATGCCATGACGCCACCGGAACTACCGAGCAAGTTGCTGGTCATCGGCTCCGGCGCGATCGGCATCGAGTTCGCCAGCTTTTACAATGATATCGGGGTTGACGTCACCGTGGTGGAAATGCTCGACCGGGTCGTACCGGTGGAAGATGAAGAGATCTCAGCTTTCCTCGAGAAGTCTCTGAAAAAGCAGGGCATGACGATCATGACCGGCGCCGGCGTCAAGAGCATCGAGGTCGGCGACAAGGGCGTCAAGGCGGAGATCGAGGACAAGAAGGGCAAAAAGGCTAGCCATGACTTCAGCCATGTCATCGTCGCTGTCGGCATCCAGCCCAATATCGAGATCATCGGTCTCGACGAGCTCGGCGTGGAGCCGGACGAGCGCTACCATATCAAGACCGACGAATATTGCCGGACCAATATCGAGGGTATCTACGCGATCGGCGACTGCACCGCCGGCCCGTGGCTGGCGCACAAGGCCAGCCATGAAGGCGTCATTGCGGCAGAAACCATCGCCCAGTCGATGGGCAAGGACGGCCATCCGCATGCGATGGATGTCAACAATATCCCGGGCTGCACCTATTGCCATCCGCAGATCGCCAGCGTCGGCCTCACCGAAGCCAAGGCGAAGGAAGCGGGCCATGACGTCAAGGTCGGCAAATTCCCCTTTATCGGCAATGGCAAGGCGATTGCGCTGGGCGAGACCGAGGGCTTTATCAAGACGGTGTTTGACGCCAAGACGGGCGAACTGCTCGGCGCCCATATGATCGGTGCGGAAGTGACCGAACTGATCCAGGGCTATACCATCGGCAAGACGCTGGAAACGACCGAGGCGGAGCTGATGAACACCGTCTTCCCGCATCCGACGCTGAGCGAGATGATGCATGAGAGCGTGCTCGACGCTTACGGACGGGTTTTGCATATGTGACTCCTTCTTCCGTGAGGGAGAAGGATAAGGAGCCTTGCTGAGGAACGAAGCTAGGCGCAGTTGGATGAGGGAGTTCTGTCCCCTGAAACGCAGTACACCCTCACCCAGCTACAACTAGGCAGCAAGCTGCCAAGTTTGCGCAACCCTCTCCCTCACGGGAGAGGGAAAATATTGATCACGCGGAAAATTCTATACCGGTCCCCGCCGAAGGGCGGGGCCCAGAGCAGTCCTGAACAATCGTCTCGACCCCGCCCTTCGGCGGGGCACAAATTGCTTTCCTACATGGCCCCAATTGCGCTAGCCTGACCGCTATGAATAACTTTGTTTCCAGACCAGTTATACGCCCGAAACAGGCGCGACCCGGTCCAAAGTCTTTCTTTTCTTTAGACACTGTAAAGTTTGTAAAGTTCACCCACCATAATTCCTGTAAATCAGAAAGTTAGAATCCATGGCTAAGGGCACGCATGACTTTGCCGCCGATCCCCGCAACGAGACCATATTGATCAATGTCAATGGTGTCATGACGCCACGCGCCGAGGCGGTGGTGTCGGTTTTCGACAGCGGCTTCATGCTCGGCGACGGCGTCTGGGAAGGGCTGCGCGTGCATCGCGGGCAGATCGCCTTTCTTGAGGCCCATCTCGACCGTCTGTTTGAAGGCGCAAAGGCGATCGCGATGGATATTGGTATCTCTCGCGAGGAACTGGTGGACCGGCTGTACGAGACAATCCGCGGCAACGCCATGGGGGATCAGGAAGGCGTCCATATCCGGCTGATGGTAACACGCGGCATCCGCTCAACCCCTTATCAGGACCCGCGCGTGGTGATTTCCCCGGCGACGATCGTGATCATCCCGGAATATAAGGAAGCGCTGCCGAGCACGGTGGAAAACGGTATCCGCCTGTTCACCGTCCATGTCCGGCGCGGCGATCCGGCGGTGCAGGACCAGAAGCTCAATTCGCACAGCAAGCTCAACTGCATCACCGCCTGCATCCAGGCGACCCAGGCCGGGGCAGACGAGGCGCTGATGCTCGACCCGCAGGGCTTTGTTGCAACCTGCAACTCCACCCATTTCTTCATCGTCCGCAAGGGCGAGGTCTGGACCTCGAGCGGCGACTATTGCCTCGGCGGGATCACCCGAGCGAATGTCATCCGGATTTGCCGGGAAAATGACATTCCGGTGTTCGAGAAGAATTTCTCGCTGACCGATGTCTATGGCGCGGACGAAGCCTTTGTTACCGGCACCTTTGCTGGCGTGGTGCCGGCGACCGAAGTGGATGGCCGGGTATTGACCGAGGGCAGGGGGCCAATGGTCGAGCGCCTGCAGGGGCTGTACAAGGAACTGATCGAGCGTGATGTTGCCTGAACCCGTCATTGCGAGCGCAGCGAAGCAATCCAGAGCCTCGCTAGCCGCCCTGGATTGCCCCGTCGCTACGCTCCTCGCAATGACGAGGGATCACCCATGACCGATCCCATCCGTATCGCCATGTGGTCCGGCCCGCGCAATATCTCGACCGCAATGATGCGCAGCTTTGGCGGGCGCAGCGACTGTGCGGTGAGCGACGAACCGTTCTACGGGGCCTTTCTGAAGCAGACGGGACAGCGCCAGCCGATGGCGGATGAAGTCATCGCGTCGATGGATTGCGACTGGCAATCGGTGGCGGAGGAAATGCGCGGACCGGTGCCGGGCAGCCAGCCGCTATGGTACCAGAAACATATGCCGCACCATATGGTGGCGGAGGTGTCGATCGGCGACTTTCCCGATCACCGCCATGCCTTCCTGATCCGCGATCCGGTGCGGGTTGTTGCCAGCTATGCCGCCAAGCGGGTCGAGGTAAACGCCGAAGACCTCGGCTATGCACGGCAGCTCGACTATGTCGATCAGGCTGCGCAGATGACCGGCCAGCCGCCGATCGTGCTGGATAGCGCCGACATAGTGCGCGATCCGGAAGCCCATTTGAAGGCGCTGTGCTCGGCGCTGGATATCCCCTGGGATGATGGCATGTTGTCATGGCAGGCTGGCCCGCGGGATAGCGACGGTATCTGGGCGACGCACTGGTACGGGCGGGTGCTGGAAACGACAGGATTTGGCGGGGCCGAAAGCGCTGCGCCGCAGCTGGATGCGGCGGCGCAGCGGATCGCGGATGAATGCCAGCCCTGGTATGAAAAGCTATCGGCGTACAAGATCCGCTTATGATAGCGGACGGCGCTGCGGTGTCTTCATTCCCCGGTCCAGCGGATCCAGCCCTTCGAAAGATCGCCATTGTTGGCGGGATCGGCATATAATGTATCCGCGATGATTTTCGCGGATTCGACGAGTCTCGGGCCGGGACGATTGAAGAAATGATGGCCGTCGGCCAGGAAGACTTCGCCGTTCCGGACCGCCGACAGCCTGGCCCAGTGCGGATGCTTGACCATGGCCGGCATTTCGGCGATCGTCTGCCCGATCTGATAGCCGCACGGCATGAAGATGATCTTGTCGGGATCGGAGGCGAGAAGGGCATCCCACTCCAGCCAGGGAGAATGCTGACCGGCGGTTGCGAACAGCGACTTACCCCCGGCGATCTCGATCAGTTCGGGGACCCAGTTTCCGGCGACCATCAGCGGCTCCATCCACTCGATCGCAGCGACGGTCGGTCGTGGGGCATCGCCCGCGGTCATGCCGTCGAGGCTCTTCTGCAGCCGCTCGATCGCCTGTTCCGCTTTTTCGGGCCGGTCGACTGCATCGCCAACCTTGCGAAAGTCGCCCCACACATCGTCCAGATTGTCGGGCGCCAGCGATATCAGCTGCGGTTTCTTTCCTATCCAGGTCGCCAACGCTTCCTCCAGATCATCGGGCGTGACGGCGCACACCGCGCATTGCGACTGAGTCAGGATGACGTCCGGCGCCAGGGACTGGAGCAGGGGCGTATCGACCTCGTAGACCGAAAGACCCTGACGGACGATTTCCTGTACCCGCTTGTCGATTTCATCCGACCGCAGACCCTTTTCCAATTTGGTCGACGTGCACACGGGAAGATCGCGAACAAAATTCGGGAAGTCACATTCATGCGACCGGCCGACCAGATTGGGTTCCAGTCCCAGCGCCACGGCAATTTCCGTGGCGCTGGGCAATAGGGATACGACACGAAGGTCGCTGCTCATGCGGAGCGAACAGACAGGTTCGGGGCGTAGAACTGGGGCAGGACGCGAGACAGGGCAACGCGCACCGCCAGCAGGCCGGCGAACCAGAAAAAGTCATTCTTGGCCAGCAGCCAGACGATCTCGGGCGCAAACGTGTCTGTTCCGCCGAGGAAGAGGGCCGTCACATATAGCAGGGACTCATAGGCCACGAACGCCGCGCCGAAGGCCAGCGCGAGGGCGACCAGATTGTCGCTTTTGCGCCATTTCAATATTTCCATAGCGACAAACAGACCCGCCATGCTGGCGAACAGCAAGCTGCCGCCATGAAGAAAGCTGTTCGTTGTGCGCGGATAATCCAGGATCAAATAGCCGACCAGCTGGTTGGAGAGCCAGACTCCGCTCATCCAGGCCACCGCCTTGCGACCCGGCAATGTGGCAGCGAGCAGAACGCCAATAGCGGAAAATGGAGTGATGCAGGCGAATATCCAGCTTCCCAGGACCGACGCCGCTGCCATCGTAGCGGCCCAGATATCTTCCGCTTTTCCGGAAAAAGATTGCGTATTCATAAGCTTTTTTTCTCTGTCTAGAAATTTCAAAAATGGCCGCGAACACCGGCATAAACCGCTCTCCCAGCTGAAACAAAGCTGAAGACCTGTTCATACCGCTCACCCAGAATATTCTCAACGCGCCCGAACAGCTCAAGATTCGGACTGATCTCGACGCGTCCGTTCAGGTTCACCAGCAGATAGTCTTCCAGCCGGACATTGAGCGGAATGAAGCTTGGGTCGGTATAGGCGACATCTTGTTGCGATCCGTTATAACGGGCGACCAGGGTCAGCCCCGCTTTGTTGTCGGGCAGGTGCCAGTCGATCGCCATGCTGCCAATATGTTCTGGCCGACGGACTTCCTGCACGCCATTTTCACGCGCCCGCAAATAGGTGTAACTGCCATTGATCCGCCAGCTTTCGTCAAGATTGATCTCGAGCCAGCTTTCAACGCCATTGCGTTTGGACAGGGTCGCCCGATTGGCAGGCGTCGCGGTAAATGTCGGAGGAGGATAGGTCGTGAATATTTCATCTTCCAGATGAGTCTGGAAATAGGTCAGCCCGATCTGTCCGTCGCCGCCGAGAAACTGCTGGGTTATCCCCGCTTCCCATCCCTCTGATTTCTCCGGTGTCAGGTCGGGATTGCCGATAAACTGTCCGTCAAAATAGCCGTACAGCTCGAAAAATCCCGGGTTCTTGACGCCCGTGCCATAGGCTGCCTGGAGCTTCGTTCCCGATGGCAGCAGATAGGCGCCTTGCACGCGATAGGTGGTCACATTGGCAAAACGGTCATTGTCATCATATCTGACGGCGGCACTGAACGAGGCACGGCCACCAACTTCCAGCTCATAAAGCCCGACAATGCCCAGATTTTCGTTGCTTCTCTCTCCGGTAAAAGCGGACTGATCGGTATTGCGATAGGTTTCGCGCTCCAGGTCGGCAGCAAATGTCAGCCGATGCTCCATCGCGTCGCCGATAAATTTGAGTGTGGTTTCGTAGCTGCCCTTGAGCCGCTTGCCCACGCTTCCGCCGGTTTGCGCAGTAGCAGAATAGCTCCGCCTTTTGCTGTCCGCAAACTGTGCAGATGCCCGGTGAGTCCAGCGCCCGTCCATCAGGTCAAGCTCTGCCTTCACCAGACCATAGACGCCAATATTTTCAAATCGTCTGCCCGGACTATCGATAATCTGGCCAAACAGGGGGCTCGTGGGGTCGCTTTCGCTGCCGTTAAAATCTCCCTTGTTCTTCGAGTAGCGAGTGACCACTCCAAAGCGGAGATTATCTGTGGCCTGTAGATTGCCGACAAATGCCAGAGCCGCGCTGTCGTTACCAAGATCACGGGTGCCACCGCGTGCATTGGGCTGACCGTCCGTGCTGGTCATGGAAGAGGTGAACGCATAGTCGAAGGCCCCCGACGTTCCGCCCAGCCGGGCAGCTGCGTTGACCGTATTGAACGATCCTCCCTCTATGCGAGCGGAAAGACCAGGATCGTCCGCACCGGTAAGGGTGCGATAATGCACGACACCACCGATCGCATCCGATCCGTAAAGCGCGCTTTGCTCACCGCGCAATATTTCGATTTGCGCCATATTGTCCGCGATCAGAGTGCCGACGTCAAACTCTCCGAAAAACGGATCGGAAACCTCGATGCCGTCGATCAGGAACAGGGTGTGATTGGCTTCTGCGCCGCGCAGGCGCAACTGGGTTTGTCCGGCAGTCGCGCTCACTGCGATCCCGGGCACATCCCGTAGTATATCAGAAATCTGACGGACCTGACGGCTAACGATCTGGTTGCTGTCGATCACCGTCAGAGAACCCGCGTCGATATCGGGCGAGATGGCATCGCCGGAACGCGTTCCGGTTACCACGATAAGGCCATCTGCATCCGCATCCTCCTCGGCATAAGCCGAAGGACAATAGAATAGCGCAGCGCAGCTCAGCAACTGAGCGGCAAATTGACGGTATTTAGGCATCAGGATTCCCTTTGTTAACGACATCGATTGCCGTTACGCAGGGGATTCCCCCGTTCACCCGACACACCCCGTCCGGCTGAAGAACGACGATATAGGGCAGGTCTCCTGACTTGCGGATCGCAGCTGATATGCCGCCTTCCCAGATCCGGGGATCCAGTGGCATTTGGCATATCGGCTAGCCGCTTACAGTTGCGGGGGCAGTACCGGATTTGAACAGGGCCCAAGCCCATTTCTCACCGGTTTCCCTTTGAATTCTCAATTAAGAGAAACCCGATATCTGATGCGCCATTCTCTCAAAATCGATCCGGATGCAAGCCCCAATATTGTTTGGGCAATGAGTCGCAGCGAATCGATGGTGGCTGCGGGGCGTCCATCCGGCAGATTGCACATCATCCTCGGGAAGGAGGCTATATAACTGAATAACATCAATATTTTTTCACTATATAATTACTGAAACTGCTTCGCTCCGCAATTCCAGTCATGCTATAATGGGGCATTCATTGAGGAATTATCGTGATGATTGCATTTCTGAGTATTGCTTTGTTCAGCACCGTATCAGCCGCTACCGTTGCAGACGCGGATACTGCCCGGGTCGCTTATTCCAACTGTCTGGTCGAATTCACAACGTCGCAGCTGGATGAAAAAATCGGAGCCGGCGCTTTCAAAAAAGCTGCCCCAACGGCGTGCGCCGACGAGCGGAAGGCCATGATTACGGCGATACAGAAGGATGAAATGGAGTTTGGCAGTTCGGCGAGCGAAGCGACGAAATTTGCCACCGAAGAAGCGGATGGAGTATTATTTTCGTTCACCGATGGCTATGCGGGATATGTCAGCTCCAACACGCGACCGGTAAAGGACGAGTAAGAGTTCCGACGGCGAGTTCTGTATCGCTGCAGGTCCCCAACGTCCCCCTCAGCAGCGCCTGGAGATTGCTTGCTTAGAAGCGCATTCCTAGCTGGAGATTGATTTTGGGAGAGCGATCTCCGCTCTCGAATCGATCATTTCCAAGGGGTGCAGCTGCTTCCACGCCAAAATCGATTCCACGCCAAAATCGAATCGCCCGAACTGGGACCGCAAACCGCCCCCGGGCCAGTCGACTCTCAGCTATTTGCAACGTCTGCCAGTCAGCGAAATCAAGCTGGATCAAAGTTTTGTCAGAACGATGACAAGCGACAATGCCAACAGGGTGATGGTAAAATCCACCATCCGCATGGCGCATGATCTGGGCCTGAAGATTGTAGCCGAAGGCATTGAGGACCAGGCATGTTTTGAACTGCTCACACAATATGGCTGCGATATTGGGCAGGGCTGGTATATCTCGAAACCGGTCGCCACCGCTGTTTTCGAGAGAGACTGGCTGATCAGCGGATTGGAAGAAGCCCGATTGTCAGCGTGATATCTGCTTCTTCATTGCATATCAGCCGACAAGCAATATTCTCAGGTCATTGACATTGGTGCCGGAGGGGCCGGTCATCAAAAGACCATCGGCCTTCTGAAAGGCCAGATAGCTATCGTCATGATCGAGCATCGCACGGGCCTGATCGGCACCGCCCATCGCATCCAGAACGCCGGGCCACAGAAAAGCGCCGGCATTGTCTTCCGAGCCGTCAATCCCGTCGCTGTCCGCGGCCAATCCACAGATGTCGGGCTCTCCTGCAAGGGCAAGGGCGCAGGAGAGAAGATAGGCGGTACACCGGCCACCGCGACCCTCGGGATTATGGACCGCGACCGTCGCTTCTCCGCCAGAGACAAGGGCAATCTTTCGTCCTTCGGCTTTGAGCGCCCTGGCCCGCAGCGCATGCTCTTTCCCGAGTTCCAGAGCATCTCCCTCAAGCGCATCGCCAAGCATGATCACTTCATATCCCAAGCGGCTGGCGGCTTCTTCCGCTGCAGCGCACATGTCAGCCGGTTTCGCGCAAATTTCAGCGCTTGTTCGCTGCATTGCCGGGTCCCCCGATTTTGGCGTTTCCAGCGTGCCAGCCTCCAGTTGGGCGCGGATTGCAGAGGGCAGGGTGATTCCGTATTTTTCTATAACAGAGAGAGCATCTGCGCAGGTCGAGCGGTCGGGGACGGTTGGTCCGGACCCGATCATCGCGATGTCGTCTCCGGGAATGTCGGAAATGGCAATCATATGGGTCGCTGCCGGCCAGGCGCGCGCGGCAAGACGACCACCCTTGATCGCCGAAAGATGCTTGCGGACAATATTCATCTCGCTGATCGGCGCGCCGCTTCGCAGCAAAGCCAGGGTAACGACCTGTTTTTCGGCCAGCGTCATGCCGGCAGCCGGAGCGGGCAGCAGCGCGCTGGCGCCACCAGACATCAGAACCAGCAGAAGGTCATCTTCACCAAGCATGTCGGCCGCCGCCAGTGCCGTTTGCGCCGCTTCGGCGCCGAGCAGGTCAGGAACCGGATGAGCGGCCTCGACGATCCGCATATTGTCGGCTGCAAATCCGGGATGGACATAGCCCCTGCGAGTTACCACCAGTCCTTCTGCGTCGGTCGGCAACCGGTCCTGAATCGCTGCCACCATCTGGCTTGCTGCTTTGCCAGCCGACAGAATATAGGTCCGCCCCGGGACCTCTGGCCATATAAGATCACGCATCGCATTTACAGGCAGAGCCGGTGCAAGCGCATGGACATAAAGGTCTTTTAAAAAAGCTTTTATTGAATCGGGATTTGCTGTTTTATGCACTGCACAATAAAACCCCGATTATCCCATCGGGGTCAAGCTGCTTTTTGGAGCGACAGTCCATATCATGAATGATCGCGCTACCGTGACCCATCTGTTGCAACGTCTTACAGCGCATCTGCGCGTGGTCTATCCCGATCATGATTGTGAAATGCTGGCAGAGCGCATCGTCAATCTCTTCTGGCCCGATACAAGCCAAATGATCAAGCGGCGAAAAATCGCTGACAAGCATTTGTGGGACGAAAGTGATATTGTCCTGATTACCTATGGGGGATCGGTACGCTCGAAAAAAGAGCGCCCCCTGCGAACGCTGCGCCGCTTTTTGAAGGCGCATATTGGGCAGACCATTGGTGCGGTTCATATCTTGCCCTTTTTTCCCTATAGCTGCGATGATGGCTTCGGGGTAATAGACTATCTTGAGGTTGACGAAAATCTCGGCGAATGGTCGGATATCGAATCTATTGCCGAGGATTATCGGCTGATGGCGGACCTCGTGATCAACCACGGGTCCAGCAAATCCAAATGGTTTCAGCAATTTCTGTCTGATGAAGCGCCAGGCAAGGATTATTATTTCACCGCCGATCCGGCGACTGACCTTGGACAGGTGGTCCGCCCGCGTTCGCATCCTCTGCTCACTCCGTTTCGGACGGCATCCGGCGACCGTTATGTCTGGAGCACCTTCAGTACCGACCAGCTCGACTTCGATTTCAGCAATCCCGAAGTCCTGATCGAATTTGTCAAGATCCTCGCGGCCTATATCGACCATGGCGTGCGGATCTTCAGGCTTGATGCGATCGCCTTTCTCTGGAAAAAAATCGGCACGCCGTCGATTAATCTCGATGAGACTCACGAGATCATACGGCTGCTGCGCACCCTGTTTGATCATCATGTAGAAACGCTGATCATCATCACCGAAACCAATATTCCCAACCATGAAAATCTGACTTATTTCGGCAACCAGAATGAAGCGCATGTCATCTATAATTTCTCCCTGCCACCGCTGCTGACCCACGCGCTGCTGACCGGCAATGCACTTTATCTGAAGCGGCTGACGCGCAGCAATCCGCCGGCCCTGGCCGGATGCACCTATCTCAATTTCACTGCCAGCCATGACGGGATAGGACTGCGGCCGACCGAAGGCGCCTTGCCGCAGGGCGAAGTCGACCAGATGCTTGCCGCCATCCAGACTTTTGGCGGACGGGTCTCGATGCGGCGCGGCCCGGGCGGCATCGAGAAACCCTATGAGATGAATATCTCCTATTTTGAGGCGATGCAGGGCACCCTGGACGGACCAGACGAATATCAGGTCGATCGATTCATGGCAGCGATGGCGATCATGCTGGCGCTGGAAGGCATTCCTGCCATCTATATTCACAGCCTGCTGGCGACGGCCAACGGCTATGAGGAGGTCAATCTGACCGGTCACAACCGCTCGATCAACCGGCGACAGCTGGATTATGACAGGATAAGCGAGAAACTGGCAGACCCCACTACGGTTGAAGCTGAGGTTTTTAGCCGCTTCCAGAAGCTGATCGAGATGCGCAAGCAGCAGCAGGCGTTCCATCCCAATGCGGTCCAGTTCACACTGGCTCTGCCCGAAGGCTTATTTGGTGTCTGGCGACAGAGCCGGGATCGAAAGCAAAGCATATTTGCTATCACCAATGTTACCAAGCAGGGGAAGACCTTCTCCCTGGCCGATATAAACCTGATCGCCGGCTATACCTGGTGGGATCTGATCTCGAGCCACCTGGTCACCGATATTGAAAGCGATTTCTTTCTGTCGCCCTACCAGACCGTGTGGTTCTGCAACATGCCGCCAGGCCCTGTCTAGTCTTCATTGTCGAGCCGGACCGCTTCCTTGAACCTGTCCATGAAGTCGGGAATGGCGCTGTTGATCCGGGTCCAGTTGGCCATGAAAGGCGTCTCGTTGGGCGATTCCAGAAACACTTCACCGGCGGTCATGATATTCTGGGCAAACAGCTCGACCGTGGTTTCTTCCTCGTGCCGGTCGAGGGTCAGGCCGTTCATAACCGCATCATTATAATAGGCCTCTATCCGGTCCAGGGCGATCCTGAAATAAGTCGCCTTGAGTGTCCGGAACGTGCCGTGCGAGAAAATCTGGCCGTCTGTCGCAAGCTTCCGGAAAATGGATTTGGTTATGTCGATGCTCATCTTCGACAGGCCGGCGTCCGGATTGTCATACGAAACCGACTGATGCTTGTGATCATAATTATCGGCAATCTCAACCTGGCATATGGCCTGGGTTGAATGGTTGCGCCACACCTCGGACAGCACGCCGATTTCCAGGCCCCAGTCGGACGGAATGCGCAAGTTTTTGACCACCTGTCGCCCCATCGCAAATTCCCCGGCGAGTGCGTAGCGAAAGCTGTTCAGATATACGATATAGTCGTTCGGTTCGCAGACTTTCTTGAGCGCTGCCAGCAAGGGTCCGATCAACAGTCTGACCACCCGCCCGTTGAACTTCTCCTCGGTCGTCCGTGCGTAATATCCTTTGGAAAATACATAGGGAAATGCCGGATTGGCCACCGGATACATCAGGCGCGCGAGCAGTCCGCGATCATAGGTGAGGATATCGCAATCGTGCAGCCCCACCACCTGTGCGTCCGTGGCCGACAGAAAATAGCCGAAGCAGAACCAGACGTTGCGGCCCTTGCCGGGTTGTGCCGGGGACAGGCCGCGTTGCTTCAGTTCCTCGTCCAGCGCGGTGAGCCGGGGGCCGCTGTTCCAAAGGATGTGATGTCGTTGCGGCAGTCGGGAAAAATAGTCTTTGGCATATTTGAACTGCTCTTTGTCGGCGCGGTCCAGACCAATGATGATATCATCAAGATATGGCACATCACATAATTCATCGACGATATTTTCCAGTGCCGGTCCTTCGAGCTCCGAAAACAGACAGGGAAGTACAAGGGCCATCGGATTGGCAGCACGGTAGAGCATCAAATGCGCTTCCAGCGATTCCGTGCTGGGGTCGGTCAGATTGTGAAGTGTTGATATGATACCATTTTGATGAAAATCAGCCATATAATCCCCGCAGTTTCCGAGCCACCTGCCTAATCAGCTTTCTGCCAGGATAATACCCAATTCCGAAAAAAGTTCCTGAACCGCAAGGACCCAGCCCTGCGGACCGGGGGCGGGAGCCATCCGGACATGGGATTTGCTCGAGTTTATGCTGACCCCGCGGGGATTGGGCATGATCACGCCTCTGTCGGCAGACTCGATCATTTCCAGGTCGTTGGGCCCGTCGCCAAGGGCGATGGATATCAGCTCGCAATCGGCTTCCTGTTGATCGGCAAAGGAGGCCTTAACCCGCTCCATCGCCTGTGCCTTGTTGGCATCGCCGGTAAAATGATAGAAGCGGCCTCCCCGCTGAATTCGAATCTTTGCTTCAGCCATGATCGCGCTGAGTTCCTCCATCGCCCCATCCGACCCTGACCAGAGAAACGGTTCTGACGCATCTCGCTGCTTGGCAAGCAGCGCCTGCTGCAATTTCAGGCCCGTGGCTTGTGAAACCTCTGCTGCGGACATATCCGCAAATCCTCTAATCTGCTGTCGCAAAGCCGGGGGCAGAGCCTCGATCCGCTCCAGAATCTCTCCATATCCGAGTCCGGAGAGGACATGTTGCGGTCCCGTAAAACCTGCAAAGACAGAGCCTTGCGGAATAACGATAACCGAGCCATTCTCGGTCACGCTAATCATTGCCCTGAGCGGGATCGATTCTTGCAGCCATTGCAATTCCGCCCGGGTCTTGCTCGTAATCGGAATGACGGAGCCGATCGACTGACCGATGATCTGCTCTATCAACAGATCGGCGGGTTTGGCCGAATAGCTTTCGTGATCGAGCAAGGTTCCGTCGAGGTCGGTGAAGATCAGGGGATGGGCAGGGCGCTTCGGCATAGAATAGCCAGCCTATCAGATTGCTCAGGATGCGGCCATGGCAATCCCGTTGCGGGAGAGAATCATTTCCGACGCCTTTTCGGCGATCATGATCGTCGGAGCGTTGGTGTTGCCCGATGGAATGCGCGGCATGATCGAGGTATCGGCCACATAGAGTTTCTCTATACCGCGCACTTTCAATTGACCGTCGACCACCGCCATGTCGTCGGTGCCCATCTTGCAGGTGCCGCATCCATGATACATGGAATTTCCGGCATTTTTCACGAAGTCCATTATTTCGTCGTCGCTGCTAATCTCAGGTCCGGGAACCATTTCTGCCGCCGTCAGGGAAGAGATGGCGGGCTGTGACAAAATTTTGCGACCAAATTTAACGGCGTCGATGTAGACCCTGCGGTCTTCTTCGGCCGTCAGAAACGCAGGATTGATGGCCGGGATCACGCCGGCATCGGCGCTTTGAATATGGCTATGGCCCCGGCTTTCCGGACGCATCTGTGTGAACATGAAGGTAAATCCCGGCTGATCCTGCAGCTTGTTTTTCCGCGCCTTTTCGGGGTCGGTTTCCCCGGAAAACGGAAAGAAATGTATCTGCATATCATTCCGCTCAACCTCTTCGCGGGACTTGAAATAGCCTTGAACGTGGAATCCGCTGTTCGACAGAATTCCTTTTCGCCGCACCGCATATCTCACCAGTTGCTGGAAGAGCTGGAAGCCTCTTGTCTGCTCGTTCATCGATACCGGCTCGCTGGCGCGGCACACAAAGGGTACCATATAATGTTCCTGCAGATTTTCGCCCACGCCTGGCAAAATGTGCAGCGGCTCGACGCCATGTTCTTTCAATATGGCGGGATTGCCGATGCCCGAGAGTTCCAGCAATTGCGGGCTGGCAATCGCGCCTGCCGACAGGACAACAGCGCTGTTGGCCGATATTTCCTTCAATTGCCCATACTGCTCATATTTCACGCCGCTCGCCCGCTTGCCGTCCAGCAGAATTTTGCAGACCGATGCACTGGTTTCGATGGTCAGATTGGAACGCCCTCTCGCTTGCTTCAGGAAAGAACGGGCCGTATTGCATCGGGTTCCGTCCTTCGTATTGATCTGGAAATAGGAAATGCCATACTGATCACCGCGATTGACATCTTCTGCCAGCGGCATGCCGGCTTGTTGTCCCGCCTCCAAAAACGCTTCGCTGAGCGAGTTTTTTTCTTTCATATCCGCAAGATGGGCAACATGCAGGGGACCCGTTGTGCCGTGCCACTGATCCGGACCGCGGGCGTTGTTTTCGGAGCGCATGAAATAGGGCAGTACCTCCGACCAGCTCCACCCGGCATTGCCGGCGGCTGCCCAGTCATCATAATCCTGTGCCTGGCCGCGAACATAGAGCAAGCCGTTGAGGGCGCCGCTGCCACCGATGACCTTGCCGCGCGGATAGGCAAAGCGGCGACCACCGCTATTTTCCATTGGCTGCGTCTGATAGGGCCAGAGCAGGCCCGGATTATCTAGCGTATAGGCATAGGCTCCGGGAACCGCGATCGACCAATAATTGTCATCGCTACCCGCCTCCAGCAACAACACTTTATTGGCCGGATCCGCTGACAATCGATTGGCCAGAACGCATCCCGCCGATCCCGCACCCACGATGATATAGTCGTAACTCCCGGATATGGTCATCTCGATCGCTTCCCTTGTCCGCCTATCAAATAGCGCGCCGGTCCACTGGCCATACTGCTATTAATGGCAGCATCGGTCCCCAGCGTTAATGATGGAGAGGGGACAAGCTGCAAACAGGGGAGGAGGGAATGAAAAATGTCGTGAAATAATGGCGGACAGGGTGGGATTCGAACCCACGGAGAGCTTGCACCCTCGGCGGTTTTCAAGACCGCTGCATTCGACCACTCTGCCACCTGTCCGCATAGTTCAAAAAGCCGGGTCGAACGCGTCCTAGCCTCCCCGTTTTGAAAGCGCAAAACATTTTGCAAATGGATGAAATCGCGCGGCAAGTCTGCCAGCTGTCCGGTCTTTCGGGTCCAGCGGTTGCTCGCGCGGGTTATTTAGGGATTCCCCTTCGACTCGCTTTGTGCGACAAAGACGTGACGAAAGGGAAGTATTCATGCGTATCATGACCGCCATCGCCTGCAGCGCTCTTGCACTTGTCAGCATCAGCGCTGCAGTGCCGATCCAAGACGCCAGGGCCCAGGCCAATTCCAGTTTTGAATCCTATCTGCAGGAGGTGCGGGAGAAAGCCTTGCGGCAGGGGGTCCGCGCGCAGACTCTGGATCAGGTTCTGCCCGGCCTGACCTATAATCCGCGGGTCGTTTCGCTTGATCAGTCGCAGCCGGGAGGCAGCCCCAACAGCGCCATTCCGCCCTTTGCGCCTTATCAGCAGCGGCATATCACGCCAGCCCGGATCGAGCAGGGCAAGGCAGCCTATCGGCGGCTGATCGCAAAGCTGATCGACGTCGAGCGGGAAACCGGCGTGCCCGGCCCGATCATCATGGCGATCTATGGCAAGGAAACCAATTACGGTTCCTATACCGGTGATTTCGATATTCCCCGGTCCTTGGCCACCCTAGCCTATGAAGGCCGGCGCCGCGCCCTGTTTGAACCCGAATTGCTGGCAGTATTGAAGCTGATCGACAATGGAGTGCCGCAATCTGTTCTCAAGGGCAGCTGGGCAGGGGCGATGGGCAAGCCGCAATTTCTGCCTTCGGTCTATCTGCGTCTGGCGAAAGACGGCAGCGGCGATGGCTATGCGGATATATGGGGCAGCGAATATGATGCGGTCGCTTCAATCGCCAATTATTTTGTCCATTCGGGATGGCGCCGGGGAGAACCCTGGGGCATCGCCGTCAACGTGCCTTCCTCGCTTGATCGCGCGGCAGTCGAAAGCAAGATTGTTCCCACCCGCTGTCCGCGTGTCTTTGGCCGTCACAGCCAGTGGAAGAGCATGAAAGAATGGCGGGCTCTGGGTGTCGTTCCGGCCACCGGAAAAAATCTTGAGGGCGGGACGATGGCGACCTTGCTGGAACCCGATGGGGCGGGCAACCGCGCTTATTTGCTGACTGGCAATTATCGCGTCATTCTGGATTATAACTGTTCGAATTTTTACGGGCTAGCAGTGGGGTTATTGGCGGATGAAATACGCAGTTAAACTTGGCATATTGTCAGCGGCCATCGTGGCGATTTCCGGCTGTGCCGGTTCGCGCGATTTTGGCCAGGGTGCGGGCGGAACTCCGCCTCCGGGAGGCGTCGGCAAGCCAGGCGGGGCGGCAGCAATTTCCGACTATCCACAGAAAATTGGCGACCCTTACCAGGTGAGCGGCATTACCTATACACCCGAGGACGTCCAGAGCTACGACGAAGTCGGCTATGCCAGCTGGTATGGTGAAGAACTGGCGGGAAATGTGACCGCCAACGGCGAAGCCTTCAATCCGCAAGGAATCTCGGCCGCGCACAAGACGCTGCCGCTGCCATCCTATGTCGAAGTGACGGCGCTCGACACCGGTCGTACCATCCTGGTGCGAGTCAATGATCGGGGACCATTTGCCACCGACCGCCTGATCGACCTGTCGCTCGGGGCGGCAAGACAGCTGGGCATTGACCGCAATGGCGTCTCCGGCGTCAGGGTTCGCAAGGTCAATCCGATTGAGCAGGAGCGGGCCGTGCTGCGCATGGGGGCTCCTGCGACCGAACGCATCGCGACACCGGATTCCCTGTTGTCGATATTGCGGAAAAATCTGGCCAAGCTTCCTCGTCCGGCGGAGCCGGTCAAACAGGCTGCGGAATCCAGCCATGCTCCATCACCGGCTGTTTCAACCAATCCTCGGACTCCGGCGAAAACATCCGGCACACGCGACGGTCGCTTCATCGTCGAAGGTCCGGGACGACCGGTTGCCGCAGAAAATAGCGTCGGCGACAATTATGTCGGCGGACTGGCCGGATCCTATGTGGTTCAGGTGGCCGCTTTCAGCAGCAAGTCGCGCGCCGATACGCTGGCCAAAAAAATCGGTGCCCGGGTGATACCGGACGGTAGCCGATCCATTTGGCGGGTGCGTTACGGCCCCTTCGCCAGCGAACAAGAAGCGCAAGCAGGGCTGGCACAGGCGCAGCAGCGGGGTTATAGCGGAGCACGTGTTTTGCGTGCGGATCAATGATCTTGAGTCGCTAATCATTTATCGGGAATCTTGGCCTACATGAAAAAATATCTACTGGCGTCACTGCCGTTTATCGCCCTATCGTCCGTGGTGGTCGCTGCCCCCCGCTTTGAAACCGATGCGCCGATAGCCTATATGACGGACCTGTCTTCCGGAGCCGTGCTGTTCGAGAAAAATGCGGACAAGCAAATTCCGCCGGCCTCCATGGCCAAGATGATGACCGTCTATGTCGCCTTTGACCTGATCCAAAAGGGCAAGCTCAAGCTGGACGACAAGTTTCGTGTGAATGAAGAGACCTGGAAAAAGTGGAACAACCAGGGATCCACGATGTTTCTCGGCGTAGGCGATCAGGTCAGCGTGCGCGAGCTGCTGCATGGCATCGTCACTCTGTCTGGGAATGATGCCTGCGTTGTCCTGGCAGAAGGTATTGCCGGCACCGAACCGGCTTTTGTCGGGCTGATGAACAAGCGGGCAAAAGAACTGGGCATGTCGAACAGCCGGTTCGGCAACAGCAATGGCTGGCCGGATGAAGGCGTGACCGTGGTTACTGCGAGAGATTTGGCGACGCTGGGATCGGCCACGGTGAATAATTTCCCGAAACTCTATGATGCTTTTTATGGTCAGGACGCATTTGAGTGGAACGGTATCACTCAGTCAAACCGCAACCCCCTGATGGGCAAGGTGGCGGGCGCCGATGGGTTGAAGACCGGACATACCGAAGAAGCGGGCTATGGCTTTACCGGTTCTGCAGAACAGAAGGGGAGGCGGTTGGTCTCGGTTCTCGCTGGTCTGGACAGCTATGGTGGCCGGATCGAGGAATCGGTTAAATTCATGAACTGGGGCTTCAATGCATGGGAGCCCAAAAAGCTCTTTGACAAAGGCACGAAGGTTCAGACGGCAGAAGTTCAACTGGGTGACCATTCCTCCGTTTCGCTTGTCGCGCCGAAGGATCTTTTTGTCACGATCCCAAAAGCTTCCGACGGCAATGTCTCGATGAAAGTGACCTATCAAGGGCCGATCAAGGCTCCCATCGCCAAAGGGCAGCCGATCGCGACACTGGTCGTCACGACGGTCGATGCCGGCAAACAGTCGGTGCCTCTGGTCGCGGGCGAGGATGTCGGAGAAGCTGGTTTCTTTGACAGAGTCTGGGCCGGATTGAAGTCTCTGCTCGGGCTGGCGTGACCCCAGGCCGCTTTATCAGCCTGGAGGGCGGCGAAGGGACCGGCAAGTCAACGCAGGCCGTCGCTCTGGCGAAAATGCTCGAGCAAAAAGGCTATGCGGTGCAGCTGACGCGCGAGCCGGGCGGCACTCCTGGTGCCGAGATAATCCGTGAAATGCTGCTGACCGGCGGCGAGGACAAATGGGATATCCGCACCGAGGCCCTGCTGTTTGCCGCTGCCCGCGCCGAACATTGCGCCAAGCTCATTCGCCCGGCTCTAGCGCGCGGAGAATGGGTTGTCTGTGATCGGTTCATCGACAGCAGCCGCGCCTATCAGAGCGTGAATGGTGCACTGAGCGATGAAGAAATCATGGAACTGCATCGGGTCGGGAGCAATCGGCTGATGCCGGACCGGACCTTCATCCTCGATCTGCCGGAGGCGGTCGCCTCGAAAAGAGCTGCGGCGCGCGATCGCGGCGGCAGCGATCGGATCGGCGGCCGGAAGAGTGCCTATCATCAGGCCGTCATGGTCAATTTCCGTCAGTTTGCGGCCGACGAGCCCGAACGTATTCGCATCATCGACGCCGCGCAGAGCGTCGAATCCATCACCGCTATGCTGGTGCAGAATCTTGGCGACTTGATGTTATGACGTCATATTTGGGTCACGAAAAAGCAGAGCAGATATTTCGCCAGTCGCTCGCCAGGGATATGCTTCATCATGCCTGGATTTTGGCAGGCGACAGGGGACTGGGCAAGGCCGGCTTTGCCCAGCAAGCCGCGCATTTCCTGCTCAATTCCCGCAACCGTCCAGCCCGTTTCTCCGCTACTCAGGATGATGAAGCCGGCCATCTGCTTGCCGCAGGGTCCCACCCGGATTTCCGGTTGCTGCGCCGCGGACCGAAAGGGGACAAGGAGGAAAAGAAGGCGCGGGACAATGGCCTGGATTCGCTTGATGAGCATGACCTTGCACGGAATATCAAGGTTGACCAGATTCGGGCTTTGCAACCGCTGTTTCAGAATCAGGCGTCTATTTCCGAATATCGGGTTGTGATTATCGATGCGGCCGATGATCTGGAGCGCGCCGGAGCCAACGCGATATTGAAAAATTTGGAAGAGCCGCCGAAAAATACCATTTTCTTTCTGATCAGCCATATGCCCGACCGGTTGCTGCCGACAATCCGGTCGCGCTGCCAGATGCTGCGCTTTGAACCGCTGAACGAGAATGACATGCGGGCCATATTGAAAAATGCCTCGCCCAAATTGAGTGAGGCCGATCTTGATGCACTGGTTCTGGCAGGGGAAGGTTCGCCCGGTCGCGCCCTGCAATATGTCGAAGTCGGGCTTGCGGAGCTGGAAGGGTTGGCCCGGGAAATCATCAAGACCGGCGATCGGGACAATCAGTTGAAGAGCGAATTATCCCGCAAGCTCTCCCTCAAGGCAGCGACTCCGAGATACAGGGCCTTTCTGGAAAGGGCTCCCAGCCTGATCGCCGAGCAGATCAAATATGGTGCGACGGGACAATCGCTGCAGGCGATCGAAAAATGGCGGGAAGCCAGTGACCTCGCCTCTGCGGCAGTGCCGAAAGCGCTTGATAATCAGGCGGTAATATTCCGGCTGGGAAGCCTGATGGGCGATCTTGCACCCTCGCCGCGACAAAAATAGAGATTTTGGCTGTTTACAAGCGCCGTCAATGCATCAAGAGAGAGGGCATGTCTGAACCCTTTTATATTACCACCGCGATAAGCTATCCCAACGGTCGTCCGCACATCGGCCATGCTTATGAGGCGATCGCAGCCGATGCCATCGCCCGTTTTTACCGACTGAGCGGACGCGATGTCCGGCTGATTACCGGCACCGACGAACATGGCCTGAAAATGGTTCAGACGGCGCGTGCAGCCGGCGTCGAAACGATCAGGCTCGCCGATGAAATGTCCTCTTATTTCATAGAGATGTGCGATAAACTCAATATCGGGTATGACGGTTTTCGCCGTACCAGCGAACCGGCGCATCATGACGCCAGCAAGGCTCTGTGGAAAGCGATGGAGGCCAATGGCGATCTCTATCTGGACCGCTATGAAGGCTGGTATTCCGTGCGCGACGAGGCTTTTTATGCCGAAGACGAGCTGGAAACAGGCGAGGGGGGCGTAAAGCTCTCTCCGCAGGGCACCCCTGTCGAATGGACAGCGGAGGAGACATGGTTCTTCAAACTGTCCGAATATCAGGACAGGTTGCTGAAATTATTCGAAGAGCATCCCGAATTTATCCAGCCCGAAAGCCGGCGCAATGAAGTCATGCGCTTTGTCGAGGGCGGGCTGAGGGATCTGAGCATATCGCGCACCAGCTTTGACTGGGGCGTTCCGGTTCCGGGCTCGCCGGGCCATGTCATGTATGTCTGGGTCGACGCGCTGACGACCTATATGACCGGTGTCGGCTATCCCGACACCGAGGGCATGTTCGCAAAATATTGGCCGGCTGACCTTCATCTGATCGGCAAGGATATCGTGCGCTTTCATGCTGTCTATTGGCCAGCCTTTCTGATGAGCGCCGGACTGGCGCTCCCCAAACAGGTGTTCGGCCACGGTTTTCTGCTGAACCGGGGCGAAAAAATGTCGAAATCGGTGGGCAATGTGGTCGACCCGATGGCGCTGGCTGAGCGTTTTGGCGTCGATCAACTGCGCTATTTCCTGCTCGCCGACGTGGTGTTCGGCAAGGATGGAACCTATTCGGCCGATGCCATTGTCACCAAGACCAACGCTGATCTGGCCAATAATTTCGGCAATCTCGCCCAGCGCAGCCTGTCGATGATCGCCAAGAATTGCGACGGATTTATACCCCAGCCCGGTACCGCCACAGATGCCGAGAAAGAGCTGCTCCGCCAGCTCGATCGCTGTTTTGCAGCCGTGACAGAGGCCATGACTGGCGGTCTGTTCAAGATTGACCAGGCGCTTGACACCATTCGCGAGCAGTTGAGCGCAACCAACACCTATTTTGCGGATCAGGCGCCCTGGGCGTTGCGCAAAACCGATCCTGCCAGTGCGGATAGCGTGCTCTACCATACGGCGGAAGCGATCCGGCAATTGGCGATCATGCTGCGCTGGGTGATGCCGGAAAGCTGCGACAAGATGCTGGACCTGCTGGCTCAGCCACCAAATGCGCGGGAGTTTGACCATCTGGGGACCGCGATTGAGCCCGGTCTTGAATTGCCACAGCCGGTCGGGATATTCCCCCGCCTTGAACTGCTGAAAGACGAGGTAAATCCCTGAATGCTGGTCGATAGCCATTGCCATCTGAACTACAAGGGTCTGGTCGAGGAGCAGGGCGCTGTACTCGATCGCGCTCGGGAAAGCGGTGTCACCGCGATGCTCAATATCTCTACCCGCGAAAGCGAATGGCGGGATATTGTCGCGACGGCCGAACGGGAACAGGATGTCTGGGCCAGCATCGGCATTCACCCGCACGAAGCCGACGCGCACCCTGATGTCGATCTTGGCAAGCTCGTCAAGGAGGCCGCCCATCCGCGGGTTGTTGCGATCGGCGAAACGGGACTGGATTATTATTATGATCACAGCGACCGGGAGCGGCAGAAGCAGAGCTTTCGCACCCATATTCATGCCGCACGCCAAACCGGCTTGCCGATCATCGTCCATACGCGCGATGCCGAGGACGACACCACCGCAATCATGGCCGAGGAAATGGAGCTGGGCGCCTATAGCGGTGTGATCCATTGCTTTACCGCCAGCGAGGATTTCGCCCGGAAAGCGCTGGCGCTTGGCCTTTATATTTCGATCTCCGGTATCGTAACCTTCAAAAATGCGAAAGACCTGAAGGAAACGGCTGCAAAACTGCCGCCGGACCGGCTTCTGGTCGAAACCGACGCACCTTTCCTTGCCCCGGTTCCGCATCGCGGAAAGACCGGAGAGCCGGCCTTTGTTGCGGATACCGCCCGTTATCTGGCCGAATTGCGCGGCGAGGAATATGAGCAGCTTTGCGAAACCACCGCTCGCAATTTCTACCGGCTCTTTTCCAAGGCGCGGTCCTGAATGTGGCGTTGAAGCTGACGATATTGGGATGCGGGACCTCGACCGGGGTGCCGCGCATTGGCAATGACTGGGGCGATTGCGATCCGAAGGAACCGAAAAACCGGAGAAGCCGCGTTTCAATTCTGGTGGAAAGCGAAACGACCAGGATATTGGTCGATACGTCGCCGGATTTGCGCAACCAGTTTCTCGACAATGGCATTGATCATATCGACGCAGTGATCTGGACGCATGACCATGCTGATCATTGCCACGGCATCGATGATCTGCGGCCCGTTTTCCAGCGAACGCGCGAGCCCATTCCTGCCTATGCCCGCCCTTTCGCGCTTCAGAGTTTGCAGCAGCGTTTTTCCTATATTTTCGAGGGACATAGATATTATCCTTCTCTTTGCGAGGGAAGGGCGCTGGAAGAGCAGGGCGTTGAAATCGGAGATATTGCTGTCAGCCATGTCGATCAGCCCCATGGCGGCATAACGTCCGCCGGGCTGCGCTTCGATCATCGGGGAAAATCCATCGTTTACGCCACCGATTTTGGCGAGGTGACCCCGGAAATGCGGGCTTTATACCACAACTGCGACCTGTTTGTCGTCGACGCCTTGCGCGACGAGCCGCATCCCACTCATGCGCATCTCGATATGACTTTGGCGCTTGTTGAGGACGTCAAGCCGGGTCTCAGTCTGTTGACGCATATGGACAAGTCGATGGACTATGCCCATCTTGTCAGCATATTGCCGGATCATGTCCGGCCAGCCTATGATGGCTATGTGAGAGAAATCTGAACTGTGACAGAGGACCAGAATATCAATCTTGTGTTCGCGATCGGTGCGCTGGTACTGGTTGCCGGCGCCTTGTTTTCGCGTCGCATTGGACTGGGCGAGATTATCCGCAACATATTGGCGTGGGTCGCGATCTTTGCGCTGTTCATCGTCGGCTTTTCCTATCAGCGTGAAATATTGGCGGTCTGGGGCCGGGTCACCGGAGAAATGACCGGAGGAAACGAACAGGCGGTGGTCGGGGATACGTTGCGGATCCGCCAATCGGCGGACGGTCATTTCTGGGTCGATGCAGAGGTTAACGCGGAGCCGGTGCGGTTTCTGATCGACAGCGGCGCGACCACCACGGCAATGACTTTGGCGACGGCACAGAAAGCCGGCATCAATATCAGTGACAGTCCGTTTCCAGTTATCCTGAGCACCGCCAACGGATCCGTCCAGGCGCAGCGCGGAACCATTCAGTCGTTGCAGATCGGACCGATGCTGGCAAAGGATCTGCCGGTTGTGGTGGCGGAGGAATTTGGCGATTCCAATGTGATCGGGATGAATTTTTTGTCAAGTTTGCGAAGTTGGCGCGTGGAGGGTACGGAAATGGTGTTGGAACCGCCGGCTGGAGCCCCTGCGGGATGAGTTTTTATTTAACATAATATATATTATCAACCTTATCGACAGACCGGAACGGATGGCCCATTGATCGATCCCCTGCTAGAAATCATGCGGCTTTTGCGCGATCCGGACACCGGATGCGAATGGGACAAGGTGCAGACCTTCAAGACCATTGCGCCCTATACGATCGAGGAAGCCTATGAAGTTGCCGATGCCATAGAACGTGACGATATGGTGTCACTTCGCGACGAACTTGGCGATCTCCTGCTGCAGGTCGTATTTCACAGCCAGATTGCGGCCGATCAGGGCAAGTTCGACTTTCAGGACGTGGTCACGTCGATTTGCGACAAGATGACCCGGCGGCATCCGCATATTTTTGGCGAAGCCAGCGAGAGTCCGGGATGGGAACAGATCAAGGCAGGCGAACGCGAGCAGTCCGGCCAGTCGAGCGCGCTCGACGGTGTGGCACTGGCCCTGCCCGCCCTGCTGCGCGCGCAGAAGATCCAGAAGCGGGCGTCCCGGGTGGGTTTTGACTGGCCGGACAAGGCGCCGGTCAAGGAAAAGCTGCTTGAGGAGCTGGACGAAGTCGAGGCGGCGAGCAGCGACGAGCAAGTCCACGAGGAAATCGGTGACCTGCTCTTTTCGGCGGTCAATCTGGCCCGGCATTACAAGGTCGATGCGGAACGCGCGCTCGCCGACGCGACAGAGAAATTTACAAAGAGATTCAATCTAGTGGAAGCAAACCTTGATAAAGACATGGAGGAAATGTCGATCGAGGAGCTGGAAGCAGAATGGCAGAAGGCCAAGACCAGCCTGGCGACCGGCTGAGCACTTAGTCCAGCGCGTCGTAGCGGCCCCAGTTTCGCGGTGACATTTCCACCTCCAGCACCAGTTCATCCGCCTGTTGTTCGCTGCTCAGCACTCGACCATTTTCATGCAGCCAGGCCATTCGCTTGCCGTCGGACGCCGCAATGATGATCTGTTCGCACTTATAGCCTTCGGACAAGGTTTTCGCGATCAGATTGACCAATATATCGACCCCCGCGCCGGTTTCGGCCGAGATAGCGCAAACATTTTCCGGCAGCGGTGGCATGATCCGCGCATATTCCGGGGCGTCGGGATCAATCTTGTCGATCTTGTTCCAGGCCTCGATCACGGGAGGCCCCTCTCCTGCTTCCTCGGAGACGCCGAGATCGGCCAAAATCTGCCGGACGTCACGCGCCTGGGCGTCGGTCGCTTCGTGCGAAATATCGCGAACATGGACGATGATGTCGGCGGCGGTCACCTCTTCCAGCGTGGCGCGGAAGGCCGCGACCAGTTGCGTCGGCAGATCGGACACGAAGCCCACCGTGTCCGACAGGATCGCCTTGTCATAGCCGGGCAGCGAAAATTCGCGCATCGTCGGGTCGAGAGTTGCAAACAGCAGGTCCTCGGCAAAGACATCGGCCCCGGTCAGTCGGTTGAACAGGGTCGATTTGCCGGCATTGGTATAGCCAACCAGTGCAATCACTGGCCAGGGCGCGCGCTGGCGCCGGTCGCGATGCAGCGCGCGGGTCTTGCGCAAATGGGCCAGATCCTTGCGCAATTTCGCCATCCGGTCGCGGATCATCCGGCGATCGGATTCGATCTGGGTTTCGCCCGGACCACCCAGAAAACCGAAACCACCGCGCTGCCGCTCCAGGTGGGTCCAGCTGCGCACCAGACGACCGGCCTGATAGTCAAGATGAGCGAGTTCAACCTGAAGACGCCCCTCAGCGGTGGCGGCTCTGGCACCGAATATCTCCAGAATCAGGCCGGTTCTGTCGATAACCTTGACGTCCAGCTTCTCTTCCAGATTGCGCTGCTGGATGGCACTCAGACTGCCATCGACAATCAATATGGTTGCGGACTGTTCCGCCATCATCTTGCCGATCTGGTCGACCTGTCCCGATCCGAACAGCGTGGCCGGCTTGGGTTTGCGAACCGAGAAATAAACCGTATCGGTGGCGACCAGACCAATCGCGCGAGCGAGACCGGCCGCTTCGGCCAGCCGATGCTCGAGCGCAGCCTGGCTCAAGGACACCATATCCGGATGAGCGATCAGCGCCCGACCGCTTTTGCTGTCGAGACTTTCCTTCTCAAATGGGATCAATGCGCACCATCGTCGGCATTGTTATAATCGGCCAGATTGAGCGGTCCGCCCGGCTGCACCGTCGATATCGCATGTTTGTACACGAGCTGAGACAGCCCTTCGCGTTCCAGCAATATGCAAAACAGGTCATAGGCAGCGACCTCGCCCTGCAACATCACGCCGTTCACCAGAAACATGGTCACGGGGTCGTTGCTGTCGCGAACGGCGGTAAGAAATACCTCCTGAAGGACCCCTGCCCTTGCCTTCGCCTTCGCCATCATCTCGGTAAAGGGCTCGGTGTCGAGCGCCTCTGACGGCATGATCGTCGAAATGGCATGTTTGTAGACCAGCTGCGACTGACCGTCGCGGCGAAGCAGGACGGAAAAATTGTCGAACCAGGTGACAATGCCCTGAAGCTTGACACCCTTGACCAGAAACATCGTCACGGGGGTTTTCGACTTCCGGAGGGAATTCAGGAATAAATCCTGCAAGTTGTTTGATTTATCGGTCATATTTGACTCCTATTATTGGCTGTCTTTGCGACGGCATGATATTATTTCTGCGCTTACGCCTTGTGCCACCCGGGGGGCTGCTATCGCATATATGGGATTTGCGCCGTTACGACAACCGATAACCATGGCAGTCAGTCAACGTCCTGTTTCTTTCGCGAGGCGAGACCCAGAATCTTCAATTTGCGGTGCAAGGCGGAACGTTCCATGCCGATGAAATTGGCGGTTTTGGAAATATTCCCGGAAAAACGCCGAATCTGGACCTTCAGATATTCCCGTTCGAAGCTCTCCCGCGCCTCGCGCAGCGGCGAGCCCATCAGCGACGCGACGCCCTGGTCGATATCATCGTCATTGCCGAGCACCTCCGGCGGCAGCATTTCAACCTCGATCCTGGCGAAATTGTCCTTCGGTGCCAGAATGATCGTGCGTTCGACCACGTTGCGCAACTGACGGACGTTGCCCGGCCAGTCACAGGCCTGCAGCGCGGCCATCGCCTCATCCGATATTTCGGGAGGGTGCAAACGCTGTTCGGCGGCAAAGCGCGCGGCATAATGTTCAACCAGCACCGGAATATCCTCGCGTCGCTGGTTCAGAGGCGGCAACACGACCGGAACGACATTGAGGCGATAGAACAGATCTTCCCGGAACCTTTTTTCGCGGATCTCGACTTCGAGATCGCGCGATGTCGCCGATACAACGCGGACATCCACGCTGACTTTCTGGGAACCGCCAAGCCGGTTGAAACTCTGTTCGGTCAGGACCCGCAAAATCTTGCCCTGCGTGTCGAGCGGCATGTCGGCCACCTCGTCGATGAACAGGGTGCCGCCGTGCGCCTCTTCCATCAATCCGGTTTTTTCGATCTTGCCATTGCGTTCGGTGCCGAACAGCTCTTCCTCGACGCTTTCAGGCGACAGGCGCGCTGCGCTGATCGTGACAAAGGCCGCATTGGCACGCGAACTCCAGTTGTGCATCAGGCGCGCGGCGACTTCCTTGCCGACTCCGGCGGGCCCGGAGATCAGCAAGCGACTGCCGGTGCCGGCAACGCGCTTCAAGGTCGCCCGCACGTTGTTGACCGCCGCCGAATTGCCGGTCAGCTCGTCCGCGAAGCCAACCCGCGCTTTCAATATTTCATTTTCCCGGCGCAGCCGCTCGGTTTCCGTTGCCCTGGCGACCAGATGCAGCAGATGTTCCGCTTCAAACGGTTTCTCGATAAAATCGACAGCGCCCTGCGAAATGGCAGCGACCGCCGTGTCGATATTGCCATGGCCGGAGATCACGATGATCGGCATCTTGGCATCAAGCTGCTTCAGTTCGGACAACAGTTCCAGCCCGTCCAGACGCGAGCCTCGCAGCCAGACATCCAGCAGGACCAGGGAGGGACGCCGTTCGTTGACGGCGGCAATGGTCTCGTCACTGTTGGCCGCCACCCGGGTGGTATATCCCTCGTCTTCCAAAACACCGGATATCAGATCCCGAATGTCGGGTTCGTCATCTACAACCAGAATATCTAACGCCATGTGGGTCCTCTAACTCTCATTTATCCATTGCGGCCATTTGTTCGGCACTGTCGTCGGAATCGGATGGCGCACTGATCGCATTGTCGTGCGACAGCCGCGCCAATTTGGAAGGGTTGAGCCGGATCGTCACCCGCGTACCGCCGCCGGGTGCGTCGCTGAATTTCATCTCGCCGAAATGTTCCTCGATGATCTTCTTGACGATGGCGAGGCCCAGCCCCGTGCCACTGGCCCGGGTGGTCATATAAGGCTCGACGATCCGGTCCCGCTCGATCGGCAGACCTATGCCATTGTCGGTCAGTTCGATAATGACAAGCTGGTTCTCCGAGTGAATGGCCAGATTTATCTCGCCGTCGGCAACCTGAAAATCGGGACTGGTTTCCGCTTTTTGCTGAATGGCTTCTGCGGCATTCTTGATGATATTGGTGAATGCCTGCCCGAGTTGCCGCCGATCACAGACCAGAGTGACCGGCTGTTCGTCCGCCGTAAAATTGAAGCTGATATCCGGCCATGCCACATCCTGCATGAACAGGGCCTGTTTCAGGATATCGTCGAGATTTTCGCGACGGAAAACGGGCTTGGGCATTCTGGCGAAAGAGGAAAATTCATCGACAATATTTCTCAGATCTCCCACCTGCCGGACAATCGTTCCGGTGAGATTTTCGAACACATCGAGATCGACCGTCAGCTTGCGTCCAAACCGGCGTTGCAGCCGCTCTGCGGCTAGCTGAATCGGCGTCAGCGGGTTTTTGATTTCATGGGCGATACGACGAGCGACATCGGACCATGCCGCACGCCGCTGGTCGAGCAATTGCTGGGTTATGTCTTCAAAGGTAATGACATGGCCGCTGGGACCTCCCCCGACTATCTTTACCGCCAGCGTCCGCATGTCCGCATCGGAGGCAAATTCGATGATGCTGTTTTCAACGCCTTCGGCAATCAGCTCGGCAAATTGCGGAGCGGCCTTGGCAATGTCGGCATCGAGCAGGTCATCGATCGGTTTCGAGAGCAGCGACTGGGCCTGAGAATTGACCAGCTTGATCTCGCCTTTTTCGTCCAGACTGATGATACCCGCAGTGACCGATTCCAGCACCGCCTCGATGAAGGCGCGGCGGCTGCCCAATTGCTCGTTCGCGGTCATCAGGGCCGTGGTCTGCGTTTCCAGCCGCTCCGTCATCCGGTTGAAGGCCCGCCCCAGCGTGCTGATCTCGTCATTTTCGAACGTTGTGGGGACGCGCGTTGCCAGATCCCCTTCGGTAACCCGCTTCGCCGCGTGCACCAGATCGCTGACCGGCTTGACCAGCCGGTCTGCGACCAGCAGCGCAATCCACAAGACCAGACCGACGATGAGCAGGGAGATGACGAACAGCGCGATATTGAACTGCAGCTGCAGGCCTCTCGACCGCGAGAAAAGCTCTTCATAATCCGCCAGCACGGACTGCGCCCGCTCCCACTGGCTCAGCGCCAGCATATCGGAATCGCGCGCAGCGTAGAGGAATATACGCGATTTCAGATCAAGCGCGGTCACCGCCTCGATCTTGTTGGGCCTTGCCGTCACGACATAGCTCTGCCCCTGCTGGAGCTGTTTCATCACCGCTTCGGTTATCTTGGGTCCCTGGTCATTGTCATCGGGATCGACCGCCGCTGCTGTTCTGGCAACACCATCCGACCCGATTTCGATAATCGCCGACTCGTTCAGCTTGCGCGACAGCACCTGAAAGACATAACCTTCTGCAAATTCCGGACTTTCCAGATCGGCCTGCTGCAAATAGTTGCGCAGGTCATTGGCCATGGTGATCGTCTCTTCACCCACCTCCCGCTGGTTCTGCTCATAATAGCCCCGGGCCAGGTCATTGGCGTTTTCCAGCATGCCTCTGGCGCGGTCGGAGAACCAGAATTCTACGCCATATTGAAAAAGCAGCGACGCGAAAATGACCACCAGCAGCATCGGGATGCTGGCGACGAGCGAGAACAGGGCGACCAGACGGACGTGCAGCCGGCCCTTGCTGCCGATGGCAGACCGGGCGGCCCTGCCCTTTGCGATCCGGCGGCCAAAGAGCACCAGCAGAGTCATCGCCGGAATCAGATTGGCGACCAGCAGAGCGGCAGTCAGGGGCGGGGAAATAAAATCGGTCTGCTCGGACTGACCGCTCAGAATATAATAGCTGCCGATCATGATCGCGCCGAACAGCACGATAACGATCCACTCGACACGCCGCATGACGGTCTCTTTTTCGGCCAGCAGAGCGAGACGGCGCAGCCAGTTCGGCACACGTTTTTCGGAGCGTTGTTGAAAAACCGTCATTGTGTTTTCAATACAACAGTTTCGTTGCTGGAAAAGCACTTATATTGCAAATATATCACGGTTCGGCGAATCTCACCGTCGGTTCGTCGCGATCTGCTATTTGGACCGGGTCGGATCAATCTGATATTCGTTAAGTTTCTTGCGCAACGTGTTGCGATTGATCCCGAGAATTTTTGCCGCCTTGATCTGGTTGCCATGGGCCTGGTGCATCATCTCGATCAGCAGGGGTTTTTCAAATTTTTCAAGGGCCTGTGCGTAGAGATTTTCCCTCTCCGGCGCGGCCATCAGATCGAGCACGATCGACTTGATATGGCCTTCAAACTCCATATTGGCGGATTCGACCCGGTCGTCGCCGCGCTCGGCCGCCAGAATCTGGCGAATCGCGTCCTCGGACAGCGTGTCTTCCCTGCCGGTTACCACCAGCCGGTAGATGACATTCTTGAGCTCCCGGACATTGCCGCGCCAGTAATTATGACAGAGAAGGTTCATCCCCTCCTGCGAGATCTGTTTCTGCGGCAGTCCCTCGGTCACCGCAAGCTTGAGAAAATGACTGGTCAGCGCGGGTATGTCGCTGGCGCGTTCCCGCAGCGGCGGCAATTCGATCGGCACCACGTTGATCCGGTAATAGAGATCCTCGCGAAACTTGCCCTGTTCGATCAGTTCGAGGAAATCATGGTTGGTCGCGGCGATGATCCGGACGTCGAGCTTGACCACGCCCTTGCCGCCGACCCGGTTGATTTCGCCGGCCTGAAGCGCGCGCAGCAAGCGGGTCTGGGCGTGCATCGGCATGTCGCCAATCTCGTCGAGAAACAGGGTGCCGCCCTGGGCCTGCTCGAACTTGCCCGAGGCGCTGGCAACGGCACCCGTGAAGGCCCCCTTTTCATGGCCGAACAGTTCCGCCTCGATCAGCTCCGAGGGGATCGCCGCCATGTTGACCGCGATGAAGGGGCCGTTTTTCCGGTGCCCGAGACTGTGAATGGCCTCGGCCACCAGTTCCTTGCCGGTGCCGGATTCGCCCAGCACCAGCACGGACAGGTCATTCCTGAGCAGACGGGCGATCATCCGGTAGACATCCTGCATCGCGGGGCTGCGGCCAACCAGCGGCAGACTTTCCTCGTCCATCGGGGGTTCGGCGGGCTGGACATTCTTGGGCTTCAGGGCCTGGCCGACGACCTTGACCAGTTCGTCAAGATCGAAGGGCTTGGGCAGATATTCAAAGGCGCCGGTTTCCGAAGCGCGCACGGCGGTATTCAGGGTGTTCTGGGCGGAAATGATGATGATCGGGATGTCCGGGTGAGTCGCCTTGACCCTGTCCAGGGAAGAAATGCCGTCGCCCTCCCCCTCCCCCAGCCCGACATCGGTGAGCAGCAGATCATAGCGGCTGCTTGCCATCAGCGCGTCGCGTTCGGCGATCGACTTGCAATTCTCGACTTCATAGCCTTCGGCCCGCAGCGCCGTTATGATGACGTGGCTGACCGAGAGATCGTCTTCCACCAGGATGATTTTTTCATGGGCCATGGCTTGTCCTGCGCTCAGATTTTAGGGGCGACGGGAAGAAACAGGGTGAACCTGCTCATCTCGTAGTGATTTTGACGGTCGTAGCGGATGCGCCCGTTCATATCGCGCATCAGCTTCTTGACCAGGGCGAGGCCCCCCCCCTGCCCCTCTTTCTTGGTCGAGACGAAGGGGGAGAAGATTTCCCGCTCCAGTTCCGGCGGAACGCCCGGCCCATTGTCGCAGACCATGATCTGGATCGGCAGGCGGACAGCGCTGTTTTCGCCCTGGGCGGAGAGCGAGGCGCCGAAGCTGTACCGGGTGATGATGCGGATTTCCGGGGCGGGCAGATGTTTGGTGGCGTCGACGGCATTGGCCAGCAGGTTGGTCAGCACCTGCATCATCGCATCCGGGTCAACCAGCGCGTCCGGCAGAGAGGGATCGAACTTGTCACGAATCTTCACCACCTGCCCGGTGGCGGCCTCGGTCGAGCGGCGGGCGCGGTCGATCAGGCTGTGGATATTGACTGCCCTGGTCTGGGCCGGCTGGTTGGAAGACAGGGTCTGCATCCGGTTGAGCAGATTGACCACCCGCTCGACCTCGGCGGTGATCATCTGGGTCAGCGGTTTCTGCGATTCGTCCAGTTGCCGGTCGAGCAGCTGAGCGGCGCCGCGGATCGCGGCCAGCGGGTTCTTGATCTCGTGGCTGAGGATGTCGGGCGCGCGGATCGCGAGATTGGACGGGTCGCTGTTCTCGCTTTCGAGAATCGGACCGTCCTGCGGCATCGGCGACAGCGAGATCAGGCGCCAGTCGGAATCGGATGAGAGGGGATGAATGTCAAAGTCGACAATGCCGAGCCGGCGATCATCGCTCGATATCATGACGCCGCGGGCGGTCAGGCTGATTTCCGGTTCGGTCAGGGCCGCATCCAGTCGCGCGTCGGAAAAATGCAGGACCTGATCAACCCGGCGCCCGACAAGATGTTTGGCGCTGGTCCCGAAGAGCGCCTCACCGGCGGGATTGACCCGGGCGATCAGGTGGTTCGTGTCGACAACAATCAGAGCGTGGCTGAGCGCAGCCAAAATCTGATCGGCCGGAGGACAGCCGTCCATCAAGCCGCCGCTTTGTTCAGCCAGGGCGTATAGAATTCCTCCAGCATCTCCAGCACGACGCGGGGATCCGACTCGCTGTTGGCGCGGTTGCGGAACTCGGCCGAGCCGGTCAGTCCCTTGGTATACCAGCCGACATGCTTGCGCGCGACCTTGACCCCGACATCCTCGCCATAGAGCGTCATCATGTCGCGGTAATGTTCATTGAGAATCGCATATTGCGTGGCGATGTCGGGATCGGGAAGCCACTCGCCGGTCTTGAACCATTGCATGAACTGGCCCAGCAGCCAGGGCTTGCCATAGGCGCCGCGTCCGATCATGACGCCGTCGGCCCCGCTCTGCTCGAGCGCCGCCTGCCCGTCCTCGAGCGTGCAGATGTCGCCATTGACGATTACCGGCACCGAAACCGCCTGTTTGACCTTGCTGACAAAGGACCAGTCGGCGCTGTCACGGTACATCTGGCAGCGGGTGCGGCCGTGCACGACGATCAGCTTGGCACCGAGATCTTCCGCGATATGGGCCAGTTCGGGAGCGTTCAGGCTCTGATGGTCCCAGCCCATGCGCATCTTTACCGTGACCGGCACCTTGACCGCCTCGACCGTCGCCTTGATCAGCGAGGCGGCGAGCGGAAGGTCGCGCATCAGCGCCGAACCGGCGTCGCCGTTGACGACCTTCTTGACCGGGCAGCCCATATTGATGTCGATGATCTGCGCGCCGCGGTCCTCGTTGAGCCTGGCCGCCTCAGCCATGGTCACCGGATCGCAGCCGGCCAGCTGCATCGACACCGGCTCTTCGGTCGGATCCCAGGCGCACTTCTGCAGCGACTGCCGGGTTTCCCGGATCATCGCCTGACTGGCAATCATTTCGGTGACATTGAGCCCCGAACCGAACCGCCGCACCAGTTTGCGGAACGGCAAGTCGGTGACACCGGTCATCGGCGCCAGAATGACGGGGCTCTCGATTTTCAGATCGCCGATAAAAATGGGGTCTAGTTTCATATGCGCTGCCTAAATTTTAAGCAGCCTCTATCGGCAAATCAATTTCGAGGCAAGAATTGCTTCATATCCATTCTGGGCGTAAATCGCCGGCTATGAGCAAAGCCGCCCATCCTTCGGAACAAAACCATGCGCTGATCGTGGCTGCCGGCGTCGGTGCGCGGGCCGGTCTGGAACGGCCCAAGCAGTTTGAACCGATCGGCGGGAAGCCGATGGTGCGGCATAGCGTCGAGAGCTTTTTGTCCCACCCCGGCATCGACCATATCTGGGTCGTGATCGCAGAGGGACAGGAGCAGCAGATGGCAGCGGCCCTTGCCCCGCTTTCCGGCTATAAACTGGTCGTCGGAGGCGCGACGCGCCAACAGTCGGTATACCGCGGACTGCTGGCGATCCGGCAGGCCGGTGGCGCCAGCAACATTCTGATTCATGACGCCGCCCGGCCCTTTGTGTCTCATGACGTCATCGACCGGCTGCTGAAGCAGCTGGAACGGGCACCGGCCGCCGTTCCGCTGCTGTCCTGTGTCGATACGATGGTGCACGTCGAGGGCGACCAGCTGGCAGAAACCGTTGACCGGAACAGCCTGTGGCGCGTGCAGACCCCGCAAGCGTTCGATTTTGTAAAGCTGCTGGCTGCGCATAGTGATTTCCCGGCAGACCGGGATGCGACGGACGATGCCCAGATATTCCGGGCGGCCGGCCATGTCGTGGCGGTGGTGGACGGCGACGAAGCCTTGAAAAAATACACGATGCCCGCCGATTTCGGCGTGAAAGGAAGTGGGGATATGCGCCAGATACGCACAGGCATGGGCTATGATGTGCATCGCCTCGCTCGGGGTGAAGAGCTTTGGCTGGGCGGGATCAAGATTGACCATGACAAAGGACTTTCGGGGCACAGTGATGCCGATGTCCTGCTACATGCGCTGACCGATGCTTTGCTGGGCACGATCGCCGCCGGTGATATTGGCGATCATTTCCCGCCCAGCGATCCGCAGTGGCGCGGAGCGGATTCAGCGCGATTTGTCGAACATGCGGCCGCGCTCATCGCGGAGAAAGGTGGGGTCATCCATAATGTCGATATGACCATCATCTGCGAAGCCCCCAAAATCAAACCGCATCGCGAGACTATGCGCCGCAATATCGCCGCCATATTGGCGGTCGATCTCGACCAGGTGAGCCTCAAGGCCACCACCACCGAGCGGCTGGGTTTTACCGGTCGTGAAGAAGGTATTGCTGCGCAGGCGATTGCCACCATTTCTCTGGAGAACAACCAATGAACGCCAAATTTGCCATGGCGCTGGCCATGCTCGGTCTGGGGCAGTCCGCCGCAGCCCAGGCCGCCGAGCCGACACGATGCCTCAGCGTTGCACAGGCGGAGGCGCTGGTCACCTACCTGCTGCCAAAAACCGTCGATGCCAGTCGGCAGAAATGTTCTGCAAGCCTGCCGACGACATCACCGCTGATGGTTCCAAATTCGGAACGGCTCGCCAAATATCGATTGGCATCGGAAACATCCTGGCCACAGGCGAAAAATGCGGTGAAGCTGCTGGCCGGGGCCAATTTTCCGACGGAAATGGAGGATTCGCTGTTGCGACCGGTTGCCGATGCGTTGTTCACGCAGCTGATCGGGCAGGAAATCAAGCCAAAGGATTGTACGTTGATCGACAAGATTTACCGCGATCTCGCGCCCATGCCGTCGGCCAATCTGGCAAGCCTGGCTGTCACCATCGTCCAGGCGACCACAAAGGAAGACAAGGCACAGACCATTCCTATTTGCAAAATACCGGCATGATGCGCTAACCGCACGTCTATGGAAAATCTCCTACCCAGCGAAATCGTCGAACTGGCGACGAAGGTCGTCGAACAGAATCGCGCTGCCGGGCGACAGATCAGCGTAGCCGAAAGCTGTACCGGGGGCCTGGTTGCGGCCGCGCTTACCGAAGTGCCGGGGAGCAGCGATGTGTTCGATTGCGGCTTCACCACCTATTCCAACGGCGCCAAGCAGAACATGCTCGGGGTCAGCGGCGATCTGCTGGAAACCTTCGGCGCGGTTTCGATCGCCGTTGCCTGGGAAATGGCCCAGGGCGCGCTGGCGGCGTCTGGCTGCGACGTGGCGGTTGCGATTACCGGCGTGGCCGGACCGGGCGGCGGCTCGGAGAAAAAGCCGGTTGGTACCGTGGTGTTCGCCAAGGCCGAAAAAGGCAAAAGTGTCGAGGAAGTGGTGGCAGACCGCAAGAATTTCGGCGAGGAGAAATCCCGCGCCGATATCCGTTTTCAGGCGGTACTGGTGGCGCTGGAACTGCTGCTGCCCGAAGACGGCGCGTAATTTTTTCCGTAGATTTCGCCAGCCCGATCGACAAAGGCGCTGGTCATCTTGTGCAGCGCCTTGGCAAACATCTGCCCCGCCAGTTTCTCGAACATCCGGTTCTTGAACGTGAATTCGACATAGAAATCCACGTGACAGCCGCCGCCGTCGCGGGTTCGAAAGCGCCATTCGTTGTGCAGCTGTTTCAGTGGCCCGTCGAGATAGTCAACATCGATCGACTGATTGCGGACCTTGATCACCCGTGACGAGAATTGCTCCCTAAGTCCTTTGAAACCCACGAGAACGTCAGCGAGCATTTCGGTTTCGCTGTCCGAGCGGATGCGCGTTCCCACGACCCAGGGCAGAAATTCCTGATAGCGTCCGACATCGGCGACCAGCGCGAACATTTGCGCCGCGCTATAGGGCAGATCGCGGGTTTCCCTATGAACCGGCATGCAGGGCACCCGAGCGCGCCAGCTTCTCCTCGCGCGCCTGCTGCATCTTGGCAAAATCCTCGCCGGCATGATAGCTCGACCGGGTCAGCGGGCTGGATGCCACCAGCAGGAAGCCCTTGGCCCGGGCGACCGAGGCATAAGCGTCAAAGGCCTGCGGCTTGACGAATTCGCTGACCTTCACATGCTTCGTGGTCGGTTGCAGATATTGCCCCATGGTCAGGAAATCGATGTCGGCGCTGCGCATATCGTCCATGACCTGGTGAACCTCGAGCCGCTGCTCGCTGAGCCCGAGCATGATACCGGACTTGGTGAAGATCGACGGGTCGAGCCGCTTGACCTGCTCGAGCAGGCGCAGCGAAGCATAATAGCGGGCACCGGGCCGGATCGTCGGATAGAGTCGCGGTACCGTTTCCAGATTGTGATTATAGACATCGGGACGCGCTGCCACGATCGCCTCGACCGCCGCTTGGGTCTTGTTGCGGAAATCCGGGGTCAATATCTCGATCGTCGTTTTCGGAGTCGTGCGGCGCAAGGCCTCGATCACCTTGACGAACTGGCTGGCACCGCCGTCGGCCAGATCATCGCGGTCGACCGAGGTGATGACGATATGTTCCAGCCCCAGCTTGGCGGCCGCATCGGCGGTATGCTGGGGCTCCAGCGCATCGACCGGCATCGGCATGCCGGTCTTGACGTTGCAGAAGGCGCAGGCCCGCGTGCAGACATCGCCGAGAATCATCACCGTGGCATGTTTCTTGGTCCAGCATTCGCCGATGTTCGGACAGGCGGCTTCCTCGCACACCGTGTTCAGCTTGTGCTCGCGCATCAGGGCGCGGGTTTTCTCGAATTCGGTGCCCATGGGCGCCTTGACGCGAATCCAGTCGGGCTTGCGCTGGCGCTGTGGGGGGCTGTCGGGCGATGTGATTTTGGTGATTTCGTTCATTTCTATCAAATAGGGAAAGAAAACCGCTCTTGCCACCCCCAAAACCAGTGATATGGACCGAAACATGACAAAATTCTCCGACCTGCTCGACGGCTATCGCCGCTTCCGTTCCTCGCAATGGCACGCCCAGCGGGAACGCTGGGACGAACTCAAGGAAGGCCAGAGTCCGAAGGTGATGATCATCGCCTGCTCCGACAGCCGCGTCGATCCGACCCAGATATTCGATACCAACCCTGGCGAGACGTTCATTGTCCGCAATGTCGCGGCGCTGGTGCCGCCATTCGAGACGACCCCTGGCCAGCACGGCGTGTCGGCGGCGCTGGAATTTGCGGTGCAGTTTCTGAAGGTCGATGAAGTCGTGGTCATGGGCCATGGCAGCTGCGGCGGCTGTCAGGCGGCGCTGTCCGAGCAGATGAAGGACATGCCGCACGGCAAGGGCGGTTTTATCGCCGACTGGATCACCCTGCTCGACGACGCCCGGGCGAAGGTGGCGCACGACCATGGCGATCTGAGCGGACCGGAGGCGCAGCTGGCAATGGAGCATGAGGGCGTGCGCACCAGCCTGGCCAATCTGCGGACCTTTCCCTGCATTCAGGAGAAGGAAGCGAACGGCTCGATACGCCTGATCGGGGCCTGGTTCGCGATCGCCGAGGGCCGGCTGCACGTGCTGAATGAGGCCGAGGACCGGTTTTCGGTCGTGGAGTGAATCTGAGAATAATTGCTTTATATCAGACTATTATGCCGATTTCCTATGCTTGTATGGGAGGCTTTTCTTTTTCGATGCTAACCCCTTCCCCTTCTCCCGTGAGGGAAAAGGATGCGAAGACTTGGCAGCTTGCTGCCTAGTCGTAGCTGGATGAGGGCGTTCTGGGCTTCAGAGTGTAGTACACCCTCATCCAACGCCGCCTAATTCGCTGCGCTCACAAGGCTCTGTATCCTTCTCCCTCACGGGAGAAGGGGTCGATTCGCAATTGATGCGGTGCGTCGCAGGACCGTTTTTTCCCCTTGAATGCCCTCCCCGGTCAGTCCATCTACGCGCGATGAACCAGAATAATGACAATATCGCCCTGCTGATCGATTCCGACAATGCCAGCCACAACGGGATCGACCCGGTGCTGACCGCGCTGGCGGAACTCGGCACCGTCAATATCCGCCGCGCCTATGGCAACTGGCGCAAACAGTCGCTCAAGGGCTGGGTCGATATCCTGCACAAATATGGCATCGAGCCGCAGCAGCAGTTCGACCTGACCAAGGGCAAGAATGCCACCGACATGAAGATGACGATTGATGCCATGGACCTGCTGTTCCGCGGCAATGTTGGCGGCTTCGGGATCATGTCGAGCGACAGCGACTTCATGCCGCTGGCGATGCGGATCCGGCAGGAAGGGTTGCCGGTCTACGGTTTTGGCAGCGCCAAGACGCCGGAGGGATTTCGCCAGGCGTGCAGCCGTTTCATCGACGTCGACGCGCTGATCAAGGCGGACAAGCGTAACCGGAGCGGCGGCGGCAAGAGTGACGTCAAGACGGCAGCCAAGCCCGACAGCACCAACAACAGCAACACGAATGGCGACAGCAGCGGCAAGGTTGACGACGAACTGCTCAACCTGCTGATCGACGCCTATCAGGCAAGCAAGCGCGACGCCGAGGGCTATGCCAGCCTCAGCGAAGTGGGCAAGATTGCCGGCAACCGCTCGAGCTTTGATGTGCGCAACTATGGCTTCTCCCGCCTGTCGGAAATGTTCGAGAGCGTGCCGAATTTCCAGACCAAGCGCGATGATCACGGGCATCTGTTTGTGAAACGGTTGCGGTGAGCTGCTTCTTCTCCCGTGAGGGAGAAGGATAGGAAGGCTTAGGAGCGAAGCGAATTAGCCACCCTTGGATGAGGGTGTTCTGCAATCTGAAGCGCAGAACACCCTCATCCAGCTACGACTAGGCAGCAAGCTGCCAAGTCTTTGCATCCTTCTCCCTCACGGGAGAAGGATTATCCCCTCTGCTCACCCCAAAAAAACGCAAAACGTGACTCGCGGGTCAAAATCGTTATGTAGACCGGATGCAGACCGGAACCCTTATTTCACTCGCCCTCTATTTCATCCTCATGCTGGCGATCGGCTTTTACGCCTGGCGCAAGTCCACCGACAGCAGCGAAGGCTATCTGCTCGGCGGCCGCAATCTCCATCCGGCGGTGGCGGCCTTGTCCGCGGGAGCCTCCGATATGTCGGGCTGGCTGCTGCTTGGCCTGCCCGGGGCGCTCTATGCGGCGGGCCTGGTCGAGGTGTGGATCGGGATCGGGCTGTTCTTCGGTGCGCTAGTCAACTGGATCGTGGTCGCGCCAAGGCTGCGCGAGCAGACGGAACGGATGGGCAATGCGCTGACCATTCCGGAATTTCTCGCCAATCGCTTTCCCGACAAGGCGCTGGCGCTGAGGGTGACCTCAGCGATCATCATCGTTCTCTTCTTCGCGGTCTATACCGCGGCAGGCCTGGTCGGCGGGGGCAAATTGTTCGAGACCAGCTTTGCCGGATTTTTCGGCAACACCGGGATGACCGACTATATGCTCGGCATCTGGATGACCGCCGGCGTGGTGCTGGCCTATACGATGGTTGGCGGCTTTCTCGCCGTCAGCCTGACCGATTTTGTCCAGGGCTGCATCATGGTGGTGGCGCTGGTGCTGATGCCGATCGTGGTGCTGACCGATGACGGCGGGATGAGCGCGGTGACCGCGACGCTGGCCGGGGTCGATCCGGATTTTCTCAGCCTGACCGCAGGCCTGTCCTTCATCGGCTTTCTGTCCGCGATTACCTGGGGGCTCGGCTATTTTGGCCAGCCGCATATCATCGTCCGGTTCATGGCGATCCGCTCGGTGCCCCAGGTGGCGACGGCGCGCAATATCGGCATGAGCTGGATGGGCGTGGCGCTGATCGGCGCGATCGGCGTCGGCATCACCGGCCGCGCCTTTGTCGAGCGCAACGGGCTGGTGCTGGAGGATCCGGAGACGATCTTCATCCTGCTCGCCAACGCGCTGTTCCACCCGCTGATCACCGGCTTCCTGCTGGCGGCGCTGCTGGCGGCGATCATGAGCACGATCAGCTCGCAATTGCTGGTATCGTCCAGTTCGCTGACCGAGGATTTTTACCGCCTGTTTCTGCGCAAAAATGCCAGCGAGCGGGAAACGGTCAATGTCGGGCGGATCGCGGTGGCGCTGGTCGCGCTGGTCGCGATCTTCATTGCCCGCGATCCGGACAGCAAGGTGCTGGGACTGGTCAGCAACGCCTGGGCCGGCTTTGGCGCGGCCTTCGGGCCGCTGATCCTGCTGTCGCTGACCTGGAGCCGGATGACCGGGGCTGGCGCGGTGGCCGGACTGGTGACCGGAGCCGGTGTGGTGATCCTGTGGATTGCGATGGGCTGGAACGCCAGCTTCATGGGCGGGCCGGGTGTCTACGAGATCATTCCGGGATTTATCGCGGCGATGGCGGCGATCGTCGGGGTCAGCCTGATGGGAGCGCCCCGTTCACAGACGGCGTAGCAGCAGGGCAGCCGGGGCGACCTAGTCCTCCGCGCTATCCTCGATCGCGTGCATATCGGCATCGCTGAGGCCAAAATGATGGCCGACCTCGTGGATCACGACATGGCGGATCAGCTCCTCGAGCCCGACGCCGGTATGCGCCATTTCGGCCAGCAGCGGGCGGCGATAGAGCGTGATATTGTCGCCCTCTCCGCTCGGCTGTGCCCATTGTGTTTTCTCCCCGACCGGTATGCCCTGATAGAGGCCGGACAGCTGGTAGCGACTGGTCATGCCGAAATGATCCAGAATCTCCTGCGACGGCCAGTCCTCAATCCGCAGCACGATATCGACCAGATGTCCGGCAAACGGCGCCGGGATGGTTTCAAACACACGCCGGGCGATGGTTTCGAAATCGGTGATGGTCGGTGGATTGTTCATCCTGGTGATATAGGTATTGCGGTGCCGCGGAAAAAGGCAGTTTCGGCGATTGTCGAGCCCCGTCTGGCGGGCAACCTGTCAGGCTTGATACTGGCGGACATCGGTTACTGAAATCATTGAACTCTCCTTCTCCCGTGAGGGAGAAGGATGCGAAGACTTGGCAGCTTGCTGCCTAGTCGCAGCTGGATGAGGGTGTTCTGCGCTTCCGATGACAGAACGCCCTCATCCAACGCCGCCTAATCGCTCAAGCGATAAGGCTCTGTATCCTTCTCCCTCACGGGAGAAGGGAAAGAAGGGAGCGATCATGGGAGAGGGAAAGCTAACCAAAACTGTTCGCCGACTCCGCCGCGATATGACCGAGGCGGAACGCAAGCTCTGGGGCCGCCTGCGTAACCGGCAGTTGGAAAACACCAAATTTGTCAAACAATTCGCTATCGGCCCCTATGTCGCCGACTTTGCCGCAAGGAGCCTCGGTCTGGTTGTGGAACTCGATGGCGGGCAGCATGGTGAGGCCAGGGATGCGGCGCGGACCAGGCTGATCGAGGAGCATGGCTATCGGGTCATCCGGTTCTGGAACAATGATGTGATGGAAAATCTTGAGGGCGTGCTGGAAACAATCGTGCATGAGATACGCATAGCCAGAGGCCAGTAACCTCCCTCTCCCTCAAGGGAGAGGGTTGAGCAGACTTGGCAACTTGTTGCCTAGTCGCAGCTGGGTGAGGGTTTACTGCCGCCAGAAATGCGCCCCAAACAACCCCCAGAACACCCTCATCCAACTCCGGCTAATTCCCCCGGACCAGGTCCGGGGTCATAAGCCTCCATATCCTTCTCCCTCACGGGAGAAGGGCTTTAACTACCTAGTCAATTTCTTATAAGCCACCCGCGTCGGCCGATCCGCTGCATCGCCCAACCGTCGCCGCTTGTCCTCTTCATAGCTCTCAAAATTGCCTTCAAACCACTCAACATGGCTATCCCCTTCAAACGCCAGGATATGTGTCGCCAGACGATCGAGGAAGAAGCGGTCATGCGAGATGACCACGGCGCAGCCGGCGAAGTTTTCGAGGGCGTCTTCGAGTGCGCGCAGGGTTTCGACGTCGAGATCGTTGGTCGGTTCGTCGAGCAGCAGCACATTGCCGCCCTCCTTCAGCATCTTGGCGAGATGGACGCGGTTGCGTTCGCCGCCGGAGAGCTGGCCGACTTTTTTCTGCTGGTCGACGCCCTTGAAGTTGAACGCGCCGACATAGGCACGGGTCTGGACTTCATTCTTGCCGAAGGTGAAGAAGTCGTGGCCGCCGGAAATTTCTTCCCAGATATTCTTTGACGGATCGAGCGTGTCGCGGCTCTGGTCGACATAGCCGAGCTTGACCGTCTCGCCCAACTCCAGCGTGCCGCTGTCCGGGGTTTCCTGACCGGTGATGATCCGGAACAGGGTGGTTTTACCGGCGCCATTGGCACCGATGATACCGACGATGCCGCCCGGTGGCAGCGAGAATTCGAGATCCTCGAACAACAGCTTGTCACCATAGGCCTTGGTCAGCCCCTTGGCCTCGATCACCTTGGAGCCGAGCCGTTCCGGCGTCTGGATCAGGATCTGGGCCTTGCCGACCACGCGGTTTTCCTGTGAGGCGACGAGATCGTCAAACGACTTGATACGCGCCTTGGACTTGGTCTGGCGGGCCTTGGGGCTCTGCCGCATCCACTGCAGCTCGTTTTCGATCGCCTTCTGGCGGCTCTTGTCCTCGCGTTCTTCCTGTTCCATCCGCTTGGACTTGGCTTCGAGCCAGTTGGAATAATTGCCTTCGAACGGGATGCCCTTGCCGCGGTCGATTTCCAGCACCCAGTTGACGACATTGTCGAGGAAGTAGCGGTCATGGGTGACGAGAATGACGTTGCCGGGATAGTCAATCAGATGCTTTTCCAGCCAGGCGACGCTTTCGGCGTCGAGATGGTTGGTCGGCTCATCGAGCATCAGGATTTCCGGCTTGTCGAGCAGCAGCCGGCAGAGCGCGACGCGGCGCTTCTCGCCACCCGACAGGTCGGTTACCGGACTATCGCCGGGCGGGCAGCGCAGCGCTTCCATCGCGATTTCCAGCTGGTTGTCGAGCGTCCAGCCATCGACGGCATCGATCTTTTCCTGCAGCGTGCCCATTTCCTCCATCAGCGCGTCGAAATCGGCGTCTTCCGGCGGATCGCCCATGATATTGGAGATTTCGTTGAAACGGTCGACGAGATCAGCGACGTCGCGGACGCCGTCCATGACATTTTCCTTGACCGTCTTGCTGTCGTCGAGCTCGGGTTCCTGTGCGAGATAGCCAACGCGAATGCCCTCCCCTGCCCAGGCTTCGCCCTGATATTCCTCGTCCTGGCCGGCCATGATCTTCATCAGGGTCGATTTACCGGCGCCGTTCTTGCCGATGATGGCGATCTTCGTGCCGGGCAGGAACTGCAGGTGGATATTGTCGAGCACCGGCTTGGGGGCTCCGGGGAAGGTCTTGATCAGACCCTTCATGACATAGCTATATTGGACGGCCATTTTATATTCTCTCTTGATTCCTGCCGTTAACACCAAAGCTGTCGAAGGGCGCTTAACCAGCAGCAAGCTTCGACAAGCGCAGCATTAACGGAAAATGGGGCTTGTTTGATGGTCCATGTAGCTATTCCGGTCGCCGGTCGCAAGAGACCATTGGCAAAGCGCAAAAGCCGGGTTAGTCAGCGATCCATGAAAAAAACAATCCGAATGATCACTGGCGCGACCGCGCTGCTTCTCTCCACCTCTGCGCTTGCCGCTCCGTCCGATGTGATGGCGCTGCAGGACAAGGCTCTCCAGGACGATATCGCCTATGATATTGTCGAGGGCCTGACCACCGAGATCGGACCGCGGCAGGCGGGCACCGACGCGGAAGCGCGGGCGCGAGACTGGGCGGTGGCCAAGCTCAAGACGCTTGGTTTCAGCAATATCCGCAACGAACCCTATATGATGCCGACCTGGATTCGGGGCAAGGAAACGGCGAGCGTGGTCAGCCCCTTCCCCCAGAAACTGGCGGTCACGGCACTGGGCAACAGCGCCAGCACCGGCGAAAAGGGCCTCACCGCAGAAGTCGTCTATTTCCCGACACTGGCTGATCTGATGGCCGCTGCGGACGGCAGCCTCAAGGGCAAGATTGCCTTTGTCAGCCATGCGATGAAGGCGACCCAGGACGGATCCAGCTATGGCGCCTTTGGCCCGGCGCGTTTTGTCGGACCGAATATCGCGGCGAAAAAGGGTGCGGCAGCGATCGTCATCCGCTCGGCGGGCACCGACCATCATCGCAATCCGCATACCGGCAACACCAATTTCGAAAAAGGCGTGACGCCGATCCCGGCGGGCGCCCTGTCAATTCCCGATGCGGAAAATCTGGAACGGATGGTGAAGCGCGGCAAGCCGGTGCAGCTGAAGCTGGTGCTGACTCCGCAGAATATCGGGCAACAGGAGTCCGGCAATGTGATCGCCGAACTGCCGGGCAGCGATCCGTCGTTGGGCATGATCGTGATTGCCTGCCATCTCGACAGCTGGGATCTTGGCACTGGCGCGATCGACGATGCTTCCGGCTGTGGGATCATCACCGCAGCGGCCAAACATGTGATGGCCGCGGGACTACCGAAGCGCACCATCCGGCTGCTCTGGGCAGGTGCCGAGGAAGTCGGCCTGTGGGGCGGCAACGCCTATGGCGAGGCCCGCAAGGGTGACAAGCACGCGCTGGCCATGGAGTCGGATTTTGGTGCCGACCGGGTCTGGCGAGTCGATTTCAATCTGCCGGAAACGGCCAAGCCGCTGGCCGACCAGATCGCGGGCGCGCTGCAGCCGCTCGGTATCGGGCGCGGCCAGCAGCCTGCCAGCGGCGGTGCGGACGTACAGGCGATCATCCGGAACAACAATCTTGCGGTCATCGACCTGCAGCAGGACGGGACCCGCTATTTCGATCTGCACCACACGCCGGATGATACGCTGGACAAGATTGATCCGGAACAATTGCGCCAGAATGTCGCTGCCTGGGCGACCGTGCTGTCGATCGTCGGCAACAGCGATGCCGACTTGACTATGCCGGCAAAAGAATGAGTTTGCTGCGCGTCCTGATTCCGGTCGCTCTGGTCCTTGGCAGCTGTTCCGAAACGCCGGTCGAGGAAAAGGGCGACGAAGCGATTGCTGCGCATGAGCAGCAGATTCAGGAAGATGCGAAGTCGCTGGAGCAGGCCGCCGATGAGGCGGTCAAGGCGATGGAAGAGGATATCGACGCGCAGCTCGCTGCCGATGGCATCGCCGCCCCGTCCGTGCAACCCGCCCCGCTCGAAACGGAAAACTAGCCGAGCGGAAGCGCCAGTGTGGCGCGCAAGCCGCCCTTTTCACGATTTTTGAGGATGATGTCGCCGCCATGATCGCGGGCGATGGCGCGGGCCAGCGTCAGCCCGAGACCGGAGCCGCCGGTGGCCCGGTTGCGCGAACCTTCGCCCCGCAGAAATGGTTCGAACATCGACTCGATTTTGGCTTCGGCAATGCCCGGGCCATTGTCATCCACATGGATCAACAATCTGTAACCGGACTTTTCCACAGAGATATGCGCAGAGCTGCCGTAGAGAATCGCATTGCCGATCAGGTTTCTGAGCGCCCGGCGGATCAACGTCTCGCGGACCATGGCGCTCTGCTTTTCGCCGCGCTGGTAATGCACCTCGTGGCCAAGATCGGTAAATTCATCGACGATTGTTTCGATCAGCGAGCGGATATCGACCGGGTCCGCCTGTTCGCCGGAGCGTCCGAGCCGGGCCAGCGACAGGATATCGTCCAGCATATGGTCAATATCCTCGATGCCGGCGATCATCCGTTCGCGCTCGACCTCATCCTCGACGCTCTCGACGCGCACCCTCAGCGCCGCCAGCGGGGTCCGCAAGTCATGTCCGATCGCGCCCAGCATCACGTCCTTTTCATTGACCATATGGCTGACCCGGCTGCTCATCGCATTGAAGGCGCGGATCAGTTCCCTGGTGTCTGGCGGCCCCTGTTCCGGCAATTCCTCGGTTTCGCCGGGCTGAAAGGCATGGGCTCTGGCGGTCAGCGATTTCAGCGGTCGCGAGATATAGCGGCCAAGCAGAATCAGGGGCATCAGCATCAGCAGATAGATGGTGATGGTCTGGAACAATAATGTGCGGATCAGCATCGGCGTGCGCTGGCGCACGACCGAGGCAATGCTGACCCAGCGGCCGTCGGCCTGCCGCGCCGAGATGATCACGAAACCCCGTGTCCCGGTCGGGGCCGGCCTGCCGCCCATCAAGCGGTTGATCGGATTGTTGCGCCACTCGCCGCGATTGGCACCAATCAGATGACCGGTCATCGCGGTGGGCAGATCGGAAGTGAAGGTGACCCTGATCTCGGAAAATCCGATACCCATATTGGCAAAGGCCTGACCCGCGCGCATTTCCAGTTCCGGCAGGCGCGGCATCGCATCGGTCACCGCGCTGTCAGGGCCGAATTTCAGCCGTCCCCAGCGCCGCGCCCGCATGCCGCCGTTGCGCCGCTCCGGGCGGTCGCTGGCCTGCCGGTCGAGGCCAAAGGCAATGCGCGAGACCGCAGCGGTCGAGGATTCGACCAGATTCTGGTTTTGCGCTCCCCGGTAAAGCAGGAAACTGTTCACGCCCTGCGCCAGCATCAGCATCAGCGCCACCAGCAGCAAAAGCTGCCCGACCAGACTGCGGGGCCAGAGGCGCGTCAAAGGGATTTTACCTCGCCGGCCAGCAGATAGCCGCCGCCCCATACGGTCTTGATGATTTCGGGATTTTTCGGATCGGCCTCGATCTTGCGGCGCAGCCGGCTGATCTGGTTGTCGACGGCGCGGTCGAAGGCATGGGCTTCGCGGCCCTGCGTGATATCGAGCAGCTGGTCCCGGTTGAGCACCTTGCCGGCGCGCGACACTAGCGCCAGCAGCATCTGATATTCCCCGGTCGACAGCGAAATGGCGACACCATCGGAATCGACCAGACTGCGCTTGTCGCACTTGAGCGTCCAGCCGGAAAAAAGATAGCCGCCGCCAGAGGTTGCGACCTGCCTGCCTCCGCCCTTTTCGGCCCGGCGCAGAACGACCTTGATGCGCGCGACCAGCTCGCGCGGGCTGAACGGCTTGGTGATATAATCGTCGGCGCCCAGTTCGAGGCCGATGATCCGCTCGGTCTCCTCGGTCTTGGCGCTGATGAAAATGACCGGAATATCGGTCTTGTCGGTGACGAAGCGGCACAGGCTGAGGCCGTCTTCGCCGGGCATCATGATGTCGAGCAGGATGATGTCGAAATCATAGGCGTTGAGCAGCGATCTGGCGATGCTGGCATCGCTCGCCTGCTGCACCTTGTAGCCCTGCCTGATCAGATAATCCGCCAGCGGCTCGCGCAGCGAGGCTTCGTCATCGACCAGCAAAATGTGAATCTTGTGCGCCATCGCATCGCCCTATCACAGCAACAGAAAAAAGAAACGGATCGCCAGCCAATTTGAGAAGAGGGAATTGGCCGACGATCCGTTCGCAACAAAAGCGGGTTCAGGGATTAACTGCCTTTTTTGCTCCATTGCGCACGACGGGCCTGCCAGGCGGCCTGCCGCTCTTCCCTGGTCAGCTTGCCGTCCTTGTTGGCATCGGCCTGGTCAAAGCGGGCGATCGCCGCAGCGGTGAATTCCGCCTTGCTGATCTTCTGGTCGCCGTTGGTGTCGGCCTTGGCCATCATCGCCATGCCGTGACCGCCGCGATGTCCGCGCATGCCCTCGCGCATGGCTTTGCCGCCACCCATGGCTTTGCCACCGCGCTTGCCTTGCATGGCCCGCGCCTCTTCCTGGCTCAGCTTGCCGTTGCCATCCTTGTCCATGCGGGCAAAATGAGCGGCCTTGCGGGCAGCGCGAGCCGCCTCGATTTCCGCTGGCGACAGTTCGCCGTCACCATTGGTGTCGGTTTTGGCGAAGCGTTCCGCCTGCCGGGCTTGCCGGTCCTCACGCGAAAGCTGGCCATCGCCGTTCACATCCATTCTGGCGAAGCGCTTTTCCAGCGACGCCGTCATTTCGGCGCGGCTGATCGTGCCATCGCCATCCGTGTCGGCGCGCATGCCACGATCGCCGGGAGCGGCCATGGCGAGGCCGCCGGTCAGCAGCATTGCGGCCGCACTTGAAATCAAAATTGCCTTTTTCATGTCTATCTTCCTCATCCATTCAGGGAGACGGGGGGTTTTGTCCGTCATGAGCATGGTTCTAATAGCCAGTTGTCGCTGAACTTTGTCAGAACGGCAGAAAATTGTCGCAAATTGTATCAGGCATCGGAGGCCGTTCACCTGGATGACAGGAACACGGCAAAGCTGCGGCGGATAGTGTCCCGCGCTTTAACCAGCATATTTCTGTCGACCGGGATTCAGATTATATTTATGGGCGAAAGGCACAGAGAATCGTGCGGAAAGAACACCCTATGTCCATATTGCAGGATAGTGATACAAAAGCGGGTGAGTCTACCGATCCGCTGATTTTCAAGCAGTTGGCCAACAATATGCCCGTCTTGTGCTGGATGGCCGATGCGAGTGGCTATATCACCTGGTACAACAACCGCTGGCACGAATATTGTGGCACGACTCCCGCCGAGATGGAGGGCTGGGGTTGGCAATCGGTGCACGATCCCGCAACATTGCCCGGTGTCATGCGGGCATGGACATCCTCGATCGAGTCTGGCCAGGCCTTTGACATGACATTTCCCCTGCGCAGTGCGACAGGGCAATATCGCCCGTTTCTGACGCGCATCACGCCTTATCATGACGAGCAAGGCCGGGTCATTCACTGGTTCGGAATCAATATCGATGTGGCGGAACAGGAAGAAACCGCGAAGCGGCTCAAGGAACAGAGCTATGCGCTGGAACGCGTGCTGGCGGAACGGCAGGCGATTCTGGATCAGCTGGGCGAAGGGGTTATCATCACCGATGCGGACGGCGAGATCGTCTATATGAATGAACGGGCCCAGATACTCCACGGCCAGAAACAGCTGGGCGTATCGCCGGAGGATTACACCTCGACTTTTCAGCTTCTGACTGTCGACCGGGAAGCGTTTCCGGTGGCGGAGCTGCCGCTGACTCGCGCGGTGCGAGAAAATATCACGACGGCCGACGGCGAGTGGATCATTCGCCGCGCCGACGGATCGGAAATATTGGCAAAGGGCAATGCCAAACCGGTCTATGACGAACAGGGAACGAAGATAGCGGCGGTGCTGACCATTCGTGACGTGACCATGACCCGGGCCAACGAAAGAGCGCTCAAAGAGGCGCTGGATGCCAAGGAAATGTTGCTGTACGAGGTCAATCACCGGGTCAAGAACAGCCTGCAGCTGGTCACCTCGCTATTGTCCCTGCAGGCCGGTCAGGGCTCGGAGGAACTCAGGCATAATCTGGAGGATGCGCGCGCCCGTATCGGAGTGGTGGCGCGACTGCACGGCCAGCTCTATCTGTCGAGCATGCATGACCGCATCGAGGCGGGTGCCTTTCTGAAGAGTCTTGTTGCCGACACGGTTGAGGCGTTGAAGCCCAGCGATTCTGTAACATCCGCTGCAGAATGCGATGACAATGTGATGCTGCTGCTCGATCAGGCGATCCCGCTGGCAATTATCGTAAACGAACTGGTCACCAATGCCTTGAAATATGCCTTTGACGACGAGTCCGAGGGAACAGTCTCGCTGGCTGTGCGTAGATGTGATGATGGAAAAATCGAAATTCAGATCAGTGACGATGGAACGGGATTGCCCGAAGGTTTTGATCCGATGGCCTCTTCCGGCTTGGGAATGCGTGTCTCCTATGCGCTTGTCCAGCAATTGAGGGGCGAATTGACATTCACCGCGTCCGATCCTGGAACGATTTTTTCGATCATATTCGATCCGGCGCCGATGGGTCCGGTAAGATAGTTTGAGATGGTATAATTAGAGATAGTTTGAGTTGGTGTGAATCTATGCGCGTTCTAATCGTGGAAGACGAGTTGCTGGTGGCAATGGAGATCGAATACATCCTGAAAAGCAATGGCATTGCCGTCTCCGGCTGCGCCAGCAATATCTCGGAAGCCCAGAATATTGTGCGCCAGCAGGAATGCACCTTCGCTCTAGTCGACATCAATCTGGCCGACGGTGACAGCGGCCTTTCGCTGGCCAGATGGCTGGCAGAACAGAATATCCCTTCGCTGCATGTCAGCGGCAACTGTCCGGCGGACCGCAACGCAACGCCGGCCGTGGGCTGTCTGAGAAAGCCGTTCAGTCCCCGCGATCTGATCAGCGGCCTTCACGCCGCGGAAGCGATCCTGAACGATGCATCGCCAAAATGCGTACCCTCTGGCCTTGAACTTTTCTGCGCCTCGTCGTGACCCGCTGCGACCAGGCGTCCAAAGTCTTCCCTTCAGCCATCGCGATTGCGGCAGTCGTCATCTGATGGCTTATCAACCCGCGCCCAGCGTCGCTGGCCCAAATGGTGCAGGTCCCTGCAATCTCGCATGACTCTGACTGTTTAGGTTACGCGACGCATATCGACGATGCCCGTTCCAAGCAGAGCGATCACCGCCTGAAGTGATCGCTCTGACGGCCTAGCCTATGCTCAGACTACTGCCACGCCACCATCGACGAAGAGTTCGTGTCCAGCAACGAAGCTACTATCCTCTGACGGCAAGAAGAGCACCGGCTGCGCCACTTCCTCCGGTTTTCCCAAGCGCCCAGGCAGCACCCCCTAGGGCGTCTTCCATACCCGGCTGCGTGTCGAGATGGCTGCGCATAGAGCTGGCGTTAAACACGAGCATCTATCAGAGTTTAGCCGCTTCTTTGGCTGCTTGTCCCCTTGCCCATGCCGGAAGCGGACAAGCGGCTTTCCACCCCAATCTAGGTCATTCCACTACTGCGCCATCTTCACGCGCTCCTTCCAGTGCGCGCCGCGATGATAGGTGGGGCTGACCTTATCGCTGTCGCCGTGAGCCAAGGCGCGCGCGATGGCATCGGGATTCCACTTGCCGCTTTCGTTCAGCAGGGTGGAGGCCATCGCCAGGAAATCGTGGGCGGTCACTTGGTCGGTGGTGTAGCCGAGGCGGTGCTGGAGCGGGTGAAGGGAATCGAACCCTCGTCGTAAGCTTGGAAGGCTTCTGCTCTACCATTGAGCTACACCCGCATGTCCAGATCAACCGGATGCGCCGCTATTGCCACCGCTTTGCTGACTCGTCAATCAGGAAAGCTCGGGATTGGTAGCGGCTTGCGGAAGATTCTGGTCAAACCAGAGCGAGACTGCCTGTCGCTCGGCATCGCTCATATGCAGACCCAGTTTGGAACGCCGCCAGAGTATATCCTCTGCGCCCCGGGCAAATTCCCGATCAATCAGCCAGCGTAACTCGATTTCGTGAAGACCAGCACCAAATGCTGCCCCCATATCTGCAACAGTCTCTGCGCCCCCAAGCAGAGTGGCCGTATCAGTGCCATAGGCCCGGACAAGCCGGTGCACCAAAGATCGGTCGAGAAATGGCCACCAGCCTGCATATTGATCCACCAGCGCCTCAAAGCCGTCCGGCGCGAAATCGCCGCCGGGTAGATGCGCCTTCTTGGTCCAGTCGTCGCCATCGATGTTGAGCGCGTCGGACAGCGTCCGGATCGCCTGCAGCGCCAGCACCCGATAGGTGGTGATCTTGCCGCCAAAAATCGAAAGCACCGGTGCGCCGCCCGTATTGTCATAGTCGAATACGAAATCGCGGGTCACGGTGGCGGCACTGCGGCTATGGTCGTCGAACAGAGGACGGACACCGGAATAGGTCCATTCGATATCGTCCTGGGTAACGGGTGTTTCGAAATATTCGCTCGCCGCTTCGCACAGATAGGCGATTTCACCGGTGCTGATCCTGGCCCGACCTTCGGCATAGCTCCAGGGTTCGTCCGTCGTGCCGATCAGCGTATGATCGCCTTCATAGGGAATGGCGAAAATGATGCGGCCATCCCTGTTCTGGAAAATATAGCTGTGGTCGCCTTCATATTTGCGTTTGACGACAATATGGCTGCCCTTGACCAGGCGCAGCTTGGCCGCGTTGCTGCTGCGGTCGTAGAGAGAAGTCACCGGATCGACCCAGGGGCCGGCGGCATTGACCAGCACCCTTGCTTCTTCCGTCCTTGTCTTGCCATTTTGGCGGATATGGAGTTTCCAGTGATCGGCACCACGATCGAGGCCGGTACATTCGGTGCGGGTCCGGATATCCGCTCCGCGTTCGGCGGCATCGCGAGCGGTTAGCGACACGAGCCGCGCATCCTCGACCCAGCAATCGGAATAGGCGAAGCCCTTTTTCAGGCGCTTTTGCAGCGGATCGCCGCGAGGATCTTGCAGCAGATTGATACTCTTTGTCGCCGGCAGAATGTCTCGACCACCAAGATGGTCATAGAGGAAAAGCCCAAGGCGAAGCAGCCAGGCCGGGCGCATGCCCCGATCGACAGGCAGCACGAAGCGCATCGGCCAGATGATATGCGGGGCCGCGCGCAGCAGCACCTCACGTTCCTTGAGCGCCTTGCGCACGAGGTTGAATTCGTAATGTTCCAGATAGCGGAGGCCGCCGTGGACCAATTTGGTGCTGGCCGAAGAGGTATGGGAGGCGAGATCGTCGCGCTCGACCAGCAGCACCTTCAGCCCCCTCCCCGCGGCATCACGCGCAATTCCGACGCCATTTATGCCGCCGCCGATAATGGCCAGATCATACATGGCCGCTGTCATAAAGTACCCAGCGATTAGCGCAATGCTGCATTGCAATATAAATGGCTTTCGCTTGCCTTTTGGGTGCGAGCTTTTAGCGTGGCACCTCATAATAAAACCCGAAAAGAGCAGGATATATGGCCCAGAATATATTGGTGATCGACGAGGGCACGACCTCGACCCGGGCGATGCTGTTCGACCGGCACGGCAAGCTGCATGGTTCCCAGCAGGAGGCTTTGCAGCAATATTATCCGGCTCCCGGGCTGGTCGAGCATGATGCCGCGGAAATCTGGGACAAGACGCTGCGCTGCTGTCAGAAAATGATCGAACAGGCCGGAGGAACGGACAAGATCGCTGCGATCGGCATCACCAACCAGCGCGAAACCGTGGTCGCCTGGGACAAGCGCAGCGGAGAGCCGCTGGCGAGAGCGATCGTCTGGCAGGACCGCCGGACGGCGGCCAAATGTGACATGTTGAAAGCCAAAGGGCTGGAGCCGACGGTTCAGGCGAAAACCGGGCTGCTGCTCGATCCCTATTTTTCCGGCAGCAAGATCGGCTGGATGCTCGAAAACTGCCCGGACGTGCGCGCTGCGGGCGACAATCTTGCCTTTGGCACGATCGAAACCTATCTGATCTACCGGCTGACCGGCGGCCAGCATGTTACCGACGCCAGCAACGCCAGCAGAACAATGCTGATGGCGCTGGATGGTGATGACTGGGACGATGATCTGCTGGCGCTGTTTGATATTCCGAAAAAGGCGCTGCCCCGCATTGTCGATTGCGCGGGGGAGATCGGCCGGACGGCAGCCGACCTGTTCGGCGGGGCGATTTCGATCAGCGGCTCTGCCGGTGACCAGCAGGCCGCCACCATTGGTCAGGGCTGCCTTTCGGTGGGCGAAACCAAGGCAACATTCGGAACCGGTGCCTTCATCCTGACGAACAGCGGCGATACAGCCCCGCGATCGGAAAACCGCTTGCTGTCGACCGTGCTCTATCAGCAGGCCGGCAAACGCGTCTATGCGCTGGAAGGCTCCGTATTTGTAGCCGGCAGCCTGATGCAATGGCTGCGCGATGAGATCGGGTTGCTCAGATTTGCCGGCGAAAGCGAGGAACTGGCGCGATCGGTGTCGGACAATGGCGGCGTCTACCTGGTCCCTGCCCTTTCCGGCCTGGGCTCACCCCATTGGCGGGCCGACGCCACCGCCAGCATTTCCGGTCTCAGCTTTTCCTCCAAAAAGGCGCATATTGCCCGGGCCGCACTGGAATCCATGTCCTATCAGTGCAACGATCTGAAAACCGCCTTTTCCGCCGACGGCGTCGACTGGCAGAATTTGCGGATCGATGGCGGGATGGTCGCCAATGACTGGATGGTGCAGGATCTGGCAAATATTCTGGATCTGACGGTGGAACGCCCGGAGTTTTTCGAGACCACCGCGCTCGGCGCAGCGATGCTGGCGGCGGTTGGCGTCGGCATCTACCCGACTCTGGAAGCAGCCTCGGTGATGATATCGAAACTGGACGTCTATCAGCCGGATATTGATCCCGACACCAGAGCGGCCAGACTAGCAGGATGGCAGACGGCGATCGATTCCGTGCTCGCCTGACAGCCTCTCTCAAGTCACAAAAAAGCCCGCTCAAAGCGGGCTTTTTATTTGCTGTAAGCAGCTGAAATCTAGGCCGCTTTCTGCTTCTTCTCGGCCTTCACGTCGGCCCAGATCGTCCGGTAGGACAGATAGGCCAGGATCGTCGCGATCAGCAGGAAGGCGAGAACCGCCCAGCCGGCCTGATGACGCGCTTCCAGCTTGGGCTCTGCGGTCCAGATCAGGAAAGCGGATACGTCCTTGGCCATCTGATCGACGCTGGCCTTGGTGCCATCCGAATAGCTGACCTGGTCTTCTGCCGCCAGCGGTGGAGCCATCGCGAGGTTCAGGTTCGCGAAATAGGGATTATAGTGCAGTCCCGGTCCCGGCTGATTGGCTTCGGGCAGATTGGCCGGCGGATTGGTATAGCCGGTCAGCAGCGAGTATATATAGGGTGCACCACCTTCACGCGCCTTGGTGATCAACGAAAGGTCAGGCGGGATCGCGTTGTTGTTGGCGGCACGAGCGGCGATATCATTGGCAAACGGCTTGGGGAACTTGTCCGCAGGCAGGCCGGGACGAGTGGTCATTTCACCCGTGTTCGGGTCGGCATCGGGCACGCCGATCGACCAGTTGGCAGCAATCGCCTTCACTTCGTCTTCATTATAACCGATGTCTTCCAGATTGCGGAAGGCAACCAGACGGAGCGAGTGACAGGCCGAGCATACTTCCTTGTAAACCTGGAAGCCGCGCTGCAGCTGCTGGCGGTCAAATTTGCCGAGCGGGCCATCCGAAGCATAAGACACTTCCTTCGGTTCCTTGTGGAACTCATGCTCCACCGATTCCGCCGGAGGATTGGATATATATGCTACTGCCCCCATTCCGAATGAGACCAGGAGCCAGCCCGAAAAGAACAGGCCAATCAAGATTCCGATAATTCTTACCATTGCGACAGGTCCCTAATTCTTAGCTGGCAGTTTTGAGTGGCTGGCCGGTTACCGATTCCGTGATGCTGTTCGGCAATGGCTCCGGCTTTTCCAACCGCGACAACAGCGGCAATATGATGAGGAAGTGCGCAAAATAATAAGCTCCGGCGAACTGGCTGATCATAACAAATGGTTCCTCAGCCGGCGCACCGCCGCAATAGCCCAGTACCAATACGTCGATCACGAGAATGCCGAAGAAAATCTTGAACTTGGGCCGGAACATGCCGGAACGAACGGGCGACCGATCCAGCCAGGGCAGGAAGAACCAGACCAGGATCGCGGAGAACATCGCCAGCACACCGAGCAGCTTCGCCGGAATGAACAGGAAGTCGACCGTGAAGGCGCGCAGAATTGCGTACCAGGGCCAGAAATACCATTCCGGAACGATATGGGCCGGCGTGGAAAGCGGGTTGGCCGGGATATAATTGTCCGCGTGACCAAGCGCGTTGGGCAGGAAGAACATCACCATGGTGAAGAAGATTAGCGCGACGCCGAGCGTCCAGCCATCCTTGGCGGTATAATAAGGGTGAAACGGCACCGTATCCTGCGGCCCCTTGACGTCAACGCCGGTCGGGTTGTTGGATCCCGGAATATGCAGCGCCCAGATATGCAGGATGATGACACCGGCAATCACGAACGGCAGCAGATAGTGCAGCGAGAAGAAACGGTTCAGGGCAGCATTGTCCGGAGCGAAGCCGCCGAGCAGCAGTTCCTGGATCGGCTTGCCGACAAGAGGAATGGCTTCGAACAGGCCAGTGATCACCTTGGCACCCCAGAAGCTCATCTGACCCCATGGCAGCACATAGCCCATGAATGCGGTCGCCATGGCGAGCAGATAAATGACCACGCCGAGCAGCCAGATCATTTCACGTGGCGCCTTGTAGGAGCCATAGAAAAGGCCGCGGCCGATATGCAGATAGATGGCGATGAAGAAAAAGCTTGCGCCATTGGCATGGGCATAGCGGATCATCCAGCCGCTGTTCACATCGCGCATGATATGTTCGACCGAGTCAAAGGCAATATTGGCATTGGCCGCATAATGCATCGCCAGAATGATTCCGGTGACGATCTGCACGACCAGAAAGATGCCGGCCAGCGAACCGAAGTTCCACATATAGTTCAGGTTGCGCGGGGTTGGATATCCGGCACCCAGGCTGTTGTAGACGAGACGCGGAACGGGAAGTTTTTCATCCATCCAGCGACCAAATTCGGTGGTTGGCGCATATTGGTTTGCCCAAGGAAAGCTCATATTCTTCTGCCCTTTAGCCGATTTTCACGACAGTATCTGATAGAAATTCATAGTCCGGCACGTCCAGGTTCCTGGGAGCCGGCCCCTTACGGATACGAGCCGCTGTATCGTAGCTCGAACCGTGGCACGGACAGAAATATCCGCCAAATTCACCTTTGTTTTCGCCCTCGGCTGCACCGAGCGGCACGCAACCCAGATGGGTGCAGACGCCAAGGGTGATCAGCCAGTTTTCCTTGCCGACCTTGGTCCGCTCGGCCAGTGTTTGCGGATCGCGCAGGGTCGAGATGTTGACCGCATTGGCCTCACCAATTTCCTTGTCCGTGAGATTGCGGACGAAGACCGGTTGCTTGCGCCACAATATCTTGATCGCCTGGCCGCGTTCGATCGCGGAAATATCCACATCGACCGAAGCGAGCGCGAGCACGTCGGCGCTCGGGTTCATCTGGTTGACCAGCGGAAAAACCGTGGCAACCGCGCCGGCACCGGCGAAGCTCACCGCTGCGATATTGATAAAGTCCCGGCGGCGAACGCCGCTTTCTTCTGCGACTGCCGTATCAGCTGTTTCAACCGTTGCCATGCAAACAAGCCCTATAGAATAGTTATGACCCCTGACTGCCCGGACGTTCGATACTGTATCACAACAGCTTGAACGGGCAGTGATTTGCGCGCCTGATAGCCGCGAAGGATAGGGTTTGCCAACAGGGAATTTTCGATTGACCAAACATTCACTTGTCGCTCAAGGAGAACGCTTCATGAGGATAGCATTATATCAACCCGAAATAGCGGGAAATTTGGGAACAATTTTAAGGACTTGCGCATGTCTTGACGTGGCAGTCGATATCATTGAACCTTGTGGATTTCCGTTCAGCGACCGCAGTCTGAGACGGGCGGGCATGGATTATTTCGATCAGGTGCAATATACCCGTCATGCCGACTGGGCGGCATTCCAGGCGAGCGTCGATTCCCGCAAAGCCAGGATCATATTGCTGTCCAGCAAGGCGGAGCGGCCGCATTACAGATTCGCGTATCGCGACAATGATATTCTTTTGTTCGGATCGGAAGGGTCAGGAGTTCCCCTTACTATACGCGAACAGTGCGACGCCGCTATCACGATCCCCATGAAGCCCGGGATGCGCAGCTTGAATCTGGCGGTATCCGCTGGCATGGCTCTCGGGGAAGCACTTAGACAGACAGGACAATTTCCGGAATGACGAAACAATTCGACGACCAGCAGCAGACCGCCCAGACCTGGTTCAAGCAGCTTCGCGATGATATCTGTGCGGAATTTGAAAAGATCGAGGCGGAAGCCGGCAGCGATGCGAAATTCGACTATATTCCCTGGGACCGGCTGAATGCGGACGACAGCCCTGGCGGCGGCGGCGTCCAGGGCCTGATGAAGGGCAAGGTTTTTGAAAAGGTCGGGGTGAATATTTCGACCGTCGACGGCACGTTCAGTGAAGAATTTCAGGCGCAGATCAACGGTGCGGAAGAGGACCCCCGTTTCTTTGCCACCGGCATCAGCCTGGTCGCCCATATGGCCAATCCGCATGTTCCCAATGTTCATATGAACACCCGTTTCCTGTGCACCACCAAACGCTGGTTCGGCGGTGGGGCCGATCTCAATCCGGCCATCCCCTATGAAGAGGATACCGAGCAATTCCATGCGCGGCTGCGCTCTGCCTGCGCGCCGCACAGTCCGGAATATTATCCGCGCTTCAAAAAATGGGCCGACGACTATTTCTACATCCCCCACCGCAAGGTGCATCGCGGCGTCGGCGGCATATTTTACGATCATATCGAACTGAACAACGAATCCGATTTTGACCGCCATTTCGCCTTCACCCAGGATGTCGGACGGGCCTTTCTCGACATATTTCCAAAGCTTGTCCGCAAGCGGATGGGCACGGAGTGGAGCGCGGACGACAAGCAGCGGCAGCTGGAATGGCGCGGTCGCTATGCCGAGTTCAATCTGGTCTATGACCGGGGAACGACCTTCGGCCTGAAGACCGGAGGCAATGTGGACGCGATCCTGATGAGCCTGCCACCCGAAGCCAAATGGGTATAGACGATCCGGCTTTGACGCTTCGGGACGTGCCTGCAGGTCAGGTTGCGACGATCGTCACACACCTGGAGATGATCGAAAGACCGGAGCTGCCCTCGGCAAGCTCCGGTCTGACTGCGGAATGCTGGCTCCAGCCATCTCGCGATGATTATCGGGCGCTGTTCCGGAAGGTCGGCGAGCCGTGGCTGTGGATTTCGCGGCTGCTGATGAGCGAGGACGAACTTCAGGCAATTCTGCATGATCCGGCGGTCGAGATTTTGATCGTTCGGGATGGCAAACAGCCGGTAGGCTTTGTCGAACTGGATTTCCGGACCGCAGGCGAATGTGAAATCGCCTTTTTCGGACTGATCCCGGAGCAGAATGGCAAGGGCAATGGCCGCTGGATGATGAACCTGGCGCTGGACAAGGCCTGGCGCAAGGGCATCAGCCGCGTCTGGTTGCATAGCTGTACCCAGGATTCACCGCGCGCCCTGCCCTTTTACCAGCGCTGCGGATTCCGGATTTTCAGGCAGCAGACCGGACGGATGGCAGACCCGCGGCTGACCGGCCATTTGCCGCGCACCGCGGCACCGCACGTACCGATACTCAGCTGAATATCTCGCTGACCTTGTTGTTGCTGCCGTTCAGCTCGATGTAGATCGAGGTAATGACGGCCGCCAGCACCAGCTGAAAAGCCGTTCCGGTCAGCGCAGCGACCAGATTTTCGACAAAGGGCCAGCCCGCGCCGCTCGTTGCCAGACGAGTGATCACGCCCGTGACCGCCTCCAGAACACCGATCGTGATAGTACCGACAACCGCAATGATCAGAACGAAAAGCAGCACTGAAAAGCCGTTACTCTTTGTCAAAGCCCAGCTTTTCTTGAGCGCCTCTATAGGATTGCGTTCGCGCTGGTCGACGATCACCACCGGCACCAGGAGGAAACGGGCGGTCAGGTAGAGGCCGGGTACGATGAACAGCAGGAATCCGGGCAAGGCAATTATGCCGATCGCCAGATTCGCGAGCAGATAGATCAGAAACATCTTCAGCGCGGCGACCAGATCTTCTGCGACGGTGCCGTTGCGGGACGGGGCCAGGGAAAAATAGATTGCCAGACTTCCGAAGCTGATCACCAGATTGGAGATCATGATCGAAAAGGAGTTTTCGCTGAAATAGGCGGAATAGATTGCAATCATTGTGCTCCCGTCCTCGTCGCCGTTCAAAACCGGGGGGACGACATATTGGGCAAACAGCAGTGTCGGCAGAAAGATGAACACGCCGGCAATGGCCAAGATCGCCTCCTTATGCGCGACCAGCAGCCCCATGGCTCCGTTCCAGCATTGCATATAGTTCAGCTTCATGATTTATTTTCCGCATCCGTTTCTCACATGCGGACCCTTGCCACCCGGCGTGCAAAAGTGCACGAAATTTCTATGAACAGCAGCAATGATATTGAATGGCGCATTTCGCCAGAAAAGGTGAATTATCCCGATGCGCTGGAGACAATGGAACGGCGCAATGCGGCAGTCCAGGGCGGAGAGGCGAAGGAGCTGATCTGGCTGCTCGAACATCCGCCACTTTATACCGCCGGCACCAGCTCCGATCCCGCGGAACTGCTCAGCCAGGCCTTTCCCGTCTATGACACGGGGCGCGGTGGCCGGCATACCTATCATGGGCCGGGTCAGCGGGTCGGCTATATCATTCTCGATCTGAAGAGACGCCAGGCGGATGTACGCGGCTTTGTCCACGCGCTGGAAGACTGGGTGATTGCGGCGCTGGCGGAATTCGGGGTGGAAGCACGGGCGGTGGACGGCCGAGTCGGCATTTGGTGCGACACGCCCGACGGGCAGGAAGCAAAGATCGGCGCGATCGGTATCCGGATTCGCAAATGGGTCACGATGCACGGTTTTTCGGTCAATATTGACCCGGACCTGAGCCATTTCGGCGGCATCATCCCCTGCGGAATCAGCGAATATCCGGTGACCAGCCTTGCCCAGCTCGGGATAGCGGCAACGCTCGAGCAATTTGACCAGGCCCTGCAAAAAACCGCCGATGGCTTTCTGAAAGCGATTGATCGGGGCCAGCCCGCGCCTATGTAGATTCTCGACAGTGGATCGATGACAAGAGGACCAGAATATGACCAAATTTTCCAGAATCGCGGCCGCAGCCCTGATCAGCCTGACGATCTCCGCCTGCTCCGACAATGATGCGCCCGATGCCGACAAGGTCACCGAAACCCGGATGGACGATGTCGATGTGATCGATGGTACGATCAGCGACGATATGGTGGATGTGGACACGATCCAGAAAGCCGACGCAACCGGCGAGGAAGAGGCTGACAAGGCCGATGACAAGAAGGCAGCGGACGACAGCAAGGAAAATGCTTCAGGCGACGAGAAGAAGGCGGCCGAAACGCCAGCGGAATAAGGCCTCAGGCCAGACCAAGTATCTTGTGATTCTGTAGCGACAGACGCCATTTGGGATGGGCCTGGACAAAGGCGATGGCCTGTTCGAGATGCGCCTGGCTCGCGGCATCATCACCGCGGGCGTCCATCGGCTGCAACAGCAGATTGGCAAAATCCCAGTTCTGCATATCTTCCCAGTCGCTCTGCTGCTGCGGCCAGACGAGTTTCAGTTCGTCCCCCGAACGCTGCACGGTTTCGCTGCGCGCCTTGGGGCTGATGCAGATCCAGTCGATCGCGCGCGGCACGGCAAGCGTCCCGTTCGATTCGATGGCGATGAAAAAGCCTTCGGCATGCAAGGCGTCGATCAGGTCCGCGTCGACCTGTAGCATCGGCTCGCCGCCCGTCAGCACCACGAAGCGCGAGTCCCGCCCGCTGCCCCAGATTTCAGCTGCTGCCGAGGCAAGATCGGTGGCGGTGGCAAAACGGCCGCCGCCCTCGCCATCCATGCCAACAAAGTCGGTATCGCAGAACCGGCAGACCGCAGTGGTGCGATCCCGTTCCAGGCCGGACCAGAGATTGCAGCCGGCAAAGCGGACAAAGACCGCCCGGCGCCCGGCATGGACTCCTTCGCCCTGCAGGGTCAGGAATATCTCCTTGACCGCGTAGCTCATGCTGCTGCGTATCGGGTCGGGTCGATGATCCCGGCCTCTTCGAATCCCTTTTGCCGCAGGCGGCAACTGTCGCACAGACCGCAGGGCAGATCGCCATCTGTCGGGTCATAGCAGGACCAGCTCCACGACGGATCGAGCCCGAGACGGATGGCTTCCCTGGCGATATCCGCCTTGGTCATGTCCTGCAGAGGGGTATGGATGCGAAAGCCGCTGCCCTGATCGCCGGCCTTCGTCGCCAGATCGGCCAGTCGCTCGAATCCCTCGATAAATTCGGGGCGGCAATCGGGATAGCCGGAATAGTCGAGCGCATTGACGCCGATAAAAATGTCCCGTGCGTCCCGCGCTTCGGCCAGGCCGAGCGTGAGCGACAGGAAAATCAGGTTGCGTGCCGGAACGTAGGTTACCGGAATATCGTCGCCAACCCCGGACTTGGGGACATCGATATCCGCGGTCAGCGCGGAACCGCCAAAGCGGCTCAGATCCAGCGGCAGAATGATATGTTCGGCGACGTCCAGATTGCGGGCAATTTTTGCGGCCGACTGCAGTTCTATCTTGTGGCGCTGGTTATAGTCGACGGTCAGCGCGATCAGCCGATAGCCCTGCTCCGCAGCGAGCGCTGCAGAAACCATCGAGTCGAGTCCGCCGGACAATAAGATGATCGCTGATCTTGATTCGGAAGTCATGATGCGTCCCGCTAATCGCCTTGCACGCCGGGCGCAAGTATTGCGCGCAGGCGGCGCCTAGCAGCCGCCCGTCCGGCGGCCTTCCATATGCAGGGAAAAAGGCGCATTATTGCGGATGCCCTGCGAGCTTATCTGCACCAGACTGCTGGATTCCAGCTTGATTTCCGTTACGCCCTGACCGGAACGACCGCATTTGTAGCTGACGCGCAGCTTTCGCGGGCTATTTTCGATCACGTAGCGAGAACAGGTGGCGTTGGCATGTTCGATTTGCAGCAACCGCTCGGGATTTCCCAGACAGACTTTCTGTCCGGCCTCGCGTGAACCATGTTCTTTCAGCGTCCACTCGCCACGCGTCAGCCCATCCAGTACCGCCATGGATGGCGTCTGGGCAGGTGCCGCAATCGCAAACCCCGACAGAAGGGCGGCGGTTGCGCTGATGATCTTTATCAGTTTCATGCCTTTCATTATAACTTTCCCGTCATGCTGGTTGCGTGGATTGGCGTGTCTATGATCATGTCTGGCCTTCAAACATGGCGAATATTGTCGCAAATTGCGGCAATCGATAGGATTTTTTCGACAATAATGGCGAGCTGCCATATATGTGACAGGTCTTAATTGTTGAGGCTGGCGCCCGTTATCAAGAATGTCTTGCTGCAAAAAGCGCAGTTTATGGCGATATTTCCTTCGTCATCGACCATATCTTCCTTATCTTCCTTCGGGAAGCGTGCAATCACGTCCCTGATATGGTCCTCATTACAGCGGCAACCCTTAACGCACGCTTTACCGTCTAGAACCCTCACTTCGTCGCTCTCGCTGAACAGCCGCCACAAAATATCCTCCAGCGGCAGCTGGGTATCCGTCAGTTCTGCAAGGGTCACCGTGCCTGCCATGATTTCGACATGCTCCCATTCGGGATGATCCATCTGGGCATGCAGCCGCTCGCGCCCCTCCTCGCCTTCAGGAAGATGCTGGACCAGAAGTCCGCCTACCGAAATCCGGTCATCCGAGCCGCCAATGGCTACCCGGATCAGTGTCGGAATCTGTTCGGACTGGAAAAAATAACTCTGCACGGCCTCCGCCAGACTAGCGCCTTCGAGCGGGACGATGCCCTGGTTGCGCCCGCGGGTCGCCGGCTGGTCAAAGGTGATCGCGAGATAGCCCTTGCCGAACAGCGCCATCAGGCTTGGCTCGACCGGCTGGGCGGCAAGCCGTTCCCGGTCAAAGTCGATATAGCCCCGCAAGGCCCCATCCCTGTAGTCGCACGCGAGCAGGTTGATCACGCCGGCCTCGGTCTGGGCCTGCATGGTGAGCTGCGCCCCTTCATCCTTGAGCAGCGCACCGAGCATGGCGGTCAGGCAGACCGCTTCGGCCAGCACATCGCGAATCATCGGCGGATAGGCATGGGAGGCGAGTATCTGGTCCAGCGCCGGGCCAAGGCGCACCACGCGCCCGCGACAATTTTTGGTCGGGATCGCAAAAGAGATGATATTGTCTGTTGGGCGGATGTCGTTCATCCGATCTGGCCAAAACACCAGCGCAGCACAGATTTCTGGGCATGAATGCGGTTCTCCGCCTCATCCCAGATCACCGACTGCGGCCCGTCGATCACCGACGGCATCACTTCTTCTCCCCGATGCGCGGGCAGGCAATGCAGGAACAGCGCATCCGGCTTTGCCTGCTCCATCAGCAGGTCATTGACCTGATAGGGCATCATGGCAGCCAGCTTGTTGTGGACATGTTCCTGGCCCATCGAGACCCAGGTATCGGTGACGACGACATCGGCCCCGGCGACCGCTTCATTTTCGTCCCGGTGGATCGCAATATTGGCACCGGCGTCCTGCGCCGCCTTGATGAAATCCGCATCGGGATCATAGCCCTGCGGACAGCCGATCCGGACATTGAATTTCATCAGGCCAGCGGCTTCGACAATGCTGTTCAGCACATTATTGCCGTCGCCCAGCCAGGCGATCTCGAGACCCGGCAGCGATTTACCATGTTCCACCAGCGTCAGCAGATCGGCGATGATCTGGCAGGGGTGCGACAGATCGGTCAGACCGTTGATCACCGGGATGTCGGCGTTCACGGCCATCTCCTCGATTTTCGTATGGTCGTCGGTCCGGATCATGATCGCGTCGGCCATGCGCGACAGCACCCTGGCGGTATCCGCCACGGTTTCCCCGCGCCCCAGCTGCATCGAACCGCTGTCCATGACGATGCTGGATCCGCCCAGCTGGCGGATCGCGATATCGAAGGACACGCGGGTCCGCGTGCTGCTCTTTTCAAAAATCATCGCCAGCACATGATCGGCGAGCGGCCGGTCGACATCGGGCTTGCCCTTGGGCCAGCCGGCGCGCGCCGCCTTGCGATCAATCGCGTCGGCAATCATCGCGGCGATGGCATCGCCCCCGGCATCGGCGAGGTTGAGAAAATCCCGCCTCATGATTCCGGTGCCTCATAATCGGCAGCCCCGGCGGAGAGCTTCTCGATGAAGGTCGCGATATGGCTGTCATCGATATTGAGCGGCGGCAGCACCCGGAGCGTATTGTCGCCTGCCGCCACGGTCAGCAGCCCGTGATTGTCGCGCAGATGGGCGACAAAGGAGCGCGTTTCCTGCTTCATCATGATACCGAGCATCAGGCCCCTGCCCCGCACGCCGATGAACAGGTCGGGATAATTGCCGATGAATTGCTCGATTGCCGCGCGCAGCTTTTCGCCGGTTGACCGGACATTCTCGAGAAATTCGTCATTGGCGACCACATCCCAGACCGCATTGCCAGCGGCCATCGCCAGCGGGTTGCCGCCATAGGTGGAGCCATGGGTGCCCGGCACCATGCCGCGCGCCGCTTCCTCGGTCGCCAGACAGGCGCCGAGCGGGAAGCCGCCGCCGATGCCCTTGGCCGATGCCATGATATCGGGTTTCACGCCGTACAGTTCGTGAGCGTAGAGGGCCCCGGTGCGAGCCACGCCGCATTGCACCTCGTCGAGAACCAGCAAAATGCCATGTTCGTCGGCAAGATCCCGCAGTCCCTGCATGAATTCCTGTGAGGCCGGGCGAACGCCGCCCTCGCCCTGGATCGGCTCGACCAGGAAGCCCGCCGTCTTGTCGGTGATCGCGGCCTTGGCGCCTTCGAGATCGTCAAAGTCGACATATTTGAAACCGGCCAGCAAGGGCGCGAATCCGTGATGCATCTTTTCCTGATTGGACGCCGAAATCGTCGCCATCGTGCGGCCATGAAAGGCGTTTTTGAAGGTGATGATCTCGAACCGGTCGCTGCCCGCCGACTGGTGATAGGCGCGCGCGGTCTTGATCGCGCACTCGACCGCTTCGGCACCGCTGTTAGTGAAAAACACGGTGTCGGCAAAGGTCGTATCGACCAGCCGCTGGGCGAAACTCTCACCCTGCGGGCTGCCATAGAGATTGGAGACGTGCATCAGGGTTGCAGCCTGGTCCTGAATCGCCTTGGTCAGATGCGGATGGCCGTGGCCAAGCAGATTGACCGCAATGCCGCTGGCGAAATCCAGCGCCCGCGATCCGTCTTCGGAAATCAGCCAGGCGCCCTCGCCTCGGACCGGACGAAAACCACAACGCGGGTATACGGGCATCAATGGGGTAATCGTCATGGTCGGCTTCCTTTCGCGGAAAACAGAAAAGGCGACCCGACTGGCCGCCTCTCACATTGGGAGGTCCTTATATGACGCTTAGCGGAAGGGGTCAATCGTGGTGCGAACGGGCGGTTGTGCAGCGTCGAGAGCCGGACGTGATTGATGTTTCAGATCAGTCAGACAGGGATAATTCATTTAAGCCGAAAGCAGATATGCGGTATGTTCCAATGAAGGTGATCATGCACGCAGAAGCAACACCAGCAAAGGAGATGTTACGATGGACATGAAAACAACCGGTTCCCCGGAAGGTTGCCCGATGGGCTTTGAAGGCGGCGTTCGCTCGCTGCTGGGTCGCACCAACCGCGACTGGTGGCCCGATTCCCTGCAACTCGAAATTCTTACCCAGGGCGGCGTTTCTCCCGACCCGATGGGCCCCGATTTTGACTATGCCAAGGCGTTCAAGACGCTCGATTATTGGGCATTGAAGGATGATCTGAAGGCGCTGATGACCGACAGCCAGCCCTGGTGGCCGGCAGATTACGGGCATTACGGCCCTTTCTTCATCCGCATGGCCTGGCACGCTGCCGGCACCTATCGCACCGGCGATGGTCGCGGCGGTGCATCGAGCGGACAGCAGCGCTTTGCTCCGCTTAACAGCTGGCCCGACAACGGCAATCTCGACAAGGCGCGGCGTCTGCTCTGGCCGATCAAGAAGAAATATGGCGAGAATATCAGCTGGGCCGACCTGATCATCCTCACCGGCAATGTCGCGATTGAATCGATGGGCGGACCCGTGTTCGGCTTTGGCGGCGGACGCAAGGACGTCCATGAGCCGGAGAAAGATGTCTACTGGGGTTCTGAAGAGCAATGGGTGAATGAAGGCGTCCCAACCCGGATCCAGCCCGATGAGGGCAAGGCGCTCGAAAATCCGCTTGCTGCGATCCAGATGGGTCTGATCTACGTCAACCCGGAAGGTCCGGGCGGCAATCCGAACGATGCCGAGGGCATGGCCCGGGACATGAAGGAAACCTTTTCCCGCATGGCGATGAACGACGAGGAAACCGTCGCGCTGACCGCCGGTGGTCACGCATTCGGCAAATGCCACGGTGCGGTTCCGCCAGACCAGCTCAGCGGCGATCCGGAATCGGGCGACCTCCATTTGATGGGCTTTGGCTGGGCGACCGACCCCGAGCAGATCGGCGAGGGCCATATCACCACGTCCGGCCTGGAAGGCGCGTGGACGCCGAACCCGACGCAATGGGGCGGCGACTATTTCCGGCTGTTGTTCAAATATGATTATGAGTTGGTCGAAAGTCCTGCCGGTGCCAAACAATGGCAGCCGATCAATCCGGACCTTGAGGATATGGCACCCGATGCGCGCGATCGGTCGAAAAAGGTCCCGACGATGATGACCACCGCCGACATGGCGCTGAAACGCGACCCGGACTATCGCAAGATTTCCGAGCGTTTTCGCGATGACCAGGCGGCGCTGGACGAGGCGTTTTCCCGCACCTGGTTCAAGCTGACCCACCGCGACATGGGCCCCAAGGTCCGCTATCTCGGTCCTGAAGTGCCTGAGGAAGACCTGATCTGGCAGGATCCCGTTCCTGCCGGGACACCGGCTTCGGACAGCGACGTATCGGCTTTCAAGTCAAAGGTTCTGGACAGCGGCCTTTCGGTTTCGGAACTGGTCAAGGCAGCCTGGGCTTCGGCTTCGACCTATCGCAAGAGCGACCATCGCGGCGGCGCCAATGGCGCGCGTGTGCGGCTTGCTCCGCAGAAGGACTGGAAGGTCAATGACCCGGATGAACTGGCAAAAGTGCTGGCAAAGCTCGACGACTTGCGCGGTTCGCTGTCGATGGCCGATGCCATTGTCATCGCCGGCAGTGCGGCGGTTGAAAAAGCAGCGAAGGATGCCGGATTCGATGTCAGCGTCCCGGTCACGACCGGCCGCGGTGATGCGACGGACGAGCAGACCGATGCCGAAAGCTTCGAGCCGCTCGAGCCGCTGGCCGATGGCTTCCGCAATTATCTGAAGGCCAAGGCGAGTGTGCGGACCGAGGATATGCTGGTCGACCGCGCCAATCTGCTTGATCTTTCAATCCCCGAGATGACCGTTCTGATCGGCGGGCTGCGGGTGCTGGGAGCCAATAGCGGCAACAGCAAGCATGGCGTACTCACTGATCGTCCCGGCCAGCTGACCAACGATTTTTTCGTCAACCTGCTGGAAATGGGTACGGTCTGGGAAGTCGGCGACGAGTCCGGAGACGAGGAATTCATTGGCAAATGCCGCCTCAAGGGCGACGAGAAATGGCGCGCGACGCGCACCGACCTCGTGTTCGGTTCCAATTCACAGCTGCGTTCGGTTGCCGAAGTCTATGCCGAAGACGGCCATGAGCGAAAATTCGTCGATGATTTCATCGCCGCCTGGACGAAAGTGATGGACGCCGGCCGCTTCGATCTGGCCTAATATTTCGCAGATCCCTTGAATCGATCAATCACAGAACGGGCCCGCTGGAGACATCCGGCGGGCTTTTTTCTATTTAAGACCTGCCTTCGCGGCTTCCCAGTTGCGGCCGTCAAAGGTCCTGGTGGTCGGGCTCAGCCCGTGGTCAGGATCAAGACAGTTGAAATTCACGCTCCAGCCATCGGGGTGCGACCTTGGCTGGTAAAAGCTCTTGATGCCGCAATGCTTGCAGAACAGGTGATCGGCCTGCCGGCTGCCGAACTGGTAATGGGTCAGGTCGCCCTCGCCCTTGAGCAGGGAAAAATCCTGGTGCGGCACAATCAGATGCAGAAAACCGGTGCGGGCGCAGATCGAACAATTGCAGTCCAGCAGTTCGGGTTCCTGCTCGACCTGCGCCTCGAAACGCACGGCACCGCAATGGCAGCCGCCGACAACAATGGATTTCATTGTGCTTCCTCCCGGTCGCGATTTGTGCCGGTTCTCGGCTGAAAACGGAGCGACAGCGGCGTAATGAAGCCGCTGTTGTTTATCCTTATGCGAACGATAGCCTGCAATTTAGGATTGCCAAGCTTTGCCGCATAGGTGCGAGCCGTTTCCTGCGGCATATAGATACGATCGCGGACCAGACCATCGTCGCCTTCCTCGCTCCAGGGGTTCACCCGCGCCGTCGCATCGCAGACCCGTACCGATGGTGCACCGGAACCGGGCCGCGGCACTATCTCCACATGGGTAATCCGGGGCGCCTTGCCGGATATGCACAGGCCTGTTTGCGCACCGGACCATGTCGGAATGTCATCCTCCGCAACGAACGGCCAGTCATAGCGAAACTGAACATAATGACCGCGCAGCAAATCGCGCGGATCATAGCCTTCTATCGGCACGTCCCACTCGCTTCCTTCATGGGATTCCCTCTCTGTCTGCAGCCAGATCAGTCCGAGCCCGATCAGCGGCAGCAGCAGCGCAAACGGGAGGAAGAAGCGACGGTAGCGATTCACCGGGCATCTCCGCTGCTGTCCCGCTCGACTGCGGCAGCCCTGGCAGGAGCAAAGGCCCGCGAAAAGCGGTAGGCGACGATGGCAATAGCGATGGTGATTATCCCCGCCAATATCAGACCCAGGCCGCTGCTCAGAAGATCGGACGCCAGTTCGAAGCTCAAAAAGATAAGGCGCAGCGCAATGATCGCGACAACCACCTGGAACACATTGCGCCATGCGGAATAGATCGCGCTCCAGCCGATGGCAGCCCAGAAGATTATGAACAGGATCGCATTGCCGAGCGCTTCTGTCGACTGCGCGATGCTGCTCACAAAACTGGTCAGCGCTGCAGCGACCAGAATGGCCGCGATGCTGATGCCGGTGGCCGTGCGGTTGAGGCGATAGCCGAGCAAGGCCGCTGCACTCCATAATCCCAGTTGAAGGCCGGCTATTTCGCCAGCCTGGCCCGTTGATCCGAAAAGACCGCCGATGGCGACCCCGTCGGCTATCAATTTCACCGACACGCCGGTGACAAAGGATGCCAAAGAAAATTGGCCGACTTGGTTCCAGAAAGCCTCTCGTCCGCTCAAGTTTCGAAGGGACATGCCCAGCAGGAGGGCAAAAACCGGCAAGCTGGTGATGACGGCGACATAGGTCGATGGCAGATTACCGCCTTGCTGCGCATACCATCCCCAGTGAGCGATCCCCGTCCCGAGTAACGCGACAATCCAGAGCAGTGAAATCAGCCAGCCACGGCCAACCAGCAACAACAAAGGCGAAAACAGAATCAGCCAGATCGCCATCGGTTGCCACAGGGGCGAACTGGTCTGGTAAACTTGTCCCAAATGGCCAAAAAAGGTTGCCCCGAGAACCGCCAGAATGAACAGCAGAACGTCTTTCAGATAGAGGCCAAGAAACCCCTTGTGCGGCTGGAGGAGATAAATCCCTCCGGAAATGCCGGCGATCAGCAGCAGATGAACCACAAGACGGACCATGCCGGGAATTTCTTCCCAATTGGCCGCGACCAGCGAGACTATGCCGAGACCGATAGCCAGAGCGCCCAGGCCGATCAGCGACCACAGACCGAGCGGGCGGGATCGCTCCGCTTCATATTCCCGGATACGCCGCGCCGTGTCGGCGTCGATCAGGCCGGCATCCAGCCAAATATCCAATTTCCTGTCAGACAATCGCCGATCCCCGCAATCGCAAAAAAACTGCGCAGCAGCAGCAGATATCGCAAGTTCGACATCCACAAATGGCATCGCTTTGCCGGGTCAATCGCGGACCTCGGTGGTATGAATGTCGATGCGGTTCTCCAATGTTCTGTGAACCGGACATTTTTCCGCAATTTCCAGCAGCTTGCGGCGCTGTTCCTCGCTCAGGTCACCCTGCAGAATGATCGAGCGGTCGATCACGTCAATCCGGTTATCCTCGTTATTGCAGCTGCGGCAATCCTCGACATGGTCCCGGCTGTGTTCGAGCACGATATGCACGGCTTCGAGCGGAATGCCCTTGCGATCCGCGTACATTTTCATCGTCATCGAGGTGCAGGTCCCGAGCGCTGCCAGCAGCAGATCGTAGGGCGAGGGCCCGCTGTCGGTGCCGCCGAAGGACTCGGGCTCATCGGCAAGAAAGACATGTTTGCCGACACGGACCGTCTGCTGGAACTTGCCTGCGCCGGTTTCGACCGACACCAGTGAAGGATTGGTGGCCATGCCTATTCCACCGTCACCGATTTGGCGAGATTGCGGGGCTGGTCGACATCCGTGCCCTTGGCGACTGCCACATGATAGGCGAGCAGCTGGACCGGCACGGCGTAGACGAGCGGAGCGATCAGCGGGTGGACCTTCGGCATTTCGATCGTTGCCATGCAGCCATCCCCGGCTTCGGCGAGACCTTCAGCATCGGAGATCAGCACGACCTTGCCGCCGCGGGCCATGACTTCCTGCATATTGGAGACGGTTTTCTCGAACAGCGGGCCCGACGGGGCCAGCACGATGACCGGGACGGCCTCGTCGATCAGGGCGATGGGCCCGTGTTTCATCTCCCCGGAGGCATAGCCCTCGGCGTGGATATAGCTGATTTCCTTGAGCTTGAGCGCGCCTTCCAGCGCCAGCGGGAAATCGGGCCCGCGGCCGAGATAGAGAACATCTCGTGCCGGTGCGATGAGATGCGCCATATCGGCAATCTCCTCATCATGGGCAAGGGCGGCATTGAGGGCGGCCGGTGCTTCGGTCAGATGTTTGACCACATCCCGTTCCTCATCGCGAGTCATCTTGCCCTTGACGACCGCCAGATGCGCCGCGAGCGCCGCCAGCACCGCAAGCTGGCAGGAGAAAGCCTTGGTCGAGGCAACGCCGATTTCCGGACCGGCGTGGGTGGGGAGCAGCAGATCCGCCTCGCGCGCCATGCTGCTCGTCGGCACATTGACCACGACGGCGATTTTCTGGCCATTTTCCTTGCTGTGGCGCAAGGCGGCCAGGGTGTCGGCGGTTTCCCCCGACTGCGAGATAAACAGGGCCAGCCCGCCCTTCTCGAGCACCGGATCGCGATAGCGAAATTCCGATGCAAAATCGAGATCGACCGGCACCCGGGCAAAAGTCTCGAACCAATATTTGGCGACCATGCCGGCATAATAGCTGGTCCCGCAGGCCACGATGGTGATGCGCTTGATATCGCGGAGGTCAAAATCCATCTGCGGCAGCGCCACCTGCTGCTCGAGCGGGCGGATATAGCTTTGCAGGGTCTGCGCGACCACGGTGGGCTGCTCGAAAATTTCCTTCTGCATGAAATGGCGATAATTGCCCTTTTCGATGGTCGCGGCCGACACACCCGAAGTGGTTATCTCTCTCGCCACCGGCTGGTTGTCCTTGTCGAAAATGGCAGCGCCATCCCGGGTGACAACCACCCAGTCCCCTTCTTCGAGATAGGCAATCTTCTGGGTCAATGGTGCCAGGGCTAGGGCGTCGGAGCCAAGATAGGCTTCGCCATCGCCATAGCCGACGACCAGTGGCGAGCCGAGTCTGGCACCAATCAGAAGATCGGGATGCGAGCGAAAGGCAATGGCGAGAGCGAACGCTCCGCGCAGCTGCGGCAGAACGGCCTTGACGGATTCCTGCGGAGATTTGCCAGCTTCGATCTGCTCGCTCACCAGATGAGCGACCACCTCGGTATCGGTTTCGCTTTCGAAACGCCGGCCCCGCACTGTCAGCTCTTCGCGCAGGCTTCTGAAATTCTCGATAATGCCATTATGGACCAATGCCACTTCGCTCGTGGCGTGCGGATGGGCATTGCTGGTCGTCGGCGCGCCATGCGTGGCCCATCGGGTGTGGGCGATGCCGACATTTCCCGGCGCATCGTCCTCTCTAAGCACCGCTACCAGATTGGCCAGCTTGCCCTCGGCGCGACGCCGGATCAGTTGACCATCGTCGACCGTACAGACCCCGGCGCTGTCATAGCCCCGATATTCCATCCGCTTGAGTCCGTCTACCAGACGATCCGAAACAGGTTCCCTGCCAATAATTCCGATAATTCCGCACATGGTTCTCGGGTCTTTCGCTTCAAAGTGTATCGGCTAGGCGAATTCGCGGCCTATCGGCCGAGAGCCTATTGCATTTCGTTTGGCCAGGAGCTCGCCATCGCTCCCGGTTCAATATTCAAATTCCACGATATCATCACCCACATTGTCCGCATAGAGCTTGGCCTTTTCATAATCGATCGGGCGGACATCCGGACCGGCACAGGAATGCCGCGCAATCGTCCTCTCTCCTTTGCGGACAAAAATGCCGTCTTCCATTGAGGGATCATTGGGTTCGCCAGCGGCGAAATTGGTCCGGATCACGCGGCTGTACACGACATATTGCGTGTCTCCGAGCCGGAAGTGCAACTGTGCTTCGCCGCCACCGGAATAGGGTACGGAGGCAAATTTCAGACGATCCGCGCTGTCCGCTTCCGGCCAGCTCAGTTCCGCCGTCTCGCCGGACTGGCCATAGCGATATTGAGCGACGGTGGTCCCGGCCTTGTTTTTCACACCGCATATAGAAGCGATTTTCTTGTTTTCCAGCTGACAGGAAAACAGGACCTCTTCTTGCGCCGCGCACAGTCCCGTGCCGACCGGCGTTGCGGTTTTGCTCGCCTCCCCTTCCTGCTGTGACATCTTCTCTGTCGTCAGCGGGGCCGGCGAAGCAGTGGATTGCGTAGCGGATTCGTCAGCGGAAGCGGCCGGCTGCTGATCGCATCCGGCGAGAAGCAGGCTCATCGCGAATGTTGCAACAGGAACAGGCCAGTGAACCGTCTTCATGATTTTTTCTCCGCTGCCTTCTTCTTGGACATCGCTTCCCGGAATTTCTTCGCCCAGCCCGCTTTCACCGTCTGTTCGGCCCGGACCAGCGCCAGATCGCCCGCTGCCACATCCCTGGTAAGCGTTGCGCCAGCCCCGACTATCGCACCATCGCCGATAGTCACAGGGGCCACCAGCGCGCTGTTCGAGCCGATGAACGCATTCTTGCCGATCACCGTCTTATATTTGAAATAGCCGTCATAATTGCAGGTAATGGTTCCGGCACCGATATTCGCCCCCTCGCCGACTTCGGCGTCGCCGAGATAGGTCAGATGATTGGCCTTGGCGCCCTTGCCGAGAAGAGTTTTCTTCATCTCGACAAAATTGCCGATCTTGGAGCCCTCTTCCATCACCGAGCCCGGACGCAGGCGAGCGAAAGGACCGACCTTGGCATTGGCACCGATTTTCGCCCCCTCGATATGGCTGTGACCATAGATGGTCGCACCGCTGGCAATCGAAACACCGGGGCCAAATATGACATTGGGCTCGATGACCACATCCGCCGCGATCTCGGTATCAGAAGAGAACCAGACGGTATCCGGCGCAATCAGGCTGACCCCGTCGGCCATTGCCCGCTCGCGACGACGCGCTTGCCACTCGCCTTCGACCACCGCCAGTTCCGCCCGGCTGTTGACGCCGGCGACCTCGGCCGGATCATCCACCTCGATCACCGCGCTTTTCTGGCCCGGCAACATCACGATATCCGGCAGATAATATTCGCCCGCCGCATTGTCGTTGCTGATCTGGTCGAGCAATATGAACAGGTCGGTCGAGCGCGCCGCCATCAGGCCGCTGTTGCAGAGATTGATCCCGCGCTCCTCGTGGCTGGCGTCCTTATATTCGACCATCTTTTCGATCTCACCCTGTTCATCGGCGATAATCCGGCCATAGGCACCGGCATCGTCGGGCCGGAAACCCAGCACCACGGCGCGCGGGTCGGAGCCGTTGTTGAGGCGGAAGATCATCTCGCGCATGGTATCCGCACTGACCATCGGCACATCACCGTAGAGGATCAGCACATCGCCCGCGAAACCCTTCAGCGCATCATGCGCCTGCGCCACCGCATGGCCGGTGCCTAGCTGCTCTTCCTGCACCGCGATCGCGACATTGCGGCCGGCCACACTCTCCTCGATCTGCTCGCGGCGGGCGCCGACGACGATAACGGTACGCTCGACGCCGATTGAATCGACGGTATCCAGCAGATGATGGAGCATCGGCTTGCCAGCGATCGGGTGCAATACCTTGTGCGTCGCCGATTTCATTCTTGTGCCTTGTCCGGCAGCCAGAATGATAGCGGCTAGCGGTCGGTCGGTCATGAAGCTACTCCGGAACAAGTTGATCGGTCATGGCCGCATCCGGCCTGTTTGCAGGGGCTAATGCCATGCTGCTGCGGCTTATGCCAGCCTGTTTATCGCTATTCTGGCCAACCTAACCCACAGGCCTCCCGCCCTTGCGCCACTTGGTCCACAAGTGCCGGGCCAGCATCAGCGGGGGCATCCGCAGCCAGTGCGAGCGGACATAAAAAACGAAGCGGATCAGCTTGCGGGTTTCCCGGCCATAGCCGTCTCGGGCGAGCAGACGGCGGATATAGAGATAGTCGGCAAATTCAGTCTGACCGGCAGAAAATCGATAAACCGGCGTGTCGTACAGCCGGGAGGCAAGGCGCAGGGCCCTCTCCTTCTCCCGGCCCAGGCCATGGGTTTTTGCGCGGACGTCCAGTTCGGTCCAGAACTCCTCGTCCGCTTCGGAAAAATGCCGGAGCAACAGGTTGATGTCCCACAGATTGCGCAAACCGCCCGCAAGATCGCCATCGGCGAACAGATGGGCAATAGAATGGAGCACCATATCAGTCGGTGCCATGACATATAGGCCAGTGCCGAGCGCGATGGCGCTGTCGAGGATCGCCTGTGCATCGGGCCTCGGCCCTGCGGTCAGCGGCAATATCGTATGATGCACATCGATCATCCGGTCGCGCTCGCGATGGATCAGCGGCGGCAGCTCGTGCATATGGTCGCGATAATAGCGGTCATCATAGGGATCGGGCTTGACCCATTCCCAGCCGGCATCAAGCAGGGCGGATTCGACGATCGGCAGATCGTCGCGCGCCACCATGATGTCAAGATCGCCGATGCTGCGCCCGACGCCGGCAGCGAGATTTGCCGCGACATAGGCGGTGCCTTTCATCAGCACGATCTTGCCTGGATAGTCGGCCAGCGCCCTTCGCGCGCAGTCCGCTTCCCACAGGGCCTGCTGGCGGGCGAGATCATGGGCGCCGATGGCATCCTGCAGAACGGCGCGCACCCGGTCCGGCACGGGGACATCGGCGAGCCTGTGCGCCAGCGAGCCGATCAGCGATTCCGCGCGCGCGATGCTGATCAGTTCCGACCACTGGCCGCCGTCCAGCCTCTCGACGCTGGCCGGTTCGCGCAGCGCGCGGACAAGAATATCCGCATCGCGGATCACGGTGATGGGCTCCACAGGCTTTCAATCAACTCTTCCGCCTGTTCGATCGACTGATAGTCCATCGCTCTGGTCGGGACCTGATCGACAAAACGGGTCAGGGCCCGGAAGCCGGCCTCCCCCAGCGCGACATAATTGGTCGATGCCTGGGTCAGACGGACGAATATTTCCGCCTGGCCCATGTCCCGCAGTTCCGGATCATGACCGAAACGGGGAAAGAGCAGCAGTGCCGGCCTGGCCGGCTCCCCCATCCGGTCGATCGCCGCTTTCGGCGGCACCAGATGGCGGATGTCGCCTTTCGGCGTGTCCGTCATTTCCGGACCGAAACGGTCCGCCGGTGCAACGGTCTGCATCGCCCTGATCGCCTGATTTTTCAGGCTGATCAGCCGGGGAAAGGGAGCGATGTCGCCGGTATCGAGGTTCAGCAGTGCAAATTCATCCCCCATGAAACGCCAGCCCTTTTGCGCCAGCATCGCAGACAGGGTCGATTTGCCGGAACCGGAAAGACCGGTCATGATCAGCGCCCTGCCGTCCTTCTCGACGCTGCTCGCGTGGAGCAGCAAATGCCGCCGCCAGCCGAGCGCCATTTGCAGGTTCATGCCCATCTCCGCCGCGAGCAGTCCCTGTGCCAGTGGCAGCGGCGCGGCATCGGGCAACCAGAAGTCACCGCCGATATGGACCGAGGGCCGGATGTACCGACGCCAGGGCTTGTCCGGTTCGAGGCGAACGGTAAAATCAACCATATGGTCGCTTGGCGCGGGATAATCCCGGTACAGGGCCGCCAATTGGTCCAGCGGCTGTCGCCAGGCCGAAGCGATCCGGAAGGCGGCTGGCCCAATCTGGAGCCGAATCTGATGCATCTCGGCCATCAACCGGCTTCCCGTGCGATCAGCCCCAGCGCGGCGAGTTCTTCCAGCCTGGCACTGATGATATCGTCGGTATCGGCCCCGGGTTCGACGTCGAATCTTGCCTGGAGACGTGTGGCAATTTCTCCGGCGGTTAGCAATGTGCTGTCCATGACTTCCAATAGCGCGGGTGCCGGATCGGCGAGCATATGGGTAATGCCCGATGGCCGGTGAAACAGCAGGGTCATGCTGTCCAGGCCGTGCCAGATCAGATCATCTTTCGGGCCGGCCCGATATTTGGGGGTCATGGTGGATTGCCTAAAATTCTGGTCCGACATTGCGGCCTGATAGCAGGCAAAAGTTAAAATGGGATGGGAATATCAGCGCGGCATTTGCAGGGACGCATAGCAGGTAAAGCCGGACTGGCCTGCCTGCAATCGCCGGATATAATTCACATAGGCCTCGGACTGGTCATAGGAGGTGCCCGGAAGCGTCCGGCCATTCATTGCCTGACGCACTTCTTCACCACTGAAATTGCGTCCCGCTGGCGGAAATGCGCCCGGGGTGTCTGCCGAAACGACAGAGCCATCCGCCGCAATATAGCCGCCAGCGGCATTGTTGCCGGGAACCGGAATTTCGCAATTGAGGACGGACCCGGCGGTCTGCGCCAGAGCCGGCTTGATGCTGACCACAGCAGACGCGGTAATCGCTCCCATCATCAAGGCGCGACGGCGAGTGACAATTCCTTGATTGGACGCAGCATTGGCTGACGGCTCAGATGGAATTTGATCGGTCATCGGTTTCTGTCCATGATTGTCCTGATTTCACTTATCCGCCCATAAGCAGAAATTGCGCAAAAAGCGAGCCATACAGTCTGCCGCCGGAATCCGCGTCTACAATCGGGACATAGACAGGAAAATCGTTAACAATGCCTATATGTTGGCAGCGCCAGATCCGGGTGCCCGAATATTCCCGTTGCCGATCTTGCACCGTCAAGCCTAGATGGGCAGCATGATATTAGCAGAATCGGCCAGATGACCTCGGTTTCCTCCTTTCGGTTGCTTGTTGCCCTGATCTTTATCCTGGGCGGCGCCATTCTGGCGAGCCAGCTGCCGCAATCGGGGCAGCAGTTCATCATTGTCTTCGCCAGCGGAGCGATCGCCCTGTTCACGGTTCTCCAGGACCGGCCCGCCGCCTCGCTACCGGACCCGGCCACGCTCGAACGGCAGCGCAAGCGGATCCTGTATCAGGGCCGGTCGGAAGCCTATCAGGATATCATCAACCCGATCACCGACCCGATCTTGCTGGTCCGCAATGCAAAGGTCGCGGCCGCCAATCCGGCAGCGGCAAAAGTTCTGGGCGATCATATCGTCGGCGAGGATGTCCGGATCGCCATTCGCCATCCGGCCGCCGCCGACCGACTCGCCAACCCGGATGCAGAGCATAGCGGCGAGCCGATTCTGCTGGTCGGTGTCGGCAGCACCGACCAGAGATGGGAGCTGCGCATCAACACCCTGCAGGACGGCCTGAAGCTGGTCCAGCTGTCGGATCGCAGCAGCCGCTATGCGGCAGAGCGCATGCGGACGGATTTTGTCGCCAACGCCAGCCATGAGCTCCGCACACCACTGGCCGCCATCAAGGGGTTTCTGGAGACCCTGGAAGATCCCAAGGCCGGCAAGGATGATGCCACGCGCGCCCGCTTCCTGAAAATAATGTATAACGAGGCCGACCGCATGCAGCGGCTGGTCGAGGACCTGATGTCGCTGTCCAGAATCGAGGCGGAGAAATTCGAGATTCCCTCGGAACAGATTGACCTCAGCGAACTGGTCGGGGAAGCGCGCGATTTCTATATCAACAGCCGCGGCAAGAAAGAAAACGAGATATTGGTCAAGGCTCCTGCCGATATTCCCCTGATTTACGGCGACCGGGCCCAATTGTCACAGGTTGTAAACAATCTGCTCAGCAATGCTTTCAAATATGGGAAAAAGGGTGCTCCGGTCACCATCAGCCTTGCCCCCAATAAATCCGGAACGATGCTTTGTCTCGCGATCAGCGACCAGGGAGACGGAATCGCGGCGGAACATATTCCCCGGCTGACGGAACGTTTTTATCGCGTGGACAAGGGACGAAGCAAATCCATTGGCGGCACCGGCCTGGGCCTGGCCATTGTCAAACATATCACCGAGCGGCATGGCGGACGGATGGAGATAAGCAGCACCGTTGGCCAGGGCACGACCGTATCGATCATCCTGCCGATCGCGAGCAATTCGCTTACTCAGGGGGACTCCGGACATGCAGTCGCCTGATGCCGGATGCCGCGGGCCCGGAATTTTTGCTGACGACGGCATGGCCTGGCCTAATGTCACATATTTGTAACATATCTGTAATGATCAGGACATTGCCCCTGCCTAGAAGCCTGCCCATCAAGCCTGTGAACGCGGTCCCCGGCACTATTTGTGCCGGGCCGGCCACAGCTCAACTGGGGACTCTTCCATGCTAAGAAAAATCGCTTTCCTTGCGACCGCCTGCCTTGCCATTTCGGCATGTCAGGACCAGGCGTCCGGCGGTCAGGGAGGCACCCGGAGCGAAATCCGAATCGTCGGCTCTTCCACGGTTTTCCCCTTTGCCAAGGCGGTCTCGGAACAATTCAGCATCAATGGTTCGCATTCGTCTCCGATATTGGAATCGACCGGAACCGGCGGCGGGATGAGCCTGTTCTGCGCTGGCGTCGGAGCGGACACGCCCGACATTGCAAATGCATCGCGCCGGATCAAGGCGTCCGAGCTGGAATTGTGCGAGAGCAACGGCGTCACCGATGTCGTGGAAGTGCAGATCGGCATAGACGGCATTGCCGTTGCCCAGGCGAATGACGGCACCGCCTTTTCGCTGACCCCGGTACAGATATACAGGGCGATTGCCGAACGTCCGTTCGGCAAGGAGAACAACGCCAAAAACTGGTCAGATATTGATCCGTCGCTGCCGAAATTCCCGATCAGCGTCTACGGCCCGCCCTCCACATCAGGCACCCGCGATGCGCTCACCGAGCTGATCATGGAAGTCGGCTGCGTGACGGATCCGGCGACCAAGGCGCTGAAGGACAGTAACAAGACGGAGTTTGAAGCCATCTGTCACGAGATCAGAGCAGACGGTGCCTATGTCGACGCGGGCGAGAACGACAATTTGATTGTCCAGAAGCTGAACGCCAATCCGAACAGCGTCGGCATTTTCGGCTACAGCTTTCTGGAAGAAAATCTCGACAGCGTTCGGGGCATTCCGGTGTCAGGCGTTAACCCAACCTACGAGGCCATCGCATCGGGGAATTATCCGGGCGCCCGTCCCCTCTACATCTATGTCAAGAAACAGCATATCGGCGTGATACCGGGCCTGAAGGACTATGTTCAGGAATTCCTCAAGGCGGGAGCCAGAGACGGCTATCTGGTAAAAGCCGGGTTGATCGCGGCACCGGATGATGTGCGGGAAAAAATGGCCGGCGTGGTGCAGAATATGACGCCTCTCGCGATCAGCGACCTGAAATGACCAGGCGATTGCCGGCGCATTCCTTGCAGAACCATCTGAAACTAGGGCGGAACCAGATATAGTGACAAGCGCGACGCTCCTTTTCCTCGTTATCGGCCTAGGCCTTATGGCCTGGTTTTTCGGACGCCTGAAAGCGGCCGGCCTGCAGGCCCGTGATGCCAATGCACGCTCGGTCCTGCATTCGCTGCCCAATTATCACGGCTGGTATGTGGCCTTGTGGGCCATCCTGCCCGCCGTCCTTTTCATGGCCGTCTGGAGCTTTGTCAGCCCGGCTCTGATCACGGACGCGGCACTGACCAGCCCGGCTGCGGCGCAATTGCCGCAGGACGGTTTTGCCCGGGCCGCGATCCTGTCGGAAGCGCGCGCCATTGCCTATGGCAATCAGGTCAATGCATTCAATCCCCTGTCCCAGTCGATGGTCGAGCCCTATCGCGATGCCATCGCCCATTATCAGATGATCGGGGCAATCGCGGCGCTCCTGCTGGTGTTTGCGTGCGGCGCCTATGCCTGGCTGAAAATCAAGCCGGATTTGCGCGCCCGGACCAAGATCGAGCGGGTGACGATGCTGTTGCTGCTGCTCGCCTCGCTGATCGCGATCATCACGACCGTCGGTATTTTCCTCTCGCTGGTGTTTGAAACCGCCCGCTTCTTCTCGATGGTGTCGCCGATCGACTTTCTGTTCGGCACCGAATGGAACCCCAAGGCAGTGGCGGGTCCCAGGGGAGAAACCGGTTTCGGCGCGATTCCGCTGTTCTGGGGGACGATCTTTATCGGCGCCATTATTGCAATGATCGTGGCGATCCCGCTCGGCCTGATGAGTGCGGTCTATCTCACGCAATATGCCCCGGCAAAATTCCGGTCGTGGATGAAACCGATCCTGGAAGTGCTCGCCGGTGTGCCGACCGTGGTATACGGCTATTTTGCCGCTCTGACCGTAGCCCCCGCGCTGCGCGACTTTGCGGTTTCGATCGGCATTTCCAACGCATCCTCCGAATCGGCGCTGGCTGCCGGTATCGTCATGGGCATCATGATCATTCCCTTTGTATCGTCGATGGCCGATGACAGTATCGCCGCCGTCCCCAGCGCCATGCGCGACGGATCGCTGGCCATGGGTGCCACGCAGAGCGAAACCATCAAGAAGGTGCTGATCCCCGCTGCCCTGCCGGGCGTCGTTGGCGGCGTGCTGCTCGCCGTCAGCCGGGCGATCGGTGAAACGATGATCGTCGTGATGGCCGCGGGCCTTGCGGCGAACATGACCGCCAATCCCTTTGCCAGCGTCACCACCGTCACCGCGCAGATCGTGCAGCTGCTGACCGGTGACCAGGAATTTGACAGTCCCAAAACCCTGGCAGCCTTTGCCCTGGGGCTGGTGCTGTTCATCGTCACCCTGCTGCTCAATCTGATCGCCTTGCGCGTCGTCAAAAAATATCGGGAAGCATATGAATAGTCTCACCGAAACCACGCGCCGCCCGACCGACTGGCAGGGCAAGGACATGCAGAAAAGGATTGCCGGGCGCTATGCCGCCGAGCGCCGGTTCAAGGCGATGGGCATGGCAGCGATCGCGTTGTCGGCTGGCTTTCTGGCCTTTCTGCTGGTGGTCATGGTGGGAAACGGCTTCCGCGGCTTCACCCAGACCGAGCTGCCGCTTCAGATCGACTTTCCCGCCGTCACCGGCGGGGCATCGCCGAGCCAGTTTGAAGGCCCGAACGCCGAAGCCAATCTGCAGGCCATGGGTCTGCGCGACATTGTCGATAGCAGCATTGAAATCCAATATGGCCGCGAGGGCGCTGAACTCTTCTCGTCTGGCGGCTGGACAGCAGTAAGCGCCAAGATCCTCGATGATCCCGAGATTGTCGAGCGGCAGGCCACTGTCTATCTGCCCGCCACTTCGGAAATAGACGTGGCCTACAAGGGTGACGGCACGCCCGCCGCCGAAGAGCAGGTCCGCGAACTGAAAGGACAGCTCTCGACCGGCTTCAACTGGAATTTCCTCAGCAATTCCGATGCCACAGACCCCATGCAGGTCGGTATCTGGGGCGCCTTCAAGGGCTCGCTGATCACGATGATCGTGACGCTGATGCTGGCCTTTCCGGTCGGTGTCCTGGCGGCTCTCTATCTCGAGGAATATGCGCCCAAAAACCGGCTGACCGATCTGATCGAGGTGTCGATCAACAATCTCGCCGCAGTGCCGTCGATCATCTTCGGTCTGCTCGGCCTCGCGGTGTTCCTCAATTTTTTCGGCATGCCCCGATCAGGCGCGCTGGTCGGCGGCCTGACGTTGGCCCTGATGACCATGCCGGTGATTGTCATTTCCGGGCGCAACGCCGTCAAATCGGTTCCCCCTTCGATCCGCGAAGCCGCGCTGGGTATCGGGGCAAGCCCGCTGCAGGTCGTCTTTCACCATGTGCTGCCGCTGGCCCTGCCCGGCATCTTGACCGGCACCATCATCGGTATGGCCCGGGCCCTGGGCGAGACCGCTCCGTTGCTGATGATCGGCATGCGCGCCTTCATTGCCACTCCGCCGAGCGGAATTACCGACCCCGCCACGGTATTGCCGGTGCAGATATTCTTGTGGTCCGACGAAGTCGATCGCGGCTTTGTCGAGAAGACATCCGCGGCCATCATTGTATTATTATTGTTCCTTCTCGTCATGAATGCCCTCGCCATTTATCTCCGCAATCGTTTTGAAACGCGCTGGTAGGCAGGACAATGCACGAAGATCAGAAAACACTCGAACCGAGCGAAAGCGTAAATATGACAGATGCGGCCACCCCAGCCAAGACCAGCGAAAGCGCAACGCCGAAGATGACGGCGCGCCACGTCGATGTATTCTATGGCGACAAGCAGGCGATCAACGATGTGTCCATCGATGTGAATATGGACAGCGTCACCGCATTCATTGGTCCGTCGGGCTGCGGCAAGTCGACCTTTCTGCGCTGCATGAACCGGATGAACGACACTATCCCGATCGCGCGCGTGAACGGCGAGATCAAGCTGGAGGGCGAGGATATCTACGCCTCAAAAATGGATGTCGTGCAGTTGCGCGCGCGGGTTGGCATGGTGTTCCAGAAGCCCAACCCGTTTCCCAAGTCCATCTATGACAATATTGCTTATGGTCCGCGCATTCACGGCTTGGCAACCGGCAAGGAAGATCTCGACGAGATAGTGGAATCCTCCCTGCAACGGGCCGGTCTCTGGGGCGAAGTGAAAGACCGGCTGCAGGACAGCGGCACCGCCCTGTCGGGTGGCCAGCAGCAGCGCCTGTGTATCGCCCGTGCGATCGCCGTCGATCCCGAGGTGATCCTGATGGACGAACCCTGTTCGGCCCTCGATCCGATCGCAACCGCCAAGATCGAGGAACTAATTCACGAACTGCGCGGGAAATATGCTATAGTGATCGTAACGCATAATATGCAGCAAGCGGCGCGTGTTTCGCAAAAAACGGCCTTTTTTCATCTCGGCACTCTGGTGGAATATGGCGACACGACCGATATCTTCACCAATCCGCGCGAAGAAAAAACGCGGGATTATATCACTGGTCGCTACGGCTGACCTATTGATGATTAGGAACAATGATAGTGAATAGTGGCACAGAACATACGGTCAAAGCCTTTGATTCCGATATCAACGAATTGCGCGGGATGGTCGCCGAGATCGGCGGTCGGAGCGAGCAGGCGATTGCCAAGGCGATGCGGGCGCTGGAAAAGAGCGACCTCGATCTGGCCGCCGAAGTGGTGCGCGAAGACAAGCTGATCGACGATCTGGAAAAACGGATCGACGAGCTCACCTTCCAGACGATCGCGCTCCGTGCCCCGATGGCAGATGACCTGCGCGAACTGATCGCCACATTCAAGATTTCGGGCGTGGTCGAGCGGATCGGCGACTATGCCAAGAATATCGCCAAACGGGTGCCGCTGGTGACCCAGACCCACCGGCTGCGTCCCATTTCGCTGTTGCCGTCGATGTCCAAGATTGCCAGCGAACTGGTCCGCGATTCCCTCGATGCCTTTGCCAGGCGCGATGCCGAGCTCGCCATGGAAGTGAACCGGCGCGACCAGATCGTCGATGATTTTTACAACAGCATTTTTCGGGCCGTGATCACTCATATGATCGAAAATCCCAAGGAGATTGGCGAAGCGGCGCATCTGCTGTTCATCGCCAAGAATCTGGAGCGGATCGGCGACCATGCGACCAATGTTGCCGAGATGGTCTATTTCGCCGCAACCGGCGAGCCGATGCCAGAGCGCACACGGGGCGAAAACCCGACGACGCCGCTCGATGAAGCCCTCGAAGACGAGATCGACTGATGCCCAATGCCAAATTATTGCTCGTTGAAGACGACGCAGCGCTCGCCGAATTGCTGAGCTGGAACTTCAAAAAAGAAGAATATGACGTGATCCATACGCCGGACGGCGAGGAAGCGCTTTTGCTGGTGCAGGAACATCGGCCGGATGTGATCCTGCTCGACTGGATGCTGGAAAGCCTGTCCGGCATTGAAGTGTGCCGCCGTCTGCGCCGCTCTTCCGAAACCGCCAATATACCGATCATCATGCTCACTGCCCGCGGTGAGGAAGAAGACAAGATCCGGGGTCTCGAAACCGGCGCCGACGACTATATCACCAAACCGTTCAGTCCGCGCGAACTGATCGCGCGCGTGAAAGCGGTGCTGCGCCGGGTGCGCCCTGCCCTGGCCGGCGAAAAACTCACCTTCGGTGATCTGGAAATGGATACGGTTGGCCACAAGGTCAAACGCGCCGGCGACACGATTCCGCTCGGCCCGACCGAGTTTCGCCTGCTCCGCCATTTTCTGGAACATCCCAACTGGGTATTCTCGCGCGAACGGCTGCTCGACAGCGTCTGGGGACAGGACAGCGATATCGAACTGCGCACGGTCGACGTCCATATCCGGCGGTTGCGCAAGGCCCTCAATGCCAATGGCCGGTCAGATATCATCCGGACGGTGCGATCGGCAGGCTATGCGCTCGACACGGATGCCGCAGAATCCTGATTTGCCGAGCGAGCCTGCCTAGTCGGCGACCAGTTTGAGCAGCTTGCGTTCGACCGGGGCCAATACGCCCGACAGATCGTGGCCGCGCTTCAGGACCTGCCCCTGCTCCCCGACCAGCGACCACATGCCCTGGCGGTTGCGTTCAGACGGGCGTTTTTCGATCCGGATCTGGGGACGCTCCGATGCACGGCGGAAGGCGGCAAATATCGCCACGTCGCGGCGCATATCCATCGCATAATCTTTCCAGTGGCCCGCTGCCACCATGCGCCCGTAAAGGTTGAGAATACGGTCCAGTTCCCGCCGCTCAAAGCCCACCTGAGACGGCGCGCCTCGCTGCGGAAAGGCTGCAACATTGGATTCGGAAAAACGCATCAGGCGCTGTCACGCCCCTTTGTCTCGCTTTCCTCGCCGCCGTTCCGCTCCTTTGCAAAAGCCGCAAGGCGTTTCTGCATCTGCTCCATTTCGCATTGCAATATTTCCAGCTTTTGCGTCGCTGGATCGAAAATCTCGCTGCAGGGCGTTCCATAGGGAACGAAATCCTTTTGATAGTCCTTCGCCTCGACCAGCGTCGGTCGAGCGCGAACGCCAACCATTGTGGCACCCTCCGGAACATTTTGGGTCACAACCGCATTGGCGCCGACGCGAGCGCGCTTGCCAACCGTGATCGGCCCGAGCACCTGGGCACCGGACCCCAGAATGACATCATCCTCGATTGTGGGATGCCGCTTGCCACCGACGCCATTGGCCGGGTTGGTGCCGCCCAGCGTCACGCACTGATAGATCGTCACATTGTCGCCGATATCGGCCGTTTCGCCGATGACGGTAAAGCCGTGGTCGATGAACAGATGCCGACCGATCTTCGCGCCGGGATGGATATCGATGGCAGTCAGAAATCGCGACAGATGGTTGATCAGCCGGGCGAAGAAGAACAGTTCGCCCCGGAACAGCCAGTGCGCCAAGCGATGCAGGCCAAGCGCCAGAACGCCCGGATAGAGAAGCACTTCCCAGCGCGAGCGCGGAGCGGGATCGCGCGCCTTGATAGAATCCAGATAAGCGCCGAGATCCCGAAACATATATTCCCTCCGGAGGTTGCCGAACGCCCAAACTAGGCACGACAGACCGCTATTTCCAGTCTTTTTTTGCAACGGAATGGTGAGGGGACTTTTCAAATCGACCGTTATCACTATATTAGATCAATAATCTCATACTGATCGAAAGACTCGATAATGTCGACCTATCTACCCACGCTCAAACAGCTGCAATATCTCGTCGCGCTCAAAGAACATGGCCATTTCGGCAAGGCAGCGGAATCCTGCTTCGTGACCCAGTCGACTCTGTCGGCGGGCATCAAGGAACTGGAGGCTTTGCTCGATATCGTGCTGGTCGAACGCACCCGCCGGGTCGTCCGCTTCACTGAGCTTGGCAACCAGATGGTGGAAAAGGCCTATCGCATCCTGCGCGAGGCAGAAGAACTGTCCGAAATGGCCAGGTCCGCCGGCAAGCCGCTGGCCGGCGATGTCAGGATGAGCGTGATCCCCACCATCGCCCCCTTCCTGTTGCCGCGCCTGCTGCCGCAATTGCGCAAGGAGCGACCGGAATTGAAGCTCTATCTGAAAGAGGAAACCAGCCAGGCGGCTTGCGATTCATTGCATCATGGTCATGCCGATTGCGTCTTGCTGGCGCAGCCCTTTCCCTGCGGCGATGTCGAGTCGGAAATCCTGTTCAGCGACGAGATACTGGTGGCGTTCCCCAAAAATGATCCGCGCGATCCGCCGCTTCAGGTCGACCCCGCGCATATCGACGAGACCCAGCTGTTGCTGCTCGAAGACGGCCACTGTCTGAAGGACCACGCGCTGGCGGCCTGCAATCGCCCGGAACTGCGGGCCTCTGCCCGGATGATGGGAACATCGCTGCACACTCTGGTGCAGATGGTCGACAATGGCCTCGGCCTCACCCTGCTGCCGAAAATGGCCATCGACAGCGGCATATTGAATTATACGGATATCGTCGCGAGGCCGCTGAAATCGGATCGGGCGACGCGCGACATCGCTCTGGTCTGGCGCAAGAACAGCCCGCGGCGCAGCGAATTTCAGCTTTTGGCGGAAATCATGAAAGGAGCGCAGAACTGGGTGTCCAAAGCCCATGAATGAAACATGCTTCTAATTCTTCCATTTTCCCGCCGCCTCGATATCGGATGGACGCTCCTCAATCCACTTCGTGGCACCGTCGGCGCGGGTCTCCTTCTTCCAGAAAGGCGCGACGGTCTTCAGCCTGTCCATGATGAAGGAGCAGGATTCCATCGCCGCTTCGCGGTGATCGGATCCGGTCAGGACCAGAACGATATTGTCCCCGACCACCAGCTTTCCGACGCGGTGAATGATCGTCACCGCATGCAGCGGCCAGTCGGACAGGGCTTGCTCGGCTATTGCCGTCAGCGCCTTCTCGGTCATGGCCGGATAATGTTCCAATTCGAGTGAGGCCAGATTGCCGTCATCGCGGACCTGACCGATAAAGCTGGCAATGGCACCGCCGCCCTGCCCGGCCACGCGCCGCGTTTCGGCAGCGATATCGAAATCTTCCGGTCCCACCGCGATCCTGATCATCCGCCGGTCACCGGGGGAAAAATGGCCAGTTCGCTTGCGGATCCGATGGGTGTCGCGGCAATTCCGTAATCCTGATCCAGGGCGAAGCGCAATTTCCCGGTATCGGAAAATATATCGGCATAGCCTGCGCCGCGCTCGGCGAGCAGCGTCACCACGTCGCCGATCGTTTCGATATCATCCGCGAGCGCGACTTCTTCCTGGTCGATACCAAGCCGTTCCCGGACCCAGGCGAAATAGATGATGTTGAGCGACCGTGCCATCAGTCCATATGCTTCAAGCCCACACGCAGATAATCCCATCCGGTGATCAGCGTTAACAGGGCAGCAGCCCAGAGCGTCCACAAACCGACCGTCTCAACCACCGCGAAATGCGGCAGACCGCCGGCGAGAATCAGAGCGCCCAGCGAAATCATCTGGAATCCGGTTTTCCATTTGGCCAGTTGGGAGACGGGGACGCTGACCTGCAGACCGGCGAGAAATTCGCGCAGCCCCGACACCATGATCTCCCGCAGCAATATTACAATCGCCGCGATGGTATGCCATCCGTGAATGTCCCTTGTAAAAATCAGCATCAGAACGACCGCTGCGACCATGATTTTGTCAGCGATCGGATCGAGAAAAATCCCGAGTTTCGAGACGGTTCCCTGTGTCCGGGCCAGATATCCGTCAAAATAGTCGGTGACCGCCATCAGGCAATAGAGGGCAAAGGCCAGCAGATAATCGATCGGCAGGGGTTGCAGTGCGGTTCTGTCGAAATTGGGCCACAGCAGAAAAACCAGAATTGGCACCGCGAATATCCGGGAGAGCGTCAATATGTTGGGCAAATTCAGCATCGTGGCCTTCGCATAAACGGATTTGCCCGAAATGAAAATCGATTCAACCGATATTGCTCGAATTGATCGCGCAGAAATTAGATTGGCGGCTTTGACGCCGAGGCTGAATGGGCTAAGGATGCCCCACCGACGCGCATCTTTCTCCTCGAACAGAGATTTTCACCTTATGCAAAATACGGCGCATTTGCTGCGAACGAAACGGTTTTTGCCATTGTTCCTGACGCAGCTGCTGGGGGCGTTTAACGACAATCTGTTCAAATTCTCGATGGTCATCCTCGTGACCTACGGCATTTACGACAGCGAATCCGAGGATTTCGTTTTCAATGCCCTGGCATCCGGGCTGTTCATTCTGCCGTTTTTCTTGTTTTCCTCGCTTGCCGGTCAGCTGGCGGACAATTACGACAAGGCCCGGATCACCCGCTTCGTCAAAACGCTGGAGATATTCATCGCCGTGATCGGCGGGATCGGTCTGTGGTGGCAAAATATTCCGATCATGCTGACCGCCCTGTTCCTTCTGGGCCTGCAATCCACCTTTTTCGGTCCGATCAAATATGCAGTTCTGCCGCAGCATCTTCAGAAGGATGAAGTCCTTGCCGGGACCGGGCTGGTGGAAGCCGGCACCTATATCGCCATTCTGGCGGGAACGATTCTTGGCGGCATCATCATCGACCGCGATGGAAACGGTGTTGAAATTGCGGTTGTCACCGTCTTTGCGGTGGCCCTGATTGGCCGAATCGCGGCGCAGTTCATGCCGCCTGCTCCGGCACAGAAGGAAGTCGAAAAAATCGATTTCAATTTTGTGCGCTCGTCGATCAGGCTCATCTCGGCGACATTGCACGTCCGCAGACTCTATCTGGCGATCATTGCCATCAGCTTTTTCTGGACCATAGGATCGGTGATGATCATCCAGTTCCCGCCGCTGGTCGAGAATGTGCTGACAGCCACACCGGAAGTGGCCAGCCTGTTCCTCGGCGTCTTCTCGATGGGCATCGCGATCGGTTCGGTGCTCGTCAATCGCCTTCTGAAAAGCGAGGTCTCGGCTCGCTTCGCTCCAGCGAGCGTCATCATGATGGGGGTCTTTGTTCTGATTCTCTACTTCATATCGCGTAGCTGGCAGGGCCTGCCCGATGGCCAGCTATACACATTTAAAACCTTCATCGTCCATGATGGCGCCTGGGCGCTGCTCGGCACGCTGGGCGGGGTATCGATTTTCGGCGGCATGTTTGTCGTGCCGCTCTACGCCTTCCTGACCACGACCGTCGACATCAGCCAGACCGCGCGCACCATTGCCGCCAATAATGTCGTCAATTCCGGCTGCATGGTATTGGGTGCGCTGGGTGCCCTGGCGCTCAGCATGTTGGGTGTTTCGACGACGGAACAGCTTTTGCTGGTGGCGGCCATGTGCCTGGTCGCCGCCTGGCTGGGCCATCAGCTGCACCGCGCCTGCGACTGACCGGCCGCGAAGCCGGGATCAGAAAATGAACGTGTAAAAGGCAATGAAGAACGCGAGAAAGCTCAGCACGAACAGGCTTGCGTCATCACCAATCCCGCCGGCCTTCGGCACGGCTGCGCGGTCCGACTCCTGTTGCTCCTTTGCGATTTGTACCATGGTCGTTGGCAAGCGCTGCCGAAACGGATGACTTATCTCTTCTTCGCGCAAGAGAAGCGGGCTCGATCTTTCTCTGTTCATGTCGATTGGTTAACAATTTGTTATCCATGTTTGCCAGCAGAAATTTGGTTTCGATGGTTAACGTCTTGAATTGGAACAGGCCTGAAAACGAGACAGTTCCAGTGCCGCGGGTTAACAAATTGGGAGGCCTCCGTTGAGGCTGCCAGAAACCGATTTTTGTATGCAAAACAGGAATCTGTGTGATCTTTGCAACGAAAGTCCAAGATCGCCGTTGTTATCAATATGGTGGTTGATTTCAGCATCCTATTGTGTCACTTACTCACCTGTATTGAATGAAATGCGAAAACCCTGAAGGAGCTAAATATGCGTTTCGGTAAAATTGGAATGGCTGCAGCCGCAGCCGCATCGCTTGTAAGCGCACCCGTTCTGGCACAGGCTGCACAGCCTGTTTCCTCGGTTGCACGCACCAGCGCCACTGTCGAAGGCGAAAATGACGTTGAAGGTGGATCCGGTATCATTATCGCAATCCTCGCTGCAGCAGCAGTCATTGGCGGAATCATCATCGCAGCCGACGGCAGCGAAGATACGCCAACCTCACCCTGAATCTGTTCAGGCATATATTTAAAAATGGCGGCCAATTTGGTCGCCATTTTTTTTGCCTGACCGAAAGGAAAAAGCGCCGTATTTGACGTAGAGTTTCCAATCATTGCGCTGGTCAGCAAAGCCTTTGGTTGCACATCCTCACCCGATTACCCATATCCCGTTTCATGACAGAAAATCAGCAACATGGCCTGGTGCAATGGCACGGCACAACCATCCTATCGGTAAGAAGAAACGGCAAGGTCGTGGTGGTCGGCGACGGCCAGGTGTCGATGGGACAAACCGTCATGAAACAGAATGCCCGCAAGGTGCGGCAATTGCACGACGGCTCGGTGATCGGCGGATTTGCCGGAGCGACCGCGGATGCATTCACGCTGTTCGAACGGCTGGAAGCGAAACTGGAGCGGCATAGCGGCCAGCTGATGCGCGCGGCCGTCGAACTCGCGAAAGACTGGCGCACGGACAAATATCTCCGCAATCTGGAGGCCCTGATGATCGTGGCCGACAAGGATATTACCCTGATTCTGACCGGCAATGGCGATGTACTGGAACCGAACGAGGGAATTGCCGCGATCGGATCGGGCGGCAATTTTGCCCTTTCTGCAGCCCGCGCGCTGATGGACTACGAGCAGGACGCCGAGAAACTCGCCAGAAAGGCGATGGAAATCGCTGCTGAAATTTGTGTCTACACCAATGACCAGATCACGATTGAGACGCTCGACAGCGAAAACTAGCGCCAGTCGGCCCTGAACCTATGAATGAAGAGAAATTGACCATGCAGGCGAACCTGACCCCAAAAGCCATCGTCAAGGCGCTGGACGAACATATTATCGGACAGCAAGACGCCAAACGTGCCGTGGCCGTGGCGTTGCGCAACCGCTGGCGCCGGCAGCGGCTTCCGGCCGAACTGCGTGATGAGGTCACGCCCAAAAATATCCTGATGATCGGCCCCACGGGTTGCGGCAAGACCGAAATTTCCCGGCGCCTCGCAAAGCTCGCGGATGCTCCCTTTATCAAGGTGGAAGCGACGAAATTCACCGAAGTCGGTTATGTCGGTCGCGATGTCGAGCAAATCGCCCGCGATCTCGCAGAAGAAGCGGTCCGTCTGGAACGCGAGCGCCGGCGCCAGGCAGTGCACGAGGCCGCGGCGGAAGCGGCGATGAAACGGCTGCTCGATGTATTGTGCGGCGAAAATGCCAGCGAAGCGACGCGCGAAAGCTTTCGCCAGCGGGTGGTCGACAATCATATGAACGACACCGAGATTGAAATCGAGGTGGAAGATACACCCAATATGCCGATGGACATCCCCGGCATGGGCGGACAGGTCGGGATGATCAACCTCTCCGACATGATGGGCAAGGCCCTGAACCAGAACCGCCTGAAGCGCCGGAAGATGCGCGTCGCGGATGCCTGGGACAAGCTGGTCGAAGAAGAATCCGACAAACGCCTGGACGATGAAGATATCTCGCGAGCAGCGATCATTGACGCCGAGTCCAATGGCATTGTCTTTCTGGATGAAATCGACAAGATCGCGGTCAGCGACATGCGTGGCGGATCGGTCAGCCGGGAAGGCGTCCAGCGCGATCTTTTGCCCCTGATCGAAGGAACAACGGTTGCGACCAAATATGGGCCGATGAAAACCGACCATATCCTGTTCATTGCTTCCGGTGCCTTTTCAATCTCCAAGCCCAGTGACATGCTGCCGGAATTGCAGGGTCGTTTGCCGATCAGAGTGGAATTGCGCGCGCTGACCGAAGCGGACTTCGTCCGGATATTGACCGAAACCAGAGCCAATTTGCCGGAGCAATATATTGCGCTTCTCGGTACCGAAGATGTCAAGGTCAGCATCACCGCGGACGCCATCGAAAAGCTTGCCGAGATTGCGGCCAACGTCAACGAGACGGTCGAAAATATCGGCGCACGGCGGCTCCAGACGGTAATGGAGAAGCTGCTCGAGGAAATCAGCTTCACGGCAGAGGATCGCGTTGGCGAGGAAATCAGCATCGACAAGGCCTATGTCGAGAAACAGCTGTCCGACGTGGCCAAGGATACCGACCTGTCCAAATATGTTTTGTGATGATGCAAGCCGAGCCGCGATTCGGCTCGGCCAAGCTTGCGTGACCAGTGTGCAAATTGCGCAATCCTTCTCCCGGCCTGTAACGGAACCCTTCTGAACAGCGAACCCCTGCAGAGTTAGCAGAGGGAATTCCGTCATGAAACGTACAATCTTGCTCTTGTCTGCCGCCGCTTGGGTGATGCTTTCTGCCTGTTCCGAGCCGGCATCCGGAGAGGGTTCCGGAAACAGCGACGCGGTCGGAAGCACGCCGAAACCGGTCCTTGCTCCCGTTACCGCAGCGGAAAGCATTGAGGCCGGACTGGCGGTTGGAGAGCAGGTTCCGTTGACGACCGGTTTGCTGGCCAAGGGGCGCGAAACCACATTGGGCCAGATCCTGGAGAACGGCCCTGCCCTCATTGTCTTCACCCGCTCGGTCGAATGGTGCCCTTATTGCCAGACGCAGTTGAAGTCGATCAACGCACTCGTTGGCGATCTGAAGGATCGCGGCTATGCTCTCTATGGCCTCAGCTATGACAGCCCGGAACAGCAGGATCGCTTCATCAGCAACCACAAGCTGCAATATGAAATGCTGTCCGACCAGCCCTCGTCGGTGATCGACGCCTTTGGATTGCGCGATCCGCAATATACCGAAGGTCGCGCGGTCGGCGTGCCCTATGCGTCGGTATATCTGATCGACAGGACCGGCAGGGTCCTCGCAAAATCAGTGTCCGGTGATTACACAAAACGCCCCACTAACGCACAGATACTGACGCTCGTGGACTCGACCAAGAGCTAGGAGCTAGTTGCTGGCAGCGGCCTCGAGAGGTTTCGTCACAGGCTCATTGTCATTGGCAGCGAGGCGGCTGGATTCGGGAAGGACAACCAGTTTCCATTCCTTTTTGTCATCCAGATATTTGACGGCCAACGCCTGCACTTCCTCCGGCGTAATCACCGTATAGTCGCTGAGCAGACTTTGCAGCGCGACAAATTTCTGCGGATTGAAACTCGCACCTTCCATCTGGCTCATCCAGAAACTGTTGCCGCTGCTGGCTCGGGCGATCAGCTGCCGCAGCGGTTCCACCACCCGCTTCAGTTCATCCGTGCTTACCGGTTTCTCCCGCAGATTCTTGGCGATCATTTCCACGACCTTGTAGAAGCGGTCGATATTGTCCGGGGTTAGCTGGCTTTGTGCGCCAATATAGCCACCCGATTCAAACTCGACGGGCCAGCTGTTGACCACCTGCGGGCTGTAGCTCGCGCCCTGCTGCGAACGGAGAATTTCGAACAGGCGGTCATTGAAAATCGACGTCAGCACCTCGAGCTTTCTGCTTTCCCTGATAGCCTCCAATCCACCGCCGGTCGGCCATGCCACCATCGCGGCGGCCTGGTCCTTGTCACCCTTGTGAACGAGAATTTCTGGACCAGCCTGCGGCCCGGGGAACTCGGGCGATTTTGCGTCGACAGGAAGAGGCTTTGACTTCCGGCTTTTCAGTGCGCCGAATGTCTTGAGGATCGATTCCACTGCCTGATCCCGGTCGAAATCCCCAAACAGCATCAGCTCGATCGGTCCGCTGGCAAGTATCGGCTCCCAGAACTGCCGGAAACTTTCGGCAGTCAGCTCGCTGAAATCGGCCTTGTCCGGCGTTTTCCAGCGAGGGTCCTTGCCGCGCACCAGCCATTCCAGATCACGTTCCAGAACAGCCTGTGGAGATGCTGAGAAACTGTCATAGCCGATCAGCGCCGCTGCCTTGCTGCGGATAACGGGCGCCGCGTCCCAGCGCGGGAACGCCAGCTTTGCCGCGATCAGGTGCAACTGGTCTTCCAGATCGGACGGCCGCGTATCGGCCGTAATCTCGAACGCGTCATTATCGATGTCGAAACCCAGTCCGATCCTGCGGCCGGTGGTGATTTTGTCGAGATCCTCCTGGCCGAGATCGCCCACGCCGCTGGCCATCAGCGCCATGCCGCCTGACCAGGCCAGCGTTTCATGACCGGAAGGCAGGCCGCTATAGCCGTGGCCGAAACGGGCGTTGACCATGATCTTGTTGCGCTCCGCCGTGTTCGGGAACAGCAGCACCCTGACGCCATTGGTCAGTTCCAGCTGTTCGACCTCGAAGCGCTCGATGATCCGGGACGATTTAATCGCCCCTTTCTTGCCGATCTTTTTCAGTGCCTCAAATCCGATATCGGATTGTGCAACGCGCACGTCGCTGGCCGCTTCGACGCTGCTCCGCAACGCTGCGGCCAAACGGACCGTTCCGTTGTCAATCGCGTCCGGAGACGTAAGCAAGGCACGGGTAGAAACGCCAGAAAACAGTTTCTGGGTCGATTCGAGCAGCCGCTGCGGCGTGTAAAGGTCCCGCATTGCGCGGAATATATCGAGCGCAACTTGCGGCGTCGCAACGGTTTCGCGAATGTCGACAGCATTGATAATATTGTCGGCCTGTTTTCGCGCCGCCTCGGTCTGATAGCTTTCCAGACCAATTGCCAAGGCGGCATCAAATTCCGCTATTTCGCGCGCGATATCCGCCTCCGAAGGAGCTCGGGTTGTAGCGTCCGCGATAACCGACCGGACATCGTTGAGCGCGGCCTCCCAGTCATCGCCCAGCGGCACGATATTGATGAAGGTGCCATCAATGGAGCGGCTGACATCATCCTGGCCCACGCTGGCCTGCAGATAGCTGCCGCCTGCCCTCGCCCGCGCTTCCAGTCTACGGTTGATCATCTGCAGGGCCAGCAGGTCTATCAATATCTGCTGATTGTAGACGACCGTATCGTCGACCTGTTCCCAGGGCCGGGCAACGACCATCGAAATGAAGCGCGGCAAGGTCGGCTCAACCACCACTCGGCTGATGTCGGAAATATCCTGTGGATCGCCGAAATCGGGAACAGTGCCTGGCTCGCCCTTGCCCTGCCATTGGGAAAAATGCTTGTTGAGCAGCGCCTCGAACAGGGCCGGATCACCGTCGCCGGCGATCACGATCACCGTTTGCTCGGGACGATACCAGCGCTGATGAAACAATTGCAGCATCCGCGGCGTCGCAGCGCTCAGGGTTTCTACCGTACCGATGGGCGCGCGGTTGGCCAGGCGCTGGCCGGCGAAGAATAATTCCCGCGTGGCGTTCTGCACTTTCATCTGCGGGCCGGCGCCCTCACGCAATTCGGCCAGCACCACCGGACGCTCCGCATTGACGGCGGTTACGCTCAATCCCGGGGAACGCACCATCCCGGACAAAATTTTCAGACTCTCGTCTAGACTGGCCTCGGTGGCGTTGGGCAAATCCAGCTTGTAGACGGTCTGGGTCGGCGTGGTTTCGGCATTGCTGTCGCTGCCGAATGTTGCGCCGAGACGCTGCCAGACCCGTTTTGCCTCGCCGTCCGGGACATGGGTCGAGCCACGAAAGGTCAGATGCTCCATGAAATGGGCAAATCCCTGTTCTTCCTCGGTCTCCATCAGCGACCCGGCATCGACTCGCAGCCGGATCGAGACCTGCCCCGGGGGCACGCCATTGCGCTTGACCGCATAGCGCATGCCATTGTCCAGTTCACCGAAGGTCCAGCTCCTGTCAACGGGGATGTCGCTATTCTTGTAGAGCCAAGGGATATCGTCATCTTTCGCGCGCTCTTGTGCGAGGGCCATATTGGGCATCGCAAGCAAGCAGAAAAGCAGCACAAAGAAGGACAGCGGCGAAACGACAGGTGGCATCAATATTTTCATGCAGCGGATATAAGCAGGCCCATTCTTACTGGCCAGTGAATATTCCCCGGTTTCGTGGGTCGCAACGCTCTGGTTTGTGTGTTTAGCCCTTGATTGAACGGCTGACAGTCGCCAGATACGAGATATGCTTATTGAAACAGAAAAAACACCGAACCCATCGACGCTCAAATTCCTGTTGGGCCAGCCTGTCATGTCCGACGGCACCCGTGACTTTGCATCCCCGGAGGATGCCGAAGTTTCGCCGCTCGCAGAAGCATTGTTCACGCTCGGCGATGTAACAGGCGTTTTCTTCGGTTCGGATTTCATCTCGGTAACATGCGGGCCTGGCGCCGACTGGAACGAACAGAAACCGCAGGTGCTCAGCATCCTGCTCGATCATTTTTCCGCCGGACTGCCGCTTTTCAAGCCGGGCACTGCCGGTGCCATTGTCGTGCCCCCGGAAGAGGAAGTCCATGACGATCCGGAAGATGCCGATATCGTCGCCCAGATCAAGGAACTGATCGAGACCAGGGTGCGGCCAGCGGTGGCCAATGACGGCGGCGACATCATCTATCGCGGTTTCAACAAAGGCACGGTATTTCTCAAGATGCAGGGTGCCTGTGCCGGCTGCCCGTCATCCACGGCGACGCTCAAACATGGTATCGAATCGCTTCTGAAACATTATGTTCCCGAGGTTACCGACGTTCGCGCCGCATAAATCTCAGCAAAACAAAGGAAAAACGATGAATTCTCCCCTCGGTCAGGCCGCGCTGGATCAGCTTTTTCTGGAAGCACGCACCTATAATGGATATCATGACAAGCCGGTATCGGTGGATCAGCTTCACGCTATCTGGAATCTGATGAAAATGGGTCCAACCAGCGCGAACATGCTGCCGGCCCGGCTAGTCTGGTGCCACAGCCAAGAGTCGCGCGATCGCCTGGCGGACCTGTCGTCCGAAGGCAATCAGGACAAAATCCGCAAAGCACCGGCAGCGGTCATCATCGGCATGGATCAGAATTTTCACGAACATCTGCCGGAACTGTTTCCCCACGCGGATGCAAAAAGCTGGTTCGAGGGCGATCCCGAAGCCCGCAAGGTCCACGCGATGCGCAACAGCTCGCTCCAGGGAGCCTATTTCATCCTGGCCGCCCGCGCGCTCGGACTCGACACCGGCCCGATGTCCGGCTTTGACAATGAAGCCGTCGACAAGGAATTTTTCGGCGATCGTCCCCATGTCAAATCGAACTTCATTTCGACGCTGGGTTATGGTGATCCTTCGACGATTTTTGATCGCAGCCCTCGCCCGGAATTCGATACCTTCAACAGTCTGATCTGACCGGTTGATGGGCGAGCGCCTTCTCGCGATCGATACCGCTACCGTTGCCTGTTCCGTCGCCCTGTTCGAGGATGGCGCGCTGATTGCCGCGGACTATGCGGAAATCGGGCGTGGCCATGCCGAAAAACTGATTCCGGCCATTGCCGGTCTTCCCGACCGGGGAAAGGCCGACCGGATTCTCGTCAATTGCGGTCCAGGCAGCTTTACCGGTGTGCGTATCGGCATATCCGCGGCCAAGGCTCTGGCCCTTGCTTGGGACGCGGATATCCACGGATACAGCTGTCTTTCGCTGGTCGCGGCTCAGGCCCTGCAACAGATGGAGAGCCCGCGTCCGGTCTGCGTAGCCATGCTTGCAGGTCACGGCGAATATTTTCTGCAGAATTTTGCCGCCACCGGCGAGCCGATCGCTCCATTTGTGACGCTCACACCGGAAGATGCGGCGAGCCAGGTTACGGGCGACGTCATCGCCGGTTCTGCCGCATCGGAACTGGCCGCGGCCACATCTGTCGATACGTATTTTTCGATATTGCCAAATGCCGCGCATATCTCTTTAGTGGCTGGCAACATGAAAAACCGAGCAGCCAGACCAAATTACGGGCGTAAACCAGACGCCCAGCCAGCGAAAATCGTCTGAGCGATGGCTACTCGCCATCGCACGGGGGATGAGCATGGCTCTGGCCCCACCGATATACGGTCAGGCGACCTGAACAATTTGAACGCGATCATGGAGGTGATGGATCGCGCATTTCCCAAGACATATGGCGAGGGATGGAACCATCACCAATGCCGGTCGATGTTGTCCCTGCCCTCTGCCAAACTGCTGATCGCCGTTCGGGACGAGACGATCTGCGGCTTTGTCATCAGCCGTCAGGCGGCTGACGAGGAAGAACTGCTGATGATTGCGGTTGCTCCGGAATACCAGGGCCAAGGTATAGGTTATTTATTGCTCGACTACATGCTGAAAGCGGCCCGTGCAGATCATGTCGCATCTGTTTTCCTCGAGATGAGGGCAGATAATCCTGCCGAAAAACTCTATACCAAATTCGGCTTCCACCGAATTGGCTTGCGAAAGGCCTATTATACCGGTCCGAATATGGAGCAATTTGATGCGGTTACTTACAAAGCAACATTAACCATTTAAACTAATCGATATTTGCTTTGCCAGTTGCAGCTTTGGCAGGATTGTGTAAATACGACCGCGCAAAATATGCATTATAAAAAATATAATGGTCGCACATAAGGTAGAAGAATATGACAGAGGAAGAAATTGCTCTGAATGAGACGTTAATAACGCTCACTTCAGACATTGTTGCTGCACATGTAAGCAACAATAGCGTAGCGGTATCGGATTTACCGGTTATCATTAGCAGCGTTCATGGAGCGCTCGCGGGTCTTTCGGGCCAGGCAGCAGAACAGGCCCGGCCTGAACCAGCCGTTCCGATCAAGGCATCGATCAAGCCGGATTATGTGGTCTGTCTCGAAGATGGCAAGAAGCTGAAAATGCTGAAGCGTCACCTGATGACCCACTATGGCATGACCCCCGAAGACTATCGCGCAAAATGGGGACTGCCCAACGATTATCCGATGGTCGCGCCCAATTATGCCGAAAAGCGCCGGCAACTTGCCAAGGCCATTGGTCTCGGCAAGAAAAAGGGCAAAAAGAAATAAGCCGGTTTCGGTTGCACAGAATTAAAAAATTGCGGCATTTTTGCCGCAATTTTCCCTTTGCAATATCCGCCGTGCCGCATAGAGTCCGAACCAGTGTAACGGAAGGGTTTCATGCCGCAGAAAATTGATCTTGAAGCATTATGCGCCGAAAAAGGGCTGCGCATCACCGACCAGCGTCGGGTGATTGCACGTGTCATTTCCGATGCCGAAGATCATCCCGATGTGGAGACCCTGCACGAACGGGCCGCTGCCGTCGATTCGCGCATCTCGATCGCAACCGTCTACCGGACGGTTCGCCTGTTCGAGGAAGCCGGCATTCTGGATCGTCACGATTTTGGCGACGGTCGCGCGCGCTATGAAGCCGTTCCGGAGTCCCACCATGATCATCTGATCGACGTGGAAACCGGTAAAGTAATAGAATTTGTCGATCCGGAACTGGAAGCTCTGCAAAAGCAGATTGCCGAAAAACTGGGCTACCGCTTGGTCGATCACCGCATGGAGCTATATGGCGTATCTCTCGCCAGAAAAAGCTGAAGTGCCTTATCCCGACCCGGATGCACGGCCTTGTGACACCCATCCAATGGCCTATCGAACATGGGACGGAGCAACGCCGATGGGATATATAAGATTCGCATTGCGCATGCTGCTACTGCTCACGGCCTTGGTCGTCTGCATCCCGCTCTATTATATCTGGCGCTTGCTGAGACTGCCCAATCCCTGGCCCCGCACATTCCTCAAGATCGCGGCCTTCGCCTGCGGCGCGCGAGTGAAGATCATCGGAACCCCGATCCGGCGGGATGTATTCTTCATATCGAACCACCTGTCCTGGGTGGATATCGCCATTCTGGGCGGACACAGCGGAACGGCCTTTGTATCGAAGGAAGAAATCGGGAACTGGCCGATCATCGGCTGGCTGTGCAAGCTGAACGATACGGTGTTCATATCCCGTTCCAACCGGATGGGCGTGGCCGAGCAGATCAACCAGCTGCGCGATGCGCTGGAAGAAACCTGGGCGATCACGATTTTTCCCGAAGGCACCACGACCGACGGCTCCACCCTGCTGCCCTTCAAGGCGCCGCTGCTGAAGGTCCTCGAACTCCCGCCGCCGGGAATCATGGTGCAACCGATTTTCCTGAATTACGGGAAAAATGCCCTTGAGATCGGCTGGACGGGCGACGAAAGCGCGCCATCCAATGCATGGCGGCTGTTGACCCGCCGGAGCAATTTTCTGGTCGAAGTCCATTTTCTGGATCCGTTCGATCCAGCCCACTATTCCGGCAGAAAAGAAATCGCCGCCGAAGCCCGGCGGAGAATAGCGAAACCGCTTTCGGCTTCCCTGGGCGGTAAAGCCATTGTATAGGCGCGGTCTATGACCCAGTCTGATCTCAAGAAATTTCATATCAAATCCTTTGGCTGCCAGATGAACGTCTATGACGGCGAGCGGATGTCGGAACTGCTTGTCGATCAGGGGATGAGCGCCGCCAAAGACGGAGAGGAAGCCGATCTGGTCGTGCTCAACACCTGCCACATCCGAGAGAAGGCGGTCGACAAGGTCTATTCGGATATCGGACGGCTGCGCCGGAAAGACGGCACGAGTCCGATGATCGCGGTCGCCGGCTGCGTGGCCCAGGCCGAAGGCAAGGAGATTTCCCGGCGTGCGCCGAGCGTTGATATCGTCGTTGGCCCGCAGGCCTATCACCGCCTGCCGGAACTGATGGAAGTCGCCAAATCGGGCAAGAAGGCGCTCGATACCGACATGCCCGCTGTCTCCAAATTCGATGCGCTGCCGTCGCGCGGCAAACAGGCGCGGCCCACCGCTTTTCTGACGGTGCAGGAGGGATGTGACAAATTCTGCACCTATTGCGTCGTTCCCTATACCAGGGGGGCGGAAATCTCGCGGCCGTGGACGGACCTGGTCGACGAGGCCAAGGCGCTGGTCGATGGCGGTGCGTGCGAAATCACGCTGCTCGGCCAGAATGTCAACGCGTGGAGCGGAGCGGACGACAAGGGCCAGCAGCAGGGACTGGACGGGCTGATCCGGGCGCTAGACCGGATTCCGGGACTGAAACGCATCCGCTATATGACCAGTCACCCCAATGACATGACCGATGGCCTGATTGCCGCGCATGGCGACCTCGCCACGCTGATGCCCTTTCTGCATCTGCCCGTGCAATCCGGCAGTGACCGCATGCTCAAGGCAATGAACCGTTCGCACAGCGCCCGAAGCTATCTCGACATTCTCGACAAAATGCGGAAAGTGCGGCCCGACATCGCGCTTTCGGGCGATTTCATCGTTGGCTTCCCGGGCGAAACCGATCAGGATTTCGAAGAAACGCTGGAGATCGTGCGCGCTGCCAATTATTCGCAGGCCTTCTCGTTCAAATATTCGCCCCGTCCGGGTACGCCCGCGGCCGGGATGGACGAACAGATCGCGCCGGAAGTGATGGATGAACGGCTGCAGCGATTGCAGGCCCTGCTGAACGAACAGCAATATGCGTTCAACCAGCAGACCGTCGGCCGCACCACCGATATCCTGCTAGAACGCAAGGGCAAGCTTGATGGCCAGTTGATCGGCAAGACGCCGTGGCTGCAATCAGTCCATATCATTTCGCCCGACCTGGAAATCGGCGATCTGGTCGAAATCGACGTCACCCAGGCCGGCCCGAACAGCCTGACCGGTCAAATCAGAGAAAGACTCGCTGCCTGATGGTCCAAAAAACAAAAGCCGGAATGGCTGGAAAGCTCGTCAAAACGGATCTGGAATTTGATGATCCGCAAATTCTGGGCGATCTGTTTGGTGAATATGACCGCAATATCGTTGCGATCGAAAACCGGCTTGGTGTCTATATCGCGGCTCGCGGGACAAAATTGAAGATAGAAGGCGAGGAAGAGGCTGTCGCACAGGCTCGCGACGTGCTGACGGGAATCTACAACCGGCTGGAACAGGGACAGGAAATTGACAATGGTGCGGTCGAGGCGATTATCGCCATGGCCGCCGATCCCCGGATTGCAAAAGTCGCCAAACAGGCGACCGCCAGCGATAGCGGCAACAAGAATGATGTCGCGGATGCGCCGAAGGTAATGATCCGGACCCGCAAGAAGACGATTTTTCCCCGCTCGGTCCGACAGGCCCATTATATGGAAGCGCTGGCTCGCGACGATATGATTTTCGCCCTCGGCCCTGCCGGAACCGGCAAGACCTATCTGGCCGTGGCGCAAGCAGTTTCACAGTTGATCAGCGGATCGGTTGATCGTCTCATCCTGTCGCGACCGGCGGTGGAAGCAGGCGAAAAAATAGGATTTTTGCCAGGCGACCTGAAAGAGAAGGTCGATCCTTTCCTGCGGCCGCTATATGACGCTCTATATGATACGCTGCCTGCCGAGCAGGTGGAGCGCCGCATTGAGAGCGGCGAGATCGAAATCGCGCCGATCGCCTTCATGCGCGGCAGAACCCTGTCCGATGCGTTCGTGATTCTCGACGAAGCGCAAAATACCACGGCGGCGCAAATGAAGATGTTCTTGACCCGCTTTGGCATGAACAGCCGGATGGTGATCTGCGGCGACCCCAAACAGGTCGATCTGCCGAGGGAAGCCGTGTCCGGCCTGGCGGATGCCGTTTCCAAGCTCGAAGGCATTGAGGGAGTCAGCTCGGTCCAGTTCGGCGCAAGCGACGTCGTCCGCCACCCGCTGGTCGGAAAGATTGTCGAAGCCTATGAAGGCAAAGATGCTCCAGACTGAACTGAACGCTTCTTCCGAATGGGAGAATGAAGAAGACTGGACGGATTTGGCGGCGCGCGCTGCCAAAGCAGCGATCGGCGCGTCCTCCCATGCCGATCTGCTGTCCCGCAATTTCGTGCTCGAATTGAGCGTCAAACTGTCCGACGACAGCGAAGTCCATTCACTGAACAAGGCCTATCGCGGCAAGGACAAGCCGACAAATGTCCTGTCCTTTCCCCAGATCCAGCCGGATCTTCTGGAAACGCTTGCCAATACCGACGACGGAGAGGCTCTGCTCGGGGATATCATCCTGGCCTATGAGACCTGTCGGGCGGAAGCGTCTGCCAAGAATATCGCCTTTCGCGATCATGTTTCACATTTGGTTGTGCACGGGTCCCTGCATTTGCTAGGATATGATCACGAAAACGAGATAGAAGCAGGGTTGATGGAAAATTGCGAAATCAACGCATTGGCAACGCTAGGCATTGCCAATCCATATGCAGAACAAGCGCAAAACAGGTAATCAATAACCAGAATGACCGACGTTGAAAACGACAGTGGCTCCAGCACGACGCGTAGCAGCAGCCAGAACAGGGAAGAAGAAGAACCCGGGCGAATATGGCGGAGCCTGAAGGCTCTGCTGTTCGGCAACACCGATGACCATAGTCTGCGCGCGCAGATCGAGGAAGTCATCGATGATCATGAAAGCGATGCAGAGTCCGATCCCAACGGCAAGGCGGACATATCATCACTGGAACTCGAAATGCTGCGGAACATGCTGCATTTCAGCGAACATCGGGTCGACGATATTGCGGTGCCCCGCGCGGATATCATCGCCATTGAGGTAAGCTCTCCGTTCAGCGATTTCGTGGATATTTTTTCCGAACACGGTCACAGTCGCATCCCGGTCTACCGCGAGAATCTCGACAATATTATCGGCATGATCCACATCAAGGATATTTTTGCGATCGTTGCCAAGGGCGGCCCGTTTCCGGATGATATAACCCCGTTCCTCCGGCAACCCCGCTTTGTTCCGGAATCCATGGGCGTGCTGGATCTGCTCGCAGAAATGCGCGCGACGCGGATTCATCTCGCGATCATTTTCGACGAATATAACGGCACCGAAGGCCTGGTCACGATCGAGGATATTGTCGAGGAAATTACCGGCGAGATCGAGGACGAGCATGACGACGAACCTGTCCCGCTGCTGGTCCAGCTGGACGATGGCATTTGGGAAGCGGATGCGCGCGCGGAACTGGATGATGTCGGCGACATGATCGACCGGGCGCTGGAAGAGATTGACGAGGATGTCGACACGATCGGCGGGCTGTCCTTCGTGCTGGCCGGCCATATTCCCACCGTCGGTGAACGGCTGGAACATCCGAGCGGCTGGATATTGGAAATTACCGAAGCCGACGATCGCCGGGTTACCCGCTTGCGCCTGCACCCGCCGATCAAAAAGCACAGCGAATAGCGCCGTCAGGCATCCGCCAGTCGGGCGGCCCGGACCCGCCAGGTGTCCGCGAGCAGCGGATTTTCTGAAAGCGACCTGAGCGCGGCTCCCTGCCCCTTGTGCTGGCCGGCAATGATCAGGCTGAACAGCCGTTCCAATGGCCAGTCCGGCAGCGGGCGATCCTGCTGAACCATCTCGTCTCCCGCCTGCACGCGACCTTCTTCCAACACCCGAAAATAGCTGCCGGACTTGGCGGTCTTGATGACGGTTTTCAGCACATCGGGCTTGCCAAAGTGGTGGTTCAGTTTCCAGCAAGGCTGACGGGCATGGCTGCACTGGATCAAGGCCTCGCCGACCCGGAAAATATCGCCAAGGCAAAGCTCGGATTCGGTCAGTTGTTCACTACTGAAATTTTCCCCGAAGGCACCTGGCTGATCCAGCACGGACACATCCGGATATCGATCCCGCCAATAGGCATAATGTTCCACCGGATAGAGATGGACGGCCTTGTCGGGTCCGCCGTGATGAACCGGATCGGCGACCTCATTTCCCTCTAGGCCAAGGAAGCCGAGCATCAGGGGGCGATCCGTGGCGATTTTGGCAATCGCACTCATTTCGCCACCGTCGCGAAAGGGTTTCTGCGTGCCTGTCAGCACTTGATCAAGGCGGGTCCGGATCATTTCGTCCTGCTAGCGAAGCAAGTTCACAATGGCAATTCTCTCCTGACTATGCTTGAAGGTTTTCCATGGAAATCAGTGACCTTCGCATCGCCCTCTACAGTGGTAACTATAATTTTGTGCGCGATGGCGCCAACCAGGCGCTCAACCGGCTGGTGGACTATCTGCTGCGTCAGGGAGCGGCCGTTCGCGTCTATTCTCCCACAACCGATACACCTGCCTTTGAGCCAACCGGTGATCTGATCAGCGTGCCGTCGGTCGCCTTTCCCGGACGCGGGGAATATCGCTTTCCCACCCGCATTTCCGGCGACGTGCGCAGGGACCTCCAGCGATTCAATCCGAATATCATGCAGATATCCAGCCCCGACCGGGTGGGACACAAGATGGTGTCCTGGGCCCGTGGCCAGAATATCCCGGTACTCGCTTCAGTTCACACCCGTTTTGAAACCTATCCCCGCTATTATAATCTGGCTTTTCTGGAGCCCGTCATCGAGGCGATTTTGCGGCGGCTGTACCGTCGTTGCGACGCGCTGGTGGCACCGTCGGAATCAATGGCCCAGGTGTTGCGCGACCAGCGGATGAATTATGATGTCGGCATCTGGTCGCGCGGCGTGGACCGCGATATTTTCAATTCCGGTCGCCGCGACCTGCAATGGCGCCAGGCGCTGGGAATTGCCGATGACGAACCGGTGATCGGTTTTCTGGGGCGGCTGGTGATGGAGAAAGGACTCGATGTCTTTTCTGACACCATCGACGAGCTCAAGCGGCGCAAGGTTTCGCACAGGGTGCTGGTGATCGGCGAAGGCCCGGCGCAGCAGTGGTTCCAGGACCGAATCCCGGATGCCATTTTTGCCGGTTTTCAGCAGGGAAGCGATCTCGGCCGTGCCGTCGCGAGCATGGATATGCTATTCAACCCCTCGATCACCGAGACATTCGGCAATGTAACACTTGAAGCCATGGCCTGCGGCTTGCCAGTCGTGGCGGCCAAGGCGACGGGCAGCCAGAGCCTTGTTAAGGATGATGTTTCCGGCAAGCTGATCAACCCGGGCGCGGTCCGGGGATTCGCCGATGCCCTGCAACTCTATTGCGAGGATCTGGAGCTGCGCCATGCCCATGGTTCCGCCGGGGAGAAGCGCGCCGAGGAATATAGCTGGGATCAGATCAACAATGCCGTCGCCCAGACCTATATGCGGCTGGTCCGTCAGCGGCAGGCCGGACATGGCCCCATCCAGCAGATTGCCGTCCGCTAGCCATGGCTGGCCTGTTTGATGACGAGGAAGGTCAGCAGAGCGGCTCCGGGAACATGCCCAACGCGCCGCTGGCCGACCGCTTGCGACCCCGGCAGCTGGGCGATATCGTGGGCCAGGACCATCTGGTCGGCCCCGAAGGCACTATCGGCCGAATGGTCGCCGCCGGAAGGCTGTCCTCGATCATTCTCTGGGGGCCACCGGGTACGGGCAAGACCAGCCTCGCGCGTCTGCTTGCCGATCAGACAGAATTGCATTTCAAGGCGATATCGGCGGTTTTTTCGGGCGTTGCAGATCTCAAGAAAGTTTTTGCCGAGGCCGAGATGCGGTTCCAGTCTGGCAAGGCGACGCTGCTGTTTGTCGACGAGATTCACCGTTTCAATCGGTCACAGCAGGACAGTTTCCTGCCTTATGTCGAGCGGGGCACGGTGGTACTGGTTGGTGCGACGACAGAGAATCCGTCTTTCGAGCTGAATGCCGCTCTGCTCAGCCGGACCCAGGTGCTGATTCTGAACCGGCTCGACAGCAATGCCCTGGACCAGTTGCTGCAACGCGCAGAAACACTCGAAGACAAGCGGCTGCCGCTCACCGCCGACGCGAGAGAGGCACTGATCGCCAGCGCGGATGGCGATGGGCGTTTTTTGCTCAACCAGGCCGAAACCCTGTTCTCTCTGGATATTGCTGAGCCGCTGGATCCACCCGAGTTGGCAAAAACGCTGCACCGCAGGATGCCGGTCTATGACAAGGATCGAGAAGGCCATTATAATCTGATTTCCGCGCTGCATAAGGCGCTGCGCGGATCCGATCCGCAGGCATCGCTCTACTATCTTGCCCGGATGCTGGTCGCGGGAGAAGAGCCGCTCTATGTCCTTCGCCGGATCGTCCGCTTTGCCAGCGAGGACATCGGTCTCGCCGACCCGCAGGCGCTGATCCAGACGCTCGCGGCGAAAGACGCCTATGAGTTTCTGGGCAGCCCCGAAGGCGAGCTGGCGATCGTCCAGGCCTGCCTCTATTGCGCGACCGCGCCCAAATCGAACGCCGCCTACAAGGCGCAGAAACAGGCCTGGAAATCGGCGAGACAGACCGGCTCACTGCAGCCGCCGCAGAATATTCTGAACGCCCCTACCAAGCTGATGAAAGATATTGGTTACGGGTCCGGCTACAGCTACGATCATGAGAGCGAAGAGGGGTTCTCCGGCGACAACTATTGGCCGGAGGATATGGAGCCGGAAAAATTCTATCAGCCGGTGGACCGGGGCTTCGAGCACAAAATCCGCGAGCGGCTCGATTATTGGGAGAATTTGCGTGCAAAAAAAATGGGTTAGTATTTGCGCCATCGCTGCATTATTTTCGACAGGTGCCTTTGCCCAGGATGAGGAAGCGGCGCGCTACGACCGCGCGCTGGCGGCAGGTTATAAAGCCCAGTTCATCTGCTCCGGCCTGTGGAACGGCGGCAAGACTCTGGCCGATATCAAGGCGGACGAGCTGACCGGAATCTACGACCGGATTGCGGATATCGTTCCTGCGCTGACGGAGGAAGTGGATCAGACCACCAGACGGGTCAGCGTCCGCTTTGCCGATGATGCGCCGCCGCGTATGGCCGTCTGGAACCATAAGACCGGATGTACCGCGATGCCGATTGGGTTGGATCCGGCAGCAGGCCGGACGCCCGTCCTCCCCCGCGAATTTTCCGATGACCGACCTTGGCCCATGGGTGATCAGAATGCCGTTGCACCAGAGCCGAGCCGGTCCGCGGCGCTGACGACCGCTACCGAACGCGCCTTCGAGTCCAAAACCTATGGTGGCAAAACCAGCGCCGTGATGGTGATCAGAAATGGCCAGATTCAGGCGGAAAAATACAAGCCTGGCCATGACCTGCATACGGCGCAACGGACCTGGTCGGTCGCAAAGTCGCTCGCCGGGACGCTGATCGGTCATTCCGTCCAGCTGGAGATGGTCGATATCCATGCGCCGGCCAAAATAGCCGAATGGCAGGAAACCGGAGATCCCCGGGCAGCGCTCACCATCGACCAGCTGATGCGGATGAGCAGCGGGCTGATCAGCGATACCGCAGGCAATCGCACTGATCCGGTCTATATGGGCGGCGCCAGCGTCTCGCAGCGAGCCACCAGCTGGCCCCTGCTCTACCGACCGGGTACCCGCTTTCGCTATGCCAATAATGATATTCTGCTCTCGGTGCTGGCGACGCAGGCACAATATCCCGAGCATCAGAATAGCGACGGAAAGGCACTGTCTGCGAAGCATGGCTTCGATCCCTATGGTTTCTTTCAGAATCTGGGCATGACGCGAACCTATGCCGAGACCGACTGGCAGGGCCATTATATCCTTTCCAGCCAGGTGTGGACCACGGCGCGTGATCTCGGTCGTCTGGGCATCCTCTATCTGAACAACGGGACGTGGAACGGCGAACAGCTGCTGCCGGAAAATTGGCGGGAATATGTCAGCACCCCTTCCGGCCCGCAGCCGCACGAAGGCAAGTTCGGCTATGGTGCGACCTTCTGGCTGATGAACCAGTCGGAGGGCATACCAAAAGACACATTTGCCGGTTTTGGCAATCGCGGACAATATCTGGTGATCATCCCCTCGCTGGACATGGTCATCGTCCGGCGTGGCTATGACAGCAGCGAAAACCGGTTCGATATCGAAGTCTTTACCCGGGATATTGTCGCTGCGGTCCAATCGTGACCGGTAGCTATCGCACTGCCATCTGCACGGCCCTTACCGGACCGGACTCGATCAAAATTCTGGAGAGCGAGCTACGCCCGTTAAAAGACGGTGAAGTCCGAATCCGGGTCCACGCGGCCGGCCTCAATTTCCCGGACCTGTTGATGACCCAGGGCAAATATCAGTTTCGCCCCGACCCGCCCTTCGTTCCGGGTCTGGAAGCGGCCGGAGAAGTGATCGAAGTCGCATCAGATGTGCAGGAAATCAAAGTCGGTGACCGGGTCATGGCTGGCGGCAAGGGCGGCGCGCTCGCCGAACAATGGATTGTTCAGCAATCCGCTGTCTCTCCCCTGCCCCCGGCCCTTTCCTTCAGCGAAGGCGCCTGCTGGCAAACCGCAGCCTCAACCGCCTGGCACGCGCTGGTCGAGCGTGGTCATCTCCAGGCAGGCGAGACCATTCTGGTGCTGGGCGCGAGCGGCGGCGTCGGCATGGCCGCCGTCAAGATGGCAAAGCATATCGGTGCAACCGTCATCGGCACCGGCTCGAACGAGGAAAAGCTGCAGGCGATCCATGAGGCGGGCGCGGATCATTTGCTGGATCCTTCCGACCCGGATCTGGCGTCCAGGATCAAGGAGATGACCGACGGCAAGGGCGCGGATGTCGTCTTTGATCCGGTCGGCGGCGAACTGGCGCTGACGGCGACGCGCGCGATCGCCTGGAACGGCAGATATCTTATCGTCGGATTTGCCAGCGGCGTCATTCCGTCCTTTCCGGCCAATCATGCGCTGATCAAGACCTATAGTCTGATCGGGGTTCGCGCCGGAGAAAGCCCGCGCCGCGACCCCGAACTCGCCAAACGGCAGAGCGCGGCATTGCGGCAACTGGCCGCACAGGGCGCGATGCGCCCGCATATCTCCCATCGCTTTGCGCTTACCGACGCGGCCGAGGCGCTTGCCGTGCTTGAACGACGCGAAGCCATTGGCCGGGTTGTCGTAGAAATGGCGACAAACTACTGATTTTTTAACAGTTTTTACACGCCATTCTTGCCACCCCAATATTGGCTCCTGTCAATTGGCAGCAGATCATGCTATTGTCATATGACAAGATAACCACCGAAACAGGGGAAGAAATATGGATGGGATGCGAATAGGCAATTATGCTCTGGATACAGAGTTGATGATGGAATGGGGTGAGAAACTGGGTCTTGCCCTGCTCATTCTGATCGGCACATGGGTCCTCGCAAAGGCTGCGAAATGGACCTTTGCCAAGCTGGTCGACAATGTGAGATTTCTGCAGCGTGATCCATCATCCGGAACGTCTGTCGGCGAGGCGCTCGGCAAGATCGTCTCCTTGCTGATCTGGCTGTTCGGGTTGCTGATCATATTGCGTGTTCTCGGACTGGGTGGTGTCGATGCCCCTATCCAGACCTTGCTCAACTCGATCATGGCCTTTGTGCCCAATCTTCTTGGCGCAGCGATCATATTCTTCATCGGAGTCGTGGTGGCGCGGATTGTCAGGGATCTTGTCGTGACATTCCTGCAGACGGTCGATTTTGACAAATGGGCCAATCGCGGAGGCATCGATACAGTCACCGGCAATTCTGCGATCAGCAAGACGATCGGGGCCATCATCTATGTTCTGATCATCATCCCTGTCGCGATACTGGCGCTGGAAGCCTTGAACCTGGAATCGGTTTCCGGACCGGCCAGCGATATGCTGCGCATGATCCTCGAGGCAATTCCCAATATCATTGGCGCTGCCATCATCCTCGGTATCGGCTATCTGATCAGCAGATTTGTGGTTCAGATCATCACCGAGATTCTGCCCGGCCTTGGCGTCGATCAGTCGGTTGCTGCGCTCGACATCTTGCCGGCTCATACCTCGCTGACCTCCGTAGTGGCACGAATTGCCCAGATCGCGATCATGCTGTTTTTCGCGATCGCGGCCATGCGCTTGCTCGGTTTTGCCGAACTGACATCGATACTGGATCAGATACTCGAGCTCGGCGGGCGGGTCATTTTTGGCGCGATCGTCATCGCCGTGGGTTTCATGATTGCCAATCTGCTTTCGCGGGTCATCGGCGGTGCCGCCGAAGGTGGCATGGCGGGGACGATTGTCCGCTATGCCACGATCATCCTGTTCACCTTCATGGGCCTTCAGTTCATGGGCGTGGGAGAGGAAATCGTGCAAACCGCGTTTACCGCACTGGTCATCGGTGGTGCGGCAGCAGCTGCCATTGCCTTTGGCTGGGGTGGACGTCATGTTGCCGGCAAGGTTCTGGAAGATCTCCATGCCAATCCGCCGAAGCCGAAAGCACCGGTCGCCCGCAAGCCAGTGGCAACCAAACCTGCGCCGCGCAAGCCTGCGGCACGGAAACCAGCTGCCAAGAAATAGGCGCTGCGCACCGGACAAAAAAAGGGCGGGTCCGAGAGGGCCTGCCCTTTTCTTTTGGCTCGCTGATCCGCTAGAGAGTAGCTGTGCGACACTTCTCCCATTTTGCCTGCGTGGACTGGTCCGGTGCCAGATCGGAACGGCCGAACGGTATCGCGGTGGCGATGATCGGGCCAGACGGCCCTCCTTCCCTGCTGTCGCCGCAACCGCGCTGGTCGCGCGCCGATATTCTGGCATGGCTGCTTCGCCTTGCGGAGACCGGCCAGGACATATTGATCGGTTTCGACCTGTCGATGTCCCTGCCCTTCGTCGACCAAGGGGCTTATTTTCCGGAATGGCAGCATAGTCCGGCAAATGCGAAATCGCTCTGGAATATGGTCGATCGCCTGTGTAGCGACGATCCCCATTTGAGTGTGCCGAGCTTCCTCGATCACCCCGAGGCGAGCCGCCATTTCCGGCACAGCCGGGACCATGTGGGCGACCTGTTCGGAACCGGGGTTGGACGTCTGCGGGAGGTTGAGCGCTATCAGCGGGAGACAAAACAGGCCAATAGCGCGAGCTGCTTCAATCTGGTCGGTGCGGCACAGGTCGGCAAATCCAGTCTTACAGGCATGCGATTGCTGCACCAGCTGCGCGGCGCAATTCCGGTCTGGCCTTTTGATCCCGTTCCCGACCGGGGTCCTGTCATCATCGAGATTTATACGACCGTCGCTGCCCTGGCGGCGGGCCTGCCGAAGGGACGCAGCAAGGTTCGGGATCGCGACGGTCTGGAAGATGCGCTGGCCGAACTGGACACAGCACTGCCGGCACCGCTACGGCACTATGACGACCATAGCACCGACGCGCTGATCACTGCCGCCTGGATGAAGCGGACTGCACCCGCCCAGGCGCTATGGACACCCCCTGCAATGACAGCAGAGATCGCGCAAAAAGAGGGCTGGACCTTTGGCGTGGTTTGACGCTAATAGCGCGCAACAAATCCAGTGCATGCCGAATTAGCTCAGCTGGTAGAGCAACCGCCTTGTAAGCGGTAGGTCATCCGTTCGAGTCGGATATTCGGCACCAGCCCTCCTTTCGGGCACTCCCCATTTCATTGGCAGCGCGGAAAGTCCGCTGCGGTTCATTTCTTCCGCAAACCATCTTCATGCCGAACAGGGGTAAAGTGCAAGTCTCTGCGCTTCAGCTTCTCTTCGAGAATTAACTTCATAGCTATTTGACACTTTCGGCCTATGGTCGGGCTATGGTCTCTCTCCGTTTCCTTGTCCCGACGCTGATGCTTTGCGCAATCCCGACGGTTGCTGTTCAGGCACATGGCGGACGGACTGCCGCCGACGGTTGCCATAATGATCGAAAAAATGGCGGCAGGCACTGTCACGGCGGGGGAACCGTTTCTCCACAGCCGGTGCGTCCGACAGGTCCCCGGGATTATTATCCCAATTGTGCGGCAGCCAGAGCCGCAGGTCCGACACCGATATATCGGGGACAGCGAGGCTACGGCGCCCATCTCGACGGGGACGGAGACGGCATAGCCTGTGAATGACACAAGCTGTGACGATTTCGGAACTGTCTGCCGTTTTCCGGCGTTGGTGAAGCGGAAAGGAGGCATTTTTATGCGCAATTACCCCATATTTACCGCCTTGGCTCTGCCGCTTGCTTTAGCAGGATGCGCGACCGCCGAGCGGGACGCTTCTGTCGATACCGCTGAGAGCCAGGCCCGTTCCTGCTTTTCCCTGAATCAGGTCTCCGGATTTAACGATGCACCCGATATTGAGAGAGGCAGCGACCGGATAATCGTCAATGTCAGCGTCAATGACAAATATCTGTTCGAAACCTTCGGATCCTGTCCGGACCTCAACTGGACTCAAACCATCGGCTTTGACCAGAGAGGCCCAGGCCAGATTTGCCAGGGCATAGATGTCGACCTTATCGTGCCCACCTCAATCGGGCCGCAACGCTGTCCGGTGCGCATGATCCGCAAGCTCAGCAAGGCTGAGATTGACGCAATGAAGTGATGCCACCCGCAACGAAGGGCGAGCCCCTTGGCTGGAGGAAATTGAGACTTTCGCTCGCCCTGATCCCTATCGGACTGATGCTCGCCTGTTCCCAACAGAACCCGGACGAGGCGTCAAAGACGCTAGCGGAAGACACCCCTCCGGTCACTGAGGACCGGGATCAGATCGTCGATGGTGATGATCAGTGGCGCCACTACACCAACGCGCGCTTTGACTTCGCTATCGAAGTGCCTCCCGGATTTGTGCCACTGGCAGGGCCACAAAACGGAGATGGAAGAATTTTCGTCAAAGACGGAAGCCGCCTGCGGGTTTCCGGTCGGTATAATCTCGATTCGGAATTTGATGAACAGATCAACGACGCCAGCAAGGGCCTCACACTCCTGTCGCAGGACAAGCCGTCGCCGGTAACATGGCGAGCGACCGCAAAACTGGTGACGGGCAAGCGGGTCGGACTGATGCTTGCCCGCGGGGCTGATAGGATCGTTGCGGCCCGCTTCGCATATCCGGACGACGATCCGACGGCAGAGAAGCAAGCCAGTCGAACTCTGGATAGCCTGCGTTTTCTGGCGCATGCCGGTCCCCTCACCTATCGATACCAGCCCGCACGCTTTGCCAGCAAACCGGTCGTTTTCTCGCTCCCTGGGGAGCGTGCGTGGCCGGTCGACGGTGCCAAGCTGATCCCCTGGGAGCGGGCGAGCCAGTTGGGCAAGCCAATCTGCCGCTACGGATTATCCGGACAAGAGCAGGTCTGTAGTGCGAAAAAGGAAGCCGGGCTGACCTTCGCGGTTATCGACCGCCCGCTCGCTCGGCTGCGCAAGCAATTTCCAGAGGCGCTTGCCGAGCCGACGACGCTAGCAGAGCGGGAGGCACTGAAGATCACCGAACAGGCCGAAGGAAGCGGCCTATCCTATAGTCTGATCCCGGCAGGGTCGCTAACGATCGCGGTTGTTCGGAGCTGGCGCAAGGATAGCGAAGAAACCGGCTATCAGGAAATTTTGCAGGACCTCTCCTTCGAGACGGAACCGGACGTCCGATCATCCGGCGATGGAAGCGCCGGACCGACGCGCTGAAAGTCCTTCGCCAGTCACAGAGAGACGCAGAAACAAGCCCCGACATACATTACCGGTCTGACCTCAAAAAAAAGCCCCGCCGGTTTCCCGGCAGGGCCTCCAGTTCAACCTGAGCCTGCAATTAGAACTTGAAGCCGGCACCAATACCGTAGCGGCGCGGTTCCAGCGTGAAGATGTTGGTATAGAGACCGGAAGACTGGTCGGTGACATAGAGCCCGGTTTCCGCGTTGCTGTCGAAGATATTCTGGATGAAACCCCGAATATACCAGCGGTCCTCGGTACCGTTCAGCTGGATCTGGGCATTGGCCTGCGCGTAGCCCTTGAGCCGGTTGACATTGCCGTTGAAGATACTGCCGAAACTTTCCCCGGTATAAGCCAGGTCAACCCGCGGTACCAGGCTCATCCCGTTGTCAAAGTTCATCGAATATTGCACGCCAACGGAGAATTTATACTGCGGTGCCTGCGGCAGCTGGTTACCCTTGATGTTCTTGGGAACACCGGCAGCGAAATATTCGATTCCACCGAAGAGCGCTGGATCGAGACCTCCAGCAGCGAAGGCACCGCTGGCAGCGGCCTCGAGAATTCCGCAAACACTAAACGCGCCCGTTGATGCAATACCGCTGTTCGCGCCAAAGGACTCCGTACCTTGAAGATTGGCTCCGGGACGGATGTCATTTCCATTGAACTGGCCGTTTTGGTCTAGGTCTATCCCACCGTTGATGACCGTATTGACGGTATTGACGAAAGCATTCACCCCTGCCGCGCTGCCGGACGAGGAAGCGACCGCGCAGTTTGATGCGTTGGTGATGTCCTTGATGATAACCGCATCGGAACGGCCTCCACCAAAGTCACGCGGATCGCTGTTAAACGTGTCTCCCTTGACCTTGGTATGCAGATAACTGAAGCCCAGATTGATCGTCCAGTCCGGATCCGGACGGACAATGGCCTCGACTTCCGCCCCGTAAATATCGGCATCGATATTCTCGTTCACCGCGGTACGGGCAACAATTTTGCTGAGCTGCAGGTCATTATATTTATAGTAAAAAGCGGTCAAATTCAGCTGCAGCGCACCATTGCCAAAGCTGTTTTTCGAACCAATTTCAAATGCATCAACCTTCTCCGGAAGGAAAGACTCCGGAACCGCAAAAATCGGCTGCAGTGGCGGATTTATACCGCCCGACTTATAGCCGCGCGAATAGGAGGCATAGACCAGATTATCATCAGTGATTTTATAATCGAGCACCGCCCGACCTGTAATCTCGTTATATTTGACTGAACGATTCTGGAAAATCTGATTGCCTGGCGTACCCGGATCGGCGTCGAACGATCCCACATAGGGCGATTCAAACGCATTGCTTGTTTGGCCATAAGGCACAAGGAAACTGGCCAGGGTAGAACGTGCCTGGACATTTTTCTTGTCGTTATTGTAGCGCAGGCCACCCGTGAGTTTCAACTTGTCGCTGATGTCGAAATAGACTTCTCCGAACAGACCATAAGATTTGACCGTCAGATCATCGGTGTTGTTGCGGAAATAGGGCGTGCCGAGAAAGGCTGGCGGCAAGGGAGCCGGGTTGCCTGCGGCGTCCCTGTTGCCAAGGGCGGTGAAACTGCCGAGCACGCCAGCGACATAGTCGATCGCAAAGGCATTCACATAATAGCTGTTCTCCGAGAGATGATAGTCGGCATAGATCCCACCGATCAGAAAATTGAAGGGTCCGTCCAGATCACTCGAGATAATGGCTTCCGCTGACCAGCTGCTATTAACCTGATTCGACCGGTCATACTGAAGCGGCGTGGTTGCGCAATTGCGGTTGCCGCCGAACGACCCGAGACCGATCATGTCCGTATCGGAAGTACACAGCACCCCATCGGGCCCATCGGGAATAATCGCAGCGGCAATCGGCGCGAAATAGGGATTCGCCGCAGCCAGTGCTAGATTGTTCAACCCGGCGGCATAAATGTCGCGTCGCCCTATATTGTTATTATAGTCCTGCCGTGAGTCCAGTTTCACTTTCTGGTAAGTACCTGACAGCTGCGCGCTGATGGGACCGAAATCATGTTCGATCTTGCCCTGGAATGTCAATTCGCTGGTAAAATATTCTGGTGTGAATGCCGTATTGACCGTTCGCGGATCGGAGGGAAGGGAAACGCCTTCATATTGGTCGGGACCATATAGGCTGCCCAGGGCAAACTCCTGAGGTATTCCCCGAATGGCCAGAAATTCCCGGGACGACAATGCCGCCGTGAATGTGGAGTTGGCATTGAACGATTGCGCATCACGGGAATTGTTCAGACAGCCCAGAATACCGGTCGGGTCGCGTTGGCAATATTGCTTCTGAATCCGCATACGATTGTCATTTTCGCGGAAATAGGAGGCATAGAGATCAATCGTGGTGTCGGCCGTTGCCTCGAACCGCAGCGAACCGCGAATGGAATAGAGATCGCGGTCATCGAGCTTGGGCCCGCCATTGAGATTGGTCGTGTAGCCGTCGCGTTTCACATAGACGCCCGCACCGCGGAATGCGATCGTGTCGCCTATTGGAATATTGACCATGCCCTTGACCTTGATGGCATTATAATTGCCATATTCGGCATCGCCCGCAGCTTGGAACTCGCCCATTCTCGGCTTGGCGGTGACAACATTGACCACACCCGCCGTTGCGTTGCGGCCGAACAATGTTCCCTGCGGACCGCGCAGGACTTCCACCCGTTCGAGATCAAAAAACTCTGTTTCAAACAGTCGGGTCGAAAACAGCGGAGAATCGTTGAGATGGATCGCCGTTGCCTGGTCACAGGAAACGCCGACGCACAGATCGCCGATCCCGCGGATGGTGAAACTGGAGCTGGTGAAATTGGTTTTCGTAAAGGTGATATTGGGAAGGGTCAGCTGAAGATCGGAGCTATTCTCGATCTGCTGCGCTTCGAGCGCCTCCCCGGAGAATGCGGAAACCGCGATCGGCACATCCTGAGCGCTTTGCGCCTGTCTTTGTGCGGTCACGATAATGACATTGTCATCAAGCATGCCCTGTTGATCCTGTGCGATGGCAGGTACGGACACTGTCGATATAGCTGTAGCGGCTAACAGTAGCGATTTACGCATTTCTCTCTCCCAAATCCCATTTTTTACTCGGAGAGTGATGCTTTTGCTCATCCCCCCGATCCATCAATACTCAACTAATCGCGCGATTAAGTCCAGATCGAAATATAAAAAATGCATGGAGCCATTACATTTTTGCATCAACCAACGGGAATTTGATGCAAAATGGATACAAAAAAGCCCCGCCAGTTTCCCGGCGGGGCTTGATATTGTAATTTTAATGCGGGACTAGAATTTATAACGTGCCGTCACCCCATAGGTGCGCGGCTGATTGGGATAGCCCGAAAAGCTGCCCGCCTGTCCAACCGCAGGGAAAGCAGTGGTCAGATATTTGGCGTTGGTCAGGTTGCGGCCCCAGATCGTGAACTTCATATTCTCGTTATAGCTCAACGTCGCGGACGCGTTCAGCGCATTGATTTCCCGCGTGAAGTTTGGCGAGGTCGGATCAGCCGGGTTGTCGTCGATCAGGTTCACCTTCGACTCATAATGATAGTCCGCGCGAAGGTTCAGGCCCAGCATGTCGCTGAGGGCAACATCATAGTCGACGCCCAGAGTGGTCGACAGGGCCGGAATGGTCGATGGCGTCGTTCCCGAAATATCGCCATAAACGCTGTTCGGGAAACTGTCATAGATGGGATCAAGATAAACCACCGCGACGCTGAATCGCAGGCCGTCCATCGGTGTCACGTTGCCATCAAACTCGAAGCCTTTCGTGGTCTGCTTGCCGGCATTGGCGAGTTCGAAACCGGTGCCGTTAAACACGTTCGACTGGAAGCCCTTGATCGACTGGGTGAAGAAGGTCAGATTGAAGGCAGCGACATCCCAATTGCCCTTGATGCCGACTTCATACACCGTTGCATTCTCCGGTCCGGCAAAGCGCGAACCAAAAGTCTGGTTTGGCTGCAGCAGGCCCGCAGCGCCCAGAGCCGCAGCATCGTCAGCAGACGGGCGGGTATCCCGTGACAGATTGATGGAGCTGGCCTTGAACCCGGTCGCGTAACTTGCATAGACGTTCAGGCTCGGTGCCACCTGATAGGCAAGCCGCGCCGTATAGGTCAGCTTGTCATCCTTGGTCCGGCCATCTTCTACCGCATTTGGCAGATTGACCACCGGCGGGAAGAACTGGAGTCCTTTCAGGCCAGCCAGCGGGTTGGCACTGGATCCGTCTGGCAGCGTGATCGTCGGATTTGCAGCGAGGAAGGCAGCTGTCGGAGGAGCCACTCCTGCGCCCAGCAACAGTTGCTGACGAAATGCCGTATATTGCGGCGCATCAAAATCAATCGCTGAAAACGGCTCGGTCGCCAGAACATTGGCCGAGAATTTTTTGCGGTCATTGGTATAGTTCAGGCCGCCGGTCAGGATCAGGTCATCGGTAATTTCAAAATCCACGGTACCGAACAGCGAATAGGCCTTGTCCTTGAACGTATAGACTTCATCATAACCGGTGCCGCTTGCGAAAAAGCGATTGGCATAGACCGCTGGCGAAGGTGCCAGGCCGGCGGCAAAATCGCTGCCGCCGAACGCCGCTTCCAGAATGTTGAAGTTCAGTGCTCCGCCAGTAGCCGCGCCGATCAGTGCGTTGCCATAGGCACGGAAATCGTCACCAAATTTGATTGCATTGGCAATGTCGATTTTCTCGTCGAAATAATAGCCGCCGAGCAGAAAGTTGATCGGGCCGTCGAAATCGGAGGCTACCCGCAATTCCTGGGTAAAGGTCCGAATCTGGGTGTCGTTGGCGTTCTGGCTAAGCAGGTCAGCGGCCGTAAAGTCGGAGTCCTGATTGCTGTAGGAATCAACACCACGATAGGCGGTGATTGAGGTCAGGCTCAGCGAGCCGAGATCGTAATCAACCTGCGCCGATCCGCCGTAATTCTTGATCCGGTTTTCCGACGGCAGATTGGTATATACATTATAGGAGAAGGGGTTCTCCGCATCGAGACCGATACCGCCAGCAAGGGCATCGACGATCGCGCCGGTCGGGCCGTTGACCACATTGCCAGCGACGCAGCAGTCTTCATTGATATGGTCATAGTCACCGATCAGCCTGATCGACAGGTCATCGGAAGGCTCGATCAGCAGCTGTCCCCGAACACCATAGCGATTGCGCTCGTTGACGTCGGTTCCCAGATTCAGGTCACGGGCATAGCCGTCACGCTTGTTCAGATTGGCGGCCAGGCTGAAGGCGATCGTGTCGCTGATCGGGCCGGTAATATCGGCTTTGGCAATGATCGCATTATAATTGCCGTAGCTGAGCTCGGCGGAGCCGCCGAACTCGAACTGCGGCTTCTGGGTGATGATGCTGATGACGCCGGCAGAAGCATTTTTGCCGAACAGGGTGGATTGGGGGCCGCGCAGCACTTCGACACGCTCGAGATTGGGCAGATCGCCGATCTGGGCAGCGGACCGCGAACGATAAACGCCGTCAATAAACACGCCGACAGATGGTTCGATGCCGGCATTGTTGGCACCATTGCCGAATCCGCGGATGATGAAATTGGTGTTGGCGGAGCTCTGCAACTGATTGACCCGCAAGGTCGGAGCAAGCGTTTGCAGGTCGCTCAGGTCCCGGACCTGCGCCTTGGCAATTTCTTCCGCGCCCGTTACGGTTACGGCGATCGGCGTTTCCTGCAATGTGGTTTCACGCTTGGAAGCAGTGACGATGATCACATTGTCATCAAATGCTTCCTGGTCCTGCACATCCTGGGCATATACCGGGCAAGTAGCGACCACGCCACTGAGTGCCGTGGCGGTCAAAAATTTTGCGATTCTCATTAGTTTCTCCTGCGCCCGACGTTTTGCCGTGGGTCTAAAATGAAAAAGGGCGTTGATTGAACGGAAGCTAACAGTCCATCCAGCCCTCGCCCTCATATAAATTGAGCGAATAGTCCAGTGGATAAGCGGGGGAAAAGCGCCATTGCTTGCTAATAGGGGGAAAAAACCCAATATCGTTGCAACTAAGTCACAAATATTTGAACTTTCAGGAAATGGTGCCCCTGGCCCGACTCGAACGGGCACTCCTTGCGGAACTGCATTTTGAGTGCAGCGCGTCTACCAATTCCACCACAGGGGCTCTTTGGCTGCGTCGATTGACGGTCAGCGAAATCGAAGCTCTGTTAGCGAAGCGCTTATCCGCTGGCAACGGCTTTTTCCAATGGCGCCTCCTGCTTCGGACAATCAGTAGAGCGCGCCGCCGCTTCCGGTCTGCAACAGCCAGAGCGGGAAAGCCGCCACGGCCATCAGGCTGCCCAGCGGCAACATGCTGTCGGCCGATACCGATTGCCCGCGCCACCGCCAGGATATCGCCACCAATATACCGACAAGGCTGGCCCCGAGAATCACCAGCGGCAACGCCTGCCAGCCCAGCCAGCACCCGATCGCACCAAGCATCTTCGGATCGCCCGCACCAAGGCCGTCCCGCTTTCTGATCATCCTGTACACGGCTGCAATCGTCGCCAGCGAAGCGAACCCGGCAATGCCGCCGATCAGACGGTCTGGCAGGCCGGGCTCAAGCGAGAACAGGCCCGCTGCCAGCCCGGACAGCGCCAGCAGCACGGTCAGCCGGTCCGGCAACCAGTGATGCTTTACGTCCAGGGCTGCCAGCGTCAGCAGCAGCCAGCCAAATGTCGCACCGGCCAGACCGTCGATATCCGGACTCACCAACAGGGCAAGGCCGCCAATAAGGCCGGCGACCAGCTCTGTCGCGATATGGTCGGACGCGATCCTGGCTCCGCATTGCCGGCATTTTCCCCTTTGCAGAAAATAGCTCGCCACCGGAATCAACTCCCATGCGCGTAGCGGATGGCCGCAGGTGTCGCAGGCTGAACGGCCCCCGACAACCGACCGGTCCTCGGGCCACCGGACGATCAGCGTCGCCAGGAAACTGCCGATGATCAGTCCGAGCAGTGCGCCAAAGAGGGGCGGGTAAAAAGCGGGCAACGGGCGCTCCCAATGAAGATTTAATGGTCGATTGGCACGGTCGGCACCTGCATTCAATGGCGCAATTGAAAAAGCCGGGATGCGCGCCTATGTGCGTTGCAAGATTCGCGCTTGCTTGACGCGGCGCTCCCAAACCAGAAAGGTCCAAGCATGTCCAGTTCCGATCCGATCGTCATTCTCTCTTACGCCCGCACCCCGATGGGCGGCATGCAGGGCGCACTCGGAGAGGTCAGCGCATCCCATCTCGGTGCCGTCGCGGTCAAGGCTGCGGTCGAGCGCGCTGGCGTGGACGGTGCGGACGTGGAACGCATTTACATGGGCAATGTTCTGTCGGCTGGCCAGGGCCAGGCCCCTGCCCGCCAGGCAGCCATTTATGCCGGCCTGCCGCAATCGGTCGAGGCAACGACGGTCAACAAGATGTGCGGATCCGGCATGCAGGCCGCGATCATGGGGGCCGAAGCCCTGGCTTCCGGCTCGATCGACATGATCGTCGCCGGTGGCATGGAAAGCATGACCAATGCGCCCTATCTGCTGCCGAAGATGCGCAGCGGTGCCCGGCTCGGCCACACCGAAGCCAAGGATCATATGTTTCTCGACGGCCTCGAAGACGCCTATGAACCCGGCCGGGCCATGGGCAGCTTTGCCGAGGAAACCGTCGGCGAATATCAGCTGACCCGGGAAGCTCAGGACGAATATTCGATTGAGTCACTCGCCCGCGCAAAGGCCGCTGTCGAAGGCGATGCCTTTGATGACGAGGTCGTCGCGGTCGAGGTCAAGACCCGCAAGGGCGACGTCACGGTCGACAAGGACGAGCAGCCGCTGAAGGGCAATCCGGACAAGATTCCGCAGCTCCGCCCTGCCTTTGCCAAGGACGGAACGATCACCGCCGCCAACGCCTCTTCCATTTCCGATGGCGCTGCCGCCATGGTTCTTACCCGCCAGAGCGTCGCCGAGGCCAAGGGCCTCAAGCCGGTGGCCCGGGTCGTCGCACATGCCGCCCACGCGCACGCGCCCTCGAAATTCACCACCGCTCCGGTCAAGGCGATAGAGAAGGTTCTCGACAAGGCCGGCTGGTCGGTTGCCGATGTTGACCTGTGGGAAGTCAATGAAGCCTTCGCCTGCGTCGCCATGTTTGCCATGCAGGATATCGGCATCAGCCGCGACAAGCTGAACGTCAACGGCGGCGCAACGGCCCTTGGCCACCCAATCGGTGCCAGCGGCGCACGGATCATGGTGACCCTGATCGCGGCCCTGAAAAAGCGCGGACTGAAAAAAGGCGTTGCCGCGCTGTGCATCGGCGGCGGCGAAGCCACCGCAGTCGCACTGGAATTGATCGACTGATCTATTTCAGCGGTTCATCGCCCCATATATCGGCACCGCTGATATAGCCCTTGCGACCGGTGACGTCGAACAGGCACCAGCCTTTTTCGCATTCGGTCAGACTGCCGACAACGCCCGGCTCGGCCTGCCAGATCACTCTGGCGCCCGATGCCGGCATCGCATGCATGGCGACCGGCTTGCCGCTGGTCGCCAGCACCAGCCCGGTTCTGGATGCGCTGAGCAGGCGGGCGTGCATCCACCCCTGCGTTCCTTCGTGATCCTCAACCTTTCGCCACGACTTGTAGCGGGCAAGGATCTTCACCGGCAGCTTCTCGCGCTTGTAGATCCACATCGTCGGATATTCCGTGCTCGGACCGGTGCGCATCCGGGCCTCCGGCTCGTCGATCGAGGCCCAATAGGGCGGCTCCTGCTGCGCCGAGGCAGGCGATGACAGGAACAGACCCGAAATCGCAAGAAGCATGAATGCCGGAATACGCATGATGATTGGTTACTCGTCCCCTGATTGCGCAGAGCATAGCCCGAAAGCCAGTGCTGCTTCAAGCGCCGCCTGCTTGACCTGAAGCAAAATTCAGGCATAGCGATTTGCCTATGGCAGACTCACTCCCTCTTTCGAATCCCCGTGTCATCATCACCCGCGAATTGTCGGACGCTGTGCAGCAACGCATGTGCGAACTGTTCGATGCAGTCCCCAATTATGCGGATACGCCCCTTTCCCGGGACGATCTGATCGCGGCCATGGCGGACTGCGACGTTCTGGTCCCGACCGTCACCGATCATATCGATGCGGAAATGATCGCCAATGCCCCGGACCGGCTTCGGCTGATTGCCAGTTTCGGCGCCGGAGTGGATCATATTGATCTCGCCGCGGCTCGCGCCAAAAAAATTCTGGTAACCAATACCCCAGGGGTATTCACCGAAGATACCGCCGACATGACCATGGCGCTGATCCTGTCGGCGCCCCGCCGCCTTTCGGATGGCGAAAAACTGATCCGGAGCGGACAATGGGAAGGCTGGAAACCATCCGGCATGCTTGGCCATTGCATCGGCGGCAAAAAGCTCGGCATCATTGGCATGGGACGGATCGGACAGGCGGTTGCCCGCCGCGCGTCCGGCTTCGGCCTTTCGATTTTCTATCACAATCGCCGCCAGCTTCCGCCCGCCGTCGAGGAATCGCTGCGAGCAAGCTTTGTCGCTGATCTCGACGAGCTGATCCGCGAATGCGACATCATCACTTTGCACTGTCCGCATACCGCCGAGACCCATGAGATGATCAATGCCGAACGGATCGGCATGATGAATCCCTCCACCTATCTGATCAACAGCGCCCGCGGCGATCTGGTCGATGAGGATGCCCTGATCGATGCCTTGCAAAACGAGCGCATCGGTGGCGCCGGACTCGACGTCTACCAGAATGAACCGGATATCGATCCTCGCTTTTTGACGCTGAAGAACACCGTGCTGCTGCCGCATATGGGCAGCGCCACTTTTGAAGGGCGCGAAGCGTCTGGAGAACGGGTGATTACCAATATCAGGGTATGGGCCGACGGCCATCGTCCACCCGACCAGGTGCTCGAAGGCTGGGTCTGAGCTTTCCGTTGAGTCCCCTGCCCGTCTCGACTAGAAATTCGGCGCAATCTGATTCGCACGAGCTTTCGGCCATAATAAGATAACAGCTGCAGGGGATATCATGAAATATTCAGTCAAGTCCTTGGGATTGGCGGCGACCACTGCCCTGCTGGCTTCCCCCCTGCAGGCGCAGCAGACGCTCGATCCCGCCATTGCCGATGTTGCCAATAGCGGCGACACGGCCTGGATTCTGACCGCCAGCGCGCTGGTCCTGTTCATGACCCTGCCAGGGCTCGCACTTTTCTATGGCGGCCTGGTGCGCGCCAAGAATTTTCTGTCGGTGCTGATCCAGTGCATGGCAGTCGTTGGTATCTGTTCCCTGCTGTGGATCGTGGTGGGCTACACGCTCGCCTTCGGTGGCGTGAGCAACGGTTTTCTCGGCAATGGCATGAACTGGATGCTCGCCAATCTCGGCAATGTCCGGCAGGCGACGTTCGTTCCGGAATCGAGCTTCGTCCTGTTCCAGATGACCTTTGCGGTCATCACCCCCGCGCTGATGATCGGCGCCTGGGTCGAGCGCGCGCGCTTTGGCTGGGTCGTCGCCTTTTGTGCTCTCTGGTCGCTTGTCATCTATGCGCCGGTGACGCACTGGATATGGGGTGGCGGCTGGCTCAGCGGCCTTGGCGTTCTGGATTTTGCTGGCGGGATCGTGGTGCACACCACGGCTGGCGTCTCCGCGCTGGTCGTGGCGATCATGATGGGCAAGCGCACCGGCTGGCCGAAAACGATGATGCTGCCGCACAGCCCTGCCCTGACCGTCGCCGGTGCCGCGATGCTCTGGGTCGGCTGGTTCGGCTTTAACGGCGGCTCCGCCCTGACCGCGACCGACGATGCGGCAGCGGCAATCATCAACACCCATGTCGCGGCTTCGGTAGCGGCGCTGGTCTGGATCCTGATCGAGAAATTCAAGGTCGGCAAGCCCACCGCCGTGGGTGTTGCCACCGGCGCGATCGCCGGACTGGCAACGATCACCCCGGCGGCCGGCTTCGTCGGCCCGGGCGCGTCGATCCTCATCGGAGCCTCCGCCTCCATCGTCTGTTTCATGGCCGTGGGCCTGGTCAAAAACGGCTTCAAGATTGACGACAGCCTCGACGTATTTGCGGTCCACGGTGTTGGCGGGATGCTGGGAAGCCTGTTGCTCGCGCTATTTATCGGCAGCGGCTTTGGCGGCATCGGCTATCCGGAAGGCATGGCCTTTGGCAGCCAGTTCGTCGCCCAGCTGATCGGCGTCGGCGCGGTGGCCATCTGGTCGGCGGTGGCGACGCTGATACTCGGCCTGGGCATCAGCTTCATCCTGCCGATGCGGGCCAGCGAAGATGACGAGCGCGATGGTCTGGATATTGCCAACCATGGTGAACGCGCCTGGGATCTGGACTGAGGGGCTACGCTCTTTCTCCGTGAAGGGAGAAAGCTTCATCGCTAGGGTCCTAGGAACTGATCAAAGTTCCAGATGCAGAAACTGGTTAAAGTCGCTCGCGACATAGTCGCCAAACGGCTCGCCATTGCTGAACCCGCGCTTGCGATACAGACTGAGCGCCGCGTCAAATTCGGTGCCAGAACCGGTTTCCAGACTCAGGCACCGATAGCCTCGCTGCCTTGCTTCGTCGATAATGTGATTGAGGATCGCCCGGCCGACGCCCTTGCGCAGATGCCGGGAGTCGGTGCGCATCGACTTGATCTCGCCGGTTGATGGCGACAGCTGCTTGAGGGCGCCGATGCCCATCAGTTCCTCACCCTCCCAGGCGGTCCAGACCGAAACGCCCGGCCTCTGCAAACCCGAAAGGTCCAGCGCATAGACGCTGTCAGGCGGCGAGTTTTTGTGCATTCCGGCAAGATGAACGGCCAGCAGGTTCTGCACCTGCCGGCCGTTCAGATCGTCGAGCCGGATGTCCAACTCAGTCGCCGGTCAGGATACGGTCCATCAGCTGCTGCACCGTCGGCACGAAGCCGTTGGAATAGAAAGGATCGGTCCCGAAATTATAGGCGCCATGGCCGGCAAACATCAGATGCTCCTCGACCGGCGCGCCATGAACGATTTCCTGCAGGCTTTTCTGGATGCAGAAACTGCGCGGATCGGCGAGCCGCCCGGTGCTGTTATTGTCATGGTCCTTCCAGGCGGAAAACCCGCAATGCGACAGACAGCCCATGCAGTCGGCCTGGTCCTTGCGAATCATCTTCGATTCTTCCGGCGTCGCGAAAACCAGCGTGTTGTCCGGCGTTTTCATCGCCATGGTAAAGCCGAGGCCATCCCATTCGCGCGCGCGCAGCAGATCGTTGCGCGTCACCCAGAAATTCTTGCCCCGTACACCGACATCAAGCTGGTGGGTATGCTCGCCCGCCTTCTCGGTGGAATAGGGAATCTGGCGCTCCGACCGCGCTTCCAGACTGCGCAGAAATTCATTGCGAACCGCAGAGCTGTAGAAACCGGTTGGCGAGAATTTGTGCAGCAGGATATCGCCTTCCTTGATCTTGGTCAGCTCGCTCTTCCAGCTTTCCGGGATCGGGCTTTCCTTGGTCAGCAGGGGGCGCGTACCGAACTGGAAGGCGATCTGGCCCAGCTCCTCGCTGTCGATCCAGTCCTGCCAGTCACGCAGATGCCAGACACCGCCCGCCATGATGATCGGCACGCTGTCGGCAATGCCTTCTCCGCGCATCGTCTCGCGCAAGGCCTTGACCCGTGGATAGGGATCTTCCGGCTTTCTCGGATCTTCGGCGTTGGACAGGCCATTGTGCCCGCCAGCGAGCCACGGATCTTCATAGACCACGGCAGCCATCAGATCGGGGACCTTGTGATAGGCCCGCTTCCACAGCGCCCGGAAGGCGCGAGCGGAGCTGATGATCGGCAGATAGTTCACGCCATATTGCTGCGCGATTTCGGACAGTTTGTACGGCATCCCGGCACCGCAGGTAACGCCGGCGACCATGCCCCTGGTTTTTTCCAGGACACCTTCCAGCACCTGTTGCGCGCCGCCCATTTCCCACAGCACATTGATGTTGATCGCGCCCTTGCCATTAGCAATCTCATGGGCGCGGGTGACCTGTTCGACCGCCCCGTCTATCGCATATTGGATCAGTTCCTGGTGCCGCTCCTCGCGTTTGCGGCCATGATAGATTTGCGGGATGACATTGCCATCCTCGTCATAGCTGTCCGCATTGACGGCAGAGACAGTGCCAATGCCACCAGCGGCGGCCCATGCACCCGAACTTGCGTGATTGGTGGCGGCGACGCCTTTTCCACCCTCGATCAGCGGCCATACTTCCCGACCGTTATACTGAATGGGTTTTAAGCCCTTGAACAATGAAATCTCCTCTTATCCCCAAATGCCGATATAGACGGCAGTGCATCAAAATGCTCGTAAAAACTCCGTTATGAAATTCGTGATCCAGACGCGCCAAGATCCGAGCGCCCCAGCGCATGGCCGTACAGCAGGCCATAGCGTCCCAGCATCTTGCTTTCATTATATTCTGCCTGGGCCTTGGCCCTGTTCTGCATCCCCAGATCTTCGCGCAACTGCTGGTGCTGGACCAATGTGGTCAGCGATTCGAGAAACTTGCTCTCGTCATCCAGCGGTTTGATAAATCCCCGATTGGCCTGCGAGACCATCGATTTGATATCGCCGACATCCGTTGCCACCACCGGCAGAGCGGCCGCCATCGCCTCGATCAGGGAAATCGGAAACTGCTCGCTGTCCGAAGACAAGGCAAAAATGTCGAAAAGACCGATATAGCGCGCGGGATTGGCAAGAAAGCCAGGCATCAGCAAGCGATCGCCAAGGCCGGCCCGCTCGGCCTCCGCCACTATGGCGTCCCGGTCCGGTCCTTCGCCGACGATCACCAGACGAACATTGTCGCCAGCGGCAGCACAGGCCCGCACCAGCCGCGGCAGATTCTTGATTGCGCGCAATCCGGCCACTGTGCCGACGACAACCTCTCCGTCGCGCTTGACGAAACCGGGCAAGGCCCCGCGCTGCGCTTTTTTCTCAAACCGTTTTACATCAATGCCGTTGGGAATGCGGTGAATTTTCTGCTCCGGCTGTTTCCAGATATCCCTGGCAATTCCCGCCAGTTGCTCGGACGGCACGACCAGTGCCTGCGCCGCACCCAGAGCGAATGTGCGGAACCAGTTTCTCTTCCAGTTGAGCTTGGTCTGCTCGTCTTGATTGAAGCCGTCCTCGTGATGGATCAGCGGCGGCAGGCCTTCCACACGGGAGAACAGGGTCCGCGCCATCACCCCGTCCATTGATCCCCAATTGTAGGACAGGATCAGATCAAACTCTCGGAAATAGCTGACGAACGCGCGATAGCGCTTCAGCGACGGCTTTCCGGCGAGCGATGGTGCGTCTTTTGGAAAGGCTGCCTTGATATTCCGGTCAATAGCATCGCGAGCGGACAGGCTGTCTGGCTCGGCAGACAAGATGACATGTTCGGCGGCATCACCGAAATGATTCATCAGCCGAACGGCACGCGCTTCCTTGCCGCCCAGATTGAACGTACTGTGCAGATGCAGGATCTTGGCTGGCTTCATGCGGTTTTCATATCCGGCTGGCTTACGTCATTCAGTCGACGCGTTGGAGCAACTGGTTGATCGCGTCAAGCGAGGCGGGCTCTTCCAGCGTCGGTGCATGGCCGACGCGCGGCACCGTCACCAGCGCGGCCTTGTCCAGTTTTTCCAGCATCTTCTGCGCGGTCTGCTCGCTGAACAGGTCTGACAATTCCCCGCGCAAAATCAGCGTCGGAACCTCTCTCATATTTTCCAGCGCATTCCACAGCGCTCCGCTGCCACCGCCCTTGCCGTCAAATGGCTCGGCAATCTTCATGTCATAATCCAGCTTGATCCGGCCCGAGCTGTTCATGCGGTACAGTTTCTTGGCAAAGGCGATCCAGTCCTTCAAAGTGAAATCCGGGAAAATATCGCTGTTATTTTCTGCCAGGTCACGTCCGGCATGGGCCCATGTGTCAAAGCTCCTGCCCTGGCCGACATTGGCGGCGATCCGGTCAAGCCCCCTCTGGTCGAGCTCCGGCCCGATATCGTTCAGCAGCGCTCCGGCGACGCGGGCCAGATCGATCTTGGCCATCAACATCGTAACAACGCCGCCCAGCGAGGTGCCGAAGAAAATGGCTCTGGGGATTTCCAGTTCCTCCATCAGCATGATGATATCCGAAACATATTGCTTCGGGTTATAGGTGCTGCTGTCCTTGGCATATTCGCTGTCGCCGCGGCCGCGCAGATCTGCGATCACAATTCGGCGTTCCCCGTTGAACAGCGTGCCAAGATGGCGGAAATCCCGGGCATTGCGGGTTAGCCCCGGTATACAGATGACCGGTATCTTGCCGCTGTCGGACGGATAGTCCCAGGCGTGCAGTTTCAATCCGTCATCGGATTCCCAGTATATGTCCTGATACGATTTTTCTTCACTCATCCTGCGTCTGGCCTTGTGTTCGCACTTGCTGCGCGACCGATTAGCCGCCACTGTTGGAAAATGCCATATAAACCGCAATCCGAACCCGGCAAGAGCGTCTATCAGCCCGATGTCCAGATCACCCGTCTGGGAGAGAAGATCGGCGATCCGGTGGCAGCAGCCGATTTTCCCGAGCATATTCTCCGCTTCAGAAATGACCGATGGGACCAGAGCGTGGGGCTGCACACGCTTGGCGACGAACAATGGATTGCCCATTTCGGCAAGTTCGAGCCGCTGGCCGACAATCTCGATCCGCCGCTCGCGCTTCGCTATCACGGCCACCAGTTCCGCACCTATAATCCCGAGATTGGTGACGGCCGGGGCTTTCTGTTTGCGCAGCTGCGGGACCATGAGAATCGTCTGATGGATCTCGGGACGAAGGGCTCCGGGCCGACTCCCTGGAGCCGGGCCGGCGATGGCCGACTGACCCTCAAGGGGGCGGTCCGCGAAATTCTCGCCACCGAAATGCTTGAGGCACTCGGCGTCAATACCTCAAAGACATTCTCTGTGGTCGAAACGGGGGAAAAATTGACCCGCGGCGACGAACCCTCGCCCACCCGCTCTGCGGTCATGACCCGGTTGAGCCATAGCCATATCCGGATCGGCACCTTCCAGCGGATCGCTTTTGAAAAAAATGAAGAGCTGATGCACCGGCTGGTCAGCTATTGCCTCGACCAATATTATGGCGGCGTGCAGACCGATGATCCGGCGACCGAATTGTTTGAGAAGGTGGCGCAGCAGGTCGCCGGGCTGGCCGGGTCCTATATGACAGCAGGCTTTGTCCATGGCGTCCTCAATACCGACAATATCAACATCACCGGCGAAAGCTTTGACTATGGCCCGTGGCGCTTCACTCCTTATTGGGAACCGGGCTTTACAGCGGCCTATTTTGACCATGAAGGGCTCTACTGCTTCGCCCGGCAACCCGAGGCAATGCACTGGAATCTCGCGCAATTGGCGAGTGCTCTGCGGCTGATTGCCGACAGCGAACCGCTGGTGGCGACGCTGGAAGGCTTCCCGAAAGCCTATGGCACCGCCTTCACCGAACATTTCTGCTGGCGGCTGGGCATCGAGTCCGGTGGATTTGAAAAGGATCGCGATCTGGTCGTGGCGGCGGAAAAGGGACTGGCGCAAAAAACCGTGGAGATTGACCGCTTCTTCTTCGACTGGGGAAAGGTCGCGGACCTCGCCAGCCCCGAAGACATGTCTCCCGAATTTTCCGACTTTCGCAGCCTGATCGCGGATCGCTCGCGCAGCCGGATACCGGTCAGCAAACACTGGCAGCAGCCGGCTCCCTGTTCGATGCATATCGAGGAAGTGGAATCGATCTGGGCGGCCATCTCCGAGAACGACGACTGGACCCCGCTTTCGAAAAAAATCAAGAATATACGCAATATGGGAATCGCATTGCGCAAAGGCTGAAACAGACCGGTCCGATGGCGAGGCACCGCAAGAAATCCGTGCAGGAGCGCGGGATTTTTAACCTATGGTCTATCGCACCGGATATGCCCTATAGAGCTCAGACATATTGAATAGATCATAAACAGAGGCTGATTTGAGCGACCTGATATCCATCGAACCCGCAACGGGAGCCACCCTGTGGACCGGAACCAGCGGCGACGCCGACGCCGTGGTGACCCGCGCGCGCGAAGCCTGGCCGGGCTGGGCGGCGACCGCGCTGATTAAGCGGATCGAGGCTGTGCGGCGCTATTCCAACCGGATCCGGACGAGCGGCGATGAACTGGCCGAACTGATCTCCCGCGAAACCGGCAAGCCGCTCTGGGAAGCCCGCACCGAAGTGGAATCGGTGGTCAAGAAAGTGGATATCTCGGTCAACGCATTTGCCGAGCGCACCCCGCAGCGCCAGCTGCCGAGCGCGCCCAATATGCGGGCAGCCCTGCGCCACAAGCCGCATGGCGTTCTCGCGGTACTCGGCCCATATAATTTTCCCGCCCATCTGCCCAACGGGCATATCGTTCCGGCGCTCATTGCCGGCAATACAATTGTCTTCAAACCGTCTGAAAAGACTCCGGCCGTTGGTCAATATCTGGTCGATGCGTTTGAAAAGGCCGGCTTTCCTCCCGGCGTTGTCAATATATTGCATGGCGGTCCAGCCACCGGCAAGCAGCTGACCGCCAACGAAGGGCTGGACGGCGTTCTGTTTACCGGTTCGGCCCGCACCGGCATTGCCCTCAACCGCCAGTTTGCCACCCGCCCGGACAAGATACTGGCTCTGGAAATGGGCGGCAACAACCCGATCATTGCCTGGGATACGGATGATATCCACAGCGCCGCGGTGCTGATCGTACAGTCGGCCTTTCTGAGCGCTGGCCAGCGCTGCTCGGCGGCAAGCCGGCTGATCGTCAAGGATACGCTCTATGACCGTATCATCCGCGAGGTGAAGCATATTTCGGACCGCCTGATCATCGACGAACCCTTTGCCTCGCCTGCCCCGTTCATGGGACCGGTGATCGACAATGAAACCGCCGACGGCCTCACCGAGAGTTTTCTGGCCCTGATGAGCCATGGCGGCAAGCCGGTCAAGCATATGGCGAGACCGGTCGCGGGTCGCCCCTTTCTTACGCCGGGTATCATCGATGTCACCGATCTCGAAGAACGGCCCGACATCGAGCTGTTCGGGCCGATCCTGCAGGTTGTCCGCGTCGCGGATTTCGAGGAAGCGATCGCGGAGGCCAATAATACGCGCTACGGCCTGTCGTCGGCGCTGGTCGGCGGCACGGCCCAGCAATATGATCAATATTGGGCGAACAGCAGAGCGGGAATCGTCAACTGGAACAAGATGACAGTCGGCGCCTCATCCGAGGCCCCCTTTGGCGGCATCGGCCTTTCCGGCAACCATCGGCCCAGCGCCTATTATGCGGCGGACTATTGCGCCTATCCGGTTGTCTCGATGGAAGCGGAGCAGGCCCGCGCGTCGATCGGTGTTGGTCTGAAGGACGAAACGATTGTCGAACCGGACGAGGCCGCTCCCGCCAAATAGCTGAGCTTAGGCAGCCCCAAAAACTTCTGTTTTGAACATGCGGCCCGATACGCGCATATCGGCTGCATGGAAAATATATCAAACAAGGCTGCCGCTGCGGGCAGGGTCTATCTCGTCGGCGCCGGTCCCGGTGATCCGGAACTGCTCACCCTGAAAGCAGCCAGACTGCTCGAACGCGCCGACGTGATCGTGCACGACGGCTTGGTCAGCCAGGAAATCTTGGACCTTGCATCATCGTCCGCCCGTCTGGTGTCGGTCGCCAAGAAACGCTCGCTGCACAGCGTGCCCCAGGAGCAGATCAACCAGATTCTGGTCAGCGAAGCCGCCAAGGGCCATCTGGTCGTGCGGCTCAAGGGCGGCGACCCGTTTATTTTCGGACGCGGCGGCGAAGAAGCCGACGATTGCAAGGCGGCCGGCGTGGATGTCGAAATCGTTCCCGGTATCAGCGCAGCCCTTGGTTGCGCCGCCCAGGCCCGGATGCCGCTCACGCATCGCGATGCGTCGAGCGCGGTCTCCTTTGTCGCCGGCCAGTGCAAGGGCCTGTCCGACCAGAACTGGTCCGGCCTCGCTGGCAAGGGTCGCACGCTGGTGATCTATATGGGCGTCGCCAATGCCGAGGCGATCGTTGAAAAGCTGATCGCCGATGGCGCCTCGCCCGATCTGCCGGTAGCGGTCCTCGAAAATGGCACGCGCAGCGATTTTCGCGCGCTGCGGACGCTGCTGACCGACCTCGGCGATCTTGTTCGGCGCGAAAATGTCCGCAGCCCCGCCTTGCTGGTCGTGGGCGAGGTTGCTCGCTATGGCGACGCCGAAAATAAGTTTCGCGAATTTGCTCGAATGGCAGGAGTCGGCGCATGAAAATCTTGACCGGGAATGATCTCAAGACCGGCGACGTGATCTGGTGGACCGGCCTCGACTGGTCGCGCTTTGTCCGGGATGCAACCGATATCGGCGATCAGGGCGAGGCGATCCTGCACCGCGAGGAAGCGGCTCGCCGGGTGAATGCGCCTTATATTATCGACGCCGAACAGACCAGTGACGGCCCGCGACCGGGTCATATCAAGGACCGGGTGCGCGCGCTCGGACCGACTGTTCGTCCCGACCTGACATTGAAACCGGCCGATCCCGACGCCGGCGAATGGGTGATCTGACATGTATCAATATGACCAATATGACCAGAAGATGGTCGACACGCGGGTCGAGGAATTTCGCGACCAGGTGAAGCGCCGGATTGCCGGTGAGCTGACCGAGGACCAGTTCAAGCCGCTGCGGCTGATGAACGGCCTCTATCTGCAGCTGCATGCCTATATGCTGCGCGTCGCCATTCCTTACGGCACGCTGAGCAGCAAGCAGATGCACATGCTCGCTCATATCGCGCGCAAATATGACCGCGACTATGGTCATTTCACTACGCGCCAGAATCTCCAGTATAACTGGATCAAGCTGGCCGATGCCCCCGACATTCTCGCCGACCTGGCGACTGTCGAGATGCACGCGATCCAGACCAGCGGCAATTGTATCCGCAATATCTCTTCTGACCAGTTTGCCGGCGCGACCGCCGACGAAGTTACCGACCCGCGCCCATGGGCGGAGCTGCTGCGCCAATGGTCCAGTTTCCACCCGGAATTTTCCTATCTCCCCAGGAAATTCAAGTTCGCGGTGATCGCCAGCGATACCGACCGCGCGGCGATGCGGCTGCACGATATCGGCATCCAGCTGGTACGCAACGATGCTGGCGAACTGGGCGCAAAATTCTTCGTCGGTGGCGGCATGGGCCGGACCCCGATGATCGCTCCGGAAATCCGCGACTTTGTCCCGGCGGACGAGCTGATCAGCTATGCAGAGGCCTGCCTGCGCGTCTACAACCGCTATGGCCGCCGCGACAACAAGTACAAGGCGCGGATCAAGATCCTCGTCCACGAACTCGGCAAGGAAGAATATACCCGCCAGGTCGAGGAAGAATTCAGCCATATGAAAGGGCTGGGGCTCAACCCTCCTGTGGAAGAACTGGAGCGGATTACCGAATTTTTCACCGTTCCGCCATTTGATGCACAAGCCAGCGACGATCTTGATCTGTCCGATCCCGATTTCGCGCTCTGGGTCGACCAGAATGTTTCGGAACACAAACAGCCCGGCTATGCGATCGCGACGATCAGCCTGAAGCCGCGCGGCGGCATTCCCGGCGACGCGAGCTCGGCACAGATCGACCTGATGGCGGATCTGGGCGAACAATATAGTTTTGACGAGCTGCGGGTCACGCACAGCCAGAACATCGTCCTGCCCCATGTCAAAAAGAGCGACCTTTACGCGCTCTGGCAGAAGCTGGACGAGGCCGGTCTGGCCCCAGCCAATCTCGACCTGATCACCGACAGTATTGCTTGCCCGGGTCTCGACTATTGCAGCCTCGCCAATGCCCGCTCGATCCCCCTTGCCCAGAAGATCAGCGAACGGTTCGCCGATCTCGGTCGACAGCGGGAACTGGGCGAGCTGAAGCTCAAGATATCGGGCTGCATCAACGCCTGCGGCCATCACCACGCCGGCCATATCGGCATCCTCGGCGTCGACCGCAAGGGCACGGAAAATTACCAGCTGCTGCTTGGCGGGTCCGGCGCGGAAGATGCCAGCCTCGCCAAGATTACTGGCCCCGGTTTTACCGAAGACGGGGTGATCGATGCGATCGAAACGGTGACCGACCTCTATCTCGCGCAGCGCGAGGAGGGGGAACGGTTCATCGATACCTATCGCCGTGTCGGCATGGAAAAGTTCAAGGAGGCCATATATGGTTGATGCTATCCGTTTGCGCGATGACGATGTGCATGAGGAACCGGCGGTTTCGCTCGATTCCTTTCTCGACCAGTCCAACGCCACCGCCGTGCGCATCGAAGCCGGTGAGGACGCCCGGGAATTGCTGCCCCATCTCGACCGCCTGTCGCTGATCGAAGTCAGCTTTCCCGTATTTGGCGATGGTCGCGGCTATTCCTCCGCCCAGATCCTGCGCGAGGCCGGTTACACCGGTGAATTGCGCGCAAGCGGCGATGTGCTGGTCGACCAGATTGCCTATATGCGGCGCTGCGGCTTTGATGCCTTTGCGCCCGATGCACCGATCAACGCCGAAGATATGAAAGCCGCGCTGGCTCGCTACGAGCATGTCTATCAGGCGACCTCTGACCAGCGCACCCCGATCTGGAGTCTCCGTCATGGCTGAAGCAGCACGCAAGATCGACACGATCGATGTCCGCCCCGATTTCACCCAGGCCGATGCCGATGCCCTGAACCAGCGGTTCGAGGGCGTGGACACGTCCTCGATGCTCAAAGCCCTGTTTGACGAACGTCAGCTCGGCGAGGTCGCGGTGGTTTCCTCCTTTGGCACCGAAAGCGCCGTGCTGCTCCATCTCGTGGCAGCGGTCGACCCGACGATTCCGGTCACCTTTGTCGATACGCTGAAGATGTTTCCCGAAACGCTGGCCTATCGCGAGACGCTGGTCAGGACTCTGGGCCTGAAGAACAGCAATGTGGTCGCACCCGATCCCGCCGTGCTTGCCGCAAAGGACGAAAATGGTCTCCGCTGGTCCTATGACCCAGATGGCTGCTGCGAAATCCGCAAGGTGGAGCCCCTGGCCCGCGCGAAGGCAGGTCTCAACAGCTGGATTTCGGGCCGCAAGGCGTTCCAGTCGGTGACCCGCAACAATATTCCCCGGTTCGAGATTGACGACGGACGCCTGAAGATCAATCCCCTCGGCGACTGGATCAAGGACGATCTCGAAGCCTATTTTGAGAAACATGACCTGCCGCGCCATCCGCTCGAAGCGGAAGGCTATCTCTCCGTCGGTTGCGCGCCCTGCACATCCAAGGTCCTGCCGGGCGAAGACCCCCGGGCAGGCCGCTGGCGCGGATGGGACAAGTCCGAATGCGGTATTCACGAGGAAGTGACCCCGCTGCCGGATGCTGATGACAAGGGCGCCAACGACCCGATTTTCTAGCGCCGGATTCGCTCCCGAAAACGGACGGAAGCCCCTCTTCCGCTAGATTTGCGGAACCTTGCGGCGTGTGAAGATCAACGCGATGACGAAGAAGAACAGGCTGATGGTGACGACAACGCCGGCCAGCAGCCAGTCGCGCAGCAGGCCATAGTCGGGCCGGACATTCCCGGGATTGGCGATCTCGTAGCGAATCGCAATCCGCTCGCCAATCTCGGGCAGAGGTTCGAGCACGGGTTGCCCCGCCTCGACCTGATATTGCCGGCCCTGCCCGCTGATGAATCGCACCGTCGGATAATAGGAGGTGGTGGTCCTGGTAAAGCCATCCGAATCTTTCATGCTTCCGAATTGCTTGCGCATCGCCATTATTTCCCCCTGCGCGCTCTCGCTGCCGCTGCGGAACTGCCAGGTGTCGACGGCAATGGCTATACCCAGCAACAGGACCAGCGAGACCACCGAGAAAAGCAGGGTTCGAAGCCAGATATTCATGAAATTGCCGCTCCCTTGCCCGCGCCCGGCCTGGCCGGATGGAATAACTGCCCGGCAATTCGGGTCTAATATTCCTCCGGCCCCTCGTCATAGGCAAGATCGCCGAATTTGGTGAACTCGCTAAGGAAGCTCAGGTTGATATTGCCGGTCGAGCCCTGACGGTTCTTGGCGACGATCACGGTCGCCTTGTTGACCTTGCTCTGGTGATCGGTTTCCCACGCGGAATATTTGGCGATCTGCTCGGGCGTCGAATTACCGTCGGGCTGGTCGGGCCTGATCGCGAGATGATAATATTCCTCGCGGAAAATGAACATGACGATATCGGCATCCTGCTCGATCGAGCCGGATTCACGCAGATCGGACAGTTGCGGGCGCTTGTCTTCGCGGCTTTCCACCGCCCGGCTCAGCTGCGACAGCGCCATCACCGGAACCTGCAGTTCCTTCGCCAGCGTTTTCAGGCCGCGGCTGATTTCCGAAATCTCGTTGACCCGATTGTCATTCGCCCGGCCCGATCCCTGCAACAGTTGCAGATAGTCGACCACGATCAGCCCGATGCCCTGACGCCGCTGCAGCCGCCGAGCCCGGGTCCGCAGAGCGGCAATGGTCAGCGCCGGCGTGTCGTCGATAAACAGCGGCAGATCCTGCAGCTCGCGCGAGGCCATCGCCAGCCGGTGCATTTCGTCGCGACTGATCGATCCCATGCGCAGTTTTTCCGAACTGATCTCGGCCTGCTCGGACAGAATTCTGGTGGCCAGCTGGTCGGCCGACATTTCCAGGCTGAAAAAGGCGGTCTTCGCGCCCAGCGAATCCTCGGGCGCGATCCCGTCCTGCATGTCGCGCAAGTAGCGATGGGCCGCGTTGAACGCGATATTGGTGGCCAGCGAGGTCTTGCCCATGCCCGGGCGTCCCGCAAGGATGAGCAGATCGCTTCGGTGCAGGCCGCCCATTTTGGCGTTGATGTCGGTCAGGCCGGTGGTAATGCCGGAGACCTTGCCGCCACTGTTGAATGCGCGCTCGACATTGTTCAGCGCTTCAGTGGATGCCTGCAGGAACGACCGCACGCCGCCCTCCTGCGCCTCGCCCTCGGAGACCCGGTAGAGCGCGGTTTCCGCTTCCTCGATCTGTTCCTTGGGATCGACGGTCTCGCTGGTATCCAGCGCACTTTCCACCAGCGTCCGCCCGACACTGACCAGTTCGCGGAGCAGCGCCAGATCATAGATCTGGTTGGCAAAATCGCGGGCCCCGATCAGGCCGGCACCATCACCGGTCAATTTGGCGAGATAGGATGGACCGCCAAGCGCCTTCATCGCTTCATCCGAATCGAAATAGGGCTTCAGCGTTACCGGCGTGACCACCATATTCTTGTCGAGCAGCTTCAGCGCCTGTTCGTAAATCCGGCCATGCAGCGGCTCGTAAAAATGTTCCGGCCGCAAGCGGATCTGCACATCTTCCGCAACGCGGTTGTCGATCAGCAGCGCGCCAAGAAAGGTCGCCTCTGCCTCGACATTGCGCGGCAGGCGCTGTCCATCACTCTCGTCATTCTGAAAACGCATCAATTCGGCCATGGCTCTTCATCGACGCTGAATCGATTCTCGGCAAGAGGTCCCGCGAAAAAATTGATAAACGCCGGTGACAGTCCTGTGGACAAGAGACTGTCAGGGGCAGAGCTGCAAAAAACCTTGTCCTGAGACCGGTGCTGCGGCAACAGGGCGCAATGTCCGATCCGCGCATCATATCTGTCGAGCTTGATGAAGCCACGATCCTGTGGCGCAATGCCGATATCGAGCAGGAACGGCGGATCGCGATTTTCGATCTGATCGAAGAAAATTATTTCAAGCCGCTCAAACAGCATGAGGATGGCTATGCCGGACCCTATCAGCTCCAGCTTAGCGTTCAGGAGGGCCGGCTGGTGATTTCGATCGGACGGGAGAATGGCGAGCCGCTGGAGACGCTGATCCTGGCGCTTGGCCGTTTTCGGCGACCAATCCGCGATTATTTCGCGATCTGCGACAGCTATTACCAGGCGATCCGCAAGGCCAGCGCGGCGGAAATCGAGACAATCGACATGGCCCGCCGCGGGGTCCACGATCAGGGCGCGGAACTGCTCGTCGAGCGGCTCGAGGGCAAGATCGACGTCGACTTCAAGACGGCCCGGCGTCTCTTCACTTTGATCTGCGTATTGCATATCAAGAATTGAATGATATTTCCGCTGCGTATCAGGGAGCCAGGGTGGCCAATCGGGACATGAGAAAAACCATGCTGAGCCTTGTCACGATTGTCGTGGTGCTGCTGGTCATCGCCTTCATCCTGCGCAATATCACCGTTGGCTGGGCGCCGGCGCGCGATCAATATCCGGTACAGGGCATCTCGGTCGATGACAGCAATGGCGACATCACCTGGCATGTTGCCGGCGCCACCGGCGTGGACTTTGCCTATATCCGGGCCACCGCGGGTGCGGAGAAACGCGACCGGAATTTCGCGGCCAATATCAAGGGCGCCCGGGAAGCCGGCATCCGCTATGGCGCGTTTCACAGCTATTCGCTCTGCCGCCTTGCCACCGACCAGGCGACCAATTTCGTGACCACCGTTCCGCGCGGCGAACATATGCTGCCGCCTGCGGTTCGGCTGGCCTTTGACAATGACTGCGGCGACCGGCCCGGTCGCGCTTTGGTGCTCAGCGAACTCAACACATTTCTCAACCAGATCGAATCCCACAGCGGCAAGCCGGCGATTATCGAGGTGTCCCGCGACTTTGAGGAACTGTACAATATCAGCAGTGGTATCGACCGGACATTCTGGCTCGAGGCCAATTTTTTCCCGCCCGACTATGCCACCAAGCCCTGGGTGATGTGGCGCGCGTCCGACATGCGCCGGATCAGCGGGGTTGACGGCCCGGTAAACTGGAACGTAGTGCGACCATGATCATCGACAGGAACCCGATATGAGCATTTTATCCGACCGCTGGATCCGCAACGAAGCGAAACATTCCGGCATGATCGAACCTTTTGTCGAAGGCCAGAAACGGGAAGGATGTATCAGCTACGGCCTGTCATCCTATGGCTATGATGCACGGGTATCGGATGAATTCAAGATTTTCACCAATGTCGACAATGCGATTGTCGACCCCAAAAATTTTGCCGAGAACAGCTTTGTCAACCGCAAGACCGACTGCTGCATCATCCCGCCAAACAGCTTTGCGCTGGCCCGCACGGTCGAATATTTCCGGATTCCGCGCGATGTGCTGGTGATCTGCCTGGGCAAGTCGACCTATGCCCGCTGCGGCATCATCGTCAACGTCACGCCGCTGGAACCGGAATGGGAGGGGCATGTGACGCTGGAATTTTCCAATACCAGCCCCCTGCCCGCCAAAATCTACGCCAATGAGGGTGCCTGCCAGTTTCTGTTCCTCAAGGGCAACGAACCGTGCGAGACCAGCTATGCTGACCGGGCCGGCAAATATATGGGCCAAAAAGGTGTGACTCTGCCGAAACTGTAGGCCATATATGGCACGAAACAGCAGGAGCGCCGCAATGTCCGAAGCACCCGAATTTGACGTCATCATCTATGGTTCCACCGGCTATACCGGACGCCTTGTTGCCGAATATATGGCACAGCAATATGGAACGTCCGGCGATGCTCCGAAATGGGCGATGGCGGGCCGCAACCTCGAGAAACTGGAAGAGGTTCGCGATCTGATCGGCGCGCCCAAGGAGACCCCGCTGGTGGTGGCGGATTCCGACGATCCGGCATCGATCGACATGATGGCGAGCCGGACCAGGGTCGTGCTGACCACCGTTGGTCCCTATCAGCTTTATGGTGATGAAGTTGTCGCGGCCTGTGTGCGGCACGGTACCCATTATGTCGATCTGTGCGGCGAGCCGGGCTGGATGCGGGCGATGATCGACAAACATCAGAAGGCAGCTGAAGAATCCGGCGCACAGATCTGTTTTTCCTGCGGTTTTGACTCGATCCCGTTCGATCTTGGCGTCTGGATGCTGCAGCAAGAGATGAAGAAGCGCTACGGCAAGCCCGCTACCAGGATCCGCGGACGGGTGCGCTCGATGGAAGGCACTTTTTCGGGCGGCACCGCAGCCAGCCTGAAGGAGACGATGAAAGCGATCGCCAGAAATCCGGGCCTTGTGAAGATATTGGGCAGCAGCTTCGGCCTGACCCCCGGTTTCAAGGGCGCCGACCAGCCCAATATGATGATCCCGAAATATGACAAGACCATCGACAGCTGGGTCGCGCCGTTCATCATGGCGCCGATCAATACGAAAAATGTCCACCGGACGAACTTTCTTCTCGATTTTCCCTATGGAAAAGACTTCCAATATGACGAAATGGTTGTCACCAGCCCCGGTGACCTTGGCAAGCAGGCGGCCGAGATGGTCGCCAAGGCCAATCCATTTGCCGGCGACGACACGCCCAAGCCGGGCGAAGGCCCGACCAGGGAACAACGCGAAAATGGCAGCTATGACATCATTTTCATCGGCGAAACGACAGATGGCGAAACCGCCAGCCTGTGCGTCAAGGGAGACAAGGACCCCGGCTATGGATCGACCTCCAAGATGATCGCGGAATCGGCGCTCTGCCTGGCCCAAGACAGGCTCAAAAAAGGGGGCGGAATCTGGACCGCCGGGGCGCTGATGGGCGAAAAGCTGGTCAAGCGTCTGGAAGCCAAGGCCGGCCTGAGTTTTATCGTGGAAAGCTGACCATTCTCAGCAACCATTCAGGTGTTGGTGCCCTATAGGGGGCGCATATCAAAACCTGCCCTTCCCCCCTTGAAACCCTGTTTCTCAAAACAAATTTATTATCATCATGTTGAATCGCCTGTTACGAAAAAGAAAACCTGCCCGACCGATTGACACCGCCTCCGTCCCGGAAGGGCGGCGGATATATGCGATCGGGGATGTCCATGGCCGCAACGACCTTCTGCAACAGTTGCTGGAGAAGATCGTCAAGGATGATACCGAGCGCGGCGACGCGGAAAGCGAGATCATCTTTCTCGGTGATCTGGTCGACCGCGGCCCGGACAGCGCCGGTGTGCTGGACACCGCCATGCAGCTCAAGTCATCTGCCGGAAATGTCCGCTTCCTGATGGGCAATCACGAAGAAGTCTATCTGGCGGCGGCCACGGGCGACGAGAAATCGGTCCGTTTCTTCAATCGCATCGGCGGACGCGAGACAATCCTGAGCTATGATATCAGCATGAAGGAATATATCGAGCTTGATATCTCGGCACTGGCGGAACGGATTCCGACGCTGTTTTCCCCGGACCATGTGGATTTTATTTCCGGATTTGAAGACCAGATCGTCATCGGCGATTATGCCTTTGTCCATGCCGGCATCCGTCCGGGCGTGCCGCTTTCCGAGCAGCGGAACAAGGACCTGCGCTGGATCCGGGAAGAATTTCTGGCGGCCCAGGAGCCCCACGAAAAGGTCATCGTCTATGGCCACACGATCAGCGACGATGTGCTGGAGGCGGGTAACCGGATCGGGATCGACACCGGTGCCTATTATTCCGACAAGCTGACCGCTCTGGTGCTGCAGGGTTCTGAACGCCGCTATCTGGATACGGCCACATAAAAATGGCGGGACCGTCGGGTCCCGCCATTTTTATTCATATGCCGATTTTTCTGGGTAGTGAATGGATATCGTCTCACGCCACTTGTGCGGTCGGAGCGGTTTCTTCTTCCAGGTCCCGGAGAACATAGCCCCTGCCCCAGACCGTCTCGATATAATTTTCGCCACCGCAGGCCAGCGCCAGTTTCTTGCGCAGCTTGCAGATGAAGACGTCGATGATTTTCAGTTCGGGTTCGTCCATGCCGCCGTACAGATGGTTGAGGAACATTTCCTTGGTCAGCGTGGTTCCTTTTCGGAGCGACAGCAGTTCCAGCATGGCATATTCCTTGCCGGTCAGATGGACACGATTGCCGTCGACTTCCACCGTCTTGGCATCGAGATTGACCGCCAGCTTGCCGGTCCGGATAACGCTCTGCGAATGGCCTTTGGAACGGCGCACAACGGCATGAATGCGGGCAACCAGTTCGTCGCGGTGGAACGGCTTGGTCACATAGTCATCGGCACCAAATCCGAAGGACCGGACCTTGCTGTCCATTTCGCTGATCCCGGAGAGAATGAGCACCGGGGTCTGCACCTTCGCCACACGCAGCTTCTTGAGAACATCATAACCGTGCATGTCGGGCAGGTTGAGATCGAGCAATATGATATCATAATCATAGAGCTTGCCCAGATCGAGCCCCTCTTCCCCGAGATCCGTGGTATATACGTTGAACCCTTCGGTCGTCAGCATCAGCTCGATGGCTTTTGCGGTCGTTGGTTCATCTTCAATCAGCAGCACGCGCATCAGGCAGCCCCTTTTTATTACTCGCCCCAGATCGATCACCCCGCCGACCCGATGGATCATTTATTAACCATAAGATGAATGAACGTAAAAGGTTAATTTTTCACTAAGGTAGGATTCAGCGCGAGTCGCGAGACCCCTTATGACTCTGGAACCCGCAGAAATGAGTCGTTTCCGGACTCTCTGCTCCGGCCAAAAAAATTTAACTTTTAGCCGCTCCGGACCGACAATATTCCCGGATATGTCCTTTTTGGAGACAAATTTGTTGCAAATCAGCACAAGCCGAGTGCTCCTGCTGCCGGTTTTGCCAGACGTCCTTAACAAGGTCTGTTGCCCGGCGGTGCATGGCGCTAGACAGGATTCATGATTGATATTCCCGAAAGCGCGATCACCGAGACGTTTCTTGCCGCCAGCGGACCGGGGGGGCAAAATGTGAACAAGGTCGCCACGGCAGTGCAGATGCGGGTCAATGTCTATGCGCTCGGGCTGCAGCCTTATGCCTTCCGCAAATTGAAGACGCTCGCCGGTCGCAAGATGACCAGCGGCGGGGAACTGGTATTGACGGTGCGCGAATATCGCACCCGCGAAGCCAACCGGGCCGAAGCGCGGCGGCGCGTCGGCGACATGATCGAACAAGCCTATCAGCGCGATGCCCGAAGGATCAAGACCCGGCCGAGCAGAGCCGCCAAAGCACGCAGGGTCGACAGCAAGAAGAAAAAGTCGACCATCAAGAAAAGCCGCGGCAAGCCCAGCCTTGACTGAGTAACGCCAGCGGGCGCTCGAACGGCTTTCCTGTTGGCAAAGCCGCGCTCCTGCCCATAAGAAGGCCTGCTACAAAAAGGGGATATCAATGAAAACGCGCCATATACTTGCATTATGCTGCCTTCCGTCCTTTGCGACAGCCGGTCTGGCCAGCGATGGCGGTGACGCCCGGCGGTTCACGGCCGAGCGCGTGTTTGATCTCGAATATGCCGACGACCCGCAGATTTCCCCCGACGGCTCTGCCATAGTCTATGCCCGCAAGTCGATGGACCGGTTCACCGACCAGGTCGTCAGCGATCTGTGGACCATCGACACGCGCACCGGCAGTCAACGACCGCTGGTCAGCGGCGAAGGCTCCAGTTCGTCGGTGCGCTGGTCGCCGGACGGCAAACGGCTGGTCTATCTGACCACGACCAACGGCAAGCCCGATCTGCGGCTGCGCTATCAGGACAGCGGGGTCAGCTTTTCCCTGGCCCAGCTGGAACAGGGACCCGGAGCCCCCGTCTGGTCTCCCGATGGAAAAAGCATCGCCTTTTCCATGCTGGTTCCCGACGAGCGGCCATCCTTTGCGCAGCCGCCCAAAAGCCCCGAGGGAGCGGATTGGGCCAAGCCCGTCCGCATCGTCGACGATCTGGTCTTCCGTTTTGACGGTGCCGGCTATCTGGCAAAGGGCAAGACCCAGATTTTCACCTTGAGCGCGGAAGGCGGAACACCGCGACAGGTGACCCATGGCAAAAATGGTTTCGACACGCCGCAGTGGCTGGGCAATGATGCTCTGCTGGTGACGGGCAACCAGGCCGAGGATGCCGATCTTGATCCGATCGAAAGCGAAATCTATCGCGTCGACCTGGAGAGCGAGACGGTGTCTCCCCTGACCCAGCGCGACGGCCCCGATTTTGCGGCGATTGTCTCCCCCAATGGCAGCCGCATCGCCTATCTCGGCTATGATGACCAGCTGAAGTCCTATCAGCATACGGATGTCTATGTCATGGAGCCCGACGGCGGCGGGGTCCAGAATCTGACCGCCGGTTTCGACCGGTCGATTGGCTCGATTGCATGGCGGGCCGACGGCCGGGCGCTGATCGGGCAGGCCGAAGTCGACGGCATGCTGACGCTGGTCTCGATCGATCTGTCCGGCAATGTCCGCACGCTGCTGTCCGATATCGGCGGCACGTCGCTTGGCCGGCCCTATGCCTCCGGCAGCTTTTCTGTCGCCGGCAAGGCCGGCGGCGGCTCCCCGATCATCGCCTATACAAAGGGCAGCAGCGACCGGCCCGCCGAAGTCGCGATTACCCGCGGCAGCGGCAACGGCCGCCAGCTGACCTTGTTGAACGAGGATGCACTGGGACGCCTCGATCTCGCGCGGATTGAAGAGATAAAGGTGACTTCCAGTCATGACGGACGCGAAATCGAAGCCTGGGTGGCCCTGCCCCCCGGCTTTCGTCCCGACGGCTCCTTTCCAATGATTCTGGAAATCCATGGCGGTCCCAACACCATGTACGGGCCCTATTTTGCCGCCGAGATCCAGCGCTATGCGGCAGAGGGCTATGTCACGGTCTATGCCAATCCGCGCGGTTCGACCGGCTATGGCGAGGAATTTGCCCAGCTGATCGACCTTGATTATCCGGGCCATGACCATGACGATCTGATGAGCGTGGTCGACGCCCTGCTCGCAAAAAATTACGCCAGCAAGGACCGACTGTTCATCACCGGCGGTTCGGGAGGCGGCGTGCTGACCGCATGGGCCGTCGGCAAGACCGATCGCTTTGCAGCAGCGGCTACCGTCAAGCCGGTAATTAACTGGACCAGCATGGCGCTTGCCGGGGATATCGCCCGCTTTGTCAGCCGACACTGGTTCCGCGCCCAGCCATGGGAGCAGCCGCAGGAATATTGGCGGCGGTCCCCCATTTCCATCGTCAACAATGTCAGGACACCGACCATGGTGATGGTGGGCGAAGCGGACTGGCGCACGCCGGCATGGGAAGCCGAGCAATTTTATACGGCGCTGAAGGTGCAGAATGTCGATACGGTACTGGTGCGGGTGCCAGGCGCATCCCATCTTATTGCGCGCAGGCCAAGCCAGCTGATCGCCAAGGTCGACAATATCATGGGCTGGTTTGCCAAATATGATCCGGCCAGGAAAAGCGAAACCGGCGACCCGTCGGCACAAGAGGAACAATGAAGATGCTCGAAATTACCGTCGGGCGGGACCAGCCCGCTGCAGAATTTTACGCCGACCTGACGGCATCCGCTGTTGCCCTGGTCGACGGGGAGCCCGACGCAATCGCGAATATGGCCAATATTGCGGCGCTGATCTGGCAATATATGCCCGACCTCAACTGGGCGGGCTTTTACCGCCGGATCGACGACGAGCTGGTGCTAGGCCCCTTTCAGGGCAAGACGGCCTGTATCAGGATCGCGATCGGCGCGGGCGTGTGCGGGACCGCAGCCGCCACCGGCGAAGTGCAGCGAGTGGCCGATGTCCACGCCTTTCCCGGACATATCGCCTGCGATGCCGAAAGCCGCAGCGAACTGGTCGTTCCGATCATCCGGCAGGGCAAGCTGATCGGGGTACTCGATCTCGACAGTCCCCTACCCGACCGTTTCCAGCCCGCTGACGAGTCCGGAATGGTCAAACTGATCGAAGCCATTGCTGACAATCTTGGTTAAGAAGCGCTTAACCGGGATGCCCCATTTCGAGACAAAATGCGAAATCTGGCCTATTTAACAGTCTGCTAATGGTAAATCCCCGCGAAAAATGGTAAATGTTCGTTAACCAGATTTCGCTCGGCCATGCTCAGTGCATGTCTGAAACCAGGGAGTTGTTAACCATGAAGACCCTTTTACTTGCTGGCATTGCCGGTGTTTTGACGATGGCACCAGGGAGCGCGATTGCAGCAATCGACTCGGTGCCCGATACCATCGCCTCTCCCGCCTCCGGCCTGGCCTTTGCCACGCCGACCGCCCGTTCGACGCCGGCACCGAACCGGACGACGACCCGCATGGGCACGATGGGCTATTCGCGCGGCCTGAAGAATATGGGCAATATGCACCAGATGAAAGGCTATCGCCAGGCCGGCAACTATGTGCGCCGGGGACGGATGGGCTATGACAAGGGCTATCACAAACCGTACCGGGGCTATCGCCTGCCGAAAACCTATATCCAGCCGAGCTATTTTATCGGGAATTTCGGCTATTATGGCCTGAGCCAGCCCAATTATGGCTATGGCTGGTCGCGCTATTATGACGATGCGGTTCTGACCGACCGCTATGGTGTCGTCCAGGACGCTCGGTATAATGTCGACTGGGACCGCTATAACCAGGGCTATGATGACGGCTATCGCGACGGCCATGCCAGCTATGATCCGGGCGTGTTTGTCGGCGATGACCGCGTGGTTGCAACGCCGCCTTCCTATGGCAGCGATCGTTCGACCTATGAGGGCGACTGGGACGGAGCCTATCGCGAAGACGGCAGCTACCAGGGCGAATGGCAGGGCACCTATCGCGATGCCGACGGTCGCGTTTATCAGGGCGAATATTCCGGCACGTTCATCGGCGACGGCAATATGACGCCGCACTGGGGCGACCGGACCGATCAGGACTATGGATGCGATGTCGACCCCGGATTTGATTCGCGCGGCTGTGCCGTCGCCCGCCAGCGGCCTGATCCGGACCGCCGCTATCCCGCCTATCGTGCGGTCGACCAGCAGCGGGCCGAAGAACTGGCCTATCTCGAGCGTTGCAAGAAAAGCAGCGGTATCGGCGGCGCGATTGTCGGCGGTGCGATTGGTGCCTTCGCGGGCAACCGGATTGCCGGAAAGGGCAACCGCCTCGGCGGATCGCTGATCGGCGGCGGGCTGGGCGCTGTCGCTGGCGCTGCGATTGATCAGGGCACCGACCGGTGCCGGCACCTGCTGAAAAAATATGGCTATGAGGAACGGCAGGCCGGTCGCTATCCCGCACCGCCGCCGCAGCATTACCGTCCTGCACCGCCGCCGGCCTATCCGAGCGGCTGGAACGGATATTATACGCCGGGCTATTATTATCCGCAGGCACAGCAGCCGATGGTCACCACGATCGTCGTGCAGTCCGCGCCGGTCACCACGACCACGACGACAACCTATGTCGAAGAGGAAGTGATCTACAGCAAGCCGACCTACAAGAAACAGTGGAAAGCGGCGCCCAGGAAAGCCTGGAAGCCGGCACCCAAGGCAGAACCGCTCAAGGGATGCCAGCAGGCGCGGTGCATGTACGACTGATCGCTTGCGGCCAATCAAAAAAGCCTGCCAATCCGGTGAGATTGGCAGGCTTTTTTATGCCCGGATCAGCGTCTGCTGCCGGCTATCGGCGACGCTGCAGCTGGATCAGCTCTGCCGGATCGAATCTCTGCCAGCCGTCCGGACCCAGCCGTTCCAGCGGCCGGAAACGCACCTTATATTCCATCTGCGGCGAGCCATCGACCCAGTAGCCGAGATAGACAAAGGGCAAGCCCGCCGTCTTGGCGCGCAGGATATGGTCCATGATGATATAATTGCCGAGACCGGCGCGCTCGCTGTGGTCGGCGTCGAAAAAGCTGTAGATCATCGACAGGCCGTCGCCCTGCTGGTCGGTCAGACAGGCACCGACCAGACGACCCTTGCTGCCGTCGCTGGTTGGCTCGCGATATTCGATCACGAAGCTCTTGACCGGAGACTGTTCGACCATGTCGGAATAGTCCATCTCGTCCATTTCCGCCATGCCGCCGCCGGGGTGGCGTCTGGCGAGATAATTTTGCAGCAGCTGATATTGCTCGTCGGTCGCCCATGGCTCGCACGCCTCGACCACCAGATCGCGGTTGCGGCGGATCAGTTTGCGCTGGGTGGTGCTGGGGCGGAATTCGTCGGTCAGGACGCGGACCGAGACGCAGGCCTTGCAGTCGAGGCAGCTCGGCCGGTAGGCGACGTTCTGGCTGCGGCGAAAGCCGATCCGGCCGAGCGCATCGTTCAGTTCGTCGGTGTGCGGCCCGTTCAGTTCGGTGAAAACCTTGCGTTCACTTTTTCCGGGCAAATAGGGGCAGGGACTGGGGTTGGTCACAAAGAATCGCGGAAAGCGAACGGGTGCAGTCACAAAGCCAGCCTTTTGTTACATTCGAGAGAATCGACCCGCACAATATGCATCGCGGGAGGCAAAATGAAAAGGCGGTTTACCACATTCCTTCATCATTGGACCGCCGGCTCCGGCGCAAAAAAAAACGGGGCGAAAATCGCCCCGTTTCCTAAATCATTGTCCAAAAAGCTCAGGGGCTTGTTGGATCATCATCGTCAGCGATGATGATGATGCCGGCGATAACCGCAGCAGCTGCCAGAACGGCAATCAGAATGCCATTTTCGCCTTCGAGCTTTTCAGAAGACGAAGAGGACTTTGCTGCAACGCGTTCAACCGCAGGTGCAACGCTGTTCGCTGCCTGAGCTGCGACAGGAGCCGCAACCAGAGAAAGAGCTGCGATGCCAGCTGCCAGTTTACCAAATTTCATAGAATGCTCCAATCGGGTCGTATTACTATAGGTGAAAGTTCAAAAAAGCCGAACTTCCATGCGCCCTGCTAGTTCTCGAGGATTTTCTTTCAATGAAACCCTTCGGTGAGTCGCAGATACCGCAAAAGGTGATTCTTCGCAACCGCAAAAAATATTTTGTCTATATTAATCCGGCGTATAAGAGCCCGTATCCGTCCTCACTTCCGCACAAATACCGGCTTCCCGTCGACCCAGGTCTGGAGGATCCGCGTTGCCCGGATCTGCGCCGGGGTCGCGAGCAGCAGATCCTGGTCGATGATGATGAAATCCGCCCTTTTTCCCGGCTCGAGACTGCCCAGCCGGTCTTCGGCGAACGCGGCATAGGCCGCACCAATGGTATAGGCCTGCCAGGCCTGCTCGCGAGCCAACCGCTGCTCCGGCATCCATCCGCCAAAGGGCTGGCCGGACGCATCTTCGCGAGTGATCGCTGCGGCGAGCCCGGGAAACGGGCTTGATGATTCCACCGGAACGTCTGTCCCGAACGCCAGAATCGCGCCCGAATCGAGGAGCGATTTCCAGGCATAGGCACCCGCAAGCCGGTCCGGCCCAAGTCTCGCTTCGGCCATCAGCCGGTCCGACGTCTGATGCACCGGCTGCACCGAGGCAATGGTGCCGGTAGCGGCAAAGCGGCTGATATCGACCGGGTCGATGATCTGCGCATGCTCGATCCGCCAGCGACGATCCCCCTTGTAGGTCTCGTTCAGTTCCTCGATCGCGGACAGGGCCTCGTCATTGGCCTTGTCGCCAATCGCATGGACGGCGGTCTGAAAGCCGTCCATCGCCGCACGGCTCATATTGTTCTTGAGCTGCGCCGAACTCAGCAGTGCCAGGCCGCTTTCCCCCGGCATGTCCGCATAGGGCTGTTTCAGCAGGGCACCACGCGACCCCAGCGCCCCGTCGACATAGAGCTTCACCCCCGCCAGCTTGAGATGGTCGTCGTAAAGCCAGGGCGATGGCGCCGGCCCGGCGATAGCGATCATATTGTCAATCCCGGCGGCATAGGAAATGATCCGGATTTTCAGCCGCCCCTTGTCCCCTGCCCTGCGGTAGCTCTGCCAATCCTGCAGCTCGGTCCCCATATCGGCGATCGATGTCACGCCATTGGCCAGCAGCATGTCCTGAGCCTTGCTCAGTGCCAGATCACGCTCCGCCGGTTTGGGGGCCGGAATCGCATCCTTGAACAGGCCGATGGCGGCATCGACAAAGACACCCGTCGGCTTGCCGGCCGTTTTGACGATGGTTCCGCCGCTCGGCGATTTTGATGCGGCAGAGACGCCTGCCGCCTTCATCGCCGCGCTGTTGGCCCAGGCGGCGTGGCCGTCGACGCGGCTCAGAAAGACCGGCCGGTCGGCAACCACGCTATCCAGCTCCGCTGCAGTGGGAAAGCGACTCAGTCCCCAGACTTCCTGGTTCCAGCCGCTGCCCATGATCCATTGCCGGTTCGGATTATCCGCTGCATATTGCGCGATCCTTGCCAGCGCCTCGGCAAGCGATCTGGTCTCGGACAGATCGAGGGTCAGGGCGCCAAAGCCCATGTCCATGACATGACCATGGGCATCGAAAAAGCCCGGGACCAAGTTCTGGCCCTTGCCGTCAAACTGAAAATCCATCTCGCGCGGCCGCTTGTCGCGGCGATCGAGCAGCTGCTTGACCCGCCCTTCGTCATCGATGACCATTCCGGTAAAGCGGATCACCTTGCCCTTGCTGTCGAGGGTCATGCCGTTGACATTGTCGATCAGGCTGTCGGCCTGGGCAAGGCCGGGCACCAGCAAAAGACCCGCTGCGCCCGTGCACAGGGCCAAGCCGCGTTTTTTCCGCCAACCGCTCATATCATCTGTCCTTGCTTATTTTCTTTTCGGAAGGCGCGAGACCAATGAACTCGTGTCATTGCGCCCGCCGCCTGCGGCCTGCACTTCTGCGTAAAATTGATCGACCAGAGCCGCCACTGGCAGAGTCGCGCCATTGGTGCGGGCTTCCTCGATCGCCAGCCCGAGATCCTTGCGCATCCAGTCGACCGCAAAGCCGAAATCAAATTCATCCTTCGCCATGGTGCCCCAGCGATTGTCCATCTGCCAGCTCTGGGCAGCGCCGCCGGAAATGGCTTCATGGACCTTGTCGAGGTCGAGCCTGCTGGCCTGGGCGAAGCGCAACGCTTCCGACAATCCCTCCAGCACACCGGCAATCGCGATCTGGTTGCACATCTTGGTCGTCTGCCCTGCTCCGGTGCGACCGACATGGACGATCCGCGCCGCATAGGCCGACATGACGGGTTCGGCGGCAGCAAAGGCTTCGTCACTGCCGCCGCACATGATCGACAATTTGCCGTTCTCCGCTCCGGCCTGACCGCCGGAAACCGGAGCGTCGACCACGTGAATGCCGGGCCCCTCGGCTTCCACCGACAGCTGCCGGGCAATGCGCGCCGACACCGTGGTATGATCGACAAACAGGCTGCCCGATGCCATGGTCGAGAAAGCCCCGTCGCGACCCATCGTTACCGATGCAAGATCATCGTCATTGCCGACACAGCTGATCACGATCTCTTTGTCGCGCGCGGCTTCCGCCGGATTGTCAGCAATCGAGCCGCCATATTTGGCCACCCAGGCCTCTGCCTTGGCTCTGGTCCGGTTATAGACGGTCAGGTCATGCCCCGCTTTCGCCAGATGCCCGGCAATGGGTCCCCCCATCACCCCGATCCCGATAAATGCTATTTTCGCCATATGCTTCCCTGTCCTTTTGTAACGCGCATAATCATTGTTTCCCTTGATGACCAGATGCGTTAGGGGCACTGACCATATGAACGATATCCAGACCATAGCTCACCCATCCTTGGATTTTGACGATGTGAAAGCGGCCCACGACCGGATTAGAGGCCGGGTCGTCCATACGCCGACTCTGAAGAGCATTACGCTGTCGCAGCTCAGCGGCGCGGAAGTCTTTCTCAAATTCGAAAATTTGCAGTTCACCGCTGCCTATAAGGAGCGCGGAGCGCTCAATGCGCTGCTGCTGATGGACGAAAGCAAGCGCAAGGCCGGCGTGATTGCCGCCTCGGCTGGCAATCACGCCCAGGGACTGGCCTATAACGCCAAGACGCTCGGCATCCCCGCAACGATTGTCATGCCCAGCACCACACCGATGGTGAAGGTCGAGCAGACTCGCGGCCATGGTGCTGAAATTGTCATCTACGGCGGCAATTATGATGAGGCCTATGCCCATGCCATGCTGCTCGCCGAGCAACGGGGCCTGACCTATATCCACGCCTTTGACGATCCGCGTGTCGCGGCCGGTCAGGGCACCGTGGCGATCGAAATGCTGGAAGCCGTTCCCGATCTCGACCGGATGATCATCCCGATCGGCGGCGGCGGCCTGTTTTCCGGGATGGCAACCGCAGCCAAGGCCATCAAGCCGGGAATCAAGCTGACCGGGGTGCAGGCGGCGCTATACCCCAGCATGTATGCGAAGCTGAACGGCAAGACCATGGCAGCCGGTGGCGATACGCTGGCCGAAGGCATTGCCGTGCAGAATCCTTCCGAATTCACCGCGGCGATCATCAAGGATCATGCCGATGAAATTTTGCTGGTCAGCGAAGCCGAACTGGAAGGCGCGGTCAGCCTGCTGCTGCAGATCGAGAAAACCGTGGTAGAGGGTGCCGGTGCTGCCGGCCTTGCCGCGCTGCTGAGCAACAAGCAAAAATTTGCCGGCGAGAAAGTTGGCCTCGTCCTCTGCGGCGGCAATATCGACACCCGCCTGCTCGCCAATGTTCTGCTGCGCGATCTCGCCCGCTCGGGCCGCCTGGCGCGCCTGCGCCTGCATCTGCGCGACCAGCCCGGCGCGCTCTACAATGTCGTCAAGCAGTTCGCCGAACATGAAGTCAATATCATCGAGGTCTATCACCAGCGGGTGTTCACCAACCTGCCCGCCAAGGGCCTGATCACCGATATCGAATGCGAAGCCAAGGACCGCGAGCAGCTGGAAGGGCTGATCGCCGATCTCAACAAGGCCGGCTATGATGTCCGGCAGGTTGAACTGGCCGATTGAACGATTGATGCGAGTCAGACCTTGTTCGACCGTCTGAAAGTCGCGTCCCAGTACATGCTGCCAAAGCGGTGGCTGACCACCCTGGCCGGGCGCATTGCGGCAGCGGAAAAAGGCGCCCGAACGACCCGGCTGATCCGCTGGTTCGTTGGCAGATATGCGGTCGACATGAGCGAGGCCGAAAATCCCGACATCGCCAGCTACAACAGCTTCAACGCCTTCTTCACCCGTCCGCTCAAAGCCGGCGCGCGAACAATTACGACAGCAGATTTTGCCTGCCCGGTGGATGGGGCGATCAGTCAGCTTGGCGCGATTGATGACCATCAGATTCTTCAGGCAAAGGGCCATTCCTTTACCACGGCCGAGCTGCTTGGTGGCGATTCGGCACTGGCGGAAACGTTTCGGAACGGCAGCTTCGCCAATCTATATCTGTCACCCAGGGACTATCATCGCCTGCACATGCCTTGTGACGGCAGGCTTGTAAGCATGACCTACGTGCCGGGCTCGCTGTTTTCCGTTAATCCCACTACGGCGCGCGGCGTCCCCAACCTTTTCGCGCGAAACGAGCGGGTGATCTGTCTGTTTGAATCACCGGAGCACGGCCCGTTCGCGATGGTCCTGGTCGGCGCGACCATCGTCGGCAGCATGGCAACGGTCTGGCACGGCGTCGTCAGGCCAAGGCCCGCCAACAAGATTGTGCAGTGGACTTATGCCGACCAGAATATCACGCTCGAAAAGGGAGAGGAGATGGGACGATTCCTGCTCGGCTCGACGATCGTCATGCTGTTCCGGCCGGACACGATCGCCTTTTCGGACGACTGGGCAGCAGAGAGAATGGTGCGTCTCGGCGAAACAATGGGGCATCGGCCCGGTTCTTGAAGGTTCGTCGACTGGCATGCGGGTTGACGGCGACAGTGCACTTTATTCTCGCGGTGAAGCGAATTGGCGGAGTGTCACCGTTATTTGGGCCTCACCCGCTCGGGCCGCCTGGGTGGATATTCGGTGAAGTTGCACTTTATTCTAAGTGCTGAACGAATTCGTGCACTGTCCCCGTTATTCGACGTCTCCGATTCACCGCGTAGCGCTGCACAACCCCAAAGCCGAGCGGGAATCCGGCGGGCCGGCAATAGCGTCCCCGCGAGCCCATCAGGTCGTGTCTTGCTCACGGGTCGGGAACCACCACCAGCTTGCCCTTGGGCAAGCCTGTCATCTCGAGCTCGACGAGTGCCGGGATCGCTTCCGACAGCGGCACGATACGACCGATCGCCGGGATAAGTTGGCCCCGTTCGCCCGCCTCGGCGATGCTGGCGAGCGATTCCGGGGTGGGATTGCCGAACACCAGACGATGCCGCGGCCAGAACAGGCTGCCGATCATCTTGGCGAATGTGGGGACGATATGCAGCGATTGGCCGCCCCGCTTGAGCATCCCACCACATTGGCTGAGTGACAATTTTCCGGCGGTATCGAAGACGACATCGAAGAGACCCGGATATCCGGCTGCATCGAAGTCCTGATAATCGACGACCTCGCTCACGCCCAGCGCCAGAGCTTCGTCCCGCCCGGCCGCGCTGCAGCTGCCCGTGATCCTCGCCCCGCGCATGCGGGCGATCTGTACCGCGGCACGGCCGACGCCGCCCAGGCATCCGGCGATAAAGACCGATTGACCCGGCCTCACCTGCGCCCGCATCACCAGCCCGCTCCATGCGGTCACCGCAACCAGCGTCAACGCCGCGGCCTGCTCAAACGCCATCGATGGTGCCTTGAGGACGCTGTTCTTCTCCTCTGCAATCACCGATTCCGCGAATGCGCCTGCTGCGCGGATGGTGGCAACACCGACGACCTCGTCTCCTGGCTTGAGCCGGACGGTGTCCGGGCCGACGGCATCGACAACCCCGGCGAAATCATGGCCGAGACCACGGGGAAACCGAGAGCCGGAAAGCATCTTCATTTCGCCGCGCCGAATTTTCCAGTCCATCGGGTTGGCGGCTGCGGCCCTGACCCGCACGCGGATCTGGCCGGGCCCGGGCTCCGGCTGGGGCACATCGTCGAGCCGCAGTTCTTCGAGGCCGCCAAAGCGATGATATTGAACGCGTCTCATCATCCGACCCACCACAGCCAGACGAAAGCCGCCGCCAGCACGGCCTCGCCCGCGACCGAGCGGAAGATGCCCGCGCTCGCCCGTTTCGCCAGGAATTCGAGCAGTCCCAGAGCCGCGAGAACCGCGACGGTGCCGCCCATGACCAGGCACACCGCCGAGCGGAAATCCGAGGGGCCGGCATTGCGTCCCAGGAAGAACATCAGCGCGAGGCCGAGATAGAGCGCGCCGAGCCGACGAAACAGGATCAGCGCGCCGGTGGTCGGCTCGAGACCCCACTCCCTGAGCACGCCGCCGCCGGCGAAGATGAAGCGAAGCCCCAGAACGCATGCAGCGACCGTCATGATCCAGGCCATTATGTGAAAGCTCATTGCCGCTCTTCCTTGCTCAAACACCCAGGCACATGCGTGTTGGTTGAGAAGAATATGGACGAGTGCTTGCGGACGATCTATGCTTTGAAGTCCGAATTTTCTTGGAGATCGTCCAAATATGGATCCGCTATCCGATGTCCTCGCGTTGCTGGAGCCAATAAGCTACCGCGTCGGCGGCTTTGAGGCGGGCGGCGCCTGGTCGATCCGCTTCGACGCTTATGACGCAGGGATCAAATGCTACGCCCTGGCTGCAGGCAGCTGCTGGATCACGGTCGAAGGCCCTGACGCGCCTGTGCTCCTCGAGGAAGGCGACTGTTTCCTGTTGCCGCACGGTTTGTCGTTCGAGATTGCCAGCGATCCGGGCCTGCCAGCCGAGGATTACCGGCCTCATTTTGTCGGCTCCCCCGAAGGCGCGGTGGTCCAGCTGAACGGCGGCGGCGAGGTCACGGTGCTCGGCAGCCATTTCCAGTTTGCCGGCCGGCATGCGGAGATGTTGCTTGGCCTGCTGCCGCCGTTCGTCCATCTGCACGGCGAGACCGATCGCGGGACACTCCGCTGGGCGTTTGACCGGATGCGGCAGGAACTGGCGGTTGCCCAGCCGGGAAGCGTCCTGATCGCACAGCATCTCGCCCATATGATCTTCATTCAGGCGCTGCGCCTTCACTTGGGTGAAGGCAAGGACATCAGCTGGGTGTCTGCGCTCTCCGATCGGCAGATCGGGGCGGCCATTGCCGCGATCCACCGGGACCCGGCACGGCGTTGGACGGTAGAGAGGCTCGCCGCCGAGGTCGGCATGTCGCGATCCGGTTTCGCAGCGCGCTTCAAGCAATTGGCCGGCGAAGGACCGATCGAATATCTCACGCGCTGGCGGATGCTGCTCGCCGGACGCAGCCTGTCGCGGGGCGATGCCGTTGGAACAGTCGCCCGCTCTCTGGGGTATGAATCGGAAAGCGCGTTCAGCACCGCCTTTAAACGCGTGACGGGCAGCACCCCCCGCCAGCGCTCGCAAATAGCGCGCAGTCCCGTCTAGACCAGCGCCGTCAGCCCCGCATCGCGCATGCCGCGCCAGACCTGCAGCGCCTGCACCGTTTCCGGCACATCGTGCACGCGGACAATCTGTGCGCCCTGCTGGATCGCATGATGGGCAAAGGCAATCGAACCGCCGAGCCGCTTGTCGACCGGTGCTTCCTTCGACAGCGCTCCAATCATCCGCTTGCGACTGGCGCCGATCAGCAGCGGCTGGCCGAGCGTGTGGAACATCGCGATATTGTTCATCAGCGCCAGATTGTCGGCCAGTGACTTGCCGAAGCCGAGACCCGGATCGACGATGATTTTCTCACGCTCGAAACCGGCAGCGACCACATCGGCAATCCTCTGTTCCAGCCAGTCGAGCGTGTCGGTGACGATATTGCCATAGCCATCACCCTTGTGCGGGTCCTTGCCGCTCGAGGGCGCGTGCATCAGCACCACCGGGCAGCCGGAAATCCCGGCAACTTCCAGCGATCTTTTGTCGTGCAGCAAGGCCGAGACATCGTTGATCAGATGCGCACCCGCCGTGATTGCAGCTTCCATCACCGCCGCCTTGCGCGTGTCGATCGACAGCACCGCGCCGCAATGGGCCAGCCGTTCGATCACCGGTTGCACGCGCTTGATCTCGTCTCCTTCCCAGACCGGATCCGCACCGGGCCTTGTGCTTTCGCCGCCGATATCGAGAATCGAGGTGCCTGCCACGGCCATTTGCAGGCCCGCTTCGGCGGCCTGGTCCGGATCGTTCTGATGCTTGCCGCCGTCGGAAAAGCTGTCGGGCGTGATATTGAGAATACCCATCACATGCGGCTGGTCGAAACGGATGATCCGCTCTCCGCAGGTCAGCGGTTGATGCTGCCGGGTCAGATTGGCAAATTGCGTCGCGGCGCGCTGAGCCAGCGGCTCGGGCAGCGTATTTGACCATTCCGGCCACTGGGTGATGTTGACCAGACCTCTTAGGTTCGGACGCCCGCTTTCGATAACCAGATACTCGATCTGCGAAAACCAGATCAAACTATTGTTTAATCTGGTATTTTTATTCTCATACCATTGCGGACTGTCGACCAGTCCGACCGGCTTCAAATAGAGTCTCGCATCCGCGCCACATGCTTCCAATTCTTCCAATCAACCGCTCCTATCAGGGTTCGGTGGCCAGCAGATAGGTCTGGCGCAGATCGTCAATCGGCTTCAGCTTGTTGCCGTCATCATAATACCAGTAGGTCCAGCCGTTGCAGCTGGGGGCGTCCTGGACCACCGCGCCAATCTTGTGGATCGAGCCTTCCTGCCCTTCCCAGAGCAAAGAGCCGTCGGCCCGCACCTTTGCCTTATACTTGCGGTTCTTGCTGCAAAGCTCTGTGCCGACCTTCATATAGCCGGTTTCGACCAACGTGCCGAAGGCAACCCGCGGCTTGGACTTTGGCGACTGCATGGTCTTGAGCGAGCTTTCGTCAAGCGGCAGCGCTTCGGCGATCCGCTGTTCGGCGACTTCGCAATAGCTGTCCTCTTTCTCGCAACCGATCCACTCGCGGCCCAGGCGCTTGGCGACCGCGCCGGTTGTGCCGGTGCCGAAAAACGGATCGAGCACGACATCGCCGGGATTGGTCGTCGCCAGCATGATCCGGTACAGCAAAGCCTCCGGTTTCTGCGTCGGGTGGGCCTTGGCCCCGTCGCGCTTCAACCGCTCCTGGCCGCCGCAGATCGGCATCACCCAGTCGCTGCGCATCTGCAATTCATCGTTGAGATTCTTCATCGCCCGATAGTTGAACGTATATTTCGACTTTTCCGATTTCGACGCCCAGATCAAAGTCTCGTGGGCGTTGGTGAAGCGCGTGCCCTTGAAATTCGGCATCGGATTGGCCTTGCGCCAGATGATGTCGTTGAGGATCCAGTAGCCCAGATCCTGCAGCGATGCGCCGACCCGGAAGATATTGTGATAGCTGCCGATCACCCAAAGCGAACCATTGGGTTTCAGAATGCGGCGGGCCTCGGCCAGCCAGGCGCGGGTGAACGCGTCATAGGCGGCAAAGCTGTCAAAATGATCCCAGGCATCGTCGACGGCATCGACCTGCCCGCCTTCGGGACGATAGAGATCGCCGCCAAGTTGCAGATTATAGGGCGGATCGGCAAAGACCATGTCCACCGATGCATCCGGCAGCGAGGCCATCGCCTCGACACAATCCATCTTCAATATCTGCCCGAGTGGCAGTTCAACCGTCTTCTTCGCGATGCTCGGTGCGGTGCGTGTCTTGGGCGCGTGAATGCGCTCGATAATCCCCATGAAGCTGTAATCCTTTTTCCAATGGCGCCCACGGTGAGTCCGAACGGGCCAGCGGTCAAGGCCGTTAATATAGGTTAAAGGCGTATCTTAATGGTTAACGAAAGATGGAGCGGGAGAACGAAACGAGTCCGCCACCAGATATGGAGTCGCAGTCTTTACGCGGGACTCAATCCCTAGTGGTGTGACGGAAAAGACTCGTTCAGCGATATTCTTGAAGAAATTTTGCAAAATCGGACATAATCAAATTTGGTTCACAAAATGTTCCGCGCAGGCTATAGTTTTGGGCGACAGCGTTACTCAAAACCAATCGGCCGGGGGTCAGTGAACAGATGGCGCGCAATTTTCGCGATCAATATCAGCATGAATATGGCATCGCCCAGCAGAGCGATGAACCCCGTCCGCATCCCGGCGTGATCGTCGGCGGCGAGGCCGGGCGCGAAAAACGGCGCGAATATGCGATCGTCTTCGGGTCCAAGATTTTCGGCTCGATCGCGGCGGTCTGGTACATGTTCACCTATGACACCGGCTGGGTCGAATGGTCGGCCTTCATCGCCGGCTATATCATCCTGATGCTCGGGATTGTGCTCGGTTTTCACCGCTATTATTCGCACAAGGCGTTCGAGACCTCGGTGCCGATGCAATATATTCTGGGGGGAATGGCGCAGATGTCGATCCAGTCCTCGGTGCTGCGCTGGGCGTCCGATCACCGGCGCCACCATGCGCACAGCGACGAGATCGGCGATGTGCACAGTCCCTGGATCGATGGCCGCGGCCGCCCGATGAGCAAGCTGAAAGGCATGTTCCACTCGCATTTCGGCTGGTTCATGGACGACTGCGTCACCGACATGAGCATATATGGCAAGGGGCTGGCCGACAATGAGGTCGTGCTCTGGCTGCACAAGACGCGCTGGTACTGGCTGGTCTTTTCGCTGATCATCTTTCCCGGCATCTGGGGCCTGGTCTTCGGCGGCTGGGATCATGTCATCGGCACGATCCTGATCGGCGGCTATTTCCGGACCTTCGTGGTTCTGCAGATCACGCTGGGCATATCGAGCTACGCCCATGTCGTCGGCTCGCAGCGGCACACCAAGGGCGTCGGCACCGCCAAGAACAGTTTCATCTTCTCGCTGCTGACCTTTGGCGAAGGCTGGCACAACAACCATCACAAGCACCCGCGCGCCAGCTTCCAGGGCATGGCCTGGTGGGAGATCGATATCGCCGGCTATGTGCTGCTGCTGCTCGAGAAAATGGGTCTGGTCTGGAACGTCACCCGGCAGCCCAAATATATCAAGAGCGAGAGCGGCGAATGGGTGCTGGCCGAACGCAAGATCGCGCCCAAGCCGGCCAAGGCGGAAGCCTAAAGCAGGTCCATTTGCGCCACCGGCGCGAAGCTTCTGCGATGGAGCGGCGTTGGCCCGTATTTTCTGAGCGCGGCCAGATGCTCCGCCGTGCCATAGCCCTTGTTGCGATCCCAGCCATATTGCGGATATTGTTCCGCGGCAGCGATCATCAGCCGGTCCCGATATTCCTTGGCCAGGATGGAGGCTGCGGAGATACAGGGATGGATCGCATCCCCGCCGATCACCGCCTCGGCTGAATATTTCCATCGCGGGAGGCGATTGCCATCGACCAGCACATGCCTCGGCGCCATATCCAGCCCCTCCACCGCCCGCGTCATCGCGAGCATGGTGGCCTGCAAGATATTGATATCGTCAATCTCCGCTTCGCAGCATTGGGCGACGGAAAAACGGGCACAGGCCATGATTTCGGCTTCGAGACGGGCCCGCGCCTTGGCGGTCAGTTTCTTGCTGTCGTTCAGTCCCTGGATGGGGTGGCCGTCAGGCAGAATGACCACCGCGGCCACCACTGGACCGGCAAGCGGCCCCCTGCCCGCTTCATCGACGCCGGCGATCATCTGTCCTCATCCTGAAAATCGGTGACAAACTGGTGGCCGAGCGGACCGCTGCCTGCGCCGAGACCCGGTGCTTCCAGAATCGCGATGCGGGTAAAGGAGGTCGCCTGTTCAAACGCCGCTGTCAGATCCATCCCGCTGCCCAGACCGACCGCCAGCGCGCTGGCAAAGGTGCAGCCGGTGCCATGGGTTTCGCTGGTCTCCAGCCTCTTGCCCTCCAGCCTTCTGATCAGGCCGCCAGGCGAATAGAGTTCGTCGACGATCACCGGGCCCTCGCCATGGCCGCCCTTGATGACCAGATGGCAGCCGTGCCCCAATATCTCGTCCCTGCCTCCCAGGGCCGCCAGTTCCGGCAGATTGGGCGTCACCACCGACGCAACATCCATCAGCCGATCGAAGGCAGCGATCGTTTCGCCATCGGCCAGTTCGCTGCCGCTGGTCGCGACCATCACCGGATCGAAGACGATGGGGACGCTGAGCCCGTCCAGATAGCCGGCCACCGCCCGCGCCGCCTCGGCGCTGCCGATCATGCCGATCTTGACCGCATCGACACCGATATCGCTGGCGACCGATTCAATCTGGGCCAGAATCATTTGGGTCGGCACGAGGTGCACGGATTGAACACCCAGCGTATTTTGCGCGGTGATTGCGGTGATCGCGGTCATCGCGTGTCCGCCGAGCATCGTAATGGTCTTGATATCTGCCTGGATCCCCGCGCCGCCGCCGCTGTCCGAGCCGGCGATCGACAATATCCGCGGACAAGACGCGCTCACAGGAACAGCGGTCCGACCTGCACAATCAGGAACCATTCCATGGCCCCGGCCAGCAGCAGGATCAAGATCCAGAAGCGTCTAAAAAAACCGCGCGCGAAAAAATAGAGGATGGCGGTCACCAGAATCGGGAGGATCAGGCCCATAACGACAATCGTCCGGGCATCCAGAGCGTCCAGAAAGGTCATCTTTGGTTATTCCCCATTCGTAAGCAGGATATTTCACCGGCAGCGCCAGCGAAAGCGTCGGTCGGGTCAAGCATCAGCCAGCGACGTCCCGGACCACGTCGCAAATCCGGTCGACCACGGCATGCACCTGATCCTGATCGTCGCCTTCCGCCATCACGCGGATCAGCGGCTCGGTGCCGGATTTGCGGATCACCAGACGGCCCGCTCCCTCCAGTTCCTTCTCCGCCTCCGCAATCACCGCCTTGACCTTGTCGTCTTCGAGCGGCTGGCCGCTGCTGTAGCGCACATTCTTGAGCAGTTGCGGAACCGGATCAAAGAGATGCAGCAATTCGCTGGCCGGCTTACCGCTCTCGACCAGCTCGCCCAGCACCTGCAGGGCCGCCACCGTGCCATCGCCAGTCGTGCCATGATCGAGCAGGATCATATGCCCGGATTGTTCGCCGCCGACATTGTAACCGCCCTTCTTCATCTCTTCCAGGACATAGCGGTCGCCGACCTTTGCGCGGACCAGGTCCAGATGCTGTTCATTCAGAAATCTTTCCAGCCCGAGATTGGACATCACCGTCGCGACAATCCCGTCGCCGCGCAGCAGGCCGTTCCGGCTCCAGCTGGAGCCGATCAGCGCCATCAGCTGATCGCCGTCAACAACCTTCCCTTTTTCGTCGACCACGATCAGCCGGTCGGCATCGCCATCCAGCGCGATGCCGATATGGGCACCCGAAGCAACCACCGTTTCCTGCAGCACCGCCACATCGGTCGATCCGCATTTGTCGTTGATATTCAGTCCGTTGGGACTGACACCCAAAGTAATAACCTCTGCACCCAGTTCCCAGAACGCGGAAGGGGCAACCTGATAGGCAGCCCCGTTCGCGCAGTCGCAGACAATTTTCAGCCCATCCAGACGGATATGATCGGGCAATGACATCTTGACCGCGTGGATATAGCGGCCGCGGGCATCTTCATAGCGCCTGGCGCGGCCAATATCCGCCGCCCGGGCCAATTGTGCATCCTCGGCCAGATAGGCCTCGATCTTAAATTCATCTTCATCGGACAGTTTGAAACCGTCCGGCCCGAACAATTTGATGCCATTGTCATAATAGGGGTTATGACTGGCTGAAATCATGACACCGAGATCAGCCCGCATCGAACGGGTGAGCAAGGCAACGGCTGGCGTCGGCAAGGGGCCCACCTGAACCACATCCATGCCCACGCTGGTAAAGCCCGCCACCAGCGCATTTTCCATCATATAGCCGGAAAGCCGGGTGTCCTTGCCGATCACAACGCGATGACGGTGATTGCCGCGCTGAAAATGCCGGCCGGCCGCCTGTCCCACTTTCATCGCGATCTCTGCGGTCATCGGATGCTTGTTGGTCAGTCCCCGTATGCCGTCGGTTCCGAAAAATTTCTTGGTCATATTCACCTATATTTCAACATGGTCGGGTTCCGCTAAGCTAGTCTCTAGCCGATCAAACGGCTCGAGACCAAGAAGGAATGGAACTGACCTGACCTTTTCACCGATAATCTCTCCTTGCCAGCGGGTGCCGGCCATGGTTGATGGTCGGCCTGGGCAAGGCAAAGGACATTCTGTTGAAAAAAGCGCTGATCATTCTTGTTGCTCTGGTTGTCGGGATTGTGATCGGGCTGCTATTCGGCTCCAGAAGCCCCTTGCTGGTCGAAGCTGCCGATGTGGTAGGCCATATGTGGCTCAACGCCTTGCGGATGACCGTCATTCCGCTGGTGTTCACGCTTCTGATCGTCGGTATCGGCAAGGCCGCCTCGATGGCGCGGGCCGGGCGGATGACGGCGCGTGCCATCGGGTTCATGATATTCATTCTCTGGTGTTCGTCGGCGATGGCGGCGTTCGTGACGCCTGCCCTGCTCCAGCTGTTCCCGCTCGATGGTGATGCAGCGGCGGCGCTCCAGTCTGCGCTCGGCGCTGCGGCACCCCCCGGTGACGTACCGCCGTTCAGCGAATTTCTCCGCGCGCTGATTCCGACCAACGCCATCGCTGCCGCCGCAGAAGATGCCGTGCTGCCGCTGATGGTCTTTGCCCTTGCCTTCGCCTTTGCGATCACTCGTCTGCCCGAAGCGCAACGCGTCATGCTGGACCAGTTTTTCAACGCACTCGCCGACGCCCTGCTGATCCTGATCCAGTGGGTGCTGCTCCTTGCACCGGCGGGGGTTTTTGCGCTGGCCGTCGGGGTGGGCGCCAATGCCGGACTGGCTGCCTTTGGGGCCCTGCTCCATTATGTGCTGATTGTCAGCAGCGTCGGTGTCGTGATCTGGCTGTTCAGCTATATCCTCACCTATGTCGGCAGCAAAACCAGTCCTGTGGCCTTTTTCAAGGCATCGGCCCCGGCCCAGGCCGTGGCCATTTCGACACAAAGTTCGCTGGCCTCGCTGCCGGCGATGGTCAGCGGCGTCAAGGCAATGGGTGTCGGGGACCGCTCCGCCGATGTCGTGCTGCCGATTGCCGTTGCCCTTTTCCGGGCAACCGGACCCTGCATGAATCTCGCGGTTGCCATCTATGTGGCCCATCTGCTTGGCATTCCCCTGTCGATCGGAGCGCTGGCGATCGGCGTCGCCGTGGCAGCGATCACCACCATGGGCGCGGTCAGCCTGCCTGGCTCGATCAGCTTCATCACCTCGATCGCTCCGATCTGCCTTGCCATGGGCATTCCGATCGAACCGCTCGTTCTGCTTTTGGCGATCGAGACCTTTCCTGATATTATCCGCACCGTCGCCAATGTCAGTGCCGACATGAGCGTGACGGCGATTGTCGCCAGAAGCGAAGGAGATTTGACATGAAACATCGCAAACTCGGACCGGAACTGGAAGTCTCCGCGCTCGGCCTCGGCTGCATGCCAATGGCCGGAATCGGCAAGGGCATGTATGGCGAGGCCAGCCGGGCGGAAAGCCTAGCGACTATCGATCGCGCGATTGAACTCGGTGTTACCTTTTTCGACACGGCCGAGGTTTACGGCCCCTATGTCAACGAGGAGCTGCTTGGCCACGCCATCCGCGGCCGACGGGACCGGCTGGTGATAGCGACCAAATTCGGCTTTGCTCTGGAGAACGGAAAAACCACCGGCGTGGATTCAAGCCCCGCCAATGTGCGGCGGGCCTGCGAGGGTTCGCTGAAGCGGCTGGGCGTGGACACGATTGATCTCTTCTACCAGCACCGCGTCGATCCCAAGGTGCCGATCGAGGAGACGGTGGGCGCCATGGCCGAGCTCGTGGGGGAGGGCAAGGTCCGCTATCTGGGGCTGTCGGAAGCGGGGGCCGAGACGCTGAAACGGGCGCACGCCGTCCATCCGATCGCCGCGCTGCAGTCCGAATATTCCCTGTGGGAACGCGGCGTTGAAGAGGATATCCTGCCCGTCTGCCAGGATCTGGGCATCGGCTTCGTTCCCTATAGTCCGCTGGGCCGCGGCTTTCTGACCGGCCAGATCAGCAGCCGCAACGATCTTCCCGAAGATGATTATCGCCGCAAGGACCCCCGCTATTCGGAAGAGAATTTCGCCAAAAATATGAAGCTGGTCGATGTGGTCAAAATGGTGGCGGGGCGGCATCACTGCTCGCCCGCACAGATTGCGCTCGCCTGGCTGCTGGGACAGGCGGACTTCATCGTCCCCATTCCCGGTTCGAAGCGGCGCGCCACGCTGGAAGACAGCATGGCGGCGGTCGACATCAAGCTGACCTCGGCGGATTTCGACGAGCTGGAAGCCGCGGCGCCGGTCGGCGGCACCGCCGGCCCCCGCTATGGCGAGACAATGATGTCGATGGTGCGCCTCTAGCCGCTAGTGGTCATAAGCCTTGGGCAAGGCGCCCGGTGTCGGGTTGCTGTACCGGTCCCTGAGCCGCATCTGGCGATTCGACAGTGACTGGTCGACGCCGTCGATCATGACCTTTTCGACCTGGGTCGAAAGCTCCAGCGGATCGCCGGTCCAGATCACCACATCCGCCTTGCGCCCGGCTTTCAGCGAACCCAGCTGGCCGCCCATATCCATGATCTCCGCCGGCACCGAACTGATCGCGGCAAAGGCCTCGTCCCAGGTCAGGCCGGTCGCGCGCGGCACCTTGGTCAGCGCCACCAGATTGCCGGCATATTGCACCGAATAGCGCAGCTGGTGCGCGTCGCGGTCGTTGATCATGCCGATCGCCACCCGGACGCCCGCATCCTTCATGCGGCCGATATTCGACTGGGTCGCGGACAGGTCCTCAAATCCGTAGGGCAAGTCGCTGAGCGCCGAGGCCAGCACCGGGATACCGGCGGCGGCTATATGTTCGGCGACGCGCCAGCCTTCATTGGCTCCGACCAATACCAGGTCGAGCGCGGGAAAATCCTTGCGCAGATCAAGGACCTTCAGGATATCATTGGCGCTTTCGACATGGACCAGCAGCTTGGTGCTGCCATTGATCACCGGCAACAGCGCTTTCGCGTCCGAGGCCTTGAGCAGATCGCTGTCAAACACCGCCGGATTGCGCGCATAGGTGCGCGCTTCCTCAAGCAAGGCCCGGAACAGGATATGCGCAGCAGCCCGGCTCCCCCCGGCCCGCCGGTGCCCGGCCTCGCCCAGTTCGACAAACTGGAAAGCCCGCGCCTCGGTAATTGGATTTTCATCCTGCCCGAGATCGATCACTGCGCCATAGCCGCCGAAAATCGATGAGCCGCTATCGGGCGATACGACCGCGCGCGTAACCCCGGCAGCCCGGTTGACCGAGATTGGCGAGGCAAAAGGATTGACTGCATATTGAATATCGAGCGCTGCCGAAAACACGCTCTTATCCGCTTCCGTGTCATTGGTCTGGCTGACCGCGCCGACCTCGACCAGGCCGATCCGGCTGAAGCCGGCAAAAATGCCGGGAGTGACCCATTTTCCGGTCGCGTCGATCTGCTGCGCATCGGCGGGAATGGCGACATTGGCACCGGCAGCAACGACCCGGTCGCCCCGGATCAGCACAGTGCCGCCCTCGATCGGCGCACTGCCGTCACCAATAACGACCTTGCCGCCGGTAATCGCGGTGGTTTGCGCAGCCAGCGGAGCAGCGATCAGGGCTGCTGCGGAGGCGAGAAACAGGGACAGGCGCTTCATTTCACATCTCCTTCGCCGGGCTGACCGAGCTCGAAATCGCTCACCGGACGCCGCTTCGCATCGGCACTGTCAAACATCAAGGCGCCATCGATCCAGACCTTGTCGGGCCGCGAATAGACGCTGAGCGGATTGCCGTTCCACAGCACCAGGTCGGCCATCTTGCCGGGCTTCAGACTGCCGGTCATTTGTTCAATGCCCATGGCCTTGGCCGGATTATAGGTGATCCACTGGATCGCCTGCGCATCGCTGATGTCGATGCCCATCGCCCGGCCATCGGCAAGCGCCTTGGCCGCTTCCTGGTTGAGCCGCTGGATCTGGTTCTCGTCATCGCTGTGAACGATCACACAGGCCCCCGCCTTTTGCAGCAGCGCCGCGTTTTCCGGAATCGCGTCATAGGCTTCCATCTTGAAGCCCCACCAGTCCGCCCAGACCGCCGAGCAAATGCCCTCTTTCGCAAGGATGTCGGCGATCTTGTAGCTTTCGACCGCGTGGTGAAAGGCCGTCACCTTATAGCCGAATTCCTTCGACATATCGATGATCTGCGCCATCTCGTCGGCGCGGTAGCAATGGTTGTGGACCAATATGTCGCCGTCGAGCACCGCGGCGAGCGTTTCCTTGCCGAGATCGCGCTTTGGCGGTTTGGCATCGTTGCGCTTGCTGCGATATTCCTGCGCATCGATCCAGGTCTGCCGTTCGACGGCCAGACTGCCCATGCGCGTCGACGGGGCGCGGTTGCGGCTGCCGTAGACGCGTTTCGGATTCTCGCCGCAGGCCATTTTCATGCCATAAGGCGCACCGGGGAATTTCATCGCCTGAACCGTGCGCGCCGGCACATTTTTCAGCACAACAGAGCGGCCACCGAAGAGATTGGCCGATCCGGGCAGAATCTGCAGCGCGGTGATGCCGCCATTGGCCATCGCCCGCGAAAACCCGGGATCCTGCGGCCAGACACTATGCTCCGCCCAGACTTCCGGAGTGACCGGAGAGGTCGCCTCATTACCATCGCTGTGCGCGTCGACGCTCGGCGTCGGATAGTCGCCCAGATGGCTGTGCACATCGATAATGCCCGGCGTCACATATTTGCCGGACCCGTCGACCACCGTGGCATCTCCAGGGATCGCGGTATCGGGGCCGCCGACAGAGGATATTTTTCCGTCGACCATGAACACCGTGCCATTGTCGATCCGGCCACCCTCGCCGTCAAAAATGGTCACGCCGGTGATCGCCGTGGGGGCGGAAGGGTAAGCCCGGTAGGTGGACGGAAAGGCAGGCCCGCCCCGCGCGCTCGATTGTGGCGGTGTCGCGTTGGCGGAACTGGGTTCCGCTCCGGTGGCCGCGCATCCGGCCAAGAGTGATCCGCCAGCAGCCAGCGCCAGCAAAGCCCGAATTTTCATAGAACGCCCCTTTGGTCTTATATTTTCGTCGTCGGATGCACACCGGCAGCCTGTGGCTCGCCCACTTCCGGCTGGCCTTCAAGATCATCGCCAACCGTATGGTCCTCCAGCGTGTCGAGATGCATCAGCTTCTTGATCAGCGGCGAAATCACGATCACGCCAACGCCGACACCGACCGCAACCCAGCCGACGGTTGAATAGACGTCCAGAACGCGATCAGGCCCGGCCCCTTCCGCGCCAACGGCAGAAGCGATCAGCCCGGCAGCAAAATTGCCGGTGGCCGATGCAAAGAACCATGTCCCCATGATCAGGCTGGCCATATGCGCAGGAGCGAGGCGGTTCATCGCGCTCAGGCCCACGGGTGACAGGCACAGCTCGCCGGTCGTGTGCAGCAGATAGATAAGGAAGATGAACAGGACCGGCGTAAGGTTTCCGCTCCCGGCAGCCAGCGAGCCGGCAACCAGTACCAGAAAGCCTGCCCCCAGCTGGATCAGGCCCAGACCGAATTTGGCCGGAGCAGAGGGTTCCAGGCCCTTGCGGCCCAACATGGTCCAAAGCAGCGCAAAGACCGGTGCCAGCAGGACGATATAGATCGCATTGATCGACTGGAACACCGATGCAGGCACTTCAACACCCAACATGGTCCGGTCAACGCTGCGGTCGGTGAACAGGTTCAGCGACGAACCGGCCTGTTCAAACAAGGCCCAGAACAGAATCGATCCGAAAATCAGGAACATGGCGGCAAAGATCCGGTCCCGGTCCTCGGGTTCAAGCTTTGCGACAGCGGTATAAAGCACATAAGCAACCAGTATCGCCCCTGCTATGCCCAGCAGCGAACCGACCAGCGCCTGATTCTGGATCAATATCCACACCAGGCCAACGGTTGCAAAACTCAGAGCATAGAGAAGCCATTCGAACTTGATGCCGGCGACCTTGCTTTCGAGGCGCGCCGGGTCATTGGCTTCGCCGCGGCCAACCAGCAGCGGCTTGCCCCAGACGAAGACCACCAGACCAAGCAGCATGCCCAGTCCCGCCGCTCCGAAGCCGTAGGACCAGCCATACGACTGGCCCAGCCAGCCCGCGATGATCGCACCCAGCGCGGCACCCAGATTGATGCCCATGTAGAAAATCGTATAGGCCGGGTCGCGGCGAATGTCGGTGCGCGTGTAGAGCTGCCCGACGATGACCGAGATATTGGCTTTCAGAAAGCCCGATCCAACGATGATGAACGCCAGTGCCAGCCAGAAGATATTGATCGCGGGATCGGCCTGCCCGGCGCCCTCGCCTTCGAAGGCCATCAGGAAATGGCCGAAGGTGAGCAGCAAGGCGCCAAAGGTCACTGCCTTGCGCTGTCCAAGATAGCGGTCGGCCAGATAGCCGCCGATGACCGGCGTGATATAGACCAGCGCCGTATAGGCACCGTAAATGATACCCGCTTCGCTGTCGGAGAACATCCAGTGCTGGACCAGGTAGAAAATGAGCAGAGCGCGCATGCCATAATAGGAAAAACGTTCCCACATTTCGGCAAAGAACAGGACAAAAAGGCCTTTCGGATGGCCGAGGAAGGTTCCTCGTGCATCGCCAGACTCCAGATACGCACCCGCCATATTATACTCCCCGACTGTTACTAAGGACCGTCAACTGCAGCCCGCTTGCCTCGCACCCTAATGAAAAAAATGCGCAAGTGAAGCAGATTGTTTCAACCGAGACCGGTTTATTGCCAATTCCTCTTGCAATCGGCCGCGTCTCTTCCAAGATGACGCTGATGACAGAAAAGCCGTTCAACGACCTCAGCAGCCTCGCCAGCTATTTCCCCTCCCGCCGTTCCGGCCGGCCGCGCAACATGGTGGCCCCGGGACCAAGCGACGCACAGATCGACGAGATTGTCGCTCTTGCGATGCGCACACCGGATCATGGCAAGCTGGCGCCGTGGCGCGTTGTCTCGGTTGGTGCTGACCAGCGCGACCGGCTCGCGCAGGGTTTCACCGACGCCTATCGCGCCGAGAAACCCGAAGCGGGCCGTCTGGAACTCGAGGGACTGGAATCCATGGCCCATGAGGCCCCCTGCCTGCTGGTGTTGCTGTCCGCGCCGGTCGAATCGTCGAAAATTCCGCTGTGGGAACAGGAACTCAGCTGCGGCGCCTTTGCGATGAATATCCTGCACGCCGCCCATAGTCTGGGATTTGTCGGCGGCTGGATCACCGGCTGGCCAGCCTATAATGAAGATGTGCGCGACCTGTTCGGTTCTGCGCCGGAAAAAATTGCCGGCCTGCTCTATATCGGCACATCGAATATCGAGCTGGCCGAACGCCCGCGGCCCCAAGTGGAAGACATATTGTCGGCCTGGACACCACCGGTCGCCCCCTAGTCGATCGCCTGGCCGACCAAATCCGGCAACCCCCCAACTATCCCTTGCCCGCCTCGCTGTATTATGGCAGTGATGCAGCATGAACATTGCAAACAAGCCAGTCTATCTGAAATTGCGGGATATTATTGCCGAATCCATTCTCGATGGCGACTATCGCGAAGGCGACATGCTGCCTTCGGTCCGGGTATTCGCGGCGGAACAGGGCGCGAATCCCCTGACCGTTGCCAAAGCCTATCAGGGTTTTCAGGAAGACGGCCTGGTCACGGTGAAACGCGGCGTCGGCATGTTTGTCGCGCCCGGCGCCAAAAATCGCCTGCGCAGCGCCCAGCGAGACGATTTCATCAAGAATGTGTGGCCACCGGTCGAACGGCAGATGAAGCGGCTGGACCTGTCGATCGATGACCTGATGAAAAGCGAAGCCTGATCGCCGCTCAGCTTCTGCCTGTTGCCTGAACCGCACGCCGCAGGCTCTGCCGGTAGACCGGATTATCCGGCATGATCGCGACCGCCTTCCTGAGCAGGCTGATGCCGTCGCGCCTCCGGTCCTTGTCCTGCATCAGCGCCAGACCATAGAGATGCGAAACCACGGGACTTGACGGCTGGACCCGATAGGCGATCCGGCCTGCGGCAATCGCCTTGTCGGTCTCGCCCATACCGGTATAGGCCTGGGTCAGCCCGGCCATGATCAGGGCATCATTTTCGCCAATCCGCTTCCGCAAATTCTCCAATATATAGGCGGCTACCGCCCAGCTTTCGGTTTCGAGATGGGAATAGGCCATCCAGCGCAATCCTGCGATATTGCTGGGATTATAGCTGAGATATTGGGCCAGAACCTCACCCGACTGACGCACGTCCCCCCTGGCGCGCATAACCTCGACCATGCGCAACATGACCGGTTCGGAGAACCGGATGCTGCGGGCCTTTGTCAGCGCATCCAGCGCTTCGTTATAATCGCCCATCGCTGCCGCTACATCGGCGACCAGCACGTGGGCGCCGCTGGCCCCGGGATTGGCTTGCTGGAGCCGCTTTGCCTCGGCAAAGGCCGCCGCATAATCACCCGCATCATAAAGCGCGCGAATATAGGGCACCACGATCCGCGCATCCTCGGCATTCCGTTCTGCTTCCGCCCTCAGCACGGTGAGCGGCGCGGAATCGAGGATAGCGCTCTCCCGTCCTGCATCGTGAGCAGCGGCGCGGTTCAATATTGCGGCGGCCTCGTCTCGCTCGCCGATCGCCTCGAGCGATCGGCCGGCGAGCCAGAGCGCATAGGGATCGGCCCCGCTCCGGCTGACCTGCGGTTTCAGCACCTCGACGGCATCGTCAGCGCTGCCCGCCAGATAGAGCGAACGCGCGAGGAGATTTTGCGCCTCCCGGTTTTCCGGCTGGATCGCGACCAGACGGTTAAACTTGTCGATCGCGGCGTTATAATTGCCTTCGCTATGCTCGATGATACCCTCGACCAGCAACACGGCGGGTATATTGTCGATCACGCCCTTGGTCTGCTGCATCAGCCGTCTCGCCAGGCCATATTGGCCAGCGCGGGCGGCGAGCACTGCCTGCATGAAAAATGCTCTCGGATTATGCCCGTCCAGGGAAATGATCTTGCGGGCGACGACCAGCATGTCGGTCATCCGCCCCATGTCGCCGAGAGTCGCCGCATATTCGGTCAGCAGCGGCACATCATTGGGGTCGATCTGCAACGCGCGCTCGAACCAGGGAATAGCGGCCCCCAGACCAAACTGGAAACGCAGCAACTCGCCGCGATATTGCAAGGCGCGAATATTGCGCGGATCCAGCTTCACCGCCTTGTCGACCGCGTTGGTCGCTCCAGCCTGATCGCCGGTGTCGGCGCGAAAGCGCGCAATCGCGACCCACAGATCGGGATTTTTTGGATCCAGTTCCATGGCCCGGTTGAACGCGGCACTGGCCAGTTGTTGATCGCCCACCTGCACCGCGACCCTCCCCATGATGCGCGCCGCATAACCCTGGTTGCGTGCGGGGATATCATTGGCGAGCAACTGGTCCCGCGCCTTTTCCGGTTCGCCCTGCAGAAAATAGGCGTGGCCGTAAAGATGGCGAACCTCCGCCGGGTCGAGACCAAGCTGGACGGCCCGGTCGAGCTCCGCCTCGGCGGCAAGTCCGTCCATCAGACTCAGCAGTACCTCGGCCTGCGCCACGCGCGCATCGATCCACTGCGGATCCGCCTTGATCGCATTCATCAGTTCAATGCGGGCCGACCGTATATCGCGGCCCGCGCGAAATTCCTCCGCCTTGGCAAAGGCTTCCCGTGCGTCCGCATTGCCCTGGCTGGCACCATAGATGGCGCTGGGAGCAGCGATCGTCGCCACCGCCAGCGCCGCGGCGAGCAGCACCGACTTCCGGCGAGAGCGCCGTTCAGAAGATAAATCCATCGCCATGGGTCAGCTGGCCTGCTGCAATTTATATTGCTTGAGCAGATCATAGAGCGTTGGCCGGCTGATCCCCAGCAATTTGGCGGCATTGGAAATATTGCCGCTGGTCTGGGAGATCGCCCGCAGGATCGCCGAACGATCGGCTGCCTCCCGCGCCGCTTTCAGGTTCAGAATATCCATCGCCGCTTCGTCATCGACGTCCAGATCCAGATCCTTTGCGCTGATCATCTTGCCGTCGGCCATGATCACGGCGCGCTTGATCCGATTCTCCAGCTCGCGCACATTGCCCGGCCAGTGCCAGGCTTCCAGCGCAGCCAGCGCATCCGGAGCGAGCCCCTTTACCGCCGGATTGATTTCCTCAGCAAATTTCTTCTGGAAATGCCGCGCCAGCAGGCTGGCATCACCGGATCGCCCGGATAAAGGCGGAATCTTGATCACGATTTCGGCGAGGCGATAATAGAGATCTTCCCGAAACGCATTTTCCGCGATCATCTTCTCGAGATCCTGATGGGTCGCGCAGACGATCCGCGTGTCGACGGCTATCGCCTTGCGGCCGCCGATCCGCTCGATCACCCGCTCCTGCAGAAAGCGCAACAATTTTACCTGCAGCGGCAGCGGAATGTCGCCGACCTCATCGAGAAACAGCGTGCCGCCATTGGCCTGCTCGATCTTTCCTTCGGTCATCTTGATGGCACCGGTAAAGGCGCCCTTTTCGTGCCCGAACAATTCGGACTCGAGCAGATTTTCCGGAATGGCCGCGCAGTTGATCGCCACGAAAGTCTTGTCTCGCCGGTCGCTCGCATCGTGCAAACCCTGGGCCAGCAATTCCTTGCCGGTTCCGCTCGCGCCGAGCAGCATCACCGACGCATTGGTATTGGCCACGCGCTCCACCATCTGTGCAACCTTCAGCATTTCCGGCGCAGCGGTGATGATCTGGCCCAATATATGTTTGTCACCATTATTCTGGGCGGCAAGAGTGGCATTTTCCTGTTCCAGCCGGTGAACATGAAAGGCCCGGCGGACGATCAGCCCCAGTTCGTCAATATCCACCGGCTTCTGGTAAAAGTCCCAGGCACCACCGGAAATGGCCCGCAAGGCACTGGATTTTTCGCCATGACCGGAAGCGACAATGATCTTGGTGTCCGGTTTCAGGCTCAGGATAGCGTCCATGGTGGCGAAACCTTCGGAGGTGCCATCCGGGTCCGGTGGCAAGCCGAGGTCCAGTGTCACCACATCCGGCTCTTCCGCCCGCAGCAATTCAATAGCGGACTCGCGGTCGCCTGCGATCAAAACTTCGAAATCATCATAAGCCCATTTCAGCTGCTTTTGCAGACCGGGATCGTCTTCCACGATCAGCAGCTTGTCCTTCCTGGGTTGATTTTTCTGCGACATCATGCGGCCCTCTCGTCTGATGGGATTTCTTGCGCCAAATGCCTGGCGAGCGGCAGCAGCAGCGTGAACCTGCTGCCGACTCCCAGCGTGCTCTCGACTTCCAGCCGTCCGTTCATGGCGCGCGCCAGTTCGCGGGCTTCATAGGCCCCGATACCGAAGCCACCCTGTTTGCTGGACGCGAAAGGCTTGAAAAGCTGGGTGCGGATAAATTCGCTCGACATGCCGACACCATGATCAGCGACTTCAATGGCCACGCTGAGGTCCCGCCGACGTGCGCTGATTGTTATCGGCTGATTTTCCGCACTGGCATCGATGGCGTTCTGGATCAGATGCCCCAATATCTGTTCGACGCGAGCGGGATCGGCAAAAATCGTGAGATCCTCGATCTGGCCGCTTTGCAGGCTGTGCAAAAGCCGTTTCTTCTCGATCGTGGAACGGATCAGTTCGGCAATCTTCACCGACCTGGGCTCCTCGGGCGTTGCCTTGTTATGCTGTGACAGCCTTTCCAGCAGGCCATTCATCTTGCGCGCCGAATCCTGCAGAGTATCGATCATATCGGCCTGGAAATCGGGATTGCCGGCATGGCGCTTGGCATTGCCGGCCAGCAGACTCAACTGGCTGACCAGATTCTTGATGTCGTGCATGATGAAGGCCATCCGCCGGTTGAATTCGTCAAATCTTTGCACTTCCGACAGGGATTCTTGACTGCGATATTCGGCCAGATAGCTAGCCACCTGCCGACCGACAACGCGCAGCATGTCCAGATCCTCCCAGTCCAGCGTGCGGTTGATCCGGGGTCGTGCCAGCAGGATCAATCCCGCCAGCCGGTCGAAATGGACCAGCGGCACGGCAATCCAGGTCCGCGGATCGCCTGTCATCCAGTCGGGGATTCCCGCTGCTTCCGATTTCGCATCCTTGCCGGCGCGCAGCGCGTCAAATTCGACGATATGGCCGGTATCCTCGAAAAATCCGGCTGTGCGGGTGGTGCAGGCGCGGGACGGGACTTCGACCGTGGACCAGTTCCAGCGTGACTGCAGCACCAGCTGGCCGGAATCGTCCGGTACGAGCAGAATACCGGCCGGTGAATCGGTGATATCCGCGATCGCCTTGATCACCCGTTCGTGAAAGGGAGCGCTGTCCGGTCCGGGCCTGCCGATCGTATCGGTGAAGCGAATCCATTCCGAGCGATAATCATAGCGGTGCTGAAAGAAATTCTTGGCAAGCTTGACCTTTGCCCATGCGCGGAATTTGCCGGAAGGCAGCAGCAACAACGCACCGATCGTCGTGCCAAACAGGAAACTGATCTGGGCCAGACGCGCATAGTCGCCGCCGATGATCTGCAGCGCCGTCGCGATCACGATCATCAGCAGCAGATAGCTCCCGATCGCCACCAGCGACAGCGAACGGAAGGTCACGCTGCGCGAAAGCTTCAGCGTCCACTCGGTATTGCGCATCGAAGCCAGCACCAATATCGGGGCAATCACAGCCATCATCGGGCCGCGCATGACGTGCAATTCGATTGGTACTTGCTGGGTGAGATAGGTAATCGTGTAAAGGTTGAGATCATAGGTCCAGATCGCGGCCAGCGACGCCATCGGCAGCCTGATCCCCCAGCGGGTTTCGGGCGCGGTAATCGAATAGAGATTGTGGACCAGCACCAGCGCGCCCACGGAGAAGATCATCCGGAGCACCAGCGACGTATAAAGCGTAACCCCCTCGAGCCGCGGGCTTCCCGCAAAAGCAGGGAGCAGCGAATCGACCACCGTCTGGCCGACCAGAACAAAAGTCAGCGCGGCATAGATGACGTTGACGGTCTTGGGCTCATCACGCCCTTCCCCCGTCCGCAACAGGATGAACATGAAGGCAAGCCAGCCAAAATTGCGCAAGGTTTCGGAAAATCGAGCGATTGGCGTGAGGAATCCCTCGACCGCAATCGACAGCGCCCAGAAACTGGTCAGCGCGATCGCAACGATCAGCCATATATGTTTTTCGGTGCGTGGTACCTTGCGCTGAAATTGCCAGATCGCCAGCGCACCGAAAAGGGCAGCGGCAATGGCATGTCCGAACACACTGATATAGTCGAGAAGCGTGTTCATATCAGCGCGCTCCGTCTGGCCACAGGATGACCCGGAGGGTCTGGAGGATGATCAGCAGGTCCAGAAAAGGCGTGTAATTTTTGGCATAATAGAGATCATATTCCAGCTTGTGGCGTGCATCCTCCGTGGACGCGCCATAGGGATAGTTGATCTGGGCCCAGCCAGTGATCCCCGGCTTCACGATATGTCTCTCCGCATAATAGGGCATTTTCGTCTGCAGATCGTTGACAAACTGTGGCCGTTCCGGACGAGGGCCGACGAAACTCATCTCGCCCTTCAGGACGCTCCACGCCTGGGGCAGTTCGTCGATCCGGACCTTGCGAATGAAGCGGCCGATCCGGGTAGTCCGCGGATCATTTTTCGTCGCCCAGAGTGCCTCGCCGCCGGTCTCGGCGTCAGAACGCATCGAACGCAGCTTGAGGATTTTGAACGTCTGGCCATATAGCCCGACCCGTTCCTGCGTGAAAAAAGAACCACCCCTGCTTTCCAGCCTGATGAGCAAGGCAAAAAGCAGAATGATCGGCCCGGTCAGGACGAGCAGCAGGAAACTCAGCAATATATCAAAGCCCCGCTTGAACAGGGTGGACAGCCTGCGGCCCGAAGAAAAGCCGTCGGAGAAAATGAACCAGCTCGGGTTCACGCTGTCGAGGTCGACCCGCCCGGTTTCGCGTTCCAGAAAGCTGGACAGCTCGTTGACATGGACACCGGTCGTCTTGATCGTCAGCAAGTCGGCCACCGGTAGCGAATTGCGGCGCTCCTCGAGCGCCACCACCACTTCGCTGACCGCAAGGTCAATCACATGCTGTGGCAGATTGGCAATATCCTGGCGCTTCACCGCGCTCTCGATCAGGCTTGGCCCCTCGTTCATGTCGACATAGCCGGCAATGGTGAACCCGTTTTCTTGCCGCTTTTCCATCGCCGCGATGCGGCCGGCGCGCGGGCCAGCGCCGAGGATCAGCAGCCGCCGCTTGAAAATATCGCTGTCCAGAATCGTGCCGAGCAAAATGCGGACCACCATCAGGAACAGGATCGCGAGCACCATCGCGTAGAGCGAATTCGACCGCCATAGTGTCACACCCGGCATCGCAAAGGACATCAACGACAGGAAAATCACGCCGAGAGAAATAGCCACCAGAATCCGGGCAGCAGCAAAGCGCAGGGATTGCAGTGCTTCCGGCCCGTAAATTCCGACCGCGATCAGCGCCAGCTGCAGGGCAATGGCAAAGCTGAAAATCGGAGCCGGCCGATCGGCGATCGAGCCGATGCCCATATTGATCTGTACCGCACGGAATATCCACCCCGCCTCCGCCGCCATCATCAGCAGCAGAAAGTCGATCAGCCCCAGCACAATCACGGGATAGGGAATATAATGTTTGAACAGTCTGATCATATTGCGCGCAGTTTTTCCTTGGTCTTTCCGACCTCTAAGGAAAATTGGTTATCTGTCGGTAAACTTTACAATCAAATTACGCAAAATCAGCGGATTTTTTACAAAATGTTCAACAGACCGACAGTTTTCAGCAGGCATTATGACGCTTCCGGGCCTCCCGGCTAATCATTGACAAAGTCAAAAGGTGTCAATCCGCGTTCCCGTTCGTCGAATTTCAACGCCCGGCTGCGCGGCGGTGCAGAGCGCTGGGAACATTGGCGGCGGGTGCAGGCGGAGCAGCCCAGTCCGATTGGATCCGCATGCTCGATATCCAGATCCATGCCGCGCGCATCGTGGAGGACCGATGCGACGTCGGCGGACACACCCAGTCCAATGGCAAAGGCCGGGGTATAACCACCGGCACCGGAGCCGATGCCCTGCACCGCACGAGACAGCGTGAACCAGGTCGAACCGTCTTCCAGCGCGACCAGCTGCGAGTGTATCTCTGCCGGCTGTTCGAACACCCGGTGAATGTCCCATAAAGGACAGCGATGCGCGCTTTCCACCAGCGGCGCATTGCTGGCTCCGGCATAGCGCTTCGAGATCGTCCCGGCCCGGTCGATCCGGACCATGAAAAAGGGCAGGCCCCGCGATCCGACTCGCTGCAAGGTCGTCAGCCTGTGGGCGATTTGCTCGAAACCCGCGCCAAAGCGGCGCTGAAGCAGCTGAATACGATATCCGCTTTGCTCGCATGCCTTCAAGAACCGGTCATAGGGCATCATCAGGGCGGCAGCGAAATAGCTCCACAGGTGGCGGCGGAACAGTTTTTCGGCGGCGCGATCGGTAAAATTCCCGCCGGCAGCCAGCGCGTCAATTTCACCCTTCGCCTCGATCTGGCCGAGCAGCAGCGCCGCCTGGAACGTTCGCGATGCCGGGTCTAGCATCTCCGAAAGCTGCAGCTGCCTGGCGTGCAGATCGAGCCGACGCAGCTTGTCCGGCAGGACCGCTTCCGGCAAAATCCGGATCATCAGCTGATGCTTGACCCGCAGTCTTTCGGCAATCGCGCCATAGAGATCGCCGGCCGCCAGGCGCAATTCATCGGCCAGTTCTTCCGCCATCGAATCGAGATCGGCAAAATGGTTGCGCCAGCGCTCAATTTCGCGGCGGACGGCCTGGATCGGATCCGGGGCGCTGGTCTCCGCGGCCTCACCGCCAGCCCCGCGACTGTCAAAAAGGCGGACAAAAGCTTCTGGCGTATTGGGCGATGCGATCAGCCATTCTTCCAGTTCGGTGCGGTCGATCGACAGGTCTTCAAACAGCGGATCCGCAAGCCGCTGCCGGATTGCATCAATCCCGCCGCCCGGCTCTGCCGCGATCAGCTGCCTCGGGTCAAAATCGAATCTGTCGGCCAGCAAGAGCATCAGGCGGGCGCTCACGGGCCGCTGGTTTCGTTCGATCAGATTGAGATAGCTGGGTGAAATATCGAGCGCCTCGGCCAGAGCGACCTGGGTCATCCCGGCGCTGCGCCGCAGACGCTTGATAGGCGCACCGGCGAAGAGTTTCTTGTTGGTCATGCAGCGCCTATGTAAATTTATTTACATAATTTCAAGCGGATTTGTCCAATGTCATACACGGCTACACAAAAGCAAGGCGCGGCCGCTTGGCCTGTTACCGAGCGGGCCGGACTGCAGAAGGTAAATATTTCTTAACCGCACCGGGCTATTTTCGTGCAGAATCTGAAAGAAACTGGTGCTCTGATATGCTCAAAGAATCCATTCTGCTTGTCGCCTCCACCGGAGTTCTGATCTATCTGGTCTCTCCCTCCGGCGAGCCTCCCAAACCGGAACCGGTCAAGGAAGAAGTGCAGAAAATCGTGGCGTCACCCGCTCCGGCGCCTGATGACAGCTGGGAATATAGCGACGAGGATATGGAGACAGACGACGATAACTTCACATTCGGCGAACCAATGACATTTCTGGACAATGATGAGAATGAACCATCGTCCGATCAGCCCCCATCTGTTGCTCCGGCGAGTGCGGGCAGCAGGTCTTTTGCTGACGCTGCCCCTTCCCCGTCGGGCGGCAGTCCGCGACCTGGCGCACCCGGTAGCCGGGAGAACCCCATCGCTCTCGCCCCGAACGGGCGGACCAGCGCTAACGACAGATAATCAGTCGAGATCGCGGGCCATATCGCGGCGGCATTGGTCGCTGATGATGACGGCATGGCCATAGTTGGGATGGTCGATCTGGACCATAACCTGGCCCTCCATGCTCTTCCACATCCTGGCCTGTTCGCTGGTCAGCGGGAAATGGACAAATTGCACCGCGCTGGCCTTGCCGTCTGCGCGGGTTCGGTCGATATCCTGCTCCGGTTCGGCCGTCACCTTCTGATCGCCGATGATCAGGTGGATATGCCGGTCGACTCCGCCCAGCGTCTTCAGAAAAGCCGTCCGGCGCTCTTCCTCGTCAATTTCGAACATCAAAGTGCCGGTAAATTCTGATCCGTTCGGCACCATCGGATTATAGGCCGCCAGCTCGTCGGCCAGCTGTTCATCGCCGCCTTTTTCTATTCGCAGCATTTCCTGGATTTGCAGCCACATGCTCTCCCAGCTTTCGAACTGGATCGTGGCATAGGGTCCGATCGCAATCCGCCGGTATTTCTTGCGCAGGATCGATTCCTGCCGCTTGTCCTTGCGGATCGATTCATAATCCTGCAGCGAGATGATATCATCGCGGGTTATTTCATGGGTATCGCGGGGCATGTTTGATCCTCAAAATTTGGACTGCTGTTTCAGGCGAAACGATCCTGTCCGGACAGACACTCGCCATCAAAATCCGTAAGCCTTGGCAATCAATTCGATCGGATGACCGATCCGCTCCGGAACATCCGCCTGGCCACCGGCTTCCATGATCTGCTTGAGATGCGGCCCGGCCAGCGGGCATTCGCTGACCATATAGTCGGGATCGCCCTTGGCGACGGCCCGCGCCGCCGGGCGGCCGACCTTGACCGCTTTGTCGAAATTTTCCTTGAAAATTCCCCATTTGCCGCCGTGACCGGAACAGCGTTCGGTGATCGTCGGCGTCGCTTCGGGAATCAGCTTCAGCATCTCCATTGCCTTTGGCCCCATATTCTGGGCGCGGCTGTGGCAGGCGAAATGGATCCCGATCCTGGCATTCATCGGCGCGATCTCGACCAGCCCCTTGTCCTTGGCAATCTCGACGACATATTCGCTGAGATCACGGGTGGCCTTGGCCAGTTTCTTCACCGCCTCATTCTCGGGCAGGATCAACGGCCATTCGAATTTCATCATCAGCGCACAGCTGGGGGTGAGCGCGACAATGTCAAAGCCTTCATCGATGATCGGCTCGAAAAAGGCCGCAACCTCTTCTGCCGACGATGCGACGGCCGGCAGGTCGCCGTTTTCCAGCTTGGGCATGCCGCAGCAGCCGGGATATTCGACGCGGGTCTGCACGCCATTGTGCGAAAGCACCGCCAGCGCGGCCTGGCCAGCGGTCTGGTCGTTGAAATTGCCGTAACAGGTGGCATAGATCGCCGCCTTGCGCCCGAAAGCAGGAGCATCCGGGTTGGGAACGGGGCCGTGACCAACATGCTTGTAGGTCAGCGGCACATCTTCAAATTCCGGCAGATGGGCGCGCTTGTCGATGCCGGCAACGCTTTGCATCAGCCCCCGGGTCAGGCCGTTGTCCTGCCTGGTAGCCCAGTTGGCCAGTCCCGAAACCGTGCCGGCCACTGCCGCATTGCGATCGATCTCGGCAAGCTGCCTGTCGACATAGCCCGTCTTGCCCTTGCGGTTTTCAACGGCCCGGTGGCGCAGCATCAGATGGGGAAAATCGAGATCAAATTCATGCGGCGGCACATAGGGACATTTGACCATGAAACACATGTCGCAGAGCGTGCAGGCATCGACAACATTCTTGATATCGCCGGCGCTCAGATCCTCAACTTCCTCGTTGGGGCTTTCATCGATCAGGTCGAACAGTTGCGGAAAGCTGTCACACAGATTGAAGCAGCGGCGACAACCATGGCAAATGTCGAAGACGCGGCGCAGCTCCTGGTCCAGCGCCGCCTCGTCATAGTAGGATTCTTCCTGCCACGGAATCGGATGTCGCGTCGGCGCGCCCAGACTGCCTTCTGTCATGATAGTTGCCCTCTCGCCCAAGGGACGGATTTCAAAGCGGTAACGGTCGGACCGCCGCCTGTCCGAAGGACATGGGCGGCGGCGCGATCCAAAGCATGAACGGTTTAGGCGTCCATCGATTCCAGCGTTTTCTGGAATTTTCCAGCGTGGCTCTTTTCCGCCTTGGCCAGCGTTTCGAACCAGTCGGCAATCTCGTCGAAACCTTCTTCGCGGGCCGACTTCGCCATGCCCGGATACATGTCGGTATATTCGTGAGTTTCACCCGCGATCGCCGATTTCAGATTGTCGGAGGTCGAACCGATCGGTTCGCCGGTTGCCGGATCGCCGACTTCCTCGAGAAATTCGAGATGGCCATGGGCGTGACCGGTTTCGCCTTCAGCGGTCGAACGGAAAACCGCTGCCACGTCGTTATAGCCTTCGATATCGGCCTTCTGGGCGAAATAGAGGTAGCGACGGTTGGCCTGGCTTTCCCCGGCGAAGGCGTCTTTCAGATTCTGTTCGGTTTTACTTCCCGCAAGTCCCATAATCTTCTCCATTCTCGGATGTTTGAACGATACCGATATAAAGAATCGGATTGGTTTGTTTTAACCCTGCACGAGACCCCACTCTATCGAATTTTTTGATCGCTCACGATCGGAATAATCGATCAATGTATTGCAATTTATTCGCAATAGCGATTACTGACCAGGGCAGCGCTGCAGCTGATACAGGTCCGGTTGGATCGCAAAATCAAAACGGTCGGGGCCTTTGATCTCAACCGGCCCGTCCAGGCGAAAGCGGCCGCCCGCCTCGCCGGTTTCCTCATCAATCGCCAGATCGTCGAGCCGCAACAGCAGCTTGCCCTCGGACCATTGCCACGTACCGGTCAGATTTTCAGACAGGAAATTCCCGCCCGGGATCATCGTCCAGCTGGTCGGTGCCCGGCAATCTTCGCCGAGCATAGCCCAGCGCCCCTGGAAATAGGCTGGGCCGGGATCGACAGGCTGCGCGGCCGCCACTGTCGCCCCCGACAAGCCCGTCGCCACCAGCAGCAAAGCCCAGCCCATTTATTTCTTCATGATCTGCAAAGTGGCTGCGGTCAGCGCTTCGGCACCGGTCTGGATGACCTTTTTCGCTTCGGGAGCCCAGAACGCACTGTGCAGTGACGGCAATTTGGTGCCGTCGGTCTGCGCCGCCTGATATTCCGCCATCGGCACGCCACCGACCCAGAAGATCATGCTCTTGATATTTTCATCGGCCCGGCGATAGCGGCTGAAATCCTCGCCCCCCATAACCGGCTTTGACTGTACGACACGATCCTTGCCAAAGCGGCTTTCGAACAGCTTCGCCATTTCGACCGAAAATTCCGGGCTGTTGTAGGTTGCCGGCGTGAATTCCGCTTTGCGCAGGGTGACGACCGGCATCCGGTCCTCCGGCATGCCGGCGGTAATTGCCTCTCCCCGCGCGATCCGCTCAATCCCGTCGAGCAGCTTGGCACGCGTTTCGTCGCCATAGCTGCGCACGGTCAGCAGCAGCAGCGCCTCGTCGGAAATGATATTATGCTTGGAACCGGCCTGGAAGCTGCCGACGGTCACGACCGCGGGATCCTGCGGATCAGTTTCCCGGCTAACCAGGGTCTGCAGCGCGCCGACAATGCGGCTGGCCAGCACAATCGGGTCCTTGGTGGTATGCGGATAGGCACCATGGCCGCCAACGCCCTTCACCCGGATATCGACGCTGTCGACATTGGCCAGCGCAAAGCCCGGCGCATAGCCGATATAACCAGCTGGCGCTCCGGCGGCATCGTGAAAGGCCAGCGCATAGTCGGGCTTGGGAAAGCGGGTGTATAAGCCGTCCTCGAGCATCGCCAGAGCGCCCTCCCCGGTTTCCTCTGCCGGCTGCAGGATCATCACCAGCGTGCCGGCCCATTCGTCCTTGCGCGCCGCCAGCTGCCGGGCGGTGGCGACCCATCCGGTCATATGCGTGTCATGGCCGCAGGCGTGCATCACATAGGTCTCGTTGCCCTGACGGGTCTTTGCCTTCACCGTCGAGGCAAAGGGCAGCCCGGTTTTTTCCTCGAGCGGCAGACCGTCCATATCTGCGCGCAGCAGCACCGTCGGCCCCTCGCCATTTTTCATCACAGCCACGACGCCGGTGCCACCGACCTTCTCGGTCACATCAAAACCGAGACGCCGGGCCTCGGCGGCCAGCTTGGCGGCTGTGCGGACTTCCTCTCCGCTCAGTTCTGGGTGGCTGTGCAGGTCGCGGTAAATTTCCATGAGTGATGGCAGGTCGTCGGCAATCGCCTTGGTCAGGTCATCGGCCTGGGCAGGAGTGGCCGCCAGCATCGACGCCGTCGCCAGCAGCCCCAATATCGTAAATTTCCGCATCATCACTCCAATCCCTGCTGTTTAAAATCGAACCTAAGGCCGCCCGCGCCGCTTGTCAGGTGAAATTTGCCCGACTTGCCTCGCCGTCACTCGATCAGCTGAAGATCGATGATGTTGATATCGGCCTCGTAAAAAGGCTTCGGGAATATCATCCGCCAGCGCTTTTGCACCAGTTTCTGAACGATCCCGGCCTCGTCCCTGTCGTCCCGGCTGCCATAGGGCACCAGACGGTCCTCGTCTCCGAGCAGCAGCGTTCCCAGGAAAACACCGTGCCTGTCATCACCCGCATGATCGGGCGCCGCATCGTAAATATAGCCCACCTGCCGTTGCGAGCCGGTCAGCTTGACAAACTGGCGGCGGCCATCCTCGACGATCACCCGGCACTGGAAATAGTCATAGGCAATCATGTCCAGATATTTGCCGGCAAGCTTGGTCATGTTGCACCGGTAGAGACCGGCCGGCGGCGCTTCGTAGCCGACCGCCGAATCCACTTCATACAGCCCTTCGCCTGCCAGCAGTTCGTCCCTGCTCTCGCCCGCCAGAATGCGCTGTCTCGCTTGGTCGAGCAACGACCGCCAGCCGATCAGACGCTCCGCGTCGCGCTCGGTGGCCACTTGCCGCCAGTCCGGTCTTTCGCCGGCGCTTGGTTCGCTCGCTGTCGGTGTGGCGCTGCTCGCTGGCGCACCGATGGTTGGCGCTCCCGCACAACCGGCCAGCAACAGGCTGCCCCATAGCGCGGACGCGGCTTTGCTCACTGCGCGGTCCAGCCGCCGTCGATCGAGATATTGGCGCCGGTAATCGACCGTGCCTCATCCTTGCACAGGAATATGGCCAGCGCCGCGATCTGCTCAATCTGGACAAATTCCTTGGTCGGCTGCGGCGCCAGCAGTACGTCGTTGATGACCTGCTCCCGGCTCAGCCCGCGTACTTCCATGGTATTGGGGATCTGCCCCTCAACCAGCGGCGTCCAGGTATAGCCGGGCGAGATCGTGTTCACCGTGATCCCGTGGGTCGCAACTTCGAGCGCCACCGTCTTGCCGAAACCGTCCAGCCCGTGCTTCGCCGCATTATAGGCGGACTTGTAAGGGCTGGCGACCTTGCTGTGCATCGATCCGGTGTTGATGATCCGGCCCCAGCCCTTTTCCTTCATGCCCGGCACCGCTGCCTTGGTTGCGTGGAAGGCGCTGCCCAAGATGATATCCATCACCGCATTCCATTTGTCTTCCGGAAATTCGTCCACCGGAGCAACAAACTGGATGCCGGCATTGTTGATCAATATGTCGACGCTGCCCAGCTGTTCGGCACAATCGGCGCACATCTGCCGGATTTCCTCCGGCCTGGTCATATCGGCGTCGCTGTAGGCGGCCTTCGCACCACTGAGCGACTCCAGTTCCCGGCGCAGCGATTCGATCTCGCCCGCATCGCCAAAGCCGTTGATCATCACCGCCGCGCCTTCTGCCGCCAGCGCCTTTGCATAGCCGGCGCCGATACCCGATGTAGACCCCGTAATCAGCGCGGTTTTGCCCTTTAGAAACATGCATATTCTCCTTTGCCGCGACCTTAAAACTGTCGCGCCGGACTGCAATGCTTTTTGTAAAAGAAACCGGTGGCGCTTGCGCTTTTCAGAAATTCCGGCGAATTGCGATTCGACGAGGAGAAAATATATGCGCCTGGATGATCTGGATCCCAGCAAGAATGTTCGCGATCAGGGCCGTGGCGGCGGCAACGGCTTTGGCGGCGGTGGCGGCGGCCTGGGGATGCTGCTGAGCTTCCTGCCGATGCTGCTGGGCCGCAAACTGGGGTGCGGCACGATCCTGCTGATCGGCGGGGCGGCGCTGGCCTTTTTCTATTTTGGCGGAAGCGGTCTGCAGCTGGCCGACAATACCGGCACCGGCGGATTCCAGCCCAGGGGGGCGGGCGCCAATGTCGCCTGCGATACCGAAGAGGAAATGTTTGCCTGCCAGGTGCTCGCATCGACCGAACAGACCTGGGGAAAATTGTTCGAGCAGCAGGGCCAGCGCTACCGCCCGACCACCCTCACCTTTTACGAGCAGACCGGACAGTCCGGCTGCGGTGCGGCGCAGGCGGCCATGGGCCCCTTCTATTGCCCGGCGGATCAGGGCGTCTATCTCGACACCAGCTTCTTCCAGGAAATGGCGTCTCGCCTCGGTGCCAAGGGCGATTTTGCCCAGGCCTATGTGATCGCGCATGAAGTCGGCCATCATGTCCAGAATCTGACCGGCATCGCCGATCAGGTCCGCAACGCCCAGAGCCGCGCGAGCAAGGCGGAAGGCAATGCGCTGCAGGTCCGGATGGAGTTGCAGGCGGATTGCTATGCCGGAGTCTGGGCGGCGCAAAATGCCGACCGTATGGAAGCGGGCGACGTCGAGGAAGGGCTGAACGCGGCCCATGCGATCGGCGATGACACGCTGATGCGCGGGGCCGGCCAGCGCCCGGTCGAGAGCATGTTCACCCACGGGACCTCCGAACAGCGCATGACCTGGCTCCGCAAGGGCCTGCAGTCCGGCGACCCGGCTGCCTGCGACACATTCGCCGCCGACTCGCTCTAGGAAAGACAGGCTCCGGCAGCTGGCCGGAGCCTGCATTCGGCCTATGCTTTCGGCCGGCTCATGCTGCCCGACCAGTCCAGCCGGCGGGTCACGAACATCACCCCGGCGAGAGCGGCAAATATCAGCAGCGACCCGATCAGCAGCGAATAGGCTTCGAGGCTGAGCAATATATAGATCGCGCCATAGAGCCCGGCGAGCAGCCCGCCGATCACCGACGCCCGTGGCCAGCTGGACAGCACCGATGCCGAATAGGCGCTGATCAGGCCGATCGTCGCCAGCGAGGCCATGACATAGGCCCAGGCGAAGCCGATAATCTCGGCAAAGGCCAGCAGCAGCACGAAGAACAGCACCAGCGCCACGCCGACCAGTATATATTGTACCGCCGAAATCCGCACCCCGCCGATCAGATCGAACAGCAGGAAGGCGACAAAGGTAAAGCCGATGATCAGGAAGCCATATTTGGTTGCGCGATCGACCTGGCCGTAAAGATCGACCGGCTGGATCAGGTCGACGGTCGCACTGGCAGCAACAGTATTGTCATAGCCGGGTTCCGCATAGGACATCTCCCTGGCGCGCATCGGCTGCACCGGGCTTCCATCCTCCGTCCTGATCAGCGAGCTGCCGAGGGCCAGATTGGTAATCACATATTTCGCCTTGAACCCGTTCGCATCCACCGTTCTGCTTTCGGGCAGAAAGCTGCCGGCAAAGCTCGGGTGCGGCCATTTTGACCGGACGGTCCACTCGGTCTGGCCGGCATGGGGGGCAAGGGTGACGCTCTGGTGCCCCTTGAAGCGGACCTTGAACCGCGCCTCGATCGCTCCGCTTTCAAGAGCAGCCCCGTCAAGGAACGCAAAAAATCCGCTATTCCCTGTCTCGCCCAGCCCCTTCCCGGGCTGCAGCGCAAGCGGCTGGCCATTGACCACCACCTGGTTATCGCCCGCCAGCCCCCTGGCATCGGACAGGCCGAATCTCAGTTCCGCGCGGCTGAAATCAATCTGCTCCCGGGTCACGCCAAAACGGTCGAGATCGTCCGGCAAGCGGAATGTCGCGGAGCCGGTCATCGCCGTGTCATAGACGATCACCTGATAAATGGCGCGCTGCTTGGTCTCGGTGTTCAGCGCACTGTCCAGCTTCACCTGCTGGGGCGCGACGAACAATTCCCGCGTCACGATATTGGTGCGGGTCACCGTCTTGCCATTTTCCTCCACCGACTCCGTGACCCTGGCGCGATAGGGCAGCATCAGCTTGGGACCGGCAAAAACCTGCTGCCCGCCCCAGCCGGACACGATCGAGCGCTGCGCCGTCTCGCTCTGGCTCTGCCGATCGTAGTTGAGCAGCCAGACGGTGAACAGCGGGATGCTGATCAGCACGCCCATCAATATAACCATCAGGAATTTTCGCCCCGGCGACTGCTCCGGCCTGTCTGCCCCGGCTTCGCCTTGCGCTATCTCCACCATGGAATCTCCTTCCTCCATCCCGTCAAACGCCCCTTGCGACCCGCGCATCTTCGTCTAGACTGGCTCGATCAACCCATCTTCTACTGCGACGAGCAGTGGCGCACGCGCGTCGAATCGAAAGCCTGTTATGAATATCTCGGATTGCCACAATGTGAACGACTTCCGCACGCTTGCCAGAAAGCGCCTGCCCTTTCCGATCTTCGATTATATCGATGGCGCTGCAGATGACGAGGTGACCCGGCGACGCAATACCGAAGCCTATGAAAGCTGTGATCTGGTCCCCAATGTGCTCGCCGGCGTCGCGGATATCGACATGAGCACGACGGTCATGGGCAAGAAACTGGCCATGCCATTGTTCCTCTCGCCTACCGCCCTGCAGCGGCTGTTTCACTGGCAGGGCGAGCGCGCCGTTGCCCGGGCGGCGGAGAAATTCGGAACCTATTTCGGCATATCCTCCCTCGCCACGGTCAGCATAGAGGAGATTGGCGCAAGCATCAGCACGCCGAAAATGTTCCAGCTCTATGTGCACAAGGACAAGGAGCTCAACCGGTCGATGGTCGAGCGGTGCAAGGCGGCCCAATTTGATGCGCTGACCCTGACCGTCGACACGATTGTCGGCGGCAATCGCGAGCGCTGCCTGCGGTCGGGCTTTACCAGCCCGCCCAGGATCACGCCGACCAGTTTCTGGAGCTATGCCGCGAAACCCGCCTGGGGACTGAACTATATGTTTCGCGAAAAGTTCGAACTGTCGAACCTGAAAGACCATGTTTCGGAAGGGACCAGCGTTCCCAATTCCGTCGCCGACTATTTTACCAAAATGCTCGACCAGTCGCTCGACTGGAAAATGGCCGAGGAAATCCGCAAGGACTGGGGCGGAGAATTCTGCCTCAAGGGCATCATGTCGGTGGCCGACGCCAAGCGCGCGGTCGATATCGGCGCGACCGCGATCATGGTGTCCAACCATGGCGGACGGCAGCTGGATGGCAGCCGCGCGCCGTTCGACCAGCTGGCCGAGATTTGCGATGCGGTCGGCGACAAGCTGGATGTGATCTGCGATGGCGGTATCACCCGCGGCAGCCATGTGCTCAAGGCACTGAGCGTGGGGGCCAAGGCCTGTTCCGGCGGGCGCCTCTATCTTTACGCCCTCGCCGCTGCCGGACAGGACGGGGTTGAGCGAATCCTTTCCCTGCTGCAGAATGAAATTCAGCGCGACATGAAACTAATGGGCGTCACAGCGGTTGATCAGCTGAACCGCGACAATCTTCGTTTTCGATGACCGACGCGTTCTGGGGATTGATATTATGAAAAAAATGCACTTGAGCACTTTGCTGCTGCTTTCTGGCCTGCTGCACTCGGCAGCATTTGCGCAACCGGGCGCGAAGGAGGACTCCACTCTGGAATCCGCCGGCAACAAGGTCACCGAGCCCTTTGATGGCAAGGAAGTTCCGCAGAAGCTGAAAGATATTCAGGATGCCCCCTATTCGCTGCGGGGATTCAGCCGATGCGCCGCAATCATCGCAGAAGTCCGGGAACTGAATGACGTATTGGGGCCTGACGTAAACGAAAAAGTGGACAAGAGCCGCGGTAAGAAGCGGGAACAAACGGCTGCCCGGGTTGCCGGCAGTGCGATCGGATCGATCATCCCGTTCGGCGGCATCATCGGCGAAGTCACCGGCGCCAATGCCGAGCGGCGTCGCTATAATGAAGCGGTTTATGCCGGTACCGTGCGACGCGGTTTTCTGAAGGGCGTCGGCCTGCAAAAGGGATGCAAGGCACCCGCGCGACCCTGATCAACCTTGGGGGCAACAAGGGAGATATATCATGGCGAAAGCCGGATTTGGTGCTGTTATCGGCATGCTGTCCCTGACCGCACAACCCTTACGCGCAGAGGCTCCGAATGTTGAACGACCAATGGTCGATCATGTGGAAGATGCAGTGACCCAGCCCGCCAGGGACGTGAATCTGAAAAAGGACAAAATTCCGGAGCGTCTGCTGCAGATTCAGAGCGCACCTTATGATCTGACCGGCATGGATCGTTGCACGGCGATATTGGCCGAAATCCGGAATCTGCGCCCGCTGCTCGGCCCCGACGTCAACGAGGACCCGCATCTGTCGCGCGCCGAAAAGCGCGAACGCGGCGTCAGCCGTGTTGCCGGTGGCCTGATCGGCGGCCTGATTCCGTTTCGCGGGGTCGTGCGCGAAGTGACCGGTGCCAATGCAGCGGAGCAGCGCTACCGCAAGGCGGTTTCAGCGGGATTTGCCCGGCGGAGCTTTCTCAAGGGAGTGGCGTTCAGCCGGGGCTGTATGACAAGAGCTTCGCTATCCTGATCTGCCCGGCAACGCTCTGCCGGATGGTCAGGCGACCGCGACCAGCAGCAATGCAGAAAGCAAAAACATGGTCATCCCGCCAAACGCAATGATCAGCCGATTCTGCAGCTGCATTCTCCGGTCGAGCTCCGCCTGCAGCAAACCGAAAGACTCAGCCAGCTCTTCCTGGGTTGGCAGTTGCTCCAGCTTCTCGTGCAGCTGTTCCAGACGGGCGCGTTCATCGACCCGCGCGCCGGGGTCTTCCAGCTTCTTCACGCCTTTCGATCGCCCCATCACCCGGCCATAGACATCGCTCGCAAGACGGCCTGCGGCCTCCTGCACCTTTGGGTGCCCCGCGATGGTCGAGATAGTCCCGATCACCAGCGGAGGAAGCGCCATCAGTATACCCGCTTCTTCGGTTTGATATAATCCGCTTCGTCGGTCAGCGTATAATCATGGACCGGGCGATAGCTGATCTCGCTCTTGCCGCCCTTGCCGCCCCATCCGTCAAAGGTGATGACGGTGTGCTTCATCCAGTTCGCGTCGTCGCGATCCGGATAGTCTTCCTGCATATGCGCGCCGCGGCTTTCCTTGCGGTTGGCGGCCGCCTTCATCGTCACCACGGCCTGGCTCATCAGATTGTCCAGTTCCAGCGTTTCGATCAGATCGGTGTTCCAGATCAGCGAGCGGTCGGTGACCCCGATATCGGCAAGCTTGGCGTTCACCTTTTCCATCTCGACAACGCCTTCTTCGAGCAGCTTGTTGTCGCGGAACACGGCAGCGTGCCGCTGCATGGTCTTCTGCATCTCCAGCCGCAGCTCGGCGGTCGGGATCGAACCCTTGGCATTGCGGAAATGGTCCAGTCTCTGCAGAGCCAGATCGGCGGAATTGGCCGGCAGCGGCTTGTGCGGGGCGTTTGGCACCAGCTTTTCCTTGAGCCGCAGACCGGTGGCGCGGCCAAAGACCACCAGATCGATCAGCGAGTTGGAACCGAGACGATTGGCGCCATGCACCGAAACGCAGGCCGCCTCGCCGACGGAATAGAGACCGGGGACAATCGCATCCGGATCTTCCGCAGTCGGATTGACCACTTCGCCGTGATAGTTGCAGGGTATGCCGCCCATATTATAATGGACCGTAGGCACCACCGGCAGTGCTTCACGGGTCAGGTCGACGCCAGCGAAAATCTTGCCGGTTTCGGTAATGCCCGGCAGCCGTTCGGCCAGCACTTCCGGCGCGATATGGTCGAGGTGGAGATAGATATGATCCTTCTCCGGCCCGACGCCGCGGCCTTCGCGGATTTCGGTGGCCATGCAACGCGAAACGACATCGCGGCTGGCCAGATCCTTGGCGCTCGGCGCATAGCGTTCCATGAACCGCTCGCCTTCGCTGTTGGTCAGATAGCCGCCCTCGCCGCGTGCGCCTTCGGTGATCAGCACGCCGGCGCCGTAAATGCCGGTCGGGTGGAACTGGACAAATTCCATGTCCTGCAGCGGCAGACCCGCGCGCAGCACCATGCCGCCGCCGTCGCCGGTGCAGGTATGGGCCGAGGTCGCGCTGAAATAGCAGCGTCCGGAACCGCCGGTCGCCAGCACCACGGCATGGCTGCGGAAGCGGTGAATCGAACCGTCCTCGAGACAAAGGGCGATCACGCCGCGGCACTCACCGTCTTCCATGATCAGGTCGATGGCGAAATACTCGATGAAGAAATCCGCGTCATATTTCAGGCTCTGCTGATACAGAGCGTGCAGCATCGCATGGCCGGTACGGTCGGCAGCAGCACAGGTGCGCTGGACCGCCGGGCCCTCGCCCATATTCTGCATATGGCCGCCGAACGGACGCTGGTAGATGGTGCCATCCTCGTTGCGCGAGAAAGGCACGCCGGCATGTTCCAGCTCGTAGACCGCCTGCGGCGCTTCGCGCACCAGATATTCGATCGCGTCCTGGTCGCCGAGCCAGTCGGAGCCCTTGACCGTGTCATACATGTGCCACTGCCAGTGATCGGGCGTGTTGTTGCCCAGCGACGCGGCAATCCCGCCCTGCGCCGCAACCGTATGCGAACGGGTCGGGAAGACCTTGGTGATGCAGGCTGTTTTCAGACCCGATTCTGCAGACCCCATGGTGGCGCGCAGGCCGGAGCCGCCAGCGCCAACGACGACGGTGTCATAGCTGTGATCAATGATCTTGTAGGCAGGCTGGGTGGATGTTTCAGACTTCATGCGACCACTCCGGTAAACGCTATTTTCGCAACCGAGAAAATTCCCAGCGACGCGCCGCCAAGGGCGAAAAAGTTGAGCAGGACGATCAGGCCGAACTTGACGCCGTGATCCGGTACATAATCCTCGATCAGCACCTGCAGGCCGAGGCGCAAGTGCCAGAAAATGCTGACCAGCATCAGCATCATCGGCACCGCGACCAGCGGCGAGGACAGCCACTCGACCAGCAGCTCATGTTCGAAATTCGGCAGCCGGACCAGCGAAATGACCAGCCACAGCACCAGCAGCAGATTGCTGACCGCGGTGACTCGCTGCACGATCCAGTGATGCGCGCCTTCCTGCGCCGATCCGAGGCCGCGTACCCGGCCAATATTGGTTCCTGAACCCATCGTCTGATTCCTGTTCTGTCAGATATTCTTGAAAGCGATATAAAGCCACATCGCAGCGGTGGTGAGGATCGCCGCCAGTGGCACCGCCGTCGCCCACATCTTGTTGGTCTGCAGCTCATAGCCGGCACCCGCATCCAGCACGAAATGCCGCAGGCCCGAATACATATGTTCGAAAAAGGCAAAGCTCATGCCGACCAGCACGATATAGCCGAGATAGAGAAAGTGGAACCAGCTCTGGAAATAGGCATAGCTTTCCGGACCGGCGGCGATGGCATAGAGCCACCAGACCAGCAGCGGCACGCCGACCAGCGCCATGGCGTCCCCGGTTGCGCGGTGCAATATGGACACCAGCATATGCGGCCCCCATTTATAGACTTGCAGATGCGGTGAGAGCGGTCTGTTCGATGCTGAACCTGATACGCCGGACATGGTCTTCCCCTGAACAATCTCCCCGGCCCGTGCCGGAGTCTTTGAAATCGAACCATTCCCTTAGCGAAAAGCGCGTATCATGCAAACCAGATGCGCCGGATTTGGATAATTTATTAGTGCAAACCGGTGCAGCGGCGGCGCAGGGGACGAAATCTGCATCATCATATGGACGCGCGCGGCCTCTCGTTCTAGTCAGCGAGCGATGAGCAAAGCAAAAACCCATATATTGGTCACCGGCGCCAGCCGCGGCATCGGCAAGGCCATCCTCGAATCGCTGGACCGCGACAATGTGACCGTCGTCGGCCAGAGCACCGCTGGCGGCGATGGCTTGCTCGCTGCGGACTTCACCCGCGAGGGCGCGGCTCCCGGTCTCTGGGAGCGGGCGCTCGACCGGCTCGACGGCCGGATCGACGTGCTGGTCAACAATGCCGGCCTGTTCCAGCCCAATCCGATTACCGCCGACGACTGGCTGGAAAGCTGGAACCGGACGATGACGATCAACCTGACGGCCTCGGCCGAACTGTGCCGCCTGGCGGTGCTGCATTTCCAGCAGCGCGCCGAGCCCGGGCGGATCGTCAATATCGCGAGCCGCGCCGCCTATCGCGGCGACGGGCCCGAGCACTGGCATTATGCGGCCTCCAAGGGCGGCATGGTAGCGATGACCAAGACGATCGCCAGAGCCTATGCCCATCAGCAGATTCTGGCCTTCGCCATTTGCCCCGGCTTCACCATGACCGGCATGGCGGAGGATTATCTGGCCAGCCGCGGCGGCGACAAATTGCTCGCCGACATCCCGCTCGGCCGCGTCGCCCAGCCCGCGGAAATCGCCTCGATGGCCCGGTATTGCGCGCTCGACGCCCCCGCCAGCATGACCGGCGCGGTGCTCGACGCCAACGGCGCCAGTTTCGTCCGATGATCGCCCGCCAGCTGCTCGATACCGCGCCCATCCCCGGCGGCGGCGAATTGCGACTGTTCCGGCGGGAACTCAAGGGCGCGGACGAATATTCGATCATGCTCGGCCGGATCGAGCTGATGAACAGCCGGCTCAGCGGCTCGGAAGAGGCGCTGGCCACCCTCACCTGCGCTGGCCTCCAGGTCAAAAACCCACGCCTGCTGATCGGCGGCTACGGCATGGGCTTCACCTTGCGCGCGGCGCTGTCGGTGCTGCCGCCGCAGGCGAGCGTCGAGGTTGCCGAGCTGATCCCCGCGATCGTCAAGTGGGCCCGCGGACCGATGGCCGATCTGTCGCAGGACTGTCTCGCCGACAGCCGGGTGACCATGACCATCGGTGATATATGCGATCTGATCCACAAGGCCGACCGCGATTATGATGCGATTCTGCTCGATGTCGACAATGGTCCCGACGGCCTGACCCACGAAGCCAATGACCGGCTCTACAGCATGGCAGGCCTGGCCAAGGCGAAGAAGGCGCTGCGCAGCAACGGCATCCTCGCGATCTGGTCGAGCGAAGGCGATTCCCGGTTCACGTCGCGCCTGCACAAGTCCGGCTTTGCGGTCGATGTCAAAACCGTAGCAGCGCGCAGCAGCGGCAAGGGCGCGAAACATACGATCTGGCTGGCGACGAAGCGCTAGCCGCCACCGCTAGAAGCGGATATCCAGCGCGGCAAAACTGACCGCCCCGGCGAGGGCGAGGGCGAGAACGACGCTGCTCGCAGCAAGCGCAAGCACCGCGGACCGGCCGTTTTTCCAGCCCGCAGCGAAACCGGCGACGACCGCCTTGAAGATCATATTGGCGAGCACCGTCATCGCCAGCACGAAACCGGCCAGACTGGCAGCGATCGTGTCGGCCGGCAGCGTGCCCAGCGTGATGATCGCGGCATCGACGTCAAACGAGCCCATGATCAGCACCAGATAGGCGATGCCGCTGCTGCCGAATTTCGCTTCCCCCCAGCGCGCCGCCAGCGACATCACCGCCACCGTCGCCGCAAAGAAAAAGGCCGGCAGCAGATGGATCGGATTGCGTGTATCGACGCTCTCGTCGCTTCTCGCGGCACCGCTCCGGCGTAGCAGCAGCAAGCCGATGCCCCCCGCCACCAGCGCCGCCGGCATCAGGATCATCGCCAGCGGCAGAAAGGCAAAATCCGCGATGATGAAGGTGAGAAGCAGCACCCGGATATACATCACCGCCGACGCCAGCGCGATCCCGGCCGACAGCGTGCGCCGGCTGCTGTCCGCCCCGCGCAATCGCTGGGCCAGCGATGCGGTGACCGCGGTCGAACTATAGGCCCCGCCAATAACGGCCGTCACTACGGTCCCGTGGCTTTCGCCAAAAATCCGGTTGGCGACATAGCCGGCGAAGGACAGGCCGGTGACCAGAATGACGACAAACCACAGCTGCTGCAGATTGAAGGCATCATAGGGCCCGAAGGCCTGGGCCGGGAGGAAGGGCAGAACCGCCAGAGCAATCAGCGCAAAGCGGATCATCGCATTGATATCGGTCGGCCCCAGCTTTCGCAGCACGCCGTGCAGTTCCGACCGCATCGCCAACAGGCCCGCAACGATCGCCGCCCCGGCCATAGCCAGCGCCGGATATCCGCTGCCCGCCAGCAGGCCAAGACAGAGCGCGAGCACCGACACCACGAAATTGGTGATGCTGCGTCCGTCCGGCTCGTGGATCATCCGGGCATGGCTGATCGACAGCATGATCACGACAGCGGCAAGCAGGATCGCGGCAAAAATCAGATCAAGGCTCTGCGCGATCAGCGCGATCAGCCCGCCAAGGCCGGCAACCAGGCCGAATGTGCGAATTCCCGCAACCCGTCCTCCCGGCTGCTCCTTGCGCATCGTCCAGCCGCGTTCCACGCCGATCAACAGGCCCGCCGCCAGCGCGACGGAGAGGTCGCGGTAGATCAGCCATTCCCCGGACAGACTCATCGGCACTGCCGTTGCAATATCCGCCTGTCTGGTCCGGTTTGTGCCATAATCATCCGACGCTGCTTAGGTTCGTGGGGGCAATAGCCTATACGTAATCATCCCTAAGGAAGCGTGATCCGGTCTGGCAAGCATCCTTACCGGCGGACGTCAGCGCTCGCATCGCGCCGTTCCTTGAATTCCGAACCCGCTTTCCATTCGGGCCAGCGCTCCGAATAGGCCAGGCTTTCGCCGATATCGAACATGACATTGATATCCTGCAGCGCACCGTCGAGGTTCCAGTCCGGTGACCAGGCATCGCAGGCGGCGTGATAGCAATTGCCGGTATAGTCATCGATCCATTTCTGGCCGGCCTTCCGGCCGCCCTCCACCAGATCGGATGCGCCGGCGAGGCTCATCATCAGCAGCACCGGCACGCCCCGCTTGGCCAGCGAGAAATGGTCGGCGCGGAAAAACAGCCCGCGCTCGGGCAGATTTTCCTCGGTGACCACGCGCCCCTGCGCCTTGGCATATTTGGCCAGATCATCCTCCAGCGTCCCCTGCCCCTTGCCGATCAATATCACATCCTTCGCCTTGCCTGCGGTCTGCAGCACATCGATGGTCAGGTTGGCGACGGTCTTTTCCAGCGGATAGATCGGATTCTGGGCATAGACTTCCGAGCCCAGCAGGCCGCGCTCTTCCGCCGACCATGCAGCGATCACGATCGTCCGGTCGGGCTGCGGCAGGGATTTGAACTTGCGGGCAATTTCCATGATGCCGGCGATACCAAGCGCGTCGTCATTGGCACCGGCGCGATAGATGCGGCCCTCCGCATCCGGCGGTCCTTCGCCATAGGCATCCCAGTGCGCCCCATAGATGATCGTCTCGTCCGGCCGCGCCTTGCCGGGGATCTTGCCGAAGACATTCTGGCTTTGCACGGTTTCCTGCTCCACCGGATAGTCGGCGGTAAAGCTGGAACCCATCGGCACCGGCGTGAAATCGCTCTTTCTCGCGGCGAGCCGCAGCTTCGCCAGGTCGAGCCCGGCATCGTCGAACAGTTTCTGCGCCGTGCCCCCGCTGATCCAGCCCTGCAGCGCGAGGCTGGTGACTTCGTCATCCGGCTTGGCAATGCCGTAATTTTCACCCTGCGGGCTTTCGACCACGCTCCAGCCATAGCCGGCGGCTTCGGTTTCGTGAACGATCAGCGCCGCCACTGCGCCGCGCCGCGAGGCTTCCTCGAACTTGTAGGTCCAGCGGCCATAATAGGTCATCGCCCGGCCGCCGAACTTGCCAGCCACCGTTTCATCGGCAGCGGCGGCAAAATCCGGGTCGTTGACCAGAAAGACCGCGACCTTGCCCTTCAGGTCGACATCCTTAAAATCATCCCAGCCGCGTTCGGGGGCGGTCACGCCATAGCCGACAAACACCATTTCCGCCTTGTCGACCACGGCCCGGTCCTTGGGCTGCAGCGTCGACACATAGATATCCTTGCCCGGATTCAGCGCCATGCCCTTGCCATTGATGGAAAAATCAAGCGCATCCGGCTTGCCGAGCCGGGTGTGCAGCAGCGGAACCGGCTGCGTCCAGCTGCCATTGACCCCGCCGGGTTCCAGGCCCAGCGCCTGGAATCGCCCGATCAGATAGCCGATCGTCCGGTCCTCGCCGGCGGTGCCGGGTGCACGGCCCTCGAACTGGTCGAGAGTCAGCGTCCTGACCGTCCGGGTCACTTCATCGGCGCTGATATCGGCGCTCTGGTCCGGGGACTGGGCCTGGGCCTGGGCAGGCGCTACAATCATCATGGCGGTGGCGGAAAACAAGGCGATGGTGCGACCAGAAAACAAAGCAAAACTCCCGGAAAATTCTCAACTGCCCTGACACTAGTCATTCAGAGCATGATTTGCACATGAAGTTTTTTACGCTATCTTTTGCACTAATGTGAAGGCTCGGCTAACGGCACCCCATGCTGAATTTCAACAATATAACCGTGCGCCTTGGCGGCACCGTGATCCTCGATGGCGCAAGCGCTGCGCTGCCACCCGGCGCGCGCGTCGGCATGATCGGCCGCAACGGCGCCGGCAAGTCGACGCTGATGAAGGTGATCGCGGGCATGCTGGAGCCCGATGACGGCACTGTCGACATGCCCAAGGACGCGCGGCTGGGCTATATCGCGCAGGAAGCGCCCGCAGGACAGGACAGCCCGCTGGATACCGTGCTCGCTGCGGATGTCGAGCGCGCCGCACTGCTCGAAGAGGCGGAAACCGCAACCGATCCGCACCGGATCGGCGAAATCCACGAACGGCTGAATATGATCGAGGCGCACAGTGCCCCGGCCCGCGCCGCGAAGATTCTGATTGGCCTGGGCTTTGATGAAGAGGCCCAGAAGCAGCCGATGGATAGTTTCTCCGGCGGCTGGCGGATGCGCGTGGCGCTGGCGGCCTTGTTATTCTCGCAGCCGGAAGTGCTGCTGCTCGACGAGCCCTCGAACCATCTCGATCTCGAGGCAACCCTGTGGCTGGAAAATTTCCTGACCAGCTATCAGGCGACCATATTGGTGATCAGCCACGAGCGCGACCTGCTCAACAATGTCGTCGATCATATCCTGCATCTGCAGCACGGCACCACCACGCTCTATCCCGGCGGCTATGACGCGTTCGAGAAGCAGCGGGCCGAGCGCCAGGCACAGCTCGCTTCCTCGCGCGAAAAGCAGATTGCCCAGCGCGAGAAGCTCGAATCCTTCGTCTCCCGCTGGGGGGCAAAAGCGCACAGCGCGAAACAGGCGCAGAGCCGGGTCAAGGCGCTCGCCCGCATGGAGCCGATTGCCGAGGCGATCGACGACCCGTCGCTCAGCTTCCATTTTCCAAGCCCTGCCGAGCTCAAGCCGCCGCTGATCACGCTGGACGACGCGGCTGTCGGCTATGGCGACAATATCATCCTGTCCGGCCTCAACATGCGGCTCGATCCCGATGACCGGACCGCCCTGCTCGGCCGCAACGGCAATGGCAAGACCACGCTCGCACGGCTGCTCGCCAGCCAGCTGGAACCCAAAAAAGGCTCTATCAACAAGTCGGGCAAGCTGACCGTCGGCTATTTTACCCAATATCAGGTCGAGGAACTGGACACCACGGACACGCCGCTGGAGCATATGACCCGGCTGATGAAAGACGCGAAACCGGGTGCAGTCCGCGCCCAGCTCGGTCGCTTCGGCTTTTCCGGCGACAAGGCGACGATCAAGGTCGGCAAGCTGTCCGGCGGCGAACGCGCCCGGCTGGCTCTGGCGATGATTACCCGCGATGCGCCGCATCTGCTGATCCTCGATGAGCCGACCAACCATCTCGACGTCGACGCGCGCGAGGCGCTGGTCCACGCGCTCAACGAATATAGCGGCGCCGTCATTCTGGTCAGCCATGACCGGCATATGCTGGAACTGACCGCCGACCGGCTGGTGATGGTCGACAGCGGCAAGGCCGAGGAATTTGCCGGGACGCTCAAGGACTATACCGATTTCGTGCTCGGCAAGAACCAGCCGGGCTCCTCGTCCGGCAAGGCGAGCGGTGGCAATCGCAAGGACGAACGGCGCGCCGCCGCGGAACGGCGCAAGCAGCAGACCGAATTGCGCAAGCAGGTCGCCAGCACCGAAAAGCAGATGCAATTGCTGGCAGCAGATATCTCCGCCATCGACCGGGCGATGTTCGATCCCGCCTCGGCGGAACCGAAACATGCCGATCTGGCGATGTCTGACCTGATGAAATTGCGCGCCGAAACCCAGGACCGGCTCGACAAGGCCGAAGCGCTGTGGATGGAAGCCACGGACAAGCTGGAGCAGGAAAATGTCGATGCCTGAACGGCTCTTGCGATGAGCGACACCTGGAAGGTCTCGATCCCCTGCACCCGCGCCGAGGCCCGGGCGCTGTCCGAGGACAATCTGTTCATCAGCTCAAGCGATTCAACGCCGACGATCGTTGCCAGCGAGATTGATGGGAAACACCCGGACGCATGGATGATCGATGTCTATTGCGAGACGCAGCCGGAACCGGAACTGATCGGCAATCTTCTGCAATTGTCCCCCTCGGCCAGAAAGGCCGGAGTCGAGCCCCTGGTCGAACGGCTGGGCGACGAAGATTGGGTGTCGCTGAGCCAGCAGGGCCTGGAGCCGCTGCGGGCCGGGCGCTTCCATGTCCACACCTCCAGCGACCGGCCATCGGACGATGCCAGGCTGACCAATATCTGCATCGATGCCGGCCGCGCCTTTGGCACCGGCCATCATGAAACCACGATGGGCTGTCTGCAGAGCCTCGACCAGCTCCGGCGCACCGGCCACCGGTTCCGCAATATCGCCGATCTGGGCACAGGCACCGGCCTGCTCGGCTTTGCCGCTTATCATCTGTGGCCCGACGCCCGGATCATCGCCAGCGATATCGATCCCGTTGCGGTCGCCGTGACCGAAGCCAATGCGGAACTAAATGTCATCCCGCTAGGCAATGGCCGCCGCCATATCCGGCTGGTCCAGAGCAACGGCCTCGACCATCCGGCGCTCCGCAACCGTGCACCGTTCGACCTGATCATCGCCAATATCCTTGCCGGTCCGCTGGTCGCCCTCGCCCCGCAGATCGCCACCGCGTCCGGAGCCGGGACGGTGCTGCTGCTAGCCGGCCTGCTGACCCGCCAGAAAAACGACGTGGTCCGCGCCTATGTCCGCGAGGGATTTCGCCTGAAGCACACCCATCTCGACAATGAATGGCCGTGCCTGACTCTGGTCAAGGCGAAAAAATATGGCTGGACCCGCAAACCGCACCGCAAGAAATCGCCGCTGGCCTCGGATTATTTCGGGGAATGCTAGTTGTGCACCTGCGCAGGCAGGTGCCCATCTCCCAAAGGTGCGCTTAGACGGACTGGTCCTAGATGGACCCCTGCCTGCGCAGGGGCACCCAATCAAACGACCGTGGCTTCCCCAGCCTGTGACCGCGCATATTCCTGCGTGCCCTCGGTCAGCACTTCGTCCCCCTCGACAATCTCGGCGATCCGGATGTCCGGCAACCCGGCAATCCGGTCATAGACCGGCTTGAAATCCGTCTCCACCGTCACCCGCAGCAGCTCGTCGAGGCTGGGGATGACGAAATAGTTCTGCTGATAATCGTCGATCCGATATTCCGTGCGCAGCACCCGTTCCAGATCGAACAGGATGCGGTTGGGGCTCGGATCGTCGAGCGCAAAGACGCTTTCGCCATAGCTGGAGACGATGCCCGCGCCATAGATGCGCAGGCCCTCGTCCTCCTGGATCAGACCGAATTCCACCGTATACCAGTAGAGCCGGGCGAGCTGCTTCAGCGTGCCATATTTCAGCGCCCTGAGCCCGCCGCGGCCATAAGCCACCATATAGTCGGCAAAGCGCTGGTCGGCGAGCATCGGCACATGGCCGAAGACATCGTGGAAAATATCCGGTTCCTGCAGATAGTCCAGCTGGTCGCGCCGGCGGATGAAGTTGCCGGAGACAAAACGCCGGTTGGCAAGATGGTCGAAAAACACATCATCGGGCACCAGGCCCGGCACCGCCACCACCTGCCAGCCGGTGGCGTCCATCAGGATGCGGTTGAGCTCGTCGAAATCGGGAATGCCGGGCTGCGACAGATTCAATATGTCGATGCCCTTCAGAAAGGCCTGCGAGGCGCGGCCCGGCAGCATCTTCTGCTGGCGCGCGAACAAGATATCCCAGGTCTCGTGGTCTTCCTGCGTATAGCTTTGCCAGTCCTGGTCGATTGTCCAGTCGGCATTTGCGTGCGCTGGCGGCTTGTCATAGACATGGGTTTCGGTTTGGGGCTTGCTGGACATGGGCGTATCTTAACGCAAAAAAGGTTTCAATGGCAACTAATTTGCTTATATTCCTGAAACGCGGAGCGCTTGCGCTGGCCGCGATCGTTGCGCTTTACCTGATGGCCGCCCTCGCCGGCAGCCTGCTGCCCGCTAATCCGGACTGGCAAAGCCCTGACGACGGTATCGAACTGTTCGTCGAGAGCAACGGTCTGCACACCGGGATCGTCATGCCGATCTGGAGCGATGTCCACGACTGGACGCCGCTGGTGCGGCCGGAGGATCTCGCTGATCCGTCGCGCTACGGCAGCCATATCCTGGTCGGCTGGGGCCATGAAGGCGTCTATCGCAACACCCGCGAGTGGCAGGACCTGCGCGCCAGCGACGCAATGAGCGCGATTTTCGGCAGCGACCACGTGCTTATCCACGTCGATCACCTACAATATCCACAGGCTTATCCCCCATATCGCCGCCGCCTGAAAGTCAGCGCCGCAGAATATCGCAAGATCGCCGCCGCGATCGAGGAAAAATTCCTGCTCGACGACCAGTATCGGTCGCAGCCTTCGCCGGGCTATGGCGCCTCGGACCTGTTCTACCGCTCGCACGGCCATTACAGCGCCTTCCACACCTGCAACAACTGGACCAGTGAAGTGCTGCAGCAGGCCGGCATCCGCACCGGCCTGTGGACGCCGTTCCAGGGCGGCGTGATGCGCTGGTTTCCGGACAGCGGCACCAGCCGCTAGCCGCCCATAACCGCCCGCAAGCCGCTGCTGTCCCGGACCGTCACAAATCCGTAGCCCGGTTCGATCATCCCCGCGGCCTCCAGCCCGGCCAGCGCCTTGCCCAGCGACACCCGCGACACCCCCACCAGATCGGCCAGATCCTGCTGCGTCGCCATGATCCGCGCGCCGTCCTGCTGATCGCCGCACAGCTGCAGCAGCGCCTGCGCCAGTCTTTGCGGCACCGACAGATTGCGACTCGATTCGATCAGGTTGAACGCCTGCTGCACGGTCAGCGCCATGGTCTTGAGCAGCAGCCGGGTCACCGCCGGATCTGAATCCATCAGGCTCTGCAATTCCTTGTCCCCGATCCGGATCAGCTGGCAATCCGACCCGGCAATGGCGTCGACAGTGCGCGGAAACTCGCCGAGAAAGGCCAATTCGCCAAAAGTCTCGCCAGCCCCGATCAGGGCAAAGAGCGTCAGCCGCCCGTCCATGCCATAGCGCCCGATCTGCACCGACCCGCTCTCGACATACCAGAATTCGCGCGCCGGGTCGCCGCGCTGCTGGATGATCTGTCCCCTGTCGAAATAGCGCCTCTTGCCGCGCGCCAGCAAATCGGCGCGAACCATGTCGGGAAGCGCCATGACAAAGCCGGTTCCGGCGATCGGAGAGGCCGTCGTCATAAATAGCCGTGCAATTGATAACTTATTTGCATTTGACCATCTCTACATCCGCTATCGCATCCTCGCAAGCAATGGAGAGGGAGAAAGAGGATGCGACCTGAACTTCTGGCAATCACCGGCATATTTCTTGGCTTCGGCCTGCTCGAATTTTTTCGCACCAGGCTGTTCCGCAAGCCGGAGCAGACCCGCGATGATGCTCTTGTCGAAATCATTGGGTCCTTCGTGCTGCTCGCCATCACCCAGCCCGCCATCTTTCTCGCCACCCAGTTCATCCTCGCCAGCGTCGCACCGCAATGGCAGGACGCGCTCGCCGGCATCCCGCTGATCGCCGCGATCGCGCTGTTCCTCGTCCTCGACGACATGATGCAATATTGGTGGCACCGCCTTTCGCACAGCGTGCCTTTTCTCTACAATCTGCACCGGTCGCACCACAATGCCCGCTACATGAGCGTTCGCCTCGTCTACCGGAACAATATCTTCTATTATCTGACCATGCCCAGCATCTGGTTTTCCGGCGCGCTGATCTATCTCGGGCTTGGCTGGGTCTATGTCGGCTATATCATCGTCAAGATGGCGGTGATCGTCGGCGCCCACAGCGATGTCGCCTGGGACGCGCCGCTCTACCGGATCAAATGGCTGTCACCGGTCATGTGGCTGGTCGAGCGCACCATCTCCACCCCCGCCACGCATCACGCCCATCATGGCCGGCACAAGAGCGACGGCGTGACCCATTACAAGGGCAATTTCGGCAATCTGCTGTTCTTCTGGGATGTCCTGTTCGGCACCGCCCATATCACCCGCCGCTATCCCGAAAGCTACGGCGTCGAAAATCTCGCCCCCGCCACCCTGGGCCAGCAACTGGCCTGGCCGATCTTTCCGGAGAATCGGGAAGGCGGCCACGGGGTCCGGGAACTGGCGGAGATCGAGGCCGCTGCCAAAATATAAGGCAAGCCCGTCACTCTCCCGCGAATTCTAGCGACCAATAACCATGAACGGGGCCCAAAATGCCGGATGAAGCGCGCCGTCAGACCGCGCCCGGACAGAGGCAATCGCGCGTTGCAGGGATTGCGGTGCCGAGAAACCTTTCCCGGCGAATTTCAGTGTCTCGACCGTCAGCAGTCTCGCAATATCGTCCTGCACAATCCAGTGGGTCGCCAATATATGGCGCCCGCCCGCCCGCATGAAGGCTTCTGCCAGACCGGACAATCCGGGATCATCCGGGCCGATCGAAGCCGCGCTGTTGCATGCCGACAGGATCACCCATTCGGCCGGCAGCGACAATCTGGCAATTTCGGACACGGTCAGCAGTCCGTCAGACTGATCATCAGGTGCGACCAGCAAAGCCGGTTCCTTGAGTCCTTCCAGCTCGCCGGAGACCAGCCCATGGGTGGCGAAGGCGATGATCGATTCCGGCGGCACCACCATCGCGGAGATTGCCGTCTCGGTCGCATCCGGCCCCAGCAACAATGCGCTTTCCCTGCCACCGATGATGGCCGCAAGATCGCGCAACTCCCCGTCACTGGCGGACAATGCGGGCAGATCGGCAACCAGGCGCGCGTCGCTGGCCGACCGCGATGCAAGGGTTTGATAGTCATTCTTGCCGCTGGATGCCGCCCCGATGCCCAGAAAAAGTTCGACATTGCCGAGCGTTTCGGTACCCCCTGCCCGTTTCAGAAACTGGACCGAGGGAAGCTGGGCCAAGCCGATCCTGTCGATCAGAAAATGGGAGGCTGCCTGGCCATCAGGGCCTGTCTCTTGCGCAGACAATAGAGAGAATGGCAGCGCATCCAGCGCTCCGTTGGCGACATAATATAGTTCCGATCGCTCGGCCAACAGGTCGGCAGGCAGTGCGCCCAGCAGGCCATCATATAATTTTTGCGCGGCCACCTCGTCAAATTTGGTCTGCGCCGCGGTCAGCGGGTTCACGGAGGTCCGAATGCGATCGACATATGCTTTCGCATCCTGCGCCGAAAGCTCCGAGAGCACAGCGACGCTCTGGTCGGCATCGACATAGAAAACCGCAATCTGGTCATTCAGCTCTGCGGCCATCAGCAACGCCGAGCTTTCGCTCAGGGCGGCATGGACATCGGCAACCGCCAGCGGCTCGAATGTCTGAACCGGCAAATATCTTGTCAGACCGGCTGCCTTGATCTGCTGTTCGGCGCTTGCCATTTTGCGATCGATTTCGGCGACCGCCGCGACGTCGTCGGCCAGGGAAAATTCGGCTTTCGCATTGCCGATACGGCTGCTCGCCGCATCGAGCAGAGCGCTGCGCTGGGACCGCAGGTCAGCATATTGACGCACAAGATCGGCATCCTTCTGATCCAGATCCTTGGTCGGTGTGTCGGGCTGCGGAATCGAATCCAGTCTGCTGAAGGCGACATATTGCAGCGCCAGAAAACTGGTCTCGAGATCCTCCCCGGCACGCAGCAGAACCTCGGCGAGATAGGCAAAGGTGGCGCGCTCTCGCTGGCCAATGGTGCCATTTTGCGAAAGGCTCAGGTTGCGTTGCATGACCAGCAGCAACGCCTTCGCCTCGCGGGTCAGCTCCGCTGCCGATCGCAGTTGCAGGCGACTGTCGATGGCAAGCGCCATTGCCTTGGTGGCGAGAACGTCCGGATGTTCGGCAACCAGCGCCTGCGATTGCAAGGCGACAGCCTGGGCAACCGCCTCGCGGGCAATATCAAGCCGGTCGGCTCTCAGGGCAATGGAAGCCAGTCCGATATAGGATCCGGCCCGGTCACGGTGAAATTCCGGAAGCTTGGAATCGGAGATCAGAGCAACCGCCCGCTGCTCGGCCAGCGCTTCATCATAGCGTCCCAGTTGCGACAATGCGGTTGCCCGATAGGTGCGGGCGAGCAGCGTCCGGTCCGATTCAGCGCCCAATTGCTCGACCAGGATCGGCAGCGCCGCGTCAAGAAAGGTGATCGCATCGGCATAGTCGCCTTTTGCGATCAGCGCGCTGGCATAAATCGACCGGATCGCTGCGCTATTCTGGGTCGGCGCACCGGCAGCCTTTTCCTGCACTTCAAAGGCCCGCCGTGCGAAATCGAGCGCATCATTGGGACGGCCTTGCCGGTACAGCAGGCTGGCCATATTGGCGAGCATGTTGCCATTCGAGGGATGGTCCGCCGGCAATATCTCCCGCATCTTCGCCAGGCCGTCGCGACCCGCTGCAATGGCCGCATCGGTCTGCCCGGCTTGGTAAAGATAGACGATCCGGTTGGCGAGCCATACCGGCGTATCGACCGGTACCGGATCCAGCGACAGCGCCATATCGGTTGCACGCTGGTTATATTCCAGCGCCGCGGCCAGATTGCCCTGCTCCAGTTCGCTGGCGGCCACATTGTTGAGCGCGGTGGCAAGCTCAAGATGCGGCTTGCCCGCGGCTTTTTCCTCCCAGAAAGCCAAGGCATCGAGGAAGTTCTTGCGCGCCTTTTCATGCTCGCCTTTGTAATTATAGATAACCGCCAGGTCCGATCGCACCTTGATCAGATCGGCCCGTGCCGCTTCCCCCGCTTCGGCCAGGGAGGCTTCCGCTGGCTGGAACGCCGAAAAGGCCTGCTCGACATCGCCAAGATGGAAATAGGCCTGACCAATTAAATGGTGCACACGCCCGACCGATCGCGGATCGGGGCTGTCCGGTGTCAGCGCTTCCTCGAGCAGCAGCTTGCGACGCGCCAGAGACGCCGAAGGATCGACCGAAGCATCGGCCTCTTCTTCCGCATCGATCCGCTGGGCAAGCGTGCTGACAGCGGCCGATGCTGATGTTTCGGAATTCTGGGCGGATGCCGGAGAAGCCATCGCCCCGACCTGAGCCAAACCAAGAAATACAGAGGCGAATGCCGGTTTGTTCACCACAGCGCTAAGTTTCGACACCAAAATATTTCCCCCTTGACGGACAATCTACACTTGGGCCCAGGACTGTCAATCCGATCCCGCTGCCTTCACCATTTCTGCCCAGGCCGCCTCGTCGATCACCTCGATCCCCAGCTCTGCCGCCTTCTTCATCTTCGATCCCGCGCCCGGCCCGGCGACCAGCAGATCGGTCTTCGCGCTCACCGACCCCGAAGCCTTGGCCCCCAGTGCCTCGGCCTGCGCCTTGGCCTCGTCGCGACTCATCGTCTCCAGCTTGCCGGTAAAGACTATGGTCTTGCCGCTCACCGCGCTTTCGCGGGTCTCAACAATATAATCCGGCGGCGACACCTCGCTCAGCAGATCGTCCCACACCGCGCGATTATGCGGTTCATGAAAGAAATCAGCCAGCGCCTGCGCCACGGTGGGGCCGACGCCGTCGATCGAGACAATCTCCGCCCAGGCAGCATCCCCTTCCGGGCTCTCATCTCCGTTCGTGTCGAGCGAAGTCGAGACAGCGGTGGTCTCCTCTCCGTTCGTGTCGAGCAAAGTCGAGACACTTTGCCCTGCCTCGTCTCTCGACTGCGCTCGAGACGAACGGTATTCCTCGGAACCCTGCGCCATCTCTGCAATTTCCCGCAACCGCTGGAGAGTCCGGAAATTCTTCAGCAAATCCCGCGCCGTCACCGTGCCGATATGCCGAATCCCCAGCCCGAACAGCAAGCGCGCCGCATCCGGCTGCCGTTTCTTTTCCACAGCCGCCAGCAGATTATCCACAGACTTGTCCTGCCACCCTTCGCGCGCCAGAATCTCCGCGCGATGCTTGCGTAGGCGGAAAATATCCGCCGGACTCTCGATCAGACCCGCCTCGATAAATTCGGCGATGCTCTTCTCACCCAGTCCGTCGATATCCAGCGCCGCGCGCGAGACAAAATGGGCCAGACGCTGAAAGCGCTGCGCCGGGCAGATCAGGCCGCCGGTGCAGCGGACATCGACCTCGCCTTCTTCGGCCACCGCTTCGCTGTCGCAGATCGGGCAATGGTCGGGGAAATGCCAGGGCTCGCGCTTTTCGTCGCGGGTCAGGTTTTCCACCACCTGCGGGATCACATCGCCCGCCCGCTGGATCACCACTCGGTCGCCGGGCCGCACCCCGAGCCGGCCAATCTCGTCACGATTGTGCAGCGTCACATTGGATACCACGACGCCGCCGACGGTGACGGGCTTCAGCCGTCCGACCGGAGTCAGCTTGCCGGTGCGCCCGACCTGGATATCGATACTCTCCAGCGTCGTCTGCGCCTGCTCGGCAGGAAATTTATGCGCAATCGCCCAGCGCGGTGACTTGGCGACAAAGCCCAGCCGTTGTTGCCAGTCGAGCCGGTCGACCTTGTAGACCACGCCGTCGATATCATAAGCCATGTCCGCCCGTTCCGCCTCGATATGGCGATAATGGGCCAGCATCTCCTCGAGACTTTCCATCCGCTTGACCAGCGGCGACACCGGCACGCCCCAGCTGGCGATCGCCTCCATCACCCCGAGCGAAGTGTCGGCCGGCAGTTCGCTGTGCACGCCCCAGCCATGCGCCCAGAATTTCAGCGGCCGCTTGGCGGTAATATTGGCATCCTTCTGCCGCAGCGAGCCCGCGGCGGCGTTGCGCGGATTGGCAAACTGGCGGACCTTTTCGGGATCGAATTCCACCCCCTTGGCCTCCGCCTCGGCCCGGCCCTCGTCCATCAGCCGCTCGTTAAGCCCGGCAAAATCCGACTTGGCCATATAGACCTCGCCGCGGATCTCGAACAGATCGGGGACGGGAGGGGACGTGTGCTCCCGCGCAGGCGGGAGCCCATCTCCCGATATCTCCTCGGCAGCACCATCGGGAGATGGATCCCCGCCTTCGCGGGGACACAGACTCGTCGCAATATCCCCAATCATCCGCACATTGGCAGTAACATCCTCCCCCACCTGCCCGTCCCCGCGCGTCGCCGCCAGCACCAGCTCGCCCTTCTCGTAGCGCAAAGAGCAGGACAGGCCGTCAATCTTGTCCTCCGCCGTCACCGCCACCGGCGCGCCCTCGTCCAGATTCAAAAACCGCCGCACCCGCGCCAGCCATTCGGCAATATCCTCGTCGGCAAAGCCGTTATCGAGGCTGTACATCCGCTGTTCGTGCGCGACCTTGGACAAAGGCGAAGCCGCCACCGCCGCGCCGACCAGCTTGTTCGGACTGTCATCCCGCACCAGATGCGGGAAAGCCTGCTCCAGCTCATTGTTCCGCTTGACCAGCGCATCATAGTCCGCATCGGAAATTTCCGGTGAATCCTCGGCATGATAGAGCCGGTTATGCTTGGCAATCTTGCGCGCCAGACGCATCAATTCATTGGCGGCATCGGCTTCGGAGAGTTTTTGAGTCACTTGGGCCGCTCTTTTTCAGAAATTGATCGGGGTGAGATTGCCTACAGCCAGTTCGCTGCGCGAGCAATGCTGTCGCATTACAACCACCCCAACCCCTCCTTTAAAAAGGAGGGGCTTAGGAGCGCGCACCGGTTTGCTGGCAACTATGGTGAGGTTTTCAATCACTAAAGCCCCTCCTCTTCAGAAGTTTCAGGTCGATCAGTCCCCCGGACTGATCTGAAACGGCCGGGGGCCGTTTCACCTGAAACTGGGTTTGGGGTGGTGCTGGCTTGGCGTCTCAGCCACCGATCAGGAATCTCGTCCAATGTGCGCAACAACGCCTCCAAAACCCCCTCCATATTCCCCATCACATCGCGATTCCCAAACCGCACCGTCCGATATCCCTTGCGCCGCAACCGATCATCGCGTTTGAAGTCAGAATCAACATCATGCGTATCCCCGTCAACTTCCACAATCAGCTTTTTCAGCGGACAGAAAAAATCCGCGATATAGTAGTCAATCACCGCCTGTCGCCGGAACTTGTGGCCCCTAAGCTGCGATCCCGAAAGATGGCGCCACAACCGCTTTTCCGGTTCCGTCGGATTGCGCCGCATCTCCCTCGCCCGAGCAAGAAGCGTCGCGCGGTCGGTCACAATCTTAGCCCCTCCTCTTCAGAGGAGGGGTTGGGGTGGTGGCGATGCGACAGCATCGCTCGCGCAGCGAAAGAAGGCGTTGCCGCAGGAAATGCATGGAAAACCATGGGGACGGCTCTTTGCCGAGAGAAACCACCCCAACCCCTCCTTTAAAAAGGAGGGGCTTACACCGCCCGAAACCTCCAAGACCCGGAGCAGTCGGCATCCTCACTCAAACCCCCTCCAGCAACCGATCCGCCTGCGCTCTCGCCTCATCCGTCACATCCGCACCTGAAAGCATCCGCGCAATCTCCTGCCGCCGGCCCTCGTTGTCCAGCGCCCGGACATCGGTGCGCGAGACGGTGCCGCTGAGCGACTTGTTGATCAGCATATGGGCATCGCCCTTGGAGGCGACCTGCGGGCTGTGGGTGACGACCAGCAGCTGCGCGCCCTTCGCCAAGCGCGACAGGCGGTCGCCGATCGCCGAGGCGACTGCACCGCCGACGCCGCGGTCGACTTCGTCGAAAATGATCGATTTCAGACCATATTCTTCCGCCAATGCCACTTTCAGGGCGAGAATGAACCGCGAAAGCTCGCCACCGGAGGCGATTTTGCCCAATGGTGCCAGCGGCGCCCCCGGGTTGGTCGAGATCAGAAACTCGATCCGGTCCATTCCGCTTTTATTCCAATGCTCTTCGGGCAATTCTTCAAGCAAAGTCTCAAACCTTGCCGCATCCAGCTTGAGCGGCGCCAACTCGCCGGCCACCGCCTTGTCCAGCGCCTTCGCCGCCCTGACCCGCTGCATCCGCAGCTTTTCCGCCGCCGCCACATAGCCGGCTTTCGCATTCGCCAAAGATGCTTCCAGGCCTTCCAGCGTCCGCCCGCCATCGCTGATCGCCGCCAGCTTTTTCTCCAGCTCATTCAACAGGTTGGAGAGCTGATCCGGCTCTACCCGGTGCTTGCGCGCCAGCCCCCTGAGATCGAACAGCCGGGTCTCCATATCGTCGAGTCGCTGCGGGTCGAAAGACAGTGCCGCCGCCGCCTCGTTGAGCTTGTCCTCGGCCTCGGTCGCGTCGATGATCGACCGGTCCAGCGCCTCCAGCGCCTCCTTGAGCAAGGGATGATCCTCGGCAATCATATCGAGCCGCCGCGCCGCCGAGCGAAGCGAGGCCAGGCCGCCATTGGAGCCGTCAAAGGCCGAGCGAATTGCCTCGAGATCGCCGGTCAGCTTCTCGCCCTTCATCATCGTCGCCCGTTCCAGCGCCAGCTCCTGCTCCTCGCCGGGTTGCGGCGCAAACTTGCTCAGTTCGGCAACGCTGTGCTCGAGATAGTCGCGATCCTGTTCCGCCGTCTCGACATCCGCTTTCGCCTGCTCCAGCGCGGTTTTCGCCGTCTGCCAGGCATCAAAAGCCTCGCGTACCGCTGCGGCTTCGACACCGGCAAAGGCATCGAGCAGCGCCCTATGCCCCTTGGGGTTGATCAGCCCGCGATCGTCATGCTGGCCGTGAATCTCGATCAGCTGGCTGCCGATCGCGCGCAACAGGGTCGCGGAACAGGGCTGGTCGTTGATAAAGGCCCGGCTGCCGCCGTCGGCCTTGACCGACCGCTTGATGATCAGCGGCTCGCCGGCTTCGATGTCGATATCATTTTCGGCAAGCGTAGCAGCGAGCCTGCTGCCCGCTACGGGCGGCGCAAAACTGGCGGTAACCTGCGCCTTTTCGGTGCCCTGGCGAACCAGGCCACTGTCGGCGCGATTGCCCAGCGCCAGCCCGAGACTGTCGAGCAGAATCGACTTGCCCGCGCCGGTCTCGCCGGTCAGCACGGTCAGGCCCGGCCCGAACTCGAGATCGAGCGCCTCGATCAGCACAATATCGCGGATGGAAAGGGACTGCAGCACAGAGCCCTCTTAAAACAGCTTTACCCTGGCCGCAACGCATTGCAGCATGGGCGAGGCTTAAGTGGTGCCGTACTTGTTGACCAGCTCATAGGCCCGCTCATACCATTTGGTACCGGGATAGTTGGCGCCCAGAACCGCAGCGGTCTTCTTCGCTTCCACCGGAATGCCCAGCGCCAGATAGGATTCGGTCAGACGCATCAGCGCTTCCGGCGTATGGGTGGTGGTCTGATATTTCTCGATCACCGTCCGGAAGCGGATCGTGGCGGCCAGCCACTTGCCGCGCCGCTGGTAAAAACGGCCGATTTCCATTTCCTTGCCGGCAAGATGGTCGTTGACCAGATCCATTTTCAGCTTGGCATCGGCGGCATAGCGCGAATTGGGATAGCGGCGGGCAACCTCGCCAAGCGACGCCAGCGCCTGCTCCGTGATTTTCTGGTCGCGGGTCACATCGCTGATCTGCTCATAATAGCAGAGCGCGATCAGATAATAAGCATAAGGCGCATCCTTGTTCCCCGGATGGATCGACAGGAAGCGACGCGACGATTCGATCGCCTTGTTATAGTCGGCCGCCATATAATAGCTGAAGGCGCTCATCTGCTGCGCACGACGGGCCCAGGGCGAATAGGGGTGCTGGCGTTCGACTTCATCGAACAGCGCCGCAGCAATCTTGTACTGGCCGCGATCCAGACGCTCTTTCGCAGCATTGTAGAGCGTGTCCACATCGCGCGCGACATAGCGCGTGTCGGTGCCGCCACCGCCGCTGCCACCGCCGAACATCGCACAGCCGGAAAGCATCGTTGCGGAGAGGCCTATCACGGCCCATTTGATCATGTGTTTTCTCATATGGCAGACCTCTTAACCGCTTGTTTTCATCCAGCCAAGAATAAAGCAAAAAAAGCGGCTGGACGGATAGACACTCCGTGTTCGCTTGCAGCTTTACCAGACATTAATCCGCCGTCCTTGGTTGAAATTTTTCCCCGGGGAAACCGGTGTCAGCCACATGCGGCCCCGGGGCAAGCGGATAAAAAAAGGGCCCGGATCGCTCCGGGCCCCATTTTGATTGATTTGGCAAAATCTAGTCTTCGGTGATCGAAGCCGGCAACGGAATATCGCCGCCGCCTTCATTCTTCGGGCCATCGTTGTTCCGGCCGCGTCCGCCGCCGTCACGGCCACGTCCGCCACCATCGCGTCCGCGACCACCGCCATCACGGCGTGGGCCACCGCGTGGCTTGTCGCCGCGCGGTTCGCGTGCAGGACGGGTGTCCTCCAGCTCTTCACCGCTTTCCTGGTCGACAACGCGCATCGAGAGGCGAACCTTGCCGCGCTGGTCGATCTCGAGAACCTTGACCTTGACTTCCTGGCCTTCGCTCAGAACGTCGGAGACCTTCTCAACCCGCTCATTCTTGATTTCCGAGACGTGGACGAGACCGTCCTTGCCGCCCATGAAATTCACGAATGCGCCAAAGTCCACCAGGTTGACGACCTTGCCGTCATAGACCTTGCCGACTTCCGCTTCTTCGACAATGCCCTTGATCCATGCGATCGCCGCATCAATCTGGGACTTGTCGGAAGAGGAAACCTTGATCAGGCCTTCGTCGTCGATATCAACCTTGGCGCCGGTTTCCGCAACGATTTCACGGATCACCTTGCCGCCGGTGCCGATCACTTCACGGATCTTTTCTTTGTTGATCTGCAAGGTTTCGATACGCGGAGCATGTTCGGACATTTCGGTACGAACCGATGAAAGCGCCTTGCTCATTTCACCGAGGATATGCGCACGACCGCCGCTGGCCTGTTCCAAAGCAGACTTCATGATTTCCTGCGTGATGCCGGCGACCTTGATGTCCATCTGCAAGGACGTGATACCCTTTTCGGTACCCGCGACCTTGAAGTCCATGTCGCCGAGATGATCTTCGTCGCCGAGGATGTCGGACAGAACCGCAAAATCTTCGCCTTCGAGGATCAGGCCCATCGCGATACCGGAAACCGGGCGCGTCAGCGGCACACCGGCATCCATCATCGCCAGCGAACCGCCGCAGACGGTCGCCATCGAGGACGAGCCATTGGACTCGGTGATGTCGGACAGCACGCGGATGGTGTACGGAAAATCTTCCACTGTCGGCAATACCGGACGGAGCGCGCGGAATGCGAGCTTGCCGTGGCCGGTTTCGCGGCGGCTGGTAAAGCCGAAACGACCGACTTCACCGACCGAATAAGGCGGGAAGTTATAGTGCAGCATGAAGTTGGTGTAGCTCAGACCGTCGAGTCCATCGATCATCTGCTCGGCGTCCTTGGTGCCCAGGGTCGTGGTCACGATTGCCTGTGTTTCACCGCGGGTGAACAGAGCCGAACCGTGGGTCCGTGGCAGCAGGCCAACCATGGCTTCGATCGGGCGGACCTGATCGAGCTTGCGGCCATCGATACGGGTGCCATCCTTGAGGATCGCGCCGCGAACGATTTCGGCTTCCAGCTTCTTGACCATCTTGCCGGCGGTCATCTGGGTCTGGCCGTCTGCGTCGGCGTATTTTTCCTTGGCCTTCTCGCGAACCGCGTTCAGGGCGTTGCTACGCTCCGACTTGTCGGTCTTCTTGTAGGCCGCAGCGATATCTTTTCCGACCAGCTTGCGCAGGTCTTCCTTGATCGCGCTATTGTCTTCGCCGGCATCGAGCTGCCAGGGTTCCTTGGCAGCCTGTTCAGCCAGATCGATGATGAGACCCGCAACCTGCTTCGACGCATCATGCGCGAATTGCACGGCACCAAGCATGACTTCTTCAGACAGCTCCTGTGCTTCGGATTCAACCATCATCACAGCGCCCATGGTGCCAGCGACGACCAGGTCGAGTTCGCCCTTGGCGACTTCTTCCATCGACGGGTTCAGTTGATATTCGCCTTCCTTGTAACCGACGCGAGCGGCACCGATTGGTCCCATGAACGGAACGCCGGAAATGGTCAGCGCAGCGGATGCCGCAACCATCGCCAGAATGTCGGGCTCGTTAACGCCATCATAGCTCATCACCTGACAGATCACGTTGATTTCGTTGTAGAAACCTTCGGGGAATAGCGGACGGCAAGGACGGTCGATCAAACGCGATGTCAGCGTTTCCTTTTCCGTCGCGCGGCCTTCACGCTTGAAGAAGCCACCCGGGATACGACCGGCGGCTGAGAATTTTTCCTGATAGTGGACGGTGAGCGGAAAGAAATCCTGCCCTTCGCGTACCGACTTGGCGGCAGTGACTGCGCACAGCACAACCGTTTCGCCGAGGGTCGCGAGAACCGCGCCATCAGCCTGACGGGCAATACGGCCCGTTTCGAGGGTGAGGGTCTGTCCGCCCCACTCCATTTCAACTTTCTTGATATCAAACATTCGTATTTTCCTTTGTCCCGCCTGCCCTATGCAGTGCGGGGGCTTTCTTGTGTCCAGCAATCCGGCTGAACAGCGGTTCGGGGTGACTTTCACCCCCCTTGCTTGGCTTATCCTCGCCTTATTGCGAGAACTGGCCGGCCTGTTCCCCTGCGAAGGCAGGGGTCCATCTCCCACATTTGCGTCTAATGGCACTGTCTGGAGATGGGCACCTGTCTACACAGGTGCACAAAGTGAAAACGGCCCCACTCAGGGGGCCGCCTTCAAAATTCCTACTTACGCAGACCAAGATCCTTGATCAGCTTGGCATAGCGCTCGACATCCTTCTTGCGAAGATAGTCCAGCAGGCTGCGCCGCTTGTTGACCATCATCAGCAATCCACGACGCGAGTGATTGTCCTTGTGATGGCCCTTGAAATGCTCGGTCAGGTTCACGATCCGCTCGGTGAGCACGGCAACCTGGACTTCCGGGGAACCGGTGTCACCCTCGGTCTGGGCGAATTTCTTGATCAGTTCCTGTTTTTTTTCTGCGGTAATCGTCATATAATTTTTCCTTCGAACATCATTCACATATTGAACCCGCGAACCACCCTTACGGTGCCATCAACAAGCTCGGCCAGCGCAACCGGAGAACCCTGGTTCTCTGTCGCCAGAAAAAGCCCGTTGAGTGCGGGGTTCCCGATCATTTCCTGTCCGTCCAGCGTCATGCCTTGCCGAAGCAGTTTTGCCTGATCAGGAGTGAGGTCAAAAGCCGGGATGTCGTCCAGCCCTGCCTCCAGCGGCAAAAGATAGTCTGTAATGTCCGCGCCCTTACCAATTTCGTTGAGTTTGTCCAGCGAAATCGCCCGTTCCAGAGTGAAGGGACCGGCCTTGGTCCTCCTTAACATGGTGACATGGCCGACCGTATCAAGGGCCCGCGCGATATCACGGGCGAGCGAACGGATGTAGGTGCCCTTGGAGACGGTGGCGGAAAGGGTGATTTCTTCTATTTCCTCCCCGTGCGCAGCATGGGGAGGGGGACCAGCGATAGCTGGTGGAGGGGCCCCCGTACTATTCGGCCCCTCCACCACGCCTTCGGCGCGGTCCCCCTCCCCAAAGCTTCGCTTCAGGGAGGAAATGGAAATAGCAAAGATCGTCACCCCCCGCAGCTTCATATCCACGTCCACACCAGCGCGCGCCAGATCATAGGCCCGCTTGCCGTCGATCTTCAGGGCCGAATATTTGGGCGGTATCTGCTCGATCGGGCCCGTGAATCGCGGCAATATCGCTTCCACTTCCGCCAGCGTCGGTCGATGGTCGGATGTCTCCGTAACCGCCCCCTCGACGTCCAGCGTCTCGGTCTCCGTCCCGAAACCGATCGTAAACTCATAGATTTTCGAAGCATCCAGCATCCGTCCGCACAGCTTGGTGGCCTCGCCGATCGCGATCGGCAGGACCCCCGTCGCCAGCGGGTCCAGCGTCCCGCCATGGCCGACCTTCAGCTTATCCTTGCCCATGCCGAGCAAGCCCGCCTCCCGCAAATTGCGCTTCACCGCTCCGACCGCCTGGGTCGAGCCGAGTTCCAGCGGCTTGTCCAGTATGATCCAGCCGTGCGGTTTCAACGCGCCCACTCTTCTTTCAGCAACCCAAACACCGCCGTGTCCCGCACATAGCCGGTCCAGGTGATCCGGTTCCTGCGCAGCGTGCCCTCGTGCTTGGCGCCCAGTTTCAGCACCGCTGCCATCGAGCGTTTGTTGCGGGTATCGACGCGAAATTCGATACGGGTGAAGCCTTGCGAAAAGACATGATCGATCATCAGCTTCTTCATGCTGTCGTTAAAGCCGATGCCGCGCACGGAGGGCGCAATATAGGTGCCGCCGATTTCCGTCACTTTGGTCTTGGGATCAGGATTGATATAATTGGTCATCCCGACCAGCTGGCCGGTCTCGCGGTTAATGACGGCAAAGCGGACCCAGTTACTGGTATCGTGAAAGGCCTCGATCGCCTTGTCGAAATTCTCGTCGAGCATGGACACCGGGTATATCTCCCAGATCTCCTGATCCTCCGCGCAGGCCGCGCGCAGCGGTTCGAGATGATGTTCGGCAAGCGGTTCGAGCCGCACCGGCCCCTGCTCCAATATTGTCGACAGTTCAGCCATTCAGCCGCTCCCGGAAATGTTTCCGGCAGAGCGCCAGATAGCTTTCATTGCCGCCAATTTCGGTTTGTGCGCCGGCGGCAATCGCCCTGCCCACCTCGTCAATCCGCAGGTTCATCGTCGCCTTGCGGCCGCATTCGCAGACCGCCTTCAGTTCCACCAGACTGTCGGCAATCCCCAGCAGCTTCGCCGAGCCGGGAAACAGGTTGCCCTGAAAGTCGGTCCGCAGGCCATAGCAAAGCACCGGAATGCCCATTTCATCGGCGATGCGCGCGAGCTGCCAGACCTGACTTTCGGTCAGAAACTGCGCTTCGTCGATCATCACGCAAGCCAGTTCGCCTTGCTCATGCTCCTCGCCTATCGCGCCAAACAAGTCCGTGTCCTCGCCAAAGCGATGGGCATCGGCATGGAGACCGATCCGCGAGGCAATGGCGCCGAAGCTCGCCCGGTTATCGATCGCGGCGGTCCACAGCATCACCTTCATGCCGCGCTCGCCATAGTTGAAGGCCGCCTGCAGCAGATTGCTCGACTTGCCGGCGTTCATCGACGCATAATAGAAATAGAGCTTGGCCATAGGTACCGCTTCATAACCGTTCGGGCTGAGCCTGTCGAAGCCCATTTGCGTCCTGAAACCGTCCTTCGACAGGCTCCGGACGAACGGGATTATTCGCCGTCAGATTCCTTCGACAGATCCTGCGCCACCTTGGGATTGTTGAGCAGGCTTTCGATATGCTCGGCTGTATCAAAGCTCTCATCGGCCAGGAATTTCAGCTTCGCCGCATATTTCATCTGCACCCGCTTCGCGACTTCCTTCTGGAAGAAGGCGGTATTGGTCCGCAGCGCCTTCAGCACATCGGCCTCATTCGCCCCGAGCAGCGGCTTCACGAACACCGTGGCATGGCGCAGATCGGGAGACATGCGCACTTCGGTGACGCTGACGCTGTGCGAGGTCAGCACCACATCATGCACCTCGCCGCGCATCAGCAGTTCCGACAGGATATGCCGGACCTGCTCACCGACGCGCAGCAGGCGGACCGAACGGCCTTCGGGAGATGTATCGTTATATTTTGCCACAATAATAAAGCCTCAAATTCGTCATGCCGGGCCTGTTTCGGTGCTGTGAACACAGGATCCGAAACAGGCCCGGGATGCCAATTTTATCAGAGAACCCGTTCTTTCTCCGTGACCTGGAAGACTTCGAGCATATCGCCTGGCTTGATATCGTTGGTATCTTCCAGAACCGCACCGCATTCCATGCCGGCCCGAACTTCCTCGACATCGTCCTTGAAGCGGCGGAGCGACGCGATGGTCGTTGCGCTGACAATGACATCGTCGCGGGTAAGACGAGCGAACAGGCCCTTGCGCAGTGCCCCTTCGGTAACCAGCAAGCCGGCTGCCTTGTCTTTCTTGCCCGACTTGAACACGTCCTTGACTTCCGCACGGCCGACCACATTCTCGATCTTCTCGGGACCCAGTTCCCCGGCCATTTCAGCGCGGATATCGTCGGTCAGATCATAGATGATGTCGAAATATTTGAAGCGGACACCGTCGCGCTTGGCGATTTCACGCGCCTTGGCATTGGGACGAACATTGAAGCCGATGATCGGCGCCTTGCTCGCACCAGCCAAAGTCACATCCGATTCCGTGATCGCGCCGACGCCGCTGTGCAAAATGCGCACCTTGATATCGTCGTTCGAAATCTTGTTCAGCGCCTGCACGATCGCTTCGGTCGAACCCTGCACGTCGGCCTTGACCAGCACAGGGAATTCCACAGCGCTGTTGGCAGCGGCAGAGAACATATTTTCCAGACTGGTCGGTGCCTGCGTGGTCCGTTTCAGCTTCTCCTGTTCAGCACGATAGGCAGCCACTTCACGGGCACGGCCTTCGTTCTCGACCACGGTCAGTTTGTCACCGGCAGACGGAACACCCGATATGCCCAGCACTTCCACTGGCGTGGACGGTCCTGCTTCCTTGACCTGCTGTCCCTTGTCGTCGATCATCGCACGGACCTTGCCGGTCTGTGAGCCAACCACAAAGACATCGCCGCGTTTCAGCGTACCGCGTTCGATCAGAACAGTGGCCACCGGCCCGCGCCCGATATCCAGCTTCGCCTCAACCACTGCGCCTTCGGCAGGACGGTCGGGACGCGCTTTCAGTTCCAGCAACTCGGCCTGGACGTGAATCTTGTCCATCAGCTCTTCGAGCCCGATTTTCTTGAGCGCCGAAACTTCGGCATCCAGAACGTCACCGGACATTTCCTCGACGATGATTTCATGCTCCAGCAAACGGGTGCGGACCGTTGTCGGGTCTGCGCCTTCCTTGTCGATCTTGTTGATCGCCACAATCATCGGCACGCCGGCTGCCTTCGTATGGTTGATCGCCTCGATCGTCTGCGGCATCAGGCCGTCATCGGCTGCTACCACCAGGATCACGATATCGGTGACATTGGCACCGCGCATCCGCATTTCGGTAAAGGCTTCATGGCCCGGCGTATCGAGGAAGGTAACCTTGTCGCCATTCTTCATCGTCACCTGATAGGCACCGATATGCTGGGTTATGCCGCCCGCTTCGCCGGCAACCACATCGGTTCCGCGCAGCGCGTCGAGCAGCGAGGTCTTGCCGTGATCGACATGACCCATAATCGTGACCACCGGTGGACGCGGTTTCAGCGTTTCTTCCGGATCAACATCGGCATTGGTATCGATTTCAACGTCGGACTCCGACACGCGCTGGATATTGTGGCCGAATTCCTCGACCAGCAATTCGGCGGTATCCTGGTCGATCGTCTGGTTGACGGTAACCATCGAGCCCATGTTGAACAGGGATTTGACCAGATCGGCACCCTTTTCGCCCATGCGCTTGGCCAGCTCCTGAACGGTAATGGCTTCCGGCACGATGACAGAGCGGATCTGCTTTTCGCGCGGTTCGCTTGGCCGTCCCGAACGCTGGGCGCGTTTTTCCTTTTCGCGGGCGCGTTTCAGCGCAGCCAGCGAACGAGCCCGGGCCGCGCCGTCTTCGCCGCGCAGTGCCTTGTTGACAGTAAGCTTGCCCGACTGGCGGCGATCGGCGCGATCCTCGCGCCCGACCTTCTGCTTTTCCTTCTCCGGCTTGGGTCGTTTCGGCGATTCCACGGGTGTGAATTTGCGGGCCGGCGGCCGCGCATCGGTTTTCGGCGCAGCGGTCTCCTCGCTGACAGGTTCGGCCACGGGCGGCGCCTCGGCAGCGGCTTTTTCCGCCGCGGCGATATCTTCCTTCGCCTTGCGTGCCTGCTCTTCTTCGGCCTTCCGGTTTTCTTCAGCCCGCTTCTTCTCTTCCGCGGTCTGCTCTTTCTTCTCCAGCGTATCACGCTTGCGCGCTTCCTGCATGGCCTCGAGGCGGGCTTCTTCTGCCTCGCGCAGCAATTTTGCCTGCAATTCCTGACGAGTCAGGCCGTCGTCCACCTTGGGCGCAACGGGCTGTTTCTTCGGGGCCGGCTTGGGAACGGGCTTGGGAGCAGGCGCAGGTGTTTCCTTGACGATTTCCTTCGCCGCTTCCTGTGCGCCGGGCTTGCCGACCAGCTTCTTGCGTTTGACTTCGACCACAACCTTGTTGGTGCGTCCGTGGCTGAACGTCTGTTTGACTTCGCCAGGTTCAACCGACCGCTTCAACCCGAGGGGTTTGCGTGCAGGTTTTGGCGTATCTTTTGTTTCTTCACTCATCGAACAGACTTAATCCTTAAAATAGTAATTACTGCAATCTCTTGCCGGCTTTTTATCACCGGATCACGCAACCTTCATTTCGGCACCATCATCGACTTTACCAGAACCGATAAAGTGAAGCCATCTATTCAGGCTGTGCGAAATCCGCGCCGCCGCGCGCTTGTCGGTTATCCCGATATGTACCACATTCTGGCGGCCCAATGCCACAGAAAGCCCCTGCCGGTCCACTGGCAATATCAGACCGTGAATATTTTCGCCCTCACGGTCACTTCCCACTCGCCAGGCCTGGTCCAGTTTGGCGCAGCCATCGCGGCCAGCGTCGGCTGCATGGAGCAGCATGTGGAGTTCCCCCTGCCGCGCAGCGGTTTCGATCTTCTCCGAACCGGCGAGCAACGTACCGCCGCGCGCTTCCAGACCCAGTCGGTCCAAGGTGGAGCGTTCCAGCGCAGATTCAAGCAGTTCCGCAAGATTTTCCGGAATAGCGAACTGACCGGTCTTGAACGCCCGGGCCAGCGCGCCTTTCAGCTGCCCCTTTGCCTGTGCCGCTTCCAGAGCGGCACGATTGACGCCGATCCACGCGCCCCGGCCCGGAGCCTTCGCGCGCACATCGGGTGCAATCTGCCCGTCGGGACCCATCGCAAGACGCATCAATTGCTCCTGGGGAAGGCTTTCCCCAGTCAATATGCATTTACGATAAGGCGCTTGATCTAGAGGTTTAGACCGCGTCTCATTGGGGGGCTTCCGCATCTGCGTCCTCCCCGGTTTCTTCGGTGGCAGCAGCCGCTGGCTCTTCATCCTCGAACCAGTGCGCGCGAGCGGCCATGATGATCTCGTTGCCCTGCTCTTCGGTCAGGCCATATTTGGCCAGCACGCCATCCGGCTCGGGCTTGCGATTATCGTTCCGGCGACGCGGTTCGGATTTCCGTTTCAGCACCAGCTCGTCGGTCGCCAGGTCGGCAACATCATCGAGAGTCTTGAGACCGGCTTCACCAAGCGTTACCAGCATGGCTTCGGTCAGATGCGGCAATTCGGCAATCGCATCTTCCACACCCAGTTCGGTACGCTTTTCGCGGGCAGCCGCTTCGCGCCGTTCCAGCGCCTCCAGCGCACGGTTCTGCAATTCGGCAGCCAGTTCCTCGTCAAAGCCCTCGATGCTGGAAATTTCTTCCGGCGCGACATAGGCGACTTCTTCGAGTTCGCTGAAGCCTTCGGCAACCAGCAGCTGCGACAGGGTTTCATCGACGTCCAGATCTTCCTGGAACATCTCGGTCCTTGCAGCAAATTCGGCCTGCCGCTTCTCGCTCGAATCGGCTTCGGTCATGATATCGATCGCCAGGCCGGTCAGCTGCGAAGCCAAACGGACATTCTGGCCGCGACGGCCGATGGCGAGGCTGAGCTGGTCGTCGGGCACGACCACTTCGATCCGGCCTTCTTCCTCGTCGATGACCACACGACTGACGGTGGCGGGCTGCAACGCGTTGACCACGAAGGTCGCAATATCTTCCGACCAGGGGATGATATCGATTTTTTCGCCCTGCATTTCCTGTACGACGGCCTGCACACGGCTGCCCTTCATGCCGACGCAGGCGCCGACCGGATCGATCGAGCTGTCATGGCTGATCACACCGATCTTGGCGCGCGAACCGGGATCGCGGGCAGCAGCCTTGATCTCGATGATACCGTCGTAAATTTCCGGCACTTCCTGGGCGAACAGATGCCGCATGAAATCAGGATGAGCGCGGGACAGGAATATCTGCGGGCCACGATTTTCGCGGCGGACATCCAGGATCAGGGCGCGGACGCGATCACCAACCCGGGCGGCTTCGCGCGGAATCTGCTGGTCGCGGCGGATCACGCCCTCGGCGCGGCCCAGATCAACAACGACATGGCCAAATTCGACCGACTTGACGACACCGGTGATGATTTCACCCGCACGGTCCTTGAACTCTTCATATTGCCGCTCGCGTTCGGCATCGCGGACCTTCTGAAAAATGACCTGCTTGGCGGACTGGGCATCGATGCGACCGAGATCGACTTCCGGCAGCGGATCGACGATGAAGTCGCCAACCTTGGCACCGGGCTCGAGCTTCTCTGCCTGCTTGATATCGACCTGCTTGAAATAATCCTCGACCTCGTCGACCACTTCGACAACGCGCCACAAGCGCAGGTCGCCGGTGTTGACATCGAACTTTGCGCGAATGTCATTCTCGGCACCATAGCGGGCGCGGGCGGCCTTCTGGATCGCCTCTTCCAGCGCCTCGATCACGATCGCCTTGTCGATCATCTTTTCCGTCGCAACGGCGGTCGCAATAGCGAGCAATTCGGCTTTATTGGCTGAAATAGCACTGCCCATGATTAGTCTTCCTGTTCTTCTAAAGTCTGTTCTTCAATTTCGTCCGCACCGTCTGCTGAAACCGGAACGGTTGCCGCAATCAGGGCGTCGGTCAGAATCAATTTCGCGCTATGGACATTGGCCAGGGGCGTCTCCTGACTTCCCGTCTCGCGATCGTCAATCTTTATCGTCTCGCCTTCTATGCCTTCCAGCATGCCGCGCAGCTGTTTCTTGCCGGCAACAGCGTCGACCAGATTGATTCTGGCTTCATGGCCGGACCAGTTCTGGTAATCTTTCGCGCGGGTCAGCGGACGATCAATGCCGGGAGAGCTGACTTCCAGCCGATAGGCATGGTCGATCGGGTCCCGGCCTGCTTCCTCCAGATCATCGAACTTCGCCGAGATGCGCCGCGACAGGGCCGCGCAGTCATCAATGCCCAGCTGCCCGGTCTCCGGGCGCTCGGCCATGATCTGCAGGGTCGGCTCTTCCGCCCCGGACACAAATTGTACCCGCACCAGCTCGAAACCCAAAGCATCTGCTTCGGGCTTGATCAGGTTGGTCAGGGTTTCGATATCCGTCAAATCAGTTCCATTTCCAAATGCAAGACCCTCGTTGCCGGCCCCGTCTGGCGCCAGCCCCTTCAAATCTCAAAATGTTGGGATGGATGTTATTTAGGGACAGATTCTGGAAATTGCAACGCCTGATTCAAACCGCGACGATATTATAGACCAGCAGCGCAAGATAGGTGACCAGCAATATCCCCCCTTCCCAGCGGGTGATCTTTCTGCCGGTGGCGGCAAATATCAGCAGCAGCACCGACGCTGCAACCAGCACCGGCAGCCCAAAGCCGGTGATTTCGCCCGGAATGGTGCCGGGAGCAATGATCGCGGTAACGCCGCCAATCAGCAGCAGGTTGAAAATATTGGACCCCAGCACATTGCCGAGCGCAACCGCGCTGGCCCCCTTGTAGGCAGCGATGACCGAGGTCACGAGTTCCGGCAGCGAGGTACCGATCGCGATGACCGTCAGGCCGATAACCGCTTCGCTCATCCCCACCAGACGGGCCAGGTCAACCGCCCCCTCGACCAGCCAGCGCCCGCCGAGCACGATAAGCACGATGCCGAACAATAGCACCGCGATCGACCGCCACAGCGGCTGAACATCGTGCAAATGCGCATCGGAAATTTCCAGCGCTTCCGCTTTTTCGTGCAAGGCGCTGGCACCGGCCGGCTGTGTCTGCTCGGCGCGATAGGCATAGGCAAGATAAGCGAGGAGGATGATCAGAAAGACGATGCCGATGGAGACGGTGATACCCGTCGTGCTGGCCACCAGCCACAGCATGATCGTCGCCACAAGCGCCAGCCCGCCATCGCGCCACAAGGGGCCCCTAGGTACCACGACCGGCAGGATCAGCGACGCCGCCCCCAGAATCATCAGACTGTTGGCGAGGTTGGACCCGACAATATTGCCCCAGGCGATCCCGGGAGATCCGGCGCGCGCCGCCTCCACACTGGCGACCAGTTCAGGAGCCGATGTCCCGAAACCGACGATCGTCAGTCCGATCAGAAGTTCCGACATCCCGGCCCGTTCCGCCACGCGGACCGCGCCGCGGACCAGCAGTTCGCCACCCACGATCAATATCACAAAGCCCGCGAGGAGCAGAAGGAGGGGAATCAGCATGAACTAGCCGGAACAGCTTTTAACCATTGCGCTTGCCGAGCAGTTTCAGCCTGAGCGCGTTGAGCTTGATGAAGCCTTCCGCGTCTTTCTGGTCATAGGCACCGGCATCATCCTCGAAAGTCACGACCTTTTCGCTGTACAGACTGTCGGGCGACTTGCGTCCAACGACGTTTACCGATCCCTTGTAGAGCTTCAGTCGCACCGTGCCATTGACCCGCGCCTGGCTGTGATCGATCGCTGCCTGCAGCATCTCCCGCTCCGGCGAGAACCAGAAGCCGTTATAGACCAGTTCGGCATAGCGCGGGGCCAGTTCATCCTTAAGATGCGCCGCGCCGCGATCCAGAGTCAGCTGCTCGATGCCGCGATGGGCAGCATGATAGATGGTGCCGCCCGGCGTTTCATACATGCCGCGCGATTTCATGCCGATATAGCGGTTCTCGACCAGATCGAGCCGGCCGATTCCGTGCTCGCGCCCATATTCGTTGAGCTTCTCCAGCAGCGTCGCAGGGCTCATCGCCTCGCCATTGATCGCGACACCATCGCCGCGTTTGAAATCAATCGTGATATATTCGGGCGTATCCGGCGCATCCTCGGGATTGTTGGTCCGCGAATAGACATAGTCGGGCACTTCTTCCCAAGGATCCTCGAGCACCTTGCCCTCCGAAGAGGTGTGCAGCATGTTGGCGTCGCAGGAAAATGGCGATTCTCCGCGCTTGTCTTTCGGGATCGGAATCTGGTGCTTCTCGGCAAATTCGATCAGCCGGGTGCGGCTGGTCAGATCCCATTCGCGCCAGGGCGCGATGACCTTCACGTCGGGATTGAGCCCGTAATAGCCCAGTTCGAAGCGGATCTGGTCATTGCCCTTGCCGGTTGCGCCATGCGCCACGGCGTCCGCGTTGGTCAGCTTGGCAATCTCGATCTGGCGCTTGGAAATCAGCGGGCGTGCGATCGAGGTGCCGAGCAGATAGAGGCCCTCATAGAGCGCATTGGCGCGCATCATCGGAAAGACGAAATCCCTGACAAATTCCTCGCGCAGGTCGTCGATGAAGATATGCTCCGGCTTGACGCCCAGGGTTTCCGCGACCCGGCGTGCCGGCCCCAGTTCCTCGCCCTGCCCCAGATCGGCGGTGAAGGTCACCACCTCGCACTGATATTCCTGCTGCAGCCATTTCAGGATGACGCTGGTATCGAGGCCGCCGGAAAAGGCCAAAACCACACGTTTAACGGAATCGCTCATAATCTCGTCTTTCCATGAATTAAGCGCCGCGCCTAACAGGCTCCAATTTGCCGTGCAATATGATATGCTGGAATAATCGGGAGAGGATCATGGCAAAAGCGGATATAAAAACAAAAGCAACCAGCGCCGACGTCGACGGCTTCGTCGCCGCCGCCGAGCCGAAACCCAGGCAGGACGAAGCCCGGCAACTGATCGACCTGTTCCGAAAAGTCACCGGAGAGGAACCCGCCATGTGGGGTCCGAGCATCATCGGCTTTGGCAGCTATAGTTATAAATATGACAGCGGTCGGGAAGGCACCATGTGCCGAACCGGTTTTTCGCCGCGCAAGGCAAAGCTCACCCTCTATCTGATGGGCACCTATTGCACGCCGGAAGCAGAAGCCGAACAGCAACGGCTGCTGGGGCAACTCGGCAAGCATAGTGTGGGAAAATCCTGCCTCTATATCAACCGGCTGGAGCAGGTAGATCTGGAAGTACTGGAACAACTGATAAGAAATAACTGGCTTTTGATGAACGAACGCTACCCGGAATAATCGCCCGTTTGTGCAGCAAGATTCCTCCCCAAATCATCCGTCACGAAGTTTCTTCTCCGCCTCGCCCATATAGTCGCGGGTCAGGGGCAAGCTGTTGCGGTTGCGGCTGAACTGAATCTGGTAATTGCACATCCCGCCATTTTCAAACGCCGCGGTCGCGCCGGCCAGATAGAATGTCCACATCCGGTAGAAACGCTCGTCATAGAGAGCGACAATCTTGGCGCGGTTGCTCACCGTTCTTTTATACCATTCGCGCAGGGTGAAAGCATAATGCAGCCGCAGCGTCTCGATATCGGTCGCTATCAGGCGGTAATGCTCGCTCGCTTCCAGCGTTTCGCTTAGCGCCGGAATATAGCCGCCCGGAAAAATATACTTGCGCGTGAAGGCATCGGTCGTGCCCGGCCCGCCCATGCGCCCGATCGTGTGCAGTAGCATCACGCCCTCGTCGGTCATCAGATTGGCGCAGCACCGGAAAAAGGTCCGGTACATGGGCGTTCCCACATGTTCAAACATACCGACAGAAACGATCCGGTCAAACGCCCCGGGCTCGCGCTCAGCCAGATCGCGATAGTCGATCAGCTCGAACTTCACCTTGTCGGCCACGCCTTCCTGCTCTGCGCGCTCCCTCGCCTTTTTGAGCTGCTCCTCGCTCAGCGTGATGCCGAGCACTTCGACGCCTGTTTGATGGTGCAAATAGAGGGCCATGCCGCCCCAGCCGCAGCCAATATCGAGCACCCTCTGTCCGGGCTTCAGGTCCAGCTTTGCGGCAATATGGGCCTTTTTATCCTCCTGCGCCTGCTCCAGCGTCATGTCGGGTCCCCGCCGGTCGAAGTCCCAATAGGCACAGCTATATTGCAGGTCATCGTCCAGGAACAGCTCGTACAGGTCATTGCCGATATCATAATGATGCGCGACGTTGCGTTTGGCCCGACCGCGGAAATTGAACCGGTCAACACTGGCAGCCGCATAGTCGCGCGCTTTCTTGAAGATACCGGGTTCCCGCAACTCCCCGCCACGTTCGAACGGCCGGTTCGCCCGCAGCAGTTCGACCAGTTGCATGATGTCGCCCTCTTCCACGATCAGGCGACCATCCATAAAACTCTCGGCTGCACCGAGCCGCGGGTCGAGCAGAATCTGCCGGATCACGCCTTTGTCGGCGAGCCGGATGGCAACATCGGGATAGCCTTTCGCGGACGTTCCGAAAGTCTCGGTCGATCCGTCGGCATGGATGATCCGAATTGTACCTTTTTCAATCACATTTTGCAGAAATTTGCCCAATAGCGACATATTTTCACTCCTGTGGAGACCCCGAATCCAGTTGCTCAGATACCGGCATACCATTCATAATTTGCGACGTCTTGCCAATAGCCACCCTTGCCTTCGCCGATGCCGGCAAGCGAGGCCACCGCCTGAACGCCGGTCACATATTTGGCCTGCTTGTAGCCCAGCTGGCGTTCGACCCTGAGCCGCAACGGCGCGCCATTGGCCACGGGCAGCGGCTCTCCGTTCAGTTGATGCGCCAGAATCGTCTGCGGATGAAAGCCATCCAGCAGATCGATGCTTTCATAATATGGCCGCCCGCCCAGCCGGTCGGCACAGTGAAAGACCAGAAAGCGTGCGCTGGGCTGCAATTGCGCGATATCCAGCAGGATTTTCAGCGGCACGCCGGTCCATTGTCCGATCGCGCTCCAGCCTTCGACACAGTCATGGCGCGTGATCTGGGTCCGCTGCGGCAGCGATTGCAGGGCAGCCAGGCTGAATATCTGTGGCCTGAAGAACAGCCCGGTCAGCCGCAGCCGCCAGTCGGCGAAGCCCTGTGCCGCGCTCGCCGCATAGGCGGGCGTTCCCGGATCGCGCGTGCCATTGGCGCGAAAGACCGGCGACAGATCGGCTACGCGATATTCGCTGGCCAGCTGCATCCGGTCGCCAAGCGCGCGTTGGACCGTGAAATTGGCGGTTTCGGCGCTTGCCAGAACATCCTGAAAAGCCGGGTTGCGATTGAGCGCATCGCAGCCGGTCAGCAGGCCACCAGCGCCGATCGCAGCGCTGGTGATTAATTTGCGTCTGGTAAGGATCGTCATTGTCCGGTCTCCCTTGCGTCCCCGCCCGTGATCATCGCCCGGATCTGCCGAACCGGTCGGGACAGCAGGACCATCACAATATGGATCAGGAAAAATACGACCAGCAAAAATGCGGTCAGAAAATGCACCGACCGCGCCGACTGGCGACCGCCAAACAGATCGGTCAGGAACGGCCAGTTGGCATCCATCGCCGGAGACATGGTGAGGCCGGTCGCGATCATCAGTGGCAGCAGGATGAATATCACCCCGATATAGGTCAGTTTCTGGATCACATTATAGGGTTCGCCTGAGGATTTCCGGATCACAGAAATCCTGGTGTGATCCCGCAACGAACACCAGATATGCGAGGGTCGCCACTCCTCCGCCCGCATGCGCAGATCTTTCTGAATATGCCGGTTCCACAGCGACCGGATCATGAACAGGGTCAAGCCGAGAGCGAATATCCACGCAAAGAAAAAATGCCAGCGCCGGCCATCGGCCAGGCTGTAATTGGACGGAATGGTCGCCCAGCCCGGAAAGGCCCATGTCCGGGTGCGCCCGTCGCTGTCCTTCCAGTTTCCCAGAAAACCGGTCGTCTCGATACGCATTTCGCCCAGTCGCAGATAACCGGTCCTTTCCGATGAGCCGACCGCCAGCCAGGCATGATCATTATTGGCTCCATATTCGCCCCAGTAAAGGCGCGGATGGGCGTTGAAAATGGTCAGACCGCTCATCAGCAGAACGAGCAGGCACAAAGCATTGATCCAGTGCCACAGGCGGGTGGTCAGGCGATGACGCGGTTTTGGGGAAATGACGGCCTCCTTCAGCATGCTGCTACTCTAACCGCTGGTTCGTCGTTGCCAAGCCCGTCGTTACATCGCTTCACTATGGTAAATAAACGCGTACGGCGAATATCGCCGCCATATGCATCGGCTTTTTTGTCTTTAAAATATTGCCGATTGCCTGCACAAGAAATGTTCAGGCTTTGAAGGATGAACCATCATGGGCACATATAAACAGGTCATCAAGCTCGATCCCGATCCGCTCGCCCCTTATGCGATATCGCCGGGTTGGCAGGTCGGGGATGTGATATTCTTTTCCGGTCAGGCGGCGATCAATGAACAGGGTGAAGTCGTTGGCCCCGGTGATTTCGATGCGCAACTGCAGCAGGTATTCCACAATATTGACCGGCTTCTGCACGCCGCGGGCAGCAGCAGGGACCAGATTGTCAAGGTCACCATCTATCTGACAGATATGGGGAATTTCCCCAAAATCGTGCAAGCCCGCAAGGTCTATTTTCAATATCCCTACCCGGCAGACACGGTCGTCGAGGTCCGGGCTCTTGCCCTGCCCGATCTGATGGTCGAAATTGACGTAATCGCGGTCGCCTAACCCAGAGCGGCCTGCTTCTCTTCCGCCAGACGATCCAGTTCGGCCCGGCTTTTCTTCTCGCTGGCCGATTTCAACTGGCCGCAGGCCGCCATGATGTCCCGGCCGCGCGGCGTCCGGACCGGCGCACTGATTCCCGCATCGAAAATGATCTTGGAAAAGGCCTTGATCCGCTCCGGAGCCGAACATTCGTAATCGGAGCCGGGCCATGGGTTGAACGGGATCAGATTGACCTTGGCCGGCAGATCATAATTGCGCAGCAGGTTGACCAGCTCGCGGGCATCCTGGTCGCTGTCATTCTTGTCCTTGAGCATGACATATTCGAAGGTGATCCGGCGGGCGTTATTCGCGCCGGGGTAGTCTGCGCAGGCCTGCAGCAGTTCCTCGATCGAATATTTGCGGTTGAGCGGAACGATCTCATCCCGCGTTTCCTTGTTCACCGCGTGCAGCGAGATCGCCAGATTGACGTTGATCTCTGCCCCAGCCCGCGCAATCATCGGCACTACGCCGCTGGTCGACAGCGTGATCCGGCGGCGCGAGAGCGCCAGTCCGTCGCCGTCCATCACGATCTTCATCGCATCGCGGACATTTTCAAAATTATACAGCGGCTCACCCATGCCCATCAGCACGATATTGGTCAGCAGCCGACCATCCGACTTGTAGGCCTGGTTATATTCCTTGGTATTCTCCGCTTCTTCATCATCGGCGAAATCCATGACACCCTTCGGCCATTCGCCTAGCGCATCGCGCGCCAGCATCACCTGGCCGACAATCTCGCCAGGTGTCAGGTTGCGCACCAGCCGCATCGTGCCGGTATGGCAGAAACGGCAGTTGAGCGTGCATCCGACCTGGCTCGAGATGCAGAGCGTTCCCCGATCCTCATCGGGAATGAACACCATCTCATAGTCCTGGGCATCGGCCGAGCGCAGCAGCCATTTGCGGGTGCCGTCCTCCGACAGATGCGCCTCGACGATTTCCGGCCGGCCGACGACAAAACGCTCCGCCAGCCAGGGACGCAATGTCTTGCCGAGATCGGTCATCTGGTGGAAATCGGTGACGCCACGATGATAAATCCAGTGAAACAGCTGCTTCGAGCGCAGCTTTGCCTGTTTTTCGTCGAGCCCCGCCTCATGCATCAGATCGCGAATCTGCAGCGCGCTCAGGCCGATAATATCGACTCGGCCATCGGCGCGGGGAGTGACCTTGGCTGGCAAGGGGACGGGATCTATATGGCCTGGAATCTGCATGAGCGGCATATAAGGCCTGTCTCCAGGAAAATCTACCGCAACCGCGAACAGCCCAGAGAAGCCGCATCAATTGCCGTCGCCGCGCCGCGCAGCCGGTAGGCATCGACGATCGGCTTGCCGTCCCGTCCGACACTTTCCACCGTCATGCTGGTGGCCGAGCGGATCGCGGCGTTGATCGCAGCATCCATGCGCTTGTCCTGCGACCAGCCATTGGAGCGAGTGGCGTTCAGCTGAAAACGGCGGCCACCGATACTGACGATCACCCGGCTATTGGTCGACCGGTCCCGGCTCAGGCGAACATGAAACTGCCGCCTGATCGATCGTTTGGGCCAGAATCCGATGGTGGCAAAGGATTTGCGCTGGGCCTTGCCGGTAATTTCCTCCGACTCCGCAATCGCATAACAGCGCGGAATGTCCGGATCGCGAAACGCCCCCCAGCTGTTGAATATGCCGAGAGAATCCTTTGCGATCGCCGGAACCGAGGTCGCAGCCACTGCAAGGGCCAGGAAAATGAACCGCTTTTTCAAGCCTTCTCGCCTTCCCCTCCACCGAGGTGAATAACCGTCTCGATACCGTCGCAAATCTGGACGATCGAGCCCTGCGGCAAGCCTTCTGCGATTGGCGTGTCAAAGCGCGGATGCGGTTCTCGCCGGGTCAGCAGCCCGCGGAGCACCCGGCTGGTCATCCCGTGGCTGATCAGCACCGTATCCCTCGCGAAATCCTGCTCGCCAAGCCACTGTTCAAGCCGCACCGCGATATCGCGATAAGTCTCGCCGCCAGGCGCCACGGTCGCGAACAGCCCTTCCTGATGGTCAATCTCCAGCTTGCCGGCCAGATCGCGATACCAGGCACCGCCCCACTCGCCCATGTCGATTTCGCGCAGCCGCGCATCGCTGCGCGCCTGATGCCAGTCGGCACCGACATGTTCGGCGATCACCGACAGGGTCTGCAACGCGCGGTCGGTATCGGAGGCTATCAGATCCAGCGCTGGTTCCTCGGTCGCCAGATGCCGCGCCAGCGCCCGCCCCATTTCATCGGCCTGGGCAAATCCGGTGCGGGTCAGCGGGGTATGAACATGTTCGCCCTGTATCCGGCCCGCCAGATTGAAGATGGTCTCGCCATGCCGCGCGATAAACAGGCGCTTTCCGTTGGTATCCATGCGGCTCATATTAACCCTGTTCTGTCCCGAAATGGTCAAATCCACCCCCTGCCCCTGCGGCTTTAGCCAGCTGCACGCTTTTTTCCACAGTTTTTCACAGCATTATCGGAAGGGATACCGCGATCAGGCTTGCCCTGCGGCACTTTATTGTTAATGAAGCCATGGACGATCCGTGAACGCGTGCGGCGTATTTCTGCACATCTATAATCACGGGCGATTGGGAACAAGAAGGACGGTTTATGAAAGCGACCATTGAACGCGCGGCATTGCTAAAGAGCCTGGGGCATGTCCAGTCCGTGGTCGAGCGGCGCAATACGATTCCGATCCTCTCCAACGTGCTGATCGAAGCCAGCGCCGAAGGCAGCATCAAGCTGATGGCAACCGATCTCGATCTCCAGGTCGTCGAAACCGTCCAGGCCCAGGTAGAGACCGCCGGTTCAACCACCGTGTCGGCGCACACCCTGTTCGATATCGCCCGCAAATTGCCCGACGGATCGCAGGTCCAGCTCGACGCTGCCGATGGCAAGATGAAGGTCAACGCCGGCCGCGCCCGGTTCAATCTGCAGACGCTGCCGCGCGACGATTTCCCGGTCATTGCCGAAGGCGAACTGCCGACCAGTTTCGAACTGCCGGCGACCTCGCTGATCCAGATCATCGACAAGACGCGCTTTGCGATCTCAACCGAGGAAACGCGCTATTATCTCAACGGCATCTTCCTGCATGTGCAGGACGAAGATACGCCGGTTCTCAAGGCCGCGGCAACCGACGGCCACCGTCTCGCGCGCGTCACCCTGCCCCGCCCGGCCGGCGCAGAAGGTATGCCTGATGTGATCGTGCCGCGCAAATGCGTCAACGAGCTGCGCAAATTGCTCGACGAGAACAGCGAATCCTCGGTGCAGATCGACCTGTCGGCCAGCAAAATCCGCTTCACGCTCGGCACTGCCATCCTGACCAGCAAACTGATCGACGGCACCTTCCCCGATTACACGCGCGTCATCCCGACCGGCAACGACAAGCTGCTCAAGATCGACCCGAAAAGCTTCGCCCAGGGCGTCGACCGCGTCTCGACCATCGCCACCGAAAAGACCCGCGCCGTCAAGATGGCGCTCGGCGACGACAAGATCACCCTGTCGGTCACCTCGCCAGAAAATGGCAAGGCCGAGGAAGAAGTGCCCGGTTCCTACAAGGACGAGACCTTCGAAATCGGTTTCAACTCGAAATATCTGATGGACATATTGGGCGAGATCGAGGGCGATACCGTAGAATTGCATCTGGCCGATGCCAGCGCCCCGACGCTGATCCGCGAGAATGACAAGTCGGCAGCGCTCTATGTGCTGATGCCGATGCGGGTTTAACCGTATTTCCCCTCAGGGGAGCCAAAAGTAAACACACAAAGAATCACGTTCGCCCTGAGCCTGTCGAAGGACATCTCTCGTCCAAATGCGTGGTTCGACAGGCTCACCACGAACGGAAGCAAACATCAATCCAATCGGGATTGCCCCCCAGCCTGAGCTGGGGCGACCCAAATTACTCCGCTGCCTCCAGCATCTCCACCCGCTGCGGGCCACGGATCAGGCCGCCGGGACGCTTGTCGGTCACGACGCCACCCTTGAACGTCACCTGCCCCGACTTGATCGTATAGTCATAGCCCTCGGCTTTCTGCAGCAAACGCTTGCCGCCCGCTGGCAGGTCGAACGCCAGCCATGGCTTGCCGAGCTTGATCCGGTCCATATCAATAACATTGACGTCCGCCAGATAACCGGGCTTGAGCAGACCACGGTCATTCAGACCATAGAGCCGCGCCGTATCCAGACATTGCCGCTTGATCGCATGTTCGATGCTGATCGTGCCGCGCTTGCGGTTCTTCACCCAATGTTCCAGCATGAAGGTCGGGCTGGCCGCGTCGCAGATCGTGCCGCAATGAGCACCACCGTCGGACAGGCTGTTGACCGTGTCGTCGGACTGCTGCAGGGCCTCGAGAAAATCGAGATTGCCATCCATATAGTTGAGCAACGGCAGATAGATGAAGCCTCTACCCTCATCCGCCATCATCAGATCATAGGCATATTCCGCGCCGGATTTACCTGCGGCAGCTGCGCGCGTAGCAATGCTTTCATCGGCTTGAGGCTCGTAATTGAAATCCTCGTCCATCTCGAACTGCATCGCCCAGCCCTGAGTCACAACCATGAAGACCGGCATCATGTCGACCTGTTCGGGCGGGGTGCTCGCCTCGCTTAGCAATTGCGCCTTGAACGCAGGATCCTTCAGCTTGGCATATTTCTCGTCCCAGCTCAGCCCGTCCATCGCCATCCAGCTCGGGTGGCGGATGAATGGATGCACCGTGCCCTGCCAGGCCATCACGATACCGTTGCCGCGCAAGGCGATCTGCGCGACGATATTGGCGCCATTGTCATTCTCGGCGCGCATATTGGCGATCTGTTCGTCCAGCGACTGGTCCTTGGCGATCGACTGCAGCGCGGCAAAGGTCACAGGCATGCCGGTTTCGCGGGAAAGGTCGCCCATCCAGCCGAATTCGTCCCATTCCCTGTTGAGGTCGCTGGCCATTTCAAACACGCCATAGCCGACCCGGCCCATCGCGCGGCCGATGCCGATCAGCTCTTCCTTGGTCGCGGTGGTGCCCGGCACCAGCTCGCCGTCGATGCTGCGGTGCAGGATCGTGCGCGAGGTCGAGAAGCCGAGCGCACCGGCCTTCAGCCCGTCCTCGACAATTTTCGACATCTGCTCGATCTCGTCCTCGGTGGGGACCGCACCCGGCTTTTCCCGGTCGCCCAGAACATAGGCGCGCACCGCTCCGTGCGGCACATGGGTGGCGACGTCGACAGTCCGGGGCATTCTTTCCAGCTCGTCGAGATATTCGGGGAAGGTCTCCCAGTTCCAGCTCATCCCCTCGGCCAGCGCGGTGCCCGGGATATCCTCCACGCCTTCCATCAGATTGATCAGCCACTCGTGCCGGTCTGGCCGGGCGGGCGCAAAGCCGACGCCGCAATTGCCCATCACCACCGTGGTGATGCCATGCCAGCTGGACGGGGCCATTTCGTCATCCCAGGTCGCCTGGCCGTCATAATGGGTATGCACATCGACAAAGCCCGGCGTGACGAAGTTTCCCGTCGCATCAATCTCTTCGCGGCCCTGCGCCGTAACGGTTCCGACCAGAGAGACCCGGTCACCATCGATCGCGACGTCCGCCACAAAGGGCTTGCCGCCGGTTCCATCCACTACCGTTCCGCCGCGAATTACCAGATCATGCATCGAGTCTCTCCTTTATATTTGCGGTCTGTTTAACAGATTTAACTGGATGATTAAAGACTGCTGATGCTAGGAAGGAATATGTCCTTTTCATTCTCATGGAACCCGGCCCCGGCGAGCGGTATCGCCATGCAATGGATCGAGGTTAATGGCCAAAAGTTAGAAATGGCCACTGCTGGCGAAGGTAGCAAGCTCGCCCTGTGTCTGCACGGCTTCCCCGAACTCCATTATTCCTGGCGTCACCAGATCCCGCTGCTGGTCCAGATGGGCTACAGGGTCTGGGCCCCGAACCTGCGCGGCTATGGCGGCTCCAGCAAGCCGGAGGGAGTCGACTCCTACCGGCTGAACACCCTGGTGCAGGATATCGCGGCGCTGATCGATGCCAGCGGCGCGGAAGAAGTCACGCTGATCGCGCATGACTGGGGCGCGATCATCGCCTGGCATTTCGCGATCCTGAAAATCCGCCCGCTGGCCCGGCTGGTGATCATGAACGTGCCCCATCCCAAATGCGCGCAGCGGGAAATGCGCCACTGGTATCAACTGAAGAAAAGCTGGTATATTTTCTTCTTCCAGCTGCCCGGACTGCCGGAATGGCTGCTCGGCCGAAATGGCGGAGAGCGGATCAAGCGGGCCTTTTCGCGCATGGCCGTCGACAAAAGCCGTTTTCCGGAGGAAGATTTGCAGGTCTATGCCAATGCTGCGAGCCGCCCAGGCGCTTTGCGGTCGATGATCAACTATTACCGCGCCCTGCTCCGCACCCCCGACGTGCGGCAAATCGGCGACGGCATGGTGCACGTTCCCACGCTGATGATCTGGGGCGAGGAAGACAGCGCAATCGATATCCGCTGCACCGACGGCACCAAAGAATGGGTGCCAGACCTCGAACTGCACCGCCTGCCCGGCGTCTCGCACTGGGTGCAGCAGGAAGCCCCGGAAAGTGTCAATGCGATATTGCGGGAGTGGCTGGACTAGGTTTTCCGCGCCGCAATCATCTCGGCAATATCGGTAAATTTTTCGCGCGGGGAACCGTCCCTGGCGCGAGCGATTTCGGCTTCCTCGATCTTCTTCCAGTCGCGGAAGGTCACCGCTTCCACTCCGCGCTCCGCGAGCAAGGCGTCGAGGCCCGGGCGGCCGGCCTTGCGGCTGCTGGCGCCGATATCCTCTTCGATCTTGTCCACTACCGCAAAGCCGTCGGGCTTGTTGGTACCGATGGTGCCTGACGGACCGCGCTTGGCCCAGCCGACGCAATAGAGTCCTGGCAAAATCCGGCCATCGCTGTTGGCAAAACGCCCTCGCCCATGTTCATAGGGCACGCCCTCGATCGGGGGCGTACGATAGCCGATGCAACTGATCACCATCTGGCAATCCAGCGCATAGCGTTCCCCGGTCCCGATTGAGCGCAGATTCTGGTCCAGTTCGGTCCTTTCGACCATCAGCCGCTCGACCTTGCCCTCGCCCTGCACCTCGACCGGCATGGCAAAAAAGTCGAAGATGATCTCGATCGGCTTGTGCCGGGCATCGGCGGCGGCGATCTGGAAATTGCGCAGATGGGTGACCGACTTGCGCATCCCCGGCTCCAGCATCGCATCATCGCCCGAATCCGGAAAATCCTCCGCCTCGACCACCGGTCTGGCGCGCTCCAGCAGCGCCAGTTCGCCCAGTTCCTTGGGCGTCATCGCGATCTGATGCGGTCCCCGCCTTCCGAGAAAGGTGATTTTCTCGACCTTGCTGCTTTTCAGCGCATCCAGTGCATGACCGACGATATCGCTGCCGACAAATTCATCTTCTGTCTTCGCCAATATCCGCGCGACATCGAGCGCGACATTGCCGTTGCCGATAATCGCCACCGAGCGGGCATCGAGCGGCGGATCAAGGTCCCTGAAATCCGGATGGCCATTATACCAGCCGACAAAAGCGGCACTGCCGATGACACCGGGAAGATCACTGCCGGGAATGTCGAGTTCACGATCATGAGGCGCACCCGTCGCCAGGACGACCGCATCATAAAGATCCTGCAATTCGCTGACCGTGATATCCTGGCCAACCGTCACATTGCCGACGAACCGCACATTGTCGCCGAGATTGGTTTTTTCATATCGCCGTGACACGGCCTTTATGGACTGATGGTCGGGAGCCACGCCGGTGCGGATCAGGCCAAAGGGAACGGGCAGACGGTCAATGATGTCGACAGCCACATCGTCGCCAAATTTCCTTTGCGCCGCTTCCGCCGAATAATAGCCTGCGGGTCCCGATCCTATGATCGCAATATGACGCATCGTCCTGCCTCCCCGGTTATGGCAACCATGCTAACGCCATAATTTCAAAAGAAAAGCAAAAGGGCGCTGTCATTTTCGCGAGGCTGGAACTCTGACCGCCACGGACTAGCCATCGACATTGGCAACATTGTAGCGCAGCGCTTCTTCATTGGTCAGACAGCGACGCGTCGACTTGTCCCCGTCCTCGATCTTCACGGCATTGGTCCGGTACATGACTTCCGACAGCAATTTACGCGACACGCCCATGCGGATCAGAAAGTCATTGTCCTCGGTAGCCAGCAGCGCGCTTTGCTGCTCGACTTCACCGATCAGACCGACCGTGGAATCGGTGCCCATTTCGATGCTATAGTTGATGGCATTGCGGTCGTTGGTCATGGTGAACATATGGACCATGAAATGGGCACCCGGCTCGACGATCCGGGCCCGGCCTCCCATGAACACAAAATTGCAGGCACTGAAACAGGTCCAGCCCTGTGGAATACGGGTGATGATCAGGGCATCCGCCTCGCGGATCACACGCCCCGCTTCGTTGCCAGCGCGAGCGACACCTCCCGGAGACCGCAGCCAGATCTCGGAAATATCCGGGTTGTCGGCCAGCATCTTGCGCAGCCGGTCGGGCAGGCCTTCATCGACAGCGCCTTCCGCGAACAATATCTTGGTGCCATTGATCATCTTCGGCGTCAGCTCCATCGTGCGGTTGGCGGACCAATTGGGTGCCAACGGACAGGTTGGATTTTCCGGGTCCATGGCAGGGCCTGACTCGGTCGCACCGATGGTGAAAAGCGACGCGGCAACGATTGCGGTTTTGATGATCTTTTTCATATTCATGCCACGATTAAATATCGTGTCTCTCCCGGATTTCTGCACATCTGCTTGGATATGCGGGACTCTTCCCCGTCGACAATAACAACATCGGTGATGGTCATGCAACTTGTGCCGTCCGCCGTCAGGGTTCTTGCCGTCGCGGTTGAACGGCCCGAAACCCCGGGACGCGTCTGGCTGGTCCATTCCGACGTGGTCCCGATCTGTTCGGTAGCGGTCACGCTTCGTGTCGCTTCCGCCGCCTGCAGCTGCTCGTCAGGATCGAGCTGGCAGGCGATGGCCTCGGTCAGCGTATCCGCAACCTCTGCGCGCGGAATGAATGACCCGGCGACTCCCAGCCCGCCGGCGGCACGGCGCGTAAAATCTCCGATCATCTTGCCCAATATGGATTTCCCGATCGAGCTTTTTGGGTCCGAAGCACAATCGCTGTTCGCGCTGCGCTCGACCGCCTCCCCGTCGGTTGTGGAGCGCTTCTTGAAAAGCCCGCCAAATTGGGCCGCAGCCGGAGCGGGCATCACCAATGCTGCGGTTAGCGCTGCCGCCATCAGTCGAGAGGTGAAACCGCGAGACTTTTTAAACATGGCAAATCCTCGATTACATCCTGAATATACTCATTCTATCATCCGCACCATCGCAAACAGTGGCTTGGATCACATCAGGAGGAAAATCAGGGATAGAAAAACCGTGATTAGCTGTTATCCTGCCTTTGGAAGACTGAAAAATAGCGGATTTTTGTAGACCGATGGTTTGCGGAGCGCCATGGACTATCGGTCCTTGCGGAGATGGACGAGACCTTGTCCGGATCCATAATGCTGCAGGGATCCGGTCAAATCAATTTGCACCCCGGGTCGCAGCTTGGGAGACGAATATTGCAAAAGCCCTTCAATCGCCTGCAGGCCCTGATGATCAAGGCGATGGCCGAGGCCCTGTTTCACAATCGCGAAATGGCGATATCGGCCGATCAGGTGGTCGAAAATCTGCAGGAACATTTTTCCAATATCGAAGGCAGCAAACCCGATGAAATCGGCATGGCGCTTTACGGCCTTCTGCTTCTCCTGGGAGGGCCATTTTTCCTGCTGGCACCACCGGGAATCCGCAAAAATCTCATCCGCCGCCGCCTGCAAAACTCGCGTGTCGATTTTTTCCAGGACATAGCGCGTACCAAGGGCGTGATTCTCGCCGGCTATTATGGCCATTGGCAGCCGGGTGACGAAGCCGACAATTTCGACAATCCGGTCTATGCCGATCTTGCTTTCGAGCTGCCGGCACAACGCGACCGTTCCGTCTCTGGAGAGCGTCCGGTCCGGCGCGAGACTGGCCGGGATCTCACGGCCGAGGTGTTCGTTGGCCACGATGCTGTGCCCGAAGAAGCCGATGTGATCGTGATCGGATCCGGTGCCGGCGGGGCCGTCGCTGCAGCAGCCGTCGCCGATGAAGGGCACCAGGTGCTGGTCATCGAGGCCGGCGGCCATTACCCCTCGTCCCGTATCACCCAGGAAGAAGCCCGGATGACCGCACGCCTGTTCAAGGATGGCGCGCTGCAGACCACCGCTGACCGTGATATCATCGTGTTTCAGGGCCGGGTAGTGGGCGGCTCAACCGTCATCAACAACGGCATATGCCTGCGGATGAAACATGCGGCTCTCACTCATCCCGATGCCGAAGACGTTTACCAGACATGGGCCAGTCTCGGCGCTCCGGTGAGCGAGGCGGCGCTCGCGCGCAGCTATGACGCCGTCGAGCAGGCACTCGAAGTCTCTGAAATTGACCCGATCGTCGGCCGCAACAATGGACCGCACCTGATCGACGGCTGGAACAAATATGCCGCCCAGTCGAACGATCCCATGGACCACAAGGCGGTTACCGCCTGGTTTCGCAAAAATTACGGTCCGAACACGCCGGACAGCGAGTGTGTCTATTGCGGCTACTGCAATACCGGCTGTCCCTACGGCCGGAAGAAAGCGATGCCGGAAAGCTATCTTGCACATGCCACCAGCGACGCGCGCAGCAAGCCGGCCCGGATACTCGACCGGGCCGAAGCGACCGAAATTTTGTGGGACGAGGGCGCCAATGGGAAAAGGATCGCCCATGCCGTCAAAATCCGGCTGAGCGATGGCAGGAAGCGCACCATTCGTGCCAAAAAAGGTGTGGTCGTCGCTGCCGGCGCCCTGGCATCCAGCAAACTGCTCCACGACAGTGGAATCGCGCGATCCGGCAGCAATATTTCGCTCAATATCGCCTGCCCGGTCGTCGCGCTGATGCCCGAGGGGATGGAGATGAACGTCTGGAACGAGGACCAGATGGCTACCTATGTCGACCGCGGCGATTTCCTGATCGAGAGTCATTTTCAGCCACCGATGAGCATGGCGACGCTCGTGCCCGGATGGTTCGAGGACCATTATGAGCGGATGAAGAACTACAACCGGCTGGTATCCGCCGGCGTCCTGTTTCCCGCAGATCGGCTCGGCTATATGGACAAGGGCAAGCTCAAGCTGAAAATTCGCGAGCAGGAACTGGCGCTGTTACGCCGCGCGTTGGCAACGATGACCAAGGTTCATTTCCTGAACGGTGCGATCGAGGTCTACCCCGCCCTGCTCCGTGGCCAGACCCTGACCTGCGACATGAGCCATGCCGATATCGACGCTTTCTACGAAAAGGCCATTGTCGAACCGGATGATGTGGTGCTCTCGAGTTCCCATCCCCATGGCGGCAATGCGATCAACATGGATCCTGACAAGGGCGTCGTCGATCTCAACCAGCGCGTGCACAATACCACCAATTGCTATGTCGCCGATGCCAGCGTGATGCCAAGCTGCATCCGCGTCAATGCGCAACTGACCACGATGGCGATGGCGCACCGTGCGCTGGCAGGCAAGCGGCGCTTCGGCTAATCCTGAAAGTGGAAGTCGGGCAGCGACTGAAACGCACTTCTCAGCGCATCTCCCCAGCCCTCTGAAATTGTCTGGAAATAGGGGTCAACCTTCTCGATCCGCTGTTGCTGCGTGATCGCGAAACTGTCCGCCTCATATACCTGCATGTCGAGCGGCAGATCGACCGCCAGATTGGCCCGGATAGTGGAATCAAAGGACACCAGCAACAGCTTCACGGCATCTTCGAAGGACATGTCCGGATCAAAAGCACGCACCAGGATCGGACGGCCATATTTGGTTTCACCGCTCTGGAAAAAGGGACTGTCGTCGCTGGCCTCGATGAAATTACCGGCCGGATAGATCAGAAAAAGCCGCGGATCACTGCCCTTGATCTGCCCGCCGAGGATCAGCGTCGCGCCAAATGGCGACTTGGCTTCCTGGCCATCGGGGGTATAGGTCTTGACGACCTCGCGCAGGGTTTCCCCGATGATCGTGGCCACCTGAAACATCGATGGCGCCTGCAGAATCGAGGGATTGCGGTCGTCGGGATGCTTGCCGCGTTCGTCGAGCAAGCTGACAACGGCCTGCGTGGTCGCCAGATTGCCCGCCGACAGCAGCGTGATCACCCGGTCGCCGGGCAGTTCCCAGCTGGTGAGCTTCTTGACCTGGGCAATATCGTCAACTCCGGCGTTGGTCCGGGTATCCGACATGAAAACAAGGCCGCGTTTCATTCGCAGGCCCACACAATAGGTCATTTATCTAATCCTGAAATGGGTTGAGACTGCGTTTACTGCTGAACCTGCAGCGTGACAATCATATCTTCTTTTGCCGCGCCATATCGCATCCCCGAAATCGGGGAGGCTTCCCGATAATCCAGCCCGGTGGCGATGCGCACATAGCGCTCATCCGGGGAATAGCCGTTGGAAATGTCAAATCCGACCCAGCCCAGCCCTTGGACATAGGCCTCCGCCCAGGCGTGCGTGGCGTCCTGGTCCACGCGGTCACTCATCATCAGATAGCCCGAAACATAGCGTGCCGGAAAACCGAGCAGGCGCGCGGCGGTGCAGAAAATATGGCTGTGGTCCTGACAGACGCCCTCGCCCGTCTTGATCGCGGCCTCGGCCGTTGTTTCCGCATTGGTTTTTCCCGTCTGGTAGGCGACCTTCTCCAGCACAGCTGCAGACAGGCCGTGAAGCTTGGCAATATCATTCTCGAAATCATCGCCCAGTGCAGCCACCAGTTTTCTGGTTTCCGGGCCCGGTTTCGTCAAATCGGTTGCCTGCTTGAAATACCAGAGCGGCGCGAAGCCCGAATGCGAACCCATGATACCGCTGCCATCGCTGTTTTCGACTTCACCGGTACATTTGATCGATATTTCGGTGCGACCGCGCTCAATGCTGATCAGATCCACGTGATTGCAATGCTGGTCTTCAAACGACAGCTCCACCTTGCCGCCATCGACTTCAAGGTTCCAGCTCTTGACGGCTTGCCCGCGTTGCTCCTTCGGACGCAACCGCACCTGTTGCAATCCATATTGTACGGGCGCGTCATAGACATAGCGGGTTTCGTGATTGATCTTCAGCAGCATGATTATCCGACCCTGTCCTGAAAATTGAAATCTGTCTCGATTTGGGCAGCCAGGCCGTTGTTTGCGGCAATGAAATCCACAATATACTCATGCAGGCCATATTCGAAAATAGCCTCGATCGGCTGGTTCAGCACGTTGCTGCAAATCTCGTACGCAAGCTCGGCGGACCGGCTCTTATAGTCATAATTTTTGTCGAGATAATTGAGATTGTCGCTTATCTTTGAGTAGCAAAAGGTCAGAGACCTCGGCATTTGCTTGTGCAATATCAGATATTCGGCGACCGCCTGTGCACTGATATCCGTGCCGTTGAGCCAGCGAAAGGACCGGTGCGCGGATACCGATCGCAGGATCGTTTCCCATTGCACATTGTCGACCGAAGATCCGATCAGGGCAACCGAGGGCAGCAGCAGATAATATTTTACGTCGAGGATGCGGGCGGTACTGTCGGCCCGTTCCAGAAAGCTGCCCAGGCGCAGAAAATTGAACCCGTCATTGCGCAGCATGGTACCCAATGTCGCCCCTCTGACCAGAGCGCTCTGCTGGCGGATCAGCCCCAGTGTTTCGGGCAGGTCCTGCTCCTTTACCGGCTTGGCCATTGCGGCTTTCAGGGTCATCCAGCTTTCGTTGGTGGCTTCCCAGACTTCCCGGGTCAGCGCGGTTCTCGCGGTCCTGGCACTGTCCCTTGCCTTTTTCATCACCGCCATGACGCTGCTCGCATTGTCGCGATCACGCAGCAGAAAGTCGATCACCTTGGCCGATTCAAAATCATCATGTTTCGCACGATATGCATCGATCACGCCTGACGACTTGAGCACCGAGGACCATTCATCGCTGGCGGATGCCGAGCGGGTGAGCGAAATACGGAATCCCGCATCAATGAAACGCGCGCTATTTTCCACGCGCTCAAGATAGCGCGACATCCAGAACAGGCTTGCAGCCGTTTTACCCAGCATCAGATCCGCCCCCTCATTCTTCCAGCACCCATGTATCCTTGGTGCCTCCGCCCTGACTGCTGTTCACCACCAGCGAGCCTTCGGTCATGGCGACCCGGGTCAGACCCCCAGGCGTGATGCTGATGCCGTTCGGCGAAACCAGAACAAATGGCCTCAGGTCGACATGACGTGGGGACAATCCCTTTTTGGTAAAAATGGGTACGGTTGAAAGCGACAGCGTCGGCTGCGCGATATAATTGCTGGCATTGTCGATCAGCTTGGAGCGAAAGGCGGACACTTCCTTTTTGGAAGCCGCAGGTCCGACGAGCATGCCATAGCCACCGGAACCGTGAACCTCTTTGACCACCAGTTCTTCCAGATGTTCGAGCACATAAGCCAGCTCGCCCTTCTCGGAGCAGCGCCAGGTCGGCACATTTTCGAGCAGCGGCTTCTCACCGGTATAGAATTCGACGATGTCGGGCATATAGCTGTACAGCGCCTTGTCATCGGCTATCCCGGTACCGGGCGCGTTGGCAATGGTGATGCCGCCAGAACGATAGACGTCCAATATCCCCGGCACACCGAGCAGCGACTGCGGGTCGAAGTTGAGCGGATCCAGATAATCATCGTCGATCCGGCGATAGAGAACATCGATCGCGGTATAGCCCTCGGTGGTCCGCATGGCGACGCGCCCCTCGACGATCTTCAGATCATGTCCCTCCACCAGCTCGACGCCCATCTGGTCAGCAAGAAAGCTGTGCTCGAAATAGGCGCTATTGTGGATGCCGGGAGTCAGGACGGCAACCACCGGTTTTCCTTCGCACCGCGGCGGTGCGCAGGCCGCCAGCGAACGCCGCAGCTGCCCCGGATAGTGACTGACTTCCTGCACCTTGATCTTGGCAAAAAGTTCGGGAAACATCTGCAACATGGTTTCCCGATTTTCGAGCATGTAGCTGACACCCGAGGGGGTGCGGGCATTGTCCTCCAGCACGTAAAATTCGTCATCGCCGGTCCGGACAATATCAGTACCAATAATATGGGTATAAATGCCGCCGGGCGGGTTGACGCCGATCATCTGCGGCAAGAAGGCGGCGTTGTTGGCGATCAGCTCGACCGGCACCCGGCCCGCGCGCAATATCTCCTGGCGGTGATAGATATCATAGAGAAAAGCATTGATCGCCCGGACCCGCTGCTCGATGCCTTTCGACAGCTTGCGCCACTCGCGCGCCGACAGCACGCGCGGCACAACATCAAAGGGGATCAGCCGCTCGTCGGCCTCATCCTCGCCATAAACATTGAAAGTGATCCCGGTTTTCCGAAAAAAGGCTTCCGCCTCGGCAGATTTTCTATGCAGCCGTTTGACGTCTTCGCCATCAAGCCAGTTTTTATAGTCCTGATAAGGAGGCCGGACATCTTCCCCGCTACCCAGCATTTCATCGAACAATCAATATCCCCTTATACGCAGCTTTCAAATCCGTCCTCCCCATGGTTAACTAGCGCACCAACGCCCTGAAAGCAAAGGAAATGCAGAAATCAGCCGTTCTGACGCACTCAAACAGGATAAGTGACGCCGGTCATTTCTTCCGAAACATCCCAAAGCCGTTTTGCCGTTTCGATCCGCTTGGCCTTGGGACGCGGCTGCACCTCGCGCGCCGGACCGACCCATTCACCGTTGCGGCTTGGTCCAAAATAGCTGCCGCTTTCGACCCCGGGCGCAGCGGCAGCTGCCAGCGTGGGCCAGGCACCTTCCGCAGCACTGTTCATAAACAGGCTGGACAGCGGGCGAAACAAGGAAACAAGCAGGCCGGGGAAATTTCTGGTCAACTCGGTATCGGCAACGCCGGGGTGGCAGGCGGCGGCGATGACGGGGGAATCAGCCGCGCGCAGACGCCGGTCCAGCTCGTACATATGGAGGAGATTGGCCAGCTTGCTCATCGCATAGCGGCCCATCCGGCTGTAGCTTTCCTCCGCGTTGATATCATCAAAATCGATCCGGCCGCTGCGATGCGCCATGCTTGAGGTGATCACCACCCTTGGCTCCTTGCCTTTCGCAAGCTTGTCCAGCAGCAGCCCGGTAAGCGCGAACGTCCCCAGATGATTGACCCCGAATTGCGATTCAAACCCGTCCATCGTGACTTCGCGCGGCGGCATCATGATCCCGGCATTGTTCACCAGCACATCCAGACGCCGTTCCTGTCCCACCAGCGCCGCAGCCTCGCGGATGGACTCGAGATCTCCCAGATCCAGCGGGATATATGTCAGGTCGGCCTGCGGAAACTCCTCCCGAATCTTGGCTATCGCCGCAGCGGCCCGGGTCTTGGATCGGCATCCCATCAGGACCCGCGCTCCCTTCCCAGCAAGAACCTTGGCGGTCTCATAGCCGATGCCACTGTTCGCTCCGGTAACCAAAAAGACCCGCCCGTTTTGCGCGGGCACATCCTGATCGGTAAAATTGCTAATCGCCATGCCCGAATGCCTCCTGGTCCTGCTTCGCTTCTACCATAAAAATAGCGGGAAGGCAGCAATTCCGATGTTCGCATGCCCACACCACTTTACATAGCCGCCCAATCGTCTAATCGCTGCTGCCATCAGCTTTGGAGATTTTCATGCGTGCAGACGCGCAAGCCTATGTCGACCGGATCGACGCCGCCCTTTCCCTGATCAGGACCTCGCTCAACTGGGACGTTGCCCTGCGCCGCCTTGACGAGCTCAATGCCCGCGTCGAGGATCCGACCCTTTGGGACGACCAGACCGCCGCGCAGGCAGTGATGACCGAACGCCGCCGCCTCGATGAATCGATCACCGCCGCGCGCGAAATCCAGCAGGAACGCGACGACGCCCTCGAATTCATCGAGATGGCCGAGGAAGAAGGCGATTCTGCCATGGCCGACGAGGGCGTAGCCAGCCTTGAGAAGCTCGCTGCCCGTGCCGACCGCGACAAGGTCAGCGCCCTCCTCTCCGGCGAGGCTGACAGTCTCGACACCTATATCGAAATCCACGCCGGCGCCGGCGGCACCGAGAGCCAGGACTGGGCCGAGATGCTGCTGCGCATGTACCAGCGCTGGGCGGAGGCACGGGGCTACAAGGTGTCGATGGTCGACTATCAGGCAGGCGACCAGGCCGGCATCAAGTCGGCGACGATCGAGGTGAAGGGCGAAAATGCCTATGGCTATGCCAAGACCGAAAGCGGCGTCCACCGGCTGGTCCGCATCTCTCCCTATGACAGCGCCGCCAAGCGTCACACCAGCTTCTCCAGCGTCTGGGTCTATCCGGTGATCGACGACAGTTTCGAGGTCGAGATCAACGAGAGCGACCTCAAGATCGACACCTATCGCGCCTCCGGCTCAGGCGGCCAGCATGTCAACACCACCGACAGCGCCGTGCGCATCACCCACCAGCCGACCGGAATCGTGGTCGCCAGCCAGAATGACCGGAGCCAGCACAAGAACCGCGCCACCGCCATGGGCATGCTGAAGGCGCGCCTGTTCGAGGCCGAACTGCAGCGCCGCGAGGCAGAAGCCTCGGGCGAATATGAGGCCAAGACCGAGATCGGCTGGGGCCACCAGATCCGCTCCTATGTCCTGCAGCCCTATCAGATGGTCAAGGACCTGCGCACCGGCCATACCAGCAGCGCACCCAATGCCGTGCTCGACGGCGGGCTGGACGAATTCATCGCCGCGACGCTGGCGCAAAAGGTCACCGGTGAGAAGGTCGATATCGAGGATGTAGACTAGCCCGGACTGCGCCGCTTATGGGGTAAACAAAACTCTTGCCCCACCCGTTCGTCCTGAGCCTGTCGAAGGACAGCCGCAATGCGCTGACCGCCACTGCCACTCGTGCCCCTGCGAAGGCAGGGGCCCATCTCCCGAACGAGAGTCTGAACGCGCTGGTGAAAGAGCCCCGTTCCCGGCCAACTTACCGAACGTTCACCATCCGTTTGCCATCGGCGCGAGCAGGAGATGGCCGCCTGCCTTCGCAGGGGAACGAGCTCTGCTCCAACCGTTCCGTCTGTTTGCCCGTGCGCCCCCCATCCGCTTCGACAATGACGCATACCGCAGCCGGAAACAACTCGGCGACAGGAGAAGTCAGCTCTATTCAGACCCTTCCAATGCTTCCAGCACCTTGCGCCAGCTGATATATTTGAAATTCTGGGTCTGGTTGCCATTGTCGCCATCCTGCACGACCATCAGGCCGGCCGGATATCCGGGCCCGAAGCCGCCAAGCATCACCTCGATCCCATCGGTTTCGGACGTGCCATCGACAAGCCCGTCGACCAGACGAAAGCGGTTGACATAGGCACCGGTCAAAAGGTCGTAGAGCACATAGGCATTGTCGCCCTGGCTTGAGGCCACCAGATAACCACCATTTGCCCCCGTCGGGGCGAGCGCCAGACCTTCCACGTCTGCCACCAGTTCGACGCCGTTCACATTGGCAAAGCGCTGCGGAACAAAGGCATCGGCATTGAGATCATACATCCAGATCGCCGCATTTTCCTCTCCGACATAGAGCCGTCCGGTCCGGTCATCGACGACGCAGCCCTCAGGCTGCGTCGTCAGCTTGTGCTCGCGCGTGATAACGGCGTTGGGGACACCTCCGGCGAACGACAATTTCATTTCCCGGACATTGCCGGCCTTGCTTATCATATAGGAAAATAATTCGCCCTGCGCATCCTGCCCGAAGCAAAAGCCATAGGCTTCGCCCGGGCCGGCTGGATATTTGCCCAGCGCTGTCAATTCGGCGCTGTCCGTATCGAGCCGATACAACCCGATCTGCGCATTGTCCCGGTCATTGCGGATGCTCGCTCCGACCAGAACCGTCTTGCGCCCGTCGATCATCACTTCCCGCAGGTCGACATTGTTCAGCTCGCCCTCCGGCAGGAACGACTTTTTGCTGCCGTCCATGCCGAACACGTAAAGGCCCGCCCGTTTGTCTGTACCAATGACCAGGCTTTTCGCCGGATCCTCGGCATTGCGCCAGATCGCCGGATCATCGGCGGCATCCCTTGCGGTCGTACCGACCGGAACGGTTTCCCCCGTTGCCGTCAGTTCGAGCGTCGGAACAGCCGCCATGCCCGCCCCACTGATCTCGGATTGCGCAGCACAGCCCGACAGCGCCAGAGCGGAAACGGCCAGAAAATTCACTTTCATTTTCATCACATCGTTATCTTTGCGCCAAATTTGATGGTCGAGCCATATTCTTCATATTGCAGGTTGCGCCGGGCACTGGCGAAATCCTGATAGGCAAAATATTTGGCGTTGTTGATATTGATCCACTCGGCGAACAGGCGGATATTCTTGGTCACATTGAGTTTCACGCTGGCGTCGAGCTGAAAATGACTGTCGACGATCCGGTCCTTCGCCACATCCCCGCCAAGCTCGTCTAGATATTTATCCCGATAAGTCCCTGCCAGCCGGAAATCAAAGGGCCCTTTCTCATAGCCCAGCACCGCGTTGAACGTGTGTTTGGAGCTGCTCGGCAGGCTGATTTTCCGAGGGGTATTGATGTCGCCACCGGTCAGTACTGTGCCTGTGGCATCGGTATAGGTATAGTTCAGATTGACAAGAAACCCATCCAGCGGTGACGGCAGGAAATCCAGCAACTGGCTGAAGCTGGCTTCCACCCCGAATATTTCGGCTTTTTCGCCGTTGATCGCGCGAGTCAGTTTTTCATATTCGACACCCTGGAACGTACCGGGATCGGACAGGGTCTGATCAACGATAAAATTGTCGATCGATTTATAGAAGGCACCGACCGACACGGCTCCGTTGCTACTGAAATAATATTCAGCGGAAGCATCCGCATTCCAGGCCCGATAGGGCAGCAGGCTGGGGTTGCCGAATTTCGCCTCCTTGTCCTCATTGATCGTGAAGCGCGGCGTCATTTTCGCCAGCTTCGGACGAACCAGGCTCTTGTAACCGGCGAACCGCAGCACGAGCCGCTCTTGTGGCTGGAAGCGGAGGGTCAAGCTGGGCAACCAGTCAGTATAGCGGCGCTGCACATTGACGGGTATGACATCAGTTACCTGCTCGCCATCATCTACCACCAGCTGTCCCGAAAGCACGTTCGATGTACGCTCGGCGCGAAGCCCGCCAATCACCCGAAGAGTCGAGCTGTCATAGCGGCCAAGCAGATAGCCGGCCAGGATATCCTCGTCGGCCGTATAGTCGCTCGGCAGGCTCAAAAGGTCGCTTTCATATGGGTCTACTTCAAATTTGCCCAGGTTTGCGAACAGGAAATCGGTGGCGCCGGTATAGCTGGCCACCGGACCCATGTCGGTGATCCGATAGGTCTGCTGGCCGAGCACATCGGCAAGCGTATAGTCGCCGTCATAATCGCCGTAAAATACGCCGTTCATATCATAGCTTTTTGTCCGCCAGCGCGACTTGACGCCCGCCTGCACGGTAAATTCGCCGCCATCGGTCAAAAAGCTGCGGGCCAGATCGCCCTTCAGCGCATATTCGGTGTCGACGCTGTCCGACAGCCGGGTCAGCTCGGCGCGGTTGAACTTGTAATTTGCCGGATCGAAAAACTGGTCCGCTCCAGCGGTCACGCTGTATAGCGGCATGCGCTCATCGCTATAGTCCATGTTGACATTGACCCCGTCACCATCAAAGCGGGCGCGGAAACGGGTCGGGTCGACCGAGCCATTCTCCAGTTCGCTGGATCGCGCCCAGCTTCCCGATAGATGCGCCTCCCAGATGCCATCATCATGATCCAGTCCGACCTGATAGGTAGCGATGCGCTGCCGCTCGAAGCGGTCCTTGATGTCACGGCGCACTTCGATCCGGCCATCGGCGTCTGTAAAGAACGCGCTGGTGGCGCTGCCGCTCGCTGGTTTTTCGTCGAAAATGATCGTCGTGCGCCGGCGATATTCCTGATCGTCAAACTGGCTGAAATTGCCGCGGACAAAGACCGTGGTATAGTCCGACGCCCGGACATCGACATTCAGCGAGCCGCTGATCCGCTCGCGGGTGACATCATAATCGCGATACTGGACTTCCTCGGCATAGGCGATACCGCCTTTTTCCTTCCAGTCGCCCGCCTCGATATTGTCCGTTTCAAATTCGCGCTTGTAATAGCTGAGACCGCCCGAAATACCCACATTGTCGCCAATCCGGGTGGAAAAGTCGATGCTGCCCTTGGGAGTCACGCTGTCGGCATATTTATTGTAGCTACCCTCCAGCTTGACCGCGAACAGACCTTTCTTGCGATCAAAGGCGCTGGTCGTGTTGATCTCGATCGAGGCACCGATCGTGTCGGCGTCCATATCCGGGGTCAGGGATTTCTTGATTTCGACGGACTCGATCAGGTCGCTCGAGATGACGTCGAGCGCAACCGAACGGACATCCGATTCCGGGGACGGCAAGCGCACCCCATTGAGCGAGCTCGAGTTCAGTTCCGGATCGAGACCGCGAACCGAAACAAAGCGCCCTTCGCCCTGGTCGTTGAGAACATTCACGCCCGGCAGACGCCGGATCGACTCGGCGACATTCTGATCCGGAAACTGGCCGATGGAATCGCGGGTAAGCACCGAAGACACGCCGTCCGCCTCGCGCTGGCGAGAGAGGGCGCTGGCCTGATTGGCGCCCTGACCAATCACCAATATTTCATTGTCCGCACCTGAGCGCAGCACGATATCGGCGCGAACGACGCCGGTTTCTGTAACTGTCACGCTGGTCTGAGTGGTCTCGGCACCGACATAGCGGGCTTCCAGTGAATAGGTGCCCGCCGGGACATCCGGAAAGGTAAAACCGCCATCCCGCTCGGTGGTGACGACGCGGTCCAGCTCGACGATCCGAACCTGAGCGGACTGTAGCCCGCGAGTCTCGCTGGGATCGACCACGACCCCCGTGATTGTCCCTGCCCAGGCCGCAGTCGGCAGAGCGCAGCCGAGCATGAGAGCGAATTTGAAACCCGACTTTATTGTTCTGGATTGGCGCGACATTTTTATATTTTCCCCGTTGGTCATTTTGAATGTGACGCCGCCCTAGGGAAATTAAATGACTCTTTCGGACCAATGCTATGACGATGATATGTCAGGGATATTGGGTTTTTGTGACAGTCGGAGAGACCTTCGTTGTGCGAGCCCGTGAGCAGCCGTTTTTTGATGAATGGCACGGCGGCGATCCAGCGCCCAAACTGCCCTTCGGCGCACCTTTCAAACGGTATTCGGAACCGGACAAAACTGCAAATTGCTCTTTATCTAATTTCAGAAAAAGAGGAACATGGGGCAGTCACCGGCCAATCAAAGATTGAACGACATCGTCCGCTCGCCTAGTCTTCCGCCGATGAAAAATAATGCCCAGAGACCAGCGGGACTTTTCCCTGTCGGCCAGCCTCTTGCCCGCCTGACCACGGGCCTTGCGGCGCTGCTGCTGCTGACCGCGCCGCTTGGCGCCTGCAAAAGAGTGGAAGACACGGCCGCCAGCCGGCCCGACACCGCGCTGGCCTACCCCCCGGCGTCGCGACCGGTATCGGCGCTAGCCGGCAATCAATGGTCGACAGAGACGGCGCGCGACAAACGCGGCGAGGCGGAAGAGATCATGACGGCAGCGGGACTGGAGCCGGGCATGACGGTGGCCGACATCGGGGCTGGCGAAGGCTATTATACGGTACGGCTGGCGGAGAAAGTCGGGGCCAATGGGCGCGTTCTGGCGCAGGACATCGATGAGGGGGCGATCGACCGGCTGGCCGAGCGAGTCAACCGCGAAAGAATCGACAATGTCTCGATCAAGCTCGGTGCGCCCGATGATCCGCGCCTGCCGGAGAACAGCTTTGACCGGATTTTCCTGGTGCATATGTATCACGAAGTGCGCGAGCCTTATGCTTTTCTGTCTCGCCTGCGGCCAGCGCTGATCGACAGAAGCGGGCCCCGCGGCGCTGGCGAGGTGATTGTGGTCGATGTAAACCGCGATGTCTCGCAGCACGGAATCCCGCCCAAGCAGCTGTTCTGCGAATTCGAGGCGGTCGGCTATGAACTGGTCGGATTCATGGAGCGGCCCGAACTCGGCGGATATTTCGCGCGCTTCCGCGCCAAGGGTCCCGCGAAACCGCCTGAGCAAATCGTGCCCTGCCCCTATCAGCGCAGCAGCCAATAACGTCAGCTGGCCCTGATGCTATCCATCCATTTGTTCTGCTGCCTGCGAGCCTTGCGCGCAAGCCGCCTCCAGTGACGCCGGTCCCGGGAGGAAAGTGTAGAATCCGCAGCCCGACGGTTCAACACATCTGGAGCCTCCACCCCATATTTGTCGTAAAAATAGTTAACATCTTGATCGTCTCTGATCCGACGATCGGTTGGTTCAAATAGGGAGAACATAAGTGGCTCCGTCAACGTGATGTGACCCCTCCAGCTTTTTATGTTGAATCGCCCATAAACCAATTTCCGGTCGGTTTCAACGGTCCTCCTTCATCTGTTTGTCGCAAAATCGGACATAGGGGGCCTTGCCCCCGCCGATCAGGCTTCGTCGCCCATCTTCAGTGCGGCGATAAACGCCTCCTGCGGGATGCTGACATTGCCATATTCGCGCATCTTGGCCTTGCCCTTCTTCTGCTTGTCGAGCAGCTTCTTCTTGCGGCTGATGTCGCCGCCATAGCATTTCGCCGTCACGTCCTTGCGCATCGCCGAGATCGTCTCGCGGGCGATCACCTTGCCGCCGATCGCGGCCTGGATCGGGATCTTGAACAGATGGCGCGGGATCAGGTCCTTGAGCCGCTCGCACATGTGCCGGCCGCGGGCCTCGGCGGCATCGCGGTGGACGATCATGCTGAGCGCGTCGACCGGATCGCCGTTGACCATGATGTTCATCTTGACCAGCTGGCCGGTGCGCAGGCCGATCTGGTGATAGTCGAAGCTGGCATAGCCGCGCGAGATGCTCTTCAGCCGGTCGTAGAAGTCGAACACCACCTCGTTGAGCGGCAGTTCGTAGACCACCTGCGCCCGGTCGCTGACATAGGTCAGGTTCTTCTGCACGCCGCGCCGGTCCTGGCAGAGCTTCAATATGCCGCCGAGATATTCGTCCGGGCAATAGATGGTCGCCTCGATCCACGGCTCCTCGATCTCGCGGATCTTGACCACGTCGGGCATGTCCGCCGGGTTGTGCAGGAACATCTCGCTGCCGTCGTTCATCACGATCCGGTAGACCACCGACGGCGCCGTGGTGATCAGGTCGAGATCATATTCGCGGGTCAGCCGTTCCTGGACGATCTCCAGATGCAGCAGCCCCAGAAAACCGCAACGGAACCCCTGCCCCAGCGCGGCGCTGGTTTCCATTTCAAAGGTGAAGCTCGCATCATTCAGCCGCAGCTTCCCGATACTCTCGCGCAATTTCTCGAAGTCCGCCGCGTCGACCGGGAACAGGCCGCAGAACACCACCGACTGCACTTCCTTGAAGCCGGGCAGCGGCTCGGGCGCCGGGTTCTTGACCGTGGTGATCGTGTCGCCGACTGCGGTCTGGCTGACTTCCTTGATCTGCGCCGTGATAAAGCCGATTTCGCCCGCCGCCAGTTCCGGCAGCTGCTCGATCTTCGGCCGCATGCAGCCGACCCGGTCGACCAGATGCTCGGTGCCCTGGGCCATAAACTTGATCTTCAGCCCCTTGGTCAGCACGCCGTCGATCACCCGCACCAGGATGACCACGCCGAGATAGGGATCATACCAGCTGTCGACCAGCATCGCCTTCAGCGGCTTGTTGCGATCGCCGCCCGGTGGCGGGATCTTGGCGACAATCTGCTCCAATATATCCTCGATGCCGATCCCCGACTTGGCGCTGGCCAGCACCGCCTCGGAGGCGTCGAGCCCGATAATCTCCTCGATCTCCTTGCGCACCCGCTCCGGCTCGGCGGCGGGCAGATCGATCTTGTTGAGCACCGGGATGATCTCATGGTCATGCTCGATCGACTGGTAGACATTGGCCAGCGTCTGCGCTTCCACGCCCTGCGCCGCATCGACCACCAGCAGCGCGCCTTCGCAGGCGGCCAGGCTGCGCGACACTTCATAGGCAAAGTCGACATGGCCCGGCGTGTCCATCAGGCTGAGCTCATAGGTCTCGCCGTCCTTGGCGGTATAGTTCAGCCGCACCGTCTGCGCCTTGATCGTGATACCGCGCTCTTTCTCGATATCCATATTGTCGAGCACCTGCTCGCTCATCTCGCGCTCGGTCAGCCCGCCGGTCTGCTGGATCAGCCGGTCGGCGAGGGTCGATTTGCCATGGTCGATATGGGCGATGATGGCGAAATTGCGGATATGAGAACGTTCGGTCATGGCCAGCCGTTAGCAGGGGCGCAGAGCAATGTCAGCAGGAAACGACGGTTGCGGGGGGCGCCGGTATCTCGTCCGGCCCGCAGATGAACTTGACAAACTTTACAGGGTTATATTCTGGAAAAGCCGCGGGGCTATCGGAAAGAGGATTTTTGCATTTTTCGCTTTTAAAACAGATTCTTGTTTCCATTTTTCAACGATACCTCTGAGAAGATGCCAAAAGAAGCGGCGACAGTCTCCGGGCAGCGCGCGTTCGTTCCGGTCCAGATGCAAAAGGGCGATTCGATTGTCAAAGAGCCATGGGGAATGTGGCATAAGGCGGATATGAGGAAAGGCTGTTGAACACCCACCATCCTCCCTGTCGCGAAGCGACGGGGAGGTGGCATTCGCCGAAGCCCTGGCGAAGGCGGATGACGGAGGGGCGGGTGCGGCAATCACCGCCCTTCAAAAGCGCCCCGATCCCCAAGCTTAGCGCCAGGCCCCACCGGCCCCGCCACCATCCTGCGGACGGTCCCCCTCCCCACCGCTGCGCGGCAGAGAGGAAAGGGTGGCTTGCCCGCCTCCCCGCAACCCGCTAATTCCCGCCCCATGCGCACCCGCCTCTCCATCTGCCGCAAGAAAAGGCGCTTCCCAAGCGAAGCCGAGGCCATTGCCGCCGCGCAGGCCGCCGCCATCACGCTGCGACCCTATCGCTGCGATCGCTGCCATCTTTATCATCTGACCGGCCGGACCAGAGGCAAGCGCCGCCTGCCGGTGGCCGGATAGGGCCTTGCCAATGCGGCGCCTGCACCTGCCGCTCGGGCGCCCTGCCCGGTCGCATTGCGCTGCCCGCCCCCTGTCACAAACATGCAATAAATTTGCCATCAAATGGCAACGCAACGGTCATATTCCGCTCATCAACTTGAAACCGGAACGCAACAGACAGGCCCTTTGATGAAAACCCCGACGCTCAAGACAATTGGTCTGCTGGCCGGAACCGCAGCGATGGCCCTCTATCCGGCGGCGGCTATGGCAGCGCCGATTTCCGAGGAACAGGCCGCCGCATTGCTGAGCAAGCTCGAAAGCCTGGAGCGCGAGGTCGCCGATCTGAAGGCGCAGCTGGGCACCGTCCGGCAGGACCAGCAGCTCTCGACCAGCGCGATTGCCGCCACCGATGCGAAGATTGCCGCGACCGAAGAGAAGCTGGCGCAGCAGCAGCCGGCCAGAATCGCGTTCAAGGGCGCACCCGAGATCAAGGCTGAGGACGGCTGGAGCTTCAAGCCGCGCGGCCGCATCCTGATCGATGCCGGCACGGTCAATGCACCGGACAGCATCGTCGACGCCGGTCTTGGCTTTGCCAGCGAGGCACGGCGCGTCCGGCTGGGTGCCTCGGGCACGATCCCGGGCGGCTTCGGTTACAAGCTGGAAGCGGATTTTGCCGGCAATGATGTCGAGCTGACCGACGCCTTTTTCACCTATGAGCATGGCGGGCTGACGCTGACCGCGGGCCAGCACAATAATTTCCAGGGACTGGAGGAACTGTCGAGCAGCAATGACACGAGCTTTATCGAGCGCGCCGGCTATACCGACGCCTTCGGTTTCGAGCGCCGGGTCGGGCTTTCGGCGCAATATGGCCTGTCCGACCTGTTGTTCCAGGCGGGCCTGTTCACCAGCAATAGCGACGATCTCAACAATGACGAGAATAATGCCGTCGGTTTCGATATCCGCGCCGTGGCAATGCCGAAATTCGGCGCGGTCCAGACCCATTTCGGGGCGTCCTACCATTATCGCGATCTCGGCGACGCGATTGCGTCGCGCCGCTATCGCCAGCGCCCGGCGGTCCATTTCACCGACACGCGCTTTATCGACACGGGGTCAATTGGCAATGCGGAGTCAGAGACCAGCTACGGGCTGGAGGCAGCGCTGATCGCCGGCCGCTTCCACGCCGCAGCGGAAACCCACTGGCTGAAGCTGAACCGGACCGGCGCACTGGCCGACCCGACCTTTTTCGGCGGCTCGGTGGAAGCCGGCCTTTTCCTGACCGACGATAGGCGCGGCTACAAGGGCGGCATTTTCAAGGGCGTCAAGGTGTCCAACCCGGTCGGCGCAGGCGGTATCGGCGCCTGGCAGATCAATGTCCGCTATGACCGGCTGGACCTGAACGACGCCGGCTTTACCGGCGGCAGCCAGAATGGCTATCAGGCCTCGCTGATCTGGACGCCGGTCGACTATGTGCGCTTCCTGCTGTCCTATTCGAAGCTCGACTATGGCAATGCCGCCATTCTGGCCGCCGGCAGCGGCGATTATGATGTCGACACCGTTGCCGGGCGGTTCCAGATCAGCTTCTGATCCGGGCTATTCGCAAGGTTTGTCCGCTCAGCCGATCAGCAGATCCTGCTTGTCGGCCCAGCTCGGCCCGGCGACATCGTCGCCCTTGGTCCGGTCCGGCATCTGGCGGCCGGTTTCAGCAAAATAGCTGAGCTCGGCAATATTGGTCGCATGGTCACCAATCCGCTCGAGATTTTTCGCGATGAACAGCAGATGGGCGGATTCGCTGATATGCGCCGGATTTTCGATCATATAGGTGATGATCGAGCGAAAGAAGCTGGTGTAGAAATTGTCCAGCGTCTGGTCGCGCGCCCAGACCGAGACCGACAGGTCGATATCGCCATCGGCATAGGCCTGGAAGGAATCCTGCACCAGTTCAGCAGCGATCTTCGCCATCGAGGGCAATAGTGCCACCGGCTCGATCTGCTGGCTCGATTCCGCCACCAGCGGCACCCGCTTGGCGATATTCTTAGCATAGTCGCCGATCCGCTCGGCCAGGCTGGAAATCTTGAAGGTGGCGATCAGCTGGCGCAGATCGTCCGCCATCGGCGCGCGCAGGGCGATCGTCTGGATCGACAGGCTGTCGATCCGGCGTTCCAGCTCGTCGATTTCTCGGTCATCGGCAACCACCGCCTCGGCCAGCGCCAGATCCTTGCGCTCGAGCGCCTCGATCGCGCGGGTGATGGCCCGGGTACTCTTGTCCCCCATCTCCAGAACCATGGCGCGGAGATCGTGAATTTCCGCGTCAAAAGCGGTCACGGTATGTTGGGCGGTACTGAGATTCATCGGACTTCCTCGTTACAATTTCCGGCATTGTAACAAAAATGTCATATAAAAAGCAACTGATTTGCAATCACGCGCCCACCAGACACGAAAAAGGGGGCCGTTGTTGCCAACCGCCCCCGATAAATGCCTCAGGATTTCAACATCCTGGCGATCCCTTGACGGATCAGGCGAGAGGATCGCCTATTGCAGTTCGTCTTTGGTCAGAACCGGCAGGTTCTTTGCTGCCGCGACCATTTTCGTCCGGGTTTCTTCCGGCGAAGCGATCAGGCCGGTCTTGACCAGATAGCCGTCGCGGGTTCCAGCGTTGACGAATTCGGTGACATATTCCTGGATGCCCGGGATGACGCCGACATGCTGTTTCTTGACATAGATGAACAGCGGCCGCGCACCGGGATATTCACCGGATGCGATCGCCTCATAGGTCGGCGTGACGCCGGAGATGGGAATGCCGCGCACCGTGTCGAGATTTTCCTCGAGGAAGCTGTAGCCGAAGATACCGACCGCATTGGGATTGGATTTCAGCTTCTGGACAATCAGATTGTCATTTTCGCCGGCATCCAGATAAGGGCCGTCGGTGCGGATCTCGTGACAGACCGCTTCAAACTCTTCCTTGTTGCTGTCCTTCAGCGCCTTGGTCGCAGGATCGGTCTTGCAGCCGACTTCCATGATCAGCTCGGTCAGCGCGTCGCGCGTGCCCGATGTCGATGGCGGGCCATAGACGCTGATCGGCTTGGACGGCAGCGAGGGATCGATATCCGACCATTTCTTGTAGCCATTTTCCTTTCCGAACGGTTTCGCGGCGATCGCCTTGTAAATCTGCTCGGGGGTCAGAGTGAAGCCCGGGCCTTCCTTGGACTGGGCCACGGCGATACCGTCGATGCCGACAATGATTTCAGAGACGTCGGTGACGCCATTGGTCTGGCACAGTTCAAATTCCGTCGCCTTCATCCGCCGCGAGGCATTTTCGATATCGGGCGTATCGGCGCCGACTCCCGAGCAGAACAGGCTCATGCCTGCGCCGGTACCGGTCGATTCCAGAACCGGTGCCTTGAAGCTGCCGGAAGCAACAAAATTTTCCGAAACCGCCTTGGCGAAGGGAAATACGGTGGAAGAGCCGACGATGCGGATCTGGTCGCGGGTTCCACCGCCGCTGCCGGCCTGATTTTCACAGCCAGCCAAAGCGACCGTCGCCAGTGCGATTATTGCCAATTTGCTTTTCATCAAAATTTCCTTGCTGAAGATTGCTTTCACACCGAAAATTCATGTGCGATCGTTCGATCACGGCCTCTACCGCTGATCCATGACCGCAGGATTACATAAATATTTCACTATTGTTGCACGGGTCGCCAGCCGGTCCGCCGCCCGCTAGCGCGGCGCTCTTTGCATCGCCTCCAGCGGCGGGCTTTCCGGTGTCGCGTGGAACAGCTCGACCCGCTCGAAACCCAGGCTGTTGTAAAAGCGGCGGTTCGCAGGATTGCTGTTTTCCAGATAGGCCATCGTGCCGCTCCGGTCGCAGGCTGCCAGCACCGGCTTGAGCAGGCGGCGGCCCAGCCCCCTGCCTCGGCCAGCGCTGGCCACGCCGACCGTGAACAGATAGGCATGCGGCTCGGCGGGATGATGTTTTGCCATGGCCTCCCCCGCCGCCTTGCCGCGCATCAGCGCGCCGAGCCCGCCGCTGGCCAGCAGGTCCCAGTAGGTTTGCAGCATCCCCGCCGGGGAAGAATCGGCCCTGTCACCGGGCAGCAGCCACATGGCGGCAGCGCGGCCCTCGCCATCCTCCTGCAATAGCTGGCAAAATCCGTTAGGCGCATAGATATGGCGCGCCAGATTGGCGAAGGTCCGCCGCATCGGATCGAAACCGCCAAACAGCCAGCGGTTGAAGGGATCCTCGCGAAAGGCATCGGCGGTGATATCGGCGAGCTCGGCCACGCTCTCGGTGCCCACTCTCACAATGCCCGGCGCGGGCGCAATATCCGATGCGGTCAGCACCGGCACCACAACCTGACGCGGTTAATAGATGCCGCCTTCCGCCTGCAGGAACTCGTCGTCATTCCGGGCCGGGCCGCGGTTGCGGGCGGCTTCCAGTGCGCGCGCCTGGGCGGCGGCCCGTTCCGCGAGCAATTGCGCCTTGCGGGCTTCCAGCCGGGCCAGCAGTTCGTCCTTGCGGATCGACCGGCGCGGTTCGGTTTCGGGCTTGAACACGTCCCAGATCACCGGCGATTTCGGATCGTCGGTGGGCCAGCCGCCATAGACCCGCTTGCCGGTCCTGCGGTCGACCCGTACCATGCGCACGCCCTTGGGCGCTACAAAGGGTGTCTTCGGCATGCCCGCCATCGCCTTCTCGGCAAAACGCCGGAACACTGGCGCGGCGAGCGTGCCGCCCTGGGCATAGCCGCCCATATTGCGCGGCTGGTCATAGCCCAGATAGACGCCGGCCACCATGTCGGGCGAGCCGCCGACGAACCAGACATTGGTCGGGCCGCTGGTCGTGCCGGTCTTGCCGAACAGGGGTCGCTCGAGGCTTCTCAGATTCTGGGCCGTGCCGCGAGTGATCACGCCCTGCAGGATATCGATCATCTGATAGGCGGTCATCGGATCCATCAGCTGCTTGCCAGCAGGACGCGGGCGCGGCATCGGCTGTCCGTCCCAGTCGCTGCTGTTGCAATTTTCGCAGTTCCGCTTGTCGGCGCGGAAGATCACCTTGCCCTTGCGGTCCTGGACGAAGTCAATGACCGTCGGTTGCAGTTCGCGCCCGTGATTGGCGAGCATCGAATAGGCATTGGTCAGCTTCATCACCGTGGTGTCGCCGGCGCCCAGCGCAAAGGCGAGATAGGGCTTATAGTCGCCGATCCCCATGGTCTTGATCGTCTTGACGACATTTTCCATGCCGGCATCATTGGCCGCGCGTACCGTCATCAGGTTGCGCGACTGCTCGACGCCCCAGCGCAGCGTTCGCTCACCGGCACCTCGGGAATTGCCGAAATTGCGGAAACATTTCCGCCCGAGCGAGGCCGACTGGAAGACACAGAAGGGCGCGTCGGCGATCAGCGTCGCCGGGGTCATGCCATGTTCCAGCGCGGTCGCGTAGACGAACGGCTTGATCGTGGAGCCCGGTTGCCGCTCGGCCTGGGTCGCACGGTTGAACGAGCTCATGCGGTCATCAAATCCGCCCTGCATCGCCCATATCCGGCCATTGCGCGGATTCTGCACCACCATGCCGCCGGAAACCTCCGGGACATTTTCAATCCGGTAGCGGCTGCCGCCCAGCGGACTGACGGCGATAATGTCGCCCGCCTTCAGCGCCGACGGAACCGCATTCACCTGTCCCGTGGTGCCGTCCGGAAAGCCGATTTCCGCCCCGCCGCCGGCGGTGTTCAGTGCAACCGCAATCTGCCAGTTCTCATAATCCGTATTGATAAAGGTCGAAGCGAGGCGCTGGGCCCACTGGTCGTCAATCTCGATCTTGTTGATCGGCCCGCTCCAGCCCTTGCCGCTGCTGTAGCGGAGCAGTCCGCTGCGCAGCGCATCCTTGGCATATTCCTGCAGCTCCGGGTTCAGCGACGTGCGCACCCACAGGCCGCCGGAATAGACGCTGTAGGGACCGGCCTTTTCATTTTCGCCGAATTTCTCGATCAGCTGGCGCCGGACTTCCTCGATGAAATAGCCACCCACGCGGTCGAACCGGCGTCCTCCGCCGGAAATCGTGCCGAGCGGCTGGGCCGAAGCTGTCTGATATTGCGCGTCGCTGATCCAGCCATTGTCCCGCATCTCGCCCAGCACCCAGTTGCGCCGACTGATTGCGCGCTGTTCATGCACTTCGGGACGATAGTTGGAAGGCCCCTTGGGCAGGATCGCCAGATAGGCGATTTCGTGCAGGGCCAGCGCATCGACATCCTTGCCGAAATAGGCCTGCGCGGCCGCCTGCACACCATAGGCATTGCGACCGAGAAAAATCTGGTTGAGATAGAGTTCGAGTATTTCTTCCTTGGTCAGCACATCCTCGATCCGGTAGGCCAGGATCGCCTCGCGCACTTTTCGGCGGTATGATACTTCGCTGCTCAGCAGCAGGTTCTTTGCCACCTGCTGGGTGATGGTGGAAGCCCCCACCGGACGCCCGCTTTTGGTGATGTTGGTCAGGATCGCGGTGGCGATGCCGGGATAGTCCAGCCCGCCATGTTCAAAAAAGGTGCGATCCTCGGCGGCCAGATAGGCGCGCACCAGGAGCGCGGGATATTCGGAAAATTCCAGCTGCACGCGCCGTTCGCGCGCGTAGCTGTGTACCGGTTCGCCGTCATAGGCGCGAACCACGGTCGGCAGGGGCGGCTCATAGGTGCGCAGCGCATTGGCATCCGGCAAATCCCGGGCGAAGATCAGCCAGACGAGAAACCAGCCGACTATGCAGAGTCCAAGAAAGGCGACGAGCAGCCGGAACCATTTTTTCTGCCAGAATTTCTCGATCCGCTCGAAAAAACTGCCCGTGCTTCGTTCCAGCTTGTAGGCGAGGCTTTCTCCAGCCGTATCTGACGCTTCATTTACCATAGGCTCGGCTATCTAAACCGGCTTGCGTCCATTTTCCAGCGATTATCGATGAAAAACGCCTGCCGCCCCGAGACGGCGCGAGCGACGGGAAACGCCCGCCGGTTTCCCGCTAGCGCATCGCCAGTTTGCGGGCAAAATGGGACTCGATGGCGCTTGCCACACCGGCGGCCACTTTCGACCGGCCCTGGCTGGAATTCAGGAAGGCGACATCATCCTTGTTGGTCAGATAGCCGGTTTCAAACAAGACAGACGGGGTATCGGGTGCCTTCAGAACCACGAAGGAGGCATAGCGGTGCGGGATTTTCCGGAAAGTCATTTGGCGGCTGCTTTCCCGGTGGAGCAATTTGGCAAAATCGGCAGAAACATTCATGGTTTCGCGCTGGGTCAGATCGATCAGTATCGACGAGACGTCGTGCGTGGCGCCGCCAAGATTGATGCCGTTGATGATATTCGCCTTGTTCTCGCGCGCGGCCAGCTTGGCGGCTTCCCGATCGGAAGCCACTTCGGACAGGGTATAGACCGTCGCACCCGACGCCTCCTCGTTACCCGCCGCATCGGCATGGATCGACATGAACAGGTCGGCGTCGAGCCTCCGCGCGATACCATAACGTTCTTCCAGCACCAGAAATTCGTCGCTGTCCCGGGTCAGCGCGACGCGAACCCTGCCGCCCGCGACCAGCCGGTCCCGGATCGCCCGGGCGATCGCGAGAGTGACGTTTTTCTCGCGGGCGTTGCCGTGAGGCGAAATGGCACCCGGATCATGGCCCCCATGGCCGGCATCGATGACGACCAGCGGCCGGTTCGGATCATCGGGCCCATATATTTTCGGCAAACGGACAGAGTCGCGGGGTTTGCCAAGCGGCATCTTGACGCTGTAGCTTTTTCTCGGCGGCTCGGCGCGGAAACTGGCTGGCGGCAGAAAGGACTGCCTGCCCGAAGCAATCTCGCTCTGGCCGACGGACTGCAAGAGCAGATTCAGCCTTCTTCCATCCTCCGAGAAACTCCCGGCGGTAACCACAGCGGGTCGATCCAGGTCCAGGACAATGCGTGCGGTATTGGGATTATACTGCCCCTGACGCACGGCCGTGACGATCCCGCTCGCCTGTCCACCCTGCCCTGCCTTGCCTCCCTTCACATCGATAGCGATGCGATCGGGTCCGAGCAGCGAAAAGGCCGACGCCCCTTCGACGAGGTCGTCAAAAGAAATGGTGATTTGCGAACCATTGGCCTCGATCCGGCTGACAGAACCCGCCTGGGCGGGATTGACCGTCAACAGTGCGGATGCCAGAATTGTTGCCAGAGCCATGGTCGGCTTATGCATGCTGTGGCCCGATATGGTCCAGTCAATTTTCATGAATTGCAGCTTCCTCGATGTTCCCGCGATAAATTGGAGTGAAGATACAATTAAGGATGCTTTCGTAAGGCGCAGTGAAACGACAAGGTTAACAGTGCATTAGCCATGATCTGCCGGAGCCCGGGATGGCGCTGTTTGAATCCGCTCCGTTACAGTTTGTGTTGCCGAGCGGTTCGAGCGGTGCTAGCAGCGTGATTGAACCTTTCGGGAAAGAACCTGAAGCGGTTCGTCTAAATGCCGGAAATCATTCGGCATCTACCAGGTTGACGCAACATGAGGCATGAAATCTCCGGCTTTGAAGCTCTCCGTTTTGGAGGCGCTTCCTTGGGCGGAAAGACTTTGGCTGACGGCCAGAGCCATGCGGTTGTTGCAGAAGCATTTTTATCTGAAACATTGGAAATCAACCGGATGGCGTCGCCCGCCCCTTATCAAAGGAACGCGCGCACAGAAACGTTATCCCCATTATATCGCATGGACCCGCCGGGCTCTGATCCGGCGCTCCATGTCAGGAGACTATTGAATGACTACGCGCATGCTAATCGACGCGCGCCACCAGGAAGAAACCCGGGTGGCGGTCGTAAAAGGAAACAAGATTGAGGAATTCGATTTTGAATCGTCCGAACACAAACAGCTCAAAGGCAATATCTATCTCGCAAAAGTAACCCGCGTCGAACCGTCGCTGCAGGCCGCTTTTGTCGACTATGGCGGGAATCGCCACGGATTTCTGGCCTTTTCCGAAATTCACCCCGACTATTACCAGATCCCGAGAGAGGACCGCGAAAAGCTGCTGGCAGAAGAAGCCGAGCATGCAGCGGAAGAAGCCGCTCTGCGCGCCCAGGAAGAGGAAGAGGATGATTCGCCCGCCGATATGGTGCGCAGCGAAGCCACCGAAGAACTCGATACCGCGCTGGTAGAAGTCGACAAGGACGACAGCGTTGACACGATCGACGTCACAGAAGGCGAAATTCCGCAGGAAAATGCGGGCGACGACGATGATGATGACGAGGATGACGACGACTCCGATGATGAAGATTCGTCGGAAGACAATGTAGACGGCAAGAACAAGGGCGGCCGTCGTGGTCGCGGTGGCCGCAACAAGGCTCGCGGCAAGGGAAGCATGCCCAAGGCCAGCGACCAGGCGCGCCAGAAGCGCATGGCGCTGCGCAAGCGCTACAAGATCCAGGACGTTATCCAGCGACGGCAGGTCGTGCTCGTCCAGGTGGTCAAGGAAGAACGCGGCAACAAGGGCGCGGCGCTCACCACCTATCTCAGCCTCGCCGGTCGCTATTGTGTGTTGATGCCCAACACCTCGCACGGCGGGGGAATCAGCCGCAAGATCAACAGCGCCAGCGACCGCAAGCGACTGAAGTCGATCATTGCGGACCTGAAATTGCCGACCAGCATGGGCTGCATCGTCCGGACCGCCGGGCTTTCCCGCACCAAGCCGGAAATCAAGCGCGACTTCGACTATCTCGCTCGCCTGTGGGACGAAATCCGGGAGAAGACGCTGAGTGCGACGGCTCCCAGCCTGATCCACAGCGACAGCGATCTGGTCAAACGCGCGATCCGGGACATCTACAATCGGGAGATTGAGGAGGTTCTGGTCGAGGGCGCCAGTGGCTATACCGCGGCGAAGAATTTCATGAAGCTGCTGATGCCGAGCCACAGCAAGCGGGTGAAGAGCTATGCCGATCCGGTGTCGCTGTTCCAGCGCTATGGCGTCGAGGACCAGCTCTCGGCGATGTACTCGCCGGAAGTGCAGTTGAAATCCGGTGGCTATCTGGTGATCAACCCGACCGAGGCTTTGGTCTCGATCGACATCAACTCCGGCCGGTCGACCCGCGAGCACGGGATCGAGGCGACCGCGGTCAAGACCAATATGGAAGCCGCCGCTGAAATCGCGCGCCAGTTGCGGCTGCGCGACATGGCCGGTCTGGTCGTGATCGACTTCATCGACATGGACCGCAGCGGCAATGTCCGCAAGGTCGAACGGGCGATGCGCGACGCGCTGAAAAACGACCGGGCCCGCATCCAGGTCGGACGGATATCCAGCTTCGGCCTGATGGAAATGAGCCGTCAGCGCCTGCGCACCGGCGTTCTGGAAGCGTCCACAAAAGTCTGCCCGCACTGCGAAGGCACCGGACTGGTCCGCACGGCATCCTCGGCGGCGCTGTCGGTCCTTCGTCTGCTCGAGGAAGAAGCCGCCAAGGGCAAGGCCAGCCAGATCACCCTGCGCACCAGCCAGGAAGCCTGCATCTATGTGCTGAACAGCAAGCGGCACGAGATCGAGGATATCGAAAAACGCTACGGCGTCTCGATCGAAATCGTTCCCGATGGCGAGACCGAAGGCGCCCGGATGGACATCCAGACGTCCGGCAGTCCGCCGAAAAACATGCCCAAATTCGAACCCATTATTGACGATGACGACGATGATGAGGTCGAGGACGATCAGGCTGATGAAGCGGAAAACGCGGAAGCGGACGACCGCGGTTCCCGATCGCGTGGCCAGGAAGGCCGCGAAGACGGCGGCGACCGGCCCAAGCGCAAGCGGCGGCGGCGCGGCAGACGCAACCGCGGCGGTGATCGCAATGAATCCGGCAACGGCGACAATTCCGGTTCGGAAAACAGCGGCGAGCCAGTGGCGCAGTCGAATGACACCGATACGGACGAACCGGCTGCACAGCCAAAGCCGCGGGCACGCCGCAGCAACGCTCGCAAGACGGAAAGCGGCCCTGATGGCGCAGCTGAAAGCGGAGGCGAAGAAAAAGCCGAGGCCAAGCCACGCGCACGGCGGCGCTCGACCAAAAGCGAAACGGCAGCCGAGCAACCGGCAGCTGAGCCGGCGGCAGACAGCGAAACGGCCGACGAAAAGCCCAAACGGCGTCGCGCCCCGCGCAAGGCGAAACCCGGTGCCGACAAGGCGAGTGCCGACAAGCCGGCGACGGAAACCGCTGACGCTTCGGCCGACGCAACCGCCGAGAAAAAGCCTGCGGCGAAACGGGCTCCGAGAAGCCGCGCCAAAAAGGCTGACAGTGCAGACGCTTCGGAGGCGGCTCCGGAAGCTGCCAAGGAAGCCAAGCCAAAGGCACCTGCCAAGCCGCGCAAGCCAAGAGCCGCAGCCAAGCCGAAAGATGAGGCTGTAGCCAAGGCATCGGACAGCGACGCCTCCGAATCGAGCGACGGACCGCCACGCCAGGGCTGGTGGCAGCGCACGTTCGGATAACAGAATGGATATCGTCCCCGCCCCGGATATCGGGCGGGGACGGCACCCGTTTCATCCGTGGTTCACACCCGGCATGTAAAAGGAACAGCGTTTCAACCGGAGCTTCATGCTGAGGAATTTCATGCGCCATTTTCTAGCTGGTCCCCTTTCCCGCGCTGCCCCACGATCGGCAGGCCGGCTCGCGTGTTTTCTGGTCGCGTTCCTGACCCTTTTCTCCCTCATGGTGCAGCCGGTTGCAGCACAGTCAATCTTGCGCGATGCGGAAACCGAGGCGCTGTTTACCGATATGGTGGCGCCGCTGGTGGCAGCCTCCGAGCTGGACTCCAAGCATGTCGACGTCGTGCTGATCAACGATGACCAGATCAACGCCTTTGTCGCCGGCGGTCAGCGGATCTATTTCTATTCCGGTCTGATCAACACGGCAGACACCGCCAATGAAGTGCAAGGCGTCATGGCGCACGAGCTGGGCCATATCACCGGCGGTCATGCCATTCGCTTTGACGAGGGTGCGAAGACCGCCACCGGTATCACTCTGCTCAGCCTGATCCTGGGCGCTGCTGCCATTGCCGCAGGAGCCGGGGACGCCGGCATGGGTATCATGGCCGCCGGGCAGCAAGCGGCGATGGGCAAGTTCCTCGCCTTCAGCCGGGTGCAGGAACGGTCCGCCGATTCCGCCGGCGCCCGCTATCTCGGAGAGGCCGGCATATCCGGCAAGGGGTCGATCAATTTTTTCAAGAAGCTGCAGAATTACGAATTCCGCCTCGGCATCCCGCAGGAGGACAGCTATGGCCGGACTCACCCGCTGTCCGGCGAAAGGGTTACGCTGCTCCGGGATGTGTACGAGAAGGATCCCGCCTGGGACAAGCAGCCCGATCCGAAGCTTGAGGCCCGGTTCCAGCGGGTCAAGGCCAAGTTGCTGGGCTTCACCGCCGACCCTGCCGTAACATTGCGCAAATATCCGGAGACCGACCAGTCGATCCCGGCGCGCTATGCCCGGGCTTATGCCTGGCACAAGAGCGCCTATCCCGACCGGGCGCTTTATGAAGCGGATAAACTGCTCAAGGCGGAACCCAATGATCCCTATTTCCTCGAACTCCAGGGTCAGATCCTGCTCGAATCGGGCAAGCCGGACGAAGCGCTGAAATCGCTGCGCCGCGCCGTGCAGCTGACCAATAACCAGCCGCTGATCGCCAGCCTGTTTGGCCACGCCCTGATCGCCACCGAAGACCCGCAATATCTCGACGAGGCGGAACAGGTCCTGAAAGCCGCCGTCAACAAGGACAACCGCAATCCCTTTGCCTGGTACCAGCTCGGCGTCGTCTATTCACAAAAGGGCGACAATGCCCGCGCCCAGCTGGCGACGGCGGAAAGCTCCCTGCTCGAGCAGAATTATGCCGGTGCCATCCGCAGCTCGCAAATCGCCATGGCCGGCATCAAGGAAAATACGCCCGACTGGATTCGCGCGCAGGATATTTCCTTCATCGCCAAGGCCGAATTTGAAAGAAACAGCCGCCGCCGCTAGCGGATGATGCGCCGGATCGCGCCATTGGGACTGGACAAGCCATGCCGCCGTGGCCAATGCCGTCCATCAAGGAAAGAACCCCATCGTGGATGACAATATAAACAGAAAGTGGATGATTATGGCAGGTGGCGGACTGGCCATGGCGGCGGCATTGGGTGTCTGGTTCTGGCAGTCGGGAAGCTCTTCCTCAGCCGAAGCAACCAGCGAAGCCGCACAGGCCGCAGGCATTGATGCGCAGGAACAGAAGGCCATCGAAGGGATTGTTCGCAACTATATCCTGCAAAATCCGGAGATCATTCCGGAAGCGGTGGAACTGCTGCAGGACCGGCAGAAGGCCTCCGCCCTCGATGCGGTTCGCGACCAGATTGAAAAGCCCTTTGCCGGTGCGGCTTTCGCCGGCAACCCGGATGGCGATGTCACCGTCGTCGAATTTTCGGACTTCAACTGCCCCTATTGCAAACAGACCGAGCGGGATATCGCCAAGCTGATCGCGAACGACAAGAATGTGAAAATCGTCTTCCGCGAACTGCCGATTCTGAGCGAGGCCAGCAACGACGCGGCGCTGATGGCGCTGGCAGCGGCCAAGCAGGGCAAATATTACGCCTTTCACAAGACCATGTTCGCAACCGGTCGCCCGACCCCGTCAACCATAGAGGCTGCCGCCAAGGAAGTCGGTCTCGACATGAAAGCCGCGCGCGCCTTTATCGACTCGCCCGAAACCAAGCAGGAAATCCAGCAGAATATCGCGGTCGCCCAGCAGATGCGCTTCACCGGAACGCCGGCCTTTGTCGTCGGCAATCAGTCGGAAGTGGGCGCTGTCGGCTATGACGGCCTGAAGGAAATGGTCGCCAAAGCGCGCGCCGCGAACTAAGCCTGTTCCGCCCTGCCCTTGAACCCCTGGGCAATGACATACCATTCCGATGAACCCTTGCGGCTCGCTGGCGGCTTGGCATGTTTGACCACGTCGAAATGCTGCTTGAGCAGGGTAAGCAGGTCATTGTCGGTGCCGCCGGCCAGCACCTTGGCGACAAAGGCGCCGCCGACCTGCAGATTTTCCACCGCAAAATAGGCGCCGGCCTCGACCAGTCCCATGGTGCGCAGATGGTCGGTCTGCTGATGGCCGACCGTGTTCGCCGCCATGTCCGACAGCACCAGATCCGGCTTGCTGCCCAGCGCCTCCAGCAACAGGTCCGGCGCTGCATCATCCATGAAGTCCATCTTGAAGATCGTCACGCCCTCGATCGGATCGACATCCAGCAGATCAATGCCAACCACGGCCGCCTTTGGTGCAAATTTGCGCATCACCTGGGCCCAGCCACCCGGCGCAATCCCCAGATCGACCACCGCTTTCGCATTGCGCACCAGCTTGAACCGCTCGTCCAGTTCCAGCAATTTATAGGCTGCGCGCGAGCGATAGCCCTCGGCCCGTGCCTGTTTGACATAGGGATCGTTGAGCTGCCGCTCCAGCCAGCGCGTCGACCCGATTTTCCGGCCCTTGGCGGTTTTGACTTTCTGTCTGGTTCCTGATCTGCCCCGGCTCATCGGATGGAACCTCGCTCGTTGGCCGACATCAGCGAGCGCAATATGCCCTCCCGGATACCACGATCGGCGACGCCGACCCGGCTGGCCGGCCAGATGTCGAGGATCGATTCCAGAATCGCGCAGCCGCCCACCACGAGATCGGCGCGTTCGCGGCCAATGCACGGGATATCCGCGCGCTCTTCCGGCGATGCGTGCGCCAGCATGGTGCTGATTTCGCGCATGGATTCGGTCGGTACGATCAGACCGTCGATCACCTTGCGGTCATAATGCGGCAATTTCAGATGCAGGCTGGCAAGCGTGGTGACGGTTCCGCTGGTCCCCAGCAACCGGTAGTCGCACTGGTCGAGCCGCGGCAGGCGCGCCGCAAAGCTGGCAAAACTGTCGGTGACCCGTGCCCGCATCGCCTGGAAAGCGGCGCGGCGCGCATCCGGGTCGTCGCCATCGAATTTCTCGCTTTCGGTGAGCGATACTACGCCCCAGGGCGCGCTCTGCCAGTCGAGAATTTCCGGCGCCGAACCGCTGGTGTCGACCAGCACCAGCTCCGTCGAGCCTCCGCCAATGTCAAAGATAAGGGCAGGCCCCTCGCCCGGTTCGAGCAGAATATGGCAACCGAGCACCGCCAGACGGGCCTCTTCTTCTGCCGTGATCACGTCCAGCGCAATACCGGTTTCGCGCCGCACCCGTTCGATGAACTTGTCGCCATTGCTCGCTCGCCGGCAGGCCTCGGTCGCCACCGACCGGGCAAGCGTCACATTGCGGCGCCGCAACTTGTCGGCGCATATCGCCAGCGCAGCCACCGCCCTGTCCATCGCCCGGCTGCTGATCTTGCCGGTTTCGACCAGACCTTCGCCAAGCCGTACAACGCGAGAAAAAGCATCGGTGACAATGAATCCGTCCGAAGACGGTTTTGCGACCAGCAGCCGGCAGTTGTTGGTGCCGAGGTCAATCGCGGCATAGGACCGCAATTTCGGCCAGCGCGCGGCGCCTGGATGGACGGGAGACGCAACGCGACTCTGTCCTTTATGTGTCGCCGCAGGTTTCGGGCGGGATTTCCTTGCGGATGATCCGCCTTTTATATCTTGCGGCGATGGGGATGCATGATCCGCCATGACCGTAACTCTTATGTTCTCCGGATCGGATAATACCGCCGGTACTTGATGGTGAAGATAACGCCGCACTGCTCCCGACGCAAGGGCCGGACAGCCGTATAAGGGAAAATAAGCCGGGATCGCCCGGATCGGGGCTTTAAGAGCGGCTCAGGGCAGACAATCGCAGCATATTGAGCACGCTGGCCCCGCGACCGACGGACCGCGATGCGTGAGGGAGAATATTTATACCCGTCGGCAAGCTTTCCTTGCCAAAGGGCTTGACCGCAGGCCCCTCCCTGCCTATTGCCCCGCACCGGCACTCCCCTGTCGTATAATGGTAATACCACGGACTCTGACTCCGTTAATTGAGGTTCGAATCCTCACGGGGGATCCAATATTTTCCCTATATTCCATGCAGATAGAGCGATGATCACGCGTCATCCGGGTGCGCTTCCGATTGCCCGGATTTCGCGAAATTGCCGCTGAATATCGACCGGCACACCCGATTCTTCGCCCCATGGCGGTCACAAGCAAACGCCCTGCGCCTGCTCATTGGCGAGCGGACGCAGGGCGTTTGATGATGTATCGGGATCACTGCGGACAAGGCAGCGGATCGCGCTCCCCTACCCCAAGGCGAAGCTGTGACAATCCGGCTATCAGGATTGCCACAGTTCAAAATGTCTAGAACTGGTACGAGAGATTGAAACCGGCCGTCCGCGGCGGTCCATACTGGCTGGTCCACCCAACGCTCGTATTGAGCGCCTGCGTCCGGTAGAGACGGTCGAAAATATTCTTGACCCAGACCGCTGCGCGCCAGTGGTCGGAGAAGGATATTCCGACTTCCGCATTGCCGAGGAAATATCCCCCTTCAACCGCTTCCGCAGGGCTCCGCACCACGTCGAAACGGACACGGCTCTGATAGTTACCGGAAAGCGTAATATCCGCTGATGCCCGATCCGATAGCGACCATTCATATTTCATCCGGCCGTTAAGCGTAAGGCTTGGCGAATTCGGCAGCACGCTGCCCTTGGCAACACCCGCCACCACCGATCGGGTCACCTCGGTATCGATCACGCCGACACCGAAGCGGAGATCGAGTCCGGCGGTCGGGCGCCAGCGGGCGTCGGCTTCGACACCCTGCACCCGGACGTCGCCGACATTGGCAATGCCAAACAGCACGCCGACCGGAGAGTCGAACAACGGACCGTAAATCTGGGCATCGCTATATTCATAGTCGAAAACGGCGGCATTGAGCTGCAGATTGGAGAACAGCCGCGTCTTCACGCCCAGCTCATAGGCAGTGAGCTTTTCGTCGTCGAAGGGCTGCAGCACGGTCGGATCGAACGTCAGCTGCCCCTGGAAGCCGCCGGACTTGAAGCCCCGGCTGATGCTTCCATATATCAGCGTGCGGTCGCCCGCCTGATAGTTCAGACCGATCTTGCCAGAGATATTCGAGGTCGAATAATCATTGCTGACCGACGCAAACAGGTTGGAACAGGATCCGGCGGTGCACAAAAATGTCGTCGCCTGGTCAAAGACCTTGTCTTCCTTCGTATAGCGCAGGCCGCCAACCAGCGTCAGATTGGGCGCGAAGGTCCATTCCGCGTGCATGAACGCCGCATAGGCATCGGTGCGCTGGCGATAGGTATTGCCGATCGTATCCAGCCCGGCAAGGCCGAGGAGCGGCAGCAGGTCGCTGGAGAAAAACTCGTCCCGCGTCTGCACCTTGTCGTGCGAATAGAAAGCGCCCCCGATCAGCTCGAGGCCGTCTCCATGATAGGCAAGACGCAATTCCTCGGAATATTGGTCGATGCTGTTTCGATAGGTGCTGTCCAGAAAGCTCAGCGAGGTCCCGTCCGTATCCTCGACATGCAATCGGGTGAAATGTTCATAGGCGCTGATCGAGGTCAGCGTCACTTGCGGGCTGATCGACCAGTTGGCCGTCAGCGAAACGCCGCTGGATTCCAGTTCCATATGCGGGTCAATGCCGGCTCCCGATACGCGCGGCTGGCCGGCATAGGCATCCTCCTCAGTGGTCAGGATATTGTCGGCCTTGTAGAGACTGACATCGGACCGGTCATAACCCTTGTGGCCGTTCAGCAGCAGATTGAAACTGTCGCTCGGCTCCCACAGCAGCTGCAGCCGGCCATTGGTACGATCGACCTTGCCAATGCGGTTGCCCGTGACATAATTGGTCTGCGGGCCGGATCCCTGTTGCACCGTCTGCAGCGCAAAGCGGGCGCTGAGCGTGGACGTCAGCGCCCCACCGACGGCACCGTCGAGATGCCAGCTGTCGTAGCTGCCATAGCCGGCTTCGAGCTGGATATCGGTGGTGGCGGAAGGCTTGCGGCTGATGATGTTGACGGCACCGGCAGTGGTGTTGCGGCCGTAAAGGTCGCCCTGCGGCCCTTTCAGAATCTCGACGCGGTCGATATCAAACAGTCCGAAGGACAGCATCACCGGCGATACCAGATAGACATTGTCGACATACATGCCGGCCGCCGGATTGTTGTTGGCCGCATAGTCGTTCAGGCCGATGCCGCGTATGCTGACATTGACGACGCTGTTGGCCACGACATTCTTGATCTGCACATTTGGCGTGATCGCCGCCAGGTCGACGACCGATTGCGTGCCGGCCGCTTTGAGGTCGCTCCCCGTCAGGACGTTGATCGTCACACCGACGTCATCGGCGCGCTGTTCGCGTCGCTGGGCGGTGACGACGATTTCGCCCAGCGTGTTGTCGGTGTCGCTTGCCTCTGGTTGGGCGGCGCTCGCATCCTGTGCCAATGCCGGCGAGGCGAAAGCCAGGCCGCCGATCGCGATGGCGAGACTGCTGGTGGTGCGGATGTATTTGCTGATCATGATATCATTCCCCCTGTATATTGATCGATGGATAGCCCTTGAGATCCTTTGACCGCGGATGTGCGAACGTGCGTTTGCTGTGCGTCAGGCCTGCCCGGACGATGCCAGCGGCGACGCAGACGGTCGCCGGGATCGGATCGATTACCGGCAAGCGATGCCCCCTCGCTTTTAATGCAGCGTCGATCGCCTCGGCGCAGCCCAGAAAGCCGGTGCAGCCCAGCACGATCGCATGCGCCCCGTCCTCCTCGACCGCAGCCAGAGACGCTTTGACCAGTTCGTCTGTCAGCCTTTCGGGAGCCGCTTCGAGCTCCAGAACCGGGATATTGATCACCCGGACCGAAGCCAGTTTTTCGCTGGTTCCGTAAACCTTGGCGAGATTTTCCAGCATCGGCACCACGGAATCGAGCACGGTGACGATGCTATATTTGTGACCCAGCATGGCTGCGAGATGCATCGAGGTTTCCGAAGGTCCAAAAACCGGAATCGACACCACTTCCCGTGCAGCCTTCAGTCCCGGGTCCCCCATGCAGTCGATCAGGATGGCGTCCGCACCGGACCGCTCGGCAGCCAGGGCTTCGGCGACAATGCCGGGTACCGACATCGCCTCGTCAAATTCGCATTCGATGGAAACCGGGCCGCTGGCAATCAGCGACTGGGTGATCGAAAGATCGGCGCTATTGAGATCCGCGACATCTTCCAGGGTCCGGACACCTTCGGTGACAATCGGTGTGATAAGGTGGATACGCATCAGATCAGATCCTCTATCAGTTCGGCCAGGGGTATATATTGCTCGTCCAGCCCGAAACATTGCGGGCCGACGACTTCGAGCGCACGGGCGGTGGTAAGCAGTGGCGGCGCGCTGCATGCGACCACCGCGACCCGCTGGCCATAGGCAAGCCGTTCGGTGGGAATCGCATGCGCGGTTTCCAGATCGACAATCGTGACAAGATCGGGAACCACGCAGCGCAACCGGCCGCCGACCGAGACCAGCAGATTTTCGTTCTGGAACTGCAGTTCCGCGGTTTCCGATCCGGTCATCGCCGAAATCGAACAGTTGCCGAACACCCATCCCTTGGATGTGTCGCGATCGAGCGCCGTTATCTTGCCCTGAAAGACGACCGCCGCATCCTTGTAATATTCATGTCCGCGCAGCGCTGCGACCAGCCGCTCCAGCGGCGAGCGCGGATCAGAGCTGAGCGAAATCGCCTCGCCGATCGCCACCGCCCCCGACAGCGTTTTGGGGATGACCGCGCCGCGCGCCTCCGCTCCGGTCATCGGGTAACAGGACATGCACACGCTGGCCCCCATCGCCGCCGCCACGGGACGGGCCAGTTCCTCCGCCTTGAGGCCGGTGGTCGTCTGGTAGAGCACGCTGTTGCCATGCTCGTCGGCAATGGTCAGCGGTGCGCAGGCGACCCCCTCGATATTGAAGCTGGTCATCTGGAGAGCGGGAAAGGCACGCCCCATGCCGTCGCCATCGACGATCGGAAGACCGCGCATCGCTGCATAGGCAACCGGCATCATCGAATTGCAGCCGCCGATTTCCGCCGAGATGATTGCGCTGGCTTCGCGGTCCAGAAATCGCTCCAGCGTCGTCACCGCCCGGTGCTGGTCTTCGATCGAGAACAGCTTCTCGATCATCACCGTCGGCGCGCCCATTGCCGCTGCAATGAAAATATTGTCCTCGTCCTTGAGTTCATCCACGGAAATGACGGGCACGGGCCCATATTTCGCAATGGCTTCCCGGCACAGGAGCGAGCCCAGATAGGGATCACCGCCACCACCGGTGCCCAGAAAGGACGAGCCGATAGCCAGATGTTCGATATTGTCGAGCGTGATTGCAGATATCATATTCGTTACTCCGCCATGGCCAGGTCACCGACCGCACGGCAGACCACCCGCGTGGCACCTCCCGGAAGATATTGCAGCGGGACAGCCTCTATATTTACGATTTCGACGCTGTCCGGCGCAGCACCCGCGCTGATCGCGTCGGCCTTTGCCTGCGCTTCCGCATCGGCGAATGCCTCGCTGCGCGCCTCGCTATCGGCGATATTGTAGATTCGGTCGACTTCGCCACTGACCTGACCGATGGCCGCGCCGATGGCATTGGCCACTCCGGCATGGTCCGGATGCATCATTTCGGACACACCGCGCGGGGTTTCCGAGACAAGCACCGAACCGCCGCCGACCAGGATCATCGGAATATCGCCCGGCATGGTCTTCATCCGGTCGATGGCATCGTCGATCAGATGGCTGATCGCCGCGCGCGCGCCGGACAGCAGAGCGGGAGAGAGATCGGCCACGCGCTCCGGGTCGCCAAAGGAAATCTGGCCGCTGGCGACGGCGATGTCGCTTGCGGTCAGCGTATCCCCGCCGAAGACCCGTCCTTCGCTGAGCAGCCGGTAGCCGACCGAATCCGGCCCGACACGCACCGTGTCGCCATCTTCATGAATGCGGCTGCCGCCGCCGAGGCCGATCGACAATATGTCCGGCATGCGGAAATTGGTCCGGACGCCGCCGACGTCGACATGAACCGTCGACTGGCGCGGAAAGCCGCCCGTCAGCACCCCGACATCGGACGTGGTGCCGCCGATATCGACGACAATCGCGTCATTGGCCCCGGTCAGCCAGGCGGCGCCGCGAATGCTGTTTGTCGGTCCCGCAGCAAATGTCATCACCGGATAGCGCTGCATATAGTCCGCGCTCATCAGCGTGCCGTCATTCTGGCTGATATAAAAGGGCGCCGTGATCCCCTGTTCCTCCAGAGCGCGATGAAAGGCAGCGGTGATGGTCTCGGCAAGTGGCCGCAGGCTGGCATTCATTATCGCTGCATTTTCGCGTTCCAGCAGACCGACCCGGCCCAGTTCGGACGACAGCGACACCTCCATCTCCGGCGCCAGTTCGCTGATCAGGGCGGCGGCGCGGCTTTCATGCTCCGCATTCAGCTGGCTGAATATGCAGGACACCGCGATCTGCCCGAGGCCCTTCGCGCGCGCTTCCGTAACGACCTCGGCAATCGCCGCTTCATCAAGCGGAGAAATTTCGCGACCGTCAAATTCAAAGCCGCCGGGCACCATCGCCGAACCGCCGCAAACCAGAGTCTTGAGATCCTCTGGCCAGGAGGCAAAGGGCGGAATGCCCCGTGCGGCCGGAAAGCCGATCCGCATGGCATAGACCGGGACCAGTTCGCGGCGCTGGATGAAGGCATTGGTAAAGTGGGTCGTGCCGATCATCACCGCGCTGATCTCGCCGGGCTTCACGTCGCATTCCGAGATCAGCGCGCCAATGGCCTCCGAAATGCCCGAGCTGACGTCGCCGCTCGTAGGCCGCTTGACCGCTCCCAGAACCTTCTTGCCCGAAAGCAGGACAGCATCAGTATTCGTGCCCCCGACGTCGACCCCAATGCGCATCAATATCCTCCACTGAATGAAGCTTCGGGTGTATAGCCTCATCACACTGGCTCAATGCCGTTGGTTGGGAGGTTGCCACTTCTACCCGGTAGTTTTAGATATTGATCCGAAATCCAACCCTGCCGAAATGAGTAGGTTCAGTGGGTCAGCTCCAGCTGGCGCGCCGCCGCAACGGCCGACAGACGGTCGTGAACCCCCAACTTCTTGAATATATTCTTCAGATGAAAGCGGACGCCATGTTCGGACAGGTTGAGATGACGGGCGAGATGCTTGTCGGAACCACCCGAGCTTAACAGCCCCAGAACTTCCAGCTCCCGCGCCGACAGCGTCCCGCTGGCAACGCTCTGCCGGTCTCGCAGCCGATTGAGCAGCCGGTCGACAAATCCCTGCTCAAGCTCCGTCAGTTCCTCACCCTCCCGCAGTGCCTGCAGCGCGGGGGTCAGCTTTCGGCCACCCATTTCGCGGAAGACCTGGCGCATGCCGGTCGCGGCACCAATAGCCACCGCGCTGCGCAGCATGGCGCGGGCGCGGCGCTCTTCACCCGCAACGGTCGCCATGACAGATGCCACCAGCAGATAGCGCAAGCGCGATCGTTCAAGCCCGTGGTCCGCCGCGACGGCAATCGACTCTTCCAGCAGCGCCCAGGCCTTTTCAAACTGCCCGTCGAAATAATCGCGATAGGCGCGCGCGATCGTGAAGACTTCCTGCTCCTGCCAGCTGCTGGTCGGTCCGACCGGCGGTATATCCCATGACATTTCGGACATGATCACCTGCTGGCCCTGCAGGCAGGCCTCGCCGCACCCGCACAGCCGGATGGCCATCAGCAGGTCGGCGACGCGCGGCAGGCCCTGCGCCCGCAACTTGCGCGCCTCGTCCTCGACCGCCTCACTCATCGCGCCAATCCCGTGATCGACGATATTGATCCGGATCATTGTTTCATAGGCGGCGAAATAGATGTCGAACCAGGCTTCCGCTTCCGGCATCCGGTGGGCGGATTTCTTGAGCGAATTGCGGGCGCTGGTCAGACGCCCCGCTTCAAATTCGATCGATGCGCTCAAGGCAGCGAGGACCGTCTCGACGCCAACATCGCTCGGGAAATCCCGCTGCCATCTGGTGCGGGCCTCGGACAGGCAGGTTCTGGCATGCTTCAGCTTGCCCTGCGCAAGATTGATCGAGGCTTCGTGCATCAGCAGGAACATCAGATTATATTGCGAGGAAACCCTTTTTGCGAGCGCGCGCGCATCGATCAGATTGGCGACGGCGGCGTCAAAGCGCGCGCGCTGGCAATTCAGAATAGCCGATAATGTCGCCAGAAAGGTGCGCATCGCGGGATCATCCGCTTGCTCGGTAATCAGGTTGCGGATCAGTTCGAGATCGCCGGTGCGCTCCAGCGAACAGCCATAGACCAGCAGCGTTACCCGGACGATTTCGAGATCCTTGGTCAGGGGATGGCCGGGCCCGACCTCGCGAGCCAGGGATTCGAACAGGTCCTGCGCCGCGTTGATCCGGCCAGCCTTCATATGGACGATACATTCGATCATCCGCAGCACGATGGAACTGGCAATATCCTGCGGGCTGGAATTTTCCAGCAGCTCCCTGAGCACGGAGAAGCCGTGGACGATCCATATTCTTAATGCGCCATGGGCATGGGCATAGTCGCGAATCCGGCGGGTATCACCCGCCATTCTTGCCAGCCAGGCGGCCTCGGCCAGCCGCCCCCTGGCCGAGCACTGGTCCGCCATCGATACCAGCAGCGCAACCCGCTTGTCCTCGTCAAACGCTTCCACCGCATCGCGCAACCAGATGCGCAGCGCGTTCTGCAAAATAATGCTGTTCTCCCGGCGGTCGACCAGACCTTTCCATCGGAACGCGAGATCTGCCAGAATCCGGCCGTCGCTGCGATGACCGCTGATCGACGCCAGAAAGTCGATGTCCGGCAGGTCGAGTAAACTGGCATGCACAAGCGCCGACCGCTCCTCGGCCGAAAGCAGGGTCAGAACCTCCTGATCGATAAATTCGCCCAGCCGGCTTTCGCGGACGATATCGAGATCGCTCCAGCTCGAGCAGCCGTCCGGCGACCGCGCGGCCCAGGCGCACAAAAGCTCCATGGCAATCGGCCAGTCCCCGACCAGCCCCCGGATGCGCGCCCGCATTTTCGCCCGTGGTATGGATTTCAGCAGCTGGGCTGTTTCCTGCGCTCGCTGGCGCAGGGCGCTGGCGTCAAGAATATCTATTGGGCAGCGGGTGGCGAGCCGCGCCAGCGGAAAGTCTCCTGGCTGGCTGATCGTCATGATGACCCGCGCGCCCGAACGGTCGAAACTGATCCGTTCCAGCGCCAGTCCGAGAAAAGACCGATCCGTCAGATGGACATCCTCCAGGATCGTCACCCGCTCCGGTTCAGCGAGCAGGGCATTGGCCGCTGCCCGGGGGTCTGCATGATGCTCGATCTGGCCAAATTCAGTCACCGCCAGTCCGCTGCCGGCGGAAATCCGCCGTGCCGCCGCGCGCGCCAGCTGACTTTTGCCGAAGCCCGGCGGCGCGCAGAGCACCACAATCGACCGGCCTGCGACAATCCGGTCTACCATTTTACCCTGATGCCCGTCCGTCGCCATTGGCAGCATCGCCCTTGCCTCCCAGTAAGTTCAGGATTTTCTACTACCAGGTAGGCGCTCAATGCAAGCAATGGCTTCGAGCCGCAGGCTTGTTCCTGTGGCCTCTCTCCCATTCAATATTTTGCCATTAATGGTTGCCATTAATGAGAGTGGATCATGCCGCACAGAATATGGCCCTCAACTTCTACGCCTCCTACAAGACCGGCTTCAAATCCGGCGGCGTCGACAACAGCATCCTGCCGACAGCAGCGCTGCAATATATAAAGCCCGGCTTCGGCACCGAGGCCCAGCGTCAGGCGGCGTTCGATTCGGTCGTCTATAATTCCGAAACCGCTAAGGGCGGCGAAGTCGGAGTCAAGGCGATGCTGGCGGACCGCGCTCTGCGGATCAACGCGTCGCTCTATTATTTCGTGTTTGATGATCTGCAGGTGCAGAATTTTGACGGCGCAGCGGTCCGCTTCCTGACCGTCAATGCCGGCGAAGTGACCACCAGGGGTTTTGACATGGACTGGGGCTGGCAGACGCCTCTCGACGGCCTGCGCCTGTCGGGAACGCTTGGCTATACCGACGCCAAATTCACCGACACGTTCATTTCATCCAACGGACCGGACAGCACGCCGGGCACGGCCGACGACGTCAATCTCGACGGACGCAGGGCGGCCCGCGCTCCGAAATGGTCGGGAAATATTGCCTTCGACTGGACGGTCCCGATGAGTGACAGCCTCGAGCTCGGCCTGAACGGCAACGCCTTCTACAGCGGCTCCTATTACGCCTCGAACACGAAGTTCGACGACTATGTCCAGGGCGATTATGTCACGCTCGACGGCTCCGTCTCTGTCGGTCATCCGAACGGCAAGTGGAAATTTGCGCTGGTCGGGGTCAATCTGACCAACGAAATCTGGGCCAACACGGCCGGCGACCGGCCATTCCTTCCGCCCGGAGGCGATGATCGCGTGATCACCCAGAATCGCGGGCGCCAGCTGTTCGTGGAGGCTTCCTTCAAGTTTTGATCAACGTCCTCCCGTTGGTCATATACGGACCGGAACCGCGGGGGGCGGTTCCGGTCCGCTTTTTATGCTGGCCAAGCCGGATCAGTCGTCCCGCCGTCCCCCATAAACCGGATCGCCGGGATAGCGGCCTGCTCGGGTCAGCGCCGCCAGCGCCGGATGCTGGTCATCATGCGTGGTCGCCGCATTCTGGCTCCAGCTCATCACCGGGGTGCGCTGCATGATCTTCCACTGGTTCCCCCGTTTTTCGAACCGGTCGAGATAGCGGCCCAGATAGGTCATCTCGCTGTCCTGCCCCTGCGGATCTTTCAGATAGTGAAAGGCGATCAGATAGCTTTCGACCGTCGCCAGGTCGGGATTGCTGCTGTCCGGAAAGTCCACCAGGATATTGCTCACCAGATGGTGGGTCTGCGCAAAGGCCTTGATCGCCGGCACCAGATCCTCGCAAAACGGATGCGCAGGCGCAGGCTCCGCGCCATAGGATACGGTCGCTTCCGGCCAGTAGCACAGTTTCAGCGCCGCCTCGTCGGCCCGGTCGACGCCGCGGCAATGCATGTGAATGATCTCCGTGATCGCATGTTCATCCGCCAGTCGCGCCTGATCCCGAACCGTTCCCGCCGCCTGCGTCATAATATTCTCCTCCTGCTGTTTATCGGTCTTGCTAGCTAAATGAGCAATTTACGCGATTGCCGTGACGCATACTATGAGCGGAAAGAACAGGCCCAGAAAGGGCGGAACGGAGCGGATGACGATGGATGAGCAACTTCTGAAGGTGCAGATGGACAAGCTGGCGATCATGGAATTGCCCGCTCTTTACATGCGCGGACTCGACCGGCTCGACCGCGATCTGCTGCGCGCCCAATTCTGGGATGATGCCTATATGGATTACGGCATTTACGCCGGAGATGCCGACGGATTCTGCGATTTCTGCATGGCGGCGCTCGCCGATCACGATCGCAACCAGCATATGATCGGCCAGAATATCATCGAGGTCAAAGGCGACACCGCCTACGGCGAAGTCTATTTCCAGGCCTATCACCGGGTCCGGAGCGACGCGGGCGAACTCCGCGATATCTTCATCTGCGGCCGCTACGCCGACCGCTACAAGAAACGCGATGGCATCTGGAAATTTTCCTACCGCAGCGAGATCGTCGACTGGGCCCGCGATGATCCCGCGACCGACGGCTTTCTCGAAGGATCGGGCAATATCTGGGGCGAACGCAAGCCCGATGACCCGATCTACAACCGGGCCGCGATGGCCAGACCGGAGAATATATAATGTCCCTGAACCTCACCGACGCCCCCGCAACCGACCTGCCGAAAGGCGAGGCCCGCTGCCCCGGCCCCTCCTACCAGGACATATTGGATTCCGACGGCTATGATGTGCCTGACGCGATGCGGGCGCAGCAATATGAATTTCTCGGCGACGAGGATATCGGCTTCGAACGCTACAGCAGCGAAGATTTTGCCGAGGCCGAAATCGACCATATGTGGAACAGGACCTGGCAATGGGCCTGCCGCGAGGAACATATCCCGGCCAAGGGCGACCGTTATGTCTATGATGTCGGCCCCTATTCGATCCTCGTGGTGCGCGGCGACGATCTGAAGATACGCGCCTTCGTCAATTCCTGCCCGCATCGCGGCATGCAGTTCGCGACCGAGGGCAGCACCGGTGTGCGCCGTTCCACCATCCGCTGCCCGTTCCACGGCATGGCCTTCAATCTCGACGGCTCGCTCAACGAAATCCCCTGCCGCTGGGACTTCCCGCATCTCAACGAGGTTAATTTCCGTTTGACCGAGATCCGGTGCGATCTCTGGGGCGGTTTTGTCTTCATCAACATGGACAAGGATGCGGCGCCGCTGGCCGACTATCTCGAGGTCGTGCCCGAACATTTCAAGCTCTGGCCGATGGACGACCGCTATGTCGCGCTGCACACGGAAAAGGTGCTGCCGGCCAACTGGAAAATGGCGATGGAAGCGTTTCTCGAGGCCTTCCATGTGCTCGAGACCCACAGCCAGGCGGTGCAGACCGCCGCCGACGCCAATGCGCAATATGATATTTTCGGCAAGAATGTCAGCCGCTTCATCCACGCCATCGGCAAGCCCAGCCCGCACCTCAAACAGCCAGTCAGCGAAAAGCAGATTTTCGCCAAGCTGGGCCGCGATCCGGAAGACTTGCCCGAAGGCGCCGAAGCCCGCGGCCACCACGCGCAGCTCTTGCGCGAGGAATATGGCGAACAATTTGATGTCGATCTGTCCGGCACCTCCACAGCAGAGATGGTCGACAGCATCGAATATTTCGTTTTCCCCAACGCCTTCTTCTTCCCCGGAATCAGCATCCGGCTGTGCTATCGCTTCCGGCCGATCGACGTCGATCATTGCCTGCACGAAATATTGCTGCTGCAGCCGGTACCGAAGGGCAAGCCGCGCCCTGCCCCGGCCAAGCCGATCCGCCTGGAAGTCGAGGACAGCTATACCACCGTGCCCGGATTTGATCTCGCCGAAATTCTCGATCAGGACACCGACAATCTGATGATGCAGCGCGATGGCGCCAAGGCCTCCCTGAAAGCGGCAAAGGGTGCGCAGTCGCTCGGCAATTATCAGGAAGCCCGCATCCGGCGGATGCACCTGACGCTGGACGAATATCTCGCGGACTAGGCTCTGTCCGGCAGACGGCGGCGATGCACGGCGCCTGACGGCACTTGGCAACCTGCGCGCTATCGGGAGGTCTTCGGCGTAAATCCGATATGCAGTTCCTTGAGCGAACGCAGCAGAAAATGCGGGTGGATAGCAAAATCATTTCTGCCCTCGATGAACCACATGTCCTCGAACCGATCGACCACGGCGGTAAAGCCCCAGATCAGCTCGCGCCGGGCAAGCGGCGCGCCGAGACAATGGTGGATGCCGGAGCCGAAGCCCATATGCGCTCCCGCGCGCTTGCGTTCGAGGTCGATGCTGTCGGGACATTCGAAGACACTCTCGTCCCTATTGGCTGCGGCATAGCGGACATTGATCAGCGCGCCCTTGGGGATCATGACGCCGTGCATCTCGGTCTCCTCCGCGGCAAAGCGCATCAGGCTCTGCACCGGCGATTCCAGCCGGACCACTTCCTCGACAAAGGTCTTCATATATTTGTCGGGATCGCTTTTCAGCTGCTCCCAGACAGGCTTGTTCTCGATCAGCAGCCGGATGCCCGAAGCGAGCGCGTTGGTCGTGGTCTCGCTGCCGCCGACAAACGTATCTGCCATCATTTCGGCGTGCAGCTCATTATCGTTGAGCGGGCGGCCCCATTCCTCGATCACCCGGTTGACCAGTTCGCTGAGCAGGCTGTCGTCGGGACTGGCCCGCAGCCGCTCGAAGATCGGGTGGAAATAATGCTGCCCCTCGATCTCGCGGTCGACCATTTCCAGCTCGGCTTCCTCGTCGAGCATCATCGATATCCGGTGAAAGAAGGCGTCGGTCCAGCGCTTGATCTTCCACATGTCCGCGCGCGGCGCGCCCATCTGCTCGCCGATGATATAGAGCGGCAGCGGCACCGCAAACTGGCTGACCCAGTTGCACTCTCCGTCCGCGATAAAGCCGTCGATCAGTTCATAGGCCAGCGTCTCGACCAGCGGGTCCATGGTCTTGATCTTGCTCGGCCTGAACGCCTCGTTGAACATCGCCCGCATCTGCTTGTGGTTGGGATCGTCGCGGCTCGACAGGGTCGGTTCGGGAACCCAGCCTTTTTCGCGGAACCGCTGTTGCACCGCCTGCTGACGTTCGGCGCTGCCGGTCTTGTTGAAGGCGGCGAATTTCTTCGGGCTGCTGGGAAAGGCGTCCGGATCGAGCAGCACCCGGCGGACATCCTCGTAACGGGTGATCACGTAAATGTCGGTGCCGGGCTGCTTGTAGACCGGTGCCTCGTTGCGCAGCGTCCTGTAGGCATCATAGGGGCATTGCTGCGTTTCCGCGTCGAGCAGATTGATATCCGGATCAGCCCTGGTTGCCATATCGTCTCTCCCTAGCGCACCTGTATTTTTTCCTCGCCCCATGGTGCAATGGTCGCGGCGGTCCGGAACGCCTCGGGCAGCTCGTCGACCATATGCATGGTCGCGGCGAGCCGGCCGAAGCCGACGAAAAAGGCGCAGGTCATGCCCAGCTCGACAATCTGCGCTTCGCTGAAATGCTTCAGCAGGTCGGCATGGACTTTGTCGTCGATGGCCAGATGGTCGGTCGCCATCAGCTCGCCATAACGGATCGCCGCCTTTTCCGCGTCGCTGAGGTTGTCCGCTTCCTGCGGCTTTTCCAGCGAGCAGACCGCGCCTTCGTCGACTCCGTCCTCAACCGCGTCGCTGTAGCGGATCGCCATGCAGCTGCGGCACTGGTTGAAAAAGGCGATGCGCAACCGGACCAGCTCGACCAGCCGTTCCGGCAGGCTCCGGCCGCGCTTCAGCGCGCCACCAAATTGCATCAGCCCCAGCGCCTGTTCCGGGCAATGGGCGAAATAGCGGATCAGTCCCTGTTCGAGGTCGGTGGCCTGATCGGGATTGACGACCTCGCGGATCCGCGGATCCCACTCCTCCGGCGGCAGTTTCGAAATCCGGCTCATCCGATCCCCTCCCATGGTCCATGGCATTTTGAGGGAGAATAGGATTTGCTGGCGACAGGGGAACTGTCGATTTGGAGGAGAAGCGGGTTACGCCAAAGCAGGTCCCGAAAAGACAACGGGCTCAGTCGCGGAAGGCCCCGCTCGGGAAAAACCTATTCCGCCTCGGCATTCTTGTCATATTTGAGCTCGAGATAGCGACCACGGATCGACAGATTGTCGATATCGCCCTTGGCGATCTGCTGGGTTACCCCGGCGATTTCCTTTTCGATCAGACCGAGCCCGCTGATCAGCTGCTCGTCCGGCGACTTGCCGCTGTCATTGCTCTTCGATCGCATTGAGACCGGAATGGCGCGATAGCCGTTGATCAGTTCGGGCAGATGCTCGCCGACCAGCTTGCGCACCTCATAGGCGGCAGCATCGCCTTCGTTCAGCTTGTTCAGCTGCGGCGACAGCATGTCGAGCTGGACACCGATACCGTTGACGATCTGGACCGCCGGTGCCGGCAGCGCTGGCCGCTGGTTTTCCAGCCAGATTTCGGTCTTGCCGGCCAGCGATTTCAGATCGGACTTCAGGATTGTCTCGGGCGTCGGCATTTTCATCTTCGGGAATTTCATCGAAGCCCAGATACCGGCCCCGATCAGCCCGGCGGAAATCATCACGCCCCAGAAACCGATGCCGCTCAATATACCGCCAACGATGCTGGCGCCGACCAGCACGCCCACCGTCCACAGCGCCGCCCGGCCCAGTTTTTTGAAAAAATGGCTTTGCTTCAGCTTGTGCGAGCGGTTGCCGATCGAACGGCGGAACTGCGCTTCGCGCAGCGCCCGTGCCGCGCCGTCATAGATTTGCTGGTTGGTTTCCGTCACCGGGCTCTAGCCCTCCAACGCTGTCAGGGGGTTTTCGGACGGCGCTTCCAGCTGGGCCTTGGCCTGGCCTTCAGAACGGGCAATATAGCCCTTCGACTTTTCGATCTCGCCGGACAGGCTATTGACCGTCGCCTTCATATTTTCCAGCGCCTTCAGCTTGAACGTGTCGATATTGTCCATCGTATCATAGACATTCTGGAACGCGCGCTGCAGCGTCTCCAGCGGGATCGTCGCCGACGCGGCCTGCTCGTGGATCTGGCCGGTCTGGTTCTTCAGCATCTCGCTAGTGCTGTCGATGACGCCCGCGGTGGTGGTGTTGAGCGCGCTGATCTGGTCGAGCACCAGTTTCTGGTTGGTCAGCGCCTGGGCGACCGTCACCCCGGTGCGCAGCGCGCCGACCGTGGTGGTGCTGGCCCGGTCGACGCCCTTGACCAGCTCGACATTGTTGCGCTTGACCAGATCGAGCGCGAGATAGCCCTGCACGGTGACGGCAATCTGGGTCAGCAGGTCCTGGGTCCGCTGCCGCACATAGAACAGCGCGCTTTCGCGGATCGCCTTGGCCTTGGCCGGGTCGGTGGCATCGAGCTCGGCTGCCTTGTCCTCGAGCCTCTGGTCCATGACCTTGGAGACATGGATCATCTGTTCCAGCCGTCCCATCGCTGCCCACAGATTCTTGCGCTCGACATCGATCGCCGCATTGTCCATCAGCAGCTCGTCCTTGCCGGACCGCAGCCGGTCAAGGATCGAGGCGATATGGCCCTGCGCGCTTTTATAGCCATCGAAATAGTTGCGCATCTTGTTGCCGAACGGGATGATCCCGAAAATCTTCTTCTTGGTCGTCAGATTGCCGCGCTTGCCCGGATCGAGATCCTCGACCGTGCGGCGCAGCTCGGCGAGATCGGAGCCGATGCCGCTGCTCTCGTCCATCGACCGGATCGGGCGATCCAGAAAGCGGTTGGACTGGCCCGCCGCTTCGGCGATTTCCTTGCGGCCCATATTGGTAATCTGGTCCACTTTTTTGCCGAATTCGGGACTGTTTTCGTCCTGAGCGATCAAATCGTCGATAAAACTGTCAACTTTTTGCTCCAGTTTCGACTTTACCTCGTCGCCAATCGATACCAGGCCGCCAGCCTTCTCGGGTGCAACCGGAGCCACCGGATCCGGCGGAGTCAGTTTCAGTTCCTCGGTTGCTGTGATCGTTTCGGTCGCCATGCTGTTCAGCCTCCCTGCCCCGGCACCAGTGCGGGGCTTTTACTATAAATGGATGCAAATGCCCCGCTTTTCAAGCGTTTCAACTGCTGTATTATAAATATAATACAGTTTTTCCGAAACAGCGCAACATGCTTCCAGTTCTTCCAGCATTTACGCCGGAGCCCGGTCCAGCGCCGCGACCACCTGCGGCGTGATCTTGCCGACAATCACATCAATCCCCTCCGCCGTAGGATGGATGCCGTCGGCAAGGAACAGATCGGGATGTCCGACCACTCCGTCCATGAAAAATGGATAGAGCGCGATATCATATTTCCTGGCCAGTGCCGGATAGATGACATTAAATTCCTTGGTGAATTCTCCGCCGAGATTGGGCGGCGCCAGCATCCCGGTCAGCATCACCGGAATATCCCGCTCCTTGAGCTTCTTCACCATGGCGTCCAGATTGGCCCGCGTTTCTGACGGTTTCAGGCCGCGCAGCATATCATTGCCGCCCAGCCCCAGGATCACCAGATCCGGCTTGGACGACAGGCTGTCGAGAACAAAATCCATCCGCCGCAGGCCTGCTGCGGTTGTGTCGCCCGAAACCCCGGCATTGTGCACGCGCACATCCCTGCCCGCCGCCCGCAGCGCCGCCTGCAGTTCGGGAACGAAACCGTCTTTCTGGTCGACGCCATAGCCGGCATAGAGGCTGTCTCCGAAGGCGAGGATCAGGGTGTCCGCTTCCTTGGCATCCGCAGTGGCACCGCTGTCCGCTGCCGCCTCGGCCTGTCTCGACTGCGGGCGAGCCGCGGTTTCTTCAGCCGGTTCCGGGCTGCAGGCGATCAGAAGTTGTAGAAAGGCCAGCGAGAGGCCATATGTGATAAAATTCCTCAACATCGGATATTCTTTCCTCCATGATCCAGAAAACCGCCGCAACCAGCGACGCTGCCATGACCGCCCCCCATATCGCGATTGCAGCCCAGAATGTCACCCTGTCTTTGGGGGAAGGCGAAGCAAAGGTCGATATTCTGCGCGGTATCGACCTGTCGATCGAAGCGGGCAAGACCGTGGCCCTGCTCGGCCCCTCGGGATCGGGAAAATCCTCGCTGATGGCGATCCTGTCCGGACTGGAACGGGCAAGCGGCGGAACAGTGAATATAGCCGGAGCCGATTTTGGCGCGATGAACGAGGATCAGCTGGCGGTCGCGCGGCGCGGCAGGGTCGGCATTGTCCTGCAGGCCTTCCATCTGTTGCCGACGATGACCGCGCTGGAAAATGTCGCGGTACCGCTGGAACTGGATGGGCAGCTGCAGCCCTTCGAGATCGCCGCGCAGGAGCTTGCTGCGGTGGGCCTCGGCGACCGGCTCGGCCATTATCCGACCCAGCTTTCCGGCGGGGAACAGCAGCGGGTAGCGATCGCACGGGCGATGGCGTCGCGTCCCACCATAATCTTTGCCGACGAACCGACCGGCAATCTCGACGGCACTACCGGGGACAAGGTCATCAAGCTTCTGTTTGATCGCCAGAAGGCGACCGACGCGACGCTTCTGATCATCACCCATGACCCGGAACTGGCAAAACGCTGCGACCGGATCATCGAACTGCGCGACGGACTGATCGAAAGGGACAGCGAAGCGTGACGGGTTCCGACCTCGGCAAGGCCTGGACCATAGCCCGCCGCGATCTGCGTGGCCGCTTTGTCGGATTGCGCCTGCTGATCGTCTGCCTGTTGCTGGGCGTGGCAACCCTGGCAGCGATCGGCAGCCTGACCAATGCCATTACCGAGGAACTGGCCAATCGCGGCCAGGCCATTTTGGGCGGCGATATAGAGATTGCCGTCGCCCAGCGCGAAGCAACCGGCGATGAACTGGCGGCCCTGAAACAGTCGGGAACCCTCTCCGAGACGATCCGGATGCAGGCGATGGCCCGGCTTCCGGACGGCAGCGACACGCAGCTGGTGGAACTGAAAGGCGTCGATGATGCCTATCCGCTCTATGGCCGCTTCACGCTGGAAAATGGAAAAACGGTCTCCGCCCCGGCCCGACAGGAAATTTACGTCACTCCCGCGCTGATGCAGCGGCTTTCCCTCGAGATCGGCGACCGGATTGCCTTTGGCGAGGCCAGCTTCACCATTTCAGGGGTGATTGGCGATGAACCCGACAGGCTCAGCGAAGGCCTCTCGCTGGGACCTGTGGCGATAACCTCGCTGGATGGTTTGCGGGACACGAATCTGATCCAGCCAGGGAGCCTGTTCGAGAGCAAATATCGCCTGAAACTGCCAGCGACAGCCGATCCTCGCGCCATTGGCGACCAGCTTTCCGAACAATTCCCCAATGCAGCCTGGGAAATCAAGACCCGCGACGATGGCGCCCCGAGCACACGGCGCTTCATCGAGCGCATGGGACAGTTTCTGACCCTTGTCGGCCTCGCGTCGCTGGTGATTGCCGGCATCGGGGTCGGCAATGGCGTTGCCTCCTATCTGCGCGGCAAGCAGGGCGCGATTGCCACGCTCAAGATTCTCGGCGCGGACAGCGCGATGATTTTTCGCATCTATCTCTTCCAGATCATGGCGGTGGCGCTCGGTGCAATCGCCCTGGGCCTGGTGATCGGCGCCCTCGCTCCGCTGGCGATTATCGAGATCGCGGGCGATGTCCTGCCGATCAAACCCGAATTTTCACTCTATCCCGTCCCGCTGCTGGTCAGCGCGCTCTATGGGTTTTTGATTGCGGTGATCTTTGCCTTGCCGCCGCTGTCGCGAGCCAAGACAATCCCGGCCGCCGGCATCATCCGCGGTGAAGGCCGGTCCTGGCGACAGATTGATCGCCAAAGCTGGATTGGCGTCGGCCTCGCTGTCGCTGCGATAGTCGCACTGGCTGTCGGCACGGCCGATGAACCGCTGTTTTCCGCCTCCTTCCTCGGTGCCGCTGCGGCGATTTTACTCCTGCTCGCGGCACTGGGCGCGCTGATCCGCTGGCTGGCAAGCAAGGCACCGCGTCCGAAACAGCCATTGCTGCGTCTCGCCCTGACCAGTCTCCACCGGCCCGGCAGCCAGACCGGACAGCTGGTGGTAGCGCTTGGCCTCGGGCTGACCTTGTTTGCTACGCTGGCAGCGATCCAGACCAGCCTGACCAATGAAATCCGCTCCACCGTTCCCCGCGATGCCCCGAGCTTTTTCGTTCTGGACATCCCGGTCGAACGCGCAGACGAATTTCGTGCCAGGGTTGCCGAAACCGCGAGCGATGCGGAGGTCAACGTCGTGCCAACCCTGCGCGGAACAATCACCGAATTTGGCGGCCAGCGCGTCTCCGAACTGGAAACATTGCCGGAAGGCGCATGGGTTCTCCGCGGTGACCGTGGCCTTACATATAGCGCCACAATACCCGAAGGCAGCGAAGTGGTGGCAGGCAAATGGTGGGCGCCGGATTATGACGGGCCGCCCCTCGTGTCGGTCGATCAGGAACAGGGCGCCGCGCTCGGGCTCGAGATCGGCGACAGCCTGACCGTCAGCCTGCTTGGCGTCGAAATCCCGGCCAGGGTCGCCTCTTTCCGCAAGGTCAACTGGCGCAACTTCGGATTCAACTATGTGCTGGTTTTCCCGCCCAGCGTGCTCGCCAATGTTCCCCATAATGTCGCTGCCACCATTCAGATGGACGCGGCCAGGGAAGATCGTCTGCTCAGCATTCTACCAAAGGAATTCCCGTCCATCTCGATGGTCAAGGTCAAGGAGATCGCTTCGCAGATCGGCGACATACTGGACCAGATGGCGAGCGCCATTGCTGCTGCCGCATCGATTGCGATCTTTTCCGGTATCGCGGTGCTGATCGGTGCTATCGCAGCATCCCGGCAGGCCCGGGTCTATGACAGCGTGATTCTAAAACTGCTCGGCGCGACCCGGTCACAAATTTTGACCGTTCAGGCGATCGAATATGCGCTGCTTGCCTTTCTTCTGTCGCTGGTCGCGCTGGGCCTTGGGCTGCTTGCCGGCTGGTTTGTCATCACTCAGATCTTCGAATTTACGTGGCAACCGGATTGGGGGATTGTCCTGCTGACCTTGGGAATTGGTGCGATTGTCACGCTGGGGATCGGTTTGCTGGGATCCATTCCGGTGCTTTCGGCCAAGCCAGCCAGAGCGCTGAGAGAACTCTGATATCGTCGCTAGTTCGGCTGCTCCATCCTTGCCAGTCGTACTGCCACCGGCGCTGACAGAAACAGTTGCGATAGATGATAGAATATCAGCGGCAATATCACCAGACCGGCCCGTTCTGGCGCAAAAATGATAGCCGCCAACGGTGCACCAATCGCCACGCTCTTTTGCGCGCCTGAAAACAACAAGGTCTTGCGGTCCCGCTGGTCGAAGCCCAGCCAGCCCCCCAGCAGCCAGGTCCCGCCAAAGGCCAGCCCCAACCAGAGGAGCAGCGCCGCCACCAGCCAGCCAAACTCGGCACCGCTGACCCGGCTCCACATGCCGGCGATGATCGCGGCGGAAAAGGAAACATAAACCGCCAGCGCGATCGCCCCGCGGTCGATCCAGCCGGCCAGATCCTTGTATCGCATCACCCAGGGCCGCAGCCAGGTCTGAAAAACCTGACCCAGCACGAACGGCAACACCAATATGCCCGCCAGCTTGATGATCGTGTCCGAAGTGATTTCCACCCCTGCGGCCTGTGCGAGCAGGGCAAATAGCAGCGGTGACAGAAATACGCCGACGATATTAATCAGCGCGCTGGCGACAACCGATGCCGCGACATTGCCCTGCGCAATCGCACAATAGCTGGTCGCGGATTGCACGGTCGACGGAAGTACGCCCAGAAACAGAAAGCCCAGCGCGACATCGGCGGGCAGAACCTCCCCCAGCACCAGCGACAGGCACAGACCGATGGCAAGCATCACGCCGAACACCCAGACAAATATCGTGCCCTGCAGCCGGATATTTCCCAGCCCTGCCTTCACTTCATGGCGTTCAAGCCGGATGCCATGCAGCAGAAATACCGAGAAGATTCCGGCATTGAACAATATTTCTGCAACAGTTTTGGCGGGTCCCTCTACCGGTAGCAGCGTCGCCAGCAGCACCGCTCCGCTGAGCAGCCAGATGAATTTGTCGGTGAGGATCAGACGAAGGGTTTGCATCGGATCGTGCCATGCCTTTCGCATTGCCTGACAGCAACAATTATTGCACAGGGGTTCGGTGAGTAGTGGCAAGACCATCGGCCCGGTTCGCGCCTGGGCCCTCGCGGCCGGCGGCATGGTGGGCGGCGGCATTTATATTTCTCTGGGCGTGGTGATTGAGGCAGCGGGCGCATGGGCATGGCTCAGTTTTGCGATTGCGGGGCTGGCCGCACTGATCTCCGCTTATAGCTATGGCAAGCTGTCCAACAAATTCGGACGCTCTGGTGGTGCTTTTGAATTCCTCGAGAAAATGGATCACCCGGAGGTCGCCGGCAGCCTGAGCTGGCTGCTGATCATCGGCTATACTTTGACGATTTCTGTCTATGCCTATGCATTCGGCCATTATGTCGCCCACAGCTTTGGCGGCAGCGAAATTATCATTCGCGCATTGGCTCTGGCCATCGCGATTTTGATGATCGGACTTAACCTGATGGGAGCAGGCAAACTGACCGGAGTCGAGGTCCTGATCGTGACCGGAAATCTGCTGATCCTCATTATACTGGCGGTCATGGGCATGCTCGACTGGAACCCTGCCGCCCTCGGCGACGGCGTACCCGACAAACCCCTCTCCGCTGCTTTCATCGGAGCGGCAGTGATATTCATTTCCTACGAAGGCTTCCAGCTGCTCGCCTATGAATATGGCGACCTTGTCGATCCGAAGAAATATTTCGTGCCTGTTTTGGTATCAGCCAGTATCTTCGTAATCGGGATATATGTTGCAGTGACGCTGGGTGCCACGATGATCCTGGGCGCCAGCGGCGTGGTCGAGGGCAAGGAAGTCGCGCTGTCCAACGCCGCACAACAAATTCTCGGCACCCCCGGACTGATCGCAATGACCATCGCCGCCGCCTTTGCCACCTCGGCGGCTATCAATTCGACTCTCTTCTCCACCGCGAAACTGGCGGCCCGGATCACCAGAGACAAGGAACTGCCGGAATTCTGGGGCCACAAAAACAGCAATGACATACCGGACCGCGCGGTCATCGCATTAGGACTCACCGCCGGTATTTTGGCGATCACTGGCTCGCTTTCGTCGCTGGTCGAAGCAGCAAGTCTTGTGTTCGTCGCGACATTTGGCGTGGTAAACTATCTGTGTGCGCGAACCATCGCCGACCGCAGCCTCTTAGCATGGACCGGAACGGCGCTGTGCGCTGCCATCGGCGCCGTACTGGTCTATCATCTGGCCAATAGTCAGCCCGTGCCGCTGATGATTCTGGGCACGCTTATTTTCGTATCGATCTTTGTCCGCCCGATACTCCTCAGGAATCGAGCCGGGCAGTAATGCCAAAGACTGTTGTTGCAGCGCAGCACGATTTCCGGTAGAGGCGCGACAACTTCGGGGCGTTGCTTATGGCCGCCCTTTCCTCTTCTTACGGTAGAATTTGATATGTCCCTTCGCAATATTGCAATCATTGCGCACGTTGATCACGGCAAAACCACGCTGGTTGACCAGCTTTTCCGCCAATCCGGCACTTTTCGCGACAATGAGCGCGTCGAGGAACGGGCGATGGATTCGAACGATCTGGAGAAAGAGCGCGGCATCACGATTCTTGCCAAATGCACCAGCGTCGAGTGGAAGGGTACGCGGATCAATATCGTCGACACCCCGGGCCACGCCGACTTTGGCGGCGAAGTGGAACGGATCCTGTCGATGGTCGACGGCGTGATCCTGCTCGTCGACAGCGCCGAAGGCGCAATGCCGCAAACCAAATTTGTCACCGGCAAGGCGCTCGCTCTTGGCCTGAAGCCGATCGTTGTCGTCAACAAGATTGACCGTCCCGACGGTCGCGCCGAAGAAGTCCTCGACGAAGTGTTTGACCTGTTCGTCAATCTCGATGCAAATGACGAGCAGCTCGACTTTCCGTCGCTTTTTGCCAGCGGCCGCAACGGCTATGCCGGTGAAACGCCGGACGTACGTGAAGGGGACCTGTCTCCCCTGTTCGACAAGATCATTGAGCATGTCCCCCAGCCCGACGTCGATCCGGATGCGGAGTTCAAATTTCTTGTTACCTTGCTTGACCGCGACAATTTCGTTGGCCGCATATTGACCGGAAAGGTTGAAAGCGGAAAAATCGACATCAACATGCCGATTCATGCGATCGACATGGATGGAAATGTAGTGGAATCCGGCCGCGCGACCAAGATCATGGCGTTTAACGGTCTGGAGCGGGTTCCAGTGGAAAGCGCCAAGGCGGGTGATATTATTTCTCTTGCTGGCCTGACAAAGGCGACCGTTTCTAACACGATCTGCGACATTTCCGTAAAAGAACCGATTGCAGCGCAACCGATTGATCCGCCAACGCTGTCCATGCGATTTGCTGTCAACGACAGCCCCGTCGCAGGCCGCGAAGGCGACAAGGTCACCAGCCGGGTTATCCGCGAGCGCCTGTTCCGTGAAGCCGAGTCAAACGTCGCCATCAAGGTGACCGAAAGCGACGACAAGGACAGTTTCGACGTGGCCGGTCGTGGCGAATTGCAACTCGGCGTGCTCATCGAAACAATGCGCCGCGAAGGTTTTGAACTGGGTATTTCCCGGCCCCGCGTTCTCTACCGCGAGGAAAATGGCAAGCGCCAGGAACCCTATGAAACCGTCGTGATTGACGTGGATGACGAATATTCCAGCACCGTGGTATCCAAGATGCAGCGACGCAAGGCAGAACTGACCGAGCAACGCCCCTCCGGCGCCGGCAAGACCCGCCTCACCTTCTCTGCACCTTCCCGTGGCCTGATCGGCTATCATGGCGAATTCCTGTCCGACACCCGCGGTACCGGCCTGATGAACCGTCTGTTCGAAAAATATGACGATTATAAGGGTGTTATCGAAGGCCGTCCGGTTGGAGTTCTGGTATCAAACGGGACCGGCAGCACAGCAGCTTATGCGCTGAACATGCTCGAAGAACGCGGCGTGCTGTTTATCGGTGCGCAGACTCCGGTCTACGAAGGCATGATTATCGGCGAAAATGCCAAACCGGGCGATCTGGACGTCAATCCGATGAAATCCAAGGCGCTGACCAACTTCCGCGTCTCTGGCAAGGAAGACGCCATCCGCCTGACCACGCCGAAAGTGATGACGCTGGAACAGGCAATTGCCTATATCGACAATGACGAGCTGGTCGAGGTTACGCCGAAGAATATCCGCCTGCGCAAACGCTATCTTGATCCCAACGAACGGAAGAAAGCGTCTCGCCAAGCAGCGGCGGCATAGCGAAAGAAAAAAGGCGGCCAAATGGCCGCCTTTTTCTTATTTACCTGATCTGATACCGGCTTTTTAGAAACGGAAAGCTGCCGTCAGACGGATGCTGTGCAGATCGAAGTCCGGATCGCTGCGCTTCATGTCGGTGCCGCCGGACGCCAGAAGAAACGGGTTTGTAGCTCCTGCGGTGCCTGGCCCAACATTCACAACATAGTCATCATCATTATAGCGGGTAAAAAGATACTCGAGACCCATGGTGATATTGTCGGTCACCTTGGCTTCTGCACCGACGCCGCCGGTCCAGCCGAAGCTTTCGGTCTTGCCATTGTCGCTAAAGCTGTTTGCCCCATTGGTGGTGGTGAAGCTGTTGTCGATCTTGGCATAAGACACACCGCTGGTTGCGTAAAACAATATGCCGCCCGGGGTATAACCAATCCGGCCACGAGCGCCGATGGCATAGTCCAGTTTGCGAGTGAAAGTGTAGGAGGCAGGCGTTGTACTGAAGCCCGTCACGCTGTCTGTGGATTCGCTGCGACCCGCATCGACCATGAAGCCGACGACAAGATTGCCATATTGCTTGTCAGCACCGGCACGAACATAATAATCGAAATCGTCCTTGTCATTTGTGCAGCCTGCGTTCGGCACGTTGCTCTTGGCCGCGCCGTTACAGAATCCGGGCGAGAAGGCATTGGCACCGGTCACGGTATTTACATTATTGTCGAAGCTGCCATTGCGATCGGTATCGAATATGATGCTTTCATTCCTGTCATTGGTCTGGGCACCGAGACCGAATGATCCTCCGATATAAAAGCCGTCGAATTCCTTGTTTTCAATTTCCTGCGCCTGGGCAGAACCGGCGGTCATCACGGCAAGCATGGTGGCCGCGGCCAGGGTATATTTTACAGGGGACATATTAAAACTCCATTTTATACTAATGACAAAGATACCTACCAAGCGAATGCCTGCTGAATCAGTTCCGTCAGAGATAGAAAAACCCTCAAACGTGACATTAAAACCACAGATGCTTGAGAGCAGGGATTCAATTTCGAATTTTCTATTTAACAAAGGCCAAACATACAGGGATGTACGGAAAGCGTTATTCGCATCGGCCTTAAGAACGTCGAAACCGGAACGGCTTTATTATTTACGCTCTGAACACAGACCGAACCTGAGCGGAAGTCGTGGCTGACCTATCCGGTCGCAGACGACGGTCAGCATGGCTTGGAATATCTGGAGGGTTGTGGCAAGGCACTCAAAATTTGTTTATTCGAGAGACATCACATATGACTGAGCAGAACTCCGATACGTCAACTTACTCTAAATCCGGTCCGGATATTCCTCCCGATCGCCTGGCCATCAACCCGCGCAGCCCGCATTATGGCGGCGACTTGCTGACCCGGGGTATTGGCATCAACTTTCGCGGTATCCGCAAGCATAATATCGAAGAATATTCGATCTCCGAAGGCTGGGTAAAGGTCCAGGCAGGCAAGACCATGGATCGCAAGGGCAATCCGCTGCTGATCAAGCTGAATGGCGAAGTGGAAGCCTGGTTCGAAGATCTCGGCGACGATGCTCCGAAGCACAGCAAGGCGGGGTAATGGCCGACCGTTTTGCAGGCAAGATCGTCTGGATCACGGGTGCTTCTTCGGGAATTGGAGAGGCTCTTGCAAAGGCCTTTGCCCAGGAGGGAGCCCATATCATTCTGTCGGGCCGGCGGACGGAAGCGCTTGAACAGGTAGCGGCCGGGATCAATGGCGACAGTCTGGTCCTGCCCTTTGAAACAACCGACTATGATATATTGCCGGCAAAGGTCGAGGAAGCGCGCAACTGGAAAGGCAGGGTCGACATTCTCGTCAATAATGCCGGAATCAGCCAGCGCAGTCTGGCGCTCGACACCCATCCGAACGTGCATCACAAGATCATCAACGTGGATTTGCTGGCCCCGATCTGGCTGACCCAGCTGTTGCTGCCACACATGATCGAGGCGGGTGGCGGGCATATTGTCGGCATAAGCTCGGTGGCCGGCCGCGTCGGTGTCCCGCTGCGCACGGCCTATTGCGCCGCAAAGCACGGTTTGATCGGCTATATGGATGCCTTGCGGGCCGAAACTGAAAAGCTGCACAATGTCCATGTCACCAATATTCTGCCAGGCTCGATCCGCACCAATGTATCGCGTAACGCACTGACCAAGGATGGAGAAAGCCGCGGCAAGTCGGATGCTGTGATCGACAATGGCATGGAGCCAGCCGAATGCGCGAGACAGATTCTGGGGGCCGTTTTCGATCAGGTCCCGGAATTGATCATCGCCGAAGGTCCCGAAATGATGATAGCCAAATTGCGCCAGAGCGATCCGGAACAATGTTTCGCCATGACCAGCGCGATGGGCGCACAAATCGCCGAAAAATATGAAGCCGGAGAAGACGACTGATGGCTTTGGTACTGCTCGACAAGACGGAGGGCGTTGCCACCATCACGCTTAACCGTCCGGAAGCAATGAATGCCCTGTCGAAAGCGTTGCGCTTGGAGCTATGCGCTGCCTGTCAGGATGTCACCAATGACCGGAATATCCATGCGCTGATCGTGACAGGCGCCGGTGAGCGGGCCTTTACTGCGGGCCTCGATCTCAAAGAACTGGGGGAATCTGGCCTCGGTCCTGCCAATGACCGGGACGCCGGCACCAACCCCGTCTTCGCCCTGAGTGAAATGCCGATACCGGTCATCGGCGCCATCAACGGCGTCGCGATCACCGGCGGATTTGAACTGGCACTCGCCTGCGATATCCGGATAGCATCGACCAACGCCCGCTTCGCCGACACCCATGCGCGGGTCGGAATTACGCCGGGCTGGGGCCTTTCGCAGAAACTGTCCCGTTTCATCGGGCTGTCGCGCGCATGCGAGCTCAGCTTTACCGGACAATTTCTGGACGCCGGCACTGCCTGTGAATGGGGTCTTGTCAATCGTGTCTATGAGCCGGAACAGCTGATGCCCGCCGCGCGCGACCTGGCCCGTGACATGACCACGATTGATCGCGATTTTCTTGCGGTCTACAAGAATCTGATAATGACCGGCTTTGATCGCAATCTCGCGGACGGCATGGCCTATGAAAATGAAATTTCGTTGCCTTACAACGCCGGTGTATCGATGGACGAAGTCGAAAATCGTCGTCTTGCCATTATCGAACGGGGCCGCAAGTTGAAGGGATAGCATGAAGCTCAACGCGCTTGACCATGTGAATATCATCACCGACGATCTCGCCGGTACCGCGCGATTTTTTGTCGAACTGTTTGATCTCGATGTCCGCAACGGTCCGGAACCGCTGCCCCCGGAACAGGTCCAGTGGCTTTACGACGACAGCGGGCGTGCGATATTCCATATCAATTCCAAAGAAATGCAGCAGGCCTTTACCCGCGACACCGCAGCCGGGCCCACCACCGGTGCCATTCATCATGTGGCTCTGGATTGCAGCGACCATCGGGCGTTTATGGAACGCCTGGAAGCACATGGCATTGCGTATCGGCTGAATGATATTCCTTCGATCAACCTCAAGCAGCTGTTTTTCTGCGAGCCGAATGGCGTGCTTCTGGAGCTCAATTTTCGCGGCGAATAGGGCCCCCAGTGGATTGACAGGCTCTGCTAGCGGAAGATGCAGTTGGTTCCGGCCCAAAGATCCGTGACCTTTGCTTGGGGCGCGTCGCTTTCCAGCAAACCGGAGAAACCGGCCGTGTGAAATTCGCTGCCGATCGTGCTGTCTTCGTCCATCTCTATCGAGAGTGATTTCGCCATTTCGTCTCTTGTTGTGCCTATGCCAACGCCGCTCATCGTGGTCAGCGCAGACTCAGTGTCCCCGCCACGCAGAAACCATCCGACAAAACGGTCATCCTGAAAATTGGCGGTAAAATCACCGAAACTGGTGAAGTCGAGCGGTCCGGCGCCACATTCCTCATTGGAGGATCGCCCGTCTGGCGGCGCAAGTTGCGTCGCCAAAGCGCTTTCCGTCACGCCGCGCTCTGTGCCGAAGGCCAGCAAGCGAGTTCTGCCCGTCTCGCTATGGACAAGGCGCACTCCCTCACCATCCAGCGCTATCATCCAGTCCGCTTCGGATGCCGCGACCGGTTCGTCTTGTTCAGGTGATTCTGAATCTGCAGTTGCAGCGACTGGCTCCGCCGTCGTTTCTTCGGCACCGCAAGCGCTCAGACCCAGAGTGACCGCCGCGATCAGCGACAAGGTGGAATTGATGTTCATGCCGGATTCCCGCGAATCTGAGTTATATTTTCGTCTACGGTCACCCAATTCTGTTTGCTGTCCGTCCAGAAATGCACCTGGGGCTCGAGGGCGCTCGTATCATCCAATGTGCCGGCCTTGATATAGGTCATGCCCGGCTGGGTCGGCAGCGACGTCTTGACCGGTGAACCGCAGGTACCGCAAAAATGACGATGGACGATATTGCCACTTTCGGAACGGTCCTCATAGACGGTGAGATCACCGCTGATCTTGATCTGGTCGTCTGCCACTGCGAACAGGACGGAATAGGAACTGCCCGCCTGACGCTGGCAGTTTTTGCAATGGCAGACGCCGCACATCTGCATATCTCCTTCGATCTCGTAGCTTACCGCTCCGCACAGGCATCGTCCTGTCATCGTCATCTGCCACCTCCCTGTTGTTCGATTCTCTTCATCAGCGCCTGAGCCGCCGCCGGTGCTCTGATCTTGGCACCGCTGATGACAAACATATATACATCGCGGCTGGCGGCAAGCGATCCTGGTGGAGTAATATATTCCGCCTCCCCGGGCAGCTTGCCCTTGCTCCATTCGGTGGCGGTGGTTGCCCATGCATCCAATTCGCTGTCTGGATAGCCGGTCTTGATATCCTCCCGCGAACACATCAGTCGGACATAGGAGAAGTCGGCTGTCTGATCCGATATCTGAGGATATTTTTCGCTATGGGTGCAGACCACAGCAGCGTTGTATTTTCGTGCCAATTCAACGAATTCCGGGCAAAGGAAACTATCATGCCGTACTTCCAGCGCGTGGCGGAGCGGCAATCCCTCCAGCTTTTCCGGCAACATCTTGAGGAACCCCTCAAACTCCTCCGCATCGAATATCTTGGTCGGCATGAACTGCCAGAAGAGCGGGCCCAGCTTGTCGCCCAGTTCCACCAGCCCCTGATCCGTGAATTTTGCAATGCTCTCGCCGGCTTCGCGCAAATCCTTCCGGTTGGTGCAATAGCGCGATGCCTTAACTGTGAATTTGAAATCTTCCGGGACGGCATTATGCCATTTGGCAAAGCTCTCGGGTTTTTGGGTGCCGTAATAGGTACCATTGATCTCGATCGCTCCGAGATGCTCTCCGGCATATTTCAGCTCATCGGCCTGACGCAGTCCCTTGGGGTAAAAGCTGCCTCGCCAGGGCGCAAAGGTCCAGCCACCAATTCCGCAGCGGATGCGCCCGTCAGCCATGTTTTCTCACAAAGACCGTGCCGGCAGAATAGCCGGCCCCGAACGAACAGATCAGGCCCAGGTCTCCCTCCTCCAGATCGTCGCTATGCTTATGAAAGGCGATGATGGAGCCGGCAGACGAGGTGTTTGCATAAGTATCGAGCACCGTCGGGCTTTCATCGTCGCTGGCTTCATGGCCCAGCACCCTTTGGGCAATCAGGCGGTTCATCCCGGCATTCGCCTGATGCAGCCAGAGACGGCGCAACTCGGCCGTTTCCAGTCCCAGCCGCTCGATCTGCTCGTTGATCATGGTCGCGACCATCGGCACCACTTCCTTGAACACCTTGCGGCCTTCCTGCACGAACAGCTTGTCCCTGTCGTCGCGGCTTTCCGGATGGGCTCGGTTGAGGAATCCGAAATTATTGCGGATATTGTTGGAAAACTGGGTCTTCAATTTCGTGCCAACGATTTCCCAATGTTGGGCAGGCGCAATATCCTTTGCTTCAATCAGGATTGCTGTCGCGACGTCGCCAAAGATAAAATGGCTATCCCGGTCGCGCCAGTTCAGATGACCCGAACAGATTTCCGGATTGATCACCAGCACCGAGCGGGCGCTGCCGGAACGAATATAATCCGCTGCCGTCTGCATGCCGAAAGTGGCCGACGAACAGGCGACATTCATGTCGAAGCCAAAGCCGTCCTGCATTCCCAGCGCGTCCTGTATTTCCACCGCAATCGCCGGATAGGCCCGTTGCAGATTGGAACAGGCGCAGAGCACCGCATCCACATCTTCCGGCTTGCGCCCTGCCCGTTCCAGGGCCTGCTTGGCAGCTTTTACACCGATTTCGGCGAGAACCGAGATTTCCTCATTCGGTCGCTCGGGCAATCGTGGGCACATGATTTCCGGATCAAGAATGGGGTCCTTGGACAGCACGAAACGCGACTTGATGCCGGAGGCCTTTTCGATGAACTCCACCGAACTATGCTGCAATTCCTCCATCTCTCCCGCTGCGATTGCTTGAGCATTTTCGCGATTGGCAAGATCGACATAGGCGTTGAAACTGGCAACCAGTTCTTCGTTGCTGATGCTGTCTTCCGGCGTGAACAGGCCAGTTGCGGAAATGACGGGAATAGAGCTGTCGGTCATGGGAAGATGCGGTTCCTTCTGCGAGTGCGCTTTCTGGTGGCGCTTGCGCCGATGGTAATCGTCCGATGCCAAACTGGCAAGCAGGGTTGATCATGCTTTGCCTATCAATGCCGGCTTGCTATCAGAAAGGCATGACTGACCGCGTGAAACTGGATGACAGCTGGAGGATGCCCCTGACCGGGGAATTTGAGAGCGATTACATGGCACTCCTGCGGGAGTTTCTGTTGCGCGAGAAAGCGGCCGGCAAAAAGATTTACCCCAAGGGAGCCGAATATTTCCGTGCCCTTGACTTGACTCCGCTCGACCGGGTCCGGGTCGTGATCCTCGGACAGGACCCCTATCATGGACCGGGCCAGGCGCACGGCCTGTGTTTCAGCGTACAGCCCGGTGTCCGTCCCCCGCCTTCGCTGGTCAATATCTACAAGGAATTGGAGAGCGACCTTGGCATCACGCGCCCGGATCATGGCTTTCTCGAGCATTGGGCAAAGCAGGGCGTGTTGCTGCTCAACAGCGTGCTGACCGTAGAGATGGCCCAGGCCGCGTCCCATCGCGGCAAGGGATGGGAGCAATTTACCGACGCAATCGTGCGCCTGATTGCCGCCAAGCCGGACCCCGTCGTGTTCATGCTTTGGGGCAGCTACGCGCAGAAAAAGGCGGCGTTTGTGAAAAGCGTCGAACAGGGCGGGCAGCATCTCGTGCTGAAGGCCCCTCACCCCTCGCCGCTGTCCGCCTATAACGGATTTTTTGGCTGCAAGCATTTCAGCAAGGCCAATGCGTTTCTCAAAAAGAACGGGCTGGAGCCGATCGACTGGAGCCTGCCGCCGGTGGACAGCTGATCCTGAACGGCCAGTGGTCGGAGTGAAGTAGCCAGATTTTGCCAGGGATCCCCATCGGCCAGCTGCTATTGCGCGGCAGCGGCATCCGTAGCCTGTATCCACGCACCAATATCGCGCGCGACCTGTTCTGGTGTTTCTTCCATCGGCAGATGCCCGGCATCGGCATAGAAGATCAGCTTGCTTTGGGGAATCGCGGCAGCAAAAGCGCGCGCATGGGACAAGGGAATGACTTTGTCCTGCTCTCCCCACAACAGAAGCACTGGCATTTCCAGACTTCCGATTTCGGCCCATTTTTCCGGTTCACGCGGCGTATTCGCTCGCGCCACCGCCGCCTGACGATTGCCGGGGAAACGCAGCAACTCCCAATAGCGATCGACCAGTTCATCGGTCACCCGTTCAGGGTGGGCAACACTTTTCTGCAGTGACGGTTTGACCAGAAAACGCGGTGTGATTTCCGGCAACAGCATTTGTCCGAACCATGACTGGGCGAGTCTGGCGCCAAAATAGGGTTTGACCTTTTCCGCCACCTGGGCGCCGGACGCATCGATCAGGACAAGGCCCGACGTCCGCTCTGGCACGGACAGGCCAGCTCGCCACACCAGCCAGCCGCCCATGCTGTTGCCGACCCAATAGGCCCTCTCGATACCCACCGCGTCCAGCACCTTGACCGCTTCTGCTATATAAGTTTCGGCGTCATAGGCTCCCGTTGGATTGGGTCCGGTCAGGCCGTGCCCGTAAAGATCCAGCGAAATCATGTGATATTTGTCACCGAGCAATGCAACCAGCGGTTCCCATGTCTGCAACATGCTGTTCGACCCATGGATCAGAAGGATCGCCGGCCCTTCCTTATTGCCCTCGTCCCGATAATGGATTTTCCCGCCATGCCCGTCGTCGAGAAAGCGGGACGATGGATTCGTATATGTCGCGATCATTGCATCGCGGTCTGTATCGGGTGTCCGGAAAAGGAAAAACGCCGCTCCGAGAACGACCAGCAGCAAAAGGATGAAATGGATCGTCTTTTTCATGGCCGTGCTCCCGTCAGCACCGGCCATATATAACAAACATGCGGATCAGCGCCAACGGGCTAGTCCATGGTCCGCCATTCTCCGGGCGACAATCCTTCAAGCGACCATTCTCCGATATTCCAGCGCACCAGTCGCAAGGTCGGATGCCCTGCAGCCGCCGTCATTCTGCGTACCTGCCGGTTTCGGCCCTCGCTGATGGTCAGCCTGATCCAGCTATCAGGGATGCTTTTCCGAACCCGGATCGGTGGATCGCGTGGCCAAAGATTCGGCTCGGCGATCCGTTCGGCTTCAGCAGGCCGGGTTATTCCATCTTTCAGCTCAATACCTTGCCGCAGCAAGGAGAGACTCTCTTCCGCGACCTCGCCCTCGACCTGAGCCAGATAGGTTTTCGGCATCTTATATTTCGGCTCCGCAATCCGCGCCTGCAGCTTGCCGTCATCGGTGAGAATCATAAGCCCTTCGCTGTCGCGGTCCAGACGGCCTGCCGGATAGACGCCGGGCACATCGATAAAGTCGGAAAGCGTCGCCCGTTTGGTTTCGCTGCCACGATCGGTGAATTGCGGCAGTACGCCGAAGGGTTTGTTGAACAGGATCAGTTTTGCCATGCCCCCCTCTTGGCAGTGGCGACCGGATTGAGCAACGTAACAACGTTGCCTTGGCCAAACGTCATCGCTCATGGTCAATATTGCCGCGGTATTGCTACCCGTACCAGTCGAAAACGTGTAACGCATGCCCATGCAATTCAAGAGTTTCGATACTGCGGCTTTTCTGCGCGATTATTGGCAGAAAAGACCGGCGCTGATCCGCGATCCCTGGCGATCCTGGCAGAACCCTCTGTCGCCTGATGAACTGGCTGGCCTGGCTTGTGAAGATTATGTGGAGTCGCGTCTGATCACACAATCCAGCGACGACTGGAACGCCGAACATGGCCCCTTGCCTGAAGCGCGTTTTGGTGATCTGGGGAAATCCCCCTGGACGTTGCTGGTACAGGCAGTTGATCAGCATGTCCCCGATGTCGCGGCGCTGATCGAACCGTTTCGGTTCATTCCCAATTGGCGGATCGACGACGTGATGGTGAGCTATGCCAGCGATGGCGGCGGGGTCGGACCGCATTTTGATCATTATGACGTTTTCCTGATCCAGGGTCTCGGGCAGCGGCGCTGGCAGATCGGCGGCATGTGCGATGACCAGACTGCCTTGCGATCACATGAAGACCTTTTGCTGCTCGCCAATTTTGAAGCGACCGAGGAATGGATCCTGGACCCGGGCGACATGCTCTATATTCCGCCGGGCATTGCCCACAACGGGGTTGCCGTAGGCGAAGATTGCATGACGTACAGCATTGGCTTTCGCTCTCCTTCGAGAAAAGAGCTGATCAGCAACTGGTGCGACGAACTGCTGCCTACGCTGGGCGATGATGACCGCTACTGCGATCCCGATCTGTCCCTTCAGAAAAATCCCGGCGAAATATCCGCCAGTGCCATCGACCGGCTGCACAGCATGCTGACGGAGAAGCTGAAGGATAGGGAGGCATTTGCCCATTGGTTTGGCGAATATAACAGCACACCGCGATATCCGGAAACGGACTGGCGGCCGGAAAAACCGATCGGATCAGAGCAGTTGCGCGAATTGCTGGAAGCCGGCCATCCCTTGATTCGGAACCCGGCCAGCCGCTTTTCCTTTGTCCGCCCGGACGAAAGCAAACTGCTGCTGTTTGTCGACGGCCAATCGATCGTTTGCGAAGATATCGTTATGCTGGTCGCTGAAAAACTATGCGCGCAGGAGAGGTTCAATGCCGATCCGGAATGGCTGAACTCCAACCGCGTCATGGCGCTGCTCGCCGACCTGTACAATCGCGGCAGTCTTGCCTTCGACTGGAGCTAGATGCTGCGCCAACCGAAGACAAAAAAAGGGCGGCAGCGCCGAAGCCCTGCCGCCCTTTTTGTATTTCAGACTCAAGCCTGCTGCAGGTTCACAGCGGCTTTCTTGCCATTATTTCCGGTTTCAACATCATATGTCAGACGTTGCTCTTTTTCGAGCGACTGCATGCCGGCAGCCTGAACTGCGGTAATGTGCACGAAGCTGTCATCGCCACCGTCTTCAGGAGCGATGAAACCATAGCCCTTGTCGGTGTTGAAAAATTTTACGGTGCCTGTAGGCATAGTCTTATTCCTATTCATAACTTAATTATGTCCGATCATGCAAAATGCAGAACCGGACGGGATTGGCCAACTTCGAGAAATGGGAAAAAGAGTATGCAACCTTAGGGGCAGCGAAACCATGATTTCGTCGTAACGCGATTTATTAGCTGCCGTCTCTATAGCAGCCTAATCCCTAATAAGCAAACAGATGTATTTCCGTTGTTTCATGGCCGGCAGAAATTGTGTAGCAACGGTGCTGATGAACACACTGATGCGGACCGGCCTGCCAGCGCTTTTGCTCTATATTCCTCTGGTCGCGTGCGATCCGGATCCCGTTCCGACGCCGGAATCCTCTCCCCAGAATCTGTTTTTTGAGCGCCTGGCCCAGCTGTGCGGCCAGGCTTATGCCGGTCTGCTCGTATCCGACCAGACAGCCGATGCTGAAATGAAGAGCAAGCCGATGATCATGCATGTGGCCGGCTGCAGCCCCAACGAAATCAGCATCCCCTTTCACATTGCCGAGGATCGCGGCGAGTGGAACCGGTCGCGCACCTGGATCATTTCCCGCACAAATGAGGGCCTGCGTCTGAAGCACCGGCATCGGCACGAGGACGGCAGTCTGGACAGCGTGACCAACTACGGCGGTGACACCGAAAGCCCCGGAACCGCCAGTCGGCAGGAGTTCCCCGTCGATGCCGAATCCATCGATTCCTTTCGCGCCAACGGTCTGGATCAGTCGGTCAGCAACATATGGGCGGTCGAAATCACTCCGCCGGACCAGGCGGATGCGCATGTCGCCTATGAGCTTCGCCGCCCGAAATCGGCAGACGGTCGGCATTTCCGTGTTGAATTTGACCTTTCCAAGCCAGTGGCGCTGCCGCCGCCTCCTTGGGGCGACTGAACGGACATGGTTGCCCAGCTCACCGTCAGTGCGCTCATGGTTGCTCTTACCGTGTTTATTCACGGGTCGGGAATCTACCTCCTGGGCCGGCTTCTGAGAATAGAGGCAAGAGAAGAAGCGGCAGAACATATTCACCCGATGTCGCCGCGCGGCATTGCGGTGACCCTGGCGCTGGTCCTTGGCCTGATCGCGCTGCACGGTTTTGAAATATGGCTATATGCGTTTTTGTTTCTGGCCCTGCATGCAATGCCCACGCTCAACGAAGCAATCTATTTTTCGACGATCACCTATTCCACGACCGGATATGATGATGAGGGATTCGCCGAGGGGTGGCGTATGGTGGCGGCGATTGAAGGGGTGAATGGCGTTGTCCTGCTGGGGTGGTCCACGGCCTTTTTCGTGACCGTCGTGGCGCGCATGGGCCGCACCAGATGACCATCGCCGAACCCGAACAGAGCTTCCAGCGTCGCTTCTTCCGATGGCTGCTGGCGATCATCTATCTGGTCGCAGGCATCGCCCATATCCGCTCTCCCGGAGGTTTTCTGGCGATTACCCCCGAATGGGTCCCCTTCCCTGCAAAGGTCATCCTCTTCACCGGTATTGCAGAGATCGCCGGAGCCGTCGGCTTGATGGTTCCACCGAAGCTGATCCCGAACATCCGCTACGCAGCGGGTATCGGGCTCGCGCTATATGCGCTGTGTGTCTACCCGGCGAATCTCAATCATGCGATCAACAATATCGCGATTGGCGGTTCCACCGCGAGCTGGCTATATCATGGTCCTCGCCTGGCCTTGCAGCCGGTGTTCATCTGGTGGGCGCTGATATCGGGCGGAGTGACAAACTGGCCATTCCGGAGAAAATAGCAGATAAACCTGCCCTTAATCGGGTATGTTGGATAGAGACGAGCCTGATAGATTGAATCCAGAAAAGGAGCAGGACATGGAAAAGCATGGCGACGAGATTGAAGTAACCGAACGCGAGGCGAGCAACAAGCCGCGGACATCTCACAATGTCAGGATTGTTCTGGCGGTTTCCCTGCTGCTCGCGATTGTCGTGCTGTCGCTTGTCTGGATCATCCCGGCGCTGAGCTAGGCTTCCCCGACCGGCGGCGCGCCAAGGACGTCAGACGGCTCCGGCGATATAGGCGACGAGCAGCGCCGATGGCAGAAGCAGGGCCTGCGCCAGAAGCGTCCCTCCCACCCGGCTGAGCGAGAGCCAGGTGATTGTCCGCCGGAACATCGGCTGGCTGACCCGGCCGCTGACCACGTCGTCGGTCATTACGGACAGCTGCGGGTCAATAACGACAAACAGCAAGATTGTGGCAAAGCCGTTGATGACGGCCGAAAGCTGTGAAGCCGTAACCCGATATTCGGGGTTGAGATAACCGGCATATAATGATCCGACGACCCCCACCGTCAGCAGCGCCTGGGCCACGATATTGAGGATGATGATGGTCATCGATACACCGCGCGGCTTGCGCAGATCGGTGAGGTGCACGGCCTTCGGAGCGGTAACGGTTCTTCCGACATAGCCGATCCCGCCCTTGGTGAAAGCGTGCCAGATCAGGCGGGGCATCGATCGGTGCTCGTGAAACTCGAGGATGGCGCTGCTGAACCAGCGCTGCACCGTGGGAATAAGCAATGCGCCGACGATCGTCGCGGCGGTGGCCGCGAGCAATACCAGCCGGAAATCGGTGAGCAATCCCTCTCCGCTGCCGTTGGCCAGACCATTCTCGATCCGCTTGGCGAGAAACGGGCCCAAGAAGCTGTTTGACAGCCGCGAGACCAGTACCAGAATGTTGAACAGGGCGAAGGACACGGCAATGCGACCGGTACGGACGCCGGCAATGCGGGCTGAATAAGCCAGAGCCCCGATCAGATGAATGGAGAAGGTCAAACCGCAAATAATTACAAGCTGCTGATCCATAATTTTTCCGATGTGCCCGCCGAGTCACACGCGAGTCGGGTGCGAAGCGGAATCGCCCATGAACCAAAACTTGGCATAACCAAACAATATTTTGCAGCGCCCCGCCGTTTTCGCTCTGGCGCCGGATTACACTCCGTTTTATTGGCCTTTTCGAAACCCGGTGCGCTATCCTGATCGGACCCGCTCATGCTTGCTGTTCTTGCGCCTTATTCCTCGACATTGGTTGCCCTGATCCTGCTGTTGCTGCTGATTGCCTTTGCGACGGAAATCCGGCCGCCCGAGGTTACCGCGATTGGCGCAGCCGCGCTGCTCCTTCTCCTCGGCCTGATTACAACCGACGATATTCTGGCGGCGATGAGCAATCCCGCGCCGCTGACGATTGCCGCGATGTTCATCATCTCGGGGGCCCTGGTCCGAACCGGCACGCTTGAGGCCTTTGCCCTCAAGGTGACGGGCCTGGCCAAGACGGCGCCGGTGCTGGCGACCGGCTTGCTGCTGGTCGCGATTGCTGCGCTGTCCGGCTTTACCAACAATACGCCGCTAGTCATGATGATGATCCCGATCGGCATAACGCTCGCCAAGGAACTGGGCGAGCGGCCATCGAAGATATTGATGCCCATATCCTTTGCCGCGATCCTGGGCGGCACCTGCACACTGATCGGCACCTCGACCAATATTCTGGTCGACGGCGTCGCGCAGAAGAACGGGCTGGCCGGCTTTTCGATATTCGAAATCGCGCCTGCGGGTATTGTCGTCGCGCTGGTTGGCGTCGGATATCTTGCGCTGACTCGCCATTTTCTGCCCGAGCGCGACACGATGAGCTCGTTGCTCGATGAAAGCCAGAGCAAGCGATACACGATGTCGGTCTTCATCGGCGGGTCCTCTCCCTATATCGGCCAGATCGCCAGCGAGCTGGACCTGTTCCGCAACGGCGAGCGGCGACTGGTCGATGTCATCCGCAACGATGTGCCGATCCGCAAATCCCACAAGCAATATGCCATCCGGGAAGGTGATGTACTGGTGATGCACACCAACGAAGCCGATGTGATGACCATCCGCGAGCGCGGCAAACTGCCGCTGACGAAGAGCGACGACAGCCAGCAGTTTCTCCCGATGTCTTCGCACCGATCCAAACTGGCGGAAATATTGCTGCTCTCCGATGCGCATCTAATCGGCCTCAGCCTCAAGGAAGCGGCCCTGCCGCAGCGCTATGGCGTTCATCCGATTGCGATGCACCGCAGGGGTTCCAACCTGACCGAGCAATATGACAGCACCAAACTGCAGGTCGGCGACACTTTGCTGCTCGAAGGCGCGCAGGCCAATATCCGCCGCCTGGTCGCCGGCGAGAATCTGATGAACGTCAGCGAGCCCAAGACCCGCGGCTTCCGGAGGCACAAGGCGCCGATCGCGATTGCCGTCATTCTGGCAGTGGTTCTCGCCGCGTCGCTGGACATCATGCCGATTGCCGGGCTCGCGGTACTCGGCATGGCTGCGGTCCTGGTCACACGCTGCATCGAACCGGACGAAGCCTTTGCCTCGGTCGACTGGCGCATCATCGGACTGATTGTCGCGATGCTGGCAATCGGTACGGCACTCGAAAAGGCAGGGCTGGTCGAGACGCTGGTTGCTGCGGCGACGCCATGGCTTTCCGGCATAGCCCCGATATACGCCCTTGCGGCCATTTATCTTTTGAGTCTGTTGCTGACCGAACTGGTCACCAACAATGCGGTGGCAGTGGTCGTGACCCCGATCGCGATCCAGCTCGCCCAGTCGCTGGGGGTGGATCCTCGGCCCTTTGTGATCGCGGTCATGTTTGCCGCGAGCGCCAGTTTTCTGACTCCGATCGGTTATCAGACCAATACGCTGGTCTATGGCGCCGGCGGCTATCGCTTCCTCGACTTTGCGCGCTACGGGCTGCCGCTGACGGCGCTGGTCGCGATCACCTCGATCGCTATCATCCCGTTGATCTGGCCACTCTGACCAGGGGCGCCCCAACAGCAGGCGCCATCCAAAGTTCGTGAAAGTTCGGGCCAAAACCGGTTTTTTCCCGACTGCCCTCTTCTACCTACTCTTGGCCGAATTCATCATTTTTATCAGATATTTGCATCTCTCTTTTCGTATTGTCTTCCAAGTTACCGGATATTGCAGGGTCTTCCTGGCTCCCGGTCCGGTCGTGCCGATGCCAGTGCGGCAGTTCGCCATCCATAATATCGGCAATTTCCAGCGCATCCTCCAGTGCCTCGGGCGACAGCAGCTTTTCCGGTTCGGCCGGCGGTTCGGGCCCGAGCAGTTTCAGGGCTTCGGCGACTGGCGGGCAAGACGGTACTGGCTCCGCCCCTTCACCCGCTCCTCCACTCTCACGGTGGGCCATACGGTAACGTGCCGGTCCATGGGCACGGATCAGGAACATCAGCAGCCGGTCGTTATATTTTTTCTTGGTGAAAATATGGTGGCCTTGCTTGTCGATAATCTCGTCATCGACGCCGTTGATTGCCCGTTCGAAGGCAATATCGATCAGCCTGCCAGATGCCGCTGCCAGAGCGGCCTCCCAGGCCGCGGCGAAGCTCTCCGCACCGGGCGCACGCCGGAGGGTGTAGGCAGAGGAATCCGACATTCCGACACTGCGCGCCGCCGCTATCACCTCGCCCGTGTCGGCGAGCGCTCCGATAAAAGCGCGCTGCCGTTCGGGTGTCCAGCCATCCTTGCGTCGCTTTCGCAGGACCGGAACCCATTCATAATCGTCGGGATTGTGCCCGTGAGCGTCCCTGACAGGGGCCGGACTAGCAGTTTCTTCGGGAGAGATGGAATTATCAGGGGATTTTTCGTCGGTCATATCAGATGATATAACCTATTTGGTTATTTGTAGGAAAGCCCCCTCGACGAAATTTTTTACTCGCTGCTGGTGAAAGTTTATAAGCGGCGAGGTGATAGGCCGAGAATTGCAAAAAACTGCCTTAATCGTCCCCGAGTTGCAACGCAGGCTCCGCATCTCGCAGGGAGATGGCAGCTGGACCGTCCTACCGTTCACAGGCGGATGGCTGGGTGCAGCCGATCCGCCTGTGGTCGAGCCATGGCTGAAAAGAATCAGGTTTTTCGCATCAGATGCGCGATGGCACCAATCACGAAAAGAACGATAAAGATGATGAACACAATCTTGGCGATTCCCACCGATGCGCCGGCAATGCCTCCAAAACCGAGAACAGCGGCGATCAGTGCGATAACCAGAAATAGAATGGCTAGACGTAACATTGGATGATTCCTTTTTTCAATTTCGACTTTAAGCCCCTGAATCACCGCATAACTGCCAGCCAAGCCGCCAGTCTCTCCGATCTTTCAGCGCCGAGGACCGTCAATTTTCCTGCCCCCGCTTTATAATACCGACATCCACGCAGAACGTTGCATCGACGCCTTCAAATTCAAAGCGGAGGAAAAGAAAGGCCGTAGCGGCATCGATCCACAGGACGAACGGATCAGCACCCTGGTCTGGGATGATCGGTCAGCGTCAATAGGAAGAGCCGCCTGCCTGGTCGCACTGTTTCCGGCAGAGAGCGGGGATGACTATTTCACATTTCGACCTGCGACCCCAGTTCAACCACCCGGTTGGAGGGAATGCCGTAGAATAATGTTGCTCTGCCAGCATTGCGATTGAGGAAGGAAAAGATCGAATTGGAGATGCCGCGGATCAGATTTCCGGATCGCTTGAAGGTGATTGTTTCCCGACCCAGATAATAGCTCGCCTTTTCAAAGTCGAGGTCAAGTCCCATGGCCTTGCAGCGGTTCAGCCGGTTGGGGATATTGATGCGCTCGTTAAACCCGTAGTTGAACGTGACGCGATAGAAATTCGTCCCGAGTTTTTCGATGATTATCTGATCATCCCGGGGGATTTTCGCGGTCGGCCGGATTTCAACATGCAGCAGAACGACATTTTCATGCAGTGTCTTGTTGTGCTTGATGTGATGCAGCAAGGAGGTTGGCACACCTTTTGACAGGGACGTCATGAAGATGGCGGTGCCGGGTGCCCTCAAAACCGAACTGGAGGGCAGCCGCTTGACGAATTCGGATGCTTCCATCTCCCCGTGCTTCACCTGCTCCCGCAGCTTCTTCCTGCCTTTGGTCCAGATCGTCATCACGGTGAAGATCATCGTGGCGACGATGGCAGGGAACCAGCCGCCGTCGAAGAATTTCACGATATTGGCCGTGAAATAGGCAAAATCGAGCGGGATAAAGATGATGGCCAAGCCAATCAGCAATGCCTTGCTCCAGCCCCATCGCGCCAAAACGAACAGCGTCAGGAAAGTGGTGATGACCATATCCATGGCAATGGCAAGGCCATAGGCAGAGGCCAGGTTCCCCGACGAACGGAACAGCAGAACCAGCCCGATCGTCGCGAACAGCAGCATCCAGTTCACGAAGGGAATGTAAATCTGGCCGAATTCCTCGCCATCGGTCTGGACCACGGCCATGCGCGGCAATTGGCCCAGCTGCATCGCTTGGCGGGTGAGCGAGAACACACCGGAAATGACGGCTTGCGAGGCAATGACGGTGGCGATAGTTGCGAGAATGATCAGCGGGATCAGTGCCCATTCCGGCGCGAGGTGGAAAAAAGGCTGGGCAATTTCCTGATTGTCGGACAGCACCAGCGCTCCCTGTCCGAAATAATTGAGCAACAGGGCTGGGAGAACAAGCACGAACCAGGCGAGCTTGATCGGCTTGACCCCGAAATGGCCCATATCCGCGTAGAGAGTCTCTCCTCCCGTGACCACCAGGAAGACCGTACCCATGACAAGAAAGGCCGTATCGGGCTCGGAAGTCATGAACTGGATCGCCCAGGTGGGGCTGAGAGCCATCAGAATGCCCGGCTCCATCCAGATACCGCGCAAGCCAAGCAGCGCCAGCGCCGAAAACCAGATGATCAATATCGGGCCGAAGACGCGGCCGATTTTCGCGGTTCCGAAGCGCTGGATCGAGAACAGGCCGATCAATATGCCAATCGTCATCGGGATGACGAAGGGCGTGAAGGCTGCCGTCACAAGTTCCAGCCCCTCAAGCGCGCTCAGCACCGAGATCGCCGGCGTGATCGCACCATCCCCGTATAACAAGGCTGCACCGAACAGTCCCGCCACGACCAGAATATGGCGCGTGCGGGATTTTCCAGACACTTTGGTTTGCAGCAGCGACACCAGAGCAATGATACCGCCCTCCCCGTCATTGTCGGCCCGCATCACTACCAGCAAATATTTGATCGAAATGACGATGATCAGCGACCATGTGATCATCGAAAGGACACCAAAGATATGACCTGGAGTGACGTCGAGATGCGCCAGGCCAAGAAAACTCTCGCGAAAGGCGTAGAGGGGGCTCGTTCCGATATCCCCGAATACAATACCGAGAGCAGCGAGAGTCGTGGGAAGGAGTTTGTCAGACGATTTTATGTCATCATTCATTGCGGAACTTCTCTATCGGAGCCTTGGTTCTTTCCTTGCTGGCCCCTCGTTATCTTAACTGGCGAGTTTTCGCAGCGATAATATCGTCTTGCGCCGACAAATAATTTTTTAGGCAGGAATGCCATGCGGCGATGCCATCAGCCAGGAGCCGCGAGGGACCATCGCCCGGCAAGGGCTTTGCGGCTAAGAAGGCCCCGCATGAGTTTGTAATATTATTTACAATATTACACCAAAATAACCAGAATCCCCGACATTGCGACGAGAATTTTGACAAGAATCACTGGTGCAATCCCTCAAAATAAGCCACCAACGCTTTCAGACGCTGAAAATTATTTGACAGCACAACTGAGAGTGCCTCCCCAATTTTAAGGAAACAGCTATGTCCTACCAAGATTTCAAAAGCTCGGCAGAGAGCCTGATCAACAGCCAGAACGGCACGTGGAGCGGCATCGATGCCGAATCCGTCGCCCGGATGCAGTTGCAGAACCGGTTCAAGACCGGCCTCGACATTGCCAAATATACCGCCGCCATCATGCGCGAGGATATGGCCGCCTATGACGCCGACAGTTCGAAATATACCCAGTCGCTGGGTTGCTGGCACGGTTTCATCGCGCAGCAGAAGATGATTTCGATCAAGAAACATTTCGGCGATACCAAGCGCCGCTACCTCTATCTGTCCGGCTGGATGGTCGCGGCTTTGCGCAGCGAATTCGGCCCCCTGCCCGACCAGTCGATGCACGAGAAAACCTCGGTACCGGCGCTGATCGAAGAGCTCTACACTTTCCTGCGTCAGGCCGATGCCCGTGAACTGAACCTCCTGTTCCGCGACATTGATGCGGCGCGCGAAGCTGGTGACAGGGCAGCAGAAAAAGCAGCGATGGACAAGGTCGAGAATTTCCAGACCCATGTCGTTCCGATCATTGCCGATATCGATGCCGGCTTCGGCAACGCCGAGGCAACCTATCTGCTCGCCAAGAAGATGATCGAAGCGGGCGCCTGTGCCCTGCAGATCGAGAACCAGGTCTCCGACGAAAAGCAGTGCGGCCACCAGGACGGCAAGGTTACCGTACCGCACGAGGATTTTCTCGCGAAGATCCGTGCCTGCCGCTACGCTTTCCTCGAGCTTGGCGTCACCGATGGCATCATCGTCACCCGTACCGACTCGCTCGGTGCCGGGCTGACCAAGCAGATTGCGGTTTCCAACGAACCCGGCGATCTCGGCGACCAGTATAACAGCTTCCTCGATTGCGAGGAGATTGATCCGGCTACCGCGAAGAACGGCGATGTCATCCTCAACCGCGACGGCAAGCTGCTGCGTCCCAAACGGCTGCCATCCAACCTGTTCCAGTTCAAGCCGGGCACCGGCGAAGACCGCTGCGTTCTCGACAGCATCACCTCGCTGCAGAACGGCGCCGACCTGCTGTGGATCGAGACAGAGAAGCCTCACGTCGAACAGATCGCTGGCATGATGGACCGGATTCGCGAAGTCGTACCGAATGCCAAGCTGGTCTATAACAACTCGCCGTCGTTCAACTGGACGTTGAACTTCCGCCAGCAGGTCTATGATGCGATGAAGGCCGAAGGGCTGGACGTGTCGGAATATGACCGCGATGCGCTGATGGATGCGAAATATGACGATACCGAGCTCGGTGAAGCGGCCGACAAGCGGATCCGCACCTTCCAGGCGGACGGTTCGAAGCGCGCCGGTATTTTCCATCACCTGATCACGCTGCCGACCTATCACACCGCGGCCCTGTCGACCGACAATCTGGCCAAGGAATATTTCGGTGACGCCGGCATGCTGGGCTACGTCCTTGGCGTTCAGCGCAAGGAAATCCGCGAGGGTATTGCCTGCGTCAAGCATCAGAACATGTCGGGCAGCGACATTGGCGATGACCACAAGGAATATTTCGCCGGAGAAGCCGCGCTGAAGGCCGGCGGTGCGCACAACACCATGAACCAGTTCGGTTAAGTCATCAGAGTTCGGATGCCCTGCCCCTTCGGGGCGTCCGATACCACCAGTTTTCCTGGGGAGGAAAAACTATCCGTCGGCAGCAATGCCGGCGGATTTTTTCTGTGCATTCCGGCTGGCGGACCGCTATCGGGGACAGACATGATGGATGAAGGCGGCCGGGCATGTTGATCGTACGGCCGGGCAAAGGGGGCAGCATGGCGTTGCGGAAATCCGGTTCGATCCTGGCACTGGCGGCGCTGCTTTCCGCTTGCGGCGGTGGTGGCAGCAGCAGCAATGTCGTCAGCCTGCCGCCCGGCGGCGGCGGCGCGACGCCAACCCCTACGCCGGCACCCGGCAGCAGCACCTGCTCGCTGCAGAGCCGGCAAAACTGGGCGTTTGACCAGATCAACGAATGGTATCTCTTCCCCGAAACCCTGCCCGCGAGCCTGAGTCCCGCGCCCTACGGATCGGTCCAGGCCTATATCGACGCGCTCACTGCGACGGCGCGCAATCAGGGTCGCGACCGGTATTTCACCTATATCACCTCGATCGCCGAGGAAGAGGCCTTTCTGAGCTCCGGCGCCACCGCCGGCTTTGGCATGCGGCTGAGCTATGACAGCCCGTCGGCGCGGCTGTTCGTGCTCGACGCCTTCGAGGGCGCACCGGCGCTGGCCGCAGGCATCGACCGCGGCAGCGAGATTCTGGCGATCGGCACCAGCTCGACCAACCTGCAGACGGTCGCGTCGCTGTTCGTCCAGGGCGGCGCGGCAGCGGTGAGCAGCGCGCTCGGCCCGTCGACCGCCGGCACCAGCCGGGTGCTGCGCTTTCGCAATGCCGCCGGTGCCGAGACCACGACGACGGTCGGCAAGGCGGATTATGCGATCCAGCCGATCTCGCCGCGCTATGGCGTGCAGATCCTCGACAATGGCGGCACCCGGACCGGCTATATCAACCTGCGCACCTTCATCGACAGCGCCGAGCCGCAGCTGCGCGACGCCTTCGCCCGGTTCCGCGCCGACGGCGTGACCGATCTGGTGATCGACCTGCGCTATAATGGCGGCGGACTGGTGCGCACCGCCCAGCTTTTCGCCGACCTGATGGGCCGCAACCGCTTTGCCAGCGACATTCTCTCGGTCACCCGCTACCGCCCGAGCAAGGCGAGCTTCAACGAGACCCGCAACTTTCAGCCGCAGCCGCAGTCGGTGGCCCCGACCCGGATTGCCTTCATCACCACCGGCGCCTCGGCCTCGGCCAGCGAGCTGGTGATCAACGCGATGATCCCCTATCTCGGCACCAATATGGCGCTGGTCGGCAGCAACAGCTATGGCAAGCCGGTCGGCCAGGTGGGTCTCGACCGCAGCGCCTGCGACGACCGCATCCGGATCATCGCCTTTGCCACCGAGAATGCCGCCGGCAATGCGGACTATTACAATGGCCTCGCCGGATCGGTGGCCAACAGCTGCCAGGCACCGGATGATATTACGCTGCCGCTGGGTGACCCCGACGAGGCATCGACCGCGCGAGCCCTCGGCTTTCTGGCGGGCGCTGCCTGCACTCCGATCAGCAGCACCAGCAGCGCGACTGTCGCCGCCCAGCGTACCGCAGTCCCGGTCGGCGAGCGGGCCCGGGAATTGCTGATGCCGGACCGGCCAACCCCGGCACAGCGCGAGGTGCCCGGCTCTTTCTGACGCCGGAAGCCATTTTTCTGCGTCCATTTTCAGCCGGTTATGCACTTTTTTCGCTGACTGTGCCGGATATCACCGGCCGCCGTGATGCCATGGGTCATTATCTCCTCAGCAACCAAGAAGGAGAAAGACCATGACCAAGATCATTTTGACCACCACTCTCGTTCTGGCCCTCGGCCTTTCCGCGAGCAACGCCAGCGCGCAGAGCCGGACGGACCTTTCCGCCGGCAACAACAGCACTGAGGTCGGCCTGCTGCTGCCCGCGGTCCAGTCGGTCCGGGAAGCGGCGCGCCGCACTCCTCCGGCCCAGAACAGCGACGATATCATCGTCTCGGAATGGCGCAAATTCTTCCAGTTTCTCGCACCGCGCGAATAGGCGGACAAAGGGGTTTGACAATCCTGCCCCAGGCATGGCTATGATCCTGCCATGAACCAGAGCGATGCACAGGCCATTATCGACCGGCTCGCGCTCCAGCCGCATCCCGAGGGCGGCTGGTACCGCGAGACCTGGCGCGCAGATGCAGCGGAAGGCGCGCGGGCAAGCGCCACCGCGATCTATTTTCTGCTCGAGGCCGGGCAGCGCTCGCACTGGCATCGGGTGGATGCCGCGGAGCTGTGGCTCTGGCACGCCGGCAGTGCGCTGGCGCTCGGCACCGCACCCGGTGATGCGGGGCCGGTGGCCGAGATACGGCTGGGACCCGACATCATCGCCGGAGAGGCGCCGCAACATCTGATCCCGCCCGGTCACTGGCAGGCGACTGCGGCGGAGGAAGGCTGGGCGCTGGTCAGCTGTATCGTCTCCCCCGCCTTTGACTTCGCCGGATTTGAACTGGCGGCGGAGGGCTGGGCTCCGGGCATGGCCTAATCCGCGCGCGCCTTCAGCTGGCGCAGGCGCAACAGCAGATAGAGCGCGAAGCCGACCGCGACGCCGGGAATGATCGCGAGCAAGATACAGATCCAGCCGTGCCGGATCTGCAGCGCCTTTGCCTCATAGACGATCCATGCCGCCAGTATCGCCCAGCAGGCCAGCACATCGGACGAATAGCCGCTGGCATAAGGATTGACGAAGCCGGCGGCAAAGGCGCCGGCAATATCCGGGTCCGCGACCAGCGGCGGAATGACGATGGTCGAGAAGAGAAAGAGAAACAGCGCGGCAATCGCGATAATGGTGGTCTGGAACAGCTTTTCACTCATGGCACGGGTCTCGCTTTGCAATTTGGGTGTCGCGGTGACGGATCACTCCCCTGTTATCGCCGGGTTTGGCGCACAAAGATAACCAGCGGCCCCGCGAGCGGCAATAGCGGGGATGAGTCCCGCCGAATCTTGCCTCTTTCCCTGCCGGTGAACTTTACAATACAGCATGATTTTATTTTCCGTAATCTTCCGGTTCCCCTGGCCAGTCGCGCTCCGGCGGAGCGAGCCGGTCAAGCCGCGCCAAGGCGCGCAAAAGCGCGTGATTGTCGGGTTTCTTGATGGTGCCGACGTAGCGCCCGGCGCGCATCACCGGGCGGTAGCGGCCCTGCCGGATGCGCTGAAACAGGGCTTCTAGTGTAATCTTTGGCTGCGGGCTTGTCGGCACCCCCAATATCGCGTCCCAGGCCGCAACAAATTCCTCCGCACCGGGCTTGCGGCGGAGCTGGTAGGCGCTGTCACGGCTCATCCCGACTTGCCCGGCCGCTTTGCTGATACAGCGGGTTTCGGCGAGATAACCGAGAAATTCCGCCTGGCGCAGCGGCGTCCAGCCATCCTTGCGGGCGCGCAGCGGCACGGGGGTGAAGGCGGGGACGCGGGAAATGCGGCGGTCCTGGACCGCGCGGCTACGGGGGTCGGGGCGTTTTTCTGGCATGGCTCGGATTAAGCCATATTTGGGGGCATGTAGGAAAGCGGTTTTTGGTTGGGTGTGGGTGTCCCTGCTACCGTTCGCACTGAGCCTGTCGAAGGACAGCTCACGCCGACAGGTGCACTTCGACAAGCTCAGTGCGAACGGAATGATGGGCCGTTGGCCCGCGGTTCGGGGAGGTGGAAGCCGGAACGGCTGACGGAGGCGTCGGCAACGCCAGTTCCCCGAGGGCGATATTCCACCCCCGGGGGCTGCTGGTCTGCGGTGCCGCTAGTCGGGCTTGCCGCTGCTCCGGCCGGAATCATTCCGGGCGCTGCTGCTGGTGCTCGATTCCCCGTGGCGCGCGCTGTTGCGCCGCTCGCGCTCCGCCGAAGACTGGCGGCCGTTGGCATTGTCGCCGCCGACGCGCTGAATATCCTGCACATCGCGGGCCAGACGGTCGGACGTCGACTGTCCGTCGGGCACCGCACGGCTTTGCGCATGGGCGCTTCCGGCAGCGATCAGGCTGGCAGCCAGGGTTGAAACGAATATGAGCCTTTTCATGATGTCTCTCCATTGTTGACGATCCCATCGTGCCGGCGAGCCCCCCGCCCTGCGCGTGACCGCCATCACGGGGCGCCGCCCGGCCCGCCCGCTAGCGTTGAAAAATGAGAACGCCCGCCGTTTTCCCAACCCGAATGGAGATTATGATGAAGCATATTATCGCAAAGACACTGGCCCTTTCGCTGCCCCTCTCGCTGGGCCTGGCGACCGCCATCGCGGTTCCGGCCACCATCGCCCAGGCGCAAAGCTCGCTCAACGGCACCTATGTCAACGACGATGACAGCGCCAAGTGGGTGTTCGGCAATGGCACCGGCCAATTCTATCAGTACAAGTCGATCAACGGCAACCCCGGCACGATCGTCACCGATTTTCGCTACAGCATCGTCAACGGCGGCAAGACGCTGAACTATACCCAGACCGCGATCCGGCTGGAAAACCACCCGATGGGCCCGCGGTCGCAGAAGCTGGACAAGGCCTCGACGGAAAATATCGAGATCCGGCCGAACGCGATCGTGATCGGCGGAAAGATCTATACGCGGCAATAGGCGGCACCCGATCGCGCTGCCCGCAGGCAAAGCCGATTGCATTCCTGTCCCGCCTGCGCAACACTCTCCCCGTAAAGGGAGAGAGATGCAATGACCGATCTGGAAGAGCGGCGGCTGAAGGTGGTGCGCGAGCATATGGCGCTGGAGATCACGCATGAATGGGACGCGGTGATCGATACGTTCGACCATCCGCGCTATGAACTGTATGGCAATGGCACGGTGTTTGACGGCGAGGAAGCAGTGCGCGCCTATTTCGCGCTGTCGCGCACGCCCTTTCCCGACCAGGCCAATGAAGTGATCGCGATCGGCGCGGCGGGCGAGCATGTGGTGCTGGTCGAATTCTGGCTGACCGGGACGCATCTGGGGCCGCTGACGGTGGGCGGAACGGTGGTCGAGCCGACCGGCAAAGCCTTTCGGGTGCGGATGGCGGCGAGCTTTGAGTTTGCGCGGGGAACGGACCGGATTGTGTGCGAGCGGGCTTATTTTAGTGAGGGGTTGATTGCGAAGGCGTTGGGGTTGTGAGGGGGGTGGACTGTGGGTGCAACGTCAACGGATTCCCAATATTATCACGACCGTCCTTTTCGATATGATTTAGAATATCGATCCTATTCGATTTCTCGTCCTTTGAACGTAACGGCTTCTGATATTAGAAGTTCAAGAATTTTCAGCAGCGAATCAACATCCTTCTTTTTAATATCTGTTCTGAGATCGCCGTGAGTCAGTCTATTCCTTTTCGAGATCAGAGTTCTCAAATCATCTGCTTCCTTCGGCGGCAAAAAACCGCGTTGTGCAAGCTGGTCTACTAATCTAGCGGGAGATTGTGGCCTAGCCAATGCGCTTGGCAAAAGCATCCTACCCAATGCTTCTAGCGCTGACCAACTTAGCAAAAAGGATGCTCCATAATGTCCGTCAATTAGAAGCTTTCGATTTTCTTCAACGGCATTTTGAACCGCTTCAACTGTTGCTCTCTGAAGCGCTCTGCTAGTTTGACCCGGCGCAGACCAGATCAAACGAAGCTCCCAATTATCTTGGGCTCCGATAACTTCTTGAATGTGCTTAAGACGCCTCTCAGACGCGGTGCCCCGAGTTGCTACTTCAACTACGAGGTTTTTATCTGATCGAAATGCTACGGCATCAGGCCGAAACTTACCGAGAAATTCAGGCACTAACAAGCTATTGGGATGAATGACTACTTCATAACCTTCACTCAGCAATTTATGCTTTATTTCCTCCAGAATGGCAGCTTCTCGTTCTTGAGGCTTCACATTACTTCTCCAAATGGCTCATCCGTAATACGAATATACGTGACGGGACGATTCCCGATAAGTGCATCAGTTAATATCTTACTCGGATTCGCAAAATCGGCCGGTTGCCCGGGCTCAAACTTTTGTACAGTGACACGTACCACTTGACGATCGTCTTTATAAATATGCGCGGTCATTGCGTCGAGAATGGGCTTCACAATATTGTCGACATCTCCTTCCATCTCTGTCGAAGGAAAATAGTATACGTCAACGGCAATCGGCCCTTCATACCAAAAACACATTTCTGGCAAACTGCTATAGCTTGCTTCTTTAACTCGCTCTTTCCATTTTTCTTTTGAATTTCCAGATGCTTGCAACGAAATGGGTGTTCCGAAGACGATAAACTCAATTGGAAAATCTGGCTCCATTACTCCATTCGCTCACTCTTCCGATTTCAATTCTTCTATCGGCAAGTTCAGCATGTCCCCCATGTCATTGTAGCGTTGGCAACGTGACCTCAACCATATTTCTCGCTTGCTTTTAAGTTCGGCAAGCAAGACCCACTGTTCCATGCCGTCACTCTCAAGCCTCTTCCACCACCCTAGTAATACCCCATGCAAAGGCAATCGGCTATTGATACCTTTCTCTCACCAACATGCCGCTCCGGAGAAAAACCCAGATAACGGTGACAGTGCGCTAATTGCACGAGACAAGCGGGGATTTTCGGGACAGTTGGGACATTTCGCAAGTTTCAAACTATTCCCTAGGACCAATCTCCATATCCCCACAAAAGCAACCAGACAACAGCCCCCACCCCAACCCAGCTCGATGTGAAACGTCCCCCGGACGTTTCAGGTTCGTCTGGGAGACGAACCGACATCGAACTCCTGAAGGGGAGGGGCTTTATTCACCTCTGTTCCATCTCACGCCGCCTCCAGCCGCGGGATTGCATCCAGGGCGTCGCCGAGTTCGCGTTCGGCGATTTTGAGGTCGTAGCGACCCTGCATCTTCAGCCAGATCTCGGGACCATTGCCGCACAGCTTGCCGATCCGCATCGCCATCTGGGCGGTGACGGGCTGCTTCTCATTCAGGATATCGTATAGCGTCTGGCGCGAGATGCCGAGCAGGCGGGCGATCTCCGTCTTGGGCCGTCCCAGCGCGGGGAGCACATCCTCGCGCAGGATTTCACCGGGGTGAACCGGGCGCATATTTCTGAGCATCGAACCAGCCATTAGTGATAATCCTCCAAGTCAACATCGATGGCATCCGCGCCATCCCAACCAAATGTAATCCGCCAGTTGCCCGAGGCGTCGACGGCAAACCGTCCCCTGTCCCGGCCTTTCAGGCCATGGAAACGCCAGCCGGGGACGTTCATCTCCTCCGGTGCGGTCGCCTCGTCGAGTTGCTCCAATATGCGGGCAAGGCGCGCGACATTGGGTACGCTGAGCTTTGACAAGTCACCGTGCAATATCATGCGCTTGAGCGCCTTGCTGCGGAACGAGCGGATCATGGCGTGTAAGGTAATGCCTTTCATACCGCATGTCAAGCATCGGCTGACATGGGATGGGCCGCCGTGCCCCTCCCTCCGGCAAAGCGCCCAAGCGTTTTATTTCAGCGCCCATCCGCTGCCGATCCGGGAACCACCCCCTCCCCCGAACATTGATACAGTGCAGGCAAGATCGCCTGCATCCCCCAAGGGTCGGACAACCGGCCAAGCATAAGGACCATGAAAATGGGCGAACTCGTAGACAAAGTAAAAGGCAATGTGAACGAAGCCGTTGGCAAGGCCAAGCAGCAGAGCAATGACCCCGAAACCCGCGCCAAGGGCAAGGGCCAGGAGACCAAGGGCAAGGCCCAGCAGGTCAAGGGCTCGATCAAGGGCGCACTGGGCGACAAGGTCTAGTCCCCGCCTCTCCCTGAATCGCTGGCGCTGCCCGTCTCCCCCACCCCCCAACGCGGGTGGCGCCAACGAAAGAAGCCGTCCCTTTCCGGGGCGGCTTTTTTTGTGGGGTGTTTGGGCGAAAACGGGATTGCGAGCCGGGCATTGTGTTCAGACGCAGGGCCCCTCCACCACGCTGCGCGCGGTCCGGCTTCGGGTCGATCGATCCCCCAGATCGATCTTGAATTGCCGGGGGCAATTCAACCCGGCGCCCCCCGCCAGCGGGGAGGATGTTTGGGGCACGAGGTCCGTTCGGGCTGAGCTTGTCGAAGCACGGGTGGGACTGGGCACCATCGCGTTGCGCCCTTCGACAAGCTCAGGGCGAACGGGAATGGACAAGCTCAGGGCGAACGGGAATAGACGGGCGCAGGGCGAACGGAGATTTATGGGTTCAGAGCGAATTCGCGTTCCCGAACCGGCGCCCTTTAAGAACAGGCCTCGACATAGCCGAGCACCGGCATGGTGCCGACATGAATCTGGCTGACGGTGCCGTCACTGCCGATCTCGAAGCGCAGCGCGGGATCGCCGCTGGCGGCGTTGGGGGCGGTGAGATATTTGCCGGGGGCATCGACATATTTGTGCGGCGTCGCCGGGAAGGGGAAATATTTTTTGACCTCCGCCTCGGTGGCGCCGGGGCCGATGCCCTCGACCAGCTTCACCTTGGAGCGCTGGCCGATCGAGATGCGGCGGACCTTGTCGCCCTCGACGATCGCATAGGCACCGGGATAGTCGGGCGAGGAGAGCACCAGGCAGGCGTCGGACGCCTGCGCGCCGCGGACCGCCCAGCTGCTGCCGGCGGGCACCGGCTGGCCGATGCGCAGATCGCCGAGGCCCTCGAGCCGCAGGATATTGGGGTCGGCTGCGGCGGCTCCGGGCGCGGGCGGGCTGGGCTTGGTCGGCTCGACCGGCGGCACCGGCAGGGCGTCGGCACTGTCGTCGGCGGGCGCGGGATCGGGCGCCGGCTGCGAATTGCAGGCGGCAAGCAGGGCGAGCGGGGCAATTGCCAGGAAATATTTCATGCGACTATGACTCCGTTGACGGCAAAAGGTTCCGGCCCGGGCCGGTAAAATATGCGGACAGTCTAGCAAGTTTATTGCGCCTGCCGAGTCAATTTGCGATCGCCGCGCCGGTGGTGGTCCGCGGTCGGTCGTGCCAAGCCCCGGTTCAGCCGGCACCGGCCCTCGCCTTGCGCATGGCGGCGACGAACGGGCTGTAGTCGACAAAGTCGAGATGGCGGGTGACCTTGCCGTCGACCACCGTCAGCACGATGACCATCGGCGTGACGCAGTCGACCAGCGTGCCGTCGCCGAGGTCCATGCCCCAGTGCAGCGCGCCTTCGTAGAGCGCGCTCTGGTCGGAAATCAGGCTGCGGGTCTTCACAAATTCCATATGGGTCAGGCTGGCATAGCCGGTGCGGAACCGCTCCATCATCGCCGTCCGGCCTTCGGACAGAACGCCGCCGAAAATATGGCTGGCGGTCGGATCCTGGAAGGTCGCGTTCTCGGCCAGCAGCGGTTCCAGCGCATCCCAGTCATTGGCGATATAGGCAGCGAAATAGGCGTCGGCGACCGGCGCGGTGGCGGCGGTGATCGCGCTATAGGATGGTGGTTTCGGCGCGGCGGCGGTGGAGGGTGTCTCCTGCGCCATGGCGGGCTGGGCAAAGATGGCGAGCGCGCTGATGGCGGCGATGGCGACGCGCAGGCGCGGTGCGTGGATCGGTTTCATGGATATTCCCCCCCGGTTTGTGATCGAGGCGGCTTAGGCAGGCGTGGCCAGGTGCGGCAACGATTTTCGACGAGCCTGTCTTGCGGCTCGACGGGGGCATTTCCTACAGCGTCATCACGCCCGGACGCGGGGTTTTTAGGCCGTAGCTCTGCTCGCTGAGCGGCGCACCGGCGGCGAGCAGCGCTTCGCGGCGCCCCTGTGGCGAGACGCGGATCTGCGCCTGTTCAAAGGGTGCCAGCGCGGCAAGGGCGGGGTGGGCGAGGCAGCGCTCGACAAAGGCAGCGGTGGTCGGCCAGCGCTGCGCGTCGATCTCGTAGCCGGCAAAGCGGGCATTGGGGAAGAAGGTGGCGATCGCGATATCGGCGAGGCCAAGGGCGCCGAACAGGAAGCCGTCCGTCGGCAGCTCTGCCTCGAGATAGTCGAGTACGGCGGGAATGGCGGTGTCGATCGCCTGCGCGATCCGCGTGGCATCGCCCGGCTCGCCCCAGACCGCGGGATGGACGACCTTCTGGTAAAACAGGTCCCAGATGAAAACCTCGCCCATCCGGCTGTCGGCGAATTCCTCCAGCCAGCGCGCCCGGGCGCGGTCGGCCGGCGAACCCTGCGGCAACAGCAGCGGATGCTCTGGATATTGCTCGTCGAGCCAGGCGCAGATCACCGAACTGTCGCTCAGCGCCAGATCGCCCTGCACCAGCACCGGAATGCGGCGCAGCGGCGAGAGCCGGGTGAATTCGTCATTGCCGTAGAAGGGGGTGATCGGGTCGATCGTGTAGGCGAGGCCCTTGATGGCCAGACAGGCGAGCAGCTTGCGGACATAGGGGCTGACATAGCTGCCGATGATCAGGATGGGGGCGGAGGGTTGCGGCATGGGGTGGCTCTTGGGGGCGATGGGTATGGGAGAGCGTATACCAGTTACAGCCGGGCTAGGGAGAAATAAAGGGTGGTGGCTGGGCCTTGGCTGTATGCGCTGGCTTGGGGCAACGGGGACGCTGTTACATAATTTCCGTACACGGTTTTTCAACCGTTTTCCCGCATGATCAAGACAGGAGAAATATTGAATGGAAGACCTGCCTGCCTTCATCCTGTCCAACCTGCCCGGGGTGGTGGCGCTGGTGATCGCGTTCATGCTGGGCACGGCGGTCGAACAATATCGGGTCAAGGTCCGGCGGGCGGAATGGCGCCTTAAAAACGGCCCGAAATATCATAAGGGCGGCAAGAAAGCTGGCCACGACGGCGGCCCGAAGACGGGTGCCGATTTCGCCGCTGGCCAGCTCACCACGGTAAGCCGCGCCAAATTCTCGTCGCGGCCGCTGCTTAACAAGTCGGAAGCGAATGTCTTCGCCGCGCTCGACAAGGCGGTGATCGCGCGCAATCCCGGCTGGCAGGTAATGGCGCAAGTCTCGCTCGGCGAGTTTCTCGCCAGCCCCGACAAGGACGCCTTTCTCGCGGTCAATTCCAAGCGGGTCGATTTCGCGCTGATGGACGAGCGCTGCCGCGTGGTCCACGCGCTGGAATATCAGGGATCCGGCCACCATGCGGGCAATTGCGCCGCCGCCCGCGATGCGGTCAAGAAGGAGGCATTGCGCCGGGCGGGGATTGGTTATCATGAGGTGGTGGCGGGGCATACGACGGCGGGGGAGTTAAGGCGGCTGGTGGAGAAGTTGGTGCCTGGGGGGTAGTGTGAGTGGCGTAATTACGCTGCTATGCCGAAATCACCTCTGGTTCGCATAAAGTGCGCTGACAGCGCAATTCGTCACCATAATTCATATCGGGAATTGAGTAGCCAGTTTGAACATATTGCGACGAACATGATGAGAATTGGCAGACATGCTAACATGTCATGGTCATATGTTAAAGAAACTGCATTATTTTAACATGTGGATGAATAAGTGCACTGTCACGGTTATTCGTGTCCGAGACCTAGATAAGTAATCGCTACCGATTAGAATTATTGTCCCTCTGACGATCATCCTTCACGGTGGCGGCCAGTCTCAACGATCAATCTCTTCCTTTCAATCGCTTTTAACCTCCGGTCCAGTGCATCCGATTCTGATGGCAAATCGAACATCATGATTAGCTCTGAATGGTTTTCAATATCGGAGCCATTAAAAAGTAAATAATAGGCTAGCTGCAAAATGGTTTCGCGAAGGTTTTGGGTAAGACTGGAGTCGTCGTTATCGCTCGATCCTTCATGCACATATGAATTGCGAAGCTGATAGGCACGCTCGAGTTTCAATCGTTTAACCGCTTTTTCTTCTTTGATCGCAAAGAGCATTCTGCCAATAATTTTTGAAATACTGGTTCTATCACCTGAAGCGGCGTATAACGCTTCAGCCGCGGACCAAAACCGCATCAATCTGTAGGAAAGATCTTTGCTGATCATGCCTTCGCTAACCAAGATCAATACTTTTTCGAGTTGTTCACGGAGCGGATGCGTCTCTAGCGATCTAATTATTCTTTCGATAAGTATCCTTTCGGTCTAAAAATTTCCGAGCATCATCGGGGAACAAATTCCATTCTTTTTCATCGAAATTCGGACTATACCAGACATGGTTTTTACCAAGAAACTTGCGACGTTCAAAAAAGAAATGATTTGGGCCGGGCCATACCTTTGCGGAAGGTCGTCGCTCTGTCCACAATTCAAGCGATCTAAAAGACGTATTAATAACAGCAAAAAATAAATCCATGGCGTTGTAGAGTTTTTTAGATGCTTCATTTTCGTTTCTTGCCTCTGTGCTCAAGACAACGTAGCCAAAAAATGGGAGAGTATTTGGATTAATATCTCCAACACCGGAGATAAAATGCTCTTCTAACACCATCCAATTAGGCAGTCGGTAAGTTGTTCGAATAGAGACATCATCCAATTTAAAGCGGCTGCCACGATTGTGCGCCATTTGTCGAAGGCGCATCTTGCTCCACATCGAATATTTATTTCGCGGCTTTTTCCTTAAAGCCTCTATCCGCTCAGCGATCTCAGAAATCAAAATGCCAGTCGCAACATTGCCTTGCCGTCTTAAATCCAAAAAGGCACGGTAGGAAGCGGCCGAGACGTCGTTACGCGTCACATCGCTAGGGGCGACAATGCAGTCTGCAAGTAGAAAGAAAAGATCGCGATGGTCCTGAGCAACGAATGTGATACCGCCATCGGGATTTTTTTCAGTTCCTTCATTCAACAGTTTAACCAAGTGATTGACCGCACCAGATTTTTCCCAATCTCTTCGAAATGAGGCAGGCATCTCTCAAACAATCAAACTGTCTGAATTTTTTGATTAATGGGCATCAGTCAGCCCTCATCATCGTCAAAATGCTCGTCAATTTCACCTGCTTCCCCGCGCAATTTATAAGCCAATTGACGCAAACTATTGGAATAGTACCCCTCTGCAGCCCGCCAATTTCTGAAGAATCGGCATCTAATTTTGGACACGAAAACTTTAGGCTCTAGCGCCAAAAATAGTGGAGCTGTTGATCCAATCTTCTGGAATATATCCATTTTCAGATCGCTTGAGCTCGGAAGAAGCGCAGGATTAAAGTTCTGATAAGTGTAATTTCGCACCGCTTCCTTCATACTCTTCCAATCCGAAGGTTTAACCATTGGCGTCGAAGAATCGTGATTACGAGCAGAACCATTCTTCGGTACCAACGGTCCAACTGTGTTCAGATGTTTGAAAAGAGCTTGAGTGCCTTGGTCGAACATTGCTTCAGAAATGATTACCACGTCCACATCGGACGATTCAGCAAATATTGTTCCGAATTTGTGAGCAGAAGGACTGAACCCCAACTTTGCACTGCCTACAATACAAATATCCTGATAACCCACATCAAATCTCTCGGCAACTTGCTCGCGGAAAATCATATACTTCATTGGGCTTTGCTCAAATACATAAGGCGTACCCTCAAGGATAAAGACCTTAGCAATTACGTCGTGAGTATCGATTTTGCAGACTAGATCTTTTAACTGATTTGATGACAAAGACTGACCAGTAACAAGAAGATCCAATAGTTCGCTTTCATCGCTCTCTACCCCATCTTTAGACTTTACGGGTCGGGAGGTCGGCTTCGCTTCGGATGTGTTAAAGCGCTTGTCGTGTCCCCTAGCACTCATTTGCGGTCACCTCATCCTCCGGCAAATATAACCGGTCCCCCTTGTCCTTATACACCTTAGCCATCTCCCGCATCCCTGCTTCCGCCGCCGCCTTGCTCGCCGCGGCGGTGTCGGCGCCCAGTTTCTCGCTGGCGAGAAAACCCTCGGCGCTCTGGTTCTGTTTGGACGCGAAGTCGCGGACTTCCTGGCTGATCTTCATCGAGCAGAATTTCGGGCCGCACATCGAGCAGAAATGCGCAGTCTTGGCGCCCTCGGCCGGCAGGGTCTGGTCGTGATATTCTTCGGCCGTGTCGGGGTCAAGCGACAGGTTGAACTGGTCGCGCCAGCGGAATTCAAAGCGGGCCTTGGACAGCGCGTCGTCGCGGACCTGCGCTGCCGGGTGGCCCTTGGCGAGATCGGCGGCGTGGGCGGCGAGTTTGTAGGTGATCACGCCGACTTTCACGTCGTCGCGGTCGGGCAGCCCCAGATGTTCCTTCGGCGTGACATAGCAGAGCATCGCGGTGCCATACCAGCCGATCTGGGCGGCGCCGATGCCGCTGGTGATATGGTCATAGCCGGGCGCGATGTCGGTGGTAAGGGGGCCGAGCGTGTAGAAGGGCGCCTCGCCGCAGACTTCGAGCTGCTTTTCCATATTCTCCTTGATCTTGTGCATCGGCACGTGGCCGGGGCCCTCGATCATCACCTGCACATCCGATTTCCAGGCGCGGTGAGTCAGTTCGCCGAGCGTGTAGAGCTCGCTGAACTGGGCCTCGTCATTGGCATCGGCAATCGAGCCGGGGCGCAGGCCGTCGCCGAGGCTGTAGGCGATGTCATAGGCCTTCATGATCTCGGTGATGTCGTCGAAATGCTCGTAGAGGAAGCTTTCCTTGTGGTGCGCGAGGCACCATTTCGCCATGATCGAGCCGCCGCGGCTGACGATGCCGGTGACGCGCTTGGCCGCCATCGGCACATAGGGCAAACGGACGCCGGCGTGGATGGTGAAATAGTCGACGCCCTGCTCGGCCTGCTCGATCAGGGTGTCGCGGAAGATTTCCCAGGTCAGGTCCTCGGCGACGCCGCCGACTTTCTCCAGCGCCTGGTAGATCGGCACGGTGCCGATCGGCACGGGCGAGTTGCGGATGATCCATTCGCGCGTGTCGTGGATGTTGCGGCCGGTGGACAGGTCCATGACCGTGTCGGCGCCCCAGCGGATCGACCAGACCATCTTGTCGACTTCGTTGGCCACATCGGAGGCGACGGCGCTGTTGCCGATATTGGCGTTGACCTTGACCAGGAAGTTGCGGCCGATGGCCATCGGCTCGGATTCCGGGTGGTTGATATTGTTGGGGATGATCGCCCTGCCCCGCGCGATTTCGTCGCGGACGAATTCGGGGGTGACATAGTCGGGGATCGATGCGCCAAAGCTTTCGCCGTCGCGCTTATATTCCTTGAGCCGTTCGCGGCCGAGATTTTCGCGCTCGGCGACATATTCCATTTCCGGGGTGATGATGCCCTGGCGCGCATAATGCATCTGGGAGACATTGGCGCCCGGCTTGGCGCGCAGCACCTTGCGGCGGACATTGGGGAATGGCGCGACGCCGCCGGAGCGGTCGGGGCCGAGCTGGCCATTGTCTTCCGGTTTCACTTCGCGCTGGGTGACTTCCTCGACATCGCCGCGCGCCCGGATCCAGGGGCTACGCAGCTCGTTGAGGCCGGTCTTGATATCGATCAGCGCTTCGGGATCGGTATAGGGGCCGCTGGTGTCATAGACGCGGACCGGCGCTTCGCCGCCCTCGAGATGAATTTCGCGCATCGCGACGCGGATGCCGGAGCCGCTGTGCGCCGCGACATGGACTTTCTTCGAGCCACGGATCGCGCCGGTGGTCACGCCAATTTCGGTTTTTGCGGGTAGGTCGGCCATATCATTCGTTCCTTTGTCATTTCGGAACGAGGGCGGGTTCTGCTCAAAACCGCTCCCTCCCTCCGCCGGTAAGCCCGTTTCCACGGTGCCGGATCAGGTTCAGCGGGTCGCAGGGCGTTACACCTGCCTCTCAGACGCATTTACGAGTCCCATCAAAATTTGATGGGATGGCGACTCCCCGGGGATGGGCGGATGGTAAAGGCTCGGACGGTCGATGTCATGCGCTTTCTGGAAAGCATGTCGGCTGACGATCCTTTAACCAGACGGTTAAATAGAATAGTATCTTCCAAAATGATCTGCTATTCCGGGCACCAGGCCCGCAGAGGCGCAGACTGGAGAGAATGATGAAGCTATCGAGCAAGCCGCAGCTGGATGTGATCGTGGTCGGGGCGGGCTTTGCCGGTCTCTATCTGCTGCACAAGTTCCGGCAGATGGGGCTTTCCGCCCGCGCTTTCGAGGCGGGTGACGATGTCGGCGGCACCTGGTACTGGAACCGCTATCCGGGCGCACGCTGCGATATCGAGAGCATCGACTATTCATTCAGCTTCGACCCCTATCTCGAGCAGGAATGGGAATGGAGCGAGAAATATGCGACCCAGCCGGAAATCCTGCGCTACGCCCGGCATGTCGCCGAACGCTTTGATTTGCGCCGCGACATCACATTCGGCACGCGAGTGGAACAGGCGGTCTGGGACGAGGATGGCCATTGCTGGAACGTCATCACCGACCGGGGCGAGACCGTCAGCGGGCGATTTTTCATCATGGCGACCGGCTGCCTGTCGCAGCCCAAGGATATCGATATCCCGGGCGTCGAGCATTTCACCGGCGATATTTACCGCACCCACAGCTGGCCGCATGACGGGGTCGATTTTACCGGCCAGAGAGTCGGGATCATCGGCACCGGATCGTCGGGCATCCAGTCGATCCCGCTGATCGCCGAACAGGCCAAGCATACCACCGTCTTCCAGCGCACCGCCAATTATTCGATTCCGGCGGGCAACGGCCCGATCGCGGAAGAGAAGCTGGCGGTGAAGCAGCGCTATCAGGATTACCGCGAGGAAGCGCGCTGGACCAAGACCGGCGTGCCGGGCAAGGAGGGAATGGACTTTGCCCTGACCGTGTCCGAGGAAGAACGGCAGCAGCGCTATCAGGCGCTGTGGGACAAGGGCGCGATTCCGCATCTCGGGTCGGAATTTGCCGATCTGCTGCTCGACGAGCAGGCCAATGACACGCTGGCGCAATTTGTCCGCAGCAAGATCCGCAGCGTGATCGAGGACAGCAGGGTCGCGGACATATTGACCCCGACCGAATTTCCGATCTGCACCAAGCGCGCCTGTCTCGATACCCATTATTATCAGACCTTCAACAAGCCCAATGTCGAGATTGTCGATATCAGGGCCGATCCGATCCGCTCGATCACTGCAACCGGTATCGCCACGCGCGACCGGGAGTTTGCCTTTGATGCGATCGTCTTTGCGACCGGCTTCGACGCGATGACCGGGGCGTTGCTGGCCGTCGATATCCGGGGGCGTGATGGCCAGAGCCTGAAGCAGAAATGGGCGGACGGGCCGCTCAACTATCTCGGGCTGACGGTCGAGGGCTTTCCCAATTTCTTCATGATCACCGGTCCCGGCAGCCCGTCGGTCCTGTCCAACATGATCGTTTCGATCGAGCAGCATGTCGAGTGGATTGCCGATTGTCTTGACTATATGGACCACGAAAATCTGAGCCGGATCGAGCCGACCGTTACCGCCGAAACCGGCTGGGTCGACTATGGCACGGCGACCAGCGACATGACGCTCTTTCCGCAGGCCAAGTCCTGGTACATGGGCGCCAATGTGCCGGGCAAGCCGCGGGTCTGCCTGCCCTATGTCGGCGGCGCCGCGGCCTATCGCCGGGTGTGCAATGATGTGGCGCGGCAGGACTATCTCGGCTTTCGCTTCTCCGGCCCGGGCGGTGATCGCTGCAACGACGGGCTGGTCCGGCGGCAGCAGCCGGACGTGGTCGCGCTGCTCGAACTGCTGGCCGAAATGGAGCTGCCGCCGTTCGACAGCATGTCGCCGGAACAGGCCCGCGCGACCTCGGTGGCGATGAACGCGGGCAATCCGCCGGGACCGGCGGTAGGCGAAGTGGTCGACGGCCACTATTCGGGCGCGGACGGGCCGGTCGAATATCGCCTGTACCGGCCGGACAGTCCGGGACCGCATCCGGTCACCGTCTATTTCCACGGCGGCGGCTGGGTGCTGGGCGATCACACATCCGATGACGCGCTGTGCCGCGACCTGTGCGCAAACAGCGGCAGCATCATCCTGTCCGCCAATTATCGCCACGCGCCGGAAGCCCCCTTCCCTGCCGCGGTCAACGATGCCTTTGCGGCGGTGCAATGGGCGGCGAGGAACAGCGAGACGCTTGGCGGGGTCGCTGGGGAACTGGCGGTCTGCGGCTGGAGCGCGGGCGGCAATCTCGCCGCGGTGGTCTGCCAGCTGGCGCGCGATGCCGGGGGGCCGGATATCCGGGGTCAGGTGCTGATCACGCCGGTGGTCGATGCCGGCGATGACAGCCCGTCCATGGCCGACAATGTCGAAGGCTTTGTGCTGACCCGGGCGCTGATGGACTGGTTCTGGCGCCATTATGCCGATCCGGCGCAGCGCAGCGATCCCAGGGCTTCACCCTTGCTCGCCGCTGATCTGTCCGGCCTGCCGCCGGCGCTGGTGATCACGGCGGAATTTGATCCGCTGCGCGACCAGGGCAAGGCCTATGCCGAAGCGCTGGCCAGGGCGGGAACGGAGGCGCGCCATATCCATTATCCGGGACAAATCCATACGTCCTTTGCCGCTGTCGGTGCGATCCCGACCGCCAACGCGGCGCGCCAGGAGGCGGCAGCGGCGCTGCGCGCCTGTTTCAGGGTGATGGAGACGGCTTAAGTCTGACGGGATGAACGGGTGCGCTCAGCCCATCTGCAGGCGGACCAGAGCGGCGAAAATGGCGGCCAGGCCGATGATGATCGAAAGGCCCGCCCAGATGCGGCTGGTGCTGCCCATCAGCTTGCCGGCGAAGTTCAGAAACCAGTCGCCGACCGCCAGGATCAGCGCCCCTTCGATGAATATCCAGGCGCCAAGCACGGTGATCAATATCGAGAGCGGATCTGCCGGGTTCCAGGGATTGACCAGATAGATGATCGCGCCAATCGCGAGGGTGACAAAGCCGGTCAGAAATTGCAGCGCATGGCTGTCGCGAAACTCCTGCACCATTTTGGCCCAGAAACCGGGTCGGCGAAATTCGCCCAGCCCGGCCGCAACCGCGTAGAGGCCGATGAAGAAGGTGATCCATCCCGCGATGTTGCCTGAGTTGCTCATTTTTTGTCTCCAGCTTGCTTGACGAACGGCTTTGCAAAATGGCGCAATCATTCCGTCCCGGATGAGAGGCACACTAAGCGGTTATGCGGCGAGCCGACAAGCAGGTCCGGCAATCTTAAGCGCCGGTGGCGCTCCGCTCACAGGATCAGAACGTATAACCAACCCCGATGGCTCCAAAAAACTGGTTGGCGCTGCCGCGGATCGAGGTTACCGGCGAGCGTTTGGCGTCGCCTAGAACCCGCGAATAGCTGCCGAGGAAGATCAGACTGAAACCGCCGTTGGTAACGTCTCCGTCCAGATCGATCGCGGTCAGCGATGCGACGCTGACATTTTTCCAGCCTCCCGTCGCGTTGAAGGTCGGCAGGCCGCTGGCGGTCGATCCGGCAGGCGAAATGCTGAAATAATAACTGGCATAATCGTCATCGACATGCTCGGCGCTGGCCGAGAGACTGGTGACGATGCTGCGGCTGAGCGGGGTAAAATAGGTCAGGCTGGGATAGATCACCATGCCATCATGCGCGCCCGCGACATCCCAGCGCAGATCGACCTGAGCGGTCAGCGAGTCATAGGGATTGAGCACCCGGTTGACCTGGACGCCCGCAAAGGGGCCGACTTCCACGGCGAAATCGAGCTTGCCGAGCGAGCGGACCACGGGATCCTTGATCGAGTTCTGGCGGTCGAAGCGCGCGCGCACGACGGGTCCCAGAATGAAGTCGACCTTGGCGTCTTTCTGGTCGGGAATGACATCAAAGGCGATGCCGGGGCCGCGCGGCTGAAAATCGATTCCGCCGATACTGCCGAGCGCGACGGGCAAGGGGGAGACTGTGTAATTGTCGGACCCTTCATAGCTGGGTCCGACTGCCACGCCAATGCCGACGGTCAGATAGTCGCCGTCAAAAACGGACTCTTCGGCAGGCGCTGGCGCCGTCTCTTCCTGTGCCAGGAGCGGAGAGGAAAGGCTGAGGCCGAGCGAAACAAAGGCCGCCCGGCTTAAGATATGCGAGTTTTTCAAGACTGTTTCCCAATTTGTTGCGTGTGAGGTCAACGCGCAAACCGGCTTGTGGTTCCATGCCGCATACAGTCCTGTTCAGACCCGCCCCAGGCGCCGCTATTCCGGCAGACCGTTTTCCAGCACCTGCTGGAGGGCAGCAAAGCATTGAGGATCCACGGCGTCGCCGACTTCGCCCTGCAGGATGCTCATCGCCTTTTCCGACGACATGGATGGCCGATAGGCGCGTTCCGCGGTCAGGGCATCATATATATCGGCCACCGTGATGATCCGGGATTCCATCGAAATGCTGCGCTCATCCAGTCCGAGCGGATATCCCTTGCCGTCCAGCCGTTCATGATGAGAGCCGGCGACCATCGCCATTTCACCCATGACCGAAATCTGGCCGAGAATATTGGTCGTGAGGGAGGCATGGCTTCGCATGATTTTCCATTCCTCGGCATTGAGCTTGCCCGGTTTTTCCAGAATCGCGCTGCTCACTCCCAATTTTCCGATATCATGCAGGATCGCGGCGCGGCGCAGCACCCGGCGCGATTCCGCTCGCATTCCCAATATTTTAGCGATCCTGTCGGCGATCATCCCGACCCGCGCGCTGTGGCCTGCGGTGTCGGGGCTTTTGGCATCGATAACATAGCCAAAGGCAAAACAGATATCGTCGAGATAGTCCTCGTCGACCGTGACATATTGCACGCCCGGCTCGAGGGCCCATAGCCGTTCCGGGAGATCGTCGCGTGCCAGATCCTCCCAGAAGCCGGGCGAACCGGACACTTGCTCGAACAATGTGCACAAATCCGGATCGAGCCAGCTTCCTGACCTTTCGCGGATCTCCGCGATCGCTGCATCCCTGCCCCTGGCTGTATAGAAAACATCGGCAACCTGAGCCAGCAGAGCGATCCGGCCACCGAGATGGATATCGGTGCCGGCAATCCCCAGTGGCAGCCCGCCGCCGTCCCAATGTTCGTCCAGATGGGCAATCGCCTGAGCGACATCCTCCGACAAGCGCAAGCGCCGCGCGATATCGGCACCACGGGAACAGCGGATTGCCATGATCTCGGTCATGATCTCGCCGGCATTTGCGCTCAGATTGTCGATCGCCCGACCGCGCGTATCCGGATCGGCATCGACACCCACTGCGCTGCCCACGAAGGCGCCAAAATCCTCGGGCTCAGGACCGAGAAGCTTGAAATCATGCTTCAGCTTGCGGTCGTCGCCGACAAACATCTTGCTGACCCGGGCGGCATTGCTGCTGCACCCCAGATCCTTGAGCAGGACGGCATAATAGACATCGCGCAGCACCTCGCCCTTCAATCCCAGCGCCATGGCGACATGAGTGCCAATCCAGCAAGCCCGGATACTGTGACCGGCGGGCTGCCCCTCGGTCAGGTCAAGGGCATAGGAGAAGGCACCAAGAATTTCCGACAGGCTTGACGGTTGCAGGTCGTCATCTGGATTGAAAATTGAGAAAGGGGTTTGAAACATCCACTACGACTCCATCTTGCCACAATCACATGGCGCAGGAGTCCTAGCAAAAGGTTAACCCGGTGCGGGCTACAGGATATAGTTCATGTGCACTGCATAATGCGCGTCCTGAGCGCCTACGGTGAATTGCGAGGATTCAAACTTTGGCGGGCCCATGCGGATTTTGGGATTGCGGGAGAAGCCAAAGCCCTCGCGCGGCAGGAACAGCCGCATATCCATTTTGCCATTGGCATTTTCGTCGTGGATCAGTGCCACGGCATAAGTCCCTGGCTTCACGCCGGCGATCTCGATATTTCCGGCCTTGGCGGCTGCCACCTTTATCTTGCGCGCCTTCGCATCCTTGCCGCAGTCCGGGAAATAGTCCGGATTGGTGCTGAGGCAGACGAGCACATTGCCCTTTTTGGACCTGAGACCCGTTATCGCCAGATCTATGGACGCCGAAATCGCCGGAGTGACGGGCACCGGTGTTTCACTCGCGGACGCGCTTGCGCCGACCAGCAGGGCCGACGCCGCCAGCCAGGTTGGACAGCCCGATGTCCGTACCGCAGAGCCTGTCCCAAAAGCGAAAATATAGCCCATAATTACCTCTGTACACTTCGTGATGCTTTTCGTGATGGGTGGCGGTTATGAGCCATTGCCCGAACCTTCCCTGAACAAGCCAGCGCGGGAACATCTCCCAGCCCATATGGTTGGAGACGCCCATAACCGTCATCACCAGCAATACCAAACCCAAAACGCCGACATGAATCGGTATCGCAAGAACCAGAGCCGGAATAACGACAGCGCCGCTGATCGCCTCAACCGGATGAAAGCTCATCGCCGCCCAGGCGGTCGGCGGCCGGCTGTCATGATGGACGGCGTGCGCGACCCTGAACCAGCGCGGGCGGTGAAACAGCCGGTGAGTCCAGTAGAACCATGTATCGTGCAAAAAGAGATAGAGGAAAAGCGACAGCGGTAAATACCACAATGGGTACATATGAGGATCGGTGTAAATCCGGGTCCAGCCGGCATTCTGCCAGCCCCATGCGACGATACCGGCCGGAATCCCGTAAATGGCAGCGGATAGCAGCGACCAGCGGATTTCACGACCGATCTGTGGCTTCAGCCGGTCATATTGGCCCGGCCGCACGCGGTTGGTGAGCCAGGCAAAAAAGCCGCTGCTGAGCAGATAACGGCCACCGACGATCAGGGTCATGGCGAGCGCGGAAAGCAGGATTGCCGGGGCATATTGCATGACAGGGGAATATGGCGGGGAGCGCAGCGGAGCAAGCGGGAAAGCATGATCGTCCTACATACTTTCAGACAGGCTTTCCCCTGTCCGCGCCATCGGCTAAGGCAAGCCAATGCCGAAGCAAGCGCGTTCCTCAAACCAATATGATCTGGCGATCGCTGGCGGCGGCTTGGTCGGTGGCCTGGTGGCGCTGGCGCTGGCGGAACTGCGGCCCGATCTGGATATTGCGCTGATCGAGGCAGAAGGTCATTTTGGCGGCAACCATATCTGGTCCTTTTTCGAAAGCGATGTCGAGCCGGAGCATCGCTGGCTGGTCGACCCGCTGATTGCCAGACAGTGGGACAGTTATGATGTCCATTTCCCGAAATATAGTCGCAGACTTAGCAATGGCTATTTCTCGATCGAATCCGCCAATCTGGACCGGGAATTGCGCAAGCGGCTGCCGGCTGCGGCGCTGAAAAGCGGGCAGCAAGCCAGGGTGGTCAACAAGAGACTGGTGAAACTGGCAGACGGTTCGGAGATCGCTGCCCAGGCCGTTCTCGATGTGCGCGGGAGCGGAGATGTGTCCGCGCTCGAGGTGGGCTGGCAGAAATTTTGCGGCCAGATGCTGCGACTGAAGAAACCGCACGGGCTAGAACGGCCAGTGATCATGGATGCGACGGTCGAACAGATCGACGGCTACCGGTTCATCTATTGCCTGCCGTTCAGCGATAGCGAAATTTTCGTCGAAGACACTTATTATGCGGATACGGCCGAGCTGGACAGCAAGACGTCCCATGCCCGGATCGCCGCTTATGCAGAAGACCATGGATGGCAGATCGAGACGGTGCTGAGCGAGGAAAAGGGCCAGCTGCCCGTCATCTATGGCGGTGATTTTGAGGCCTTCTGGAAAGCCAATCGAAGCGTCGATGCCCGAGCCGGTGCGAGAGCGGCCCTGATCCAGCCGATCACCAGCTATTCCCTGCCGATGGCGGTAAAAACGGCGATCCTGATCGCCGAAATGCCGGACATCAGCCAGGCAAAGCTGGATAAAATGCTGCGCAATCTGGCACAAAACCATTGGAAGAACGGGAAGTTCTACCGCATGCTTTGCGCCTTCCTGTTTCTGGGCGCGGATCCAGACAAGCGTTACAAAACGCTGGAACATACCTATAGCAAGGATGAAAAATTGCTTGCCCGCTTCTATGCAGGCAAGTCCACCCTGCTGGATCAGGCCAATCTGCTGACCGGCAAGCCGCCGATACCCGTGTCCCGCGCGATTCCGCTTTTGTTAAAATATAAATGAGTATGACTGTCCTATGAGTGATCGTGCAAAACCCCAGAATGAACTGTTCCGGAAAGCGGCGGTGATCGGCTCCGGCTTCGGCGGTCTCGCCCTCGCCATCCGGCTGCAGTCGGCCGGCATCCAGACAACCATTCTCGAGAGCCGCGACAAGCCGGGTGGCCGGGCCTATTATTGGGAAAAGGACGGATTTATCTTCGACGGCGGCCCGACTGTGATCACCGATCCGGACTGCCTGTCGCAGCTGTGGGATCTGACCGGCCATGACATGGCGAAGGATATCGAGCTGCTGCCGGTGTCGCCCTTCTACCGGCTCAACTGGCCGGACGGGACCAATTTCGACTATGTCAACGATCCGCAACAACTCTACGCCAATATCGCGGCGATCGAGCCGGATGATGTCGAGGGCTACAAGAAATTCCTCGAATATAGCGGCGGCCTGTACGAGGAAGGCTATGTCAAGCTGGGCACCAACGCGTTTCTCGATTTCAAGTCGATGATCAAGGCGGCCCCGGCGCTGATGAAATATGAGGCCTATCGCTCGGTCTATTCCAAGGTGTCGAGCTTTGTGAAGAACGAGAAATTGCGCGAGTTCCTGTCGTTCCAGTCCTTGCTGGTCGGTGGCAATCCGATGAAGACCAGTGCGATCTACGGCCTGATCCACAAGCTGGAGCGGCTCGGCGGCGTGTGGTTCGCCAAGGGCGGGACCAATATGCTGGTCGCGGCGATGGTCAAACATTTCGAGCGGATCGGCGGGGTGATCCGGCTGAACGATCCGGTGACGAAAATCGACACGATTGGCGACCGGGCTTCCGGTGTGACCTGCAAATCCGGCTGGAGCGAGCGGTTTGATGCCGTCGCCTCCAACGCCGATATCGTGCACAGCTACCGCGACCTGCTGGGCCACAAGCATCGCAGCGAAACGGTGAGCCAGAAGCTGCTGAAGAAGAAATATTCGCCCTCGCTGTTTGTCGTCCATTTCGGCGTGAAGGGCAGCTGGCCGGGCATTCCCCACCATATGATCCTGTTCGGGCCGCGCTACAAAGGGCTGCTGGAGGATATTTACGACAATGGGGTACTGCCGAGCGATTTTTCGCTCTATCTCCATCATCCGACGGTCACCGATTCGGGAATGGCGCCCGAAGGCGACAGCACTTTCTATGTGCTGGCACCGGTGCCGCACCAGGGCAAGCTGCCGATCGACTGGGAAGAAATGGGGCCGATCTACAAGAAGCGGATTCTCGACGAAATCGGCCACCGGCTGATCCCCGATATCCACGACCGGATCGTCACCAGCTTTCACTATACGCCGCAGGATTTCGGCAGCGATCTCAACGCCCATCTGGGCAGCGCGTTCAGCCTGGAACCGCTGCTGACGCAAAGCGCATGGTTCCGGGTGCACAACCGGGACGATATTATCGACAATCTCTATTTTGTCGGCGCCGGCACCCATCCCGGTGCCGGTATCCCCGGCGTGGTCGGCAGCGCCAAGGCGACGGCGGAGCTGATGCTGGAGGATATGGGGTGAAACAGTTCCACATTTGCAAATCTGTCAAACCGATCCGCCTTGCCGGGCAGCGCCCTTCGACAAGCTCAGGACGAACGGTATAATTTCATGAATCGGGCTAATCTCGTCACTCACGCCAGAACCAGTATCGAACGCGGATCAAAATCTTTTGCCCGCGCCTCGAAACTCTTTGCCCGGCAGACGCGCGAGCGGGCATGGCTGCTCTATTACTGGTGCCGCGCCTGCGATGATCTGGCAGACGGTCAGGATCACGGCCATGGCATGTCGGCGATCGCCAACCCGGACAAGACCCTCGCCGCAATGCGAATGATGACAGCACGGGCCCATGGTGGCGAGCAGACCGGCAATCCGCCATTCGATGCCTTTGGTGTGGTCGCCCAGGAATGCAATATTCCGAAGAAACTGGCGGATGACATGATCGACGGCTTTGCCCTTGATGCCCATGGCTGGCGGCCGGAGACGGAGGATGACCTGCTGCAATATTGCTATCATGTCGCTGGCGCGGTCGGGTGCATGATGGCGATCGTGATGGGCATTTCTGCCCGCGATCAGGAGGTGCTGGACCGGGCCTGCGATCTGGGGCTGGCGTTCCAGCTCGCCAATATCGCTCGCGACGTGACCGAGGATGCGCAGGCGGGCCGATGCTATCTGCCGCGAACATGGCTTGCCGAAGTGGGCATTGAGCCCGAGCATATTCTGGAGCCGGTCAACCGCGACGCGCTGGTGCTACTGGTCAACCGGCTGTGCGACCTGGCCGGCGACTATGAGGCATCAGCGCGGGTCGGTGGGTCCAGCCTGCCGTTCCGGTCGCGCTGGGCGGTGCTGGCCGCTGCCGGCATCTACGGCGATATCGCCCGGGCGATTCGCAAGAGCGGCGGCGCGTCGCTTGATCACCGGATCTACACAAGCAAGGGCACAAAGCTGGGATGGATCGTGAAAGCCTTTGGCCAGGCGCTGGTCAACCCGGCGAAGCGCGGGCGTCAGGGATTGTGGACGAGAGCGCGCACCGCCTAGGCGGCTAGTGGCTCGCTCCGTTTTCGGAGACATATTTGCCGATCCGCTGCACCGCTTCGTCATAGAGATTGCGGGAACAGCACAGCACGCCGAGCGCCTTGCCGTGGGTGCCGTTATAAACCAAAGTTTCGCCCAGCGCGTTGGTGACACTGGCCCCGGCTTCGGCGGCGATGACATGGGCCGCAGCAATATCCCATTCATGACCCCAGCGCGTCGAGGCAACGACATCGGCGCGGTCGTCGGCGACCATCGCCATACGCAGCGCGATGCTGTTCGGCTTTGGCACCGCGGTCAGGTTCATTTCCGGCGGCAGGCTTTCGGCCGGTATCCGGCAGCCTTCATATTGATCCCGACGGGTGGCGACCAGCGCCCTGCCGTTGACCGTGGCGGACTGGCCTGCCCGGCCCACCCAGGTTTCGTGCATCGCCGGCGCGACCAGCACGCCGAACACCGGCGCCTCGTTCTGCACCAGAGCGACAGAGACGCACCAGCCGGTCTTGCCGGCGACATAATCCTTGGTACCGTCGATCGGGTCGACCACCCAGGTCAGCTCGTCGCCGGCACCGCTGTGATCGATATGGGTTTCTTCCGACAGCCAGCCGGCAACAGGCACGAGCTTTTCCAGTTCGCCGCGGAGAAAGCGGTCGACCGCCAGATCGGCATCGCTGACAATCTGTCCGGGCGATTTCTCCCAGATATTGGATTCCTTGCGCCCGAGCGTCCATCGCCGCATCGCGAGCGCGCCGCCGGCTTCGGCAATTGCAATTACGCGGTCAAAATCGATATCGGGCAATTGCTTCTCCGTTTGTTCCGTGCGTGGCGCGAGGACGCTTCCATTCCGATAGGCCCGGCTTGGCGCGCTCACTACTAACGGATTTGCTCAGCCACCCGCTACCGTCATGCTGTCCGCGCGCAGAGTCGGGACATTGATGCTGTAGCGATATTCCAGATCGTCTGCAGCAACCAGGCTTTTGAACATGTCTTTCAGGTTACCGGCAATGGTGATCTCCGACACCGGCGGCCCGATTTCGCCATCGGTAATCAGAAAGCCGCTGGCGCCGCGGCTATAGTCACCGGTGACCTGATTGACGCCCATGCCGATCAGTTCGGTGATATAGACCCCGTGCTTGATATCCCTGATCAGATCGGCCTTGCTGACCCAGCCATTGCCCATATGCAGATTGGTGACGCTGACGCCGGGCGCCCCGCCGACACCGCGCGAGGCATGGCCGGTCGGCTGCAGGCCGAGCTGGCGCGCGGAGGCGCTTTCCATGATCCACTGGGTCAGCCGGCCCTGGTCGATCAATTTTGTCTTTGCGGTTGGCAGGCCTTCGCCGTCAAACGCCTTGGAGCGGAGGCCGCGCTTGCGGTGCGGACAGTCGATGATGGAGATAGCGCTGTCGAACACCTCCGTGTCGAGCGCGTCGAGCAGGAAGCTGGTCTTGCGGGCGATGGCGGCGCCTGAAATGGCACCGACGAAATGGCCGAGCAGGCTGTTGCCGACGCGGGGATCATAGACTACCGGCATGGCACCGGACTGAAACTGCACCGGATTAAGGCGGGAGACAGCGCGCTCGCCGGCTTCCCGGCCGATGGTGTCGGGCGATTGCAGGTCTTCCAGAAAGCGGGCGCTGTCATAGGCATAGTCGCGTTCCATGCCATCGCCTTGCCCGGCAATGACGCTGGCGGAGATGCTGTAGCCGCTGGTCGAATAGGCACCGGAAAAGCCATGGCTGGTGGCCAGGGCGACGATGGTGCGCCCGGCGTTGGCGCCGCCGCCTTCGCTATTGGTGACACCCTTTACCGATCGGGCAGCATCCTCCGCTTTCAGCGCCAGTTCGCGCAGCAGTTCGGGATCCGGATTCTGGCCGTCGTCCCCCTCGATCGGATGCGGATCGGATTTCAGCAGCAGCTCTTCGGGTGCGAGGCCGGCATATTGGTCTTCCGGCGCTTCCTTTGCCATGTCGATGGCGCGGCCGACGAGCGACGACAATATTTCAGGGTCCATGTCGGACGACGAGACGGTGGCCGAACGCTTGCCGACAAAGACTCGCAGGCCGATTTCCTCGCCTTCCGAGCGTTCGACATCTTCGAGATTGCCCAGACGCATCTGCACCTGGGTCGAGGCGTCGCAGACATAAATGGCGTCGGCGGCATCGGCACCGGCTTTTTTGGCTTGGGAAATAAGGGCGTCGGCGCGATCCTGCGCCTGGGAAGGTTTCAGCATGTGCCGGACATAGGTGCGGCACCGGACAAGGTCAACGATCTGCTATCAATTCGGGAAGAAACCGGCGTATCAGGTTACCGTAGCGATAATCTTGATCACTCCAACGAAGACAAACGGAAGCCCGGCTGCCAGAGTCCAAAGTACGATTTGATCGGCCCGGAATTTCGCGGCAAGGCTCTGTTCTGAAAGGCCGCTATTGCCGATTGATCTCCAGCGCTTCTCAAAATTGCGGCAAAAGGGAATGATCACGGCGACGAGCAGGATCAGTCCAAAATAGGGAGCGATCGACATGCCCCGGGTTTCGATGAAGCGAAGCACGAAAAATATCTGCATCATGGTGTAGAAAAGCAGCGCGGCCGCACAATTATTGCTCATTTTCTTGTCCCAGCGAACGCTGCGATGCTGCACGTCCTGATGCGCGCGATGTTCGCTGACCGATTTTCGAGATGTTGTTGCAACCATTTCCATTCCCCTCAGAATATCAACTCCTGCGATCGCCGGAAGTTTGCCCCCGTGCGATATGCTGTCGATACTATAACCTATTTATCGCAAAAGCCAAACAAACGGTGCCTGGCCATATTATGTCGGAAATGCGCGCTTCTGCTTGCCATAAATTCCAATATGGGACAGAATCAGTTTTTAATCGAAATTGAAATTCGGGGCTTCCATATGACCATCTCTCTTTCCGATACGCTGACCCTTCCCTGCGGTGCCATCCTGCCCAACCGGATCGCCAAGGCGGCGATGACCGAAGGCATGGCGACGCCGGACGGATTGCCCACGCCCGAACTGGAGCGGCTGTACGGACTGTGGTCCGACGGCGGCGCTGGCATGTTGCTGAGCGGCAATATCCAGATTGACCGGGATCATCTTGAGCGGCCCGGCAATGTGGTCATCGATCGGGAAGCGGATGACGCGATGAGGGCGGCGCTGAAAAGCTGGGCGCAGGCCGCCACCCGCAACGGCAATCATTTCTGGGCCCAGATCAGCCATGCCGGCCGGCAGACGCAGAGCAATGTCAACGCACATCCCAAAGCGCCTTCAGCCGTCAAGCTTGGCCTGCCCGGTGGTCAGTTCGGCGAACCGGTAGCGCTGACCATCGAAGAGATCGAGGATCTGGTGGATCGCTTTGCGCTGGCAGCGAAAACCTGCCAGGCGGCGGGCTTTACGGGCGTGCAAATCCACGCCGCCCACGGCTATCTGCTGAGCAGTTTCCTCAGCCCGCGCTCCAACCTGCGCAAAGACGATTATGGCGGCAGCCTGGAAAAGCGCGCCCGTTTCCTGCTCTCTGTGGTCGCCAAGACCAGGGCTGCCGTCGGCCCCGATTTTCCGATCTCGGTCAAGCTGAACAGCGCCGATTTCCAGAAAGGCGGATTCAATTTCGAGGACAGCCTGCAGGTGGTCCAGTGGCTGGAAAAAGCCAGCGTCGATCTCGTCGAGATATCCGGAGGGACCTATGAGCAGCCGGCGCTGATGGGTTCGGACGGGATCGAGGAGAAAGAGGAGCAGAATCTTGCGCCGTCGACCAAGGCGCGCGAGGCCTATTTCGTCGATTTCGCCAAGGCGATGCAGGATGCGGTCCAGGTGCCGTTGATGGTAACCGGTGGCTTCCGGACCCGCGCGGCGATGGAATCCGCGCTCGCCAGCGGTGCGGCCGATCTTGTCGGACTGGGCCGTCCGATGTGCGTGATGACCGACGCGCCGAAGCAATTGCTGGAAGGACTGGAGGCATTGCCCCGCTATGAGGATAATCTGCGCTTGCTCCCCGCCTGGCTGGGCTTTCTGATGCGTTTCCAGATCGTAAAGGCGGTCGCCAGCTTTGCCGTGATCTACTGGTTTTACGAACAGCTGGAAAATCTTGGCCAAAGCGGCATGACCGATCCCAATCTCGGCGTGTTCACGGCCTTCCGCGCTGTCGAGGCCCGCAACAAGCGGATATTGGCCGCGCGCAGCCCGCGCTGACCGCGATCAGATATTGGTGCTGGTCGGAATCTGGCTCGGCTGCAGATAGGCATAGGGATGCATGCGGCGCTGGTTGCGCGCGATGATCCTCGACTCGACCGCCCGCAATCCAGCCTGGAAGCGCGCCAGCGGCCCTTCGTCCCCGGTAATCGCCGGGTCCCGGAACCAGCTTTGATAGGGAAAGCGGTTGGTGCGATAATCGCCGAGCGGCCGGTAATAGACCGAGCCCAGCAGTTCGAGCGAAGACAGCTGCAGCAGCCCCAGCGACATCGGCGGCATATAGTCCAGCCATTCCGCCTTGCTGTGGCCGCTTTGCTCGGTCGGCGCAGCGCTCCATCCGGCTCCGGTCACCGCCGGGGCAAAGGTCACGATCGTGCGCTGCGGGAAATTGACCGCAGCATGCTGGGCGCTGGCGGTGAAGATGATCATCGTGCAGACATCGATCAGCTGATCCCGGGAGGTGATCGGTTTGAAGCCAATGATATGGCCTTCCGAGGCGATCGACGCCGCCCATAAAGCCAGTTCGGTATCGCCGACAACAGCTTCGTCATCGTCATAATAGATATTGATATATTGCTCGGCCCAGTCGTGAATCGCCTCCCACACGAGCAAAGCGTCGTCGCGATAGGCATAGTCCGGGAGCCTGGCCGGATCGGCGACCCTGCGCTCGGCGAAATCCACCGGTGTCATCTTCTTGTAAAAGTCGAAACGAAGGCGCGCCTGCACCGCGGCCAGCTGGCTGGACTCGATCGTGCCGCCAAAGAAATCGTCGATCGGCCCGCCCTTGTTGATCAGGGTTTCGACCGCGAGATTGTTGATGAACAGGGTGCCTTCAAAATGCGGCACGAGCAGCGACCAGAGCGGATGGATTTCGGCGAGGTTGCGGCGGGTGGCCACGGCAATGGCCTCGCTGACCAGATGAGTTCCGGCAAGATGGACGAACAGCTCGTGATAATTGCAGTCGGCGACCTGCACGACAAATTTGGCCATCTCCCAGCCCCATTTTTCGGACGCGGCAACGGAAGGCGTCATCACCGGATATTGACCGGGGTCCTGCCCGCACTGAATCGCCACCGGCTTGAGCGACGATCCGCCGGGCGGAACGGCGAACAGCGCCATCGGGCGATAGACATATTTCGCTCGCCCTTTCCATACACCGGCAACAAGCACCTCCAGATCCTTGTAATCACAGATGAATACCCGGCCATTAGCAAGCGCATCGGCCAGATTGTCATCACCCATGACAGCGGCATATTGCGCTGCCGTGACCGGAAATTTATCGGGGAGGCTGTCGATGCCCCGGATCAGCATCGGGTTCGGACCGGCCACGCGCAGCCGGGCAAACTGGTCATCATCCTGAAATGTATAGGCGATGCCGGGCACCGGCAGAGTCTGGAAGAGATCGCGATAGGCCTCGATGGATCGTGTATCGGCGGCCTCCTCGGCCTTCAGCACGTCGATAATCACGGTGATGATATCCCGCAGGGCGCTGTCCTGTGCCTGCAATGTCGCCATATCGGAGCCCTCGACAGCCTGCTCGATGCTGCTTTCCAGACCGGGACCGGGTTGGTCGACGCGATGTTTCTCGCGCAGCGTTTCGACTGTCGCCCGGATCTGCTTTGCTTCGGTCAGCGCATCGCGGATAATATCCTGCGCCGCCTGGCTGAGGCCGGAAAAGATCGGGTGCAGACGGACCGCGGCGATATTGTCCAATATGGCGATGCCCACCTCGAGCACCTTGAACCACCATTCAATCGACGGCTGATCGTCTGCCGGCACCCGTGTCGCCAGCGGTACGCCGGGCAAGGTCGGGATATCGCATGTCCACTGATAGACGGTGGAGGTGGCATTGATCTGCTCGCGGCGCAGAGCGCGTTGCTCGATGCTGTCATTCTGCGGCAGGCTGGGATGGATCGCGCCGCGCTTGACATCTTCTGGTGACAGATTTGGCTGCGGGGCAAATGATCGTGCATTTTCAAAAGACATGAGGGCTCCTGATCCGGATTTCAGACGAGATGACCTAGCTCCTTTCTGGTTAAATTGAAGTAAAGGGGTGAGCGTCGATTGGCTGTGATGCCCATGCAGCAAGGGACAGTAGGCTTAACACGCTATTTACCATTCGCTGCTAAGGCCCTCCGATGCAGTCCGTCATTCGACATTTTCTGAGCCGGCTCATTCCGACGGTTCCCGCAACCGTCCGGGACGAGTTCGCAATATTGAGCGCCACCAGGCTGCAGATCCAGTCCCGGGCGTTATTTCTGGTGATGTTCCTGACCATTCCGTTCGTGCTTTATGCGTCGAGCACCGGCGCCGATCCCTGGATTCGCTATGGCATGCCCCTGGCAATGGGGAGTTGCTGCCTGATCGGCTATATTTCGCTGATCAAGGACCGCAATGCATCGGGCAGTCCGGATCTGGCGCGCAAATTCATCGCGGAGGCCACCTTCTTTTCGGCCGCCATCTGCGCGCTCGTCAGCATCTGGTGCGTGTTGAGCTTTGTACGCGCGCCGAGCGATATGCGGCTATTCTATCCCTTCACGCTCGCCATGGGTTCGCTGACCACCATCTATACGCTGGCAACGATCCGGCTGGCGGCGATTCTCAATATCATCATCGGGATCGTCCCGATCACCATCATCCTCATGCTGGCGGGTGATCCGGTTGCCTGGTCGGCCGCGGCCAGCCTGATCATGGTTACCACCTTTCTGTATAGGCTGATAACCCAGCAGAACGACCAGTCGATCCGGCTTCTGGTGCTGCAACATGAGATGCGGCAGCTGGCGCAGACGGACCCGCTGACCGGTCTGTTCAACCGCCGCGTCCTTGACGAACATCTAGAACGCCAGCTGGCCGAGGGGAAACCTCATCAGGGTTTTACCGTGGCCGTGATCGATCTCGACGAGTTTAAGCCGGTCAATGACCAGTTCGGCCATGGCGTCGGCGACCAGTTGCTGGTGGAAGTGGCCAAGCGCCTGCAGCGGGCCTGCGGCAAGGACGGAATCGTGGCACGCATCGGCGGTGATGAATTTGCGGTCCTGTTTTATCCGGACTCGCCCCTATCCGGCCCGCCCTGTGCCGACCATATGCTGGCTGCCCTGGTGCCCCCCTGCACCGTGCAGGATCATGTTATCCGTATCCAGGCAAGTGTCGGCGTTGCCTGTTGGCCGAAGGACGGCAGCACCGCGCACAGCCTGCTGGAGGCTGCAGACAAGCGCCTCTACGCAGTAAAGGATTATACGACCAAAGCCGATGCCGTCGTCGCAAACCGGTCCCGAAAGCTGCGCGCCGCCGACGGATAAGGGTCAGGCGATCCGCCTGGCCTAGTCGAGTTCTTCGGCCCGCAGCGCCTTGCGGTCCAGCTTGCCAATCATGGTCTTAGGCAGGCTGTCGCGAATCACAACATCGACCACCCGTTCGTGCTTGCCGAGTTGCGGGTTCAGCCAGGCTTTCAGTTCGTCGCCGGTGACGCTCATGTCCGGCTCCAGCGCGACATAGGCCTTGGGGCTCTCGCCGCGATAGGCATCGGGAACGCCGATCACCAGCGCTTCCCTGACCGCCTCATGCTTGTAGAGCACTTCCTCGACCTGGCTCGGAAAGACCTTGAAGCCGCCCACCGCGATCATGTCTTTCAGCCGGTCGACAATCTTGACATAGCCATCCTCGTCGATGGTCGCGACGTCACCGGTGCGCAGGAAGCCGTCGACGAATACTTTTTCGTCTTCATCGGGCAGGTTCCAGTAGCCCTGCATGACCTGCGGGCCCGAGAATACCAGTTCGCCCGGCTCGCCCTCGGGCGCCGGCCTTGTCGGATCGCCCTTGTCGACCAGTTTCACCAGGGTTCCGGGCACCGGCTGGCCGATCGTACCGGACTTGTTCATCCCTTCATAGGGATTGGCGCTGACCACACCGCAGCTTTCGGTGAGACCATAGCCCTCGACCAGCTTGGCCCCTGTCTTCGCCTCGAATTTCTTCTTCAGCTCCTGCGGCAAGGGGGCGCCGCCGGAGACGCAAATCTTGAGCGAGGAGAAATTGGTCTTGTCGATATCGGGATGGTCGAGCAACGCCTGATACATGGTCGGCACGCCCGGCATGGCGGTGATTTTCGTGCGGGTGATCGCCTTGAGCGTCTGCTTGGCGTCAAAGCGCGGCAGCATGACGATTTCCCCGCCGCGCTCCACGGTGCGGTTGAGCACGGCGCTGTTGGCGAAGACATGGAAGAAGGGCAAGACGCCCATCAGCCGGTCGACCTCGTCGATATAGGGGTCGATGCTGTTGATCTGGCGTGCATTGGCGGTCAGATTCTGATGGCTGCACATCGCGCCCTTGGGCGTGCCGGTGGTGCCGCCGGTATATTGCAGCAGCGCGATATCCTTTTCAGGCCGGATATTGGGGGCCTTGTAGTTGCCGTCATTGCTGATCAGCTTCGAGAAGGGCGTGATCCGGTCGTCATCGGGTTGCGGGCTGCTCTCCTTGCGCCGGAACAGCGAATAGAATAGCGCCTTGCCCGCCGGCAGCGCGCCGGCGATGCTGCCGACCACCAGCCGTTCCAGACTGGATTGCTGAAGCACATGATAGGCGGTGGGGAACAGCGCGGTCGCCGAAAGGGTGAAGAGAATTTTTGTCCCGCTGTCCTCGACCTGATGGTTCAGTTCATCGACCGTGTAGAGCGGCGAGAAATTGACGACCGTCGCGCCGATGGCCATCGCGCCATAATAAGCCGTCACATAATGCGGGACATTCGGCAGGAACAGACCGATACGATCGCCCTTGCCGATACCGAGATCTTGCAGCCCCTTGGCCACGCGAACCACACCGGACGCAACTTCGCTATAGCTATATTTGCGGCCCATGAAATCGAGCAGATTGGCATCGCCGCGCCGGCCGGCGGAGCGGAAGAACATGCCCGGCATAGAGAGCGGCGGATAAAACTGGTCCCACTGGGTGGGATGGTTGTAGCGCGATTTCCAGATCGGGGGCTGGTCGGTATGTCTGTCAGTCATTGACATTTGTGTAAGTGAACCGGGGTGAACTGACAATGAAAATTCCGTGATAATTGGTTCCCTTTCTTTTTGCCTCCGGTGTAGGGCAAAATCAATGATCAAAACCGACTCCCCACCCGCCGCCAGGTCCTCGCTGGTCTTCGTCTTTCTGGTCGTGCTGATCGACATGCTCGGCTTTGGCATCATCATGCCGGTGCTGCCGGAACTGATCACCGAGATTACCGGCGACAGTCTTTCCGCCGCTGCGTTGGATGCCGGCTGGCTGGCCTTTGCCTATGCCGCGATGCAGTTCGTCTTCGGGCCGGTGGTCGGGAACCTGTCCGACCGTTTCGGGCGCCGCCCGGTGCTGCTCGGCGCGCTCGGCGGCTATGCGATCGCCTATATTCTGATGGGCTTTGCCGGATCGCTGCTGTGGCTGTTTGTCGCCCGGATCGTGGCCGGGATCATGGGCGCGAGCTTCAGCACCGCCTATGCCTATATCGCGGACATTTCCCCACCTGAACGGCGCTCGCAGAATTTCGGGCTGATCGGGGCCGCCTTTGGCCTCGGCTTCATATTCGGACCGGCGCTGGGCGGGTTGCTCGGCGAATATGGCACGCGCCTGCCCTTTTTTGCCGCTGGCGGTCTGGCAGCAACCAATTTGATCTTCGGCTTTTTCATGCTGCGCGAAAGCCTGCCCCCGGAAAAGCGGCGGCCGTTCGAGATCAGGCGAGCCAATGCGCTGGTCGCGCTGCGGGGGCTGAGCGGCCAGAATCGGGTCGTCATCTGGTATGCAGCGGCGCTGACGGTGTGGATGATCGGCCATGTTGTCTACCCGATCATCTTCGCCTTTTACGCGATCGAGAATTTCGGCTGGAGCGCCTTGATGATCGGGCTGGCGCTGGCCTGTGTCGGCATCGGCGCGGCTCTTGTTCAGGGTCTGCTGATCCGGCTGCTGATCCCGAAGATCGGCGAACGCAATGCGGTCATTATCGGCGCGCTGGCCATGGCCGTCAGCTCCGTCGCCTATCTGGTCGCCGGACCGGATCAGGGCTGGCTGATCTTTATCGCGATTCTGATTGGTGCCTTTCAGGGGCTGTTCCAGCCCTCGATCAACGGCCTGATGAGCAAGGCTGTCTCGGATGAGACCCAGGGCGAATTGCAGGGGGCCGTGGCCAGCCTGCAAAGCGTCGCGTCGGTCATCGGACCGCCGATGTTTACCGCCGTCTTCGCCGCCTTCACGGTTGCCGGAACGATGCATTATCTGCCCGGAGCGCCGTTCGCCCTGGCCGGTCTGATCGCATTGATCGCGCTCGCCATCTTCCTGCGGGGATATGCGCTGCACTGCACCAGCGGCGAGGTTCAGCCACCGCCGGACGCGCATCCTGTTACCGACTGAGCGGGTTCAGGCGGCGCTGTACCAGGCCGTGCCATCCTTCATTTCAAGCTCCGCGCGACCGGTATATTGCAGGTGGCGAAGCGTCGCCATCGCCTCGCCGCTCGCCATGCCAATGACATCGGGTGTGATCGGGCGCTTGAACAGATAGGGAAAGCTGTCGACCACGCGCTTGGGGCTTTCGCGCAGGCCCTGTTCGAGATCATCCAGCGCTTCGTTATGCCGCTCGGCCAGGACATCGAGCCGCTGATGCGCACCCAGGAACGGACGGCCGTGGGCGGGCAGAATGAGGAGGTCATTGTCCAGTTCGGCGCGAAACCGGGCAATGCTCGCCAGCCATTCGCCGAGCGGATCGCTGGTCGGCTCGCTGAGCATGGTCGAGATATTGGAAGTGATCCGCGGCAATATCTGGTCGCCGGAGATCATCACCTTGGCGCTATCATCAATCAGGCAGGCATGTTCGGGCGTATGGCCATTGCCGATCATCACGCGCCATTCGTGGTCGCCGGTGCGCAGCCGCGTGCCTTCCTCCATCCTTATATGGCCGATGGGCAGATCGGAGACGGCGCGGGCGAAGCGGCCCCAGCCCTTTTTCGCGAAATCGTCGATCAGATGCTGGTCCCAGCCGCAGAAGCGCCATTCGTCGAGCGCCTCTTCCGGCACGCCCTCGCGCTTGTCGGCGAGCAGCATCCGGGTCAGCAGCCATTCGGTCCGGTTCATGTGCAAGGACACCTTGAACCTTTTGGCCAGCCAGCCGGCGCAGCCGACATGATCGGGATGATAATGGGTAACGATGATCTTGGTCGCGCTCTGTCCCCGCAGCGCGCCCTCGTCGAACAGATGCTTCCAGGCATCGATCACTTCCGGCATGAACAGCCCGGTATCGGCGATCGCAAAGCCGGCGCTGCCGTCGGCATGGCGGTCTGCCAGCACCCAGTTGTTGATATGGCCAAGCGGACCGGGCACCGGCGTGCGGGTCCAGCCAATGCCAGGCATCAGTTCAAAATATTCACCGAATTTCGGTTCATAATCGCCAAGCGGATAGGTCAGGCCGTCCGATTCAATCGGATCGAAGCCGTGATCGGCGAGCATCGCATCATAGGCGGGGGGCTTTGGGGGAATATCCATGGACCAAGCCATAGCCCCTCGCCGCCGGAAAAGGCAAGCTGGTTAATCGGCTGATTAAATCGCTGGAACAGTCCGCAGCCGGAGAGGATTACCTTCGCTCATATGGCCTCCCTTCAATAGTCATCCGGGACAGCCAATGAGCGATCAGCGATCCTTGAACAAGGTCTCTGCGGTATGCTCTACCGGCGCCTTGTCTTCTTCCGCTTCGCCAGACAGCGCGGCTTCCGCATCGCGGGCTGCCTGGGCGCGCTCTTCCTGCAGTTCCGCGATCAGGGCCCGCTTGTCACCGCCCAGCTTGGTGTCATCCGCAATTTCGGGTTCGATACCGGCCTTTTTCGCTGCCTTGGCAACAACCGCGTCCAGCTCGCGCTGCGAACAGAGACCCAGCGTCACCGGATCCTTTGGCGCAATATTGGCGATATTCCAGTGCTCGCGCTCGCGAATGGCATTGATCGTGGTCCGGGTGGTGCCGATCAGCTTGCCGACCTGGGCATCGGAAATTTCCGGGTGGTTGCGGAGCAGCCAGGCGATGCCGTCCGGCTTGTCCTGACGCTTGGACACCGGCGTATAGCGGGGTCCCTTGGTCCGGCGCACCTGATCGGGCCCCTTTTGAATGACCATCCGGTAGTCGGGGTCTTTCTCGGCCTTTTCGATTTCTTCGTGGGTCAGTTCGTGCGCCTGGACCGGATCGCGACCGGTATATTTGGAACTGGCGAGATCATCCGCCATCGCGTTGACTTCGAGAATATGGATGCCGCAGAAATCAGCGATCTGCTCAAAGCTGAGGGCGGTATTGTCAACCAGCCAGCTAGCGGTGGCATGCTGCATAAGAGGCGTTGCTTTTTCGGCCATGATGGCTTCCTTCCAATGGCTGGCCTTTGGCGGCCAGCGGCAATTCACAAATAAAGGGCCGCCCCCTTGCGGAGACGGCCTGTTGACACTCTATGTAGGCTGTTTGATGCCTGTCGGCAAGATATTTGGCTAAACCCGCGCAAAAATCGCCTTGGCGAGGAACCGGCGCGACATATGGCACCCCGGATGCCGATCCTGCGAGACCAGCCCGGCGAAAAACTGATTGGCGCTGGCCTCCCAGCTATATTGCTCGCCAAGGGCGATACAATCGGCAGGATCGAGGGTCAGCGCATGCTCTATGGCGCGGTCGAGACATTCGTCCATGGCGCCGCTCTGCCGCGTCAGTATGTCAACCGGGCCGGTCACCGGGTAGGCCGCCACCGGCGTGCCGCAGGCAAGCGCCTCGATGATCACCAGACCGAAGGTGTCGGTCCGGCTCGGGAAGACGAACACATCGGCGCCGGCATAATAGCCGGCCAGGTCAGAACCGGTCTGCCTGCCAGCGAAAAGGACATCGGGATAGCGCGCCCTGAGACCGCCGAGCGCAGGGCCGTCTCCGACCACGACTTTCGATCCCGGCTGCTGGCTGTCGAGAAAGGCTTCAATATTCTTCTCTATCGCCACCCGCCCGACATAGAGCTGGATCGGCCGGGCGAGCGAGCGATAGGCAGCTGGCGGCGGCGCATCGGGGCGGAAATTTTTAAGATCGACTCCCCGGCTCCAGTGATGGACATGGCCCAGATTTTCGCGACGCAGCTGGTTGCGGACGCTTTCGGTCGACACCATAATGGCTTCCGATTTCCGGTGGAACCAGCGGATATAGGGCCAGAAAATCCGCGGCGACAATTTCGTTCGCTTGGCCAGATATTCCGGGAACTGTGTGTGATAAGCGGTTGTAAACGGGCGACCTTTTCTCAGGCACCAGCGGCGAGCCTGGATACAGAGCGGGCCTTCGGTGGCAAGATGCACGGCGTCGGCATCAAAAGCCTCGATGCGCTGGCCGATGGTCCTCGCGCGAGCGAAGGACAGCCGGATTTCCGGATAGCTGGGCGCGGGCATCGAGCGATACTGGTCGGGCGAAATGACCAGAACTTCATGTCCGCGGTCGCGCAGCAACCGAATGACCGTATCGAGCGTGCGCACGACGCCGTTGACCTGCGGATGCCAGGCGTCGGTGACCAATGCGATCTTCACGCCGCCCGGTCCATGCTGCTTTCGACCGGAGTCAGCCGGGCGGGCTGCTCGTCACGCTGCCTGCGTGCCTCGATTTCGTCGGCCCAGTGAAGAATCTGCATATTGCCATCGTCGCATTCAACCAGAGCGGTGCAGCCTTCGACCCAGTCGCCGTCATTATAATATTCGATGCCCTTGATCATGCGGTGTTCGGCGGTGTGGATATGGCCGCAGACGACGCCGTCGACGCCGCGGCTTTCGGCTGCCTTGGCCACGGTTTCCTCGTAGCGACCGATAAATTCGACCGCATTCTTGACCTTGTGCTTGGCCATTTTGGAGAGCGACCAGTAGGGCAGATCGAACCGGTTGCGGATCTTGTTGACCAGCCAGTTCAGCCGCATCAGCGTCACATAGGCGGCGTCACCGACGACGGCGAGCCAGCGATGGGCCAGCATCACCGTGTCAAATTCATCGCCGTGCAACACCAGCAGCCGGCGCCCGTCAGCGGTTTCGTGGATCGCAGAGCGGCGGATTTCGACGCCGCCGAAATTCAGTCCGGTGAACTGGCGGAACATCTCGTCATGATTGCCGGGAATATAGACAATGCGGGTGCCGCGCTTGGCCCGCTTGAGGATTCGCCAGATGATGTCATTGTGACTGTCCGGCCAGAAGAAGCGCTTCTTCATCCGCCAGCCGTCGATGATGTCGCCGACCAGATAGAGCGTGTCGCTGTCGACATGGTCGAGAAAGTCGATCAGCAGATCGGCGTTGCAGCCGCGGGTGCCGAGATGGATATCGGAAATCCAGATCGTCCGGTAGCGGGTCCGGTCCCCGGGGCGGACGCGGGGCTTGCGCTTGAGCCGGGCTTCGTAGCGATCGGCATCGAGCAGCGGGATATCGGCCTTGGCAAAAGAGGGAAATTGCTTGGTCATAAAAACTCCCATGGACATATCCATGAGCGTGCTCATACGCGCCGATTGTTACAGGCCGATTCCCATTTTATGAAGCTTTAGTGACGTAAATCCCGGGTTTTTATATATTCCTGCAGCCGCACTTGCAGATGCGGCACGGCACGATCGCTGGCCAGAAATTCGGCGACGGGCATGATCTGCCAGCCCTGCCCCTCGTCGCCAAAAACAACCTCGGCCAGCACAGAGCGCGGCAGATGGCAGACAAAAAACAGCGCGACTGCTCCGGAACCGCGCCAGTTCGGGTAGGTCTGCACATGTTCGAAATCGTCGATCGCGATCCGGAGGCCGAATTCTTCGAACGTCTCGCGCGCGACGCATTGCGCGCCGCTCTCGCCCTGCTCGCGCCCGCCGCCCGGCAGGTCCAGCATGTCGGGAAAGGGAATATCCGGTCTGTCGTCCCGACGATAGACCAATAGCTGGTCCTCGATGAAAAGCGCGACTTTTGCGCCGTGGAAATCAGGCTCGTCGCTCATCTCCGCTTCCGCCTATTCGACGGTCAGCACAATCTTGCCGATATGATCGCCGGCTTCCATATGGGCATGGGCCTTGGCAGCATCGGCGAGGGCAAAACACTCGTCCATCACCGGCTTCAGCTTGCCCGCTTCAATATCCGGCCAGACGTAGCGGTGCAGTTCGTCGCCGAGCAGTGCCTTGCGTTCCGTCGATTGCGGTCGCAGCGTGGAACCGGTCAGGATCAGCCGCTTCATCATGATCTGGGCCATGTTGAGCGTCGCCTGTGCCCCGCCCTGCACCGCGATCGTGACATGGCGGCCATCCTCCTTCAGACATTGCAGATTGCGCGCGACATAGTCGCCGGCCACCATGTCGAGCACGATATCGACCCCCTGCCCGTCGGTGATCTTCTTGATCTCCTCGACAAAATCCTGGCTTTTATAATTGATCGCATGATCGGCGCCGACCTGCCGGGCAGCAGTGCATTTCTGATCGCTACCGCAGGTCACGATGACGGTCAGGCCAAACAGCTTGCCCAGCATGATCGCCATTGTCCCGATGCCGCTGGTACCACCGTGAACCAGCACCTTTTCCCCTTCGCGGGCAAAGCCGCGGTTGAACAGATTGCCCCACACCGTGAACAGCGTTTCCGGCAGCGCTGCGGCTTCGACCATGGACAGGCTGTCGGGAACGTCGAGACACTGACCGACGGGCGCGACACAATATTCGGCATAGCCACCGCCATTGGTCAGCGCGCAGATCCGGCGGCCGATCCATTCCGGTCCCACGCCCTCGCCCAGCGCGACGACGGTGCCGGACACTTCCAGCCCGGGCAGCGGTGATGCGCCGGGAGGCGCAGGATAATGGCCCTTGCGCTGAATCACATCGGGCCGGTTCACCCCGGCAGCGGCGACGCGGATCAGCACTTCCCCCGCGGCCGGCTCCGGAACCTTCATGGTCACGGGCTTCAGCACTTCCGGCCCACCCGGCTCGCTGATTGCGATGGCGATCATTTCTTTTTGCAACAGTTCAGATACGGCCATTGATGTCCCCCCAAGGAATTTGCGCGTTCCCTAATTTCCGCCCCTTATTGACAGCAAAGCGCGAGCGGTCAACATTGCGCTGCAGGAGGCATGTCGATTCATGGACGAAGACGAAAATTTGCCGCGCAATGCCAATGATCCGCTGGTTTTGCTGCTCAAGCAGGATTTGGACCCGTTATCGGTGGACGAACTGGATCAGCGGATTTCCCTGCTGAAATCCGAAATAACTCGCTGTGAAGCGAAGAAAAATTTCGCAGTGACCCATCGCGCGAGCGCAGAAAATCTTTTCAAGCGTTGATAAATGCTGGCTTTCGTTAACGCTTTTGTTAACCTTGTTTAACAATATTCGGGTTCAGGCGTTCCATTTTGGGCCCTATAAGGAGAATAGAGACGAGATACTGGCAGCTTTGACTGGATGATTGCAGATCCCCGTCCGGCGCCCTTGACGTTCGCGGCCCGGGTCACGATCTAGAGAGCAAGCAAGTAGTCAAAGCCCGAAGCGGATGAAACACCATCTGTTTCGGCAACCGGGACGGACACTCCGTCCCAATTTTGGAGTATATTAAATGCCATCATTCGCGGAATCGCTCGAAAAAACCCTCCACCAGGCGCTCAAGAACGCGTCGGATCGCAACCACGAATATGCCACGCTCGAGCATCTGCTTCTCGCACTGGTGGACGATGGCGATGCATCCCAGGTGATGAACGCCTGCGGCGTCGATCTCGGCGAACTGGAAGACGCGGTCATCCTCTATCTCGACAGCGAGCTGGACTCTCTGAAGGTCGACAAGACGATCGACCCCTCCCCCACCTCCGGATTTCAGCGGGTTGTCCAGCGCGCGATCCTCCATGTCCAGTCCTCGGGCAAGGACGAGGTCACCGGCGCCAATGTGCTGGTCGCCCTGTTCTCCGAGCGCGAGAGCTATGCGGTCTATTTTCTGCAACAGCAGGACATGAGCCGGCTTGATGCAGTCAGCTATATCAGCCACGGCGTCGGCAAGGGTGGCCAGACGGCCGAACCCGCCGAACTGTCGGGTATGGACACGGACCAGGACAAGAAAGAAAAGAACAAGAAAGAGACAGCGCTTGACCAGTTTACGGTCAATCTGAACGAGAAAGCCGCGGATGGCCGGATTGATCCGCTGATCGGACGGCAGGCGGAAGTGGACCGGACGGTGCAGATTCTGTGCCGGCGCTCGAAGAACAATCCGCTCTATGTAGGAGAACCCGGCGTGGGCAAGACCGCCATCGCAGAAGGTCTCGCGCTGCGCATTGTCGAGGAAAATGTTCCCGATGTGCTGAAGCCTGCGATCATCTATTCGCTCGACATGGGTTCGCTGCTCGCCGGAACCCGCTATCGCGGTGATTTCGAGGAACGGCTGAAACAGGTCGTTTCCGAGCTTGAAAAAATGCCCGATGCAATCCTGTTCATCGACGAGATCCACACCGTGATCGGTGCCGGCGCGACCAGCGGCGGCGCGATGGATGCCTCGAACCTGCTCAAGCCGGCCCTCTCCGGCGGCATCATTCGGTGCATCGGATCAACCACTTACAAGGAATTCCGCAACCATTTCGAGAAGGACCGGGCATTGCTACGGCGGTTCCAGAAGATCGATATCAACGAACCGTCGGTCGAGGATACGATCAAGATTCTCGCTGGTCTGCGCGGCGCCTTTGAAGAGCATCACAAGGTGCGCTATTCGCCGGATGCGCTGAAATCGGCGGTGGAACTGTCGACCCGCTATATCAACGACCGCAAGCTGCCAGACAAGGCGATCGACGTGATTGACGAAGTCGGTGCAATGCAGATGCTGTTGCCGCCCTCGCGCCGCAAGAAGATGATCACCGCCAAGGATATCGAGGCCGTGATCGCGACGATGGCGCGGATCCCGCCCAAATCGGTGTCCAAGGACGACAAGAAGACGCTGGAAAATCTGGAGAAGGATCTCAAGCGCGTGGTCTTTGGCCAGGACGAGGCGATCGGCAAGCTGGCCAGCGCAATCAAGCTGTCGCGTGCCGGCCTGCGCGAACCGGAAAAGCCGATCGGCAATTATCTGTTCAGTGGCCCGACCGGCGTCGGCAAGACCGAAGTCGCGCGGCAATTGTCGTCGATCATGGGCATTCCCCTCAAGCGCTTCGACATGTCGGAATATATGGAACGGCACAGCGTCTCCCGTCTGATCGGCGCGCCTCCGGGCTATGTCGGCTATGATCAGGGTGGCCTGCTGACCGATGCGATCGACCAGAACCCGCATTGCGTGCTGCTGCTCGACGAGATCGAGAAGGCGCATCCCGACCTGTTCAACATCCTGCTGCAGGTGATGGATAACGGCAAGCTGACCGATCATCATGGCAAGACGGTCGATTTCCGCAATGTCGTGCTGATCATGACGACCAATGCCGGCGCATCCGACATGGCCAAGGAAGGCATCGGCTTTGGTAATATGTCCAAGGAGGATGCTGGCGACGAAGCGGTGAAGAAGATGTTCTCGCCGGAATTCCGCAACCGTCTGGATGCGATCGTGCCCTTCGCCTATCTGCCGACGGAAGTGGTCGCCCGGGTGGTCGAGAAGTTCATTCTCGAACTCGAGCTGCAGCTGGCCGACCAGAATGTCCATATCACGCTCGACGAGGATGCCCAGGCATGGCTCACCGAGCGCGGCTATGACAAGTTATACGGTGCCCGTCCGATGGGCCGGCTGATCCAGGAAAAGATCAAGCAGCCGCTGGCCGAGGAACTGTTGTTCGGCAAGCTCAAGAATGGCGGCGAGGTCAAGGTGCATCTGAAGGACAATGCCCTGAACTTCGAAGTCACCGCGGCGGCGCCGAAGGCGAAGAAAAAGAAGGCTTCGGCGAAGAAGAAGGCCGACAGCAAGGCGAAGTGATCTTCACGAACAGACTTGAGAAAACGGCGTGGCTAATCCCCACGCCGTTTTTTTGTCCGCCTCTGCGCGGAGATCCTAGCTGCTGCTGTCCATCCGCAGCGACCGCGTGGCATCGCTGATCAGGAAATGGGCTTCATCGGCGCGGATCTGGGCCAGCACATCGGGATCCGATACCGCGGCAAGAAACGCATCATAATCGGCCTGTGTGGCGAAGTGGATTTCGGTGATGACATCGAAATCCGGATCGGCCTGCTTGGCGTCGATGCGGCTTTCCGAGCGATCGATATAATGGCGCTCATAATGGGCGAACATGGGCAGCAACCGCTTGACCAGCGGCACATGACTGGCCTCGTAATAGGCGCGAAAATCCTCGGCGGAAATCTCGGGCTTTTTCGAAATCAAAAAGAAATGCTTGATCATCATGGTGCTCCTGCCGCTGTGAACCTGTCCAGCCATGCTAGGCGGATCGGAACGGGCCGAGATGCTGTCAAAAATGGCAGGATGGTGAGACGTGATCACAGCGCCGGAGTGAGGTGGTCACCCTGCCCACAGGATTTCATCTGTACAACATACCGACTGGTTGGTATGTTGTACAGATGAACACGAGTCGCACCTTGCCCGCCAAGACGGAAAATGCCCGTTCCAAGCTGCTGGACGCGGCCATAGCGCTCGTCCGCCAACAGGGATTTTCGGCCACCACCGTCGATCAGCTGTGCGGAATGGCGGGCGTGACCAAAGGCGCGTTCTTTCACCATTTTGCGAGCAAGGATGCCCTTGGTGCCGCGGCGGCGGAGCACTGGACCGCCACCTCGAGCGCGCTGTTCATGGAAGCGGACTTCAATCGCCACGACGACCCGCTCGACCGCTATCTTGGCTATCTCGATTTCCGGGATGAAATTGCCACCGGAGAGGTCTCCGAATTCACCTGCTATGCCGGTACCAGCCTGCAGGAATGCTATGGCAGCAGCGACGCGATCCGGGACGCGGCCTACCAGAGCATAGCCGGCCACAGCGCCCGCCTTGCCGAAGATCTCGACCAGTCCATCGCCAAATATGGCGCGCCCGAAGGCGTCACCGGCCTGTCACTGGGACTCTATACACAGGCAGTGCTGCAGGGCGCCTTCATTCTCGCCAAGGGCCAGGGCAATGCCGAGCCGGTGCATGACGCCATTGCCCATTTGCGACGCTATATTCTGATGCTGTTTGGCCGGACCGACAGAATGTAAAAGAGGGATGTGAGCCATGACCCGGATGATCTTTGTGAACCTGCCAGTCACCGACCTGAACCGTTCGATGCGCTTCTGCGAGACGCTCGGCAGCCAGCCCGGATCAGGAGAAATTTAACAGCAAGAGCGGAGGAAGCTGATGGCAAAAGCAACAATCTGTCTTTGGTTTGACAAGGACGCCAGGGAAGCGGCGGAATTTTACGCGGCGACCTTTCCCGACAGCGCGGTTGGCGCCGTCCATAACGCGCCTGCCGACTTTCCCGGTGGCAAGCAAGGTGACGAGCTGACCGTGGAATTTACCGTGCTGGGCATCAACTGCATCGGGCTGAACGGCGGGCCGATATTTCCGCACAGCGAGGCCTTCTCGTTCCAGGTGGCGACCGACAGCCAGGAGGAAACCGACCGCTACTGGAACGCGATCGTCGGCAATGGCGGCGCGGAAAGCGCCTGCGGCTGGTGCAAGGACAAATGGGGACTCAACTGGCAGATCACACCGCGCGTCCTGACCGAGGCGATGGCGCAAGGCGGCGACGTCGCGAAGCGCGCGTTCGAGGCGATGATGCCGATGACCAAGATCGATGTCGCGAAAATCGAAGCAGCGGTGAAAGGAGAATGAACCATGCGTGTGATGGTATTTGTCAAGGCCACGGCAGACAGCGAAGCCGGATTGCCGCCAACCGAAGACATAACCGCAATGTTTGCGGCGATGGGCGCCTATAACGAGCAACTGGTCGAAGCCGGAATCCTGGTCGATGGCGACGGGCTCAAGCCCTCCTCATTCGGCAAGCGGATCGCGTTCGACGGCGACAGCCGGACGGTGATCGACGGTCCGTTTTCCCCGCCAAACGAACTGGTCGCCGGCTACTGGATATGGAAGGTTGCCGACATGGACGAGGCGGTTGCCTGGGCCAAACGCTGCCCGAACCCGATGCCGGGGCCGAGCGAACTGGAAATCCGGCCTTTTTACGAACTGGAGGATTTTGGCGAAGCGATGACACCGGAACAGGCCGAACAGGAGAAACGGCTGCGCGAAAAACTGGAGGAAAAGGTCAGCTGACCGATCATCAGGAGGAAAAGGAAGATGAGCTATATTGACGGATTTGTGATCGCGGTACCGACCGCGAACAAGCAGAAATTTACCGACCACGCGTCCTATTCCGATGACATGTTCATCGAAATGGGCGCGCTCCGGGTGGTTGAATGCTGGGGCGATGATCTGCCCGATGGCAAGACCACCGATTTCCGGATGGCGGTCAAGGCAGAGCCCGAGGAGACGGTGGTCTTCTCGTGGGTAGAATGGCCGGACAAGGCGACCCGCGACGCCGCGATGAAGAAGTTGATGGACCCCGACAATATGGATCCGCGCATGGATCAAACCACAAATCCGATTCCATTCGATGGCAAGCGGATGATTTTTGGTGGCTTCGAGCCGGTGGTTGACGTCAAGGGAGACGGGCAATGAGCAACAAGCATGGCGATTTCATCTGGTATGAACTGCTGACCCCCGATCAGGATGCGGCCCGCGCCTTTTACGAGAAAGTGGTGGGGTGGATGATCGACAAAGCGCCAGCCAACGAGGCCAATGGCATGGATTACCGGATGATCAACAGCGCCAGCGGGCCGATTGCGGGATCGATGACGCTGACGGCTGATATGCAGTCTGGCGGCATGCAGCCCTGTTGGCTCGGCTATATCACCGTCGACAATGTCGACGATGTGGCAGAGGCGACAACAGCGGCGGGTGGAAAAATCCATATGGCCCCCCATGATCTGGAAGGTGTCGGGCGGATCGCCTTTCTCGCCGATCCTTCGGGTGCACTCTTCTATGTGATGAAGCCCGTCCCTCCGGCAGACAATCCGGATGCGTCAAGCAACAGCTTTGCCGCAACCGAACCACTGGTCGGCCATTGTGCCTGGAACGAGCTGGCGAGCAGTGATCCAGCAGCGGCGCTCAATTTCTATCACGATCTGTTCGGATGGGAAAAAGATGGCGAGATGGATATGGGGCCGATGGGCCAATATCAATTCCTGCGCCACCGCCATATGATCGGAGCGGTGATGCCCAGGTCACAGGAACTGCCGGTCTCTGCCTGGACTTATTATTTCCGCGTGCCCGATATTGACGCCGCAGCAGACACAATCGAAAAGGAAGGCGGTCAGATCGTGCAGCCGCCGACCGAGATTCCGGGCGGCGATTATTCACTGACCGCGATCGATCCGCAAGGCGCAAGATTTGCGCTGGTCGGCGCCCGGTAGCAGGAGAGGAAGAGCAAGGTGATGGCCAAAATGGATTGACAGCCCGCCGATTGTTCCCAATATGTTCTCCTTTTTGCGAGGGAGAGACGCCATGAGCCTGAAATTCTACACCAACCCGATGTCACGGGGCCAGATTGCCCGCTGGGCGCTCCACGAGGCCGGCGCGGACTATGACCAGGTGCTGCTGGAATATGACACGACCATGAAGGCCGAGGAATATCTGAAGATCAATCCGATGGGCAAGGTTCCGGCGATAGATCATGATGGCAAGATCGTCACCGAGGGCGCTGCCATCTGCGCCTATCTGGCCGAGGCCTTCCCGGGCGCCGGACTGGCTCCGACGGCAGACGAACGCGCGGATTATTTTCGCTGGCTGTTCTTTGCTGCCGGGCCGCTGGAAGCCGCAATCACCAACCGGTCGATGGGCTTTGAAGTGGCTAAGGACCGGGAGAGAATGGCGGGCTATGGTAATTATGACCAGGTGGTCGACGTTCTTGATGCGAAATTTCAGACCGATGCCTATGTCTGCGGTGCCCGCTTCACTATGGCCGATGTCTATGTCGGGGCGCAGGTCGTGTGGGGCACGCAATTTGGCACCCTGCCCGAGCGGCAATCCCTGCTGGACTATGGCAAGCGCGTCACCGACCGGGATGGCTATCGCGCGGCCAAGGCGGTCGATGATGCGCTGATCGCCGAAAACAGCTGAACCTCGGAATCAAAAAAGGCCGGAGGGTGAACCCGTCCGGCCTTTTTGTCATGATATCATTTTGTCATGATATCATAGGCTCATTCACCGGGAACGGGCTGCTCATAATCCAGCGTCGGCTGGCTGGTTTCGGTTCCCGTTTGCTCGAGCACCGTTGCCGGGGGACTGATCTCGGCGGCAGGATCGCCATATTGCACCTGCCATGCCTTGAGATCGCGCTGATATTCCTCATAGGCGAGATAGAAATCGGTGAACGGCTTTTCCAGTTCCGGCAACGCCCTTTGCGCAAATGCGTCGAGGTCGGCTGACTTGGTAACAATGGCGCGCTGGCTGATCTGAACGGCCTGGTCACAGAAGGGACGGCGCAACGGGGAAAAGGACCAGTAATTGTAGAGCTGGGTCTGGTGCCGGTCGTGCTCGGCCTTGTAATCGGCACCGATCTCGCGCTGGAACTTCCGGATAATCGCACTGTTCGCGTTGCTAAGAGAAGCGCTGTTATTGGTGATAAAGGCGTTATAATCGCCAACCAGGCGTTCATAGAGTGGGCCGGTGCAGCTGAGGGCGGCGACATTCAGGGCGGCCCGTACGTGCCACAGGGTCTCCAGCGGTCCCAGATCGCGGTTGATGGTGTCGCGCAGCCCGTCGGTCCGCAGCATCGGCACAATCGTCAGGTTGCTGGCACCAAAGGGCGGCGTCGGCGCGCGCGGCGTATATTGCGGCTGGACAACCGGCGGTGGAGGTGGCGGCGGGGGTGGCGGCGTTTGACAGGCAGCGAGCGCCGCCAGGCCACCGGCGATCAATAATAAGCGCAAATCCTTCAAACGCAGCATTGTGATACTCTCCAAAAACAACAGCCGTTTCTTTATGATTCAGACCGGCGCTTGTCCAGCATTTGCGATCAAATCTCGATCAGCCGCCAAACAAAAAAGCCCGACAGTTTCCTGCCGGGCCTTTTCTATACTGTTGGTCAGCGTTTCTGCCGTGCCGCCTATTCCTGGTTGCCCATGAAATAGAGCAGGAACTGGAACATGTTGATAAAGTCCAGATAGAGGCTGAGCGCGCTCAACACGACGGTTTTCCCGACCATGTCGGTTCCGGCCACATATTGATACATGCTCTTGATCCGCTGCGTGTCATAGGCGGTGAGGCCAGCGAAGATCAGCACACCAATCGCGCTGATCACCAGCTGCATCATCGTCGACTGCAGGAAAATATTGATCACCATCGCGACCAGCAAACCAACCACACCCATGATCAGGAAGCTGCCCATGGCGGACAGGTTTTTCTTGGTCGTGTAGCCGTAGAGACTGAGACCAAGGAAGGCTGCTGCGGTGGCAAAGAAGGTCTGCGCAATCGACGCACCGGTATAGACCAGGAAAATGGTCGACATCGACAGGCCCATCAGCGCCGCGAAAGCCCAGAACATCGCCTGGATCGTCATGGTAGAGAATTTATTCTGACCATAGCTCATCGCAAAAACGATCGCGAGAGGCGACAGAATGATCAGCCATTTCAGCGGACCGCCGCCGACCATGATGTCCTGCGCCAGGCCAGAGCTGGCAAAGAGCATCGCAACGATGCCGGTCAGCAGGACGCCGCTGGCCATGTAATTATAAACCTTGAGCATGTACGTCCGCAGGCCCGCGTCAAACGCAACCTGCGTCTGCGATGCGGTGCCGACAGGGGCCTGCCCGAAGGTTGTTCTTGGATCTTGCCAAGCCATAAATCCATGCTCCTCAAATTAGCGAGCCGACAAACCGGCTCTCTATGCTTCCAATATCGGGCAACCGCGCCTGTTTTTCAAGGGAAACAGGAATGGGTTTGCGAAATACTATCAATGGTTTCGATAGATATGGTCTATCGGCTTGTGCCGGATATTGCTCGATACCAAGGACGGCGGGCTGACCGCATAATCGCGGGCACGCTGCACCGCGTTGCGCGCTCGAGCAGATCAGGCGGTTTCCAACCATTTTCTGATGGTGGTTGCCGCCTCGGTCACCTCCGCCCAGGTCTGGTCAAATGCATGGTCGCGGCCGTAATAGGGATCGGCGACATCTTCCCCTTCCCTGCCCGGCACATGGTCAAACAGCAGCGAAAGCTTTGCCGTCGCTCTGGCCGGACGGATCGCGGTCAGGTCGCGAAGATTGTCATTGTCCAGCGCAATGATATGATCAAAATCGCGAAAATCCGAAGCGGTTACCTGTCGCGCGCGCAGATGGCCGATATCGACGCCGTTCCGGGCAGCGACGGCCTGCGCACGCTCGTCCGCCGGCTGTCCGGCATGCCAGTCGCCGGTACCGGCAGAATCAATGACCACATCCATCCCGGCGCGGGCGCATTCGTTGCGCAGGGCGGCCTCGGCCAGCGGTGACCGGCAGATATTGCCGAGGCAGACGAACAGCACCGACTGGCTCATTGGCTGGACCTTAGCTTTCCGATCGGCCGGATCCGGTCAGCGACCACCCACAAAGACACCGCAGGCCAGTCGCCCGCCGCTGTCGCCGGAGGGGTCGGTCTTCAGATCATCGGCACCTTCGTGGACCACGAAAGCCGCACCATCGGCATCGAGCAGCGGATTTTCGCCATCGCTAAGAGTGGCGCCCGGAATGGTGGCCTGCAGCGAGCCGGTTCCGTCCGGGCCAATGTCGAGATTGAAGAAATCGCCGGCATGGGCACCTTGCGGATTGTCAAAACCATGTTCCTTGCCGGCCGGGTTCCAGTGGCCGCCGGCCGATTTGAAATCGGGGCCGTCGCATTTTCCGGTCTGGTGAATATGCGCGCCATGCGGACCGGGCGACATGCCCTGGGCCTTGATATTGACGAGCAGACCATTGTCACCCTGCGCCACGATCACTTCGCCATATTGCGTCTGGTCGGCACCGACCAGTTGCGCCCGCGCGACATTGCCGCTGACTTCGCCCGGCGATTCGCCTTGCGGGCTGCACCCGGCAACCGCGAGGGACAACAGGGCAAGACCGGACAATGTGATAGAATGCTGACGCACGACGCTTCTCCTTGATTTCCTTATCATTGCTTGCATGATAGCAGCCGATCCGCTCGCTTGGAACCTTTTGTTCCGCTCGCCTGCCTTTTCCGTGCCGAAGGAACCCGATTGTCCGCCATGCTCTATCTGATCGCCCTGGGCTCGAACCAGCGCCACCAGCGCCTCGGGTCGCCGCGCGACGTGATCCACGCGGCATGCCGGCAGCTGAGTGGTGAAGGGCTGCAGGTCATCGCAATATCCCGCCCGATCGCCTCGCGTCCGGTCGGTCCGTCGCAGCGCTCTTATGCCAATGCCGTGGCGATCATCGAGACACATCTCTCCCCTCCGGCGCTGCTGGCGCTGCTCAAGCGGATCGAATCGGCCCACGGACGCCGCACCGGCCAGCCCTGGTCGCGCCGGGTGCTCGATCTTGATATCATTTTGTGGAGCGGCGGCGCCTTTGTCAGCGACCGCCCTGCCCTCACCATACCGCATCCGCTGATGCGCGAGCGCAGCTTCGTTCTGGGCCCGGCCGCAGAAATCGCGGGCGATTGGCGCGATCCGCTGACCGGCCTGACGATCGCGCAGCTGGCCAGCCGCAACCGGCGCGCCCAGAAACGACCGGAAAAAGCGCCAAAGCCGCTTGACCACGCAACAAAGCGTCCCTAGGGAAGCGCTTCCCGAAGGCTTCGTGCACTGCACCAGCCGGTCGAGGGGCCCTTAGCTCAGTCGGTAGAGCAACTGACTTTTAATCAGTAGGTCGCTGGTTCGAACCCAGCAGGGCTCACCATTATTTCAATATGTTACCATCTTGCTCCGTTCTAAAATTTAAATTAGAACGGTTTTTAGAACGGTAAACTTCAATCCATCAATATGCACGGCTGAGACATTTGGGTCGATATGAATCATGAGGCCGCGCTCGGTAGCCATGCAGTGCAGTCAACGACAGAGTTCCGTTAATATCGGCGGCGGAACCGTGTACCAGAAACCTGGATGGCTCTCCTTTCGGCGCTGGCGAACTGCTTCGCCAATCAGCATCAGGGCAGGACCCTCTCCCAGGGCAGATTTTGCCGAAAGCGCCAGCAGGTCAAGGCTCGTACTGAACTGGCGTTCTTTAGGCAGGCTGGCGTTTTCGACCAAGAGCACGGGAGTGTTTGCGGGCAAGCCGGCTTCAACAAGCTGGCGTGAAATGGTCGCCGCAGCCGCTTTGCCCATATAGATCGCGAGCGTTGCCTTGGGATCTGCGAGCGCCTGCCAATCGAGATCAAGCTCTTCGCCCGCTTTTGCGTGAGCAGTTACAAACACGAGTTTACGGGCGAGACCGCGCAGGGTGAGCGATATTCCAGCGCTTGCCGCTGCTGCCGACGCCGCAGTTATGCCAGGGCAAATGTGACAGACAATGTCACGTTCTGCCAGCGCATCCATTTCCTCTGCCGCGCGGCCAAAAATCCCCACATCGCCACCTTTCAGTCGAACCACTCGCTCCCCCGCCAATGCGGCTTCAACCAACATCTCGTTGATGCTGCACTGGTCTTTGGAACGACGGCCAGATCGTTTGCCCACGGGGACAAGTCGTGCTGAGTGCGGCGCGAGTTCGAGAACCCCTTCGCCAACAAGTGCATCGTAAAAAATGATGCTGGCAGCACGGATCAGCTTCTCGGCCTTTCGGGTGAGCAGGTCAGGATCTCCCGGACCGGCCCCGACCAGCCAGACGGTTCCGGGAGGGATGATGGTTTCGCTCATTCTGCAGCCTCCAGTTTCGGTGCCTGCATTTCTGCCAGCAATTTTCGGATCGCGGGACGGCAACTGCCGCAATTCGTCCCGGCATCAAGCGCTGCGCCAACCTCTTCCACGCTGGTGAAAGAATGGCCGGCGATGGCTCGGGCAATTTGCTTGGCGCCGACATTGAAACAAACGCAGACGGTCGGTCCCTTGTCCGGCTCGGCGACCTTTGGCCGGGCCGCGAGCAGGGCCGCCGTATCCGGCTGCTCATCGCTGACCAGCTGCCTTGCAATCCAGTCACGGGAGGGCAAATCCCCCTTGCGCGTCAGAAAGAGCGCCGCAGCAAGCCGGCCTTCCCGGTCGCGAACGGCTATCCGGCGCATACCCCGTTGCCTGTCGACCGCTTCGATCCGTTCGCCGTCCGGAAGTAGGCCTTCCAGATCGATAGCGCCCTCGCCCGCCAGTTCGACCAGCCAGCCGCCCGCGATTCTGGCGCTGGTCCAATATATGACCGGCGGCAGGGCCGGACGGTCGGTACAAACCAGGAATGCACGCCACTCGGGTTCCATGGCAGCGAGATTGCAGGGACTGTTTTTGAACGCGGGCTGTCCGGATACCGGATCGACGGTTTGGTCCGGAAGCCGGTTCGCGCGGCCGCCGTTACTCAGTTGATCGGTCCAGTGCATCGGCGCAAAAACCTCGCCGGGTCGCTGGGCGCCAGAAATCCGGACCCGAAATATGCTTTCCCCTTGTTGTGTGAGGACCTTCGCAAGACTTTCTTCTGCCAGTCCGCGAGCAGAGGCATCGCGCGGATGTATTTCAATCAGCGGCTCGCGGCGATGCAGGGACAGGCGCGGACTCAGCCCCGTCCGGGTCATGCTGTGCCACTGATCCCGATATCGCCCGGTATTGAGCGTCAACGGAAAGTCCGGATCACGGGCTCTGACGGCGGGCGGTGTCACAGCCACCAATCGGGCCTTGCCGTCGGGCGTCATGAACCTGCGATCCGCGAATGGCGACGCGCCGCCCCAGGATTTGGGCATCCAGACATCATAATCGGCGTCACTTGTCGCCGCCCATTCCGACAAATCAAGCTTTCGCTGGCCATGATTGCGATAGCCGGTCTGGGCCGCATATTCCCTGAAGATGGCGGCTGCATTTTCGAATGAAAATGCAGGTTCATGACCCATCCGGCGGGCGACCTGCTGGACCATCCACCAGTCCGCTCTGGCCTTTCCCGGTGCTGCAAACATGGCCCGCTGGCGGCTGATGACCCGTTCGCTGTTGGTTACGGTCCCGTCTTTCTCCCCCCAAGCAAGTGCCGGCAGCTTCACATCCGCCAACACTGCGGTGTCGGTCTCGGCCATAACATCCGACACCACGACGAAATCACACCGTTTGAGTGCCTCGCGGACATAATTTGCATCCGGCATGGACACGGCCGGATTGGTGGCCATGATCCAGATTGCCTTGATCCGCCCTTCGTGCACGTCGCGGAACATATCGACCGCCTTGCGACCCGGTTTCCGCGCCACGGTTGGACTGTTCCAGAATGTTTGCGCGGCATCACATTCGGCGTCCGAGAATCCCATATGCGCAGCCAGCATCGAGGACAGCCCGCCGACCTCGCGCCCGCCCATGGCATTGGGCTGTCCGGTTATCGAAAATGGTCCTGCGCCCGGCTTGCCAATCCTGCCCGTTGCCAGATGCACATTGATGATCGCATTGCCCTTGTCGGTGCCGCCGATCGATTGATTTGCGCCCTGGCTGAACAGGGTGACCATCTTCGGATGGGCCGCGACGAGATCGACCAGCTGCTCCAGCAATACCGGGTCGACGCCAGCCGATTCTGCATCGCCGGAGATATTGTCCCAGAACTGGTCCGGGGCTTCGACATGGTCGCACAAAAAGCCCTCGTCGAGCCGATCCCGACTTTGCATTGCCAGTAAAAGCGCATTGAAAAGTGCGACATCTCCATCGGGAGCGATCGGCAAATGAAGGTCGGAACATTCTGCCGTTTCGGTGCGACGCGGGTCGATGACCACCAGTTTTGTGCCCCGCTCAGCGCGCGCCTTGACGATCCGTTGCCAGACAATCGGATGACACCATGCGGTGTTGGACCCGACCAGCAGGATGAGATCAGCTGCATCGAGATCGTCATAGCTGCAGGGAACAATATCTTCGCCAAAAGCGCGGCTGTGGGCAGCGACCGCACTGGCCATGCACAAGCGGCTGTTGGTGTCGATATTGGCGCTGCCGATAAAGCCTTTCATCAGCTTGTTGGCGACATAATAATCTTCGGTCAGCAATTGACCGGAAACATAGAATGCCACGCTATCCGGGCCATATTTGCGCACCGTTTCGGCAACTCGCGCTGCAACCAGATCAAGAGCTTCGCCCCACTCTGCCCGTCTTCCCCTAATTTCCGGATAGAGCAGCCGCCCTTCCAGACTGACCGTTTCCGCCAGATGAGTGCCCTTGGAACATAGTCGTCCGAAATTGGCGGGATGATTCTCGTCCCCCTTGACAATGAGCTCGCGTTCACCGGTGATTTCGGCTTTGATCCCGCAACCAACGCCGCAATAGGGGCAAGTGGTGCAGACTTGCGTCACGCAACCCCGGCCAGAGCAGCGGCACGTTCAATGTAAATGCGGCCCGCGTCGATCTTTACTGGAATGACCGGAACACAGCCCTTGTCTTCACCCAGAGCCTGGCCCGTGACCAACGAAATACGCCAGTTGTGGAGCGGACAGGTAACGCTGCTGTCATGGACGATCCCCTGGCTCAGCGGCCCCGACTTGTGCGGGCATTTGTTCGCCAGCGCGTGAATCGCACCGGTCGATGTCCGGAATATCGCAATTTCCTGACCGCCCTGCACCGGCAGAGTTCTGGCACCAAGGGCAGGCAGCTGCTCGACGGGACCGATATCAATCCATTTTGCATCCGCCATCATGCAGGCTCCAGAACAGCAAAGGGCCGGATTTCGGCGATATGTTTGTGGAGGTGGCTCTCCGAGCCTGCCGCGCGCTCCGCCCAGGGATCCTTCTGATGCACCGATTGCGCAAACAGGAATCGTTTCTGCAGCGCTTTGCGACCTTCGTCATCTTCAACAATGCGGCCCTTGATATAATCCATGCCGACCCGCTCGACCCACGGCGCGGTGCGATCGAGATAGCGCGCCTCTTCCCGATACAGCTGGATGAAAGCGGCGATGTATTCGAGCGCGATTTCCTCGGTTTCGACCTTGCACAGAAAATCGGTGCCCCGCAGGTGAATGCCGCCATTGCCGCCGACGCTGATCTCATAGCCGCTGTCGACGCAGATGATGCCCAGGTCCTTGATCGATGCTTCGGCGCAGTTGCGCGGGCAGCCTGACACGGCGATCTTGAACTTGTGCGGCATCCAGCTGCCCCAGGTCATTTTTTCCGCCTTGATGCCGAGGCCGGTCGAATCCTGCGTGCCAAAGCGGCACCATTCGCTGCCGACGCAGGTCTTTACGGTGCGCAGCGCCTTGCCATAGGCATGGCCCGATACCATGCCGGCGGCATTGAGATCGGCCCAGATGAACGGCAGATCTTCCTTTCTGATACCAAAAATGTCGAGCCGTTGACCGCCCGTCACCTTGACCAGCCGCGCCTGATATTTATCGGCGGCATCGGCAATCGCGCGCAGTTCATCGGGCGTGGTAATCCCGCCCCACATCCGCGGCACCACGGAATAGGTGCCGTCCTTCTGGATATTGGCGTGCATCCGTTCATTGACGAACCGGCTTTGCGGATCTTCCTCATGTTCGGTTGGCCAGGCGCACAGCAGATAATAGTTGAGCGCTGGCCGGCAGGAGGCACAGCCATCGGGCGTCGTCCAGTGCAATTCCTGCATCACCTGCGGAATGGATTTCAGGTCCTTGTCGAGAATATTGCGCCGTATGTCTTCATGCGTGAAGCTGGTGCACTTGCACATTGGCGTGACCGTCCGTTCACCGCCGTATTCGTCGCCCAGTGAGAGGCTTAGCAAACTCTCGACAAGTCCGGTACAGGAACCGCAACTGGCCGACGCCTTGCACCCGGCACGGACGCTGTCGAGGTCACTCGCACCACCGTCGATGCACGCGACCACCTGTCCCTTGGTAACGCCGTTGCAGCCGCAGATTTCTGCGCCAGGGGACCATGCTGCAACGGCGCTGTCAGGGTCCAGCGTGGTATCTCCTGATGCGAAGGCCTGGCCGAAGATAAGTGCTTCGCGGATATCGGATATATTTTCCCGGCGTTTTAAGAGGTCGAAATACCAGCTGCCATCGGTGGTATCGCCGTACAGAACGGCGCCGATCAGCCGGTCTTCCTTCACAACCACCCGCTTGTAAACACCGCGGGAAGCATCGCGCATGACAATATCCTCGGTGTCGTCACCGCCGGAAAAATCGCCGGCAGAAAACAGGTTGATGCCGGAGACCTTTAGCTTGGTCGCGGTAACCGAACCGGCATAGCCAGAAGGATTGTTGGTCAGGAAATCTGCCAGTGCACGACACATTTCCCACAGGGGTGCCACCAGACCGTAGCAGGCACCGCGATGCTGCACGCATTCTCCGACCGCCAGGATTGCCGGATCGCTGGTTACCATATGGTCGTCGACGACGATGCCGCGCTCGACTTCCAGTTCCGCCAGCTTGGCAAGATTGATCGACGGCTTGATCCCGACCGCCATCACCACCAGGTCGGCGTCGATTGTCGTCCCGTCCTTGAGCTTTACACCGGTGACATGGGATTCGCCCACGATCTCGGCGGTATCGGCCTGCGTGACAATGGTTTGTCCCCGCCGCTCCAGCTCGCTTCGCAGGAGGAATCCCGCCGCTTCGTCCAGCTGTCTTTCCATCAGGGTCGGCATGAGGTGCAGGACGGTAACCTGCATACCGCGCAGCGACAGGCCATGAGCCGCTTCCAGACCCAAGAGCCCGCCGCCGATGACGGCTGCGTTGCCGCCGGCCTCTGCCGCGGCCAGCATTTTGTCGACATCATCCAGATCACGAAAAGTGATAACCCCCGGCAACTTGTGGCCGGGCACCGGAATGATGAACGGATCGGACCCCGTGGCAATCAGCAGGCGATCATAGGGCGTGACCCGGCCCGAGGCACTGACCACCTCCTTGGCTTCGCGCTTGATCGCGATAACCGCATCCCCGCTGACCAGTTCTATGCCATGGTCATCATACCAGTTCTGGTCATTGATTATGATGTCTTCGAACGTCTTTTCACCGGCGAGGACCGGGGATAACATGATCCGGTCATAGTTGACCCGCGGCTCTGCGCCAAAAATGGTGATGGCATAGCGTGTCGCATCACGCGCCAGAATTTCTTCCACCGCGCGACAGCCGGCCATGCCGTTGCCGATGACAACGAGCCTTTCGCGGGCTTGCGCGGCAGTAATTTCCTGCCTGTTGTCCATTGTAACCGGTGCATTCATTTAGATATTCCCGATGTTAGAAAGCATAGCCCAGCCGCAGCCAGAATTTTTCGGTGTCGACGGCAAAGCTGTCCGCATCATATTTTGCATATTTGAGACTGACGCCGATGACGCTGATCTTGAAATCCAGAGCCGCATCGAATTCCGTTCCATAACTCATGCTGGCGGTATCGCTGTCGAACTCATGATAGGCTGCGCTTGCGGTAAAGCCGCCGAACAGGTTCACCTTCTTGCGCAGGCTGACATATTTGTCCTCGAGTCCTGCCGGTGGCGTGCTCAGGAACATGTCCGCCCACCCGTTGAACTTGTGCAATGTCGCCAGTGGCGTCTGAAACCGGTTTCCTGCGCCGTCGCTGCCCAGATTTTCATAGCCCAGGGTCAGGCCGAACCCGGCAAAGGATGTACCAATGGAGCCGGCGATATAATCGACGGAATAATCATTCGGATTGGCCTTGTAATCCTTCTGCACAGCATAGCTGGCAGCCAAATCCAGTGCGAAGTCCTCTGTCACGGGGATTTTCACGGTCGCGCGCAGGCCGTAAGTTGCAGAAGAACTCAAGGATACCGGCTGGCCGGCATCATAATCCAGCAGATAGGCGAAACCTTTCAGACTGACCGGGTCGGCGTTCAACCCTGCTCCGAGAAAGATGAAATTCCCGTCGAAAGCTTCGCGCGCACCGGCATCGGCACCAAATATCGTGCGCTGGGAAATCGCGTAGGTTGCGTCCAGTGTCAGGGGTTTCAACGCCGTCACCGAAGCACTGACAGCGTCGAAAGTCTGCTCATTCTGGCGCCAGCCGACACTGCCGACAAAACGCTGGTCATCAATATTGATCCGCTGACGACCAACGGTAACACCGCCCTTATCTTTCCGGGCGAACTTCAGCTGGATGCGGTTGAGCTCGATATTTTCAGGATCGGCAACCACCGAGAAGGGCTCGATGCCGTTGCCGGCATTCGTATCATTGAAATCATTGATGATGCCCAGGGTTGCTTCGCTTTCGACCAGAAACGAAATGCCGATATCGCTTGCCAGTTCCAGACCGGCCCTTGTCCGCAAGGTGACGGCATCTGCATCCCTCAGGGGCTGGTCGACATGTTCATAGGCCAGTCGCGCGTCAAAAATGGGGTCCAGGGTCAACCCAGCGGCGATGACAACGGGGTCCCCGGTCTTTGCCTGAGCGACGGATGGTGTGATCATTGCCGCAGATGACAATGCCAGACAGGAAATTATGCATCTTCTTTTCATCATTTACCCCTTGAAAACTGAACTGTCTCTTTCGGGCATCCTCACTGTTCAGGCCGCCTCTTTGGACGGTTCCTTGCTGTTTCCATGTTCATATTCGGTCAGAAATTGCAGCACCTGCTGCCGGTAGGTGTAGAATTTCGGATGCTCGAGCAGCGCCTTGCGGTCGCGTGGACGCGGCAGGTCGACGTCGAGTATCTTGCCGATGGTGGCGTGCGGACCATTGGTCATCATCACCACCCGGTCGGCGAGCAGAATCGCCTCATCGACATCGTGAGTAACCATGACGGTCGTGACCTTGGTCCGGTTCCAGACCTCAATCAGGACATCCTGCAAATCCCAGCGAGTCAGGCTGTCGAGCATGCCGAAGGGCTCGTCGAGCAGAAGCAATTTGGGCGACAGCGCAAAGGCGCGGGCAATACCGACCCGCTGGCGCATGCCGTTGGACATGTCCGCGGCCATCTTGTCCATCGCATCGGCAAGACCGACACGCTCAAGATAATATTCAACGATGTCCGAGCGTTCCGACGGTTTTGTGTGGGGATAGACGCGTTCGACACCAAGGCTGACATTCTGTCTGGCGGTCAGCCAGGGCATGAGCGAAGGCGACTGGAAGACGACGGCCTTGTCCGGTCCGGCGACATCGATTTCCCGGCCGTCTAGGATGATACCGCCGTCGCTGATTTCATTGAGCCCGGCAGCCATCGTGAGCACGGTCGATTTGCCGCAACCCGAGTGACCGATCAGCGAGATAAACTCGCCCTTGTCCATTAGCAGGTTCACATCCTCGACCACCGTGAGCGGGCCCTTGGCCGTCGGGTAAATTTTCTTGACCTTGAAAAGCTCGAGATAGCGGCTGGTGATCGGACTTTTTGCGGCGTCTAGATAGGCCTGCGGCAACGCTGCATCCTTGCCTTCCCGCGCCGCCGACAGGTCGAGCGGGGTGACATCGGGCAAATCAACCGATTCGGTGGCAATCGCCTTTTGCGAGTGGTTCAAAAGATCGAGATAGCCGACAATAGTGTTGCGCAGGGTTCTATAAGCCGCATCTTCGTTCATCGACTCGCGCTCGCGCGGGCGCTCAATATTTACATCGAATATCTTCTCGATGGTTGCCGACGGCGCAGGAGTCAGGATGGCGACGCGATCCGCAAGCAGCAGGGCCTCATCGACATCGTTGGTCACCAGAACGATCGTGCGCTTCTCGTGCTTGCGGATGCGCTCGATCTCGTCCTGCAATTTGGCCCGGGTCAGCGCATCAAGCGCCGATAATGGCTCGTCCATCAGCAGGATTTCCGGCTCCATCGCGAGCGCCCGGGCGACAGCAACGCGCTGCCGCATGCCGCCGGAAAGCTGCGCCGGCTTGCGTTCCATGGCATGATCCAGACCGACCAACTCGATCTTCTGCCGGACCAGGGCCAGGCGCTCTTCGTTCGATTTCTCCTTGTGAACCGCGTCAACCGCCAGCGCGACATTGGCCTGAACGCTCAGCCATGGAAACAGTGAATAGCTCTGAAAGACCAGTCCGCGATCCTTCCCGGGTCCCGTACAGGGTTCGTCCTTGACCAGCACATCACCGTCATCTGCCTCGGTCAGCCCGGCGATACAATTGATCAGGGTCGTCTTGCCGGCACCCGAAAAACCGAGAATGGCAACAAATTCCCCTTCGGCGACGTCGAGATTGATGCTGTCCAGCACATTGGTGGAGATTCCCGAACCATCGGCATAGGATTTGCTGACGTTCTTGAGCGACAGGATGGGGAGTGTATGGGTCATGCTGCTCCCCTCAAACCGTACGATTGCGGCTGGCAAAATTTTGCAGCAGCATCATGATTCGGTCGAGAATGAAGCCGATCAAGCCGATCACGACGACCGCGAACATGATCCGCGCGAGGGACTGGCTGGACCCGTTCTGGAACTCGTCCCAGACAAATTTCCCGAGACCCGGGTTCTGGGCCAGCATTTCCGCGGCGATCAGAACCATCCAGCCGACACCAAGCGACAGGCGCATGCCGGTAAAAATATAGGGAAGCGCCGATGGAAGAACCAGCCGGGTCAGCTTGGCGAACCATCCGAGGCGGAGCACCTTCCCGACATTCAGCAAGTCCTTGTCGATCGACGCCGCACCGATCGCGGTATTGATCAGGGTAGACCACAGCGAACAGAGCATCACGACGATGGCGGATATGACAAAGCTTTTGGGCAGGCTCGGATCGGGATCGGTCATGGTTGCCGAAATCACCATCGTCACAATGGGAAGCCATGCGAGCGGGCTGACCGGCTTCATGATCTGCACGATCGGATTGATCGCGGCATTGAATGTTTTTGACAGGCCGCAGATCAGACCGATCGGAACAGCGATAATCGTGGCCAGAATGAAGCCCAGGGCAACCGTCGTCAGGGATGTCCATATCTGATCCAGAAAGGTCGGCGGGCCGGTATATTCAAAATTTCTGGTCGCACCGCCAATGTCTTTTGCCGCCGCATTGCTGGCTTCCTGCGCAGCATAAAATTCTGCTTCCCGATCCTGGGCAGCGGACCATTCCTGATAGAGCGCCACGCCCTGCGCAGACACTTCGATCGGTCCGGGCAGGCTGCCGAGAGATGTATCCACCTGCGGCGCGAGAGCGGCCCACAAGGCGAGAAAGGCCAGAATGCCGATGGATGGTGCCGCCAGACCCTTCAGCCAGACTATAAGTTTTTTCGCGTCAATCGATCCGATCTTCGCGACCTTGGGAATTTTCCCGGTCGGTGCCGCCGCATCAATCGCAGGAACTAACCGGGCGCCTTCAGCCGGCGCCGATGGCTCACTGCAGCTATCGCTTTGGAATTTTTTTACAATGGCAGTGGCCATGGGCTTGTTTCCTCTGTTCATCGAATGTTTATTTGACGCCGGAAGCGGTCACTTTCTGACCTTTTTTCAATCCGATCGCGAATTTCGCGAGATAGGCATTGGGAGATTTTCCATCATATGTGACGCCGTCGATAAACCCCGTCTGCTCACCCTTGAATCCGTCAGAATCCGGGATGTTGTCGGCAGGAATGATCCCCTCGTCTGCCAACTTTCTCGCGGCAGCAAGATAGAGGTCCGGCCGATAGACCGCCTTTGCAGTGTCAAAATACCATTGATCGGTCTGGTCTTCGGCAATCTGTCCCCAACGCCGCATCTGTGTGAGATACCAGATCGCATCCGAGTAAAAGGGATATCCCGCATGGTCGTTGAAGAAGATATTGAAGTCCGGGGCCGGGCGCGTGTCGCCGGCTTCAAAGGTGAACTGACCCGTCATCGACGCGCCGATCACCGCCTCGTCCGCACCGACATAATTGGAACGCGCCAGAATCTTCACCGCCTCTGGGCGGTTCTTGCCATCATCGACGTCCAGCCATTGCTGCGCCTTGATGATGGCGCGCAGCAAGGCCGCGGTCGTGGCCGGATATTTCTCGGCAAAATCCTTGCGCAGGCCCAGCACCTTTTCCGGGTTCTTCCGCCAGATCTCATCATCGGTAATCACCGGAACGCCGATTTTCTTTTGCACAGCCGCCTGGTTCCAAGGCTCGCCCACGCAATAGCCATCAATCGTACCCGCTTCCATGGTGGCGGGCATTTGCGGCGGCGGCGTAACGGACAGCGCCGCCTCCGCTTCGACCGTACCGGCAACGTCCCCCGGCGTATAATAGCCGGGCGAGATACCGCCCGCGGCCAGCCAATAGCGCAGCTCGTAATTATGGGTCGAAACCGGGAAGACCATGCCCATCTTGAACTGCTTGCCCTGCGATTTGTAGCTCGCAATAACCGGCTTCAGCACCGAAGCGCTGATCGGATGCTGCGGTTTCCCCTCCGCATTTTTCTCGAGACCGGGTTCAATCTGATCCCAGACCTTGTTGGACAGCGTGATCGCATTGCCATTGAGGTCGAGCGAGAGAGGCGCGATCAGATCGGCCTTGGTGCCGTAGCCGATGGTCGCGGCCAATGGCTGTCCGGCGAGCATATGCGCGCCGTCCAACTGACCACCAATCACCCCGTCCAGCAGCACTTTCCAGTTCGCTTGCGGTTCCAGAGTGACATTCAGACCTTCATCGGCGAAAAACCCCTTTTCCTTGGCAATCGCCAGCGGGGCCATATCGGTGAGCTTGATGAACCCAAGTTTCAAGGCCGGCTTTTCAATCGCGCCATCCCCCGTCGACATGTTCACCGTTTCATCACTGTTCGACGATCCGCTTCCGCAAGCGGACAATGATATTGCGCATACAGCGACGAGAAGAAAGTTGCGGCGGTTCGTGTTCATTGCTCAATCCCTTTTTCTTGCCCGGGCGTCATCACGGTGGAACGAAAAAACACACAAAAAAACCGCCTCAAGCGACAGTCGGTTAGACTGGCTTGGGCGGCGACATTGCCTATTCGATTGTAAATCGTTCTACCATGCGTTCGCCCGTCATTGGACAAACCGGTAAATATGTTGTCGGGAAGATTTCCCGTCTCCAAACAAGTAACATCAGCCTGCCGAAAAAGGCAAGCAGAAATATTGCGCTGCAACAAATTTTAGGATTTTGGCAATGAATCCAGATATTTCTCTACTTCGGTTGGATCGAAAATCCGGCCATCGAAGAAAGGATTTGCCCCCAATGTCAGCCGCCCCTGAGTCGAACCGACCGGCAGGCTCCCGGTAACACTGCCTTCCAGTTTTGCATTGGCGCCGGGAATGGGCGTGTCGAGGCCCTTCAGTGCCGTACGATAGACATTCGGCTGAAAGACCTGTTCGGCGCGCAACTGATCCTCCGCATCATAGGCCAGATGATCCCACCGCAGCATTTGCGAATAGAGCCACGCCGCCTGGCTTTTCCAGGGAAAGTTTGCCGCCTCCCGATACTGAAACATGAAATCGGGTACATCAATCGGCTGATCACAGGCGGTCAACATGATCCGGTCGGAAATGGCCCGGTTTATCAGCGTTGCCGAGCCATCCAGATACTCCTTGCGCGCAAGTATCTCGGCATTGGCATCCCAGTTTTCCGGATCGATAAAATGTTTGGCGGCAAAATGCAGCGCCCGAACCAGCCGCTCGATCTTGTCGCGATCGCCGACGAGTTTGTCGGCGGGCATCGCAAGCACTTTTTCGACTCCGCGCCTCCAGATTTGTGCCGTGACCAGAACGATACGGCCGATGCCGCGCTCCACAGCAACGCTGTTCCACGGTTCGCCAACACATATTCCGTCCACCTCCGCATTCGCCAGCGCGTCGGCGGCAAAAGGCGGCGCAATAGTGACAATATCGACATCGGTATCGGGCGCGATGCCGCATTGTGCCAACCAATATCGCAGTTTGTAATTGTGGCCGGAATAGCGATGCACGACACCGAAACGGATGCGATCGCCCGATTCCGCCCGTATCGCGATTTCTGCCCGCAGCTTTTCTCCAACGGAAACCGGTTCGCCGAGCCTGCCGGCCGGCGCGACCTTGTCCGCCAGCGCATGGGACATGGTGATCGCATTGCCATTCAGCCCCAGGATAAACGGCACGGACAGGGCCTTGGCCGGTCGCCCCCGGCCCAGCGTGGTGGCGATCGCAAGGGGTGCCAGCAAATGCGCGGCATCGGTATGGCCGTAGAGCAGCCTGTCCAGCACCGATGCCCAGCTGACATCGCGGATCAGATTCAGGTGTAGCCCCTGAGCTTCGGCAAAGCCGTGCTCCTGAGCCAGAATGGGCAAAGCCGCATCCACCAGCGGCAGAAACCCGATATTCAGCTGGTCGTTGCTCACAGGCCGCCCCCCAATAATTGTTCAGCCGTGACAATGGCTTCCGCCACTTCTGCAATCCGCTTGTTGCTGTTCATGGCATGGTCGCGCAGCAGCTTGTGGGCTGCCGGTTCGCTGATATTTCGCTTCCTGATGAGGATTGTCTTTGCCTTGTCGATAACCGTGCGTTCGGACAGCGCATCCCGGGCTTCCTTCAGCTCTGCTTGCAGGCGTGAAAAGGCCTGGAACCGTCTCACGGCCAGATCCAGAATCGGCTTCATCCGGCGCGGAGAGAGACCATCGACAATATAGGCTGAAACCCCGGCATCAATGGCGGCGGCAATCGAATCCTCATCCGACTGTTCGACGAACATGGCAATCGGCCGGGAAACCGCGCGGCTGACGGCGAAATATTCCTCCAGCATGTCGCGCGAAGGATTGCCCAGATCGATCAGGATGACATCCGGATCGATCGTCTCAATCGCTCGTGCCATGCCAGAGCGTTCGGAAATTACAAAAACATCGCGCTCGCCCACTTCGGCAAGTCCGTCTTCAATTATAGCCGCGCGAACGGGGTTTTCATCGATAACAGCAATGCGCAATTGCGACTCCGGGAGAGGGAGACTCCTTCAGCAGTTTAGCGCCTTTTTGTTCGCACGTGCAACATGCACGATCAATCAATCTCGAGATGCCAATCGTGCTCGCCGCTTTCCCTCTTTGGAAACCAGGGCCAGGCAGACGGATTCCTAACCAAATGTTGCCGTTCGGGCGTGAGCAAATCCTGAAGCCTGAATGGCAGCTTTCAGGAAAGAATATGGATTCTTGGAAAGACGGCATTTGGGGCGCAAAGCTGCCGCTCAAGCAGCACTACGGCTTCGACGACAGACTGTCAGCAACGTCCAGCAAAGCTACCACAAATTTAGGACGTAATCTAAGCGATGGCGCTGAAAATGCCAGAATTGCGCCATTTCCGATCAATGATGCCAGCCGGTTCGGTAATTGGCTGGCGCATGTTTTCCAATAATTCCAACAGCCTGCACCCCAACCGACGGCGCTGCTTTTATCTTGCAATCCTATTTCTCTCGTAACCGTCCGCTCCCGACACCTAAATTCGGGGTGCAATATCGTTCCATATGGGGTTCCTTCGTACATAGGAGGTCTTCTTATGGCATCGCGGTATTATGATAATCGGGGCAAGCGTGAATGGTGGTCTGTGCATGTCGAGGCGTGGCAGCGCAGTGGGCTTTCGCAGGTCAAATATTGCACCGTCCACGGTCTGGAACGAGGAACCTTCGCGCGCTGGCTGAACGTGCTGACCGATGCAAAAATGGCCAAATTGCGCGTCGAGCGCGTGGCTTTGGACCGCAAGCGAGCCCGCAACAAGAAGGGCGGGAAGCTGACCACGGACCGCCGGAACCGGGCCGCCCAGGCGTTCTGGGCGATGCATGTGGAAGCCTTGAACTGGAGCGGAATGAGTGTCCGGGAGTATGCAAAAGTGCTTGGAATATCGCAGTTCAGCCTGCGCAGATGGCGCGATCTGATTGCCGACGAGGAGCTCGTGATCGACTGGCGTGCGCAGCTTCATGCCAGCGCGCGGCCGCAAATAAGCAGTGGTGCTAGCAGCGCTGCTAACGGTGATGCTGCCGATTACGGCTTGACAGAAGCGCTGACGGGCGGCGCGCGCTCGGCAAGCCGGCGCAGCTTCACGGACGAAGAAAAGCGCATGATCGTGCTCGAATCCGAGGTGCCCGGCGCGACGGCGGCGGAGGTGTGCAGGCGTCATAATATCGTCACCAGCATGTTGTTCCGCTGGCGGGTGCAGCTGGGATACAGGCGTAAGCCTGCAGTGACGCTGGCACCCGTAACTACGGAGGGAATGCAGACGGGCGGCAAAGTGAGTGCGCTGATCGTGCACGACCTGCTGCCGGTTCCGGGCGGCATGGTTGCGGTCGAGCTGCCCGATGGCCGCAGGGTCTTTGCGCCTCGCGATGCCGATCCCGAGCAGGTCCGCGCGCAAGTGACGGCGTTTGAGACGCGGCCATGATGCTCCTTCCGGCAGGCGTAAAAGTACATCTGGCGCTGGGTTATACCGACATGCGCAAAGGGATCGACGGGCTCGCGATGCTGGTACAGGAAGTGCTGAAGGAAGACAGCTTCTCGGGTCACCTCTTTGCGTTCCGGGGACGCAATGCGCGCATGATCAAGGTCCTGTTCTGGGACGGCACGGGCCTGTGTCTGTTCACCAAGCGGATGGAGCATGGCGGCTTTATCTGGCCCAGCGTGCATGAGGTTGGTGAGTGCGTTACCTTGTCGTCTGCACAGCTGGCGATGCTGATCGAGGGCATCGACTGGCGGCGTCCCGAGCGCACCTGGAGGCCCGCCAAAGCGGGCTGAAATACATACCAAAACGCCTGTAAAAGCCGCAGAAATGCTTGAAAAAATGCGGGTCTTGTGGTAGTCAAATGCATGCGGCTCGATCTTGACAATCTGCCATCGGACGTAGGCCTCCTGCACCAGCTGGTGCGCGATATGGCGGGTGTTGTCAGCGACCGCAATGACGAGATCGAGCGGCTTCAGGCGATCATCAAGAAGTTGCAGCGCATGCAGTTCGGGCGGCGTTCGGAACGGCTTGACCCCGATCAGCTGGCGCTTGGTCTGGAAGACGTGGACACCGACATAGGTACGGCCCAAGAGAAGATCGCACAGACCGATCCGGTGCGGTCCTTGCGCCCGCATCGTACATCTCTGCCCGATCATCTGCCGCGCGAAGAGGCGCTGCTCGACATCGATGACAGCGGCTGCACGGGTTGTGGCGGCGCGGTTCACAAGATCGGCGAGAGCCAATCGGAAATGCTGGACTGGGTTCCGGCAACGCTCAAAGTGATCCGCATCACCCGCCCCAAATATGCCTGCCGCGCCTGCGGCACGGTGACCCAGGTGCCAGCGCCCGAGCGCGTAATCGCAGGCGGACTTGCAACACCGGCGCTGCTTGCGCAGGTGCTGGTTGCCAAATATTGCGATCATCTTCCGCTCTACCGCCAGTCGCAGATGTTCGCGCGCCACGGGGTAGACCTTGCTCGTTCGACGCTGGCCGGATGGGTCGGGGGGGCGTGCTGGTGGCTCGAAGCGCTGCACGAGCGCCTCGGCAAGGAGCTGTTTGCAAGCCGCTATCTGTTCGCCGACGACACGCCAGTTCCGGTGCTCGATCCGGGGCGCGGCAAGACAAAGACCGGGCGGCTGTGGGTCTATGCCCGCGACGAACGACCGTGGGGCGGTCCTGCACCACCTGCGGCGCTGTTTATGTTCGAGCCCGACCGCAGGGCCGAGCGTCCACTCGCCCATCTCAGGGACTTCAAAGGCGTGGTGCATGTTGATGGCTATGCCGGGTTCGAGCGGCTGACGGCCGGCGGCAATATCGTACTGGCGGCGTGCTGGGCGCATATGCGGCGCAAGTTCCATGACGTCGAGCAGGCAACCGGATCGCCGGTCGCTGCAGAAACGCTGCGCCGTATTGCCGACATTTACGCGGTCGAGGCCAAAGCCAGAGGCCAGTCCCCCGAACAGCGGCTGCAATGGCGGCGCACCGTCTCGGCCCCTGCGGTGAAAGCGCTCAAGGTCTGGCTCGAAAGCCAGCTTGTGCAGATCCCGCAGAATAGCGGCCTTGCCGATGCAATCCGCTACGCGCTTGGGCGCTGGAAGGGGCTGACGCGGTTCCTCGATGACGGCCATATCGAGCTCGACACCAATACGGTCGAACGCGCAATCCGCCCGGTCGCGCTCGGACGCAAAAACCATCTGTTCGCAGGCAGCGATGGCGGCGGACACCGCTGGGCCGTGATCGCCTCGCTCATTGAAACCGCCAAGCTCAACAATGTCGAACCCTACGCCTGGCTGCGCGACGTTCTTGAACGCATGGTCAGCGGCCATCCCGCCAACCGACTCGACGAACTCATGCCCTGGAACTGGACCCCGCATCAGCCCAATCCAACCCAAGTGCAATGACCGGACGCATACTTTCTCTCCAACGTCCAAAATCATCAAACCTGCTCTACAACACTCGATTCTGCGCCAACACCCGAAGCGGTACGCTGACTGCAAATCCGGGGAAATGCAGAAAGATTGCCGCAAATAGGCATCGCGATTGTTGAAGCGAACGTGTTTGGATCTGACGTTCAGCAGTTAAAGCACTGCTAAGCTTCGGCTGACTTAATGCATATCGTACGCAGCTGATCTGCAAGTCAAAAGCCACGCGCGCCGACATCAGGTTGCCAATCAATCTTATCAGGACGGCGAGGAAGCCTTGTCCTTATTGCGTTTGGATGCGACCGGCTTTAGGTATTCGCACTGGCAGCAGCTGAGCCGCCCGGTTCACGCATTGATCCGTTAGCTGACTGAAAAACTTCAACCGTAGGGTTGTATTGCGATGACCGAAGCCGACTTTAGCCAGTACAATGTCTACCAGATGGCGCAGCTTCACGGAGGGGCGGGCTTCTGGATGACGCGCACAACCTGGGATCGCACCGTTGCGCGTATTGTCGGGATCGGGGAGATAGTGGGGCCTCCCCCCTATTTTGGAAATCCGCCCGTTGTCATGGATGTATATTCGAAAGATGGAAAACTTCGAGAAGAATTGCAGCAATTATCGACCGCCGGGACGTATAAGACGTGGCGTCTAATCGACGCGCCGGAGTGGGCCGACGCCGTAAGCCTGAGGCTCCTCAATGACCCCGCCATTGCAGAAGCAATCGCCAAGCTCGACAGGCGGCATAGCCGTGCACCGGCAGTGGATGAAGCGGATAAGGTGTTTCTGAAGGTCAGTTTTGAACAGAAAGACAAGGCCAAGGCAATCGGGGCAAAATGGGACCCAGCCAACAAGAAATGGTGGATTAAGACTGGCGACGAAATGACGCTGGCTAAGGCTACAAAGCTAGGATTTGTGGTGACTCAGCGGCGGCAAAAATAGCTCAACGTGTCCGCGATTTAACTCTGTCCGTTGTTGAACAGTCCAGTAGTTACAATCAGTATCGGAAATTGTGCTATAGTTTCGCGGATATATCGGGGCTTTGCGCGACGCTAAACACTGGCTTCGAGCTTGGTAATGCGCTCAGTACAAATTGTGTGGACGACGCGCCCAAGTTCCTCAACACAGGCTCCCAGCCAAGCCAGCTCTTCCTCGCTGATGCGGTAATGCTTCGAGTAGCGCGCCTTCACATATGCTTCTTTCAGCTTCTCGAACCGCGCGCGGTCGACACGCAACTCGCGCGGCCAGCAATCGACAATCCGCATATCGAGGCGCTCCGCCTGAGTTCTCAGAAAACCAAGATTGTGCACATGCGGCGTGTAAAAAGTGCAAACGAGAAGTACGCAATGATAGAGCCGTTCAGCTGCTTGGTGCAATTGAAACGCAGCATTATTGTGTCGCCCTTGCGATAAATTGAATTTGAAGTTGTCGAAGAACTCCCCACCGCTGGGATACCACTCCTCAAAATACTCCTTTGCCATAGCCAGCGCTTGCTCGGGCGTCTTTGGCTTGGGAACGTGAAGTTGGCGGTCATCGGCCTCATATAGCGCGATACCGTCCTTTGCGACATCCATGAAGAAGTAGCGGCCATGCGCGAGGCCGTCATTCACTTCGCCGAGCGTGTGGACAATGAAGTTGACCGGCGTGCGCAATGTCTTGTCGATGGCCAGTTCGCGCATCAATCGGTTGTCCAGCTTCAGCCAGTAATCCACTTTGTCGGTCAGCCGCTTGTCATTAACAATGATGAGGATATCGAAGTCCGAGCGGTAGCCTTTGGCCGTGTGCGGTTCATCGACCCAGCCGCCCCTTGCGTAGCTTCCATAGAGAATGATCTTCTCGATCTTCCCTTTCTTCTTCCACTCATGCTGTGCGAGCGCCAGCGCGTCTTCGAACTCTTCAAAGATGATCGCTTTCACGCGATCGATCTCGCGTTGCTTGGCTGCCGGAAGGTGATCGAGATCAGTACGCATGGTGCTGTCCACTCTTAAAGTTTGACGCCGTGTTGGCAAGCATCAACGCGCAGTCATGACGTGCTTGGCGTGGGCGCGTCATAACTGCGCTCGCCAGGCCGACGATTCCGATCCTGTCTATATATGGGGATGGCTTGGTTTCGGACAGCTGAAACGGCGGCATGATCTGACGACACATTGCTCACCCCGCGCAGTCCGAGCGCTGCGGCACCTGATCGGTGGAGGTTAATAGATAGTCCGCTGCCTTGCTGGCCTGACTGGCGGCTTTGAAAATGGCGCGATTGTCCTGCCGCAATACCGCCAGCCAAGAGCCGAGATAATCGGCATGGCGCACGGTGGGCACGATACCGAGCGCCGCGCAAAGGAAAGCAGACGCCAGTTCAGCGCATAATTCTTCCCGCGCATAAAGCGCGGTTCCGAAATGGCCCGACTGGTCGCGGCCAAGGCGGGTCTTGTGACCAGTCCAGTGGCCAAGTTCGTGCAAGGCTGTGCGGTAGTAGTCGATCTGATGGGTGAACGCGGGTTGCGGGGGAACCTGCACATAATCCTCGGCAGGGCTGTAAAAGGCTTTCGTTCCGCCCGTCCGAAAATCTGCTCCTGTGGCATTAATCAGAGCCTCGGCCTGATCGTGCAATTCGCGCTGCGGAAGCGGTGCGGGTTCGGCGGTCAGCCGCTCGGGAAAGCCATCGCACTGCGCGGCGTTGAAAACAGTGAAGCGCTTTAGAAACGGAACCGAGCGCGGTGCATCACCCTCGCCTTCCTGTTTCCTCTCATCATCGGGCGTGAAGCGGTCAGCATAGAAAATCGTCCGGCCCTTCTCGCCCTTGCGGACGCATCCGCCTGCGGCCAAGGCTTGCCTGAAAGTCAGCCAGTCCTGCGAAGGATAGCCGCCATCAATCACGGCTCCCCAGAGAATAAGGATATTGATGCCCGAATACTGCCGTCCAGAAATCGCGTTGCGGGGCAAACCGGTCACGGCGTTGCCAGCGTTCCAAGGTCTCACCCAAGGAAAAACGCCTTCCTCCAACTGCGCGATGATCTGATCGGTCACTTCATCATAAAGCGATGCTCTCTGCGCAGCATTACCGCCCTGGCGGGCCTTCCGCGCTGCGCGCGAAGTGCGCTTCGTCTTCGCTGCCCTGCCCTTGCCGCTATCCAGAACCCTAGAATTTTCATGCAACATAACCACCTCCATCGCCCCAAAACCGCCGCAACCGGCCCCGGAGAGCCGGGGTGGGCGGCAAGAAGCGACCAGAAGGCCCGCATCGAGCGGTCAGGCGCACCTGCAAGGCTGTAACGAAGTGAAAGACCCGGTCCTGAAAGGCCGGGTTGCGCCTGACCGCGGCGGGCCTAGCCGGGAGCGCCGCCCACCCCGACTCTTTGGAGCCGAAAAACAACGCCGGCGCGTCCGCGCCGTCCATATCAATCGCTAATCATCGCGATTATCCCATCCGCGAAGCGGCCCCAAAAAGACGGCACCCTTGCACGGCGCGACGCCGGCCGATGGTGTGCGCGCGCATTTGTGCGCCAGTCCCCACCGGCAAGGAGTGAGGCAAGAGTGCCTGCGGGTCAGAACAAAAAGCCGCACCCTCAAGGAGCGCAGCGGGAAAGAGTGCGACTTTGAAAATCCCGCTAATTTTCACGCGCTCCCGATCGTCACCCTAAGGGCCAAGACTTGTCTTATGACTTTGCAGTCCGTTTGGGCCATGATGATATTGCCCGGGCCGGGGTGGCCACCCCGGCCCGGGCGAAAGGGGACGGATCGCACCAAGATTGATCGTTTGCGGATCGGC